>Ga0207721_100003_pt1 | contig 811809 bp, 654 predicted proteins | sample TtaePargueraPR_3_FD_187756 | JGI IMG/M metagenome (GOLD analysis project Ga0207721, IMG submission 187756) | Aerobic enrichment media microbial communities from Bioluminiscent Bay, La Parguera, Puerto Rico - Tt and P2 (1) (SPAdes) | ecosystem: Environmental > Aquatic > Marine > Unclassified ... | reverse complement strand
AAACTTAATGACTGGACAGGCTATTAATCGCACCATAGTGGAATTGAAATAAATCAACGAGCTTAAAATAGAGTTAAACGACTGCACTATTAATCGCACCATAGTGGAATTGAAATAATCCTTTTACTTTTGTAAATCCGTACATATTATTCTATTAATCGCACCATAGTGGAATTGAAATTTTGCAATATTTTATTTCCCCTCCCGTCCCCAAGGGCTATTAATCGCACCATAGTGGAATTGAAATGTAGGAACGGAGAAAGGATAAGAGAAGGAACCTAATCTATTAATCGCACCATAGTGGAATTGAAATTAATTTCCACTTATTGAACCTTTTTCTGTAGAATACTATTAATCGCACCATAGTGGAATTGAAATTATGGTGTAACCCTGACCGGCGTTGACCAGTTTTCTATTAATCGCACCATAGTGGAATTGAAATGGGAGATGTGTCGGGCGTCCCATTTGCAACTACCGACTATTAATCGCACCATAGTGGAATTGAAATTTAATGAGAATACAGGGGGTAAATTATGGTAGCGGACTATTAATCGCACCATAGTGGAATTGAAATTTAAAAAAACAATGGTTTAACCTTACAAAACAAGGCACTATTAATCGCACCATAGTGGAATTGAAATTCCGAAGAACAGGAATGGTTGTATTCCACGAATTAAAAACGAACGGTTCATAGCTAAACATGATAATTTATGAAAAAACTGCACATTGGAAAAATAAACAGGCTTTTAGTGTTTCTATCCCAACCATATCCGTTCTATTACAAAGGAAAATCATTGGCTGTTATAGCAAGTGTATTATTTGTTTGCTCCTTATTGTTCCTTTACATCTTTGAACCTTTTGTAGTTTATACTCCAGAACACAAAATGAACTATTTTTGGATATCATTCATACATTCCTGTTCACCATTAATAGTTATTGCATTTCTTTCACTTTTGAAATTTGCCCGTGTGAAGGAAGAAAACTGGAATATTCAAAAAGAAATATTATTAATAACCCTATTTCTTCTGTTAGTTGGAATAGTTCAATTTCTTATTCGGGATGTAATTTATAATAACTCAAATAATTGGTCATGGAAATATCTTATAGAAGAAATAAGACATACGCTTCTAATAGGGACTCTGTTTTCCCTAACATTTACCTCCTTAAATTTCAACCGATTAAATGCAAAAAACATAAAAAAGGCTGATACTTTAAATCTTTCCCACTATTCAAAAAAAAATGCTCAATGCCCAATCATTCAAATTAACACGAGAGTTAAATCGGATTCATTTGAATTAAAGGTTAATAACTTGATATTCGCCAAGGCAGTCGGAAATTATGTTGAATTATATCTAAAAGGGGAAACAATTAGTAAGGTTTTAAAACGAATTACGTTAAAAGAATTAGTAACAACTCTGGCACCACACCCCAATATCATTAAGACGCACAGGTCGTATCTTGTAAACTTAAACTATTTAAAAAATGTTACCGGTAATGCACAGGGCTATAAACTTCAATTAGAAAATTGTGAAGAAAAAATTCCTGTAGCCCGAAATATAATTAAGGCTTTTAATAAAAAAATAAAGGGGGAAACAGACATCTTTTGCTAGTCATCACAAAAGCTTGTCAGCTATCACAAAATAATATCTCCGGCAGTTTTTCCATCTACATTTGGCAAAAAAAATTATGCGTAGATACGATTTAGACTGGTTAAGAGTTTTGGCTTTTGCTCTTTTAATTTTTTATCACACAGGTATGCTTTTTGTTCCCTGGGGTTTTCATCTTAAAAATAACGTTATTTATCATTGGATGACTTACCCGATGTGGTTTTTAAACCAATGGCGCCTGCCCATTTTGTTTGTAATATCGGGTATGGGGACTTTTTATGCACTACAAAAACGAACAGGCATACAGTTCATTACAGAACGTGTAATAAGACTTTATATTCCTTTAAATTTTGGAATGATATTAATTATTCCGCCTCAGGTATATTGTGAAAGGTTATACCAAAAACAATTCGCAGGAAATTATCTGGAATTTTGGTTTTCAAAAGCATTTGAAGGTATCTACCCAAACGGAAATTTCAGTTGGCATCATTTATGGTTTTTGCCCTATTTGTTGTTATTCTCATTAGCCTTAACACCTATTTTCTTATATTTAAAAAATCATCAAAACAACAGGCTCACTTTATCCGCCAGGCGTTTAGTAAAACGCCCTCTTGGATTATTTATTTTTGTTATACCGCTGTATTTTATCGAAGCATTTATTGAACCTTATTTTCCTGTAACACATGCTTTAATAAATGACTGGTTCACAATTATTAATTATATAATATTGTTCCTTTTTGGATTTATACTAATTACCGTTAAGGAAAATTTTTGGTCTACGGCAGTCACCCATCGAAAATTGTTTCTGGCAACCGGAATTATTAGTTTTACAATTATGCTTTTAATAACCATTCATTACGAAGATTCAAGCACAAGACATTTTATTGAAGCATTTTTTAAGGTTTTAAATCTTTGGTCCTGGATTATGGCATTATTTGGATTTGCAGCAAAACACCTGAATAAAAACAGTAAATTATTAAGTTATTCTAATGAAGCCGTCTACCCGTTCTATATATTACATCAAACTGTTATGATAGTAATTGCATATTATATAATTGATTTAAACTGGCCTCTGGGCATAAAATTTTTGATATTGATTATAGGTACATTTGGGATATCATGGATAATCTATGAGTTCCTTATTCGTAGGTGGAAATATATCAGGCCAATGTTTGGTTTAAAGAAAAAGGCCTCAATAGGCACTAAAGACAATCGAATGTAAACGGCATTAAACTATGGAGGCGTTGGCAGTTAAGTATGCATGAGGCACCTTTGGGATATTACGAATACTGGGAAGATGCGATGCAGGAATTAAAATCCATTAAACCTCAGTTTAAAATGGGAAAAGTTGATAATTTATGTACTTCCTGGAGGAACGGCTTTATGGTTGAAATGAAGTCAATTGGAAGTGCAACCATCCGGGCTATTAATCTCACCATAGTGGAATTGAAATTTGCTAAGTGAATAATTGTCTTCACCACGGCGTGCTATTAATCGCACCATAGTGGAATTGAAATGTCTGTTTCAAAATTCCCTTACTTACGTAAAATATCCTATTAATCGCACCAAAATGGAATTGAGGGTATTTGTTGAATAATACCGATTTGCATTTGTTTTCCATCATTCTTGTTTTTGTATAACATTTTATTTGCATAGTTTTGTATGAAAATCACGCTACTTATAGCGTAATGTTAAAAAAACAATGGAAAAAACAGCCATATTTCCCGGGTCGTTCGACCCCTTCACTATTGGGCACGAATCAATTGTTCGGCGTGCCATTCCCATGTTCGATAAAATTTATATTATGATTGGGAATAACACCAATAAAAAATCGTTTTTCCCGGTTGAAAAGCGGGTGCGATGGATTAATAAGGTGTTTGAAAAAGACGAAAAAGTAGAGGTGCGTATTCACGAAGGTCTTACGGTCGATTTTTGTAAAGCGGTAAAAGCCTGTTATATTTTGCGGGGAATCAGAACTGCTGCTGATTTTGAATACGAGCGAGCTATTGCGCAGGTGAATAAGCAAATGCATCCCGAAATTGAAACTGTATTTTTGCTGACATTGCCCGAGCATACCCCGATTCATTCTACCATTATTCGCGATATTGTTTCGCATGGCGGAAATCCCGCGATGTTTTTGCCGGAAGGGCTGGATATGAATGAGTTTGTAATTGATCGAAAAAAATGATTCTGGTGCGAAGTATAATTGTTTTTTTATTTTCGTACGTTTTGCTTACGGGAAATACAACGGCTGCAACAATTCGTTGTTCTGATGCTGCTTATGCCGGGAAAAAACTAATTTTTGGGAGCCCCTCCGATCCCGTTACAAATGAGGTCATCGGAGTTTTTACTTTGAACTTCGATGCAAACGGCAAGAGTTCGGTTGCTGTGAAACTCTCGCAAACGACTTATGTTTTTTGCGATTTTGGGGTTTATCGCGGAATGTTGTTTCTCGAGCCCGGCGACGATATTGTGCTGAAGCTGCCTCCTTTCCGTGAGAAAAGTTTTGCAGAACAAAAGAATCCGTATTTCTCGCCTGTCGATTTTTGGTTCGTTTCTGAGTCGGGGCAGCAATTAACCGACAAAATCTCGAAGTTTGAGCAGCAGTTCAATACCTTGGTTGAGCAGCATTTTAATCAATTATACATACGCCAGTCGAAAGTTGTTTTTGATTCGATAAAAACACAGTTAAACCAGATTGTTCCTGTTGCTGCAAATAAAGTATTGCAACAGCATAAAAAAATGGAACAGGAAGTGCTTGCTGCCGACATCTTCAGGAAACGACCGGAGGCTTATTCCGCTGTTTTTAATACTGTAGCTTCGTCTTATTGGTTGTATCCTGCATTTATAATGTGCTTTAATAAAACTTTCGATAAGCAGCTTAGTTTTTCAGCATTGTCCATAAAAGGAGCCGCTGTGAAAAAAGCAGTTGAAACCCAAAATCTTTCAGCCCTGGCTGCTTTTGTTGAGAAGAAATATAAAGTATCCGGCGAAATGGCAGATCTGGTTCTGTTGAAACTATTACACGATGGTTTTTATTCGGGCGAATTTTCGCAGCAAGTGATAGCAAATATGGTCGCTTCCGGCCGGTTTACGAAGAATCGTAATCGATTGATTCGGGAAACTTCAGAAAATATTACCCGAAAATTTACTTTCTTGCAGAAAGGAAGCCCTGCTCCTGTATTTTGTCTTTTGGATTTGGGAGGGAAAAAGGTTTGTTCGAATGCAGAGAAGAGCAAGTTCAAATACATCGTTTTTGCCGATGTTGATACCCGTGTATGTCGCGAACATCTGAAGTATTTGCAGTTGATTGATAAATCGTTTAATAAGTCATTGAAAATATATATTGTTTTGCGTGATACAGAAAAAGGAAAGATCAACAATTTTTTTAATGCAAACATTATTCCCGGGGAGAAATTGCAGGACAAGGAAAATCAAATGGCTGAGAAATATAAGGTATGTTCGTATCCTCAATGCTTTTTATTAGACAAATATCATCGAGTTGTTTTAAAAAATGCAAAAGCGCCTCTCGATGGTTTTCAAAAGCAATTTGGGACAATTTTGCATAAAGCGCAAATGCCCTGATGGCTTGTCATATTTATTTCTATCTACTTACGGAATTAGAAGAGTGGCTGTGCGCTACAACATAAGGGGTTAAAAAGAATCAGAAAAAGTCGGGATTACGCCGAACAATAGCATAAAAACGCAAATTCCATTAGCAGTCAACAGCCCGGTATGGAGAATTATAATAGCCCTCCCGTTTAAAACCGGAAAAGGCAGGGTAAAACGGAGAGTGAGATGGTTCAGATAGGCTGAAAGTATTTACCCCTGTCCGAATTAAATTTCGGACAGGGGTAACTCCAATAGTATTTCTATTTTACTTCTTTCTGTTAGGAAGCTTCGTTGAAACACGCTTTACTTATATTCATCCCAGCTTTTAATCTGAATATCGTCCATGCTGTATTTGCAAATTCCGTAAAGGAAAGCGCTTGCCACACGGGCATTGGTAATTAGTGGAATGTTATAGTCGATAGCATTTCTGCGGATGGTATAGCCGTTTCGTAATTCGCGTTTTGTATGGTTTTTCGGAATATTCACCACCAGGTCAATTTGCTTATCTTTTATCATATCAATGGTGTTGGGCGACTGTCCTTCCTCGTCGGGCCAGTAAATGCGGGTGTTCTCAATGCCATTGTCGCGGAAAAATTTGTGAGTCCCTTCCGTAGCATAAATATTAAAACCTTTTTCAATGAGCATTTTGGCACTGTTAAGCAATTCCAGTTTCCCGCGCGACGGCCCCGATGAAATCAGTATGTTTTTGCCCGGGAAATTGTAACCTACCGAAAGCATTGACTTCAGAATCGCTTCGTAGAAGGTTTCGCCAATACAGCCAACTTCTCCGGTTGACGACATATCCACTCCCAGTACAGGGTCGGCTTTTAGTAATCGGGCAAACGAGAACTGGGGAGCTTTTACCCCAACGTAATCCAGTTCAAACAACGATTTGTCGGGCTTTGGAACATCAATTCCCAACATTACTTTTGTCGCAATTTCAATCAGGTTGATTTTCATAACTTTCGATACAAACGGGAAACTCCGCGATGCACGAAGATTACATTCAATAACTTTGATGTCGTTATCTTTTGCCAAAAATTGCATATTGAAAGGCCCTGTAATTTCAAGTCCTTTGGCAATTTGTCGGGCAATGATTTTTATTCGGCGTATGGTCTCAACGTAAAGCTTTTGCGGTGGGAAAACAATGGTGGCATCGCCCGAGTGAACGCCGGCAAACTCAACATGTTCCGAGATGGCATAAGCAATCATTTCTCCGTTATTGGCCACCGCATCCAATTCAATTTCCTTGGCCTGTTCGATAAACTCGGTAACCACCACCGGGTGTTCTTTCGAAACATTGGCTGCCATTTCAAGGAAATGATCTAACTGGTCGGGGTTGGAAACAACATTCATTGCTGCTCCTGATAGTACGTACGAAGGACGAATTAGTACCGGGTAACCCACTTCGTCAACAAACTTGTGAATTTCATCGATGGTTGAAAGGCTTTTCCAGCGAGGTTGGTCAACGTTAAGGCTATCCAGCAGAGAAGAGAACTTTTCGCGGTCTTCGGCATTGTCAATTTTTAATGCCGATGTTCCCAGGATCGGGACGTTTTCGCCATCCAGTTTCATGGCAAGGTTATTTGGTATCTGTCCGCCCATTGAAACCACTACTCCGTGCGGATTCTCAAGGTCGTAAACGTCCATTACGCGTTCAAATGTCAACTCATCAAAGTAAAGACGGTCGCAGGTATCGTAGTCGGTACTTACCGTTTCGGGGTTGTAATTAATCATTACCGATCGATATCCCTGTTCCTTTATGGTATTAATGGTATTTACGCTACACCAGTCGAATTCAACCGAGCTTCCTATGCGGTATGCTCCTGAGCCTAAGACTGTTACTGATTTGTGGTCGCCTGTGTATTTTACATCATTTTCTTTCCCGTTGTAGGTCAGGTACAAATAATTTGTTTGTGCAGGATATTCCCCGGCAAGTGTATCAATTTGTTTTACAACCGGAACAATTCCGTTTGTTTTTCGGTAAGCACGAACTTTTAATAAGTCTTCGTGAATTTTGTTGTTGGCACTTTGTAGCACCAATCGGGCAATCTGGAAGTCGGAGAAACCGGTCTGTTTGGCCATTCTTAGTAAATCAACCGGAAGATCCGAAAGCTTATTGATTGTTTTTAATTCTTGCTTTATGTTGAAAATATTATGTAATTTTTGCAAGAACCAGCGGTCTATTTTTGTTTTATTATGAATGTCATCTACCGAATAATTTTTGTTGAAAGCTTCGGCAATGGCAAAAATGCGTCGGTCGGTTGGGTTTGCCAGTTCTTTTTCAATTTCAGCAATGTTGATTTCTGCCCGGTTGCCAACAAAACCGTGCATCCCAAGTCCAACCATCCGAATACCTTTCTGTATGGCTTCTTCGAAACTACGGCCAATTGCCATAATTTCGCCTACCGACTTCATGGAGCTGCCGATGTTTTTCGATACGCCGACAAATTTGCTCAAATCCCAGCGGGGAATTTTTACCACACAGTAGTCAAGTGCCGGTTCGAAACATGCTGTAGTAACTTTTGTTACCGAGTTTTTCAGTTCGTGCAGTCCGTAGCCCAAACCCAGCTTGGCAGCAACAAAGGCCAGCGGGTATCCGGTAGCTTTCGATGCCAGTGCCGACGAACGCGATAAGCGGGCATTCACCTCAATAACACGGTAATCTTCCGAATTCGGGTCGAGCGCAAACTGAACGTTGCATTCGCCAATTACTCCAACACGGCGTATTATTTTTATCGAAATAGCACGCAGTTTATGATATTCGGAGTTAGAAAGTGTTTGCGACGGGGCAACAACAATACTCTCGCCGGTGTGGATGCCCAGCGGGTCGAAGTTTTCCATGTTACAAACGGTAATGCAGTTGTCGTATTTGTCGCGTACAACTTCGTATTCCACTTCTTTCCAGCCTTTAATCGATTCTTCAATCAAAATCTGAGGAGAATAAGAAAAAGCACTTCCTGCCAGTTTTTCCAGCTCTTCTTCGTTTGCGCAAAATCCTGAGCCTAGCCCGCCAAGCGTGTAGGCAGCTCTTACAATAATTGGGAACCCAACCTTTTTTGCAGCAGCTTTTGCCTCTTCCATGTTCGATGCAGCAATGCTTTTGCATGTTTTCACATCGATTTCGTCGAGCATGTTGGCGAAAATGTCGCGGTCTTCGGTATCGATTATTGCCTGTACCGGTGTTCCTACTACTTCAACGTTGTATTTTTTTAATATGCCCGACTTGAAGAGCGCAACTCCGCAGTTTAGTGCTGTTTGTCCGCCAAATGCCAAAAGAATACCCTGTGGACTTTCTTTTTTTATCACTTCTTCAACAAAATGAGGAGTTACCGGCAAAAAGTAAATTTTGTCGGCAATGTTTTCCGATGTTTGAATTGTGGCAATGTTCGGATTAATCAGCACTGTTTCAACACCTTCTTCTTTTAGTGCTTTTAAGGCTTGCGAGCCCGAATAGTCAAATTCTCCAGCTTCCCCGATTTTAAGTGCCCCTGAGCCCAGGACGATAACTTTTTTTATGTTTGTATTTGTCATTTTTATCGTTTTTTTTGATTTTCCGCTAATGCGCAAGGTTTTCTCTTTGCGTCTTTCCGTTTCTGCGGTTACTTCTTCGATTTTTCAATATTCTTAATAAACTCATCAAACAAAAACTCGGTGTCCACCGGTCCGCTTGATGCTTCGGGGTGGAATTGTGTTGAAAAGAAAGGCTTGGTTTTGTGCTGGATTCCTTCGTTCGTGTCGTCGTTTACGTTAGTGAAAAGAGGTTCCCAGTTGGCTGGCAGTGTTTCTGTTTTTACTGCAAATCCGTGATTTTGCGAGGTGATAAAACATCGGTTGGTACCTTGCAGTAAAACCGGTTGATTATGGCTGCGGTGCCCGTATTTTAACTTGTAAGTTTCAGCTCCGGCAGCACGGGCAAGCAATTGGTTGCCGAGGCAAATGCCCATTATCGGTTTTTCTTCTTCGATAACTGTTTGGATGTGTTGGGCTGTAATGTCGCACATTGCCGGGTCTCCCGGTCCGTTCGAAATAAAAACTCCGTCGTATTCTTCGTTTCTGAAATCGTAATTCCACGGAATGCGGATAACAGTTGCTCCGCGGTCTATTAAGCAGCGGATAATGTTGTTTTTTACGCCGCAGTCAATCAATACAACTTTATGTTTTCCGTTGCCATAAACCTCGCGTTTCGGACAGCTGGCAAGCGCAACAAGATTTTCTTTGTTGGGGTCGTAAAAGTCAATTTCCTCTCCAAATTCTATTTTGCCGAGCATCGAACCTTTCTCACGTAAAATTTTTGTTAAGGCTCGGGTGTCGATGTCGAATAATCCGGGAACATTGTATTCTTTCAACCAGTCACCCAGGCTTTTTTCGGCGTTCCAGTGGCTGTATTCAAAAGAATAATCCGAAATAACTAACCCCGAAATATGCAATTTGTCCGACTCGTAATATTTATGTACCCCGTTTTCTTTTTTGTTTACCGGAATTCCGTAATTTCCTATCATCGGGTAGGTCGAAACCAGAATCTGCCCGGTGTACGACGGATCTGTTAAACTTTCCGGATAGCCTGTCATTGCTGTATAGAAAACAACTTCTCCTGCTACCGGTTTTTCGCTTCCGAACGATTTTCCTGTGAAAACAGTTCCGTCTTCAAGTGTTAATTTTGCCTGCTTTGCTTTGTACATATTTTATTTCAATTTAATTATCATGCCTGTTGTTCGGCCCCGTTCGGAGTTGTAGCTAATAATTTATCTACAAACCTTAATATGCCGCTGGAGTCCAATTGTCTTACTTCTTTTTACTAACTTTATTTTTAAAGTTTTTGTCTTTTTGTGCAATACGTTGTTTCTGGTGTATGCCTAATTTTTAGTTTTTATACGTTTGTTGTTTTTTGCAAAAAAAAAATGATAACTAGTACATTGATAGAGGTCTGGCATCTAATCTCTAAAAATCTGACAATCTATTATTTTTGCAAACAATAAAAAAAATGCGTTTGCCCTAAATGGTTCAAACGCATTTCAGTTATTCTTTTCTGCTATTTTCGGATACATTATTTCTTTCATTGTAATGATTAACGTAAAGTTTAAATCATTTTCCGTTGCAAAAATATAAAATAATCTGAATATTTTCTGTCATTCTAAAAAATAATGAATATTTTTGCATCGATAATGAATATTTATTCAATGAGAAATAAAGTACAACGTCAACGAGAGATTCGAAAGATTATTCAGCAGGGAGATGTTCGCAGTCAGGATGATTTGCTGGCAGAGTTGAAAAGCCGGGGATTTAAATTGACGCAGGCAACTTTGTCTCGTGATTTGAAGGTTCTGCAAGTGGCCAAAGTGTCACATCCGGTAAGAGGATATGTTTATACGATTCCTGAAAAGGGGACGGAAGAGCAGAAACCGATGGCAGAACAAAATCAGGTTAATTTTTTGGCAGATGGTTTTACCGAGTTGCTTTTTTCTGGTAATTTGGCTGTTATGAAAACAATGCCGGGCTATGCAAACAGTATTGCCGTTGTAATTGATAAAGCAAGCCCCTGGGAAATATTGGGGACGGTCGCAGGTGATGATACAATATTAATAATACAAAGAGAAGGAATATCTAAAGTAGATTTGGCAGAAGCATTAGTTCGAATAATGCCAAAGCTCGAAGGTAAATTGTAGTTGGTGACGATGAAAGAATTGAAAAACATTGAAATAGAAGTTGCAGGTGAAGAACACCTGAGATTTATCGACGACATAAACGATGCCATCGATTTAGCTTCAAAAAAGCGCGGAACAGGTATTGCACGCAGGACTCATGAATATCTTGAGAATAAAATGAATGAGGGGAAAGCGGTTGTTGCCGTAGATTTGAAGAAAGATAAGTTTGCCGGGTTTTGTTATATTGAAGCATGGCAGGAGAAAGGATTTGTGGCTAACTCCGGGCTTATTGTTGTTCCCGAATACCGGGGAATGGGGCTCGCCAAACTAATTAAGAAAAAGGCTTTTGAACTGTCGCGGAAAAAGTTTCCAAATGCTAAATTATTTGGTTTGACAACCGGATTGGCAGTAATGAAAATTAATCACGAGTTAGGCTATCGTCCGGTTACTTTTTCGGAACTTACCGTTGATGACCACTTTTGGGCAGGTTGCCAGGGCTGTGTAAACCACGATATATTGGAGCGGACAGGACGAACGAAATGCCTTTGTACTGGCATGCTTTACGATCCTGCGTGGGAAAAACAGAAGTCGACAAATGGTAATGGAATTAAAAAACGTAGTTTACTCGATTTTATTCCGAAACGAAAAACAGGAAGCAACGGGAAGAAAATAAAATTATTCACCCTAAAAAAACAGGCAGAGTAACAGCGATATCTCGGAACAGTCAGCTACAGACTTTTGTTTTATTGCATGTTGTTGCTACTAAAAAAATAAATATAAGATGGGAAAAAAATTAGTTTTGGCATTTAGCGGGGGGCTTGATACCTCGTTTTGCGTAAAGTATTTAAAAGAAGAAAAAGGTTTTGACGTTTATACGGCAATCGGTAATACCGGTGGTTTTTCGGATGAGGAACTAAAAGCTATTGAAGAAAAAGCATTGGCTTTGGGGGCTGTTGAGCACGTAACCCTTGATGTTACCAACGAATATTACGAAAAATGTATTCGCTACATGGTTTTCGGAAATGTTTTGCGTAACAATACTTACCCTGTTTCTGTTAGTTCGGAACGGGTTTTTCAGGCGATTGCAACTATTGAATACGCGAAGAAAATCGGTGCCGGCTATATTGCTCACGGAAGTACAGGAGCCGGAAACGACCAAATTCGTTTCGACCTTACTTTTCAGGTGCTTGCTCCCGAAATTGAAATAATTACACCAACCCGCGATATGTTGTTGACTCGTCAGTATGAAATTGATTACCTGAAAAAATTTGGGTACGAAGCCGATTTTACAAAAATGGAATATTCCATCAACCAGGGACTCTGGGGAACAAGTGTTGGCGGAAAAGAAACGCTGACTACCAATAAAAATCTTCCGGAAGAAGCCTATCCGAGTCAGTTGGAGCAGACAGATCCTAAAAACATTGAGTTGGGGTTCGAAAAAGGAGAATTGGTTTCGTTAGATGGCGAATTCTATGAAAACGGCCCGGATATTATTCGGGCATTGGAAGCTGTGGCATCGAAATATGCCATTGGCCGTGATACACACGTTGGTGATACCATTATTGGGATTAAAGGTCGTGTTGGTTTCGAGGCTGCCGCTCCGCTGATTACCATAAAAGCACATCAGCTGTTAGAAAAACATACGCTTACAAAATGGCAAAACTATTGGAAAGAACAGCTGGGCAACTGGTATGGAATGTTTTTGCACGAAGCCATGTATCACGAGCCGGTAATGCGCAATATCGAAGAATTTTTAGAATCATCGCAAGACAAGGTTACCGGGAAAGTTATTGTAAAATTAAAACCATACTGTTTTGAGCTGATTGGAATAGAATCGGAACACGACTTGATGAATTCAGGTTTTGGTGAATATGGCGAAACCGTTGAAGCATGGACCGCCGACGATATTAAAGGCTTCACAAAAATTCTGTCGAACCCGTTAAAAATTTACAATAAAGTAAATAAAGAATATTAGAATGATGATAAAAATCAAAAATCGTTAATCATCATTCGTTAATCGTTAATTGAGTAGTATGATTAAAATAGGAATAATAGGAGGTGCCGGGTATACTGCAGGAGAGTTGTTGCGAATTTTGTTGAATCACCCGGAGGCGGAAATTGGTTTTATTCACAGTACCAGCAATGCAGGAAACCCTGTTTCTGCAGTTCATGTTGATTTATTGGGCGAAACAGGGCTTATGTTTACCGACAAAATGCCTTTAGAAACAGTAGATGTGATTTATCTTTGTATGGGGCATGGAAAATCAAAAGAATTTATGGACACCCATGACCTCCCCAAATCATTAAAAGTTATCGACTTAAGCCACGATTATCGTTTGAAGAGAGCTGGTAATGATTTTGTGTACGGATTGCCGGAACTGAATAGAGACGACATTAAACAGGCGCAATATATTGCCAATCCGGGGTGTTTTGCAACGGGAATTCAACTGGCACTTTTGCCTTTGGCTGCCAACTGTTTGCTGTTTGATGAGGTGCATGTGCAGGCAATCACCGGGTCTACAGGGGCGGGGCAAAAACCTACTGCAACTTCGCATTTTAGCTGGCGTAGCGGAAATGTGTCGGCATATAAAATTTTTCAGCACCAGCATCAGGGCGAAATATTACAAAGCCTCACGCAATTGCAGCCGGGATTTGCAAAGGATTTTAACTTTGTTCCTGTTCGGGGAAATCATACTCGTGGAATATTTGTATCTGCTTATACAAAATTTGATGGCACATTGGAGCAGGCAACCGAAATGTATGAAAAGTACTATGCTGAACATCCTTTTGTGTTTATGACGAGAACCAATCCGGGTGTAAAGCAGGTGGTAAATACCAACAACGCTGTTGTTTATCTCGAAAAACACGGCAGTAAGTTGGTTATCATAAGCCTTACCGACAACTTAATAAAAGGCGCATCCGGACAAGCTGTTCAGAATATGAACTTAATGTTTGGACTTGATGAAAAAAACGGATTGAATTTGAAACCTGTAGCTTTTTAGGGAAAGCACACAGATAGCGCAGATTCGCGCAGGAAAATCTGTGGGTATTTTTTGAAGCTGCGTTATCAGCGTACAAAAAAATTATAAACAAAAAATAAAGGGATGAAAGACTTCGGGCTTCCGATTTCTGACTTCCGACTTCTTTTATGAAACTATTTGATGTATATCCATTGTTTGGCATTACTCCTGTAAAGGCAGAAGGATGCTGTGTTTGGGATGCCGAAGGGAAAAAATACCTCGATTTGTACGGAGGGCATGCCGTAATTTCTATCGGACATTCTCATCCAACTTATGTTGAGAAGATTACCCGTCAGCTTTCCAAGATCGGGTTTTATTCTAATTCGGTACAAAATCCGCTGCAAAAAGAACTGGCCGAAAAACTGGGCAAAGTATCCGGTTGTGATGACTACCAACTCTTTCTTTGTAACTCAGGTGCCGAAGCCAATGAAAATGCCATAAAACTGGCTTCTTTTATTACCGGGAAGAAGAAAATTATCAGCTATAAAAAGGGTTTTCATGGACGAACTTCGGCAGCAGTTGCGGTTACCGACAATCCTAAAATAACCGCTCCGGTTAACGAAACTGAAAATGCGCTTATCTTACCCTTTAACGATATTGAGGCGACAGAAGAGGTTTTGAAAAAAGGCGATGTTGCGGCAGTTATTGTTGAGGGGATACAGGGAATTGGCGGAATTCGTATTCCTGATACAGATTTTCTTGTGAAATTGAGAGCGTTGACCGAAAAATATGTTGCTGCCTTGATTGTAGATGAGGTGCAGTCGGGCTACGGACGAAGCGGAAAATTCTTTGCTTTTCAATATGCCGACATACAGCCCGACATTATCACCATGGCCAAAGGAATGGGAAATGGATTTCCTATTGGTGGTGTATTAATTCAGCCCGAAATTGAGTCCTGGTATGGCATGCTGGGAACAACTTTTGGCGGGAATCATTTGGCTTGTGCTGCTGCTACTGCTGTTTTGGAGGTGATTGAAAAAGAGGGACTTATAAGAAATGCAGAAGAAACCGGCAATTACCTGATGAAAAAATTGGCAGCAATGGATGCCGGGTTTGAGGTGCGTGGAAAAGGTCTGATGATAGGTCTTGAATTTAAACACCCCATAAAGGAATTGCGACAGAAACTACTGTTTGAACATGGAATTTTTACCGGTGTTTCCGGTCAAAATATAATTCGGCTTTTACCTCCGCTGTGTTTAACAAAGAAACAGGCAGATGTGTTTTTGGAGGCATTTAAAGCCGTGTTGGCTTAACGATGTAAAAAGAAGTTTGCGTACCTTTGATGCATATTTAATTAACACCTAAGACATGACAAAGGAGACGTCAATAAAATTGTTGCAAGACCGGAAAGTCCGGGTCTATTGGGATAGCGAACAGGAGAACGGGTATTCTTACCGATGAGATGACAAAGGCTTGGTCTGGCTTTACTACAAAGGAATATAAAGACCTTAAAAGATTGAAAAAGGAAAAATTAAGGGATAACATGACCAATCCCGGGATGGTTTTAAACATGTTGTGGCTGAAGCAACAATAACTGAAATTTTGAAAGAGAAAAAGCCAAAAACATTTGTCGAAAATAAAAAAGTAGCTAAGCAGGGAGGAACAATTGCCGGAAACACGAGAATGGAAATTGAAGAGCAGACAGGGAAAGGGATTGTCTCTTCGCTTAATGCAAAAGAAATAAATGATAAAATGCTTGAATAATAAATTGATATGAACAGTAAAAAAATAGCTATTATAGGAGTTGGCAACATGGGAGGCTCCATTGCAACGGGGCTTGTTAAGTCGGGGGCGGTAGCAGCTTCCGATATTTTTGTTTCAGATAAGAAAGAGGCAACGCTTAATAAAATGAAAGCTTTGGGCATAAATACTTTCGCCGATAATAAGGAAGCTGCCCAGACTGCCGATTTAATAATTGTTGCAGTAAAACCCTATCATATCGAAGGGGTGATTAACGAAATTAAACCGGTTTTATCGCTCGAAAAGATTTTTTCGTCAATTGTTGCGGGTGTTACGCTTAAAGACTTAGAAGAGATGGCCGGGAGCGAACTGCCAATCTTCAGGATAATGCCGAATACAGCTATTGCCCTGCAGGAATCACTAACCTGCATATCCGGCAATGCTAATGCCGAACCGCATCGCCCGTTTATGATTGATTTGTTTGATAAATTGGGAAAAACCATTGAAATATCAGAAGAGTTGATGGCTGCGGCAACCGTGCTCTCTTCCTGCGGCATTGCTTATGCTTTGCGTTATATTCGGGCAGCAATGCAAGGGGGAATCGAAATCGGTTTTAGTGCCGAAATGGCCCAGCTAATAACTGCTCAAACCGTAAAAGGAGCAACTGAATTAGTGTTGCAGTCAGGACATCACCCCGAACGAGAGATTGACAAAGTTACCACTCCGAGGGGAATAACCATTACCGGGCTAAACGAAATGGAACATAAAGGTTTTAGCTCGTCGTTGATACAGGGAATTATGGCATCGTATAAGAAGATTTAGAAGAATAAAAAGATTATTTTTAGCCCGAAGACGGAGCACTGGGGGCGGAAATTGTTCGAATTTTTGATTCACTACAAGACCCAACAAATTTGAAACTCTGACAAAGCACGCTCGTAACGATTAAAAAAATGAATGCCCGATATAAGAAAATAACAGTAAAAGTAGGCAGTAATGTTCTTGCAAAACCTGACGGGACGCTGAATGTTGCACGCATTGCTCATTTGGTTGACCAGATTGCTGCTTTGCACAAAAATGGGGTAGAAGTAGTACTCGTGTCGTCAGGAGCTATGGCTGCCGGCCGTGCAGTTATGCATCCCTGCAAAAAGACTGATGCGGTTTCGCGGCGTCAGTTGTGGGCGGCTCTGGGGCAGGTAAAACTTATTGCCCGGTATTCCGACTTTTTCCTGGAAGACGGGCTTAATTGTGCCCAGGTGCTTGCTACAAAAGAGAACTTTTCAAGCCGAAGGCATTATCTGAACATGAGAAACTGTATTGCTACTTTGCTGGAAAACAGGGTGATTCCTATTGTTAACGAAAATGATACCATTTCGGTTACCGAGTTGATGTTTACTGATAACGATGAACTTTCCGGCCTGATTGCCTCAATGGTTGATTCGGAAGCTTTGATCATCCTGAGTAATATCGACGGGGTATTTACGGCTCATCCCAACAGTGAAAATGCAAAATTGATAGAGCGTATCGAACCTGCCGAAAACGATTTTGAAGATGCTATTTCTTCTGAACATTCAAACTTTGGGAGGGGCGGAATGCTTACAAAATTCAGAATTGCCCGAAAAGTAGCTGCCGACGGGATTGGAGTGCATATTGCAAACGGAACCCGCGAAAATGTTCTGTTGGATGTAATGGCTGATAAAAAAACGATACCGCATACTTATTTTGTTCCCAACAACAGGCATTCGAGCAGCGTAAAAAAATGGATTGCTTATTCCGACGGATTTGCAAAAGGAAAAGTAATTATTAACGAGGGGGCAGAAAAGGCTTTGCTTTCGTCGAAGGCTGTAAGTTTGTTGCCCGTTGGTATCAGTCGGGTTGAAAACGAATTTAAAAAAGGTGATTTGGTTAAAATTATGAATGATAAGCACGAAATAATTGCAATTGGAAAGGCCGCTTATGCTTCAGAAAACATTGAAAATGAAAAGCAACCGGAGAAGCAGAAACCATTGATTCATTATGACTATCTATATTTAGAAAAAAACATTGTTTGAACTTCAGATTAGGCTTGGAGCTTTTTATCCTAATACTATTTTTATGAAATGAACAGCCCATGGCAGAAATAATTGAGGTACATACGAACATGACTGATTATTACATAACAAACGGGCTACATAGAGATATCGACAAATGAAAATACAGCAACAACTACAAAAAGCATTCAACGCATCAAGGAAATTGAACCTTGTTGATGATAATTTGGTGAATCAGGTTTTGTTGGAGATCGCAGAACAGGCACGCGAAAATACGGACTACATTCTTGCCGAAAATCGGAAGGATTTGGATCGGATGGCTTTTGATGACCCCAGATATGACCGTTTGCAGCTTACTGCCGAACGAATTGAAGGGATTGCTTCCGACACGGAAAATGTGGCAAAACTTGATAGTCCTGTTGGCAGAATCTTGAGCAAAACAGTACGCCCAAATGGCTTAGAAATCAGTAAAGTCTCGGTGCCTTTCGGGGTGATTGGCATTATCTATGAAGCCCGTCCGAATGTAACCTTCGATGTTTTTGCACTTTGTCTGAAATCGGGGAATGCCTGTGTGCTGAAAGGTGGTAGCGATGCTATTGATTCTAACCGTGCTATTGTTGCGGTAATCAAAAATGTGCTGAAACGATTTGATTTGGATGAGAATACGGTAACACTTCTCCCCGCCGGACGGGAAGAAACGGCAGAAATGCTGAATGCCCGCGGTTATATCGATTTGATTATTCCGCGTGGAAGCCAGGGACTAATTAATTTTGTTCGTAAAAATGCATCTATTCCTGTAATTGAAACCGGGGCGGGAATTTGCCATACGTATTTCGACGAGTTTGGCGATGCAGAAAAAGGCCGTGAGATTATTTTCAATGCTAAAACCCGCCGCGTTTCGGTTTGTAATGCTTTGGATTGCCTGATTATTCATGAAAGAAGATTGCCCGATTTATCAAATTTTGCCAATAAACTTCAGGAAGAAAAAGTAGTAATTTATGCAGATGAAAAAGCTTATGCTCAGCTAAAAGAAAACTATCCGGCAAATTTGCTTTTTAAAGCTACTAACGAATCATTTGGTACCGAATTCCTTTCTCTGAAAATGGCGATAAAAACAGTTGCTTCGTTTGATGAGGCATTGGAGCACATCAATAAATATTCGTCGAAACACAGCGAAGCCATAATCTCGGAAGATGCCGGGAGAATTGCTATGTTTCGGAAGTTGGTAGATGCTTCGTCGGTTTATTCCAACACCTCAACAGCTTATACCGATGGTGCTCAGTTTGGACTTGGTGCCGAAATTGGCATTAGCACACAGAAATTACATGCCCGTGGCCCGATGGCTTTGGAAGAATTAACAAGCTACAAGTGGATAATTGAGGGAAACGGACAGGTAAGACCGAAGTAAGAGTCTACTCCAGAGGATTGTGTCAAAAATAAAAATAGACAAGTGTTTGCTTCTATGTTAATATTTTTGCGACCATTTAGGAAAGACTGAAAAAAGAATTCGTTAAAAAAAACTAGTTTTCATACAGCCCCTGTTTGGCTGAAAAGTATAGCGTTTTTGAACCTTTGCAGTAAACAAACAAAATAAAAACTACGGAAATATCGACTTCCGACTTCAAACATTCTTATATGAAACATTTTAGAACAGTAAAAGATTTGCCGGGAATTGAAAAAGCGCTCGCAACAGCCAAAGAGGTAAAGAATAATCCTTATGGATTTCAGCATTTGGGAAAAAACAAAACCATGATTTTGGTGTTTTTCAATTCAAGCCTGCGTACCCGGCTGAGTACACAAAAGGCTGCAATGAATATGGGAATGAACACCATGGTGCTGAATGTAAACGAAGATAGTTGGCAGTTGGAGGCGGAAATGGGCGTGATAATGGACGGGAAAAATGCCGAACACCTGCGTGAAGCCATTCCTGTGATGGGGCAGTATGCCGATGTGATTGGCGTACGTGCTTTTGCAAAATTCGAAAGTAAGGCAGACGATTATTCCGAGAAAATACTAACCCAGTTTGTTGATTATGCCGGGGTGCCGATTATTAGCATGGAAGCGGCAACCCGTCACCCTTTGCAAAGTTTTGCCGATTTAGTGACAATCGAAGAATACAGAAAAGTTGAACGCCCCAAAGTGGTATTAACATGGGCGCCACATCCACGCGCATTACCACAGGCTGTTTCTAATTCGTTTGTTGAGTTTATGACAGCTGCCGATTACGATTTGGTGGTAACTCATCCTAAAGGTTACGAACTTGCCCCTGAGTTTATGGGCGATTTAAAAGTGGAGTATAACCAGAGAAAAGCATTTGAAGGAGCTGATTTCATTTACGCTAAAAACTGGGCTGCATATACCGATTATGGAAAAATCCTGTCGCAAGACCGCCGTTGGATGGTTGATGAAGCAAAAATGGCATTAACAAACAATGCCAAATTTATGCACTGCCTTCCGGTACGTCGTAATATGATTGTTTCTGACGAGGTAATCGATAGTGCAAATTCAATTGTAATTCAGGAAGCTAAAAACCGTGAGGTTACTGCACAGGCGGTTCTGAAAATGATTTTGGAGGGGAACTAATTTTTTTGTGTCTTTGTGGTTTTAGTGTTTAAATATGAGTGAAAAAATACAAATTATACCTGCTATCGACCTTATTGATGGCAAATGTGTACGTCTTTCGCAAGGCGACTATAATCAAAAAACGGTTTATAACGAGAATCCGTTGGAGGTTGCAAAAATGTTTGAAAATGCAGGGATTAACCGTTTGCATCTTGTTGATTTAGATGGCGCAAAAGCAAAACATATTGTTAATTACGAAGTGTTGGAGACGATTGCAACTAAAACAAACTTAGTTATCGACTTTGGCGGGGGGCTGAAATCGGACAAAGACCTCGAAATTGCTTTTAACTCAGGTGCAACAATGGTTACGGGAGGGAGTATTGCCGTAAAAGAAAAAGATACGTTTCTGAAATGGCTCGAAAAATACGGTAGCGAAAAGATTATCCTCGGAGCCGATGCTAAAGACGGGAAAATAGCCGTAAGTGGTTGGCAGGAAAGTACAGAATTGCCGATTGTCGATTTTATTACAGATTTTAGTAAGCAGGGCATTTCTAAAGTAATCTCTACCGATATAAGTCGTGATGGAATGCTGTCGGGGCCGGCTTTCAACCTGTATGCCGAAATAATGAAAACGCTTCCTGATATCGAAATTATTGCCAGCGGAGGAATTGCCACAATCGACGATATATTAAAGTTAGATGAAATGGGAGTTTCAGGAGTTATTACCGGTAAGGCGATTTACGAAGACAAAATTCCTTTAGTCGAGATTAGTAAATACATTATTGGTTAGCAATGAGAAAATGAACCTTTTTAGGTTGATTTTATTATAATTAGCCTTTTTAGGTTAATTTTTGCATAATCAACCTTTTTAGGTTAATTTTAAGGCGTGAATAAAAATAAGGATATAGGAGTAATTACTGGTGATTTAATTCGTTCAACACAATTACCAAAGTCTGTAAAGAACGAATTGATAAGCTATATTGATGATTTTTTGAATGATAATCAAGATATTATTCAGTCAATCCGTTTCTATCGTGGCGATAGTTTTCAATTAGCAGTAAAAAGAGAAAAAGCTGTTTTTGTAGCCCTTATTCTTGAAGCTATTATTTTGTCGAAAACTGGGACTTATGCACGAATAGGGATAGGAATTGGTGGCGTTTCTAAACTATCTCCCGAAAATGTTTTGCAGTCGGAAGGAGAGGCATTCTTGCTTTCTGGGCATCAGCTCGACAAAATGAAAGATGAGGGTAGGACGCTGAAGATTGCAGTTAATTCAAAGCAGTTTCAACCAATATTGTCGGCTTCTTTGGGCATAATGGAAACTATTGTTTTGGGATGGAAAACGGGTCAGGCGGCTGTAATTGCTGCGATACCTTTTTGTAAAACTCAGAAAGAAATTGCACAACGGTTAGAAATATCGGAATCGGCAGTAAGCAAGGCACTTAAATCTGCACAATGGCAGGCAATTGAGGGCTTTTTGAAAGGATTTGAAGAAACAATAATTTATTTGTAGCATGAATTTGATTTTTATCCCAATGCTTATCGGTCATTTTGTAGCTGATTTTTGGCTACAGCCTGCATCGTGGGTTGCCGATAAAAATTTCCAAAAGCATCGGTCTGGGAAATTGTTGCTGCATTCGTTTATTGCCAGTGTTTTGCCGGTGCTTTTTACCTTCAATCTAAAATGTTGGTGGTTTTTTCTAGTAATTTTTGTTACGCATTATTTTTGCGATTGGTTTAAAAGTCTGAAAAAAGAAAATTTATTTTGGTTTTTATTTGACCAAATTGTACATGTTTTGGTAATTCTTGCTTTGAGTCAGTCAGTTTTAGGATGTGTCTTTTCGCAACCAATTATATATTATTTGGTACTTGTATTGGCTTTTATTGTTGCAAGTACACCTGCCGGGATATTCACCGACTTGTTTTTAAATCAGGTTATAAAAAAAGAGAAAAAAGAAAATAAATTAGATGCTTCTGCATGGATTGGTATTATAGAACGAATGTTGATAATCGGCTTTATTCTTGCTGGTGAATTTCAGGCAATTGGCTTTTTAATTGCAGCTAAATCCGTTTTCCGGTTTAACGATATACAAAAAGGAGAAAGCAAGAAAGCAGAATACTTTTTATTGGGAACATTAGTCTCGTTTGCCATTGCCATTGGCATTGGAATGGGAATAAAATTTATGATTTATTGATTATGTTAGCAAAACGAATTATACCATGCCTTGATATAAAAAACGGGCAAACCGTTAAAGGAATTAACTTTGTTGATATAAAAGAAGTTGGCGACCCTGTTGAACTCGGGGCAAAATATGCTGCCGAGGGTGCCGATGAACTTTGTTTTTTAGATATTACGGCAACACACGAAGGCCGAAAAACTTTTGTGGAGTTGGTAAAACGCATTGCTGCTCATATCAACATTCCGTTTACGGTTGGCGGAGGAATTAGTGAGTTGAGTGATGCCGAAAAACTGCTTGCAGCCGGGGCAGATAAAATATCGATTAACTCATCGGCAGTGCGTAACCCAAAACTGATTGATGATTTAGCACTGAACTTTGGAACCCAGTTTGTGGTGGTAGCTATTGATGCCAAAGGTGATGAGTACGGTCATTGGACAGTTACCGTAAATGGCGGCCGTATTCCTACCAACAAAGAACTGTTTTCGTGGGCAAAAGAAGCAGAAGACCGCGGGGCAGGAGAGATTCTTTTTACTTCGATGAATCATGATGGCACAAAAAACGGTTTTGCCAATAAAGAGCTTGCTAAAATGGCCGATATGCTGAAAATACCAATTATTGCATCGGGAGGAGCAGGAGCAAAAGAGCATTTTGTCGATGTTTTTACAAAAGGGAAAGCCGATGCCGGTTTGGCCGCAAGTATTTTTCATTACAACGAAATTCCTATTCCTGTTCTTAAAAAATATTTAAAAGACGAAGGGATAGTTGTTCGTTAGATGTGTTTTTGTTTATCATAATGGACATTGTGAATTATTTTTGTATATTTGTCTATTATCGTGGACAAAATGAGGAATTACATTGCAAGAGAAATATATAAAAAACGTTTTACTCCATATATTGGGAAGGAAATAATTAAAGTTCTTATTGGACAACGAAGAGTCGGTAAGAGTTATCTTCTTTTCCAAATAATGGACAGTATCAAAGAATTACACTCCAATCCAAATATTATTTACATCAATCTGGAAGCTCGTGAATTTGAGAAACTCGACACATCAAATAAATTGTACGATTATGTGAAGTCTAAATCGAAAAAAGAAGAATTAAACTTTTTATTTATTGATGAAATTCAAACGATTCCTGAATTTGAGAAAGCTCTAAGAAGTCTTCTTGCCGAAGGAGGATACGATATTTATTGTACAGGAAGCAATGCTTATATTCTGTCAGGGGAATTGGGCACGTACTTAGGAGGTCGGTACATTGAAATACCTGTTTTTGCACTCACGTATTCCGAATTCTTACTTTTTCATCAACTCAAAAATACTCAGGATAGCCTGAATATGTATTTAAAATATGGAGGACTTCCTTATTTGGTTCATTTGGAACTTACTGATGAAATTGTTTTTGATTATTTAAAAAACATAAGTCAATCTATTCTTTTTCGTGATGTTATTTCACGTTTTGAAGTTAGAAATGTGGATTTCTTAAGCAGATTAATAAAGTATTTGGCAAATGAGGTTGGAAATATTATTTCAGCAAGAGGAATAGGAAAGTTTCTTAAATCACAAAATGTTTCGATTTCAACGACTGCAATATTGAATTATCTGAATTACCTGATAACAGCGATGTTAGTAGAAGGAGTTAACAGATCAGATATAGAAGGTAAGAAGGTTTTTGAAGTTGGCGAAAAATATTACTTCAATGATATTGGCATTCGAAATTCAATTGCGGGTTTTTCGCCGTTTGATTTAGGACAAATTATAGAAAACGTAGTTTATTCTCATTTAAAATCTGTTGGTTATTCTATATTGATTGGAAAACAAAAAGACAAAGAAATTGATTTTGTTGCTGAACGTCAAGGAGAAAAAGTATATATACAAGTTGCTTTAAGAATTACGGAAAAACAAACTATGGAACGGGAATTTGGAAATCTTCTTGCATTAAAGGATAATTATCCCAAATATGTTATTACATTAGATGAATACACAGGTGTTAGTTTTGAGGGAATAAAACATCTGCCATTAAGACAATTCCTTTCCGAGTTTAATTAATAATCGTCATCTCTTCCCAACTTTTTTTTAACTTCGCAATAAATTTTGAAAAAATGAGAAAATTAGAAGATATCTCACAAATAGACTTTACAAAGACAGGAGGTCTTGTGCCTGCAATTATTCAAGATGCCGAAACCCAAAATGTGTTGATGTTGGGCTTTATGAACGAAGAATCGTTAGCTAAAACCCGAGAAATAGGAAAGGTTACTTTTTTTAGCCGTACCAAACAACGTTTGTGGACAAAAGGCGAAGAATCTGGCAATTTCCTGCAAGTTGTTTCTATTGCGGTTGATTGCGATAAAGATACACTGTTGATAAAAGTTAATCCGGTTGGCCCGGTTTGTCATTTGGGCGACGATACCTGTTTCGAAGAAGTCAATAAAGGAAACGATATTCAGTTTTTAAGCTATTTGCAGGATTTTATCGATAAGCGTAAGGAGGAGATGCCCGAGGGGTCTTACACTACGTCTTTGTTTCAGAAAGGTACTCGTAAAATTACCCAGAAAGTAGGAGAGGAAGCGGTTGAAACAATAATCGGGGCAATGGCTAACGACGATGAGAATTTTATTTATGAAGCCGGCGATTTACTGTATCACCTGATTGTTTTGCTAACTCACAAGGGCTTTCGTATTGAGGATGTGGTTCGTGAGTTAAAAACAAGGCATAAATAATTTTTTGCAGGCGATTTTGATTTTGTCTCTCATTTTTCACTATCAGAAGGAAAAAAAGAATGAAAACAATAGAAGACAACTGTTTTCTACTGTTTTCAATTGTATGCTATTCAGCGATTTTTCCTTCAATAATCCGGGTGATAATATTTTGTAGCGTATCTCCCATTGCATTAATCTGTTGGGGGATAAAACTGGTGGCTGTCATTCCAGGAGTAGTATTTACTTCCAGAAAGTAAAATTCGTTATCTTTTAGGATAAAGTCAACTCTTACAACTCCGGAACATTCGCAAAGTTGGTATATTTGAGCGGTAAGCTGCTGGCATTTTTTGAAAAGTGATTCCGGTAAGCGAGCCGGGGTGATTTCGTCGGTCGCACCGGGAGTATATTTGGCTTTGTAATCAAAAAATTCGTTTTTAGGCCGAACTTCAGTTACTGGAAAAACCGTTATTTCTTTGTCAATCTTCACAGCTCCGCAGGTAAACTCGGTTCCTTCGATGAATGATTCTACTAAAGCTTCATCACTTTCCTGCCATGCTTTTTGTATTGCGTCGGCAATGGCATCTGCTGATTTTACTTTGGTGATTCCAAAACTGGATCCTCCTGCATTGGGTTTTACAAAAACAGGAAGCCCGAGTTGCCGGGCAAGTGTATCCGGGGCAATTTTATCGCCTTGGGTTAATTTTACTGAATTTGCCATTTTTATGCCAAAACTGCGTAAAAAATTGCAACAGAACCATTTGTTGAAAGTGAGAGAAGAAGAGTGTACATTGCAGGAAGAGTAAGGAATTCCTGTTAATTCGAGGTAAGCTTGTAAAATTCCGTTTTCGCCAGGAGTGCCGTGAATGGTAATATATGCAAAGTCGAAGCGTATTTTTTCCCCGTTCAGCATGAAACTAAAATCGGATTTGTCGATATCATCAATTTTCAGATCGTCCTGAAATACCTCCCAGCACTTGCTTTGCATTTTTATCAGCCATGGCGAAAATTTTGTTCGGTCTATGGCTTTCATAACATTTGTTCCGCTTTTTATTGAAACTACAAATTCGGAAGAATCTCCTCCGGCTATTACGGCAATATTTGGTTTGTTTGTCATTTTATTTATCTGATTATTCATTTCTGTTGGCAATGTAGTTCTCCCATTTGGCGATGGTTTGTTTCATGTCGTCGGGTAGTTCCGAATCGAATTGCATTTTTTGGCCTGTTGCCGGGTGTATGAATCCCAGTGTTTTTGCGTGTAAAGCCTGTCGCGGTAAGGTTTTAAAGCAATTTTGAACGAATTGTTTGTATTTACTGAACGTTGTTCCGCGAAGAATTTGGTCGCCACCATAAGTGCTGTCGTTAAAAAGCGGATGGTTAATATATTTCATATGCACCCGAATCTGGTGTGTTCTCCCGGTTTCCAAACGGCATTCAACCTGCGAAACATAGCCGATTCTGTTTAGTACTTTGTAATGAGTAACCGCATGTTTCCCGTGTTCTTCTTCCGGAAAAACAGTAAAAACCTGTCTGTTTTTCAGGCTTCTCCCTATATTCCCGGTAATAGTACCTTCGTCGTTTTTTAAACTGCCCCACACTAAGGCCTGGTAGCAGCGTTCCGTTGTTTTTTCAAAGAATTGCAGGGCAAGCTTATTTTTTGCCTGTTCTGTTTTTGCAATTACGAGTAATCCCGAAGTGTCTTTGTCAATGCGATGAACAAGCCCGGGGCGGGGGTCTTCGCTGTTAAACAGGGGCAGGTCTTTAAAATACCAGGCTAATGCGTTAACCAGTGTTCCTGAATAGTTTCCATGCCCCGGGTGTACAACCAGTCCCGGAGGTTTATTAATAACCAGCAGGTATTCATCTTCGTAAACAATATTAAGCGGAATATCTTCCGGGATAATTTTTAGTTCCCTTCGCGGATAATCCATAACAATCCGGATATCGTCGTCGGGTTTTACTTTATAGCTGGGTTTTACCGGCTCTCCGTTTACGCGAATATTTCCGGCATCGGAAGCGGCCTGTATTCTGCTTCGCGAGGCATTGTCAATCCGGTTCGAAAGGTATTTGTCTATTCGTATGGGGGATTGTCCGGGATCTACACTAAGGCGATAATGTTCGAACATTTCGCATTCTTCCGGTTCTTCGTTTTTTTCTTTATGATTTTTCATAGCCCGGTATTGTCGGTTTGTTCTTTTTCGTTTGTTTTTAACCATATATCGACCGAAGTTCCACGGTTTACCCATTTTGTTGTTTGAGCTCCGGGACTTTGTTTCCATACCACTGCATTTAGAGAATCTTGCGATGCTTTAACCGACTCGTCGTATATGATTACCCCAAGATTTAAACCTGCTTCTATTATTTTTGCACGGGCTTCGTATAGAAACATGCCTTTTAAGTCGGGAAGCGGAGTGTGCGTATTTTTTTCGCTTCTGCCAACAACAAGGTTAATTGCACTTCCTTTTACGAGCAGACTGCCTTCGAATATTTCGGTTGTGTCTTGGTAAACTTTTAGTACTAAATCGTCGTATTCCGAGGGTTTGTATGAAATGCTATCGATAGTGAGCCCGCTATTTTTAAGTACTACCTGTGCCTGCCGGAACGAAATGTCTGTTAGTTTCGGGAGTTTTACTTTTTCCGGTTTCATTGTGTTGATAGTGAGGTATATGAGCCTTCCTGTTTTTACTTTTTCTCCAAATTTTGGGATTTGGTCTATAACGGCTCCCGGGCGTATTTCTTTGCTGTATACCGAATCGGATATTGTTATTTTTAAGTTTGCATTTTGGGCTTTTTCTTTTGCATCCTGAATTGTCATTCCAGTAAAGTCAGGGACGGAATATGAAATCCCGTGATGTGTATAGCTTTTTAACAGTCTGAATGTTAGAATGAACAGCAGGGCAATAAGGGCAATTGCTGCAAGCAGATTGATAAAGAATACACGGTTTGTCAGAAAATTTTTGGAACTCATAATGATAAATATCAGTTTAAACGAAAACAAAAATAAGGCAAAAAAAATATAAAAATGAAACGAGCTGTTATTTTTTCCGGACGGGATAATATTTCATGTCATGTCAAAGTTCCAGGTTTTGTTTGTTTGTTTGTTTGTTTGTTTACGGTGTGGTCTTTTTCTAAACAGACGTTTAGACCTATAGTGGTTAGGCATCCGTTTCCCAAATTTTAAGAATATTGTACAATGTATCTCTTTCGGTTGGGATAAGATTCAATTCTTTAATCATGGCAATTAGCTCTTGGCTTGTTGCTGTAGGCTTTTCGTCGCCACCGGCCATTGAGTAGATTTTTGTTGTATCGTCGATGGTGCCGTCTAAATCGTCGACACCAAAGTTTAGCGAAAGCTGTGCTGCCTGTTTCCCAATCATCGGCCAATAGGCTTTTAAGTGGGGAATATTGTCTAAGAATATTCTGGAAACGGCATAATTTTTTAAATCATCAACCAGGCTTGTTTCTCGTATGTGGGCATATTGGTTGTTGGCATGTTTAAATTTTAGCGGAATGAAGGCATTGAACCCACCTGTTTTGTCCTGTAGTTCGCGTAAGCGGTTGAGGTGGTCGATGCGTTGTTCGTAGTTTTCCAACAGTCCGTAAAGCATTGTTACATTTGTGGGAATGCCGGTTGCGTGGGCAACAGAATGTATGCGAAGCCATTCCGATGAGCTTGTTTTATCAGGACAAATTTCAGCCCGTAGTTTTTCGTCGAAAATTTCAGCTCCTCCACCTGGCATTGATTCCAAGCCTGCGTCTTTTAGTTGTTGCAGGCCTTTCTCAATACTTGTATTGCCCATTTTACACATTTGGTCGATTTCAACTGCTGTAAATGCTTTTATGTGTAATTCCGGATTTTGTTGTTTTATTGCCCGTATCAGTTCAGTATAGAATTTAATATTGCGGTTGGGGTGGACGCCTCCAACAATATGTACTTCTGTTGCACCTTTGGCTGCATATTTGTTTATCGCATCAAGCATTTCATCAATGCTGTTTTCCCAGGCGCCTTTTTGTCCTTGTTGCCTGCGATACGAACAAAATTTACAATGATTGATGCAGATGTTTGTGGGTTCGATGTGAAAATTTCGGTTAAAATAAACCTTTTGTCCGTTGTGTTGCTCTTTTACATGATTAGCCAATACACCAAGCAATGCCAAGTTGTTGGTTTTGAATAGCCGAAGTGCATCTTCGGTAGTGATGCGGTTATTTTGTAAAACCTTAGCAGAAATCGCCTTTAATTCTTTTTCAATATTAAGAGACTTTATTTGTTGTAAGTTTTGGCACATGTGTAAATTAAAGATAATCCGGGAAATTGAAAAAGAATATTTTTCCGGAGAAAGTTAACTTTTGATAGCTTCGATTTTATATAAACACAAAAAGGTAAAGAAATAATTCTTTACCTTCCCGTATAAATTATATAAGATAGCTCTATCTTTTGTGTCTCGGCTCGTCCGAAACCGTTAATTTTTTGCGGCCTTTTGCCCTGCGGGCTTTCAATACTTTACGACCATTTACCGTGGCCATTCTTTCTCTGAACCCGTGTTTGTTTTTTCTTTTCCTGTTCGATGGTTGAAATGTACGTTTCATTTCTTATAAAGTTTTTATTTATTACTTCTTAAAATCGGACTGCAAAAATATACTTTTTTTTGTTTTCTGCAAAAACGATTGCCGAAAATCCTGCAAAAGAATTGGTTAAAATATCCATTGCATTAACTGGGTGCTGACAATAGCGGCATATGTACCCAGAGCATAACCTAAAACGGCGAGTAATACACCAACTGGTGCCAGTGCTGTGCTAAAGGCCGAGGCAACAATGGGAGCCGATGCTGCTCCTCCTATGTTCGCCTGGCTTCCTACTGCAACAAAAAAGAACGGGGCTTTTATCAGTTTGGCAATAATTAGTAATATCGTAATGTGTACCAGCATCCAGATTATGCCGATAAGAAAGAATTGCGGGTTACTAAAGGCTTCCAGTAAATTCATTTTCATGCCGATGGTGGCTACCAAAATATAAATAAACACGCTCCCAAAGCGCGAAGCTCCTGCTCCTTCGTAGCGTTTTAGTTTTGTGAAAGAAAGGGCAACCCCAATGGTGGTAGCAATAACAATTAGCCAAAAGAAACCCGAAGCAAACGAGTTTAAATTGTATCGCTGTAAAAAGTTGATGTGCTCTTTCATGCGTGGTGCAATAAAATCGGCCGCGAAATGTGCCAATGCTGTTGCCCCAAAACCGATCGCTAAAATAACGAATAAATCGGTGGTGTTTGGAATTTTGGCAATGGAGGCCCGGTAGTTTTCAACTTTTGTTTTTAATTCATCGATTGACGAGTTGTCTGCCTTTAGCATTTTGTCGATTTTGTGATACCTCCCGGCTCCAAACAACAATACTCCCATCCATATATTAGCGACTAAAACATCAACAATTATCATCGATGAAAAAAGGCTGTCGCTGCAATGGTAAATTTCTTTCATAGCCGTTTGGTTAGCTCCGCCTCCAATCCAGCTACCTGCAATGGTTGACAGGCCGCGCCATATCTCTTCGCCCGGCATGGCGTGTTTTAGCTCCGGGAAAAGCAGGCTTGTTACTCCCAGGGCAATTGGAGCTCCTATTACAATGCTGAACGTTGCTGCAAAAAACATAATCAGTGCTTTGGGGCCAAGGTTAAAAACGCCTTTTAAGTCAATGCTCAAGCAAAACAAAACCAAACTTGCCGGCAGAAGATAACGCGATGCAACGAAATACAATTGTGAGTTCTCGGGAGATACAATCCCTAATGGCCAGTTTAATAGTCCTGGTACAAAGTAGCACAGCAAAAGTGGCGGAACATAGGTGTAAAACTTTTTCAGGTATTTGTTAGAGCTGGAGGCGGTAATAAAAATTATGGCCAGTATTGCTATTAATATTCCGAAAACAATTGCATCGTTTTTTATTTCCATCGTTCTTTTTCTTTTAATTTTTTGGGTCTTGTTCTAAATTAGTGCAAAGGCAAAAATTATTAAGACATTAAGACTTGTTGTTTGTTTATTTCTAATAGTGTACCGTTCCAATTTGGGGAACTTGTTTTATTCTGATTTTGATATTGCTCCAAAGATAATGGAATTTTATCCGGAGAGAAGAATGAAGAATAGAATTAAAAAAAATCTTAATGATCTAAGAATTTTGTTACTTTTGCAGCGCAAAATGGTCCCATAGTTCAATGGATAGAATATCAGATTCCGGTTCTGACGATCTGGGTTCGACTCCCGGTGGGATCACAAGAATAACAGACTCCGCACTCCAAAAGGAATTGCGGAGTTTTTTTATTCATTTCAAGAGCCGAAAAGTAGCTAAGAGTTGCACCACAGGGAATTTAGAAAGATTAGGCTATAAGGACTGAATAAAATCCGAAAGATTATTATCGTGTTGCAGATTGAGTTTTTTGCGTAATCGGTAACGTGCCGTTTCAATGCTTCTTACCGATGTGTTTAACAGCGATGCCATTTCTTTGCTACTGAGCCCCATACGTAAATAAGCACATAGTTTACGATCGTTCATTTTTAAATTCGGAAACCGAACACTAAGCTTTTTCATATAATCGGTATAAACAAGGCTGAAATTTTCTTCAAATTTTTCCCAGTTTTCATCTTCTCTTATATTCGTTTGTATATTTCTGCGAACATTTTGAATTTTTCGGGTAATTCTATGTTTGGTTTCTTGTTGGGTTACATACGTTGAGATTTCAGTAAGATCAGTATCAAGAATCTGGAGCATATCATTTTTTCGAATCAGGTTCATTGTGGAATCGGCAAGCAGACTGGTTTTGTGTTTTAATTCTGTTTGCAATTGGTTGTTTTTTGTTTGTATCAGTTCTTTTTCCTTTTTTTGACGTTCTATTTCTAACTGTGCCTCACGTTCCCGAAGTTGACGTTCTCGATGCATTTCTATCATTTGAATTTTACGATCATAACGGTACCTGACATACTTTACAATAAAATATAGCACAAACAAAAGAATTATCAGGTAAATACTATAAGCCACCCACGTTTCATACCAGGCTGGCAAAATGGTAATGTTAATTTTTTTCTCCTGCACAAGTCCATTTGACTTATTGTATCCCCGGATATGGAAAACATAAGTGCCTTTTCCTATGCGGGTATATTCTTTGGATGAAGCATTTTGATAACGACTCCACTGGTTGTCGTAATTCTCAAGAAAATAAGAAAAGAGTATGGCATTCTCTGAACTATATTCCGGCCAAACATATTCTATTTTTATTGAATTTTGATTGTGAGTCAATTGAATATTTTCAGGGGCGGTAGAGGACTGGCCAACATAAAGAATTGTATCGCCTGAGTTTGTTCCAATAATCTGACGGATTAGTATTTGAGCATTATTCTTCCTGCCTTTATAATCATTATTAATGGAAATAAAACCATTTTCAACATTGAATATTGTATGTTTTTTGTCAACAAAGCTAATATGTCCAAGATTTTTTTGTAACCGTTTAGCAATACTACAATACGTAAAGGCATCGGTTTTATATTTACCCATACTGTTTTGTTTGGCAATTGCCAGACAGTTGGCATTAACCGCCCAGATATCGTGCATAGGTGTTTCAAAAAGCTTCATTGGATTTGTTAGCGATTGAAATATTGAATTAAGTTTTTTTGCTTTGTGGAGTTTTCCTGTTTCGCTGTTGGCAGAATAAAATCCATCAACCGACGAGATATATACTTTCCCATTAATTTTAGAAATAATGTTATTCTCACTTGTCGGAAGCCCTTCTTTTTCATTATAAAATGTCATTTTCTTTACTCTAGTTAAGTCGTTAGTCAGCCATAAATGATAAACACCTTTCTGCCAATGCGAAATCCAAATACTTCCATCCGAACTTTCTTCAAAAACTGCACTTGTTTCATTGAATCCTGCTATCCGGTTGCGGAATATCCACTTATCACCAACCTTTTTCAAAATATAAAGCCCCTGATAATCGCATGATAATACATATCCCGGATGCTGCTGAAGAATCTTAAAATCCCAGGTTCCTTCCGTTCCGGATATTTTTCGTGCGTTTGTTCCTTCAATCTGATAGGCTCCTTCGTTATTTCCACAAAGAACAGTTTCCGACACATTACGAATACTCCATACCTGTCCAGTCATGTTCGGCACAAGCTTTGGTTGTTCCGGAATAGGGATATCTTGCATGGGATAAGCTGTTGAAAACAAGCCCTGGTTGGTGCCAATGTAAAACCTATCCTTAAAAATAAGTGAAGCATAGCCCGTTCCTGTTTGATTATTATGTCCGAAAATTTCTTTAAAAGGAGCATCCGTGAGCACATAAGAGATGCCTTGGTCGAGTCCTAACCAAATGTTATTTTGGTCGTCAAAAAACAATGAAAGCACCGTATTGTTCTGGAGTCCGGTAAATACATTTGCATATAAATTTTGGCCGGTTTTTATATTTTTTACCACAAGTCCTCCTCTCACCGTTCCAAAAGCCAGCATGTTGCCATGCATGGCCCCACAAAATACCTGATTCTTTTTCAAAAAAGAGCTAATGTCAAGCGTTAAAGGAGAAATTGTAAATCCATCATAAACATAAAGCCCGTGGGAGGCAGTCGCAAAAATAATTTTTCCGTTCAAATAAGGAATAATAGCCCTGATGCTTTTTCCCCGAAGAACATTTGTGTTATTCATTATATGCAATTGATTGTTCAGAATATAGTAAATTGTTTCTTTGCAAGTGATAATTATTTTGTCGTTAATAACAGCAGAACTTTCTATTCTGTATTTGGTATGAAAAATCTTGAATTTACCCGATGGCTTTAGCAAAAAGATGTGTTTCTTGCATTGAAATGCAATCGCATTATTGTATTTGTAGATATTCCATACCTCATCAAAAGAGCGCTCGTTTTGTGGTAATTTATCGGATAATGACCTGTAGGTTGGTTGGTACGTAATTGAATCAAGAAAATAATAGCCGAATTCGTTACTTGCTCCGGCATAAATGCAATCGTGTTTTTTATCATAATATATGGAACGGACAATGGTATTATTGGCTATATTATATGTTGCCCATTTTTCACTATCATAGGAAAGCAATCCATTGTTGTTTGCAAACAGCATCCTTTTGTCATCCGATTGCGAGACACACCAGTTTTGTGTTCCCCCTCCATATATATTTGTTGTGAAATTTCGGATAGAAGGTTGTTGTGCAAGTGTATTGAATATTGAACCCGTAAAAAGTAAAATAAGAGATATCCATTTCTTTCTCATACTGTAAACATAAATTAATTTTCAGAATAGAGTGAGGTTTTTTCTATGTGTTATTAAACACTATATTTTGTGTAAGTAACTGTATAGTATGTTGTTGGGTTGATGCGTGGGTGGCGTGATGATTTTTTAAGTGAGTTTTTTGCGTAGTGTTTTTTTTGAATATAAAGAAATGCCCCAATACTTTAGCAGCACGAAACTTTTAGAATCTAATTTATGAAAACAAAACTTTTATCTCTTCTGGTTATATTCATACCGGTGCTAACCGGTGCACAATCAATAGAAGAAAAAATCAGCTCTCTTATTGATAAAATGACGCTTGATGAAAAAATCGGGCAACTCAATCAAATAAGTTATGATGGAATTGACGACAACATTTCCGCTAAAGTAAAAAACGGGAACGTTGGTTGTATTCTTAACGAATTAGATGCAAAAACAATCAATGCGATTCAGAAAGTGGCTATCGAAAAAAGTCGTTTACACATTCCTGTTGTTTTTGCACGCGATGTTGTTCATGGCTTTAAGACGATATTTCCTATTCCTTTAGGACAAGCAGCATCATGGAATACACATATTGCTGAAAATGGCGCACGCGTTGCTGCTTTAGAGGCATCTTCGGTAGGTATCCGATGGACCTTTGCTCCAATGATGGATGTAACCCGCGACCCAAGATGGGGACGCATTGCAGAATCTTGCGGAGAAGATCCTTTACTTACAGCAATAATGAGTTCGGCCATGATAAAAGGTTTTCAAGGCGAAAACCTCTCAGATGCGACTTCCATTGCAGCATGTGCCAAACATTTTGCTGCTTATGGTTTTTCGGAAAGCGGGAAAGACTACAATACAACACATATTACAGAACGAGAACTACGCGATGTGGTTTTGCCTCCTTTTAAAGCAGCAGCAGAAAATGGGTGTGCTACTTTTATGTGTTCGTTTAATGATATCGACGGAATTCCATCATCAGGGAATCGGCATTTATTAACCGATATTTTGCGAAAAGAATGGGGCTACGATGGATTAATGGATAGCGATTGGGCTTCAATACAACAAATGATCCCATGGGGATTTAGCAAAGACTTGTATCAAGCTTGTGTGCAGGCAATGAATGCAGGTGTGGATATGGACATGGAAGGACATGCTTACGAGCAGCATTTAAAAGAAGCATTAAACAATGGTGTCCTAAAAATGGCAGCTATTGACGAAGCTGTTCGGCGTGTTTTGCGCTTAAAGTATCGCTTAGGCTTGTTCGATAATCCTTATGTGAAAATTTTGGAGAAATCGCAGTTTTACCTGCCTAATTCGTTACAACAAGCTAAAGAAGCTGCTATTGAAAGTGCTGTTTTGTTAAAAAATGACGGAACACTGCCATTGAAAAATATAGAAAGTGTAGCAGTTGTAGGGCCACTAGCCGATAATGGAGCTGATCAGGTAGGCACATGGTGTTTCGATGCAGAGCCGGAACGCTGTATTACTCCGTTAAAAGCCATTCGCGAATTATGCGGAAAAGATATAGACGTAATTTTCAATGCCGGCTTGTCGTATAGTAGAGATACGAATAACATTAAGATGATGCATTCAATTGAAGCTGCAAAAAACGCAGATGTTATTTTGTTTTTTGCCGGAGAGGAAGCCGTTTTGAGTGGAGAAGCCCGTTGTCGTGCCGACATTTCTTTACCGGGAGCACAAAGCAAAATGCTTACAGAATTAAAAAAGACAGGCAAACCGGTAGTAATGATTGTAATGGCAGGTCGTCCGCTCACAATAGGATCGGAAGTAGATTTATCGAATGCAACGCTTTATGCTTTTCATGGAGGCACAATGGCAGGCCCTGCTTTAGCCGATTTACTTTTTGGGAAAGCAGTTCCAAGTGGAAAGCTTCCTATAAGTTTTCCTAAGATGGTGGGGCAGGTACCGGTATACTATGCTCATCCGAATACTGGGCGACCCGCAAAAAATATTACCTATATTGATGAAATACCGGTGGGTGCAAAACAAACCTCATTGGGTTTTACAAGTTATTTCCTAGATGCCGGGGATGGGCCTCTATTTCCTTTTGGCTACGGGAAAAGCTACACCTCCTTTAAATATGGAGAGGTAAATGTTTCAAGAACCGAAATATCAATGAATGATAGCTTAATTGTTTCCTGCAATATAAGTAACAACGGCAACTATAACGGAAAGGAAGTAGTACAGTTATATATCCAGGATAAAGTCGCTTCTGTTATTCGTCCGGTTAAAGAATTAAAAGGATTCAGGAAACTGTTTTTTAAGCAAGGCGAAACCCAAACAGTATCATTTAAAATATACACAGCCGATCTTGCTTTTACTCACAATGACATGAAAAAATATGTCGAACCGGGAGAATTTAAGGTCTGGATTGCTACAGACTCTCAGTCGGGAACACCGGCAACATTCACCTTGCGCTAGTATTGCTTTAACTAACCATAAAATTATAAACATGAAAAAGAGCACAAACTTTTATTCTGATTATTTGGGAAAATGTGCATTGCTTATCTTTTTGATGGCAATATCTGTAATTTCATTTGCCCAAAAAAGAGAAATTACCGGAGTTGTAACAGACGCTTCCAACGAGCCGATTATTGGGGCAACAATAGTAGAAGAAGGAACGAGCAACGGAACAATTACCGATTTTAATGGTAAGTTTAAGTTAAGTGTAAATCAAAATGCCAACTTGCTTATTTCTTTTATCGGTTATAAAACCGAAATAATAAAAGCCTCGGGAAATGAGCTGGAAATTGTATTACATGAAGATTTAAAAGCCATTGATGAAGTGGTAGTTGTAGGTTACGGTGTTCAGAAAAAGAGCGTTGTAACAGCCTCAATAGCTAAAGTCTCAGGAGACGATTTAGACAAGGTAGGCTCGGTGCGGGTCGACAATGCGTTGAAAGGATTAGCAGCAGGAGTTAGTGTTACTTCCGTATCGGGGCAACCGGGCGCAGGAGCTACCATTCGTGTTCGCGGTACAGGAACAATCAACAATGCCAGTCCGCTTTACATTGTCGATGGTATGCCTGTTGATGACGGTATCGGATATCTAAATCCGAAAGATATAAAATCGATAGAAGTACTAAAAGATGCTGCTTCGGGAGCAGTTTATGGAGCACGTGCAGCCAATGGCGTTATTCTTGTTACTACCAAAAGCGGAAAAGCCGGGAAAACAAGAGTGTCTTACGATTTTTCTTACAGTTTGCAAAATCCCTGGCGTAAACGTGATATATGCAACGCCACAGAATATGCAATTTTGATGAACGAAGGTGCTTTAAATTCAGGCAGCTCAATTCTTTACAACGATCCGTATTCTTACGGAAAAGGAACCGACTGGCAAGACGAAGTTTTTTACGATAATGCTCCTGAACAAAACCATCAGTTAAGCATTAGTGGCGCCAATGATAAAGTTGATTATTATTTGTCGTTTGGATACTTAAAACAAGACGGTATAATTGGAGGAGACTGGGAGCGTTCAAATTACGACCGTTTAAGTGTGCGTAGTAACACAAATTATACGGTATTCGATAATACGAAAGATCGCACATGGCTGAACAAACTTAAAATTGGTGTGAATGCAAATTATTCACATGTTAATCAGCGCAGCATTACGGCAAATTCCGAGTTTGGATCTATTCTAGGTTCGGCAGTAACATTGTCGCCAATTTTAGGTGTTTATTATCCAACACAAGCCGAAGAAGATGCTGCTTACGAATATTACGAAGGCAACAGCTCTTTTACTCCGGTATGCGATGATGATGGCAGATTATACACCATTGCAGGATCTGATTATAACGAAATTACAAATCCTATTGCACAGTTGTCGCTTCCCGGAGCAAAAGACTGGTCGGATAAGCTTATCAGCAATATGTATGCAGAACTCAATATCTGGAAATCATTGAGATTTAAAACTGCCGTAGGAATCGAAAAAAATTGGTACGGACAAGATGGTTGGGTTAAAAAATATTACCTGAACAACAACAATAACTCCACCTATTCATCCGCTTATTCTTCAATGAACAAAAGCCTTGTTTGGCAAGTTGAAAACACATTGTTATATGATCTCAAAATAAACGAGCACAGTTTTAACATTGTATTAGGACAAAGTGCTCAAAAAAGTACTGGTCGCAGTTTAGGTGCATCGCGTCAGGATTTGATGGAAGAAAACGAAGACAAGGCAAACATTGATTTTGCTACCGGATTACAGGCTGACGGAAAAATGTCGGCTTCCGGAGGAGAATGGGATCCTCATTCATTAAGTTCTTTATTCGGTCGAATCAGTTACAATTATGCCGAACGTTATATGGCACAATTTACCATTCGCCGCGACGGATCGTCCAACTTCGGTTCTAACAATCGTTATGGGATATTCCCTTCTTTTTCATTAGGATGGAACATCACTAACGAAACATTCATGGAAAAACGTCCAGAATGGTTAACCAGTACAAAACTCCGTTTTTCGTGGGGAAAAAACGGAAACGAAAATATAGGACATTTCGGATATATTGCCTTAACAGCTACCGGAAATAATTATGTTTTTGGCAGCGGAAGTTCTCAAGGAGCGGTTAGTGGTGTAACATCGAACGTTATCCCAAATGCCGATTTGCAATGGGAAGAATCGGAACAAACCAATGGGGGTATTGATTTTGGATTTTTTAAAAATTCGTTGACATTTAGCATGGATTATTACCTGAAACGCACCAACGGAATGTTAATTACCATGCCCATTCCTTCGTACAATGGCGATAATGCACCTATTGGCAATGTTGGAAAAATGGAAAACAAAGGACTTGAATTTGAATTAGGTTATAAATTCAAACTTAAAAGTTGGTCGTTCAATATTAACGCAAATGCTTCGTATGTAAAAAACAAACTCATCGATTTAGGCAACGAAAACGGTTATCAGGGATGGGATAATGTTCAGGGACTTGGATATGTTTCTTATGCTGAAAACGGAAAAGAATTCCCTTATTTCTACGGATATAAATCGAATGGAATTTTTCAGAATCAAGCGGAAATTAATGCCTACGTAAATGGTAATGGCGATAAAATACAACCGGATGCAGTTCCCGGCGATGTACGCTGGGTTGATGTTGACGGCAATGGAGAGATTGATAGTAACGACGAAACAAAGATTGGAAAAGGAACGCCTGACTGGATTTATGGTTTTTCTTTCAGCGCAAATTATAAAAACTTCGATTTCAGCATGATGATACAGGGAACAATTGGAAACGATATTTACGATGCAACCCGTAGGGTAGATATTAACTCTGCCAATCTTCCATGTTATATGTTAAATCGCTGGACAGGAGAAGGAACATCCAATAAATATCCCCGTTTTTCGTACAACGATCAAAAAAACTGGGGAGTTTCGTCTGACTTATATGTTACCGATGGTTCGTATATGCGTTTGAAAAATGTCCAAATAGGATATACACTACCTCAGAACATTACCCGAAAGGTCTTTATTTCGAATTTACGTTTCTATGTTGCAGCAACCAACCTGCTTACATTCACAAAGTATTCTGGTTTTGATCCTGAGATTTCAAATGGTTCTTCTTCTGCCTATGGCATTGGCATTGATCGTGGTATTTATCCTCAATCCAGAGTTTATACATTCGGACTTAACCTTAATTTCTAACCTGTAAAACTGAATTATCATGAAAAAATATTTAATAATAACATGTTTGTCACTGACTCTTGGTTTATTTTCGTGCAGCGACGATTTTTTGGAGCTGGAAAGTCCAACAAAACTCACCATTGACGATTATTACACCACGCAAGCACGTATTTACGAAGCACTTGTTGCGGCATATTGCCCGTTAGAATGGTTCGACTGGGGGCAAGACGAGTATAATCCAATTAATATAATGTCAGATGTAATGGCTGACGATATTTGGTCGGGCGGATCAAGTGCTACCGATAACGAAGCCTGGCATCTTCAGGCAAATTACAGTGTTACTCCAATAAAAGTGATGTCGGGAATCTGGACATCAAGCTACAAAGGAATTCATCGTTGCAATAACATTATGTATTACATGCCGGGCGTAACCGATATTGACAATGAAACAAAGAATTTATACGAAGCAGAGTCAAAAGTATTGCGCGCTATGTATTATTCGTTATTGTGGAAATTTTGGGGAGCCGTTCCGTATTATACCACCAATCTTACCAATCCTTATGTAAGTGGCAAAAGCACAGCAGACGAAGTTTATGCCGGAATTATTGCCGACCTTGATGATGCCATACAAAATGGAGGCTTACCAATGAAACAAGACGACACCTCGCTTGATGGGCGTATAACTCTTGCCGCAGCCTACATGCTTTATGCCGATGTTGTAATGTACCAGAACGACGCAGAGCTTTACAGCCAGGCACTTACTTACATGAAAGAAATAATAAGCAGTGGAAGTTATTCCCTAACATCTGATTTTGCCGATATATGGATCGAGGCCGGAGAATGGAATGATGAATGCATTTTTGCCATCAATTATTTTAATGATGGAGCAAGCAGAAGCTGGAGTAATCCTTACTATGCCGGAGGAACTGTCCTGCCTCAGTTAATAAGTCCGTATGGACTGGTTGACGGGACCGATGGTTTTAATCAGGGCTGGGGCTTTGGACCGGTTCGCGAATCGGCATATAACATGTACGACGAAAACGATACCCGCCGAGACGCTACAATTCTTGACGCCCGCGATTATAGCTACACCGAACGCTATGAAGACACCGGTTTTTGGCTCAAAAAATATTGTGCACGTACTGGCTACAACGACGGACAAATTGCCGATGCACAATTGAATTATGGAAACGACCTTCGTTATTATAGGTATTCCGAAACATTGCTAAATGCGGCAGAGTTACTTATTCAAACAGGAGGAAGCACTTCCGATGCTCAAAAATATCTTGATGATGTGCGTACGCGGGCGGGGCTAACAGCGGGATCGGCGACTGCAACAATCGATAACATCATTAATGAACGGCATCTCGAATTTGTTGGAGAAGGGAAACGTTACTGGGATCTTATCCGCAGCGGAAAAGCCGAATCGACATTAATAGCAGAAGAATATCGCACTGTTAGCTGGACTTCAAACAAGAAATATCTTCCTATTCCCGAAAAGGAAATAAGTGCTTCTGATGGGAAATTAGAGCAAAACAATGATTACTAATAGCAGATTTCTAGATATGAGACTTTTAGAATCATTTTATTATTTCATAAAACAAATAAAATAATTATGCAAAACGCTCGCAAAACAAAAGATAATTATTCCAACAAACCTTTGCACCTCAGCGTCTTTGCTACAAAAAATAATAGTATGAAGAATAATTATAAAAATATATTCAGGGGATTGCTCATGCTGTTTGTAGTTACAGCCTGCTCGCCCGAAGAATGGACTTCGCCTTCGCAAAATGGCATTCCATTAGCATCTGAGATGAAGGCAACAATTGATGTCGATCAAAGCATAAATCAAGTAACTTGCACTACTGACAATGATGCATGTTATCCGATTTGGATATTCGATGGAGATGAATACTCAACAGTGAATGGCGTGTCGAAAATATACTCAAAAGCAGGAACCTACGAGGTGGAAATGAAACTGGGCAATGCCAATGGCATCAGCGATGGTTCTATCACCAAAACGTTTACAATTGACAATACGATTGTCGATTTCAGTAGCTTTATTTCTCGTATGGCTGGCGATTCTTTAAAAGAATGGGTTATTGCCGGAAGTGAAGATGGACACCTCTCTTGTGGTGAATCAGGCAGCGATGGCACAAATTGGTATAGTGCCGCTGCAAACGAAAAAGAAGGAATGGGTATTTACGACAATATTCTTACATTCAAAAACGATAAGACTTATATTTTTGATCCGGGAGAAAACGGAACAGTATATGTTAATGTAGGATGTTCGTTATTTAGTGAATACAATACCTCTGGTTCTGATTTTACCGTTCCGGTTGAAACACAAAATACAAGCTACAGCTTCGATGTTGAAGGCGATGATGTGTTCTTAACACTTTCTGCCCAAACGCTATTTCCTTATATCCCTTACGACGATTCGTATAATAACCCGAAGTTTAGAATTGTAAAATTAACTTCTGATCGAATGGAATTAATTGCCGACAATGGCAGCATTGCATGGCATTTTATTCTGGTAACCAAATCAAGCATTGAAGAAGAACGACAAGGTTATGATCCTGACAGCGATTGCAACATGTGGAAAACATGTACATTCTCCAATCGTTATTTCTATGCTCCGGGATGGACACAAATAACTGATCCGGAAATGACACAAGATGGAAATTCATATACCTTCAGCCTTCCTACCGCAACAACCGACCAATGGCAGGCACAATGTTTCTTCGAAACCGATTTAGCAACCAGTTCGTCTAACAATTACGATTTTTCTTGCAAGCTAAATTCAACAAAAGCAATTGGAAATGTAACGGTTAAATTATTCGAAAAAGGAGATGACAATACCTTCTACTTTGTCGACAATATTGCGTTAAATGCCAATGAAAACACTTATGCTATTCACACCGATTTAACCGGTTTGGATATTGAAAACGTTAGTCTGTTATTCGATTTTGGAGGGAATACAGAAGGTACAGAGGTTACTGTAAGCGATGTAGTATTAAAAGAGCACAGTTGCGATGACGGAACCATAATTGACGATGCAGATACGGTTAATTGGGATGAAAACTCGGATTGCAATCAATGGAAGACCTGTACTTTCACGAACTCTTATTATTATGCTCCCGACTGGACGCAAATAGCCGATCCGGTAATGACACAAGATGGATACTCATATACATTTAGTTTGCCAACGGCTACGTCATCTCAATGGCAGGCGCAATGCTTTTTCAAAACCGATATGGCAACAAGTGCTGCAAACAACTACGATTTCCGCTGTGTTTTAAATTCAACTACAGATATTGGTCGTGCAACTATAAAACTTTTTAAAAATGACAAAGATGACGTCTTCTTCTTCGCCAAACAAGTATCATTAAGTGCTTACGAAGATTACGAATTTAAAATGCCGGGAATGGAAGGCATAGATATTGACAAGGTTAATTTGTTATTTGATTTCGGAGGGAACCCGGACAATACAGAAGTAACAGTTAGCGGAATCATTTTAAAAGAATCTTCTTGTAATAATTAAAATAAAATAATCAGGATAATAAGTTTTGACCTATAAGAAGAAAACCGTAGTAAACGATAGGGAACAATTGCTTCCTATCGTTTCCCAATAGCATTCTCTTTTTATCTTGTGTCTTATACCAATTTAACTGTATAATGTAGTATTGGATGTTCTTGTATTTTTGATTTATACAAGGCAGAATTTTTCAGCATAGCCATAGCTACGGTTAAAAATTCTAACGCAGTAGAAATTAAAAAGACAATACTTATATGCGGCAGGATATAGATAATTTGGTATTACTACTTTTTGTCTTGGAACTAATAAAAAAACACATGAAACAAAAAATGTATATACTAAGTATTTTAACAACGATTGTTGCATTGCTGGGATGTAGTGATGATAATGATGACATTATTGAATCGCCGGCAACAATAACCTGTTCTACTCACAGTTTGTCGTTTGGGAGCAGTGCCGATACAGCAACTGTTGATATAAGCGTAAGCAGCGAGTGGATGATTTACAGCGATGCAGAATGGCTTTCGTACTCACCAAAAGCAAGTATCAATACCTCAGAAACAGTTACTGTAATTATTGAGAAAAATTCAGCAGCATCAAGCAGAGAAACTGTACTTGTCGTTAAATCGGGAAGTGTACGTGATACTATAACAGTAACGCAAAAAGGCGATACAGCAAGCGATATCGTTGCTCCTGAGGGCTATTCACTTGTATGGCACGATGAATTTGAAGGCGGGATTAGTTCTGATTGGACTTTTGAAACCGGCAACGGAAGTAGCGGATGGGGTAATAACGAGCTGGAATATTACTTAAAAGACAATGCGTCTGTTTCTGACGGAGTACTGGAGATAACTGCAAAAAAAGAAGACTACGAGGGCTACTCGTACACTTCGGCACGCATGAAAACGATGGGGAAAAGATATTGGACATATGGAAAAATTGAAGCAAGGATAAAACTACCGTCTTTTACCGGATCATGGCCGGCATTTTGGATGCTTGGCGAAAATTATTCGGAAGTAGGATGGCCCAAGTGTGGGGAAATCGATATTATGGAACATATAAACACAGAATCGTTAACCTATGGAACAATTCATTGGTATGCCGACGCTTATACTTCATACAGCGGAAAAACAACGGTTGCTGATGTTACTGCTTACCACGTGTATAGTATCGAATGGGATGAAAATTCCATAAAATGGTATGTAGATGATGTGCTGTATAACGAAGCCAATATAAAAGATGCAATAAACGGAACAGACGAATTTCATGAGAACTTTTTTATACTCCTGAATTTTGCCATTGGAGGAAATTGGCCCGGAACTACGGTTGACGATAGCGCATTTCCAGCAACAATGTATGTCGATTATGTTCGTGTGTTTCAGAAAAAACAAATAATGCAATAATCGACATATTTGATAGAGTCTTTAAGCATTAATACACCAGATGACGGCGATTTTGTAATTGATGATTTAACAATAGAAGTTGGAGGGAAGGCCGAAGATACATCACCAGTAAATCATTTAATTGCCGCTGATGATATTGAATTCGGTGTCGGGGGAAAAATCGATCTGGTTATACCACTTTGACTATGAAGATAACTTGTGGTACAATGCCGATAGATTAAAGACAGCGTTAAATGCAAAGCAATTTTAACGTTGATTTATGGAGCAACAATAAAGAAACTCCGCATTCCAAAAGGAATTGCGGAGTTTTTTGTTCTGTATACAGAAGCTGTTCAATTCTTTTAATATTGAAAATAAACAGCCATTAAATTGTTGCTCTTTTTTATTTTCTTTGTAATTAACTATGTCAAAGTTATTTCAACATATATTAATTGTTATAATTTTTGCGCTATTGTCTTTTTCTGTTAAAGCCCGGGAGCTTTTCTTTGAAAGAATTGGGGGACAAACTGAATCGCCCAATACTTCTATTCAGGGGATTGCGAAAGACTCTATAGGTTACATATGGTTTGGCACTTGGAACGGGGTGTATCGGTATGACGGACTGAATTTTAAGGTTTACAATACAGAATACAAAGACTCGGTTGCGCTACTTAATAACCGAATCCGAAATGTAATTGTTGATAAGAATAAACAAATATGGATACTTACTTTTGATAACGAATATGCCCGGTATATTTATTCCGGCGACTGTTTTCGACCTGTTTCGGCCAATAACGTTTCTCCTGAGGTTGTTGATTTATTGAAATCCGGATCCAATAAAATTAATCAGGGAAAAATTATAAATGGTTGTCAATATTACCTTTCGGCACATCGTTTTTCCGAATATCAGAAAAAAACAAAAACAACACGGGTATATTCATCCAACTCTTTTGAACCCGGAGGACTGACCGATGATTTTATTACAAGTTTTTACATTGATAACCAGGATATAATATGGCTTGGAACAAGAAATGGAACCATTTATATGGCCAATACCGGGAGAAATCCTTTTTCTCTGCATCACAACTATTCTTATACCAACAATATTGCCAGGCCGACCTCTATACGGGCAATATTGAAGACGAACAACGATTTATGGTTAGGAACCAATCATAGTGGACTATATATTACCAACGACAAGACTTATTGTATCCCCGATTACCGGCAATCAAATATTCGTTCTTTTTATCAGGATAAATTTAAAAACATATGGATTGGCGGCACCAATGGTCTGGATTATTATAATGCTGCTACGGATAAATATTTTACAGTTATTAATAACGAAAAATACCCTGGGCTCGATATTTATTCCGTTTACTGTCTTTGCCCGTCTAAAAATAATTACATGTGGGGCGGTCTTTACAATGCTTTGGCCAAAATCAATATAAAAACACGAACGGTGTCCATCATTAATCTTGCCGATATAATAAAAGATCATAGTGTGATGGATATTCTTGAAACGCATAATACTGTTTGGCTGGCTACTGAAGGTAACGGAGTTATACGCCTTAAGTTTGATATTAGCGGTAATTGCATTGATACCCTGTTGTTTAATTCTCAGGCAAAGCGGCAACGCCAATTAACCGGGAACCTGGTTTACGCTTTGTATAAAGACCATGAAGGTGATATTTGGGCGGGGACTTCGGAAGGGCTTAACTGTATCAATCCTGTAAGCAATTGCGTAAGGCATATTAAGGTTAAAGATGGATTGCCTGCAAATTATATTTCGGCCATTACCGGTGATAAAAAAGGAGATATCTGGATTTCTCACAAAAAAGGGATATCAAAAGTCATAAAAAAACCGTTCCAGATTTCAAATTATTACATTCGTAACAACAATATCAATTGGTCTTTTCTTGATGGAGCCTGTTTTAACGATACCACAAAAGATGTCATATATTTGGGTGCACGGGAAGGTTATATGTCATTTCATCCTAGCCAGATAAAAAAGGACAGGTTTTGCCCCAAAATGTTATTAACTGCGATAAGCATCCGTGGCGAAAAAGTTATTCCCAACAAACCTGTTAATAAAAATATTATTTTGGAGAAAGTTCCCGAACAAACATCTGCGATTAGGCTGAGGCATGTAAACCATAGCTTTACAATTGAAATGAATGCATTGCATTTTTCAAACAACCAGGATATAAAATACTTTTATTTTTTAGATGGTTTTGATAAGACCCAGATAGGGACTTCAATAAATAAGGCTGTTTACACAAAAGTTCCGCCCGGAAGTTACTCCTTCATTGCCAGGGCTGTAACTTCCGATGGTTTGTGGTCCGATGTTGTTTGTTTGGATATCCGGATTTTGCATCCCTGGTATTCTACCCCATGGGCTATTGCTACATATATTTTGTTGGTGGTCGCTATCCTGTTTTTGGGGTACAGGGAAATTCTTATCCGGGAGAAATTAAGAAACCAGGTGAAGATTGAACAACTGAATGCGCAGAAACAGGACGAAATCAACAACGAAAAAATGGATTTCTTTACCAATGTATCGCACGAACTTCGCACACCTCTTACCCTGATAACCGATCCGGTCAGCCAACTTCAGAAAAACGATCTGAACGAAAAAGACCGGGCACTTTATTTCGACATAATAACCCGTAACATAGCGCAATTAACTCTTTTAATCAACCAGTTGCTCGATTTCAGAAAAATAGAAACAGGAAAGGCCATTCCGGAATATAAAAAAGGAGATATGGCAGCAATTATCCGTCAATGCACAAATTCATTTAAATTAATGGCGGAAAAAAGAAATATAAATCTCGACTTTATCCCGAAGAATGTGCATCTTATTGGATATTTTGATGCACCCAAAACAAAACAAATAATTACCAATCTTATTTCAAACGCCTTAAAGTACACTCCAAACAACGGGAATATAACAATAACGCTATGTTATAATAACCCGGAACCCGACTTTTCAATCATTATCAAAGACAATGGAATGGGCATTCCCCGGAAATCCATGAAAAAAATATTTGAGCCTTTTAATAACGAGGGAGCCCAACCTTTCTATGGTTTTTCGTCAGGAATGGGATTAGCATTAACCCGCAAACTGGTTGAATTGTTAAATGGAACAGTTACTATTGAAAGTTATCAGGACAAAGGCACTACTGTGAAAGTTGTTTTGCCCTATAAAAAGGCTGACTCTACAGCAATTTTGCCTGAGAATGAAAAAACGAATACTGAAATTTTTACTACTGAGAAGAAGGTGTCCAGCCTTGACAAAAAGGTGCTGACTCCCTCTTCTAAACCCATGGTTTTAGTTGTCGAAGATAATGCCGATATGCAGGATTATATCGCAAACGAGTTAAAAAGAAACTATGCAATACTGTTGGAAAACAATGGACAGGAAGGCTATACGTGCGCGGTAAAAAATATCCCCGACATTATTATTTCAGATGTAATGATGCCCCAAATGGATGGAATAGAATTTTGTCGGAAAATAAAAAACAATGAAGTAACCAATCATATCCCGGTAATATTGCTTACGGCAAAATCGTCTGACAAAAACAGAATTGAAGGTTTTAAAACCGGGGCCGATTTTTATATCGCCAAACCTTTTAGTATTGATATATTGAAAGCTCAGATTGAGAGTATTATTCAGAACCGGGAAAAATTGTTGGCAAAATTATCCGGAGAAAAAGTAACTACGGAGCAGAAGTTGTACCGCAATCCGCTTGACAAAAATTTTATTGATAAAACCCGGAAAATTATTGAAAACAACATCGACAATTTAAGTTTTAATGCCGAAGAACTGGCTGGAACAATGAGCGTAAGCCGGCGTCAGCTTTATCGTAAATTGTATGCGATAAGCGGTTGTACTGTAAGCGAATTTATGCTGAAAATAAAAATGGAGAGAGCTGTCGAATTATTGTCAGACCCCCAACTTAATATCTCGCAGGTTGCCTATAAACTGGGTTTCTCAGAAGCTTCAAATTTTTCGAGAACATTTAACAAGTATTATGGTTCCAGCCCCTCGGCCTACAAAAAAAATATGGAACGCCCATGAATTGGAACGAAGTGGAAATCGTGACGTCAATTTTAACATTTTAAGACACACTCATTAAAATGATTAGATTTTATCGGTATCAGAAATACTATTGCCCGTAATCAACCTGTTTGTCGCAAATTGATAAGAAATGACACACATTGATATTTGTACTTATTCCCCGGGAAATACATTTGTATTTATAAAAAGGACAGTTGTATGAAACGGGCAAAAATTCATCTATCAAAGGGTGATTAAAAAGGTGTGAGTTTCATATGAATCTTTAAAAATAAACAATTATAAACGAATAAAAAGAACATAATGAAACGACCATGAATTTTAGCATGCTAAACTATACTCAAAAGCATGATTAAATTCATCGAGTGTTCCATTTTATACCTTTGAAAATTTAAAAATTAATTAGATGAAATCAGTATTTCTGTTGTTAAGCCTTATTCTGTTGTGTGGTAATTTTTCCCAGGCCTATGCTCAACGGGAGAAATTCAATTTTAATATGGGTTGGAAATTACATGTAGGCGATGTTCAGGAAGCATCAAATTTTAATTATGATGATTCTGAATGGAAAAATATTACATTGCCTTATGCCTGGAATGAACATGAAGCTTTTTTAAAAGATATAACCCAATTGTCAACAGGTATTGCCTGGTATCGTAAAACCTTTGTTTTGCCCGAAAATAAGAAGGCTGCGAAGGTATTTATTGAGTTTGAGGGAGTTCGGCAGGCCGGCGAATTTTATATAAACGGTACCCGGCTAGGATTACACGAAAACGGGATTACTGCCGTAGGATTCGATATTTCGAAATTTGTAAAACCTTATCCTGAAAAAAATGTTATAGCCGTTCGTACCGATAACGACTGGTCATATCGCGAAAAATTTTTCAACCAAAGATACCAGTGGAACGATAAAAACTTTAATGCCAATTACGGAGGTATTCCCAAAAATGTTTACCTGCACACAGCCGGAGACGTTTACCAGACACTACCATTGTATTCGACTCTGGGAACAACCGGAACGTACGTTTATGCAAGCGATTATGATATACGCAAAAAATCGGCAACAATTCATGTGCAATCAGAATTGAAAAACGAAAGTGAGAATGCTGTTGTTGCCGGCCTTGAAATTACCGTAAAGAACCGAGACGGAAAAGAAATAACCCGTTTTAAAGGAACACCCCGTATGATTTCTCCGGGGGGAATGTTAGTGTTAACTGCCTCCGATAGTGTAAGCGGTTTGGAGTTCTGGAGTTGGGGATATGGATACCTGTACACGGTAACATCGACGGTTGTTGTTGAGGGGAAAATCATAGATGAAGTGGCTCTAAAAACAGGTTTTCGGAAAACCGAATTTAAAAATGGAATGGTTTACCTGAACGACCGGGTAATAATGATGAAAGGATATGCACAACGCACAAGTAACGAATGGCCGGGAGTTGGAATGTCTGTTCCGCCCTGGCTGAGTGATTATAGCAACAACCTGATGATTGAATCGAATGGTAATTTTGTACGCTGGATGCACATTACCCCCTGGAAACAGGATGTGGAATCGTGCGATCGTGTGGGATTAATACAGGTAATGCCTGCCGGCGATTCGGAAAAAGATGTGACCGGCCGGCGCTGGGAACAACGCTGTGAGGTTATGCGCGACGCTATCATATATAACAGAAATAACCCGAGTATCATTTTTTATGAAGGAGGAAATGAAAACATCAGTGAGGAGCATATGAGCGAGCTGAAATGCATACGTGACACTTACGACCCTTATGGCGGACGTGCTATCGGTAGCAGGGAAATGCTCGACAGCAAAGTTGCAGAATATGGCGGGGAGATGCTTTATATAAACAAAAGTGCCGGAAAACCATTGTTCGCAACCGAATATTCACGCGATGAAGGATTACGGAAATATTGGGACGAATTTTCGCCTCCATATCACAAAAACGGGGAAGGAGGTACTTTTGCCCATAATATTAACGGAAGCAGGGTAAAAGATGCGTCGGCCTATAATCACAATCAGGATTCGCATGCTATCGAAGATGTGGTGCGCTGGTATGATTATTATATTTATCGTCCGGGAACAGGAAAACGTGTCAGCAGTGGAGGAGCCAATATCATATTTTCCGATACAAATACGCACTATCGCGGAGCCGAAAACTACAGAAGAAGCGGAGAAGTTGACCCGATGAGGATTCCTAAAGATAATTATTTTGCGCATCAGGTAATGTGGGCTGGCTGGGTTGACCTTGAAAAGCAACTGACTCATATTATCGGGCACTGGAATTACAAATCCGGAACAGAAAAAACGATTTATGTGGTTTCCGGTGGCGAAAAGGTGGAGCTGTTTATAAATGGAAAATCAAAAGGATTTGGAGAGAAATCATACCGTTTTCTTTTTTCTTTTCCCGATGTAAAATGGGAAGCCGGGAAAATTAAAGCTGTTTCGTATAATACTTCAGGCGAAATTGTTTCGGAAGATATAATAAAAACTGCAGGAGAACCGTATGCAATAAAGTTAACAGGTATTCAGTCGCCTGTAGGGTTTAAAGCCGATGGAGCAGACATGGCTCTTATACAGGTAGAGGTAGTCGACAAAAACGGACAGCGTTGTCCAACGGCATTAAACCCGATAAACTTTGCAATAAGAGGAGAAGCTGAATGGATTGGAGGTATTGCCCAGGGCCCCGGAAATTATGTAGGAGCAACAACTTTCCCGGTAGAATGTGGCGTAAACAGGGCGTTGGTGCGTTCAACAACAAAAGCCGGGAAAATAAAAATAAAAGCACAGAGTGCAGGTCTGAAATCTGCAGATATCGAACTTAAAACAATTCCTGTTAAGGTTGAAAACGGGCTTACTTCCGGGTTGGCTTCTGCCGGATTAAAAGGGAATCTGTCAAAAGGAGCAACGCCATTGAGTCCTTCTTTTAAAGTGTCTCGAAAATCAATTAAAGTTGTAGGCGTTAAAGCTGTGGCGAATCAGGAGAAGGTAAATAATACTATTGATGACAATGAAATGACCGAATGGACAAATGACGGTCGAATGTCTACCGGTTGGATTCAATACGAGTTTGAGAAGGAAGAACCGGTTGATGAAATTTCGTTGAAGATGACAGGATGGAGAAGGACTTCGTATCCTATTGATATTTTGATTGACGGAAAAAAAGTATGGGAAGGCAAAACAGCACGAAGTTTAGGATATATTCTCATCCCTGTTCCACGTACAGTAGGCAAAACTGTAACGATCAGACTTACCGGTTCCGGAATCGATGAAGATGCATTTCAAAATGTAATAGAATTAAGTGGCAACAAGGAACTTGACGGATTTAAAGATCCGGAAGGTATAGACAGAAAAGGACAATTGCGTATTGTTGAGGCTGAATTTCTGACAAAAACCAATTTGTAGAGCAGGAGGGGCTTAGTTCCCACAAAACGAAAGAGGCTGTCTTTTTATCTGATTCAAAGTGTAATTGTCTCTTCTGAGAAATATAACTTTTCTTGCATTTGTTTTATGAAAATGTAGGATGAAGATAAAAAGCAGCCTTGGCTCGGAAATGCTTTCCTGGTCTTTCCTTTTTGTGCCTAAGTTGGAACGAAGTGGAAATCCCGACATTTCGTCGGGAGCAAAAAGTAAAATCCGACCTATAGGGCAAAATAAACTTTTAATGCAGTAACATTCCAGACTGGTACTCGGTCATCATTTCGGAAATAACAGCTTAATCAACAGCCCTATTACTTCTGTTAGATAATTGGATATGCTGCCCACGTAGCTAGGGATGCGTTTATATCTCCATTTCTTTCAGTACCTTTTCTACCTGCTCGTTGGTTTGGGTAAGTTTTTCTTTACAGGTTTTTAATAAAACCGATACGCGTTTTACTTTCCCGGCGAGTTCGTCTACGTCCAGTTCTTCGTTTTCGATTTTTTCAAGAATTTCTTCAATTTCGGCCATTGCCTCGCTGTATGCTATTTTTTTAGTTGCCATTGTTTGTTCTTTTTGTGATTCTGCTTTGCACTTTTCCATCTGCAAATTTTGTTTCAATTTCATCCGAAGGAGCTAAGTGCTGAGCTGATTTTACAATTTTTCCATCTTTCAAAGTTAAGGTAAATCCCCGTTTTAACACATTCCTGGGATCTAATAAACGCACTGTATTTTTATTTATTTCAATACGCCCTTGTTCTTTTATAATCCTTTTTCGGCTGCTTGCCGACAATGTATCCTGCAAACGTTGCAGTGCTGCATTTTGTTTTAGCAGGCTTTCGCCGGCCACACGCCTTAATATACGTTTTTTTTGCCGGATAATGTTTTCGGTTTCAACCAGTCCTACCGAAACAATAGTGTTTAAATGATGTTTTAGTTGGTTTAGCTCGTACTGTTTTTTATACGAAAAAGTTGAAAATACTTGCTGTATCCGCTTGCCAATATGCCCTAACTCATTTTGTTTGTCCTGTATGAAACCCGATAACAAATAGGCAAAAGTTTCCGTCAGTTTTTCAAGCCTGTTGTTTTGTTCCTCTATAATTCTGCGGGCGAGCAGCAACATCTCGGTTTCCAGCTCGTATAACCGATTGTAATAATGCTCTGCTTTATTAATTAAAAATTCAGCTGCCGCAGTAGGCGTTTTTAACCGGGTGTGTGCTACCAGGTCAATAACGGTGTCGTCTTTCTCGTGGCCGATTCCGGTAATTACCGGCAATGGAAATTGGGTGATGTTTAGCGCCAAATCGTAATTGTCGAAGCTGCTTAAATCGGCAGTTGCGCCACCACCTCGAATAATAACTACGGCATCAAAAAAATCTTCATATTGAAAAATCCGTTCCAGGGCATTGATAATTGAGCTAACCGTTTCTGCGCCTTGCATGTATGCCTCAAAAAGGTGTGTGTAAAACTTAAAGCCCTGTCGGTTGTTTTCGAGTTGGTTCATAAAATCCTGGTACCCGGCAGCTGTAGCAGACGATATTACTGCAATTTTTTGAGGAACTAAAGACAATTCCAGCTCCTTGTTCATCTCTATAATACCGTCATTTTGCAGCCGATCCATAATCTCTTTGCGCTGCAAAGCCATGTCGCCCAGAGTATAAGCCGGGTCAATATCTTTTATGTTCAGGCTTAGCCCGTAAACCGGATGATACTCAACCGTAGCCTGTAACAAAACTTTTATCCCCTGTGTAAAGAATTGTCCGGTAGAAGTTTCGAAATAAGGTTTTAAAATGCGGTAAGTGTACGACCATATTGTTGCCCGCGAACGGGCTTTGATGGTATTTTCCTCTTTTTCAATTAATTCGATATAGCAATGCCCGCTTCTGTTTTCTTTAAGTTCGCTAATCTCTGCTACAACCCACACTGTTCCCGGAAAAGCATCAAGCAATGTTTCCCTGATTGCTGCATTTAATTCCGATAAAGTAAGTTTTTGTTCCATAGCAACTTTTAATATTTCCTTGTTTTTTCCATATATCCCGAAGGATCTTGCATGAACTTTTCTGGATCAACAATTGCTTCTTTATTTTGTTGCATGTTTTGCATTTCGAGGTTCGCAATACTATCACGCACCTGTGGATTTTGCAGTTTTCCTTTGTCGTAAAGAAGAGAGTAATGGTATTCTCCTTTTTTATTGAAGTATTTCCATTCTCCATGACGGAGATTGTCTTTGTAGCTAGCAAGCAACTGTTGAGTTCCGTCAGGGTAGGAGGCAATAAAAATCCCGTTTCGTTGTCCTTTTTGCATTTTGCATTGCATGTATGATTTCCCATTTTTGAAAAAGCACTGGTAGTTGCCTTCTTCTTTGTTGTGCCTCCATTGCTTTTCCTCCATCATTTCGCCGGAAGTGTAATAGCGGTGCGATATTCCGTTTTTTTGTCCGTTTTGATAGGTCTCGTCGGCCACTAAGCGATTGTTTTTATATATTTTCCAGACTCCCTCTTTTTGTTTGTTGATGAAAGCTCCTTCCGCCAGTTTTTTATGCCATACATCGAAGATTTGAGTACGGGCAGTGTCGCCGGTATAAACAATTAGCGCCTTGAGCTGTCCCCCGGGATGATAGCGTTTCCATTCCCCAACGGGTTTGTCGTTTTTAAAACGGCCTTCGTAAATTAATTGACCGTTGTCCTGTTTTTTTTGCCAAAGTCCTTGTTTTAAACCGTTGGCATCGGTTTGGTTGACCTGTGAAAAAGACAGCAGGGGAAATAAAACGAATAGTATGATAATTAAACGCATGGCTTTTTTTTGAAAGATGTAAAGATAATGGAATAAAAGATTTTTACGATCCAATTTGCTAATGTTGTATGTGAATGTGGAAAGACTAAAATTTGTTGCATTTGTAACGTTGATGTAGAGCTTGACTTAGGTTAAAGGATTGTCCATTTTCCTGTTTTTGACGATCCTTCATATTTTATAATATTTTTTAGTCAACTCCCGTATGTGATATTTAACCCTGTTAGGGCTTATGCCGACTAATACCGCTAATTCTTCTTTTGTTGTTTCCTGATTATTGCTCAATATCTGCAAAATTTTTTCCCGGGTAGTTTTGGGGGTAGTTTTCTCTTCTTTTTGTGAGTCCTTTATTCCGAATCCGGTTTTAAAAAACTTTTCAGCAACCATTTCTGTAACTTTAAATGCAGTTATTAACGAAAAATCAAAAATAGCCTTTCCATTCCCGTTTCTCTTTAGCTTTTTGGGTACTCGGTAAATGCCTCGGCTAAAATGGTTAACATATCCTAATGTTTTCATCGCTTCTGCAATAAACGGATTGCGGTAGTCGCTGACATTCGGGAAGTTTTTAAGGCTAACTTTACCATACAGCCCTCCCGGATTCTGAACTTCAATCCTATCGTCATATTCGTAGAATAGCACCGGGGCATTTGTTGCATAATCGCGGTGCATAATGGCATTCATTAATAACTCACGAGTTGCCCAATAAGGGGAATTACAAAACGTTTCTTCACGAAGCACACTAACCGGGATCGGTAGTTTTTGCAAAATGCTTGTTTCTACAAACATGTCGATTTTAGCTAAAACCTCACATAAATTTCCACTAAATTTATACTCATTAACGATATCTCCGGCTCTGTCTTTTCCTTTAAATCGTACATATTGCACATAAGAACCATGCAAATACAATTCAGGATAATTACCGAAAAGAATAATTGTTTTCAAATAAAATTGGACTTGTAAATTAAAATTTCTGTGCTTTTTCCAGCTTATATAACTTGCCGATTGATTCTCTAACTATGCTAAGTCCACTTTTTATCTGGTAAGCGGCAGTTCTTTCGTCGATATTTAATTCGGTGGTAATCTTTTTTGCAGAATAATCTTCCTGCCAAAAAAGGCTAAAAGCTTTTTGTACTTTTTCCGGAAGTTCCTGTATTAACCGGGAAACAATCGAATTAATTTCCCGGGCGTCGAATTCTTCTTCCACATGGCTGTATGGCAAACTCTCCTGTACATCATGGGGCGAACAGCTCTCCACTTTGTCTGATTCATTCAAAATTGCACTTTTAATATAGTTCAGTATTTTGTATGTAAAATGATGCAGAAGAAAGTTTTTTGCCATGCCTTTATCATTTGTCTTTATTTGCTCCGGATTTGTCCATACTGATATCCAAAAGTCCTGCAAGCATTCCTCTGTCATCTCAATATTTCCCGTACGGTTATAGGCCCATTTATATAACAGCCGGTTATATTTTCCGTAAAACTGTTTAAAGGCAGATTCATCCTTTCGCAATATGGCATCTAATAATTCTTTGTCAGACATAATACTACGGTATAACCAAATTGAACTTTTTAAAATGTGCGGTAAATCTATAGGAATAATGTTACAATTTTGTTAAACCAGCATTAATCTTCTTCTCATTTGACAAAACGGCTGCATTACATATCTGAGCAGAAAACAGAACTCAGTGATAACTTGGCAGTCTCAGTTTACGCAGAGAGCAGTTGAAGACAATTGAAAACACTCGAAAGCAGCCGTTCCACCCATTGCGTCCTTTGCTCTCTGTCCAACAGACAACAAACGACTGTGCAATTTAAGTTTTTCGTGGCATACTTACTTTTTTTCAACAAATAACTAATTGAAATAGAGGTGTCTAAAACCAATTGATAATTTATTAACATAAACCTAACGATTTCTTTGCCAAAAAAAACGGCAAAAACTTTTTTATCTATATAGAAGGGGAAGCATTAACCCCGGATAAAAATTATAAAAGAATGGATATAAAAATAACGGATTGAATGGGCAAGAAAAACAGAACAGGGAAAAGTTACAGGGAAGCTCTGTTATGGGTAACGGGGCTGTTCGAACGCTATACCAACCAGACACTAAATGGAAAATCCCGTGAAAGTATTGAAAAATGGAATCCGGAGGATATACCCGAACGGTTCAATGCTTCGGAAGATATGCTCGACAAAGGATGCGAACGGGTTACCGGCAAAGTTTTCGCCCAACTAGGATTTGACCGGGATAAACAGGGACGAACACGGGACACGTCCACACCAAATAAAAAAGAGAAACGCTTAATGCCGGCTGTTTATTATAAATATGCGGCAGTGGCGGTTGTCCTTATCATTGCAACATTTACGGCAATATATTTTAGCGGTTCCCTGCAACGCGGACAGCAAATGACCGCCGAAACAGGGAAAAAGGACATAACCGTACTTTCCGCAGAACAGGCGATAACATGTGTGACTTTGCCCGACGGCTCTCAGTTGCATATCAATAAAGGCAGTAGAATCAGTTACAACAAACGTGAATTCAACCGGAAGAAACGTGAAATATGGCTCGAAGGCGAAGCTTTTTTCGAGGTCGCCAAAGATCCCGGTCGTTTATTTATCATTCACAATGGAAATCTCCAAACCGTGGTAAGGGGGACAAGTTTCAACGTGAAAGCATACAACGAGCTGGAAGAAATGAGCATTGCCGTCCGCACCGGGAAAGTGGAAATCAGGGATAATGAAAAAATTATTGCTGAACTTACCCCAAACGAACAATTGCTCTATACAAAGTCCGGAGGGAAAGCACAGGAATCGGTTGTAGACTGGCAGGATGCAGCTGCATGGATGGAAGGAAAGCTGGTATTACAAAATGCAGGCATTAATGAACTGTTGCTGAGAATAAAACAGTTGTACAACATGGAAATAACATTGGACAAAGATGTGCTAAAAGATGAACGGATTGTTATTTCTTTTGAAAAAGGTACAAGTTTTACGGATATGATGAATGCCATTTGCCTGCTTTATAACGTAAAATATAAAAAAACCGGACAAAACAGGGTGATGATATGCAGGTAGCTAATTCATAGGTTGTTACCGCTCTTTAAGAAATTGTTTTTTATTTAAATGATGTTGATTGTTTTTCTCATTTTCTAAATGAGACGGCTATTGTTTTGCATAAAAAAAAGCAGCAAGCTCGTGGCTAAAAGCTCGAAGCTCGAAATAAAGTTTAATAAAAATTAATTAGTGATTAATGAAACAGAAATTTAAATTCATTCAACAGATAGTGTTCCTGCTTATTGCGGGACTGCTGTTAGTCCCTTTCTCTTTGGAAGCGCAGCAAGTAGGACGAAAGTACCCGCGCGAAGTATTGTCTTCACGAATTATAAAGTTTTCAAAGGATTATAAAACCAATATTATTTATAATCCCGGGAAAAACGATGTTACGGTGCCTGAACTCGTAACAAGTGACAATGATGTAAAAAAGGTTTTGGGAGAAACACTTGTCTCCACCGGCTATACATTTATTGTAATGTTTGATAAATCCATCGTTGTTAAGAAAGAAAAGGAAGTGCCCCAACCCCAACAAAAGCCCAAAGACAAAGGCACCCTTTCCGGCACAATTCTCGACGAAAGCGGCGAAACCCTAGTCGGCGCAACGGTTATGGTAGTGGGCACTACCATAGGCATTACCACCGATATGAACGGGCATTACATTCTGAAACAAGTCCCGGCAGGTACCCACACCGTTGAAGTGCGTTACATTTCGTACCAGACCCAACAGGTGGAAAAAGTAAAAGTAACCGGCGGCAAAACCACCCGCCTCGACTTAGTGCTGAAACCCGCCAGCGAAAGCATTGAAGAGGTAGTGGTAAAAGCCGATTACAAACAGGCCTCGGCCGAAGGGCTTTATGCCCGCCAGCAAAATGCCATTAAAATGGTGGATGGTATTAGCGCCGACCTGATTAAAAAGACCTCGGACAACAACGTGGCGCAGGTGCTTAAACGTGTTTCGGGCGTAACCATCGACAAAGGCAAATACGTAACTGTGCGCGGGATGAGCGAACGCTACAACAATGTGCAGCTTAACGGTGCCAACCTGCCGAGTACTGAGCCCAATCGCCGTAATTTCTCGTTCAACGTAATCCCTGCCGCCTTGGTGGATAACGTAACCATTTCAAAAACTTTTACACCCGATATGCCCGGTGAGTTTGTAGGCGGGTTGGTTGAAGTGAGCACCTTAGCCGTTCCAAAAGAAAAATTTATTTCATTAAGTGTTGGTACAGGCATGAACACCAATAGCACGGGAAAAGATTTTTACAGCAACAAACGTTATGGAAAAGATTGGTGGACAGGTGAAGTTGATAGCCGTAAATGGTACACCGGAAAAACCGCCGAAGCCACTCAACAGAATATCATTAATGCCGGGAACATTAATACTTACGGCTTACGGAAATATACGGCAATGCCCACGCAAAACTATGGCATAACCGCCGGCTACCCGTTCAATCTAAAAAAGGCAGGTAAATTAGGCGTAGTGTTAGCTTTTACTTATCGTCACGATGAAAAAACAGAAAGCATCAAGGAAGCCCATATGATTACCCGAGACAGTATCTTTTCACCTGCCGGACAGGGGTCGTATCGCTATAAATCTTCCACTGCCGTGGGAGCCGTGGCCAACATAGGATGGGAAATGCCCGGGCACAAAATTACCTGGCACAACCTCTATAATAACCGTTTTTCTCATACCAATCAGGAACGCTACATTTTTAAAGCATATGAAAGTTTCAGGCTTGCCGAACAATACAGCTCGCCCTTAGTCAGCACCTTGTGGCAAACGCAATTAGACGGGGAACATAAATTCTTTCACGACCATTTGATGCTTTCATGGAATACTTCCTACAACAAAATTACCCGTACCAATCCTGATGACCGGCATGTAACGGGGAGTGTTGAGGGTGAATCGCCAGATAATACCGTTTTTGTAAATTGGGGTTGGACAACGGGACTCGGAAACCGATTGGATGTAGGTAGCGGACATATTATGTACAGCAATCTGGAAGAAAATAAGAAAAATGCAGGGTTTAACCTGGAATATAATTTTAATGTGGCAGGAAATCCGCAAAAGCTAAAAGCCGGATACCTCGGGAATTTCAGGGAAGCCGAATTCGGGCAACAATACTTAAAACCCTTGAAAGAGGGCGATTCTGATATTTCTTTCAATCACCTCCCTCTTGATGAATTGTATGCCCCTGAACATTTTGGAGGTAATCCTTTGCAATACGAGATTTCGGGGATGGAAGGTGATTGCGCCGATTATTATAATGGTACGCAAAATATACATGCCGGTTACTTGCTGGGAGAGTTCTGTTGCTTTAAAAAGGTTCGGATTATCGGCGGGTTCCGGGCTGAAAAAACAGATATGAAAGTAACCACCGAAATCTGGAACAGGGAAAGTCAGGAATCGGAAAGAGATAGTACTGTTCAGGAGAACTATACCAACTGGCTACCTGCAGCTTCGTTGATTTATAACATCATCCCGGAGCTGAACCTACGGGCTTCGTACAGCAAAACCCTGGCACGACCGGACTTTCGTGAATTGTCGCTGGCGACCTATTATAATGTGGACGACCGGGTGTGGATTATTAACGCAGAACCAATTAAGGTAACCACTGTGCAAAACTACGATGTGCGCATGGAATGGTACCCACGCCCCGGAGAAGTATTCAGCCTGAGTTATTTTTATAAAAAATTCCGTAATCCTGTGGAACGGCTCATGCGTATGCAGCAGGACCATACCAGCTTCAACTTGCTTTCGGTGAACTTAGATGAATCGACCGCCAAAGGGCTGGAACTGAACTTACGTAAATCGCTGGGTTTTATAGCCATTTCTGCCGATTTTCTGAATAAGTTGTATGTAACGGGAAATTACACATGGATGAAAGCAAATGTGAGTTACAATACGCAAACACTGGCAAGTTCAGACCCAACAGTAACAAGCGACCCTGAATATGACCGTAACCGCCCCTTGCAGGGCTTGAGTCCTTATACCCTGAATCTCGGGATGGCTTACGAAGGTGAATTTTGGGGGATTTCGGTCAACCATAACCGTTCAGGTCGGAAATTGATTGTAGCCGGCGATTACGAAAAATACGACCAGTATGAAAAAACGCGCGATGTGCTTGACGTACAGCTTTCCGCCCGCTTCCTGCAACAAAAATTGGAAGTAAAATTCAATGCCGGCGACCTGCTCAATCAGGATGTAATTATTTACCGTAATTGCGGATATGAACCGGGACAGGACGATGAAAATGACAAGTCGTATGCAGACCGTACCTGTTTGGGCAAGGATTACAACGATGGCGACTGGGTGATGAGCCGCATCAAAAAAGGTGTGAATTTATCGCTATCGGTGAGTTATAAGTTTTAAAAGCCTCCTCCTAACCTTCCCCTTGAGGGAGGAACTGGAGCGTACAACCCTGATAGCGTCATTGACTTGTCAGAGTTGAGAAAAAAATAACGAATAAAAAAAACATAAAAAATGAAAAAATATATAATTGGCTCAAAATTTCCGATTGGAAAGGAAAGTTTTCTTTTATCTCTAATCGTGACATTCTTCTTTATTTTTACAGGATGCGACGAAGAGGGAGAATTAAGCGACAGTATTGCCGACGGTTATTATACATTAGAGGCTTCGTTTATCTATCCTGACAATGTTGATAATTACATGTTTTCGTTTCATGGCGACACAATAGAAAAAATAGGCGGATTAGCTGTAAATCGAGGGGATGTTGGCACGTTGAATGTGGTGGAAAAAGGTCAAACCACACCTGTATTTAATCAGGAAGTTACTATTTCTAACGATACTATTTTTCAGTTTATAAAACTGCCAGGAGAGTCGTCTCTTGAATTATATAAAGAGACAGATTTTATTCAGTTTAATACTACACTGTCCTTGTTTGAAGGATATGAAGCTATTTTTAATGGACAAACAATTGTGAATGGAGAAAATTATATGAAAAGAGTAACTGCTACCGGCAACTTAGAATTTTATAAAGAAGATGAAACGAATCCAGTATATTCAATTAAGGACATGACAATAGAGAACGAACAGAATCTGGTTATCCTACAATCATCCGCAAATAGCTTTGTGTCGTTAGAAGGAGGAAGTGGAAATGAAGAAGCTCCAGCAACGGAAAATCGTTGTAAGGTAAATTTCTTTTATGAGCCTTCAGGAACCCTGAACATTGATAGTCTTCAGATTGATATATATTCTTATGATATATGGTTTGCATGTGGAACACTTAATCCTGTTGGAAATGTTGTTGCCCCCAAAGGTAACCTTTCACCTTACATCGAATTGGATTTAACTGAATATAAAGAAAGCTATAATGCTCCTGCTACTTTTGCCTGTGGATTGTACGGATATAAAGATGGTGTAAAACAGGAAATTTATGATGTTTGGAACGCAGGTTGTTTGTTTAGTCTTAAGAATCAGCAGAATGATGATTATAAAACAGAATATAAATTTGCTACATACCAAATTACAACATCCTATAGTACTCAATTTATATTTGGCGAAGAATGGGAATCAGTAGCAGAATAAAAGAAGGTAAATTAGAGAAGAACGATTGTTATCGACAAAAAAAAATCTGTTCAACTAAATCCTGACAGGTTCTTAAAACCTGTCAGGATTAGAAAACACAGGCAAGTAAGTTTTGTAATAAAGAAAGGTAATTTTTATGACCGGGGCAGCAGGTTAATGACAATTTTTCAAAGGAAAAAAAGAAATGCCCCGGTCTTTTTATATGTAAGAAATTATATAAAAATGACATTGAAGCAATTGCGTGATAGGTTTATGCAAAATTGGGCTGTCCCGTATTACATGACCATTGCCGGGATCGCACCCGACGGGACGATCTACCTTGCCGACCGCAACCGACACATAGTGTGGAGACTCAGTGGACAAAAAACAACCGTGTTGAGCGGCGGGGATGCCGGATACCGTGATGGCCCCGGAACGGTCGCTCGTTTTAACGCCCCTGAACTGCTGGGCACCGATCTACAGGGAAACTCCTACATCCGTGATACCGGGAACAATTGTTTCAGGAAGATTGCTCCAAACGGTTATACAATAACTATAACCGAGAAAAACATGGCTGAAATACAGCAGTTGTTAAGCTGTTTTTACATGGAATGGTTTTGTTGGAAAGAAAACATTGTTGTTGTGAAAAAGCACAGACAGGGGGAATATTGACCTTTGGTTAGAAAGGATTGACCTATTTTTTGCTACGAAAAGGGTACGGTTCTTTGGAAATCAAAAGGTTACAAACAAAAACCGCAATAAATCAATGTTTACTGCGGCTTTGTAATATGTAGTATTTGTCCTTAATCGAACTTACTTCACTTCTTCGAAATCTACGTCGGTTACTTCATCGTCGCCTTTCGAAGATTGTTGCTGACCACCTTGAGGTCCTGCTTGTGCTCCGGCATCAGGTCCGGGTTGTTGTGCACCGCCCTGTGCTTGCGAAGCATTATACATTTCCTGCGAAGCTGCCTGGAATACTGTATTTAGCTCGTTCATTGCTGTATCAATAGCAGCAAGGTCTTTCGAGGCATGTGCTTCTTTCAGTTTTTTCAAAGCATCTTCAATTGGCTGTTTTTTATCCGCAGGGAGTTTGTCGCCAAACTCTTTCAGTTGCTTTTCGGTTTGGAAAATCAAGCTGTCGGCCTGGTTAACTTTGTCTGCCGATTCTTTTGCTTTTTTGTCGGCTTCTGCATTGGCTTCTGCTTCTGCTTTCATTTTCGAAATTTCATCGTCGCTTAAGCCCGAAGAGGCTTCGATACGGATAGACTGCGATTTTCCGGTAGCTTTATCTTTGGCACTCACATTTAGAATTCCGTTGGCGTCAATATCGAAAGTAACTTCAACTTGTGGTACGCCACGTGGTGCCGGTGGCAGGCCGTCTAAGTGGAAGCGCCCAATCGTTTTGTTTCCTGAAGCCATAGGGCGTTCACCCTGTAAAACATGAATTTCAACCGACGGTTGGTTGTCTGCAGCAGTCGTAAATGTTTCCGATTTTTTAGTAGGAATGGTGGTGTTAGCTTCAATTAATTTGGTCATTACACCTCCCATGGTTTCAATACCAAGCGAAAGCGGAGTAACATCAAGTAACAACACATCTTTTACTTCGCCGGTAAGCACACCACCCTGGATCGCAGCACCAACAGCTACAACTTCATCGGGATTAACCCCTTTTGACGGTTCTTTCCCAAAAAAATCTTTTACTTTTTCCTGGATGGCAGGAATACGAGTAGAGCCGCCAACAAGAATTACTTCGTCGATATCGCTGGCCGATAAGCCTGCATTTTGTAATGCTTTACGGCAAGGTTCAATAGTTGCAGTAATTAAACTGTCGGCTAATTGTTCAAATTTCGAACGGCTTAGTGTTTTTACCAGGTGTTTTGGAATTCCGTTCACCGGCATAATATAGGGCAGGTTAATCTCGGTTTGAGAAGAACTTGACAATTCTATTTTTGCTTTTTCGGCAGCTTCTTTCAGGCGTTGCAAAGCCATTGGGTCTTCGCGCAGGTCAATGCCTTCTTCTTTTTTGAATTCAGCAGCCAGCCATTCGATAATTACATGGTCGAAGTCGTCGCCACCAAGGTGTGTATCCCCGTCAGTTGATTTTACTTCGAAAACGCCATCGCCTAATTCAAGAATTGAAATATCGAAAGTACCACCACCTAGGTCGAAAACAGCAATTTTCATGTCTTTATCCATCTTGTCCAAACCATAAGCCAGCGATGCGGCAGTAGGTTCGTTGATGATACGACGGACATTCAACCCTGCAATTTCACCGGCTTCTTTGGTTGCCTGGCGTTGCGAGTCGTTAAAATAAGCAGGAACAGTAATAACAGCTTCCGTAACTTCTTGTCCGAGGTAATCTTCGGCAGTTTTTTTCATTTTCTGAAGCGTCATAGCCGAAATCTCCTGTGGCGAATATTTCCTGTCGTCAATTTGTACACGAGGAGTATTATTGTCGCCTTTTACAACACTATAAGGTACACGGGCAATCTCCTTGTTTACACGATCGTAAGTCTCTCCCATAAACCGTTTAATCGAGAAAATTGTTTTGGTAGGGTTGGTGATTGCCTGGCGTTTTGCCGGATCTCCAACTTTACGCTCGCCATTCTCAACAAACGCTACAATGGAAGGGGTAGTACGTTTCCCTTCGCTGTTAGGGATAACGACAGGTTCATTACCTTCCATTACGGAAACACATGAGTTTGTGGTTCCCAAATCAATTCCGATAATTTTTCCCATTCTTGTATTTTTTAGTTTTTATTATTCAAAAATCTTCGCCTCAATTAATCAATGATTGTGCCATGTGAAAAAACAGAAAAATGAACGCAAAACTGACACTATTTTAAAAAGAAGAAAGAATATTCCTGTCAAAAGTGGTGACAAAACGACAGGGTGTAATTTGGAATAACCTTTTGATATTTTTTATGCTATCGTACGATGTCGTCCTGATTTTTTTCTGTTTTTTTATTTTATTGAATTCCTGCTTCGTTGTGTTTGCCATGGCATCTTTCTGTTTTTTAGTGCCGGAGGAAGGGTAGTATGCTAGAAAAAAGAATTAAGAGTTTACCATATGCTTCGTCTTTAACACAAAGGCACGGAGACTCCAAGGCTTTTAGCGATTCGCAACGAGCAAGTATATAAAGTTTTAACCACAAACTTCTCAAATTACACGAATTATTATATGTGCTGAAATGGTTTCTTCTTCTTGCTTCTAACTCACTTTGTTGAAAAATAATTGGTATAACATTAGATAAACGAAGAGTTTTTTTGTGGCTTGATGCTCGGAAATGCCTTCCCCAATTAATACGAAAGGAGGTGCGGTTGAGAACATTCACGTTAGACTGTTGGATATGCCGCCCGCTCGGGAGCTACTTTTATCTAATTAAAAGCATAATTGCATGAAAGTTAACATTGAATATTGTACTAGTCTTTGTTTTATTTTAATAGTCATTTTTATTGTTTTCGTTTTTCAGTTCTGCTACTTGATGTTTATGTCTCAATACTAATTTGTTAATAAAACCTTTCCGAAAAGAATGGAGAAACCTTACAAACAATTATTTTTGTTCTGTTTTTGAACAGGAAAATATGACCGATTATTTAAATAATTTGAATGGAGTGCAGCGGGAAGCTGTAGAGCGTATTGACGGGCCTTCGCTTGTAATAGCCGGCGCAGGTTCTGGAAAAACCCGGGTGTTAACCTATCGGATTGCGCATTTGTTAAGGCAGGGGGCTAAACCATCTTCAATTCTTGCCCTTACTTTTACAAACAAAGCCGCACGCGAAATGAAAGAAAGGATAGCTAAGGTAGCCGGCGAAAGTGCGGCGCGCTATCTTTGGATGGGAACTTTTCACAGCATTTTTGCACGCATCTTGCGGATGGAATACGAAACAATCGGTTTCCCTTCAAATTTTACGATTTATGACAGTGCTGATTCCAAAAGCCTGATAAAAACAATTGTTAAAGAATTTCAGCTTAGTGATAAAATTTATAAAACAACAGTGGTTGCCAGCCGTATTTCTATGGCAAAAAATAACCTGATAACCCCGATGGCTTATGCTAATTCGGCTGAAATTAAATCGACCGATAAAAATATGCGCATGCCTGCCATTTCCCAGATTTATAAAGAATATGCCAAGCGTTGCAGGCTTTCCGGATCAATGGATTTTGATGATTTGTTGATGGTAACCAACCTCTTGTTTCGCGATCATCCCGAAATTTTGGAGAAATACCAAGAGCGTTTCGGCTATATTTTGGTTGATGAGTACCAGGATACCAATTTTGCGCAATACCTGATTGTAAAAAAGCTGGCCGCCAAACGTAGAAACATTTGTGTGGTTGGCGATGATGCCCAGAGTATTTATTCTTTTCGGGGAGCACGGATCGAAAATATTCTGAATTTCAAAAATGATTACCCGGAACATAAAGTATATAAATTAGAGCAAAATTACCGGTCGACACAAACCATTGTAAATGCGGCGAATAGCATTATCTCTAAAAACAAACGGCAAATTCAGAAAAACGTTTTTTCTGCCAACGATAAAGGCAACCCGATTAAAGTAATGTCGGCACTTACCGATAATGAAGAGGGATTCCTTGTTGCTCAGGAGATTGCCCAAACCCAGTTGCGTGACCACTTTCAGTTTAAAGAGTATGCGATTCTTTATCGTACCAATGCGCAATCCAGAATTTTTGAAGAAGCCCTGCGGAAAAGAAATATTCCTTATAAAATATATGGAGGGTTGAGTTTCTACCAGCGCAAAGAAATAAAGGACCTGCTTTGCTATTTCAGGATGATTATTAATCCTGCCGATAATGAAGCCTTGAAACGGATTATCAACTATCCGGCACGAGGAATCGGTCAGACTACCCTTGCAAAACTGGAAACAGCAGCCGTTGAAAACAGTTCGTCGATTTGGACGGTTATTGCTGCGCTGCCGGATGTAAATTATGCGAATTTAAATAAAGGTACTGTTGCCAAAATATACAATTTTGTACAGCTGATTCAGCACTTCGATAAGCTGTCCAAAGAGTCGGACGCTTTTGATACTGCCAAAGCGATTGCCGAAAGAACAGGTATTCTGAAAGAATTGTATAACGATAAATCTCCAGAAGGATTAAGCCGGCACGAAAATATTCAGGAATTGCTAAACGGGCTCCAGGAATTTACAATTACAGCAAAAGAGCAGGGAGAGCCAGATAAACTCGAAAATTACTTAGAAGATGTAGCCTTATTGACCGATCAGGATAATGAGAAAGACGAAGATTTCAATAAAGTTACCTTAATGACTGTTCATTCGTCGAAAGGCCTGGAATTTAAGAATGTATTTATTGTGGGGATGGAAGAAAATCTTTTTCCCTCGCAACGGCAGGGCGAAAAAAATACGGAAGAAAACATGGAAGAAGAGCGCCGCCTGTTTTATGTAGCCATTACCCGTGCTGAGCAAAATGCATGGCTTTCGTTTGCCACTCAGCGTTATCGTTGGGGAAAACTTGATTTTTGTACCCCGAGCCGTTTCCTCGAAGAACTGGACGAGCGTTACCTCGAAGGATTGGAACTTGATAAAGTGCAACGAAATGCCGCTGTCCCACAAAATAACGTGTCATACAGCAGCCCGGCACAGCGTTTTGCCCGTCGTCAGCCTCCTTCTTCTTTCAAAACCCGTGAATCGCAGGCGGTTTTCAACAAAAAACTAATCTCATTAAAAGCCGGAAATCGCTCCAATACTATTTTTAGATGCGACCCGCCCGAAAAAATTCAGGCCGGAATGATGGTTGAACATCAGCGTTTTGGCGAAGGAAAAGTGTTGCGTATTGAAGGAGCTGTTCCGAATTTAAAAGCAACTGTTTTCTTTCAGAGAGCAGGGCAAAAGCAACTTTTATTGAAATTTGCACGTCTAAAAATAAAAGGCTGACAAAAAATATTCGTTAATTCAAAGTAAATCATTAGTTTTGCATCATCTTCGACAATGAGTTGAACGGTTCAGTATTCAAAGTTCAAAGTCAGAAGCCTAAAACACGACGCACTTTGCACGAAATAGTAAATGGGTAAATGAGTCAGTTTAGAGAATGAGGACTGCAAAGAATAAAAGTGCATACTCAAAGTAAACCAGGAAGAAAAATTACGACCCTGTATCGGTTTTTACAGGTCAGTTCGCTTCTGTTTCAATACTATTTGTTGTAGTATTTATTTCTATTACTGACTCTTGTTTCCGGATACTTGGTACAAATTAAGAAAAGCAATTAACAAGAAATACATGGATTATAATTCGAAACGGAAAAAACTGGCTCTTCCTGAATATGGAAGAAATGTACAAAATATGGTTGACTATTTGTTGACGATAGAAGACCGTGACAAGAGAAACAAATCGGCACAAAACGTTATTGATGTAATGGGCAATTTATACCCGTTTCTTCGCGATGTGCCTGAGTTTAACCATAAATTATGGGATCATTTGGCCATAATGTCCGATTTTCAGCTGGATATCGACTATCCGTATGAATTACCGGAGCCGGAAGCATTACTGGAAAAGCCTAAAAAGATTGCTTACAATCAACATTCTATAAAATACAGGCATTATGGGCTTACCGTCGAAAGGCTTATAAAAGAAGCAGAGCGGTTTGAAGGCGAAGAACGCAAAATTATTATTGAGCAAATTGCCAATCATATGAAAAAATCGTTTCTGAACTGGAATAAAAGTTCTGTTGACGATAAAAAAATATTTGAAGACCTGAAAGAAATGTCGCACGGGAAACTTATTCCTGAACCTGATTTGCAATTAGCAGAAGGTAGAATTTTGATTGCCAGGAAGAAAAAGCAAAATAACAAGAAGAAAAAATAAGAATCTACGCAATTGCTCGTACTATGTCAACTTTTCAGATTGAAGGCAATTACAGGCTAAACGGAACCATTGAACCCCAGGGAGCCAAAAACGAGGCACTCCAGGTAATTTGTGCCACGCTGCTTTGCAGCGGGGAAACTACCATTGCAAATATTCCCGAGATAAGGGATGTATTGAAGCTGATTGAAATCTTAAAAGGGCTTGGCGTTTTTGTCAACCGGATTTCAAAAGGCAGTTATCGTTTCAATGCTGAAAATATTGACATCAACTACCTGAAAACGCCGGAATATGCACAGCAGGCAGGCAATTTGAGAGGGTCGATAATGATTATCGGGCCATTGTTGGCACGTTTCGGACAGGGATTTATTCCCCGTCCTGGTGGCGATAAAATTGGCCGGCGGCGTGTGGATACCCATTTTACCGGCTTGCAAAAATTGGGGGCTGCTTTTCATTTCGATCAGGAAAAACACTGGTTTCATGTTTCGGCACAAAAATTAAAAGGAGCCTACATGTTGCTGGATGAAGCTTCGGTAACGGGTACTGCCAATATCCTGATGGCTGCCGTGCTGGCCGAAGGAACGACTACAATTTACAATGCCGCCTGTGAACCTTATTTACAGCAACTTTGCAAAATGTTGGTTGCAATGGGCGCAAAAATCAATGGCATTGGCTCAAACCTGCTTACAATCGAAGGGGTAACTTCGCTTAAAGGCTGCGCGCATCGTATTCTCCCCGACATGATAGAAGTGGGGAGTTTTATAGGGCTGGCAGCAATGACGGCTTCCGAAATCAGGATAAAAAGTGTAGGTATGGAGCATCTTGGCATTATCCCTGAAGCATTCAGAAGGCTGGGCATTAATGTTGAACAAAACGGCGACGATCTTTTAGTAAAAGATACCGAACGCTACGAAATTGAATCGTACATCGACGGTTCGATAATGACCATTGCCGATGCTCCGTGGCCCGGACTGACACCCGATTTGCTGAGTGTTTTCCTGGTGGTTGCCACGCAGGCAAAAGGAAGTGTGCTGATTCATCAAAAAATGTTTGAAAGCCGACTGTTTTTTGTTGATAAACTCATTGATATGGGCGCACAAATTATTTTATGCGACCCACACCGCGCTACTGTTATAGGTCTCGACCGCAAACATCACCTGAAGGGCACCAAAATGGTATCGCCCGATATACGTGCCGGAATTGCATTGCTTATTGCAGCCATGTCGGCCAAAGGCATCAGTACCATCGATAATATTGAACAGATTGACCGTGGCTACGAAGATATCGACGGCCGCTTAAATGCTTTGGGCGCAAGAATTACCCGGGTGTAGGAGAGAGGGAATAGTTGCAGTTAGTAAAAAACGTTTTGTTGTGATAAATTACTGCTCAAAAAAATGAACGTATCCAACTCATCCGAAGCCGTAACCCTAGCAATGAAACTTGGGGTTATCTGACAATGAACGATTGTTGGCACTTGTGTCTTCGTGTTTTTGTATGTTTGAATATCAATCCTCTTTTTTAGTCTTGCTACCTGCTGTTTATGGTGCAGTATCAATTTTGTTTCCCTGATTGTCATACTTCAATTGTTTTGAATGCCATTTTGTCGTTTATATTTGCATGGCAGAATTTTTGTAAGCACAACTTAACATTTTAATATGGGTAGAAAATGGCAGAAGAAAAAGTAAAAAAAGAAACGGACGAAATAAAAGATACTGTTCAGGATATAGAAGAAACGAATCCGGAACAGGAGGTTAAGGCGGAAGAGAAAAAAGAAAAGAAGAAAAAATCTAAAAAGGACAAAAAAGAGGCTCAGATTGAAGAACTGGAGCAAAAACTTCAGGAACTTCAGGACAAACATCTGCGCTTGCAGGCTGAATTTGATAATTTTAGGCGCCGGACAATAAAAGAAAAGGCCGAATTAATTAAGTCGGGAGGCGAGTCGGTTTTGGTAAATATACTTCCGGTGATTGATGACTTTGAAAGAGCATTGGAGTCGATGAAAGATGTGCCCGATGAAGATGCCGGAAAACAAGGAACTCAGCTGATCTATAATAAATTCCGGGAATTTTTGAAACAAAATAACATCAAAGAAATTGAAGCCTTAGAGCAGGACTTTGATGTGGATATGCACGAAGCAATAACTAAAATCCCAGCTCCTTCAGAAGCGTTAAAAGGGAAAGTTGTTGATGTTATTCAAAAAGGATATTGCTTAAATGAAAAAGTAATTCGTTTTGCCAAAGTCGTAATCGGAGAATAATACAAAACAAAAATGGCAAAGAGAGATTATTACGAAGTATTAGAAGTTAGCAAAAATGCAAGTCCGGAGGAAATAAAAAAAGCCTACCGGAAGAAAGCTATACAATTTCATCCCGATAAAAATCCGGGCAACAAAGAGGCCGAAGAAAAATTTAAGGAAGCGGCAGAAGCATACGAAGTATTAAGCAGTCCGGAGAAAAAACAACGTTACGACCAATTCGGTCATGCCGGTGTTGGCGGGGCTGCCGGAGGTGGCTTTGGTGGCGGATTTTCCGACATCGAAGATATTTTCTCTTCTTTTGGCGATATTTTTGGCGGTCATTTTGGCGGATTTGGTGGATTTGGTAGCAGTCGCAGTGGCGGTGGCCGACGAGTAAGCCGTGGTTCGGATCTGCGAGTAAAAGTTAAGCTTACCTTAAGCGAAATTATAAACGGCACCGAGAAGAAAATCAAAGTAAAAAAATACGTTCCCTGTCAACATTGTAACGGCACAGGCGCTAAAAACGGGTCGTCGTATTCTACCTGCGGAACTTGTGGCGGAACCGGACAGGTTACCCGTATTCAGAATACAATGCTCGGGCGTATGCAAACCACTTCTGTTTGTCCTACCTGTCATGGAGAAGGGAAAATTATTACCGATAAATGTCAGTATTGTGGTGGAGAAGGTGTTGTCCGTGATGAGGAAGTTATCAGTATAAAAATACCGGCAGGTGTGGGCGAAGGCATGCAACTGAACGTTTCGGGAAAAGGAAATGCCGGACGACGTGGAGGTATTAACGGCGACCTCCTGGTGGTAATTACCGAAGAGGAACATCCAGAATTGGTACGCGACGGGAACAACTTAATTTACAATCTTTTCCTTTCATTTCCGGAAATTACCCTGGGAAAAACAGCCGAGATACCAACCGTTGACGGGAAAGTAAAAGTGAAAATTGAACCAGGAACACAACCCGAAAAAATATTGCGACTGCGCGGAAAAGGAATTCCCGATGTAAATGGTTATGGAAGAGGCGATTTATTGGTGCGTGTTCATGTTTGGATTCCGAAAAAACTGAGTAACGAAGAAAAACGGATGTTGGAGAAACTTCAAAATTCTCCCGGTTTTCAGGCAGGGCCATCAACTCATGAAAAGTCGTTTTTCGCAAAAATGAGGGATATGTTCGAGTAAAATAAAAGTTTGACACTTTATCAGCAATAAGAAAAAAGCCGGGTATCTATCCGGCTTTTCTTATTAGACGGTATGCGCCCAGGTGGCTGGAGTATTTTTATCGAATACAAAGGTGCGGAGATACACAGTTTTAAGCGATTTGCAACGATTTGTATAGAAAGTTTAACCACAAATTATACGAATTTTTATACGCAATAAAATGTTTTCTTTTGTTTCCTTCAACAATTGCAGGTTCTATCACTTTGAAAAACAATTGGTATAACATTTGAAAAACGAGAGTTTTTTGGGGGCAGACTTTGTGTCGGAAGATAAAAATGAAGGGGTTGGGGTAAAGTTCTAAGCAATCAAAAGGATGATAAAATTGTCCGTTAACGGGTTGACTCTGAATCAACCCGTGAATAATAAAGCGGCGCCCTGTTTAATGACTGGAGTTGTACCCTACAGGCTGAAGCCTAACTTAATCATTGAAGCTACTTTCCCCGATTGGCGCATACTTTTGGCTCTTTTGCTTCATTCTTTTTTTATACTGATGCCTGAGACTCATGCTTCAATACCAACATTGTTCCTTAATGTTTATTTCATATTGAAAACTTCTGCTGGTTTTTGATAACAATTTATCATATTATTCTGATATTTGTCATCATTTCAGCTGCAAACTAAAATATCAATTATATGTTTAAAATTCAAACATTAAACAAAATAGACCCGGACGGGTTGAAGTTATTTCCGCTTGACAATTATGAAATAGCAAGCGAGATTCCAAATCCTGATGCAATTGTCTTGCGTAGTTATAAAATGCACGACATGGAGCTTCCTGCCAACCTGAAAGCAGTTGCCCGTGCCGGTGCCGGAGTAAACAATATACCTATTGATAAATGTACTGAAAACGGAATAGTGGTTTTCAATACTCCCGGGGCAAATGCCAATGGGGTAAAAGAAGCGGTTATTGCAGGAATGCTGCTTTCGGCACGTAACTATATTGGCGCCTCTAATTGGGCCGAAACGCTTATGGGAAAAGGAGACGACGTTCCGGCATTGGTGGAAAAGGGAAAGAAAAATTTTGCAGGCCAGGAGATTAAAGGCAAAACTTTGGCTGTTATCGGGTTGGGAGCTATAGGTGTGCTTGTCGCAAATGCAGCTTCGGCTCTGCGAATGAACGTTGTTGGATATGATCCTTACATGTCGGTAAAGCATGCATTAAAGCTTAGCCGAGAAGTAAAAGTGGTTGAAGGGATTCAGATTCTACTACAACAAGCCGATTATGTTACTATTAACGTGCCGCTAACTCCTGACACCAAAGGCTACATTAATAAAGACAAGCTGGATATGATGAAAGACGGGGTGAAAATTTTGAACTTTGCCCGTGGTGGACTTGTTGACCATACCGACCTGAAAGCTGCTATCGAGTCAGGGAAGGTATCGGCGTATATAACCGATTTCCCAGATGAAGAATGCATCAAAATGGACAAAGTTATTGCCATTCCGCACCTTGGTGCCTCAACAAAAGAATCCGAAACCAACTGTGCGATTATGGCTGTAGAACAAATGCGCGATTATTTGGAAAACGGGAACATTAAAAATTCGGTAAACTTTCCGGCTGCCGAGTTGGAACGCAACGGGGGAAGCCGTATTCTTATTGCCAATAAAAATGTGCCCAATATGGTAAGTCAGATTTCGAGCATCCTGGCGGCAAAAGGTTTGAATATCGATCATATGTTAAACCGTAAACGAAACGATATTGCCTATAACATTATTGATGTAGATTGTAAAAATATTGATGAAAATATAAAAGACGAATTATTGAACGTTGAAGGAATCTTTATGGTGCGTATAATCAACGCATAAAGAAAATTGAACTCTCGAGTAAGGGCATTGGAATAATAACCTGTTTGCCTTTGCCAATTTTGTTTGACTTTTTAAAGGGAACCGTTCTTTTGAAGAAAGAGAACGGTTCCTTTTTTTGAGCGCAGCCCTGATTTCAGAGTGGCTCTCAAGTCGGGATTTCTATTTCTTATTCATCCAATGTGCCGGGTTTAAAAGCCAGAGGCAACAGGTTTCCGGCTCCTTCCAAAATTTGTATTTTCTTTTTTCCGTCAAGAATAATGCGCATTGGGGTTTTATTCCTGAATTCGGTTTCAAGCATTACCTGTCGGCACGAACCGCAGGGTTTTGTCGGAGCATCAAGTAAGCCTTTTGTATTTTGAGCAGTAATGGCAATGGCTTTGACCGGAATGTCCGGATATTTCGACTGGGCGTAAAACAGGGCAACGCGTTCGGCACATAATCCATCGGTGAAATCGACATTTTCCTGATTATTGCCTGTGATTATTTTCCCGTTTTCGAGCAAAAGTGCGGCGCCAACATTAAATTTCGAATAAGGAGCATAAGCATTATTCGATGCTTCCCGGGCTTTTCTGACTAATTTTCTATCCTGTTCCGGAAGTTCCGATAAGCTTCCGAATTCCTTTACCTCTATTTTAATTTCACGTATTTGCATCTTCTGTAGAATTTATTCAAAAGTACGATTTTATCGAAAAATTGGGCTTTTGTGCTGAAAAAAAACGAACAAATTGGGAAAACATCTTATTTTTGTCTGTAATATTTTAGGTATTTGGTACCCTTTTAGTAACAATAAATGGAATTATTTAATCCGAAAGATTTATTTGAAGAACGCCCGGCATTATTTGGCAATGGCGATTATTTCCCCAAATTTTTAATGTATATTTTGAGGTTCGATAAACTGAATCGAATATATGGTAAGATTGTACAAAAACAAGGAGTTGAGTTTATCGATGAACTGATTGAAACACTAGGTTTTAATATTGAGTTCGATGAAAAAGAGTTGACCAAAATTCCCAAAGAAGGGCCGCTTATTGTTGTGTCTAATCATCCGTTGGGAGGATTTGACGGCTTATTGTTAATCAAGTACCTCTCAATGGTGCGAAAGGATATAAAAGCGCTGGCCAACTTTTTGTTAAAAAGAATAACTCCGGTTTCTGAATATTTTTTATCCGAAAATCCGTTTGAAGTTACTGAGCAGGACGAGAACAGGCAGAGCGAAGCAATGAAGCATTTGGAAAACAACGGGGTATTGTGTCTTTTTCCGGCTATCGATTTAGAAAGTAAAGATACCTTTGATGGCGTTCCTGACCACGAATGGCAGTTTCCTTCGGTTCGTTTTATAAAGAATGCAAGAGTGCCAGTGATTCCTGTTCTTTTCCAGGGGTCAAACAGCCGCTTATTGCGTATTGCCGCCAAAATCCATCCTTCGTTGAAACAGGCTCGTATGCCTTCCGAAATTTTAAGCAAACGGCATAAAAATATAAAACTCCGGATTGGCAGTGCAGTAAAAGAAGAAGACCAAGATCGTTTTTCGGATGTTTATCAGTTTGGGCGTTACCTGCGGGCAAAAACATATAGTATGGAATCGGACATTGAAGTAAAAAGGTTTTTTAATTATAACCTAAACCAGTCTTCGAAACAGCAGGCGATTATCGAACCTGTTTCGCAGGAAAAGATATTGACAGAAATACAGGCAATAAAAGATGACGGGACGCTTTTTAACCTGAAAAATTATACGGCATTTTGTGCACCTTCCGACCAAATTCCGAATATTTTGAATGAAATAGGGCGGCTTCGCGAAATTACTTTTCGTGAAGTAGGAGAGGGCACCAACAGTAGTATTGATATTGATGAGTTTGACTTGTATTATTACCAAATGTTTATTTGGGACGAGGAAGCGAAACGTATCGTCGGGGCTTATCGTCTGGGGAAAGGAAAAGAAATTATGCGGCAATACGGGAAAAACGGGTTTTACCTGCATACCCTGTTTCGTATGGATGAGAAATTTAAACCGGTTTTGGAAGAAAGCCTGGAGCTGGGGCGTTCGTTTGTTATAAAAGAATACCAGCGCAAACCAATGCCATTATTTCTTTTGTGGAAAGGAATCCTCTATTTCTTGCTGAAAAATCCGGAATATCGTTATCTGATTGGGCCGGTAAGTATTAGCAATAATTATTCGAAAGTGTCGAAAGACCTGATTATTCGTTTTATAATGAGGAATCATCTGAACTGGCAACTGGCACGACATATAAAACCGCGGAACAGCTATAAATTTAAAAGTGATAACATTGACCTGAATTTATTGATGGAAAATATGGATCGCGATATCAATCAGCTGGATAAAACCATTGGAGATTTGGATGAATTAAACTCGGGACTTCCGGTGCTTTTGAAGAAATACATCAAACTAAATGCGAAAATTATAGCTTTTAACGTAGATCCGAAATTTAACAATTGCCTCGACGGGTTAATTGTTTTGGATGTATTTGATGTTCCGGAAAAAACAATTGAATCGTTGTCGAAGGAAGTAAACGATGGCTCTATCTTAGATCATTTCTACGGGAACCGGGAGTGAGCAATCGAAAAGCATTGTTCGTTAAAACGAATTCCTGTTTGTGAGGGGCTATAATTCTTGGTTCAGAAGGAAGAAATTTAATAGGTGTGCGATTCCGTATTCATTTCTTTTTCCGTAATTTTTTTGCGATTCATAATTCGCCAAAAATAAACAATATATGCAAGGACAAACGGAATTAGGAGCGATACGTAACTCATAGCCACTAACGTAAATCTACTTGATGAAGCATTTTGTATGCACAACGACGATTGTAAATCGTAATTTGATGGATAAAATGCGGTGTTGTTAAGTCCGGCCAGCAGGAACAGTGCAAAAACAACCAGGACAGTACCGGTGCCTGCAAACCAGAATCCTTTATTGCTTTTCATGAAAATAGTCGAGATAATTCCCCAAAGGACTCCGGTAACCCCCAGTAATAAAAGTGCTGTATTAACTGGCATTTCGATAATATTGTGAAGGTATTTATAGTTTTCTATGAAAATTTTGCCAGTTTCGGGATGTACGGCAAATCCTTCTTTAAAAAATAAACGGATGATGAAATAAAGGAATGCTGCCAGAAATGGTATACTGCAAAATTTTAACGTTCTTCGTGAACGTTCAATAATTTTTTTATTGTCAATGGTGAAAATAAAATATAAATTACCAAGAATGCGGGCTAAAAACAATACCGTTATCCCTAAGGAAACATTATGAAATGTAGCAATGGCTTCCATTCCCCGGTAAGGAGACAGCCATTCCACTTGTTTCATTTCGTTTAATGCAAAACAGGAGCCATTAAAAAAAGTGCCTACAACTGTTCCTATCAAAAAAGTTCCTGCTATTCCGTTTATAACCAGGAATATCTCGTAGGTTTTTCTCCCCAGTAAATTTGAGGGTTTTTTGCGGTATTCGTACGAAACTGCCTGGATTACGAATGCCACTAGAATAGCAAGCCATATCCAGTATGCACCGCCAAAGCTTGTTGAGTAAAACAATGGAAAAGAAGCAAAAAAGGCTCCTCCGAAAGTAACTAGTGTGGTAAAAGTAAATTTCCATTTACGGCCGATAGTATTTAGCAGCATGGTCTTTTCTTCTTCGGTTTTTCCAATTTGGTAGATTAATGTTTGTCCGCCCTGAACAAAAGTAAGAAAGATGAAGAATGCTGCCAGTATCGACATCAATATCCACCAATATTGCTGTAATGCGATAAACGATAAATTTTCAAACATGTTGTATTCTCCTTTTAGTGTTTCGGGCCAATTTTAATTTGACGAAACATAATTTTTAACTCGGCAATCATAAGAATAGTAAAAAGTACAACAAATAACCAGAATGTTACCTTTACGGCGCTTGTGCTAATGCGGGTAATGGCAGCCATCGTTGGCAGCATATCCTGTACTACCCAGGGTTGTCTTCCTACTTCTGAAACAATCCATCCTGCCTGGCCGGCAATATAAACCAGAGGAATTGCCAAAATTGCAAGGCGTAAAAACCAGCGCTGATTTTCTAATGTACCTTTTATTATAAACCAAAGAGCAAGGATGAAAACGAATACAAAAGCAAAGCCCAGTACCACCATGATATGAAAACTGTAAAAGGTTAATGGGATATTCGGAATCAAATCATTCACATCATTAAAATAACCATAGCCAAAAAAACGAAAATAGTTTTTCTGGAAAGAAGCATTCAATAGCTCTTCTTTTAGCTTTTTCGTCAGTTTTTTATCTCCTTTTTTTTGTGCTTCTTTAAATGCTCCTAGTTTTTTTATGGCAATTTTGCCCCTGTTGATTTTTTCATTTGCCGACATTATGTCGTGTTTTTCATTTCCTTTTATTAAATCATTAACTCCGGGCACAAAGGCATTCCAGTCCGAGAAAGTTAGAAACGACAGAAGTTTCGGAATTTCAATAACGCCATGCATCTGTTTTAGTTTTTCGTTTCCTGCTGCTGTTTTTGTTGGCGAAAAAAGAGCAAAAACGGTTAATCCGGAAGCATTCGATCCATCGTACAATCCTTCCATCGCTGCAAATTTCATGGGTTGGACTTTTGCCACGTTACGAGCCGATTTGTCGCCGGTCCACACCACTAAAACAGAAGAGAATAAACCGAAAATTGCGGCAATAAGTATGCTCTTTCGGGCAAAAGAAATTTCGCGTTTTTTTAACAGGAACCAAGACGATATCCCAATTACAAAAATTGATGACAGCAAAAAACCGGATGAGGTAGCATGCAACCATTTGTCAATTGCTGTTGGAGAAAGGAGCACTTCCCAGAAATTTTGCATTTCATTACGTGCGGTTTCCGGATTGAAAAACATGCCAACAGGCCTTTGCATCCAGCCATTGGCCACCAAAATCCATAAAGCCGAAAGATTGGCTCCCAATGCTGTTAGCCATGTGGCCAGTAGGTGAGTCCGCTTGCTTACTTTATTCCACCCAAAAAACATGATAGCAACAAAGGTTGATTCCATAAAGAAGGCCAAAATGCCTTCTATGGCAAGCGGTGCGCCAAAAATATCGCCAACAAACCATGAGTAGTTCGACCAGTTGGTACCAAATTCAAATTCGAGAATAATACCGGTTGCAACACCAATTGCAAAGTTTATTCCGAATAAGGTCATCCAGAATTTGGTTATTCGTTTCCATTCTTCTTTTCCGGTTTTTACATATAGCGTTTCCATAAACGCAATAATAAATGTAATGCCCAAGGTTAACGGAACAAATAGCCAGTGGTACATTGCTGTTAAGGCAAACTGTGCTCTCGACCAGTTTACCAATGCTTCGCCAGCAACATTAATCTCGATCATAGTAGTTTTGTTTATTTTATGTTTGTTAGTTCTTCTAATACGTGTTCGCTTCTTTTTTTGTCGGTATCAAAATTGGATTTTAAATAATTGGGGAAGAAGAAAATTTTTAGTACAACAAACATTATAAATAGCTTGATGAGTATGATAAGCCATACTTGTCGTCCCCAGTTATTCATGGTTTTAAATCCGTTCAGATAAAAAGAAATAACATTGAAAAATATATTTGTTTCTTTTTTTTTCATCTTATTAAAATTGTTTATTCGGTATAAGATGTAACTCCCGATGAATTTTAATCATTTTTGTGAGTGTATTTTAAAATGTTGACATTGATTTCATGATTTCCACTTCGTTCCAATTTATGATCGTTTCATCTGTCTAAATTTTTGTATTGCCCATTTGTTATGTGAGAAAAATAACAGTCATGCTCTTGGGTGCCTCAGTTATTATCTCAGCCATGGGCTGTTTCATCAGGGGTGTTTATTCCAAAGTAAATTTCAAATATCCGTATGTTTTACAGTTCATTTCGAATCCGAATTGGTTTTAAGCTTACAAGCTATACATTTAAAATCATATTCGCAATTTTTTAGTTGTTTTATAGCTGTATATTAGATGGATATGCGTTGCATTCTTCGGGATGAAGGGGCTGTGTGATGAAAGTTTTAGGAGGTCTGAAAAGCTGTTTTTTAGGCAATACTAAATAAAAACAGGCCACAAAAAATGCTTGTGGCGATGGCTCTTACAGTGTAAAAAAGTTTTAGGAGAAGGTTCGGTTGATTTAAAATGGTTTATTAGCCGGAAAAGTTCAGTATTGGTTAATCTTCCTGTTCTTCCAGTAAATCCTCATTGTCGAATTCTGCTTCCAGAAATTCTTCGGCTGATTCTACTAATGCTGAAATCAGGTCTTCATCTCCCGGTTCTCCGTCAATCCAGTGAATTACCTGGTTGCTCCAAAAATTTTCAAGATCGGCTTCTACAATAAAACGCGGAGTTTCAGTGTGTACCACAAAAATCGTATCAGGTGTTTCCTGCGAGTTGTCTGCTAATAAAAATTTTGGTAACATAACTTTTATTTTTTTTTGAGATTACTTCTGCGAAAGTACAAGAATTTCGAATTCCAACATGTAACATTTTAAAATAAAAACAGGAAATAATCTTAGAATTTGTTTTGTTGAAGGTAATTGAGCTATTGGGTTGCTTTTTGTGTTTAGTTCTGACAAAAAATAAAATAAAGTACTGTTTTTTTATCATTTTGAATTGCTTTGTTATTTTTGTCTGCAACAATAAAAAAATAATAGATGAAACGGATCTCGATTTTATCGGGGCAAGCTATCAGTTTTCTTTAAAAATAAACAATTATAAACGAATGAAACAATTTTAATAAGATGAATAAACTTAACGAAATTCTTTCTGTGATTGACAATCATATCGGAGGTTCTGAATGGTTTGTATTCCTATTGCTTGGTACAGGTCTGTTTTTTACTTTTTATTTAAAGTTTCCACAGTTTCGCTATCTGAAATATTCGTTTCAGATTGTTCGCGGAAAGTTCGATAGGGCAGAAGACAAAGGAGATACCTCGCATTTTCAGGCCTTAACTACAGCTCTTTCCGGAACAGTAGGTACCGGAAATATTGCAGGAGTCGCTCTTGCTGTGCATCTTGGAGGTCCTGCCGCTTTGTTTTGGATGTTGGTAACTGCTGCAGTAGGAATGACCACCAAATTTGTAGAAGTAACGCTTTCTCACAAATACCGCGAAGTTGCAGAAGACGGTTCAATTGCCGGAGGGCCGATGTATTATATGAAAAATCGACTGAATATGAGATGGTTGGCAGCTATATTTGCTGTAGCAGTAGTGCTTTCATCTTTTGGACAGGGAAGTCTGCCACAAATAAACAGCATTTCGAATTCGCTTTTTGAGACTTTTGGTATAAATCATGCCCTTACCGGAGGAGTTTTAGCTTTATTGTTAGGATTTGTAATTATTGGAGGGATAAAACGCATTGCAAAAGTAACCTCCCGTCTTGTCCCGATTATGGCGTTTATTTATTTTGTTGGAGCAATAGCTGTTATTTTTTATAATTATGAAAATATACTGCCTTCTTTGTCTGCAATTTTTGGCGATGTATTTACCGGTACGGCAGCTGCCGGTGGTTTCCTTGGAGGAAGCATTGCCTTTGCTTTTAATAAGGGCGTAAATCGTGGATTGTTTTCGAATGAAGCTGGTGAAGGATCTGCCCCAATTGCGCATGCTGCTGCACGTGCTCACGAACCGGTTTCAGAAGGATTGGTGGCACTGCTTGAGCCGTTTATCGATACCATTATTATTTGTACGCTTACCGGGTTGGCATTACTCTCTTCCGGCGTGTGGACCGAGAAATTTGAGAATCAGTTCCAGGAAGCTGATCTTGTAGTATTAAAGCAAGTCTACTCGGAACAGAATAAGAACCACGTTGAACAAATTCATAACTACCTGGTTGGGCAAAATGACCTGCAATTATTTTCCGGCAACTTAAATGCTGAAAACGGAATCATAATAAATCCGCCAACAATTCTGCATGCCCGGTCGGTTGCCGAAAATATAAAAGTATGGAAAGATGAGCAGCCTTATTCCGGAGAAATGAGTTTCGCGGAAGGAAAACTTATAAACAAACAGGGTTTGGTGTTAACTGGCAAGTCGCTTATGCATAGTGCTCCGCTTACAGCAATTGCTTTTACCCGGAGCTGGTTCGGGAAATATGGGCAATACATTGTGTCGATTGGCTTGTTATTGTTTGCTTTCTCAACCGCAATCAGTTGGTCGTATTATGGCGACAGGGCAATTACCTATTTGTTTGGTTCCCGGAAAGTGATTTATTATCATATCATTTATATTATCGGTTTCTTTGTTGCCTCGTTTACCGATACTACCATTATTTGGACGCTTTCGGGCATAACCATTGCTCTGATGACTATTCCTAACCTGTTTGGTATTTTGTTTTTATCAAAAGAAATGAAAAATGAAGTAAAATCGTTTTGGAAGGAATATGCCGAACGTTTCCCCTCGGAGAAAGTACCGAAAGATTAACTATCCTAAACTCTAAAAGATACGAACAGCGATTATCCTCGCTACTGTGCTGCAAAATCCGGGGCCGATTTCATACAAGCCCCTGCGACAGCATTGCATTGGCTACTTTTACAAAACCGGCAATGTTGGCTCCTTTTACATAATTGGTGTAATTGCCCTGTTCTTTTCCATATTCTAAACACATGTAATGGATGTTTTCCATAATTGCATGTAACTTATCATCTACTTCTTTGCGGCTCCATGCTAAACGCATGCTGTTTTGTGTCATCTCTAGCCCCGAAACGGCAACACCTCCGGCATTTGCGGCTTTTCCCGGGCCATAAAGGATTTTTGCATTCAGAAAATGATGGACTGCGTCTTCCGTGCAGGGCATATTCGCTCCTTCGGCCACAACAAAACATCCGTTGGCGGTTAGCGTTTGTGCTTCTTTTAGGTTGATTTCATTTTCGGTTGCACACGGAAGGGCAACTTCGCATTTTATGCTCCACGGACGTTCTCCTTTCATGTACGTTACTCCATATTTCTCGGCATATGCCAGGATTCTTCCCCGGTGTATATTTTTCAGTTCCATAACATAGGCCAGTTTTTCGGTATCAATTCCATCTGGGTCGTAAATTGTTCCGTTAGAATCGGATAGTGTTACCACTTTCCCGCCTAATTCTGTTACTTTTTCGCAGGCATATTGAGCTACGTTGCCAGAACCTGAAATTGTTACGGTCTTTCCATTAAAACTTTCGCCACAGGTAAGCATCATTTCTTTGGCAAAATATACTGTTCCATATCCCGTTGCTTCAGGCCGGATGAGCGAACCTCCCCATTCAAGCCCTTTCCCGGTAAGCACCCCCGTAAATTCGTTGCGAATACGCTTGTATTGTCCAAACAAATAACCAATTTCGCGGCCGCCAACGCCAATATCTCCTGCCGGAACATCAGTGTACTGCCCAATATGGCGCGAAAGTTCGGTCATAAAGCTTTGGCAGAAACGCATTACCTCGTTGTCCGATTTATGTTTAGGATCAAAATCAGAACCGCCTTTGCCGCCGCCCATTGGTAATGACGTTAGACTATTTTTTAGGGTTTGTTCAAATGCCAGAAATTTTAAAATGCCCTGGTTTACAGTAGGATGAAAACGTAATCCTCCCTTGTAAGGTCCAATCGCACTGTTCATTTCAATCCTGAATCCACGGTTGATTTGCATGTTGCCACGATCATCAATCCATGGAACACGAAATTGAATAATGCGCTCTGGCTCAACCATGCGTTCCAGTATTTTGGCATGTAGGTAACGAGGATTGGCAAACAAAAAATCGGCCAGCGATTCAACAACCTCGTGTACTGCCTGATGAAATTCGGCCTGTCCGGGATCCCGCTGTTTTACACCAGCCATAAATTCAGTTACAAATTTCTCTTTGTTCGTGTTCATTGGGATAAATTTTTATGTTTATACTATAGGTACGAAAAAGTATTGTGTTCGGATACTTGCTTTTTAGCATATTCAAAGCGCCGGAATTGCCGGGCTGATACTTGTCGCTTTATTCTGTTGGAGAGTTTGAAGGATAAACACAATAAAGGTTCCCGGGCCGTTGCAGACCCGTTTATTTTGCGGGTAAAGCTTATGGCAGATCCTTCAGTAATGCGCTTTCGGAAGAATTAAGTGGCATAAACATTATGGTTACCAATTTAATGCCCGGGCCAATCGAGACACAATTTGGCGAAATATCAGGAATGGATAAAACCTCTCTGTTTCGAAAAATGGCAAAAGCAGGAGTTGTTGCTGAGGCTGGTTATAAAGGTATGCTTCGCGGTAAAATTGATGTTATTTCCGGGGTTAGTTTTTTACAACGAATTATGTTTGCGTTGGTTCCTTTTTTGCCCCAAAAGATAGTTTTAAAACAAGTCCGAAAAATGCAGGAAACAGAATTGTAGCCGAAAATTAAACGATTGCTCTTTTTTTTAGGAAAGAAAAACGACATTTTTTTTGCAACAGTTATTGTAAAATGAAAAAAATATATACCTTTGCGCCGCTTAAATGCGGATGTGGCGGAATTGGTAGACGCGCTAGACTTAGGATCTAGTGCCTATGGCGTGGGGGTTCGAGTCCCTTCATCCGCACGATATAACCGCCGGCCTTCCTTATGGGTAAGTGTTGGCGGTTTTGATTTTTAAATGTAATTAACAAATGTATCATGAACATTACCAGGGAAAATATCGACAATGTAAATGCAGTGATTAACATTGCCATTGAGAAAGCCGATTATGCAGAGAAAGTGGAAAATGTTTTAAACGACTATCGCAAAAAAGCCTCTATCCCGGGATTTCGGCCGGGGAAAGCACCTAAAGGTTTAATCCAAAAAAAATACGGAATAGCTGTGCTGATTGACGAAGTAAATAAGTTGCTTTCCGAAAATTTGTCGAAATACCTTGTTGATGAGAAACTCCCGATATTGGGAGAACCGCTTCCAAGCGAAGAGAAACAAACGACAATTGACTGGAACAAGGATGAAGATTTCAATTTTGCTTTTGATGTTGCCCTGTCGCCCGAGGTGAATGTTCAGTTTGATAAAAGGAAAAAATTCAAGTATTATAAAATTGCTGTTTCTGATGAGATGGTACAGAAGCAGGAAGATATGGCCGCCATGCAGTTTGGCGAAAATGTTCCTGTTGATGAAGCTAAGGACAACAGCACTGTTCGCGGAAATTTTGCACAGCTTGATGCCGATGGAAACGAGCAGGAAGATGGTATTTCGCCCGAAGGTGTGGCTCTGGCCGTTGATCGAATAAAAGACGAAGAAATCAAAAAATCGTTTGTGGGGTGTAAAAAAGATGATATCATCATTTTCGACCCGGTTAAAGCCTTTGAAAATCGCCATGATATTAGCCATATGCTAAATATTACGCATGAAGAAGCTGAAAAATTAAACAGCGAGTTCCGTTTTACTGTAACCGAAGTTTTGCAGTTTGAAAAAGCAAAAGAATTGACAGAGGAGCACTTCAAAAAACTTTACGGAGAAGAAACTGAGGTGAAAACAATTGATGACTTCAGAGATAAAATTCGTAAAGAAATGGCTGAAAACCTGGTTCATTCTTCGGATTACAAATTCTCAATTGATGTTCACGATGCTCTTGTTGAAAAGGTTGAAGCTAAATTTCCTGAGGAATTTTTGAAACGCTGGTTAATGGCTGTGAATAAAGAAATGACAGAAGAACAGATTGACAAAGATTTCGAAGGATTTATTAAAGACCTAAAATGGCAACTTATTAAAGATACAATTGCCAAAGACAACGAAATTAAGATTACTCCTGAAGAAGTGGATGAGTTTGCTAAAAAACTGGCTCTGGCGCAATACCAGCAATACGGAATTTACGATGTTCCGGCAGAACAACTTGACTCATTTGCAAAAATGATAATGGAAAAACCGGAAGAAAAAGAACGGATTTACAAGAAAGTACAGGAAGATAAAGTAATTGCTGTTGTTAAAGAAAAAGTAACAATCGACGAAAAAGAAATTTCGCAGGACGAATTTAATAAAATGCTATCGTAATAGATAAGTCCTGAATTTTCAATCGGACTAGAAGATATATTCAGACCGTTTCAAACCAGCTTTGAAACGGTTTTGTTTTTTTCAAGAGGAGATAGAAATATCATCAAAGATTTAATTCGTTAGTTAACACTCTTCTGACTGGAAATTGGAGATAACTTTTTTCTACCAATACGAATGTTAAACTGATCCGATAGAGTTCTTAATTGATTATTGAAATTCAGAGGATCGTTAAACGAAATTTTTGTTCGGCTGCAGGAAAAATACGATCGGGATTAAGACAAAAAAATAAGCATCTTACTTTTAAAAGTTCGACTTTCTTTTTTTGAGGGATACGTGTGTAATTGGCCTGATTTACAGCGTGATGATATCCTGTAAGTTGGCTCGGTAGTTGATTCTTTTGACGTATTTTAAATGTCTTCGAAATCAACGTCGGTGTAGTCCTTAGCTGGTTCTTCAGCCTCTGCTACAGCTTCTTTTTCAGCTTCTGAGTTTTTTTCTTTTTCGGAAAAAGTAGTTTTATGTGGCTGTTTTTCATTGATAAATTCCACTACTTCCTGTAAATTTTCAACAAATTTTTCAAAATCTTCCCGGTATAAAAAGATTTTGTGTTTTTCGTAGCTGAAATTACCGTTTTCGCCAAAACGTCTTTTACTTTCTGTTATTGTAAGGTAATACTCGTCGTTGCGAGTACTTTTTACATCGAAAAAATAAGTCCGTTTTCCGGCTCTTACTACATTTGAATGAATTTCTTCCCGAAATTTACTGTCTGTACTTTTTACTTCTCCATTATTTCCTTCACTTGCCATTCTTTATGCTTTTAAAGTTTTATTAAGTTCCATCCAAAAATAGAAATTTTTTTAGAAATTTTAACAAATAGAAACCCTCCCTTTTTTCTTTGGGCTGATTTCTATGTGTAATTTTTTTTCAGCATAATCGTTTTTGTTGTCTCTGTTCCTCGGTTTTCAACGGAATTTTTACACAAAAGTTTATTGGAAGATTGTCTTTTTTGCCGAAAGTAAGGTGTTTAATAACAGCGAAGTGCGTGTCATCGGGCCAACTCCTCCCGGAACCGGGGTGATGTATGAACATTTCGGGGCAACTTCGTCGAACAATACATCTCCTTTTAGTTTCCATCCCGATTTTGTTTTATCGGATTTAATACGGGTTGTTCCTACATCAATAACAACAGCTCCTTCTTTTATCATGTTGCCTTTTACAAACTCAGGGACGCCCATTGCAACAATGAGTATATCGGCATTTCTGCAAACTTCATCTAAGTTTTGTGTGCGACTATGGGCTACAGTAACGGTAGCGTTAATGGCTTTTTGCGACATTAAAACGCTCATCGGCCGGCCAACAATATTGCTTCGTCCCAATACTACGCAATTTTTTCCGCTGGTTTCAATATTATAACGTTTAAGCAGTTCGGTAATTCCGAAAGGTGTGGCCGAAATAAATGAAGGCAGGCCAATAACCATTCTGCCTACATTTATAGGGTGAAAACCGTCGACATCTTTCTTGGGGTCTATTGCTTCTATTACTTTTTGTTCCGAGATATGTTTTGGAAGAGGTAATTGCACAATAAATCCGTCAATATCTTTATCGTTGTTTAGTGCTTCAACTTTTTTCAGGAGTTCCTGTTCGGTTACATCATCTTCGTAACGAATTAATGACGATTTGAATCCAACGGCTTCACAATCTTTTATTTTGTAGGCTACATATGTTTCACTGCCGCCGTCGTGTCCTACCAATATGGCAGCAAGGTGCGGTTGTTTACCCCCGTTTTCAACAATCTGTTTTACTTCTGCTGCTATTTCCTGTTTGATTTCAGCTGCAATTTTTTTCCCGTCAATTAATTTCATATTTGATATACGCTGTGAGCTACCGAGTGTCATGTCAAGCGAAATCTGCTCTTTATTTCACAACACTAGTAGCTTTGGTTTAACAATTAAATTACTTATCCTGAAACGTTTTCTTCTTCCCTGCCACTTATAACTGTTCTTTCTCTCTCTTATTATCTATCTTCCGTAATTAAGTTGCTGTTTTTTTCTGTCGCTCCTACGGAACTTATTCTCAGGATAATTTATTCCACTCTACCATACTATTGCAGCTACGCTGCTTCTCAGACCTCTGGTTCATCATTATCGTTTCTGGCAACTGCGACTTTCTTACTGGGGTGAGCCTGTTGAAACACTGCCAACTGTAACTCTTTTTTAAAACTTTCTTTTCTGCTGCATGCCCGACATCATTCGCTGAACATTTTTTCCTTGCGATACCATGCGCATCATTTTCCGGGTTTCTGAGAATTGTTTTAGCAGGCGGTTTACTTCCGGAACATCGGTTCCCGAACCGTTAGCAATTCTTTTTCTGCGTGTGCCGTTAATTAAGGACGGATTTTGTCGTTCTTCCGGTGTCATTGAATAGATAATCGCTTCAATATGTTTGAACGAATCGTTGTCTATGTCCATGTTTTTTATGGCTTTTCCCATTCCCGGAATCATTCCCATAACATCTTTCAGATTTCCCATTTTTTTGATTTGGTTAATCTGTTTCAGAAAATCGTTAAAGTCGAATGTATTTTTTGCCAGTTTTTTCTGAAGGCGTTTGGCTTCTTCTTCGTCAAATTGTTCCTGTGCTTTTTCAACCAGCGAAACAATGTCTCCCATTCCAAGAATACGATCGGCCATACGGTCGGGATGGAATACATCTAAAGCATCAACTTTTTCTCCGGTACCTACAAATTTGATTGGTTTTTCAACTACTGCCCGGATTGAAAGGGCAGCTCCGCCGCGGGTGTCACCATCGAGTTTGGTTAGAACAACGCCGTCGAAATCAAGTCGGTCGTTAAATTCTTTAGCTGTATTAACAGCATCCTGCCCGGTCATAGAATCTACAACAAAAAGAATTTCATCCGGGTTTATTGCTTTTTTTATGGCCGATATTTCGTTCATCATTTGCTCGTCAACAGCTAAACGGCCGGCAGTATCAACAATAACTACATCGTTGCCGTTGTCTTTTGCCTGTTTTATGGCAGCTTTTGCAATTTTTACCGGATCCATATTTCCTTCTTCGGTATAAACCGGAACGCCTATTTGTTCTCCCAAAACTTTTAGCTGGTCGATTGCCGCAGGACGATAAACGTCGCCGGCGACAAGTAACGGATGACGGCCTTTTTTGCTTTTTAATAGATTGGCCAGTTTGCCCGAAAAAGTGGTTTTCCCCGAACCTTGCAATCCCGACATAAGAATAATTGCAGGTTTGTTTTTTAGTTCAATATCGGAAAATGTTCCGCCCATTAAGCCGGCCAGTTCATCTTTAACGATTTTCACCATTAACTGCCCGGGTTTTACTGCCGTTAATACTTGTTGTCCAAGTGCTTTTTGTTTAACGTCGTCGGTAAATTTCTTGGCTATTTTGTAGTTAACATCGGCGTCCAGTAAGGCTCGACGGATATCTTTTAATGTTTCGGCAACATTAATTTCTGTTATTTTTCCCTGTCCTTTTAATAATTTAAAGGAACGCTCCAACCTGTCGCTTAAATTCTCGAACATGCTTTCAATCGTTTTTAAAATGAATTGCAAAAATAGGAAAAACAGGACAAAGCAAAAAGCTCAACTGCTTACAGTTGCAAAACAATTTGCAAAAAATAGATATTAAAGGCTGAAGCCCCTGTTATTCCTGATTTTTTCTCCAGGGGGGAGCCTTTAATTTTTTTTGATGACCAATAAAATAGGTATTTGCTCCGGTTTATTCCGGATTGGGAATATTATAGCCGGCTATTTCTGAAATTGCCGGGCAGGCCATTGCTTCAAAATTTATCCTGATTTTGTTTGTTTTTACGGTACTGAAACGCACCAGTTTTTTATATCCGATTGTTGCTCCTTCTGCTACTTTTTTCCATTTACCGTTTGTTTGAACAGCAATAGAGAAGCCTTTAATTCTTTGGCCAAGGGCAATGTACTCCTGTATGGAAATGCAATTGATTGCTTGGGGGTGTTTGAATTTGAATTCGACAGCGGTGTTGCATGTTGCGTCATTACAGGCCCAGTATGTTTCCGGATTGTTGTCGGTAACATTCGATATTTTATAGCTATTTCCCCGGGTATTTCCGGCTGTTGCCTGGCTCGTTTTTAACAGGTTGTTGGCAAATGCTTTTCCCAGGTAATGATGAAATTCCATTAAGCGCAGTGAGTCAACTTTATTGATTTTTCCTGTTCGATCGGGCGGAATGTTAAGGTTTAATGATGTTCCGTTGCCAACCGAGTGGAAATAAATGTCTAACAATTGAGCCAGCGATTTTACTTTGTCGTTTTCAGAGGCGTGGTAAAACCATCCGGGGCGGATAGAGACATCCGCTTCTGCCGGCATCCAGTATTTTCCGTTTATGGTTCCTTTTTCGCCTTCTTCCGACTTGGTAGCCCCGGCCGCTGCTACGGTTTCTCCTTCTCTTGGTTGCGGAGTGTAGGTTGTCCAGCAGGTGTCGTTTGCAAAACCACGTTCGTTTCCTATCCATCGAATGTCTGGGCCTGCGTCGCTGAAAATAACAGCATTGGGCTGTAGTTTGCGGGCGATTTTGAAAACTTTATCCCATTCGTAATAGGTTGAACGATCAATATTCCTTCTTTCTTTTTTCCCGCCGTAGTAGCCATCTCCCCCGTTTGCCCCGTCGAGCCATAACTCAAATATTGCGCCATAGTTTGTTAACAGTTCTTTCAGCTGGTTGCGGTAATATTCCACGTATTTTTTATTTCCGTAATCGGCATGATTGCGATCCCAGGGAGAAAGGTAAACCCCGAATTTTATGCCGTATTTTTTACAGGCATCAGCTATTTCTTTTACAACATCGCCTTTGCCATTTTTCCATGGCGAGTTTTTAACCGAATGTTGAGTATATTCCGAAGGCCATAAACAAAAGCCATCATGGTGTTTGGCCGTTAGTATCGCGCCTTTGAATCCTGCCTGGGCTAATGTGCCAATAATTTGGTCGGCATCAAAATTCAAAGGGTTAAATACCTGTTCACTTTCGTCGCCATATCCCCATTCTTTATCGGTAAAAGTATTGACCGTAAAGTGCAGAAAAGCATAAGTTTCGAGCGAGTGCCAGGATTGTTGTGCTGCCGTCGGAAGTACTCCGTAAGGTTTGGGCGGAAGTGCTTCTTTTTTACATCCAGTAAAAATAATAACGTTGACTAGTAGTATAAGCGTAAAAATGGCTGTTTTTCTCATTGGAATCTGTTTTATTTTGAATTTTTATTATCAGTTGCTTGCATGTATTTCCGTTTGTGCACTTAGACAACAAAATGAGTCAATATGTTGTTAAAGTTGATGTATTTATTTTTCCGTTTATGGTTCATGTCTCAGTACTAATTTAATAGCTCAGTTATTAAATCGCTTATTAATATTTTTATTTATTTCTGATAAACTAATGCAATATTTTTCAAAGATACTTAATTCTATTCAATGTGAAAAAGTGTAAATCTGTAGTAGAGGTCGTAAATTAGTGAATCAGTAATTGAATGAATGAGGCGAAGTTCGTTAGTTTCGAGGATAAGGGGGCTAGGGATAAGAAATTTTGGGGCTCCCTCTTGCATTAAAAATGAATCCGTGTAGAAGAATGGCCGTTCGTCTTTATAATATTTCGGAAAATGAAGCCATTACTTTAGTTGATAAAGATGATGATTATAACTTTTTAAAAGATAATGAAACAGCCCATGGCTGAGATAATAACTGAGACACATACGTGCATGACTGTTATTTTATCTCACCCGACAAATAGGCTACACAAAAATCTAGACAGAAGAAACAGCCCATGGCTTTGAGATAATAACTGAGGTCCTCAGGAGCATGACTGTTATTTTTTTTCACATAACAAATGGGCTACACAAAAATTTAGATAGAAGAAAAACAACGCTACGAAGATAAATATTCCGATCTTGATTATATTGCAGAGCGAATGCCGGAATAAAAAATTATTTCGTTCCATTGTTTCACCGGTTTGTTTTGTTTGTATATTTGCGCCCACTATTAATCGCGTGTTCTTGATAACCACGTTAAAAACAAGAAAAATGAAAAACAAAGTATCTGTTCTTTTTATGTTGGCGGCTATTCTTTTTGCAAGCTGCCTGCTTATTTCCAACCTTCTTGCTTCTAAAATTATGATGATTGGCTCGTGGTCGGCACCGGCGGGAGTGCTTATTTTTCCACTGGCGTACATTATAAACGATGTAATTGCCGAGGTTTGGGGATTTCGTAAAGCACGCCTGATTATTTGGGCAGGATTTGGTGTAAATATCTTAGCCGTGGCTTTTTTCAGCCTGGCCATTGTTGTGCCGGAAGCTCCTTTCTGGAACGGGCAGAAGGCTTTTGCTACGGTGCTGGGAAATACGCCTCGGCTTGTGCTGGCCAGCCTGTTGGCGTATTTGTCGGGCTCATTCCTTAATGCCTATGTTATGAGTAGGTTTAAAGTGCTAACCCAGGGCAAGGGGTTTTCGCTGCGTGCCATTTTTTCAACTTTAGTTGGAGAGGGAGCCGATTCGTGTATTTTTATCAGTATCTCATTTTGGGGAGTATTCCCGTTAAAAACACTTTTGGTGATGATGTTAACCCAGGCAATCATTAAAACGGTTTACGAAATACTGGTATTGCCTCTCACTATTTGGACTGTGAAACAGGTGAAGAGGATTGAAGGATCCGATGCTTATGATTACAAAGTTTCGTATAATCCGTTTCTTCTAAAACAGCTTTAAAATGAATGATAAAAAAAGAGCACTGGTGGTTTTTTCCGGCGGACAGGATTCAACTACCTGTTTGTTTTGGGCTCAAAAGCATTTTAATGAAGTACATGCCATTGCTTTTGATTACCATCAAAGGCATGAAACAGAGCTGGACGCTGCTCGCGGAATTGCACAAAAGGCCAGGGTGCCGTTTCATTTATTTGAAATTGATTTATTGTCGCAGTTAACCACAAATGCTCTTACTTCTCATAATTTGGATGTGGAAAAAGAAAAACCAGCAGAACGGCCACCCAATACACTGGTTGAAGGACGCAATATGCTTTTCCTTACTTACGCTGCAATTTTTGCAAAAAGCAGGCAGATTCATAATCTGGTGACAGGAGTTGGACAGGCTGATTATAGCGGTTATCCCGATTGTCGGAACGATTTTATTCTGTCGTTGAATCAAACTTTGAATCTATCAATGGATTATCAGTACGAAATACATACTCCATTGATGTGGAAAGATAAAGCCGAAATATGGCAACTGGCCGATGAACTGGGCGTTTTTAATTTAGTACGAAATGAAACCGTAACCTGTTACAACGGCATTAAAGGCAAGGGATGTGGCGAATGTCCTGCCTGCCGGTTGCGTAACCGTGGATTGGCAAAATATTTGAAAAAAAAACACCATCCCAGCTGCGATTAATGATTGTTGGAAAGATAAAAAACAAAACATATGAATGCTTTGAAACATCTTGGAAATGCTACCGATTATTTGTTCGACTATCAACCATCGGTATTGGAAATCTTTGATAATAAACATCGGGAAAACGATTACTGGGTGAAATTTAATTGCCCGGAGTTCACGAGTTTGTGCCCCATTACCGGTCAACCCGATTTTGCAACCATTTACCTGAGTTATATCCCTGATGAAAAGATGGTTGAAAGCAAAAGCCTGAAATTGTACCTGTTTAGCTTTCGGAATCATGGGGCTTTTCATGAAGACTGCATTAATTGTATAATGAAAGATATGATTGCTTTGCTTTCTCCAAAATATATTGAAGTATGGGGAAAGTTTCTTCCCCGCGGCGGATTAAGTATCGATCCGTATTGCAACTATGGAAAGCCGGGAACACGCTACGAAGAAATGGCTTGGTTTCGAATGCAGCATCACGATTTGATGCCAGAAAATGTAGATAACAGGTAGCTTTTCGGAACGGTTCTTCCTGTTTTCTGAACAGAAAGAACCGTTCTTTCAACACAGTATCCTCCCCAATACTCAACATCTTCTCTTTCTGTTGAATAAAAAGGTTTTTAGTAATGATTTGATCATTAATGTATTGGCGAAAGCCTCATGTCTAACATATGACATCTTATGACAATTTATGAAATACTATGACAGGCTTTTGACAGCCGTGTTATAAGCCCGCTCTACTTTTGTTGCGTAGTTAAATCATAAATAATTAAGTCATGAAAACAATTAAAAGTTTAATGTTTGTTATTTTGTTCGTAGGAACAACGATGTTGGTGAGTGCATCCGAAAAATCGAAGAAAAAAGGAGAGTCTGCTTCTTGTCAGGTTGTAAATACTTCGCTTTGTGAAATTATTAAGTCTGATTTTGAAAAACCGGGAAATTATTTCTACGAAAATGACATTAACCGTTTTAAAAGTGATGTTAGTGTTGTGTTTTATATTACTTCCCAAAACGAAGTAAAAATACTAAGAGCTAAAAGCGACGATGGTAGTGCGATTAAATATATAAAGCAATTATTTTTGAAGACAAAAATTAATGTTCCGGACGAATATGAAAACCGAAAATTTAGGATAGTTTTAAAACTTGATTACCGGGCATTGTAATCGAAACGTTTTTAGTATATTGAGGCTTTTAATTCAGGAATAAATATGATTTGCAGGCAAAAAATAACATCGTTTAAATATATAAAAGGTCTTTTTTATCGGAAGCAGGCTCTTGTTCTATGGGCTTTCTTAATGTTTCTTGTTTGCACCTCTTTTAAACTTTCTGCTTCCGACTGGACGAGTATTGTTGACTTAAGAGGATATTGGAACTTTTCGGTTGGCGACGATAATGCATGGGCGGATCCTGGTTATAACGATGCCGATTGGGATCGGATTTATGTGCCGAAACGATGGGAAATTTTTTATCCCGGATATAACGGATTTGCCTGGTATCGAAAAACATTTAATGTAAGGCAGATGCCGGGTAACTTAAATCTTGTATTAATGCTTGGGCGTATCGATGATGTGGATGAGGTGTTTCTTAACGGGGTGAAAATAGGTCAGTCTGGATCGTTCTTTCCGCACTTTAAATCGGCTTATAATGTTACGCGCAAGTACAATATTCCCCAGGGAGTACTCAAAAAAGAGAATAATGTGATCGCAATAAGGGTGCTGGATGTAGGAAGAGAAGGGGGAATTGTTGCCGGAAATAAAATCGGTATCTATTACGATAATGATGTGGCATTGCTTTCTTACAATTTGTCGGGAGATTGGAAGTTTTCGACCTATCGGCAAAAAGGAGTCATCGAGCCCGGTTTTGACGATTCGGAATGGAGCACAATACAGGTGCCCGGATACTGGGAAGATAAGGGTTTTAAAAATTACGACGGATATGCCTGGTATCGAAAGACTTTTTCCCTGCTACAAGAACCTACAGCAACAGACATGTATCTTATCCTGGGAAGAATAGATGATGTGGATAAAGTGTATTTAAACGGGCAACTTGTTGGACGCACCGAATATCTTGAAAAGTACAGGTCTTACAAAAAGGAAGATGCATGGCGGTTATATCGCGTGTATAAAATTCCCCGGGGACTCTTGCACAAAGAAAACGTATTGGTGATTGAAGTAAACGACTGGACAGGGAATGGCGGGATATACGAAGGCCCGGTTGGCCTGGCAAGCTATAGGGGCGCGCAGCTAATAAAAGAAAGGAATGACGGAATAGGACACAACAATTTTATTGAGGGCATCCGGAAATTATTTGACATTGATTAAGGTACAGCCCACAGCTGAGATATTAAAAGGAAAGTACATGAGTATGACCGAATTTTTATCTCTTCCAACCGACGGGCTACACAAAATTTATACGAATGGAATGAGCATGGTAAATCTAAAACACACAACTTGTCCCGCATTTTAATCGGGAGGAGAATGTATCGTGCACGTTACATCAGGCGTCATTAAAATAAACAATTATAGAAGAATGAAACAGCCCATGGCTGAGATAATAACAGAGACACATACGTGCATGACTGATATTTTATCTCACCCAACAAACGGGCTTCATAAAAATTTAGACAGATGAAACATAAAATTATCCTGCTGTTTTTAATGCTTACTTCTTTCGTGGGTTCATCATCGGCATGGGACAACCTTTATTATTCGGAGCTTAGTTTAAAAGGACAATGGAAGTTTTCGATAGGCGACAACATGGAATGGGCGCGTGTTGATTATAACGACTCGGACTGGGAAGAAATTTATGCGCCCCGGAAATGGGAAGAGGAAGGCTATAGGGGATACAACGGCTTTGCCTGGTACCGCATCGAGATTACTGTTCCGCAGAATTTTGAAAACAGGGATATTTTTCTTGAGCTGGGCTATATCGACGATGTGGATGAAGTCTATTTCAACGGGAATAAGATCGGGCAAAGCGGGACGTTTCCTCCCCATTTTTGTACTGCTTATAATTCTTTTAGGAAATACCAGGTGCCTTTGAATCTTGTTAATATTGGTGCTAAAAATACGATTGCAGTGCGTGTTTATGATGCTCAGCTTGAAGGCGGAATTGTTGGTGGCGATTTGAAAATTGCGGCCGGAAATATTGCTGTTCGCCCTGACATTTCTTTAAATGGAAAATGGAATTTTAATCTTGGCCGCGAAGTCAAAAAAAATACCACCTTAATACAGGTGCCCGGAGCATGGGAAAATAATGGCTTTTACAATTATGACGGTTATGCCGTGTATTCAAAAACGGTTAATATTCCGGAAAACCTAGCCCGTCAAAAACTTATTTTCATGGCAGGTCGCATTGACGACGACGACCAGCTTTATATAAATAATCAGTTTATTGGAGAAACAGGCAACTATAACGAGGATTATAATACCGATATGCATTACGAGTTTCGAAACTATTTTATTCCTGAAGGTATTATCAAACCCGGAGATAACCAGGTGGTAATTAAGGTAGTCGACAGGGGAGGAGAAGGGGGGATACAGGAAGGAGATATCGGATTTATTACCCAGGAGAATTTTATAAAATACTGGCGTTTAAAACGGGAAAAGTGAAAAAGATAGCACCTGATTTAACCTGAAAATTGACGGAATTTTTCTTTTTTGTCCTGATACTTTATACTCATTCGAAAATGATTTTTCAAAGGCAATAATTTTTTAGAACAATTCAAAAGAAAGGTATTTTATATTAATTTCCCCTCAGTTCTCTTGGTAGTACCCCGAATTTTTTCTTAAAGGCCACCGTAAAATGATGTGGATTTTTATAGCCCATTTCGTCGGCCACTTCGGCTACGAGTTTTGCTTCATCAAGCAGCAGGTGTTTTGCTTTTTCCATTCGTAAATCGTTGTAGTAACCAAAAATAGTAGTGCCAAACAGGTGTTTAAAACCTGTTTTTAACATTTGCTGATTGGTGCCAACGAGTTTCGCCAAATCAATTATCCGTATTTTTTTATGGTAATTTTGGTCAATATATTCTTTGGTGGCAATAAGCTTTTCAAGGTCTTCGGTTCTAAAACCGGGGGATTGAGGGGTTTTAAGGTTGGCAACCTGTAACAAAAACAGCTCTACAATTTTGGCTTCAATAAAAACCTCTTCGGTTATTCCTTTAAATGGGTTGTTGAATATATTTTCGATAATGTACCTCATTTCAGGGGTAACCGGTTTTATCGAATCAGTATACGCAATTTTGTTACAGCTTAAGTCCTGAGGAAAGTGTAACTCCTGCCACAATTTTTCAGGAATCATCCTTGCAATAGCACTCTTCTTTAGCTTTATGTCGAAAAAAGAAAGAGGATTGTCGTTGTTTTTATGAAGTTCGTGTTCGCATTCAAAATTATTATTATTTACAAAAAAAATGCTTTGCGAATTGGGGTACATTGTAATCTCCTGGGCACCTACAATGGTTCGGCTTAAGCCGTTCATCTGGAAATGGAGCTCCATAAATGCTCCGCTTATATCACTGGGTTTTACGGTGCTTGTCCGGTCGAACTGCAAATTTGTTTTCCGGGTGGTAATTGTTCCTTCTGCCAATGATTTTCCCTGCGAAAACCGGGTGCCGTTTTTTATTATTGTTTCCTGTGTAAAATCCATTGTTTAAAAATTAGTGCTACAAAAATAACAGCTATCTTGTTTGTTACCAATCCCCATTTGTAGTGGTTTTTAGGAAAACATCGGCTATCAGATTTCCGCTAAAGAAAAAATATTACCTCTTGCAACTAAGTTTGCCCTGCTCCCTGCCTGCTTTTTTGCGTTAATATTCCAATGCTTCTCTTTTTGTATGTCTTAAAATTTGGATACTTTTCGCTGTGATTTTGTAGGCATTTATTAAATTAAACATGATTTTCTGATTCTAGAATGCAGCCTCTCTATTTTTTTTTATTTTTTTATGTGTTCAAAATGAATAGCGTTTCGGTTTTTGTTCTCGTTTTTTTTTTATCTACGTCTGTACCTGAGATTTTTGAATTGAAAAAGAAAAAGTAAATTCGTCTATTTTGCCGAAATCTTATCTGCATTAAGTATATTTTGTAGCTCACAGAAAAACAAGATACAGCTCAAAATTTGGATGATTTGAGCTTTTAATACTACCATTATAAGCTAATTTTTATTTACATTATTCCTTTCTTCTTTCAACAGCTCCCTTCTCTTTTTCCTTTTGCGTTGATTTGATTTCCTTTCGCGTTGGTAGCTTCATTCTTATATGCTGTTCCTTTGTGCTTTGAAAAAAGCAATTAAACAATGATGAAACAAAACAGTCCGGAAACGGACGCAAAGAAAGGAAGCATAATTTCAGGCATTCTGGTGTCGCTGAACATTTTGTTTGGGACACTGCCGCTTATTATCGTGGTGCTGATGGTCGGAAAATTAATGACCGGAGGCATTACGCCAACACAAATCTGGCTATATGGAGCAGTAATTGCGGGGTGCCTTACGCTTAAAGCTTTGTTCTACGGTATATCTGTCTGGAAGGTGCATGCTGTAGCCTATAAAGCCCTGGTGAAGATTCGTGTAAATATGATTAACCACCTGAAAAAACTGCCGGTTTCTTTTTTGCAGAAGCGAAAAACCGGAGACCTTGCCAATATCATCAATCACGATGTAGAGCAGGTTGAGCTTTACCTGGCACACGGATTGCCCGAAATTATGTCGGCAACGCTTATTCCTGTTATCATTTTTGTTATTGTTTTGATGATAGACTGGCGCTTGGGGCTTACTCTTGTTTCAACCGTTCCGGTTACGCTTTTATTGCAAAAAGTGTTGAATAAATTCTGGTCGGGATGGATGAAAAAGTATGCGGAGAGCACAAAAAAAATGTCGGAGGATTTGTTGGAATATATTGCCGGTATTCCGGTCATAAAGGCATTTAGCCACGAAGAGCAGCGTACGCAAAAGGTACTCGCCGGGATGAGCGACTATATTTCCTGGGTGAAAAAAATAATGCTTAGCATTTCGGGACCAATGAGTGTTGTTTCAATGGTGTTGGAAGCCGGTTTAGTGGTTATGATAATTACCGGATCGGTGCTGTTGTCGCACAAGCAAATCGATATTCAAAGTTTTGTGCTGGCACTTGTCTTGGGTGGTATTTTTTCTGCCTCTTTTGCCAAACTGGCAACACTTCAGCATTTCAGAATTGTTTACAGGCAGGCAACAAACAATATCAATTCGGTGATGAATTGTGAGACGGTTCCCGATAAAAAAGACAACGGCAATGCCATTCCTGGAGATGTGGTGATGCAGAATGTTGATTTTGGCTACACCGAAGCGAAAAAAACGCTTTTGGACATCAATCTTACATTTAAACAAAATACCGTGAATGCTATTGTGGGAGCTTCCGGCTCCGGGAAAAGTACTATTGCCAGCCTGCTGATGGGATTTTGGCCAGTAAACAAAGGGACCATTGCTATTAACGGAAAAAATATTGCGGAAATGAGCACATCGTCGCTTTCGAAATTAGTGTCGATTGTACAGCAGGAGGTTTTTATGTTCAATCTTTCGGTTGAAGAAAATATACGCATAGGCAGGCAGGATGCCACCAAAAATGAAATTATTGAAGCGGCTAAGAAAGCGCGGATACACAATTTTATCACCACTTTGCCAAATGGCTACGATACGCTTGTTGGCGAATCGGGAGCTAAGTTTTCGGGTGGGGAAAAACAACGTATCTCCATTGCCCGGATGATACTAAAAAACACACCGGTTATCATTCTTGACGAAGCAACAGCCGCCATCGACCCGTCGAACGAATACCTTATTCAGGAAGCCATAAACAATCTTGGCGAGCATAAAACCATAATAATGATTGCGCATCATTTGAATACCATTACCGGAGCCGACCAAATTGTAGTACTGGACGAAGGCCGAGTCGTTGCAAACGGTACGCACAAAAGGCTTATGCAATCGTGTCCGCTTTACGCAAATATGGTAGACGAACAAAACAACGTGGATAACTGGCAGATAAAAAAGAGTAAAGAGCGTATAGTGATGAGTGAAGAATTTGTTCAATAAAAAGATGTGAATAAAAGTCGGAAGACAGAAGTTGGGAGTTGGGAAATAACAGAACTTCGGTCTAAAAAGATAAAAAATATGATAAAAAGAATATTCGAAAATCTAAGTCGTCAGGGAAAAGGGCTGGTGGTACTGGCTATTACTTTTTTTACCTTGTATGCATTGGCCGGAACGGCGGTAATGCTGCTTACCCTGGATATGCTGAGAAAAATAGTTGAATCGGAACCTATTATGCTTATAAATTACTGGATTGCACTTGGTGTCTTGGTTGTTTTTAAAGGAATTTGCAATATGGTTGCCGATATGGCCAAACATTTTGCCGGGTTCGACATAGAAGAACGCATCCGGAAAAATATTCTTTTGGGTCTGAAAAAGTTTTCGCTCGGATTTTTCACTAAAGAACGTCTCGGCGAAATCAGCACGATTATTCATAAAGACGTTGCGAATATGGAAGGCGTGGTGGCGCATATGTGGTCGCGAATGATAAGCGATTTTATTGTCGCTTTAATCCTTGGTATCGGGCTTTTTATTGTTGATTGGCGCGCCGGACTGGCAATGGTTTCTTTTTTACCCGTGGCAATATGGGTGTTGATATCGGGTATAAAATCGGGAAAAGCCCTGCAAAAACGTTCGCAGGATGATTTGTCGGATATGGTTAGCCTGTTTGTGGAATATGTAAAAGGAATCCCGCTGTTGAAGGCTTTTAGCGAAAGCTCTAAATTTCAGAATAAGGTAAATGCGAGTGCCGAAAAATTTGGAGAAAGCAGTAAGCAATCGGCAAAAAACATTGCAGCTTATCTCGGGCGATACTCATTTTTCCTTGAACTGTGTTTCGCCGTATTGGCAACTGCCGGGGCTTTGCTTGTTTTTCAAAACAGTTTGTCGATTTACAGTTACCTGATGTTTGTTATCATCAGTCGCGAGTTTTACAAACCTTTTGTGGGAATGGAAGGACACTGGATGAATTATCTGAAAGTAACCGACAGCTATCGTCGGCTTCAAACCGTATTGGATGCGCCGGTAATTGAATCTCCTGCACTTCCGAAAAAGCCCGAATCGTATAGTATTACTTTCGAAGACGTTTGTTTTTCGTACGAAAAAGATGAGTTTGCAATGAAAAACGTCAGCTGTTATTTAAAACAAGGTTCGCTTACGGCACTTGTCGGTCCTTCGGGCTCGGGGAAAACAACCATTACCAACCTGCTGCTTCGTTTTTGGGAACCACAACAAGGCTGCATTAAAATAGGGACAAAGGACATTCGTTCGATTGATTACGATGAGCTTTTAAGCAACGTAAGTATTGTGATGCAAAACGTTATTTTATTTGCCGACACCATTTTCAATAACATAAAAATAGGCGACAAAAAAGCCACCAAAGAACAGGTTATTGCTGCGGCGAAAAAGGCAATGATACACGATTTTATCATGGGCTTGCCCAGCGGATATGAAACGGAGGTCGGCGAAAACGGGGTGGGCCTTTCTGGCGGACAGAGGCAACGCATTTCTATTGCCCGCGCATTTCTGAAAAACGCACCTGTCGTTATTCTCGATGAAATGACCAGCAACGTTGACCCTGTGAACGAAGCAAAAATACAGCAGGCAATCAGCAATCTTGCCGAAAATCGGACAGTCTTGGTAATTGCTCATCATCTTCGCACCATCAGGTCGGCCGATAATATTTTGGTATTCAACGATGGAGTAATTAACCAGGCCGGTAATCACGACAGTTTAATCGAACAAAAAGGACTGTATCATTCGCTATGGACAGCACAGGAAAAAGCCAGGGAGTGGCAGGTGGGCGCATAGTCTTGAATTTGGGAGCAAGGGTAATGCTTTACGAGGGCTGAAAAAGTTTTCCCGGTGAACTTCCTAATGCTTCCTGCAACACTTTTTAGCCGTCCTGCTTAGCTGGGAGGTTCATTGGGGTTGCAGGGAGGGGGGCTGTGTTGTAGTTACATGATTTTTATCTAGCTCGAAATGTAATTGCCTGAATATTAGTAGTGTATATTTTTTGCTTTTGGCATCGTTTTAAGCGCTACTCAGCGGATTGCCCTTTTTTTATCAAACCCGGAATTGAAATAAAACCTTAGAGAGAACAGGAAGTCCCGAGTGTGCGAGGAAATGAGTGACGATCATGCCGTTAAAATAAGCCTGCTAATGAGGTTGAATCACCCACCCGAACTTAGGTTTTATGAAAATGCAGGGTGAAGATAAAAAGCAGCCTTAGCTCGGAAATGTCTTTTTTGTGTTTCCTTTTTGGGTCAAGCCAATTATTGCGATAAGTGAAAACAAAGTAAAGTTTACTTTGGCTTTGTTGAGCGTAGCAATAATCTTCCAGAGAAAAAGAGTAAAATCCGCCCGATAGGGCAAAACTTTAATGTAAAGTGTTGCATATTTCTGATCGCCCCCGATTATTCCCGTTAGACAATTGGATAGGGGTACTTTTATGTTGCAGGAGCTTAAATGTGCAATTCATGTATCTGAAAAGGCAGTTGATGCATTCTTTTTTATATGAAAAAATTAAAAGGTATTTTTTTGTAGTAAAATTAACCAGTAAAAACTTTTTCGAGATCGTCAGGATATTTCGAAAAAAGGCAAAAACCAAACCTAAAAGTAATTCTGTCGTATAAATAAACAATTATAAACACATGAAGATTAAAAACATTTCAATGGTATTATCTCTCCTGATAATTGCACTCGCTGGGTGTAATCGTTCAGGAGAAAAGTCTCAGGCCAAAACAATTAAATTTGTAAAAGTTGAAACCGTTGGGAGCGGCATTGCACAGAACATAGTTGCATTTAACGGGAAGGTTAAAGAAAAAAGCCTTACGCCATTATCGTTCCGTGTTGCCGGCCCATTGGCTAAACTTAATGTGAAACAAGGAGATTATGTCAGGGCAGGACAGGTAATTGCAGAAATAGACCGGCGCGATTACGAGTTGCAGGTGCAAACCACAAAAGCACGATTTACACAGGTTGAGAGTGAGTACAAACGCTACAAAATTCTTATTGAGCAAAACAAAATTCCTGAAAATACTTTCGAGAAAGTAAAATCAGGATATCTAATGGCAAAAACAGCTTATGAGAATGCTCAGAATCAACTGAAAGATACTCGCTTAAAAGCTCCTTTTACCGGATATATTTATCAAAAATACGTTGAGAATTTCCAGACGGTAAATGCCGGAACGCCCATTGTTTCATTAATCGACAATTCTCTGCTCGAAGCAGTCGTTTCTGTGCCAGAAAGCCAGCTTCAATTGGTGAAGAACAGTAAAACCGGGTTGCTTACCATTGATAATGCCAATGTAAATAATCTGCCTGTAAAATTGTTAAGCGTTAGCGAAAAAACCATGTCCGATGGTTTATATCAGGTGAAATATTCTTTTAAAAACAATAATAACCGGAAAGTTGCCCCGGGAATGACTGCCGAAATTGCAATTTCTGACAATTCTCCGGGAATTTGTTTGTCGGTAGCAAGTGCTGCTGTTTTTCACGAAGGCGCTAATACTTGTGTGTGGGTTTACAATCCGTCGAGCCGGAAAGTCGGAAAACGTAAAGTTTCTATTGCTTTAGACGGGGCTGACGGTAGAGTAAACATAGTTGCCGGGTTAACTCCGGGAGAGCAGGTGGTTACCGCAGGCGTTCATTATCTTGTAGAAGGACAGGAAGTAAAGCCCATTAAGAAAATAGCCAAAACAAATGTTGGAGGGTTGTTGTAATGCTGGAGAAATTGTTGAAACAAAAGGCAATGATTTCCACCATATTGTTTGCAGTACTGGTGGGCGGAATTATTGCCTATATGAATATAGGAAAACTGGAGGATGCCGAAATTCCTATAAAATCGGCGATGGTGATAACTGTATATCCGGGAGCAACAGCACACGAGGTAGAGCTGGAAGTTACCGATGTTATGGAAAAAGCCATTCAGAAACTCGAAAATGTTAAAGAGATTACTTCAATCTCACGTCCGGGGATGTCTTTAATAACCGTTGATATCCAACCCCGTGTTAAAACACCGCAATTGCCGCAGCTCTGGGATCATCTAAGGCGTAAAGTAAACGATGCAAAAGGCAAACTTCCGAAAGGAGCAATGGAGCCTATTGTAAATGATGATTATGCCGATGTTTACGGAATTATGTATGCAGTAACTGCCGATGGTTATACCTATGACGAACTGGAAAAATATACCAAATACATCGAACGTGAGCTCCTTGATATAAAAGGCGTGCGTCGTTCACAGATTTTTGGAAAACAAACCGAAACCATCGATATTGTTTTCTCTCCCGAAAAATTGGCGGGCTTAAACATCAATCCTATGATGATTGCTCTTGCCATGCAAAACGAAACGGCAATTGTGAATCCCGGGTCAATTACAACCGGAAAAGAATCGATAAGAGTTGGCGTTGGAAACAAAATAAATAACATCGACGAAATAAAAAATCTGCTTATACAAATTCCCGGAGGAGGTAATTTTAAGTTAGGCGATATTGCTACGATTAAACGTTCGTACCTGGAGCCACAAAGTCAGGCGATGTATTTTAACGGAGAAAAAGCTTTGTCGCTTGCTTTTTCAAATGAGAGTGGTATTAATGTTGTGAAACTGGGCGAAAAGCTCGATAAAAAACTGGCTCAGCTGCAAAAAGAATTGCCGGCAGGAATTAAGGTACACCACGTATATTATCAGCCCGACCGTGTTGATGCGGCAGTGGGCGATTTTATGATGAACCTGATTATGTCAGTCGGAATTGTAATTGTTGTACTGATGTTTGCCATGGGATTTCGTTCGGGATTGTTGATTTCAAGTGGTTTGGTGCTTACTATTTTAGGTACTTTAATTGTGATGATGGCTATGGGTGTATCGCTTCAAAGGGTGAGCCTGGCTGCAATTATATTGGCAATGGGAATGCTGGTTGACAATGCCATTGTGGTGGCCGATGGAATTTTGGTTGACTTAAAAGCCGGAGTAGATCGCAAAAAAGCTTTTATAAACACTGCTCAGAAAACAGCATTGCCGCTACTCGGGGCAACTGCTGTTGCTATTTTGGCTTTCATGCCGCTACGCCTGTCGCCCGATGCTGCCGGCGAGTTTTTGGCATCGCTGTTTACCGTGCTCGTTATTTCCCTCTCGTTAAGTTGGGTCTTTGCGATGATACAAACCCCTTTTAATGCCCGCTTTTTTTATCGAAAAGAACGTCCGGAAGGAGAGAAAAAACAAACCTACGATTCAAAACTTTATCATGTTTTCGGCGGTTTTCTAAAATGGGGAATTCGCAATAAATATCCGTTTACAATAGGGGCTTTTGTGGTTTTGTTTGTAGCATTGTGGTCGTTCCGTTTTGTTACGGTCGATTTTATGCCTCAAATGGCATACAACCAGTTGTATGTTGAATATTATCTCCCCGAAGGTGCTGATATTAAAGCAGTAGAAGCCGATGCTGAAGCAATACAGGACAGTATCCGGAAAATGGACGGTGTACATGCCGTTTCTGCAGCAGTAGGACGACCTGCGGCCCGCTATCTGCTAATGCGACACATGCCCAAAGGCGGAACAAATTACTGCGATTTTATTGTTGAAGCAAAAGAGAATGATGAAATACCGAAGTTAATTCACCGCGTTGAAGATTTCCTGAACCGAAATTATCCCGATGCTTTTGCCCGGGTGAAAACTTATGGCCCTGCCTTTTCCGATGCCGATGTTGAAGTTCAGTTTTCCGGGCCGGATCCTGCGGTACTCAAGAAAATGGCCAATCAGGCTAAGAAAATATTTATGGAGGAGAAGGGAACAAAAGATGTAATTGATACCTGGAGGAACCAGGCAAAAAAAGTAGTTCCTCATTATTCGGTTGAACGTGCACAGCCGCTCGGACTTAGCCGTTCTGATATGAGTAACTCCATATTGGTAGCCACTAACGGTATGCCTATTGGAGCGGTTTACGAAGGTGATAAAATGCTGCCGGTTATGTTAAAAACAGCTAATAATGTAGCCGAAAATATCGATGAACTGAAAAATATTCCGGTCTGGGGAATGCTCAGTATGAATAGTGTGCCTTTAAGCCAGATTATTGACACCATGAAAGTAGAGTGGGAATATCAGCAGGTTAATCGGTTGAATAATCAACGATCAATAAAAGCACAGTGCGATGTTACCGATGGGTATACTGCTGCTAAAGTACAGGAAGCAATAAAAGATAAGATTGCAGCAATTAACCTCCCCGACGGCTACGAAATGCACTGGAAAGGCGATACTGCCCGATCAAAAGAAGCGAACGACGGGTTGTTCAAATTTTTACCACTGTCTTTAGGACTGATGCTGATTATCATTATCGGCCTGTTTAATAATATCAGGCAGCCGATAATCATTTTTCTTGTGGTGCCCTTTGCATTTGTCGGAATTGTGCTTGGCCTGGTAAGCACCGGGGTTTATTTAACCTTTGCCGGTATTGTAGGGGCTTTGGGGCTGATTGGTATGATGATTAAAAACGCCGTGGTGCTACTCGATGAAATCAATTTTAATCTTCGTGCCGGAAAAAACAGGCTGCAAGCTACTATTGACTCAGCGCTTTCGCGCCTGCGCCCGGTAATGATGGCATCGCTTACCACTATACTTGGTATGGCTCCGCTTGTTACCGACTCGTTGTTTAATTCAACATCCATTGTTATTATGTTTGGCTTGGCAGTCGGGTCGGTTATCACACTGGTTGTAGTGCCGGTTTTGTACACCGTTCTTTTTGGTGTTGACGGGAGTAATTTAAAGAAAAAGAAATAAGCCCCTCCAACTTTTCCGAAGAGGGATAGGAGTATAAAAAAGTTAGTGAAACATTCAAATGAAGATATGAAACCATGCAAAACGCTTACGCCCGAAGGGATAATTATTCTATAAAATCTTTGCGTTTCAGTGTCTTTGCGGTAAAAAAATAGTAGGATGAAACAGCCCTTGGCTGAGATAATAACTGAGAGACACAGGAGCATGACTGTTATTCTTTCTCACATAACAAATGGGCTATACAAAAATTTAGACAGATGAAACAAATAACAAAATATATTTTCAGCACAGTCATACTGATTGTGGTAATGTTCGGTGTTTCTTTTGGGCAAAAGGTAATGACACTGGAAGAATGTCGCGAGCAAGCAGTTCAGTTTAATAAAGAGCTGAAAAATGCAACTCTGCAAAATAAAGAAGCTAAAGTGAATAAAGAAGTGGCACGTACTGCGTATTTTCCGGCTTTGAGCGGAGCATTATCTGGGGTATATTCGCCCCGGGAAATCGATTATAGCTTTGGCGGAACTTTTTTGCCAACTGCCGGGAGCCTGGAGGCTGCCCGGGCCGGAAATTACACCGGACTAAGTAATGTGTATTTTCCGGAAGTAGGACTACACATGGATAACGTTACTTTGTTTAACGGAGGTTTGTCGTTAGACCAGCCTGTTTATGCCGGCGGAAAAATCCGCTATACCAACAAGCAGGCCGATGCCGGTGTTGATATTGCCGGTTATGCCTTAACCCTGAAATATTCGCAGGTAATTGAGAATACCGATCAGGCCTTCTGGAACGTGGCAATGGTGCAGGAGAACATTAAAATTGCAGAAGAATATATTAAAATGCTTACCGAATTCGAAGACCAGATGTCAGCCATGTACAAAGTGGGCCTACAGCCTGCCAGCGAAAAGTTAAAAGTAAGTGTGCAGAAAAATGAAGCTGAACTAAAATTAATAAAAGCAAAAAACGGACTGAAAGTAGCCAAAATGTACCTGAATCAAACACTGGGGCAACCTTTGGAAACCGATATCCGGATAAAATATGATACGCTTGCCAATGTGCAGATATTAAATATGGATAATGGGGCAAAATTTGCAGCCAATAACCGAAGCGAGCTGAAGATACTGGGAAAGAAAAAAGAAATCTCGGAATACAGTAAGAAAATTACACGTGCCGATTATCTGCCAACCATTGGCGTTAGTGCAAAATATTCTTCGTATTGGATAAACGATTTGCAGGAAAATGTAAAATTTCATCCCTATTTAGCGGCACAGGTTTCTATTCCTTTATTTAAATGGGGGCAGGGAGCCAAGAAACAACGTGCGGCACAGTTGAGGGTAGAGCAGGCGCAAACAGACCTGGAGCATACTAACGATATGATAAACTTAGAGGTGCTGAAGGTAAAAACACAAGTAGAAGAGGCCTATCAGTCGGTGTTGCTGGCCCGAAGAAATGTTGCAGAGGCAAAAGAGAGCCTTTCGGAAACACGTGCCAGTTTCGATGTAGGGTTGAACACTACCACCGAAATGCTGAATGTACAGGCACAGTGGCAGTCTGCTCAGTCGCAATTAACAAATGCCATTGCACGCTATCGTATATTACAAACAACATGGAAACGCGTAACCGGGAGTTTGTATCAGCCGGAAGAGAACAAGTGAAAAAAGAGGAGGAAAGTAGCAGTGAGCGCAGAGCAAAGAACAGATGTCTAATCAGGTGTAGATTGCTTTTGATTCATCCGACTACTGTTCGTGAAAGCAGATACTCATCGGATGAATATTGTAACTGTCTTTGTTGGGCACGTCATTCGTAGTTTGCGATTAGAAGCTGGCCACTAATAAATAAACCTTTGGTTTTCATGTCTTTGTGTTGAAAGCTGATTCTTCCCGAAATATCAGTATTTTCACAGGCTGTAATTTATTAGTAAGGAACTGTGCCTAAGGAGACAAGTATATTATGAAACGAGTACCCGATTTATCGGGACGAGTTTCTATCTTATTCCTTATGAACAAACAATTATAAACGAATGAAACAGCCCCTGGATGAGATAATAACTGAGGCACTCAGGAGTATGACTGATACTTTATCTCACCCAACAAACGGCTTCATGAAAATTTAGACAGATGAAATACTTAATGCCAAATAAAAAAGAAAAACACGATCTGGAAATTTGTTTGCCAAGTTATAAACTGAAAAATGTTCTGATACGTTTTGCAGCAGTGAACCTTATTGCTATTGGTGTTTTACATTTTATTTCAGTAATTTTTAAGACTCCGGATGGTATAAATGGCTATATTCCATTAAAAATTTATATTGTTACAATTTTGGGATTTTATTTAGCCGCAGAGTTGCAGATTGTTTTTGATAATATTCTCGAACGCTTTTTACCTGTTCCTAAAAAAATAAGGTTAAGGGTAATATTGCAGATGAGTGTCGGTATTATTTTTATCTTTTTTGCACATCGTATCCTTAAGCTGTTTATCGACCCCAAAGTGCTTGATGAGAATACAAGAGCCGGGGTTATGATAGGGCTTCTTGCCGGACTGCTCTTTGTACAAATGATAGCCAATTCATTAACCGTTGCCCGTTTTACCCGAAAATGGATCAACACACAGGAGCAAATTGCCCGAATGAAACGCGAAAAATTGAAAATGGATTACTATTCATTGCAAGATCAACTCAACCCGCATTTCCTTTTTAATAATTTAAGTGTATTGAAATCGTTGATTATATACGACCAGGATGCGGCGGTTGCTTTTACCGAAAATTTTACTGATGTGTATCGGTATGTGCTTCAGAGTAAAGAAAAACGTTTGGTGAAAATAGCCGAAGAAATTGAATTTATTAAAGCCTACTTTTCGCTTCATAAAGAACGTCTTGGCGACAAAATAAAAATAGTAAAGTCGATTGATGAAAAACAGTTAGACCGTGAAATTGCGCCATTAACCTGTCAGCTTCTTTTTGAAAACGCAATAAAACACAATGTTGCCAGCAGAGAAACACCTCTGGTAATTCATGCAACAATCAATGAAGATTACATTATTGTTGGGAACAACCTGAATTTACGAACATCTTCGTACTCCACTAAAACAGGATTGAAAAATTTGGTGAGACGTTACAAGATGCTGACAAGTAAAGAAATAATTATAAAAAATAATGAGGAATATTTTGAAGTAAAAGTTCCTTTGTTGTAGTGTTGTGTACAATAAAAACAGCCCCGAAATTCCACTTGATATTTTTTAAGTATCTTAGTTGGATAGAATGAATAATAAAATAATGACAGTAATAAAATCAGAAAGTAAAAACTTAATAGTAGAACTAATGACGAAATTACGAGGGAAAAAAACTCAGAAGAATGATTCTGTTTGCAGATAAATATATTGACTTTGAAAAAGACGTTACACTGTCTCGATATTTATCTTGGTCTCATTTATTCATTCTTGAATTAGGAAATGGATTTACGTTTGTAGAAAGGCAAAAAAAAATGATTATCGATGGAGATGATTACAACTTAGATTTATTGTTCTACCATCGAAAACTAAAACGATTAGTTGCCATTGAATAAAAAAAGCATGAACCTAATAATTGTTGAAGATGAAATGCACAACTACCGTTTGCTTCGCGGAATGGTAGAACAGTTGCGTCCGGAATGGAAAATAACGGAGTGGTTCGAGAGTGTGAAAAGCACCGTGGAATGGCTGCATGAAAACCCTGCCCCCGACCTGGTTTTTATGGATATACAACTTACCGACGGGATTTGTTTCTCGATATTCGAGCAGGTTGAAATCAATAGCATGGTTATTTTTACTACGGCTTACGACGAATATGCCCTGCGTGCTTTCCAGGTAAATAGTATCGATTATTTGCTGAAACCTGTAAAAAAAGAGAAACTACGTCTGGCAGTCGAGAAATTTGAACATCTGTTACACCCCCCTCAAAAAGAGGAGAGGCATATGCTCAATTATAAGGAGCTGCTGCAAGCCATTACCTTAGGCGAAAAAAAATATCGTAATCGTCTGCTTATTTCCGGGGCAACCGCTTTTTTCAAACTTGATGTTGACGATATTGCCTTGTTTTATACCGAAGAAAGAGTTACTACAGCCGTAACTTTTGACGGAAAAAAACATGTCGTTGATTTTACAATCGAGAAATTGGAAGAACAATTGAATCCCGAGATATTTTTCAGGACAAATCGAAGCTCAATTGTACATATAAATGCAATACGCAAATTCGAAAGCCATTTTGGAGGAAAGCTTATTTTGCGTCTTCTACCGCCTTTAGACTATCCCATTACCATTAGCCGCTTAAAAGCAACCGAATTTAAAGAATGGGTTGGGAAATGATGCTGTTCCTTGTTTTTTGATAAAAAGATTTTTTGTGCGGTAGCATCCAAAATTTGTCATGAATTGGAGGGTGTCTCAAAAGTATTTTCCAAACAATATGAATTTACAATTTATAAGTAACCACTTGGTTTATTACCCCTTAATTCCCTGTAGGGGACTTTAAGCCTCCCACTTTAGGGGAGGATTGGAGGGGTAAAAACGAAACAGTTTCAAATTGAAAGTATCATTGTAATGTAATTTTCTTTTTGGACACCCTCGTCAGAAAACAATTTTTTTTTTGTATATCTATCTAATTTTTTTAAAGATTTCCTTTATTTCTCAGGCACATGTGCCAAAACATTCAACAGGAAATGCCAGTATTTTTCTACCGTTTTAATGTTTACCTTTTCGTCGGGCGAATGAGGATGTTTAATGGTTGGCCCAAAAGAAACCATATCCCAGTTGGGATAAGTTGCCCCGAGTATTCCGCATTCCAGTCCAGCATGCATGGCCAATAATCTGGGCTGTTTCCCAAATTGAATTTCATAGCGTTGTTGCATTATTCCCAATATTTCCGAATCAACATTTGGAAGCCAGCCGGGATAATTGCCGGAGGTGGAAACATTTGCCCCCGCCAGTGAAAAAACGGACTCCAAACGGGAAGCTACTTCTGATTTCGACGATTCTGAAAAACTACGAACAAGACAACAGATTTCTACTTTTTTTTCGTCCGATTTAACAATCGCTAGGTTGGTTGAGGTTTCAACAGTTCCGGGCATCGTGTCGCTCATTCGTATTACCCCGTTGGGAGCAGCAACTACAGCATGTGTAAGCATCTGCTGTAACGAACGATCCATTACTGTCTTTGGCATTTCGGTTTCGGTCAAAACAATGGCCAGTTCCGGGTCGGCATGTACCAATTCGGCTTTAATTGTTTCTGCAAGTTTGTTTATCTGTACTTTTAGCGCTTCTTCCTGTTCCTTTTTTACCAGTATTATGCCAAATGTCTCGCGCGGAATAGCGTTACGCAGGCTTCCTCCCTGTATGTCAGCAAGTTTCACATCTAAGGTTTGGCTAACTGTTTTTAATACTCTGAAAAATATTTTATTTGAATTTCCTCGTCCCAGGTGGATGTCGAGTCCCGAGTGTCCGCCTTTCAGCCCGGTAATACTTAATTTAAATGCTATTCGTTTTTTATTGGCTTTTTGCGATTCGTTTTTAAAAGTTGCGGAAAAATCAACTCCTCCTGCACAGCCGACACTAAAAACCCCTTCGTCCTCAGTATCCAGGTTCAGGAGGATGTCGCCATTCATTATCCCCGGTTTCAGTCCATTTGCTCCGTCCATCCCGGTTTCTTCTGTAGCTGTAAGTAATACTTCAACAGGGCCGTGTTTTATCCTGCCGTCAGCTAGAACCGCCAGTGCCGATGAGGCTCCTATACCATTATCAGCGCCCAGAGTGGTGCCATCAGCAGTAACCCATTTTCCATCAACATAGGCGTCAATCGGGTCGTTCTCAAAATCATGAATCTTAGCGTTATTTTTTTGCGGAACCATATCTAAGTGTCCCTGAAGAATCACCGTTTTCCGATTTTCCATTCCCGGAGTTGCCGGTTTTTTGATGATTACATTACCCGCTTCGTCTTTTGTGGTTTCCAGTCCCAGTTTTTTGCCAAACTGCACTGCCCATTCCCGTACTTTCTCCTCGTGGTGAGAGGGTCGCGGAATTTGTGTTAAATCATAAAAAATTTCCCATAAACATTTGGGCTCTAAGTTTTTTATTTCTGTACTCATATCCGGAATTTTTATATTTTAGACATTTTATTTTTCTCAAAATTTAATTTTCAGGCAAAAACAAAAATACCGAAAATAAAATACATGACCAATAGCACCGGAGCCTTCGAAAAATGTAGTATTCTCAGTACTTCTTTTCAGAACAGATTGTTCAGTCATTTTTCTAAAAACAACAAATTGTTCTTTGTAAAATGTTATAAAATTACTCAATCAGAAATAAAAGTTGATATGTTTCAACAATTTCTTTGAATAATATTGATATTTTAGCGGTTTCTTTAGAAAATCAAAACTTTATATTATTATGAGTACAAAAACAGATAAAGGATTCTTTGGTCATCCAAGTGGATTAGCGTCTCTGTTTGCCACCGAAATGTGGGAGCGGTTTAGCTATTATGGAATGAGGGCATTACTGGTGCTCTATTTAACTGCAACTTTTGCCCAGGGTGGTTTTGGCTTGGATGATAATGCCGCGCTTGCCATTTACGGAATCTTTACCGGGTTGGTTTACTTAACACCGATAATTGGCGGAATGTTGGCCGACAAGATACTGGGGCAACGAAAAGCAATATATATTGGAGCCTTTACTATGGCAATAGGACAATTGGTTTTGGCAGCCAGTACAATGGTTAGCCCATTGGGAAATGAACCTACTGCCATAAAAGAAACCTTACTCTATTCCGGATTAGGTTTGTTGATATTGGGAAATGGTTTTTTTAAACCGAACATTTCAACAATGGTAGGGGAAATGTATGATAACAATGATCCCCGGAAAGACGGCGGATTTACCATTTTCTATATGGGAATTAACCTCGGGGCTTTCCTGTCTCCTGTTATTGCCGGAACACTTGGTGAAGTCGACAAAGCAGAAATCCCAGCAGTTGCCGGACACATCGGAAACCTGACATTGTATGATATTCCTTACTGGGGATATGGCTTTCTGGTTGCCGGAATTGGAATGATAATTGGTACGGTTTGGTTCTTTCTACGAAGCCATACTTTAGACCAGATTGGGTTACCGCCTAAATACAAAGGAGAGAAAACCCGGATATTAATGAGAGACTGGGGGCATGTTGTTTTGTACACCCTTGCAATGGTGGCTATTGTAGTTGGCTTTATATTAGGATGGAGCTCATTGCCGAAGCTTGTTGAGAAAATTATTATTGGTGTTGTACTTGTGTTTGGTGTTGTTTATTTGCTTTTTATTATTGTGAAAAATACCGAAGGAGGCGCAGAATGGAGTCGGGTTGGCGTAATAATGGTGCTTTGCCTCGGAAATATTTTCTTCTGGAGTGGATTCGAACAGGCAGGAGGAACATTTAATATTTTCGCCAGAGATTCGGTTAACAGGGTATTACAAACTTCACAAATCGAATGGTTTACTCTTATCCTCGGAATTGCACTATTAGCTTATTGGGGATATCTTAAATTTGCCAAAAATAAAAATAATAAAGCTTGTTTGATTTCTGGGTTGCTTGTAGTTGCAGTCTATTTTATTCTTCCGGTATGGGTTTTTACAGAACCAACTTTAACCATTAAAGCTTCGTTATTCCAGTCCATAAATGCAATGGCAATATTTGTTTTTGCCCCGGTATTTACGGTAATGTGGATGAAACTCGACAAAATAAAACGCAATCCAAGTACTCCTCTGAAGTTTGGGATTGGAATGTTGTTGTTAAGTATCGGATTTTTTGTGATAGCACTTGTAAACGAAAGAGCACTGAAGGGTGTATTGGTGGCTCCTTTCTGGTTGGTTTTGGTTTACCTGCTGCATACATGGGGCGAATTATCATTGTCGCCAATTGGTTTGTCAATGGTAACCAAATTGTCGCCACCCAAAATTGTTTCAACAATGATGGGAATTTGGTTTGCATCAACAGCTTTAGGAAATTATCTGGCAGCCTCAATGAAAAAAATTGTTGAAGCATTTGATTTGCCGCTATTCTGGTTTATTGCTGTTGAAACCTTAATCGCCGCAATTGTTCTGATAATAATATCGCCATGGTTGAAAAAAATGATGCGAGGCATTAAATAAAGAATAAAAACCGACCCCCAAAAGGTCGGTTTTTATTTTTCTGAATATGCTCCAAATTTGTATAAAACTGCCTTATGAACAGAACTATTGATATCGAAAACAATAGAGACGAATTAAACGAGTGGGTATTAAAAAGTATTGAACTTTTTGAGAACACCGCATATCTGGATAATATTCTTGAGGTTTATCCTTTAGAGACAGCAAGGCCTGAAAGATTAGATAGTCAACTTAGGCGTAAAATAATTTCGGCACATCAAGGACGCAGAACTCAGGAATTAATTGAGATTCTTCAAGGTGAAGTGAAATTTCCTTATGATGAACCATTGTGGTATTTGGTTAAAAACATTCGAGGGTGTTTATATAATAATCCTCATCAAATTCAAAGAATTGCTGATTCTCTTTATGCAATGACAGCAGAAGAAACTGTCATTAGGCTTGAATCTGCGCCTAAATTGAATACACAAATCGGACCGATGTTCACCAATTGGTTAAGGAGTAATTTTGATTTGTTGGAAATTGATGATTTTCGGAACTCAACAAATGGAATTTATGTTTTAGATGGTTCGGAAATTGTTGGGAAAGCTTTCGTAAATGATGAGTTGAATCAGGATTTTGTGAAAAGACCTGATCTTGTTGCAAAAGTTAATGGGACATATGTTGTAGGAGAGGCAAAGTGGGTTGGTTCGCCAGGTGGAAATCAAAATAAACAAGTTGTTGAAGTAATTGATTTATGCAAGCAGCAACGAGGAGATGTAATAAGAGTTGGCATTATTGATGGTTTTCCCTGGGCTGTAAGAAAATCGGATGGGGGAATAATAAATGATAAAACTTGTGTCCAGGTTCAGGAGTGTGAGTATGACATTGTAAGCGCATTATTGCTGAAAGAGTATTTGGATTCTTTCGTTTAAACTCTGGAATGGTATTCATAGAAATTGCATTTGATTTTTTCCTTGGTAAATGAGTTTTTTATTACATGGTAGGAATGTGGAGAATTGTCAATTCCTATCCAATTTCTCTTTAGCTTATTTGCTACTTTTAGGGTACTGCCAGAGCCTGCAAAACAATCTAAAACAATTGAGTTTTCATTTGACGAGTTTCGAATTATCCTTTCAAGCATTTCGTGGTTTTTTTGTGTTGGGTAATCTACATAAGACAGTCCTTTATCTTTAAATTCCCATACATCCTGTATTTTAAAGCCTTTATGTTCCGAAGCTAAAACTATTTTTCGGGGATTTCCATTTTCAGACCATTCAATGCGCCCTTTGTTATCAAGTTCCGTTAATACTTTACGGCTATATCTCCAATGTCTCCCTTTGGGGGGCATAATACCTTGCCATTCCTTTCCTGTGTCTCCATCTTTGGTTCTTCCTGGAGCATGGATTGGGTTTGTTGTATAAAAACCATATTGGGGATGTTTTTGGGGAAATAATTGCTTTCGTTTTTCTGCTGACATTATTTCTGTAATATTGTTCCATATGTTTTTATTTCTTTGTTTGGCATAAAATAAAATCATATCAGAATAATTGCCATATGCATTTCTTGCAAAATTTTTAGGATTGCATTTTATCCGGGTAATATCATTAATGAAGTTATTATACCCAAAAATTTCATCCATCATTATCTTTACATAATGACCAATTTTTTTGTCAATATGCAAATATATACTTCCATTTGGGGCAAGTAATTCTCTTAATATAATTAGTCTTTTTCTTAAGAAATCCAGAAAAGCACTGTCAATGAGTTTGTCTGAGTATGCGTTTTCTTCTTCTATTGAATTAAATTCCTGCCCCGTGCCAAAAGGCGGATCAATATATATAAGGTTTATTTTGTTTCTGTGTGTTTTTAATAATTCTCTTAAAATATACAGATTATCTCCATAAATAAATTGATTCTCTTTTTTGTTATGTTGTTTTTCAACGCATTTAATTAAACCATTGTAGACATGATGAAGCACTTCAAACTCATCCGATTTGTTGGAATATTCAAGTGTACAGTTTTTGCTTTTTTTTAAGTAGTCAACTTGAGGTTCGTGAGCAATAGAGTTATTGGATAAAAAGGTTTCAAAGTCTTTTGTAGAAATACGATAACTTTTATTTATTTTTATTGCATTAAGTTCTTTGCCTTTGATATATTTTGAAACAGTTTGACGTGTAACTTTTAGATTGTTAGCTACATCTTCAACTGTGAGAAATGCTGGTTTACTCATATATATTAAAAATAACCTGTTTTAACAAATAAATTCAAGTGACAAATATATGCAAAATGAAAAGGAACACAATGAAAAAATGCATATAATGCGGGATGATTTAGTTTCTCGGAATTTCAAAATATTCCTCGCACACTCGGAACTTCCCGCTCTCTCTAAGATTTTATTTCAATTCCGGGCTTGATAAAAAAAGGCCGGGGCGTTGATGTGGTGACGCTTGCAATGCTGCTATTAAAAAAAGCAACGCAGCTAAAATTCATGCATAAATAAAAGTTCCAACATGAGTTATGAACTGTTCCATTAAATTCCAAGCAATATTACACTGCTCTCAGATTTGTTCTTGTCCTGAACAGGAATAATCTGTGAATTATTGGGATTGTATGATTTTGTTCAATTGCTAATTGTAGTTACTTCGAAGTAACCGATTTTATCGCTCCTGTTTCGGGATGGAATTGAATAGAATAGTTTTCTTTTAATAAATTTTCAGGAACAGGGGCAACTATTCCAAATTGGGCAATAGTGGCATGAACGGTTGCCAAAGTATTCAGCTCGTAAGTAATTTTTATGTTTGCACTTCCCGGTATGCGATAGAAAACGCCGCTTTCGCCTGCGTTGGGATTTTCGGATGTTGCCTTATCGGCAGGGCTTTCAGGCTTTTCGAATTCAATCATAACCGGTTTACCGGATAAGTCGGAAGCTGAAACAATTCCGTTTTCATTCGAGATACGAAAGATTACAGCCTGATTTTTACCTGTCCCAGTAGGAGTGTATTCGAAACTACAACTTTCTTTTTTGTAGGTTGTTCTGCCCGTAAATAGGGTGATGTAATTTTTTTCGGTTCTTTTCAGCTCTTCTAAGCTCACTTCGTAGGCTTTTCCATCGGGGTATTCCCCATCAATACGTAAGGCTGCTAAATCGTATTGGTTCATGCGGCAATTGAGTACACGTTGTGCTGCCTCTGCTGCTTTTTGTTCGGTTGTTATCCGTACCGGCATGAAGTTGTTGGTAGAATCTCCTTCGGTTACAAAGGGCGTGTCTGTAAAATATTCGAACGAGAATCCATCATCTTTTTGGGGTTCCCGGAAACTCTTATTGGTTACTGTTTTCGGCGAGAATCCCGGGACATTCGTAGTATTTATTCCGGCAATGCATCCGTTATAGGCAAGACTTATCCTTGAGGCCCCGTCGCCCAGTGCTTTGTATACCTGCCCGGGATCGGGTTCCGAAAAGGTCTCGATTTTTAGGTTTGAAATCGTCCATTTTATAGAAGGTGTATTTTTCGCATCTTTTATGCCCAGTAATTGTTCTGCATAAGCAGCATAAGGCCCTGGAACGAATTTCTTGCAAACAGCTTCTACGTATACCCTGATTCCTGTCCGGGGCAGGGAGTAAACAATTCCCTCTTTGTAGGCCGGAATTGCAGGAACTTCACTATCTTTTCTTTTGCGTTGCCCGAAAGAAGGGAGCGCCAATATTAGGGCGATAATCAAAGCTGTAAATTTCATGTTTTTGTTTTTTTATCCAAATTCGATGATTCAATGCAAATGTATTAAAAACTATTTTAACCCAAATAATTCATGAATTATTCTCCCGGTGTATTGTTGAGTCTGGAGCTGAATTCTATTCATATTTTGAAAATAAGAGGATTGCTTAGATTACTTTTTTAAACGCCTTTCCTAAAGCTTTAATAATATCGCCAGCTACCATGGCATACTCCGATTTCTTTTTTGCAGCAATATCTCCAGCCAGTCCGTGTAAATACACCCCGGTTAGAGCGGCATTGGCCGGTGAAAAATTTTGTGCCAGCAGGCTCAGTATAATCCCTGTTAGCACATCTCCGCTTCCGGCCGTTGCCATTCCCGGATTCCCGGTTGAGTTAAAAAACAGTTTCCCGTCGGGTAGGGCGATAGACGTAAATGCTCCTTTTAGTATTACTATACAATTGTATTCGGCCGAAAACTGTACTTGTTTTTGAATATTTTGCCATGTGTTCTCGCCTGGCCCTGTTAGTCGTTTGAACTCTCCGGGGTGAGGTGTGAGTATAGCACCTTCAGGAAGTTTACGTAGCCATTCTTTATGCTTCGACAGAATATTTAAAGCATCGGCATCAACCACCATTGGTACATTGGTTTTTTCGAGCACCTCCAACAGTGCTTTTTCGGTGTTGCTTTTTTTATCCAGCCCGGGGCCAACGCCAATTGCAGCATAAGGAGACAGGTCAGGAACTTCCGTAAATATTGAATCGTGCCGGTCGATACTTGCCATAGCCTCTGGAACAGCTGTTTGTAGTATGTTGTAGCCCACTTGCGGAACATGAGTGGTAAGGAGTCCGGCACCGGAGCGTAAACAGGCCTTCGATGCCAAAATCGCGGCCCCCATTTTTTCGTAGCTACCTGCTATTAACAAAGCATGCCCATAGTTTCCCTTATGCCCGAATCGCGAACGAACAGGGATAAGCGGCTGTATATTTTCTTTTTCAAGCCAAAAGAAATCAGACACTGTTTTTTTTATCCCGTCAGGATGCAAATGAATGGGGAGCACGCTCCATTTTCCGGTAAATTGTTCATTCCCTGCAAAAAAGAAACTTAGTTTTGGAAATTGAAACGTAAGGGTGTAATCCGCCTTAACGATGTTCTGCGTATTGTTGCCGGTATTGTCTTCGCCCATTAATCCACTGGGAATATCGATGGCTATAACAACGTTAGAAGTCTGATTTATTTGTTGAACGATTGCTGCTGGCAGCCCTTTTAACGGGCGCGAAAGCCCGGAACCAAACAAGCCATCGAGAATGATGTCGTTTTTGTCCGGATTCGGAAAGTCTTTTTCAGAAAACATTTGTGAATATTTTACTTTTCCTTGTTTTTCAAGCCTTTGCCAGTTTATTGCCGGCGAATTTTTTAATTCTTTGCCTAAGTTCATCCGGAAAACTTCGCAGGAATAGCCCAGTTCTGCCAATTGCCGGGCAATCGCCAGTGCATCGCCACCATTGTTGCCAAAACCTGCAAAAAATACCATCTTCTGTTCAGTTGTAAAACGATGTTTTATCCAGTTGGTAATTTGAGCCGAGGCGCGCTCCATCAGGTCGATGTCCGAAATGGGTTCGTGTGCGATGGTGTATTTATCTAATTCCGCAATTTGTTGTGTGGTGAAAAGCTTCATAACGTTTCTTTTGGATGTGTTACAAAGTTATATCATTTCTGAAAATGATTAGGCTGTTTATGCTTGAAAAAATAACATTGCGGGGTCAATGTGCAAACAAGTTCTTTTTGCAAAAACACAACATTCTGATAATTTTGCAGATTTTATAAACGATTTTATGGAAACACCACATCTGGCGTTAATTATTCTGTTTGTTATAACCCCTGCAATTGTTATTTACCTCGAAGAGCGCTATTCAATCCTGAAAAAAGTAGGAGCTGTTTTAATCTGTTACGGCGTTGGCCTGGTTGTAGGGAATATGGGCATATTGCCTGATGGGGCAGGGCGGTACCAAAACATGGTAACCGAAATGAGCATTCCGCTGGCCATTCCTTTAATTCTTTTTTCGATTGATGTAAGAGCGTGGTTCAGGATGGTGCGCTCGGCTGTTACCGCTTTTATTACCGGCATTGTTTCAGTATTAATTGTAATTATTATCGGCTATTTTGTTTTTCGGAACAATATTGAAAATGCCTGGCAGGTAGCAGGAATGCTGGTAGGTGTATATACCGGTGGTACTCCGAACCTGGCAGCCATGAAAGCCGCATTAAACGTTTCGCAGGAACTTTACATAATGACCCACACTTACGATTTAATGCTGAATGCTGTTTACCTGATTTTGATTTTATCGATAGGACAAAAAGTTTTTTTATGGTTTCTTCCTCCTTATAAAACGGTCAAACATTCTTCGGCAGAGAAAATCGAGAAAGATTATGAATCGTATCGTGGTATTTTTCAAAAAGATGTTTTTAGACCTTTGTTGGGGGCTTTTGGGCTTTCTGTCGCTATACTGGGGGTAAGCTATGCCATTAGCCTGTCGTTTCCGGAAGAATATTCAACAGCCGTGGTTATATTACTGATTACCTCATTGGGGATAGGCTGTTCGTTTGTTCCGAAAATAAAGGCCATAAAAAAGACTTTCCAGCTGGGCATGTACCTGATTTTGGTTTTTAGCCTTGCGGTAGCATCTATGGCCGATATCAGCAAGCTTTCAAATATTTCGTTTTCGTTGTTTTATTATGTCACATTAGCAGTTTATGGATCGCATGTTATCCACATTGCTTTGGCGCGTATTCTTAAAGTAGATGCCGATACCGTGATTATTTCCAGTGCCGCATTGATTTGTTCCCCACCGTTTGTCCCGGTTGTCGCAGCATCTTTGAAAAACAGGGAGGTTATTCTTACCGGAATGTTTGTAGGCATTGCCGGTTATGCCATCGGGAATTACCTTGGTGTAATTATGGCTTATGTATTAAAATAGTTTTGCGATATTGACGTAAGCTCATTACTTTCGCAAAAAATAGAATAATGCGTTTGAAGTTTTGTATCATAGGAGCAGGCAATCTGGCTACACATTTGGCGGTTGAGCTTCACCGGAAAGCAGGTGAAGTTATACAGCTTTACAGCAGAACCGAGACAAGTGCCCGGAAACTTGCCGATAAAATCGATTGTGCTTACACAACATCGGTAACGCAAATTACCCCAGACGCCGATATTTATTTTACAGCATTGAAAGACAGCGCTGTCGCGGAGGTCTTGGGCAGGGTAAACCTCAAAAATAAACTCATTGTTCATACCTCGGGGAGTTTGCCGCTTTCTGTCCTGAAGAATTTTTCGAAGAATTACGGCGTTTTTTATCCGTTGCAAACTTTTTCGAAGAGCAGGGAAGTCGATTTCCGGGAAATACCGCTATTTGTTGAAGCGAATAATCCGACAAACGAACAACGACTAACCCAACTTGCCCGGCAGATTTCAGGGAAAGTATTTGTTTTAGATTCATCTAAACGAAAAAGTTTACACATTGCTGCTGTTTTTGCCTGTAATTTTGTGAATCATTTTTACGCGCTTGCCGGCGATTATCTCGAAGCGCAAAACATTCCATTTGATGTATTGCGCCCTTTAGTTGCCGAAACCGCAGGAAAAGTACAGGAACTTAGCCCCAATGAGGCACAAACCGGTCCGGCTGTCCGTTTCGACGAAAATATTATTGGCGACCATTTAAAAGCCCTGGAAGCTTTTCCTGAGATGAAAACATTGTACAATTCGATTTCAAAAAGTATTTTTGAGCATCATCAAAAGAAATAAAATATGGAATTTTTTAAGGACGAGTTGCAGAAGGTGAAAGGTTTTGTTTTTGACGTTGACGGGGTGCTTTCGAGAGATACTTCGCCTTTGAACGAAAATGGCGACCCCGTACGAACGGCAAATGTGAAAGATGGATTTGCAATTCGGTGTGCCATAAAAAAAGGATACCCGGTTGCAATCATCACTGGGGGTGGTGTTGACCGGGTAAAATTGAGATACCAAAAGCTGGGCGTAGAGCATTATTACGAAAAAGTGCGCGACAAGGTGGTGTGCTTGGATGATTTTCTCACAAAAACAGGGCTAAAGAAAGAGGATGTGCTTTTTATGGGCGACGATTTGGTAGACTACCGGGTTATGAATGTTGCCGGAATACCCACCTGCCCGAAAGATGCGGTACAGGAAGTAAAAGAGATATCAAAATATATTTCCGATAAAAACGGGGGAGAAGGATGTGTGCGCGATGTAATTGAACAAACGTTGAAAGTACAGCAGAACTGGTTTTCGCCTGAGATGTTAAAAGCAAGAGCCTTTTAATTCCGAAATTCAATTTTAATTCAACAATAATTCTGATAGAATGAACAACCGCCTTCCGGATTATAATTATATCCTTGCCTCCAAATCGCCACGGCGGCAACAGCTGTTGCGCTTGTTGGATATCGATTTTGTAGTAAAAACAAAAGATGTAGAGGAGGAATATCCACCTACACTTTCCAAAAACGAGGTGCCTGTATATTTGGCCGGGTTAAAATCCAAAGCTTTTCAGCAGGAACTAAAAGCGCACGATTTATTAATAACTGCCGATACCATTGTGTGTTTTGAGGATAAAATACTGGGCAAACCTGCCGATTATCAGGATGCATATCATATGCTGCAACGTCTTAGCGGGAAAATGCATCAGGTTATTACCGGGGTATGTCTTTCTTCTGCAGCACGAACCGTTGCGTTTCATTCGCTTACCCATGTCGAGTTTAACCTCCTTTATCCGGATGAGATTGAATATTACTTAGAGAAATATGCCCCTTTTGATAAAGCCGGGGCTTATGGCATACAGGAATGGATTGGAGCAATTGGCATAAAACGCATCGAAGGTTCATTTTATAATGTTATGGGGCTGCCTGTTCAAAAATTATACGACAAACTTCGGGCGTTTTAACCGGAATGCACAAAATCAAAAAGTTTCATTTTTTAATATGTTGCATAACAAGGTGTTGTATTGAGGCAGGCACTGAACATTTTTAGCAGATTATTCGTAAATTGGCATAGAAGTCTTTAATTAAAACCAACAATTATGAATAATCCTGTTAAAATTTTTATCGTTTTTTTCCTTGCCATCTTTTTATTTGGAGGTTGCGGATTGCAGAATAAAAATGTTAAGATTGGCTTATTAATCCATTCGCTGGAGCGGGAAAGGTGGAAAACCGATCGTGATTTCCTGATAAATAAAGTTGAAGAACTTGGGGGAAAAACAATTGTTAAAGTTGCCGACAACGATGCCGAAAAACAATTGGCCCAGGCAAAAGAAATGCTCGCCAACGGTGTTGGCACATTGGTAGTAATTCCTGTTGACCAGTTTGCTGCTGCCGAAATTGTAAAAGAAGCTCACGCTTTAGATGTTAAAGTAATATCCTACGACCGCCTGATTAAAAATTGCGCTCTCGATCAATACGTGTCAACAGACAATGTGGAAATTGGTACGCTTCAGGCTGCTTACCTTACCACCATAAAGCCCAAAGGAAATTATGCCCTGATTGGAGGAGCGATGAGCGATAACAACAGCCAGCAGCTATACCTTGGGCAGCGAAATGTCTTGCAGCCTTTGGTCGATAAAGGAGACATTAATATTGTTTATAACGAGTTTTCTACGCTTTGGAGCGAAAAAGAAGGCTACGAACATGCCTCGAAACTATTTTCCGAACATGAAAAACCTGATGCGATTATTGCCGGAAACGATGATATTGCCATGGGGGTGCTAAGGAAAATGAACGAACTGGGTGTTAAAGATGTTCTTTTGGCTGGGATGGATGCTGATTTGCGCAACCTTAAAGAAATTGCTGCCGGACATCAAACCTGTACCGTTTATAAACCATACAGTAAGATGGCCACAGCAGCTGCCGAACTGGCTGTGAAATTTGCAAGAGGTGAAACGGTGGAAAATACTTATCAGACGGTGAGTAATGGCGAAATGTTGGTGCCAGCTGTTTTTTTCAACGGAACAATTGTAAACAAAGAAAACCTGAAACAAACAGTGGTGGCCGAAGGATACCATAAAGCAGACGAAATTTTTAAATGATTCCTGTGGCCTGTCAAAACACACTTGGATAACCCGTTAAAACACAATTTTAAAACCGTTTTGTTTCGTTCGTATCGGAAACAGAACGGTTTTTTTATCTTTACACCAATACTCCGTTGCTTTTTTTATATGATTGATTATAAGTCTTTTCGGTTCTATTCGTTTTTTGAGTAATAAACAGATAATTTACACTTTAGAAAAAAGCCTTATGTCTTATATCTAAAAATCTAACGCTCTGTTGACCAATATTAAATAGGAATCCCCGCAACAATGATATGCCCCCAAAAAGTTGGACGGGTCGATAATATTCCACAGCATCCGGCGCAACTTTACGAGTCATTGGATTATTTCCTGATTTTCGGGATAACCTTTTTGCTTTATAAAACAAAGCGGAAATATCTGGAAAACAGAGCTCTCTTTGGATTAGCGCTGGTGTTAATTTTTTCCGCCCGTTTTTTTTTTTTTTTTTTTTTTTTTTGAGTTTCAGAAAGAACGTCAGGTGGCATTCGAAGAAGGAATGAAACTGGATATGGGACAGCTGTTAAGTATCCCTTACGTTGTAGCCGGAATTGTTTTTTTTATTTACGGGATTTGTAAAACAAAAAGAAAGTTGGTGGTGGACAGGTAGCAGGGAAATGTAAAATTAATGTTCTGGTTAAAATTGGCCGGGAGATAAAATATATGCTAATAAAACCTTACTTTTGTGCCTAATTAGTTCAAAAAATGGAAGTTATGAAAATTGTACTGTTGGCGGTTACTTTACTGGCTCTCGGGATTTTAGGGATGGCAATTACTATTTTGGTGAAAAAGAATGGGAAATTTCCGAATACGCACGTAAGCGGAAACAAATACCTGAAAAGCCAGGGTATTCCTTGCGCCAAAGCACAGGATAAAATAGAACAACGTAAGGCCTGGGAAAAAGTTAAATATAAGAAAGCAACGCTTGTTCGGAAATAGGACTCTGGATTATGTATTGTTTTAAAAGGCAATGTTTCTACAAGTTCATTGTATTACGAGCAATGATTATTTATCTTTTTGCCTGGTAATTCAGCTAAAAAATTGTGCATTTTTGCTTTTTGTGCCTGTCCCTAAGTTTGGTTGACACCACGAGGAGCGAATCAGTCGATTGGGGCAAAAGAACCTTTGTTCGATTGTCTGTCGTGAAATTTGAAAATCCATTACAAGGTTCAGCCTTCGCTAATGTAATCCGATAGTTATGTCTCTGTAAACTCATTGTAATATTCGATTTTAAGAAGCCGCCAACCATACCGTTTTTCCAGAATGAACTTTTGTACTTAAAATAAAGATAGGAATTTCATTGCATTTATTTAAAGGGAAGAATACCTGTTGATATTTACTTTTATATCCTGGTTATTTTATAAAAAAATCGGATATATGTCGTTAATAAAGAGGGATTTATTTTTCTGGCTAACAGCTTCACTGTTGGTCGTAATCGTATTTTTTATGTTGTCATGGATGGCGTTTGCTTTTCTGATATCAGGGGCCGAATTTAACTTTTATGCCTGGTATTTACTGCCTATTGTTCCTTTGGGAGCAGCGTTTGTTGCTTTTGCCCTTTATCGAAGAGGAAGTACAATAAAAAAAGCGATCTTAAATGTTTTTATAGTACTGAACATTATCATTTTGGCGATTATCATTTTTCATGTGCTTTTTGTGGCCAGGCATCCTGTTGTTGTCGCAGGGCTTTGCCTCGGACTAATTGCATTGTCGGCCTATTATAACGATGTTTTTAAAAACGTTTCAGCCGAAGCTTATATCGCCGGAGCAATAGCTCTATTGTATTTTAATGTTGTGGTGCTAATGAGGTTTTGTTGAAGAGTTTAATTGTGAGAAGAATAAAGAACTTTCCCTGGTATATTATTTTTGCCCTGTTACTTGTTGTTGTTGCCTGTTGCCTTGGTCTTTTTATCGATTTAACCGGAGATGCCGGGAAATACGGGGCAATTGCCCGTCATGTTTTTGAAAGTGGCGACCTTATTAATCTGAAAGTACACGGTGCTCCCTATGACCAAAAACCACCACTTTTGTTTTGGCTGGCGGCTCTTGGATTTAAAATAGGCGGATTACAAAATTGGAGCTATAAACTATTCCCTGTATTATACAGCATTGCAGGGCTTTGGTTTACCTATAAACTGGGGGAAAATCTGTACGATAAAAAAACAGGAAGACTAGCCACAGTATTGCTTGCCACATCATGGGCATATTTTATGTTTACCATGGATGTACATACCGATTTGGTATTACAGGCAAATGTAACCCTGGCTATGTGGCAATTGTCAGCATATTTGAAACGCAAAAAAACACTTAATTTTATTCTGACCTTTGTTGCAATCGGCCTGGCTATGCTCACAAAAGGACCGATTGGAGGGGCAATTCCTGCTTTTGCTTTGGCTACTCACCTGTGTATGAAAAAAGACTTTAAGCAATTGTTGCATCCAAAATGGATATTAGGAGTAATAATTGCATTGTCGGTTACTTTTCCTGCTTTTATCGGCCTGTACAATCAATTTGGTACCGAAGGAATAAAATTCTTTTTTATCACCAATAACCTGGGGCGAATTACCGGATCATATGTTGGGAATAACACGGATTATTTTTTCTATTTTCATTCTATTCTCTACCTGCTACTGCCCTGGACTTTGCTCTTCCTCTTTGCGTTTTATCATGAATTTAAAAGCCTTTTTAAGAGTAATCAGGAAAATCGGGAATACCTGACAATAGGAGGCATTTGGGTATTTTTCCTGATTCTTAGCATCGCCAGAGGAAAAGCTCCTCATTATGTATTTGTTTTAGTCCCGATGATGTTGGTTATAACAGCCAAATGGATAGGCCGATTCATGGACGGAAAGCATAAAACGTTACGTCGTTTAATACGCAGCCAGGTATTTATTTGTCTTTTTCTCTTGTTATTTTTTCTTTTGCTGGGCATTTGGATTTTTCCGTATCACCAATCCGTTTGGTGGCTGTTGTTATTATTTAGTATTGGCTTTTCAGTATATGTGTTAACCGGCAGGAAAGTTTCGGCACAAACAAGGCTCTTGTTTCCCTCAATAATTATGATGTCAACCCTTATGTTATTCCTTAATGCACATGTATTGCCGGCAGCTTTCAAATACCAGGCAGCACCCCGGGCAAGTTGTTTGTACAATAAAGAAACAGCGGGAGATGACCCTTTTTATAATTATCTTTATCCTTATTTCGAGGTGTTTTTTTACAGCAAGAGCGAAGTAAAACAGCTCTATTCAATAAAAAATTTCAAGTTAGAACCGGGAAAAACAGCCTGGATATTTACAACCCAAACCGGAAAGGATACCATTTGCGCAGATTATAGCGAAAAGATAGAAAAGATTTATCCTTACCTGAATCAGGGAATGTCTAGAATGAGGCCTGTCTTTTTAAATCCTGCAACAAGACAACAGGCTCTGGATTCGTTATTTTTAATAAAACTTCAGACTGCGGAGCATAAATAAAACAAGAAAATTAGGAGTGTCGCATTTTTTAAAGGGACTGCTCCCAAACAAATAAAACAGGTAGAAATGAACCGATTATTTTGATGCAGTTCCAAAAAGCATGACAGAAATCTTATTTCATAAAAAATTAATTTAATACCTTTAAGCACACAAAACGAACTAATTATAACTTTCAGATTGCTTTGAATACATCAAAATAAACGCCTTGCTATGAAAATACATGAATACCAGGCACGCAGTTTATTTCGAAAGTACGGAATTCCGGTTCCGGATGCAGTTGTGTGTCATGCCCTAAAAGAAGTGGACGCAAAAATAACAGATGAAGACAAACTTCGTGTTGTAAAAGCACAGGTTCATGTTGGTGGACGCGGGAAGGCTGGTGGAGTAAAACTGGCCCGCACTAAGCAGGAAACCATTCGGAGGGCTTCTGAAATTTTAGGGATGAACCTCAAAGGACTAACTGTTGAAAAAGTAATGATAGCTGATGCCGTTGATATTGAAAAAGAATTTTATGTGGGGCTGATTAATGACCGAAATTCCAAATCGGTTACTTTAATGGTTAGTTCCGAAGGTGGTGTTGAAATTGAGGAAGTAGCCCGAACCAATCCTGAAAAGATTATTAAAATGCCGATTAACCCTTTAACAGGATTGATGGACTGGCAGGCACGTGCAATGGCTTTTCAGTTGTTTGATGAGCCGAGACAAATGCGCCAGGCAGCAGCAATACTTCTAAAACTGTATAACCTTTATGTTGATACCGATGCATCATTGGCCGAAATAAACCCTTTGGTACTTACCCCTGGGAAACAGGTAGTAGCAATTGATGGAAAAATGAATTTTGACGATAATGCATTGTTTCGTCAGCAGGAAATTGAAGCCATGCGGGAGGTAGATGAAGAAGAACAAAAGGAACTGGATGCCAACGCCAAAGGTTTATCCTATATTAAATTAACCGGGAACATTGGTTGTATGGTAAATGGAGCTGGCCTTGCCATGACCACAATGGACATGATAAAACTTTATGGCGGAGAACCTGCAAACTTTTTGGACATAGGAGGATCGTCAAGCCCTCAAAAAGTTGTTGAGGCCATGAGCATTTTATTGAGTGATAAGCATGTAAAATCGGTAATGATTAATATTTTTGGCGGCATTACCCGTTGCGACGATGTAGCGCGTGGTATCACAACAGCTTTTCGGGAGATTAAAACAAGCATTCCGATTGTAGTACGTTTGTCTGGAACCAATGCAAAAGAGGGACTGGATATTATAAAAGAAACGGGGTTTCCTGTTGTTAACACAATGGGAGAAGCCGCCCGAAAAGCAATTGAATTAAGTAAGGGAGAAGAGAAAAAGTAGCCGTAATTCAAGGCAAAAGTAAAAAGGCAGTGTTTCGACAGGTTCAACAACCATATTTGGTCAGGGGCAGAAACCATAAGAAAGTGGCAGTATGCAGTCGCAGTTTTTCGGTAACAGAATGAAAGAGGAAGTTGGTAGTCGTAAAGTTTAGTGTTGAGCTCAGCTATTAAAATTTTAAAATAAAAATAATGAGCATATTAGTAAATAAAGCCAGCAGGGTAGTTGTACAAGGGATTACCGGGAGAGATGGCGCTTTTCATACCTCAAAAATGAAAGCTTACGGAACCCGGGTTGTTGGAGGTGTATCGCCGGGAAAAGCGGGGCAACAGGTCGACGGTGTCCCGGTATTCAATACCGTAGAAGAAGCTGTAAAAGCAACCGGGGCAACAGTATCTGTAATTTTTGTTCCGGCTCCTTTTGCCGGAGATGCGATTCTAGAAGCCGCCTATGCTGGTATTGAACTTGTGGTTTGTATTACCGAACATGTGCCGGTTCGGGATATGACACGGGTAATGCCTGTTTTGAAAGAGAATAACACCAAATTGATTGGAGCCAATTGTCCCGGACTTATTACTCCCGGCGAATGTCTCGTTGGTATTCTTCCCGGAATGATTTTTAAGCCTGGAAATGTAGGGCTTATTTCCCGCTCCGGAACATTAACCTACGAGGTGGTAAATATGCTTACCGGGAAAGGATTAGGACAAACTACCTGCGTTGGAATTGGAGGAGATGCAATCTCAGGATTATATTTTATCGATTTATTGGAAATGTTTGAAAATGACCCGTCCACCAGGGCTGTGGTACTAATTGGTGAAATTGGTGGTGATGCAGAAGAACAGGCCGCTCGTTTTATCTCTGAAAAAATGACGAAGCCTGTAGTGGCATTTATTGCCGGCCAATCTGCTCCTCCGGGAAAAAGGATGGGACATGCAGGGGCAATTATCTCAAGCGGATCGGGAACAGCTGAAGAAAAAATAAAAGCTTTTCATGCTGCCGGGGTTCCGGTAGCAAAAGAGCCCTCAGAAATTCCGAAATTGGTGAAAAAGATGCTCGAAGGGTAATATATTTGTGAGTAACAGAACCGTTCTGTTGTCTCCAGGCAACTAAAAGGACGGTTCTTTATACTACTCCGGAAGCATTTTATAAAGAAGTTATATTAACCTTTTTCTTTTAAAAACTGTTTTTGCAATCGTTTTATTAACTCCGTTAATGCCCGGCAATTGTGGTAAGGACATTTCCAAAAACCGACTTTATCTTCATTTAGGTCCGGATTATTGTTTGAGTCAACACTCCAAAACCATTCTCCGTTTTTTCTGTCAACAATGTGCTGTTGTATAAACCTCCATACTCCAACAACTTTTTCCAGGTAATGATTATCTTTTGTAATCTCCCGGGCATCCATTAGTCCAATCATAGCTTCGGCCTGTACCCACCAATGACGATCGGTATCCATAAGCTGCCCGTTTTTTTCGTAGAAAACAGAGCCATCGTCGCAAAAACCATCTTTAATTGTGCTGTCGACCAGCATTGTTGCTGCTTTTTGGATTGTTTCAATAGGCTGAAGACTGCGGGTTTCAACAGCTGCTTCATGCAAAAGCCAGGCTCCTTCAATATCATGTCCAAATGAAACAATCGACGATTCAACCGACCAGTCCATGTCGAAAAATAGGTTGAAATGCCCGCTTGAAACATCAATAATTTTTTGCAGGAAAATATCAATCAATTCCGAAATGTCATTTTGCAACTGCTTGTCGGGCCAGACCCGGTAGAGGTTGGTATAAGGCTCCAGGATATGCAGGTGGGTGTTCATAGATTTTGGGGAGTTGTAGTCGCGTGGACTAAGGCGCATGTCGGTCAATGGAGTCCAGTCGCATTTTAGTGCTTCAACATAACCGCCATATTTATTGTCTTTGAATTTTTTTTCCAGAATCATATAGAGTGTTTGCGCATATTGCAGGCTATCCTGTTTCCCGCCGGCTCTGTAATATTCCGAAAAGGCATAAATGCCAAATCCTTGGGCATAAGCTTGTTTTCGGGTGTTTGTTGGATTCCCTTTGCAATCAACCTCCCAGATCAGTCCTCCGTTTTTCTTGTCCCAAAAATATTGAATAAGATAATTGTAGGCTCGTGTTGCAAGAGACAGGTAATTTTTGTTGCCACAATGCCTGTAAACTGCCGAGAATGTCCAAAGTATCCGTGCGTTTAGTACTGCACCTTTTGATGCTTGCTGGTTAATGTTTCCGAAACTATTGATTTGCCCGATAAAACCACCGTTTTTTTCATCAACGGCCTTAGTGCTCCAGAAATTTAGAATACGCTCAAGTTCTTTCTCCATTTCAACAAGCAGCGATTCCTTAAATACAGTAGAAGCTATATGTGCTGTTTCCTTTTTCATTTTTTTTTTTTTTTTGATTTTTTGGGGAATACCTGTTGAGAGGGGGAACTAAAAAGTATAAAAAAACTCAACCGCAGAGAATGCAAAGTGTTAATAATCTGCAAATGATCTTTGCGTAAACTTAGCGTACTCTGCGGTTAATGATACTCCCTCTGTTGCCGTCAACGTTTTCCTATTTAATTGCGGCATTCCTGTTAATCAATTCATTAATCGTTTGCACCGAAAGATGCGAATAGAATTTATCCTCCGGCGAATGCAGACAATAATCTACCAGTTTGTCGATGGTCGTTGTTGCCACATGCATCCGGGTATCGGATGATGCGTAGTAAATAAAAATTTTGCCGTTGTCATCGTTTGTCCAGCCATTCGAGAACACTACATTCGAAACATCACCAATACGTTCATTTTTTAACGGGGCGATCAAGTATCCGGCCGGACGATGTGTTACAATCCACGGTTTTTCAAGGTCGGTCATAAAAACATAAAGCGTGTAACGAAGTCCGGCAGCCGTATTGCGCACGCCATGAGCCATTTGAAGCCATCCTTGCTGGGTGCGGATGGGCGCCGGACCTAGCCCGTTTTTCACTTCGTAAATGGTATGATAAGTTTTTGCATCAACAATAACTTCTTCTTTTACCGTAGCTTTTTCAATATTGTCAGCCATGCCGAAACCAATTCCTCCCCCTTTCCCGGTGTCGATAAATCCATCTTGTGGACGGGTGAAGAAAGCATATTTCCCATCAATAAAATGAGGGAAAAGCACCACATTGCGCTGTTGTCCGGTGGTCGAAATCAAATCGGGCAGGCGTTCCCAGTTAACCAAATCTTTTGTGCGGGCAATTCCGGCGGCCGCAACAGCACTAGAGGTATCACCTTTCTGGGCATCAGGGGCTCTGCGTTCGGTGCAGAAAACGCCATAAATCCAGCCGTCGTCGTGTTGAGTGAGTCGCATATCGTAAACATTCGTATCGGGACTTTCGGTTTGAGGCAGGGTAACCGGCCGGTTCCAAAACCTAAAATTATCAATACCATTTGGGCTTTCAGCTACGGCAAAAAATGATTTTCGGTCGTTCCCTTCTACCCGAACCACCATTATATACTTCCCGTTAAATTTCAGGGCACCGGCATTAAACGTGGCATTGAAGCCAATCCGTTCCATAAAAAAAGGATTTGTCTCCGGATTGAAATCATAGCGCCAGTGCAAAGGAATATGTTCCCGGGTAAGCACTGGAAATTCATAACGGTTGTAGATGCCATTATCACTAAACAACTCGCGGTTTTTTCGGGTAAGTAATGCCCTTTGTTTTTCATGAATAACGCTTCGTCTTTCTTCAAATAAACTGTTCTGTTTTTCTGTCATTGTAAATTTTATGTTTTGATATTGATATCCGGTTTTTATTCCTGCCATATCATACTGATTTAATACCTTAGTGAGGCTTGCATTATCGGCATTTACTCCAAGCGTGCATGGGGATTTTGTTTAAGGCTCACTTTGAAAAACAATTGGTATAACTTATTTAATTTTTTTCAAATCATTAAGCAATAATATGCCGGGTTGCCGGAGTAGTTTTTGGGCATCGTCGGCAGCCGGATGCCCCGGATATGGGAAGAAGAAATGGTTTTTCGAAGCATTGCGCCAAACCATCGCATAGCTAAGGTTTGCCTTTAGGGTTGAGTCATTAAGAACATAGCCCAGTTTTTGGGAGTACCAGGTAGAATCAGGCACTAGCTCCAGCCCGGTTTCGGTGAGTGCGGCAAGCTTTCCTTTTTTATTGGCAAGGCCGGTAACAATATGCAACTTTCGTACTGCATCTTTTTCTCCTCCGGGTTGTTTCAGGTCGTAATAATTGTCCATGCCGAGGATATCAACGACATCATCGCCCGGATACCATTGCAGGTACTCTTCGGGAGTATTAAAATTGCAGTCGGGCGAATAAGCCACTGCCATATTGTTTATCCCTTTTTTATGCAGAAAGTCAATTGTATAACGGAACAATGCTTTGTATTCATTGGGCGAACAAGCCTTTGTGCCCCACCAAAACCAGGTTCCGTCCATCTCATGCCAGGGCCTGAAAATAAAGGGAATTACGTTTTCGGTTGTGTCTGTTAATGCTAAAAAGAAATCGGAAAGATAATCGAGTTGACGGTTAAATACTTCGTGATAATTTCCTCCCGGCAAGATGTGTTTCACTACAGCCGAATCGCCGTGCCACGAGTTGATGCTGTCAACAGGCGAAAATGGGTGCCAGCTAAAGGTATTAATGCCGCCATGTTTGTATGCCCGGATAGCAAGTTGTTTCATGGTTGAAAAGGGAACACTGTCGAGGTTTATTTCGTGCCCAAGTTCTAATCCTCCCAGCTCCCAGCCAAACAGGGCAGGATAATCGCCGGCAATTCTTCTTACATCTGATTCGCCTTTTATGTATTTCCAGCCTATACCGTAAGCCAAATCGTCCTGATGGCCGAAAAGGATTCCTTTGCCTTTTGTTTTATTTAGTAGTGTGATAACCGGGTTTGCTTTATCTATGTTATGATTTCCATAGCCACAGGCATCTAACAAAAACAGGAAAGTTATCATTATGAAAAAACAAAAATCTATTTTTCTCATCTGTCTAATTTTTTATGAAGCCCGTTTGTTGGGTGAGATAAAATATCAGTCATGCACGTATGTGTCTCAGTTATAATCTCAGCCATGGGCTGTTTCATTGCATTAAAATCAAAAAAGTTATTCGACATTCAGTTTTTCTTTTATAAACTTCATTGACGCTTCATGGTAGATTTTTCCCACGCTGTGTCCACATTGTGGACAAGCCATCCAGTGTTTTTCGGTTTTTACCTGGTTGTAGGCTGCAAAATTTATACGCGGAGGACAAACATTATCCTGTATGCCGATGCCCATATAAAGCGGGCATTCGATCCATTGCGCCAGATTTTTTATATCGAAATAAGTAAGTAGTTCATAAATATCGTTCCATTTTGCATTGGGATGCTCTTGCAGGTAAGTCGCGAAATCGCTTTTGGGCCACGGGGCAATCTTAAAATAATCAGGAAAGTCGGAAAGAAAAGGAATGAACGGAGCTGCAACTTTTACGCGTTTGTCTAACGCCGCTGCCACAAACGACAATGCTCCTCCCTGGCTTCCTCCACGAACGGCAATCCGTGAGGAGTCAACTTCGGGTCTGGTGCAAATAAAGTCCAGCGCACGCACCACGTCGCAATAAGCTCCCCGGTAGTAATAGTCTGCTTTGTTATTAAGCCCGTAAGTTACCCATGTTCCATAATGATTTTTGGGAAGATTTAATGCCTGTCCTCTTATTGATAAAACAAAATAAGCAAATCCATCCCAGGTTTGGTTGGGGGGATACGGAGAAGAGCCATAGCCCATGTATTCGACAATTACCGGAAATTTCCCCTTTCTTTTAGGCCGGGCATAATACCCTTTAATAGGCTCGTTATTTAATGAATACATGTCGACCAAGTAAACATTGTAGTCCAGCTTTGAATATTCGGGGACTAATGTGAGTTTATATCTCGGGGCTACTTTTTTTAATTCTTTCAGACTGTTTTCCCAGAACGGTTTAAAATCAGCTTTTGCATCAACGGGCGATGTTATCTTTTCGGGGTCAAAACCTACATTCAGTTTTTTTTCACAAGCAGTTTCTCCTTTGCGTACAAACTTAACATCGTAACGGTAAAAACCGGGCTTTGCTTCGGCGAGTGTAAAAGTTTTAGAGAAGCTGTCTAATCCTTTTATGCTGATATCGATTGAATCGATACGTACCGGCACATAAGCATCGGTAGTAACTTTTACGTATAATTTTCCGGGAACCTTTTTTTTATTCAGATTTTTAAGATTTATCTTAATGCGGATTGGCTTAGGGGTAAGAAATACGTAATCGGAATCGTCAGGTACAACATCTAAAAACAATTTATCGTTGATGCCTGCCGACGCAACCGTTAATTGTGCATGCTTGAGGAAGCCGCCAACGCCCCAGCCTTCGTTGAATTTTATTGCAATAAGATTCTCTCCATCCGCATTTACGAATTTCCCGGATACAAGGTAATTTCGCGCCTCATCGTGATATCCTGTGTAATTGGGCGGATAATCGCCTGTTTTCCCGATAAAATTCCCGTTCATCCAAACTTCATCGGCAGCAGCCAGATGTCCTAGATGAAGCACAAGCGCCCCGCTCGTCTGAAATGCCTTTTTTAAACTGTCGGATAAAACAATATTTTTTCGATACCAGCCAAAGCCATTATCTGTTTTTTGCTGTTGCTCCGACAATAGTCTTATCGACGAAACCTCAGTCCAGCCTTTATCGTTATACTCCGGATTCATCCACAGGCTGTCTTTTCCTTCTCCTGCCCGGAATTTCCATGTTTCGGAAAAGGTTTGTTCTACCTCCGCAGATTTGGATGCCGTTTGGGTACATGCACTTAAAAGGGGGATTATTAGTGTGACGAATAGAAATAAACGAATCATTATTTTTTATATTTGATGTTGGCTGTTTTAACGTGAATAGTTATAAATTTACTTTTGTTGTTGTATCTCTTTTTTAGATCAATGTGCAGTAATTTTTAGCATTGCTTTGTTGTTTGCAGCAAACTTACCACATAAACAAACCATCGTGCAAATACTATTCTGTCATTTTTAGATAATATCTATTCAAATAACTTTAAAATCAGTAGCCCTAATATATGTTGCATTAAATTTTGCTTCTAGATAACCGGAAAATATTCTTATGAGTTTTATTTGTTTTTAAGAGAAAATAGTGTATTATTATTATTAACTTTTTACAATGTTATTTTAATTGTTTTGCAGTCTGAATTTTAGCTTTTTAAAAACACTTGCGAAAATGATTAATCCCGTGCATCGGGAGTTGCATTACCGAATGAATAAACATTTTTAACTAAGATGAAACAGCCTATGGCTGAGATTATAACTGAGGCACCCCGGAGTATGACTGATGTTTTATCTCACATAACAAATGGGCTATACAAAAATCTAGACAGATGAAACGAGCATAATAAAAAGCCTTTTTTAATACACAGGAGTATGATTATTCTAGTTCCATGAGTTACCTTAAAAAATAAACAATTCTAAACGAATGAAAAACGAGAGCGTGAAAAAACATATACATCGCGAGATTACTCCGCTTACCGGAAACGATTGTTTTTTGGTTTTCGACAGGGAACGAGCAGGCTTTAATTTTCCGATTCATTTTCATCCGGAATACGAAATCAATTATATTTATAATGCCAAAGGGGCAAGGCGCATCGTGGGCGACCATATCGGGGAAGTTTCAATGCGGGAATTGGTGCTTGTAGGCCCCAATCTTTATCATGGGTGGGAGAATTGCAAAAATTCAGAAACCGAAAATCTGCATGAAATAACCATACAGTTCTCTGCCGATTTATTTCCCCGGGAATTTCTTCAGAAAAATATTGTTAAACCTATATACGAGTTATTTAACAATGCTTATCGCGGAATATTATTCTCGGAAGAAACCATTAAGATGATTGAACCCAAACTATTTGCTTTGAGCCACAAAAGAGGTTTCGACAGTTTGCTCGAATTTCAATCGCTGCTTTACGATTTGGCTGTTTCGCGTAATCAGAAAATTCTGACCAACATATCCTTTATTCCCAAAGACAATTTTTTTAACAGTGAAAAAATTAAAGTGATATACGACTATGCTCATGCCCATTACAATAGTAAAATAAAAGTGGAGGAAATGGCAGACATGGTAGGCCTTTCGGTGGTTTCATTCAGCCGGCTGATGAAACAGCATACCGGAAAAACATTTGTTGAATTCCTGAACGAGTTAAGGCTTGGACATGCTACCCGAATGTTAATTGAGACCAATAAAAACATAACCGAAATATGTTTTGAGTGTGGTTTCAACAACATATCTAATTTTAATCGTATATTCAGAAAAAGACAGGGACGTACACCTACCGAATTCAGGGAAGGTTATTGCGGAACGAAGAAAGTATTCTAAAAGAAGAGAGTTGGCAGTGTTTCGCCAAGAGCAACAACCTGTTCGATAAGCTTTAATGCATCGCAATATTGACAACCAGAAAGAAAGTCGTAGTTGGCAGAAAAAGATTAAAGGGATTGACTTGAGAATTGGGATATAGAAATTTTTGTGTCTTTGTGTTGAAAAAAAAGCTGCTCCGTAATGGAACAGCTTCTTAAAATATATATGGTTCAAATTATAGCTTCTCAACTGCTTTTTTTGTAGTATTGATAATAACCGCAGCAATTTTGTACGGATCTCCGTTTGATGCAGGACGACGGTCTTCTAAGCGGCCTTTCCAGCCATCTTCAACCGTTCTGATTGGGATACGGATAGACGAACCACGGTCTGAAACACCATAAGAAAAGTCTGTGATAGATGCAGTTTCGTGTTTCCCTGTTAAACGCTGGTCGTTTCCTGCTCCATAAACTGAAATATGTTCTTCTATGTGTTGTCCGAATTCTTCACAAATTGCGTCGAATACTTTTTTGTCGCCACTGGTTCTCATTAATCCGTTAGAGAAGTTTGCGTGCATGCCAGAACCGTTCCAGTCAAGTTCTTTTCCCAGAGGTTTGGGGTGCAATTCTACATAAACGCCATATTTTTCACATATTTTTTCGAGGAAATAACGGGCAACCCAAATTTGGTCGCCGGCATCTTTGGCTCCTTTTGCGAAGATTTGGTATTCCCACTGTCCTGCAGCAACCTCAGCATTGATTCCTTCAACATTCAGTCCGGCCTCCAGGCATACATCAAAGTGTTCTTCAACAATGTCGCGACCATAAGCATTTTGGGCACCAACACCGCAATAGTAAGGCCCCTGGGGAGCAGGATAACCGCCAACAGGGAAACCCAATGGCATTTTTGTATCCATATCCATCAAGAAATATTCCTGTTCGAATCCAAACCAAAAATCATCATCGTCAGATTCTATGGTTGCACGTCCATTTGATTCGTGAGGAGTACCATCGGCGTTCAATACTTCTGTCATAACAACATAAGCATTTTTGCGGGTTGGGTCAGGATAAATGGCGATTGGTTTTAATAAGCAGTCAGAACTTCCGCCTTCTGCCTGTTGTGTTGAAGAACCATCGAAAGACCACTCCGGGCAATCTTCTAATTTCCCACTAAAATTTTCAGCAATTCTTGTTTTTGCCCTTAATGATTGAGTTGGCTTATATCCATCCAACCAAATGTATTCCAATTTTGATTTCATGATGTAATGAATTATGTTTAAAAAATGATTTTCTATAACTGTTTGCCGTAAAAATATACACTAATGAGATGTTTTTCTGACTTTTTGTATTGTTTTGTGTTATTTTTAATAAAAAATTCACATTAATTTTAACTTTTGCTATCCTTTATCCAATAATGTCTTGTGTCTTTTGCCCTCATGTTAAATAAAAATACTCTTTTATTCTAAACTTCAGAAACAGGAATACATCGTGTATTATTCGGGGAAGATGAACCCTTTTTTATTGGTCTTCTTTCGTATTTTTATACATTAAAAACCAAAAATATGCATACTCTGAATAATATTCTATAACTTAGCCTGTTGAAAATGTATGGCAAAAATAAGTTTCGTTTTATAAAAAACGACAAATTTTGTACAACGATTTTACAAACAAACAATATAAATGTATGAAATTAGACAGACGTGATTTTATCAAAACAAGCGGAGTGGCAGCAGCAGGAAGTATGGTCTTGCCTTCTTTCCTGCAATCGTGTCAGGAGACATCGCTCTCTGCTGATGCGAAAAGCTATTTGGCTCATTTTGAGGTTACTCCCGAAATATTACAAAAGGTAATTGCCGAAGCAATGAGCAAAGGCGGCGATTATGCCGATTTATTTTTCGAGCATAAAATATCGAACCATATTGGATTAGAAGACAATAAAGTAAATAAAGCTTATTCGAATGTTGATTTTGGTGTAGGCATACGTGTTTTAAAAGGCGATCAGACAGGTTTCGCTTACTCTGAAAATATCACGCCAGAAGAGATGCTTAATGCGGCAAAAATGGCAGCCAATATTGCCAATAGCAACTCCGGATTTAATGCTGCGGAATACAATGAAAAACTTCCTGCAAATTATTATAAGATTTCGGGAAAGTGGGAGGATGTTTCTGTAAAAGATAAGGTTCCGTTTGTGCAAAAAATTAACGATAAAATATTTAGTTTAGATAAAAAAGTAATCAAGGTAAATGCCGGACTAAGCAACGAAACAAGTTATGTTTTGTTTTATAATTCCGAAGGACGTTTAACCTATGATTACCGTCCCATGGTCAGTATTTATGCCGTTTGTGTTATGCAAAAAGGCGACCAGATTGAAAATGCTTATTCGTCTCGCTCTGTTCGTCACGGTTTTGAGTGGGTTACCAATAAGCTGGTTGACGATTTGGCTACAGAAGCCATCGAAAAAACAAATATCTTGTTTGAAGCCGGAAAACCAAAAGCCGGGGAAATGCCGGTGGTATTAGGCGCTGGAGGCTCTGGGATTCTTTTGCACGAAGCAATAGGCCACACTTTTGAAGCCGATTTTAACCGCAAGGGAACATCAATATTTAGCGATAAAATGAACAAAAAGGTGGCAGAAGATTTTATTAATATTATTGATGACGGCACTTTGCCTTACGACCGGGGTGCAATCAATATTGACGACGAAGGAAACGATGTACAGAAAACGTACATGGTAAAAAACGGAATACTAAACAGCTATTTGCACGACCGTATTAGTGCAGGATATTATGGCGTTGAACCGACAGGGAACGGGCGTCGAGAATCGTTCCGGCACATGCCCATCCCGCGTATGCGCTCAACCTACATGGAAAACGGGCCTCATTCGAAAAACGAAATTATAGAGGCAGTTGACTATGGGGTTTATGTCGATAACTTCAGCAACGGGCAGGTGAAAATAGGTGCCGGAGACTTTACATTTTTTGTCAAATCGGGCTACATTATCGAGAACGGAAAGCTCACTCAGCCCATTAAGGATATTAATATTGTAGGCAATGGCCCACAGGCATTGGCCGATATAACAATGGCTGCCAACGATTATAAAAACGATAGCAGCACATGGACTTGCGGCAAAGACGGGCAGTCGGTTCCGGTAACACTCGGACTCCCAACTGTTTTGGTCAAAAAACTAACCGTGGGAGGAACAAATGCATAGTTAATTCAGAATTGAAGAAAAGCTCTTGTAGTTCGCAACAAAAATCTAAAAAATGACAAAAGAAGAAAAATATACATTAGCTAAATGGGCCTTAAATCATGCTTTGGAAAATGGAGCCCAGCAGGCAAGCGTTAGGATCGCAAATAACACTGAAAGCAGCGTTGATGTACGCGATGAAAAAATCGACAGGTTAACGCAGGCCATCCAGAGCAGTCTTTCTATACGCTTGTTTGTCGATAAAAAATATTCGGCACATTCAACCAGCCGGTTAAATAAAGAAGACCTGGCGCATTTTATTGAAGAGGCTATTGAAGCCACAAGATACCTTTCGGAAGATGAATACCGTACGCTTCCCGATCCGGAACTGTATTACAACGGCGGCGGAAAAGATTTGGATTTATTGGACAAAAACTTTTCGAAAGTTGATCCACAGGAGAAAGTTGAATTGGCAAGAACCGCAGAAAAAGAAGTGCTGGGAACAGACGACCGGATTATTTCGGTTACCAGTAGCTATTACGACGGACTGAGCGAAAGCGTAATGCTTACCAGTAACGGGTTTGAAGGCGACAGTGCCAGCTCGTACTTTGGTATCTACACCGAAGTATCGGTAAAAGGAGATGGAGACGCAAGGCCCGAGTTTGGATGGAATGAAAGCGCCATAAAATTTAATAAACTGAAAAAAGAAGGAACCGGAACCACTGCATTAAAAAGAGCACTGGAGAAAATCGGGGCAAAGAAAATCGAATCAGACACCCTGCCGATGATTGTTGAAAACCGGGTAGTAGGCCGCATACTCAGCCCATTGATTAGCGCTCTGGACGGGGCTTCTATTCAGCAAAAAAGATCGTTCCTGGCCGACAAGCTAAATCAAAAGGTAGCTTCCGAACAACTAACCCTTATTGATGACCCGTTTATTGTTGGCGGACGTGGTTCCCGGTTGTTTGACGGAGAAGGAATGGCTACAAAAAAACGTAATGTATTCGACAAAGGGGTACTGAAAACGTATTATATTGATACCTACTACGGAAAGAAGCTAAAGATGAAGCCAACCAGCGGAGGTACTACTAATTTGGTATTTAAAACCGGCAACAAAGACCTGAAAGGATTGATGGCTTCTGTGAAAAAAGGAATTCTGGTAACAGGATTTAACGGGGGAAACTGCAACGGAGCAACCGGCGATTTTTCGTACGGAATAGATGGCTTTGTTATTGAAAACGGCAAGGTAAAACAAGCTATTACCGAAATGAATATTACCGGAAATATGCTTACTCTGTGGGCAAATATTGCCGAAATTGGGAATGATGTAAAAGAAGACTCTTCGTGGAGAACTCCTTCTGTATTATTTAATGCTATAGATTTTAGCGGGCTGTAATAACCGCTCATATCACAAATTAACAAGAACCGTTTTGCCTGAGAAAATAAGGAGCAGAACGGTTCTTTTTTTATCTCGAATATTTTTCTGTTATACCAATTGTTTTTTTCACTTAAGCGAAGCTTTGAATCAGCAATGGTAAATGCCAATAGACAATTGAAAAGTTTTTTTGAAGGAGACAGAGATGTGTAGTGATATATAAATTAAAAGGTTTTTTTCATTTGCCGACGGGGGGCATTGTTTTTTTGTTAACAATTTGTTTAAAATTGAATAGAAAACCGTCAAAATGTTTGTATGTTCATTTTTTGTTCGCATATTTGTCTTCAGAAATTTGATGTAAAGAACCCAACAAAAAGTTTCTGCTCCACTTGAAACCATCAAAGGAAAGTTTTCCTTTTCCACTTAAAACCACAAGAAGGGAAATAATTAATGTTTATTTTTTCAGATTACAGTTTTGTGAATCTGAGCAAAACAAGATAGGAGATCTATGTTTTAAAAGAAATTAGGGAATCATATTGGTTTTCTGTATAATTATTGCCGGGAGGGATCTATCTACTTATTATTACTCACAATTTACCCTTCGTAGAATTCTTGTCCTCCCGGCTTTTTTTATAAGAAAGAATGTGATTAAAAACATATATAGCTGTTTAATTAATAACTAAAATTTATTTCTATGAAGAAAATTGCGATTTTTTTATCGATACTCCTTTTCATGGGAACAATGGTAGCTAATGCTCAGACCAGGACAGTAACCGGTACGGTTACTTCTGCCGAGGATGGCGAACCAATTCCCGGAGTTGCGATTTCAGTTAAAGGGACTACATTGGGAACTGTTACCAATATGGATGGTAAGTATTCTTTGAAAGTTCCACAGGATGCAAAAACTTTGATTTTTTCGTTTGTTGGGATGACAAATGTCGAAGTTGAAGTTGGAACTAAATCAACTATTAACGTTAAAATGAAGTCTGATGTTGTTGGTTTGGACGAGGTAATTGTTGTTGGTTATGGCGAAAAATCAAGAAGAGATCTTACTACTGCAATCTCTACTGTGGATGCAGAGGAGGTTCAGCGAATATCAACGGCAAATTTGTCCGGAGCCTTGCAAGGGAACACGACAGGAGTTGAGATTTCTCAAACATCTGGAGCTCCCGGGGGAGAGGTAAGTATGAGAATCCGGGGGGCAACCTCACTGAATGGTTCTAATAATCCTCTTTTTATTGTCGATGGGATGCCTATTGAAACATCATCTACTATATCTAATAATTATGGAGGACAACAAAATAACGCATTGTCCAGTATTAACCCCGAGGATATTGAGAGTATTGAAATATTGAAAGATGCTGCCTCTGCTGCAATTTATGGTTCACGAGCATCTAATGGGGTTGTTTTGATAACCACTAAGAGAGGAAAACAGGGAAGGCCTAAAATTTCAATTAATTCATACATGGGAATTCAAAACCCTCTGAATAAATACGAAATTGCAAATTATGGCGAATGGCTAAAGTATGGAGATGATAGTTATGAAGATGCTTATGACTCTGGATTTTGGTCTTATTATATAACCGGAAATACTGATTTATATGGTGCTTCAGATGAAACATTAGAAGAATATTATGCTTCTGTTGCCGACCAGGGAGATAACTACATGGATATGATTTATAATGATGATGCCATCGTTAGTGATGTAGCGGCGAGTATAAGCGGGGGAAATGATCAGACAAAATATTACCTAGGGGCATCTGCTTATAATCAGGAAGGAATGTTGCTGGGGCAGGATTATAAAAGATATAATTTTAAAGTAAATCTTGATCAGGATTTTACAAAGAAGTTTAGAGCCAAAGTAGGCTTTAGTATTACAAATGAGAATCAGGCTGTTGTAAATAACGACAATAATATCTACGGGGTTCTGAGTACTGCGATATTAGAAGCTCCGGGTAATGATATTTATGATGAAGATGGGGAATTTACCAGTGGTGTATGGACGTTCTCAAATCCTGTTCAGAATGCATTGGAAAATCAGGCACATCTAAAAACACTCAGAGTGATGGGGAATACCGATTTTCAATATAATTTAACGAATTGGTTGATGTTTTCAAGTAAATACGGATTGGACAACCTGCAATTAGATGAAAAGGAATATGATCCTGCCAATTCATCAGCTGGTTCAAGTACTAGTGGGTATGCACGGGAAGATGTTTCAACAATAAGACGTTTGACCACTACTCAATCGTTTATTTTTACGCCCCAAATAAGTGACGATATCGTTTTTAACGGAATGTTGGCGGGAGAGTATACTAAAAGAACTTATAAAGTAGTAAGAGCTGCAACTACTAATTTCCCATCAACAAAACTAAAAGAAGTTTCTTCTGGTTCTACCTTGGATGCAGCATTAGGTGAAAGCACTGAAATTAAGTTATTTTCTTTTATTTCCAGAGCGAGTGTTAAGTTGTACGATAGATATATTGCAGAGGCCTCATTAAGAGCAGATGGTTCTTCAAAATTTGGTCCGAATCATAAATGGGGATATTTCCCATCTGTTTCTTTAGGCTATATTATCTCGGAAGAAAGCTGGTTTAATGCCCGCCCAATTAACTTTTTGAAACTAAGAGCATCCTACGGACAAACAGGAAACGACTCTTCTATTAAAGCTTATACTGCTTTGGCTGGAGTCGAGAGCACTCCATACGCAGGGACATCAGGAACAGCTATTACGGACATTGGAAATGTTGATTTAAAATGGGAAACTACAGGGCAACTTGATTTAGGATTTACAATAGGCTTAGCCGACAATAGGCTTACATTTGAATACGATTATTTTTATAAGAAAACAAAGGACTTACTTATGGATGTTCCGCTTCCTGAGTCTTCCGGTTTCGATTCTCTTTACAAGAATGTTGGTTCTGTAAAAAATACCGGTCATGAATTTTCTCTTACTTGCCGGATATTTGACAATTCAGATTTTAAATGGAAAGCTACTGCCGGCTTAAGTACTTTGAAGAATAAAGTTACTTCATTAGGAGGCAATTCTCCTTATTCTCTTGGTTTTGTTAGTCGTGTTCAGGAAGGTGAGGAATTAGGCGCATTTTATGTGCTTCAATCTGATGGTATTTACAAAAGTGATGACGAGGTGCCGGCAAAAATTGCAGCAAACTACGGTGTGGGGGCAGGCGATGTAAAATATGTAGATCAAAATGACGACGGATTAATCAATGATGACGATTATATTATCGGTGGATCCCCCTGGGCTGATTTTACTTATAGTTTAAAAAATAGCCTCCAATTTAAGAACTGGGATCTGGACTTTTTGTTTACGGGCTCTCAAGGCAACGATGTGTTTAATGCTACATTACAATATGCTGGTTCTACTTCATCAGTATGGTATAATAAATTTAAAAATCAGTTGAATTATTGGTCCGAAACAAATACTGATGCTACATTGCCTCATCCTAAATCTTCTACAAGATCTTATAATAACAAAGATGCAACAAGGTTTGTAGAGGATGGTTCCTATTTGAAACTAAGAAACGTAACATTAGGATATTCATTACCTAAAAGCTTGTTACAGGGAAAAGCAGATATTCGGTTTTATGTTTCGGCAGATAATCTGTTTATGATTACTGATTATTCCGGAACCGATCCTGAGGTTAATTATTCTGGTGATAGTGCAGTTACGAGAGGAACTGACTTTTTGAGCTTTGGAGGAGCCAAGACTTTTAAGTTTGGTGTTAATTTAAATTTTTAATTAAAAGAAACTTTACAACATGAAAAAAATATTTTATTTTATAATAATGCTTTCGGGGATAATTTTTACCGGATGCGATGATGAATTGGAAGTTTCTAATCCTTTATCATTAGGTACTGACGATTACATTACAGATGATGAGTCAGCACAATTGGCTTTAGAAGGAATATATGATAAATATCAGAATACTTTTTATTATGGATATCCATATATGCTAACAGGCTTATATGCCGATGAGTTTTCTCACTCCGGATCTTATACCACTTTTGACGAATTTGAGGTAAACCTAGTTGCTGCAGATAATACTTCTATGGATGGAGTATGGGAAGATTATTATACTACAATTTTTCGCGCAAATTCCGTAATTCTGACATTGGAATCGTTAGGCGATGATGTGGTTAGCTCATCAGTAAAAACATCGATTACAGCAGAAGCAAAAGCAATGCGGGCTTTATTATATTTTGATTTGGTTCGGTTGTTTGGAGGCGTGCCAATGCCTACTGAGTTAGTTACGAATTCAGCATCATCTGTTAATGTTGCCCGATCAAGTGTCGATGAAGTATATACTGCTATATTAGAAGATCTTAACGCAGCTGATGGAAATATAGATGATAGCGACATCTTTCATATGTCCAATAATGCAGTAAAAGTTCTAAAAGCTAAGGTTTATCTTACTTTAGGAGAATATAGCAATGCGCAAACAGCATTGGAGGCTGTACTGGATGATTATTCTTTGCTGAGCAGTTACGATGATGTATTTACTACAGGAACAAATACTGAGGCTATTTTTAGAATTAATTATTCCTCTGATGACAAAAATTATCTTGCTTTTTTCTTTTATCCTTCAGGCTTGGGAGGACGGCGAGAATCGGCTCCTAATCAAACTTCTATTGATGCTTTTGAAACTGGAGATGTACGTAAAGAAACGTTGGCGGAATATTCATCACTATCAAGTGTCTATTTGAATAAATATACTGATATATCAACAGGAACAGACCAACCCTATGTTTTTAGATATGCTGATGTTCTTTTATTATATGCAGAAGCTGTTGCTCGACAATCCGATTATACAACAGCAGGAGTTTATTTAAATAAGGTACGAAACAGGGCTGGACTGGAAGACGTTACTGTTACTGCTTCTAATTATATTTCTTTAATTGCACAGGAGAGACGTGTCGAGTTATATGGAGAAGGACATAGATGGTATGATGGAGTTCGTCTTGGAATTATTAACGAAATGATTGCCAATAAAGATCAAAGTTCTTATAATGATAATTATGCTTTATGGCCTATTCCTCAGTCTGAGATAGATGCTAATGAGTCAATTAGTTCTGAGGATCAGAACCCGGGGTATTAGGCAATATCGTAACGAACTCTGGATTGATTTAAAAATATTAATTTAGAGTGTTGTTTAACTACTTAAAGAAAAGCAGCTTTTTCAAAAAAAAGCTGCTTTTCTTTATTCCCCTATATACTTGAAGTACGCGAAATTTTGAAATTATAATGGTTGCCGATAGACAGCTGAAAAGGCTTAAAAAGTTGTTGTGGCAGAGCGATGTCGAAGTCAACGATTTTAAGACTCAATTCAATTGTTGATCGGTATTACTCCTCCGAATGGTTCTTCCAGGAATTTTCTCTCCTACCTAAATCCCAAAGCAATACCTGCATTATATGAAGTGTATTCGGATCTGCTAACGGAGCCAAACAAACTAAAAAATGCCAGTTTAAAACGAATACCTGCATCTACGCTAATGTTGGATGAGTCAAAATCCAGGTCAATTGGGTTCTCTGCCAAATCTTCCGTATGTGTTGTCTCATCTATAGTGTATTTTAATACATATTTTCCTTTCAAATCTACTGTCGATTTATTGTTTGTATTCATAATACTTCCCCAAAAGGTTAGCGGGCCAAGTTTTTTCGACGCAATTATACCATATTTTAATGCTTTGGTTTCAATTTCCAGTTTTTGCGCCCCGTCATTGCCAAAAGAGATGGATGCATTTCCCGATTTATAGTCTCCGCTATTATACGAAAAAGTACTTTCTGCATTAATTCGGGAATAGCCAATAAAAGCAGAAGCATCGAATGGTAATTTTTTGAACCATGGCAATGTTTTTAAGAAGTTGTGTTTTATTCCTATTCCGAAAACGTCAATTTTGGCCTCATCATCGTCAATATCAATATTAATCTTTGGCACATAACGAAGCATAAGGTCGGTTTTGGGTAAAATTCCAAAAGTAAGCTGGGCTACCGGTACCGGTACAATATCAAACCCGGTTCCTGAAGGGGCTTTAAATTTAATTCCGGTGCTTTTACTTTCCAATAAAGGTCCTTCTGTCTTTTCTCCTGCAATGGTAGGAGCAGTACCATCCGAACCACTTACTGTGAGGTCAGACATGCCAATGCTATTCAGGTCGAATGTCTTGTCAGAACCGGGAATCATAATTGCACTTACCGATACCGACAAGTCAACGCCAAACAGTTTGTGGGTAGCCGCCGAATTATACCAACCATTATTCAGTCCGTCGCCTAAGGCCGAAGCATAAGGTTCCAGGTAATTCTTAAATAATAAATTAGCATCGTCCTTAGCTTTCAGGAATTCAATTACTCCCGATTGAGCAAAAGAGAACTGCACAATTCCTGCTAAAAAAATAAAAACAAATAATTTTTTCATAGAAACAGATTTTAATTATAAATAGAATGTGTAATGGAAAGTCAGGGTAAATATATTTTATACTGAGAGTTTTTCCAAATCTTTTATTTGTTTCGAAGAGGATAGTTATCCGGTAAGTTACTCCAATTGCATTTCAATGTGAGCCGTTATCAAGTGTTCCGAATTTATTATTTAATATCAGGGATTAATCGTTCGTTGCTTTTTTTTTGTGTTTGATTCTAAATGCTTTGGGGGTTTCTATTTTTTTTCTTGAGTAATGGGCTGTTAGTTAGTGTGTTGACAAGAGTCTTGTGTCTCATATCTAAAAATCTAACAGTCTGTTGTGGTGTCCGATTAATATTGAATAGGTTTTTCGTTTGGCCCGAAATGAAAAGAGATTATCGGTTTGTTGGCTCTCGAAGAGAGTTTTTATCTGTTTATTTTAAAATCTTTCTCTAATCCTATTGCCAGCCAGTTGGCCAAAGCCTGCCGGTTGTCGCTAACCACTAAGCGTTTTATGTCGCGCTGGTGATTCATGTTTCCCAGTTCAATAAACACAGCCGGCGGATATGTATTGCGCACTACATACAGGTTACGTGCCGATACCGTTCCCCGGTAGCCACGTCCGGGCTGCTTTTCTTTATACTTTTTCTCAAACGTATTTTTTAGGATATTGGCTGTTTTTTCTCCGGTTTTACTTCGTTTGTCGAAATAGAAAAATACATCAATATTCTCTTTCTTACTGCGCGAATCAACATGTGCAGCAATCATTCGTTGGTAAGCCCCTTTGTGTTTTTTGTAAAGCTGATTTACCGCTCTTGTGCGTTGCCGAAGGCGTTTCATCTGACTTAACGGAATAGGTTGGTTGGGATAACAGACCTCGTCTTTATCTGCTTTTAGATAACTTTCATCCCTTATGCCGTCATTTTTATCACGGGTAATAAGATAAACAGTAGCTCCTTCGGCAATAAGATTGCGTGCCAGACGCAATATTACATCGTAAGCATATTCATCTTCACAAATCTGGTGTCCTTTGTGTTTTCCTACAGCCCCGGGATCCGGGCCACCATGGCCTCCTACTAAATAATAAACAGCTCCTTTTAACTCGTTGCCGGTGATTTCAATATCTGCATATTTTTTACCAAAGATATTATAGTGTACCGTTTTTATTTTCTTTTTTGCGGTTCCCGTTGCAGGTGCGGCAGAAGATACTTTGGGGTCTGGCAGTTTATATTTAACCCCGGCAAACAAAGCATTGTTTTTCCCGATGTGTTTTTTATTAAGCACAATAAAACTGTCCATGCTTTCCGAAATGGAATAGCCATAGCGTTTTAGTAAGCTGTAAATTCCGTCGCCCTTTTGAGCGGTTACGACTTTACTTTGAGCAAAAGAATGAATGGTGAAAATTGATTGTAGTAAAAATAACACAAAAATTACCTTCGTAAAATATTTTATATGTAAGTTTGACCGGAACATCAGTGCTTGTTTTTGTTTCTTTATAAAAAGGAAATAATACAAAAATAAGCCTAACATTTATTAATTTTTTTTATTTATGAAAAAATCTTTCCGCTATACATTGTTGATAACTTTGGTTTGCCTGCTTTTTGCCTGTAAGTCAGAATATAAGAAATCAACATTTCATGCCGAAAATATCATTGTTTCGTCCGGAAATACAACAATAGATAGTAGTATTGTCAGGTTGTGCCGACCCTACAAAGAAAAATTGGACAAGGATATGAACCGTGTAATTTCGGTTTCTCCAATAGTAATGGATAAAAATAAACCGGAAAGCTTACTTACCAATTTTTTGGGAGATTTACTGTTGGAAGAAGGCAAAAAAGTAAGCCGGGAAAAGCAGTTGGGTTTTATTCCTGATGTTTCTTTCTTTAACTATGGAGGGATAAGGATGGCTGCATTACCAAAAGGAGAAATCACTGTTGGAAAAGCTTTTGAATTAATGCCTTTTGAAAATCAAATGGTATTTGTAAAAATAAAAGGCAGCAAAATGAAAAGTTTTATGGATTACATTGCCAGACATGGAGGAGGAAGTATAGGGGGAGCCCGAATTGTAATCTCGAACCAAAAAGCAATAAAGATAAAAATAGGCGAAAAAGACTTCAATCCTAAAGCATCATACTGGGTTGTTACCAATGATTATGTGGCCGGAGGGGGCGACGGACTGAATGCCTTTAAGAATTACCTGGCTTATATTAACAGCGAAGTAAAAATAAGAGATGCTATAATTTCATACATGGAAGAACAACAAAAAAATAATAAGCAATTAACTGCAAAACTCGACAGGAGGATTTGTTATGATGAATAGAAGGATATTTATCCGGAATATTGCCGCCGGAACTGCTGGACTTACGCTGGGAGCTGCTCCGCTGAAACTGTTGGCAAGCGATGAGTTTGTTACAATTTCCATCATGCATACCAACGATATACATAGTCATATTGAGCCTTTCGAAAGCAACAACAAACGTTATTCCCAAAAAGGAGGTTTGGCCAGAATTTCGGAAATCGTAAAAGAACAACGAAAAATTAATCCCGGCACTTTCCTTTTCGATGCAGGAGATATGTTCCAGGGAACACCGTATTTCAACTATTTTAAAGGTGAATTGATGTTTAAAACGATGAGTGCCATGGGCTACGATCTTGGCACTATCGGGAACCACGAATTCGATAATGGCCTGCAAGGAATTCTCGAACCGTTACCGCATCTGAAATTTCCGTTAATTACCTCGAACTACGACTTTTCGGACACCATTTTGGCCGGTAAGTTTGAAAAATACAAGATTTACAAACAGCAGGGAATCAAAATAGGTGTATATGCACTTGGTGTCGAATTGAAAGGCCTGGTTGCTGAAAAAAACTACGGGAAAACAGTATATAACAACCCGGTTACGGTGGCTCGAGAAATGGAAGAATTTCTTAAGAAAGAAAAAGAATGCGATTTGGTGGTTTGTCTTTCTCACCTGGGACTGGAATATTCGAACGATAAAGTAAGCGACAAAGTAATTGCTGATGAAACATTCTACACCGATCTTATTATTGGCGGGCATACGCATACTTATCTCAAAGAACCGCTTTTGCGCACCAATAAGGCCGGACAACAAATTATTGTAAATCAGGCCTGGTGGGGCGGACTGGTAATGGGGAAAATTGATTTCGTATTCAGTCGTTCCGATAAAAAGCAAATAGCTGCCTACTCTAAAAACATCGGATAAAAAAAGAATGAAGCGAATTCAAAGACTATTGTTATCTCTTATTTCGGGGGTGCTGCTAAGCCTGGCATGGCTGGGTTTTCCCGGTTGGATTCTGTTTGTGGCTTTCCTGCCTTTGCTCTGTCTCGATAAGTTTTTTATTGACCGAAAAAACGAATATCACGGAGTCTCTTTTTGGGGGCATGCCATGCTGGCTATGCTGGTTTGGAACATATTAAGCACATGGTGGATTATGCATGCCACACTTGTGGGGGCAGTTATGGCCATTCTGGTCAATTCTTTCCTGATGTCGCTAACTTTGTGGCTGGCTCATGTGGCTCGCCGGAAATTTAAGGCAAGTTTAGGCTATATTTCGTTCATCGTTTTTTGGTTATCTTTTGAGTTTTTTCATTTTCACTGGGATATTGAGTGGCCGTGGTTGCAACTCGGAAATGGTTTCGCCAATAATGTGAAGATGATTCAGTGGTACGAAGTTACCGGGGCTTTCGGAGGAACGTTGTGGGTACTTATTGTAAATGTGCTGATTTTTCAGTTGTTCAATAGCTTACAGAAAAAGGATAAGCGCAGGATACTACAGGTTGCTTCTGTTTTATCAGTGTTTTTGGTTATTCTTCCGGCTGTTTCATTTATACGCTATTATTCATACACGGAAAAAGCGAATCCTGAGAAAGTTACCGTCGTTCAGCCCAATATCAATCCTTATTCAGAAAAGTACAACATGAGAGCCGAGACAATAAAAAAAGACAAATTTTTGCGTCTGGCCGCTTCTGTTTCCGATAATGAAACCGATTTTATTGTTGGTCCGGAAACGTTTTTGGAAAATCCTTCGTATTGGAATGAAGCAATGCTAAATAACAATGTCTTTTTGCATGAAATGGAAACGTTTCTTCATCGCTACAAAAAGGCCGAAATGGTATTCGGGGTTTCTTCTTTCAAAATATATACGAAAGAATCGGAGGTAACAAGAACCGCACGTACACGAAATGGCGTAACTTACGACCGCTTTAATACCGCAATTTTTATCGGCCGAAAATTAAAGCCCCAGCTTTATCATAAATCAAAACTCGTAGTAGGGGTTGAAAAGATGCCTTTTATGAAATACCTCGGGTTTATCCGTGATATTGTAATTAATATTGGTGGCACTACCGGAAGCCTTGGAAGACAAAAGGAGGCGTCGAATTTTGTTGCTAATGATAGCATAGAAATAGCTCCGGTTATTTGTTATGAATCGGTATTTGGCGAATATGTCACAAGCTATGTGAAAAAAGGAGCCAACCTGATTTTCATTATCACCAACGACGGCTGGTGGAAGAAAACGCCCGGCTATAAGCAGCACATGTCTTTTGCACGCCTGCGTGCTATTGAAACAAGACGCAGCATTGCCCGGTCGGCAAATACCGGAATATCATGCTTCATCAATCAGCGAGGCGATGTTTTACAGGCCACCCAATGGTGGAAAGACGATGCAATATCTGGGGAAATAAATACGAATGATAAACTTACATTCTATGTGGAAAATGGCGACTATATTGCCCGCATAGCTTTGTTTATCAGTATATTGCTTGTTTTGGTAATGTTTTTGAAACGTTTTTCCCGGCAGTACCCGTAATAAAGGTTGGAAAAAGTTTGACAATGCTTTGAGAGTTCTAATGTCTTGTTTCAAAATCGTTGAACAATTTTAAACAGCAATCAAGCAATTTCTGACTACTGTGATAAAATAAACCAATAAAGCAACAATGACAATAGTTTTGATACAGAAAAGAAAGAAAAACGAAGAACACTTTCGGGGATTGTTTCCCATTGTTTTTAATCGTATTCTCTTTTTATTGTCTTGTCGTTAACTTAATATAGATGAAACAGCCCATGGCTGAGATTATAACTGAGGCACATATGTGTATGACTGATATTTTATCTCACCCAACAAATGGGCTTCATAAAAATTTAGACAGATGAAAAACCGAAGAGATTTTTTAAAAACAGGAGTAGCTGCCGCAGCAGGAGCTTCACTTGTTGGAATTCAGCCGATTATGGCCTCGTGCCAATCAAAAGACTTTGTGACGAAACGTCCGGGTATAAATAAAAGAAACTTTGTTTCGCAAGCGGTTGAAGACACAATCGTTGCCACAAAAGCAAAAATCAAAGATCCTAAAATAGCCTGGTTGTTCGAAAACTGTTTCCCAAATACGCTTGATACTACCGTTGAGGCCGAAACCAAAAACGGGAAAAACGATACATTTGTTATTACCGGAGATATTCATGCCATGTGGCTTCGTGATTCTACAGCTCAGGTCTGGCCTTATTTGCCGCTTGCGCCCAAAGATAAAAAACTTCAGCAGCTTTTGGCCGGGGTAATCAATCGTCAAACACAATGCATTCTTATCGATCCTTATGCCAATGCTTTCAATAAAGAACTTGTTCCCGACGGATGGGAGAGTGATAATACTGATATGAAAGACGGGGTGTACGAGCGTAAATGGGAAATTGATTCCCTGGCTTATGCTGTTCGGTTAGCTTATAACTACTGGAAAACCACCGGCGATACTTCTGTTTTTGATGCAGACTGGCAACAGGCTGCCCGACTTATTGTAAAAACATTTAAGGAGCAACAACGTAAAAACGGGGTGGGGCCTTATAGTTTTCTGCGTAAAACCGACCGGCAACTGGATACCTTGTCAAACGGAGGATATGGAAGGCCGCTGAAGCCTATAGGCCTTATTAATTCTTCATTTCGCCCGTCGGACGATGCAACTACTTTGGGATTTTTAATTCCGTCAAACCTTTTTGCGGTGGTTTCGTTAAGACAAATGGCTGAGATTAGTTCTGAAATTACCGGTGATATTGCTTTTGCACAAACATGTAGAACACTCGCAGGCGAGGTGGAAGCAGCTATCGAAAAGTACGGGATTATAGAACATCCGAAATACGGGAAAGTATATGCCTACGAAGTTGATGGTTTTGGAAATTGTATTTGCATGGACGACGCGAATGTTCCCAATTTACTGGCATTGCCCTATTTGGGATTAGTCGAAAAAAATGATGTGATTTATAAAAATACCAGAAACTTGGTTTGGAGTAACGATAATCCCTATTTTTTCAAAGGAAAAGCCGCAGAAGGATTGGGGGGACCTCATGTGGGGTATGATATGATTTGGCCCATGAGTATTATTATGCGGGCAATGACCAGTACTGATGATGCTGAAATTCGTTGGTGTATCCGTACGCTGCGCGATACCGATGCTAACACCGGTTTTATGCACGAAACTTTTCATAAAGATAATCCGGAGAAATTTACAAGATCCTGGTTTGCCTGGGCAAACACATTGTTTGGCGAGTTGATACTGAAATTAATAAACGAAGGGAAAGGAAGTCTGTTAGGATAAAAAGAGGGCGTTCCGGGGAAGACGAACCTCTGCCATTGGTGTGCTCTTACTTCTAACGGGAGTAACTAGTGTTATTGATTAAACGGGGGCTACAGACTTCCGGTAAACATTTTGATTTCAAAGTGAACTTTAAGCGAAACTTGAAAAAAATTGGTGAGATTTGTGGTTAGAATTTTTATAGCTGCCGACAGCTACCTGCTCGTATATTCAACAGAACCACATTTTTAAGACAAAAAAAATCCGCATCAGTCCGTTTTGCGCAAAACCCCTGTATAACAAGATTTGAGTGCCCGGCTGATCAAACTTCCATCGGTCAAATGACTCATCTCAATTTACATTGGGACTACAAGGCCTGTTTTAGCAACCATAAAGAGCGTTCTCGGTTTAATTTTTTCTGTTGAGTTTGCCAATTACTGAACTAATGCGGACAATATCTTCTGTTAAAGAACTCTTTTTGTTGATTCAAAAATAGCGTTAAGCTTTATCATTTCCAAATTTTTGAATAAAAATGTTGAAAGCAGGAATTGGTACTAAGACAGTGGTTTAAAATAAACTGACCTTTTCTACTTGTTCTTTTGTCTTTTAACTGCCTCCCAGAATCCTTGAGTAGTTCACTATTTTCGGATGTTTAGAGTTATTGAAAAACCGAATTTCTGCGTATAAGTCGGTCCGTTTATTTCTGATCAGTACCTGCTTGCAATATTCCTGCTTTCTTTTCTGTCAAAAATTACCCTTCGTAGGAGTTAATGCCTAAGGTCTCCATTTTACGGTCAACCTTTTTCACTAATCCTTGCAAAACTTTGCCCGGACCAATTTCGGTAAACGAAGTAGCCCCATCGGCAATCATATTTTTTACAATTTGTGTCCATTTTACAGGCGCAGTTAATTGAGCAACCAGGTTTTCTTTTATTACCTCCGGATTTGTAATCGGCAGTGCATTAACATTCTGGTAAACCGGACATATCGGATTGTTAAAGGTGGTTGACTGGATAGCCGCCGCCAGTTCCGCACGAGCCGGTTCCATGAAAGGAGAATGGAAACCTCCTCCAACAACCAGTTTCAAAGCGCGTTTTGCTCCTTTTTCGGTAAGTACTTCACAAGCTTTGTCAATTCCGGCTATTGATCCGGAAATAACCAGCTGCCCCGGGCAATTGTAGTTTGCCGGAACTACCACGTCGTCAATCGAAGCACATGCTTCTTCTACAACAGCATCTTCAAGTCCAATAATTGCAGCCATTGTCGACGGTTCAATTTCGCAGGCTTTTTGCATGGCCATAGCACGTTGCGAAACCAGTTGTAACCCATCTTCAAAGTTTAATGCACCATTGGCAACCAATGCCGAAAATTCACCCAATGAATGGCCTGCCACCATATCCGGATTAAAGTTTTTCAATGTTTTTGATAATAGCACTGAATGCAGGAAAATAGCAGGCTGGGTAACCTTGGTTTGTTTCAGATCGTCAACCTCGCCTTCGAACATAATTTTTGTAATGTCGAAACCTAAAATCTCGTTTGCTTTTTCGAACAAAGCTTTTGCTTCTGCCGAATTTTCATATAAGTCTTTGCCCATTCCGGGAAACTGTGCCCCTTGTCCGGGAAATACGTAAGCTTTCATATGATTCAATTTTTAAATACGGAACAAAAATAAACGAAAATCATAAAATGCATCAAAAAATACTATTTATCGGGACTTTCAATCTGCAAATCAATGTATTTTATTGGAACAATAAGCTGGTTTGTTCAATTTTCCAAGAAAAAATATTATTCTACCGTAACTGATTTGGCTAAATTACGCGGCTGGTCAACATTGCATCCTTTTAGCAGTGCAATATGATAAGCCAGTAGCTGTAAGGGGATTACCGCCAGTAGTGGCGCCATCGCCGGATGTGAACGAGGAATTTCAATTACATCGTTGGCCATCTTTCTCAGTCCTTTGTCGCCTTTGGTAACAATTGCAATTACGTTTCCTTTTCGGGCTTTTATTTCCTGGATGTTGCTCACAACTTTTTCATAATATTCGTCATGGGGAGCTACCACTACAACAGGAAGGTTGTCGTCAACAAGGGCAATGGGGCCGTGTTTCATCTCCCCGGCAGCATATCCTTCGGCATGAATGTAGGATATTTCTTTCAGTTTCAGGGCGCCTTCCAATGCAACCGGGAATAAGTATCCCCGTCCGAGATAAAGAGCATTTATTGCCTCTTTATATTTTTCAGCTATTCGGCTTATTTTTTCATCGTTTTCTAGAATGATTCGTCCTTTATTCGGGATTTCAGCAAGCTCTTTTACCAATGTTTGGTACTCTTTTTCGCCAAGTGTGCCTTTTTGTGCCGCCAGTTTTAGAGCAATCATGGTTAGTACGGTAACCTGTGCTGTAAAAGCTTTGGTTGATGCCACTCCTATTTCCATGCCGGCATGTGTGTAAATTCCAGCATCAGTTTCGCGCGATAACGATGAGCCTACTACATTGCAAATGCCCAATACTGTAGCTCCTTTTTCTTTAGCCAAACGTAAAGCAGCCAGCGTATCGGCAGTTTCTCCACTCTGGCTTATCAGAATAACAACATCTTTTGAATGAATAACCGGTTTGCGGTAACGAAATTCCGATGCATATTCCACTTCAACCGGCACCTGTGCATATTCCTCTAACAAATATTCACCAATAAGCCCGGCATGCCACGATGTTCCGCAACCAACGATAATGATTCGCTGAGCCTCCATCAGTTTAGGGAAGACATGCAGCAACCCGCCCAGGATGATTTCCGAATAATTGTTTTGCAGCCTTCCGCGAAAAGTTTCCTCAATGGTTTTGGGCTGTTCGTATATTTCTTTGAGCATAAAGTATTCAAAATCACCTTTGTCGGGTTCTCCTATTTCTAGATCGAGGTTTGATACTTTTAGTGTAACCGGGTTGTCTTGTACATTTTTTAGCGTAAAACCATCGTGCTGAAGGATTGCGATGTCTTCGTCGTTCAGATAAACTACCTGTTTGGTGTATTGTGCGATGGGCGATGCGTCGCTGGCAACAAAATATTCGTTATCGCCCAATCCTACTACCAACGGACTGCCCTTTCGTGCCACAATCATTTTATTGTCTTCGTTGTTGCACAGAACAGCTATCCCGTAAGCTCCTACTACCTTTGTTAATGCCAGTTGTACCGCGGCTTCCGGGGTAATTTTTTTGTCTTTGTTGTAGAAATGCTCAATCAGGTTGGCCAGTACCTCTGTATCTGTTTCACTTTTAAACTGATAGCCTTGTTTTAAGAGTCCGTCTTTCAGTCTCGTATAGTTTTCAATAATCCCGTTATGCACCACTGAAAACAGGCCGTTCATCGAACTGTGCGGATGTGCATTTATGTCGCTTGGCTCTCCGTGGGTAGCCCAACGTGTATGTCCAATGCCCATTGTTCCTGAATTATTGTGCTGTTTTACATACTTTTCAAGGTCAGCAACCTTGCCTTTTTTCCTGTAGCTTCGGAGTTTGCCATTGTATAAAGCCACGCCGGCAGAGTCATAGCCCCTGTATTCCAATAATTTTAAGCCTTCAATTAAAATTGGGAAAGCTTCTTTGTTTCCTATGTATCCAACTATTCCACACATAAATATTCGTTTAATATTCAATGTTTAAGACGTCCTTCTTTTTTTTTATTTATCTTATTTATTACCGGTATACTTAGCTGATTTTTCAATTTTCAGCATCATATTTATTATTTCGTTTCCCAGTTTTTCTTTCTTTTTCATGTGCAGCTGAATGGTTTTTACCGTATCGTTACTCTCGAATTCGCCACGCACTTCTGCAAAATCGAGCTCTCGTGCTCCGTTTTGTCCGTCTACGCCAAAACCTATTCTTTTCGACATCGAAAATTCTTTTTTAGCATCTTCGTACAAATACTGGTCAATTCCCAAGACACTTTCTTGCCACTTTTTTACAATGCAAATTATATCGTCAGGCTTTAGTTCACTAATTTTCTTTCCATAAAATTTTTCCAGTTCATCAATTGCCCATGTCCATTCGTAGTTGTAATAGTTTTTGTGCAGCATTGCTATTCCTGCATTTACTTCTTCGAGCGACTGAATTGTTCCGTCTTCGATAGAAACAAGTAGCTGTAACAGCGCCTCATGAGGGCAAAGCATTCCGGACAAATCCACCCAGTAGCCTTTCCCCAGTTGGGTGTCGGGATGGAGAGCCCTGGTGATTTCTTTTTCATTATTGAATTTTTGCCCGTGTAAACGTGAAATTACTGAATTGCCGAGGAATTTCCAGATGGCTTTTTCGTACAGGTCGATGCCTCGGTTAAGCGCCCGTTTGTCAATTTTCATTTTGTTGTAGCTGTACATCTCGGCGTCTTCTCCGCACGATTGTCGCACAGCATGCAATTTTTCCAGTCCTACCGTCATTTTATGAATGGTGTAAGGACTAAGCAGGTTAAAATTGATGAAGTCGAGCAGGTTTGAATCCGTACGTTTGTCACGTTTCGGCCATTTTTGGGTATCTCGGATTGTCCCGATACTTTTCAGGTTGATAGCAGGAACCAAGATACTTTCGTCCTTGCTTTCAATCAGGTAGGAGAACGGGAAATCGGTGGTGTCGCAATGCTTGTAGTGCCGCCCCATTACCAGCGAAAATGCCCCGATGTGCGAAGGCCATAAAAGGTACGAGTTGCTGGTGGTTTTTGCCCCGCGTTCCAGTATTCCCTGATGAATTGGCCCTAGTTTGTATAGATGGTTACTTTGATTGGAGCCACTGCCGGCATTCATAAACGAAAACATTCCGGCAATCAATAGGGTGGATTTATGATGTGTTACAGTATAAGGGCCAGCAAAAATGGAACACGCTTCGCCATGAAATCCCTGGCAATTGGCAAAAAATAGGGAGTTTTCTGCCGAATAATGTTTGTCGAGCGTACACCCCTGGCCTATAAAACATTTTGCAATTAACGTAGCGTCTGTAATGCGTGTGCCTGAGCTTACAATAAAATCATCCATAATAACGCCTTCTCCAATGTGGACAGGTGCTTCGTAGTTGCTGTTAATACTGCCGTTTTTCAGCTTTTTGGCACCATGAATAACGGTTGCAGCACCTGTCTTTACATTTAAAATGGTATCGCAATTCAATATTCGCGAATGTGCCCCGATGGTTCCCCTGTCGTTGGTTACAAAATTGGTATAATTCAGCACCATTTTTTTTAATGCACTTATTAATTTTGGGCGATGTCGGTATAATGCCATCATGTAAGCTACATGTGCCGAAAGGTAGTCATAGATTGGAATTTCGCGACCAGCTCCTTCGTTGATTGTTTCAACTACTACTCCGTTGCCGAACGAAGTTTTTCCGTCGACCGCCAGCGTTGTTATATTATGGATAACAGCTCCTTCTTCGATGTTGTAATTGGCAATATAGCTTCGAACATTAAAAATAAGCGCGTTTTTTCCTACCGAACAATTGTGGAGCCAGGCGTTGTATATTCCTGAGTGAAATGTAATTCCGCCTACAAGTTTTACTGTTCCGCTGAAATTATTTAATAAAATATGCCCGGTGAATTTGCTGTTTTCGATATTTGTAGTGGTAAAATTATGAGGAACTTTAACGAGATTCCAGTTAGAGGAAGAACATCCCTGGCAAATTAGGTGCCCGATTTCTTCGTCGTTTATCTTGCGATAAGCAGTACTGTTTCTAACCATACCTGTTTGCTTTTGAAAAAACAAAGTTATCGGAAATGATGAGAAAATAAACTTGTAAACATGACATAAACAAAACAAGCGGAGATTAAAACATGACATATTTCTTCTAATCTGTTGTTATGTGTTGTTTTAGATATTTTAGAAGCAGTACGTTAAAAATTATTTGGATAGTAAAAACAGTACTATACTTGGTGAAGGTAAGCAGAAAGGCGTATCTTTCCGGAGATTTTCAATTTCTTTCGCAATCGAACTCTTGCTGTTTCAACACTTTGAGGTGCAATGTTTTGAAGGCCGGAGATTTCTTTGCTGCTTAGGCCGAGACGAAGATAAGCGCATAGTTTTTTTTCTTTTGTTGTAATGGCAGGATGTTTGGTTTTCAGGCGTGTCAGAAAACCGGGATACGAGAATTCCAGTTGTTTCTCAATCATTTCCCAGTCGGGCTGTATCGAAGGAGCTTCTCTTACTAACCGGGCCAGTTTCTGCCATTTTTCATGTCGTTTCAACATTCCCTGCTCCTCCAGTAAATTCAACTGGTTGCTTATTTTTGAAATTAGTTCATTTTTTTGCGACAGCTGTAGTAAATAAGATACAAGTTCGCGGTCTTTCATTTCCAGCTCTTTTTGCATCCGGCTACGGGTTCGCTGTTCTATTTCCTTTCCGCTTTCCATTTCCTGTATTTGTCCCATTGCCCGTTTTAGGCGGGTGATATCCTGTATGGATGTCCGAATGCCGAGATACTTGCCTTGTTTGTCATACACGCCACGCACATTCATGGTGCACCAGCGCAACTGTTTGGTGCGTGTAAGGATCCTAAATTCCAGTGCTTTTGGGACAAGCATCTGGTCGATTGAGTGTTTGAAAAAAACAGCATATTTTTCGCGGTCCGGGGTGTAGACCAGCAATGAATCAATGCCTGCTGAAAACATAATCTGATTGGCTGTGTATCCGGTAAGATCGAAACAGGAGGGCGAACAATACTTTATCTTTCCTTCCGGACCAAACCAAAGTTCCCATCCAAAAGTAAAATCGGCTATCAATTGGTAAAATAATCGTTCGTCCTGTTCTTTTTTTAGCACTGTTTTGTTTTCCTGAAGCTCATATTTTAAGTCGGAAACCTGTTGCTCCAGTTGTCTGATTTTTTCAACAGCATTGTCATTATTTTTGGGGACAGGCATAAGTTAATACTCCCTTTTATCGGTTTTGTCTTTCCACTGTTCAAATACCGGCAGTCCTTCGTCACGAATAATCTTTTCGAAGTCAATTTTTCGCTTGTCAATGTCCAGCTTTAGTTCGTCATAAATAAACTGATCGTCGAAATCGGCTTTTGCAGCGTCAATGCGCGTGCAGGCATAAAACACTTTTAGCGGGCGTGCCCAGTAAATTGCGCCAAGACACATCGGACAAGGTTCGCAGGAAGTATAAATAATACACCCGTCGAGTTGGAAGGTTCCCAGTTTTTTACATGCTTTTCGGATGGCTACTACTTCGGCATGTGCCGTTGGGTCGTTATGGGAAGTTACCTGGTTGCATGCCCGTGCAATTATTTCACCATTTTTTACCACAATTGCCCCGAAAGGCCCTCCGGAATTTGCTTGCATTCCTTCTTTTGCCATGCGGATTGCTTCCCGCATAAATTTTTTATCTGATTCAGTCATAATTAAACTACGTGATGCAGACTAAAATAGCAAACAATAAGGAAACGACAAAACGAGGAGGCCGATTATTCGGAAACTGTTTTTGCCTGGCGCTTCCGGTCGTGTTCGTTCAATAAAATTTTCCGAATGCGCATGTGGTTTGGCGTAACTTCAATGTATTCGTCGTTACGGATGTATTCCATTGCTTCTTCCAGTGAAAATTTAACAGCAGGCGCAATTCCTGTTTTTTCATCGGTTCCGGCAGCACGCATATTGGTGAGTTTTTTTGTTTTTACGATATTCAGGGTAAGGTCGTCCATGCGGGTGTTTTCGCCTATAACCTGTCCGGCATATATTTCTTCTCCCGGGTCAACGAAGAAACGTCCGCGATCTTGCATTTTGTCTAAAGAATAGGCTATGGCAGTACCTGTTTCCAAAGCGATTAGTGCCCCGTTTCTTTTTACGCCAAGGTCTCCTTTCCATGGTTCGTAACCTTTTAACCGATGTGCCATAATAGCTTCGCCTTCGGTAGCTGTAAGCATTTGGTTTCTCAGTCCAATCAGTCCGCGGGATGGAATGTCGAATTCCAGATGAGCACGGTCGTCTTTTACTTCAATATTGGCAATATCTCCTTTTCTTGCAGTAACCAATTCAATTACTTTTCCTGAGAAAACTTCTGGAACCTGTACCGTAAGTGCTTCGATTGGTTCGCATTTTTTTCCGTCTACTTCTTTTATGATAACTTTAGGTTGCCCTAACTGTATTTCATATCCTTCGCGACGCATGGTTTCAACCAGGATCGACAAATGAAGAATACCCCTTCCGTATACCAGAAATGAGTCGGCAGAGTTGGTTTCTTCTACCCGTAATGCCAGATTCTTTTCGATTTCTTTATACAGGCGATCGCGCAACTGCCTTGATGTTACATACTTCCCGTCTTTTCCAAAAAATGGAGAGTTGTTGGAAACAAATAACATACTCATGGTAGGTTCGTCGATATGCATTGGTTTTAATCCTTCCGGGTTTTCGGCATCCGCAATAGTATCTCCAATGTCAAAGCTGTCTAATCCCAAAACAGCACATATTTCTCCTGATGGAACAGGTTGTTTGGTTTTTTCTTTTCCCAGTCCTTCGAACAGGTAGCATTCTTTTGCAACTGTTTTGGTGATTGTGCCGTCGCGTTTTACCAATGATACAGGCGCTCCTGGAACCAATTCTCCCCTGGAAACTCTTCCAACGGCAATCCTTCCGGTATAAGAAGAATAATCGAGCGAGGTAATTCGCATTTGTAGAGTTCCTTCTTTTGGTGTTGCTGCCGGAATGTATTTCAAAATAGCATCAAGTAAATAACTTACATCTTCTGCCGGATTTTGCCAGTCGGAGCCCATCCATCCGGCTTTTGCCGATCCGTAAACCGTTGGAAAGTCCAGCTGTTCTTCAGTAGCATCAAGACTAAACATCAGATCGAAAACTTTTTCTTGTGCAATATCCGGAGTACAATTTTCCTTGTCAACTTTATTTACCACAACAATGGGTTTTAAACCCAGTTCAATGGCTTTTTGCAAAACAAAACGGGTTTGTGGCATTGGCCCTTCAAAGGCATCAACAATCAGTAGAACACCATCTGCCATATTCAGTACACGTTCTACTTCGCCTCCAAAGTCGCTGTGTCCCGGGGTATCAATAATGTTTATTTTTGTGTCTTTATATCTTACAGAAACGTTTTTTGAAAGAATCGTTATACCACGTTCACGTTCCAAATCATTGTTATCCAGCAGAAGTTCCTGAACTTCCTGGTTGTCGCGAAACAGTTTTACCTGGTGTAAAATACGATCGACCAATGTTGTTTTTCCGTGGTCAACGTGTGCAATAATTGCGATGTTCCTGATTTCCATTATTTTTACTTTTATTGTTTTACTTTATTCCGAAATGTTTGAACTGTTTTCTTTTTCAATAAATTACAACAATACTGCATATCGGCAAATAAGCGCGCAAATGTATAAAAGTTTTGCATTTTAGAGGCTAAATCAAAGTTAATTCGTTTGATTTAACGGGAAAATTAATTCTAAAAAGTCATTGAGTCCGGTTAATTATGTCGATTACATTTCCGCTTTGTTAGAAAGTACAGGGAGTTGGGCTTTTTTTCTTCAACTTTAAAACTCTGTTATTTTGCCCGAAGTAAATATCAAGCGAAGTGTCTGTATTCTCGTTATCCCTTTTGTCGGGCGTTAGGAATAAAAATATAGCCGAAACAACAGAATTTTTATTCTGTTATTTCAGCTAAATTAAAAACAACCATTCGAATTTATACAATTAACGTTCTGGCAGCGTGTCCCACCATGTTTTTTTCATAATTAATGCGCAAACTGCGGTTATCCCAATGGTAATTCCAATGGGGAAAGCTTCCTGTAAAACAATATAAACAGGCAAAGCCACTAAGGCAGTTTGTCCGATGATGCCTAATATCACATTTAACATATCGCGTTTGAAAGTTTTGTTTGGTACAAACCCGGGATTTTCAGCTATCACCTTGTCTCGAACCGGCCCCCAGAATCCCCATGGATTTACGGTTTTGTAGAATTCTTTTAAAGTAGCTTCATTTGTGGGTTTGGTAAGAAATGTTCCGAGCAATGCCCCGGCTGTAGAAATTATGAGTAGCCATGGAAAATAATAAAGGTCGAGCGTATCGGTAATGCGTGGAAAGATAAGTGCAGGAATCAAGCCGAATACCATACCCCAGAAATAGCCATAACCGTTAAAACGCCACCAATACCACTTTAAAACATTTGAAACTACATAGCTGCCGTAAAGACCGGAAACAATCCATTGCAACATGCTGTTTACATCCTGTGCAAATACTCCGAAAATTATGCTGACGATTACCACAACCACTCCAACAATGTAGTTCATGTTGCGGATTTGTTTATTGTTGGCTTTGGGCTTAATATAGCGAAGGTAGATATCGTTTACAATGTATGCCTGTGCAGCATTCAATGTGCCGGCAAAGGTTGAGTTAAATGCAGCCAGGAGTCCGGCCAGCAGCAGTCCCATAAAACCTGCCGGAACAAACTCTGCAATGGCAGAAGGCAGTATCTGTTCGAAATCTATTTTTCCGCCCACCAACAAGTTTAGCTTGTCGTAATAAAGCACTGCCAATACCGCAAATCCGGCAATCATAAAATAACGAATGGGCATCAATACTACTGATACAAAACCACTCATCTTTGCTGCATCTTTAGGCGACTTTGTTGAAAGTATTTTTTGCATGTCGTAGGTAGGTGCCGGCCCTGCCAGCGAAACAAGCAGTCCCTTAAAAAGCATCATCATGAAAAAGATGGTAAATAAAGAATAGCCATCACTTGATATTTTGGCGTTTACCTCATTAATAATCCCACTCCAATCGAGGTTGTTAAGTTTCCATCCGAAGAATGGAGAATGCCAGCCTTCCGGTACGTTCAACGATTCAACCGCCAGTGCTTTCATGGCCAAAACTCCAATAAGTATGGCCGATATCGTCATGATAATATATTGAAGTACATCAGCCCATACAATACTTGTCATTCCGCCAATCACAGCATAAAAAACGGCGAAAAGGGTAAAGGTAATGCCATATATATGAGGAACATATTCAATCGGGACGTTAAATGGAACATATGGGGCAACCATATCCCAAGGAATAAAAATCATAACAAATTTTCCGAGCCCTATAAAGCCGTAAGCCAGGTAGCCTAAGCACAGAATAAGCGCAAAAACTACGACTACCCCATGCGAAAGATTACTGTCTAACGAACGGCCAAAGCGAGTGTTTATCCATTCGGCACCGGTTGTTACCTTTGAGCGACGCAGCCAGATACTAAGAAATACCATTAAAAATATTTGGTTGAAAACAGGCCATAACCACGGAATCCATATACTTTTTAGTCCATAAACAAAAAGGAGGGTTACCAGCCACATTGTGCCCGAAATATCGAACATTCCGGAAGCATTCGACAGCCCCAGCATATACCAGGGTAATTTGTTTCCGCCTAATAAATAATTCGATTTACTTTTTTGTGCTGCTTTCTTTAACACAAGGCCGATTACTACAGTGGCAATCAGGTACCCAAATATAATAGCAATGTCAACAAAGGTTAGTTTCATGGATAAGTTTTATTCGTTTTTATTTTACAGTGGTAATATTACGGAAAACAAAAATGAGTTACAAATATTTTATTGTGTTTTTTACAATATGTAGCAAAAGAAAAACAAAATAGCATTAAGAGAAGCAGTTGGATTTCCTGTTTTTATTAATTTTGCAACAAAGAATATAGATTATGAAACCAACAAAAATTATTGCTTTGTTTTTATTTTCGCTAATGGCCTGTAATAATAGTTCAACTCAATATTTTGCCAACAATGGTGTTGTCTATGGTACTTATTATAGTATAAAATACGAAAATCCTGCAGGGAAAGATATTCAAAAAGAAATTGAAGCTGAATTTGCCAGATACACTCAAATTTTTTCGCATTACGCAAAAAAATCAACCATCAGTAAAATAAATAAAAATCAGCCAGTTGTGCCGGAGCCGGAGTTTGTGAGCTGTTATAAGAAAGCAATGGAAATTTCGGGAATTACCAATGGAGCTTTTGATATTACAGCAGCTCCCTTGATTAATGCCTGGGGGTTTGGACCGGAAGCAAAGCAAAAAATGACGCAACATATTGTGGATTCGCTGAAAGCTTTTACCGGCTACAGGAAAATACAATTTGTAAACGGAGTGTTTAAGAAAGAGAACCCAAATATACAGCTGAATATGAGTGCTATTGCCAAAGGCTATACCTGCGATTTGATTGGGAGATTTCTTGCCGAAAAAGGATGTGAAAATTATATGGTTGACATCGGTGGGGAAGTAGTAGCAAAAGGTAAAAATAGGCATGGTAATGTATGGACAATCGGAATCAGAAAGCCTGAGGAGGATCCTTTAAAAAACGACCTTGAAGCCAGAATACAACTTCCTGATCATGCGTTGGCAACATCCGGCAATTATCTGAATTTTTATGTGGAGGACGGGAGAAAGTATGCTCATACCATCGATCCGAAATCCGGCTATCCGGTGCAACACAGTTTGTTAAGCGCAACAGTTCTGGCTAACGATTGCATGACTGCCGACGCTTTTGCCACTGCTTTTATGGTATTAGGAAAAGACAAGGGGCTTGAAATTGCACAACAGCTACCCGGCCTTGAGGTTTTCTTTATTTATGCAGATGAGAAAGGAAATAATCAAACCTATATGTCGGACGGTTTTAAGGCTTATTTGGCAAGAGGAAAATAGATGAAACAGCCTGGCTGAGATTATAACAGAGGCACATATACGTGCATGACTAATATTTCTTACCCGGGCTATACAAAAATCTATATAGATGAAAGTTTAAACCTGTATTGGTCTGATTCGGGAATGTTAGTTCATAAGTTTTTCTTCCTGATTGTAGGGATCAAGGAAAACAAGTAATAGGATTGCTGCAAAAATAGCTTCCCATAATTCCCATATTTTCGGATCGGGTACAACCAGAATTATTCCTGTACAAACCAGCATAATTACAGTATGTTTAAACTGTGGTATTGGTAATCCCCAGAGGTCAACCTGTTTTTTGAAGAAAGACCACCTGCGGTACAGAATTAAGCCTAATACAAAATAAGTTCCAAAAATTAATACCAACCCTTGTGAAAAAATAAGTTTATTGAGTTTTACTCCTCCTATTTCTAGGTTATGCAGATTGGTTTCTCCCTGTAGATTGTGTTGCATGAAATATTCGCCGGCATGAATCCCAAAAATACGCTGTCCCCACGAAATTTCTTCACCAAATCCAAAGAAAGTGCCAATGGCAATAATTACCCCCAGTACAATCCAGTGAGTATTTCGTGACTTTCGTTGTTTTGTAATCCGAATAATAAACAAAATGGAAATTAATAATAAGACGAGTGCCGTAAGGGTTTCAAAGGGACCATCTTCTTCTACCATCTTGTGGTAAAAATTTTCGGCATAATAAAAGGTAGTTGCAGTAATTATACCTGCAACAATTACAATATACGATACTTTTTCTAGTATTTTTTTCATGGCTAAAATAGAATTTTCAATAATACAAACCTTTGTTTATTTACAAAATGCAAACTAAGGCAATTTCTTTCTGAACATTGAACAAGGGGACAAAAATAGATAATATTGTATTAATATTGACTTAACATGAAATATTTTTAACATTATTTAAAAAGGATGCCCGGGTGGGTATTTTTTACACTATTTAAGTTCAACAAGATATATTGTCCGAAATCTTTCAACCCTTGTTTTGGGTTTTAAGAAATTTAAAGATTGGTGGGTAACTTTTTTGTGGCGGGGGTATTTTTTTATGAGTTGCATGTGCACCCCCATTTTTTGCATTTCTTTATAGCCGGCTTCGCTTGTATATACCCAGTTGTTTGTTCCGGGCAGAAGCGTTTCTAATTCTTGTCTGGTTGTCAGAAATTTACCGTAATGATCGGCATACAGGAAAAGATCCCATTCTGTTGCCTTGTAGCTGTTTAATGTTGCTTCTTTTGCCTTTTCTTTGTTGAACAATTTTGCCGCCTTAATTGACGAATGGAAAGTAAGCATGTGGGGAAGTAACGAGGCATTTAAGGTAAATATAAGCGCTGTAGAAGCCGTCATCAGCATTGTAAGTTGTGCTTTGAAATTTAGCTGGCGGATAGCCATAAAAATAACACCCAAAGCAAGGAGCACTGTTATTGCCCAAAACCAAATTTTTGTTTCGTGAAAAAAATACATCGAAACAATTGGGATAACACCAAAAATCAGCAGGGCAACTACTTTGTTTATTATTGTGATAATACGAGCCAGTTTTCCCCAGTGAGCTTCATGAAAAATACGGGAGCACCATTTGGCTGTAATGATAAAAATGAAGGGGATTACACTTAGCAGATAGTGCGGATTCTTCTGTTTGGATATACTTAGTATAACCACAAAGAAAATTACCCCGGTAATATTTGCTATTTCACGTCTGTAGACGTTTTTTTTATTTATTCTGAACAACGATTTTATTTCGCAGCCCATTGCAATAAGCATAAATATTGACCAGGGAAGAAGTAAATACAGCGATGTGTGAATGTAAAACGAATAATCGTTGTTGCCACGATGATAGGAACCGGTTACCCTGCCAATATTATTTGTCCAGAAATAGAATTTAATGCCGTCGGCCCCAAATTGTCTGAATAGTCCTATTAGTGCCGGCGAGATAATTAGTCCAATCAAAAGTACTGCCAGTATCCATCGCCAGTGAAAAATTTCTTTCCATTGTTTCTGTAATATTAAATTAGAGCCAATTGCAACCCCCGGAATTATTAGGCCAACAGGCCCTTTTGAAAGCATTGAAAAACCAATTCCCAGTACTCCCAGTACAAAATTGTACCATTTTTTCATTCTGAAATATTCCATAAACTGCCATACCGAGAAGATGACAAAAGAAGTTAAAATGGTATCGGTATGAATATCGTTTTGGAAATGCCAGAAAGCCAGCGATGAAATCCAGAAAAAGCACGCCAGACGGCCAACATTTCGGCCATAAAACAGCGTTCCTAGTCTGAAAGTTGAGTAGGCTCCCAGCACTGATACAAGCATTACAGCTACCTTGTATAAGGGGATTGACATGCCAAAAAATTTAAAGCATATTGCTGCTATCCAAAACAACATTGGGGGTTTTTGGTCGTAAGGCATGCCTCCTATTGTCAGGTTTATCCAATCGCCATTATCTACAATCTCACGGCCAACTTGGGCATATTTTGCCGCGTTTACCATTAACGGAATCGGGAGTAATGAAATGAACACAATAAGTGTTAATGTTAAGAAACAATAGAGAAAAACACGATTTTTTGCCATAAAGCAACCCTGATGTTACGTAAAATTTAAAAAAATGTTAATTTCGATGTAAATTTACAATTAAACAATTAAATGAAAAAGGAAACGACTAAAGTTTTGCCTATTACTATTCTTGTGTATGGAATCGTAATTTGGTTTGTAGGCTATGCTAAAGCAATGAGTTTGAAGAGTAAAGATGCATTCAGCCATGTTATTCGAGAAGACGGATGGGTGGAGTATTTAACTTTCTTCTTTTTAGTATTGGGTGCGGTTATTCTTGGTGTTAATGCCGTAAAGGCAATAAAAGCCGGGAATAAGAAGCAAATACTTTTTAATGTGTTGGCCTGTTTGTTCTTTGTTTTTGGAGCAGGTGAAGAAATTTCGTGGGGACAGCGTATATTCGGTATACAAACCGGCGAGTATTTTATGCATTACAATTATCAGGGAGAAACCAATCTTCATAATCTTGAGTTCGGAGGTGTTGACTTAAACAAGTTTATATTTTCGAAGTTGATGTTTGTTGTACTTGTTGGCTATTTTGTTATTCTTCCGTGGCTTACCTGTAAAACAAAATGGGTTTACAAACAGGTGGTTGATTATGGTGTCCCTATTCCTCGTCTTCATCACGTTATTGTGATGTTTGCCGTTAATATATTCATCCCTGTTTTTATTCATCTGAAAAAAGAAAGCGAGCTTCATGAATTGGCACTTGCCGGAATTATGTTCCTTATCTTATTAAATCCTGCCAAAAGAATCAGGGAAGTTTGGCTGTCATCGAAACAGGCTGAATAGCATAACCCAAAATTTACAGGAGAAATCGTTCTTTTTTTACAAGAAAAGAACGATTTTTTTTATCTCAACATTCTGCCAATTCAAAATATTATACCATTTTTCTTTTTGGTGTTCCTTCATTTTGAGGGAGTAAACAATGCCGATAGATTAATTACAGCGTTAAATGCTACGCAATTTTAACGCTAATAGCATTAAATAATCGGTATTCGCAATTATAGCCGGATGAGTTATTGGATATTTAACTTTTTTTGAAGTGTGGCAATTTCTTTTTCCTGTTTTGCTTTTCTTTTTAGGGCTTTCGACAGCAACAATGCTTCGCGTATCGCTTCTTTATCATATTTTTCAAGAACAATGTAATAATATTTTTTGCCCTGAAATACTGCTTTTAACCTGCGGTCTACGTTGTTGGCAATAAAACGAATAACATCGTCGCTTTTTCCGTTACGGAAACTTACTTTTTCCCATTTCGATTTCATGAAATCGCTGTGATGATTATCTACATTACCCAACGGAACCTGTTCGGTAGATGCATTATCGCCTTTGTCGTATACTTTTATTCCGGTATGGTTTAACCAGTGTTCGCCGTAAAAATTACTACTTAGGTATAAATCGCCGTGTTCGTTGAGGTGAACCTGTATAAAAGAACGATTCCAGCCACGTTTAAAAGTTTGGCGTTTGGGAATGTATTGAGCATAACGGTCGAATTCTGTTTTTTCTTTTACAAAACTTTTTTCTTTTTCTGCAATGAAAACGTTTAGCGAGTCGAGTTCGTTTTCCTTTTTTTGTAAAATTTCAAAACGTAATTTTCCTGCAAATTTTTTGGCGGCATTACCGGTGTATATTGCTTTTGGAAATAGTTTAGGAATACTATCGAGAGTTAAAAGTGCATTTAATGTATCCTGCTGTTGCAAAAGATTTTTAGCCTGTCCTATTTTTATGCGTGCCTTATCTTCGTCGGATGAGCCACAAGCTACGGTAAAAAGAAAAACAATAAGTATTAGGAATTGAAACAGTTGCTTCATTACAATTAATTTTAGAACAAAAGTAGTATTTTCATCTTATTTAGCGGAAGAGGAAATAATTTTTAACAAAAAGCAGTGTTTCCCGCTATGGCTAAAAAAAACTGTAGCAAAAAAAGTGTCCTGTATTTTACTATTCTTCGAGATTCTCTTATATTTGCCCCGTTGAGATTTTTGAAATGTTTCATATCTGCGAGAATAGCTCAGTTGGTAGAGCACGACCTTGCCAAGGTCGGGGTCGCGGGTTCGAGTCCCGTTTCTCGCTCTTAAGAGAAAGATGAGGAGAATTTCTCAGATAAACACCGGGAAGTTGTGTTTATTTTCCAAAATGCAGAAGACCATTCCATAATAAAGGAAGGTCTTTTTTTATTCCTTACAGTCCTGGACACCTGAAAATTGTCAAAAATATTATCTTTATATCTTGATTTAGGAAATATGCCACATCTTTATATTATTTCGGGGTGCAACGGGGCAGGAAAAACGACGGCATCGTTTACGGTGCTTCCGGATATGCTTGATTGCAAAGATTTTATAAATGCCGATGAAATTGCCAAGGGGCTTTCGCCATTAGACCCGGGGAAATCTTCAATTGAAGCCGGGCGGATAATGATTACAAAAATCAATCAACTGATAAGTAATAGAAAAGATTTTGCCTTTGAAACCACATTGGCAACAAAAAGTTATGTAAACACGGTGCGGAAAGCGCACAGTGCCGGCTATCAGGTTACTTTGGTCTATTTTTGGTTAGATACCGTTGGTCTGGCAATTGAACGGGTTCGAAACAGGGTGAGAGAAGGCGGACATAGTGTGCCGGAACATGTGATTATAAGGCGATATTATGCCGGGATTTCTAACCTTTTTGAACGCTATATCCCGATTTGTGATTACTGGATGATTTTTAATAATTCGGCTTCTCCTTCTGATCTAATCGCCGAAGGATATTCCGATAAAAGTTCGGATATTAAAAATATTACTATCTTTGACGCGATAAAACATCAATCTTGTCATGACAAAAAAAGACAATAAGATACGAGAGAAAATCATTAAAGGGTTGGAACTCACACACACAAAGTTAATTCGACAAAAAAAACAAATGAATCTGGATTTGGTTGTTTCCGATAATGGTAAGGTTGTTCGGGTACGAGCCCGTGATTTGTAAGTTTGAAATTTATTTCCCGGAAATCATCAAATCTATTATCCCTGATGTTCTCAGATAATATAAAACAAAAGAGGAGTTGGCAACAGGTTGGGAGTATTGCTTTTTAATTTAGCATCCCTTCGTCAGAGAAGCTAAGGTACCTGTTGTTACAAATAATTAGGTGGTCGAGTACAGCAATGTCCATAATTTTAGCAGCACGTTTTATTTTTTTTGTAATTTTTTTGTCTTCTTCGGAGGCATTTAAGTTTCCCGAGGGGTGATTGTGGCATAGAATAATGGAGCTTGCCAGTTTTTCGAGTGCGCGTTTCAGAATGAGGCGAACATCAATCACTGTCCCTGAAATGCCTCCTTGGCTGATCATGAAGGTGTCTATAATTTTATTCCCCCGGTTGAGTAACATTACCCAGAATTCTTCGTGGCTCAGGTCTCCCAGGAGCGGGGAGAAGAAATCTGCTGCATCCTGGCTGTCGCTAATGTTCTTTTTGAATACTTCTGTTTTTTTTCTGCGTCGTCCCAGTTCAAGGGCTGCTAAAATAGAAACTGCTTTTGCTTCTCCAATACCATTAAAGGTTTTTAAAAAATCGATGTTTTTTTTACCCAGTTCGTTGAGGTTGTTTCCGGTAGCCGACAGGAGGCGTCGGGATAGTTCCACTGCTGTTTCATTTGTGTTTCCCGACCCGATAAGAATGGCAACTAATTCGGCATCGCTAAGCGAACGTGCTCCTTTACTCAGTAATTTTTCTCGCGGACGGTCTTCTTCGGCCCAGTCTTTTATTTTCAGTTTTTGATAGTTGCCCATGTTTTCGGAATTTTTACATCCGAATATAAGTGTATTTTTATGAAAAGAAATAAATGAGTGGAGATAATTTGTTTTTTTGAGCACAAAAAAGCCTTATCGAATTTCGATAAGGCTCGTTTATTTAAATTGATTTGATTCTTTACAATTGATTGACCTGAACAGCCAATTTTGATTTTAAGTTAGAAGCTTTGTTTTTATGAATGATATTACGTTTTGCCAGCTTATCAATCATAGCAACTACTCCCGGATACATTTTTTCTGCTTCAGTTTTGTCTGTAGTATTACGTAATGCTTTTATTGCATTACGTGTTGTTTTTGCATAATATTTATTGTGTACCCTTCTTTTTTCGCTTTGGCGAATCCTTTTTAATGCTGACTTATGGTTTGCCATTTCTTTTTTTCTTTTTTTTTTAATTAGTAGCCCGTAGGGGATTCGAACCCCTGCTACCAGGATGAAAACCTGGCGTCCTAACCCCTAGACGAACGGGCCTTCCTATTTACTCCCTTTAATTTTGGGACTGCAAAAATACTGCATTTTTGTTATTTCCCAAATTTTCAAAGAATTTTTTTCAGCTAACTTGCAGTTTTCTTTTTAGAGCCCTGCTTTATTTTTTTAGCGCCACAAAGAAAAATAAGATTTTTGAATTTGCAAATAAAAAAAGCATAAAAATTTTCGGTTTAACGCAATTCAAAATTCTGTCCTAAGTAAACACGCCTTACTGTTTCATCGGCAGCTAACTCTTCGGCGGTTCCGGCTTTTAGTATATTTCCTTCAAAAAGCAGGTACGAACGGTCGGTAATCGAAAGCGTTTCGTGTACATTGTGGTCGGTGATAAGCACCCCTATGTTTTTTTCTTTAAGTTTCATTACAATTTGCTGGATGTCTTCAACTGCAATCGGGTCAACACCTGCAAAAGGTTCGTCAAGCAGAATAAACTTCGGGTCGATAGCCAGCGCCCGTGCTATCTCTGTACGTCGTCTTTCGCCTCCGGATAACTGTATCCCTTTACTTTTACGGATGTGTTGCAACCCAAATTCATCAATTAAGCTTTCCAGTTTCTCTCGTTGATATTCTTTCGAATACTTTGTGAGTTCAAGCACCGCACGGATATTATCCTCAATGCTAAGCTTCCTGAAAACCGAGGCTTCTTGAGCCAGGTAGCCAATTCCTTTTTTCGCCCGTTTATATACAGGAAGGTTGGTAATTTCTTCCTGATCGAGGAATATTTTTCCGGAGAAAGGTTGAATTAATCCTACAATCATATAAAACGAGGTGGTTTTTCCTGCCCCGTTTGGGCCTAATAAACCAACAATTTCGCCTTGTTTTACCTCAAAGCTTACACCTTTTACAACAGTGCGCTTGTGGTATTTTTTTACTATATTTTCTGCACGAAGAATCATAATGGGTTCAAATAACGTAATTTTTCAGTGATTTACACAGCCTCTATCTCAATTTTACGTTTTTTAACTACGCGGTGTGAGATTAGTATGCCTATTTCATATAAAAAAACTAATGGAAAACAGACCATAATCTGGCTAAAGATATCGGGAGGCGTAATAATGGCCGAGATCAACAGCATTACAACATAAGCATGTTTGCGGTATGTTTTCATAAAGCGCGGGGTGATAAGCCCTACTTTGCTCAGGAAATAAGAAAAAACAGGAACCAAGAAAACAACTCCCGAAGCCATGGCGATTGAGGTTACCGACCCAATGTACGATTTCAGGTTAATTTGATTGGCCACTTCGTTACTTACGTTGTAAGTGCCCAAAAAATTAATAGAAAGAGGTACTATTAAGTAATAGCCAAACAGAACACCAAGTAAAAAAAGTATTGAGGTGTAAGCAACTGCTCCTTTTGCAACCCGTTGCTCCTTTTCGTAGAGTGCCGGTTTTATGAAGCGCCAGAATTCATAAAAAACGACCGGAGAGCCCAGTATAAATCCTGCAATTATGGAAACCCAAATATGGGTTGAGAACTGGCCGGCAATTTTAATACTGATTAATTCTAAAGGCTTTTGGTTGATTTTTAGAGCATCGCTGCCCACAAAATCTCCTAGTCTGGAAAGCATCCGGTTGGTCCAAAATTCAGGCATGCGTGGCCGTAAAATAACCTTGTCGAAAATAAAATCTTTTAAAATAAAAGCAGCAATGGCGAAAACAATAATGGCTAACATCGAATGAATAATATGCCACCTTAGTTCCTCCAAGTGTTCGAGAAAAGACATTTCACCCTCATTTTTTTCCGCTGTTTTGGTATCTTTTTCCTCCATTTCTTTTCCAAATTGTCCTTGTTAAAAATAAATAGCACAAATGTATATGATTTTTTTTTCAAAAAATATTAGTGTGTGTATTATTGAAACAACCGTGATGTAAACTTTAGTATACCTGAGAATAATTCTTTTTTTTCGACATCTCATTTCATACTTTTATTCGACAATTTTAATAAGATGAAAATATTGCCTTGTCTATTTAAAATTAAGCATATAGTTTTGTATCATGTTTTTGTGGACGTCACATTGAAAAACGTTAATTGCTATAAAAAACATTTAAAAAGTATTGCAGGTTGATATACTTTTAATAATTTAGAGAACGCTATAAGAAATATAGTTCATTGAGAAGAAGGTTTATGTATAATAATATTGATTTATCGGAGCGTTTACGCTACTTCTTTGGCTTCGACCGTTTTAAAGGACAGCAGGAAGAAGCCGTAAGAAGTGTGTTGGACGGGAACAATACATTTGTTCTTATGCCTACAGGTGGTGGCAAATCGCTTATTTACCAACTGCCGGCTCTTATAATGGAAGGAACAGCGATTGTAATTTCGCCGCTGATTGCACTGATGAAAAATCAGGTAGATGCAATACGGGGAATGAGCTCGGAAGATAGTATTGCTCATTTTATGAATTCGTCGTTGTCGAAAGCTGCCGTTACGCAAGTGCGGGAAGATGTGCTGGCCGGAAAAACAAAACTTTTGTATGTTGCCCCTGAGTCGCTTACCAAAGAAGATAATGTTGAGTTTCTGAAACAAATAAAAATTTCGTTTTATGCCATCGACGAAGCTCATTGTATCTCGGAATGGGGACATGATTTCAGACCGGAGTATCGACGAATTAAGCCCATTGTTGAGGAAATAGGCCACTCGCCAATTGTGGCACTAACGGCTACTGCTACGGCAAAAGTGCAGCACGATATTCAAAAAAATCTTGGGATTTTAGATGCAAAAGTATTTAAAGCATCGTTTAATCGTGAGAATTTATATTACGAGGTGCGTCCTAAAGTAAAACCGGAAATACAGATCATTAAGTTTATCAAACAAAATGAAGGGAAATCTGGAATTATATACTGCCTGAGTCGCAAAAAAGTAGAAGAACTGGCCGAAACCCTGAGATTAAATGGGATTAAAGCCCTGGCTTATCATGCCGGGATGGATGCAGCAACACGATCCGGAAATCAGGATAAGTTTCTGATGGAAGAAGTAGATGTAATTGTCGCAACCATTGCCTTTGGAATGGGGATTGATAAGCCCGATGTGCGTTTTGTAATTCATTATGATATTCCGAAAAGCCTCGAAGGATATTACCAAGAGACCGGAAGAGCCGGACGTGATGGCGGAGAAGGGAAATGCCTGACATTTTATAGTTATAAAGACATTCAGAAACTGGAAAAATTTATGCATGGAAAGCCGGTGGCTGAACAGGAAATAGGAAAGCAACTTTTGTTGGATACTGTTTCGTATGCCGAGTCGGCAATTTGCCGGAGGATTATCCTGCTGAATTATTTTGGCGAAAAATATGAGGTTGAAAATTGTGGAAATTGCGATAACTGCTTAAATCCAAAGCCCAAAATTGAGGCGAAAGATGAGCTTATTATTGCATTGGAAGCAATTCTCGAAGTAAACGAGAAATACAAAGGCGAACATATCGCCAATATTTTGATAGGGAACAAAACGGCCGCCGTAAAATCTTTTAAACACGATAAAGTAAAAGCATTTGGACGTGGAGCCGGAAAAGATGAGCGGTTTTGGAATGCCGTTTTCAGGCAGTCGATGATCGCAGGGCTGATTAACAAAGACATTGAAAATTATGGCTTGTTAAAAGTAACACCGGCCGGACATAATTTTTTGGCAAATCCGCATAGCTTTTTGTTGGTGAAAAACCATGAGTATGAAGAGGAAGATGATTCTTCTGTTTCGGGAGGTGGCGCTCCGTCCGGAGGAGCCAGTGGCGATCCGCAATTATTTGCCATGCTGAAAGACCTTCGGAAAAAAGTGGCTAGAAAGCAGAACCTTCCGCCATTTGTCATTTTTCAGGATCCTTCATTGGCCGATATGTCAATTCAGTACCCGATTACTATTGAAGAACTGCAAAATATTCAGGGAGTAGGGCCGGGAAAAGCTCGTCGTTACGGGCGTGAGTTTGTTGCGCTTATAAAAAAGTATGTTGAGGAAAATGAGATTGAACGACCGGAAGATATGGTGGTGCGGATGGTTGCCAACAAATCGAAAATGAAAGTTGCCATTATTCAAAGTATCGATCGTAAAGTTCCTCTTGATGACATTGCTGATTCGAAGGGGATAGAGGTGCGTGATGTAATTAGCGAAGTAGAAGCTATTGTACACTCCGGAACCAAACTTAATATCGATTATTACATAAATGATATATTGGACGAAGAACATCAGGACGAAGTTTTTGATTATTTCCGAGAGGCCGAAACCGATTCGCTTGAAGACGCATTGGAAGAACTTGGCGAAGATGAATATTCCGAAGACGACATCCGGTTGATGCGCATAAAATTCTTCTCTGATTTGGGGAATTAAAAAATATTTATTTAGGTTTTATATTCCGGACGTAATTTTTTTCTTCCGAATTTCAGTTGCTTATTTTTCTACTTTTTCCATTATTTTTGTAAAGAGTATTCTTGTTAAAATTCTAACCTGAACTATTTTTGAATTTTAAAAAATACGAATAAAGTTCAGAGTCAGTCCCGATAAATATCTGGATTGACATCGACTGAGATGCTTGTCCCGAAAGTTAAACTTCAGCAAAAAGTTTTTACGGAGTATTAGTCGTGTTTCGATACATCGGGAAAATAACTCGTGAATTATTCGGGAGAAGTTTGGTTGAAGCGTTTTGATATATGTCCAAATAAATAAATTAAATAATATGACAGTTGCAGTACAAGAACAATTTTCCTATAAAATAGCCGATATTTCGATGGCTGACTTTGGGAGGAAAGAAATAGAGATCGCCGAAAAAGAAATGCCCGGGCTAATGGCAATTCGCAAAAAATTTGGCGCCGAAAAACCATTGAAAGGTGCCCGGGTAACCGGAAGCCTGCATATGACCATTCAAACAGCAGTATTAATTGAAACCTTGGTTGAGCTGGGGGCTGATGTACGTTGGGCAAGCTGTAATATTTTTTCGACGCAGAATCATGCCGCTGCTGCTATTGCACAGGCAGGAGTGCCCGTTTTTGCATGGAAAGGAGAAACTTTGGCCGAGTATTGGTGGTGTACCGAACAGGCTCTCAATTTTGGAAATGGGCTTGGGCCTAATATAATTGTTGACGACGGAGGAGATGCAACCCTGATGATACATCGTGGTTATGAGGCAGAAAATGATGCTTCGGTTTTGGATAAACCGGCCACTGGAGAAGACGAACGTGAGTTAAATATTATTCTTAAAAAAATATTGGCCGAAAATCCTGAACGTTGGCATAATGCCGTCAACGAAATAAAAGGAGCTTCGGAGGAAACGACTACCGGGGTACATCGTTTATACCAGATGCAGGAAGAAGGAACGTTATTATTCCCTGCAATTAATGTGAATGATTCTGTTACAAAATCGAAATTTGATAACCTGTATGGTTGCCGAGAGTCGCTCGCCGATGGAATAAAACGTGCTACCGATGTGATGATTGCAGGGAAAGTGGCAGTTGTTGCCGGTTATGGTGATGTTGGAAAAGGATGTGCTCATTCGCTTCGTAGCTATGGCGCCCGTGTTATTGTAACCGAAATCGATCCTATTTGTGCCTTACAGGCAGCAATGGAAGGTTTCGAGGTGAAAACAATGGAAGAAGCATTGGAAGAAGGAAACATTTACGTAACTACTACCGGGAATAAAGATGTGATTACTGCCCGGCATATGTCAAAAATGAAAGATCAGTCCATTGTTTGTAATATCGGGCATTTCGATAATGAAATACAGGTAGCACAGCTCGAAGAATGGGACGGAATAGAAAAAACAAACATAAAACCCCAGGTTGATAAATATACTTACACTGACGGGCACAGTATTTTTCTTCTTGCTGAAGGACGACTGGTAAATCTTGGATGTGCAACCGGCCATGCTTCGTTTGTTATGAGTAACTCGTTTACCAACCAATCGCTGGCACAAATAGAGTTGTGGAAAAACGATTATAAGGTTGGGGTTTATACGCTTCCGAAAAAGCTTGACGAAGAAGTCGCTCGTTTGCATCTCGATCAAATTGGAGTGAAACTTACGACTTTAACCGATGAACAGGCTGCTTATCTTGGTGTTTCCAAAGAGGGGCCGTTTAAATCGGAGCATTATCGGTATTGATGTTTCATTATATGCAGACTTTTTTTGACAGATAATCGCCGGATGACTTACTCTGTATTTGTCCGATGATTATCTGTTAAGAAAAGAAAGTAGGTGTTGTAAAAGGAAGATAGTAGTGGCGCTTATCAATAATGTTCTTAGTGAACATAAGTCTTTTTTCCCTTGTTTTGTCCTATTCACAAAATGAGGCTCATAGGATTTCTCTTCCTTGTGGATATTGGTAGTCTGGTGTTTAATTGTAAAAGCTTAAATTACGACTTCTATGGCTTCAATTTGTGAAGCATCTTCGGTATAAACTGTTATATTAATTGTTTTCATAATTTTTTATGCAATACTACAAGAGTATAAACCTTTTGCAATAAATAAAAAAAGAAACAGGCTGAAATTTAGTTAGTTAGAATTGTGTTGTCCTGATTCTTCTTACAATTCGCAATACAGCCCGTCATTGGTTAAGTTTTTGCAGGGATAACGCCAGTCGCCGTTTTCGATTAGTTGTTCCGCTTCTTCCGGACCCCATGTTCCGGCAGGATAACCATAAATCGGTATCTCGGGTTTATTTTTCCATGTATTAATAACAGGTTGTACAAATTCCCATGCTTTTTCGACAGCATCGCCACGTGCATAAAGAGTTGCATCGCCAGTCATGCAATCGTGGAGCAGTCGTTCGTAGGCTGTTGGTAGTTTTGCGCCGGATAAACTGGAGTAATGGAAGTTCATATTTACGGGTTGCACATTAAAACCGGCACCGGGAGTTTTCATCCCAAATTTTAATAACAACCCCTCGTCAGGTTGGATTCTGATAATCAGTTGGTTGTGCGTTTTGATTCCTGTCGGCCCGAAAAGATGGTGTGGCGCTTTTTTAAATGTAATAACGATTTCGGTAACACGTGTTGGCAGTTTTTTTCCTGTTCTTACCAGGAACGGAACATCGGCCCAGCGCCAGTTGTCGATAAAAAATTTCAGAGCTACAAATGTTTCGGTTCGCGAGCATGGGTTTACTCCTGCTTCTTCGCGATAACCCTTTACTGAGTCTCCGTTTATTTTTGATGCGGTGTATTGCCCTCTGATTACGCACTTTGAAACGTCTTTTTCTTCTATCGGACGTAATGATTGAAAAATTTTTAATATTTCATTGCGAATGGCATCGGCTTCAGCCACAACCGGGGGTTCCATAGCAACAAAGCCGGCAATTTGCAACAGGTGGTTTTGTACCATGTCTCGAAGTGCTCCCGAATGGTCGTAGTAGCCACCACGGTTTTCTACCCCCAGTTTTTCCGATGAGGTTATTTCAACTCTTTCGATATAACGCCGGTTCCATAGTGGCTCAAAAATGCCATTTGAGAAGCGTGTTACCAGCATGTTTTGTACGGTCTCTTTCCCGAGGTAGTGGTCGATGCGGTAAATCTGGTTTTCCGAGAAATAGTTAAGTAGTTGAACGTTTAACGTTTTTGCGGTTTTAAGGTCGGTGCCAAAAGGTTTTTCAACAATAAGCCTGCGGAAATATTCCTCGGACTTCGACAAGCCGTTTTCGTAAAGAAGTTTTGGAATAACGGCATACATTGACGGGGGGGTGGAGAGGTAAAAAATATAATTCGGGTTGATGCCTGATTCCTCTGAAAGTTTATTCAGCCTTGCTTTTAAAGGCGCAAAATCTTCAGCCTTTTCGGTATAAACCTGTTGGTAGTATAGTTTACTTCTGAAATCGTCCAGCATTTCATCCTGCGGAAGGAATTCGTTAGCGCGGTTTCTGAAATCTTCGTCGGAAAGCGGGGTGCGAGATGCGCCCAGTACTGCAAAGTTTTTTGGGAGCAATTTTTGTTTAAAAAGATCGAAAAGTGCCGGGATCAGTTTGCGTTTTGTTAGATCGCCCGAGGCACCAAAGATAACGAGTATTTGATTTTGAGCTTGTTTCATCTGTCTAAATTTTTGTGTAGCCCGTTTTTGGGTGAGATAAAATATCAGTCATGCTCCTGTGAGCCTTAGTTATTATCTTAGCCATGGACTGTTTCATTTTTATTTTTTTTATCATGAACAGCATACACCAGCACATTGTTCTTAATTTGTGTAAAATTAAGTCGGAAATTAAGTATTTTTCTTTCGAAATTAAGTTGGGCCGTAAATTCCTGTTTTTTTTCAATGTCGAAAGGATGAATTAAAATCATTTTGTTGAATTGAATATTTTCTAATCCTGCACATTTGTAGATTGCTTCTTTGGCCGACCAAAAAACAATTCTGGCCAACTGTCTATTTTTTAATTTTTCAATAAAGTCGATTTCCCGGGGATGTAAAAAACGCGGCGCAATTTTGTCTGTTTTTCGGTTGATTTGTTCTACATCAATGCCAATATTCTTTGTTGAAAGAAAAATGCAGGCGAAATCAGCCGAGTGCGAAATGCTGATATTTAACGGGCTTTCTTCTAAAATTGGTTTTCCGTTGTCGGCATACCGGATAGAAATCGTATTGTCCAGCATTTTTTTTAAAAGAGTGCGCACTGCAAGGAATTCTTTTTGCCGGCGTTCTGCATGAATGTTTTGAAGTTGTGTCGTTTCCTTCTTAGTAAGGTTGGCCTGTAAATGTAATTCGTTTATGTTTTCGGTGAATTTCCAGAGGCCAATTTGTCCGTCGGTATTTTTTATGGTTTTAAAAAAAGGCATTATTTCCAGTTTGTCGTTTCTATCAGGCGGATTACATCGGGTTCTATAAATTGAATCACCGGACGTAGCGAATCAATGTCCGGGACTTCGCGGATGTAGAATGCTCCGCGCAGAAAGTGTGTGGTACTGTCGGTTAGGAAAAATTGCATGGGCGAGGCTGCATTTCCCCGGATGCGATAAACGGTTCCATATACTTTTGAGCGATGATTGATAAAAATCTGTTCGTCGATAGCATCGGCCTTTATCGAGTGTTTATAAGCCAGGCTGCGTGTCTCTTCCATTAATCCAATCAAAAAATTACGTGGCTTTTGTTTCGATTTTCTCAGATTGTAATACGAAAGGTGTATTTCGGCCTTATTGGCGGGTATTTCTACATTAATCCAATACGGCTGGTTAGGATCTTTTGTGTCTTTTTCAACAAAAGAATAGTCGGGAAGGTCGAAAGAATACGGATAATCACCTTGCAGCTGATGGTAAATTTTTTCCGGGAAATCAATACGGAAAAAACTGCGTGGTTTTGGTGTGTATTTTCGTCCACAGGAGTTGAATACTAACAGTATAATAAGCAGCTGGCCAAATTTTATTAGATGCATTTTGGGGGAGAAATTTGTTTGCGAGTTGTTGCTGATTATTCTCGTTTTCCTTGTTCTCATATCTCATTTGTTTTTCAAACTACTTTTGTGATGCATCTAAGAATGTTATTCACTCCTTTATTTCTTGGGTGAAATTACGATGTATCCCGGAGTGTCTTGGGATTTCGTTTCGTTCAATACGAAACTTTGCTATTGCTACTCTTTTTCTGCCAGCGGCTATTGAGCCTGTCAGCTTTCTCACTCTTTTATGCTTACCTTAACTTCTTTTATGCGCCGGTTGTCTACCTGGTTAATGGTAAATACAAATTGTTTACATTTTATTTCTTCTTTGATTTTTGGGATTTCCCCTTTTAGTTCAAGAATCAGTCCGGCAAGAGTATCTGCATCTCCTTTTATGTCGTCGAAAATGGTATCATCACAATTGGTAACCCTGTAAAAATCGCCAAGTAGTACTTTGGCGTCGAAAATAAAGGTTTTATCGTTTATTTTAGTGAAAAATTTTTCTTCCTCATCAAATTCGTCAGAAATGTCGCCTACAATTTCTTCCAAAATATCTTCCATTGTTACAATGCCCGAAGTTCCGCCGTATTCATCCACAACAATAGCCATGTGGATCTTCATTTTCTGAAATTCTTCCAATAGCGAACTGATTTTTTTTGTTTCGGGAACGTAAAAAGGAGGCCTGATTAGTGTTGGCCATTTAAATGTTTGGTTTTTATGAACATGAGGAAGAAGGTCTTTGATGTACAAAATGCCACTTATGTTATCAAAATTATTGATATATACAGGAATCCGGGAATATCCCGAGTCGTTAATAATGTGCAGTATTTCGTCAAATTTGGTTTTAATGTCAATGGCTACTACATCTACCCGTGGTTTCATGATTTCGCTGACACTTTTGTTGCCAAAATTTACAATTCCTTCCAGTATTTCTTTTTCTTCCGAGAGTTCCTTATCGGATGTTAATTCAAGTGCCTGCGAAATATCATCCATCGAAATATTTTTTTGATGTTTGTATAAGCGGCGGTTAACGAATCCCGTAGAATAAATCAACAGGGCATTAACCGGCCTGAAGAATTTTTCGAGCGTAAGGAGTGGCAATGCCATGTTTTTTGCAAAGCGAAGTGCAAAATGCGTCGCATAAACTTTGGGAATAATTTCGCCAAAAAGCAACAGGAAAAAAGTAATGAGCACTACCTGGAAAATGAATTCCACTACTGGTGCATTCTCAAAAGTCAGCATTTTGTTGGTAACAAAGGCTGTTAGTATGATTATGCCAACATTTACAAAGTTGTTGGCTACAAGTATGGTTGCCAACAACTTTTCCGGATTTTTTAAATTTCCCAAAACCCTTAAATTGGTTTTGTTTTTCTTTTTTAGCTTTTCTTTATCGGCCGGTGTTAATGAGAAATATGCAACTTCGGAGCCACTAATCATTGCCGAACTAAACAAAAGCAGCAAAATAATGCCCAAAAGAACGATAACCCCCAATGACGGGGGATGAAATTGGATATTCCAGTTTGAGAGAATAATCGGGGCCGCAAGAAGAGGATCGCTTTCCAATTTTATTTTTTTTAATCGAGATTTATTCGATGTTTTTTATTGTAATATATTATGTCTAGAATGGTAAATCATCGTCGCCTTCATTCTCATCTGCAGTTGAAGTAGTTGTTGGATTTGACGGACTTGCTGTGCTTTGTGCCGGGGTGGAACTACCTGCTCCTGCTCCCTGGTTATCGTTTCTGTTGCCTAGCATTTGCATCACATCTCCGTAAATTTCAGTAGTGTATTTTTTTATACCTTCTTTATCTTCGTACGAACGGGTTCTTATTCTTCCTTCGATGTATAGCTGGCGCCCCTTGGTTACATATTTCTCTGCGACATCAGCCAGGCCTCTCCACAAGACAATATTGTGCCACTCGGTTGTGGTTACTTTTTCTCCGCTTTTGGCTGTGTAAGTTTCCGAGGTTGCCAGCGGAAAGTTTGCAACCGCAACTCCACTGTCAAGATGCCTGATTTCCGGATCTTTTCCTACATTTCCTACAAGTATTACTTTATTTACTGACATAATCTTAATTTTTAAGGTCGATATTTAAAAATGTGAGTACAGTTTTTATAAATTTAATTCATCAAAAAATAATTCCAGTAATCTGGGTACAGCAAATTTAGAAATATCTTTTTTATTTACCTGCATTAATGAGGTGTTAATGTGGGTATTGTTCGTAATTTCTATCCGAATTACGCGTGCCCATATAATTTGATGGCTTAAAATATGTTTTTTCTTTTCTGAAAAAGAAATAAAAATGGCTTTTTTGTTCTGTAAAAAAACGGGTTGTTGTTTTAGTATTTCATCTTCGTTTAGTTCATAATCAGTCTCCACCAAAGGAAGTTGATACAGGTTTTTCCAAATGTCATTCTTCGTGCGTTTCTCTAGGTAAATAAAGTTTTTTTGCTCTATCAGGTAAAAATAAAAGTAACGGTTTCTTTGGCGTGTTTTTTTTTCTTTAACCGGAAGTTGATCTACCTTTCTTTTATTTGCAGCCAAACAGAAGGAAAGCATCGGGCAGTTGGGGCAGTCGGGAGATTTGGGCACGCATTGCAGTGCCCCAAATTCCATCAAGGCCTGGTTATGGAGCCCCGGATTATTGTGGTCGAGCAATTCTTCGGCAAGGGTCTGGAAATCTTTTTTGCCTTTTGTCGAATCAATAGGGGTGTCAATATTGAAATAACGCGAAAGTACCCGGTAGACATTTCCGTCGACAGCCGGGTAGGGGAGCGAGAACGAAATGGACGAAATAGCTGCAGCCGTATAGGGGCCTATGCCTTTTAGTTCTAAAATTTGTGGGTAGTTGTCAGGAAAAATGCCGTCGTATTTTTTTACAATGGTTTGTGCCGTTTGGTGCAGGTTGCGTGCCCGAGAATAATACCCCAGTCCCTGCCAGAGTTTTAATACCTCGTCTTCGTCGGCAGCAGCTAGAGTTTTTATCGTCTGAAATTGTTCGGTAAAACGGGTGTAGTATGAAATTCCCTGTGTTACACGGGTTTGTTGTAAAATGATTTCGGAGAGCCATATCTTATAAGGATCACGCGTTTGTCTCCAAGGAAGCTGACGCTTATTTTGGTGGTACCAATTGTATAAAATAGTGGTAAAATTTTTCATTTTCAGAATTAAACACTTTAAAATATTGAGAAAACAAAAATAATTTATTTGAAAAGCTTTTATGTATTTAAATTATTTATATTTTTGCAAACTCGAATAAAGTTCTATAATAGATTGAAAACTAAATATTTTAAGAGATGACTAAGGCAGATATTGTAAATGAAATTTCGAAAGAAACAGGAATAGAAAAAGTCACTGTTCAAAAAACAGTTGAAGCTTTTATGGAAACAGTAAAAGATTCATTGGCGAATGGTGAAAATGTGTATTTAAGAGGGTTTGGAAGTTTCGTTGTGAAAGAGAGAGCAGAAAAAACAGCGCGGAACATATCAAAAAATACCACTATTATAATTCCTGCACATAAAATACCTTCATTTAAGCCTGCAAAAACATTTGTATCAGAAGTTAAAAACAAAGTAAAATAAAAAATTATGCCAAGCGGTAAAAAGAGAAAAAGACATAAGATGTCGACTCATAAACGTAAAAAAAGATTACGTAAGAATAGACACAAAAAGAAAAAATAAGGTTTATTAACCTTATTTTTTGAGAGATGTGATTAAACCTAAGGCATTTAATGCTTTAGGTTTAATCTGTTATAAACAGTAGTAATTAACCCAAAAAAAAATGTTATTAAAAATTAGGTTGTGAGTAGTGATTTAATCATTGATGTAACTCCATCCGAAATTGTTATTGCCTTACTTGAGAATAAAAAGCTTGTTGAATTAACGCGGGAGAAAAGCGGGGCTAAATTTACAGTCGGGGATATTTATCTCGGAAAAGTAAAAAAAATAATGCCCAATTTAAATGCTGCATTTATCGACGTTGGTTACAGTAAGGATGCTTTTTTACATTACCTTGACATGGGGCCGCAATTTGCCACATTAAACAAATTTTTGCGTATTGCCTCGTCCCGGAAAAATAAAATTTCTTCCATTTCCCGGATTCACTCGGAACCCGACATTAACAAAGAAGGTAAAGTAAACGAACAGTTAAAAGTTGGCCAGAAAATATTGGTTCAGGTAGCCAAAGAACCAATCTCTACAAAGGGGCCTCGTTTAACTTCCGAAATCACCCTGGCAGGGCGAAACATGGTTTTGATTCCGTTTAGCGAGAAAGTTACCGTATCGCAAAAAATAAAATCGAACGAGGAGAAAAACCGTTTAAAAAAATTAATACAAAGCATCAGGCCCCGAAAATACGGGATTATTGTACGAACAGTAGCCGAAGGTAAAAAAGTTGCAGAGCTGGATCAGGAACTCCGTCGTTTGGTAGAGAAATGGGAAACCATTTTTAGCAAGCTTGTTAAGGCGCAAGCGCCTTCTCTTATTTTAAGCGAGATGCACCGCACTTCAGCCCTTTTGCGAGACATTTATCGCCCCGATTTTAACAGTATTGTTGTTAACGACAAATCGGAAGCCGAGGAAATATCAGCTTATTTAGGCAGCATTGCACCGGAAAAACAAAAAACGGTAAAGTATTACAACGGACGTCAGCCAATCTACGACCATTACGGGATTGAAAAGCAAATTAAAGCTTTATTTGGCAAAACCGTTACTTTTAAAGATGGTGCCTACTTAATTGTGGAACATACCGAAGCTTTTCATGTGATAGATGTGAACAGTGGAAACAGGGCAAGAGCAGGAAATGATCAGGAAGCAAATGCTCTGGAAGTTAATTTGGCTGCCTGTGACGAAATAGCAAGACAATTACGGTTGAGAGACATGGGTGGAATCATTGTAATTGATTTCATTGACATGCATGTCGTTGCCAATCGCCAAAAAGTGAATGAACACATACGAAAGGTGATGGCCGACGACAGAGCCAGACATAGCATTCTGCCATTGAGCAAGTTCTGCCTGACACAGATAACCCGACAAAGGGTTAGGCCGGAAGAGTATATCGAAACGGCCGAAAAGTGTCCGGTTTGTAACGGAAGTGGTAAAATAATGCCTTCTGTTTTATTTGCCGACGAACTTGACGGCAAAGTACGTTATGCTTTAAAAGAGCTTAATAAACGAAAATTATACCTGCAGGTTCATCCATATATTGAAGCTTTCCTTACAAAGGGAGTGAAAAGTATGCGAAACCAATGGTTCTTTAAGTACTTAAAATGGGTGAAAGTAGAAGCAAACAATTCTTTAACCTACCTTGAGTACCATTTCTATGACGAAAACATGGAAGAAATTATAATCTGAAATAAAAGCCGTTCTAAAGAAGAACGGCTTTTTATTTTGGCCACCTTTATATGTTTGTAACATTATCATATGTAGTTGCGTATGAATAATAAAACAGGTACACCTCAAACATGTAAAGTTGATATGAGTCTATTAATCAAAATTTTAATAGAGTTGTTGGATGCTTTTGCAGAAGCGAAAAGGATTGAATATGCAAGAAAATTTTATCCGACAAAAATGCATGTCATCGGTGTGGCTGTCCCGAAAGTAAAACTTGTTCTTAAAGAATTAAAAAAGCAAACCAAAGTTTTTGCCCCCCGAGAGAAGATTGATTTGGTTAAATTGTTAATAAATGAGGATGTTTTTGAATTGCAACAATTGGCCTTTGAATACCTTATCTCTGAAGAAGAAATACTTGCGGGGTTAACTGACGAAGATTTCCGGGCATTGGAAAAGAACCTGGATAATTGGTTATCGGTCGACTACTTTAGTACAATAATTGGTTATGCCTGGAGAGAAAATTTAATAAGCACCCAAAAAGTAAAAAGTTACCTGCATGCTGAAAATCATTGGATGCGCAGAATGGTTGTTGTGGCTACGGTTTCTTTGAACCAAAAAGCAAGAGGAGGAACAGGTGATAGTGAGCGAACTTTGGAAGTTTGCCAACTGGTAGTCGACGACCGTGACGAAATGGTTGTGAGGGCGCTTTCCTGGGCTTTACGTGAACTGGGGAAGGTAGCCCGCGAACCTGTGATCGGATTTATTAAAAAGAATGAGACACGCCTGCATAAAAGAGTTTTGCGGGAAGTGAAAAACAAACTGGAAACCGGGAAAAAGAACTGAATTGCAAAATATAATAAACCTTCGCCGAAATAAAAAAGATTATAAAAACAGCTTTAAATCGTTCTTATTCTGATTTTCCTGTCAAGAAGTTCCTGAAAAAATACTTTTCTGTCTTTTTTTTGTCAATACTGTTTATCTTTGCCGGACAAAACAATTGTGTGCTATCCCGGGGATGAATCGATTTTCAATAAAGAAAGTTGCACGGGCTGTTATGTTAATTGTTTTTCAAAGAGAGCCTTAGGCGAAACTTTGAAATTAGAGTGCTTAATGCCGACAGACAATTGAAAAGGCTTAATGAATTGCTGAGCCGAGCTATGTTGAAGTCAACAAGTCTAAAGTTCAATTTTTTTTGCCGGGAGGTATTAGATAAAGTAAAAGAATTGTAAGTGAAGTATCATTTAATAACATTGGGCTGCCAGATGAACTTGTCGGATGGCGAGCGGGTAAGGTCGGTATTGGACAATGCCGGCTTTGTGTGGGTTGAAAAAGAAGAAGATGCCGAATTGATCGGAATCATAGCTTGTTCTGTACGTCAAAAAGCAATTGATAAAGTTTATTCACGTATTTATAAATGGAATAAGTGGAAAAATAAAAAGAACCTGATTACCTTTATCTCGGGATGTGTTTTGCCCGATGATCACGAGAAGTTCCTGAAGCTTTTTGATATTGTTTTTCAAATGAAAGACTTGCCCAAAATGCCGGAAATGATTGTAAATTATGGGATAGTAACATCCGTCTCGCAAAATGTAGGCATTGATCCGTACAACAAAAATATTGAAGCTTTCTGGAATATAAAACCTGCACTTCAATCAACTTTCGAGGCTTTTGTCCCCATCCAAAATGGCTGTAATAAGTTTTGTACCTATTGTGCTGTTCCTTATACGCGAGGGAGAGAAGTCTCCCGTCCGTCAAAAGATATTATTGATGAAGTTGCCTCGCTGGTCAGCCGGGGGTATAAGTCCATAACCTTGCTGGGGCAGAATGTAAATTCATATGGACTGGATAAAAAAGGCAGGGAAATAAGTTTTGCACAACTGTTGCGCGAAATAGGAGAATTGGGAAATCGTGTAGAGGAAGAATTTTGGTTGTATTTTACCTCTCCTCATCCGCGCGATATGACCGATGATGTAATTGAAGTTATTGCCGAATATCCGGTGCTGGCCAAACAATTTCATTTGCCCATGCAAAGTGGCGACGATGAGGTGCTGGAGCGGATGAACCGTAAGCATAATATGGCAAGGTATCGGCACATTGTCGAAAGTATTCGCCGGATAATTCCGCAAGCCACATTATTTACCGATATTATTGTCGGTTTTACTGGCGAAACCGAAGAGCAGTTCGAAAATTCGAGAAAGGCAATGGAAGAGTTTGAATTTAATATGTCGTATACTGCTATTTATTCGCCACGCCCGGGAGCCAAAAGCCATCGTTGGGTCGATGACGTTCCTCACGAAGAAAAGAAACGACGACTTCATGTGCTTACCGAAGAATTACGTAAACACAACTTGCCCTATAACAATGCTTTGGTCGGAGAAACCAAACGGGTACTTGTGCGGGGAAAAGATCGTAAGGACGGATTTCTGACAAGTTATACGGAAGGACGCCTGATTGTGCGTTTCCCTTCTGATGACGAGGGGCTTATTGGCCGTTTTGTTGACGTTGAAATTAGTGCAGCATCTGATTTTTCGTTAGAAGGAGTGTTAAGCTGAATTTTGTTATTCTGGGAAAAAAACATTTAAAAGTTTAACCGAACCCCCAAAACCTTAGTAATGCTGATTATCTGTTTGTAAATCAAAAACTTTTCTCTATTTTTGCCGCGGATTAATTTTAAGCGGTTGTTATTGAAAGCAATGCAGCGGCTTAAATATTGTATAACATAAAAAGTTCTTTAAAATGTATTTAACAGCAGAAAAAAAACAGGAGCTGTTTGCCCAACATGGCAAATCAGCTACCGACACAGGTAGTGCCGAAGGTCAGATTGCATTGTTTTCATTCCGGATTAGCCACCTGACAGAACATCTGAAACAAAACAAAAAAGACCACAGCACTCGTCGTGCATTGATTAAACTGGTAGGAAAACGCAGAAGACTGCTTGACTACCTGAAAAGAAAAGATATTGAACGTTATCGTTCTATAATAAAAGAATTGAACTTACGTAAGTAAAATTATATAAAGGCAATGCAAGCGTATTGCCTTTATTTTTTAGTAAAAACCTCACCACCCATTGTTGTTTAAATTTAAATATTAAAAAAGATTATGGTAAATGCGACAGTAAAAACAATCGAACTTGCCGATGGCAGAACCATTACCATTGAAACCGGGAAGCTTGCAAAACAGGCTGATGGCTCGGTAGTTGTAAAAATGGGTGACACCATGTTGCTGGCTACAGTTGTTTCGGCAAAAGAAGCCAAAGAAGATGTGGATTTTATGCCGGTTTCGGTAGACTATCGCGAAAAATTTTCAGCAGCCGGCCGTTTTCCCGGAGGCTTTCTGAAAAGAGAATCGCGTCCCAGCGACGAAGAAATTCTTGTTGCACGTTTAGTCGACCGGGCTTTGCGTCCTCTTTTCCCCGATGATTATCATGCAGAAACTGCTGTAATGATTTCATTAATTTCGTCAGGAACAGACGAAATCCCCGATGCACTCGCCGGACTGGCAGCATCAGCAGCAATTTCCGTCTCTGATATCCCATTCGAAACACCTATTTCAGAAGTGCGTGTAGCGCGTGTAAACGGGGAGTTTGTAATTAATCCTACTTATTCGCAACTGGAAGAAGCCGACCTGGATATAATGGTCGGGGCATCGTTCGACAACATTATGATGGTTGAAGGTGAGATGGAAGAGGTTTCGGAAGATGTGATGCTTGAGGCCATTAAAACTGCACACGAAGAGATTAAGAAACATTGTAAGGTGCAGGAAGAATTGGCTGCCGAACTTGGCATTGTAAAACGTGAATATTGCCACGAAAATAATGATGAAGAACTACGTACTCGTGTTAAGACCGAATTGTACGATAAATGCTACGAAATTGCCAAACAGCAAATAAAAAATAAGGCAGAACGTTATGCCGCATTTGAAGCAGCCCGCGACGAATGGATTGAAGCATTTGAAACGGCCAATGCTGAAGACGACGAACTGGAAAAAAAGGTAAACCTGATAAAGAGATATTACCACGATGTAGAAAAAGAGGCAATGCGCCGTATGATTTTGGACGAAGGCATTCGTTTAGACGGAAGAACTACCACCGAAATTCGTCCGATTTGGGGAGAAGTAAATTACCTGCCCGGAGCACATGGATCGGCAATATTTACACGTGGCGAAACTCAATCGTTGACCTCGGTTACCCTTGGAACTAAAATGGATGAAAAAATCATCGATGCAGTTACGGTTCAGGGGAGAGAGAGATTCATGTTGCATTATAATTTCCCTCCGTTTTGTGTTGGTGAACCCAAAACGCCAAGAGGCCTGAGCCGTCGCGAAATCGGGCACGGAAATCTTGCTCATCGTGCGTTGAAACGTATGATTCCCCAGGATACGCCTTATGTTGTTCGTGTCGTTTCTGATATCCTTGAATCGAACGGATCATCATCAATGGCAACTGTTTGTGCCGGAACAATGGGATTGATGGACTCAGGATTGAAAATCAAAAAACCGGTTTCGGGAATTGCCATGGGGCTTATTACCGATAAAGATTCGGAAAAATACGCTGTTCTCTCTGATATTTTAGGAGATGAAGATCATCTTGGAGATATGGACTTTAAAGTTACCGGAACAGCTGATGGTATTACCGCAACCCAAATGGATATAAAAGTTGACGGACTTTCTTATGAAGTATTGGCACAAGCCTTGCAACAGGCAAAAGAAGGCCGGATGCATATTCTTGGGAAAATACTTGACGTAATCCCGGAACCGCGTGCTGAATTAAAACCAAATGTTCCGCGTATTGAAACCGTTAATATTCCGAAAGACATGATTGGCGCGATAATTGGCCCCGGAGGAAAAGTTATTCAGGCCATCCAGGAAGAAACAGAAACGGTTATTGTAATTGAAGAAACAGATAATGCCGGGGTGGTGCAAATTTCAGGAGCAGGATTAGAACCTATTGAAGCTGCAAAAGCACGAATAAAGGCAATTACGGCTCTGCCTGAAGTTGGCGAAACTTATACCGGAAAAGTAAAATCGGTTGTTGCGTTTGGTGCTTTTATTGAAATACTGCCCGGGAAAGAAGGTTTGTTGCATATCTCGGAAATGGCATGGGAGCGCGTAGAAAAAGCCGAAGAATTTACGAAAGAAGGCGATATGATGGATGTTAAGTTAATCGGGATTGACGAAAAAACCGGGAAACTTAAATTATCAAGGAAAGCTCTGTTGCCCAAACCCGAAGGATATGTTGAACGTCCGCCAAGAGAAAACCGTGGACCACGTGGCGACAGAAGAGGGGGCGGAAGAGACCGCCGGAATGACAGAAGAGATTTCCGCCCGCGCAGGAATAATGATGAACAGAAACCTGAATAAGGTTCGATAAGATTATAAAAAAAACGTTCTGATTTGAATAACTCAAACAGAACGTTTTTTTTTTCCAAACTTGAGGGAGTCTAAAAAGTGTCCGAATCTTAATCGTAATGGTCGAAACGGAAATAATAGAGGGGGAAAAGTATGGCCTAGCCAGTAAATAATCTTTGTGTGAAAGAGTGGGCATAGCGTACTCTGCGGTTTTTTTTAAAAAAAATTATTTTATCTGCGAATGAATTACTTTTCGTATCGCTTCCTGGCAAACCGGGCAGAAACCTTCCGGTTCATTGCTTTTCATCCGGCAATCCATATATGGACTGTAAATTCCTTTACTTAAATAGCCTCCACCTTCAAATACCCCGACTGTAGTTTTGTACTTTTCGGTTCTGGGGGTGGGAATTGGAGTATTTTTATCGAGCATGGATTTCCATTTTTTATCAAAGTCAACCATGGTGGTAATGTTGGGTTCCCATGGCTCTATTTCAAGATTATAATAATCTTCATAAGCTACCTCAGAGCTATAGTACTCGTCGGCTAACCCTGCAAAGCCGTGTCCAAATTCATGCACAAAAATTTTGGGAGTAAGCTTATCGTCCGAAGTACACAGGGTTATAAAGTTGTAGAATCCGCCACCTCCATATCTTTCGGTATTTACCAAAACATAAATATGGTCGTAAGGCACAACTGCTGCAGCATCATACACCTTTTTCATGTCGCTGGTTGTCAGGTATCGGGCTACATCAAAAGTGTAATAAGTAGAGTTAAAGTAAGTATTTTTGTAAATATGTTCGCCCGGAACGTCTGTCCCAGAGTCTTCTGAAGGCGTAAAAACTGCTTTTACATTAAAATTCGACTTTTCTGATTTAAAAGGTTCTACATCGAACATATAGCCGGAAACACGCTTGGCATCTTCTGCAAACTTCTGTTTCTCAGCCATGGTATAACCTTCTGCAAGGATAACCAGGTCTACTTTTTTCTCCGGGGTGCCATTGTCAAGAACGTTGAATACTTCAAAATCCTGAGGCTTTTCGTGTAGTATGAAATAGTCTTTTGGGTTGATATCGGTTTGGAAAATTGCTTTGAAGCTGCCGTCCCATTGCCGGGCATCAATTTCGAGTCTTACTTCATTTTTCGGAAAAGGAAAAATTGCAGCCTGGTAAAATGTTTTATTTGTCTTTTTTGCTTCGGCAGTGGTTTGCCATTCCTGGAAGAGTGTATTGAAACCTTTTAAAAAGATTAGTTTGTCTGTTTTCTTGTCGAAAACCCGGTAACGATATGTGCCGTAATTAAATGACGAAATCAATTCTTTTTTGTTTCCTGCCCAGTAAGGTTCCTGTTTTATTTGTTTCGGATAAACAATCGCTTCTTTGCTGTTGCCTCCCAGCAGGAAGTCGAATCGCATCGATTTTTGTTCAAAATAATTATCGAAATTAACTTGGGCATTTAACAATCCCGGTAATAAAAGAAAAAGGCTAATAATTATTGTTCTCATTTGTTTTAAAATGTTTTAATTATTGATGGAAAGGATTGGTCCTGTAAAAGTTATCTGCAAAATAATATCAATTTTCTAATAAAACCATGTTTCGATGTTGAATAATGGATGAAGTTTTTGAAAAAATAAAGCATTCCGGTTGTTTTTGGGGAATACCTTAATAATAGGGGCAGGAACAAATGATATTTATAAAGCGAGGAAAAGCCGGTTAATACCGGCTTTTTAGCTGTTTAATATGAACTAAAAATCATTTCAATGAAGGGTATGAAATGGATTTTATCTGTTCTATTAATATAGACTTAAAAATTTGTATTTTGTTACAGTATTTGAAAGATATTTTTCAATTATTTTTGACGGTATGCAAAAAAAGGAATTATACGATTATGTAATCAGGTATTTTCAGAAGACAATGCCTGTTGCTGAAACGGAGTTGGATTATGGAACTCCATTTGGTTTGCTGGTTGCCGTTATTCTTTCGGCGCAGTGTACCGATAAACGGGTAAATCAGGTTACTCCTGATTTGCTGAGCCGTTTCCCTGATCCGCAAAAAATGGCAGAGGCTGAACCTGCCGAGGTCTTTGATTACATTCGTACTTGTTCTTATCCGAATAACAAGTCGAAACATTTGGTGGGGATGGCACAAAAACTTATCGAATTATTCAACGGTGTGGTTCCCGACGATGTGGACGAGTTGCAAAAACTTCCGGGAGTGGGGCGCAAAACTGCCAATGTAATAGCATCGGTAGTTTACAATAAACCTGCTTTTGCTGTTGATACGCATGTTTTTAGGGTTGCTGCAAGAATTGGATTAACGACCAATGCCAAAACGCCGCTTGCTACCGAAAAACAATTGATGAACTATTTCCCGGAAGAATTGGTACCTAAGGCACATCACTGGCTTATACTACATGGCAGATATACCTGCCTGGCAAGAAAACCCAAATGCGAAAAGTGTGGATTAACTGAAGTTTGTCGGTATTATAAACGGGAGATTGTGAAGTAAAAGGAAGAGCTTTATCGAAGTTACCAGTCGAAAAATTCATCCAGTTCCCGACGGTCTTTCTTGGTCGGACGTCCGGTGCCTTTGTCCCGAATGCTCCAGCGCATGTGTTTTTGCATTTCCAGGAGTTCCAGTTCTTCGGCTGGAGTAACATCTTCTACAAAATCGTGAATGAGTTTGGCACCCATCCTGCTTTTGGCTAATGCCAGCACCCTGAAGCTTTTGGTTATGGGCGATTTTTTGACTTTAATAATTTCACCTTCATGTATTTCGCGTGATGCTTTTACGGGCAGATCGCCAATCGTAACGTGTCCTTTTTTACATGCATCAGTAGCCTGACTGCGGGTTTTGAAAATACGTACAGCCCATAACCATTTGTCGATGCGTACATTAGCGCCCATTCGGTTTTTTATTGTGAAGGTTCATGGTTCGGTCTATCCCTATTGTCCCGAAACTTTTGATGATCTCAATTGACTCGTCAATCTTAAGCGGGAGTTCTTTTTTTTCTTCTTCAGTCCATTCTCCCAGCACGTGGTTAATTTGCCTGCCTTTGTTGAAGTTGTCTCCTATGCCAAATCGTAAGCGGGCATAATCATTTCGGCCGAGTACCTGGTTTATATTTCCAAGTCCGTTGTGTCCTCCGTTGCTTCCTTTTGCTCTTACCCGTAAACTGCCAAACGGAAGGGCGAGGTCGTCGACCAAAACAAACAGGTTTTTTATATCTATTTTTTCTTTTTGCAGCCAGTAACGAACAGCCATGCCGCTAAGGTTCATGTAGGTGGTAGGTTTTAATAAGATAAAGGTACGTCCTTTGAATTTATATTCAGCTACAAAACCATAACGTTTGTCGTTAAAACGAATATTGGACGCTCCGGCCAGAGCATCCAATATTTGAAAACCAATGTTATGTCGTGTATTTTTATATTCGGCTCCTATGTTCCCGAGTCCGGCAATTAAATACTTCATTGTTTGCGCATTGATTTATTCTTTGCTGTCAGAAGCTTCCGCTTCTCCTTCACCTTCTTGTGCTGCTTCGGCTGACGCAGAACCTGCTGCTGACCTTGCTGCTCTGGTTATGGCAACACTAACAACAACATTTGTTTTGGGGTCAAGGAATTCAACATTGTCAACGTTTAAGTCGGCAACTTTAAAACTTTGTCCTAAGCCTAGTTCTGTAACATCAATGTCAACAAAATCGGGTAGGTCGTTCGCTAAAGCTTTTACTTTTAGCCGGCGCATGTTGGTGGTAAGTTTACCCCCTGCTTTTGTTCCTTTTGCATGTCCGTGCACTTTAATTGGGACATTAATTTTTACCGGTTTTTCGTCGCTGATTTGCAGAAAATCGATGTGAAGAACTATTTCTTCAACAGGGTGCCATTGGATGTCCTGTACGATAGATTTGTACACTGTTCCGTCTATTTCAAGATCAATCAAATATACGCTTGGCGTATAAATTAATTTTCTTAATTCAGCAAAGTCTACTGAAAAATGTACAGGATTTTCGCCTCCGTACAAAACTGCAGGTACTTTCTCTGCATCACGAAGTTTTTTGGATTCTTTTTTTCCTAGGGAAGAACGAATTTCTCCTTTTACTGCTACTGACTTCATTTTTAAATTTTTACGTTAATAATTATGGTACTCAGTCCTTTCCGCTAACTAACGGAACAAACAGCATGCACATTATTAATGCGTCTGCTCTTGGAAAAAGCGGTGCAAAATTATAAATTATTTGTAATATAACGAACTAATTGACTGATTTTTATAAACTCGTCTAATCGCTTCGGCAAAAGCTTCGGCAGTAGATATGTATTTTATTTTGTCGCTTCCTGTTTTGGGACTAATGGAATCGGTAAAATAAACTTCTTCGAGTTCTGATTTTTCGATACGTTCAATTGCCGGACCTGAAAGCACTCCGTGAGCCGCAAAAGCCCTTATTGTACGGGCTCCTTCTTTTTTCATCAGGTTTGCTGCCTTGGTGATTGTTCCTGCAGTATCAATAATGTCATCAACAATAACCACATCTTTTCCTTTCACATCTCCAATTACAGTCATATTGCCAATTTCGTTTGGCCGCGATCTTGTTTTATGGCAAATAACAATACCCGAATCCAGCATTTTGGCATAGGTATTGGCGCGTTTTGTGCCACCTACGTCGGGCGAAGCAATTACTACATCATTTAATCCCATTTTTTCAATAAAGGGGACAAATAATGTTGATGCAAATAAATGGTCGACCGGCACATTAAAAAATCCCTGGATCTGATCGGCATGCAAGTCCATTGTTATCAGACGGTCGATTCCTGCTGTAGAAAGCAAGTCGGCAACCAGCTTGGCACCAATCGAAACGCGGGGTTTGTCTTTTCTGTCCTGGCGGGCATATCCGAAATACGGAACAACGGCAATTACTTTATAAGCGCTTGCTCTTTTGGCGGCATCAACCATCAATAACAGCTCTAGCAGATTGTCGGCATTGGGAGGTGTTGATTGAACAATAAAAACATGCGAGCCACGGATGGTCTCTTCAAAACAGGGTTCAAATTCTCCGTCAGCAAATACAGGGCATGACGAATGTCCCAGGTCAACATCCAAACTGTCGCAAATTTTTTCAGTTAGATACCGGGTTGCCCTACCGGTAAAAATTTTTAATGGGTGAGATTTCATTACAAACTTTCGTTTTCTTTATATGTTTTTGGAAAATTGATGCAAAGTTAAAACATTCAAAGGTGCATTCCTAAATTATTTTTCTTCGATTTAGAAAAGATATTGCTTTCGTGAAAAATCCCTTGGAAGTTATGTCTCTTTGTTTACTTGTTCGATAAAACTTAGAATCGTTTCTTTTCCAATGCCTTTAGCTGACGAAGAAACGAAATAGCCGGGCATGGTTTCCCATGTTTCAAACATTTTTTCTTCGTAGGCTTTTAGATTATCTTCCAGCTCCTGGGTTTTTAACTTATCTGTTTTTGTAAAGATAATGCTGAACGGAATTTGGCTGATGCCCAGCCATTCCATAAAATCAATATCTGCTTTTTGTGCCGGATGGCGTGAGTCAATCAAAACAAAAAGGCAGTACAGATTTTCACGTTTCAGGATGTAATTGCGCAACATTTTTTCCCATTTCAGACGCTCTGTTTTGGGAACCTGGGCATAGCCGTAGCCCGGTAAGTCAACCAGGTACCACTCCCCGTTAATCAGGAAATGATTGATTAAGCGGGTTTTTCCCGGTTTTCCCGAAGTTTTTGCCAACGATTTTTTGTTGGTCAGCATATTTATCAACGACGACTTACCAACATTAGAGCGGCCAATAAACGCATATTCCGGGCGGTCAGGCTTCGGACATTTTTCAATATCGGTGTTGCTCATTATAAAACGGGCGTCTTTTATTTCCATATCGATAATTATTTTGCTTCGGGTTATAACCACAGGCAATGAACTGCAATATTTGTCGCTTTGGTCGACAGAACAATAATGCTGCTGGTTCTGTCGACATTTAACCCCGGATTTTCGGTTTCTAACTTATGTATACTTCCAGTATTTTTATTTTTCCCATTTTTGGTTTTAACTGAACTGATTCGAGGCTTGCGGGGATCAAAACCGTTTCGCCTTTTTGAACGGTTTCTGTTCCGCCTTCTGTTGCCAGCTCAAAAACTCCTTCGAGTGCCATATAAATAACAAAAGAATCAAGCTGATTGTAATCTTTATCAATTTCTTTGTCAAACTCAATAATATTTGTTGTGAAATACGGGCAATTAACCAGTTTAACGGTTTGGTTATTTGCTGTTTTGTATTTGTTTTTGTACTCGGTTGAATAGGAGAAATCAATTGCATCCAGCGCAAGTTCGGTATGCAAATCGCGTTCGTTGCCCTGTGCATCTTTGCGGTTGTAGTCGAAAATGCGGTAAGTAACATCCGAGGTTTGCTGTATTTCGGCAACCAGACATCCTTTGCCAATGGCATGTACTCGTCCGGCAGGAATGAAAAATACATCGCCGGCATTAGCTTTGTCGAAATGTAATAAGTCTTTTAGCTTTCCTGAGTTCAGGTATTCTAAGTATTTTTCCCGATCAAGAGCCTGGTTGAACCCTGAATTAATCAATGCTCCGTCTTCAACATCAACAACATACCACATTTCGGTTTTTCCATAGGCATTGTGGCGTTTTTTTGAAAGCTCATCGTTGGGGTGTACCTGTATGGAAAGATCGTCCTGTGCATCAATGAACTTAATCAGCAGTGGAAATTCCTGCCCGAATTTTTCATATATTTTGTCGCCAACCAAGTCGCCCATATAAATTTCGATAAGTTCGCTTAGGTTGTTGCCTGCAAGAAAACCGTTGCTTACTTCCGATATATTTCCTTCAACTCCTGATATTTCCCAGCTTTCGCCGCAGTTGGGTAAATTGCCAAAGTCTTTATTCAGTACAGTGCGAATACGCTGTCCTCCCCATATTTTTTCATGAAAAATGGGTTTGAATTTTATTGGATAAAGATTGTTCATTGTTTATTTAAAAATAAATTATTTAACTTTTTTTTCTGATATTCCTGGTGCCGTTTAGAACGATACATTTTTAAAAACCTTCCTCAAATATATATCATTCGGAATGAGGAGAGGATGTTGTTCAGTATAAAAAAATGAATAGCTAAGGTTAAAATTTAAAATCGACGGCAGCACGTGCAACCGTTGTGGCACTGATTCGTTCAACTACTTTTAAATGCTCGGGATGAACACGATAAACGTCTAAATCTTCGATATTTTCGAAATGGGTAAGTAGTGCCAAATCGTAGCTTTTAGCGTTGATTTCATAATTCTCACCTACTTCAATGTGTTTTAATTCTGCAATTTTACCTTTTAGAGCCAATAGTTTTTCTTTTAGCTCGGCGATGATTACAACTTTCTCTTTTTCTGGATAATCTTTTAGCTTAAAAAGGACTACATGATTTATCATTGCTATCTATTTTTTGATTTTGTATTTTTAATGCTGCGAAATTAGTATTTTCTTCGCATTATATTTTTTAGTGCGATACGAATTTACGAAAGATAATAAAAAGAAAATTATGTTAATAATAGGAATTGCCGGAGGTACTGGTTCCGGAAAAACAACGGTGGTACGAAAAATTCAGGAACAATTTTCGGAAAATGAGGTTACGGTACTAACGCATGATTCTTATTATTATGACAGCAGTGAGCTGTCGCTTGAAGAGCGGCGGAAGAAAAACTTTGATCATCCTGCTTCTATTGAATTCGATTTGATGATAGAGCATGTAAAAAAGCTAAAAAACGGAGAAGCCATTGAAGAACCTGTTTATTCGTTTATTAGCTGTACCCGCCAGCCTGAAACTAAAATGGTATATCCCCGCCAGGTGCTGATTATAGAGGGAATTCTTTGTCTCACAAACGAAGAACTTCGCGATTTGATGGACATAAAAGTGTATGTTGATTGCGATTCGGATATCCGTCTGTCACGGGTTATTTCTCGCGACATGAAAGAACGAGGGCGTAATGTAAAGCAGGTGCTGAAACGATACAAAAAAACAGTACGTCCCAGCCATCTCCAGTTTATAGAGCCTACTAAAGAGTATGCCGATATTATTGTACCGCAGGGAGGGAAAAATAAAATTGCAATTCAGATTCTGACAAACCATATTCTTCAAACTTTAAAAAAACAGTAATGCTCCGTAATCTTAATATCGAAGAAGTTCTGTTTCTCGACATCGAAACCGTGCCGTTGGCGCCTGAATATGCCGAACTGACCGGGAAATGGAAAGAATTGTGGGAACGCAAAATGCAGTACCAGATAAGCAGCGGCGAATCGGCAGATGAATTGTACGAACGTGCTGGGATTTATGCTGAGTTTGGCAAAATTATTTGTATCTCGGCGGGGTATGTGGTTCAAAAACAGGGCGCTCCCTGGTTTCGTGTGAAATCGTTTTACGACGATGATGAAAAAAAACTGATTCAGAATTTTTTTAATGATTTGCAGCGCTTTTCCAGTGCCGGGAAACGCAGGCTTTGTGCGCACAACGGACAGGAATTTGATTTTCCGTATATTGCAAGGAGAGCTTTGGTTAATAACCTGAACCTTCCTAAAATGCTTGATATTGCCGGTGCCAAACCCTGGGAAGTGAAAGATATACTGATTGATACATTGCAACTCTGGAAATTTGGCGATTATAAACATTATACCTCGCTTTCGTTGTTGTGCGAACTTTTTAATATTCCTACGCCCAAAGATGATATTGACGGGAGTCAGGTTTCGAAAGTTTACTGGGAAGATGATGATATTGACCGTATTATAAAATATTGCGAGAAAGATACATTGGCCGTTGCTAACCTGCTTTTGAAATACAGGGGCGATAAAATTATTCCTTTTGAGAATTTGGAGAGTGTGTAAGTTGCTTGAAAAAAGTCGAGATAGCATGGGGAAGGAAGAAAAGTTGCAGTTGAAATTTTTACGCAGTTATACTTATGTTTTCCGGGTCATCTACCAAGGGCAAAACTTCAATTTTACGACATATACAAGTAATGCTTTCTTATAGAATCCTGGGCGTACCCCAAGTCCGTCAGTGGAGCGACTGTTGGCTGTTGGTTGTGTGTCAATCATCAGACACATCAATGTTTTTTAATGTTTCATCATTCGGTCTATGTCGCGTTTGGCATCTTTGGCTTTTAGCGATTCGCGTTTGTCATAGGTCTTTTTCCCTCGGGCTAGTGCAATTTCCAGTTTGGCCAGTCCTTTGTCGTTTACAAAAAGTTTTGTGGGAACAATTGTGAAGCCCGATTCTTTGGTTTTTTTTTCTAATTTTTGCAGTTCTTTTTTATTTAGCAATAGTTTCCGGTCGCGTTTGGCAATGTGGTTGTTGCAGGTGCCCAGTTCGTATTCTGCAATATGCATATTTCTTGCATATAACTCACCTCGAAAAAATTGGCAATACGAATCTTTTAGGTTTACTCTTCCGTTACGGATCGACTTTATTTCGGTGCCCAGTAGTTTCATCCCGGCGATGAAACGTTCAACAAGTTCGTACTCGAAAGTAGCCTTACGGTTTTTTATGCTGATATTTTGTTGCATTCGTTTTTTTATGTTAATCGATTAATCAGTGCAAAATTATAAAAAACGTTTGCTTTTCTTTTAAGATGTCAGGAAAGGAGAAATGAAAATAATAAAAAAGGTATGCTAACTGATTGTGAGATAGGTGCTTTGTGTTTTTGGTCAAAGGTTGAAAAATGGCCTTCTTAAATAAACAAAAAACATCAGATTATAGACTTCCGATTATTTTCGGGGGTAAAATTTATTGTTGTTTCACCCATTCGCCATATTGGATATACTTGCGAACGTCAGTAACAAGCATATCTGCTTTTTGAGCTGCTTCGATGCCAAGATCACCATCTTCGAAAACCTGGCAGAATTGCGGTTCTGTGTTCATTTTTTTTGCACATTCCAGAAAAGTCTGCGGGTCGGGTTTATGGAGGATAACATCATCTGCCGAAACAATAGCATCAAAACAGGCTGTCAGTTCGAGTGCTTCTAGTTGTACTTCGGCACTGCGTTTGCTGGCTCCTGTCCCAACAGCCATCGGCAATTTTCCGTGGTATTTTTTTACAATGGCAACAACTTCTTGCACGGGTTTGAGCAGATGTGCTGATTTCCAAAAAGTTTCCTGTTTTAGTTTTACCAAAACTTCAGGGGCTTCGTTTACCTGGTATTGATTAATGATGCGTCGGGCAAATTCGATGGTAGGTCTCCCAGTCATCTCAAAAATTATCTGAGGGTCGAAATCAAAACCGTATTTTTTTCCGACGGTTTTCCATGTTGCAACATGTACTGGTAGCGAATTGGATAATGTTCCGTCTAAGTCAAAAATCAGTGCTTTTGTTTTTGGATATACAGTTATTTCCATGGCAATATTGTTTGCAACAAAAGTAATACAACAATAAAATTCTGTCTTTGTTCTTTAGGAAGATCGGACTAAAATTAATTAAGAGTTAAAGGTTGAAATCTTGTTCCTGGCTATGGATATTTGACGAAACAATTATGCTGTAGTTTTTTCTGCCTCTATTCTTTTCTGAAACAAGAAATTACGACTGCAACTTTTTTTCTGCCTGCTGCAACTGTCTGTTTACTGCCACTTTTTTTTTATATCCCGTAAAGTTTTTTCCTTTGTTCCTGGATGCGTTCGTCTACGATATATTCGTCGTAAGGCATAAGTTTATCGATAATACCATTGGGTGTAAGTTCGATAATCCGGTCGCAGATTGATGAAATAAATTCGTGGTCGTGTGACGACAGGAATATATTACCCGGGTATTTCACCAGGTTATTGTTAAATGCCTGTATCGATTCAAGGTCGAGGTGGTTGGTTGGTGTATCAAGTATCAGAGCATTAGCGTCAAGCAACATCATTTTGGCAATCATGCAACGCATTTTTTCCCCTCCGGACAGCACACTTACTTTTTTGTAAATTTCATCGCCAGAGAACAACATCCTGCCAAGGTACCCCCTGATATACATTTCGGTTGTGTCTGTGGTAAATTGGCACAGCCAGTCGAATAAGGTCATTTCTTTTTCGAAAAAATCGGAATTGTCTAACGGCAGATAGGCAGAAGTAATGGTTTGTCCCCACTGGAAACTTCCCGAATCGGCTTTGCGATTATTGTTTATAATTTCGAAGAAGGCGGTCATGGCTCTGTGGTCGCGCGAGAGGAATACAATTTTCTCTCCTTTTTGTGCCGAGAAACTAATGTCTTTAAAAAGAGTAGTCCCTTCTATGCTGGCACATAAATCTTCTACATCCAGAATCCTGTCGCCTGCTTCGCGTTCGGGCGTAAAAATAATGCCGGGGTATTTCCGGGTTGAAGGCTGAATTTCTTCAACATTAAGTTTTTCCAGCATTTTTTTGCGACTGGTTGTTTGTTTTGATTTGGCCACATTGGCACTAAAACGTGCAATAAATTCCTGTAGTTCTTTCTTTTTTTCTTCTGCTTTTTTGTTTTGAGCCTGTTGCTGTCTCAAAGCCAACTGGCTGCTTTGATACCAGAAACTATAGTTTCCGGCGAACATTTTTATATCGCCGTAGTCAATGTCAATCGTGTGGGTTGAAATGGCATCCAAAAAGTGGCGGTCGTGAGAAACCACCAATACTGTGTTTTCGTAATTCGAAAGGTAATTTTCGAGCCATACTACCGTTTCAAGGTCAAGGTCGTTGGTTGGTTCGTCGAGCAGCAGGTTGTCCGGATTGCCGAATAAGGCCTGAGCCAGCAATACACGAACCTTTTGATTTCCGCTCATGTCTTTCATCAGGGTGTAATGCGATTCTTCCTTTATTCCCAGGTTGCTCAGAAGTGTTGCAGCATCGTTTTCTGCATTCCATCCGCCCATGTCGCCAAATTTTTCTTCCATTTCGGCAGCCTTAATCCCGTCTTCTTCCGAGAAATCAGGTTTGTTATACAACTCATTTTTAGCCTGCATTAAATCCCAAAGCTCGGTATAACCTTTCATTACAGTATCCAAAACGGAAAATTCGTCGAAAGCAAAGTGATCCTGGCTTAATACAGAAAGCCGTTCGCCCGGTTCAAGGCTAATGCTTCCGCTGGTTGGATCAACCTGTCCGGATATGGCTTTCAGGAACGTTGATTTTCCTGCTCCGTTTGCCCCGATAACCCCGTAGCAGTTTCCTGCTGTAAATTTCATATTCACATCCTGAAAAAGCACACGCTTCCCAAATTGTATCCTTAAATTTGAAACTGTAATCATATTATAAATCCTTTTACCATTTCCTTTTCTGAAAAGGGCTGCAAACCTAATCAAATATTTGGTCTTTTGCATTAAGGATACGATAAACTTTCGAGTACTTAGAGATATCTTAATAGAAGCCTTTGCATAAATTTGTGCCCAACCCTTAATTCGGACAAAATGCCGGAATAAATAGCTCCGGTTATTTCGGAACAGTTCTTTGGGAGTTAATTCAAAATATTTATAAAAATAACAGTTCTTTTAAAAATTAGGTTGCTATTCGCTCTGCAAAAAGTTAATTTTACCCTACGAAATTAAACAGAATTTACATGTCGAAAATATTGGTAATTGATGACGAGAGGAGTATCCGTAATACCCTGAAAGATATTTTGGAATACGAAAAGTATGAAGTAGACCTTGCCGAAGATGGAAAAAAAGGACTGGAGTTGGTTCGTTCGGCAGAATACGATACGGTTTTGTGCGATATAAAAATGCCGGAGATGGACGGAATTGAAGTGCTGGAACGCGTGGTGGTGCTTGCTCCCGATACCCCGGTTGTAATGATTTCCGGGCACGGAAATATCGATACAGCTGTTGAGTCCATAAAAAAAGGTGCTTTCGATTACATTGAAAAACCCTTGGATCTTAATCGTTTGTTGATTACTATCCGCAATGCAATGGATAAATCGAACCTGGTTTCCGAGACCCGGATATTGAAGAAAAAAGTTAATAAAAAATACGAAATAATAGGGCAGTCGAAAGCTATAACCGAGATTCTTGAAATGGCAGATCGTGTGGCTCCTACCGATGCCCGGGTGTTGATAACCGGACAGAACGGAACCGGGAAAGAATTGATTGCCCGACGGATTCATGAACAGAGCAATCGTGCGGCAGGGGCATTTGTTGAGGTAAATTGTGCGGCAATTCCGTCTGAATTGATTGAAAGTGAGTTGTTCGGGCACGAGAAAGGAGCTTTTACTTCGGCGGTGAAACAGCGAAAAGGAAAATTTGAACAAGCCAACGGCGGAACATTGTTCCTTGACGAAATTGGAGATATGAGCCTTTCGGCACAGGCAAAAGTGCTCCGGGCATTGCAGGAAAATATAATTAGCAGGGTGGGGGGCGATAAGCAAATTAAAGTGGATGTGCGTGTTGTGGCTGCTACCAATAAAAATCTTGCGGCAGAAATTGCCAATAATAATTTTCGCGAAGATTTATACCACCGTTTAAGTGTTATTTTGATAAGAATTCCTACGTTAAACGATCGGCTGGAAGATATCCCGGAACTGGCCAATCATTTTATTCATCAAATTTGCGGGGAATATGGAGTGCCCGGGAAAAAAATTACTTCCAATGCTCTTGACGAATTGCAAAAAATAAACTGGACCGGTAATATTCGCGAATTCCGAAATGTAATTGAGCGACTTATTATTTTGGGTAAAAAAGAGATTGACGAACAGGATGTTCTAAAATTTGCAGCTCCGCTTAAATGATGTCTTTGATTTTGTCTTTTACCTGACATTTTTCTAATAAAAATGATTACTTTCGACGTTTCTAAAAAACGAAGTATTATGGCATTTTTATCTATTTTAAAAGGATATAATCGTAGTTTCTGGACATCAAATACAATCGAACTTTTTGAGCGATGGGCATGGTATGGGTTTTACCTTGCTTTTCCATTGTTTTTAGTTGATTCTACCGATACCGGGGCATTAGGTTTTACAAATGCACAAAAAGGAGCCATTATGGGAACCGGATCGGCTTTGCTGTATTTTTTGCCGGTAATAACCGGAGCTATTGCCGATAAAGTAGGATATAAAAAAATATTATTACTGGCTTTTTCTATTTATATCTCCGGATTTTATATGCTTGATATCTTTCACAGCTATGGACTGGTGTATTTTGCTTTTATCTGGATTTGTGTAGGAGGCGCATTTTTTAAGCCTATTATTTCGGCCATGATTGCCAAAACCACTAACGAAAAAACGGCTTCTATTGGTTTTGGCATTTTTTATATGATGGTAAATGTTGGCGGTTTTATCGGCCCGTTTATTGCCGGGGCTTTGCTGAAATTTAGTTGGGAATATGTCTTTTATATGTCTATTGTTGCCGTCGGGATTAACGTATTGCTTACTTTGTTTTTGTTTAAAGAACCTGGCCGCCAGAAAGATGATAGTTCTTTAGGAAAAAATATTTTGCAGGCTCTGAATAATATCTGGATAACGCTTCAGAACTGGAAATTTGTAATGTTTCTTGTAATAATAAGCTTGTTTTGGGCTGCATTTAACCAGTTGTATTATTCATTTGGCATTTTTGTCGACCACTGGATTGATACAACCGTTGTTTACGATGGATTACACGCCGTTTGGCCATGGCTGGCAGAGATTATTGGCGAAAAAGGAACGATAAATGCCGTATCAATGACCAGTATGGACTCGTTTTTTATTATTGTTTTCCAGATAATGGTCTCGGCCTTTGTAATGCGTTTTCGGCCATTAGCTGCCATGATGGGTGGAATATTGGTATTGGCCGGAGGTTTGGGGGTAATGTTTTCGGTGCAAAGTGGCTGGCTGGTGTTGGCTGGTGTATTGGTATTTGCGTTCGGAGAAATGAGTAGCTCTCCTAAGTATACCGAATACATTGGCAGGATTGCTCCTTCCGATAAAAAGGCACTTTATATGGGAACTTCATTTTTGCCCATTGCTCTTGGTCATAAAATTGCAGGCTGGTTGTCCGGCGATTTTTATGAAAAGATCTCGGATAAATATTTTCTTTTGCATAAAGAAGTGGTAAAACGAGGATTGAATTTCCCATCAGAATACTCAACCGAATTTACGAAAAATGATTTTTTTGCACAGGCCGCCGAAAAAATGAATATGTCGCAACACGAACTTACCGACTTTTTGTGGAGTTCTTATCACCCCTCAAATATTTGGATGGTATATTCAGGAATTGCAGTGTCGGCAGTAGTGTTACTTTGGCTTTACGATCATTTTGTAATCGGCAGAAAATAAAATACCGAAAAAAAACAGGTATTGGGCTGCTTTGAGAGAACAATGTTAGCCGAAAACATATAAATTTGCAGCTCAAAAGGAGAGCTGCCGGAGTGGTCGAACGGGGCAGACTCGAAATCTGTTGAACCGCATTGCGGTTCCGGGGGTTCGAATCCCTCGCTCTCCGCAAATTTTTATGGAAAATATTCTCCCGGCTATCAAAGCGTTTCTTAAATTTTTATTTTCTCAAAGCCTTTCCCAAATACACCCATAACGCTTCCCATTGATATAAAAGCATCCGGGTCAATCTGTTTTATTTTCCGGAAAATAGCACCGGTTTCCCGTTTTCGAACAACCGACATGATTACTTTTATTTTCTTTCCGGTGTACCATCCTGAACCATCCAGAAGTGTAACCCCCCGAATTGCTCCTTTGCTTATGTAATCGGCTATTTTTTCGTATTCTTTTGAAATAATAAACATTTGAGCCGAACGGTTAGCGCCACTTAAAAACGAATCAAGAGCATAAGAAACAACCCACATGATTACGTAACCGTAAACCAATTTTTCGATTGAATGAAGAACGAAATAGGCGGATGCAATAATAATAGCATCACAAAACATAATCGACCGCCCGGGGCTTACATTACGGTATTTGTTGATAATCATTGCAATAATATCGGTGCCGCCGGTGCTTCCTCCTCTTGAAAAAACAATTCCAAGCCCGATGCCGCTAATCATTCCGCCCAATACCGAAGAAAGGAACATGTCATTAATTAAAGGCTCTTTCACAATTTCTTCGAACAACGCAAAGAAAGCTGTATTTACAATAATGCAATAAATTGTTTTTATTCCGAAGTTAGCGCCCAGTATTTTTATCGCAATTAATACCAGTATTATATTAATTGAAAAATAGGTTATACTAACCGGAATATTTGTAGCATAAAAAACAACGGCAGAAACGCCGCTAATACCACCTCCTGTTAATTCGGCCGGAATAATAAAAATATTCCAGGCCATAACAAAAAGAAACAAGCCGGAGGTCATAATTAAGTAGTCTTTTATGAGCTTGATTGCCCGGCAATTACGATTTGTAAATATGTTAACCATTATACTTTATTTTTTCTTCTGAAATTTTGCGCAAAAGAACAGCTCAAAAAATGAAAAAATAGTGATGATTGTCAGTCATTCGTTTTTTTTCTTTTCTTTTTTTTTTTTCTTTATTTCTTGTTCAATTTGTCGTTGTTTCTGTGTCGTTCTTTGTCTCGTTGAGTCTTTTTTTTCATGTTCTTAAGAAAAGCTTCATTCAAATCAATGCCTGTTTGATTGGCAAGACAGATAAGTACCCAGAGCACATCTGCCATTTCATCGCCAAGATTATAATTTTTTTCTGATTTTTTGAACGATTGTTCGCCATACTTTCGGGCAATAATTCGTGCCAGTTCTCCTACTTCTTCGGTTAAAATTGCCATATTGGTTAACTCGTTGAAATACCGGATTCCAATCGTGTTAATCCATTGGTCAACTCGTTTTTGTACTTCAGGAAGCGTTACTACTTCATTATTCATAATTAAACTTTTTAAAATTTCAGAAACGAATACCTCCAGCGGTTAATTAACTTTACATTTCTGCTCGTTTTGTTAAAAATCATTAAATATATTTAAATGACAAAATCTTTCAAATTATCTTTGAGCTATGAGTCGGAAAAAATTAATAGCACTAATTGTCCTGATGGCTATTGTATTATCGGGGCTGATATTAGTACAAATGTCGATAATAAAATCGGCTTCCAATATTCGTGAAAAGCAATTTAACCAGCTGGTTTCCAGTGCGCTGAATGAAGTTGCTTTTCTCCTGGAACGTGATGAGGAAAAGGTCGCCCGCGAATATGCAGAGCGGGGAATAATCCCGGGGATTGATGAAAAACCGGAGGTGTTAAGCCATGTTTTTCCTCGTAACAACATGGGTAAAGGGGTTTTAGATTTTAGCTTCAGCTATTCAAAAAAAGGGGTATATGAAACGTACAGGCAAAAAGTGAAAGTAGAATATGCCGACTCTCTTCATAAAGAATCTCTTCTAAATATTCCTGATTTTCTGGAAAAAAGCCTTGAACAAGAAAAACGAAGACGAGAATGGTTGCGAAATTCGGACTGGTCGAACTATAAAATTATACTGGAAGACCGGCCAATAGAGGAACGGATTAGCCCGCAGAGATTAAAACTTCATATTGCAAATGCAATGGTGAGGGCTAATATAGACCTTGCCTATAAGTATGCCATAAAAAATTCGGATCGAGCCAAAAAAACAGTACTTTTTGGCGATAATGATTACGATGCAAAACATAAAGAAGAGTATTCGCAACTTCTGTTCGGAAGAGATTATGGAGGAGCAAAAGCCAATTACCTGAATATTTATTTTCCAAACAGGAACCGCTATCTTTTAAAACAAACCGGCTTAACCATTATCCCGGCTGTTATTCTTACCGGTTTGCTGGTGGCTATTTTTGCTTATACGCTTATGATTATTTTCCGGCAAAAAAAGTTGTCGATGATAAAAAATGATTTCATCAATAACATGACGCATGAGTTGAAGACCCCAATCGCTTCTATTTCTTTGGCAAGTCAAATGTTGCAGGACGGATCAATTTCAAACACACCTTCAATTATTGAACATGTTTCGAGGGTTATCAGCCAGGAAAGCAAACGCCTGAGTTTCCAGGTTGAAAAGGTGCTTCAAATGGCTGTTTTTAACGAAGGAAGGCTGAAATTGAAATTCAAAGAATTTGATGCCAATAAAATGATTGAAACGATTGCCGGAAATTTCGAGTTAAGGGTGAAAAATAAAAACGGAACGCTAATTACTCACATCAGTGCTGAAAATGCAATGATAAAAGGCGACGAAGTGCATATTACGAACGTCATTTTCAACCTGCTCGACAATGCCATGAAATACAGCAAAGAAATCCCGGAAATTAAGCTAACTACCGAAAATCGTAAAAATAAAGTTGTAATTTCGGTACAGGATAACGGGATTGGCATTGCTAAAGATCATTTATCGCAAATTTTCGACCGTTTTTATCGGGTTCCCACCGGAAATGTACACGATGTAAAAGGTTTTGGCTTGGGATTAAGTTATGTTAAGAAAATTGTGGATTTACATAATGGAGTTATAAAAGTAGAGAGTGTATTAAATAAAGGAACTAAGTTTAAAATTTATTTTCCGCAAATAAACAATTAACCATGGAACAAAAAACAAAATTATTATTAGCAGAAGACGACGAAAATTTAGGTTTGTTGTTAAAAGAATATTTAGTGGCCAAAGGCTATGATGCAAACCTTTACCCTGATGGAGAAGCAGCTTACAAAGGTTTTCTGAAAGAACATTACGATATCTGCATCTTGGATGTGATGATGCCGAAAAAAGACGGATTCACTCTGGCTGGAGATATTCGTATTATGAATCCCGACATCCCGGTTATTTTTCTTACTGCAAAAAATTTGAAAGAGGATGTGTTGGAAGGATTTAAACTGGGAGCCGACGATTACATTACCAAACCGTTTAGTATGGAAGAGCTGATTATGCGCATAGAAGCCATATTAAGAAGAACTTCGCAGGAAGGACAAACCAATTCGCAGCAAATTTTTACACTTGGTAAGTTTACTTTCGACACCCGGAAACAAACTCTATCGGAAGGAGAAGAGGCTGTGAAATTAACAACAAAAGAATCGGAGCTGTTGAAATTGTTGTGCCAAAATGCCAACAAAGTATTGGAACGGAATTATGCACTAAAATCAATCTGGATTGATGATAATTATTTTAATGCACGAAGTATGGATGTTTACATAACCAAGCTCCGCAAGCATCTGAAAGAAGAACCATCGGTTGAAATTATCAATGTACACGGAAAAGGCTATAAATTGATCGTTTAAGTCGTTAAGAAACAGCTCATTTCTGCCGGGTGTATTAATATATCCGGCATTTTTTTGCTGCTTTTTCCAACTAATCCAACTTTAGCACAGCAAGGAACGCTTTTTGCGGAACTTCTACATTTCCAACCTGTTTCATGCGTTTCTTTCCTTTTTTCTGTTTTTCGAGTAGTTTTCGTTTTCGGGTAATATCGCCGCCATAGCATTTGGCTGTAACGTCTTTGCGCACAGCTTTTATCGTTTCGCGGGCAATAATTTTTGCACCAATCGCAGCCTGTATGGCAATATCGAACTGTTGACGCGGAATCAGTTCTTTTAGTTTTTCGCACATGCGGCGTCCAAAAGGATAGGCATTGTCGAAATGAATCAGGGTAGAAAGGGCATCGACCATTTCTCCATTCAGTAGAATATCTAAGCGAACCAGTTTTGCCGGTTTGTGCCCACTCAGGTGATAATCGAAAGAAGCATAGCCTTTTGATATGCTTTTCAGTTTATCGTAAAAATCGAAGACGATTTCGCCAAGCGGGAGGTTAAAAACCAGTTCGGCACGTTCGGCCGTCAGGTAATTTTGGTTAATCAATTCTCCTCTTTTCTCAAGGCATAAGGTCATAACAGCACCGATAAACTCCGAAGCTGTTATTATATTGGCACGAATATAAGGTTCTTCAATTTCTTCTATGGTTGTAGAGCTCGGCATTCCTGAAGGATTGTATACCGTTTGCGTATTTCCGTCGGTTAAATGGATTAAATACGAAACGTTCGGAACCGTGGTAATTACATTCATTCCGAATTCACGTTCCAGTCGTTCCTGTATAATTTCCATGTGCAACAGCCCCAGGAAACCGCAACGAAAACCAAAACCTAACGCGGCAGATGATTCGGGTTCAAACGTAAGCGAAGCATCATTTAGCTGAAGTTTGTCCATTGCAGCTCTCAGGTCTTCGTAATCTTCGGCATCAATCGGATAAACACCGGCAAAAACCATTGGCTTTACTTCTTCGAATCCTTCGATGGCTTCACCCGGGGTTGCAACATGAGTAATGGTGTCGCCCACTTTTACCTCTTTGGCTGTTTTTATCCCGGAAATAATATAGCCAACATCTCCCGGACCGAGCGACTTTTCGGGCTGAAGTCCTAATTTTAAAACCCCTACTTCGTCGGCATCGTATTCTTTCCCGGTTGCTACAAATTTTACCAGATCTTTTTTCCGGATTTGCCCGTTCAGTATTTTAAAATAAGCAATTATGCCCCGGAAAGAGTTAAATACCGAGTCGAAAATCAAGGCCTGCAACGGAGCTTCTGGATCTCCCTTTGGAGAAGGAACTTTGTGGATGATATTTTGTAATATTTCTTCTACACCTTCGCCTGTTTTTCCGCTTGCCCGGATAATTTCGTCGCGAGAACAACCAATAAGATCTATTATCTGATCTTCTACAACTTCGGGCATGGCATTGGGCAGATCCATTTTGTTCAGTACCGGAATAATTTCCAAATCGTTTTCGATGGCAAGATAAAGGTTGGAGATGGTTTGAGCCTGTATTCCCTGGGTGGCATCAATAATAAGCAATGCTCCTTCGCAGGCCGCGATAGAACGTGACACTTCGTATGAAAAGTCAACATGTCCGGGAGTATCAATAAGATTGAGCTTGTAGTTTTTTCCGTCACTCTCATAATCCATCTGTATGGCATGGCTTTTTATGGTAATGCCCCGCTCCTGTTCCAAATCCATGTTGTCAAGTACCTGATCATGCATTTCCCGCTCACCTACGGTTTTTGTATATTCTAAAAGACGATCGGCCAGGGTGCTTTTCCCGTGGTCGATGTGGGCGATGATGCAAAAATTTCTGATGTTTTCCATGCTTAACCGATAATAACCATTTTATGAAATGGGTTCGTGATTTTGAGGCAAAGATATTTAATTTTTTATATCAGTCACATTTACCTGCTTCTTCAGGTTATGGTTTGTTTGAAAAAAAACGGGTGTGAAAAAACAGAGACGAACAAACGTTCGTCTCTATGGTATAAATAAAAAGAATTTGTTAATCTATATTTTTTGAAGCAAAACAGCAGCTGTTACCGAAATCCCTTCTTCTCTGCCTTCGAAACCCAGTTTTTCGGTAGTTGTAGCTTTTACCGATACATATTCCGTATCAATGTTCAGCACATCGGCCATTGTTTTTTCCATTTCCGCAATATATGGTTTTAGTTTGGGCTGTTGCGCACTAACCGACGAATCGATATTTACAATTCCGTAGCCTTTCTGTTTGACTAATTCATACGATTTTTTTAACAGAATTTTGCTGTCTATATTTTTGTATTCAGCGGAATTGTCGGGGAAATGTGTGCCAATATCTCCCAATTTTAGTGCTCCCAGCATGGCATCGCATATTGCATGTATCACCACATCGCCATCCGAATGTGCTACCGTTCCTTTATGATGCGGAATTAAAATTCCTCCTAGCCAGAGTGTTTCTCCTTCGGACAGGCGGTGAACATCATATCCTATTCCAATTCTAAAATTCATTTATTGTTGTTTTGAAAAAGAATCAATATCAAAAGCTAATGAGAAACGCAATGTTTTGTCCAATGGATTATTCTGCTTTGTTGAAAACAGGTACGAGAAGTCAAGCGAAAAAACATTAAGTTTTAAACCTGCTCCTGCTGTAAAATACTGTCGGTTTCCTTTGTCTTTATTTTCGTGGAAATAACCGGTTCTCAACGCAAATTGTTTGTTGTACCAGTATTCAACCCCGGCTGCACACATTACTTCCTTCATCTCTTCTTTAAAACCTCCGGGAGCATCGCTAAACGATTTAAAGATTCCGCTCATAACGCTAATGTCCTGATAATCTTCTTTCGTTTGGTTGGCCGAAGGTGTTGGTACCAAAAGTTTATCGAATTCTACGGCAAACGAAAAAGAGTGGTAGTCGTTAGGTTTTACGGTATAAGAAGCTCCCAGCCTTAATGTGGTTGGTATAAAATTTTTGGTGTCGTTGTCGTCGTACGAAATTTTTGCACCTATATTTTGGATGTTAATCCCGGCAGCAAGCGTATTTCCTGTCCCGAAATCATTATTATAATAGAAAGCAATATCAGCAGCATAAGTATTTCCCGGATTCCAGCCTTCAATTGTTTTTCCTCCTGTAATATCGGAACGAATATAACGGATGGCAACTGCCCCTGATAATGTTTCGGAGAGTAACCTTGAATAAGCAATATCAATGGCAAATTCATTGGGGCTTTGCTCTCCGATTGTTTCTGCTGCTTCATTCGTGAAAACAATATTGCCCAAGGCAAAATAGCGTAACGATGCACTTAAAGCCTGCGTATCGTCCAGTTTTTTATACGCCGAAAGATAGCCCAGGTTAATATCGTCAACCAGGTAACTTAGCCATGCAGCATAAGACAAGCCTACGCCCATATTGCTTTTCATAAATACATATTTCGCAGGGTTCCAATACTGCGAATTTACATCGGCTGAGGTTGCTACACCTACATCCCCCATTCCTCCGGCTCTTGAATCGGGGCCAATGGAAATAAAAGGCACCCCGGTGGATATTACATTGTTGTTCGTGGTTGACGATTGAGCCGTTGCATTTATTGCCATGCCAACAATAGCAATAAAAAGAAGTAACAGTCGAATAATTTTCTTCATTTTTAATTTGTTTTTCTTCCCCTGCTCGCCAAAAACGAAATGGGGCATTTTCGTTGCAGCTTTTTGTTTTTGAGCATGCAAATATAAACGAATAGTTTTGGTTTCTTTTTCAATTATTATAGTGAACGCAATTTCTTTCAAAAAATTTTGTTCAGTTTTATAATTTATAGTACAAAAGTTATTTTTTTTGTTTTTTTTTAGCAGTAACTCCCGTTCTCGTAACCTTTTACAAAAGTTCCCCTATTTGTCCACTAATCAAAATTTTTTTCTTTTTTTCTGTACATTTTTGTTTGCAAGACCGAAAAAAGAACACTAAACAGGCATGGAAAGGTTTATGCCTGTTGACGTAAAAAGATAGAAATAAGAACGATACTGAAAAAATATTATTGTAAATTATAGCTGTAATTTTTTTACAATAAAACAGGTACTCTGACGTTAAGGATATAGAATTTTTGGAATACCGGGATGATATTAAAAAAAGAACAATATGGATGTTACAATTTAGTTATATTTGTATCCATAGAAAATAGCATTGGATGAAACCAGTCCCGATTTATCGGGACTGGTTCTACCTTATTTCATAATGAAAAAACATTTTAATATGAAACAAGCATGATAAGATTTTTATACATACGCGAAACATTAGATCATGCGAGTTGCATTAATACCTTTGGAAATATTAAATTTAATTAGATGAAATTAAAACCTGTATTTATTCTGTTTTTGTCGGCAGTAGTATCTGCCTGTGGTTTGTTAGGACAGGGCAATAATGACGTATCTCGTACTACGGGATGGGCCTACAACGATGGAGAAAATGGAAACATTTCAAATCTCTCGGGGTATGAACAGGAAACCGGGCCGGGACTAGTGTTTATACAAGGAGGAACTTTTACCATGGGGCGTGTAGAACAGGATGTAATGTTCTCTAACGATAATGCTCCCCGAAGGGTAACTGTTGCCTCTTTTTACATGGATGAAACAGAAGTTTCAAATTTAGATTATCGGGAATTTACTCACTGGACTACAAGGATGTACCCAGGTGATAGAGCGAAAATAAGTTCAATTACGCCGGATTCATCTGTATGGAGAAGTAAATTAGCGTATAATGAACCATACGTAAATAATTATTTTCGTCATCCTGCATTTTCAGACTATCCGGTTGTTGGAGTAACATGGGAACAGGCCAATGCATACTGTTCGTGGCGTACCGACAGGGTGAACGAACAAAGGCTTATTGATAGAAAAATTCTTTCTTATAATTCCGCTCAGTCTGGCCAGGATGTGTTTACCACGGCAACTTATATGAATGGGATGTACGAAGGAACTGCCGGCGATAAGCCTGTGGAAAATTCAGACGGTTCAACACGGCGGGTTCAGTGGGAAGACGGTATTCTTCTGCCTAATTACAGACTTCCAACCGAAGCAGAATGGGAATATGCAGCATATGGCCTGGCCGGAAATGTTGAAGACGGTGTATTGGTAGATCGGAAAATTTACCCGTGGAATGGAAATTATTTACGAGACGATGGTAAGACAAACAGGGGACAAATGAGAGCCAATTTTGTGCGTGGACGAGGCGATATGATGGGAATGGCAGGTGCTTTAAATGACAATGCCGAAATTACAGCTCCTGTGTATTCTTATTCTCCTAACGATTATGGCTTGTTTTGTATGGCCGGAAATGTAAACGAATGGGTCGCTGATGTTTATCGTCCGATGTCTTCTTTCGATACCGAAGAATTTAACCCTTACCGTGGTAATGTTATCACTTCTCCCCGAAATGATGATAACGGGAATCCGATTCGAGACAAATATGGTGTTTTGGAAAAAGATACAATTTCGGGAATGGATTACCGGAATGTACGGGACGGAGATAAGAATTCACAAATAATAGAAGGCTCCAACTGGAATGCTGCGCCGGGGAAAGGAACTGACGGAATGTATCAGAAGCCAACCAGCGTAGGGAGCATCTCTTCGTTAATAAGCGATAAATCACGAGTGTATAAAGGAGGTTCATGGAGAGACCGTCCTTACTGGCTTTCGCCGGGAGCTCGCAGATACCTAGATCAGGATCAATCTAGAAATGACATAGGATTTCGTTGTGCCATGACAAAAGTAGGAGGTTCCAGGGGACTTTAGAATTCCGAAAATCAAAATAGATAAAGAACCGTCTTTTGTTGCAGCAAACAGTAGACGGTTTTTTTGTTTTAAGAGAGGAATAAATATTTTGTAGCCCAAAACGAAATTTATATAATGATATTAGTCTTAAAATTGCTTCGCATTTAACGCTGCCATTTAATCTGTTGGTATTATACCAATGCTAATTTCATTGCCAAAGTGGTATTACTTTATCACTACGAATGCTCAACAGCCTTATAATTTTGCTTACCTTTGAATTATGATTAATATTGAAAAGATATACGACTTGTTTTTAGCGGCCCGGAGTATTTCAACCGATAGTAGGAAAATTGAACCGGGAAACTTATTTTTTGCATTAAAAGGAGCTAATTTTAATGGGAATCAGTATGCCGGAAATGCTTTGGAAAAAGGAGCATCGTATGCCATAATCGACGAAAAGAAGTATTGTATAAACGAACGCACAATTTTGGTTGATGATGTTTTAACATGCTTGCAGGAACTGGCTCTTTTTCATCGAAAACAATTAGGTATCCCGATATTGGCTATAACTGGTACTAACGGAAAAACAACAACAAAAGAGCTTGTTGCCGCTGTTCTTTCCCGTAAATTCAATATTACTTATACCCGGGGCAATCTGAATAACCATATCGGCGTACCGCTAACCTTGCTGAGTATGAATTCCAAAACACAATTTGGTGTTGTTGAAATGGGCGCAAATCATCCGGGCGAAATTGCAATGCTATGTCGGATTTCAGCCCCTGATTATGGGCTTATTACAAATATCGGCCGTGCACATCTCGAAGGGTTTGGTTCGTTTGAAGGCGTAATAAAAACCAAAGGCGAACTATATGACTATATAGAACAGACAAACGGAACAATTTTTTTTAATAAAGATAACGCTATTCTTGAACAATTAAGCCGAAATATTACGAAACGCATATCATATGGACTAACCCGGGCCGACATAAACGGGGAACCTGTTCTGTCTCCGCCTTATGTACATGTAAAAGTTAATTTCCCAAAGGGAATGCTTTATCTGAACTCGAAACTGACCGGTGATTATAATTTTGAAAATATTCTGGCAGCAACCTGCATTGGCAATTATTTTGGGGTTGATCCATTAGTGATACAGGAAGCCATAAAAGCGTACACGCCCGGAAATAATCGCTCGCAGCTTATTCAGAAAAATAAGTTGAAGATTATTATGGATGCTTACAATGCCAATCCAACCAGTATGAAAGCTTCTATTGACAGTTTTAGTCCGAATTCAGGAAATAATTACCTGATACTGGGCGACATGCTTGAGTTAGGCGAATATTCGAATGAGGAACACCTCGCAATATTGGATTTTATCCGGGAAAAAGGGTTCCAAAATGTTTTTCTTGTTGGAAAAGAATTTGCTGAATCAAACAAAACGTTTGATTATTTGTCTTTCCCGAATGTTGAGGAATTGTGCGTTTTCCTGGAGAAAGAGAAAATAAAAAACGGGAACATTTTAATAAAAGGTTCCCGTGGAATAAGGTTAGAAAAGGTATTGGATGTTTTGGCTTAGGAACTGTGCCGAAATGCTCCGGTTTTTTTTTGAAACAGTTCCTTTGCAACAGATTGAGACGCTCTGCTTTTTATGCTTTATCAACTTTTAATACCTCGGCAAAAGCCTTTTCGAAAGTTGCTTTCGGAAGGGCTCCTGTTGCCATCTGCGGCTGTCCTTCCATGGGTACAAACAACAGCGAAGGGATACTCTGTACGCCAAAAATTCCGGCAAGTTCCTGCTCCTGTTCGGTATTTACTTTGTAAATCATAAGTTTGTCGTCGTATTCTTCCTGCAATTCATCCAAAATTGGTGCTACCATTTTGCACGGTCCACACCAATCGGCATAAAAATCAATCAAGCAAGGCACTGAGCCTTCATATTTCCACTCTTTGTTGGTTTCAAAATCAAAAACTTTTTGTTTGAATGTTTCTTTTGTTAAATGTTCCGGCATAATTATTATTTTTGAGTTACTTATTTATATATATGTTTTTGTGTATGCAAAAATGATGCCGCATTCTAAATTCGAAGAGGTGCCGTTGATTTCGGGCAAATAATTGTAATTTTGTCACGATTTTTCAGAAATTGGCAGAGGAATTAAAGATAAAAAATGGGAAAGTTAGAACATAAAATATTTCAACACATATCAGGAGTAACAGATCGGTTAGGAGTAGAAAGTTATGTAATTGGCGGCTATGTCAGGGATTTATACATCGGAAGGCCGTCGAAAGATATTGATATTGTTACGATTGGAAGCGGCATCGAATTGGCCAATGCCGTTGCCCAAAGTCTTAGCCCTTCTCCACGGGTGAATGTTTTTAAAAACTTTGGAACGGCAATGTTGAAATATAAAGATATTGAAATTGAATTTGTTGGAGCCAGAAAAGAGTCGTACCAAAGAAATTCGCGCAAACCTATTGTTGAAGATGGAACCCTTCAGGACGACCAGAACCGTCGTGATTTTACCATAAATGCACTGGCTTTAGGGTTAAATGCTGCTAATTTTGAAGCCCTGCTTGACCCGTTTGGAGGTATTGAAGACCTGAAAAATAAAGTAATAAGAACACCTCTTGACCCGGACATTACTTTTTCTGACGATCCTTTGCGGATGATGAGAGCCATCCGTTTTGCAACACAACTTGATTTTGAGATTGAAGCAAAAACTTTACAGGCGATTGCCAGGAATAAAGACCGCATTAAAATTGTTTCGGGCGAACGAATTGCCGATGAATTGAACAAAATTGTACAGGCCAGACAACCCTCTGTTGGCTTCATATTGCTCGAAGAAACAGGGCTGTTGCAAATTATATTTCCGGAACTTCAGAAACTAAAAGGAGCTGAAAAGGTAAAAGGCATTGCCCATAAAGATAATTTCTATCATACCCTTGAAGTGCTTGACAGGATTGCGCCTCACACCGATAATCTTTGGTTGCGCTGGGCTGCTATTCTGCACGATATCGCGAAACCTGCTACTAAAAAGTTTGTTGAAGGACAAGGCTGGACCTTTCATGCTCATAATTTTATTGGCATGAAAATGATTCCGAAAATTTTTCGCAGAATGAAGTTGCCAATGAACGAAAAGATGAAGTACATCCAAAAAATGGTACACCTGCATATGCGTCCTATCGTTTTGTCGGAAGACAGCGTTACCGATTCGGCAGTACGGCGACTGCTTTTTGAAGCCGGCGACGATATTGACGACCTGATGACTTTATGTGAAGCTGATATCACTTCAAAAAATCATGAAAAAGTGAAGCGCTACATGAAAAACTTCAAAATTGTCAGGCAAAAGCTAAAAGAAATTGAAGAAAAAGATGCGATTCGCAATTTTCAACCACCGGTTGATGGGGAGCTTATTATGAAAACGTTTAAGCTTGCTCCTTGTCGTGAAGTAGGAATAATAAAAGATGCCATAAAAGATGCCATACTTGACGGGGTGATCCATAACAACTACGAAGAAGCCTACCGGTTTATGCTTCAAAAAGCACAGGAACTGGGGCTGAAAATTGAATAGTGTCAATTGGTTGATTTAGATTCCTTGATTTGATACATATAGTTTTTATCAATGTGCTAATTATTAGTTTGTAAAAAAAACAGATTTTTTGCAAGGACTTGGTAACCGGTTTCTTGAAAGAAAAGAGATAAGCTGCTAATGATTATTGACTGACAAATTTTGTAGGTCGAAACAATTTGATGCATTGTTTTTTTTATTATATTGGCAACACTAATGGGTTACTCCAACGACATATTCAAGATAAAATCGAACAATATTCTGCCACAAAAGGGGCGAATATTAATTGCCGAACCTTTTTTGCAAGGCGATTATTTTAACCGTTCGGTGGTGTTGCTGGTTTCGCATAGCGACAAAGGAGCCGTGGGCTTTATTCTAAACAAAAGAATTGATTTTACTTTGCAGGAAGCATTTCCCGGCTTTCCCGATTTTGATGCCGACGTTTTTCTTGGCGGGCCGGTTTCTACCGATTCAATTCATTATATACACAAACTGGGACAAAATATTCCGGGTAGCCTTCATGTTGTGGGAGATGTGTACTGGAGCGGAGATTTTGAAGTCATCAAACGTAAAATCAGCCTTGGTGAAATTCATTCTTCTGAAATTCGCTTCTTTGTGGGGTATTCCGGATGGGATGCCGGGCAGCTGGAAAACGAGATAAAAGAAAATTCGTGGTTGGTAACCGACATTTCACCACAAGATGTTATGGACGATTTAAGCCCCGATTCATGGTTTAGTTTTGTAAAAAAAGCAGGTTCCAGGTACGCTGTCTGGAAAAATTTTCCTCAGAATCCAACTCTAAACTAGTTACAATACCGTTTTATAATGTTATAAGCACCCTCTATTCCCAGTTCGCCTGCACGGCTTAAATCCAATGCACCGCTTTCTACATCATCCAGGAAAATTTTAGTAAGTCCCCGGTTAAAGTATGCTTCGGCAAATTCGGGTTCAAGTTCTATCGCGTGGTTCAAGTCTTCAACAGCACTTCGGTATTGTCCCAGACGAAGCTTTATGTAGGCCCTGTTGTAATACCCAAAGAAGAATTTAGGATTCAGAAATAAAGCAACCTGGTAATCGTTTAAAATATCCTGGTATTCAAGAGAAGGCATGTCTCCTTTTTTATCCTGTTTTGCCGATAGCCTGAATTTATTTTGTGCGTTGGTAATTCTTTCTATTTGTTCCTGCATTTTATAACGACAATTTGCCCGTGAGAAATAAGCAAGCGCCAGCTTTTCGTTCATTTTTATCGTTTTATTGAGGTCGGTCTTAGCTTTATTGAAGTTCCCGGTAAGACTGTATAAAATCCCCCGCACCAGATGATTAGAGGCATTTTCTCTGATTGCCATTTTTTCGTTGAAAAATAAAATATAGTTTTCGAAAATTGATTTGTAACTATTTACGGGTTTGTTGGTGATTGACAATATCGGATTATAGTTGTTTTTTACGTTTAACTTATCAATCGCCAGGTTGTAGTATTGAAAACGGTCATAATCGACGGCATTTTTTTCAAAAGCGGAAATAAAAAAGATAGGTTGCAGGTCGATTGCAATGTTTTTATTTTGAACTTCTCCTTCAGGTTCATTTTCTTCCGGAAGAGCACGTGTGTCTTCAATAACAAGATTCTGAATTGCTCTCCTTCTTTGCCGTTCGGCTTCCCGTTCTTTTTTTGCTCGTGCCTCATCTTCCTTTTCCTGCTCTGCTTCCTTATCTTCTGTTTTGTTTTGTGCGGTTAACTGGTTGTTTTGCGTATTTCGGGTATTCTGCTGGTTGGCAGCCTTGTGCTGTTGCTGCGCCATTTTCTCGGCATCAACTTTTTGGTTTGACAGATCGAATTGCGGATTTAAGCGGGCAGCAATCCGGTAATCTTTTTCAAAGCCCGGCTTATTCAGAATTTCGCGTGCCATAGCCCGGTTGAAATAAGCACTGGCCATTTCAGGATTAAGTTGTATTGCCCTGTCGTAATCCATAATGGCACTTTGGTAATCTTCGAGCCTTTGTTTTACAATTCCCCTGTTGTTATAGGCCAGTGAGTTTTGCGGATCAAATTTAATTGCCATGTCAAAGTCGCGTAAGGCCGAAGCATAATCTTTTAGCTCAAGCCGGGCCAATCCACGGTTAAGGTAGGCCGATGCAAAATGAGGCCGGATGATAATTACCCGGTTTAGGTCTTTTATCGCCCCTTTTGTATCTTTATTAAAAATTTTTGCATTACTCCGGTTCATTAAAGCATGTGTCGATTTTGGATTGATTTCCAGTGCTTTATTGTAATCTTCTATGGCTCCGTCTAAATTTTTCAAGGCTAGTTTCGCTAATCCCCGGTTGTTGTAAATATTTTCGTTTTTGGTGTCAAATTCCAAAGCCCTGTTGTAATCGGCTATGGCTTTTCGGTATAATTTTAGGTTATGATAAGCCATCCCCCGGTTGTTGTAAGCCATCGGATAAAAGGGCTTAATTTCGATTGCCTTGTCATAATCCTGGATTGCGCCACGGTAGTCTTCTAACGAATGCTTGGCAATTCCCCTGTATAAATATGCCTCGGCCAAATAGGGCTTAAATTCTATTACAATATTGAAATACTCAATGGCCCCGGTATAATTCCCGATAGAAATACGGGTGCGGCCAACACGAATAAAGTGGTTTATGTTTAACTGTGCTTCGCAAAGCAAATTTAGCGACAACAGTAAGGTAAAGAAAAAGACTAATTTCTTCATAAAATATTTCTGAGAAAACAAAAATAGTAAATTAGACTTTCACCTGCTGTTTCTCTTAATTTTTTTTAACTACAAACTTAAAAACAAAATCGTTAACCGTTGCGGACAGTGATTTCGGATGTTCTCTTCGTAATTCACTTTGTTTTTCTGTGCTATATAGTAGCAAAACCACAGTTGAGAATAAAAAACATGAAAGCTCCTGAAATCAGTGTCCGGATTTTTTTATTCAGTTTTGTATTGTTTTTCTTTGGGTAATTCTTTCGTTTTAGTTTGATCCCCAAATTTACAATTTTGGGGTTTGCACCAATGCTACAAAATAGAGTGAAACTGGTTCTTTTCAAAGAAGTTATTTATTAACCACAAGTCATTAGTTAGGCTCTACAAACTCTTTTTTTAACACTAAGGCACGAAGACTCAAGGGTTGAGTTATTCGCCGCGAATTACAATCTGTTTGCTCCTCAAACAAGGACCGCTACTTTCTTCAGGCTTTCTTCTGTTTTCGGCTAATGCTGGCTGCCAACTCTATTTTCTACTCCATTCTTCTATAGCCGAACGGTTCATTTCATTATCAATTTTTCGTGCCGGCGGGGTATATAAGAACTTCAGTTCTTTATCAAATTGTTCTGTAACCTCCCGTCGTACCATTTTCATCTGGGCATTCAGCATTTTATTTTCGGGAGTAAAGGCATAAGGCAGTATACTAATTGTTGCCGGCAGCCAACGTTCCGGGAATATGCCTTCGTTTTTTCCTCCTTTTTTGTAAGCATTTATTTCCTCCTGAATAATCTGAATTGTTGCTGCCGTTCGCTCCGGAGCATCTTTGGCAATACCGCGTTGCGTCAATTCCCGGTTAATCGCTTCCATATCCGGAACAATCATGCCCACAGTATATGCATTTTGGTTATTATACAGCATGGCTTGTTGTATAAACGGAGATTGGTCAATTAGTGCCTCTTCAATGCCTTCGGGGCTGTATTTCTCCCCGTCATTGCCAATAAGAAGGCTTTTGAAACGCCCCAAAACGTAAAGGAATCCGTCGGTTCCCATATAGCCCATATCACCGGTATAAAGCCAGTTGTTTTTTATCGTTTCGGCAGTTGCTTCGGTGTTGTTCCAGTAGCCCGACATTACATTGTCGCCTTTAATAATGATTTCTCCCTTCTGTCCGTCCGGAAGCTCATTGCCATTGTCGTCCACAATTTTTAATTCCATATGTTTCACCAAGCGTCCCGATGAACCGAAAATTACATCTTCCGGGACATTCGACGAGATTACAGGCGAAGCTTCAGTAAGTCCATATCCTTGGCAAACCGGCATTCCTATTGCATAAAAGTAACGTTGCAATTCGGTATCAAGCAATGCGCCACCTCCTATAAAGAATTTTAAATTTCCTCCAAAACCTTTGCGGATCTTAGAAAAAAGGATACTGTCGGAAAGGGAATAAAGGGGTTTCAGCAAACAACGAAAACCTTTGCCCCTGTTATTTCCATATCCATTATGGGTATAAGCCACTTTCAGAGCAAATTTATACAGACCAAACATCAGTTTGCCTTTTTTCTGTATCCCCGATTCAATATTTTTTCGGAATGTTTTGGAATAAGCCGGCACACTCATCATTAGGTCGGGCTTAATTTCCTGAATATTTTTAGGAATATTTTTTAGCGTATCAAGTGGTGATTTGCCTATTTCTACCGATGCAATACTTGCTCCTTTGTACATAAATACAAAAAGACAAGTGGTGTGGGCAAAAGCGTGATCCCATGGAAGAATAGCCAGCGTTATCCAGTCGGTTTTCAGATCCATTAACGAATTCGACTGCACCACATTTGCTGCATAATTCAAATGTGTGAGCATTATTCCTTTTGGGTCGGCAGTTGTGCCCGATGTGTAAGAAATGTTGGCTACATCGTTCGGAAGAACGGCTTTCCATACTGCTTCGGTTTCTTCCTGATTTTTTCTCCGGTACTGTGCTCCTGCTTTTAACAGATCTCTGTAATCAATATCATTGGCTCCGGGATTTTTTTTCCCGTCTAAGTAAATTACTTTTTGCAACTCGGGAAGTTGATTACGGATTTCTTCTACTTTTTGCTGATGTAGCCTTGAAACAAATATAAATTTACTGCCACTGTGTTTTAGCCTGAATATTAACTCGTTTTCCTGTAGCCGAATTGATAACGGAACATTAATTCCTCCGGCATAAAGCATTCCTAGTTCGCTAATAATCCAGTCATTGCGTCCATCGGCAATTAACCCGGCTCGGTCGCCCTTTTTAAACCCTATCTGAATTAAGCCTGCGGCCAGGTCTAATACTTTTTCATGGGTTTCTTTATAACTGGTTCCGGTGTATTTTCCATTTGTTTTTTCCCAGAGGTATATGTTGTCGGGGTAATTTGCAACTGCTGTTTCAAAAAGCTCAATGATCGTTTTCATAATAAATAACTACGCTGTTTTAGTTCGCGCTGGTCAAAAGTAGAAAAAAAAACAAAAAGGGAATCGTTCCTTGGAAAAACGCCTCCCTTTTCGCTGTATTTCTAGAAAGTATTAGTATTGAGATATGAGTAGAATAGCTAAGAACGCAGTCGGGAAAAAAGTTTCATTCCATATCATGTTCATTCTTTTTTTGCCTAGGTGCTTAATTTACAAAGCGACGAATTCACTACTTCCTTCTCAATTACTCAATCACTACTACCTTCTAACCAAAAAACTTATAAACCGTTTTTTCATCATATTTTTCCCCGGGTTTCAACATGGTACTAGGGAAGTCTGGATGATGAACAGAATCCGGAAAATGCTGTGTTTCCATGGCTACCCCGGCAAAGCTGCCGAATTTTGTTGTCCCGTCAATCGTTAATTCCGGAATCCAGTAGCCGGTGTACAATTGCATGCCGGGCTGTGTGGTATAAACTTCTACTTTCCGGCCGCTATTTTTGTCGCTCAAACGGCCTGCAAATTTCAATTCTTTTTTTTCATTGTCGAAAACAAAGTTGTCGTCGTAGCCCTGTTCTAGACCTGCATCGCCCAGTTTTTTTGCTTTTGTAAAATCGAATGCGGTTCCTTTCACCGGCACTATTTTTCCGGTAGGAATCTGGTCGGTCATTTCTGTCATTTTTGTTGCTGCCAGTTCCAACTCATGGTTCAGTATATTTTCTTTAAATCCGGTTAAATTGAAATACGAATGGTTTGTTAAATTTACGACTGTTGTTTTGTCTGTTTCGGCATAATACTGAATTGCAAGTTCGTTTTTGTTATTTAATGTGTAAACAACAGCTACATTCAAATTTCCCGGGTAATTCTCTTCCCCGTCAGGACTTAAGTAGGAAAGTTTCAGGCCAACATAATCCTTTTCTTCAATAATTTCAGGGGCAAACAAACGCTTGTCGAATCCAATTTTACCTCCATGCAAATGATTGGGGCCGTTATTAACCGCCATTTTATACGTTTGGCCTTCAATATTTAGGTCGCCATTTGCAATGCGGTTTCCAAAACGGCCGATAAATGCCCCGAAATACGGGTAATTGCCAAGATATTCTTCACTAATATACGTATCCAGCTTTTCGAAGCCACATACCACGTTTTCGCTGTAGCCATCTTTTGCAGGCATTTCAATCGCAGTGATAATTCCTCCGTAATTCGAGATTTTTACCGAAATGCTGTCGTTACTTAATGTAAACAAATGGGCTTCTTGCCCATCTTTTAATGTTCCGAATAATGATTTTTCAATTTTCATCTTATTAAAATTGTTTATTTATTTGGTATAAGATGTAACTCCCGATGAACTTTAATCATTTTTCCCGAAGTTTCGGGATAAGTTGTGAGTGTATTTAAAATGTTAAAATCCATGGTCGTTTCATCTATCTAAATTTTTGTGAAGCCCATTTATCGGGTGAGATAAAATATCAGTCATGCACGTATGTGTCTTAGTTATTTTCTCAGCCAAGGACTGTTAATTCTATCAATTATCGTCCGATTACTCCTGAAAATGCACAGTACACATTTTCTTCATTATTAGCAATAAATGCACTTGCCGGTAACCGTACAATTGTCTGTTTCTTTGCTAAAGAAAGTGCAGTCAGTCAGGCGTCTTTTATTGTCAACACACAAAATTATAAAAATGTGGAACCAACAGGTAGGTACTGGTAGTGTTGTAAAGCATGTTTTTATTGCGAAAATCTTATGATATTTTTGTCTGTAAATTCAAACACGTGGCTGGAAAACGTATTATTAATATTGATTCAAAATCACCTGTCCCTAAATATCGACAAATAATAGATTCGATATATCTTGCCATTGAAAAGCATAGCCTGAAAAAAGGCGACAAAGTGCCTTCGATCAATCAAATTGCGTCAGAATTTAAGCTAAGCCGCGACACGGTAATGATGGCTTTCAACGAACTAAAAGCCAAAGGCATAATTCTGAGTCAGCCCGGGAAAGGATATTATATTGCATCAACAGAGATTAATTTAGATGAAAAAATATTTGTCCTGTTCGACGAGTTTAATGCTTTTAAAGAGGATCTGTACAATTCGCTAATAAACGCATTTAAAGGGAAAGCCAGCATTGAAGTCTATTTTCATCATTTTAATTATAAAGTTTTCAAAAATTTAATTGTCGAAAGCATCGGGCATTATACTTCGTATATTATTATGCCGGCAGCATTTGATAACACCCGGCATATTATCTCTAAATTACCGCAGGAAAAAGTATATATCCTCGACCGGCTAAAACCGGATTTGCTTGATTATCCGTCTGTATATCAGGATTTCGAAGGCGATTTTTACAGGGCAATGGTAAAAGGAGGAGAGCTTTTGAAAAGATACAGACGACTGGTATTTATCAATCCCGGGGGAAAAGAGCCCATGGAAAGAGAAGCCGGCTTCATAAAATATTGTACCGAAAATGACATTGAACATAAAATTGTAAAATCAATAAACGAAGCGAATCCGTCAATGTATGAAGCTTATTTTGTGATTTCAGACCGCGACTTGGTACACGTAATCAAACAGGCAAAAAAATATAAGTATAAACTCGGGAAACGTTTCGGGATTGTTTCTTTTAACGATACAACATTAAAAGAAGTAGTTGCTGGCGGCATTACAACCATTTCTACCGACTTTGCGCAAATGGGGAAAAAACTGGCAAAAATGGTTTTGGCAAAAGAAAAAGAACAAATATGTAACTCTTCGAAACTGATTATCCGGCACAGCTTGTAAAATAGAAACAGATTTAATCATAAATATAAAATATAAAGAATTATGACAGCAATTAATCGTTTAATAGAACAGATAAACGGGGGAAATAATCCGGCGTTTAAAGAATTGTATGGTGTTGATGCCAGCGAATTAAAAATACAAGCCGACAGGTATGCCGATTTGATGAGCGAGTTTGGAAAAACATTTGGCAAAAACGATGTTGAGTTGTTTAGCTCGCCGGGCCGTACCGAAATAGGCGGCAATCATACCGACCACAACCACGGACGTGTTTTGGCCGGCGCTGTAAACCTCGACAATATTGCTGTTGCTGCTCCAAACGGGACAAACACCGTTCGTATAAAATCGGCAGGATATCCCGAATTTCAGGTTAAGTTAGACAACTTTACGCCCAATGAAGCTGAATATTATACATCCGTTTCGCTGGTAAAAGGAATTGCTGCAAAAATGAAAGAAAACGGTTACGAAATTGGCGGGTTCGATGCCTGTATTGAAGGACGTGTGCCCAAAGGATCGGGACTTAGTTCTTCGGCATCGTTCGAAGTTCTGATTGGCGCCATTTTTAACGAATTGTTTAATGACGGGAAAATGGATGCCGTTGAAAATGCAATTATCGGGCAATGGAGCGAAAATAACTACTTCGGGAAGCCTTGCGGACTGATGGATCAAACAGCTTGTTCGGTTGGTGGCTTAATTACCATCGACTTTAAAGACCCGGACAGCCCAGTTGTAAAAGAAGTGAATTTCGACTTTGTTTCTACCGGATATGCTTTGGTTATCACCGACGTTGGTGGCGGACACGATGATCCTGCTTCGCAGGCAGAATATGCATCGTTACCTACCGAAATGAAATCGGTGGCAGCACAATTGGGGGCGAATGTTTTACGCGAAGTTACTCTGGAACAAATCATTGATAAGATTCCGGAAATCCGCGAGAAAACAGGCGACAGGGCGATTTTGCGTGCCTTACACTTTCAGGGCGATAATGCCCGGGTAGCCAAACAGGTAGAAGCTTTGGAAAACAACGATTTTAAGGCTTTCCTGGATATGGTTGTTGAATCGGGTTACAGCTCATATATGTACAACCAAAACATTTACGACGTGGTGCATATCAACGAACAGGTTGTTTCGATAGGCCTTGCCCTGAGTGAAATGATACTTAAAGGAAGTGGCGCATGGCGTGTTCATGGTGGCGGTTTTGGTGGCACGATCCAGGCTTTTGTGCCCCGGGAAAAATTAGATGAATATGTAAAAACATTGGAGCATGTATACGGCAAAGGAAAATGCCACAAATTATTTATTCGTCCGAAAGGCTCGATAAAACTCGATTTATAAAAGCAGAACAGGCACATATTGCGTTGATGTCAAAAAAAAAGTATCGTTTTCTTATTCTTTTTGAATCGAATAAAACAAAATGTTATAAAACAAGATTCAAAAATGTTTTAATAGGAGAACTTTTCCAAAGCTTATTTTAACTTTGGCACCGCAATATTTTATGCAAACATTTTTTATAGTATGAATTTCAATAAAAATAGTTTTAATCAATAAAAAAATTATGGAAGCTAAAAAACAGAATCGCACAATCCCTATTATAATGATGATCTTACTCTTTGGTATGATCTCATTTGTTACCAATTTGGCAGCACCTATGGGAATCGTATTAAAAAGTCAGTTTGGTGTACCAAACTCTTTAGGGATGCTTGGTAACTTTGCTAACTTTATAGCCTATGCAGTTATGGGAATTCCCGGTGGAATTTTATTGCAAAAATTAGGCTACAAAAAGACAGCATTAATTGCTATTGCCATTGGTTTTGTCGGAGTTTTGATTCAGTACCTTTCCGGTCATGCCGGAAGTTTTACCGTTTACCTGCTGGGTGCTTTTATTTCTGGTTTTTCTATGTGTTTGTTAAACACAGTAGTAAATCCTATGTTGAATACACTTGGTGGTGGCGGAAATAAAGGAAATCAACTTATTCAGGTCGGTGGATCTTTTAATTCTATTATGGCAACAATTACACCTTTCTTGGTAGGTGTATTAATTGGAGAAGCAACAAAGGCACGTATCACCGATGTTTATCCGGTTCTTTATATTGCAATGGGAATTTTCGCTTTAGCATTTTTTGCTATGTGGTTGTCTACAATTCCTGAACCACATACCGAAAGTTCTTCAGAATCAATGAAAGTATTAATGAAAGGAACACTTCAGTTCCGGCATTTTGTACTTGGAGCAGTAGCCATCTTTGTTTATGTTGGAATAGAAGTGGGAGTTCCCGGAATTGCCAATTTATACATGACAACTTTAACCGAAAATCAGGCTCAGGCAGTTGTTAATGAGTATGAAAAGCAGCAGTCGGATGTTGCGTATCTGCAAACGATAACAAATCAGGACAAACAAAATAAAGAGACAGAAGGATATTCTCAGAAAGTGATAGAAGAAGATACTTATGTAAATGCCCGGAACATAATAAAAGGAAGTAATCCTCCCGGACTGGGAATGGCCGCCGGAGTTGCCGGAGGTATAATAAGTATTTATTGGCTGTTAATGTTGGCTGGTCGTCTTTTAGGTGCCGCACTGGGAAGTAAAATTTCAAGCCGGGTGATGTTAGGCTTTACTTCGACTCTTGGTATTTTGCTTATTATTCTAGCAATAATATGGCCGGAAAAAGCAACATTCTCTTTTGGAGACACCATGTTTCCCACAAAATTTGTGTTTATAGCCTTGGTCGGAATATGTACTTCGATTATGTGGGGAGGTATTTTTAACTTAGCAGTAGAAGGACTTGGAAAATATGTAGCTACAGCTTCCGGTATATTTATGGTACTGGTTTGTGGTGGAGGTATTATTCCTACACTTCAGGGATGGATTGCTGATGTAACAACATACATGGCTAGTTACTGGTTGATTGTTGCCTGTCTGGCTTACTTGTTGTTTTATGCACTTGTTGGAAGTAAAGTAACCAAACGTGCAGATGCAGTTGCAGTATAGAACATTTTAACAGATATAGGGATTTGAATTCCCTGGAAGCCATCCCGTTGTTTTTCGGGATGGCTTTTTATTTTTAAATTTGAGTTGTATATTTGTTTTCAGCATCTGATTTAATTTTCAGCACAGCACAAAAAACAGGGTTAAAAATTTTTCTATGTACGACATTATCGGAGATGTTCACGGACATGCCTCTTTGTTAAAGAAGATGCTCCTGGAAATGGGGTATGTGAAAACAAACGGAAGTTACAAACATCCTTCTCGAAAAGCTATTTTTACAGGCGATTTTATCGACCGTGGTCCGGAAATACGAAAAACGATACGCATTATCCGCTCAATGGTAGAAGATGGAAATGCGTTCGCCATTTTGGGTAATCATGAAATAAATGCCATTATCTATTACCTGAAAGACAAACAGGGAAAGCAATGGGTGAAAAAGCCCGGAAAATATTATATTGCCTTACAGAAAACGATTCACGAATTTTTTCCTTATCCTGAAGAACTGAAAGATACCCTGGACTGGATGCGTACTTTACCTTTGTTTTTGGATCTAAGACAACTAAGAATTGTACATGCCTGTTGGCAGGAAGACGCAATTAATATTGCACAAACAATGCAAGAACAAGGAAAAATTAAAAAGAAAATATTTAGAGGAATACATAAGAAACCTGATAGCGCAATAACAAAAGCAGTCTGGCTGTTAACAAAAGGCATATTTCTTGAAATGCCTTCTGATTTGAAAATAAAAAACAACAAAGGAATATCTCCCCGGAAATTCAGGGTGAAATGGTGGGAGAAACCAGAAGGAAAAACATTTGAACAACTATCGTTTGAAAGCAAATTTACACTTCCCGGTTATATCATTCCACCCAAAATTCTTCCCCGGACCTATCCGTATCCGCAAGATGCTCCTCCTGTCTTTTTCGGCCATTATTGCCACGATAAAGGTTCGGTTATTATAAAAGATAATGTTTGTTGTGTCGATTCCTGCGTTGTTTGTACCGGCGAACTAACGGCTTATCGCTGGGACGGCGAAAAAAAGTTACGGCCGGAAAATGTTTTTCGGGTAAAATAAAAATAGAAAAATATCAGGTCGAAAATGATTTAAAACAGCCTGATTATTTTCAGAAATAGTATAATTCAGCAGCGTAAATGTCGTTTTTTATATATTTTAAACTCAATATAATGTTCTTTTACAGAAAGAGGTGGTTCTAATGGTTGATTTTCAGTGGTATAGATGAAAATGTAAAAAATCTGTTTTTTGTATTGCCGAAAAAAAAAGAAAGTATATATTTGCAGCACCTTTAAAACAAGGCCATTTATGTTTTGTTTTGAAAGGGAAAGTTCTAAAAAAACGGTGGCGTAGTTCAGTTGGTTAGAATGCCGGCCTGTCACGCCGGAGGTCGCGAGTTCGAGTCTCGTCGTCACCGCATTTTTTTTGAAACTATTTAAACACTTTTAGGTGGCGTAGTTCAGTTGGTTAGAATGCCGGCCTGTCACGCCGGAGGTCGCGAGTTCGAGTCTCGTCGTCACCGCGTATTTAAGATAAAAATTAAATTTTTCATTTTGGAAGATGTAAGCTTAGTGTTTACATCTTTTTTTTATCTTTTTATGATTTTTCCCTCATTCATTTTAATATTGCATCTTATTCAACAATAAAAGAAATAAAATGAACACCAATTTAGCCTTTGAGGCGGTAATTTTTGACATGGACGGAGTAATCACAAAAACCGCCCTTACGCATGCAGCAGCATGGAAAAAAATGTTCGACGAATACCTGCAGAAACGGGAAAGAGAACATGGCGAAAAATTTGTGGAATTCACGCACGAAGGCGATTATCTGCCCTATGTTGATGGCAAACCGAGATATAAAGGTGTTGCTTCATTCTTGGAGTCAAGAGGTATTGAAATCCCTTTTGGTACTCCCGGCGATGCTTCTGGTGCAGAGACAGTTTGCGGACTGGGAAATAGGAAGAATGAAGCGTTTAATGAAGTGCTGAAAAAAGAAGGTGCAGAGGTTTATCCGTCGACCCTTGCTTTAATAAAATCGCTAAAAGAAGCCGGAATAAGGCTAGGGGTTGCATCGTCGAGTAAAAATTGCAAACCTGTGCTGGAACGCGTTGAGCTGCTGGAAGTGTTTGATGCGCGTGTAGATGGTGTTGTTTCGGCAGAAATGAATTTGCAGGGAAAACCTGAACCTGATATTTTTACCACAGCTTGCGATATGGTAAAAACAGCATACCATAAAGCAATTGTAGTGGAAGATGCCGTGTCGGGAGTGCAGGCCGGTGTAAAAGGAAATTTTGGATTAGTTATCGGTATTGCCCGGGAGAATAATGCAAAAGAACTGCAGGCTGCAGGAGCAGATATTGTTGTTCGTGATTTGGAAGAAATAGGAGGGATTGACGGAATTAATCAGGTATTTATCGATAATCAGGAATGTTGAAAACCGAAAGAGTAGATGGTAATCTTCTGGATTTCAGCGTTTAATCTCTCCAGAAAGTTCGGGTAAAAACAACAACAACAGCATAAATTTCGAGACGCCCAACAAGCATTAAGAAAGTAAGGAAATATTTTGCCCCAGCCGGAAGGTGCAGGAAATTGCTTACTGGGCCAACCGATCCGAATCCCGGGCCAATACCAGCCATGCTGGTAGCAACGGCGCCAAAAGAGGTCGGCAGGTCTTCTGTCCAAAGCATCATAATCAGGGTACTGGCAATTAGTAAGATGAGGTAGGTAAAGATGAAGGTCATAATTTGGCGTACAAATTCTTCTTTCATTGCTCTTCCATTGTAGTGGATAACGCTTACCCTGTTTGGAAATAAGATTTTTTTGAACTGAAATTTTATTTTTCGGAAAGCAATTAGGTGGCGGATTACTTTTATTCCTCCGCCTGTTGATCCGGCTGATGCCCCTATCAGCATCAAAAAGGCAATCAGGGCAATGCCAAAAACCGGCCATTGCAGATAATCAGCAGTAGCAAATCCGGTAGCTGTAATAATCGATACTACCTGGAAAAAGGCATTTCGGAAAGCATATTCCAGGTTGTAGTCGGGATGTTGCTTGTATAAAATGTAAGTTAATAGTGTGCCGGTAATTAGTATGATTGCCAGGTACAAATGCATTTCTTCATTTTTTAAAGCTTTTTTAAAGTTCTTTTTCAGCATTAAAAAATGAACGGCAAAATTAATTCCAGAAAGCAACATAAATACAGTAATTACATACTGAATATAGGGCGAGAAGCTGGCAATGCTATCGTTTTTTGTTGAAAAACCCCCTGTGGCAACAGTTGCAAATGCATGGCATACGCTGTCAAAAAAAGACATTCCTCCGAGGCATAAAAAAAGTATTTCGCTAACCGTTAGCCCGAGGTAGATAAACCACAGGTTGCGGGCAACTTTTGTGATTCTTGTCGACATTTTGTCGTTGTCAATGCTGGAGGCTTCGGAATAAAAAAGGTAGAGCCCATGAATTTTTAGAAATGGCATGATGGCAATTACCAGCACAATAATTCCCATGCCGCCAATCCAATGCGTTTCGGCGCGCCAAAATAAAATGCTTTTCGGCAAGGCTTCGATGTCGGATAATATTGATGAACCTGTGGTTGTAAAACCGGAAAAGGACTCGAAAAAAGCGTTTGTAAAAGACGGGATGCTGTGGGTTAGTAAATAAGGGATTGTGCCAACGAGTCCCATGGTAATCCACCCCAGGCTGACAATGATAAAACTTTCCCGAACGTTTGGCTCGTTTTTTCGCTGTTTATAGGTTAAGGCATTTAGCAGGAGCCCGAAAGTCATTGTTGTCCCAAAAGATAACAACATGCGTAAGGCAATTGTTTCTCTGTAGAAAAATGAAATTCCCACAGCAACAAGCATAAAAATACTTTCGAATATCATTACAATGGAAACAAAATGCAAAAGAAGTGCACTATTTATTTTGTTTTTTTTCATCTGTCTAAATTTTTGTATTGCCCATTTGTTATGTGAGAAAAAATAACAGTCATGCTCCTGGGGGCCTCAATTATTATCTCAGCCATGGGCTGTCTCATCTTATTAAAATTGTTTATTTATTCGGTATAAGATGTAACTCCCGATGAATTTTAATCATTTTTCCCGAAACTTCGGGACAAGTTGTGAGTGTATTTTAAAATGTTAAAATTGATTTCACGATTTTCACTTCGTTCCAATTTATGGTTGTTTCATAGTTGCATTCAATAATAATCTTCTGGTAGCTACAAATTTATGTGTATTCTGAAACTAAAAGTAATAAAAATATGATTTTTGGTAAAAGCCTTTTCCCCTGGTTCTGTCCGGCAGGTAATATTATCGTGAAAAATAAAGGGACGTATTAAAGACTCTTTCTGAAAGGGGCGGTGACAGGTTGGCTCCGAAAGGAAAAAGGATTTGTTGGATGCAACAGAATTTGAAGACAAGCGGGTAAAGAAGTTGTATTATTCGTTCTGGATTGTGCTTTGTTGCATGCGGGAGGAAAGGAGTGTTGTTTTGTTCGTCATTGTTGCTTTCCTGAAATAAAAAATCGTTGCCTGTTTCCATTTCATTATCTGTCGAATTTTGCTGAAATGCAGACAATCCTCCATCAATATAAAAATGTTGTGCGTGAGCTTCTCCGGTGAATAAGCATCCGGATAAGTAGTATAATGATATGAAAATCAATCTTTTCAATATTTGCTTGATTTTGTTTGGCGCGGCAAATATACAAAGTAAAGCCGGTGCAAATTCTTAATTTTTCAGGAATGCCTGTTTTTTGAGGATTATTTAATGAATAAAACGCAGTATCCGCATTTTAGTGTCGGTATTGTTTGTAGTACGGCCTTTCTTTAAAGCTAAAATTCCAGGTTAATTTGCCGCCAAGCATCCTGGGAGCGCCGGGAGCCGATGTTTTTATTCCGAATTTTTCGCCTGATTTTCCGGAGCTTACAATATATTGTTGGTCTGTAATGTTTTTTGCCCAGAAGGAAAGAGTCAGGTTCGGTTTTTTTGTTTTTATTCCACAATCGACATTTAATAAACCATAAGCCTTTTGTTTTTTTGTATTGGCATCATCAAAAAAGAATCCGGATTTGTAAGAATACGACGGCGTTAGGAAGAATCGGACGCTTTGTGTTAGTTTTAGCGTTGCGTAAAAACCGGCTGTCAGGTTGTGTTCCGGCGAATAGGCAAAAATATTTTGGGCATATTTCTGTTCTTCTCCAGCGTTGTTTTTCGAGTCAAATTGCGTTTTTAGCCAAGCGTAACGGATGAATAGCCGCAATTGTTTTATTGGTGCTGCTTCTAAATTTGCTTCTACCCCGTAAATGGCAGCCTTTCCTGCCGTATATAAGCTGTCTGTTATTGTTTCGTGTTTTTCCTGTGTTGCTTTCGGGGTATGAAAATCTTTATAAAGTTGGTAAAATCCGGAAAAATCAAAATATATACGATTCGTAAAAGCATATTTAAACCCTGCCTCAAAACTATTGAGTGTTTCGGCCTTTCTCTCGTCGCATTTCCCTTGTGAATTATAATGTAATGCGGCCGGACGTATGCCTCGCGTATAGTTAATGAAAAGATTCAGGTATTCATTGTAGCGGTACTTTGCGCCAAGATGAAAGGCAAATGACAATGTGTTGTTGCTGGTGTCCTGTAGTTCAACAGGTTTGTACAGGATGTTCGGACTCGCTCCGTAAAGATTTTTTAGGTTGGTTTGGGAGCTGTCAATAAGCGCAGAGTTGTAAGACAGCTTTTCTCGGTCATAAATCATGCGAATACCCCCGGAAACAAAAATCCTCCGGTTGAGCAGACAGGTTAAGTCCAGGAATCCCGAACAGGTTGTATTTTTAACCCTGCTGTTTGTTTCCTCGCGGTGTGTGATTTCCCCTGCTCCGTCATTGATATTAACCGAATTTGATACAAAAGCTTCAAGCTGCTCTTCATTTGTAGAGAGTTTTGTTGTGCCGCTTTCTTCTTTCTTGAGAAAATTACCACCAAAAACTCCGGATATTTTGGCTCCCTGGAGAAAGTTTCCCCGTATTTCGAAAAAAGATTGTTTTGAGTCTGCAATATCCGACATCTCTAAAGCCGACAAGGCAGTTCCGTCTCCGTCCCAACAGGCCGAAGCCTTGTTCTTTTGGTAAGATGCAATAAGGGTCCAGAAGTTATGTTCGTCCATGTAGAGTCGGTAATTAAGGGTGATGTCAAACAACTTTCGGGTCGTTTCCAGCGCTTTGCCCTGTTCTAATGAAGCAACTCCGGAAGAAGCCCCGATATTCCCTTCTGTATTTGGTATCGAGTCATTTATGAATGCAACTCCCGGGTCATTATCTTTTTGGTAATTTAGAATTAAATCAAGTTTGTGATTCCACGAATGTCGGAAACTCGCCGAAAAACGCCCTGCTCTGAAATTCTTACCCATTAGTTTTCCTCCATAAGTATTGCGGATGTATCCATCGCTATTGTTATAAATTCCGGCAGTCCTTAGCAGTAGCTTGTCTTTAATAATCGGAATATTTACAGCCCCGTTTATTTCTTTCTGTTTGTAACTTCCGGTTCGGGTTGTAATATATCCGCCGGGCTTGTTGCCTGGCATTTTGCTTATGTAATGAATGGCTCCGGCTTCAGCTCCTTCTCCGAACATAACATTTTGAGGTCCTTTAAGTATTTCGATCCTGTCCATATCAAACAGTGTTACAGATGCTCCGGAAATACGATTTACAGGCACGTTGTTGAAGTAAGTTGCTATTCGGGACTGTGCGCCTAAGCCTTTATCTCTGCTCCTTATTCCCCTGAGTATAAAAACAGGCGCGTTGTTTTCCTGTTTGTAAAAATATGAACCGGGAACAAGTTTACTTAATTCGTTCAGATTGGTGATATTTAATTTTTGAATGGATGGGGCATTTGCCGAAAATGCTGCTGTTGGAATATCCATAATTTGCTGTTCTTTCTTTTGGGAGGTCAGCAGCAACGGGGTAATAAGGCTTTGGGGTAAAAGCAACGTTACATTCTTTAGGTTTTGTCCGGGACGCAGGTCGATATCGGCTGTATGTGTTTCGTAACCGATAAAAGAAACCCTAACCCTTGTCCTGCCGGTTTGTAGACCCCGAATTAAATATTCGCCGTCTTCGTTGGTGTTTACGTTTTTTGTATTGCCATCAATCGTGACACAGGCTCCTGCAATGGGCTTGTAGTTTTTGTTGTAAACGGTTCCTCGCAAAAAAACTTTTGGAAGTTCCTGTGTCGAAACTTCATTTTTGCGGTATTTGCGTTTTACCCTGTCTCGCTTTTTGCTTTGCCCCAATGAGGTAGTGACAATAAAGCATAATAAGAAAATGGATATTATTGTTCTCATAATTTTTTTTACTGGAAATGAAACTGACCCCGATTTATCGGGACGACTTACATCTTAATTTCTTGTTAAACCATCAATTTTAATAAGAGAAATAACGAAAAACAAACGAAAATAATATACAAAAAACAGATTTTTTGTATGAGGGAATAGCATAAAACAGGAAAGAACGATTGTTTTTAAGTTTTCTCTCTTCTTATATTTTGTAAGTGATTTGTGGTTATTATTTAAGATTTTGTTAATGTAGGAGAAGGAAAAACATCAAAAATTTTGAAATTATCTTTTTTTTCTTCATATTTGTATTTGTTAAAATATTTAACATTTTAACATGAAGGGATAAATTTTTTTAACAAGGGTAATGTGAGGATCCTTGAGTGAGTTGAATAATAAGGAAAATTAGCTGTTTAATTTAGTACAACTGTTTCAATGAAGGGCTGAAATGGTTCATTGTTTATTTTTCCAAATTTATTTTAGGTTAATACCGGTTAATGTTTAATACCCCTTAATATCGAATTCTGTTTTGCGGTGTTCTTTATTGTGAATTAAACAATCGGCATTATTCTGATGAAAAAATAATGAAGTATAATATTGGGTAAGAATATTGCCGGGAGGAATTCTCTCTACTTATTTTACTCACAATTACCCTTCGTAGGTTTTTTATCCTCCCGGCTTTTTTTAGTGAATGGATTTAAAAACACAAAATATTATTTATAGCTGTTTAATTAATAACTAAAAATTATTTCTATGAAGAAAATTGCGATTTTTTTATCGATTCTCCTTTTCATGGGAACAATGGTGGTCAACGCTCAGACAAGAACGATAACCGGTACGGTTACTTCTGCTGAGGATGGCGAACCAATTCCCGGAGTTTCGATTTTAGTAAAAGGAACTTCTCTCGGAACAGTTACCGATATCGATGGTAAGTATTCCCTAAAAGTTCCACAGAATGCTGAAACTTTGGTTTTTTCGTTTGTTGGGATGAAAAATATTGAGGTTGAGTTAGGTGGTACACAATCATCGTTTGATGTTAAAATGGAATCAGATGTAATGGGACTAAATGAAGTGCTTGTTGTTGCATATGGAACAGCAACAAAAGCGTCTTTTTCAGGTGCCGTTTCTAAAGTTGATGAAAAAGCTATAACATCAGGAAATACACAATCTGTAGACAAAGCTTTGGTCGGGAAAATTGCCGGAGTTCGAATTTCCTCAACCACAGGAGCTCCGGGAGCTTCCGGCGAGGTTCAAATTCGCGGGGTTGGTTCAGTAAATGCCTCAACACAACCACTGTATATTGTCGATGGTGTTCCTATGCATAATGGAGATTTGGGACCTAACGGAGGAATGTCTCAAAATGTGTTGTCAACATTAAATCCGGAAGATATTGCGAGTGTTACGGTATTGAAGGATGCCGCAGCAGCATCTTTGTATGGTTCTCGTGCTGCGAATGGGGTTATTGTGATAACGACAAAAAGAGGAAAGAGTGGACAAACTAAATTTAATTTCAAGGTTGAGGCAGGGTGGTCAAAAATTGGCTCTGATTCTTATGAGATGATGAATGCGGATCAATATCTAAATTACGCTAAAAAATCATTAGTTGGTTATTATTTGTATAATAATAATGCGTTGTATCCAACAGATGCTAATTTTGGAAATGCTGCCGTTAATTCAGATGCAGAAACTTATGCCGAAAATAATTTTTCTTCGTATATAAAAGATCAGGGAGCAGATACAAATTGGAGAGATATTATTTATGATACAGGGCATAAGCAAACATATCAGTTTAGTACTTCCGGGGGAAATGAAAAAACAACATTTTATGCCAGCTTAGGCTATACATTGGATAAGGGTATTGTAATGGGGTCTAAGTTTGATCGACTTTCCGGGAAGTTAGCTCTTGATCATAAAGCTTTTGACTGGTTGTCTTTTGGAATAGACCAAAGTATTGCCAAAACTAAGATAAAAGGTTATTCCGATCAGTCTGATCAGGCACAGGGAATTGGATATGCTTCTCCTTTAGGAGTATTGTTCGCTCAAAATCCAACGGCACCTCGCTATCTATCTGATGGCTCTGTAAATACAGGTTCATCAATACATTCATACATTCCTTATCCTGATGAAGCATTATCGGGAGATGGTGAATTTACAAAGAATAAAACGTTTCGTAATACCACCAATGGTTATGTAAAAGTAAATATTCTTCCTGAATTGTCCGTTAAATCTACAGCCGGAGTTGATTGGTTATACAATGAGTATTTTGTCTATTGGAGTCCGGAAAGTACCGATGGCGAAGCGCTAAATGGTTATGGGTATAAGCTAAATGGAAACAGAACTGTTTTTACAACATCTACGGTTGCCAATTATGTGAAGACGTTTAATGACGTTCATAATTTATCTGCTTTGGCCGGATTTGAGACTGAAGATATTGATATTAGTTATATAAATGCAGAAGCTAAAAATTATTCAACACCGAAATTACCTGAATTGTCTAATGGTCAGCCTTCCGATGCCGGAAGTAGTAAATCATCGAGTACGATGTTGTCGTATTTTGGAAATGTTAATTATAATTATGCCTCTAAATATTATTTGGGAGTAAGTGTGCGTAGTGATGGTTCTTCTCGACTGGGGAAGGATAATCGTTGGGCAACTTTTTATTCCGTAAGTGGTAGCTGGAGATTGAAGCAGGAAAATTTTCTGGAAGATAATTCTTCTATAGATGAATTAAAAATTCGGGCTTCGTATGGAACTACAGGAACATTGCCTCCCGGCTATTATCAAAGTCTAGGATTGTATTCTTTTTCCGAAGGGTATGGTTCAGAAAGTGCAATTGCGTTAGATCAACCTCAAAATTTAGATTTAAGTTGGGAGAAATCATCAAACTTTAATGTTGGTGTAGATATTGGGGTGTTTAATCGTTTAAGTATGACCGTTGAGTACTATCATAAAACAACGAAGGATTTGTTACTCGATGTTCCAACTTCGTATTTAACTGCTTTTTCTGAATCTTTACAAAATGTTGGAGAGATTGAAAATAAAGGTATTGAAATTGAAATTCATTCCGATAACATAAAACATACAAATGGATTTAAATGGTCTACTGATTTGAATTTTTCAACATTAAAGACAGAAGTAACCAGTCTGCCTAATCACTCCGACATTATTGCTGGAGATGGAAATTTATATATGTACAGAGAAGGAGAAGATATGTATTCTTTTTATCTTCCCAAATATTATGGTGTAGATCCTACTTGTGGTTTAGCTCAGTTTTATATTGATCCTGATGCAGCTCCTACCACCGATAATCTTACTTATTCGTATGGAGAAGCTTCTCGTGGCGTTGTTGCAAAAGCGATTCCTGATGTAACAGGGGGGCTGACAAATACGTTCTCTTTTAAAGGATTTGAATTTTCAGTTCTTTTATCTTTCCAATTTGGTGGAAATTTGTTCGATTATCCAGGATATTTTACTCATCATGATGGATTGCGTATGTCAGTATTTAATCTTGCTGCAGATGTTGCTGATAACTATTGGACAGAAGCAGGCGATGAAGTAGATAACCCACTTCCTATTTATAGCAATAGTTTACGTCCTGATAAATGGTCTACTCGTCATATAAAATCAACCGATAATGTTCGAATAAGAGAGCTGGCATTGCGTTATTCTTTCCCGAAAGCAATGATGTCTTCAATTAATGTTGAGAGGCTTAGCCTTTTCTTTAAAACAAATAATCTTGCATTTGTTTGGCGGGAAACAGATGGGATTGATCCGGATGTGCCATTAAATGGTTATCGAACTGTTGATACTCCGGTATCAAAAACGTTCCAATTTGGATTATCCGTTGATTTTTAATTTTAAAAACAGATAAACATGAAAAAAATAAATATCATATTAATAATTCTTTTGGTTGGGGGGGTATTTGCTTGTGATGATTTCTTGGAACAATCACCATCAACATCACTTCCTTCAGACGAAGCAATAACTTCTGTGGATGATTTAACAAATGCGGTTAATGGAGTTTATGCAATGTTAGTTTATACATCAGATTTAAGCTCTTCCGGTCAATATCAATATACTCCATGTGGCGATTTTACGTTGTATGCAGATTTAAAAGGAGATGATGCTTATTATCCTAAAAACTCGAATCATATAACACCTTTGGCTCGTTATGATCATGATGAAACATCTGATCATGCGGAAGGTTTTTATGCTGTTTTCTATAAAGCATTAGGTCAGGTAAATGATGTTTTAAAAACAGCGGAAGGTCTTACAGTAGCAGATGCTGATAAAGATACTTATAATGATTTTATGGGGCAATTGCATGCATTGCGGGGATATTTGCATTTCAATTTGGCAATTTTGTATGCACAAATTCCGACAGTAACAGGGGTGAGTATGGATGCAGCCAATTCGGGCATTCCAATTTCAGATGAGGTTTTTGCAACAGATTATAAAGCATCTCGTTCAACGCTCACCGAAACCTACAACTTCATTACAACTGAATTTAAAACCGCTATTGATCTTTTGTCTTCAGACAAAAGTGATGGCAAAATGAACAAGTGGGCAGCAGAAGCGTTGTTGGCTCGGACTTACTTATATCTGGGAGATTACAATAATGCATTACAGTACGCAAATGATGTTATTCAAAATGCATCGAATTATCGTTTGTATACTATTGATGAGTATCCTAATGTTTGGAGTGAAGCTTATTCTGTAGAATCGTTATTTGAATTAACAACAAGTGATACATACAATGCGCAACGCTATTCTATTGGTTATTACACCGATCTTGATGGATATGGAGAATGTGGAGCGCTGGAATCATTTTATAATTATATGCAATCTGATGCCAATGATGTAAGAAGTCAACTAGTTATTTTAAAAACCGATGATTCAGATCTTTCGGCTTATTGTTCGAATAAATACCCTGGGCAATCAGGAGTGGTTTCTCCCTTGTATGTAAATAATCCTAAAATAATTCGGATGTCAGAGGTTTACTTGATTGCTGCGGAAGCTGCAGTAAATGGAGGTACTGCAACTGGAGCAGAAACAGCTGTTTCTTATTACAATACTTTAAGAAAAAATCGTATCTCTAATTATACCGATGCAACATCTGTTACCTTAAATGATGTATTGGCAGAATATCGTAAAGAGTTAAATTTCGAGGGACATAGATTCTTTGATTTAGTTCGTAACAATATTACATTTACTAATAATTATGTTGGAGAAATATCTTCAACAAATAATAAAGTAATTGTAGCAATACCTCAACGTGAAATAGATATTTCAGGAGCAGATGTTTTAATTCAAAATCCAGGATATTAATTTGAAATGAAAAAGAGGATGACTCCAAAATCATCCTCTTTTTTTTATTCCCCTATACACTTGGTGTACGCGAAATTTGACACTAAAAAATATTTTTGCTCTGTTTTAATATATGCGTTTCCAATAGTACCAATTGTTTTTCCAAGTGAGACTTACGCGAAATTTTGAAAATATAATGGTTGCCGATAGACATCTGAAAAGGCATAAGGAGTCGTGGCAGAGCGATGTCGAAGTCAACGATTTTAACCCATCCTGAACGTTTTTAACAAATTTCATCCTTCTTCTAGGCAAAATTGAACAAATCTCAGCAATTCAATTTTGTAATCACCTGATAATCATCAGTTGCATTTTTCAGCATGCGTTTGTAGTCCCCAAGGGGTATTGTTTTTATCAAATATTTTTCAATAACTTACGGAAAGTTTTTTACCACTCTTTTTTTTACAGTGTAATTATTGAGAATGAATAAGAAAAAATTGTAGTACACAAGCGGTAAATATAATTGTTGCAACAACTACATTACTAATCAATTGCAACATTCAATTTTCAATGTGGTTTAAAATAAAAAAGAGGTTGGCTTAAATGAAGTCAACCTTTTTTTATTCATGCAACTGACACTGTCAGCCGAGTCTTTTTTCTATCCTTCCGATTCCATTACTTCCTGCAATTTTCTTATTTGTTCAGGGTTGCCGAGAACAAAAAGCTGGTCATTACGTGAAAGCACCATTTGAGGGTCAGGATTAAAAACATATCGGGCTCCGCTTATTTTTATGCCAATAATATTGGCTCCGGTAGACTGGCGGACGTTCAGTTCGCTAATTGATTTTCCTACGTAGCGTTGCGACAATCTGCGACAGGGGATTTCTTCGAGACTTACATCTTTGGTTTTTTGCAGCAGGATATATTCGATAAACTCAACAACATCGGGTTGATGTACCAATTTGGCCATACGTTGTCCGCCAATGCGTTCGGGCATAATAACATTGGTTGCTCCTGCCCGTTTCAGTTTCATCTGGCTTTCGAGCTCCGAGGCCCGGCTGATAACAACAAGACGGGGATTCATACTGCGTGCCGTGAGTACAACAAAAACATTGTCTGCATCGTTTGGGGTAGACGCAATTAATGCACGGGCGTTGTAAACGCCGGCTTGTTCCAGGATATCTTCCTGCGTTGCATCGCCTTTTATGTAAAGCATATCCGGGTTTGTCCGTACTCTTGATATCACCCCGTCGCGTTTATCAATAATTACAAAATCAACATTGTTTTCTTTTAGTTCCGTTGCAGCCTGCTCACCATTTCTTCCATATCCTACAATGATGACGTGATTTTTAAGTTTCGCAATTTTTTTGTCCACCTTATACGTTTTAATATAGTTTGCCAATTCGCCGTCGAAAATAAAACGAGCCATATTTGACCCCACATAGGCTAAAGTTCCTAAGCTTGAAATAATGAGTCCGATTGTAAAAACTTTTCCTGCCGGGCTAAATTCACTGCCTACTTCCCTGAACCCTACCGTTGATATGGTAATTACGGTCATGTAAAGACTGTCGAGCAGGTTTAAATTTTCAATAAAATAATAGCCTGCTGTGCCAATAACAAGTACCGAAATAAATAAGCCAATGCCTACCTGTATGGTTTGGCTCGACATTTCTTGGAATTTGTTGTAGTGACCTGATGCCATATAGATAATCTGTATTTTTATTCGGGAGACGTAACCAATTTTACTCCTATGTGGCAATTTAAACATTTTTTCGTTTCGCAGTAATGTTTTTTTAATTGAAGAAGTGCCTGCGATTCAAAAGCCGATCGTGCATGTATTCCTAATTCTTCCCATCTTCGTAGAATTGTGTTGTTTTCTGCCGGTATTTTTTCAAGAAAATCCAGAGCCCTGTTTTTTAGCTCTTCTTTATTTTGTTTTTCTCCATAAACGAAGAGGAAAGGGATGACTACATTGATAATCAGGATCCGGGCAGAACTTTCGCCTAATTCTTTGCTGCTATTTTTTGTAGAGGCTTTATTGAATTTATAATGATTGTTCCAATATTTCGAGGCTCTGACTTTAAACAGGGAGATAAGCGATTCTACATTGTCAGTTTCTATGATTTTGGAGAAAAGGGCTTTCGTGCCATAAAGCAATGCCGCCAGTTGCGAAATACGGATGGTCGGGAAATTCACCGGACGAAGACGCATAAACTTCCACAAGTGGCTTTCAATACCCTTTAGCTTGTATTTTTTATACAGAAAAGAATATTCTTCCCGTAATTGCAGGAAATAATCATCGCCCAATAGTTCGCTGTTTAAAAGGCCTGCATTTCCGAACAAAAGCGCTTCGAGTTGAAAAAGACTGTTGCTGTGCTTGGCAAGGATGCCCGATGGCAGCGATTGGGCCAGTAATTCGAAAGGTATGGCATTTATTTTAAAGCCGAACATGCGTGCCAGCATCTGGTAAAAAGTCTCGTTCCAGTCGTTATTGTTTTGTTGCAGGCGCGATTCTATTTCTCCGGTTTTGCTTTCCAAACGTTCAATCATCAGGCGGTTGAAACCCAGTTGCAATACGATCGGGTCAATTTTATGAAATATTTTTTCGCAAGGAATCCATGTGTTGGCCTCTAACAATTGTTGATAGTTTTGAGCCAGGTGTTTGGGATATTGCAGTAATAAAACCGGAATTTCTTCGCCATTTGTACGGAATGTGCGGGCATCCATTTCTTCGGATACATGCAGAATAACATTGTCGTAAGCTTTGTCTGCCTGGTGCTTGTGTTTCTGCCAGTCCGATGTTTTTTGATGAATTTCTATATTCCCGGCCCAGGTGGTATCCCCTATTTTTACCCGTGCGTTGAAAAAGTCAGGGCCGGAATTGGTGTTATGTTTACCTGTATCTAAAATTTCCAGTTGCTCTCCATGATGAGTCAGTAATCCATCTGTTTTAAACAACCGGTTGCCCCAAATGTACTGCAAAAATTCTTCGGGCATGTTTTTACCGGAACTCATATCCTTTTTGAGTTTAAAAGTAGAAAAAAATGTCCGGAATAAGGAATCGTTCTCTTCTTTTTCTATGGTTTTCCATCGTTCAACCCCGGAACCGTTCTCTTCCTGCCCTGTTGCGTATCAGCGAGAACGCTTTCCTGAAAGCTTTTGGAAAACATCCCACAGAACAATGCCGGCGCTTACCGAAATATTAAACGAATGCTTCATTCCGTATTGCGGAATTTCAATACTGGCATCGCATAAATCAACAACACTTTGTTTTACTCCTTTTACTTCGTTGCCGAATACCAATGCTGTTTTTTCTCCTGAAATAGGCTGGAAATCAGGTAGCATAATGCTGTCTTTAACCTGTTCTATGGCATATACTTTGTATCCTTCTTTTTGTAGCTTCGTTACCACCTCCTCTGTATGCTCGAAATATTTCCACTCAACCGACCTTTCTGCATCCAGTGCTGTTTTGCGTATTTCGTTGTTCGGCGGTGTGGCTGTAATTCCGCAGAGGTATATTTTTTCGACCAACAGTGCGTCCGAAGTCCGAAAAACCGAGCCAATGTTGTTGCAACTACGAATATTGTCCAGCACCACAACAAGTGGCGTTTTGGCGGCCTTTTTGTATTCGTCAATGCTTAATCTACCTAGTTCTATATTTCTTAGTTTGCGCATTATTTTGTGAATTAGTGAGTTTGTGACTTCGAAGATTAGTGTGTTTCGGAAACAAAACAAATCTCTCAATACTATTTTAGAGCCTTCCTTTTTTTATAGTTCGTTATTTTTTTTATGCAACTGATAGTGAATGTTTTAATGACTGTTTGTTCTTGGGCGATAGGCTGATGATTAGCACATTGGCAAAATGTCTTATGTCTCATATCTAAAAATCTAACGGTCTGTTGTTTTGTAAATAAAAAACAAAAGTATAAAACTTTTTTCGGGGACTCTAAACTGCTTTTGCAAACTTTTGCCAGCACTGCCGAATATTTTTATCTTTGCCCTACGTTTTATAAAACCAATTTTTTAGGCCAAATGCGCTGCAAATTTTTATTTACAAAAGATAACATGTTCGTTAATTAATATATCGCTGCACAATGATTCAATTTTTTAAAACGCAAAGTAACAGTATCATCGCAGTTTACTCTGCGAAATCACTTGGAACTGAGAATATTCAGAAGTTAGTATGGCTTTTTTCCGGAGCCGAATGTCTGAAACAGCAAACCTTGGACGGCTGGTTTGTAGGGCCGCGTAAAGAGATGCTTACTCCGTGGAGTACCAATGCCGTGGAAATTACCCAAAATATGGGAATTGAAGGGATTCGCAGAATCGAAGAGTTCTACGAGGTAGAAAACGAAGATGCGAAATACGACCCGATGCTTCAGGCAAAATATAACGGGTTAACACAGCAGGTTTTTGCCATTACTAAGGAGCCGGATCCTATTTTGAATATTGAAGACATGGCAGCATATAACGAACAGGAAGGCCTGGCTTTAAGCAACGACGAGATTGCTTATCTTGAGAAAGTGGCAAAAGAAATGGGGCGACCGCTTACCGACGGCGAAGTATATGGCTTTGCTCAGGTGAATTCGGAACATTGCCGGCATAAAATATTTAACGGCACTTTTATTATCGATGGAAAGGAAATGAAGTCAACCTTGTTCCAGATGATTAAAAGGACGTCGACTGAAAATCCGAATAAAATCATCTCGGCCTATAAAGACAATTGCTCGTTTGTGCAAGGGCCGGTGGTGGAGCAATTTGCGCCCAAAACCCAAGATAAACCCGACTTTTTCGAAGTAAAAGATATTGAAACCGTGCTTTCGCTGAAAGCCGAAACCCATAATTTCCCTACAACGGTAGAACCGTTTAACGGGGCTGCTACCGGTACCGGGGGCGAGATTCGCGACCGTATTGCCGGAGGAAAAGGCAGTCTTCCCATTGCTGGAACTGCTGTTTATATGACTTCTTATCCCCGCACAGAAGCGCAACGCTCGTGGGAACAGGCAACCGACGAGCGCGACTGGTTATATCAAACACCGGAAGAAATTTTGATAAAAGCATCGAACGGTGCCAGCGATTTCGGAAACAAGTTCGGGCAACCGCTGATAACCGGATCGGTTTTGACTTTTGAGCATTTCGAAAATTTCAGGAAATATGGTTACGACAAAGTAATTATGATGGCTGGGGGAATTGGCTTTGGTAATAAAAAGGACAGCCTGAAAGACGACCCTGGAAAAGGAGATAAAGTGGTTCTGCTCGGAGGCGATAATTACCGCATTGGAATGGGAGGTGGAGCTGTTTCGTCTGTGGCTACCGGAGAATTCGAAAATGATATTGAGCTGAATGCCGTTCAACGCGCTAATCCCGAAATGCAAAAAAGGGTGTATAATGCCATCCGTGCCTTAAGCGAGGCCGATGATAACCCCATAATCTCCATCCATGATCACGGAGCCGGCGGGCATTTGAATTGTTTGTCGGAATTGGTGGAAACAACAGGAGGAAAAATCGATACATCGAAATTACCGGTGGGAGACCCAACGCTTTCGCAAAAAGAAATCATAGGAAATGAGTCTCAGGAACGTATGGGACTTGTAATGAAACCCGAACAGGTAAACTTGCTACGTAAAATTGCAGAACGCGAACGTGCTCCTATTTATGAGATTGGTGAAACAACCGGAGACATGCAGTTTACTTTTGAAAATAAAGAAACCGGCGAAAAATCAATCGACTGGCAGCTCAGCTACATGTTTGGAAACCCGCCTAAAACCGTGTTGGAAGACCAGACAATTGTTCCTGAATTTGAAGAACTGGAATACAACTGGGAAGAAATTTATGATTTGGTCGAGCAAACCATTCAACTGGAATCGGTAGCCTGTAAAGACTGGTTAACCAATAAAGTTGACCGATCGGTAACCGGACGTATTGCCAAACAACAATGTGCCGGAGCCTTGCAACTCCCGTTAAACAATTGTGGTGTTATTGCGCTCGATTACCAAGGAAAATCCGGTCTTGCTACTGCAATCGGACATGCACCTATTGCGGCTTTAATTGACGCCGAAAAAGGCTCGGTGCTTTCTATTGCCGAATCATTAACAAACATTATCTGGGCTCCGATGCCCGATAAAATAAAAAGTGTTTCGTTAAGTGCCAACTGGATGTGGCCGGCGAAAAATCCGGGCGAAAATGCTCGTATCTACAACGCCGTTAAAGCAGCCGGAGATTTTGCCTGTGCACTCGGCATAAACATTCCTACCGGTAAAGATTCCATGTCAATGACCCAGAAGTATAAAGACGATATGGTTTATGCCCCGGGAACGGTTATTATTTCTTCGTCGGGAGAAGTTACCGACGTAAAAAAAGTGGTAGAGCCGGTTTTGGTGAACGACGAAAGCAAAGAGATTTTATTTATCGATCTGTCGTTTTGCAACAGGGCTCTGGGCGGAAGTGCTTTTGCCCAGTCAATTAATAAAATCGGGAATGAAGCACCAACTGTTGCCGATCCTGCAAAATTTGTAACGGCATTTAATAAAGTTCAGGACTTGATAGAACAGGGGCTGATTTTGGCCGGGCATGATGTAGGCTCCGGCGGTTTGATTACTACTTTGCTTGAAATGTGTTTCAGCAATGTTAAAGGCGGGATGAAGGTTGATGTTACTGCTTTTGAAGAGGAAGACCTTGCTAAAATTCTTTTGGCCGAAAATCCCGGGATTGTGATCCAGTGTGCTGATAACGATGAGGTGAAAAAACAATTAGACGAAGCCGGTGTTGGTTTTATTGCTTTGGGCTTCCCTGTTCCTTATCATAAAGTAAGGGTGGTGAATAAAACGATTGAGGCTGATTTTGATATTGCAACCTTGCGCGATATGTGGTTTAAAACATCTTACCTGTTAGACCGCAAGCAATGTGGCGAAGATTTGGCACTGGAACGTTATAAAAATTATAAGTTACAGGCGCTGGAGTTCGACTTTAAAAATTTCACAGGAAAGGCTGCTGATTTGGGAATAGACCAGAAGCGTCGGGAAGCATCGGGCGTGAAAGCGGCTATTATCCGCGAAAAAGGAGTAAACGGCGATCGTGAGATGGCTTATGCAATGTTCCTGGCCGGGATGGATGTGAAAGATGTGCACATGACCGACCTGATTGAAGGACGCGAAACACTGGAAGATGTAAACATGATTGTTTTTGTCGGAGGCTTCTCAAATTCCGATGTGTTGGGTTCTGCCAAAGGTTGGGCCGGGGCATTTAAATATAACGAAAAGGCACGCATTGCTCTCGACAAATTTTACCGCAGAGACGATACCCTGAGCCTTGGCGTTTGTAACGGGTGCCAGGTTATGGTTGAATTAAACCTTGTTTGCCCGGAAGACAGCATTCAGCCTAAAATGTTGCATAACGAATCCGGCAAATTCGAATCGGCGTTTCTTAATGTAGATATCCGGGAAAATAATTCGGTAATGCTGGGCAATATGGCCGGGATGAAACTCGGGATATGGGTGGCACATGGTGAAGGTAAATTTTATTTGCCGTTTAACGAGGAACAGTATAATATTCCAATGAAATACAGCAACGAAGGTTATCCGGGGAACCCTAACGGTTCGCATTTCGAAACAGCTTCATTGTGTTCAAATGATGGCCGTCATTTGGTAATGATGCCTCACCTTGAGCGTGCATTTAAACCCTGGCAGTGGCCTAATTATCCGGATAATAGAAGAGGTGATGAAATTGCCCCCTGGATACAGGCTTTTGTAAATGCTAAAAACTGGATTGCCGAAAAGATAAAGTAATCGTAGTAAAAATAATATTTTGCCTTTAACGTTGGGCAAAGAAGGAAAAGCACGAGAAATAATATTTCGTGCTTTTTTTTATTATTTCGGTGTCATCACTTTTTTTTCTATGTCTTCTACCTTTTATGCCGAAAATATTTTTTGTCTTTGGTGAATATTTTTTGAAGCATTAATTTGTGTTTTTGTTCATCTTGTATGGATGGTGTTAATGAGTGGTTGTTGCTGCAAAAGCTGAACAGTATTGCGTGAACGTTGATATTTCTGACTAATCTGTTCTGTTCTTTTTTATATATAGATAAAAATGGTGTTTTGGAATTTCTATTTAATGTTTAAAATAGGCCAAAGTATGAAATAGTATATATAATGTTAAGATAATTGAAATATTTTTTTATATTTGTTGAGAGTAAGCCTGCAATAGTGTTGCGGCTTTTCTAAATAAATTTTAATTCTCCAAAATATGCAAGCTTATGAAATCATTTGTCTTCTTTTTAATTTTTTTTAAAGGGTCTTTTTTTTCTGGTAATCCCAAGTTTTTGCCTTAGTAAACGGGTTCGAATAAGAAGTATAAACTATTTTATAGAATAAAACCCAACTTTTCAATGAATTGTAAACAGCTATATTGGTGTAAATGAGTTAATGGTGTCGTTTGGTTCGGCACCTTCCTGAGTGGACATCCCCAAGGACGTTCTATTTTAATAACCCCCCTGTGGCGCATCCCCCACGTCGCGGGGGGTACTTCTCTGAGATTGATTGAGGGAAATGTAAGTGTTAAAAAAGAAAAAACATGAACTGTCCCAGATGCAACGGAACAAATTATGTAAAAGACGGCATTGTACAGGGCCGGCAACGTTATAAATGTAAGGATTGTAATTATCGTTATACCGTAACGCGAAAATCTGATGTAAAAACCGAAGAGACCCGGAGGCTAGCTTTGGATATGTACCTGGAAGGAATTGGATTCCGAACAATTGGAAAAGTGTTGAAGATTAGTTACGGAACAGCTTATGCGTGGGTAAAAACATGGGAATCAAAAGTGAAACTTCCACGCAGAGAAAAACCAATTACAGAAGTAAATTTAGATGAAATGCATACTTATGTAAGGTCGAAAAAGAAAGATGTGGGCCACGGTTTGTTATTGATTGATTTGGAAAAGGGAACTTCTATCTTGTCGGTAGAGAATACTGCGGAATTTTGTTCAAATAATTCATGAATCATTCGGGCTTATCCTAGATATAAGCAGGAACCTATTCAACAGTCATTTGGGTGGCAAGTTCATCTGCCTCTTTTTTCCCTTTGTACATTTCTACAATTTTTAAAGCAAAGTTAATTGCTGCCCCGGGGCCTTTTCCTGTAATTATATTATCGCAGGTTTCAACCGGAAGGTTGGTGACAATTGCCCCTCTGAGGCATTCTTCAAACCCGGGATAGCACGTAGCATCTTTGCCTTTTAGCAGACCTAATTCTCCGAAAACGATGGGGGCAGCACAAATGGCTCCCAGGGCTTTATGGTCATCATTAAAGTTTAGAATTCTTTCGCGTAAACCTCCGTGTTTCATCAGGTTGTTGGTTCCGGGCATTCCTCCGGGCAGGATAATCATATCTATATTGGGGAAATCGACCTCTTCAAACAGTGTGTCGGCAATAATTTTTATTCCGTGTGATCCGCTAACTTCTGTTTTACTGGTAGTCGAAACAACAATTACTTCAAAATCAGCTCTGCGTAAAACGTCAATAATGCTAATGGCTTCAATTTCTTCAAAACCTTCTGCCAGTTGAATTGCTATTTTCATATTAAAGTTGTTTTTTGTTAAGGTAACTCGCTCATGGTCTTTTTTGGTGAGAAAATATTAGTCATGCTGCCCTGAAATTTCGGGGAGGCAGTGTGTGCCCCGGTTATTATATCAGCCATGGGCTGTTTCATTTTTTTTTTTGTAAATATAAAAAAAGCTGATGACGTATAGATAAAATCGACACATAAAGCTTGTTTATTATTTGGTTGTAGTTTTTCATTTTAATTATATTTGTTTAGATAGATTCTAAATAGAAAAAATATGACACAGCTACAATTTAATAATGCCCTGCTTGGTCTGAATGACAAGCTACAATTTTATGCATTAAGCCTGACTGCCGATCCGGAAAAGGCAAACGATTTACTCCAGGAAACCTTATTAAAGGCCTTGCTGGCCAGGAAGAAATTCACCCCTAATTCCAATTTCAGGGCGTGGATTTATACCATAATGAAGAATACTTTTATCAATGATTACCGCAGGATGATTAGAACTAAAAATACCTTTGATGATTCAAATAACGAAGCCTGTTATGCGTTTGCAGAGAATAAGGTGTATCCGTCACCTGATTCGTCCTGTCATTCAAAAGAGATTATGGGAAGTATTGAGATATTGAAGGATAAGTACAGACTTCCGTTTACAATGTTTTTAGATGGGTATAAATACAATGAAATTGCAGATAAGCTGGGAATGCCGTTGGGAACAGTGAAAAGTCGTATTTTTCTTACCCGTAAAAAATTAAGTGAGGTATGGGCTGATTGAAAAGAGGGTGTCTCAAAAGTATAAAAATTTTAACAGCAAAGGTCGTAAGGAAGATTAGATTACTGGGGGCGTAAAGTGTTAATCGCTAATAAATAATCTCTTCGTGCTTTGCGTAAACTTAGCGTACTCTGCGGTTAAAGATACTTTTGAGACACTTCCTTTTATTTAACCCTGTTTTTTGTCTTTTGTGCTTCTTCTAAGCAGGCTTTGGGAATGTTGCTGTTCGAAATCTGCTTATCACAAAATTCTTCAATTTTTTTTCGTTGTGTTGATAAATTAAACCATCCGAGCATCTCAAGACCAGCCTGTTTATTTTTTTCGTTTTTTACCGTATCTGTAAAGTTTATTAAATCGTTGAGATGAGCATTGGCTGTTTTATTTCGGAACGAACGGATTGTTGTCAGTTTCGTTTTTGCGGAGTATTTATCACTTCTTAGTTCGTTGATGTATCGGCTTATCGTTCCGGTCTTGCTATTTATAAGATTTGTCAGTTTCTCTTTCTTCCTGTCCGGAAAGAGCAGATATTCTTTTTCAGGGAGTTGTTTATTGAGTTCGGCAAGCAGCAAATTTTTGTCGTATAATCCGGAGGCATCTTTTAAATGATACAAAACACGTTTGGCCTTGTTGGCTTGCAGAAGTCCGTCGATAATATAAGGTATGTGCGATTTGTCGCCGGTTTTGCCCATGTACCATGCCGAGCGGCGCTGGATGAGTTCGTACGAGTCATTTATCCCGAGATTAATCGCCTCAATAAAGTTTTTGTCGTTGCACCAACTTAACAGTTTTAGTGCTTCCAGCCTTACTGAATTTCCTTCTGATGTTTTAAACTTTTGCAGGTATAAATCCGACATTTTTTTGCCTTTGTTTTTGTAAATCATCCGTAGAGCCAGCGCCTGAACATCGAAATACTTACTGTTTAATTTTTTCTTCCAGAAATTAATGTCATGGCTTTTTGTAACGATCCATTTGTTAATGTCTGTTTCCGTATCAGGAGAAACGAAACATAACGTAGGGTCGCCAATGATATGAGTTTCTAAGTAGCAGCTCATTTGGTTCCAGAAACCTGCCCGCATTCCTAGCCCCAGTAGTCCGTCCATCTCTCCTGGCCATTTATCCTGTAGGGTATTTACCGAGTTGGCCTGTACGGCAATGGTTTTTCCTTTGTTGAAGATATAAGCCGATGAGATGTATTTGTCTTTTTGAAATGACCCGTTAAAACAGGCATCGAACTGGATAAAACGGGCATTGGGTGTATAGTCTTTTAAGTCTTCCAGGTATATATCCAGGTTGGCGTTGAAAACAGAATCTTTCTTAATTTGTTTTGCATCAAAAGCCCCGTCGAACCAAGAAAGGGGCACATCCAGTTTTTTCTGGAAGTATTTTTTTGTGTTATTAACGTTCTTTCCTCGTCTTTTGGCAGTACGTAATTTTGATCTTAAGTAATATTTTATGTTGAAGATAGAACCGGCATTTGCACTTGTTTCAGGCATGCCATTTAAATACTGGGCGGTTATCCCGCCGTGGTTGTGTAGGAATGCCAAATCAATATCGTTGCGTTTTAGTTCTGATAAAAGTCTGAATTTTACATGGGTATCGTATTTGAAATTAACATATTCAATTAAATTCTGTTGTTGCAGTAAGTAATTAAATTGTTGGTTCAGTGTAATTTTTTCGTCCATCCACGAGCGTGGCGATTCGGAGTTGTATCCGTGCCCGGTAAACTGAAGTATTTTGTTTACTCTTTGTGGATCTTTTTTGTATTCAACCACTTTCTGCAGGTAATTTTTTATTAATTCAACTTCGTTCCCTGTTTTATTCGGTTTTATTCGGCCTGAATAAATATCGGGCGACAATGTTTGGGGCGAATCTGGCCGGAGCCTGTAATAAAACAGCAACGAGTCTTTTTCGTCTTGTTTTAAGAAGTCAAATTTTAAATCAAAGTCTTCGTAAAAACGGTCGGAAGGGACAGACGAACGCCACATCGGGTATTTTGTTTCGTTCATTTTAAAGGCACTCGCCAGGTGTTGGGCACCGCGGAGCATTGATATAGGTATGTTACCGATAAAGACAGCCCCTTCAATTTTATTTTTGTTCGAATTGTAAAGTTTTTTCAAATAACTACGGATAGAGTCCGGGTGATGCCATTTGTCGACGGTTACAAAAGCCTGTAGGCCTTGTTGCTCAACTGATTTCGCATAAGCATCAATTTCAGTTCCGGACTGGGCATAAGTGTTGGAATCGACAATAATTGCAAAACCCGGTTTTTCTTGTTTGGTACATGAAATGGTTGCAATTGTAAGTAGCAGCAGGAATAATTTTTGTAACGGAGTCATGTTTTTTGTTTGTTGTGTTTTTTATGAATAATAGTAATAAAAAATAATTTCCATTTATAATGAAAAATATTATCCATTATAAAAGGAAGTTATTATGCATTTATGATGAAAATTTTAGGTTGCCGTGGTAATTTTTTTGAGAACAGAAGGCACCATTCTTCAGAAGAAAAGAACGGTTTCCTCTGTTTCCTGCTAAAAAATAAACCCGACTTTAGCCGTTAAAATTCCCAGATGTTTACCAGGGTCAAATACCTGTTGGTGTTGGTAGCCGACTTTTACGGTTAGTTCATCAATACTTTTGGATGTTGGCATTTTGTACCCGCAGTTTACAAGCAATGAGGCATTTAACCGGTTGGTTGTGTAATAATCAAAATCGTGTTGATACAAATCTGTGTTTTGTTTTTGTGTTATTTCTTCGTCATCCGAAAGATCAAGGTTTTTTGAGCAATTGAAAAGGTACGAAATTTTAAGTATCGGCGCAATGTGTAACTTATTTGCATAGAAATTCCGGCTTAGCTTTATGCCCGGTTCAATATTGGTGTAATCAGCCGTAAATGTTTCAGGAACATAGTAGTAGGTTTCCTTATTGTTTTTAACCCTAGCAAACAACGAAGCTTCCCAGCTTATCGTATTATTATCCCGTAGTTTCAGGTAATTGTATTCCAATTTAGCATCGAATGTTTTTCTTTTGAAGAAAAGATATTTCGAAATGGTTACGTATTTTGTAATATCATCATCATTGGGGACTTGTTTTTGATTGTAACCAATGCCTTCGCCTTTGAAATAACTTCCGTTAAATGTTATTTTTTGTATGAAAGAACAGTTGATTCTAATTAATTGTTCCTTGAGTTCAATTTTGTATGTGTTCCAATCGCCTGCATTTTTCTTTATTATAGTGCTGCTACCGTCTTTCGTTTCTTCTGAGCTGTAAGCTCCTTTTATTTCGGTAAGCGAACCGAAATTGAAGAGAGATGTTTCGTATTGCAATCCTCCAAAATATTTGTTTTCAGTTTGTATCCTAAATTTTGATAATGCTGTTTCTGCATTGAAAAATCCCATTCCTTTAAACATAAAAAAGGTAGGGTTGGCGTTGTCTGTAACTGTTTTTTCGTAGCTGATTTCTTCCTGCCTGTTCCTGTAGCCGATATTTAATCCGATTTTTGATTTCGAAAATTGTACAACAACCGAAGGGTTTATTGAAAAGTCGGTGACTGTATTTTTAGGGCGCGGGTCTTTTTGTTTGGCTCCTGTTGCTACAAAATATTTTGCGAGAATTCCAACCGAAATTTTACCGCTTAGTTTTGTGGCAGCTCCACCTGAAAGCAGAAAGTTTTCTTTGTGGTAAGTGGTTCCCGGAATAGAATCGCCAATAATGTACGGAGTTCCCCGGTAAGGCTCGAATACCCCGTTCCAAAGGCTTCCTTTTTCGTCGCTGTAGTGATAAGCAAATTTTCCGTAGAAATAAATGTTTTTTATACGTTGATAGCTTTCAGAGGATAGGTAATAGTCGTCTTTATGATTTGCTTCCCTAATGCGGTGATAATCGCCGTCGGTTAGTTGGTATCCGCCATCTACAATTCCAATTCTTTTATCGGGATTAAAAACCATCCCGGCAGTGTTTCCGCTGTTTAACCATTGATTTTTTAGTTGAAACAGTTGAAAAGAATTAAATGAGTTTGCGCTGTCTTTTTTTGCCTCCTGGGACTGGACTGTCCATGAAATAAGGAGCGATAGGGTAAATAGTAGTATAAATTTTAATCTTGTCATTTCGGGCAAATTATTTTAAAACTATTTTGGGCAATAGTTGCTTGTTTAATAAATTATTCTTCCACACTTTCCGGGTTAATGCCCGGGGTTGGTGTTAAATCGTGCAAAAAGTCTTCCGAAGAGTTGTTGGTATCCTTGTAAATCACCCGTCCGTCAATAATCTTTTTAACCTTACGGCGTACTGATTTGGAAGAATAGGTTCCGGCTTCAATGTAAGTGTAACCTGCATCTAAGTCGTTAGGTAAACGTTTGTAGACTGTTTTATCTGTTCTAACGCATTCAACAGCATCAATAACATACTCTTTCGGTATCATTAAATATTCAGTAGAGGAGGAACTGCCAGGCCTTGTCATGAAGTTATTGGGATTACCAACAAACGATTCCCAATCGTTGTCCGGAAATTTGAAGATTATTTCGGCTGGTCCGTAAACACCTGGAAAAAAGTCTATTAGTTTTGTTGATGTGGTGTATACAAGTGTTAGGTTCGGAACACCGGAAGCATCTAAATCTTTTCCTGATAGTTCAAAATAGGTTTCCCAATTGGCGTTACTTAGGTTAACGGGCGAATCCGGATTACCGTTCTCATCGTTTTGGTGATTTATTCCATCCATGGCAATAACAATGTTTTCGCCCGGATTAATCGGATAGTCGTCACCATCTCCCGGAATAATCCATACCATCGGATAGGTTGGTAATGAATCCGGAAGAGATCCATCTTCGTTAGCCCAGGAGGAAAGTCTGTTACTAGTGGTTGGATATAAGGCTGCGATACAAAGCCCGTCAGCATAAAGTACGGCTCCGGTGTTGTTGTATATTTCATGAAACTGATCATGGAAATAAGTCTTATTGGCAGGAGTTCTTGAACCTGAATAATATATTTCTTTGAATACAAATCCCCCGGTATTGGCAAGGATAAGTGTCATTGATGTTGAATCGTTTTCGGTTAGTGTATATTCCGATACAGTACCGTTAAAAATGTATTCCTCGTCATCGTTCCCGGTAACCGAAAAACTGGTGGTGATTTTGTAATTTCCTTCGGACAAATCAAAAATAGCTTTTCCGTCGGTACCAGCCGTAACGGTAGTTGTTTTTTCTTTGTCGGTATTAAAGGCTTTTACCGTAACATCTTCCGGGAAATCAGCAGCAATAAAGCCATCGGGATAGGATACGTTAACCGTTAGCTCATGGGTAGGAGTAATTTCGTAGTCGTTGCAGTTTGTGGTTAGTAAGCCTGCAAATAATGCTATCAATATGATTAAAGCTTTCTTCATGTGTTAAAATTTTTTTGTTTCTTTTCTGTTATTTAAAAACGGAATGTTAATTCCGCTCCGAAGTAAGCAGGTTGATTTCTTCTTGTATAGCTTTTATCCCTGTCTAACCAAACCAAAGGCCTGTGGTCGAACAGATTATTGGCAAAAAACGACAATTTTGCAAATTCTCCGAATTCCTTAGTTAGTTTAAGGTTTACCTGCCAGTTTATCGGGTAGGTTTCTTTATCGAAATAATCATTGTCCATTTTCAATACCATCGAAGAGTAAGGCGATTGGAAGGCATAGTCGTCCTGCCATTCATGGTATTGCATGTCCATGTCGTAAAAGCCGGCCGGGTCAATGTAAATTATCTCGGCATTTTTAAATTGTCCGTATTGTTTTTCGTTGTTTTCTCCCAGCGAATAGGCACGGGAGGTTCCGTTTTCGTCGTCCCAGAAGCGTTGTTCTTTTTCCATCCAAATCATTTGCAGGGTAAAGGTGAAAAGCATTTTTAATGCAGGGATGTGTGTTGTTGTTTTAAAATTGGAGTTAAAGCGTTGTTTGATTTTTCCTCTGTTCCCGGCAAACATACTTAAGTAGGGGAAATAGTCGCCCTGGTAAGTAGAGCTTACTAAGTTTGGGAAAGGTTTCACATAGCTTATTCTTTTTATATGATAGTAGGCTCCATCTACCCTGAAATCGGTACGAATTTGTTTGAGTTTACCAAAGTCGACTACATATTCAATTCCTTTTTTATCAACGCTGTAATTATTAATAGGCGTGTTGTAGTATTCAAATTCGGTCTCGGTTTCGTAAGCTAATGTCTGGGTCTCGTTATTGGTGTCGGTATAGGTGATATTTCCGTCGGAAAAAACAGGGTTAGAACCATTTGTCAGCGTGTTCCATTTTTTGTAGTCCATTGTAAAATAATTTTTTTCCCAGCTAAAACCGTCCCTTATCTTTTCTTTGAAACCGGTAACCATAAATTTTATTCCTTTTATGCTGAAGTCAATCCCGGCTTCCAGTTTTTTGTTCTTCATGGGTTTTAGGTCGGGATTACTGGTGTCTTCGATTACTTTTGTTGTAACCACTGCCAGTTCCGGGTAATAGTTGAAACTTACTTCGTCGATATAGGCTTTGTCGGGATAAAGGTGTAACATGGTTGGCGTTTTGGAGGTTTTTCCGTAGCCAAATCTCAGTGTCAAATCCTGTAATGTTCTGTTTTTGTTATGCTTCAGCAATTTATAAGTAGTGTTGAGTCGTGGTTCAACTGTGGTAAAACCGTCGGTGGAAAATATTCCTTTGGGCGAGAGATTGTTATATCGTATCCCAAATTGCGTTTTCAATTGGGTGTTCCCGATGGGGACGGTAACTTCATCTTCGGCAAAAAGTGCCAGTTTACGGCTTTCCGGTACATCCTTGAAGGCTCTTGGGCGTGTTGTTACTGCTCCCTTGGGCGGTCGTGTTAAATCGTACTTACGTCCGTCTCCATTATTTCCGGTAGTACGCCAATCGAATCCATACAATAGTCGGTTGCCTATTTTCCCGATTTCCTGCCGGCAATCCAGTTTTATGCTTGCAAAATAGTTATATGGTTTCCCTTCCATATTTAATTCCGAATAGTAATTGGAGGGCAGGTATTCTGTCGCGTACTCGCCCGATGTGTAGGACGTTGGTATGGGCATAATACTGGTAGAGTTGGATTGGTACTGGTATAGGTCTTGTTTCTTGAAACTTCCTGAGAAATTATAGCTGATGTTTCCTAACCACCATTTTTGTATAGACCATTTTCCGTAAAGTTTCAGGTCGATTCCTGACTCTGTTTCTTTTTCTCTTTCTGAGCTGGTTTGGTCGGGGTCTGATTTTTCGTCATCAATGGTTCTATAGTAGCCTATTTTTGCATTGATACTTAATGGTTTCGATTCTTTGAACAGGGTGTTGGAGTACCCAATTTGACCTGTAACTCGTTTGTATTTGCTGGCGGGTTCTCTTATGTCGTCGTAAGCGTAGGTGTAATCGAAGTCAAGGTTAATTGCTCCTTTATTTTTCCCGGGAAGAAGAAACCCTTTGGATATTGCTGCCTGTTTTATTTTAGGATCGGCTTTTATTTTTACATTGAGGGGAGTTCTTCCTGCCTTGGTTTTCACCAAAACAGCCCCGGTTGTCAGGTCGCCGTATTGAACCGAGGGGATTCCCCGGATAATTTCAACAGACTCAATGCTCTCTGCTGAAATCTGGCGTAAATCTACCCCTTGTCCGGCGGTAGAATACCCTTGTGCCGTACCTCCTGAAACTGTATTTATTGTTTGCATATTTGCATCGTTGTCAACAGGGGTTCCGTCAACAATAATTGCTGTTCCAAGCGCATCATTATCATCCGGGTCGGTAGTTTTGTCGTCGCTGTCGTAATTGTTGATGTCGCGGATGGCTATCTGGTTGGCTTTCGACAGATCCGGGTTCAAGCTAATTTGGCCCGGAACAAGCTGCATAACATCGGCCAGGTTGGTTGGTTGTACATGTTCGAGTGCCGAACTCTCAATTTTGGAAGAAGAGCTTAAACTCGTGTTCTCTTGGGCAACAACCGTTACTTCTTCCAGTCCAAGGGTGGTTTCTGAAAGTTGTATTTTGTAGTTGTTAATGTTTTTATCTACCGAAACAGGAGACTCGTATTTTTCGAATCCTAAACATGAGGCAAGTAAAGTGTACTTTCCTTCCGGGATATTGTTGAATTTAAATTCTCCCAGCATGTTTGAGGTTGTCCATCGGTTTAATTCTTTAATTTGGATGGCAACCAAAACCACTTTTTCTTTTGATACTTTGTTCTCTACAGTTCCTGAAAGCGTGAAACTGCTTTGAGCGATAGTGTATATCGGGATCAAAAGAATGGTAAGTAATAGAATTTTTTTAAAGTTGTGTTTCATAGTAATTAATTGTGCTAAATATTTAGTATCTTTTGTTTTTTGTATGACCAATAAGAAAAGACAAAAATATTTCCCTTTTCTATTTTTATCAATCCCCTGAAATAGGGATTTTTTAGTTTCTTTATGGGCGCTTTTTTTGTTTTCCTCTCACCTTTTATAAGGAGGTGTATTAATTGTGTTGATTGTCTTTTTGTTGAATTTCGATATATGTTTGTAGTAAAATGATTCTATTTTTTAAAATGGGGCATAAATATAAAGGAATTTTCAGAATATGCTGCTCTCAATGATAATGAGGATGTGATTTGTTGCTCTTTCCGGGGGATGACGAAGAAGCTGTGTATTGGAATTGTATAGATGAGAATATTGATTTACTTCTATTATTCACGGAGTGATTTGAAGTCACGCCGTGAATTGTACGCAGAACCCGGTATTTTACTTCCCGCTAGTTTTGTTTTCATCTGTACTAAGGTATTTATCCCAGAATTCCTCTGGCGAAGGAATATCATTGTAGTGCCATTTGGCTTTAATGATTCCTTTTTGGATAAGTACTAATCCCGGATTGGAGCGAACGATTGTTTTTAATGTGATTTCATCGCAATTGAAGAATTCGTATGGAGCATCGTTTTTCTGCGCAAAAGTTGTACACTCGCCGGACAGAGTAGAGGTAAGGCAAATGAATGAAATATCCTGGTGTATGGACCAGTTCGCCAATGTGTTGATTTTTGACTGTGTTTTTGTGCTTGATTTATACAAATCGTAAGCTACCAGAATAAAAAGATAGTCATTGTTTTCGGAATTGATAAAGTAGTCCAATACATTGTCGCCGTCAGCCGATTCAATCATAAAGTCATGAATGGGCGGTTCGTAGCCTTTTTGTATTAGTACCGATTCTGCATTGTTATATGCCCAGTTTAGCGTATCCTTCCATGGGTAATTATCTTCATTGAATTTTTTTATTTTCCCTGTTTTCCTGTTTTTGTAGTAGAACGTATTTTTATATACATCCTGCTCTGCATCCGGGGGAACGCTCATGGCTTCCGGGATGTTTGTCCCGATTTTGTAAGGTCTGAAATCAATAACGGGAAGATGATTGTAGGAATACCAGGCAAAAACAAAGTATGCAATAAAAGTAAGTATGCTGAGGATAAAAGGATAGCGGGATTTTATCCTTTTTTCAAACCATCGTCGGTTTACAAAAACAACAATCCCAAATAATGCCAGGGCTGTATTTTTATAAAAAGTGGCCCAGTTTGAAATGATTAGTGCATCTCCGAAACATCCGCAGTCGGTAACCGGATTTTTTAGCGCAATCCAGAGTGTAAGCGGGGTGAAAATCATCATGAAAAACAAGCCCGGCCATGCAAAAAAACGCATTTTCCAGTTGAACAGGAAAGCTACGCCAATGGCAAATTCAGCAAATGCCTGTAATACGGCTAACAAGAAAGCCAGGTTGTCTAAAAAACTAAGATTAAGCACCTGGAAGTAATCAATAAATTTATAAGTAGCTCCCCAAGGGTCAATGCCTTTGGTGAAACCGGAAAATATAAAAACAATACCGAATAAAATCCGTGCCAGGTGCTTTAAAAAATTGATCATTGGTTCTGTCCTTCTTTTTCGAACTCGATTTTAATCATGGCAAACACGGCATAGTTAATCATGTCCATGTAATTGGCATCAATCCCTTCCGATACCAGGGTTTCTCCCTTGTGATCTTCAATTTGCTTGGTACGCTTTATTTTCATCAGGATTAAATCGGTATACGAACTGATGCGCATATTTCGCCAGGCTTCGCCGTAATCGTGATTTTTGTCCATCATCAGTTCTTTTGCCTTCTGAAAGTAGCAGTTGTACAGTTCCATGGTTTTTTTAACAGTAAGTTCTTCGTCCGACGGGCCCAGTTCAAGTTGTACCAGACCCATAATGCAATAATTAATTATGCCAATAAATTCCGGACGTATGCCTTCTCCTACTTTTGAAATGCCTTTTTCTTCGATACTACGAATACGTTGGGCTTTAATATAAATTTGGTCGGTAAGCGATTCCGGGCGTAGTATCCGCCATGCCGTACCATAGTCGGTCATTTTTTTCTGAAACAGTTCTTTACAAATCGAAATTACCTGATCGTATTGTTGGTTTGTCTTATCCATAAAAAAGATATCTATAAAATATAGGGGAAAAAACGGTTTCCCTTTGCTGAAATTGGGTATAAAAGTATAAAAAAAGAGAAAATTGAGCGGTTTTATTTTACTTTTGTAGTTAACAATTTGTTACAAGTTCATAATAATTTGTTAATACTTAAATTAATAATTAGATGTTGATTACGCAGTCAGCAGGGAAGTTCCTTAAACGTAAAAATTCCATTCAGTTGGGCAGTAGTGCAATTGATTTGTCATGTCCGGTTGTTATGGGAATTGTAAATATTACTCCCGATTCTTTTTTTGACGGAGGAAAAATGAAAGACGAAGAAGTTATTCTGGAAGTTGTCGGAAGGATGATTGAAAATGGTGTTTCAATAATTGATGTGGGGGCTGTTTCTACCAGTCCCGGGGCAGCAGTGGTTTCTACCAAAACCGAGCTTGGGCGATTGTTGCCGGCAGTAAAAGCTATTCGTAAGAAATTTCCGGACATTCCTGTTTCTATCGACACCTTTCGGTCGTGGGTTGCTGTTCGTGTAATTGATGAGATTGGGCCAATTATTGTAAATGATATATCAGGAGGTGAACTTGATTCAAAAATGTTTGAGACCATTGGAAAGATGAAAGTTCCCTATGTGCTTTCGCATATCCAGGGAACCCCGCAAAATATGCAGGATAACCCGTGTTACGAAGATGTTATCCGCGATATTTCTTCTTATTTGTCGGAACGGGTGAAAAAACTTACCCGTTTTGGTGTCGAAGAGATTATTCTTGATCCCGGTTTTGGTTTTGGAAAAACACTTCAGCATAATTATGAGTTGCTAAATCGGTTAGATTCTTTTAAAGTGTTTCAGTTGCCCCTAATGGTGGGGCTTAGCCGGAAATCGATGGTTTGGAAAACATTGGAAATTACTCCTGAAGAAGCCTTGAACGGAACAAGTGTGGCGAATACAATGGCCTTGCTTGGCGGAGCCGATATTTTGCGTGTTCACGATGTAAAAGAAGCGGCTGAGGCCGTAAAGATATTCTCAGAACTTAAAACCTCTGTAAAATGATACCATTGTTCCTTACCCTTCGTTTTTTGGATGTGTTGGACATTCTGCTGGTAGCATTCCTGCTCTATCAGTTATATGTTCTGATTAGGGGAAGTGTGGCATTTAACATTGTAATCGGGTTGTTTTCCCTTTATATGTTATGGGTAATTGTGAAGGCACTAAATATGGAGTTGTTGGGCTCTATTATGGGTCAGTTTATTGGTGTTGGTGTGTTGGCACTTATTGTCGTTTTTCATCCCGAAATCCGAAAATTTCTGATGTTTATCGGAACAAATTATAACCTGAATCGTGTAATGTTGCTCGATAAATTATTTGGAACAACCCGGGAGAAAAAGTTTGATGCAGAACAAATTCAGGAAATTGCCGATGCCTGCGATGCAATGGCTAAAACAAAAACCGGGGCGCTGATTGTTATTACCCGGAATAATGAACTGGAAGAACAGGCAAATACAGGAGAAAAAATCAATTCTCGTATTTCGTCATCTCTGCTTCGTACCATATTTTTTAAAAACACTCCTTTGCACGATGGTGCTGTAATTATTCGCGGCAACAAAATTGTTGCAGCCGGATGTATTTTGCCCTTAACCCAAAAACAATTGGATAAAGCATTGGGCCTCCGACATCGCTCGGCTGTAGGGTTAACCGAAAATTCCGATGCATTGGTGATTGTTGTTTCGGAAGAACGAGGGGCGATTTCGGTAGCGCAGAACGGGGAAATCAGACGTCGTGTTTCAAAAGAAACTTTGATGCGTATACTTGAGGGAGATGTAGAAGAAGGACGGGGAGAAAGGAAGGAAGAAAGTAGTAGTAAATGAGTGGAGGAAGATAGTGAGCTCATGAATGAGAACTGAGAAATGAATATTGAGGCTCAAATATCCAGTATTCCGACACAGTAGCTTAATTATCAGGTTTTTAATGGTATGATATCGAATATCCAAAATGAAAATATGAATAGAATTTGCGAAGTTTTTAATATTAAATATCCCATCATACAGGGGGGGATGGTCTGGTGTTCGGGATGGAAATTGGCTGCTGCGGTAAGTAATAATGGTGGACTGGGACTGCTGGGAGCCGGCTCTATGCATCCTGAAATTCTGGAGGAACATATCGTAAAAACAAAGCTAGCAACCACCCTTCCTTTTGGTGTAAACGTACCTTTAATGTATCCCGAAGTAGAGCGTATTATGGACATTATTGTCCGGCATAAAGTACCTGTGGCTTTTACTTCGGCAGGAAGCCCTAAAAAGTGGACGGCATGGTTAAAAGAACGTGGCATAACAGTTGCTCATGTAGTCTCGAGTTCGTTTTTTGCCGAAAAGTGCGAGGCTGCCGGGGTTGATGCTGTAGTCGCAGAAGGCTTCGAGGCCGGCGGGCATAACGGCAGAGAAGAAACGACTACCTTTTCCCTGATTCCGGCGGTAAGGAAAGCTGTTTCGTTGCCTCTTTTAGCGGCAGGAGGGATTGGTTCGGGCGAATCAATTTTAGCCGCAATGGTGCTGGGGGCCGAGGGCGTGCAGGTTGGTTCAGCCTTTGCTGTGGCCGAAGAATCGTCTGCACATCCCGATTTCAAGAAACTGGTGGTTTCGCTAAGAGAAGGGAGTACAAAACTGGCCTTGAAAAAATTGGCTCCAACAAGGTTGATAAAGAATGATTTCTTTAACCGGGTTGATGAGGCCGAAAAGTCTGGCGTATCTGTTGATGCATTGCGTGAATTATTGGGCAAAGGTCGGGCTAAAAAAGGAATATTTGAAGGCAATCTAAACGAAGGAGAGTTGGAAATAGGACAGGTTGCAGCTCAGTTAAATGAGATACTTTCCGTTGAGAAAATAATGGCAAAATTTATTGATGAATATAATTTTGCCCTTCAAAAGATAAAAAGCAATAGCTTTCAGGGGTTTTAAAAATATTCAGTTCAGAAACCGCAGATCATAAAAAAAGGGAATCAAAAGAATTCCCTTTTTTTATTTGTATCTTTTAGCGTGTTTCTACGTCAATAGCAACAGGCCCTTTATCACTGTCTTTGATTTCGAAAACAACAGATTGTCCGGCCTCAAGTTTAAAGACTTCGTCTTTAACTCCGGTACGATGGACAAAGTAATCGATATTTTCATCAGATTGAATAAATCCGTAACCTTTTACTGTATCGTACCATTTTACGGTTCCGGTCATTGTTAGTAGCGGTCACGTTGCTGGTAACCGCCACGGCGGTCTCCACCACGATTTTCGCGAGGTTTTGACTCGTTTACTTTGATGTTTCTTCCGCCAACTTCGGCATTGTTAAGTTCTTCGATGGCTTTTTGGGCTGCTTCGTCGTTCTCAATTTCAACAAATCCGAAACCTTTGCTGCGTCCGGTAAATTTGTCTGAAATAATTTTAGCAGAAGATACTTCTCCGTATTCTTCAAAAATTTCTTTTAATTCTTCCTCTTTTAAATTAAAAGGCAGATTTCCAATGTAAATGTTCATTTTAAAATGATTAAAAAATTAATATTTGCCTCTATATCTTGATAATCAGCCCGCGATTACTTAATAGATTGTTCCACGAGTTACTTAAACTCCATAACAAAATAGTATTTGAATAACTGAGGGGAATTCACTAGAAAGGTAAACTGTCCGGCTAAAAAAAAATCAATAAATAAAGACCAACTTGCTAACTACCAGACATTAGAAGAATAAAAATACTTCGAAAATCTAAAAATTAACAACCCAAAGGTAAGGTATTATTTGAAACGACAAACGAATGTTCTGTTTTTTCTTTAAAAAAAAGCCATTCTAAACAGAATGGCTTTTTTTTTATGCTGTTTTCGAGATGTTCGAATTACATTAATAGGCGTTAATAATCCCGATAAAATCTTCTGCTTTTAACGATGCTCCGCCGATTAGTCCTCCGTCAACATCTTTGTTTGCAAAAAGTTCTTTTGCGTTGCTGGGTTTGCAGCTTCCTCCATAAAGAATTGAGATTTCTTCAGCAACTTCTGCCCCAAATTTTGCAGCAATAGCAGCGCGGATGTTAGCGTGCATATCTTGTGCCTGTTCTGAACTGGCTGTTTTTCCGGTTCCGATAGCCCAGATGGGTTCGTAAGCAATAACGAGTTTTTTGAAATCGTCAGTCGATAGCTGGAAAACAGTTTCTTCCAATTGTTTTACAACAAATGCGTTGTGTGTACCTGCTTCGCGGATATCAAGAGCTTCACCACAGCAGTAAATAGGGGTAAGTCCGTTTTCTAAAGCCAAAGCCAGTTTTTTGTTCAGAATTTCACTGGTTTCTCCGTAATATTCACGACGTTCCGAGTGCCCCAGTATTACATACTCAGCTCCGGTTGATTTTACCATTTCAGCAGAAACTTCGCCGGTATAAGCTCCTTTGGTTTCAGCCGCACAGTTTTGAGCTGCTACTCCAATTCTTGCGGTATTTACGCTGTCTGTAACTTTTGTAAGGTGGGTAAACGGAGTACCAATTACCACTACTACATCTTCTGCTCCTTCTTTCGCAACAATTGAATCTACTGCTTTTGCCAATTCAACACCTTCTTGTACGTTGGTGTTACATTTCCAGTTTCCTGCAACTATCTTTTTTCTCATGTTATTGTGTATTAATTTGATTTTAGACCTTTTAAAACTGAACGCAAATTTAACGGATTTGATGGATTTTCAAACTACCCGGAGAAAAGGAGTTTTTACAATTAACTATTTGTTCATTATTCTGAAGACACATAAAAGTCCGCAAATCATTTTTAACCACAAATCTTACAAATTAAATTGCTTCTGTAATTTTTCTTCAGTAATGTCATCAAAGGGACAGATGAATTTTTATCTAACTCGAATAGCAACTACTTGTTTGTTCGTAATATGGCTTTTCTTGTATTTTGCAGATTCTCTGTTTTTTCGGCACATAAAGAGTTCGCTTTTCAAGGCACTTTCACGGATGTGCCGAAGAGGTTTGTGCATTCATCATTCCCCGGATTTAATCCGGGGTTATTGTTGTTCAACTCGTTTCGGGCTGTTGGCTGCGAATAAAATTTGTAGTCTCATTTTATTCCACAGTTTTCTATTCGAACTTACTAATTTGAACGCACAAAATTAGACCGTCCAAACAATTCTAAAAGGATTGAATAATAATCGAGATAGGTAAAAATTACGGTTGGAACAAATACGTGAAAGATGCAACCCTGTAAGGGGTGAACCCTGCACGTTAGAAAAAAAAGAACTGTAATTCCAGTTTAACGAACAGCCCCATTTCCACTATTTGACAATTGGATAGCTGCCAAGCTGCCGGGCTACCTTTTATCAAACTTTTTTCCTATCTTAGTGCTCCGTGAATTATAAAGTAAGGTTTTATGGGTATTCTTTTTTTCTATCACTTTTTTATTTTTGTCAGCGATTTAAATGTATAATTTTATATAAAAAGACATGAAAAAACTCTCAAGCATTTTACTGGTAATGTTTCCTTTTTTTGTTTTTGCGCAAGATGTCGCAAAAAAAGCCCCCAAAGATACTTTGTGGGAAACTTCTGCAACCATAACCCTGAACTTCTCGCAGGTTTATCTGAACAATTGGGCTGCCGGAGGTAATAGCTCGGTCTCCGGACTTGGGATATTTAAATACGATGCAAATTACAAAAAAGAAAAGTTGAGTTGGGACAATTCTTTCGATTTTCGTTATGGACTTATAAAACAGGAAGATTACGATCATCTGCGAAAATCGAATGACCTGATTGATATTAGTTCAAAATTAGGCAGTCAGGCTTCAGAGTATTGGTATTATTCGGCTTTGCTCGGGATTAAATCGCAGTTTGCCAAAGGTTATGAATATGACGACGATAACGATACCCGGAAATTAATCTCGAATTTTATGGCTCCGGGATATTTAACAACAGCCCTTGGTCTGGATTACAAACGAGAAAACTTCTCGGTTTTAATCGCTCCGGTAGCCGGTAAATTTACATTTATTTTTGACGATAATATTGATGAAACGTCCTATGGCCTGGATGAAGGGAAAAAGGCGCGGGCTGAATTAGGGGCAGCTCTTGATGCTAAGTTTAAAAAAGAGATACTTAAAAATGTGACACTTGATACTGAGTTGTCGCTCTTCTCGAATTATATGGATAATCCCCAGAATATTGATGTTGACTGGAAAACACAAATCAATATGAAAGTGAACGATTATCTTTCGGCGAATATCCTTACCCACCTGATTTATGATGACGATACAAAAATTACAGATTCTGATGGAAAAACAGGAGCGCGCTTACAATTTATGGAATCATTTGGGGTAGGTCTTACTTTTAAGTTTTAGTTGAATCAACAACCCGATAGTCTTCGGTAGACTGTTGAATATGCCGTCTAGGTAGCTGAGGTACTTTTATTTAAGCTGAACAGAAGTTAATTATCTGTAAGTTTTATCAACTATACGAAAGAAATAAGTGTAATATTTTATCTTTGTGCATAAATATTATTTTTTAACATGAAGATTGCACTGATTGGCTACGGGAAAATGGGCAAAGAGATTGAGAAAATTGCGCTCGGACGTGGCCACACTATTGAACTGAAAATTGATGTTGACAACCAACAGGAACTTACCGTTGGTAATCTGAAAAAATGCGATGTTGCGATTGAATTTACTATTCCTGCTACGGCTGTAAATAATTACAATATTTGTTTCGAGGCAGGCATTCCGGTGATAAGCGGAACAACAGGCTGGCTTGATCGAAAAGAGGAGATTTATGAAATGTGCCGCCAAACCGATGGCACTTTCTTTTATGCCAGTAATTTTTCGATTGGCATGAACCTGTTTTTCGAACTAAATCGGAAACTGGCAGGTTTGATTGCGCCACATAAGGAATACGGGGTGGAGATGACTGAAGTGCACCATACACAAAAACTGGATGCTCCAAGCGGTACTGCAATTAGCCTGGCCGAGGATATTTTAGATGTATTGCCCGGGAAAACAGCCTGGGTGAATGATCAGACACCGGCAGAAAACGAGCTAAATATTAAATCGGAAAGGATCGGAAAAGTGCCCGGAATTCATACTGTAAAATATGAGTCGGAGGTTGATTTTATAGAAATAACTCACAGCGTAAAAGACCGGAAAGGATTAGCCTTTGGGGCTGTGCTGGCTGCCGAATTTTGCCCGGGTAAAAAAGGAATACTTTCTATGAGAAACTTATTAAACTTATAAATAGAAACAAATGATAAGAAAAATATTTTCAAATAAATGGATTAAATTTGTTACTGTCGGCCTGCTTTATTTACTGTGGGTAATTTGGCTCGGAAATTATTTTTGGTTAGCAGGATTGGCCGTTATTTTTGATATTTACATTACTAAAAAAGTACACTGGGCATTTTGGAAAAAGAAAAATCCGCCCAATGGAAAGCAAACGAAATTAATTGAATGGGTAGATGCCATTATTTTTGCGGTTATTGCAGCTACTTTTATTCGTATGTTTTTTATTGAGGCCTACACCATTCCTACATCATCAATGGAAAAATCGATGCTGGTAGGCGATTACCTTTTTGTGAGCAAGACTGCCTATGGCCCTAAAACGCCCAATACGCCAATATCGTTTCCTTTTGTACATAATACAATGCCCATTACCGGAGGGAAATCTTATTCAGAGGCCATAAAATGCCCCTACAAACGCTTAAAAGGTTTTGGAAAGGTAAAGAATAACGATGTTGTCGTATTTCATTTCCCGGAAGGAGATACCGTTGCTACTAAAATACCAAATGCCAGTTATTATGAATTAATAAGAGATTATGGGCGAAAACGTGTTTGGTCCGATAAACGAAATTTTGGCAATATAATTTCAAGGCCGGTTGATAAGTGCGAGAACTATATTAAACGTTGTATTGGAATACCGGGAGATGAACTGAAAATTATTCAGGGGCAGGTTTATGTAAACGGAAAAACTCAAAAGCATTTTGATGGAATGCAATATAAGTATTTGATTGAAACCAATGGAACATCAATCAACCCGAGAGCATTAGAGCGCCTGCATATTTCAGAAGCAGACCGCCATGAGGGACAATTATCAAATGCGCGTTATGTGCTTCCAATGACCGATAAAGTTGCTGGAAAAATCAAGAATTTTGCCAATGTAAAATCGGTTACCAAAATTTTGGAAGAGCCCGGGAAATGGAATCCCGAAATTTTTCCTTCTGACGAACGTTTTTCTTGGAATGTCGATAATTTTGGCCCGATTACTATCCCTAAAAAAGGAGAAACAATAGCACTTACAACTGATAACCTTCCGCTTTACCGAAGGATAATTGATGTGTACGAAGAAAATGAACTTGAAGTAAAGGATAATGTGATTAAAATTAATGGGAAAGTTACAACCAGCTATACCTTTAAAATGGACTATTACTGGATGATGGGAGATAACCGCCATAATTCGCAGGACAGCCGTTTCTGGGGATTTGTGCCGGAAGACCATGTGGTAGGTAAAGCCGTATTTATCTGGTTGTCGCTGGATAAAGACAAGAAATTCCTTTCAAAAATTAGGTTTAACCGTTTATTTAGCAGGGTGAAATAAAAAAGAATTGTAAGAAATTTACAATCAGAATAAAAAATATTCGTTAAAAGGATAACAGATAATCTGTTGTCCTTTTTATCTTTACCAAAACAAACACCAACAGTTATGATTATTATTTTGTTAATACTTGCCGTACTGCTTGTGATTTTTACCCTGCAAAACCAAGTGGATCTAACCATCCAGTTTTTTTTCTGGAAAATAGAAGACGCTCCTTTTGTGCTTATTATTCTTAGCTGTTTTTTATTGGGCTATTTATTATCGTCCGTTTATTTATATCCAAAACTCTGGAAAACGAGACGAAAGCTGAAAAAACAGATGCGTGCGAATTCTGAAAGTCAGAAAGTACATGAAACAGCACCTGCTTCAGACAACAATGACTCGAGCAATCCCGAAGGTATAAAACTTGACGATGACGCTGAAGATGTTCCCTTTTTTTATGATTGATTATGATACCTGTTTTATTAAGTACTGCCTATTTCGCGCCTGTCCATTTTTATGCCCGGTATTTGCACCATTCCGTCGTTTATATCGAACAGTATGAGCATTTTATAAAACAAACATACCGCAACCGTTGTGTTATTGCTGCCGGTAACGGCGCAATCCCGCTTATTGTGCCCGTAGTAAAAGGCCGTGGCCCTAAAATCTGCCTGAAAGACCTGGAAATCTCGTACGATACGGCGTGGCAGCACAATCATTGGCAAAGTATCGTTTCGGCCTATAACTCATCGCCTTATTTTGAATATTATCAGGATGAACTATTGCCCTTTTTTCAGAACAAAACAAAGTTCTTACTTGACTATAACCTGCAAATTCACGAAACCATCTGCCGTTTTCTTGAGATCGAAAATAAAGTAGAACTTACGGTTGACTTTGAAGAGGTTCCGGACGAAACTTTTAATTTAAGAGAAGCAATTTCGCCCAAGAACACGAAAATTACTGATGGTGCATTTCAGCCTCAGCCCTATATTCAGGTATTTTGCGAGAAGTTTGGATTTATTCCCAATTTAAGTATTCTTGATTTAATATTTAACGAAGGCCCCAATAGTCATACCGTATTGATGCATAGCATTAAGGCCGATGAATCTGTTTTATAAAAATTACGCAAATTATATCGTCTCGAAATTGAATCCTTCCTTTTATTGATTTCCTTAACTTTTTCGAAAAATTGAACTTTTAAACATTAGATTCGTCTGTTGAAAAATTCTTTAACCTGCTGTGTTTCAGTGAGAAAGATTTTGTTGTGTGATAATTAACCCTATATTTGTCGCTCAAAAAAAAATGAGATTGGAATCCTGTTGATTCCGATGTTTTTTAGGGATTAAATATATTTATATGAAGAAAATTACACTAACAGCAGTATTTATTGTGCTTGTTCATTTTGTTTTTGCAGGCGGATTATTAACCAATTATAACCAAAGTGCCCAGTATGTGCGTATGTTGTCGCGGAATGCTTCTATTGACGTTGACGGCGTATTTTATAACCCTGCCGGGTTGATAAAACTTCAGAATGGCTGGCATTTTTCATTTTCCAGTCAAACCATTTGGCAAGACCGTAAAATTGATTCTGATTTCCCCTTATTAAATCATAGTGATTACGAAGGAAATACTTTTGTGCCGGTATATCCCAACTTTTATGGAGTGTATAAAAAAGATAAATGGGCATTTTCGTTTGGTGTTTTGCCGCTTGGAGGTGGAGGAACTGCCGATTTTGATGATGGCCTTCCTTCTTTTGAAATTGCTATCGCACAGTCAGCTATACAGTTGTCGGGCTATGGAGTAAGTGCGTATAATGTTGATATGGCTTTAAAAGGACAGTCTGTCTTTTGGGGCGTACAGCTCGGGGCAACTTATGCCATAAACAAAAAATGCTCGTTTTATGGAGGATTGAGATGGCTGCCCGCCAGAAACACTTACGAAGGACACATAAAAAATGTTCAGTTTAAAGTAGGAGATAATTGGGTGCCGGGAACTAAATTTTCTGCAAAATTAACCGATAAAATTGTTGATACAAAGCAAACCGGGAATGGGGTAATTCCGCTAATTGGTTTCAATTATTCGCCTAACGACGATTGGCTGTTTACGGCAAGGTACGAAATGAAAACATCCCTGACATTAGATAATGAATCAGAAGAAGGGACTTATAATATTTGGGACGATAAGATAAATAGTGATATTCCTGCATTGTTTGCTTTTGGTGCCGGTTATTACGGTTGCGAGTGGCTAGATATTCAGTTTTCGTACAATGTTTATTTCGATGAGGGTGTTGATTGGGGGGATAATGTTAATGATAAGGTAATTTGGAACGGAATTGATAAGACTGAGATACGGGAGCGCGAAATTGATAAAATTGACCATGAGTTTGCCTTGGGACTTCAATTCAATGTGTCAAAATCTTTTGCTTTTAGTGTTGGTTGCCTGTATTCCGGAACAGGTATTGATGAGAGTTGGATGTCTGATTTGAGTTTTAGCAATGTATCAACAACTTTTTCTGGTGGAATTGAGTGGAAAATCAATGATCGTATTACATTGGATTTTGGAGTGCTGAATACGGATTACAAAAAGAAAACAGTAACCTTTAACTATCCGGGGTCAAAAGCCGGGTATGCTGCGCTTTATGTTGATGCCAATGGTAACGCGATCGAAAGTTATTCGAATACTTATCAAAAAGAAACATTTACTTTGGCTGCAGGTATTTCATACAGTATTTTTAAGTAATCGGGTTTAGCATAATATTCGGCTGGGGAAGAATAAAGGATCCTGTCTTTTTAGGCCGGAAATACTTTTTCCTATAGCTGAAAAGTATTTGAAAAAGCCACCGTTGATTTATGCGAAGAAAGGCCGCTTCTCCCAAAGCGGCCTTTTGCAGAACTAACTGTGCAGCATCAGGAATACCAAAACCTGATTTATTTTAACTGAAATGTTTCAGAATAAATTCTGTCGTTATACAATTGGGCGGTTAATCTGAAATTTTTAATTCCTTCTGTTTTCAATGTTGAAATATCGTATTTGAAATCCCTTGTTATCCAGGTTTCGCATAAATCGTTTTGTGCATCGTGCCTGATTTCGAAACGGGCAATCGAATCATTTTCATTTGGATGTATGCGGGCTAAATCGATGTTGTGCTCCTGGCAGCCTCCGCCGTACGATATTTTAAAGAAAAAGTATGAATCCTCAATGGAGGCTTCATGCAAAACGAATGGATCGGTTGACAGACTATCGTAGTTCGAGGGATATAAATCTACATAAGCAGGGAACGAAAGCTCTTCCATTTCTGTAATCTCGCAAGGAACTCCGGTTCGACAGCCTGTAATAATATGGTCTAGCTCAACGTAAGTTATATTAACCCGTTGCCCTTCCGAAAAGGAACAATCTTCGGGGTAGTACAAAGGTTGAAGCATTTCCCCATTGTCTAATTTTATAATGATATTGCAATTGGCGATGCAGGAGTTTATTACGGTTCCTTCGCCATTCAGCGTGATTTCTTTGTCGTCGTCAGAGCATGATACTAAAAGGAAAAGGGCAAGAGAAAATATATAGATAATTTGTTTCATGGCTTTTGTCTTATATCAGATGACGCTCATTTCCTGCTTTTATTACCCCTTATCCTTTGTTTTTAGGATTTTTAACAGTTCCCATAAATATTACGGCCCCGGTATCTTCTTCGGTAATGGCATAAAAGAACGGGCGGTTCACTTTGAACTCTAGATTCGGGTCTGCTTCCGCCGAAGTTTTAAAAATGCCGACGATGGTAACCGCAGCGGCTTCTGTTCCTTCTTCGTCAACTTCAATAAATGTTTTATGTTTTACAATATCGATATACAGCCCGCCGCCTTTGTTTATGCCAGTAAAATCGGCTTTTGGGGAAAACGCGACACGCATTCCCATTGCGCTTAACACATCGTTTAGCTTAATCTCGTATCCGTATTTGAATTTCGGCAGTTCAAGGTCAATGTTTACGCTGTCGTTAAAGTTACTCATCCAGTTTGTCCAATTTTCGTCGGTGAGTTGTTCAACAATATTTGTGGTTGTTTTGCCCGATTTTGGAAGAAAAATAAACAGGTTGTAGTTTCCTGACCCGTAAGATAGTTTTACCGAACGGAACAGGTCGTTGGAATAATAAGGTAGCGCTTCGCTTTTTTTCATGGTTGGCACTTTAATTGAATTGCCATCTTCCAAATAAAAAGGTAATTCTTCCGTATCATCTTTATTGAAGCGGGTTGCCCATTTTCCATGAAAATAAATGGCATTTAGTAAAAACATAAGCTGTTCGCTGCTTATATTATCGAGGATTTTTTCAATTTTATCGTTGGTTTTATCGGCTACCCAGTTATTTATTGTTCTTAGTGCATCTTCTGTTGAATTGAAGTCAAGAGCAGCTGTTTCTGCATTGTAATAATTTTCATTTGCGCTAATAAATGAGTCTTCAACCATAAAGCCAATACGATAGAAAATAGCATTGGCTATATCAAGTTGCACTTTCGAATCAACCGATTTTAAAGCATCAATAAGTGTTTTGCAGGATTGGTTAATCTCAGCTTTTGACAGGCCGGAAAGCTTCAGCGTTTTTTCCATTGCTTTTTTTGTCGCATTGTTTGCCCCGTTGTAGGTCATGGCCAAGGCAAGGCTTACACTTAGCGGTGAAACCATCAGGTTATCGGTTTTTTTTTCTGCTGAATAAATTTCTTGAAAAAGTTCCAATCCAAATGTATTGTCGGCCTGTACCAGCTTTTGGGATTTCTCGCCAAGAGTTATTGTTTTTTTCGTTTTTTTGTCTTTCGGATTATCCGGTTCGACCCTGGTATGCTTGCATGCGCCTAATGTAAATAAAAAGACAAGTATGGTCAGGATTAATTGTGTTTTCATAAATGAAAAAAAATCGTTTTCTTGTTAGATGAATTAGAACCGCAAAAGGTTGCGTCGCATTGAAAAAAAATTTCTAACGACGCAACCTTTGGACTCCAAATTTCATCTATTAGAATGAAAGAATAAGTGTGCGCATTTTGAACCGGAAGAAGGATTTTTACCTATTCGTATGCTCCTTGCTTCTATAGTGAACATTTGCATTAGAGATTGAAAGACCTGAAACAAATAATAAACGAGAGTATCTCAGGAAATATTAAGGCGCAAGAGATGCTTTATCGGCTGTTTGCGCCAAAAATGTTTGCGGTGTGCCTGCGCTATTCAAAAAATAAGTCAGAAGCCGAAGATAATTTGCAGGAAGGTTTTATAAGAGTATTCTCGAATATTAAAAAATTTAGGCACGAAGGTTCTTTTGAAGGCTGGATGAAACGGATAATGACAAACGTTTCGTTAGAGAAATACCGGGAAGGTTTGGCTATGTATTCGGCAGAAGATTTGTCGTATTACGAAAACCAATATGTTTCGGAAGATATTCTTGCAGGTATTGCAGCGCAGGACTTGTTGGTGCTGATACAAGAACTGTCGCCACGTTACCGGATGGTGTTTAACCTTTATGTGATGGAAGGATTGAGCCATGAAGAAATCGGAAAGAAGTTGAACATTTCGGCGGGAACATCAAAATCGAACCTGGCGCGGGCAAGAGGCGTTTTGCAGGAAAAGGTAATGAAACTTTATGGCAAATAAAATAATGATGCAATAGTACTGTTTAATGAAAGAAGAAATAAATATTGACAAGCTGATTCGTGATAAACTGGAAGGTTTTGCGGTTGAACCACCTGAGCATTTGTGGGAAGGAATTCGGGACCGGATGGAAGAGAAGCGAAGAAAAAGGAGGATTGTATATTTTTCTTGGGCAGCAGCTGCTGCGGTAATTGTTTTGGCATGTTTTGCAGGATGGCATCTTTATAATACAACAAATATAATCGTGCCAGATTTGGCACAAAAACAGGAACGAAGTGAGCAACAGCAGTTGTCGGAGACAGGAGAAATATCGGGATCTGAGACTGGGAATATAGCTGAGGTTATAGCTTCAAAAGAAGTTCAACCCCAAAAGAATAGTACTTTCGATGGCTGGAGCAGAAAAGAGACGTCTGTTTTCGAAAATCAAAAACATGCAAAACCGATTACATCTAACAATGTGTTTCTAAAAACAACGGAAGTTTCCCGCATTTCTCATCTCCCGGTGAATTGTATAAAAGCCTCTTTGTTAAAGGGCTTGAAAGTAAGTTTAGCAGAATGCAGAATAGATGCTAACAACAAGGAAAAATTTGATGATGTATTAAGCGATAAGGATAAAAAACTGATTGCTGCGAATATTCTTAAATATGGTGCGAAAAAAAAGAAAAAGAATGCCTCATGGATTGTTGGTGCCGGGGTTTCTCCGGGATATGCCGCGCATACTTCATCTTATTCCTCAGAATATAAGAAGGATGCAAATACTTCAATGTCAGGAGGTGTTAAAAATTTAGGGGGGGGGATTTCTGTTCAGTATAAAACCGGAAAGAAAATTCGTATCGAAAGTGGAATTTATTATGCCCAAAATTCTCAAAGTCCCCAATATTCGGCAGGAAGTGATGCTTATGCGTCTTGTGCAGTTGCCAGTCCTTTTCGCAGTGGTGCAGAGGAACAGGATGATAATTCAGGGGTTTATGCTAACTCTGTTGATATACAGGGAAGTGTAATAACCGCGAATAGTAATGCAGGTGTAATAAGAATGACCAATATTCCATCGGAGGCAGAAGTTGCAACTTCGCTGGCAAAAGATTCCAAAGCAACATTGTTTTCATCAGATGAACTCAGGCAGGTATTTGGTTTTGTGGAGATACCTTTTTGTATGCGTTATAGAGTTTGGGAGAAGAAGAAAGTTGGGGTCGATTTTATTGGTGGAGTAAATGCCGGAATAATTGTAAGTAATAATGTGTATCTCGGAGGGAAAACAGTGGGAACAACAGAAGATATTTCGACCTTAAATGTTTCCGGAACTCTTGGTTTTGGTGTTAATTATCGTTTGGGAAAACATTTTTTGTTGGCTATGGAACCACGTTTTAATTATTACCTGAATTCAATTAATACAAGAGATGATATTACTTATAAACCTTATCGAATCGGTGTGTTTACTGGTTTTTATTATGAGTTTTAGACCGTGAAGAACTTCTGGTAGTAAGCTGTTTTTTTGCAGCGAACAGTCGCTTTTTTTTTTCTTCCCAATTCTTAAATTCGTCAATCGCTTATTCGTCCACTTGCTCATTTTTTCTCTCCTAATTTTCTGTTTTTTAAAACTCCTTCTTTTGGTTGGGTTACATTAATTTGTCATACAAGTTTGTTCTTTTTTTCTATAAAATTGTATTTTTACCCTCAGTAAACGATAAACTAACTTGAACGTAAGAAATAATACAATGTGCTAAAAAAAACCGATAGTTTTAAACGTTTTTTCGAGGCATTTTATCCTTCATTGTGTATGGTTGCCAATCATTATTTGAAAGATGAAGCAGGTAGTGCCGATGTTGCCCAGGACGCATTTATTTATATTTGGGACAGAAAAGAGAGATTCACTGATATAGCATCTGCTAAATCATATTTGTATCAGTATGTAAGAACCCGTTGTTTAAATTTGTTACGGGATACAAAATGTCATAGAGAGATTCTGAATGAAAAAATGGAAGAAAAGATTTCTTTTCGGGATATTTTGATTGAGCAGGAAACTTTTGAAATAATTTATCGTGCGATTAATAAATTAAGCCCCCGAGCCCGGCAGGTAATCGAATTAGCTCTTGACGGACTCTCGAATAAGGAAATAGCCGAAACGATTAATGTTACCGTAAATACAGTGAAAACTGTGAAAAAAAGAGCGTTTAGCTCGTTGCGTAATTCGCTCGGAAAGAGTCTGTTGTCTTCTCTTGTAGCGTTGCTGATTTAAAAAAAAATATTTTTTATCTGGTTATTTGTCCCCCTTTTTTGAAAGTTATGTGTTTTAAACATGTATCAATGCTATTAAATTAAATATGCCAAATTTCGAATATAGAAAAATTGCAGTACTGATTTCGAAAGAAATAAGAGGGGAGATTAGTCTGGAGGAGAAAACAGAACTTGCCGGCTGGAGAGCACAGTCCGTTGAAAACGAACTTTTGTATAGCGAGTTGCATAGTTCTAAAAGATTTCGTGATTGGGAAAGTCAGCGCAAAGCGATTGATACAGAGGCAGGATGGTCGAAGATTGCACATAAATTTCAAAATAAAACGAAAATTAGAGCTTTTCCCAGGATTGCACGTATAGCTGCTATTTTTATTATACCGATAATCTGTGGCGGACTGATTTACCTGTATCGTCAAATTGAAAAACAAAAGAACAATCATTCGGAATATGCCAACATACAACCTGGTTCTTCAAAAGCAGTTTTAATTCTTGGCGATGGGCGGAATATGATATTGGATACAGTCCAAACACTTTCGTTAACCGAAGCAGATGGGACACAAATAAAAAAAGAAGAAGGCGAAATTGTTTACTGCACTCCTGAAGTAAAGAAGAAAAGGGAAAAGCTTGTTTACAATACAATAGCAGTTCCCCGGGGAGGAGAATATAAGCTTACTTTGGCTGACGGGACAACCGTTCATCTGAATTCTATGACAACCTTAAAATATCCGGTTCGGTTTGCAAAAAATAAACGGGAAGTTGAATTGACCGGTGAAGCCTATTTCAAAGTGGCAAAGAATGCACAAAAACCATTTGTTGTAAATACCGGAAAGATAGATATTGAAGTATTAGGAACATCGTTCAATATAAATGCTTATGGCGAATCCGGAAATACAGTAGCCACACTTGTTGAAGGAAAAGTAAAAATTATACATCCCGAGCATAAATTCGAAGAAAAGATATTACATCCCGGCGAACAGGCTGTTGTGGATAATGTTACCGATGAAATTAATCTTTGCGAGGTTGATGTAACCCGTTATATTAGTTGGAAAGACGGTCGTTTTGTTTTTTATGATATGCCTCTTGAAGATATTATGGAGGTTTTAACCCGATGGTATTCGGCTAAAGTATTCTACCTGAACCCCGGGGTGAAAAAAATCAGGTTTAGCGGAAACCTCTGTAAATATGACGAGATCGGGAAATTTATGGATATTATTGAGGCAACACAACAGGTAAATATAAAAATAAACAACAAGACCATTTTGTTTTCATTGCAAGAAGATGGAGACAAGAACTAAACAATAAAAAACGGGAAATGTTGGCAGCATTTCCCGTTAAGAATAAATCCGCCGGCAAGCGGACTATTAATAATAATAAAACGTTCAAATTTATGAAAAAAAATTGTGTAACGAATACTTTCCTGAAAAGGAAGGTGTTTCAATTCTTAATTATGATGAAAGTTGTTTGGGTGATTATTTTAACCACAGCTATTCAAACAAGAGCATCAAACTCCTATGCACAGACAATGAAAATCAGTCTGAATTTGGAGAATGCCTCGCTTGAAGAAATAATTTGGAATATGAAGAAATTAACCGAATTCAATTTTTTCTACCAAAGCGAGGACATCAAAAATGTTGAAGGATTAAATGTGAAGGTTAGTAACAAAACTGTTGGCACCATTCTTAATGAGTGCTTAAAGAAAACCGGGTTAACTTATGAGATTGTCCATAAAACGGTTATTATACGAAAAGTTCCTGAACACAAAGATAGCGCACTTCCGGAAGAGCTAGGAATACCGGAAAGTCCTGATAAGAAAATTGTAAAAGGGAAAGTCTCGGATAAGGACGGGATGCCACTGCCAGGTGTTACCGTACTTGTAAAAGGAATGGCCGTAGGAGGTGTTACTGATTTTGAAGGAAACTTTATACTTAGAATTCCCATTCGTGCAGAGGTGCTGCAGTTTTCGTTTGTAGGAATGAGAACACAGGACGTAGCTATTAACGGGAACGATTTTTTCAATGTTGTTTTAGAAGAAGATATGAAAGGCATTGACGAAGTGGTAGTGGTAGCCTATGGAACGCAAAAAAAGGAATCGGTAACCGCAGCTATTTCTTCGGTTGATACAAAAGAGTTACAAAAAAGTTCGGCACCAAACCTTTCGGCTGCATTAGCAGGGAAGCTTCCTGGTTTAACGGTAATGCAAACATCGGGGCAGCCGGGAAACGATAATATTAATCTTTATTTAAGGGGACTAGGAACTTTAAACGATGCTTCTCCTTTGATTTTAATTGATGGTATTCCGCGTTCAAATATCGATAAAATGGACCCGAATGAGATTGAATCTGTTTCAGTTTTAAAAGATGCTTCTGCAACAGCGGTATTTGGGGTTCGCGGTGCTAATGGCGTAATTCTTATTACTACCCGTAGAGGTGAAAAAGGAAAATCGGAATTAAATGTTACGGTTAACCATAGTCTCCAGAAATTTATTACGCATAATGATCGGATACACTCCTGGGAGTTTGCAGAATTACGTAACCAGGCCTATCTGAATGGCAACCCTGGTACTCCGGATGAAGATTTGCCTTTTACTCAATATATGATTGATAAATATAAAAGTGGGGAAGATCCTGTTTTTTATCCCGACCGTGATGTATTTCACGATTATTTCCGGGATTGGGCTCCTCAAACACGTGTTAATGCAAATTTTAACGGAGGGGGCGAAAAGTTTACCTATTTCTTGAATACCGGTTATATAGGGCAGGGAGGAAATTTTAAAACCGAACCTGAAAGTTTTTTGGGCTACGATCCTAGTTATAGCATGAAACGCTACAATTTTAGGGGAAATATTGATTATCAGATAGCAAGTAACCTGAAAGCATCCTTAAATTTGGCTACGTATTTGCAGAAAACAAATTCTCCTCAAACCATTTCTTTATTTGGCGGAAGTATGGCATATATGGTAAATAATATGATGGCATATACCTGGGCTACACCGCCAACGGATCCGGGACCGGTAACGGTTGCGGGCTATGGTGTTCCGGCGAACGAAATTGTTGCTCAGTCGGGTCAGGATCGTAATACCTATGGTGAAATTAACCGCAGAGGGTATCGCGAGGGGGCTTCAACAGTGCTAAACTCTGCATTAACACTTAATTGGGGACTTGATTTTATTACCAAAGGATTGAGTGCAAAAGGCTTGGTTGCTTTTGATAGTTATGCTTCAACAACACGGCAAGGTTATAGGGGGGTGAATATATATGCATTTATTGTAGGGCGTAATGCAAACGAAGAATCCGGATATTCCGTAATTCGCGACAATCAGGATAAATCCATGGTATTGTCCAAGAGCATGAGCACGCATTATTATACTAACTATCAATTGTCGTTGAATTATGCAAGAACATTTGGCTTACATAGTGTTACCGGGATGTTGCTTTACCAACGTGATAATTGGGATAAATGGGGGGCCGATTTACCTTACAATGTAATTGGTTGCGTGGGGCGAGTAACTTACGATTATGCCAATCGTTACCTGGCCGAATTTAATTATGGTTATAATGGATCGGAGCAATTTGCCAAGAAAAATCGCTTTGGTTCGTTCCCTGCTTTTTCGCTGGGATGGGTAGCCAGTAATGAGAATTTTTTAAAAGATAACTCTGTCCTTTCACATTTAAAAATAAGGGCTTCGTACGGAATTGTCGGAAATGACAAGCTTGGTAGCGCTCGTTTCCTTTATCAGAGTTTTATCTCAATGGGAGGAGGTTATATTCCCGGATTGGGAGAAGGCCAGTGCATTGTGCAGGGACGAATGGGAAATGATGAAATACAGTGGGAAACTGCAGAAAAGAAAAACCTGGGTGTTGATATTAAATTGTTTGAAGGTTTGTCTATAAACGTTGATGTATTTAACGAGCATCGCGATAAAATTTTAATAAACAGGTCTACAGTCCCAATTCTTCAGGGGGTGCCGTTAGGAAATATTCCTAAAGTTAACATTGGAGTTGTTGATAATCATGGTTATGAGATTGAACTTATTTATCAGAAAGTAATAAATCCTGATTTTTCTTTTTCAGTAAGGGGAAATTTTTGTTACAATAAAAATGAGGTGAAATTTAGCGACGAAGTCCGGTATGGCGAAGAATATGCTTATCGTTATCGGTCAACCGGTTTTAGTATTGCTCAGTCATTTGGTTATCAGATTGATTATAGTAACGGTAACGGATACATTAATACGCAGGAAGAACTGGATAATCTACCGCTTTATGAAGTAGGAGGGACACCGCGTCTGGGGGATTTTAAATACTTAGATGTTACCGGAGATGGAAAAATAAACGATAAAGACTGTGTTCCGATTGGCAATCCTAAGGTTCCCCGTATTTCTTATGGCTTTTCAGGAACAATGGATTACAAAAACTTCGACCTTTCTTTTGTCTTTTCGGGAATAGCAGAAAGTAGTGTAACGCATACCGGATGGGGAGTTACCGAATTTGGACTGATAGGATTTTATAGCGATTGGCATTTTCATGCCTGGACTCCAGAACGTTATGCAGATGGAGAAAAAATACTTTATCCGGCTTTGGGAATGACTGCCGGAACCAGTCAAAAGCCCAATAACTTCTTTATTATGGATCGATCTTTCCTGCGCCTCAAAAACATTGAAATTGGTTATCACCTTCCTGAAAAAGCACTCAACTTTATAGGAATCGAAAGAGCCCGGATTTATGCGAGTGGGAACAACTTATTCTCGTGGCATAACCTTCCGGTAAATACGATTGATCCGGAACAAAATGATGCGCGTACTTATCCTTTAACAAAGATGTTGACTGTAGGTCTTAAGGTTACCTTTTAATTGCTAAATATGAACAAAATGAAACAGCTCATGACTGAGATAATAACTGAATTGCATATGAGCATGATTGCTATTTTTTCTCACACAACAAATGGGCGATTTAAAAATATAGACCGATGAAAAAAAGTATATACTTATTACTGTTACTAATTGTTTGCTTTTTTAACAGTTGTACCGATGTATTGGACACGGCTCCTGATGGAAATATGCAAATGGAAGATATATTGACTGATCCGTTAAAGGTAGAAGCTTTAGTAAATACATTTTATTCGAACATTCCCCGTAAGGGATACCTCTATCATTTTTTTGATCCTGCAGTTGTTGCTTGTAGCGATGATGGTTGGTCTTCTGATGATGCTCAAAATATAATTGCCGATCAGTTTTACAAAGGAAATTGTTCTGCCGGTTGGCATCCTTTTCTTGACTATCCTGATGCACACGGTGCATTGGTTAATCAGTATTGGAGTCGTTATTGGTACCAGATTCGTTTGTGTTCTCAATTTTTAGAACTGGCAGATCGGGCAGCAGTGAGTGAGGAGGGAAATAGAGGTCGTTTTATTGCCGAGGCAAAGGTAATGCGGTCTTTTTTTTATATGGAATTGATAAAATGGTTTGGAAAATTACCTGTTTTAGATAAAACCGTTCCTTTTGATGCCGATTTTTCAACATTAACACGTCAATCCGTATACGAGGTTGCTACCTTAATTGTTAATGATTGTAATGACGCATTGTCTGAAACTGAATTACCTTGGCGAATTATCGATTCAAATAATGGCGGACGTGCTACCAAAGCTTTGGCTTGTGCGCTAAAGGCTGAAGCAATGTTATTTGCTGCCAGTCCTTTGCATAACGAAGGGCAGGATCATTGGGAAGAAGCTTATTTGGTAGCAAACGATGCTGTGGCACAATTGAAAGCCCATGGATATGAGCTTTTTACGACGTGCACGCAACCTGATGTTTTTGGAACAGGGAAAGCTACAGCTCTTCGTCAGTTGGTCGATCAGAATATGGAATATGCGAGTACGCCTCGTGATAAGGAAACCATTTATCAGGCACGAACAGGGCACATCTTTGTTTGGCATATTGGTTACATTGGCAGTAATATGCCCAATACCTATAAATGTGGAACCTGCCCAACGCAGGAATTGGTTGATGCCTTTGAAACAAGTGACGGAGAACCTGTGCTTAATTTGGCAAAACCTTACTTAGATGAGAAACACCTTCAACCGAATTACAATACCGAAAATACTTTGTATGATCCGAATAATCCTTACGAAAATCGCGATCCGCGTTTAGATCAAACGGTCTTACATAATGGAAGTAAAATATTGTTCGATAATGAAGAAGTTACTGTTGAAACTTATACCGGAGGAGCACATGCTCCCAGTTTTGATGTAACCAACCGGATGGCATCGCGTACCGGTTATTACCATTGTAAAATGGTTACTCCTGGAGCTTGTGGGCTAAATCCAATAGATAATGCCAATTGGAAATTTTATCGTTTAGGTGAAACGTTGTTGAATCTAGCAGAAGCAGCTGCCGAAGCAGGGCATCTTGCCGAAGCCAGAGCCGCTGCGGATGAGGTAAGAGCACGTTCCGGAATGCCGGCACTTTCTGCTGCTTTATCACAAGAAGAACTTATTTTGCGCATTCGTAACGAACGTCGTGTGGAACTGGCATGGGAAGAAAATCGTTATTTTGATATGCGGCGTTGGCAAGAACCTAATGGCGATTTAAGTGCAACCAGTAAATATTTTACGGCAATGGTAATTACCAAAGAATCGGATGGTAGTTTTACTTATACGCGTCGTAATATTTCTAATTCTCCTCGTGGTGGATGGCAAAATAAAGATTTATTGTTACCTATTCCATTATCTGAGGCATCATTGTTAGAAGCCGTTTCCGACAATACATGGCAAAATCCGGGATGGTAAAAAAGAATGTGAATTTAAAAATTCAAGACAACATGACTATTATAAAATATAGCAAATATATAGCCATCAACATTGTATGTTTGTTGATGTACGCAACCCTTTATGCTCAAAGCGATACAGTGAGCTTTGTGGTGAATGAATACGGGCAACCCGTATCAGGCGCAGTGCTTGTTTCTGAATCGGGAAAAACTCAATACGTTACACCTGAAGATGGTAGTTACCATTTTTTAGTAACCGATGCCAGTACTTTTGTTACTGTACGGGCAATGGGATATCTTGATGCCCGAATCCCTGTAGCTAATTTTAATACATCTGAAAAAATTATTCTGCATTTCGATGCTCATAATACAGGAGGATTAGTAAATATGGGCTATGAATCATATTCGCGCGAATCGTTAACCGGGGCTGTTGCTTCGGTTACAGGAAGAGAGCTTGATAAGAGTCCTACAAATGTGCTTTCCGAAACTTTTGCCGGACGTTTACCCGGTTTGACAACTAAATCGAATCTTGCTGAGTTTACTTATTTCGGATACGATAATACCAGCAAAACAATTCGTGGAATCTCAACTGTAAACGGAACAAAACCATTGATAATTATTGATGGGGTGGTTGCTCCAACTCAATACTATGAGTTTATATCGCCCAAAGAAATAGAAAGTGTTTCTGTCCTTAAAGATGCTTCGGCAACTGCTATTTATGGCATACAAGGGGCAAATGGTGCGATTGTGATTACAACAAGAAGAGGCTATGAAGGAAAAAAGAAAATAGAGGTTTATGCTGATCAGTCTTTTCAACAAATGATTAAACGTCCGAAATTTATAAATTCTGCCCGTTATGCCGAATTGCGTAATGAAGCAGGAGAACGTGATGGCTTGGGGACTTTCTCGCAATATAGTGAAGACGAAATTGAATTGTTTCGTTCGGGTGAAAATCCGGCTTACCCCAATAACAACTGGTACGATATGTTTGTTAAAAAAATTGTACTCCGACAGCGTGTTGGGATAAATGTTATGGGCGGATCCGATCGGTTTAAATATTTCTCGGAATTAAATCTGATAAATCAAGGAGAACCTATGAAAGTTGAGGATGAAGCTGATCGTGATTACGATCCTAAACCTCATGTAAATGTGGCAAGTTTTCGTTCGAATATGGATGTGACATTTAATGATTATATCTCTGGTTTTATGCGCTTAGCCGGAAGTGTAAAACGCGAAGTAATGGCCGGTTCCAGAATGAATTGGGACATTTACAGCGAGATATTCAAATTGCCTCCAACCATGTATGGTCCATTGTCTCCTGAAAATGAGGAAAATCCGGAGTTAGGTAATCAGGTAGTAACTGTTGATGGAGTGGATACTCCTGTATACGGATTACTGAATCGTTCGGGCTATAGTAAAGTATACGAAACGAATATTATTGCGCAGGCTGGGCTTAATTTCGATTTAGGTTTTATAACCAGGGGCTTGTCGGCAAGTGGTGCAGTGGCCTATCAGGCTTATGTTCGAAATCAAACGGTTACCGGTCAGAAATTTCAACGAGTAATTCGAACCGATAAGTCTTCTGTTGATGATTTTGCGAAATATAAAGAGTGGGAAAATACTCCATTGGCATATAGCAAAGGATCTACTTTCTTTTATTATTTGGATTTATTGGGAAACATTAACTATCAACGGCGATTTGGCGATCATTCTGTTGATGCTTCAGCTCATACCTATTATTTATATCAGGAAAAGGAAACAACAGGTGGTAGTAATACTGTATTGCCGTATAAAAGACAAAATTTTGGATTAAGTGTGCTCTATGGTTTTAAAGATCGTTACTTTATAAAAGGAGATTTGGGCTATTCCGGTTCGGAACAATTTCATCCCGATCATCGTTATGTTGCTACTCCTGCCGTTTCTGCTGCATGGATTGCTTCTAAAGAAGATTTCTTTAAGGTTGATTTTATTAGTTTGTTGAAATTCAGAGCTTCGTATGGATTAACAGCTAATGATCAAATGGGGGGAGCACGTTTCTTGTATTTGGATAATATTCGTTCTGATGGCTCTGAATATAGTAGAGGTAACCCTGATCTTGAAGCCGAGAAAATTAAAAAACTAAATGTTGGAATTGATCTTGGTTTGTGCGATATGTTTACGCTTGGCGTTGACTATTTTAAAGATAATGTCGATAATATGTTGATAAATAGCTCGTATCGAATTCCTCAGTATCAGGGGATTCCTTTAGGGTATTATCCCAAATTGAATGATGGAGAAATGGAGAATAAGGGTTTCGAAATTTCGTTAGGATTCAATAAACACATTTCGAAAGACTTATTTGTATTTGCGTCATTTAACTTTATGCAGGCGAAAAATAAAGTAATTAGTATAAATGAAGCCCCAAATTCGGAAGAATATGCTTATTCTCATCGGTCAGAAGGCTATCATATCGGTCAGTTATGGGGCTATCAGATTGATTACAGTAACGGAAACGGAATGTTTAATACTGCCGAAGAACTTGCCAATTGCGATTTGGAATATTCCGGAACACCACGTCTGGGCGATTTTATTTACAAGGATCTTAACAATGATAAGAAAATAGATGAAAAAGATCTTGCTCCTATGGGCTATTCTGCTACTCCTGAACAGGAGTATAGTTTTACAGGAGGAGTAACTTGGAAAAGTTGGGAATTGTCTTTCCTTTTTCATGGAGTAAGGCATATGTCGAAGTTTATGAGTGGAGTCGGAACTTATGAATATGGATATAAAGGTCAATATAATGATATTCATCTTCATGCCTGGACTCCTGAACGTTATGCCAATGGCGAAGAAATAACTTATCCTGCCTTATCGCTTTCTTCTTCTACTAATCATGTGCATAACGATTTCTTCTTGGCTGATCGTTCTTATTTGCGATTGAGGAATCTTGAAATTGCATATACTTTACCTAAGAATATTTCAAAAAAGATTCATTCTGAAGGGATACGTATTGCATTCAATGCACAAAATTTGTTTACCATTGATAATATGAAATCAAAATACATTGATCCGGAAATAGGAAGAATGAATACTTTCCAGCCTTATCGTGTTTATAACATTGGACTTAATTTTAATTTTTAAATCGTTATAAGTAAACAACTTTAATAAGATGAAAAATATTTTAAAAATATTCTCAATAAGTGCCATCGTTTTATGTATGGCGTCTTGTGCCGATTTAGATCTGCCTTCCGATGGCCGGTTGACATTGGAAGACATTTTTCATGACTATAATACTACTAAAAGTTACTTTAATAAATGTAACGATTATATTCCATCTGTTGGCTTTACATATGGTTCTACTCCGCTGGCTTCTTTTTGCGATGAAGCGCAGGATGCAAGCGATGGAGTAAGTAGCAGACCATACAATTGGTATAATAGTCGTACTTCTTCTTCGTATAATCCACTAGGTGATCCGTGGGCACATTATTTTATAGGCATTCGTAAATGTAACACATTTTTGCAGTGTATTAATGATCCGAGTATTGCAAAAGCCGAGATTAATGAAAATGAGAAAAATGGATGGATTGGAGAGGCTTTGGTTTTACGGTCATTCTATTATTTGCAACTGATTAAACGTTATGGAGGAGTGCCAATAATTAATGCACCTTATGAAGTTAATTACAATTTTTCTCAAGACAAGAGGGCTTCTTTTGAAGAATGTGTTGATTTTATACTTGCCGGTTGCGATTCGGCATTGGCTATTCCTGAAAGTGAAAATCCTAATATTGGTTTTCGTTGGAACATTAGCGATAGTGAACGTGGACGTATAACCCGAGCATTTGCTTATGCAGTAAAATCACAGGCTGCATTATATGCTGCTAGTCCTCTTTGGAGTGCTGATGGTAGTAAATATACATGGGAAAAGGTAACTGAAATAACTAAAGAAGCATTGGATCAGTGTCTTTTGCACGGATTTCAACTTTTTGATATTACACCCGATGGAGATATTGCCCAAAATGCTTATGCTTATTATTTTATCAATCGCTCAGATCCTAGTCGTTCGGTTGATAAAGAGACAATATTTGAAACAATTTCTGGACGTACAAACGTATGGAAATGGGCAGGACTGCCAACTACGCAAGGTATGGTAAAAGCAGGTGCCGGTCCATCGCAGGAATTAATTGATGCCTATGAAATGCAGGCTTCCGGAGAAATGCCTATTTCTGGTTATTCTGATGCTGATCATTTGCAGCCCATTGTAAATACTGCTTCCGGTTACGATTCGGAGAATCCTTATGACGGAAGAGATCCTCGTTTTTATGCATCAATATATTACAATGATTCGCCACGTTCGCTTACTTCCGGAAAAATAGACAAAGATCTGTTTCCTCTAAACTTTATTCCAACAGTAGCAAATAATGTTTCTGCAACTGTAAGTGGAGGCGTAACAACACTTACCACAACTGGTGGCGATCCGTGGATATTTACTTCGCAACTTACACGTGCATTAAGTGCTGCTGATAACCGGGTTATTTCTTTTGAATACAAAAGTGACAAAACAATTAATGATGCTGAGTTTTTCTTTTGTGTCGCCGGAGGTCCACAGGGAGGTGTTGAAACCGGGCAGAATATTGTGATTGAAAAAGCTTCGGAATGGACTCGTTTTGAATACGATCTTTCTACTGCCATCGAAAAATGGGGATTTGGTGTGAATTCCAGTGGCGGTGCAGCTCCTAAAAATCATTTCTTGCGCTTTGATGTAGGAAATGATATTGATTATAAAATAACCATTCGTAATTTCAGAATAGAGTGTTTTACACCACCACCAGCGCCAATGCCTGTAGAAACTTATGTGGGTGGAAATTGTGAAATATCTGATGATGTTACAGAAACACGTCATACGCGTACGGGATATTATATGCGTAAGTTTAATAACTATAAGTCAGGCGAAAATTCGGATTATGATGGTTATATGAAGATTTTCCGTTTGGGAGAGTTGTATTTGAATTTTGCAGAAGCAGCTTATCATTCGGTAGGACCTGATGTAACGGTTGCTTCTAATGTGGGAGGAGAAGCAATGTCGGCACGTGATGCCGTTAATAAAATTCGTACACGGGTTCAGATGCCGGAATTGCCAACAGGGTTATCGAAAGATGCATTTGAAACACGTTATCGTAACGAACGTCGTGTTGAACTGGCTTTTGAAGAACATCGTTTCTTCGATGTACGTCGTTGGAAAATTTTAAACGAAACAGATGATTTTGTAACAGGAATGAGAATTACAAAAGAAAACGATGTTTATTCTTATAATCGAATAAAATTGAAGGAAAGAGGTACTAATGCCGACAAATATTTGCTGTATCCGATAAATCAATCGGACGTTTCAAAAATGGAATATAATACAGGGGAAAATTGGCAAAATCCGGGGTGGTAAAAACATTCGAATTTCATAGACAACTAACTTGTAATAACCAGAAGTGAAGAAGTAATCGGAAAGGGTTACTCTTCCTTCTCTTTTTGTAACGAATAAATGATGCATATCCGTTTTAGAATATTATTTTTTTGTTTGAATGCAGGCTTTATTTCTTTGAATATTCAGGCACAAAACAGGAGTGTTGATACTGTTGATTTTTGTTCCTCTTCGAATATTGAAAAATCTTCTTCTGATTTACCTATTATCGGGGCATGGTTCTGGAGCGAAGAACAGTTGCGACCGGAGGGGTATAAAACGTTCATTGACGAGGTAAGCCAATCTTCCTGTTATAATCTTTTATCGGTTGCAATAAGACGGCCGGGGCGTGATATTACTGATGTTGACGTAAAGAATCAAATAAAAAAAGCGACAGAATATGCCAATAAAAAAGGAATTCGGCTTGTTTTGGGATTAGATCCCCGTTTGGCTCGCCGAAAGTTTGAAGCCATGTATCCCGATGAACTTCAACAATCGTTGTGGCTGAATGAAGTGTCGCTCTCTCCAAAAACTCCGACAACGAGCATTGTAAAAAGTATCGACCTTGTTGATCATATGAATGGAAGTAGTATTCCATATCTTTCGTTACGCGGATCATTACTTCGGGTGTATGCTTACCAAAAAACAAAGGAAAGTATCGATCCAAATACTTTAAAAGACATTACTAAAAATTGTAAAGTGCTTTCTTCTTCGAAAGATTCGCTTGTTATTCAATTTCCTGCCAACAAAAGCGATATGCCTCTTTCTGCATGTGCAATGGTAACTTTTACGCATTTAACTCCCGATGTTTTTGCTCCTCATTTAAAAGAATTTACACAAAATATTATTGCCGGTTATTCCGATGTCCCATTAGCCGGAGCAATGAGGGACGAATGGGGATTTCCTCCAAGTATGCCGGCAAATCGTATGGCAAAGGGCAATCATTTTTGGTATTCGAAATATTATGCTGCAGAGTATGCTCGTTCAACAGACGGACGCGAGTTATTGGCCGATTGCTTGTTGATGTATGTAGGTATAAAAGGAAAAGAGAAGGAACGTCTTAAAGCCATTAATCATTATATGGAATTGAATTGGAAACGAAATGCCGAATTGGAAGATGATTTTTATCGCACTGTAAAGAAAGTTTTTGGGGCGCAGGCATTTGTTCTTACTCATCCAACCTGGTATCCTTATCCTAATCGGTTCGAATTCAAGAAAAACGGACTTTATTGGTGGGCTGCAAAAAGAGATATTGCACAAACCGATGAGGTAACTCCTTTTGCCGTACGTACAGCCCTGGCAAAAAAATGGGGAAGTCCGGTTTGGTACAATCAATATTATTCTACTAAAAGGAGCGATTACGAAAAAGAACTTTGGAGTGCTGCTCTTGCCGGTGGTCGGCTGAATTATCACCCGATGTATCCCTGTTCTCAGAAAGAAAAAAAATATACGAATTTGTTGTGTGGTGCTTTAATGCGTAGCGAAAGCAGGGTGCACCTCTTGGATTATATCAGTAAAAGCCCTTTGGATTGTCCTGTGGCCGTTATTTTCGGGCATGCCTCGGCCATGAATTGGGCTGGCCCTTATTTCGAAGATGTTGGGATGGAGCTGGTTAACAGCTTGTGGCGCGTTGGAATTCCAACTGATTTAATCCCGGCAAGTGAAATCGAAAAAGGAAACCTGCTTATTGATGAAGCCGAATGGATACATTATGGTGTACAACGTTATGCTGCGGTTATTTTATACAAGCCTGAATTTGAAAAACAGGCAACTGCTGATTTTTTTAACCGGGCAGCAGACGGTAATACGCATCTTTTCAGAATAGGAAACTGGACTCATAATTTTGACGGCGAAAGCTTTGATGGGAATGCAGCCTTGCCCCGGCAAATGGTTGCTGTGAATGTCATTGATGAAGTACCTCAAGAAATAAGTAAAATATTGAAAAATAAAAAGCTTCAAACGCCTGCTTTGCGTGTAATGCGAGGCTTCGGCTATGCTTCAAGTGTTCCTCCTTTGAGCGGATTTTGTCGTTTAATTGACGGAACGCTTATCCAGGTGGCTGGAACGAAAAATGCAGCTGGTGATGTTATTAACTCCGAGATAAAAGTTGGAAAGTATAATGTTACGTTTAATGCGCTTGGTGTTGCTGCGGTAAGATTTGACAAGAAGGGCAATGTGCAGGCATTGGCAGCAGGAGGACTAAGGCTTTTTAAAACAGGTGATTTCTGCCTCCGTCTGGATAAACGTATTGATTTGGCATTCTGGAAAAATAAAAATGGAGAGATTGATGGTGTAATTCAGGGACTGGAAGGAGAAATCCCTCCGGCCTTACTTGAAATTACAACAAACTGGCAGAAGTTGTTACTTCCTGAAAAACTGGAAAGATGATGAAATAAAACGATACTGGAGAATCTGATTAATCAATATAGAGAAGAGCTTTTATGAAAAAATGACCAAAGCAAAATGTTTATAGATTGACAACAGCTAAAAATAAATTAAAAAGAGAGCGTTTTGTTACGGAATTGCTGTTTCATTCTTTTTTGTTTTGGTCCTGTTTCTTTATAGCTCCTTAGATTTTTAGACATTAGATGTTTGACTTTTGATTTAAAACCATGAAGAATTATAGAAAATTATTCCCGCTATTTTTAGGACTGATATTGCTTAATAGTGTTTGTATCAGTTCTTGTAAAAAAGAATCAAATGAGGAGATTATTCCTGACGATAAGCCTACGGTTGTTAAAAGCTATTTAAGTTTTGAGGAATCATCGGCAAACGATTTGCAGCTTACCACAGAGGCTGCTTATCGGTATAAAATTATTACATCAGGGGGAGATCCTTATATTCGCATAAATGCGTTAAAAGCAAAAAATGCTGATGAAAAGTTGGTGCTTACGTTTGATTATAAAAGTTCTGCTGCAATTAGCCCGTTACAAATTTTTTTAGCACCTCCGTTATCTGAAGGACAGTCTGTAAAATCGCAGGGAATGACTGTTTCTGATGAGTGGAAAACTTTTTCTATTGATTTGGGCGATTATATTGCGGAATATGAGTGGGGGCAAAAAGGGCATTTTATGCGTCTTGATTTTGGAAGTGTTTCCGGTATTACTATTCATATAAAAAACATGTATTTTAGGGAGAGAACAGAAGCTGAGCAAGCATTGGCAGATGCTCGTGCAGATGCAAAGGAGAAAGATCGTGTTTTAACCGAAAAATTAAAAAAATACCATACAGCTAGTTTCGATGCTGCTATTACAAATGTAAATGTTTCAACTTCGAAAATTAAGATTTCCGGGAATTGTAAGGGACAGAGTAATCTTCTTTTATGCGAAGTGCCTCCTTATCAAAATCTGCATTTACTTACCAAATTCAATAACGGCATAGCAATAAATAATCAGGATTTTACAATTGAGTTAGATCGATATGTCGAAAAAGATGGCTTTAACTATGATCGAAGTTTGTCGCAATGGGTAATTGTGAAAAGTGGAACATCAGCCGATGAAATGATGTCGTTTGCTCATTATCCCGATAATATAGAGGCAATACAGAACATGAAAGAAGGGGTGCTAAAAGGGAAAAAAGGTCTTGGCGGTTTTGCCGTAGGTCGTGGTTTTACTCAAGATTTGGACGATTTGCAAATAGCAAGTGTTACGGTTAATATTCCCATAACGGCATATATGTATTTACAGCCAACTGCAAATACTTTTGAACATACTTATGGCGGAAAAACTTATTATTTTAATAAGGCAGGTATTGAAATGTTAGATAAAACATTGCAAAAAGCTTACGAAAAAAATATTATGGTAGCTGCAATTCTTCTTATCCAGAAAACTCCGGAATGTGCTGATCCCGAGATAGGAGCGTTGTTGCAGCATCCTACTTTTACTGATAAAGGAATTTATTCGATGCCGAATATGACAAGTTCTGCGGCGTTGAATTGTTATGCCGCTGCTCTTGATTTTTTGGCAAGTCGATATAGCCGAACTGATAATGCTTACGGGCGTATTCATTACTGGATTATGCATAACGAAGTAGATGCTGGTATTACCTGGACAAATATGGGAGATCGACCAATGGCTGTTTTTATGGATACTTATATTAAATCAATGCGTTTGTGTTATTCTATTGCGCGGAATTACGATGCCCATAGTCAGGTGTTGGCTTCATTTACCCATTCGTGGAAAGAGGCTTCGGAAACGGCTTTTTATGTTACAACAGAAATGATTGATTTTCTGAAAAAGAATTGTAATGCAGAAGGTGATTTTCAATGGGGACTGGCTTACCATTCTTATCCCGAGGATCTGACAGAACCCAAAACATGGAAAGACTCTCGTGCAACTTTTAGCGCAAGTTCGCCGTTGGTTACGTTTAAAAATCTTGAAGTATTGGATAAATGGACGCAAAAGACCGAAAACAAATATAAAGGAGAAACAAAACGATTGGTATGGTTGTCGGAAAACGGAACCAATTCGAGAACTTACGGCGAAAATGATTTGAAAGAACAAGCCGCAGGATTGGCTTATGCCTGGAAAAAAATAGAAGCACTTGATGGTATTGATGCTATTCAATGGCATAATTGGATTGATAATCGCGCAGAAGGTGGTTTGAAAATCGGATTAAGACGCTTCCCTGATGATGAAACAGAACCCGGAGGTGAAAAACCGGTTTGGTACGTTTATAAAGCAGCAGGAACAGACCAGGAAGATGTTGTTTTTGACCAATATAAATCAGTAATAGGAATCAATAATTGGGACGATATTATGCATGATCTGCCCTGAATAATAAACGAATGAACATGAAAAGAAAACAGTTTTTTAAAAATGTATTATTAACAGGTATGGTCCTGTTTCTTGCTCTTTTTGTGCATGCACAAAAGAAATGGACGGCTCAATGGATTACTGCACCGCAGGTGAAGAATGCTCCGAATACATGGATTTGTTTCCGAAAGGAGGTTGATGTTAGTAAGGTAGGGAAATCGCTTATTGCGTCTATTGCAGTAGATAGTAAGTATTGGTTATGGATAAATGGGGAATTGGTCGTTTTTGAAGGAGGATTAAAGCGAGGACCTTCGCCAAACGATACTTATTACGATGAAGTGGATATTGCTCCGTTTTTAACGAAAGGGAAAAATACCATTGCGGTATTGGTTTGGTATTTTGGGAAAGAAGGTTTTTCTCACAAAAGCAGTGGAACTGCCGGTTTGGTGTTCGATTGTAAAAATGCCGGAGTTACAATAAATTCAGATAAAAGCTGGAAAACTTTAGTTCATCCTTCGTTTTTACCTTTTAAAGGTATTCAGCCCAATTATAGGTTATCGGAGGCGAGTCTTTGCTATGATGCCCGAAAGAGTCAGGGCGATTGGATTAACAAAAATTTCAATGCTGCATCGTGGATGCAGGCAAAGGAAATGGGGGTGCCGCCATGTGCTCCATGGAACCAGTTGGTGCTAAGACCTGTTCCGCAATGGAAAAATTCGGGACTGAAAGAATACGAAAACAAAAATGAATTACCTTCTGTTAGTACCGGGAATGCAATTGTGTGTAAACTTCCTGCTAATTTGCAGGTTACGCCATGGCTAAAAATAGAAACAACAGAGGGGAAAGTTATAAATATTAAAACCGATCATTTTAAAGGGGGAAGTGTCCCGAATGTTCAGTCTGAATATATTACGAAAAAAGGCATACAGGAATATGAAAGTCTGGGCTGGATGAATGGTGAAGAGGTTATTTATACGATTCCTGAAGGTGTGAAAATTCTAGGATTGAAATACCGGGCTACAGGCTTTAATACCGAATTTGCAGGGAAGTTCAATTGCTCGGATGAATTTTTTAATCGTTTATGGAAAAAATCGCAACGTACTTTGTATGTAAATATGCGAGATAATTATATGGATTGTCCCGACAGAGAACGTGCGCAGTGGTGGGGCGATGAAGTAAATGAAGGAGGGCAGGCTTTTTATGCATTCGACACTCAAAGTCATTCGTTATTTCGTAAAGGAATGTACGAATTAATTAACTGGCAAAGAGCTGATGGTATTGTTTTTGCCCCAGTGCCGGCAGGTAATTGGGATAAGGAACTTCCCGGACAAATGTTATCCAGTATCGGATTTTATGGCTTCTGGAATTATTATTTATATACTGGCGATTTGAAAACCATTACTGATTTATACGATGGTGTTATGCGTTATCTCGCAGTGTGGAAAACACAAGCTGATGGTACATTGTTTTACCGTGAAGGGGGATGGAATTGGGGAGATTGGGGACACCAGAAAGATATGGAAGTATTGCAAAATGCTTTGTATTATATGGCATTGAAAGGTGCTGCAAACATGGCAACAGTTTTGGGAAAAAATAATGACGCTCAACAGTTCCAAAAGCAAATGGAGCATTTTAAAACAGCATTCAATCAAAAATTTTGGAATGGAAAAGCTTATCGTAATTCTGCATATAAAGGATTAACCGATGAGCGTGCTCAGGCGCTTGCTGTTGTTGCCGGATTGGCTGATAAGGATAAATTTCCTGCATTATTGAATGTGTTTAAAACAAGTGAGCATGCAAGTCCTTATATGGAAAAATATGTGCTTGAAGCCTTGTTTTTGATGGGAGAAGACAAGTTCGGTTTGGAAAGAATGAAAAAACGTTTCGGACGAATGGTTGATGATCCTGAAAATACAACTCTTTGGGAAGTCTGGGGCAACAGTAGTAGCGATGGTTTTACCGGAGGAAGTACCAATCATGCTTGGAGTGGTGGAGGGCTTACAATTCTTTCGCAATATGTTTGTGGAATTGCTCCTGTTGAACCGGGATTTAAAAAGTTTAGGGTTGCCCCACAATCCGGTGGATTAAAATCAGCCTCGGCGCAGGTAGTAACAGTGCAGGGAACTATTGATTTTTCTTTTTCTGATAATGATGAGACTTTTGAAATGGAACTAATAGTTCCTGAAAATACTACGGCATTAGTTCAGCTACCTTTGGGTACTTTCTCTGAAATAGTACGCAATGGAAAGGTGATTTATCGCGATGGGAAGATGCTAAAGAAAAAGGCTTTAATTGCTTTTCGTAATAAAGATAAATCGCAGGTTGATGTTGCCGGTGGAAAATGGGTTTTTAAAGCTGAAAAATAATGCAACATAAATGGATATTGAGAGAAGTTTGAAAAAAGGTCGCTGATGATTGGAGTGCTTTTTTTCAAATAATAGTCAAACAAAAAACAATTTTAATCGCATGAGTAACCTAAAAATATGGATGTTGGGAGCTTTGTTTATTTCCTTTTTTTCCTGTACGAAAACGGAACGTTCTATTGAATTATTAAAGCCTGTTGAATTTAATCGGGTGAAAATAGGAGGCGAATTGTATCAGCGGGCAATGAAAAACTTCGATCGCCTTGAAACGAAAATTTATTATCCTGAAAATGTTTTTCCGGAGCAACATCATCCATCGTCGGCAGGTTGGCCGGGAGATAAAGAGGGGCGTACAATACTTGGGTTGGTAATGGAAGCACAGGCAACGCATCGTAGTCCGAAGTATTTGGAGGAAATGATTCGAATATTGCCGAAAAAATTGAATGCCCGAGGGTATTTAGGAGCAATTCAGGGAGATACGATAAATGAACAACAACTATCTGGTCATGGCTGGTTGCTGCGGGGGTTATGCGAATATTACCTGTGGAAGAAAGAACCGAAAGTAAAAACGTATATTCAGGGAATTGTGCAAAATCTGGCGTTGCCAACAAAAGGGCATCATCAAAATTATCCGATTAATCCGAAAGAGAGAATTGCAGGAACAGGCGAAATGTCAGGTTCTGCTGCTAATGTGGTGAACGGTTGGAAATTATCGACCGATGTGGGGTGCGATTTTATTTTTATGGACGGAGTGGTACAGGCTTATGCTTTGTTTCCATCAGAGGACTTAAAAAAATTGATTGATGAAATGATTTCCCGTTTTTTAGAAATGGATCTTGTGCTGATTAAGGCGCAAACTCATGCAACACTTACCGGATTAAGAGCTGTTTTGCGTTACTATGAAATTACCGGAGAAAAAAAGTTATTGCAAGAGGTTAAAAAGCGTTACGATTTATATCGTAAGCAGGCGATGACTGAAAATTACGAGAACTTCAATTGGTTTGAACGTCCCGAATGGACTGAACCTTGTGCAATCGTTGATTCTTATTTATTGGCATTTCAATTGTGGCAGTATACTCAATGTTCTCAATATCTGGAAGATGCTCAGCTGATTTATTACAATGCCATTTGTCATACTCAGCGAAGTAACGGGGGCTTTGGTTGTGATAATTGTCCTGGTCCTGTTGATAATTTCTTGTCGGTAAAAGCAGATGAAGCCTTTTGGTGTTGTACCATGCGTGGGGGCGAGGGCTTGGCACGGGCTGTGGAGTATAGTTATTTTCAGCAGAAAGATACGCTTTATATTCCTGCATTTTATGAGGGGTCTGTTGTTCTTCAGCTTTCCAACGGGGAGACGAAAGTTACACAACATACACATTATCCGTTTGAGAATAAGGTTACATTGCATATTGATAGTCGGGCAACTTCTTCAAAATTACCGTTAAAACTTTTTGTCCCATCTTGGATTGAGCATCCTGTTGTGTCAGTCAATCATAAAAAAGTTGCAATAACCGAAGAGAAGGGATTTTTAACGCTTGCAACAGGACTTAAAACCGGCGATGTACTTGAATATTCTTTTTCTTTTCGATCAGGTGCAGAGCATGTTGCCAATAAGAGTCATTCAGTAACCCAAAATGTACGATTGTTCTATGGTCCGCTTATTTTAGGTTATGAAGGTGCTGCTGAAATAAAACTTCCCAATGATATTAGCATTCAGAAAGAAAATAATCACAGTTTTCGTATTGTAGAAACCGATATAAGGCTTTCTCCTGTTTATCATTTGTTAGATGCGAAAGTTTGTAAAGGAAGCGGATACCGCAAACAGGTGTTGTTTCAAAATGTTGGTGAAACCATAGAAAGATGAAGTACTTATGACAAGAAATTGACACATAAATAAAGAAAACAATTGTTTTCTATCGTTTTCAATAGTACTCACTTTTATCTTGATACTAATTTAAAACAGATAACGACAGTTTGTATATAAAAAGAGATGATAAAGAATTCCTTTTTGTTTTGAGAAAAAGGATATGGAAATGAATAATTATTAGAGTGGATGAAAAAAACAATTAACCTATTAGCAAGCATTTTTGTTTTAGCACTATTAATTGCTTGTTCAGTAAAAAACAGTAAAGAGAGGAGAGCACTGGAAAGTGGCTTTATTTCTCCTCCAGACTCTATTCAAACCAGTGTTTATTGGTATTGGATTTCGGATAATATATCGAAAGAGGGGGTCGAAAGAGACCTCGAGGCGATGAAAAAGGCTGGTATAAATCGGGCATTTATTGGCTATATCGGGCAGGATAATGTTCCTTATGGTAAAGTAAAAATATTTAGCGATGAGTGGTGGAATATTCTTCATGCTGCATTGAAAAAAGCAAGTGAGTTGAATATTGAGATTGGCATTTTTAATTCTCCTGGTTGGAGTCAGTCAGGAGGCCCTTGGGTAAAGCTAGAAAAGGCAATGCGTTACCTTACTGCTTCTGAATTGCAAGTAAAAGGTCCGCAAAAATTGAACCGGAAATTGGATAAACCTATTGCGCTTTTTCAGGATGTAAAAGTAATTGCTTATCCCAAACCGGAGTTAACCGGAAAAATATTTGGTAAGCATAGTGGTACAATTTCTTCTTCTCCCAGAGTTTCCGGATTATTAAAGATTCTGGATGAGAATAAAAAAACAGGAATCCATTTTCCTGTCAAAGGTGATTTTGTCCTTGATTTTAAGGCAAAACATCCTTTTACTGCTCGTAGCCTTTCAATAACATCGATTGAACAGGCAATTAACTCGCCGGCAGTTTTACAGGTGAAGGAGAAAGACGGGAGTTTTCGTACCATTTCGGAGTTTCGCATTGATCGTTTTAATGCTGCTTTACAGGTTGGCTTTAAACCTTATGCGCCAATTGTAATTTCGTTTCCTGCTGTTACAGCTACTTCGTTTCGTTTAACGATAAAGAATGTAAATACAAAAAAAGGACTGGCAGAAGTAAATTTGTCGTCAGCTTCAATTGTGGAGCGTTATCCCGAAAAGACATTGGCGAAAATGTATCAAACGCCACTACCTTATTGGAAAGAATACCAATGGCGTAAGCAGGCAGAACCGAATAATGAAGCAACAGTTGTTGATGCTTCGAAGGTACTTGATTTAAGCGCAAATCTGTCTGCTGACGGAACATTAAACTGGAATGTTCCTGAAGGCGATTGGGTAATTCTTCGTATGGGGATGACGCCCACAGGGACGACTAACGCCCCTGCATCGCCGGAAGCTACCGGTTATGAAATAGACAAAATGAGCAGGGAGCATGTAAAAAGTCATTTTTACGGCTATATTGGTGAAATATTAAAGCGAATTCCGGCAGAAGATCGTAAAACATTTAAGGTTGTTGTGCAGGATAGTTATGAAACCGGAGGACAAAATTTTACCGATGGGTTTTTAGCAGAGTTTAAAGAAAAATACAATTATGATCCTGTTCCTTTTTTGCCTGTTTACGAGGGGATTGTAGTAAACAGTCAGTTGGAATCCGATCGTTTTTTATGGGATATGCGCCGTATGGTTGCCGATAAAGTAGCTTATGATTATGTTGGCGGATTAAGAGATGTTAGTCATAAACACGGATTGCATACCTGGCTTGAATGTTACGGACACTGGGGATTTCCCAGCGAATTTTTGATGTATGGTGGTCAATCGGATGAGATTGCCGGCGAATATTGGAGCGAGGGTGAATTGGGTAATATTGAGAATAGAGCAGCAACTTCCTGTGGACATATTTACGGGAAAACAAAAATTTCTGCTGAATCAAATACAGTTGCCGGAGGTGCTTTTAGTAGATATCCTGCCCGATTTAAACAACGGACCGATCGCTTTTTTGCTGAAGGAATTAACAATACGCTATTGCATGTTTATATTTCACAGCCATACGAAGATAAGAATCCGGGCGTGAATGCATGGTTTGGAAATGAGTTTAACCGGAAAAATACCTGGTTTCCGCAGTTGGATGTTTTTATCGATTACCTGAAACGTTCCAATTATATGCTACAACAAGGGCTGAATGTGGCAGATGTAGCTTATTTTATAGGAGAAGATGCTCCTAAAATGACAGGAATTACAGACCCTGAACTTCCGGTCGGTTATCAGTTTGATTATATGAATGCCGAAGTAATTGAGAAATATATGACGGTAAAGGATGGACTGATAACGCTTCCTCATGGAACACAATATCGTATTCTGGTACTTCCAAAGTTGGAAACAATGCGTCCGGAGTTATTAGCAAAAATAAAACAACTGGTAACCGATGGTGCTGTTGTTTTAGGTGCTGCGCCTTTGCGTTCGCCAAGTTTACAAAATCAACCCGAAGCCGATGAACAGGTGCAAGAAATGGCGAAAGAACTGTGGGGTGATGTAGATGGTGTAAAAGTGAAATCCAGAAAAGTGGGGAAGGGGCTTATTCTTAGCGGAATGACAATGACCGAAGCCTTTGCCCAGATTGGATGTGTTCCGGATTGTAAATTGCCGGAAGATCATTCTATTCATTATGGTCATCGGACTTTAAAAAATGCTGAAATTTATTTCGTAAGCAACCAAACCAATAAAGCTCAAACTATAAATCCAGAATTTCGGGTGAGTGAATATCAACCCGAACTTTGGTTAGCAACAACTGGAGAAATACGAGAATTGCCAGCATACGAACAAAAGGAAACAACAACGATTGTTCCTTTAAAATTGGCTCCTTACGAAAGTGTTTTTGTGGTATTTCGGAAAAAAGCAGGAAAATCCAAAGTGCATGGCGCAGATGCTAATTTCCCGAACGCAAAAGTGTTGGCAGAATTAAACGATGCATGGCAGGTACAGTTCGATGAGGCAATGCGTGGTCCAAAAGAACCGATTACTTTTAATAAGTTGCAGGATTGGGCAAAATCGGCAGATGATCGAATAAAGTATTATTCAGGAACCGCTTCTTATTCCCGCAGTTTTAGTTTGCATGCATTATCTTCAGATGATAATATATTGCTGAATCTGGGACATTTAACCGCTATGGCGAAAGTATCTGTAAACGGTAAATATGTCGGAGGAGTGTGGACTTATCCTTATCAATTAGATATAAGCGATTTTGTAAAACAGGGCGATAATCAATTAAAAATAGAGGTGGTAAATACTTGGATGAATCGATTGATTGGCGATTCGTTTTTGCCCGTTGAACAACGCCAAACATGGTGTCCTATAAATAATTATAAGGCCAGTAGTGCTTTACAACCATCTGGCTTGTTTGGTTCGGTAACTGTTTCGGGGGTGAAGTATACTCAATGTAGATAGATTTACCAAAGAATAAAAAAAGGTGCATATGGGAATTGGCAGTTCTAATACCAATTTAACTGTATAATGTCGTATTGGATGTTCTTGTATTTTTGATTTGTACAAGGCAGAATTTTTCAGCATAGCCATAGCTACGGTTAAAAATTTTAACGCAGTAGAAATTAAAAAGACAATACTTATATGCGGCAGGATATAGATAATTTGGTATAACCAGTATGCAGCGAGAAAAATTCGTGCTCAGAAATAATTAATAATAAAACAAAAACAATGAAACAATTTTCGTTAGAACGACTAAGGTATATTATGCTGTTGTCTCTTATCTTTTTTTCAGTATCCTTTGAATCTTTTGCTCAATGTATCGTTTTTACAAACGATCAACAACTAAGGCAAATGACTGATGATCCTGATCTAAAAATGGATTTGTCGTTGGGGTATGATAAGTACATTCGTAGTTTGCATGACCTTTGCGAGGAAGGTAAAAAAAATGGGACAAAAGAAATGATTGTTGCATTCGATGAATTTTTCATACAATACAGAAATGAAAAAGGCACGGAGCGCAAACTAACTCCTGATATGGACGAATATGTCGATCGGATTAAAGTGATAAGCGATTATGCAAAAAAATACGACATTGGTCTTTGTTTGAGTTTGCTAAGTCCTTTGGAACTGGGAAGAGCTTATAAAAAACAAACGGGTAACAGTGGCCGTTGGTTGGCTTATAAAGTAGGCTTTCGCGATCCTAAAACCGGGAAATTTAATGTTCCAATTTGGCAGCAATTGTATTGGACCAATAACAAAGGTAAGTCGCCGGTTCGACTGAAACAGGTAAAGGCTTATGCTTTTAAAGAGAGTGGCGGGCATATTCCTTATCGTGTTGTTAAACCAGAGGATATTGTGCCTTTAGCCGATGTTAATTATGATGCAACAGATACCATGCAGTATGCTGCTAAAGGAATGGGAAAAAGCATTGAAATGCGACTTTTGCATGTGTTTGGAGATAAGTCGGAATATTTAGATTACGATAAGGTAATGGTTGTGCTGGAGTACGAAAGTCAGGAAATGGATTATTTTAATGCAGATGCTCCTGTCTTTCTTAAGTCGTTAATGAAAAAATATTACGATAAGAAGGTAAATATAAAAGCTTTGTATTCTGATGAAATGCATATCCAACAGGATTGGGATTATTTTAGTCATCAGGAAAACGGACAATTTGCAGAGCGCTATCTTACCCAAAGTATGTCAGATACTTATCGGCGTAAGTTCGGACAGGATTTTGATGATAAATACATGCTGTATTTTGCTTATGGAGCTCCTAATTATGAGCCTTTTGTTAAATCTTCTCTTAATATACAATACGTAATGGGTGAGACACCCGAAGCGATTCATCGTACATTTTTGTTGCGCGATCGTTATTATAAGTTATTGAACAATACGGTTGTTGATTTATTTAAGGATGCGAAAGAATATGCTGAGTCGCTTTTTGATTGTGAATTAAAAACCCGGGCTCATGCTTCGTGGGCAGAAAGTCCTACTATTGACGTATGGAATACTGAAAAAATTCCTGATTTCCCAAATAAATATGAATATACTTCTAATTTTTTGTGGAGTAATACAGTGCATCAGGCATCATCGGCTTGTTACGATTATTTTAAATGGAGCGAATACCTTGAACCTACCGGAAATGATTTTGCTGAATGTGGTTGGAGTGATCGTAATTACTATGGTGCTGCAATGGCAGCATCTATTGGGGTGATAAATAAATATCCAAGTGCTTATGCTGCTGCATGGGGACTCCCAGAGAAGGCTTTGGAACGTAAAATGGCAGTTAATTATGCTTATGGCGCACAGGCTCCTCGAGATATTGCTGCAATTACAGGAGGTGTGCATCGCGACATTGAAGTTTTGGCACTTTATCCGATGAGTCTTGTTGCTGTTGAAGAACGTTTTGGCAGTTGGATGACCCAGTATGGTTATTCGAATTACTTATCTGCTGAAAAGCTTATGAAAATGGGGAAAGTACAGGAAGATGGAAAAATAGCAGTAAAAAATAAAAAGTATGGAACAATCGTAGTATTGTTTGAACCGTTACCCGAAAAGGGATTGTTGGCTATGCTTTCGGAATTTGTAGAAAAAGGAGGAAAGGTGCTTTGGTTTGGAACTCCACCTTTGCTCGATTCGGAAGGAAACGATTGCAGTAAACAATGGCAGAAATTAGCCGGAGTAAGTTATCATTTTGATTCGTATATGGGCGAAATGGCACCGGGAAAGGAAATTATTTTTGATGGGAGTTTCTCGAATGTTTCTTCGCAAACTATTCTTACCGATTTTTTAGTTGATCGTATTTATCCTGTAAATCCAAATAAAAACGAAGTAATTGCTCGTTGTGCCGGGAAAACCGTTGGGGTGAAAACCATTCATGGTAAGGGCGAATTTTATTTTTTGGGTTTTCGTCCTCGCGATGATCAGTCGCAAAGTTTGGGCTACGAAACACGAACTTTGTTTGAAACATTAAATACTGCGGGGGCTTATCCTGCTTCTGGAACATTTGTAGGCGAAAATGATAATCCTACTGTAATTTCCCGAACATCTGATTATTTTGTTAGTACATTCCCGAATACAACTACAATGGTCGTTAGGCACTATCGTACGCATTGTGAAGCATGGGGTGGTGGTTTTTCCAGAAATGCAGAGGAGGATGCGATTGCTTTGGAACGAAATCCTTTGCCTTCAGATCGTGTAGTGCTTGAGAATGCTGCAATTAACGGACATAGAATCACTTACGATGGCCGTTTGTGGATGGCATTTCGAACCAATGAGAAAAAACTGATTGCTTTTATTGGAAATTCATGTAAGGCAATTACCATTGATGGAGCGCATTATTTTTTCTCAAAGAAACCTTTGGAAAAGATTGTTTTTATTCCGAAAACCAAAAAGAAAAAAAGCTCATATGATGTGCTAATTAAGGGAGAAGGGACTGTGTCTTTGCCAATTATTGCAGAAAAAAAATCGCTTGTTGTAAAAGATGGAAAGAAAAAAATTCCATGCCGAATTACCAGTAGTGGAGTTGAATTGAGAGTTGATAAAACTATTTCCGGTAAATGGTTAACAATCGAATTGTAGAATAAATAAAACAATAGAATGATGCGTTGTATTTATATTTTTATCCTTGCTTTTGTGCTGACCTCTTGTGCCAATAAAGGAATTGAGTTGTATGATTTACGTTGTAATCAGAAGTGTGCGCCTAATGGAGTGGAAAATCCTTTGTTGAGTTGGAAAATTCGTACTGAAGAATATGGAGTATCGCAAGAAGCATGGGAAGTGGAAGTAGCTACTTCTGTAAAAAAACTAAAAGCAGGAAAGGCAGATGTTTGGAGATCGGGGAAAAAGCATTCGGATAAGCAATTTGATATAGCACCCAAAGAAGTACAATTTACGGATGCAAGCATGTATTTTTGGCGTGTACGTATTTGGGATAATAACGGATGCAAAAGTTCGTGGAGTGATCCTGCTTATTTTTCTACAGGCTTAACAAATTTCAAATCGTGGAAGGCAAAATGGATGACTTATACCGATAATCAGACTTTGCCTCTTTTTCGTAAGCTTTTTAAGCTCGACGATGCCGGGAAGAAGCCTAAAAAAGCATTTGTGTATATGAGTAGTTTGGGAATAGGTGAACTTTATATGAACGGTAAAAAAGTAGATGACACCCGTTTGCTTGATCCTGCCCAAACCAATTACGATCAATTTGCCTTTTATTCTACTTATGATGTAACAGAGTATTTGCAATCAGAGAAAAATTGTATCGGAGTAATGTTGGGAAATGGTTGGTTTACACAACAAAAAGCCTGGGGGGGCGCTAATTTGAGCTATGGAAAACCAATGTTATTGCTTCAACTAGAAGTAATATACGATGATAACAGTCGAACAATAATTACAAGTGATGAAAAATGGGAGTATACCAACGGACCGGTTTGTAAAGCAAATATATATTTGGGTGAAGAATACGATGCCCGAAAAGAAAAAGAGAACTGGAGTACAATAGATGGTGATGATAAGTGGTGGAAGCAGGCAGTGCTTGCCCAAAATAATATTCCGCCTCGTGTAAAAGCACAGCCTATAAATCCGATGCGAAGTAAAAATGTTTTAGATGCAGTAAAAATGTGGCAAACTGCATCCGGATCGTGGGTGTATGATTTTGGCGAGAATATTGCAGGAATTCCGCTTCTTTGTGCCAGTCAGCCTGTTGGTACAAAACTGACGATACGTCCATCGGAAGAAATAAATGCAGATCGTTCGCCCGATTTTACTACTTATGGATGGAAGTATCATGGGACGATGTTTGAATATGCATATACCTGTAAAGGGACAGAAAAAGAAACGTGGCATCCTCGTTTTTCTTATCACGGATTTCGCTATGCAGAGCTTGTTGGATGTATAAATAAACCAGACTTGTCAACGTTGAAACTTATGGTTGTTCACTCAGATGTTGAGCAACGTGGTTATTTTGAATGTTCGAATGCGCAAATTAATAAGTTGCATGAAATTGCCAATAGAACAGTACTGAGCAATCTTCATGGTTTTCCAACCGATTGCCCTAATCGTGAGAAATGTGGCTGGCTGGGCGATACGCATGCTTATGCAAAAATGGCAAATCTGAATTTTCAAATGAATGATTTTTGGTCGAAATTTTTGGAAGATATTCGTTCTGGGGCGGTTTATGAAGAGCCCAAAACATTGTTTCATGAACGTTATAATACAACATTTTATTTTACCCGTAAGGCTGCGGGTATTCCTTATATGATTGCTCCTGGAAAAAGGAAATGTGGTGTTGCTTCTCCTGCATGGGGAACAGCATTGGTGCAATTGCCTTGGTGGCAGTATGTATATTATGGCAATAAAAAAGTGTTAGAGGCATTTTATTCCGATATGAAATTGTGGGTTGATTATGTTTCTTCTTTGGCGTCGGATACTGCACGTACCAATAAATATGGCGCGAAAACAAAGTATATTGTTTATCAGGGGCTTGGAGATTGGTGCCCTCCTAAATATGAGTTGGAAGGTGAAACTCCTGTTGAATTTACTTCTACTGCTTTTCATTATCTGGATGTAAGTATTATGGAAAAAGTTGCCCGAATTCTTTCGAAACAAAAGGATGTTGAAAAGTATACGGAACTAAAAAAAGCAATTGCTGCTGAATTGGTCGAACATTTATATGTTGCTGACCAAAAAACGTTTGGAAGTCAAACTGCCGATGTAATGGCTCTTGACTTTGGATTTGTACCCAAAGGTGATGAAAAGGCAGTTGCAGATGCTGTTGTGCGTAACATGCATGAAAAAAGTGAAGGTTTTATGAATTGTGGAATTTTCGGATTACCACGTCTGGGAAGTATGTTGGCACGTAATGGAAATGCTAAGGCTGCATGGAATCTTTTTGCAAAGCAGGGCGAAAACAGTTTCCAGTGGATGTTGCAGGAAGCCGAAACTACTTCTTTATGGGAAACGCTTCCTATTAATAAATTATCAAAAAAGGTAGGAGAAGTTGTTTCGCACAGTCATCCGATGCAGGCAGGTTATGATGTATTCTTTTATGAAGATATTGCAGGTATTCGTCCTGATTCGATAGGCTATGGATTTAAAGTTATTCGGTTTGAGCCTCTATTGACGAATTATCTTTCATGGGCAAAAGCAAGTGTAGAATCTTCTTTCGGAACAATTCGTAGCAATTGGAAGAAAAAAGCAAATGGATTTAACTGGCAGATTACTATTCCTGTTAATACATCGGGTTTGGTGGCTTTACCTTCGGGAAAACAAGTTTTTGTTAATGGAGTGGAACTAAACGAAAACAAATATAATCGGGCAGGTATATCTAGCGGAAGAACATTATATCGTTTCCCTTCCGGAAAGTATGATATTCGAATAGGTAAGAATTGACAAGCTTGTATTGTTTGAATTTATTCGAATCGTTAGCCTTTATACGTTTATCATGGAATTCATGCTGCGAATAAGTAGAACAGGCTTTCTAGCCTGCTGTGTTTCGGAGAAGCGCAAGAATTATTGCTCGAATTTTTTTAATACACAGGGAAGTTAAACTGTATTATAACTCATTCTCAATCGTTACACAAAAAAGACGCAAAAACCGGATTTTTTTCCGCGTTTTGCGTCTTTATTTATGTCGTATAATTTTGGGAAGAATTAGCCCAATATTGCTTTTACTTGTTTGTAAACATTTTCGCCGTTAAAGCCCAGCTTTTCATCCAGAACTTTATAGGATGCAGAGAACCCGAATGATTCAAGTCCGAACACTTTGCCATCGGCTCCAACCAACCCTTCAAGAGTAACCGGTAATCCGGCTGTCATCCCGAATTTTTTTACGCCGGCGGGTAATACGGCTTCCTGGTATGCGGTACTTTGCGTGCGGAATAACCCTTCGGAAGGAACTGATACAATCCGACATTTAACGCCTTCTTTTGCCAACAGGGCTGCCCCGTCAACCAATGTACTTACTTCGGAGCCGCTTGCCAGAAGAATAACATCGGGAGTGCCTTCGCAGTCGGTAACAATGTAGGCTCCTTTTTCGGCTTGTAGTGCTTCTTCGTAGCGCGAAGTTTTTGCCGGCAATTCTTTAATTCCCTGACGCGACAGAATCAATGCAGTTGGGGTATCCGTATTTTCCATTGCCATTTTCCATGCAACGGTAGTTTCAGCAGCATCTGCAGGACGTAAAACCAGCATTGAATTTTTATGACTGTGGTTTTGTAGTTTTTCGAGCAAGCGAATTTGAGCTTCCTGTTCAACCGGTTGATGGGTCGGCCCGTCTTCTCCTACGCGGAAAGCATCGTGTGTCCAAATGTATTTTACAGGAAGTTCCTGAAGTGCAGCCATGCGTGCTACCGGTTTCATGTAGTCGCTGAAAACGAAAAATGTTCCGCAGGCAACTGTTACTCCTCCATGCAATGCCATTCCGTTCATAATAGCTCCCATTGTTAACTCACTGACTCCTGCTTGTAGGAATTTACCACTGAAATCGCCTTTGGTAAATGCTTTTGTCTTTTTCAGGAATCCGTCGGTTTTATCAGAGTTTGAAAGGTCGGCAGAAGAAACAATCATGTTGTCAACCTCTTCGGCCAAAGCAGCAAGAACGGTAGATGACGCAGCACGCGTTGCTGCTCCTGTTTTTTGTTCAATTTTAGAATAATCTATCTTGGGGGCTTTTCCTGAGAAGAAATCAGTTAGTTTTTTGGCTAATTCAGGATTTGCTGCTTCCCATTTTGTTTGTTCTGCTTTTTTGTCTGCAGCAGCTTTTATTAATTCGTCTTTGTGTTTTGTATAGTACTCTTGGACTTCGGGGAAAATACGGAATGGATTTTCGGCATTTCCGCCTAAGTTTTTAATGGTTTTTGCATACGATGCACCGGCTCCGCTTAATGGTTGTCCGTGGGTAGAGCACTGGCTTTCAAAGCTTCCTCCTTCTTCGGTAACACAACCTTTTCCCATAATTGTTTTTCCGATAATAAGCGTCGGTTTTTCAGTTTCATTTTGGGCATCAGCTAATGCTTTTCGTATTTCAGGAGCACTGTTCCCGTTAATGGTTACCACTTTCCATCCCCATGCTTCATATTTTTTAGCAGTATCTTCGTTTGTAACTTCGTTTGTTCCGGTTGACAGCTGTATGTCGTTTGAGTCGTAAAACATAATCAGGTTACTTAGGCCTAATAGCCCTGCAATACGGCCGGCTCCCTGCGATATTTCTTCCTGTACACCACCGTCGGAAATGAATGCGTATGTTTTATGTGCCATCCATTCGCCAAAACGAGCAACAAGGAAACGTTCGGTAATTGCTGCTCCAATTGCCATTGCATGTCCCTGTCCTAGTGGACCGGATGTGTTTTCAACACCACGTTCAACATCAACTTCCGGGTGTCCGGGGGTTATGCTTCCCCATTGACGGAAGTTGGCGCAATCTTCCATACTGTAATTTCCGCAAAGTGCCAACTGGGCATATAGCATTGGCGACATGTGCCCCGGATCCAGGAAAAAGCGGTCGCGGTTAATCCATGTCATGTCCGATGGGTCGTAATTTAAAAATTCGGAGTACAGGATATTCATGAAATCGGCTCCCCCCATTGCTCCTCCCGGGTGTCCTGATTTTGCTTTCTCAACCATTGATGCAGCAAGAATTCGAATGTTATCAGCTGCTTTAACTTCAATACTTTTGTTCATATTTTTTTATTTTTCAGTTTTTACTGGAAAGGATTCAAAGATAGAAAAAATGAGGATTTAATCTAATGGGAATGCAGTGAGAATGACTTTACTTTATGTAAAAGAAACTTTCGGGTGGACAAAAAAAATTAAGCAAATGTTTTAGCAACTCTGAACAAAAAAAAAGAGAACCTATATTAGATTCTCTTCTTAGTAGCGGGGGCAGGACTTGAACCTACGGCCTTCGGGTTATGAGCCCGACGAGCTACCAACTGCTCCACCCCGCACTGTATCTTTGTTTTGTATAACTATCTTCCTGTAACCGGGGTGCAAATATAAGGCCTTTTTTGTAATCTCCAAAAATAAATATTTGCAACTCCCTGTATTTTGTGTCAAATGTGTTGGAAATACTAACTTTGATACATGTTTAACCTGTTATAAATCAGTTTGAAGAGGATTTTTTGAATTCTTTTGCTTTTTTCTTGTAAAATTTTTGCAATTCATAGAAAGCTTCTTTTTTTACCCCGTTGTTTGAGATGATTCCTTTTCGGTTAAAGAAGTCTTGAATTCCGTTTAACTGGCGACGTGGAGAATAAAAATCAACCAGTATCCAAGGACTTGTTCCTGAAAATCCTTCTACTTTGTCAAACATTTTTAGTGTTTCTCGATATAGCCGAGCCTGGTATTCTTCAGTCCATATTTCTGTATCTTGCCCGTGTTTTCCTTGTAGTGCTCCTGCTCCAAATTCACTAATAAAGAACGGCTTGTTATAAGGTATTTTCCATTTTCGTCTGGGAAGATCTTCCAGTTTCCCTCCGTACCATGCCAGATAGCTGTTAAAACTAATGATGTCAACATATTTATTCATGTTGTCTTCTACTTTACTCAAATCTTTTCCCTGTCCGCTAACTTCCATCGCCATGCTAATCAAACGGGTATTGTCTTTTTCGCGGGCAACAGTAGCCAGTTGCGAAAGGAACAGGTCTCGGGCTTCGCTGTGTGGTGTTTCATTTGCGATGGACCATACTGTAACGGCACAACGGTTTTTGTCTCGGTCAATCATATCTTCCAACTGTTTTTTTGCGTTGGCATAAGTTGCTTTGTTTTTCCAGTGGATAGTCCAGTAAACCGGAATTTCAGACCAAACCATAATTCCCATTTTTTCGGCTTCGCGTACCATGTATTCGTTATGGGGATAATGTGCCAGTCGAACAAAGTTACATCCTAGCTCTTTGGCCCAGCCCAGCAATATTTTTGCATCGTCGGCATTCCATGCTCTTCCCTGACGGAAAGGAGCTTCTTCGTGAATTGATATCCCCCGGAAGAAAACTTGTTTGCCGTTTAAATAAATGGCTTTCCCCTTGGTTTCGATGTTTTTGAACCCGATTTGGTCTTTTACTTTTTTTCCATCGAAAACAAATGCAATATCGTATAATTTAGGGTTTTGAGGACTCCATAATTCCGGTTTTGCTTTTATTGATATTTGAGCTAATCCGTTGGCATCGGTTTTTAATGTTTTTTCAATATTTAGTTCGGGGATACTAAGGGTAACCTTTTTCCCGGCAATCTTTTCATTCAGTTTTACATTTCCTACAATATGGTTGTATTTTCCTTTTTCGAGGTGTAGCTGGTAATCTTCTACAAACAAATCAGGAACATCGACCAGCAGTACTTCGCGGGTTATTCCTCCGTAATTCCACCAATCGGAATTAACCGTTGGAATTCCTTCGGGAATACGATTATTGTTCACCCGGACAATAATAAAGTTGTTGCCGTCTTTTACCTTGTCGGTTATGTCGAAGTTAAAGGGTGTATATCCACCAATATGGTCGCCAATTTTTTTGCCGTTCAGATATACTTTAGCATCGTAATTAACTGCTCCGAAGTACACAAACGTTTTTTGCCTTTCTTTTTTGTGGTATTCGAAATCTTTTTTGAACCATATGCTTCCTTCGTAAAAAAATAGTTGTTTATTTTTAGTATTCCAGTCCGAAGGAATAGTCATCAGGGGGGCTGTGTCGAAATTGTATTCAACAAGATCCCTTTCGTTTTTGGCTTTCCTGTTTTTAAAGAACCCGTTGGGATTTACATTCAACCGATAATCGTAATAGCCCATATCAAAGGGATCGATAATATAGTTCCAGCTTCCGTTAAGCGTAGTGTGAGATCTGCCGTAAACGTTTTGAATAAGTGCTTCCTGTGCAAAAAGCAACGATGGCATTAGTGTGAATAAAATCAGAAATATTTTTTTCATCTTATTAAAATTGTTTATTTATTCGGTATAAGATGTAATTCCCGATGAATTTTAATCATTTTTGTGAGTGTATTTTAAAATGTTAAAATTCATGGTCGTTTCATCTGTTTAAATTTTTGTGTAGCCCGTTTGTTGGGTGAGATAAAATATCAGTCATGCCTGTATGTGTCTCAATTATTATTTTATCCATGGGCTGTTTCTTCTTATAAGTAATTAATTGGCTTTATCTATTTTTTATTTTTCCGGGGAGTCAAAGGTACTTAAATTCCATTCGTACTTCCATTTTAGTATAGGAGAATTGTGCTCGAATAATACGGGTAGCCATACATAGCGGCCATCGATGGCATTTAGGGGATTCCATCGGTCTCCCATATAAACAAATGCATTTTCTTTTCCAATTACCGGGAAAATGTAAGTACTTTGTGAACGGAAAGTCAAATCGGCTTCGTTTCCAATGCAGGGATTGCCTAGTTTTTCCCATGGCCCCCAGATTGATTTTGATTTGAACATGCGGGCAGCATTTGGCTCCCAGCCGGTACAGCCCGAGGTCATAAGATAATAAGTTGAGTCTTTTTTGAACAATGCCGGAGCTTCGTTGTGTCCTCCGGGGAAGATGCGGGTATACTTTCCGGAGAAATCCCGGTAGTCGTCTGTTAGTTCCGAAATGTGCAGTGTCAGATTTTCTTCTGATGAGTGAATATGGTAGGCTTTTCCGTCATCGTCAACAAAAAGGGTCATATCGCGGGACATTTGTCCTCCGTCAAAATCGCGTTGAAGAATCATGCCTTCGTCCAGTGCTTTGTACCATTCCTGAGTCCACCATTTTAGTTTCGACGGGTAGTTTTTTGTTTTTAACTCTTCGGAATAGCCAACAGGCCATTGTTTTTGATTGGGACGTAGCGATTTTGCAAATGTATAAGGGCCGGTAACCTTATCGCTTACAGCCAGAGCTGTGCGTGCAGCGCCATAACCTTTCCCTTTTAGTTCGAGGTGAAACCACATTACAAAGTTGTTGTTCTTTTTATTGTAAATAACCTTTGGTCGTTCAATAATACATCCTTTTTCTATGTCAGAACCGGGTTGGGTGGAAACCGACAATGCAATTCCTTCGTCTGTCCAGTTGTATAAATCTTTTGATGAATAACAATGTACGCCAACCTGGGCTCTGTTGCCTGTTTTGCCTGCGGTTTTATGTTCGCCAAACCAATAGTAGGTGTTATCGTATACGAGCATTCCTCCGCCATGGGCATTAATAAGAGAGTCGTTTGAAGCGAGCCAGGCTTCTCCCGGACGAAAATTTTCATGTTTGGGAGATTGGCAACCCGAAAAAAGGAATGCAATAGGGCAAACGATAATTAAAAAAAAGAAGTGTAGTCCTGTCTTCATAGGTAAAATTTCAAAATGTTTATATTCTACAGGCCATCAAGTGGCCTGTTTATTGCTGCAGTTTCCCTTTGTTTTTTTTGAAAATTTAGGGTGAAGCAAACATACCGAACTACATTTGGGCGATTTTGCATAAATTTGAAGTAATCTTGTACAAATTCGATTCATTTCCCGAAAACAGGGGAAGTTTGTGTTCAATTTTACTTTAGGAAGAGCAATAACCGAATTATTTATGCATTTTGTTCAATATATTCTTTAGGTGTACAACCATAGAAATTTTTAAAACAACGGCTAAAGTATGAAGGACTGGTGAACCCGACCATATAGATGACCTCCGAAATAGAGCGTTTTTGTTGGATTAATAAATCGGCAGCAACTTTTAGGCGTTGGTTGCGAATAAATTCTTTGGCCGTTTGCCCGGTAAGTGCCTTTATTTTTCGATAAACCTGGTTGGGGCTTACTTTTAACTCGGAGCTAAAGGCCTCAACATCGAAAGCCGGGTTGTCTAAATTATGGTTAACCGAGTCAACGGCATCTTTCAGAAATTTTTCGTCGAGAGAAGCCAATTCGATATGTTCAGGCTGAAGAATTTGCTGAGTACGCAACTTTTCCCTGATTTGTTTCTGAAGGGATAGTTGGTTGGATATTTTAAGCTTTAGTGCATGCAGGTTAAATGGTTTCAGTATATAATCAACAGCCCCCAGTTTGAGTCCTTTCATTTGATCTTCTTTCATGGTTTTTGCCGTTAAGAATATTACAGGGATGTGCGACAGCTCTAAATCTTTCCGGATAGCTGCACAAAATTCAAATCCATCCATTTTGGGCATCATGATGTCTGTTAGTATTAAATCGGGGAATTCTTTTTTTGCTTTATCAAGAGCATCAATACCGTTATGCGCGCTTATTATTTTAAATTCGCCGGACAGGCCGTTAACCAGAAAATTGATTAAATCAACATCGTCTTCAACAATTAGAACAGTGAGTTTGTGTATTGATTTTTTCTTTTCACTTAGGACATTTTCGAAAGGGATTGTTCCTGTGCTGTCCTGAAGCGCTGTATAGGTGTCTTGTTTTTTAGTTATTTTTACTTCATTTTGTCCTTCCCGAGCCTGTTTGTAGGGTAATATAAGCCGGAAGCTGCTACCTTTTCCTTCTTCGCTTTCCAAAAGGATGGTTCCGCTATGCTGTTCGGCCAACGCTTTTGCCATAAACAGGCCAATGCCGCCGGTACTTTGTGTGCGTACCTGGTTGGCCTGGTAAAAACGTTCAAAGATTTTTTCTTGGTGGCGGCGCGAAATACCAATTCCCGTATCCTGAACCGAAACAATAATATTGTCGGTATTTTTTCCTTTTGCCAGCTCGGCACTCATTGTTATTTTCCCTTCTTCATTGGTATATTTAAAGGCATTCGAGAGTAAGTTGAATATAATTTTTTCGAATTTTTCAGGATGAACAAAAGCTTCGATGGGTGGAGTTGGAAGTTCTAATCTGAAATTGATTTTTTTTGAATCGGCCATAGGATTGAAGAAACGGAAAATTTCATTTAACAGTTGGTTGATGTTGCAGGGCTCTAAAATCAGTTGTTCCGGAATCCCTTTTTCTATCTTCCGGAACTCCATGAGTTGATTAACTAAGCGCAACAGTTTGTGGGCACTATTGTTTATTAGCCGTGCCATTTTTTGGGTGTTGTCATCCAGTTTTTTGTTTTGCGACAGTTCTTCCGAGGGGGCAAGTATTAATGTCAGCGGGGTTCGTAGTTCGTGAGTAATGTCGGTGAAAAACAACGATTTTTGTTCACTCAGTCGTTTCTGTTCCCGGGCTTTTAGCCGCTCGAATTCGAGGGTACTTTTCTCCTTTGCCCTAATGATGGTGTATTTCTGGAAGAAGTAGAGCAGACCGATAACGATTAAACTGTAGGCGATATAAGCCCAGGTTGTTTTCCACCAGGGGGGCAGTATTGTTATTTGAAGCTCGGTGGGGAACTTGCTTTCAAATCCATCGCTGTTTCGTGCTTTTACTTTGAATGTATATTTTCCGTTTGGAATGTTGGTGTAAGTTGCCGAGTTGTGTGAATTGATACTATTCCATTGCTTGTCGAATCCTTCGAGCATATATGCGTAGCTATTTTTTTGCGGATCTTTAAAATCCATGGCCGAAAAAACAAAGGTGAGCATTTTTTCTTTGTACGAAAGTGTCAGGTGATTTTTATAAGAAACGGTCTTGTTTTTTTCTTTTCCCTTTTGGGTGGGGGGAAAGGAAGTGATGCTTTTATTGAATATTTGAAGGTCGGTTATTACAACTTTGGGAGGAGTTGATTCCTTTAACATACTATCCGGATTGAAAGTTAGGAACCCTGCCTGGTTCCCTATTACGAAGTTCCCGTTGTTCAATTTTAAAGAAGAATTACGTTCAAAACTTATATTTTCAAAATCTTTCGAAAAATATTCGCAATCCACGGTTTCTTTTTTTTCATTAAATTTTACAAACCCCCTGTACATCCGAATCCATAAATACCCCGAGCGGTCTTCAAGCAAATTGTTTACAATACCGTTGTTCAAAAAATCAGTTTGCGGATAGCCTTTAAACTGGATGCTTGTTTTACCTTCCCTGAGAACTTCTGTCTTTTTGTTTAAGCCGGAATTTGTACCTATCCATAAGTTTCCGGAATGATCTTCCTGTATGGTATTAATTACATTGTCGTTTATAGAACTTTTATTAAACGATGAATAAAAGAAATGTTTGAATGTTTTATTATCAGGATTAAAACAATTTAGACCGTTCTGTGTGCCAATCCATACTCTTCCGAAACTGTCTTCGTAGATCGAACGGATGTTATTGTCAGTGCTGTTTTTTTCAGAATTTCCTGAATAATATTTTTCTGTTTCAAATGTATTGTTTTTGTGCTGAACAATTTTCGAGAAACCACTTTGTTGTGTGCCTATCCAAATAACTCCGGGGTATTTCTTTGAAATAGAAATACAACATACCTTATTCCCCGATATTGCAGGATGAGTGTATTGTGTAAATATTTTCCTGTTTTTTGAATTTAGCAGAAAGTTTTTTGTATAGCTGTAATGAATAAGTCCTGCATCTTCTGTGCCTACCCATAACCCGTTGGTGTCTGCTTTTAAATCGAAGATTGAATTTGCAGAGAAGAAGGATGCTCCTATCTGAAAGGAGGTGTGAGTATATTTTTTCCGGAAAGAATAAGTCCCGTTTTTTAATTCATACTGAAGTATGGTATTTTCAGAAGCAATCCATAGCTGATTTTTATATTCGGCAAAGGATTTGATAACTACTTTTTTTCGTGGATTTTTGTCTTCCATAGGGATTGAATACCTGTTGATGCCGTTTTCAATAATCGAAGTTTTGTCGATGGTCCCTCCTCCTACCCATAAAACGCCACTACGGTCGACATGAAGGGCGGAAATTCGTTGATTTGAAATCCCGGATGAATTTCCGGCTTTATGTTTATAATGCACAAAACGGGCAGAAGAAAGGGGACGCTTTTGTTGGGCTTCTTTTAATAAAAACAAGCCCTTGTTGCGGGAACCAATCCAAAGATTACGATATTGGTCGTGGTAGAGAACTGATACCACTTCTATATTGTTGTAGTGCGAAAAATGGAGGCTATCTCCATTTTGAAAGACGTCGACTTTATTGAGACCTCCTCCCCAAGTGCCTACCCATAATTTACCATTGGTCGTTTCTGCTATTTGAGTTACTGCCGAATGAGATATGGAGTTTTTATCCTTTTGTGGCAGGAAACGAATTGAATTTCCTGTTTCTCTGTCGAACTTCATAAATCCGTAAAACGAAGCAACCCAAAAGATGTTTCGGGAATCAATATAAATATCGCTGACAATATCATTGCCAAGATAATGCCTGATTTTTCCGTTTGAAGGCACTAGGCTATAAAGTCCTCCTCCCCAGGTTCCTATCCATATACATGAATTCTTGTCTTCGAAAAGCGATAGTATACGATTGCTAAACTCGTAGTTCTTAATTTTTCCGGTTTCCGGGGTTAAACAACTAAGCCCGTTGGTTGTGCCAATCCATATCCGGCCTTTTGAATCTTCCAGCAGTGCCACAATTTCCCGATTTGATATTGAAGTAGAGTCATGAAAATTGGGCAGATAGGTAACACAGTTGTAACCATCGTATCGGTTTAGTCCGTTCCATGTTCCAACCCACATAAAACCTTTCTGATCCTGTATGATGGCATTTGCCCTGCTATTGGTAAACCCTTCTTCCATGCCGAGATGTGAGAAGTTGTATTCTCTTTGTCCCTGTAACATGAAAGGAATAAAAATTAGCAAGTATAGATATAGGGAATTTCGAAACATTAGTCAGGTTTTTGCAAAAATATAATGCTAAAATAATGAATACTTTCAAAAACGAAAGTGATAAAATGGTTTTACAGCAAAATATAATTATCCGATTTTTGTTATGTAACGCCTTGTTATTTGGGAAAATAAATGTTCGTTTTTTCACAGGATAAGAATCAAGGTCGAATTTGTGTTATACATTTTCGAATAATTAACAGTGCTGTTCGTTTTGTGATAGGCTTGTTCGAATTTGTTTAATCCTTCCGATTTTATTCTTTACACTTTTGTTTTTGTTCATTAGAAACAAACCGTTTTAATACCTATGAGTAAAAATAATATGAAAATATTCTTATTGGGAGTAATTATTTGTTCTTCCTTGTTTCTAAATATTTCTTATACCCAGGCACAGAATTATTCCAATAGACAAGAAGATGTTGTCCCTCGAAAAAAATGGGATTTGCATTTAGTATGGCATGATGAATTTAATAAAGATGGAGTACCTAATCCTTCAAACTGGAATTACGAGTATGGTTTTGTTCGCAATAAAGAATTGCAATGGTATCAACCACAGAATGCTATATGTCAAAACGGATTGTTAATCATTCAGGGAAAAAAAGAAAAAGTAGTAAATCCTCATTATTCTCCAGGTTCTTCGGATTGGCGCAACAGTCGGGAATTTGCCAGTTATACTTCATCGTGTGTAATAACAAAAGATTTGCAGGAATGGAAAGCAGGTGGTTACTATGAAGTTCGGGCGAGAATTGATGTTAAGCAAGGAGCCTGGCCTGCAATTTGGCTTCTGGGAACAAAAGACGAATGGCCCGCTAATGGAGAAATTGATATGCTGGAATATTACCGAATAGATAATGTGCCTTATATATTGGCCAATGTTGCCTGGGGAACGTCAACCCGATACAAGGCGGCTTGGGACGGAGCTAAAAAATTGTATGCAGACTTTATCCGGAAAGATCCTGACTGGGATAAAAAATTTCATGTTTGGGGCATGGAATGGGATGAGAAGTACATACGTTTATATTTAGATAATGAGCTATTAAATGAAATTGATCTTTGTAAAACCCTGAATGCTGATGGCCAAAATCCGTTTATAGGCAATCGGCATTTTTATTTTCTTCTGAACCTCGCTTTAGGTGCCAATGGAGGAATGCCGTCGGATGCAGATTTCCCAATAAATTTTGAGGTTGACTATGTCCGGATATATCAGGAAAAATGAAAATGAGAGAAATTTTTGTTGTGCTTCTTGTGAGGTACAGCAAAGTTTTGATAATAACAATAATGTAAACATTTCTAATCTATGAAAAAAGAAGGTAAAAGGCAATGCTTCCTTCCACCGGGAAGCTATCCAAAATCCTTATTACACATGGCACTACTATTCTTGTTTGTCATGAGTAATTTATCAGGATGGGCAATTGATTATTTGCCCGAAAATGAACCAGATTTGCTTCAATCAAACGTTTCCAATCAACAAAAAAAGATTGTGAAAGGTAAGGTTACAGATGAAACCGGAGAAGGAATTCCGGGGACAACAGTAGTTGTTAAAGGAACAAGTTTTGGTACGGTTACGAATGTAGATGGTAATTATAGCATCACTGTTCCGGCTGATGCTAAAACGCTTACTTTTTCGTTTGTCGGTTTTGCAGCACAAGAAGTTGCTATCGGTAATAAAACCGAAATTAATGTTATGCTGAAAGAGGCGAGCATTGGAATTGAAGAAGTAGTCGCTGTTGCTTATGGCGCACAAAAAAAAGTTACGGTAACCGGTTCTATCTCGTCGATTAAAGGAGATGCTTTATTAAAGGCTCCTACTGGCTCTATTTCAAATGCACTTTCCGGAGCAGTAACTGGTCTTTCTTCTGTTCAGTATTCGGGAGAACCAGGAGCCGATGCTGCTGATTTGTATATCCGTGGGATTGCAACACTGAATAACTCGGAACCATTAATTCAGGTAGATGGAGTTGAACGTGATTTTACTCAAATTGACCCGAATGAAATTGAAAGTATTACAGTCCTAAAAGATGCTTCTGCAACGGCAGTATTTGGTGTACGTGGTGCAAACGGTGTTATTTTGATTACCACCAAACGCGGGAAAGAAGGTCAGGCTAAAATTTCTTTTTCAAGTTCTGCCGGACTCCAGATGCCTACCAAATTGTTAGAGTTTGCCAACAGTTACCAATATGCATCTTATTATAACGAAGCCCAGGCAAACGATGGTGTTGCTGAATCTGCTTATAAATTTCAGTCGGATGTACTGGAAGCTTTCAAAACACATTCCGATCCTATTCGCTATCCTGATGTGGACTGGATGGACTATTTGTTGAAAAATGTAGCGTTACAGTCGCAACATAATGTGAACATTTCAGGAGGTGCAGAAAATATTCGTTATTTTGTTTCGCTTGGTGCATATACTCAGGAAGGCTTGTTTAAAACTTTTGATGCCGGTTATGACTTTAATTTTAATTATAACCGGTATAATTATCGGGCTAACCTTGATTTTGATTTATCTAAGTCAACTTTGTTGTCTGTGAATTTGGGCGGACGTATTGAGAAAAAGAATACTCCTATTTCTAATGAAGATCAGAATCAGCTTTTTCGCCAGTTGTATTGGGCAACTCCATTTGGAGGAGCAGGAATTATTGATGGGAAGAGAGTTGTAACAAATGAAGATGACATTTCTTCTCCTGGTGTTGATGGCCTTTATGCTTTTTATGGCAAAGGGTATAATGTAAAGTCAACGAATGTTCTGAATCTGGATCTTGTGTTGAAACAAAAACTTGATTTTGTAACTAAAGGACTTTCTTTTAAAATAAAAGGATCTTATAACAGTAGCTATTACCATACAAAAACACGGAGTTGTTCATTGCCTTATTATACGCCTGTTGAAGCGGATGATGGAAGTCTTGAATTTATGAAGAGTGGTGATGATTCGGAGTTAGGCTATAGCGAATCTTATGGAAAAGGTCGTAACTGGTATGCGGAGGTTTGTTTGAATTATAGCCGTAAATTGGGCGACCATACGATTGGGGCTTTAGCTCTTTATAATCAGTCTAAAACCTATTATCCTAAGAAATATAGCGATATCCCTACCGGATATGTAGGTTTGGTTGGTCGTGTAACCTATGATTATAAAACCCGTTATATGCTTGAATTTAATGTAGGATACAATGGCTCTGAAAACTTTGCTCCAGGAAAACGTTATGGTTTTCTTCCTGCAGGATCGTTAGGTTGGGTTGTGTCGGAAGAACCGTTTTGGAAAAGTATAAAAGGAGTTATTGGTTATATGAAATTAAGGGCTTCTTATGGGGTTGTTGGGAATGATAACTGTAATGATAGGCGTTTCCTTTATTTGCCCGATTCTTATGTCGTAGGTAGTAGTGGTTACAACTTTGGAACAAATGTTAGTTCAAATCAATCAGGAGCTTACGAAAGCTCAAAATCAAACCAGAATGTAACCTGGGAAAAGGCCTATAAAAAAAATTATGGAATTGATTTGGCTTTTTTGAAAGAACGCTTAAAGGTTTCTGTTGATGTATTCAAGGAACACCGTAAGGATATCCTGGTACAATCAGAAACTATTCCGGCTATTCTTGGTGCTACTTTGCCTGTCATTAATTTGGGGATTGTAGATAATCATGGATACGAATTCTCAATTGAATGGAACGATAAAATAAATGAAAATTTTAGATACTGGGCGAAAGGAAACTTTTCTTTTGCAAGAAATAAAATTAAAGAAAAAGGAGAGGTTACGCCTAATGAAGATTATATGTGGGAAACCGGTCGTCCTATCGGGTCTAATATCATTTATAAATTTTGGGGATTTTATGATGAGAATGCCAATGAAAAATATAAAACACAATACGGGCAGGATATTGCAGAGCATTCTGTAACATTGGAAAACGGAGATGCTGTATATGTCGATTTAAATAAAGATGGGGTAATTGATAGCGATGATGTTACAAAATTAGGTTATACCAATACTCCGGAATATGTTGTTGGTGTTAATATGGGATGTAGTTGGAGAAATTGGGATTTTAGCATGCAGTGGACAGGAGCATGGAATACTTCCCGATTGCTTCAGGAAACTTTTCGCCAACCACTAGGAGAAACCAATAACCGAGGATTATTATTGTACCAGTACGAAGAACGCTGGACTCCGGAAACAGTCTCTTCGGCCGAATTACCTCGTGCTTCTTTGGCGCATTCAACCAATAATTACATGGGCTCTAATTTGTTCCTTGTCGATGCTAAATATGTTCGTCTGAAGAGTGTTGAAATAGGCTACAAACTTAATCTGCCGGTATTCGAAAGAATTGGTCTTGAAAATTGTCGTTTTTATGTAAATGGGTATAACTTATTGACTTTTACCCCATTCAAATATGGAGATCCGGAATCAAAAACTAGTTCCCGTCCTCAGTACCCGTTGACTCGGGTGATTAACCTAGGCGTAAAACTCGGATTCTAATCAAATTAAAACAGCGAATTATGAAAAACATAAAGATTTATATATTATTGTCCATTTTGGGAGCAACCGTATGGTGCTCATGTGTAGATGACTTTAAAGTGGGCGATAGTTTTCTCGAGAAAGCTCCCGGGGTAGATGTTACGCAGGATACTGTTTTTGGTTGTGCAAAATATGCACGTCAGTTCTTGTGGAACGATTACAGCAAGCTTTATTACGGACTTCCTGTATATTGGAATGCTGTTGATGGCAAAATGAACATGGGAATGTTCGAAGCACTTTCCGATTGCTGGCACAGTCATTTGAGTTGGGACGGGGTGAATCGTTATTATTACTCAGGAAGTTACAGTGCAGGAACAGAAGAATCTTCTTCTCATACAAAATTTGGTTATACCAAAGAAGAATGCTGGGAGGCTATTCGTCAGTCGTGGATATTTATTGAAAATGTAGACAAAGTGCCGGATATGGACGATAGTGAAAAAGCTCGTCTGAAAGCAGAAGCAAAGGTAATTATAGCTTCTCGCTATTTCGATTTATTTCGTCATTTTGGAGGATTACCAATTGTTGATCATGCTTATGAGGTAAGTAGCGATGCTAATGCTTATTATACCAAGAGGGGAACTGTTGATACAACAGTTGTTTTTATGACTAATTTATTAGATGAGGCTGCAAATGCACTGCCTTGGTCGTTAGATGCAGCCGATATATCAAACTGGGATGGTCGTTTTACTAAAGCTGCGGCAATGGGCTTAAAATGTAAAGTATTATTATTTGCAGCCAGTCCTTTGTTTAACGACAGCGAACCTTATTGTGCCGAAGAACCACAGGAGGCGGTTACCAATTATCAGGTTTGGTATGGAAGTTATCGATCTGAACTATGGGATGAATGTTTGCAGGCTTGTGAAGAATTTTTCCAGGCATTGAATTCAAATGGGGTATATGGTCTGGTTGAGTCCAGCGGAACTACAACTGATGATTACAGGGATGCTTTTCGTACAGCATATTCAACCCGGGGAAGTGGTGGAGACAACCCTGAAATGTTAATATCAACCCGTGTCCGTTATACTTATGGATCTAATAGTCAATGGAACTATTACTTCCCTCGTTCCTGTGAATATGGAGCTTTTACTCCGACTCAGGAATATGTTGAAATGTTTCCAATGGCAGATGGTACTCCTTTTGACTGGGACAATTCGGATGATGTGGCAAAAATGTTTAGCGACCGTGACCCTCGCCTTTATGAAACCATTCTTGTAAACAATGCAGAATACCAGGGCAGAAAAGCTGAACTTTGGGTTGGCGGCAGAGAAGCACAGCAGGGGGCAGCTAAGGAATCAGGGCAATATGCTACCGGATATGCTAATTTTAAGTTTATTCTTGATCGTAAAGATAATTTGAATACGCCTACCTTGTGGCCTTATTTACGTTTATCGGAAATTTATCTGATTTATGCAGAAGCATTGATGAAAACAGGAAATACTCCAAAGGCTATTCAACAAATAGATATTGTTCGTGCCCGTGTAGGATTGCAAGGATTAGTGGCAAGTAATCCGGATAAAGATTTGACTAATTCAGATGTTTTAATGGAAGAGATTTTAAGAGAACGTGCTTGTGAGTTAGGGTTGGAAGATGTGCGTTTCTTTGATATGATTCGAAATAAACGAGCTGATTTGTTCCAAAAAAAATTGCATGGACTAAGAACTTATCGTGCCGATGGCGTTGAAGATTCCTGGTCTGATAAGGATCCTGACACACGGGGGGACCGACCGACCGAATTTACTTATGAGAAATTTGATCTTACAAATTCTTCAAGAGCATGGTGGACAAGTTTTAGTCCAAAGTGGTATTTGTCGGCCTTTCCGCCAGAGGAAGTGAATAAAGGTTATGGATTAACACAAAATCCTGGGTGGTAATATTGAATTAATAATAAAAAGAATTACTATGAATTTCATACATAAAATATCAATTTTAACCTTGTTGCTGTTTTTGAGCATGGGTGCTTGGGCGCAAAACACAACAATTAAGGGGAAAGTGGTCGATATTCATGGAAATCCGGTTAATGGCGCGAAAATATCGCTTGTTAATCAGAAGAACATAATGGCTGTGACTGATGCCAAAGGGGAGTTTCAGTTTTTTGCGACTACTGATGAATTATATAAAGTTGAAACAAGTCAAAACGGCACGAAAAGCTTTTCTGTTAAAGAAAAAGAAATGCCCGTGGTTGTTAAAATGGACTTCTCAGCACAAACGCTTGATCTTGCTTTCGGAGTTACTCAATCTGTGTCCGAATCTACCGGAGCTATTTCTTATACCTCAGAAGAAGAAATCAATAAACGATCTTCTTTTAGTACGGCAAATTCTTTATACGGAAATGCTTTGGGCTTAACTACATTACAAAATAGTGGTACTTCCTGGGATTGTGAACCGTCAATGTATATTCGTGGTTTGCAAACATTAAGTACAAACAGTATTCTTGTATTGGTCGATGGAATTGAGCGAGACATTAACTATGTTGTACCGGAAGAAGTTGCTTCTGTTTCGGTATTGCGTGATGCGGCAGCTGTTGCTCTTTATGGTTATAAAGGAATAAATGGCGCAATTTTGGTAACTACCAAACGAGGTAAATATCAAACCCGAGAAATCAATGTTAGTTATGATCATGCTTTTAATTGGCAGTATAGAAAACCCAAATTTGTAGATTCTTATACTTATGCAAATGCTATTAATGAAGCATTAAGCAATGATGGGGAAGACGCTCGCTATTCTGAAAACGAGTTGAATGCTTTTAAAAGTGGAAAATATCCTTATTTATATCCGAATGTAGATTGGTTTAAAGAAGTGTTTCGCGATCGAGGATACTCTAATATATATAATGTGAATTTTAGAGGGGGGGGGAAAAGAATGCGTTACTTCACCATGTTTAACTTACAGGGGAATCAAGGATTTATTAAACATGCAGATGAAAATGACGGATATTCTACACAAAATCAATATTCAAAAGCGAATGTTCGAACGAATTTGGATATTGATGTAACCAATACCACTATGGTAAAAGTTAACTTGATGGGGGTTCTTAGTGAATTTGCTCGTCCAGGACTGGGGTCGGATTATTTAATGACAAAACTTTACACTGTTCCTGCTGCTGCTTTCCCTATAAAAACAGAAGATGATGTTTGGGGCGGTAACTCTACGTGGGGCGACAAAATGAACCCTGTCGCATTGTCACAAGCCAGAGGATATTCAAAGGGGCATACCCGTTCTTTATTTGCAGATCTTACTTTAGATCAGAATTTGGATGTTATAACTGAAGGATTAAGTGCAACTTTACGTATCGGATACGACAATATCGCTGCTTATTGGGAAGGACATACTAAAACTTATGCTTATGGCAGTGATCAGGTAACTTCATGGAATGGAACCGAACCTGGAGAAACAACTCGTTATTCCGCAGGAACTGATGGCGCTATTGATTATGCAGATAAATTAGATTGGCAGGATCGACATATGAATTTTAATGCCAGTATTAATTATAATCGAGCATTAGGAAGCAAAGGAAAACTGGAATCTTCATTGATTTATTCTTATGAAAACCATGTTCAAAACGGGCAAAATAGTACCTACTATCGGCAGAATATTGCGGCTTATGGACATTATGTTTATAATTCTAAATACATCGCCGATTTAATATTGGTTGGAAGTGCTTCTAACAAACTGGCTTCTGGTGAAAAATGGAGCTTTTCTCCAACTGTTTCTGCTGCCTGGGTGCTTTCAAAAGAAGATTTTATGTCATCAGTCGATTTTGTAAACTTCTTGAAATTAAGAGCTTCTTTTGGGATAATTAATACCGATTATATTCCAACGGAAGACTACTGGGAGCAAAGTTTTGATGGGGGAACAGGATATTATCTGGGCGAGAATTACTCATGGTGCAGTGGAACCAAAGAAGGCCGTCTTGCCAGTACCAACTCAACGCATGAAAAAGCTTTTAAATACAACATCGGTCTTGATGCTTCTTTATTTAAAGGAGTAGATATGACGGTTGATGGATATTTCGAGAAACGTAAAGATATCTGGGTAAGCGAAGATGGTTCAACATCTTCGGTATTAGGAGCAACTGCGGCTTATGTGAATGCAGGGATTGTAAATAGCTGGGGGCTTGAAGCAGGAGTCAATTACAATAAAAAAATGGGAGATGTGCAACTTTCGTTGGGAGGTAAATTCACTTTTGCAAAAAATGAAATAAAAGAACAGTTGGAAACTCCTCGGGCTTATGATTATTTGCGTAGAACCGGAAATTCGGTAGGACAGATTTTTGGGCTACAGGCAGTAGGTTTCTTTATTGACGAGGCAGATATCAAAAATAGTCCTGCTCAGCAGTTTAGCGAAGTTAAGCCCGGAGATATAAAATACAAAGACCAAAACGGCGACGGTATTATTAATGATTATGATCAAATAGCGATGGGGTATAATACTTCTGTCCCTGAAATTTATTATTCATTTAACCTGGGCGCTGAATGGAAAGGGCTTGGGGTATCTGCTTTATTTCAGGGAGTTGCAAATTACTCTGTAGTGTTAAATACACAAAGTGTTTACTGGCCATTGGTAAATAATACAAATATTTCGCAGCATTATTACGATAATCGTTGGACTCCGGAAACACCAAATGCAAAATATCCGCGCTTAACGACCGAAAGTAATGATAATAACTTTCAAACCAATTCAGTGTGGTTGGCTGACGCTTCTTTCTTGAAACTTCGGAATTGTGAGATCTATTATAAATTACCTGCAAATGTTATTTCGAAATTGAAAATGAAAACATGTAAAATTTATGTAAGAGGCATTGATTTGTTATGTATCGACCATATTGATATTGCTGATCCTGAATCAACGGGTGTGGCATTTCCTTTAACCCGCTCGGTTAATGTTGGATTCACCTTTGGTTTTTAATGAATATTTAATTTAAATCAGATGAAACAGCCCATGGCTGAGATAATAACTGAGGTACCTAGGAGTATGACTGATATTTTATCTCACCCCAAAAACGGGCTACATAAAAATTTAGATAGATGAAAATAAAAAACATAATAATAGCATTTTCTTTTTTACTGGTTTTTGCTGCATGTAAAGAAGATATGGATTATAACGAGTTTGTCAGCTATGATGAAAATGAGGTCTTTTCCAGCTTTGACAGGACAAAGGCTTTTGTAACAAACATCTATAGCTATCTTGATTACGATTTTGGAAATACCTATGGAGGAGCAATGTTAGCTTCTGCTTCAGATGAAGCCGATTATGTATGGACCTCGTCTAGTATTCATGACTTTTATAATGGAGCCTGGAGTGCTGTTAACTCTAAATCCTCGATGTGGTCTAATATGTATAAAGGGATACGTGCTGCAAATTTTTATTTGCAGGCATCTATTGGACAAACCTATTCAGATTTTAAGTACAATAAAGATTATAATGAACAGATGGAGCGCTTCAATCGTTACAAATATGAAGTTCGTTTCTTAAGAGCCTATTTTTACTTTAACTTGGTTCGGCAATATGGAGATGTACCTTTTACTACAAGTGTATTAACTTCCAGTGAAGCCAATAGCTTATCCAGAACCTCTGGCGATGATGTTTTTGACTTTATTGTAAATGAATGCGAAACGATTACAGATAGTTTGCCGGTATCGTACGAGGATACAAGTTACGACGAGTCCGGACGTATTAACCGGGCAACAGTTCTTGCCCTGAAGGCACGTACATTACTTTATAAAGCCAGTCCGTTATTTAATGAATCAAATGATGCACAATTGTGGAAAGAAGCAGCTTTGGCTAGTAAAGCAGTATTGGATTCATGTTCTTCTTATGGTATTGAACTAAGAGAGTATACTGACCTTTGGGGAACAGATAACTATGAGGCAAAAGAAGTAATTTTCGCCAGAAGGGTAGGAAGTTTAAGTTATCTGGAAGGTTATAATTTCCCAATTGGAGTTGAAGGAGGAAAGTCAGGCAACTGCCCAACTCAAACTTTGGTTGATGCTTATGAAATGCAGTCAACCGGTTTAGCCTGGAATGAGACGGGAAGTGGTTATGATGCTACAAATCCTTATGATGGGCGTGATCCTCGTTTCGAAATGACCATTGCAAAAAATGGAGATACTGGTTGGCCCAGTTACAATGGAACAGAAATTCAAACCTATACTAATGGTGTAAACGGATTACCTACTTCGGGGGCAACTCAAACCGGTTATTACTTGAAAAAATATCTGGATGCTTCCGTCGATTTGCGTGCCGCAACTTCAAATACCAAACGTCATAGTTGGATTACTTTTCGTTTAGGTGAATTTTATCTGGATTATGCAGAAGCTGTTTTTAATTATTTTGGTTCTGCAAATGCAACAAGTAACGACTTTACTATGTCGGCTCGTGAGGCGGTTAATGTTGTTCGTCAGCGGTCCGATGTAAATATGCCAGACTTTCCTGCTAGTTTGTCAAACGATGAATTTAAAGCGAAATACGAAAACGAACGTATGGTTGAGTTAGCTTTTGAAGGACATCGTTTTTGGGACGTTAGAAGATGGAAGGAAGGCGAAAAGTTTGCAAGCATTACTTGTATGAAAATTACAAAAAATGATGATGATACATTTACTTATACCCGTTATACAAAAGAACGTTCATGGGATGATAAAATGTATCTGTTCCCAATTCCAGATAGTGAAAGACGTAAAAACACAAATCTGACTCAAAATACAGGATGGTAACCAATAAAAAATGAATTTATGAAACGACCATGAATTTTAACATTTTAAAATACACTCACAAAAATGATTAAAATTCATCGGGAGTTACATCTTATACCGAATAAATAAACAATTTTAATAAGATGAAAAAATCTTTTATATATGCAGCTTTAATGTGTTTGTCCATAATAGCTATGGTGGGCTGCGATAAAAATTTTGAAACATTTGAGGACAATACTAGTCCTACCGGTACTCCTTCTGCTGTCGAAAATATATCGGCCGACTCTTTGCCCGGACAAATTGTGTTACATTGGGATGTACCTGCTGATTCGAACTATTATCTGTTGCAAATTAATTATTACGATCATCTAACAGAAGAACAAGTTTATGAAGTAGCTTCTGTTTATCAGGATTCTTTACTTATTGACAATACCCGTAAAAAATTCGGAAACTATAAGTTTACATTCCAAACTTTTAGTCGTGATAATGTAGCTGGCAATGCTGTCGATTTTGAGGCAATGTCAGGACGTACTCCAATTACCGAGACAATAACTGTAACCGAGATTAGCTTAACGGAAGATCAGTTAAGTACAAACAACCAGGAGCCTTCGGAAGGCCCGATTAAGAATTTAATTGATGGAAGTTCTTCTACCTTCTTTCATACGCGTTGGTCTTCTCCTCAGATTCCTATGCCCCAGTATATTCAAATTGACTTGAAATCGCCAATTGATGATTTTAAATTTTATTTTCAAAACCGGGCATGGTCACAAGTGGGAGCAGAAAGCGTAGAAATACAGATAAGTACCGATGGAACAAATTGGGAAACAATTGAAACCATTAGTGCTGGATTGCCATCTGCTGGTGGTGCCGAATATACATCCGAAATATTCCGTCCGGGAAAAACATTTAGCTATTTTAGGTATAATGTAACACAAACCTATGGAAGCAAGAATTATTTCAATATGGCGCAATTCAAATTGTATGATGTAGAAATTGAAACTCACGACCCTGAGTTGTAATTTTTAGATAATACTTTATTCTAAAAATAATTAGGATATAGTTTAGTTCGTTTGAGAAGTGCCCGAAAAGGGCATTTCTCTTTTTTGCATATTTTTCAAGGTATGGGTGGTTGATGTCTCCCTTGTGGTTCGAATTAATGCTCTTTTCTCCAAATTTATGAAGTAACTTTTATATGTCATATGGAATCTTATGAGTATTTTCACAATCCTGAAATGATAAAGTTTTAATGCGATGATTAAAGAACTTATAATCCTTATGTTATCTCTTTCCCTGGGCAGTTTGGCACAGGCTCAAACCGAAGAATCCGACAATGTTTCGATTCTATATTTTACCGATGCTCACGAAATTGCTCCGGTAAACGATAGGCATGGAAACAGGGGGGGAATGGCCCGGCTAAAAACAGTAATTGAAGAAGTCCGTAGTGCCAACCCAACAATTGTTGCTTTTGGAGGCGACTTAGGCGGGGGGACGCTCTTTGGCGGATTTTACAAAGGTTTTCCTATGGTGGAGGCTTTCAATAAAATCCCCGTAGATATTGCAAACTTCGGACAACATGAATTTGATTTTGGCATTGAAAATACAATTCGCCTGGTTCGGCAATCCACTTTTGTTTGGATTACCTCTAACCTGAAGGATGAAAACGGGAACAACTTCAATAAGTTGCCGGGGTATTACACCATTACCAAATCGGGAATAAAAATTGGCTTTATAGGTTTAACCGATGCACTAAATACTTCAATAACCGATAAACGGATTCAACAGTATGATTTGATTACAGCGGCAAAAAAAGCATGTGCTAAATTGAAAGCAGAAAATGTCGATTACATTGTTGCCATTACTCAAACCCCATTGCTTATCAATCAGCAAATTTTGAAAGCGGTGAGTGCTATTGATTTAATTTTAACCGAAGAGGTCTCCGAAGAACAAAGTAAAATTACCTGCATTGGTTCGAAAGCAATTGTTGCAACCTGTGGAAATATGGGATCTGTTGCCGAAATAAATATTCAACGAATCAGCAGGCATAATTCATTAAAAACGAGTTTGAGCATTTATCCGCTCGACTCAACCATTCGGCCGAACCCCGATTTGCAAAGCTTGGAGAATAAGTATATGACAAAATTAAATGCCGATTTGTCGAAAGTTGTTGGCCAGGCAAAAAGCGATATGAACAAAGACGGAAGCCGTAACCGGGAAACTTTATTGGCCAATTTAATTACCGATGCATTTAAGCACTATTTTAATGCAGATATTGCATTGATAAACGGGGGCGGTATTCGGGCCAATATTTCAAAAGGAAAGATTACGAAAAAAGATATATATGCGGTACTTCCATTTGGAAACACCGTGTGCCATGTCCGGTTGAAAGGGAGCGAGATTGTGGCAATTATTAAAGCCGGCTTAACGCGTGTAAATCAGTCTGGGGGCGATTTTATCCAGGTTTCGGGAGTTAAATATGGCTATTCCATTTCTGAAGATGGGAGTGCACAGCTTTCTTTTGTGAAAAAAGACGGAGGCATAATTGAGCCTGAAAAATTTTATACCGTTGCATTATCAAATTATATCTTTGACGGCAATGGAGCTTACCAATTCATTTTTTCCCGAAGATTAATTACCCCGCTTTCAGAGTCGCCCAAAGATGCGGAAGCGGTAATAGATTTTCTAAATAAAACACACCATTATTCGTCAGAAATTTCGAATCGAATAGAAATTCTGTCAAAACACAGCAAATAATCAATCGTCAAAAAAAATATTACACATGATAAACCGACGCAATTTTTTCAAAACAGTACCGGTTCTCGGGCTGGGGACAATATTCGCCAATAAAGTAGAGGCTTTTTCTTCGGCTTTTCATGAAAAAGAAATTCAAAACCATCGTGCGTACTGGATTGATCTTTTGAATAAAATTTCGATGCCGGTATTAAAGGCCGGAAGTAAAGCAAAGCTGAAAGCAACAATGCCAGTTGAAACAACAAACGGAAAAAAAGAAAAACCATCGACTTATCTTGAAGCGGTTGGCCGTTTATTGACCGGAATAGCCCCATGGCTGGAAAGCAACTCGGGAGACCGGCGCGAACAGAAGCTCAGGGACGATTTTCGGGCAATGGCCTTAGAGACCGTTGCCAATATTGTTGACCCAAAGTCGGAGGATTATCTTTTCGACCATATGGAGCCACAAATGGTAGTTGATGCGGCATTTTTGGCACATGCTTTTTTACGTGCACCTCAACAATTATGGAAAGCCTTGCCCGGCAAAGCGCAGCAAAATGTGGTGAAATGTATGGTAGCAACCCGCGCGGTAAAACCTTATTATTGCAACTGGTTACTTTTTAGTGCCATGATTGAGGCTTTTTTCCTTGAAAACGACCTGCCTTTTGATATCATGCGTCTCGATCTTCCTGTAAAAAAACACCAAGAGTGGTATTTGGGAGATGGTATATATGGAGATGGCTCTGATTTCCATTGGGATTATTACAACAGTTATGTTATTCAGCCTATGTTGATGGACATTGTAACAGTAATGACCGATAAGAAAAAGTTCAATGCCGGGGAAACGAAAAAAATAGCGAAACGTTTTATCCGTTACGCAGCCATACAGGAACGTTTAATCTCGCCCGAAGGAACTTTCCCGATAATAGGGAGGTCGATTGCTTACCGTATGGGAGCTTTCCAGCATTTGGCACAGGCATGTTTACAGAACCGCTTACCCAAAGCGATAATCCCGGCACAGGTGCGTTGTGCGCTTACTGCCGTTATGCAGCGCATTATGTCGGCACCGGAAACATTCGACAGCGATGGCTGGCTAAAAATCGGGCTTTGCGGACATCAGAATGCAATCGGGGAACATTATATTTCTACCGGGAGCCTGTACCTCTGTTCTACTGCTTTTTTACCACTGGGACTATCGCCCGACAATGAATTCTGGGCCGGAAAACCTCAGCCCTGGACCAGCGTGAAAATATGGAACGGGGAAAATATGAAATGCGATCATGCTTTGTAGAAGCCACTCCCAGCCTATTCTGGGGAAGGAGAAAAATATAGCCGATATTAATGAGGAGTTTTTGCAAGATCCTTAGTCTTTTGAGAAGATAAAAAAGCGGTAAGTTGAATAGCGGGGAGGCAAAAACTATTCTATTAAGCTTTCGCCTCTGATTGAATTTTTGTTCTTTTATCTCGGATTGTTGACTGCAATGTTATAGAAGGTAGTCGTTTTTTATCCTATTGAAAAAAATAAAGATATTCAATAACTTATAGTGTAGATTCAAAATATTAAACAATGGATACAGTAGAAGTAAATACAAATTTAATAGACCGTTACTTTTTGTTGTTAATGAATTTGAGTAGGGATAATAATTTTGAACGTTTAAATGGAATTGTAATTGAAAATTGGATATCATAATAAACAAAACAATGTAAAAAAAGCAATGCCGAGTAAGATGTTTAAAATGAGCAAAATTGTTTTTATAAAACAGAAAATGATAAGCAGTCAGAAATACGCAATACTAAATATTATGTTCAAAAAACTATTCTACATTTTTATTTTAATTTTTTTATTGGGCTGTGTTTATCAAAAACAACAGGAGAAGCCTTTGGGGCAGGTAATTGATGAATCGCTTACTTTGGCAACGCAGCAAAGTTTATTAATGGCACAGTCGTTAAAAGATCAGCCCTACAGGCTGCCAAAGTCGGTTGATGCCAACGGAAAGCTGGAGACTTGCTCTTCTGCTTGGTGGGTAAGTGGTTTTTTCCCGGGAGTACTCTGGTATTTGTACGAAAATTCACCGTCGGACAGTCTGAAATACTGGGCCGAAAACTATACAGAGCGCGTGAAAGACCAACAATACACTACCGATAACCATGACGTGGGGTTCATGATTTTTTGCAGCTTCGGGAATGGTTATCGGAGCACTAAAAAAACTGCTTACAAAGAAGTAATTCATAATGCTGCCAATTCACTGATTACGCGCTTCAATCCTAAAACAGGATGCATCCGTTCGTGGGATTATGCTAGTTGGAGTGCACAATGGCAATACCCGGTAATTATCGACAATATGATGAACCTGGAGCTGTTGGAATGGTCGGCCAAAGCTTTTAACGATACCTCTTACAGCCACGTTGCACGTACACATGCCAATACAACCCTTAAAAATCATTATCGGAATGATTTTAGCTGCTATCATGTAGTATCGTACGATACGATTACCGGTAATGTTGAAAAGAAAAATACGGCGCAGGGCTATTCTGATGCTTCTGCCTGGGCACGTGGACAAGGCTGGGGATTATATGGTTATACCATGATGTATCGCGAAAGTGGCGATAAAAAATACTTAAAGCAAGCTGAAAATATTGCTCATTTTATTATTAATCATCCTCGTTTTCCGGAAGATAAAATTCCGTACTGGGATTTCGATGCCCCAGGCATTCCGAATGCCAAACGTGATGCTTCGGCAGGGGCTTTAATTTGTTCGGCATTGTTGGAACTTAGTCAATATGTTTCTGCGGAGCAAGCCCAAATGTACCTAACTGTTGCTGAAAAGCAAATCCGTAGCCTTAGTTCCCCGAAATATCGGGCAAGATTGGGCGAAAATGCCAATTTTATTTTAAAACACAGCGTAGGGCACATGCCTAATCATACCGAAGTGGATGTCCCGCTTACCTATGCCGATTATTATTTTGTAGAAGCTTTAATGCGTGCGAAGAAAATATTTGGGAGAAAAGGCCATTCTGGGCGTTGATAAAGTGGGGCTTACAGCCTTTCGGGAGTAATCCCAATCATTAAACACAAGTCGACGATTCATTATTCACGGGGTGGCTCTGGGGCACCCCGTGAATTGACAGCAATGACAACTCTTTATTCTTTTTTTATCTAAAAGAATGCTTTATATATTTCGCGGACGCTCTTAGCTTTATCTTCTTTTTTTACAACAAGGTAACTTACCAGATCGGAAACCCCTGATCCACTGAGAATAACGTTTATGTTATTGTTGGCAACGGCCGAAAATATTTTGGCTGATACCCCGAAAGCGTGTTGCATTCCGTGTCCTATAATTCCTATCATTGAAAGGTCTTTGACCACCGAAACATTGGTGACGGCTGAAAATCCGAGTTGTTCGACAAATTTTATCGCTTTTTCGCCATTCTGCTTGCTCAGAATAAAGTTAATGGAGGTTTGCGAGGTGATTACCGACTTTATGTTTAACCCGGTTGCGTTTAGCTGATGGGTAACTTTGGCCAGTATCCCGGGTTTTAGTCCTACTCCTGGCCCGTCGAGTTTTAACAGCGAAATATCGTCGGTACAGGCTACGCTTTTTACCACCTGTTTTTCAATAAAACTTTCGGTATTGATTGTTGTCTCAACAAGTCCATCATCCGAAGCGTTGTTCAGAACAACGATGGGAATATGACTCGAAGCGAGTGGCTCTACCGTACGTGGGTGGAAAGAATAATGATCGAAATAGGCCAGCTCGCCGGCCTCGGCATAGGTGAGGCGTTTAATTTTGGGCAGTTGCTTAATAATTGCGGGGTCTGAACGCAGGAAGGCGTTCTCAAGTCCCCATAATTCCAGCCTGTTGGATTTCAGTTCTTTGGCAAGAAAAGCTGCGGTGTAATCAGCGGCTGTTTTTCCTGTTCTTGCAATTTTATTGTTTGAGGTAATCCCAAATGTTCCGGGGAGAAGGTATATGCCGTTTTTTAACCCCGAAATTGCTGCGTGGTTGAGCGAGATGAAGCTTGCATTTCCAAAATCAGAAGTGGTGCTAAGCTGTATTTCTTCCGGTTGCAGAATTTTGGCAGCAGTCCATTTGGCTTTTAGTATTTCAGTTGTAAGTTTTTCGGCAAAACTATATACCTGGTCTTTTAATGCTTTCGAATAATCCCCGGTTAATGCAATGCCTTTCAACAAACCGGCTGCCTGTTGGGTATGTTGGCGATAAGTTTCTGTAATTTCTTTAGCATGATATTGTTGAAATATGGCAAAAAATGTTTTCTGTAATTTATCAACGTCAGGGGTTTGTCGGGGCAGGGTTGAAAAGGTATTGTCGAATAGCTGCAAAAGTTCGGGAGCTGCTGAAACAACCACAAAATTTCGTCCCTGGTTTTTGATTAAATATTGGTTTAGCTGCTGTGTAATGTGTGGGTGTTTTATATGTCCGCCTTCAAGTCGAATAACTTTATCTGTCATATGAATATGTTTTTACTTCCATTTTTATTTATGGAATTGATGCTTTGTTTTTTAATACGAATAAATATTAAACTTTGTTGAAAAAATGATTGGTGGATATGCCTTCTGTCAATCGAAAATATTGAGAGAAGGCTAAAGCATAAACATAGAAACAGACGACATTAACATAGCACAACTATATTCCATCGGGATGGACGGAAAACGGTTATTTTTATTTACTACATTCATCTTTGTCGATTTTGTTTGCAGCAAATATAGATTGTTTTTTTTATTTCGACTTTACATTTTTCGAAATAATAACAATAACACCGGCCAGTGCCATAATTGCACCAATAATTGTGCATAAAGTGTAGGTTTCCGGTTCTATCCACGACACCCGGATATGGCTCAGATAAGCCATGACAACAAATGTTATTACCGGATTCAGAATTAAAATAACACTTACTTTATTGGCTTCGGTATATTTAAAGGCAAATGCCAGTGCTCCATAGGCAAAAAATGTATTCAGCCCTAAATAAGCCATTAACAGCCATTGATTAACGTTTAATGTTGTAAAAGAATTGAAATCTGCGGCAGGAGTAAGCAATAAAGCCGGCACTCCGAAAATAAGCAGGTTTAATTGCATGGGATCGAATTTTTTTACTTCTTTCTTCTGAAGAATTGCGTAAATAGTCCACGTAAAACCGGCAAATAAAAGCCAAAAGATTCCACTCTTGAGTTTTCCTGCTTTTTCTGCTACTATTGTTGAAAGTGTTTCGTTATAAAAGATAAGCAGTCCGCCTGTCACTAAAATCAATCCGAATATTTGTCGGAGCGTAAAGCGTTCTTTGAAAAGAAAAACTCCGGCAACTGCAAGCATTACCGGACCTACCTGTATGAAAATCTGCGAGATGGTTGGTGATGTTAAATGCACCCCTACAATAAAACCGATATAATTTGCACCTAATGCAATACCTGCAATAATCGCTATAAATGAAGGTTTTTTGAGGATGCTTAATTTGTCGCGGTCAAAAATAAGATAGTAAACGGAGAGGACGACAAAGGCAAGTACAAATCGAAACCAGGTAATTGTAACGGGCGGAACAGCTTTGGTGGCTATTTTTAGACCTATTGCAAGGATACCCCACAAAAAAGCGGTAAACATAGCATAGTAAATTCCTTTGTTCATTTTTGATCTTTTTTTGTATAAAACGAGAAGCTAAAGTAGTAACTTACGAATTAAATTGTTGCTTTTTGAGGCAGGAGTTATTCACCCTTTAAGCTTTTTTGTGAAAGATGTTTTTTTATGTTCTTGATAGTGAGTATGGTGCATTGTTTTTCGATATATGTGGTATAACCTGACTGTTTCTATTGAAAAATTCGAATTAACTTCTTACATTTGGTTTTAATAACCATAGAACATATAAAACGATGAATGAACAAACTTACGATATTGCAATGAGGTTGTGCGGTTTGCGAGATACACTTAACATCCCGGTGCAGGAAATAGCAGCGATCTGTAACGTGTCGCCAGAAGAGTATCTTTGCTTCGAAAGCGGGGAGCGCGATATTCCGATCGGTGCATTAAAAAACATTTCAAAAAAATACAACATCGGGCTCACTACCTTATTATTTGGAAATGAGCCCAAAATGAAAGCTTTTTTCCTTACCCGGGGAGGGAAGGGGGCAGCTATGGAGCGTACAAAAGCTTATCAATACCAATCGCTTGCAGCTGGTTTTATCGGCCGAAAAGCAGATCCTTTTATCGTTACGGTTGACCCCGATGCCGATGATAAACCCATGAACCTGAACAGTCATAACGGCCAGGAATTTAATTATGTGCTGGAAGGAAAATTGCTCCTGAGCATTGGCGGGAAAGAGTTGACCCTTTACAAAGGAGACAGCCTTTATTTTGATGCAAGCCTTCCGCATGGCATGAAAGCTTTAGATGGGGAAATCGTGCGGTTTTTGGCCGTTATTTTTTAAAGAATACTTCTGATTATAAGAGTTTTAGGGCTGAGTATTCAGCCTCATTCGCAGAATTGTATTTCCCTGAGGAAATTGACGAACTTATAAAATATTCAAAGTATCAATACCTAATGATATTGATGTATTTCTTCCCATTTGAATAATTTTTATTCAATGTTTTCAATTATTAGGAATTGAGCCAAACGATTTAATTTAATAAAGTTGTAATTTTGACTTTCTGTGAAAATATTTTCAATCCAACTCAGGTTATATTACCTTTGGACTTTTTTAATATCGGTTAGCAATTGGTGTAATCTGCTTAATTTAATGAATTATAGCGGTTATTCTGTCCATTGCGGAATTATTTTATATGTTGCGGGAAATAAATTAGATTAAAATATAGCACAATGAAGAGAGATACTTTGGTTTTTGATATCATTAAAAAAGAACGCGAACGCCAGTTGAATGGTATAGAACTGATTGCGTCCGAAAATTTTGTAAGTGAACAGGTTTTGGAAGCTATGGGATCGGTTATGACCAACAAGTATGCCGAAGGATACCCGGGAAAAAGATATTACGGAGGGTGCCAGTTTGTTGACATGACCGAACAGTTAGCAATCGATCGTATTAAAGAAATATACGGAGCCGAATGGGCCAATGTGCAGCCTCACTCGGGGGCACAGGCCAATGCTGCGGTATTGAGTGTAATTCTGAAACCCGGGGATACTTTCCTGGGCTTAGACCTTTCGCATGGCGGGCACCTTTCGCATGGCTCTCATGTAAATTCATCGGGAATTTTATACAACCCTGTGGCTTACAAGGTAAAAGAAGATACCGGTCTTGTTGATTACGATGAAATGGAAGCCTTGGCCAAAGAGCATAAACCAAAGTTGATAATAGGTGGAGCTTCGGCATACAGTCGCGAGTGGGATTACAAACGGATGCGCGAAATTGCCGATAGTGTTGGGGCAATGTTTATGGTTGATATGGCACATCCTGCCGGGCTGATTGCTGCCGGACTGTTAGACAATCCTGTGAAGTATGCACATGTTGTAACATCAACAACCCACAAAACCTTGCGTGGTCCGCGTGGTGGTATTATTCTTTTGGGGAAAGATTTTGAAAATCCCTGGGGCATAAAAACAACCAAAGGTGTAGTTCGTAAAATGTCGTCGTTATTAGATTCTGCTGTTTTTCCTGGCCAACAGGGCGGTCCGCTGGAACATGTTATTGCAGCTAAGGCAGTCGCTTTTGGCGAAGCATTGACCCCTGAATACAAAGTATATCAGAAACAGGTTAAAAAGAATGCGGCAGTAATGGCACAGGCTTTTGTTGACTTGGGCTACAAAGTAATTTCTGGCGGAACTGATAACCATTCGATGTTGATTGACCTTCGTACAAAATACCCTGAAATAACCGGTAAAATAGTCGAAAATACAATTGTGAAGGCCGAAATTACCATCAATAAAAATATGGTTCCTTTCGATAGCCGTTCTCCTTTCCAGACCTCCGGATTGCGGGTTGGAACTCCTGCCATTACAACACGTGGTGTAAAAGAAGATTTAATGCCTGTAATTGTACAGCTGATTGATGATGCCATTGCCAATATCGATAATGAAGCAATGATTAAATCAATAGGACAGAAAGTACATGCAATGATGAAAGATTTCCCGCTGTTTGCGTATTAGCAAGAAGGAAAAAAGTTGTAGTGTCTTTGTGTTGAAAAAGAGCTCGTGGCTCGCAGCTATTTTAATAAAATGGAGTGGTACATCGTATTGGCATTATTGGGAACGGGAATTATTTCCGGATTTATTAACGTAAATGCCGGGGGTGGTTCTATGTTGGCAATGCCCTTGCTGATGTTTATCGGATTGCCGGCCAATGTGGCTAATGGGACGCTTCGGATTGCTATCTTTTTGCAGAATGTAATCTCCGTTCAAAGTTTTCGGAAGAATAAGGTACTTGATGTAAAAACCGATTATCGGCTGGCGATTCCAACGGTTGCCGGAGCTTTGTTCGGGGCATTATTTGCGGTTGAAATAAAGGTCGACTTGTTAGAAAAAATTATTGCAGTACTAATGGTCTTTATGTTCCTGCTTATTGTGCTAAAGCCAGGAGCGTGGCTAAAGGAACGTGTCGGGCAAACAAAAGCAAAGCCAACAGTATTTCAATATTTTATTTTCTTCCTGATAGGACTGTATGGAGGTTTTATTCAAATGGGAGTAGGCTTCTTCTTTCTTGCCGGACTGGTATTGTGTTGTGGTCATAACCTTGTGCGAGCCAATGCTATAAAAGTGTTTATCGTATTGATTTATACCACTTTCACTGTCGGTATTTTTATCTGGAATAAACAGGTCGATATTACTGCTGGTTTGATTTTGGCAGCCGGGAATATGTTGGGAGCCTGGCTGGGGGTGCGTTTTGCAGTTAAAAAAGGAGCAAAATATGTGCGTTACGTGCTCATTTTTGCAATGTTTGTTGTTATTCTGAATCTGTTTGGGCTGTTCTAAGGTTCAAATCAGAAAAATGTTTTATCTTTATTGGTGATGAAACGTTTTATTATACAAATTGGTATTATCCTGTTCCTTGTTATAATTCTGCCACTTGCTGTTCTTCTGATGAAGCAGAAATCGAATCTTTCGGAGAATGAAGAAATTGTACAGCAGGCATTTGAACAACAACTGGAAACAATATTGTATTCCATTAACCAGGATTCGGAAAATATTATTTATGCATGGATTAATCAAATTGACTTGCCGGTTGCTTTAACCGGATCGGTTATGCATAATCTTACTACTCGTTTATTGCAAAATAATCCTGCTATTCATCAAATTAAATTTTTTTCGATTGATACACCTGGCCAGGTCAGTACCTATTCGTTAGGAAAAACAGCTTTGTTAGACAGGCCGTCGCGACAAATGATACAAAAGTTGGAAAAGTTTGCAGCTCAAAATTATCAGCGGGTAGAAAGCATAAGAAACGGTGATTTCACGCAGTTGTATTTTGTGCTGAAGTCGGGCGAGAAAAAAGTTTTGACCGGAATTTCGGTGCATACCCGGAGTTTTGTCGAACAGAATCTGAATCCGGGGATACAAAAAATTTCTAAAGACCGTTTTGTTATTTCAGTGGTTGATACTGTAAATCAGTGTATTGATTTAACGGCTGATACAACTGCAGTTTGTGGAATAGTAAAACATGCAAAGGATTTGTGGTATTTCCCGGGGTATCGGGTAAGTATAAGCCTTTTATCGGCTACCATAAAAGAACTGGTAGAGGCTCGTTCAAAAAACGACAAATACATATTGGGCGCGTTAATTGGTGTGGTATTACTGGGTTTCTTGTTTGTAATTGTGAGTATTCGGAAAGAAATCCGGCTGGCAGAGATGAAATCGGAATTTGTGTCGAACGTCTCACACGAAATACGCACTCCTTTAGCATTAATTACTATGTATGCCGAAACACTCCTGCTGAACCGGGTGAGAACCGAAGAAAAGAAAAAAGATTATCTACAGATTATTTTTCATGAAACCAATCGGCTTACCGGAATCGTCAATCATATCTTAAGTTTTTCGAAGATGGAGAAGAACAAACGTGCTTACCATTTCTCCGAATTTGAAATGAATGCATTGGTGAAGGAAGTTTGTGCGAATTTTCAGCCCCATTTCAAAACCAATAATATTGTTTGTAGTTTGAAGCTGAGTAAAAGCAATACAACCTTGCAGGCCGATCAAGAGGCCATTGTTGAATCGCTTATAAACCTGTTGGATAATGCGGTAAAATATAGCAAACCCCACAATAAAAAAATTGAAATACGCACCCGTTGGGATAATGGAGCCTTGGTGGTTGATGTTGAAGATAACGGAATTGGTATTTCGCCCCGGCATCAGAAACAGGTATTTGACAAGTTTTTCAGGGTTACACAAAAGAACCTAGCTCACAAAGCAAAGGGATCAGGATTGGGACTTAATATTGTTCAGCAAATAATGAAACAGCATAACGGCCGGATAAAAGTTAAAAGTACCCCGGGAGAAGGCAGTTGCTTCAGTTTGATTTTTCCCGAAAATAGAAAAAAGAATGGTTAAAATTTTAATTGTAGAGGACGAACCGGCTATGTTGGCCGGATTACGCGACAATCTTGAGTTTGATGGTTACAAGGTTGATACGGCCGAATCGGGTGATGAAGGCCTGAAAAAAATTAATGCCAATGATTTCGATCTTATTTTATTGGATGTAATGTTGCCGGTTATATCCGGGTTCGATATTTTAAAAAAGCTCCGGGCAGGAGGTAATAAAACGCCGGTTATTTTGCTTACGGCCAAAGGCGAAGAGCTTGATAAAGTGCGCGGGCTGGAATTGGGTGCCGATGATTATATCACAAAACCATTTAGTTTGCGGGAATTGCTGGCACGCATAAAAGCCATTTTGCGCCGCATGTCGCCAGAGAATGTTGTAAACTCATCAAATAGAGTGCAAATAGGGCGCTTAACAGTGGCTTTTGAGCAACTGGAAGCTACTGAAAGCGGGCAGCCTGTAAAACTTTCGCACAAAGAGTTTGAGATTTTGCATTATCTCTACCGGCATTGCAACCAGGTTGTTACGCGCGACGAACTACTCGATAATGTTTGGGGAATGGACTACCAGCCCACTTCGCGTACGGTCGATAATTTTATTCTTCGTTTAAGGCAAAAAGTCGATTCCGATTGCTCAACCCATATCCATACCGTTCACGGGGTAGGGTACAAACTTGTTTTATAGAGGGGTAGGCTTCTGGGGGGGGCTTTATGGATTTTAGAACAGTGGTATAATAAGCGTGTGTCTAAATATTGATTCTTAAAAAATGTAACGTTTGAACCTTCGAGGTTTTTAAAACGGAGCCATTCAATATTCGGGTGGGGATAATAAAGAAAGGGACGTTTAATATTGAGAAGTTGTCTCCAATATTTTAGTGCCATCAAGTTTTTTCCTGACGGAGGCCTTCATCTTTACTCCCAACGAATTTTCGGGATTTACGCTTCGCTCTAACTTGACGCAAAGACGAAGCAGAGAATTCAAGGCTGCTTTTTATCTTCACCCTACATTTTCATAAAACCTAAGTTCGGGCGGGTGATTTAACCTCATTAACAGGCTTGTTTTAACGGCATTCGGCTGAATTTGTCCCTCATTTTCTCGTACACTCGAAACTTCCCGCTCTCTCTAAGGTTTTATTTCAATCCCGGGCTTTGATAAAAAAAGGCCGGGGCGTTGATGTAACGTTTGCAATTCTGCTATGTTTTTTTAATGTAGCTAAAGTTCAGGTGTAAATAAAAGAACCAGAGCCAATTGTGAAGTGAACCTTTAAAAAATCTAAGGTTTTTCTGGTGGCTACAAACTGGCGATTCGTCGCTAATTTTTTTTGCCTTGCGTTGATGACTTCTTTATTTTTGGATTCCATTTATATTAGTTTTGATATAAAAGAAGAGTAATTTTCTTTTTCGTGGCTATTTCATGCAGAAATTGTTTGCTTATTTCCCCGGGAGCGGGCATTAGTTTTCCCTCTTCAATACAGAACCTGGAAAAAGCAACCGGGTCGGTAGCAAAATTTCCGCAGGTAAAACCTTCTTTCCCTGTTTTCAGCCCAAGAGATAACAGTTCTTTTGTTATTTTCTTTTTCACCGAGAACAGGCTTGATTTTTGAGGCAGGAATACCAGGAATTCGCGTTGAGTGCAGAGGAAAGGAAGTGGCTCCAGCAGACTACATACTCCCAGTAATACATAAGGAATTAGATAGATTGACAGGCATTTGTCTTCTGCTTTTGAGATGTTTAAACGTCGGTCGAAAAACGAACGTAATCCGTTGTACAGGTAATTTTCTCCGAAAACAGAAACGTTATCACGGCATATCATTTTATAACTGCCTAACAAAAAGTTGTAAAGCGATTTCATTGATAATTCCGGGTAAAATTCTTTTATCTCAAAATGCAGATAATACGGGTATTCTTTAATATGGCGTTCCAGGTAGCCTGTAAAACCTTCCTGCCTTGTTCCGTGTAGAAAATGTTGTGGAAAATGCCGTTTTATTTCCGGATAAAAAAGAACATCTAATATGTGTAACAAATCTTTATCGGTAGCTCCGTGGGGTTGTTCAATTTTTCTTTTCTGTTGTTTTTTATTCATGTTTTTTTGATTTTAGTAGTATAAGTATTGCTACGTTATACCGATTATATTTTATTAAGGAATAAGATGAAACTCGTCTCGATAAATCGGGGAGTGTTTCATTTGATAATAGTTACAGGTATTCTAAAATTTGTCCGGGGTTTATAAGGATAATATAAAAGTCGGTGAATGCTTCTTTTATGGCATAATGATAAGCAGCGTTGTACGACTCAAAACGTTTATCAATTAATATTTTTACCGACCATTTATTTCTAGAGATAAGGTAACTTTTGCCAGGGGCTAATCTTTTTTTGAAAGATTTGCTGGTATAAGTTTTAGGGGCAACAGTCATAATCTGGATAGCGTAGAAATATTTATCTGTATTCAGCGGATTTTTTTCTTTGGCTGTTGCATCTGTCTTTATCTCCAGAGCCTTTTCCTGTATTATTTTGGGGATGGGTTGAGGCTCACTGGCTATTGTTATTTTATTATCTTCCTGTTTTTTAATGAACTTCTTCGAAGACGGGTATTCATAGATATCGTAGTTGCCCTTACGGTCGGATGAGAAATAAAACATCCTGTTTTGAGGCGAGAAGCATATACCACACTCGTTGAATTCACTGTTGACCGGGGTGCCCATATTAATCGGGGTGGTAAAATGCCCGTCTTTTAGGTCGGAATAAAACAGGTCGAAGCCTCCTTGTCCCTTATGCCCGTCGGATGCAAAAAACAGCCGGTTGTTGCTGGCAAAACAGGGCATTGTTTCATTTTGATAAGTATTGACCGGATCTCCCAGATTTTCCGGTTTTTGCCACTTTCCGTTTTTATTTCGGCACATCCACAAATCAATATTCCCTTCTCCGTTGGGCCTGTCGGAACTGAATACCAGTAACTTTCCATCCGGCGAAATTGTTGCACGGCCTGTCGAATATTTTTTGTCGTTATAGGGAAAAGGAGTTAAATTGGCTGTTTCGGAAAGATATACGGGGTTTCCGGTAAATAAATCTTTTTTCCCTGTTTTGTTATTAATGATATTCAGAAGAACAGTTTTTCCGTCCGGGGTGAAATTTACATATACGTATTTTAATCTTTTAACATATTGCTTCCATGCCTTCTTGCCCATATTTTGTAAGGGGGAAAATTGGTGACCCTGTTTTATTGAAAAAATACAGTATTGCTCCCTGTTGAGTTTTTTTACCGTGTAGTATAAGTACCCGTTTTTTACTGCCGGAGCCAGTTCGTGCATGTTTGTATTAAATGTCAGTCTTTTACAGGTGTCCTTTTTCATTGCTATCCCGCTCAAAGCCCCCGGGACAAAGTGATTCGCATTACCGGTATTAATGATAATGATACAGGCGAGTGCGAGTAGCCATTCTTTGAATCTTATAGGTTTCATGTTGTTAATTGTTTATAATTATTAGCCTTCTCTTAACCTTCCGGATATACATCGGGAGAGGAATTGGTTGTAGATTATTTATTTTTATCTATTTCAAATTTTTAAACACTAAGTCATAAAAACACAATATTAGCTTCGAGTTACGATCTGCTGGCTCTGTCCTTTCATCCAACTTCGTGCTCCCGAATTTTTCTCATATCTCTTTTTTCATTTTTTTTCTTGTCTTGTTCTAACAGTCTAGTATTTAAAGTCTATTTTAGCACTTTCAGTACTGCTCCTAAATGCTCTGGGCTTACTATTTTGTACAGTATTTCCCGGTTATCACCTAACAGGTATATGGTTGGAGAGGCAAATACATGATAGTCAAGCACTGGTTTGCTGTCCCAACCTTTGTAGTCAAAATAGCTTATCCATGGGTATTTCTCGGCTGCGGCTTTAAAGTCTTTTGCCGATGTGTCGAGCGAAACATAGACCACTTTCACATCTTTTCGAAGCAATTGAGGATACATGCCTTCTATCTTGCGCATTTGCTTTTCGCAATCGGGGCAGCCGGATTCGCCAAAAATTACCAGTTTGTATTTGCTGTTAATCGACGATAATGACCGGTAGCCTTTCATAAATACCTGTAACCTGTCGTTGTCTTTATTTTTTTGTAGAGCGATTGCCCGGCTAAAATCAATATCGGGTGCTGCGTTGCCTTTTTTCATGGTGTGGTAGCCCTCGAAACGATTGCGGGCATTGCCACTTAACTCTACTTTAGTTTGCTTGAGCATCGAAACACTTAAATGTTCGGCTGCTTTAAACAGGCTGCGTTTCTCGAAAAGTTTAAATAGGTATATGCTTACTTCTTCGAGCCATTCGGGGCGTTTGCTGGCCAGCGTTTCAACAATGTGGTCGCTGGTATGGTTCATTTCAATATATATTGAATCAAGCGGTTGTCCCATATTTTCAAGCATAAAGTAGTACTTGTCCATTACTACCGACATGAGTCCGCTGTGGTAAAAACGCCGATCGCTAAAATCGGTATGCATAAAAAAGTCTATATGAGTGGGGATGCGCTCCTGGTAACGCATTATCGACACCGGAATGTCGCGCACCAAGCTAACCAACGGCAAGTACCAACACAAATAGCTGTCCGATGGCTGAGATTTAATATATTTATCGCGTTCGTTTTCAAGTAGGTGTATTTGCTTTATTATCAATTTATTCTGCTTTTGTTGTTGTAAATAAGGCACGTTTTGGTAAACCTGTTTTAGGTAGCGCCATCCCGACAAAGCTTTTTCGCGTGCTAATTGCTGACTGTAGTAAGTGTAAAGTGCATTTGTTTCTGAATTGTTATGGCAACTCAAACTATCAATATTCTGAATATCTGTTCCTTTTATGGTGAAAGTTGTTGCTTTATTGAGCAGAACTTCAATACCTCCGGCTTTATCTATTTGCAGAAAACCAACTCCATTGTAATCTTTGGGATAGTCGAAACTGAAATTTCCGATACTGTCGGCGGTGGTAGTTGCTGCTTGTTCTTTTTTGAATCCTTTATAAATAAACAGACTTATTTTTTTGTTGTTATAAGCCTTAAAACAACCATTGATTTTGGGTTGAGCAGAAATTTGAACTGTCAATAACAATACCGCAATAAACAGGGCTGCTTTTAACCCCCTTTTTCTGTCCTTTTTTAATACTGATATATTCATAATTATTAGTCCTTTCCGAACCTCCCCTTCGGGGGAGGAATCGGTTTTGTATTATTTGTTTTTAATCTTCTTCAATGTTAAGAAACCCCTAAATCCCCTAAAGGGGACTTTTTTACGGTGCAACTCAATGTTGTGCTGTGAATTGTTGTTAAATTCTTTATACTGACTTCTTTTTTTCTCATTTCTCTCTTCTTTTTCTCCTGCCTACTGCAACTGCCAACTGCCACTTTCTTCCTGTCTTGTGTCTAACAGTCTAAATATCTTGTGTCTATCCTTCACCTCTCTGTCTGTTGACATCTCCCCTCGGGAGGGGAGAACCGTTACTTGGAGCGTTTCTGGTTCTCCCCCCTCGGGGGAGTTAGAGGGGGCTTTTTTTTCCGGCGCATAGGGCGTTTGCGTTTCAAACTGCCTTTGTGGATGCGCCGAGTTGTTGTTGCGCTTTTAATCCCCGGGTTGCACTTGTTCCTCGTTTACCTGGGGCTGCCAAAATGTCGCTCCTGCGGAGCTTTTGACAGTGGTTTTGTTGTTGCTATCGTAGCTATTTTGCAGTGTCTCCATTTCCCCTCATTGCAAATCGAGGAGGGGTGTCCCGATGTAATCGAGGACGGGGTGGTGCAATTTGTTACCTGCCTTTTTTACCCCTAATCCCAAAGGGGACTTTTCGTAACTCCGATTAACTCTATCTCTATAAGAGTTCCAACCTTTTCATATTCATCTTTACTTCATTTATTGTTTACTTTTCTTTATTACCACAGTTCTAAAAGTCCCCTTTAGGGGATTAGGGGTGTATCTTTCTTCCGGCGCATAGGGCATTTGCGTTTCAAACTGCCTTTGTGGATGCGCCGAGTTGTTGGTTGCTTCTTTATCCCCGGGCTGCACTCGTACCTCGTTTACCCGGGGCTACCAATATGTCGCCCCTATGGGGCTCGTGTTGCATTATCCTGCCACTAGAAACTGCTACTTTCTTCTCATTTCTCTCTCTTCTTTTTCCTGTCTAGTGCCTAATAGTCTAAATATCTTGCATCTATTCCTATTCATCTTTTATGCAACGTACAGGAAAACCGTGTGCTCTAAAATCGACATTCATGCGAGCAAGACTGTTAGTAAAGTACAATGTGTTAACAACTCGAACATCGTTACTATTAATCGTACTACTCCAACAATAGCCACAGGTTCCTTGATTACTAATTCCGCCTTTTTCGCGTTCTCTATAGCCAGACAGAGGAAATTTAAACAAACTATATGCGGCATCTGCATCGTTTCCATTACTATTAATAATCGCATACTCAGTATTCAACTCTGTATATGTAGGAACATGATACCCAGTAGGACAAGGATTATTAGCTCCAACAGAAGAACCATTCCACCATAAACTACCATCGCTTTCTTGTGTGCTTAGCCAATCGTATGGAGAAGTTGTACTATTAATAATGAAATTTGAATGACCTGGCGCTGTTGTTGTACTAAGTGTACTGGTTGTATCGTTAACTGCTGTTCCTGAGGTACTGCTTGTCCATGTAATAAGTTCGTGTCCATCGGGAGCACGACACCATTGGAATAGAGAACCGTAGGCGTTGTAGTCGGTGCTGCTGGTGGCTGCTTGCGTGGCTCCAAGGTTACGATCCATCCAGATACGTCCGCTAGAGCTAACTAAATCAACAACTTCGGTGCCATCGTAAGCTAGTTCGCTTACTTTTTGCCAAGTGCTTAGTATTTCTTTTCCTTTTACTCCGTTTGAGGCTACCGGTGTTACGCCTAATGCTAGGTAGTCTTCGTTTACTACCGGCGAAGCAATGGTATAACTTGCCGAGGTAGCTCCGCTAATTACCGAAATATCGCTTCCCGAAGCATCGTTGGCATAATACCATTGGTAGGTTGATGTACCTTCTGTTGAGCTTGTTGATGCATCGGCAGTGTAAGTATATGTGCCGGTTACGGTACTATCGACATATACATTTCCATTAATACTTACACTTGTTGCTGATGGGCGGTCGTTATCGGTAATTTGGTCTTTTATGCAACGGATGGAGAAGCCGTAGGCCCGGCGGCTGCTGTACATGTGAGCATCGCTACTGTTGAAATACAGGCGGTAGGCGTTGCTACTGTTAACCGTACTACTCCAATAGAGGCCGTTGCTACCAGTGTAGTAGAGCGAACCATAACTGTAGCTGCGATACCCCGCCATGGGCAGCTTAAGCAAACTATAGGCAGCATCTGCATCGTTCCCATTATTCGACATTATTGTTTCTTCTGTACTCCATTCTGTATAAGTAGGTACATGATAATCGTCAGGGCAAGGATTATTTATCCCCGGTGATGAGCCATTCCACCAAATATTTCCACTTGTAAGTTGTGTGCTTAGCCAATCGTCAGGCGAACTGGTGTTAACAATAAACTTTGAATGACTAGGAGTAATGGTTGTACTAAGGGTACTGGTAGTGTCATTAACGGCTGTACCTGTTGTGCTGCTTGTCCAGTTTATAAGCTGGTGTCCATCGGCAGCTCGGCACCATTGGAACAGACTGCCGTAAGCGTTATAGTCGGTCGCGCTATCGGCTAATTGCGAAGCTCCGAGGTTGCGATCCATCCATACTTGTCCGCTGGGACTGTACATTTTTACTGCCAGCGTACCATCGGAGGCTGTGTCGACAGGAGCAGTTACTTTTGTCCAGTTGCTAAATGTTTTTTTGCCGGTGTAGCTTTTGCTGTTTTTGGGCGTTACGCAAAAAGCGAGGTATTGTCCTACAGCTAAATCAACGGTGTACGAAAGTTCTGTTGCGCCGGAAATAGCTGTGCTGTCGGTACCAATGCTATCGCTTGCCTGATACCATTGGTAGGTAGAGCCACTTTCGGGCGAGGCAAAAGCATCGTCGGGAATAAAAATGTAAGTTCCGGTAACTTTGCCGGTGGCTACTACATCGGTAGTTATAGCTACTTGCTTTGCTGCGGGAATTATCGTGCCAACACGACAAGGAATCCACTCTGTGCCGCTATAGCGGTAAGCGCAGCTGTCGGAACTGTTAATGTAAATCGCTCCTGCCGAAACGTTTTCGGGTGCATTGGTTAGCACAGGAAAATACGGCAAGTTGTCTTTGGTATGAAACCGCTCTGTATTTTGTGCTGCTGCCGACAAACTACACAAAAAAATTAGTAGATATGTTGTTATTCGTTTCATAATTAGCCCCCACCGAACCTTCCCCTTGGGGGAGGAATCGGTTTTGTATTATTCGTTTTTAATCTTCTTCAATGTTAAGAAATCCCTAAATCCCCTAAAGGGGACTTTTTTACGGTGCAACTCAATGTCGCGCTGTGAATTTTCATTAAACTCGTATTTCTTTTTTTTGTCTACTGCGACTGCCAACTGCCATTCTCTTCCAGTCTTCTGTCTAACAGTCTAATGTCTTGTGTCTATCCTTCACCTCTCTGTCTGTCGACATCTCCCCTCAGGTGGGGAGAACCGCTACTTTGAGCGTTCCTCATCCTCCCCTTTGGGAGAGTTAGAGGGGGCTTCCCTTTTTTCGGCGCATAGGGCGTTTGCGTTTCAAACTGCCTTTGTGAATGCGCCGAGTTGTTGGTTGCTTCTTTATCCCCGGGCTGCACTCGTTCCTCGTTTACCCGGGGCTACCAAAATGTCGCCCCTCTGGGGCTTTGTACAGTGGTTTCTTTGTTGCTATCGTAGCTATTTTGCAGTGTCCCCATTTCCCCTTATTGCAGAGCGAGGAGGGGGGGCGATGTAATCGAGGACGGGGTGGTGCAATTTGCTACCTGCCTTTTTTACCCCTAATCCCAAAGGGGACTTTTCGTAACTCCGATTAACTCTATCTCTATAAGAGTTCCAACCTTTTCATATTCATCTTTACTTCATTTATTGTTTACTTTTCTTTATTACCACAGTTCTAAAAGTCCCCTTTAGGGGATTAGGGGTGTATCTTTCTTCCGGCGCATAGGGCGTTTGCGTTTCAAACTACCTTTTGTGGATGCGCCGGGTTGTTGGTGTGCTCTTAATCCCCGGGCTGCACTCGTTCCTCGTTTACCCGGGGCTACCAAAATGTCGCCCCTATGGGGCTTGTGTTGCATTCGACTGCAAACTACCACTAAACATTGCCACTTTCTTTTCACCACCTCCTCCGCTTCGAGGGTACTCCTCCTCGTTAAGGAGGAGAAAGGGGCAGTGGTTAATTGCTGCTTCCTATCATATTTCAAACTTCCCCTGTTCTCCCCCTTGGGGGAGTTAGAGGGGGCTTTTTATTCATCCTTTATGCAACGCAGAGAAAAGCCGTAGGCCCGGTAGACGGCGCTTATTTTAGCATTGCTACTGGTGAAATCCAGGAAGTAGGCGCTGCTATTGTAAACCGTACTACTCCAATAGTAGCCGTTGCTACCAGTAGTAGTAGTGTAGAGCAAACCACTACTGAAGAGGCGATACCCTGCCATGGGCAGCTTTAGCAAACTATACGCAGCATCTGCATCATTCCCATTATTCGACATTATTGTTTCTTCTGTACTCCACTCTGTTTTTGTTGGCACATGATAACCAGTAGGACAAGGATTATTAGCTCCAACAGATGAACCATCCCACCATAAACTACCATCGCTTTCTTGTGTGCTTAACCAATCGTAAGGAGAACTGGTTGATATAATAAACTTAGAATGACTTGGAGCTGTTGTTGAGCTAAGCGTACTGGTTGTGCCATTAACAGCTGTTCCTGAGGTGCTGCTTGTCCATGTAATAAGTTGGTGACCATCGGCAGCGCGGCACCATTGGAATAGAGAACCGTAGGCGTTATAGTCGGTTAGACTGTCGGCTGCTTGCGAAGCTCCTAGATTACGATCCATCCATATTCGTCCGCTAGTGCTTGTCATATCTACGACTTTGGTGCCATCGGGTGCAGCGTTGGTAGCTGCTAATTCGACCCAACTACTTAGTACTTCTTTGCCTTTTACTCCGTTTGAGGCTACTGGTGTTACGCCTAATGCAATATAATCGCCGGCAACAACCGGTGATGCAATGGTGTCTGTTATAGATGTTGCATCGCTAATAATTGTTCTTTCGGTACCTGATGCATCAGAAGCATAATACCATTGATAAGTTGATGTGCCTTCGGCTGATCCTGTTGATGCATCGGCAATATAAGTGTAGGTACCTGTTAGTAAGCTACCTACAATTGTATCTGTTCCGCTAAAATTTACATCTGTTGCTGATGGACGATCGTTATCGGTAATTTGGTCTTTTATGCAACGGATGGAAAAGCCGTTTGCCCGAGGGTGGTAGTTCGTGTATGCATTGCTGCTGCGTAAGTGCAGGGAACGTGCGTGGCTGTCACCTACCGAACTACTCCAATAGTATCCATAGCTGCCGGTATTATTAAGCGAGCCATTACTGTGGCTGCGCCATCCTGTCACCGGTAGACGCAGCAAGCTATATGCAGCATCTGCATTGTTGCCATTATCTGATATTATTTTTTCTTCGTTATACCATTCTGTATAAGTTGGTACATGATAACTCGTAGGACAAGGATTATTTATTCCAGGCGAAGAACCATTCCACCATGGATTTCCATTAGAGAGTTGTGTGCTTAGCCAATCGTAGGGAGAACTACTATTTGTTGTTATGAACATCGAATGACGAGGAGATATTGTTGTACTAAGCGTGCTTGTTGTATCGTTAACAGCAGTGCCTGTTGTGTCGTTTGTCCAGTTAATAAGCTGGTGCCCATCGGCAGCGCGGCACCATTGAAAGAGACTACCGTAAGCGTTATAGTCGGTTAGACTGTCGGCGGCTTGCGAAGCACCCAGGTTACGATCCATCCAGATACGTCCGCTAGTACTTGCCATGTCTTCTACTTCGGTGCCATCGGGAGCGGTATCGGTGGCTGCTACTTTTTCCCAGTTGCTGATTATTTCGTTACCGGTGGTATTTCCTGTGCTTATTGGGGTTACTCCAAAGGCAATGTAAACTTCGCCAACATTAACATCGTAGGTGCTTTCTGTTGCTCCGGAGATAGCTGTTTTGTTAGTGCCTAAATTATCGATAGCCCAATACCATTGGTAGGTCGAGGTGCCTTCGGAGGCGGTTTGGTAATTGTCTGGCACGTAGTTGTAATCGCCGGGAACAATGCTACTTGTTGTGGCATCGGTGGTTATTGTTACTTTATTTGCCGAAGGCTTTAACGAACCGGTACTAAAAGTTACCCATTTTTTGCCGTTGTAACGGTAAAGTGTTTTGTCGGTGCTGTTAATATAAATTCCCCCGGTTGAATCTACCGACGGGGCACTGTCGAGCACCGGGAAATAGGGGATTCCATCCGAGGTATAGAATTTATTTTGTGCATGACAGAGCAATACCGTTAGACAGCATATTGTTGTTAATAGGTATGTTATTGTTTGTTTCATAATTAGCTCCTACCTAACCTCCCCGAAGGGGGAGGTATTGGTTTTGTATTATTTGTTTTTATTCATTTCTATGTTTAAACCCCTAAATCCCCTAAAGGGGACTTTTCGTAACTCCGATTAACTCTATCTCTATAAGAGTTCCAACCTTTTCATATTCATCTTTACTTCATTTATTGTTTGCTTTTCTTTATTACCACTGTTCTAAAAGTCCCCTTTAGGGGATTAGGGGTGTATTTCCCAGCCCCCCTCTGTCTGTCGACATCTCCCCTCATGAGGGGAGAACCGTTACCTGGTGCGTTCCTCGTTCTCCCCCTTGGGGGATTTAGAGGGGGCTTCCTCTTCCGGCGCATAGGGCGTTTGCGTTTCAAACTGCCTTTGTGGATGCGCCGAGTTGTTGGTTGCTTCTTTACCCCGGGCTGCACTCGTACCTCGTTTCCCCGGGGCTACCAAAATGTCGCCCCTCTGGGGCTTTGTACAGTGGTTTCTTTGTTGCTATCGTAGCTATTTTGCAGTGTCCCTATTTCCCCTCATTGCAAAGTGAGGAGGGGTGTCCCGATGTAATCGAGGACGGGGTGGTGCATTTTGCTACCTGCCTTTTTTACCCCTAATCCTAAAGGGGACTTTTCGTAACTCCGATTAACTCTATCTCTATAAGAGTTCCAACCTTTTCATATTCATCTTTACTTCATTTATTGTTTGCTTTTCTTTATTACCACTGTTCTAAAAGTCCCCTTTAGGGGATTAGGGGTGTATTTCCCAGCCCCCCTCTGTCTGTCGACATCTCCCCTCATGAGGGGAGAATCTCTACCTGGTGCGTTCCTCATCCTCCCCCTTGGGGGAGTTAGAGGGGGCTTCCTTCTTCCGGCGCATAGGGCGTTTGCGTTTCAAGCTGCCTTTGTGAATGCGCCGAGTTGTTGTTGCGCTTTTAATCCCCGGGCTGCACTCGTACCTCGTTTACTCGGGGCTACCAATATGTCGCCCCTACGGGGCTTGTGTTGCATTCGACTGCCACTAAAAACTGTTACTTTCCGTTCACTTCTCATTTCTCTTCTCTCTTTTCTTTTTCCTGCCTACTGCGACTGCCAACTGCCACTTTCTTCCTGTCTTATGTCTAACGTCTAATATCTTGTGTCTATTCTTATTCATCTTTTATGCAACGCACGCAAAAGCCGTTCGCTCGGTCGTAGCTATACATGTGAACATTACTACTGTTGAAGCGCAGACTACGATCATCGCTACCATTTACCGTACTACTCCAATAGATGCCATCGCTATCGGTAAGGCTAAGCAAGCCATATCTGTGGGTGCGATATCCTGCTATAGGCAGTTTCAGCAAAGCGTAAGCACCTGTTGCATTTTCACCTCCTGTAGCTGCAAAAAGGTCAATTTCAGTTTGCCACTCTGTTTCTGTTGGCACATGATATCCTGTAGGACAAGGATTATTAGCTCCAACAGAAGAACCATCCCACCATAAACTACCATCGCTTTGTTGTGTGCTTAGCCAATCGTATGGAGAATTGCTGTTTATTATAAATTTTGAATGACTTGGAGACGTTGTTGTGCTTAGCGTGCTGGTGGTATCGTTAACCGGTGTTCCCGAGGTACTGCTTTTCCAGTTAATAAGCTGGTGTCCATCGGCAGCTCTACACCACTGAAATAGGCTTCCATAAGCGTTGTAGTCAGTCAGACTATCGGCTGCTTGTGATGCTCCGAGGTTTCTATCCATCCATGTACGTCCACTAGTAGAAACCAGTTCAACTACTTTTGTTCCATCGGGAGCATAAAGTCCGCATCCGGGAATCCATGAATTGCCATCGTACCAATAAATTGTATTATCAGATTTGTTCATATAAACAGCTCCTGCAGAGTCGACTGTTGGTACAGTATCCAGCAACGGGATATAGGGAATCCCATCGTTGGTATGAAATTTCGTTTGTGCTTTTACCTGTAGCATCAATAGTATGCATGTAATAATTAATATGTATGTTATTATTTGTTTCATATTTAGTCTCCACCTAGCCTCCACCAAGGGGGAGGAATTGGTTATTGATTATTTGTTTAAACACATAGATTTGTTTTGTGTCTAATTGTCTAATATCTTGTATCTATTCTTTTACCCCTCTGTCTGTCGACATCTCCCCTCCAGAGGGTAGACCTGCTATATTGAGCGTTTCTTATTCTCATTTGTCGATTTCTTAATCCTGACAGGTTTCAAAAACCTGTCAGGATTAAATAACAACTGCCGATTTTTTCGGCGCATAGGGCGTTTGCGTTTCAAACTGCCTTTGTGGATGCGCCGAGTTGTTGGTGTGCTTTTAATCCCCGGGCTGCACTCGTACCTCGTTTACCCGGGGCTATCAATATGTCGCCCCTATGGGGCTTTGGACAGTAGCTTCTGTCGCTATCGTAGCTATTTTGCAGTGTTCCCATTTCCCCTCATTGCAAAGCGAGGAGGGGTGTCCCGATGTTATCTGGGACAGGGTGGTGCAATTGGCTACCTGCCTTTTTTACCCCTAATCCCAAAGGGGACTTTTCGTAACTCCGATTAACTCTATCTCTATAAGAGTTCCAACCTTTTCATATTCATCTTTACTTCATTTATTGTTTACTTTTCTTTATTACCACTGTTCTAAAAGTCCCCTTTAGGGGATTAGGGGTGTATCTTTCTTCCGGCGCATAGAGCGTTTGCTTTTCAAACTGCCTTTGTGGATGCTCCGAGTTGTTGTTGCGCTTTTAATCCCCGGGCTGCACTCGTTCCTCGTTTCCCCGGGGCTACCAAAATGTCGCCCCTATGGGGCTTGTGTTACCTTCTATTGCCAATTGCCATAGTTACTGCTACTTTCTTCTCACTCCTCATCTCTCATCTCTCTCTTCTTTCTCCTGCTTACTGCGACTGCCAACTGCCACTTTCTTCCTGTTTTGTGTCTAGAAATTTAGCATCTAAGTATCTTTTTTACTCGCTCTCTAGTTTTTTTAAGCGTTGCTCAATTTTGTCGAACTTATTATTTATATTTTCGATTTGTACCTGTTGCTCTTTTATGGCCTGTAATAATACTGCAGTTAATTGCGGATAATTCACTGTCAGGTAGCCATCGGCACTTTGGGCAACCAGTTGAGGATAGGCGGCCTGTAATTCCTGGGCAATCACCCCTACCTGTGCCCCCGATGCGTATTTTTTCTGGTCTCTAAACTCGTAGCTTACTCCCCTTAGTTTCTCCAGCTTTTTTAGCACCTTGGTTAAGGTTTCAATATTGGTTTTTAAACGTTTGTCGGACGATGTTTGCAAATCTTTCACCCATATTGTCCCGTCAATCTCGGTGTCGCCTTCTACCATTAGTGCTCCGCCATCCATCGTAATTTTATCGACCGTAGGGTTGCCTATTTTCAGGTTATTCGCAACGATGGTTACGGCCGATGTATCGGAAGAGCCAATGGTAGTGCTATCCGAGGCACCGCCAATATCCAGGGTGGTTGCTCCTGAGTTAAACAAACTGGCATTTGTTGCCGAGGTAATAACAGCACCACTGTCGGTAACAATGTTTCCGGAAACAGCAAGCGTATCAACTATTACATTAACTGTATGGGTGGAACCATTATTGATGGTTGCCCCGTTTTCGAATATAATTTTATTACCAATTAGCAGACTGTCGTTTACCGTTACCTTGTTGTTGTCAATGGTAAGTTCTCCGGATTCTTTCCATTTTAGTCCATTCCAAAACAGCGTATTCCCTTCCTGTGTTCCTGAATCCAAACTTGCAGGAAGTATCCCTACCCAGTTCGCAGTATCTGTTAACGGATTATCATCGGACGCAATGGTGCTTTCGGTCTTGGCAATAACCAGGGTATTATTGTATAAGAACAAATCTCCGGTATAAAAAGACAGTCCATCGGCCCATCCGCGTACAATTTTAACTTTCTCCCAGTTTGCACCGTTCCACTGGAAGCAGGCATGGTCGTTGTTTTGCCATACCAACATGTTTTTGGTTCTTAGTTCCGATGCAATATCTGTTGTATCGCTTACCTGATGAAACCCTCCTTTAACATTATTCTGACAAACCACGGGGATGGCATCCTGTAATGGTTTTATCGTTTTTGTTACAATTGTGTTTTGTGCCAAGGATGTTATTCCATAGCACAATACGATTAGCAACAGAAAACTTTTCTTTTTTATTCTTATAATGTTTGGTCTCATTTATTTAAAATTATTGTCTTCTGTCGTTTTTAATTTTTATCAAATTGCATTTTGCCCGGGCACTGTTTTTTATCGAACAATCAGGTTCAGAGTTGACGAAGATGCCCCGGTAATAAAATCGTTATCGGCAATCCATACCTGGTATGAAATGTCATCGATAGTGCGTTTGCGCATAACCCAGCAATCCTGTAGTTGATAGTAGTTGGTACCATTGTAAATGTAAAAAGAGGGGGCGTTCCAGGTGGCAGGGATTGCTACTACAGGAACATTCCCCGAAGTCCAGCTACTTAAGTCGAAACTTACCTGTGTACCGGTTCCGTCGGCACCAATCGAAGGCATTGCCGAAAGTTTAGTCTGACCGGACACAGCTGCAGATGTTGTTGCCCCGGAGTAATATCCATTGGTAAACGAAACACTACTGCTGCTTATATCATCGGTATAAGCATTCGAGACAGCGTAGCTGGTAAAGTAAACATAGCCGTTTGATGAGCCGGCGTTTGAACTTCCACTAAACGAGAACCACGAATCATCTTCGTCTTCATTAGCCGTTCCGTCTCCATCCATATCTTCAACATAAATAAAAGCTTCGGGAACAGAAAGGTCGTTGCTTTTTACCAGCACAACTGTTCCTGTAGATAATGCGGTGGTATCGGTTGATGAGGAAAGCAACGAGTCTCTCATGTCTATATCCTTAACAATAACAACGTCGCCAACGCGTTCCCATTCGTTTTTGTTGGGCAGATTATCGGTGTCGCTCCAGCTTTTTAATCGGTAAGTTGCGCTTTCTCCGGTTATTGTAACCAGCATGCCTTTTTTTACCTGTGCTTTTTGCAGATTACTATTTAACTCGGTCCACGATGCATAAGAATGTAGTCCTCCTTCAACCTGGTTCCCGTCAACAACTGCTTCGTTGATCCAGCTTAGTACTTCAATTTTTTTCGAAACCTTTGTTGTTTGTGCATTCGCTCCTGTTATCAGGAAAACAAGGATTCCTATTAGTAACGTAATTTTTTTCATCTTTTAATTTTTTTTGTTGATTATTTGTAAGTATATTTTTCTGTTTAGTTAACTTCAACCGATAGCCCTGATGTTAGTTCTACATCGGTTTGCCATACCTGGTAACTGTTCCCGTTTATTTTTAGAATTTTTGTCGGGATAAAAACATTGAATGTTTCGTTGCCTTCAACGCTTAACAAAGGATTGCGCCACGAGACTGGTACTGCTACAGTAAAATATCCGTCGCCTGCCAGCGATAAGTCAAATTTCCCGGAATAGATGCCACTTTTAACAGCAGTAGCAGTTAACCCAGTAATGGCCGATTCGTCAGGGGTAGTAGTCGAAAGCAGTCCGTAGTAAGTCGTAATATCGGCCGTATCTTTTTCTGCAACATCGTTTGAGTTGGTAAGTCGTATCCAGTAACCTCCGGCAAGAGATGTTGTTGAAGGAGCTCCGCCATTGCTGTTTAGTTCTGCATTAGGGTTATAGAAATAATAAAAACCCGGAGTAACATAGGTAGTGTCTGTTATTCCGTTGGTTTCGTCTTTTTGCGTATAACCTGTTCCTACATTGAATATAATCATGCCTGAAAATGCAGAAGGGAAATTGATGCCATCTAATTCTGAAACTTTAAAAGAAAATGCAGTTAAATCAGTACGAGGAAAAAGTAATCCTTTCCCTGATGTTGCAGATGATACAGAGATGTCAAAATTAGAAGAAGCATCAAGAAATGGATTCTGATTAAAAATATTATTAGTAACTTCAGCATTGGAGTATACTTGCGCAAATGCTTTTTGTGAAATATTTACAATACAAATAATAAATATTATCTTAAATATTGTATTTTTTTGTTTCATCTGTCTAAATTTTTGTATTGCCCACTTGTTATGTGAGATAAAATAACAGTCATGCTCCTGTGTACCTCAGTTATTATCTCAGCCATGGGCTGTTTCATCTGTCTAAATTTTTGTATTGCCCATTTGTTATGTGAGATAAAATAACAGTCATGCTCCTGTATACCTCAGTTATTATCTCAGCCATGGGCTGTTTCATCTGTCTAAATTTTTGTATTGCCCATTTGTTATGTGAGATAACAATAACAGTCATGCTCCTGTATACCTCAGTTATTATCTTAGCCATGGGCTGTTTCATTGTAAATAAAAATTAAAGTCCTGCCAATACATACCAATTAGAACCATCAGATATTAACATTTGAGCTCTGCTTGCAAGTACAGTAGAATTGTTTACTGGGACATATGTTGAATATTGAATTGTTCCAGAAGAACCTTGTACTGCACTATTGTTGCGAACACAAAGAATTCGCCCGGGATATGAAGAAGGATTAGGTAAGTTAATACTCGAACCTCCTGCAATTGTTAATATTAACATAAAATCGCTATCTGTAATTGTATAAGAAGCATCTGTTACTTCTGTTACATGGGCATATACAGCTCCTGTTGCTTTAAAAGTTCCATCGGCAATTAGTTTACCTGTTCCGGTGGTAAATGTCATGTCTTTATCGTCCTGATCGATGGTGGTTGCTGCGGTTAACGTTCCTCCTAATTTTATGGTAGCGCTTGATTCCGTAAGTCCATTTGCCGCAGAAACCCCGCTTACGCTTGATGCATTTGCCCATGTGGGGACTCCCGAGGCAAGTGTTAATACCTGCCCGTCTGATCCTTTGCTCAGCATGGTCGTTTGTCCTGCCGCTGTTTGGTAGGGGAGGGAGCCGGCAGTTCCGCTTGCCAAGTTGGTCGCGGTGGTTGCCGTCCCCTTAAATGAGGTTGCGGTAACCGATGTAAGCCCTGTTATTGTTGAAGGCAATGACAAAGTAACAGTACCTGAACTTGTTGTTGCAGTAATTTGGTTGCTTGTTCCTTTTATGGAACTGATTCCCCCGGTAGCATCTTCCCATCCGGGGATTCCTGATGATAGGGTCAGTACTTGTCCGTCGGTTCCTTTTGTTAACATTTGTGTTGTTCCTGAAGCTGATTGGTAAGGAATAGATCCGGCAGATCCGCTGGCCAGGTTGGTTGCCGTGGTGGCAGTAGTTGCTTTGGTGGCCGTACCGTTAAAAGAAGTTGCCGTAACCGATGTTAATCCTGTAATTGTTGAGGGTAAAGATAGTTGAACAGCCCCTGTTGTTGGTGTCGCGGTTATTTGATTTGTTGTTCCGGTAACCGAACTTACCCCGCTACTGCCTGTTCCTCCGGTTGCATCTGCCCATGTAGGGAGGCCCGAAGCAAGTGTAAGTACCTGCCCGTCGGTTCCTTTTTCTAACATGGTTGTTTGTCCGGATCCTGCCTGGTAGGGAATAGAACCTGAAGAGCCCCCTGTAAGAAAAACCGCAGTATTTGCAGTAAGTGCGTTTGTGGCTAAAGTTGCAGTAGTTGCTGTTTCTGCATTGCCTAAAAAAATATTAGCTTTAATTGCTTTTAATCCTTTTATTGTATCGGGTAGCGACAGGGTAATTGTTCCCGAGGTTGTATCGGTAACTGTATTAATTTGTTGTTTTGTTCCTTTTATTGATCGAATCGTGTCAATGTTATCGCTCCATGCCGGTACGCCTGCATTAAGGGTCAGTATCTGTCCTTCGGTTCCTTTGGCCAGCATAGCAGTTTGACCTGCTGTTGTTTGGTACGGAATAGCTCCTGCTGTTCCATAGGCCAGATTTACCGACGAAGTAGCGATTGTTGCGGTGGTAGCTGTAGTGGCATTTCCTAAAAAATTAGTGGCTTTGACAGACGTTAAGCCGGAAATTGTGTCGGATAGCGACAGGGTAACTACTCCTGTGTTGGTATCTGTGTGTGTGGTAATTTGCTGGTTGGTTCCTTCTACGGTTTTTATCATTCCCGAAGCATCAGACCAAGCCGGAAGTCCTGAGTTGAGAGTAAGCACCTGTCCGTTTTGTCCTTTTTCGAGCATCGTTGTTTGTCCTGTTGCTGTTTGGTAGGGAATAGCCCCGGCAGCTCCATTGCTAAGATTTATTGCGTTTGTTGCAATCGCTGCGGTATTGGCTGTAGACGCAGTAACTGCAGTAGTAGCCGTGGTTGCATTTCCTATAAAGTTTGTGGCAGTAACCGATTTGAGTCCTGTAATTGTATCGGCTAATGCCAGTGTAGTTATTGAGGCATCGTCGGTACTCGTAATAATCTGATTTGTTGTTCCTTTTACTGTCCCTGTGCCGGATCCTGTCGGCAGGTCAACATAAGAGCTTGTTCCTCCATTGGAAGAAAGAGACAGTCGCTTTCCGCTAATTGACAGTTGTTGGTTGTCGGTGAAAACAGCTTCTGCCGGAACGGCTGTTGCTACTGTCAGATTATTAACGGTTTGAGCATTGTCAACCACTCCGTTTTCATCTTTGTCGTAGGTTGATTTTTGCATATCTCCACCTGTTATTTCCTGCCATTTGTTTGAGATATAGATATACAAAAGGTTTTCGGAAGTATTAAAAAATAGATCCCCTTCTTTTATTCCCGATGTAGGAACCTCGGTACCATAGCTTGTTTGAACGCCGGCAAAAGCCTGCCATTCAGAATCAGCATAATAATAAAAGTTATTTTTGTCGGTATCAAAAACAAGCAGCCCAACAGCCGGAGAGCTAATGGCTTTTCTTTCACTACTGGTTAGTCGGGGGATTAATAATCCCTTACTATCGGAAACTAATTCCAGTATAGCGCTTTTATCCGCATCATTGTTGCCTTTCCCAATGCTTACTCCACCATCGTCTTGAGCAAATAGTGGGATTTGTATTCCTATCAGAATGGTTAAAATAAAAAAGTAGCGCTTTTTCATGTAAGTGTATTTTGTTTTAAGTTTTTATTAAAGTTGTTTATTTCCAGGGTGATAATATATTGTATTCATTAGTATATAAAAGAGGCGATATTCTTCGGAATATGTGTTCCTGACCATAAATCCAGTATTTTTTTAGTTTTATCTTTTTCCGGTATCGTATAAGATAAGCGTATCCCGTGTGAATTAAACTGGTTTAGTCCTTCTCCTATTCCCAGTTCAAAAGTGTAACCTATTTTTAGCGTTGGAATAACTTTCATATCCAACGAAAAAGTTTGTGCCTGTTTTAGCCTGTGGCTTGTTCCAATCCATATTTTTTTGTGTATTAAAAAGTTAATTGAAAAGTCATAAATTACCGGAATTTTGTATTGGTTTGTAATTGTTCCGTTTTCCGATTTTATGCCTTTTTCATTGTAATACTTAATGAGAATTTCGGGTCGCATATAAATCCATGGAGATACGGGAAATACTGTTCCGCAGGAGAAATCAAGTCCGGGAAAGTATTTTGAGTTATTGCTGTGGATACAGGTTGTCATTGTACTCAAACTAAAATACCATTGATGAAGCAATAAAAGCATGCCAACAGAGGCTGCCGGATAAATGGTATTTAAATCGGCATCGTTGAGCAGAAGACTCAAATCTTCGTCCGGGTAACTTTCTATTTTTTTCGAATTAAAAGAGCTTTGATAAAAGCCTACCCCAAATCCTACGGACAGGAAGTTCGAGAGTGAAAGGCGAATTTTATGGCATAATCCGGCTTTTAGTTCAGTAGTTGTTCGTAATCCTATATCCTCATAAATAGCTCCAACATTTATTCCTAATTTAGAATTGGAAAGTGGCAGGTAAATGTTGGAAACATAGCTTTTGGGGCTATAGTTAAACTTACTTCCCCACTGTACCCTGTTGTATACCGAAACCGAGATGTTACCTTTAAATGCATTATAGGCAGGATTCAGAAACTCTTGTTGCATAATGCCCTGTGTGTGCATTGCTACGTCCTGGGAGTATCCTTTTACTCCAACAATGCAAAATAAAAGTATCCGGATAATTTGTTTTGGTAATTTTTTTTTCACAAATAAATTATAAGTGTTAATAAATCCGGAAAGATTAATATTCCAGTATTTCAATAATATCTTGTTTTTGTATCTTTTCTCCTTTAGCTGTTTCCAGCTTTAGTACATAAAAATATGTTCCTCTGCGGAAGTTTTTGGCATTAAAATCATTGGCATAATTGTGGCTTTCGTATACTTTGTTTCCAAATCGGTTAAATACCAAAAGAGAGGCTTTGCTGTATTCTTCCAGCCCTGGCACTTCAAACGTACTTCTACCAGTTCCGTTTTTAGGTAAGAAGTTTACCAGTCCCGGAATTTCGTCTTCTTCTTCATTGTTTTTATTTTCAATAGTGCTAATGGCAAATAAGCCCGCCTGATAATCCGTTTTCGATGTGAGATAATTCGATGATGTGTCTTTAAACGAATTGTAGTCCAGCATGAAATCAGGTGACGCATCATCCGGATTAGAAGTATAAAACAAATTATACAAGCTGTCCATTAAGCCGGAAGTTGTATATAGCGATAAGCAGGGCTGAAAGGTGAGTTCATTGTCGTCAGAACTAATTTTCCATGCACCTGTTTCTTCGAGCGATACGTTGTTGTGGTCTTCTGGAAGCCAGTTGTCTGTATAATCCGGCTGATAATTAACCGATAGATAACCGGCTGACGAAAGTTGGCTGATTTTTACGGGATGAAACCCTTTTGTTTCGCTTCCCATCGGAAAAGTATACGTATCTTCTTTAGTGGTGTTGCGTGTCAGTTGCCCTTCTATAAAACTCTCGTTGTTATAGTTGTCGGTAAAAACAATAGCATCCGGTGCCGTGTCTGTAATTTTTAACGCAACACCGTCTGTTACCGAAATAATTCCGCTGCCAAGGGTTAATGCCCCTGAAATAGAAAAATTATCAGTAACAAAAACGGTGTATTCGCTTTCAATATCCAGGAAGGCAACTTCTGCCTCATCCCCTTGTATATAATAATCAGCAGTTCCATTTATATACCATGTTCCTGTTCCGTTTAAACAGGTATCTAAATTTAACGTTGCCTGCCGGATATTGTTGAAATATACATCCCCTTCGTTCCAAACCGCAGCTTTTGTTTTAACTGATAAATCGTTTTTTATGACTAAAGAGCAGTTTTTGCCGATTTTCATGCTGGTTGCCCCGATACGAAGGTCTTCTCCGTAGCTAAATGTAGTCGTTGTGGTAATCAACGCTAGCATTAAAATAATTTGAATACTTTTGTAGTCCATCCTTGTAAAAGCAAAAACATCCCACTATGAAGAGGGGTATTTCTTATAAATTTTCCTTTTAAAAAAGTGTCTTTTAATTCCTGATTTAAAGATGATTGCTTTTGCTGTTTATAATTTGCTTTGAATCAGTTAAGTATAAAGAATGACTGATTCACTTAATATTAATAGTTCTTCTATGTCGTATCTGTTTGGGTGTAATTATCAGTTTTTCAGTTACTTGTGTGTTTTGTTTCTGAAACAAATACTGAAACATTTACAGAAAGTTTTTCAATTTTTAACGAAGTGTCTTTTATTCATAAGAATGCAAGTTGTTGTTTTCTTGCAATATATAAGGGAAGAAGAGGGCAGGGGCAGTATTGATGAATTATGATTCAATGAAACATTTATGTATTAAAATCAAAATACAAACAGAAGGTAACAAGAAAAAAATAGGAAGCCCGGACTGTTTTGTGGAAAATGATATTCAGAATATTATGCCGGAAGAAATGAAAAAAAAAGTTGTTTTTGTTGTCTTTTTTAAAACTATTTATAATTTTGTTTCCCATATCTTTAAATCAGGAATTAAAAGGATACTTCCTTTCTGGCTAAGAGTATTCTAAGATTTATTTTTATCACCTTATTTTATTACCTTTTGTATTCTGAATTCATGTGAGTAATTTATCTTATTAGCCGGTTTGCTTTATTGTATTCCGCATAATTTGGTATTGTTAAATTTGAGGTTGATTATCCAAATTGTATTTTGGGGAAATAAGCTGGGTTTTTGTGAAAATTTCCAATCAAACGAAGAAGCAATGTGTGGTTGATGTTGATCTGCAATTTCGAATTGGGAAATAGGAGAGAGGAAGAGGATAAATGGGCAACGGGGGATGTTTTGTTGATGTTTTCTGGTTAAAAAAACAATCAGAAAATACATTTGTTAAAACGGGGTATTTTTTTATCCTCGTTCCCTGATTTTTTTGTTGAAGACTAAAAGAATTTTCCTCTTGTCTTTTTCATAATAATAGTTCTTTGTTTTTTTTGTATATAGTTGGTTTTGAATATTAAATTTTGTTTGTCTTTGAGTCAATGGGGTGGTAGTTGGTATGTTGGCGAAAGTCTTATGTCTGAAAATCTAACGGTTTATTGTTATAAGTCAAAACAATTATTAATTACTTTTTCATTCGCTTCATCTATTTGTAATGGTTTTAGTGAATCTAAATAGGCATAGGTTATTTTTTCCGAACTATGTCCCATACCCGCACTGATAACCGATACCGGAATCCCGTTTTCGCGGGCTAAGGTTGCCCACGAGTGTCGCGATACGTATGAGCTAAGCGGAATCTGTATCCTCAGGGTGTTGCTAAGCAATTTTAAATCCCGGTTATACTCTCTTAATCGGTTTTTATAGAGGCGGTATTTTTGTGCATCCGACAGGTCTTGGCGATTAAGGATAGGCAGAACGTGTTCGCCTTCACTCTTATATTTGTTTATCAGGAACTGAAGTGGCGAAGTGATTTTTATTTTTAAAGGTTGTTTGGTTTTATGGCGGGAATAGCAAATGTAGCTGTTAATGATGTTTTCATATTTTAAATACGCCATATCCACAAAAGGCATTCCTCTGCAATAAAAGCTAAACATGAACAGGTCGCGGGCAAGCTCTTCTTTCGAATTCTTTTTTAGTTTTATTTTGGCTATTTTTTTTATTGTCGATTTGTCTACTGCTATTTTTCGTGTTTTTATATTGTTCATGGTAATGTCCCGAAAAGGAGAAATTATTGATGTACCTTCAATTCCTTCTTTGTAGGCTTTATTATATACTGCACGTAAAATACGAAGATAAAAATTAGAAGAATTGGGTTTTAGTCCCGAACAACGTAAAAAATAAATGAAGTCATTAATCCATTTTTCGTCTATTTCGCTAAAAGTAACAATTTTATTATCGCCAATGAAACGAATCAGAATATTGAGTGTACTCAGGTAGGCTCCAGAAGTCCCCGTGCGTCCTTCTTTGTCTAATAACTCAATTTGATGTTTGAAATAGGATTGTAGCAGGTTGTTTCTTTTGTGCGATTTGTACAGAAAAACAATATCGCTGGTGGTAAACTGTTTTTTTTCTTTTTGTAGAGAACTTATTATTTTTTCTAGTTCGTGTATTGTTTTGTGTATATAAGTATTAATCTCTTTGGCTGGTATTTTCCGGTTCTGTTTTTTTAATACTTTCTTTTTTTCTTCATCGAAATTTTCTCTTAAAAGGTGATAAGGAGAATAAATCAATCTTTTTTCTCTGCGGTATATCAATTGAAAAACCAAGGGAAATGAACCATCTTTTTTGGCGTTGTGCTTGTTTAATAGTACTTTAATTGAAATCGTGTAACTCATACTCTTTTGTATTATTTTGGGACTAAAATATAACGATAAAAAAAGATGACATAATTCTTGGTTTTATATTCTGTTATGCTTCTGTTTTTCTTTAATGTTTTTGAAAGAAAACCTGTTATTTTTTGTCTGAAAATATTTTTTGATGGAGTTGTAAATATTTGAAATTAGCCGATAATGCGTCCGGGGAATCTTAAACTGTTTCTAACCAGTGCCTTATTCTGTTTTTTTTTAAACCTTTGCCAGAACGCGATGTTTTGTTTTGGAAAAGCAAAGATACAATGACAAATATGTTGTATTTCGCCTTTATTCTTTTTGAGTGAGAAAAATGCCTGTATGGATTTTGTTGCGATCTGGGGTGTTCTACAAGCACATCTTTTTCTTTGCAATGTGTAAAATTGTTTGAACCGTTTCGTCGATTCCAAGTAGGGAAGAGTTGATGCAGATATGATACGATTCGGCTGCTCCCCATGTTTTATTGCTGAAATAATTATAGTAAGCCGCACGTTTTTTATCCATCTTTTCCATAAAATGAAGCGCATTATTTTCAGAGATATGTTGGAGTTCTGCCAGTCTTTTTGTTCGGTCGTTTTTATTGGCAGAAATAAAAATGTTCAGGCAATTTGGAGTTTCTTTTAATACATAATCGGCACATCTTCCAACAAAAATACATGAGCGTTTTTCAGCCAGTTTGTGGATGACATTGCTTTGTATCTGGAAAAGATTCTCGTTGCTTAAGAAATAATTGGTATAAACCTGGTTAATCAGTGACGATCTCATGCCAAACATTCCGCTAAAAATGCTGTAGCTGTCTTTTTCGTCGGCTTTTTCAAAAAACTCTTTTCCTACCCCGCTTTCTTTCGATGCAATTTCTATTAATTGCCGGTCATAGCAGGTTATGTTAAGGTGTTGTGCCAGTTTTTTCCCAATTTCCAGGCCTCCGCTACCGATTTGTCGTCCAATATTTATGTAATATTTTCCTGTCATTTGCCGAACCGTTTTTTATCAGGCCTAAATATACTTACTTTTTTGTTTTCTTGTATTCCCTATATAATAAATAACCGGCATTAATACTGGCAAGTAAGTCGGCCGCAGGTATGCTTGCCCATACTCCGTTTACTCCCCATATCGACGGAAAAATAAGTAAACAGGGGAGAAGGAATAGTACTTGACGGGTTAGTGAAAGGTAGATTGCTTTTCCTGCTTTGCCTATGCTTTGGAAGAAATTAGACGTAACAATTTGGAATCCTACAATGGGAAAGCAGATAAATACAATTTTCAATCCGCCGGCGGCAATATCTATTAGATTTTTTTCGGGGGTAAAAATAGATGCGATTGCACGCGGGGTAAATTCACCCATAATGAAACCGAGTAACATTACCCCTGTTGCCAGTAAAATGGTATGGCGGAGCACAGCATATACACGACTGGTTTGCCGGGCTCCATAGTTGTATCCTGCAATAGGTTGCATGCCTTGGTTAAGCCCAAGAACTATCATGACAAATAAAAATGCAACACGGTTAATAATGCCGTAAGCACCAACAGCAAGGTCGCCTCCGTGCCTGGTAAGTGTTTGGTTTATAATGATGATGATGACACATGCTGTTGCATTCATCGAAAAAGGAGACAGGCCGATGGAGAGCGAGTCAAACACAATTCTTCGTTTCAGTCGAAAGGCGCTTTTTTTCAGCCGGATAATATTGTTTTTGTTGCAGAAAATGTTGATCTGCCATATCAGCATTGCTGTTTGTGCAAGCATGGTGGCAAAGGCAGCTCCTTTTATGCCCCAGTTTAGTCCGTAAATAAAAATGGGAGTAAGTATAGCATTGATTGCAACCGATAGTAAGGTGGTTAACATTGCTTTTTGTGGCTTTCCGGTTGCTCGCAGCAGAGCATTTAATCCCAGATACATATGGGTGATGAGGTTGCCTATTGAGATTATCTCCATATAATCGTGAGCATAGGGGAGGGTTGCTTCACTTGCCCCAAAGAAATACAGGATAGGATCAAGGAAGGTTAGAACTATAATGGAATAAGAAATTCCCAGAATCAGGTTTAAAATAAAAACGTTGCCCAGTATGCGATTGGCTGTTGTGTAATCTTTTTGTCCCAGCCGTAACGACATTAATGTGGCGGCACCTACGCCTACCAACGAACCGAATGCTGCACCAAGGTTCATCAGCGGAAAGGTAATGGCCAGTCCTGAGATGGCTAATGCACCTACTCCCTGCCCGATAAAAATGCTGTCGGTAATGTTGTACAGCGAAGATGCTGTCATGGCAATAACCGAAGGAATGGCATATTGTAAAAGTAATTTCCAGATGTTATCGGTTCCCAGTGCAATTGTTGCTTCTTTCTTCTCCATAATTTTGCAAAAGTATCTAATTTCGTATTGAGACACAAGTGTCAGAAGAAAAACCGCAGAAGACGAAAGTAGCAGTAGGCAGTTGCAGACGGCAGCGAAGAAGAGGAAGCAGGTCTTAGTCTCAGTAGATAGTTGTAATTTTTTTCCGCTGAGATGCAAATATGCAGTCTATTTTGATACAGCCCTTTTGTTTAGTAACATTTTTTAGCTTGTAGCTCACATCTAATAAATAATCTTTTGAGTAATTCTGTTAATTTGTGGTTAAAAAGGACGAAAGAATATCTTGTAATTGTTTGTTTGCCGAATTGATTTGTCGTTCTAACTCCCTGAAAAGTGTTTCTGTTTCAGTATATTTTTCGGTATTTTGAGCTTGTTTTTCTATTGCTTTTATGGTTTTGTAGGCAGCTGTAAAGCCCATTTGTTTTACCGGCGAGGCCATTTTGTGGGCAGTTTCGGCAATAGCGTCATTATCTTTTCTGCTAATATTTTGCCCCATTATCCTGAGGTTATTTTGGCTTGAGCGTATAAATATTTCAATCATTTCTTTTAAGAAATTTTTATCGTCATTTGCCATAAACATTAAATCCTTCCATTTGTCCTGCAGCTGTTTCTGTTCTTGTTTTGTTTGAATAATATTAGTTGTGGTAGCGGCATGTAGTGTTTGTTTTATTGTGTCATACAGTTCGGCTTCGTTAAACGGTTTTCGAAGAAAGGCATCAAAAACAGTTGGTTCTTCGGGGATATTGGTATTGGCCGATAAGGCGATGATTTTTGTTTGTTTCTCTGTTTCCTTTATCTGTTTTGCTGCTTCTGTGCCATTTAAAACAGGCATCCGCAAATCCATTATTATTAATTGGTAGCGGTTTAGTTTTGCCAGTTTTACAGCCTGTTTCCCATCGTTCGCTTCATCAAAATCAATGTTCCATTTCGTGAGTATATTTTTCAGTAGATGCCGGTTGAATTCTTCGTCGTCAACAATAAGTACCCTGCCTTCATTTAATGCATCGGGAGTGTGATACTCAAAAGAATTCTGTTGTAATTTGTCTGCGTTTCCTTTTTTGAACGGGATTTTTACGCTGAATGTAGAGCCTTTTTTAAGTGCGCTTTTTAGCGCTATGTTTCCGCCCAGTAACTCCGTTAATTTTTGGGAGATGTAGAGCCCCAGTCCTGTACCTCCTGCTTTTTTTGTAATTCCGGTTTCAAGTTGAACAAAATCGTTGAATATTTTTTCCTGATTTTCTTCTGAAATTCCAATACCTGTGTCGGTTACCTCAAAAATCAGCCATTCTTTTTCTTTTTCGTGTATTTGATTGGCAGTTAATGAAACCGAACCTTTGTCGGTAAATTTAATAGCATTGGCTGTCAGGTTGTTGAGGATTTGCGACAGGCGCCTTTCGTCGGTATAAAGTACCAGTCCCTGCGTATTGCCTTTGTCAATTGAGAAATCAATTTTTTTTGCCCTTGCCTTTTCGTTGTTGTAAAAAGCAATTCTTTCCAAAAGAGTGTCAATCCGGAAATAGGAAGCCTGTAAAACAAGTCGGTTGTTTTCGATGCGTGTAAAATCGAAAGTATCGTTTACCAGGTCATTCAAATGTTTGGCAGCCTGGTGAATAACCGAAAGGTCTTTTTGCATACCGGTGTCCTGTGGCTTTTGGAGCATTTGTTCGGTTAAGCCGTAAATCGCATTTACCGGTGTCCGCATTTCGTGGCTGACGGTAGCCGTAAACATTTCTTTTGCCCGTGCCAGTTGTTCTGCGCTGTCTTTGGCCTTTTGTAGTGCTTGCTGATAGGAACGCGATTTTTTTATATTTCTGAAAACGATAAGCAGCACCAAAATAACAAGCATGAATACCGCTGAAGCAAAAATAATTAAGCGTTTATAGGTTTGATGTGCCAGCAGCCCTGCTTTTCGCGTTTTTTGTTTTTGTCCTTGTTTCTCAAGAATTTCGAGCCGGGTAATGAGCTTCTCAATAGCCTTGCTTTTGGCAAGATTTTTCCGCATTAGTAATGCTTCTTTTTGTGCAAAAGCCTTGTTGTGCGATACTATTTCTTTTTCCAGCATTTCAATCTCTTTTTGTACCGATTGTTTTTCTTTACTGCGGTCAAGAACTACCGGCCGGGGGGCTTCCGGCTTTTTGCCGAAAAGTCGTTTGAAAAAACCGGTTTTGGGTGGTTGACTGATGTGGATGGTGTCGGTTGCAACAAGCATTGTATCTACTCTTTTGGAATACGCGGCAAAAGCTTTATGTGCACTTATTTTGGAGAAATGCAAGTCGAACATTTTCCCCAGTATCTGTATTTTTTGATGCGATAGGCTAATCAGGGAATCCATTGTCGCTTTCTCTTTCCGTGTTGTCGACTGGTATTTTTGTAATTTTTTTAGCTGTCCTTTTATATCTTTTTTTTGTTTGTAATAATTATTCTGGTAAACGTGTTGTCTGCTAAGTGCGTATAGCTTTACGGAGTTTTCTAGTCCTTCGAGGTCAGCTTGTAGGTTATTAACCATAATCCGTTTGTTGTTGGGTTGTAGGGCTGTGTTCCACGATTTTACAATCTCGGAAAGGCTTTTGTAAACAAGGTCGCCCGAAAGGGCAATCAACGCCAGGATGGCAAGGGTGATTAAAAGAACCGGTATTTCTATCTTATTTTTGCGCATACATGCTCTTTTTATCTACTAAGTAATAAAAAAAAGATTACGCCTGACCTGCCATCTGTAAAAAAGTTTACAAAATAGTGTTAAATCATCCACAACTTTCTTCCCTTAATTTCCGGAAAGAATAAAAAAGGATATTTTTGTGCTCGCAAATAATGATTTAAACATAACAAAATGGCTGATATTCAGAAGACTTTATTGATGATCCTCGACGGATGGGGGATTGGCAACGGTAAAAAAGGAGATGTTGTGGCTACGGCTCCAACTCCATTTATTGATTCGTTGATGGAAAAATATCCACACTCGCAATTGATGGCTTGTGGCGAAAATGTAGGACTTCCCGACGGACAAATGGGAAATTCCGAAGTAGGACACCTGAATATTGGTGCCGGTCGTGTTTTATACCAGGATATGGTAAAAATAACACGTGCCATTAAAGATAAATCGTTGTGGGAGCATCCGCAAATTCTTAAAGCATATAATTATGCAAAAGAAAACAATAAAAAAGTACACCTGGTAGGTTTGATTGGTCCTGGCGGGGTGCATGCTCTAAGTTCGCATATGGTGGCACTTTGCCAGATTGCTACTGACATGGGCCTTAAGGATGTGTTTGTGCACGGATTAACCGATGGCCGGGATACCGACCCGCGATCGGGCTATGGATTTGTGGAAGCCGACCTGAAAGCACTGGAAAACACCAATGCCCGTTTTGCTTCTTTGATTGGACGTTACTATGGCATGGATCGAGACAATAATTTTGATCGCCTGAAGCTGGCTTACGATTTATATACCCAGGGAAAAGGTGAAAAATCAACAGATTTGCTGACAAGTATAAAGGCTTCGTACGATAACGATATTACCGACGAATTTCTGAAACCCATTGTTATGGTTGATGATGGCGGCCAGCCTGTTGCAAAAATTGAAGAGGACGATGTGGTTATTTGTTTCAATTTTCGTACCGATCGTTTGCGCCAGACCACTATTGCTTTTACGCAGAAAGACCTGCCTGAATTTGGCATGAAAACCATGAATCTGCAATGGTATACAATGACTACCTATAAGGCCGGTTTTGAAGGAATTAACGTGATTTTTCCGAAAGAAAACGTTAGTAATACCATGGGCGAAATGGTGGCAAAAGCCGGATTAAAACAAATTAGTATTGCTGAAACCGAAAAATACGCACATGTAACATTTTTCTTTAGTGGCGGCCGCGAAGATGAATTTGAAGGTGAAAGCCGTATTCTTATTCCTTCGCCCAAAGTAGCTACTTACGACCTTCAGCCCGAAATGTCGGCACCTAAAGTGCGCGATGCTATTGTTCCGAAACTGGAAGACGGGGAAGCAGACTTTGTATGTCTTAATTTTGCGAATGGCGATATGGTGGGCCACACCGGGGTTTACGAGGCTGTCTATAAAGCAGTGCAGGCCGTTGATGCTTGTGTGAAAGAAGTAGTAACTGCTGCGCAAAAAGGCGGGTACGATATACTGATTATTGCTGACCATGGAAATGCAGATAATGCAATTAATTCGGATGGATCAGAAAATACAGCACACTCTTTAAACCCGGTTCCTTGTATTTTGGTTACCGAAAAAGAAGGTGTGAAACTGGATGATGGTATCTTGGCCGATGTAGCGCCTACTTTGTTGAGTGATATGGGGCTAGAAGTTCCGGCAGAAATGACCGGTAAAAATCTGATAAAATAAAAGATTTTTCCTGTCCCGGACAAGTCAAATCCAAGCAGAGAAAACCTATTTGTTTTTCTCTGTTTGGGGATGTTCGGGGGTGTTTGGATGAGTGCGCAATAAAATTTATTTCCTTGTTATTGTTTTTTTAGGGGGTGTTAAAGGGTGTTTTTTTATGATCGAAATAGGCCGTACAATAATTAGTCGTGATGTTTTTGAACAATATTTCCTTTGCGATATTCAGAAATGCAAAGGAGCTTGTTGTATCGAAGGGGATTCGGGTGCGCCACTAAGCGATGACGAAGCTGTTTGTATTGAGAAAGAATATCCCTTTTTTGCAGAGCATCTTCCGGAGAAACATAAAAAAGAAATAAGCAAACAAGGCTACGCTGTTATTGACAGCGATGGCGATTTGGTGACGCCACTGGTAAACAATCGCCAGTGTGTTTATTCGTATTATAACGACCAGGGAATACTGAAATGTGCAATCGAAAAAGCATACTTCGAAGGAAAAACAGAATTCCGAAAACCTGTATCCTGTCATCTTTTCCCGATACGGATTACTGAATACGAACGTTTTGATGCGATAAATTATCAGGAATTAGACATTTGTAAAGCTGCCCGGAAATGCGGTAAAAAACAAAAGCTACCTCTTTATAAATTTCTGAAAGAACCGCTTGTCCGAAAGTACGGCGAAGAGTGGTATCAGGAACTGGAGATGGCGGCAGAGTATGTTTTAGAAAGCAATCATTAAAGAAAAAAAACACCAAAGAATAATCTCTGGTGTTTGGGGAGTTCTGTTGTGAAACGAAAACGTGCCTTACTTCTTTTTCTTAAACAGACTTATTAGGAAAAGTAAGACAATAGCTCCAATTAGAGCAGTAATAATAGAGCTAAGCCATTCTGCTCCTCCAATCCTTATATTAAAGAGCCCAAGTAGCCAGCTGCCTAAAAGTGCTCCGGCAATTCCTATCAGGATATTGACAACAAAACCGAAGCCTTTTCCTTTCATGATAAGGCCGGCCAAAAAACCGGCGACTAATCCAATTAGGATGATGTAAATGATTGATCCCATAATAGTTAAGTTTTAAGATTAACGGAATCAAAATACGAAATATTATTATTGCCTCTAGCTCTTCCTTTGAAAACTTTATGTGTTTCCGAGCATGTTTTTATGCCAGTTTAATAATTCCATTCAGCAAAGAACTGTTTTAAAAAGCTTTCCATAAATGCATGGCGCGATTTTGCAATCTCTTTTGCTGTAGTGGTATTTAGCCTGTCTTTCAGTAAAAGCAGTTTTTCGTAAAAATGATTAATGGTAGGAGCTGTTGTTTTCTTGTAGGCCTCAAAACTTTGGTGCATCTCTGGTTTTATCTCCGGATCGTAAATTAACCTCCCCTTGTTGCCTCCATAAGCAAAAGTGCGTGCAATACCAATGGCACCAATGGCATCCATTCGGTCGGCATCCTGTACAATTTGTGCTTCGAGGGACAGGGCTTTTGTTTTTACCCCGGCTCCTTTAAACGACACCTGGCTGATAATTTCGTGTATTTGACCGATAGTTGTCGATGGCAGGTGTAGTTCTTTCAGCCATTTGTCTGTTCCTGATGAGTCGTTTTGGGGGGATAGTTTCCAGTCGTCCAGGTCGTGTAATAATGCAGCCATTTCAATAATAAAGCGATTGCCACCTTCGTGCCCGGCAATTTTTAGTGCCATATTTCTTACCCTGTGGATATGCCACCAGTCGTGCCCCGAGCCTTCGTTTTCGAAATGTTGTTGAATGTACTTTTCTGTAAGCTTAAGAATTTCTGTTGTTGATTTGTCCGATTTCATCGTGTAAAAATAATCAGCCTGAAACGAATGCAAAAATCTTGTGATAAAAAAGTATCTCGGGGAATCGAAACAAATTTAGTGGCTAGGGGTGGCGGGATTCGTGCCTGGAAAATGCTTTGCAGATTTGGGGCTTCTGCCTGATTTTAAGGCGATGAAATTTAATTAATTGTCAATTTTGGGTATTTAAGATTCTGAATATATGTTAATAAAAATGCTTTTCCGCTTTATAGTCAGAACTTTTTCTACTTTTGCAGCCAACATTTGCAGGATGTCGAAAATAGAGAATCGGTATTTTGCAATGAAATGGATTACAAAACACATATATGGGGTACAATAAAAAACTGACTTTGCCCACATTATTTTATCATTCTGTGGCAGAGTATAGCGGGAAGAATGCACTGGTTTTTGCAGGAGAAGATGACTATACCTATGGAGAAATGGGCAAAGAAACAGAGTTGCTGGCCGAAATGTTGCTGGAGCTTGGTATTTGCAGAGGGGATAAAGTAGCGATTTTGAGTTCTAATATGCCGAATTGGGGAAAGGTGTTTTTTGCCATTTCGCTTGTTGGTGCAGTTGCTGTACCTGTTTTGCCCGACTTCCATGAGCGCGAAATTCAGAAGATTATTAAGCATTCAGAAGCAAAAGCGATATTTGTATCAAAGGCTTTGTATCATAATTTAACTGAAGAAACTGCTGCATTGTTGGGAAGCATGGTCTTGATGGAGAATTTTGCGCTGATCCCCAGGGCTACGCCATCCGATCATTTAGATTTGTTGAAGACTTCAATGCCGGAGGAAGTTGTTAAATTTAGCCCTGTTGATGTCGACGAACAGGATTTGGCTTCTATTATTTATACCTCGGGAACTACCGGGAGTTCAAAAGGGGTTATGCTTACCCACAAAAATCTGGTTTGGACGGCACGGCAATGTCGCTTTCTGCATGAAATAAACTCTTCCGACCGTTTTTTGTCGGTTTTACCTTTGTCTCATACTTTTGAAAATACCATTGGCTTTCTATTTCCTTTTATGTATGGAGTAACCATTCATTATTTAAGAAAACCGCCGGCAGCCTCGGTTTTAATTCCTGCGTTACAAAAAGTAAAGCCAACCAAAATGCTGGTTGTTCCGTTAATTATCGAAAAAATATATAAATCGAAAGTTTTACCGGAGTTTCAGAAAAATGCATTGATGCGTTTGTTGAGTTCGTTTGCTCCAACCCGCATTATTTTGCACCGGATTGCAGGACGAAAATTAATGAAAACTTTTGGCGGGGAAATTTCCTTTTTTGGTATTGGTGGCTCAAAACTTGATCGTACGGTTGAGCGTTTTTTGAAAGAAGCCAATTTCCCTTATGCTATTGGTTACGGACTTACCGAAACATCGCCGCTATTGGCTGGTGCAGTTGGTAAAAACAGGGCTGTCGGGTCAACCGGAATTGTGCTTGATGGGGTTGATTTGCGCATTGCAGATATTGATGCCCAGACTGGCGAAGGCGAAATTCAGGCCAAAGGCGAAAATGTAATGAAAGGCTATTATAAAGCCACTGACCAAACCCGTGAGGTATTTACAGCCGACGGATGGTTTAGAACCGGAGACCGTGGAATACTGGATAAAGATAACCGGCTGTTTATAAAGGGGCGTATAAAGAATATGATTGTCGGGGCCAGCGGGGAAAATATCTATCCCGAGGAGATTGAGTCGGTTATTAATGAGAAGAAATACGTGGTAGAGTCGTTGGTGGTGGAGAAAAAAGGAAAATTGGTGGCCATGATTCGTTTGAACATGGAAGAAATAGAAGAGAATTACCAAAATCTGAAAACAGAAGCCCGGAATTATATTGCTCATAAGGCAGAAGAAATATTGCAGGATATTCTGCGAAAAGTAAATTTGGAGGTTAATAAATTTTCACGAATCAACAAGGTGGTGTTGCAGTCAATTCCCTTTGAGCGTACGCCCACTCAAAAGATAAAACGATTTTTGTACTCCTGAACCGGATGTGTTGAAGTGTAAGGCTCTTGCCGTAAATTTGGTTTGTGGTCTGACTTGCAGCGTTTGCGGCATGTGCCTGAGAGCGAAGGGACGGTGTGTGTCTGGAGTCTCAATTTAATTCGAAACTATAATTATAATCAATTAACTTTCTTTCTTTCTTTCTTTCTTTCTGCATTGTTATCAATCCAGGCTTTTTCTTTATGACAGATCTCAATTATCTCGTTTGTTGATGTGTCTTTAAATCTTTCTGCAACAACGGTCTCTGATATTTGCAATTCACTTTCGTTAAATAATTCTTTATCAAAAGTCTTGTTTGGATCTGGCTTAAATTGTTCTCCTGTGCCACCATCAGCAAACTTGGTATAATAGATATCTAATTCGTCTTTATTGTCCAAATATTCAAAAATACTATTGAAATTATTAGGCACAGGCTCCAGCGGAATGGCTCGATACTGAATGCCACTCATTGAAAATCCGAATTGTTTATGCATAATAAAATCGGCATAGAACAAAAGTTTATTCAACTTAGTTTTCCATGGTTTAAGTTTCTCGGTAAAAAATACAATCATCTCAGAAAATTTCTAAAATCAGGAGTTTTATATCCTGTCTGATTGTTGGGAAGGCATGTGCCAAAGAAGTAATTTCCCAATTGCTTTTCAAATTTGTTCTTTTTTTTGTTCTTCCAAATAAATCGTCAATTGTCTTATGTTTTTTATTTATTTTTTTATTATGGATAATTCATTAGGTGTTCGGCAATACGAAACGAAATGCAAACTGCTCCGTTGTTTTCAATTTCCATGCTCACTTTGATATACACTTCTTTTTTTTACCTGTTTGCCCCAAAAACACATAGGTAGTATGCCACGCATTTTTTCGTCTAAAGAGCCTTTTGAATAATCTTCGACCTTTAACGAACTTATAATTTCTTTACGTTTGGCAGGTGAAATTTTAAAATCGTGCAGTGTTTGTTGATTCTTGCCGCGGTCATTAAGAAACAGTATGCCGAAAATTTTCATTTTCATCTTTAGTTCCTTTAAGTATTTTTCAACTTCTTGTTTCGATGCCATTTGTAAATTCGGTGTAAGGATTAGCGCATTTCTGTGTTTAGCCGCTTTAAAGTTGAAAATATGTTTGTAAATGTAGATTGTTGAACTTCATATTTTATTAGGTCTTATTTCTTGTCGAAATATTAAGATCCTTTTACAACGAAGACAGGTTGGTTGAAAAAAGCATGTGTGTGGCTGTGATGGTAATTATAAACGAATGAGACGATTATGTAAATTTGAAATATACATCAAAAAGATGATAGTTTTTTATGTATTTATTTTATTCTGAAATTGAATGAAAATTATCTTTTTTGTGAACTTTTTTAGTTTGTGATTATTGTTAGCTGTTGATTTTTAATGATATAACATTCGTGAGTTGATAACTTTTGGATTTGATTTAAGAAAAAGTGTTCATTTTTTGTCCAACTGTTCTTATCTTGCGTGTCGTAAAAGATCCTGAAAAAAAGGGAATGAAACAGTTCGTCGCCGGAGTATTGGTTGAGGTGTGCAAATGCATCTTCTGTTTCGAATTTTTGGGAGTCTGATAACGATTTTTTTTCTTACCCGCCAAACGGGATTTCGTAAAAAAAAGAAAGGTGAAGAATGGAAATGTTTCATTTGAAATTAAAACGATTTTAATTTTTTGAGTTATGGTATTCAAAAATGTGGTAACAGAGCCAAAGGAAGATAGAAAAAAGTATTCACAGGAAGAGGCACTTCAATCCTCTTTTGAGTATTTTAAGGGAGATGATCTTGCTGCAAGAGTATGGGTAAATAAGTATGCGCTAAAAGATTCTTTCGGTAATATTTATGAGAAAAATCCGGATGAAATGCATCGTCGGCTTGCATCAGAGATTGCGAGGATCGAGAAAAAGTATTCAAATCCGATGACGGAGGAGAAAATTTATCAATTATTAAAAGGATTCAGGTATATTGTTCCTCAGGGAGGGCCAATGACCGGTATTGGGAATGAGTATCAAATAGCCTCATTGTCGAATTGCTTTGTGATAGGGAATGAGGGAAATTCTGATTCTTATGGCGGAATTATGAAGATTGATCAGGAACAGGTTCAGTTAATGAAGCGTCGTGGCGGTGTTGGACACGATCTTTCTCATATTCGTCCCAAAGGCTCTCCGGTGAAAAATTCGGCATTAACATCAACCGGAGTTGTTTCCTTTATGGAGCGTTATTCTAATTCAACACGCGAGGTGGCTCAGGATGGACGTCGTGGTGCTTTGATGCTTTCTCTGGCGGTAAAACATCCGGATTCAGAATCATTTATTGATGCCAAACTTGAGCAGGGAAAAGTTACCGGGGCTAATGTGTCGGTTAAAATATCTGACGATTTTATGGAGTCGGTAGAGCGGAATGAACTTTATAAAACACAGTATCCTGTTGATGCAGAAAAGCCTATTGTTGTAAAGGAGATTGATGCTGTTAAGCTTTGGAAAAAGATTGTTCATAATGCATGGAAATCAGCAGAGCCGGGAATTTTATTTTGGGATACGATTTTGAGCGAATCCATTCCTGATTGCTATGCCGATCTGGGATATCGTACCGTCTCAACAAATCCATGTGGCGAAATTCCTTTGTGTCCTTACGACAGTTGCCGCCTGCTGGCTCTGAATCTTTATTCATACGTAGAGGAACCATTTACGAAGAGTGCTAAATTTAATTTCGATCTGTTCAAAACTCATGTGGAATGTGCCCAGCGTATCATGGATGATATTATTGATCTGGAATTGGAAAAGATTGATGCTATTATCGCAAAAATTGATTCTGATCCGGAAAGTGATGAGATAAAACAGATTGAGCGTAATTTGTGGGTGAAAATACAAACCAAAGCCAAAGAAGGCCGGCGTACCGGGGTTGGCATTACTGCGGAGGGAGATATGTTGGCAGCTTTAGGCTTGCGTTATGGAACAGAAGGAGCTACTGATTTTAGTGAAGAAGTGCATAAAACACTTGCCGTTGAAGCTTATCGTTCATCGGTGAATATGGCAAAAGAGCGTGGCGCTTTCAAAATATACGATGCCGGGCGTGAAAAAAATAACCCGATGATTAACCGGATTCGCAGGGAAGATGAAGCGTTGTTCCTGGAAATGACAAAATATGGCCGTCGGAATATTGCATTGTTAACGATTGCCCCAACCGGAACAACCAGTTTAATGACTCAGACAACTTCTGGCATCGAGCCGGTATTTATGCCCGTGTATAAACGTCGTCGAAAAGTAAATCCGAATGATAAAAATGTGCGGGTCGATTTTGTTGATGAAGTTGGCGACTCATGGGAAGAATACATTGTTTTTCATCATAAATTTGTGGTTTGGATGCTGGCTAATGGCTACGATGCAACCAAGAGATATTCCGAAGAAGAAATCGACAAACTGGTCGAAAAATCTCCCTACTATAAGGCAACATCTAATGATGTTGACTGGCTGAACAAGGTGCGTATGCAGGGACGTATTCAGAAATGGGTTGACCATTCGATTAGTGTTACCATTAATTTGCCGGCCGATGTGAGTGAAGATTTGGTTGATAATTTATATTTCGAAGCATGGAGAAGCGGATGTAAAGGGGTTACTGTTTATCGTGATGGTTCCCGCGACGGAGTTCTTGTTTCAAATAAGAAAGATGAGAAAAAGGCACAATTGGCAGGAAACTTTCCCACGAAACGACCCCAGATTCTAGAGGCAGACGTGGTGCGCTTTCAGAATAATAAAGAAAAATGGATTGCTTTTATTGGAGTTATTGATGGCCGTCCATATGAAATTTTTACAGGTTTGGCAGATGATGAAGATGGTATTTTGTTGCCTCGTTCTGTTACCAAGGGTAAAATCATTAAAAATTATGAAACCGATAAGCAGGGAGAAGAAACGAAGCGTTATGATTTTCAATATACCAACAAGCGGGGCTATAAAACAACCATTGAAGGTCTTTCGTATAAGTTTAATCCTGAATTCTGGAATTATGCCAAATTAATTTCCGGCGTACTCCGCCATGGAATGCCTATTCATAAAGTGGTGCACACCGTGAATAGTATGATGTTTGATAGCGATAATATTAATAGCTGGAAGGCTGGTGTTGCCCGTGCTCTGAAAAAATATATTCCCAACGGAACAATTGCCAGCGGGACTGTGTGTGAGGCATGTGGCTCTTCTAATGTAATCTATCAGGAAGGTTGCTTAACCTGTGCTGATTGTGGCTCGTCGAAATGTGGTTAAGGTATTATGATTGGGAAAAATTAGCCCAACTGACGTATTTGGAGTACGCCAAACAAAGATTCAATAGAAAAAATGGGATTAGCCGATAGGATAGGAATGAAGACACAACTTATTAAAAATTAGTATCAATTTTCATTCTGAACAGTAACCCTTTTTCGGGTCAGTAAAGTTTTGTTACTTTTGCAGCGCTAAATGGTATAATAATGGTAGTTGAATCACGATACAGTGCAAGAGGAGTTTCTGCCTCGAAAGAAGATGTGCATGCAGCCATCCGTAATGTTGATAAAGGAATTTTTCCGGGAGCTTTTTGTAAAATAGTGCCGGATATTCTCGGGGGAGACCCCGAATGGTGTAACATTATGCACGCCGACGGTGCAGGAACAAAATCGTCGCTGGCTTATATGTATTGGAAAGAAACCGGCGACCTGTCGGTATGGAAAGGCATAGCCCAGGATGCCTTGATTATGAATGTAGACGACCTGCTTTGTGTTGGGGCAGTCGATAATATTCTGGTTTCATCTACTATCGGCCGGAATAAAAACAAAATCCCGGGCGAAGTAATTGCTGCTATTATTAACGGAACCGAAGAGCTGTTGGCCGGCCTGCGCGAAATGGGCGTTGGTATTTATTCAACCGGGGGCGAAACCGCCGATATGGGAGATTTGGTGCGCACAATTATTGTTGATTCCACCGTTACCTGCCGTATGAAACGTGCCGATGTAATTTCAGCCGACCGGATAAAAGCCGGTGATGTTATTGTCGGGCTTTCGTCGTCAGGAGAGGCAACGTACGAAACAGATTATAACGGAGGAATGGGCAGTAATGGACTGACCTCGGCTCGGCACGATGTTTTTGCCAACTATCTGGCTGCTAAATATCCCGAAAGTTTTGACCCCGAAGTGCCTGCCGACCTGGTTTATTCCGGAACAAAGAAACTTACAGAAAAAGTAGAAGGACTGGAATTGGATGCCGGGAAACTGGTGCTGTCTCCAACCCGTACCTATGCTCCTGTTATTAAAAAGGTATTGGATAATTTCCGTGGTAATATTTCAGGGATGATTCATTGTTCGGGCGGAGCACAAACCAAGGTGCTGCATTTTGTTGATAATGTACATGTAATAAAAGATAATATGTTTTCGGTTCCACCACTTTTTAAACTGATTCGGGAGCAATCAGGAACCGACTGGAAAGAAATGTACAAGGTTTTTAATATGGGACACCGTTTCGAATTGTATTGCGACAAAACTGTTGCCGATGAAATAATCAAAACTTCTGAAGCATTTAATATTGATGCACAAATTATAGGCAGGGTAGAGCCTGGGCAGGGGAAGAAGCTTACAATTGATTCGGAAATGGGAACCTATTATTATTAATCACTTTGTTTTGATATAATAGAAAGATATTGGATAACCCGGCTAAAACTTAAACAGGTGAATAGAATAAATAAAGTTTTTGAAAAGTTCCATTTTAGTACGAAGATGAAACTTGGCTATGGAAAAATTAAATCAGAATACGGATCTGCTGAAATCTATAGTTATTATAAGACAATGGATTTCGATTACCCCGGTACAATAGTGCCTGTTTCTGATTTGCAGAATTCCCTGTGTTATACAAGTGTGGCCGATACGGACTATGACTTGGCAAGAGCATAATTAATCCCTGAATTAACTTACTTTGTGTCCGAAAAAATTGGACTCTATGTAAGCTTAGGGGAAATTGACTATAAAATGGTCGACTGGAAGAATGACGATAGTACATTTAGCATTGTTTTTTCTCCCAAATATTGGAGTTTGGGGATAAATATTGCGTTATAAGAATAAGCAAATGGCACAATACGCATTACTTGAAAAATTTGAATCGATAAAATACCGTTTCGAGGAGGTGGAACAGCAAATTACCGACCCTGAGGTAATTGCCGATATGAAACGCTATGTAAAGTTGAACCAGGAATACAAAAACCTGCAAAAACTGGTAGCGAAATTTCAGGAATATAAAAATACGGTAGACAACATTGAAACCGGAAAAGAGATGTTGGCAGAGGAAAGCGATGAGGAAATGCGCGAAATGGCGCGGGAGGAAATCGAAGAATCAGAGAAGAAAATTCCGGAAATTGAAAAGGAGGTAAAACTCCTGTTGGTACCTGCCGACCCTGAAGATATAAAGAATGCAATCCTCGAAATTCGTGCAGGAACAGGTGGAGACGAAGCCAGTATCTTTGCCGGTGATTTATTTCGTATGTATTCCAAATTTTGTGAACACAAAGGTTGGCGCCTCGAAGTTACTCATGCCAATGAAGGAACTGCCGGGGGATTTAAGGAAATTGTCGCCAATATTACCGGAGAAGGCGTTTACGGCGTTATGAAATACGAATCGGGGGTGCACCGTGTGCAGCGTGTTCCGCAGACCGAAACCCAGGGACGGGTACATACTTCGGCGGCTACTGTTGCCGTATTGCCCGAAGCCGATGAATTTGATGTGGAACTGAAAAACGAAGATATTCGTCGCGACGAATATTGCTCATCAGGCCCCGGAGGACAGTCGGTTAATACTACTTATTCGGCCATTCGTTTAACGCACATTCCTACAGGGATTGTTGTTACCTGCCAGGATCAGAAATCAAAGCTGAAAAATCTTGATAAGGCAATGGCCGAATTGCGGACGCGTTTGTATAATATGGAATACCAAAAATATATCGACGAGATTTCGTCGAAACGAAAAACCATGGTTTCAACCGGCGACCGTTCTGCCAAAATACGTACTTATAACTGGCCGCAGGGACGAGTAACCGATCATCGGATTAACCTGACTTTATATAATCTGCAGGCAATAATTAATGGCGAGATTGACGAAATTATTGAAAAGCTAATGATTGAAGAAAACGCAGAAAAATTAAAAGAAGCAGCAATTTAACACCTAAATATAAGCCGGAGACCAATTAGCGATTTCGTGCTTTTAACTTCTATTTTTTTATGAATCAACAAGAATTATTTGAACAGATAAAAAAGAAACGTAGTTTTCTTTGTGTAGGGCTCGATACAGATTTTGAAAAACTCCCGGAACATTTACTGGAAAGGACTGATCCTGTCTTTTCTTTCAATAAAGATATTATTGATGCAACTGCCGGGTTTGCTGTGGCTTACAAACCTAACCTTGCTTTTTATGAGAGTATGGGGTCGCAGGGAATGATGAGTCTCGAAAAAACGGTCTCGTATGTAAAATCAAAATATCCCAATATCTTTATGATTGCCGATGCAAAACGTGGAGATATTGGCAATACCTCGAATTTATACGCCCGCGCTTTTTTTAAAAAACAGAATTTCGATGCGGTAACCGTTGCTCCTTACATGGGCGAAGATTCGGTAAAACCATTTATGGAATATCCTGAAAAATGGGTAATTCTGCTTGCTTTAACGTCTAACAAAGGTGCTGCTGATTTTCAATACATCAAAAATAATGAAAGCGGGGAGCAATTGTTCGAAACCGTGATGAAAACTTCGCAGGAATGGGGAACCGAAGAGAACCTGATGTATGTGGTTGGAGCAACAAAGGCTGAAAAATTGAAAGAAATCAGAGAAATTGCGCCGAACCATTTTCTTTTGGTGCCCGGAATTGGGGCGCAGGGTGGAAGCTTACAGGAAGTTGCCCAAAACGGAATGAATAAAAAGTGTGGGTTGCTCGTTAATTCATCGCGGGCTATTATCTATGCCTCTTCTGATGTCGATTTTGCTGATGAGGCCAGGGCGGCAGCACAAAAGGTTCAGCATGAAATGGAAGCTTTGTTGAACGACGCAGGATTACTATAATAAAACACCAACCGCTTAGGCAGCATATTCAATTGTTTTATAGTAGTAGTTAGGGAGAATTAAGCCGGACTGACAGCCTGCTGTAGCAACTCCCATGATAAAACCAAGGCGACACTTTTTCATTCATCTTATTAAAATTGTTTATTTATTTGGTATAAGATGTAACTCCCGATGAATTTTAATCCTTTTTGTGAGTGTATTTCCAAATGTTTAAATTCATGATCGTTTCACGGGGTGCCTCAGAGTCACCCCGTGAATTGATAATCTTTTTATCTGTCTAAATTTTTATGTAGCCCGTTTTTGGGGAGAGATAGAATATCAGTCATACTCCTGGGGGCCTCAGTTATTATCTCAGCCATGGGCTGTTTCATCGTATTAAAATTGTTTATTTATTCGGTATAAGATGTAACTCCCGATCAATTTTAATCACTTTTTCCGAAGTTTCGGGTTCGGGACAAGCTGTGAGTGTATTTAAAATGCTAAACTTGATTTCACGATTTCCACTTCGTTCCAATTCATGGGAGTTTCATTTTTGGGATTATTGGAGACTTTTTCCCAAGTCTCACATCGGTCTCACATCGGAATTATCCCGGATGCCAGAGTAAAAACGCAGATTCCATTCACAGTCAATAATGATCAAAACTTATAATAATAGGTCATAATGGTGTCTTTTGCCTTATATTTGCTCCCAGCCATTTCTGTAGGTAGGTCTGATCCATTCTTCAGCCATTTCAAGTGCCGGAAGTGTTTTGTATTCTTTGTCAAACGTAGGGCTGCCGTTAATTAACGCAAATTTGTTTTTTTTCAGAATACGAATTACATCCGTTGAACCGATGTTTTTGAAATGCATATTTGCACCATCCCATTTTAATTTAGATTGCAGATTTTGCAAGCGTACGGCCAGTACTCCGAGTAATACGCTCTCGTTTAGCGGGGCGGCATAGCTAAAATTCGATGAAGTTTCTACCCTGCTGCCTTTACTTTCTTTGCAGGCACGTATCCAGTCTTGCTCATGACCTCCTTTCATGGCATTTGGGATTCTTCGTATCGACATTTTGGGTTGCTCGAAATGTTTCATTTCGGCAGTTGGTAACAACGTTGGTTTAGAGGCATAGGTGCCGCACATAATTTTTCCGCGAGTACCATAAAAAATACAACCGCCGCTATTGTCGCCCATTTGTTCGCCGTCTTTCAGCTCGTCAGGACGGGGAGGCATAAAACCACCATCGTACCAGTTTACGGTTACGGCGGGCATTGCTACCCGGGGAAGGTTGTTGCGGCGTGGAAATTCGTACCGTACTTTTTCTGCATTAGGAGCCGAGTCTATGTTGAAAGGAGATGAGCTTCCTTCTACGGCTGTGGGGTATTGTAGCATAAGTGCTTTAAAAACCGGGTCGAGGATATGGCATCCCATAGTGCCTGGTGCGCCGCTTCCAAAATCCCACCATTCACGCCAGTTCCACGGATGATACACGGGGTGGTAGTCGCGCCATTTGGCTGGTCCGATAAACAAATCCCAGTTTAGTGTTTTGGGGATGCGTTTTCCTTTTTCCGGACGGGTAAGGTTCTGTGGCCATATCGGACGGTTCGTCCATGCATCTACATGTGTTACTTCGCCAATTGTCCCGGCCCATATCCATTCGCAAATTTGTCTTATCCCGTCATCCGAATTTCCCTGGTTGCCCATTTGCGTGGCAACTCCGTATTGTTGTGCTGTTTCGCTTAAAATCCGCGATTCGTAAATGGAATGCGTAAGCGGTTGTTGCAGAAAAACATGAAAGCCTTTTCGCATTGCCGTCAGTGCCGGAAGGGCATGTGTGTGGTCGGGTGTGGCAATCATTACCGCATCAATGTTTTTTTGTTGCTCAAACATTACCCTGAAATCTTTGTATCGTTTGGCTCTGTAAAAGTGAGCAAACGCATTTTTCCCGGCATAGTCCCAGTCCACATCACATAGTGCTACAATATTTTCTGTTTCCATGTATTTCAGGTTGGTGTAACCTCGTCCGCCTACACCAATGCCTGCAATGTTCAGTTTGTCGCTAGGCGGTTTATGCCCTAATCCTGCAATAACGTGTGATGGTACTATAGTGGCTCCGGCTATTCCTGCCGATGTTGTGGTTATAAATTTTCTGCGTGATAATGTCCCCATATTTTTTTACTTACGATAAATAGCTAACAAATTTATAGCATTTAAACCCGACAACAAAATAGGAAAAATATAACCAACTACTTCGTTTTTTAGAATTTTGAAGAAAGATTAACATAAATTTGGGAAATAAAAAAAGCTCCAGGTTATCCTGAAGCTTTTGGGGTGGAAGACCGGATTTGAACCGGCGACCTCTGGAACCACAATCCAGCGTTCTAACCAACTGAACTACATCCACCATTTTTCATTTGCGGGTGCAAATATAAATATTTATTTGTCAAAATAATCGTTAATTTTGTTTTTCAATATATTTTTTTTGATGAAAATTGATTATAAAACGCCGGAAGAACTTAAAATCCTTGCAGATAGAACAAAATCAATAACTGTTTCTACTTTAAAAAAACTAAAAAAGAAGAAGCCGAAACACCTTGATGATTTTGTACACAACCTGCATCTTGATGCTTTTGAGCAGTTCGATTGTCTCGATTGTGCCAATTGCTGCAAAACGATTGGTCCCCGTTTGATTGATAAAGATGTGGAACGATTAGCCAGGCATCTGAAAGTTAAACCTTCTGAATTTATGGAGCAATATGTGCTGATTGATGAGGATGGAGATATGGTTTTTCGCGAACACCCCTGCCCGTTTTTGCTCCCCGATAATTATTGCATGGTTTATGAAAGCCGGCCGCGGGCATGTCGGGAGTATCCGCACACCGATCGCAAGCGTTTTTATCAAATACTATCTTTATCGCATAAAAACTGCGAAACCTGCCCGGTTGTTTCTGAAATTTTTGAGGCCTTGAAAACGAAAGACTGGTAATAATTTGAGCAAGAATTAATGAAAATATTTCGGATATTTCCCATCTTTGCTTCTTAGAACAAAAAAGTATGACTTCGAAAAAAATAATTGTTGCCATTGACGGGCACTCGTCGTGCGGAAAAAGCACAATGGCCAAACAACTGGCGCAAAAACTTGGTTATGTGTATATCGATACCGGCGCAATGTACCGGGTGGTAACCCTTGTGGCATTGCGTAAAGGGTGGATTGAAAATAAAATTCCTGATGTAGGGAAAGTGATTAACGGCCTGAAAGATATTAAAATCACCTTTCGGTGGGATGACCAAAAGGGAAAGAATACAACATTTTTGAATGGAGAAAATGTAGAAGAAGAAATACGCCAGCTCGAAGTATCGGAAAATGTAAGCCCGATAAGTACCATTGCCAAAGTGCGAGAAGATATGGTGCGCCAGCAACGCGAAAACGGTAGCGAAAAAGGAATTGTGATGGATGGCAGGGACATCGGAACTGTAGTTTTTCCTGAAGCCGAGTTGAAAATTTTTATGACTGCATCTCCCGAAATTCGGGCCAGGCGCCGTTTCGATGAGTTATCCGGGAAAGGAGAGAAGGTAAATTTCGAAGAAATTCTGAACAATGTAATAGAACGGGATAAAATTGATTCTTCTCGGGTTGTAAGCCCGTTGAAGAAAGCCGATGATGCTGTTGTGCTGGATAATAGCGATATGACAAGAATTGGGCAATTGGAATGGGCCGTAAAAAAAGCTAAAGAAATAATCGGGAAATGATTGTTGAAATTGATCGAAATTCGGGGTTCTGTTTTGGCGTAATCAATGCCATAAAAGCGGTAGAACGGGAGCTCAAAAAAGAAGACCGGCTTTATTGCCTGGGCGATATTGTACATAACGGGAAAGAAGTTGAGCGCCTTGAAGCAATGGGGTTAATATCAATTTCAAAAGAAAAATACCTTACGTTGAAAGATTGTAAAGTGCTTATTCGTGCACATGGAGAACCGCCTTCTACTTACGAGTATGCACGCCAAAACAATATTGAGTTGATTGACGCAACATGTCCTGTGGTGCTAACCTTGCAACGCAAGGTGAAAGAAGCATACAAACAAGAGCAGAAACAGAACGGACAGTTGGTTATTTTCGGGAAAAAGGGGCATGCCGAAGTTATTGGCTTAAACGGGCAAACCGGGAAAAATGCAATTATTATTGAAGATGAAGATGATGTGAAACAAGTTGATTTTAGCAGGCCTGTTTCGCTTTATTCGCAAACAACCCGTAGAATCGAAGATTTTAATAAAATTGCGGAAGTGGTAGAATCGAAAATGCTTCCGCAAGTTCCTGTGAAGATAAACGATACCATTTGCCGGCAGGTTTCGAACCGTGTTCCTAATCTGAAAGAATTTGTATCGCGTTTTGATTTGGTTCTTTTTATTGCCGGAGGAAAGAGTTCGAACGGAAAGTATCTTTTTTCTATTTGTAAAGAAGCCAATCCTAATTCATATAAAGTAGAAGAGGTGAAAGAGATTGAGCCGGGATGGTTCAATAATGTGAATTCTGTTGGTATTTGTGGCGCCACTTCTACGCCCAACTGGTTAATGGAACAAATTGCCGAATGGGTAAAGAAAAAGTTTGGAACGTAGCTGATTTGTCGAATTTTTCGGGAAAAGTTACAGCGGATAAAATCAAGCATATTGCTAATTGAGTAAACAAAATTAACTTGTCAGCAAAAAAATATAAAAATGTGTAACCGATGCAACTGGGCAAATGCCAACGAATTAATGATTAAATATCATGATGAGGAATGGGGTGTACCGCTTCATGATGATCAAAAACTATTTGAATTCTTTGTGCTGGAAGGGTTTCAGGCTGGGCTAAGTTGGCAGATTGTTTTGAATAAACGCGAAAATTTCAGAAAAGCCTTCGATAATTTTGACCCCGCAATAATTGCTGGTTACAACGATAAAAAAGCACAGAAATTAATTGCTGATAAATCAATTATCCGAAATAAACAGAAAATTGCGGCATGTATTAATAATGCCCGACATTTCCTCGATATTCAAAAAGAATTTGGCCGTTTTGATAACTATATTTGGGGATTCGTTGATTATCAGCCAGTCGTAAATGCTTTTAAAACGATGGAGGAATTGCCGGCAAAAACAAAATTATCCGACAAAATTTCTGCCGATTTAAAAAAACGTGGATTTAAATTTGTTGGCTCAACCGTAGTTTATGCACATATGCAGGCAACCGGTATGGTTAACGATCATCTTGTTGATTGCTTTCGTTACAGCGAGGTGCAAAGCTTGTAAAACTATATCAATTATACCAATACATACGTTTTGAAAACGAAAATAAAATGTTAATTTTGATGCCCGTTCAAAAAGATTAAAAATCAAGAAAATATGATGAAACTTAGGTGGATTTTTATCGTACTGTTAGCTGTTGCAACATTTAATGCATCTGCTACAGTAAATGATAAAAAAGAGAAGAAGAAAGAGAAAAAAGGATACATTTTTACCGATGAAATGGAACTCCCGGTAACTCCTGTTGAGAACCAATATCGTTCGGGAACCTGTTGGTCCTTTTCCGGACTTTCGTTTTTAGAATCTGAAATGTTGCGAGAAGGAAAACCGGAAACCAACCTTTCGGAAATGTTTATTGTTTGGCATACTTATTCTGAAAAAGCAACCAAATATGTAAGGGTACACGGGAAACTCAATTTCTCGGCAGGAGGTGCATTTCATGATGTAACAAACATGATTAAAAAATACGGTATCGTTCCCGAATCGGTATATTCAGGTTTACAGTACGGCGAGAAAAAACATGTGCATGGCGAAATGGATAAGATGCTTGGCCAACAGGTAGATGCTGTCGTCGAAAACAAAAACCGCAAGCTAAGTACGGTTTGGCACGATGCTATTGATGAAACGCTAAATGCTTACCTTGGTGAAATTCCTGAGAAATTTGAATACGAAGGAAAAACATATACGCCCCAAAGTTTTGCCAGCGATTATGTTGGATTAAACCTTGATGACTATGTTGAAATAACTTCTTTTACCCATCATCCGTTTTATTCGAAGTTTATTATTGAAATTCCTGACAACTGGGCATGGGGAGAAGTGTATAACGTTCCGCTTAACGAACTAACCCAAATTGTTGATTATTCGTTAGATAATGGTTATACTGTTGCCTGGGCTTCGGATGTAAGCGAAAAAGGATTTGCTACAAGCAATAAAGGAATCGCTGTTCTTCCGGCCTATCCAAGTGAGGATATGACCGATGCCGAAATTGCAAAATGGGAGAAACTTCCTGAAAAAGAAAAAAATAAAGAGTTGTACAAACTTGATAAACCCGTACAGGAAAAGAAAGTTACCCAGGAAATGCGACAGGAAGCCTTTGATAATTATCTTTCAACCGACGACCATGGCCTGCATATTTTTGGAAAAGCAAAAGATCAAAACGGAGATGTATTTTACAAAGTGAAAAATTCGTGGGGAGATTACAACAAATACCACGGTTGTTTTTATGCATCAAAACCTTATTTCGAATATAAAACCATTTCAATAATGGTTAACAAAAATGCCATTCCGAAAGAAATTCGGGAAAAATTAGGACTTTAGTATTTATTACACCTGATACAGCCCCTCCGAATTTCGGAGGGGCTTTTTTATTTCTCCAATGATGCTTTGAACCTGTAAACTTGTTGCTGAGTTTTGGGCGAAACTTCTGAAAGACAATTGCTATACCCCGCACTTTAATAACCTTTCCTAAAAAGAAAAAGAATCGGGATACAGTTGAGCTAAAATCCGGAAATAAAAAAAAACGAAAATTCATATTATTGGTAACCAGTATGTTCGGTGTTTCGTTCGGAGGGGATCCCCAATCGCCAAGGCAGCATATTCAATTATTTTTAACGGTAAAGTAAAAGGAATAGCAAACTTTAAGCTCTAAAATTTATTCAGGTCGTGACCTAATTTCACCGATTTTGTTAGCTACTCGTTATTTTTCTTTTACCCGGATGTTAAATGCATTATCTACGGATTTTATTTTTGGATTGGAATGTTTATGTTTGTCAGGCAATAAAAATAGTTGCAAGAACAGTTTTTACTGATTAATAAAAGAGGCACACGAGTGTAATTGAAAGTTTGTCTCACCAACAAACGGGCTACATAAAGTTTTAAACAGATGAAACGAACCCCGATTTATCGGGGCGAGTTACATGAGTTACCTTAAAAATAAACAATTATAAACGAATGAAAAAGCTCTCTTTGGTTGTATGTGTATGGAACGAAGAGCCTAACATAAAACCGCTTTCGAAAGAAATAAAAGCGGCATTGGAAGGCATCGACTATGAAGCAATTTTTGTAGACGACGGTTCTACTGACAAAACCCGTGAAGAAATCAGGAAAATAAACGACGACCGGTTTATTCTCGTAGAACTAAAAAGAAACTACGGACAAAGCTCTGCCTTGCAGGCCGGAATCAACCAGGCCGAAGGTGAATTTATTGCGCTTATCGACGGCGATCTTCAAAACGACCCTGCAGATATTCCATTGATGCTAAAAAAGATTGAAGCTGAAGGTTGGGAAATGGTAGCCGGCGTACGCGCTAACCGGAAAGATGGGATGTTTCTCCGTAAAGTTCCTTCAAAAATTGCCAATTACCTGATTCGCCGCACAACAGGTATTTATATGAAAGACTTGGGCTGCACGCTAAAAATATTCAAAAACGAAACGATAAAGAACATTCATATCTACGGTGAATTGCACCGCTATATCCCCGCACTCATTACGCTCGAAGGGGCTACAAAAATTACACAGGTTGATGTAAATCATCGTCCCCGCAAATTTGGTTCATCAAAATATAACCTGAGCCGAACAACACGCGTAATGAGCGATTTAATACTAATGCTGTTCTTCAAAAAATATATGCAACGCCCTATGCACTTTTTTGGCAGTATTGGAATTATTACCCTGGGCATTGGAATTTTAATTAATCTCTACCTTTTGGTGCTTAAAATATTTGGGAACGATATCTGGGGAAAACCGCTCTTACTTCTCGGGGTATTACTGGTGATTGGTGGTCTTCAGTTTATTACAACCGGAATTATTGCCGAAGTACAAATGCGTACTTATTTCGAATCGCAACGCAAAACACCTTATCGCGTAAAAAAAGTAAGCCCTGCCAAAGAAGAAAATAATTGATTATCTTTAACCTGGACTATTTAAAAGGGTGCAATACCTGCAGAAAAACGGTACGCTGTTGAAGAAGTATTGGTAGATGAATATCAGTACTAAAACTGTAAGCGCGAAAAGAACCACATCAACACGAACAGTATGTTGTTTTGTGTTGTTATGCCTAAAATAATCAAACGAAATGAAACGAACCTTTCTTTGGCTGTCATTTTTTATTTTTTCCGTTTCAACGCTTAATGCACAAAACAAAATTGTTAACGGAATGGTTACAACTTTTGACAGCATCCCGCTAATCGGGGCAACAATAAAAGTGCATAGTACAAAGCAAATAACCCAAACCGATACATTGGGGCGTTTCTCTGTAAGAGTAAAACCTGTCGACAAATTGAAAGTTGCCGCAAAAGGCTTTGGCTCTCAAAATGTAAAGCTCAACGAGAAAACAAAGTTGGTAATGATTAATTTAAAACTGAAATCAACGCCAAAAGCCAAAGAATACGCTATTGGCTATGGTTATGTAAAAGACTCGGAAAAATTAAATGCTATGGCCCGTTTGTCGCACAACGACTTTGACTTTTCGCAATACACAAACATGTACGACCTTATTCGGGGAAGATTACCCGGAGTTACCGTAAGTTCAGACAATAGCATTGTTATAAGAGGAATAAACTCTTTTATGCTTAGCAGCGATCCGCTTATTGTGGTAGATGGTGTGGCTGCCGACATTAGTATTTTAAACTCGCTTTCGCCGGTTAATGTAAAAAGCATCGATGTTATTAAGGACGGAGGTGCTGCAATTTATGGTTCACGGGGGGCTAACGGAGTAATCTTAATTACAACAAAAAGAGGAGAATAAATAGAATACCCCTACTATATATTCAATATACCGTTAGATTTTTAGATATGAGACTTTTGTCAATATGCTAATTGGTTGTTCACTACTCCAAAAACAAATAAAATGTAAAATATTCATAATCAACTCCAGAATTTGCAACTATATGGGGCTCCAATTCCATTTTTAGTGAAAGTTTAGGGCATAGTTGAATAAAAACTACCGAAAACTGTTTAGATCGTTTCAGCGATGATATAAGAACTGGATATCAACTCAAATTGCTCGATTTTTAAAGTCTGTATTCTTTTTCTATTCAAAAGAAAAAGGCATAATGTTTTATAATATCAACATTATTTTTTTTGTTGAAGAATAAACAACACGACAGGTGAGAAAAGACAGATTCTGCTCCCAATTTTCAAGCTTGTACTGGAAAAAATGGGAGAGAATATGAAATTAGCCCGAAAAAGAAGAAAGCTGACTACAATTCAGGTTGCCGAATGTGCCGGAATTGACCGTTCAACATTGTATCATATCGAAAAAGGACATCTTTAAATTATTTACTCCACAGAAAGTTAAACTGATCCGTTCTAACACCAAACGCCTAGTTGTGGAGGTGGTGCAAGAATGTCATATAATAAAAAAGAAGTTGCAATGTACATTACAACTTCTTGAAAATCAGGTGGAGCTAACGGGATTCGAACCCGTGACCTCTTGACTGCCAGTCAAGCACTCTAGCCAACTGAGCTATAGCCCCAAATGCGACTGCAAATATAAAAATATTTTAATAAAATAAAATTAGCTGTAAATGCAGAATATTTTTTATCTTTAAACCCTGTTAAAAATAAGACATTATTTGAATAAAAATAAATAAATTATAGTCGAATATGGAACTTAAAAAATCACCAAAAGCGAATCTTGAGAACAAAAGGAATACCTTTTTGTTACTAGGATTAGTAGTTGCCTTAGGGGTTACGCTTGTTGCTTTTGAATGGACCTCAAAGCCAAGCAAGGCAGGAGCGCTTGAGCAGGTACAAACGCAGGAAGTGGAAGAAGAAATTATTCCTATTACCCGCGAAATGCAGGTAAAACCACCGCCACCGCCACCACCCAAAGCCGTAGAAGTTTTAACTATTGTACAAAATGATGTGGAAATTGACGACGAATTGGAAATTGAAGATTCAGAAGCCGATGACAACACTGTAATTGATGTAGCACCGGTTATTGAAACGGCACAGGAAGAAGAAGCAGAGGAAGAAACGAAGGTTTTCTTCATTGTTGAAGATATGCCCGTATTCCCTGGTGGTGATTTGGCTTTGCGTAAGTACATTGCTAAATCAATTAAGTATCCTGTTATTGCACAGGAAAACGGAATCCAAGGAAAAGTGTATGTTACTTTTGTGGTAGGAAAAGACGGAAGGGTAACCAATGCCCGAATTGCCAGGGGAGTTGATACATCTCTTGATAAAGAAGCATTGCGTGTTGTAAATGCTCTTCCGAAATGGAAACCCGGAAAGCAACGCGGGAAACCGGTTAATGTATCTTACACGGTACCTATTAACTTTGTATTGCAATAAGATAAAAAAGACAATATCTTTGTACTCCTGTTTCTTTTGAAGCAGGAGTTTTTTTATGATTAAAAATCAGGAAATGATAGAAACAGCACCCATAACAGAAAAGGCAGTAATCGTAGGATTGATAAACTCATCACAAGATGAACGACAGGTAAAAGAGTATCTTGACGAGTTGGAGTTTTTGGCAGATACCGCAGGGGCTGTGGTGCTGAAAAAATTTACGCAGAAATTGGATCTTCCCAACAAAGCCACTTTTGTAGGCCCGGGAAAACTGGACGAGATTAACAGCTATATAAAAATGGTAGAAGCCGATACTGTAATTTTTGACGATGAGCTTTCTCCTACCCAACTTCGTAACCTCGAACGAAAACTGGAATGTAAAATATTAGATCGTACCAACCTTATTCTTGATATTTTTGCCAAACGAGCCAAAACAGCACATGCTAAAACACAGGTAGAACTGGCACAATACCAGTACTTACTTCCAAGGCTTACCCGGATGTGGACTCACCTTGAGCGTCAACGTGGTGGAATTGGAATGCGTGGCCCCGGGGAAACTCAAATTGAAACCGACCGAAGGATTATCCTCGATAAGATAGCCCGTCTTAAAACTCAACTGGTAAAGATTGACAAGCAAAAAGCTACTCAACGCCGAAATAGGGGGAAGATGGTGCGGGTTGCTTTGGTTGGATATACCAATGTGGGTAAATCAACCCTGATGAATAGGATGGCAAAATCGGAAGTGTTTGCCGAAAATAAGCTTTTTGCCACACTCGATACTACTGTCCGGAAAGTTGTGGTTGAGAACATTCCATTTCTTTTGGCCGATACAGTTGGTTTTATCCGCAAACTTCCGCACGGGTTGGTCGAGTCGTTCAAGTCAACACTCGACGAAGTACGTGAGGCCGACATCCTGTTGCATGTTGTTGATATTTCGCATCCGGGATTTGAAGAACAAATTGAAACGGTAAACAATACCTTACAGGAAATAAATGCCGGCGATAAACCATTACTTTACGTTTTTAATAAAATTGATGCATTTACCTACGAAGAAAAAGAAGACGACGACCTGAGTCCGCGTACCCGTGCTAATTTTTCGCTTGATGATTGGAAAAACTCGTGGATGGCAAAAGATAATACCCCGGCGCTTTTTATTTCTGCCAAACAAAAAGAAAACATCGATGTATTTAAGCAAATCTTATACAACGAAGTAAAGAAAATACATGCACAACGCTTCCCGTACAACGATTATTTGTACAATCAGGATTGGACAAAAGGAATTTCGGAAGAATAATTGACCGTAAGACTCAATAATTGAAAGAATCTTTATTACGGTATTTTTTTTCTTTAATGATTTTTAGGCTTTCCTGACAAATTCGGATTTTAATCCCATCGCCCCGAAACCATCAATTTTGCAGTCGATGTTGTGGTTGCCGTCTGTTAACCGGATATTTTTCACTTTTGTTCCGGCTTTTATAGGCTTGGGCGCACCTTTTACCGGTAAGTCTTTTATTACGATTACAGTATCTCCATCGGATAAACGGTTGCCGTTAGCATCTTTTATTCGCAATCCTTCTTCTTCCTCCGGCTTTTCGTTAATGTTCCATTCATGGGCGCATTCCGGGCAGGCATAAACCGATTCGTTCATGGCATATCCGTATGGTGATTTACAAAGCGGACATGGTTTCATTTCTTCGTTCATGTGAATTTCATTCTTGGTGTATCGGTTGTCGTTGTTACCTGATGATAATCTGATAACAACGACAACTTTTTCTATTCTTCTTATTTTACTTCTCCATTTGCAATGAGCCATTCTGCAATTTGAACGGCATTCAGTGCTGCTCCTTTTTTTATTTGATCGCCTACGCACCAAAATGTCAGGCTGTTTGTGTCCGTAACATCTTTGCGGATACGGCCTACATAAACATCGTTTTTGCCCGAAACAAACAATGGCATTGGATATTCATTTTTTGCCGGATTGTCAACAACCGTTAATCCTTCAAATTTTTCGAAAGCCGCTTTTACGTCATCAACCGAAAGCGGTTTTTCCATTTCAACCCAAATCGCTTCAGAATGTGCCCGAGCCACCGGAACACGAACGCAGGTTGCACTAACTTCGGCATCGGTGTGCATAATTTTCTTGGTTTCCCAATTCATTTTCATTTCTTCCTTGGTATAATCGTTTTCAAGGAAAACATCAATATGAGGAATAACGTTCATCGATAATTGATGCTGAAATTTATTTACAGTCGGTTTTTCGCCGTTAACAATTTCTTTGTTTTGCATTTCGAGTTCGGCAATACCCTGTGCCCCGGCGCCACTGGCTGCCTGGTAGGTTGCCACACGTACACGTTTTATTTTCGAAAGATCATTAATCGGCTTCAATGCAACCACCATTTGAATGGTCGAGCAATTAGGATTGGCAATAATATTACGCGGACGAATTTTGGCATCTTCTGCATTTACTTCGGGCACAACCAATGGTACATTTTCGTCGTAACGGAATGCGCTGGAATTGTCAATCATTATTGTGCCGTGTTTCGTAATGGTTTCAGCAAATTCTCTTGAAACACCTGCTCCTGCCGATGTAAGGGCAATGTCAATATCTTTAAAATCGTCGCCATGTTTAAGCTCCTTTACTGTTAACTGTTTACCCTTAAAATTATAGGTCTTGCCGGCACTCCTTGCCGAACCAAAAACAACTAACTCGTCCATCGGAAAATCTCTTTCTGCAAGCACTTTCAGGAACTCTTGTCCTACCGCGCCACTTACTCCAACAATAGCAACTTTCATTTTTCTACATTTAATATAAATACATTAAAAACTATCTTATTTTTAAAAGTGCGGTAAAATTAGTATTTTGCTTTTAAATGTTGATATTATGTGCCACAATCTTCTAAAAATGTTAATATGCTTGTGTCTTTTGTCGCATTTTGAACTGGGAGCCCAGGAAATTTGGCATGAAAGCTTTGGTATTCCCGACAAAGGAATTTGGGGAGACGATGATGGCACAACCATACATGTTGATTTCGACGGGGTTCCCTGGTCGCTTAATTATTCGGATGTTTTGTTAACCAGCCCCGATGCTTATGCCAAAACAGTAAAAACTTCGGGCGGACGCTTCGAATGTCGGGATATTAACGGCGAACTGACCTGGAGTTCTACGGTAATTGATATCTCCGAATACAAAAATATAACGGTTCAGCTTGTTGCCAAAGAGACGGGGAGTGGGAAGAATAAAGCCAATAAATACCTGAAAGCTTTTTATCGCTTAGACAATGAAGCAGAAAGGCCTTTTGAAACGAATGCTGAAAATGCAGGTAACTGGGGCGAAAACATTGTAAGCCAAACCGGGTTGAACGGACAAACGTTGCAAATTGTGGTGCTTATGAATAATCATTATGTATCGAACAAGGTAATTTTAGATGAAATAGGTGTTACCGGCGAAGAAAAAAATCCGGTGATTGTGGAGCCGGGAGATGTTTTGATAAACGAGGTGCTTTTTAACCCGGTCGAAAATGGAGGCGACTTTGTGGAGATTTATAACTACTCCGACAAGCAGATTCCTTTAAATAAACTTTATATCGCTTCTCGTGATAAGGATGCAGAACTTACTCAGATTTATTCCCTGGCCTCCGAAAAAAATACTTTTGAGCCCGAAAGCTATCTTGCCCTTACCAAAGATACCAATGGCGTTTTTCCTTATTTTACGATTGAATGCCCCGGGTGTTTCTTGCAAATGGATAAATTTCCTTCATTTAATAACGACGAGGATTATGTGGTATTGCTCAACAACGAAAAGAAAATTATTGATGAACTTCATTATACCGAAGACTTGCATCTTCCAATGTTTCATGATGTAGAAGGCATTTCGTTGGAACGTATTTCTTTTTCAGCATCAACGAATGAGGCTGAAAACTGGCATTCGGCATCAACTACCTCGGGCTACGGAACTCCGGGGTATCTTAACTCTCAGTCTGCTACAAAAGCCGAAGAGAAAATAGCTGTGAGTTTTGAGCCTGAAGCCTTTTCTCCTAACGATGACGGCTATAACGATACCTATTGTATTAATTTCAAATTAAACAAGCCGGGCTATCTCTGTAACGTGTGGATTTATGATGCTGCAGGGAGGCTGGTTACACAACTTGCCAATAACTATGCGCTGGGCACAAACGATAAAATAATATGGAACGGCCGGCATAAAAACGGGACACGCATGAGAATTGGGGTTTATGTTGTTTTGGTCGAAATTTTTGATTTAAGCGGTTCTGTTAAGCATTTTAAAGATGGGGTGGTATTGACTGATATACTGGAGTGAAAAAACTTGAACAATTTCCGGATTTTGTTGTGTAATTTTTTTCACATTTGCTTACTAACCATAAAAGATAATGAAATAGAAGCTTTTTGATTCGAAGATTAGTGCTTCTAATTTCTAATGTCTGGTAATTTATTGTTGAATAACCTAATGCAAATATAATGAAACGTAACTTTGTCTACTTCGCCTGGCGCGAGTTTATACGGTCGGCCTCCAAAAACAAAAATATGGCAACCAAAGTAGTACTTATCTTTTTGGTACTGTATTTTTCGCTTGTTGCTGTAATATCAGGATTTGAGCTTACCCAAAAATTAAAGGATGTTGGAAATCCGTTGCAGGCTTTTAATGCCCTGGTATTCGTATATTTTGGATTCGAACTTATTTTGAGGGTAATGGTACAAAACTTGCCGACTTTTGGGTTTCAGCCATTTTTGCTGCTGCCCGTAAAGCGTAAGCGTATAGCACGCTATATGCTCAATAAATCGTTGTTGCATTTTTTCAATGTGTTGCCCATAATTTTAGGGCTTCCTTTCATCATACGGATTGCTGTTCCTGCGCTTTCTGCTCCTGTTCTCTGGGCATGGTTGTCAGCTTTGTTTTTTATGATATTTGTGAACCATTACCTGGCTTTGTATATAAAATGGCGCACCAACGAATCGGATGTGTTTTTTTATAGTTTTCTTGGATTTGCAGCGGTTCTTGTGCCCATCAATTATTTTGGTGTGTTTAACATTACCGGTATGCTTGGAAGTGTCTTCGATTTTGTTATTGTAGCTCCTCCTGCTGCGCTTATTTTTCCGGCATTGGCAATTGCACTGTATTTTTTAAACCAGGCATATATAAACCGCCGTTTTTATCCCGACGAGCTGAATAAAAAGAAAAAAGAGGGCACAACACACGATTTCTCCTGGCTGAATAATGTGGGTAGCTATGGTAAAATGCTTTCGCTGGAGGTGAAAATGATATTGCGTAACAAACGCTCCAAAAGCACAGCATTAATGTCAATATTATTTCTGTTTTACGGACTGCTGCTTTACCGCGATTATGAACCCGACAGTCCCGAATTTATCTTTGTCCTTGGCGGGATGTTCATGACCGGAATTTTTAGCATGATGTACGGACAGTTTTTCCCGGCATGGCATGGTAAATATTATCCTTTGCTGATGGCACAAAACATAAAAATGAAACAGGTACTCCAATCGGCATTTTTTCTGATGGCTGTAACCAATGTCGTTTTTTATCTGGTTTCGCTGGGCTATATGTACATTTCGCCTAAAGTTTTGTACATACACCTTGTGGCCATGCTTTATAATGTAGGCGTAAACTCGTGGGTAATCTTTGCCCTTGGGCTCAACAGTAAAAAAGCCATTGAACTGAATCAGCGGGCTGCTTTTAACTACCAGGGAGTTAGTGCAACACAGTGGTTAATGTCCTTTCCTGTAATCTTCGGTCCATTGGCTGTTTTTGGATTGCTATCCTGGATATTTGGCAATATTACCGCTTACCTGATTTTGGGTGCACTGGGGCTGATTGGTATTGTTTTGCATCCTAAACTCATTAGCTATTTTACCCGGCAATACCTGAAAAGAAAACACAAAATGATTTATAATTACAGGAAGAGTTAGAAAAAGAATTTATGAAAATTAAACGAATAAAATAAACAACAATGGCAGGAAGATGCTTACCTTGAGTTTTGTATTTCGTATTGCTATCTTTCCGCTTCAACTTTTTTATTATGATACAGGTAAAAAATTTACAAAAGGCATACAACGGAACAATCGTACTTGATATTGACGAACTGAGCATTGAAAAAGGACAAATCTTGGGATTGGTGGGCAACAACGGGGCTGGAAAAACAACCTTGTTTTCGCTTATTCTCGATTTGATAAGAGCCGGTAAGGGAGAAGTGCTTATTAATGGAATTCCTGTTGCAAAATCGGAGGACTGGAAAGCATTGGTATCGGCTTATATCGACGAAAGTTTTACCATTGGCTATCTTACGCCCGATGAATATTTCGGATTTATAGGGGAGTTGCGAGATATGAACTCAACCGACGTTGCTAAATTTATGGAAGGCTATAATGCGTTTTTTAAAGACGAAATTATTGGCAAAAAGAAGTTTATCCGCGACCTGTCGAAAGGGAACCAAAAGAAAGTAGGCGTTGTGGGAGCTTTAATGGGAAATTCCGAAGTAATTGTCCTTGACGAACCATTTGCCAACCTCGACCCTTCGTCGCAATACCAGTTGCGAAATATTATTAAAGAATTTGGGGGGCAGGGAAATAAAACTATCCTGATTTCGAGTCACGACCTCGATCATGTTGCTGATGTCTGTTCGCGAATTGTTATTCTTGATAAAGGTAAAATTGTTCGCGATGTGGAGAAGACCGATTCTACTTTGTCCGAACTGGAAGCGTTCTTTACCGGGGTGAAAAAAGAGGAATTTTTTGTAGATACCCTGTAGCTTGTGTTTCTATTTTTTAGGATTGAAGAAAAAATCCCTACTTTTACCGGGATAATTCACTCTCAATCTCTTTTACGATGGAAGAAACAGCAAAAGAACAAAAAAAAATTTATGCAAAAATGGCTCGGCTTTGCAGTCGTTCGGAACGTTGCTCTGCCGATGTACATAAAAAAATAACTGCCGAGGGGATAGAATCGGAACTCGCAGACGAGATTATCGAAAAACTAATTGCCGGTAAATTTATTGATGACGAACGTTATGTTAAAGCTTACGTAAACGATAAGTTCAAATTCAACCAATGGGGAAAGATAAAAATGCGTCATTACCTACAGGCAAAAGGACTTTCAAATGAGATTATAAACGATGGACTCGAAACCATCGACAAAGAAAAATATAAAAAAACACTGATTAAGGTGATGAAAACTAAGGCTAAAACCATTAAGAAAAAAGACAAATTCGAGAAAATGGGGCAAATTATCCGCTTTGCACAAAATCGGGGTTTTGAGCCTGAATTAATCCATCGGTATATGGATTCGGTTTTGAGTTAATTCTTGCGGAACTGTTTTTTACAGAGGGAGAGCGGCGTTTTCTCGCTGTAAAAACAGAATAGTGCAACAGCGCTGGGAGCCAAGATTAATTTTGATTTACAACCTCTTTAATACTCCGGAAAATGGAAGTATTAACGATATACCCTAGAACAAAGAGCTGTTCGAAGCGATAAAGTTCGTACTAAAGGCGTTTAAAATACCTTTCGACCCAAAAGAAATCCTACTACCCCGAATATGTAAAAAAGATACAGGAAGCCAAAGAACAGGACGGGGCAACCCGAATAGCTTAAATACAACCTTTCCGGCTATTGGAGCAGGCGTATTTGCAAAAAGAACCGTCTAACATACCCCCCCCGATACAAAAAAAGGAGCAGTAGCATATCTCTAATGACTTGTTTTTTCAGGCAAAAAGAATACATTCCATTTTAATCGAATCAAATTTCTTTGAGAAAAACGTTAACAAGAAAGCAGTTAGCTAAACGTTAACTAGCTTTGTTTTAGGTTGTTGAAAAGTTAATAGAAAAAGTGGAGCTGCCGGGAATCGAACTGTATTTAATATTGAGTATTGTATCAGTGGGTTACTGGTAATAAAAAGTTGATGTTAACCGATTTGTTCACCTGACTGATTTTTTTATAAAATTTGGTGTCATTTATGGTGTTTTATCTCAACTAGAAAGACAAATTAAAAAATCTAAGTGTTTCAGAAGAAAAATGAGTGCTATTTGGGAGTTGAAAAGAATTCTGGGTGCACAAGAGAAAAATTTAAGACAATAACAATATCATCAATTGAAGCGAAATCTGAAAAGCAATTACAATCCATGAAAAAGAGTTACTTCTTGGGTTATAATACGAAAATTAACCCTCTCCCGTTTTTTTAAATTAAGATTCAACACAAGGCTTAACTGTCCATCGCTACGGGAAATTTGGAGGGAGGGAAGGAAAGCCCTTGGTGTCATGTTTGCCAGCAGTGTCTTTATGATTCTGCTGATTTTATAATAAATAAAATTGGTCAGTTCGTATATCTTTTCTTTGTTCAATGTTTTTATTCCACTTTCCAGCAATAGTTTTATGTGCAATGAAGACAGGGACGAATAAATTATGCCCATGGCAATGGTCAATATTGCCAACATACTCTGTAGTCCTTCAAAAGTTTTGATTTGTATGTCTTCCAAATGGTAACCTTGCTTGATATGGCGATGATGTTTTTACATACAACAGAAATATTGATAGTATTTCCGTTATACGGGATAAGGTTGAAAATTATGACCATTCGGTTAGGAAGCAAGCTGAGAAGATTGAACAGGCATTGCTCCACTCAGGAAACAAAAAGAAAGTTAAATGAAGGTGCATGTTTGAAGTTTAGAGTCTCATAATTACTTGATTTTTTTATATTTGTAATTAAAGCCTTATCACATGGGAACAAGAATATCTCTATTAATATTTCTCAGTTTTTTTATTGTTATTACTTCCTGTCAACAACAATCCGTAAAAATTGAACCGGTACTCCAAAAAGCGGAAGTACTTTTAGAACAATATCCTGACAGTGCCTTGGTTCTGTTGGAAGAAATCCCAACCCCAGAATCCCTGAAAAAATCGTTGTATTATCAGTATTATCTTTTACACCTGCAAGCTAAATATAAAAGTTATAAGGACATTACAACCGATACATTGGTTTTTTCTATCCGGGATTATTATCACAACAAAAATGATATAGAAAAAACGGCACTGGCATCTTTCTATAGCGGGAGAGTTTTTCAGGAGCTGAAAAAGTATGAAAAAGCATTACAACAGTTTTTAGATGCAAATCAGTTCCTGAAACACAGTCAAAATTTTAATTTAAAGGGTTTGTGTCAGAATGCCATTGGAGACATCTATAGTAAACAACAACTTAAAGATAAAGCAATAATTCATTATAAGATGGCTAAGGAATATTTTCACCACGCTGAGAATATAAAAAATGAGATCATTACCTGTAAATTAATAGGAAATTGTTTATTAACTCAAGAAAAAGCAAACGAAGCTTTTATTTATTACAATGAAGCACTACACTTAACCAGCAAATATAAATATAAAAGTTTGCAAGCGTCAATCCTAATGAACATAGGCGTAGCATATCAGGAAGTAAAAAACTTTGAACAGGCAAAAATATATTTTAAAAAAGCCACGGAGTATTCAACAGATTCTGTAAATAGTGCAAAATTGGCGGCAAACTTTGCACATTTATATGAATTGCAAGGAAAAAATGATTCAGCAATCGTGTATCTACAAAAAGCTCTAAATTATCTGCCACAGGAATACAACAATTATATTGCCGCCAACATATATAAAACGTGGTCTGTATTAGAAGAGAACAATAAAAACTATAAAGGTGCCCTTAATAAATACAGACAATATAATAAACATCTTGCACAAATTATTTCCGATAATAAAAATAGTGCATTACTGGAAATCGAAAAAAAATACAACCTTCAACGAATTGAAAACCAAAATAAACAGCTTCTAATTGAACGGCAACGATTAATGTTAGTTTTTTTGTCACTAATTATCCTATTGATTGTTCTTATTTTCTATTTATCTAAGCGTTCAACAGAAAATAGAAGGAGATTTATAGAAACAGAACAAAAAGTTGAACAATTAACAAAGTTAGCTCGAAGTTTTGATGAAAAAGAAGAATCTTTCCGTAATGTTCTAATCCGACATTTTGACATAATTAGAAAAGTTGCTTTAATAGAGGGATATATTAAAAAGGATGAACGTAAAAGAGGAGAACACTTTTTGCGTAAAATTAATGAAATTGTTTATGGACAGAAGGACCTGAATTGGGAAATGCTATATAAAACTCTAAACAATATTAGTAATGGTTTTTTTGAGGAATTAAAAAATAAGTTTCCAAAACTGAATGACTCTGAGTTCCAAATTTGCTGTTTAACATATATTGGATTTAACAATACCGAAATTGCTATTTTTCTAAACTACAGTTTAAATACTATTCCCGCCAAAAAGAATATAATTCGAAAAAAACTTGGTATACAAAACTACGGAAACATTGAGGATTTTATGAAAAAAGCTATTCTTGACTAAATCATTTATGTGTTTTTTGCACTTTAATTCTTATAAAAGGTTATATCTCTACCGCTCTTCTTGATTTTTATTGCTGTGATATGCAGTGTGTTGCAAATTTGACTCTTGTAAAAAAGTTATATATGCCCAAAAGTTCCTTGATTATTCTAAAGAGTGTATCTAATTTCATCTGGTCATTTTTTACAACCTAAAAATCATGAAAAAATTAATTAGTATTTGTTTATTTTTTTTTGTTATTCTGTTTCCGCAGATAAGTTCCTCTTTAACTCCCGATTCATCAGATGTTGAAAAGGTAATTGAACTGGATGGAGCACTAAATAATGCTTCAACCAGGTCGATACTACCAGATCCAATTAGTGCAACAATTAGCCCATACAGTTTAAATATTAATTTCTTATATAATGTGGGGAATATTAGTGTGGAAGTCTATAGTTTATCAGGAGAATTAATTTATGAAACGAAAATGGATACTTCTACTCAAAGTTCAATATCAATCGATGTTACGGAATGGGATAGTGACTTCTATGAAATTCGGTTTCTAGGCTCTACAGGCAATTATATATACGGGACGTTTGAAATAGAATAAACATTGGCAAAAACTGATAGCATGAATATGCTATGTCAAAAAGACATAAAGCAACATGATGTTTCTGAAAAAGTAGTAGTTGATATAGATGTGTTTAGAAGATCTAAATATACTTTTTGTAGTTGGAAATACCCAAAGCTGTTTTGCTTTCGGAGTAGATAACCGGGTTGTTGAAATACAATGTTCTTTGTTCCAGTTATACGGCAGACTTAAGGAATTAAATTTTATACAAATAAATGGCTATACAATTATTAATACAAAGTATTTTATAGATAAAAAACAAAAAAGACAGATAATCTTAAAAGGTGGGAGCATGCATAGAGTGTCGCGTAATTCCTGGAAGCACTTTTATGGGAATGCCCGCTAACCCCAAAATGGCGATGAGTTCCGCCGAAACAGCACTCAAAAACTTTATTTAAAATTATTTATCATGTTAGATTTATTAAGTAACGAAGAATTAGAACAAATTATGGGTGGTACATCTAAAGAAGAGTATTGTAGTACTCTTCTAATGATTGTGTTGAATAACGATCTTGATGAGGGAGCAAGAAAAGGAGCAAGGATTGGAGCTGAAAAAGCTGGCTGCTAAAGTGAAGAATAGAAGGGATGGCTCAATATAGTATGGTACCATACTCTTCTATATTCTTTCTTTCAATTATCTTTTATATGATAAAATTAATATTATCAACATGCATACTGCTAGCTTCAGTATTCTGTAATGCGCAGAAAATACTTGACGAATCTTTTTTGAGGTGTATTTATGATTATGTATACTTAAAAGACACATTATTAAATAAAAGATCTGATAGGGATATATTGTATCTTCAGATTGGAAAGAATTGTTCCAAATGTCTTAGTTATTATTCTCAACAGGTTGATTCTCTAGTTAATACATCCGGTTGTGAAAAGGAGTTCTGGAGAACATTTAAAAATGCAATGGATAATGAAGGATATAAATCTTCTAGTTATCCACACAAGCGAATGAAGACTTATGTCTATAAGAATTACCCGAAAGGAAAAATAACGGTTACCGATGGGCTTTCGATGCAGGACTATATTTATGAGGACGAGTTAAACGCACAACACTGGGGAATTTTGGATAGTACTAAAACGGTTATGGGTAATGTGTGTCAATTGGCTAAATGTACTTTCCGTGGCAGGCGATGGATGGCATGGTTTGCACCGGAAATACCGATAAGCGATGGCCCGTGGAAATTTGGGGGTTTGCCTGGTCTTATTATGGAGATTTATGACATAGGCGGGCAATACAATTTTGTTATAGTGGGGCTTGAAAAAAAAGAAGAACCAATTGTGTTTAGCAAGACATATGTGGGTAGCAAGAAGTTTGAGAAAACGAACCGACTTGAATTTTTAAAAGCAAAGAAAAGCTACCTGATGAATATGGGAGGTTATATAGAAATGGAAACAGGAATTGATTTGGGAAACAACTCTTTTCAAAAGATAATGCATTATGATTTAATAGAGCGTGATTATTGAAAAGAAAATATTAATGAATTCCCATTATAAGAATACATATTGAAATATTGGTTAGTAGTGAATTCTACTTTCCTAATTATTGCCTAAGGTCATGCGAATTAAATTATACTTATTGATTTATTTGGAAATTGGTTTCGGCTTTACTGTAATGGCTCAGAGTAAAGATATTGGAACTTCTGATTTGATATGCCAATACAAATTAATCTGGCAATTTGATACCCTCGCAAATATTGTTAGGGATGATTTGATAATTTTACAAATTGGGGAAGGTTTATCCAAAAGTTATAGTTATTACACTTTTCAAGCAGACTCACTACAACAATCTCCTAATGGTAAAGAGGTTTGGAGAATGCTGTTCAAAAAAGCGATAAAAGAGTCAAATGGTGCTGTACCTACCGGCTTTCCTCATAAAAGATCAAAAACAGTTGTGTACAAAAACTATCCAAAAGGAAAGATGACTGTTACCGATGGAGTTTCTCTACAGGATTTTATTTATGAGGATGAATTGAATCTGTTTGATTGGGAGATTTTGGATAGCACCAAGATTATTTTGAACAATATGTGTCAACGAGGCACGTGGACTTTTCAAGGGAGACAATGGACTGCCTGGTTTACACCCGAAATTCCGATTAGTGATGGTTCGTGGAAGTTTGGCGGATTGCCCGGCCTGATATTAGAGGTTTATGACCGGGGAAAACAATACCATTTTATAGCTAAAGGAATAGAAAAAAGAGAAGAGCCCATAGTATTCAGCAAGTCGGTATCCAGTAGTGGGAAATATGAAAAAACAGACCGTATTGAATTCTTAAGGACACAAAAACGCTATCTGATGAACACCAATGGTTATATGAAAATGGAAACTGGTATTGACTTGGGGAGCAATTCTTCACAAAAAATAATGCGATACGATTTAATTGAAATAGATTATTAGTCAGCAATTAATGAACACAGACGACTATTTTTTACCCTTACTATTGTATCATTTTCGCTTGTTGGGCATAAAGTGTAACCCCGAGCAATTGGAATTGGTGTTAAAATCTGCGCCATCCTACCCATCGTTATTATCTGTGATGCAAGCTTATACCTATTTTGGAATTAAAACGCTTGCGTACCGGGCTGATTTAGTGAAATTAAAAGAATTGTTGCTTCCGGTAGTCGTTCAAATCCGAAATGAGGATGATAGTCGATTTGTTTTGCTTTACGAGTTTTCGAGGAATAGTGTGAGTTATTTTGATGCTTTAATTAATAAAAAAATAACAATTCCAGTCGAAGATTTTCGTGCCATTTGGACAGGTATTTCAGTACAAACCGAGAAAGAAAAAAAAGGTACTAATTTTAAAACTTCTCATAACCTAGCAATCTATATAATTACTGCTTTTATTTCTCTGGTTTTGGTGTTTCTAAGTATTTTAATTATTCCAAAGGTTCAATTAATGGTACTTTTTTGGGGATTATTACTATTAAACAGTATTGGTTTTTGGTTTTCATTTGGATTATTGAAACAGAAGTCGGGTGGAACCTATTCGGTTTTTGATACCTTCTGTCATAGTGCCGAAGCGTTTGACTGTCGTAAAGTTACGCAATCGAGAGGAGCTAAGATATTTAACCGAATAGACTTGGCTGATGTGGGTTTTGTTTATTTTACAACTGGCATTGTCTTTTTACTCATTGGTTTTTTCTCAAATTTGCTCACCTCAATATTCTCGGTCTTACTTTTAATTGTTATGTGTAGTAGCCCGTTTATTGTATTTTCTATTCTCTATCAAAAGCTTATTGTGAAAAAATGGTGTCCTTTATGTTTAGGCGTGGTTGCAATACTTTCAACGGAACTTGTCTTTCTTTTATTTTTTAGTGCTTGGGTTGTGCCGGAAAGGGTGTCTTTGATATTAATATCCTTTTTATTTGCTACTTTAAGTAGCTTGGCCATTCTGATTTATGAAAAATATCGTCTTGTAGCTTTAGCTAAAGCTTTTAATACCCAAATATTAGCATTAAAGCTTAAAAGAACTTCTGCAATTGTTTATACTTTATTCCAAAAGCAGAAACTACTTCCGGAAAGCAAATCTCAATACTTAATAATTGGAGATAAGGATGCACCAATTACTATTACAACTTTATTAAACCTGCGATGTAACCCATGTAAAAAACTTGCGGTTGATTTGGTTCGTTTGCTACACAGTTATCCGGCATTTATTAAGTGGCACTTACGATTAGATGGACTTGAGACACGGACGCAAATCCCGATAAATGCCATTCAGCTTCAGTTAATAGAGTTCTTTAAAGAAAATGTAAATACCGAAATTCGCTTGAAAGCATTAATGGATTGGTTTCAGAATCAATCCATATCAAAATTTCACAAAAAATACCCTGTCAAAACTATTTCGGATGAAACATTAAACTATTTTTTTATGCATGTAAAGGAGAATAAAGCAATGGAAGTGGTAAAAGTTCCTTTTATTTGGATAAACAGGCGTGAATTGCCAAAGGAATATACGCATGAGGACATACCATTTTTATTAACAGATTTGGATAACCTGCAAAAATCTACTATGTAATTATGACATTATTATTTCGATATTGTTTTATTGCAATCTTCTTATTTGCATCCGTGTGTGTTCAGGCACAGGAGCTTATGCTAACAGGAAATGTTATTGATAAAAAAACAAAATCCCCGTTACCTAATGTTTTGGTAACTATTCGTACGCCAGAGAATAAAATTGTGGAGTTTGTCCAAACATCATCTGATGGAAGTTATAATATAAAATTATCCGGTTTTATCGAGAATTATAACATAAATTTTTCTATGATGGGCTATGCTCCACAAGTGTTTACATTAACCAAAGAGCAGCAAAATTATGATGTTGCAATGGTAGAGAAAGCCACCGAAATTAAAGAGGTTGTGATTAAAGCACCGGGGATTCATGAACGGGGAGACACAATTACCTATATTGTTTCAAGTTTTGCTGAGGTTGAAGATAAATCATTGGCAGATGTATTAAAAAAGATGCCTGGAATTGAAATTGAAGAAAGCGGACAAATAAAATACAATGGTGTAGCAATAAATAAATTTTATATTGAAGGGAAAGATTTGTTGGGCGGTCGTTATGGGCTGGCAACCAATAATGTTCATCAACAAGACGTGGGAAGTGTGGAGGTAATGGAAAATCATCAACCGATAAAAGCATTGGAAGATATTTCTTTTTCTCAAAATCCCGCGATAAATATCCGATTGAAAGAAGATGCAAAAGCACGTTGGGTAGGTACAGTGAATATTGGTACAGGGGTTAGCCCTTTTCTATGGAATGCAGAGGTTGTGGGAATGCGTTTTACGTCTAAAATGCAAACCTTAAATACCTATAAAACAAACAATATCGGATCCGATGTTGTACAGGAAACAAATAGCTTCTCGGTTGAGGAAAGAAGTTATTTCCCAAAATCATATCGATTAGAAAACTATTTAAATGTACAACCGGATTACCTGAGTGACATTGACGCCAATCGGGTTCGTTTTAATAAATCGCATCTATTTAGTACAAATAACCTCTGGAGTTTTGGAAAAGATTGGGATTTAACGTCTCAGGTTTCTTATACAAATAACCGACAGAACTCTACCGCCTATTCAGTTACTAAATATTTTTTAACAGATTCTACAATTATTACAGAAGAAGGAGAATCTACTGTTTCGAAACAAAGGCATTTATCAGCCGACGTTGTCCTTAATGCCAACACATCTACTTATTATCTAAAGAATAAACTAAATGCAGATTTTTCTTGGAGTGATATTGATATGTTAATTAGTGGCACATATCCCAATAATCAATATGCATCAATTCCCAATAGCATGTTTTCTAATGATCTCGAGTTGCTCAAACGTTCAGGAAACAGGGCATATACGTTAAATTCTTTTAATTCATGGCAGGTAAAACATCAATATTTAGATATTTTAAAAGAAGACGAAAAAGAACATCAGGAAATCAATTCATCAGCATTTTATACAAATACAAACACCTCGTTGGCCTTTTATGTCAAGCCGTTTACCCTATCAATGAAAATGGGGGTTTTAGGGTTAATACGCTTCATGGATAGCAAATTGTCCGGAATTCCTGATACGCTTGGGCAACTGGAAAACGATTTGTCCGTGAATTACTTCACTTGTTTTGTTTCGCCTGAGTTGGAATACAAAAAGGATGGATTCGAAGCAAAACTTGATGTGCCTCTTTCTTTTTCACCTTATAGGTATCACGATAATATTTTAGATGCAAAGGAATCTGTTTCCAAATTTTTGCTAGCACCGCGTTTTTATATTCGCTATTATTTTACATCCCGGTTCTCCACTTCTGTTGCTGTCCGTCTGACACAAGAACCGTATGAAGAGCAACAATTTTATAATGGCTTATTACTTCAGAATTACCGGAATCTGTCTCGTGGACTGGTTCGTTTTGAAACGGATACTAGAAAGATTTTAATGCTAAATACATATTATAAGGTGCCGTTAAAAGCTTTTTTTGTAAATGCGAGTGTAATCCGGTCATGGAATGAAGCTAAACGTATTTCAGAACGATCTTTCGTTGGCGAGTTCATTATTAATGGGCTTATTCCACAGAATTATGCTACGAAAATGTGGATGTTGAATGGGCAAATAAGTAAAGGATTAAATAATTCTCATAATATTTTATCGGTGAACTGTTCGTATATGACCTTACAGGGGGTTTCCTTTCAAAATCAGGTTGAAACACCTTATTTATCCTCGCGTTTAGGTATTAGCCCCAAAATTAAATTGAAGTTGTTGTCATGGTTAAATACTTCATATGAACTTAACTATAGGCGAAATGATTTGTCTGTAAGTAATACAGATACCCATTCATCATCAGCGATGTTATCTCAGGTATTGTCAGGTAATTTTGTTTACAAAGAGAAATGGTATTTTCAACTCCGTGCGGAGCATTATTATAACAAGATATCAAGTACTGATTCAAAACAACTTTTTCTTTCAGATGCTGAGTTTACATATAGTTTAAGTAACAGATGGGAGTTGAACCTTTCTGCAAAAAACATTTTTAACCAAAAAGATTATAGTTATTCAATATATAATGAGTTAACCAGGGTTGATAAAGAATATGCTATTCGTCCCCGTACTTTACTCACGAGTATTTTTTTTAGATTCTGATTTTAATATTTTATGAAGTTTCATTTTGTAAAGCAATCAGATGCAATGGATTGTGGTCCAGTTTGTTTAAGTATGATTACAGGTTGGCACGGTCGTAAGTATTCATTATCGTATTTACGACAAGGGGCGTTTATCGGAAAGGAGGGTGTTTCTCTTTTAGGCATTAGTAAAGCTTCTGAAAAGCTTGGCTTTAAAACCTTGGGAGGACGTTTTACAATAGAAAAACTGGCAAATAAAGCCACTTTGCCCTGTATTTTGCATTGGAACCAGAACCATTTTGTTGTATTACATAAAGTTGCAAAAAAACACAAGCAATATATCTTCCATGTAGCCGATCCCGGTAAAGGGTTGTTAAAATACACACAAGAAGAGTTTGTTAACCATTGGATAAGCACTACCTCCCAAAACGAGGAAAAAGGCATTGCCCTTCTGTTGGAACCTACTCCCAAATTTTACGAGCAGGAGGGAGAAACCTACAAGAAGAAAAGCAGTAAACTTACATTTCTATCCAAATATTTCGCGCGTTACAAAAAATTGTTTGTACAGTTGATTATTGGTTTGCTTACAGGTAGTTTAATGCAGCTAATATTCCCGTTTCTTACTCAGGCAGTAGTCGATAACGGTATCGCCAACAAAGATATTGCCTTTGTTTGGCTTATCCTGCTGGCACAACTCATGCTATTGCTGGGCAGGGCGAGTATCGACTTCATACGCCGTCGAATTTTGCTGCACATCAGTACCCGCATTAACGTTTCACTTATTTCCGATTTTTTTATCAAGCTCATGAAACTACCTATGAGTTTCTTTGACGTAAAGCTACTGGGCGACCTCCTACAACGTATAGAAGATCATCGCCGGGTAGAACGTTTCCTGACTGCCCAATCCCTTAACCTGTTGTTCTCTGTATTCAGCTTTCTTGTGTTTGGGATTGTACTACTTATATACAACTTAAAAATATTCCTTGTTTTTCTTGTGGGTAGTGCTATTTACGGTGTTTGGATATTGTTCTTCCTAAAAAGACGCCGATTACTTGATTATAAAATTTTTGAACAACAAGCCATAAATCGCAACAAAACCTACCAGCTTATTAATGGAATGCAGGAGATAAAGCTGCAAAGCTATGAACAAAGTAAGCGCTGGGAATGGGAAGATACGCAGGCTGATCTGTTTGATGTTAGTATGCAAACCCTCACGTTACAACAATCACAGGAAGCCGGGAGCATTTTTATCAATGAAACCAAAAACATATTGATTACTGTACTGGCTGCTGCTGCCGTTATTCATGGCGAACTCACCCTGGGGATGATGTTGTCGGTGCAGTACATCATTGGGCAGTTGAACAGCCCTGTTGAGCAGATTATGAACTTTATCTATCAATGGCAGGACGTAAGCATCAGCCTCGACCGCATGAACGAAATACACCAGCGCGAAGATGAAGATAAAGGTGATAAGCCAATCTGTTCGTCGAAAGATTTTGAACATAAGAATATTGAGTTGAAGGATGTATCCTTTGGTTATGAGAATGCTTTGGGGAAAAGGGTATTACATCATATCAACTTTATGATACCGGAAGGAAAAGTAACCGCAATAGTAGGAGCCAGCGGGAGCGGAAAAACAACCTTGGTAAAACTGCTGTTAGGGTATTATACACCACAGGAAGGTAAAATACAAATAGGCAAGCAACCCCTTGAACAATTTAACCCCGAATGGTGGCGTAGCCAATGTGGTGCGGTTATGCAAGATGGTTATATTTTTTCAGAATCTATCGCTAAGAATATTACCACATCTGACACGAATGTAGATACCTCTCGGTTGAAACATGCGGCAGAAACCGCTTGTATTCACGAGTTCGTTATTCAAATGCCTTTGGGGTACAATACTGCTATAGGGCAGGAAGGACAAGGAATAAGCCAGGGACAACGCCAACGAATACTTATTGCCCGGGCAGTATATAAAAATCCCGATTTCTTGTTCTTGGATGAAGCCACCAATGCCCTTGATGCCAACAACGAAAAAGCCATCCTGGAAAATTTGCGGGAATTTTACAGGGGAAAAACTGTTGTCGTGGTTGCACACAGGTTAAGTACGGTAAAGAATGCTGACCAAATCGTTGTGCTTGATAATGGAGTTATAGCCGAACAAGGTACACATGTAGAATTAACTGCATTAAAGGGAAAATATTATAACCTGGTTAAAAACCAATTGGAATTAGGTACTTAAAATGGATGAAAACAAAGATATCGAATTACGTAGTGAAAAAGTTCGTAATATTATCGGGCTAATACCATCACGAATAATCCGAATGGGAATTACGGTCATTTTTGGAGTAATACTTTTATTATTAGGCGATGCATATTTCTTTAAATTTGACCGTACTATTAATGCGACAGCAAAATTATATAATGAAAATAGCAAAGTACATTATACGGTTGAACTTCCTTATAATAAACTAAAACTCCTGCAAACAGGGCAAAAGCTAATTATAGTTGTACACAATGAAAACAGCTTTGCCACTACTGTGCCGGATATCGACGCCACTCTGCATATAAGCAAAGACCAAAGTTACTTTAGAGTTCAGGGTACTTTAGATTATCCTGATTTTAAACTTGACGAACCCATAGAGGGGCAGGCAACTGTTTATATCGGCAAAACCAATTTGATTGATTATGCTCTGAATAAGAATTAGTAATGCTCTTAATTTAACCAAATTGTTGAGATCGAAAAATGCAGAAGCTATGAAAAAGAATTATGGAGATAATATACTGGCGGTACTGTCTATTTCAGTGGAAATCTAAATTCCAAGACTCAAATGCAATATTAACGAAACGGTTATTCTTGTTTTCCCGATGGTTATCAATATTTCATACGAAGAACATACTTTTCAAATGAGAAGAAAAAAAGCTAAAAAAATATCCGGATCTTTTGGTTCCCTTATGCCACTGCCCCTTTAAAGCAATCGAAAAAGATTGCCCTTTTATTGAATTCAGGGAAACCGATCTGTTGGAGGAACATGAAATGCAAATAAATAGCCTGTCATATGCTCAACTAGATAAGCTACGAAAACACCAGAGAACTTGTTTAATAAAGAAAATCAACACATGCAATTTCTCCACTCTCTATTTGTTCCTTTTTCCTTTTGAAGATTTTCCGAAAATGTTTAAAACAGCGTTTACGGGTTTGAGCCTCTGATGCTATAATTCCGAGTATAACAAAGTCAAAAGTGAATTATACCAATTTAACTTGAGAATGTCGCATTGAATTCGTTCAGATATTTTTCATTGTGAGTTATCGACATTATTTGTTTTTTTGTCATTTGGTTAACACTTGTTGCTAAGCATTGTTTTAAGTTTTTCATCGTTTCAAAAGCTTGATTTTTGGACCTTGATCTAATGTGCTGCCATACTTTTTCACAAGGATTCAATTCCGGGCAATAAGGCGGAATATTGAGCAGGAAGATGTTATCCGGTACATTTATTTTCTTTGTCGAATGAAACCCTGCATTGTCAATAACCACAATTTTATATTCTGTTTCACGATGTTTGGAGAAAGCCTGTAAGTAAGAATCAAATATTTTAGTGTCAGTTCCATTGATTTCCCATACGAAAGAATCTCCATTTCCCGGAGAGTAACTACCATATAAATAAGTGTTTTTAAAAGCATGTTGATATTTTACTATGGGCTTAATCCCTTTAGCAGTAAGGTATCTTCCTATATGTGTCATTAATCCAAAACGGCTTTCATCCTGAAAGTACAGGCTTATTCCAGAGTATTTATCCTTATCCAGACTAATTCTAAGGTTATTGAATATGTTGGGTAGTTTTAAAAAAGGCCTCAATAGCCTGTTCATCTTTTTTGTAATGTGATTTCCTGGGGCTTTTCAGCTTCGTTTTAAAATGGGTAATTAAGTATTTTCTTAACCAATGGTATTTTATTGAAACATTGAATTTTTTTCCACCCACTGTTGCGCTTCTCAATAACCTAAAAACGGAGAGTCTGAACTATTGACTTTCGCTTCCAGCGCATTATGAATCTCGGGTGTGATGATTTTTGACGGTCTGATTTGCGGTTCGTTTGATATTAATGATGTAATCCCTTCTGCCTTGTATTTTGCTAACCAGCGTTCTTGGGTGCTGAAGTGAATTCCAAGGTGGTTGGCCAATTCCTGCCGGATTTTAAACTTCGATGTCTTGATGTGAATTAAGCAATCAACCCGCTTCTGTTTGGACAAAGTACGCTGTTGCAACCTAAGTTTCTTCAGTTCTGGGAGGCTTTCTGTTATAACAATTCTACTGGTTCTTTCATGCCTAAATATACAAAAAATATGCGGCACATACGAGTTAAATTGGTATTATTTGGCATATGCAAAAACATCAAAATACTGATATCCAATTTTTTGATGTTTTTTAGTTCTAAATGAAGTGCAAAAAAGTGGAGCTGCCGGGAATCGAACCCGGGTCCAAACGAGGAAGCAACAAGCTTTCTACATGCTTATCCCCGACTTAATTTTCGAACAAATACCGGATCAGGGCCACCAATATTTATCTTAGCTCTTTTATTTTCGCCAAAATGCCAGAGCCTCATTTTTGCTAGCTTCGATTTATTTGCACCGCCGGTTCGAGCCGCTTCAAAGCATTAGCACCCGGGCGATGTCTTGTCCCAATGCCTTGCATCGGGATTAAGCGCTAAACCTACTGTTATTCGGTTACGCAGCAAGAGCGTAATTAGTTTCGCCAATTATAATTCGATTATTATTTTAAAGGGTCAACAATCAAAACCCTGCATGCTTACCTGCCTCTTCTACCCGCTGTCAAAACCAGTCAGCCCCATAGAAATTAATAAGTCGTTTAAAAGAACAAGGGAGAAAGTATTTCTCTCAAAATATTCTTTTTGGCTTATTGGGATGCAAAGATATGTTTTTTTTAGAATCATAAAAAAAGCCGCTCAAAAAATGAACGGCTTTTAAATATTCTTCTTCAGCTTTTATTACACATTTAAAGTGTAGCGTTCGAAAGCTGTAACTGTTAATTCTGCATCGTTTTGCTTTAGGAAGTCTTTGATCGAAATTTTTCCATCTTTTACATAAGTTTGGTTCAAAAGAGTAACTTCTTTGTACCACTTATTTAATGATCCTTGTGCAATTTTGTCGAGCATTGCTTCGGGTTTTCCTTCTTTGCGATATTTTTCCCGTGCAAATTCCAGTTCTTTATTAATTGCTTCTTGTGGAATTGCAGCTTCGTCAACGGCAATTGGTGCCATTGCTGCAACCTGCATCGCAACGTCTTTCCCAACATGTTCGTCTACTCCGGTTTTATTGAAACCTACTAGTGTCGCCAGTTTGTTTCCCGGGTGAATGTATGAAACAACGTTTTCGCCAGCAATGTTCTTATAGTATGAAAGTTCCAGTTTTTCGCCGGTAACACCGGTTTGTTCTGTAACCTGTGCTTCTACTGAACTTCCGTCGAGTTCAAGAGCTTTCAATGCCTCTAAATTTTCTACTTTGTTTTCGAGTGCTGCATTTAAAATTTTCTCAGCAAAAGCAACAAAGCTTTCATTTTTAGCAACAAAGTCGGTTTCGCAGTTTAGTACTACCAATGCTCCGAATTTCCCGTCTTCAGTAACTTTTGATAATGCAACGCCTTCAGCGGCATCGCGATCTGCACGTTTGTTGGCAATTAATTTCCCTTTTTCGCGGATAATTTCCAACGCTTTGTCGAAATCTCCATCAGATTCTTTCAGGGCGTTTTTACAATCCATCATCCCTGCACCTGATACTTTACGCAGTTTTACTACGTCGGCTGTTGTAAAAGACATGTTAGATCTTTTTTGTTATTTAATAATGGTTAACCTTTATTTTTCTTCTTCAGAAGCTGTTTTTTCTTCTTTGTTCGCTTCTTTTTTTGTTTTTGCCTTTTCTGCGTCTCCTTTTTCTTTTTCAACTTTGCGTTCTTTCAGGCCTTCTTTAATTGCTTCGCACATAATATTAACAATTAAACGAATGGATTGAGAGGCATCGTCGTTAGCAGGAATTACAAAGTCAACATCTTCCGGGTTTGAATTTGTATCTACGATTGCAAATACCGGAATTCCCAGTTTTTTAGCTTCACGAACTGCAATTTTTTCTTTTAGTACGTCAACAACAAACAATGCTGCCGGCAAACGGGTAAGATCAGCGATTGAGCCTAAAATCTTTTCCAGTTTGGCACGTTGCCTTGTTATTTGTAATTTTTCGCGTTTTGAAAGGTTATTCCAACTGGTGTCCTTCATCAATTTATCGATGGAGTTCATTTTTTTCACCGCTTTACGGATGGTAGGAAAGTTGGTAAGCATACCTCCCGGCCAACGTTCGGTAACGTATGGCATTCCTGCATCTTTTACTAAATCGGAAACCAACTCTTTTGCTTGTTTCTTTGTAGCTACAAATAAAACCTTGCGCCCCGATTTTGCAATTTGTTTAATTGCAACCGCAGCTTCGTCGATTTTTACAACTGTTTTTTGAAGATCAATAATGTGAATCCCGTTTTTTTCCATGAAAATATACGGTTCCATGTGTGGGTTCCACTTTCTTTTCAGGTGTCCAAAGTGTGCACCTGCGTCTAATAAATCCTGAAAATTTGTTCTTGGCATCTGTTTACTTTTTTATGCTCTAAAAGCAACCGCTAAGTAGTTCCTGTAATTGGAAATCTCAGCCGTTTTAGATCCATATTTATAAATAAAAATATTAACGTTTTGAGAATTGGAAACGTTTCCTTGCTTTCGGTTGTCCCGGCTTCTTCCTTTCCACTTCGCGAGGATCCCTTGTTAAGAAACCTGCTGCTTTTAATTGAGGCCTTGATTCGGCATCTATTTCAATTAATGCACGTGAAATAGCCAAACGCAAAGCTTCGGCCTGTCCTTTGGAGCCACCACCGTTAAGGTTTACTTTGATGTCGTATTTTTCTGCAACTTCTAACAGTGTTAGCGGCTGCTTTACCACATACTGAAGTGTTTTTGCAGGAAAGTATTCCTCTAAATTTCTTTTGTTTATGGTAATATTTCCTTTGCCTTCGCTAAGGTAAATACGTGCGACTGCTGATTTTCTACGTCCTATTGTATTTATTACTTCCATTTTGTTATTTCATTTTTAAGTCAACAATTTGTGGTTTTTGTGCTTCGTATTTGTGGTCAGCACCTACCACTACATGTAAGTTTTTGAAAAGCTGACGTCCTAATTTATTTTTAGGAAGCATTCCTTTTACAGCTTTTTCTACTAAACGTTCCGGATATTTTGCTAAAATATCTTTTGGATTTTGAAAGCGTTGTCCTCCCGGATATCCCGTATGGCGAATGTATTGTTTGTCGCTCATTTTCTTTCCGGTTAATACAACTTTCTCAGCATTAATCACAATTACATTATCTCCACAGTCAACGTGTGGTGTAAAATTCGGTTTGTTCTTGCCTCTTAGCATTTTGGCAACTTCACTTGCCAATCTTCCTAAAACAAGTCCTTCGGCATCAACTAACACCCATTCTTTATTCACAGTTGCTTTGTTAGCCGAAATTGTTTTATAACTCAGTGTATCCACTTTAATTATTTTTTTTGTATTCAACACTTTTGATTTTTCTTCTGTAATAGTTTTTTATCTCAACGGAATTTTTTTGATAAATATCCTTACACGAAGAAAATCAATTAATTACACGCCTTATTACTAAGGACAATAATCGGGACTGCAAAAGTATTCTCTTTTTTTTGATTTCCAAAGAAATAGCGGTCAATTTTTAGCAACTTTACAAAACCTTTTTTTTCGCGTTTTTATCAACAAATTAACCCGAATAATACAAATTATGGAAAAAATAGTCGACAATTTTAAATCTGGATGTACCTCCGTGAAACTTGTCAACAATAAATTACCACTGTACAAAAAGTCCCGATTGAGCCACTTCTTTTTTTGCTACTGCGACTTTCTTCCTTGTTTTCCCCGCCAACTACCAACTGCTGCTTTTTCAGAGGGGGCTAATTTTGAATAATCATTGTTTCCCGGCTCCGACTGTTTTCTTTTATAATGTAATTGTAGCAGAAATTGATGATGGTATCAAAAAAGGAAAGCAGGGGAAGAGAAGTAATCTCGTGTCCGTTTTTGTTGAGAGAGTATAACCAGTATGGCGTTTTTTGTTTGTTCAGTTTTTGTGCAATGGTGTAAGAGCCGTAAAGGATAAGATAGCCGGGAGATTTTTTGTCGCAATAATGATGTGCTGCTGTGGCATAAGGAACAAGTCTGTCGGCAGTTCCATGAATCAGCAACGAAGGTAGGGCATGTTGGCATAAGGTAGTAGTGTCGGTTATTGCCCCTGAGATGCTGATTACCCCGGCGTAATTAAATGTAGCTTTAGGCGGAAACCAATTCCCGGCTCGGAATGCAGTGGTTAATACCGTTTCGGCGCCGGCGCTGCTTCCGGCCAAAATTATTTTCTGGGGATTGATACCAAAGCGTTGCCGGTTTGCAACAAGGTAAGATACTGCATCTTCCAGATCTTCGGTAGCTGTCCTGATTGCATTGATTTTTGCGTCAACGGGACAATTGCATCCAAATCCTCCTGGCTTACCTTTGCGGGTAAGGCGGTACGAAATTGATACTGCGACATAACCATAACGGGCAAGGCGTGTGCAAAACGATGTAATTCGTTTGAGGTTTCTTTTTCCTGCAAAAAATCCTCCGCCATGCATAAAAATAATAAGTGGACGATTGGCAACAGAATCATTTTGCGGGGAATAAATATCCATCAGTAATTTATAACTGTTTTTGTTGGCATAGGTTTCTGTTTTAATGCTTGCTTCGTTAAAGCATTGGTTTTTGTACCTATCCTGTGCCGCAAGTATTACGGACAGCAACAGTAGTATTCCTGAAAGATAGATTTTTAACATTTTTCAGTTTTTTTTTCTTTGTGAAGCTTTGCGTTTCTAATACGCAACTCTGTGTTGCAGTGTTTTTTATTATAGCACAAAGTTGCATAGCGAAAACACAAAGTGACACAAAGATTTTTGAAGCTTTTTTTCGGCTTACAACTATTTGTTCACAATTGCAGCGATGGCTGCTCCGAGCAGACTGGAATTTTCTACTTCAACAATTTCGAAGTAACGCTGGTTTTCTCCTGAAAGGAGAGTTGTTAAGTATTCTTCGAATAATGCCCTGAAATTGTGTAGTTTATAAAATGTAGTTCCTTCTATTGTCATTAGAATCGGCTTTTCGTGCGATTTTCCTTTGCCTGTTTTTACGATTACGGCAGCAAGGTTTGCTGCGACCAGTTTGGCCGAGCGTTCAATTAACGTGTCAATTATCTCGGCGGCAATTAGTTTGTCCGATTCATTAAAGAATACTCCGGGAAGTACACTTTTGGCATCGTCAATACCTTGTACATAGCGGTTTACCTGTTCGGTTGTTAATTCTTCCATGTTTTCGAAAACCGAAGCATCGGAAAAGACGCCTTCCTGTGCAGCCATTTTAAGTGCGGTTGTGCAAAGTCCTCCGAAATAACCACCCGAAAACATTTTTTCGAAGGCATATCGTCCCGGATTTTTAGTGGTGTTGTCGAAGGCCAGGTCAATGTCGGTGCGTGGAGCCAGTGTAAAAGCTCCTGACTCGAGATTGATAACCTGGCTGCCTTCCAGGTCAAGTCCATCGGTTTTTGTGATATTTTTGTTCGCCTCAATATAGGCTGTGTTGGTTCCTGTTCCGAGGATGAATCCGATGTAGGTATCGTAAGTTTTTACGGCGCGGGCAGCTTTCCCTGCTAAAAGCGTAGATACCGTATCATTCATTAATACGATTTGTTTGTTTGGAATATTTAATGTTTTGAGAAGTTCTTCTCCAACCATTGTGCCTATTACTTCCGGGGCTTTGACTTCCTTGCTCCATTCCAGTAATTTTCCGTCTTTACTAGGATAAATTTCAACGGGATACGAAAAACAAAAGCCAAATTTTTCGGAAGTGTTTTTGTAATCGGTCAGGAATCCGGCAAGGGTATCGAAGAATTCTTTTTTTGACAATTCCTGCTCTACTCCCGGCATTTTTCCTTTTTGAATATTTTCGGTAACCAGGCTCAGGTTATCGTCGAAGTAAACTTTTGCGGCGCGGAGGTTTGTTCCTCCTGCATCAATAGCTACTACAGGTTCGTTGGCCTCCACATCCCCATCTGCTTCGATATAGGTAGGAAGCATTAACAGTGAACTTTCTTCTCCGGCTAACCCTTTTTCCATTTCTGATAAAAATGAACTTACGACTTCTTTTATGCTGATATCTTCAGCAGTCATTTTGTGCGATTTTAAAAAACCAAACGCTTTTGTCATGATTTATTGATTTATATGTTTTTTTATTCTTGTCTACTTCTCTTTTTGAAATTATACTTACTATAATTTACCCCGGAGTTGGACATCCTGTCCTTGTTTTTTTTGCTACTATTACTTTTTTTAGTCAACTGCAACGTTTCTCCTGGTTGTTGAACCTGTCGAAACACTGCCTACTGCAACTGCCTATTGTGATTTTCCTCCTGCCACGGCACTTGCGGCGAGCGATAAAAATTAATGTCCATAGCGTTAAAGCGTGAGCCGTGTTTTGCCAGCCTGTGTTTATAGGTTTCCCAGTTTCTTTTTCCCGGTTTTGTCCAGCCAATTTCGGCATATCCTGGCAAACGCGGGAATACCATAAACTCGACCTCTTCTATATTGGTAACGGTTTCCGACCAAAGCGGGGCTTCTATCCCGATAATATTTTCTTTTGTAACTCCGGGAACCAATGTTTCAGGATTCCAGTTGTATCCTTTATCTACCTCAATATATCCGGCCCAGTGTAATCCCAGTTGGGTAGTTGTATCGTATTTCATGTCGAGATATGCATGTTTGCTGGGAGACATAATTACTTTGGCTCCTTTTGAAACTCCTGTTTTTGTGTTTTTTTTATTGGCCCAGAACTGTACGGTGGCATCTTTTACCGGGGTGGCATGGGCAATTTCATCCCATCCAATTACCTTTTTGTCGTATTTCTGTACCAGTTTTTGCGCACGATTAATAAAAGGGATATAATCTTTTAGCGGGGTAGAGTGCGACTCATCTCCCCCGATGTGAATATACTGGCCGGGAGTAATTGCTGCCAGTTCCCGGATGACATCGTCAATAAAGTTGTACGTTATTTTTTTGTTGGTACAAAGCGTGCTGAAGCCAACTTTTGTGCCGGTGTAGAGCTTTCGGGCTTTTCCGTCGCAGTTTAGTTCGGCATACGATGCAAGTGCTGCATTTGTATGGCCGGGCATATCTATTTCGGGGACAATTGTAATTTGTCGTTCCTGTGCATATTTCACAATTTCGGTGTATTGTTTTTGGGTAAAGAAACCTCCTTTCCCTCCTCCAACCTGAGTACTTCCGCCAATTTCGGTTAGTTTGGGCCACGATTTTATTTCAATTCTCCAGCCTTGGTCATCGGCTAAGTGAAGGTGCAGTACGTTTATTTTATATGCGCTTAGAAGATCAATAACCCGTTTTATGTCTTTCATTCCAAAAAAATGGCGGGCAACGTCCAGCATTGCTCCACGGTACGGGTATTCGGGACTGTCGATAATAAGCCCTGTGGCAATCATTAACGGGGTTTCCGGTGTTGCTTTTACCGGCAGGGTTTGAAGCAGGGTTTGTGCTCCGTAGAAGCATCCGGCAGCATCAGCTCCCTGTATTGTCACTTGTTTCTTTTTGATGTTTAAATCGTACGATTCTGGTTTTTTATTGCTGTTTGCAAGTGAAAGGAATATGCCTTTTGCCGGGACTTTTTCTGTGGTTTGTATTTTTAAAGAAAGTCCTGAAATTTGTTTAATTTTCTGAGCCAGGTACTGTGCGGTGCTTTCTAGTTCGGGCGCTTTTTTCTGTACGAAAATGACGGTTGATTTTTTTATGATGAAGGCATGTCCGGTAGCTGTAATACTATCCGGCAGAGGTATAAATGCGGTTTGTGTGAGATCGGTCGGAATTTCCTGTGTGCAGGAGGCGTGGGCCAGAAGCAGGAAAACAAAAGTTAAGCATGTCAGAAATTTCATAATGATTAAGAATTATTGATTTATGTTACAAAAATATGGAATTGATTGAAAGAATAATGGATGGGCGTAAAAAAAGCCTTGATTTCAGTTTTATTCTGATGTTTATTGCTTGACGGATTGTTTTTTAATATCTTGTGTTTGATTGTGTTATGTGTTTTGTTTCTTCCAGAACAAAAGAACTTTGCATTTTTACAATTCCGTGTACTTTTGTTAAATTTTCGAATGCAAATCGGTTGTAATCGTCCAGGTCATTAAGAACAATTTTTAGTAGAAAATCTAAGTCCCCCCGGTCGAATAACATTCCATTACTTCTTCAATTTTTCGAATTTCATCTTTAAAACGCTGGATATGTTCGTCATCGTGTACCGCTGAAGATACATTGCCGAAAACCACCAGCGACAGTCCTACTTTTTTATGGTCGACCAATGCTACATATTTTTTAATATACTTTTTATTTTCGAGACGTTTTATTCGTTCGTATACCAGTGTCTTGTAGATATGTACCTTGTTAGAAAGCTCTTCTATATTAATTTTTGCATTATTTTGCAGGTTTTGCAAAATTTCTATGTCGGTTGTGTCTAATTTTACCATCGTATTATTTCCTGTTTCTTGTTGTTTCGTTTTATCTGTCTCGTAACTTTATCCTGTTTTTATTTCAAAAAATAGGAATTATTTCGGTTTTTGCAGGACAGGGCAGGATGTAGTATTTATATGTGTAATTTTGTTCGAAATATTTAAGAGCGGTATCAACAAATGTTCAAAAATAAAACAGTACTATATCATTTTATAGCCATCCTGACGGTTGCCATTTGGGGCGTAACATTTATTTCTACCAAAATATTGCTGAATAACGGGTTGACATCTGTCGAAATATTTTTTTATCGTTTTGTATTGGCCTATTTCTGTGCGTTATTCATATCGCATGATAAATTCAGGGCAAACACATTAAAAGATGAATTCTTGTTTTTTTTATGCGGATTGTGTGGCGGTTCGTTGTATTTTATTGCCGAAAATACGGCATTGGAAAAAACAATGGCAGCTAATGTTTCGCTAATAATATGTACTGCCCCGGTTATTACTGCTGTTTTGGCGCGTTGTTTTGACAAGGAGCCTTTGCCCGGGAACTTTTTTTTCGGGTCGATCATTGCATTGCTGGGCGTCGCCTTGGTTGTTTTTAATGGCAGTATCGTATTAAAAGTAAGTCCGCTGGGTGATTTATTGACTCTGTTTGCCGCAATAATGTGGGCTTTTTATTGCCTGTTGCTAAAACGATTAAGCCAATCGTATTCTACTTTGTTTATAACACGGAAGGTTTTTTATTATGGGGTTGTTTCTCTTTTTGTTTATTTTATATTTCATCCGTTAAATGTTAATGCCGAACTGTTGTCGCGTCCTGAAGTTTATTTAAACCTTTTGTTTCTTGGTATTTTTGCTTCTATGTTGTGTTATCTTATGTGGAATGCAGCGGTTAATGTGCTGGGGGTATCCCAAACCGCCAATTACATTTATGTAGTACCATTGGTTACTATATTAACTGCGGCTGTTTTTCTGGATGAACCGGTTACCGTAGCCTCGGTTGTTGGTGCTGTTGGAATTATCGGCGGGGTATATATTGCCGAAAAAGGAAGTTTAAAACGAAGATTTTTGGAGAAGTTGAAACGTGGTGCGAGCTTGGGGAGGAATTCCGATATTTGAAAAGGCCATCATGGAGAGTTGTTAATGTCTTGAAATTTGAGTTTAAACTTCGATTAACGTTTGTTCTTCTCCTCAAAAAAAAATAAGCTGAAGCAAGTTGGTTTTGTATATTTTCGAGAATTAACCGTAAAAATATATGGTTATCTGGAACAACGACAGCAACTATAACATATCTTTGTGCCGAATTTCTTCGGGGTAGGGTGAAATTCCCAATCGGCGGTAAAAAAGTCCGCAACTCCTTTATTAAAAAAGGACTGATTTTGGTGTAATTCCAAAACCGACAGTTAAAGTCTGGATGGAAGAAGAAATATTGGCGTACTATTTTCGCTAGTGCGTGTTTGTTGGATATTTACCCATCCTATCCCGATAGATTTTTAAAAAGTTTGAAGAAGGAAGCCTGAAGTCCGAAGATAAGTGCTAAGCGATTTTTATTTGCTAAGCACATAAAATCAGATTTCTTCGGACTTTCGACAAAAATTTAAAATAAAATAAAAATGATTACAAAATTCGGAATGGATTACAAAGAGAGGGTGAACAATGCAATTGCAAAACTACAGGCAGGAAAAGGCATTTTAATTGTAGATGATGAAGACCGCGAAAACGAAGGTGATATTATTTTCCCGGCAAGCACAATGACCGAAAAAGATATGGCACTTATGATTCGCGAATGCAGCGGAATTGTTTGCCTGTGTATCTCGGCAGAAAAAAGAGATGCTCTCGGTCTAAAACAGATGGTCGAAAAAAATACAAGTAAAAACAAAACAGCATTTACCATTTCAATAGAAGCGCGAAACGGTGTAACAACAGGCGTTTCGGCAAAAGACCGGCTTACCACCATAAAAGCAGCAATAGCCCCCGGTGCTCGTCCCGAAGACTTGGCACATCCGGGCCATGTGTTTCCGCTAACAGCTTGTGATAATGGTGTTTTCGACCGGCGCGGACATACCGAAGGAAGTGTTGATTTAGTAAAATTAGCTGGATTAGGTGATGCCGCAATTCTGTGCGAACTAACCAACGAAGATGGAACAATGGCAAAACTTCCGGAAATAACCGATTTTGCACAAAAACACGATATGTGTGTGGTTAGCATTGAGGATATTTGCAAGTATAGAGAAGAAATAGAATAAAACTTTCGTATTTTTGTTTTAAAGAAAACACACAAACTATGAAAAATCTAATTGCTTGTTGCGGATTAGACTGTAACGTATGCGACGCACGAATCGCAACCATCAACAACGATGACGAATTACGTGAAAAAACTGCCGAAAAATGGCGAGTAGAATATAATGTTCAGGAAATAAAACCTGAAATGATTAACTGCACCGGATGCCGCGAAGAAGGTGCAAAAATCGGACATTGTGCCGAATGCGAAATACGGGCTTGTGCACAAGAAAAGGTATACGAAACCTGTGCCGACTGTTCAGAGCTGGAAGTATGTCCTACCATTGAGGGGATGCACAAAGCCGTTCCACACGCGAAAGAAAATCTTTTAAAGCTTAAAAATTAATTGATGAACGATTTTATTACACCTCCCAATCACATCAATTTTTTGGCAAAGAAACTGTTCGACAATGCCGGAGAAATTATTGACGGCTCTATTGCTTATCTCGACATTAACGGTGGCGGACCAACAGAGCAACACACTCATCCGCACTCGCATTTGTTTATTGTGGTAGAGGGCGAAGCCAAAATTCTGCTCGATAAGAAAGAGATAATCCTTCGCGCTAATGAATCGTTTTTAGTTGATGGAAACATCCCTCATTCAATTTGGAACAATACGGATAAAACCACCAAAATGATTGGAATTTCGGTGAAGTGAAAGAGCTTTTTATTAGTAGTTGAATGATTTTTATAAAGCCGATAAAAGAATACGCATTTGTTTTTTCGCAAAAAAACACAACAAATGAATACAATCATAGAAAAAGTTCGTGCTGAACTAAAAAACAACATAGACCACCAACGGAAAAAAAATAGAGACAGAGCGTTTAAAGAAGAGATAAAATTTTATGGAGTAACAAATCCGGTTGTTCATAAAATAAGCAAAGGCTTTTCTAAAGAAATTAAGCAACTCGACAAAGGCGAAATTTTCAAAATTGCAGAAGAATTATGGCAATCGGGCATTATAGAAGAATCGTTCGTTGCTTGTAACTGGGTTTATTTGATTCGGAAAAAGTTTTTGCCCGAAGATTTTGCAACTTTCAAACAATGGATAGAATCTTACGTAAGCAATTGGGCATCGTGCGACACTTTTTGCAACCATACCGTTGGCGATTTTATTATGATGTATCCCGAATTTCTGGCAGAATTAAAAACATTTACAAAATCGGAAAACCGTTGGGTGCGCAGAGCAGCAGCCGTTACATTGATTATTCCTGCAAAAAAAGGTTTATTTTTGAATGATATTTTTGAAATTGCCGACAATCTTCTGCTCGATACCGACGATTTAGTACAAAAAGGTTACGGTTGGATGCTAAAAGCAGCAAGTCAGGCACATCAGCAAGAGGTATTTGACTATGTTGTGAAAAACAAAGCCACAATGCCACGCACAGCATTAAGGTACGCCATTGAAAAAATGCCAAAAGAAATGCGGCAAGAAGCTATGAAAAAGTAAGAATCATTTCATTTGATAAAAAAAAGATGAATTCAAACAACGACATACGACAATCGTTATGGGCAAAGCAGCAGATTCGCAATAATGATGTCGATTACGGATTATGGAATCAGAAAAAAGAACTGATTAAACAAATGGCAGAAATGAGTCGCAGCTGTTTATTTACGGTTGATGTATTTAAAAATTCGTATGATTTTGCATCATCGGGGTTTGCAAGTTTGTTTGGATACAAGCAAAAATGGCTCGATTCTATTGAACAAAAAAAATATTCCATAAATCAAAGTTAAGACTATGGATAGCAATAAAAAAAACATAATCATATATAAAACTGCCGATGGCAGAGTGTCGGTTGCGTTGTACGCCAAAGACGGCAATATTTGGATGAACCAAAATCAGCTTGCCGAACTTTTTACCACCTCTAAGCAAAACATTGGGCAACACATATCTAATGTTCTGAAAGAAGGCGAATTAGAGCAAAATTCAGTTGTAAAGAATTACTTTACAACTGCCGACGATGGCAAAGATTATAATGTTACTTTCTACTCGCTTGATATGATTTTGGCTATCGGTTTTCGGGTACGAAGCAAACGTGGCACACAATTCAGGATTTGGGCAAATAAAAACCTAAAAGAATATATGGTTAAAGGGTTTGTTATGGACGATGAACGTTTGAAAAATCCGGACGGCAGACCAGACTATTTCGATGAATTGCTGGAACGCATTAGAGATATCCGAGCATCGGAAAAACGTTTTTATCAGAAAATCAAAGATTTATTTGCCCTTAGTAGCGATTACGATGCAGATGATAAATCAACCCAAATGTTTTTTGCCGAGACGCAAAACAAACTTCATTATGCAGTAACAGGAAAAACGGCTGCTGAGTTGATAGTATCGCGAGCGGATGACCACAAACCGAATATGAATCTGACGTCGTGGAAAGGTGCAATTGTCCGCAAACAAGATATTTTCATTGCAAAAAACTACCTGACTCACGATGAAATTGACATATTAAACCGTTTAACAGTTATTTTCCTTGAAAGTGCAGAATTAAGAGCAAAAAACAGAATGGATATTACCATCGATTTTTGGAGAGAAAACGTGGATAAAATTCTTGATTTGCACGACAAAAAGATTCTAACAAATGCAGGTTCAATAAGTAAATCGGAAATGGAAAAATTGGTAAGCGAAGTTTACGTAAATTTCGATAAGCGAAGAAAAGAATACGAAGCTATCGAAGCCGACAAAGAGGATTTAGAAGAACTAAAAAAATTAGAGCAAGAGATAAAAAGTAAAAATCATTTCATTTGATAATAAAAAAGATGAATTCAAACAACGACATACGACAATCGTTATGGGCAAAGCAGCAGATTCGTAATAATGATGTCGATTACGGATTATGGAATCAGAAAAAAGAACTGATTAAACAAATGGCAGAAATGAGCCGCAGTTGTTTATTTACGGTTGATGTATTTAAAAATTCGTATGATTTTGCATCATCGGGGTTTGCTAATTTGTTTGGATACAAGCAAAAATGGCTCGATTCGATTGAACAGTCAGACGATTTTTTTGAAAATATGACACATCCCGAAGACCTTGACACACTCATAAAAATGCAAATTGAGCATTCGAAATTTATTTATTCCCTTAACCCCGAAAACCGCAATGATTACAGCAATACATACAAATTCAGGATGCGAAATTCGCAAAACAAATATTTAAATGTAATGAGCCGACAACGTGTAATTCAGCAAGATGCCAACGGCAAAGCCTGGATTATTTTGGGCGAGGTAAATATTTTGCCCGACCAAAAACCTTTGGAGGATGTGCAAAGAATGACTATCAATCTTAAAACGGGGCAAATAATTAATCAGACCAATCAACTCAATAAAAATCCATTATCAAACCGGGAAATAGAGATTTTAAAACAGGTACATTCGGGTTGTTTAAGTAAAGAAATTGCTGAAAAACTTTGTATTAGTTTGAATACGGTAAATAATCACAGGAAAAACATTTTGAAAAAATTACAGGTAGAAAATTCGATAGAAGCGATAAATGAAGCTACCAAAAGAGGAATTGTATAACGTTTACGGAATCCATTCCAATATTTCGTTCGAAGAATTATTTTTTTGCCAATCAATAAAATCAGTATAATTTTTTACGCCACAATCTAAAACTGCCTGATATACCTGAATTCCAGGAATTTCGCTTTTTGCACCCAGCTTATATTTAATTTCTAAGATTATGTTTTTTGTTTCAGGAGTTAACTTTTGGATGATTCTTTCGGTCACGTTTTCAAAATAGCCATCATAATAAGAACCTTTTCTGATATGAATAATATCTAATTTCCATTTCTCATTATCCTCGTTTTCAAACAAAAGATGCCATTCAATACATTCTTCTTTTGTGTCAAGCAAATTTTTGTACTGAATATCCTTAACCCTATTGTTTGTTGCGAATTGTTTTATCAAAGAAAAACTTTTTTCGATTATAGGTTCTTCGCTATATAAATGCAAATCAATATCTCGGTGGTTCAACATAAGGTCCGATTTTAAAGACCCGACAATATTAACGTCAATACCAATGGTTTGACAGTAATTTTCAATGTCAAGTTTTTTAAGCACATCGAATGCCGATTGCCTTATTGCTCGCGATAATATTTGTAATTTTGAACGATTCATTTGCAATTGCAAAGATACAAAAATGACTATAAATGGCTATTCTCTAAAATTCTCATTGATAGTTATTTTGCAAACAATTTTCTTTTGAAGCAAAACGTATTATTTATGATATTCAATCAAACCAAACAGCAAGAAAAAAATTATCTGCAACAGATACTAAACACGATAAAAGATGCAATAAATACAACCGATACATCGGTTAATGAACACGTTGAAACATTAAAAGAGCATAAAGATTATTTGTGGTCGAATAAAGATATTGACCCTCAGGAAATACGTTCGATGCGGGAAAGCATTCTAAACCATTTTGCTTTAGGCGAAAACGTAATTGCCAAGCGCAAACGCCTGGGTAAACTTTTAGATATTCCATATTTTGGCAGGATTGATTTTCAGGAGAATTGCGCTAAAAGTAAAATTATGCCGCTCTATATCGGCATTCATTCTTTTTACGATTTTAAATCGCAAACAAATTTAATTTACGACTGGCGTGCTCCAATAGCCGGAATGTTTTATGATTATGAACTTGGGGAAGCAGAATATATGTCGCCTAATGGCAAAATTGATGGAATAATTTCGTTAAAACGACAATATCGTATCCACAAAGGGAAAATGGAATTTATGATTGAAAGCTCGCTTGTGGTTCACGACGAAATTCTTCAGAAAGAACTAAGTACCAATGCCAACGATAAAATGAAAAACATCGTGGCAACCATCCAACGTGAACAAAACAAAATTATCCGTAACGAAAACACCTCAACGCTTATCATTCAGGGAGTTGCCGGCTCGGGAAAAACATCTATTGCCTTACACCGTATTGCATATTTACTTTACGCCTTTAAAGACGAAATATCATCAAACGAAATTTTAATTTTATCGCCCAATAAAGTATTTGGCGATTATATTTCGAATGTACTTCCTGAGTTAGGCGAAAGTGTAGTCCCCGAAACAAGTATGGAGCAAATATTGTCGAGTGTACTTAACAACAAATACAAATATCAAAACTTTTTTGAGCAGGTAACCGAATTGCTCGAAAAGCCACAACTTAGTTTTATAGAACGTATTCAGTATAAATCGTCGCTCGGTTTTATTAATCAACTTGAACAATTTATATTACATATCGAAAATAATTTATTCAAGGCTGAAGATGTGCCACTCAACAAACATTTTACAATCCCTGCCGAATATATCGAAAAACAATTTCGAAGATTCGACCGCTACCCAATGCGCCAACGCTTTGAGCCAATGACGGATTATATTTTGGAAATGGCACAAATAAAATATCGTATTGAAAACACTACTGCTAATCGAAACACGCTCAAAAAAGCAATAAGGAATATGTTTGCAGGCAACAATGATTTACAGCTTTACCGAACTTTTTTTGAATGGATAGGAAAGCCTGAAATGTTTCGGTTTCGGAAAAATCGTGTCCTCGAATATGCCGACCTTGCTCCATTGGCTTATATTCATCTTGCTTTGGAGGGGAATAAACCTGCAACCAAAGTAAAACATTTGCTAATTGACGAAATGCAAGATTATTCGCCCATTCAATATAAAATTATCCAAAAACTTTACCCGTGCCGTAAAACCATACTCGGAGATGCAGGTCAATCCGTAAACCCCTATGGCTCATCTACTGCCGAAACAATCAACAAGGTTTTTATGCTCGGAGAAATAATGAAATTAAACAAAAGCTATCGTTCTACTTACGAAATTACCGATTTTGCCAAAACAATCATCCCTAACGCCGAATCGGAAGTAATTGAACGTCACGGAGAAAAACCACAAATTTTACAATGCAACGAAGATGAAATAAAAACCATTATTCGCATCATCTCCAATTTTAAAAAATCGGGTTATAAATCATTAGGAATTATCTGTAAAAGAGAGACGCAGGCATTAAGTTTATATGAAAAAATAAAAGAAGAAAACAAAGACATCCATTTTTTATCTCATAAAAGTTCAACTTATGTAAACGGAATTATTGTTACTTCGGCACAAATGTCGAAAGGATTAGAATTTGACGAAGTAATTATCCCCTACGCCGACACCGAAAATTACAAAACAGAAATAGACAGAAGTATGCTGTATGTAGCTGTAACCCGGGCAATGCACAAATTATCGCTTACCTATTCGGATAAGATTTGTGAATTTATAAAAAGTGATCCAGATGTACATCATAGCCATACGAAGTTACCAGTTTGGTAATTTTTTTCGTATCTTTGTCTCATAACTTTTAAACTATGAGAGTAATTGCGAAAAAGATTCTCCGTGAGTTTTGGGAAAAACATATTGATGCAGAACAACAATTAAAAACATGGTATAAAGAAGCATCAAAAGCTACATGGAAAACTCCTAATGAGATTAAAAATGATTATGCAAAAGCAAGCATCTTAAAAAATGGCAAAGTTATTTTTAATATATGTGGGAATAAATATCGCTTAATTGTTGATATTAACTATGAAAGACAATGGGTTTTCATTTTATTTATTGGAACACATAAAGATTATGATAGTTTTCAAATATAAACAATAAAATTTTTGTCATTGAGACAAAATGTAATTAAAAGTCATGCGAAGTGTACGTGTCTTTTTGAAGCAAACCGCCACTGCCTATAGCCGAGTCCGTTAGTGTAATTAAAATGATATAAAATGAATATAAAAGCAATAAAAACAGAACAAGATTACCATCAAGCTCTTGAAAGACTTGAAAGAATATTCCATGCTCCTATTGATTCCAAAGAAGGTGATGAAGCCGAAGTTTTGTCAATTCTAATTGAGAAATATGAAGATGAAAAATATCCAATTGAAGCCCCAGACCCAATTGAAGCTATCATGTTCAGAATGGAACAAATGGAAATGACAAAAAAAGATTTAGCAGAAGTTTTGGGATATAAAAGTAGAGTATCTGAGATATTTAGCAGAAAAAGAAAATTAAATATCAATATGATTAGAAAGCTTCATGATACATTGAAAATACCATATGAATCACTAATTGCAAACTATTAAAGCACGAAAGCCTAACAAAGATGGCTCATTCCGATAGTAATCGGAATTTTCGGTTTGAAAAAAAATAAAAATGATAGAACTAGCATTTGGAGATAGTTTTGCCGGCACACTGAAATATGCCAAATCGATGAGCAAAGGAACACAGCTAAACGGATCGGTAGCTGTTGCTGTAATTGGAGGCACACGCAAAGAAAATCGCGAAGCAATAAAAAAAGCCAGGAAACCAGATGTATGGAAAGGAGAAACGATGAACGGCAACTCAAGCGAAGTTGCTGCTCTTTCGCTAATGCCCGAAATGGGCGACATTTCGGATATGGATACAGGTATGGCTTCGCGCAGAAAACTTTTTGCTGCTTTTTTTGCTGACTTTCCCGGGGCTTCTGACGAAGTATGCACTGCCAACCAACAAACGATTGCCCGCTTACAAAAAGCCGCAAAAACAAACGAACCTGTGCGTATGTGGATTTGTCCCGAAAATCCGGGCGAATTGTGCAGTCTTTATTTTGTTTGCCACCTAATGCTTGATTCCTCTAATTTTCTCTCTGTTGTGCGTATTCCCAAAGAAATTACCCAAGACAACAGTATCGTTAATTATTGTGCTACAGGAGAAATAAATCCTGAATTATTAGGCGAATTTACAAAATACGAAGAGCCGATAAGCGAACTGCAACGCAATATTTACGCCAATAACTGGCGCATATTGGTGCAGGAAAACGCACCTCTGCGTGTTATTGTCAATGGCAACCTAATGAGTGCTCCCGAATATTTTTACGATTTTGCATTGCGTGTCAATATACCGGATGGTGAAATACGAATCGGACAACTCATCGGGAAAACCTTGAGTCAACTGTCCGGAGTTGGCGATTATTGGTTGTTTTTGAGGGTGCAGGAAATGCTTCGCACTGGAGAATTGCTAACCGTTTCGGAAGCAGCAAAAGGAGGCTCACCATATTCTGCCGTAATACGCAAAAATGTCGGTTATGAAAAATGAAAAATTCAGGAATTGGAATGCCAATCAAAAAAAAGTAGCAGTGGCAGTTTTCAGTAGCAGTCAGACTACCCAGGACTTCTAACAAAGTCGCATAGCGACGACAGTATGGTAGAATAAAACATAAAATTACAAAACGAAGCCTCGTAGAGGCGACAGAAAAACATAAACAATAAGCACTGCCTTGTATCGCTCCTACGGAGCTTAACGAAACGATGAACTATTTTTGCTACCATACTATCGTGCCTATGGCACTTTAAAAAAGTAGCAGTGGCAGTTATCAGTAGCAGTCAGACTACCAAGTGCTACTGCCACTGCCCCTAAATAAAAGTCGCGTAGCGACGACAGTATGGTAGAAAAAAGCATAACAAAGAAAAATAAAGCCTCGTAGAGGCGACTGTTGCAATAAAATACGTAAAAGACACCAAATCAAATTAAAAGATACAAAACAATGCCACAATACGATAAAATAAGACAAGCAAGCAACTCAATATCGCCAATAACAGACGATGATTGGCAATATTTTAAACCGGCATTATACACAAAAAAAATTTCAAAAAACGATTACTTTTTAAAAGCGGGAGAAACGGAACGCGCCATCGGATTTATCAATAAAGGAAGTTGCAGATGGTTCTACATAAACAAAAAAGGTGATGAAGTAAATTATCATTTTTTCCTTGATAACGAATTTGTTGTTGAATACGGAAGTTTCTTAACCCAACAAGCAAGCAATCAATATATCCAGGCAATGGAAGACTCCGAGGTTGTTTTGCTCCCCCACCACGACCAAATCATCGAAATTTATTCAAAATCGCACGCGTGGGCTGATTTTGGTCGAAAAATTGCCGAAAAAGTCTATCTCGAAACAGCCGAACGCCTTAAAGATTTTCTATTTCGCGATGCCGAAGAACGCTATCTTCAGCTTTTAAAACAACGTCCTGACATTTTTCAGCGCGTATCTCTTTCAAACATTGCCTCATATTTAGGAATCCAACCTCCGTCGTTAAGTCGCCTTCGCCGAAGATTATCTAAAGAATAATTCAATAAATTTTATTAACCTAGGTTAAAGATTCAAACATTAATTCTTCTGTATTTTTGCAAAAAAACAGCAAGAGTATGAAAAAACTAAGGTTAATAATTATGGCAATAATGACAGCAACAATAACAAATGCACAAAATCCCGATTTCCTGAAAATGGTGGAATATGCAACAAAAGCACCATCTGGACACAATACCCAACCGTGGAAATTTAAAATTACAGAAACGTCAATAGAAATTTATCCCGATTTAAGTTGTGCATTATCGGTAGTTGATAATGACAACCGTGAACTATACATCAGTTTAGGATGTGCACTGGAAAACCTATGTATCGCTGCCAACAATCTTGGATATCAGGAAAATGTAACTATTAACAAAAAAGATAGCATACACATTATTTGTGTTGATTTAGAAAAAACAAACAACAACTTATATAGTTCGTTATTTGCTCAAATTGAAAAAAGACAAACCAACAGAAGCCTTTATAACAACAAAAAAATAACTGCCGACACACTGCAATTTCTGCAAGATTTAAAGCTACAAGAAAACACGCAATTATATTTCTACCCCAATGGAAGTGAGAACTACACATTGCTCGCCAATTTTGTAAAATTGGGAAACGACCTTCAGATGAGCAATAAAAACTTCAAAAAAGAACTTCTTTCGTGGATGCGGTTTAACAAAAAAGACGTTAGTAAAAAGAACAACGGCTTATCTTATGCAACAATGGAGGCACCTGCTTTGCCTGCTTGGATGAGTAAGCCCATTATAAAATCATATCTGAAACCCAAAAAACAGAATCAAAGCGACTTAAAGAAAATAGCATCATCATCACATATCGTTTTGTTTACGTTGATGGAAAATACACCTCGAAATTGGATAGAAACAGGACGTTCGCTAGAACGTTTTTTATTGAAATGCACCGAATTAGGTATTGCCATTGCATATTTAAACCAACCCTGCGAAGAAAAAACACTGGCAGCTCAAATTCAAAGCAATGTTCTCAAAAAAAATGAAATTCCTGTATTACTTTTGCGTATAGGCTATGCTTCTCCATTGCCTTATTCGCCTCGAAAACCTATTGAAAAGGTTATTGTTGAATAACAAACTGAAACAAAAACAATTATATGAGCACAAAAGAATATATATTGAAAGTTTGCCTGAGTTTTCCAATGCAGTTCAGATGTACGAAAAATTAGGTTTCAAAAAATTGGATAAAGCCCTTGGTTCGTCGGGACATACAACCTGCACAATTTGGATGATAAGGGATGTATAAAGGCCCCTCCAACTCTCCCACGGAGGTCGAGAATAGACGCGTCAGGTAGCAGACAGAAGTATTGCAATAGACAAACCAAGTCGCGTAGCGACGACAGTATGGTAGAATTAAGTTATTAATTGCAAAAAAATGCTCCGAAGGAGCGGCAGAGATACAAACAAATTTAGAAAACAAAAAAGCATTGAAGTGTGTCGCTCCTACGGAGCTTATGGAAAACGGGAACATTTTTCTACCATACTACCGAGCCTACGGCACTAAGAAAGAGGCAGTGGCAGTTTCAAGTAGCAGTCAAACAGCCAAATTCCACAAAAAAGTACCATAGGTGCAACACCTTTGTAGAAAATAATAACAATGATAACAAAGCTCCGGAGGAGCGACACTAAACAGGAAATAAGAAGCAGTTTTCGGTAGCAATCGAACTGTCCAGTGCTACTGCTACTGCCACTAAAAATTAGGAGTAATACAAAATGATAACATCAAAAAGCACAACAGAAAAATACCAATGCATTAGCACCAGCAATAAATCAAACAATCATCACGGCACATTTCTTGTAGATAAGTCTTACTTTTACAGTTGAAAACAATAAAATTTCAATAGTATGAAAATAATCTTCACCATCACAGGATTATGCTTTTTGCTTTTAATAACTAGCTGTTGCACAACAAAGAAATCAAAAAATAAAATAACAAAAAAAGATACTAAAATCGAAAACTCAAGTAATTATTTAGGCAGCGAATGCAAAGGAAACTACGTTTGGGGTGGCGCCATGAATTTGGCATGGAACGAACTAACCGAGAATGTTTTACATGAAAAATTGCAACTTAAAACAGATGATTCCAATGCTTTAGAAATGATTTCAAAGTTGAATAACGCTCCTTTTGCTAAAAACGATTTGGATGAGGCTAGTTATTACATTAAATCGGGTTACGGGCAAGAAACTGTTGTACAAATTAATCGTGAATCGAGAGCTAAATTTCCATCAAAAAAAATTTCCGATTTAGAGATAAAACTTAAACCTAAAGACATTATTTCGTATGCCTATTTTCTAAAAGAAGTTGAATATAAAACAATGTTTAAAAAGAAGGACGTAACTTTTAACGGACAAACAGTAAAAGGTTTTGTAGCTGCCAAAAGGAAACAGAAAGACAATATAAAAATTTTAAAATATGACAGTGATGATAAGTTTATTATTAAATTGCAACTAAAAGAAAACGCTGACGAGCTTATTCTTGCCAAAGGTTACAATAGGACAAATCCACAGGCAGTTGTTGACTCAATCAACAAAAACAACTTCGCAGAGCTTCCGAAAATGAATGACGCGGACTTGTTTGCAGCTCCCATAATTCACCTTAACTATCATCGGGATTATGTCGAACTAATTAATAAATCACTTGCCAATAAAGGATTTGAGGAATACATCCTCTCTCAAATGTTCGAGAATATTAAATTCGACATGGATGAAAAAGGAGCAAGAGTTGAAAATGAGGCTGTTATTGCAATAACCAGAACAGCCATGCTTATCCGTCCTGACACTCGAAATTTTATTCTCAATAAACCATATTGGATTGTAATGAAAAGAGCAGATTCGCAGCATCCTTATTTTATTTTGAGAATAAACAATACCGGGCTGATGGTGGCAGAGTAGTGCTTATGACTTTAATGTTGTGTAGAGATTTAGAAAGCCTCCCCAAAAATGAAACACAGAAGGCTTTCATCTAAAAAAAAAGCTAATTTCGATTCCCCGCTTGCTTCCTTTCTGCTTTACTTGTACTTTTGTTCTGCAATAAAAGAATAAAAATAGATGACAAACAAAAGCGACTGGTTTACAATTGAGAAAATCGACGAAAATACTTCAATTATAAGCGAATACAAACACTGGGAAGAAACACATTGTTATGTGCTGAACGGTACTGACCGATGCCTGCTTATTGATACCGGACTGGGGGTGGAAAACATTTACGAACAGGTACAAAAGCTAACCGATAAGCCTGTTACGGTAGTTTCAACGCATGTGCATTACGACCATATTGGCGGACATAAATATTTCAACGATTTTTATGTGCACGAAGCCGAAACAGAATGGATAAAAGGAGGTTTCCCGTTGACCATAGAGCAAGTTCGTAACTTTTTGATAGAAGAACCCTGCGATTTCCCGGAAGATTTTGATGTGAATAACTATTACCTGTTTAAAGGCCAGCCTACACGAATACTGAAAGATAACGATACAATAGAATTGGGCGGACGAACCATCCGCGTTTTGCATACACCCGGACATTCGCCCGGTCATATGTGTTTTTATGAAGAAGAAAAAGAATATCTGTATACCGGCGATTTAATTTATCTGGATGTGCTGTTTGCTTATTTCCCCTCGACCGACCCGGTGGCTTATATGCATTCAATAAAAAAGTTATTGCCCTTAAAGGTAAAACGTATTTTTCCGGCACATCACACTTTAGAGGTTCCTCTGTCGATTGTTGAAGATATGGACAAGGCTTTTTCCCAATTACACCAGAACGGTAAGTTAAAGCATGGCAGCGGTACTTTTATGTATGAGAATTTTGGGATTAAGCTTTAAAAAATTAACCGATGGATTACCGCGATACCGTTTTTATTGCTGTTGCCGAGAATCTTAGCTTTTCGAAAGCTGCCGGCAATCTGAATATCAGTCAGCCTGCTGTTACCCGGCACATCAGGGAGTTGGAAGAACGTTATGGTACCAATCTTTTTGAGCGAAAAGGAAACCGGGTGTACCTGACCAAAGCCGGAGAAAAAGTTTACAACAGTTTTAAGCAAATTGCGCAGCAGTACCGCGAACTTGATTTTGAAATAGGGCAAATGCACAAAAGCATTGCCGGCGAATTTAAAATAGGGGCAAGTTCTACCATTTCTCAATATGTTATTCCAAAGGTAATTGCATCGTTTCATAAAAGCTATCCTAAAATTCAGTTTTTTTTGATGAACGGCAATTCCTTTGAAATGGAAAAGCTACTGCTTGAAAACCAGGTTGACTTGGCTCTGGTCGAAAATTATTCTTCTCAATCCGACATACGCTATCAGAATTTTCTTGACGATGAGTTGATTGTGGTTACCGGGGCCAACAGTGTTTATGCCAAACGAGAAAGCATTAGTAAAGACGATTTGGCTGAAATACCGATTGTGTTGCGCGAACAGGGCTCCGGAACACTGGAGGTAATAAAAGAAGCGCTTTCGCGGCAAGGAATTGATTTTGATATGCTCAACACTTTTATTCATTTGGGGAGTACTGAATCGATTAAGAGTTTTTTGTGCGATTTCGATGGATTGGCAATTGTTTCGGAGAAAGCAGTTGTAACCGAATTACTACTGAAAAAGCTTGTTAAACTGAAAGTTCCCGGATTTACAATTCCTCGTAAATTTCGCATTGCTTGTAAGCTTGGGCACAAAAGTCGCCAGATAGAGCTTTTTGAGCGCTTTCTTTATCGTTATAATTTTAGGTTATAGCCAATAGTTAGATTGTATTTGATTTTGTTATATCATTACCGTACTTTTGTCTTAAAAATTATTGATATGGCAAAAGTAAAAGTATTCAACGGCCTTATTTCTATTGATAAAAAATTCAGAAGTTACAATGGGCTCTATTCATTAATCATTTGTTGTTGTTTTTTACCGTTTATGTCTCCGGCAATTGCATTACTCATTGGTTTGGTGCTTTCGCTTATCGGAATAAAGCATGAAAACATCCATAAATATACCTCGAAAATTCTTCAGGCTTCCATTGTTTTAATGGGATTCGGAATGAGCCTGAGTGCCGTAATATCATCATCAAAAAAGGGTTTTTTAGAAACAGTAGTTTCTGTAACAACCGTGATGTTACTGGGCATTTTGTTGGGTAAGCTTTTTAAAGTTGAGAAAAATATTGCATTGCTTATTGCAACCGGTACTGCCATTTGCGGAGGAAGTGCCATTGCCGCAGTTGCGCCTATTCTTAACAGTAAAAACTATCAAAATTCGTTTGCTCTTATCGTGGTTTTTGTCCTGAATGCAGTAGCCTTGTTTTTGTTTCCTTTTATCGGGCATAAATTAGGTTTAAGTCAGGAAACTTTCGGAAACTGGGCTGCCATTGCCATTCACGATACCAGTTCGGTAGTTGGAGCAGGAGCAACTTATGGAGAAAAAGCCTTGCAGGTTGCCACAACGGTAAAACTTATTCGTGCATTATGGATTATCCCGCTATCGTTGCTTATTGCATTTATGAATAAAACCGGCGAAAAAAAATCAATTAAATTTCCCTGGTTTATTCTGTTGTTTGTGCTTGCCATTGTATTTTCCAATATTTTTCCGGGCCTACAGGTAAGTTATGCCCACCTTAGTTGGTTAGGAAAACGCGGAATGGTTATCGCTTTGTTCCTGATTGGTTCTAATATTACAGTAAGTGAAATTAGAAAATCAGGCCCCAGAAGTTTTGCTCTCGGAATTATTCTGTGGGCGGTTATTGCAGTTGGTTCATTGTTCTTTTTAACCTGTTAAACTATGCCAAATATTTGGGTAATTCTGATAATAATATTTTCGAGTTTAATAAAAGGCATTACCGGTTTTGGTTTTGCCCTTTTGTCGTTTCCCTTATTGCTGATTTGGTATTCGCCCAAAGAGATTATTCCTTGTTTGATGATTTGCAATTTGCTTGCTTCAATAATGATTGTTTTGCAGAAAAAAGAACATAAATTACTCGACAAACAATCGTACTTTTTAATTGGAACAGGCGGTCTCTTTACTATCGCTGGGGTTATTGCATTGAGCTCAACCGATGGAAAATGGTTAGTAAAATTATCCGGAGTGCTTTTCATTGTTCTTACAATCTATTCATTAATAAGTAAAATACCCAAAGAAAAATCAATGCGTAACCGTGCCTATCTTTTTGCCGGCACTTTTATCGGTTTTTTAACCGGTGCAGTTTCTGTTAGCGGGCCTCCTCTGGCACTTTTTCTGAATCGGGCAAATGTAAGCAACCGGAAATTTCGCGAAATATTTGCTGCATTTAGCGTTGTTACTGCTATAATTGCTATTTACGGCTATTTCCAGGCAGGGATGATCACTGCTACCACTTTAAAGATGTCGTTAATTTTTGCGCCTATTCTTTTATCCGGGACAATTATTGGTAAAAAACTGAATACCATAATGTCTGTCCAGCGTTTTCAGACCATCAATATTGTTTTAACCTTGCTGGCAAGTGTTTTGATGATTTTTAACGGGTAGAAACCGATGAAATGTTTTGTTTTTGCATTGATACGATTCCTTTTAACCGTATTTTTGCATCATGAAGATTTTAGTAGTAGAAGACGAGCCTATATTAAATCAAAATATTAACGATGTTTTAAGAGCCGAAGAATATGCCGCCGAAAGTGTTTTTGATGGTGTCTTGGCTGAACGAATGCTACGGAAAGAAAGCTTCAATTGTGTAATATTGGATATTAATCTTCCCGGGAAAAACGGATTTGATGTGTGTAAAGCATTTCGAACTTTTAACACGGAAACTCCTGTTATTATGCTAACCGCTTTCGATGAGCTGGAAGATAAAGTAAAAGGTTTTGATTGTGGTGCCGACGATTATCTGACCAAACCTTTTTTATGAAAGAATTGCTTGTGCGTATTAATGTTCTTATAAAAAGAAGCAGAAACCAGACGACTAAACATAAGAACAATGATACGATTGTAGCTGGTGATGTGGTTATTGAAAATACAACCAAAACAGTTTCCCGGCAAGGCAATGAAATAATGCTTACTCCACTTCCAAATTCTAAAACGACTTTGTGAAAATTCGGGAGAAGTTGTACAAAAAAAGATTTAATAGCCGAAATCTGGGGGAAAACCTTTGGGGCTAATACTAACACGATTGAAGTATTTAATTTTTTACGGAATAAAATAGATAAACCTTTTGGAACGAACAGTATAAAAACAAAAGTAGGCTATGGCTATTTTTTCGATACAGAATAATTTTATCTTTAGCTATCACTGTAAGCTCTGTCCTGGTTTTAACCAGATGTGAACGAACAGGGTAAAGTTCTGACATCGATGATTGTAGGTGGTATGATAATTTGTATGGTGCTCTCTCTAACGGTGTTGCCCCAGGCATTTTATCTCGCTTATCAAAAAAAAAGGGAACAAAACAGTGCACTAGTGTCAAGTCAGGTTACACCAGATTTGACACTAGAGATACATCTTTTTTTTTTTTGACGATAAATTTTAAGAACATTTATTTTAGGCAATAAACATTAGTCCGGGGCTTTGCTTCTAATGTTTATTGCCTAATGTTTTTTTATTGGCTTCATAACTTTTTAAACTGTTCGTTTTTTATCCCGCTGTTGCTTTTTTCGAAATTTTATCAATACTTGGGGAAAGAATTAAGGGAAATCCTTACTTTTGAAAAATGCCACAGCTTTTTGCGCAAGTCATATTACCACTATCGTTGCACAACGCTTATACTTACAAAGTTCCGGAGGAGTTGGCTCCTGAGATTGCTCCGGGGAAGCGGGTGATTGTCCAGTTTGGGGCACGAAAATATTATGCTGCGCTTGTGAGTTCCATTTCCGGAGAGAAACCGGAAAACATAAACGAGTTAAAAGAAGTGCAACAGGTTTTGGATGAACATCCAATCGTTTTTCAACAGAATTTTGATTTATGGAAGTGGATTGCAGCTTACTATTGCTGTACTTTGGGCGATGTTTTCAGGGCGGCACTTCCTACCGGGTTAAAGCTGGAAAGCAAATCGGGCGTATTTCTTACCAATTCAGAAGAAGAGGTTTTTCTTTCCGAAAAAGAACGTGAAATGTTGTGCCAGATAGAGAGCGGTGCAACTATTTTGTCGCAACTTGAGCAGAAATTGGGAGCTAAATTTTCTTATTCAACCCTCAAAGCACTGATTGGGAAGAAGCTGGTTTATGTTGAAGAAAAAATCAATAAAAGATATCGTCCGAAAACAGAATCGTATGTGAAATTATCTTCTTTGATTGCATCGGAAAAGGAACTGAATGCGAAAGTGGATTTACTGAAGCGGGCGAAAAAGCAGGAGGCCTTGTTATTGCATTTCTGCACACTCACCCATGTTTTTGAATGCGAAGCAAAAAGCGAGATTGCAAAAAAAGAATTATTAGCCGGAACCGCTTTTTCATCGGCAGTGCTTAAAGGATTGGTTGAAAAAGGAATTTTGGTCGAATTTAGTAAGCAGGTTTCGAGGCTGGAAGAGGACGGAACCCAACAGGTGGATATCAATTTATTAAATCGTTTTCAGGCAAAGGCATTGGCCGAAATAAAACAGGCCTTTGAAACCAAACCGGTTACGCTTATTCATGGGATTACGGCAAGCGGTAAAACCGAAATTTATATTCACCTGATTGATGAGGCGATAAAAGCAGGGAAACAGGCGTTGTACCTTGTTCCCGAAATTGCGCTGACCACACAAATCATTCGTCGCCTGAAAAATGTATTTGGGAATAAAGTAGGAATTTATCATTCCAAACTCAACAGCCGGGAACGTGTGGAGATATGGGAAAAAACGCTTTTGTTTCAAGAGGAGCCGGACAAGGGTTTCCAGGTTATACTCGGCGCGCGTTCGGCAGTTTTTCTTCCTTTCTCGGAGTTGGGATTACTAATTGTAGACGAAGAGCACGAGAACTCGTATAAGCAATTCGATCCGGCACCGCGTTACAATGCCCGCGATATGGCCGTGGTGTTGGGCATGCAGAACAATGCCAAAGTACTCCTAGGGTCGGCAACGCCTTCGTACGAGTCGTACCGAAATGCACTTTTGGGGAAATACGGGCTGGTAACTCTGAATAAGAGGCATTCGGAGGTTGAGCTTCCCGAAATTATTGTTGCTGATTTAAAGCGCGCCTACAAACGAAAGGAGATGCACTCTGTATTAACCCGCCAGTTGTACGAACTGGTGGTGGAGGCACTGGAGCAAAACGAGCAGGTTATCCTGTTTCAGAACCGCCGGGGATTTTCGCCTTATGTTGAGTGTTTCAGTTGCGGGCATATCCCAAAATGTACCCGCTGCGATGTGAGCCTTACTTATCATAAATATAAAAAGCGCCTGACCTGCCATTATTGCGGTTATAGCATCCCGTTACCCGATAAGTGCGACGAGTGTGGATCTTCGGAAATAAAAACCCGTGGCTTTGGTACCGAAAAAATTGAGGATGAGCTGAAAAGTTTGTTTCGAAATGCACAAATCGACAGGATGGATTTGGACACTACACGCTCGAAAAATGCTTTTGAAAAGATTGTGAAAAAACTGGAGACCGGGAAAACCGATATTTTGATAGGTACGCAGATGGTTACCAAAGGCCTGGATTTTGAACGCGTAAATGTGGTGGGTATTCTTAATGCCGATAATTTACTGAATTTTCCTGATTTTAGGGCTTACGAGCGTGCTTATCAGTTAATTTCGCAAGTGGCCGGACGTGCAGGAAGATCGCATAAGCGCGGAAAAGTTGTCGTCCAGACATCGCAACCCGATCATCCGCTTATTGACCTGATTCGCAGGCAGGATTACCAGCAAACGATGAAAATGCAGCTCGAAGAAAGGCAGCTGTTTAAATACCCTCCGTTTTACCGGCTTCTGAAAATTGTGGTAAAACATAAAAATACCGATACCGTTGAGCGGGTGGCCGGTCATCTGGCCGGAATCCTGCGTGAAAATCAGGCGCTGATTGTTTTAGGCCCCGAATTTCCCTTAATCAACCGGATACAACTTTGGTACCAGAAAGAAATATGGGTAAAACTAACCCGGAAAGTAAATCCTGTATCTGCCAAACAATATATTGTAAACGCAGTTACTGTGGTGAAAAAAGCACCTGCAAACAGTAACTGCCAGATTAATATTGATGTTGACCCGTATTAGCGTATTTTATTGTTTCGAAGAAGGTAAGAAGGAATATTCAGACCATCCATAAAATCCGACAGTTTTCGGGCAAAGATGAATTAGTTCTCTACTATTTTTTTGATTTTTTTAGTTGTGAGTTTTCCGGTGTAAATAAGTAATGAATATTTTAAAACCGAGGGTTGAGTGGTTGAAATTTCAACCGGCCTTCTGCCCGGCCAAACGGCATTTTGCATGCTACCTTTGTTGCTCAATATCCACGATTGGGGATAGCCGGGATTTTGAGGATTATCAACAATTACAAGTCCGCTTTTCCTTTTGTTCTTGCCAAAATTCCCTGATATGTTAACAAAACCATCTGACCGGACAACTTTTTCCTGGGGATGTATCGTGCCGTTGATGCCGGAGAAGTGAACGTCTTCCGGTAATTTTAAGTGGGCAGAAAAACCGCCATAGCCTTTTTTATCCTGCGAACCACCTAACCATAAGTTCTTTACTAAGGCCAGCAGGCTTATTTCAATATCAATTCTGCGTATTTTCCCGTTTTGCGGATGTACGGTTATTTTTGTACATTCTTTTAAATAAGGAACTTCTAAACCTTTTTCTCTCCATTTGTCAGACAACCAGTTTGCATCAGACTGGAGAACGATTGTTTGGTCGAGTTGCTTTTTAAATTCAATTTCTGTTATCTCCTGCCTGAAATTTTTAATTTCCCATGGATCGCCAATTCTTTCTCCATTAATCCATACCTGATGCCAGGCCCAAAATATGCCCCGCTGGAAAAGGTGCCCCTCCGGAAAATCTTCAGTTAAAATCTCTTCATTCATACCGTATAAGGGATGGATGTAGCTGCTGCGTTTGTATTTTTCTTTAGTGTCCCCGGGGGTGGTATTGAAAAGAAGCACTCTTTTCCCATTTTCAGAGATTAAAATTCCGCCATCTGCTTTTTTCATCGAAAGTTGCGCATTGGTAGTAAAAACTACCATAATGAAAATACAAGTAAGGAATCCTTTTAAATAGTTTATGCTTTTCTGCTTGTTGATAATAAAATGTTTTATTGGTTGTTTTGTGTCCTGAACATCAGGGCGGAACAAAAATACAAAACTCCGTGAGAATCCCGAAAAATTGAAGGAATAAAGAGTGAAATGCGGGGGCTTAAAACAAATAATTCAACCCGATATAGATTCCGGAGGTGCCATCACGCTCGTCAGCAGACAAGCCAAAGTCGCATCTTGCAATAAAATTCTCGTTCATGGCGGCACGGAGTCCTCCTCCATAAGAGTAGTGCATCTTTTCTGCATTATTGTCAAAATAATCATTCAGGATAGTATTGATTTTATCCACATCAATTGTTTTGATTTTTTTTGTTACCCTTCCAAAATCGACAAAAGCATTTAACCCGAGGTAGAAATTATTTTTAATAAACTTAAAACGGGCAAATTTCCAGCGGGCTTCCAGGTTGCCCAGGAATATTCCGTCGCCAACTACACGGTTGCGTAATACGCCACGCAGGGAACTTCCTCCGCCAAGCCCTTCCGATGTTGCTCCTTTCATTACCGAGGTAATCATTTGTGTTTGATAATAAAACGGGGTATTTCCGGTAAGGGTAGTTTGGTAAGTCAGTCGATAGGCAAAAGATAAATCTTTGGGAATTATAGTGAAATACTGACGATGAATGATGCTGATTTTCATGAAATTATGCTCGCCGCCCATGAACTCGGGAGATCCGGCCAAAACAAGTTCAGTCCAGAAACCTTTCATGGGATTCGGTTTATTGTCGCGGGTGTCGAAAACAACACCAGCTTTTATGACGGGAACGAAACCACCATCTGCATCTTCCTTTGCTATTAGTCCCCATTCCTGGTATTTTTGATACAGTCCGGGTTGTTTTTCGTGAGAAGGAAGCTTGTCGTCGTCGTCTTTGCCTTTGTTTAGTTTATCAATATCAACTAGTCCCAGCTTAAAATTCAGAAGGTTAATGCCGCTGGTCCATTTTAGTTTATGTCCCAATAAATTGCCGGTAAGGTCTGCTTTAAATCGAAATAGTTTTCGGTCGTACTTATAAAACATGCGCGATTTGTAATCCGCTTTATCATCATCGTCAAACCAGTTTTTGTTAACCACAGCATCGTAGCCGTTAAATCCATAGAAATCGTAGGCGAGATCCGAAAGGTAGCTAATGTCTATCGAGGTTTGCACCCCCTTGATTAAACGGTCTGAGTCGTAATAAATACGGTTAATGCCACTTCCTTTGGTAAAGCGCGAAACTTCGATGTAAAGCGAATGGTTGTAAACCGGATAGCGGCTTCCATCTCCATAGTTATAAAGGTTTACCAGTGCCCCGTATTGAAAACCCAGGTCGGAGTCGAAAGTTACGGCAGGTAAAGCACCAAAGTTCCATCCTTTTTTTTTCAATACCTCTTTTTCCTGTGCATAAAGCCCGGAAAGTATATATATAAACACTGATGAGAGCAATAATTTCTTCATGTTTTTCTAGCGATTAGTCGTCCAAATATAGCAAAATAAGCTTAGCTTAAAAGACCCGATTTGTGAAGCAGACAGAAATGACGAAGGAAAGATTGGAAAATATTTTTTGCATAAATATTTGTTCTTGATTTAAAAAACTACGACTTTTACTTTTCTGATTTTAATAATCACGTGAAAACAAAGTCATTAAAAATATTCGTAGTTGAAGACGATGAATGGTACAATCGTTTTTTGGTTCATAATTTGTCGTTGAATCCTGATTACGAGATTTTTTCGTTTGAAAACGGGAAAAGTTGTTTGGAAAAACTCTACCTGCATCCCGATGTTATTACGCTCGATTACCGATTACCGGATATGAAAGGTCTGGATGTGTTAAAACAGGTAAAAGAGGCGAATGAAGATATTCAGGTAATCCTTATCTCTGAACAGGATGATATAAATGTTGCAGTAGATTTGTTAAAGCATGGGGCTTACGATTATATTGTAAAATCGAGAAACATCCGGGAAAGGCTTTTGCTCACAATAAATAATATTCGAAAAGAAGCCCGTTTAAAGGCCGAAATCAAAACACTCAGGAAAGAAGTCGGGCAAAAATATAGTCTTCCGAATACCTTGATTGGTAACAGTCCGGCTACCCAAAAAATATTCGGGCTGATAGAAAAGGCTACCCGTACCAATATTACGGTATCAATAACCGGCGAAACCGGAACCGGGAAAGAATTGGTTGCCAAGGCTATTCATTATAATTCGGAACGGGCAAAGAAACCCTTTGTGGCGGTAAATATGGCTGCTATTCCCAAAGATCTGGCAGAAAGCGAATTGTTCGGGCATGAAAAAGGAGCTTTTACAGGAGCTACTGCACGACGTATTGGGAAATTCGAAGAGGCAAATTCAGGCACATTATTCCTTGATGAGGTTGCTGAAATGGACATGGCTTTGCAGGCAAAATTGTTGCGTGCCCTTCAGGAAAAAGAAGTGGTACGAATTGGAAGCAACCAAACATTGAAAATTAATTGTCGCATTATAATTGCTACCAATAAAAACTTGTTGGACGAAGTTAAAAAAGGAAATTTCAGGCAGGATCTTTATTATCGTTTATATGGACTTCCTATTGAAATTCCTCCTCTTCGCGAACGGGGAAATGATGTGATTCTTTTGGCCAAGAATTTTATTGCTGTTTTTTGTAAAGAAAATAAACTGGAACAGAAAAATCTTAGCCCGTCTGCCTCGCAAAAATTGTTGGCGTATCCCTTTCCCGGGAATGTTCGCGAGCTAAAGTCGCTTATAGAGCTGGCTGTTACGCTCTCTGACGAGAAAGAGATCAAAGCCGAACATCTTTTGCTCGAAGATTCCCGGAGTCTGAAAGAACTGTTTGCCGAAGAAATGACTTTACGGGAATACAACCTGTGTATTGTGCAAAAATTAATGGAGAAGTACAATAACAAAACCAAAATAGTTGCTGAAAAGTTAGGGATTGGTGTTGCTACGGTTTACCGCATGCTAAAAGAAGATTAAAGCCTATTGCTGACCGGACTGTTTTATTGAATTAATACCACTTTGCGTTCTCTGCGGTTAAGGTTGTTATACTTTTTAGACACCCTCTTCCGGAAGTTGAAGCAGAGTAGAGGAGGAAAGAAAAAGAACACCAAACAGGATGTTTGTCTACGACTTTTCTATTACATGCTTCATTTTGTATATCCTCCCGATTTTTTAACGTGATTTCTCCCGCTCAAAGTTTATCGCCTGGCAGCTAAGGTTTAAATTCATAAATCAATATTTTTATGAATTATCAGGGCTGCAGCATTGTCGTTTAATCGTTTCATTTTGATACGTATTTCTCATTTTGATAAATTGTACACTGGCGGGGATTTTAGTAATTTGTTGTATCCGTGTGTCTTATATTCTTTTTTGTGATGTGGCACAGCTCTTGTATTTTTTCCTTTAGATTAAACTAAATTACAAATTAGGAGGTAAAATCATGAAAAACTCACAAAAGGCAGGTATTATAGTGCTGGCAGTCCTGCTGGGAATTGTCCTGGTTTTGGGTACAACTATTTACAGCCAAAAGACAAAGACGATTAATGTGCTTCAGGCAGAAAAACAAAGCATTAATACGGAGCTTCAGGCGCGTGATTCTATGGTAAATGAATTAATGACTGATTTTAATGACATTGAAAAGAATCTGAAATTTATTAAAGAAAAGCGTAAGCAGTTATCGATTGAAAACAAACAGGAAGGTGGCCGTTCGCGCAAACAAGCTATTATTGATGACATTAATCTGATGAATGAAATGCTTGAAAAAAGTAGCAGGCATATCGCGAAACTGGAGAAAAAACTTAGAAATTCGGGCTTCCGGATAAATTCATTCAAAAAGAAAATTGAAAGCCTGAATAAAAACATTGAAGAACAAAATGCAGAGATTGCCATGTTGCATCAGCAAATTCAGGAAAAGGACAAAATGCTGGCGAATTTGAATTTACGGGTAGATTCAATAGATTTTGCATTGGACCAGAAAACCGATACTCTGCAACAGCAAAAGCAAATAATTGAACGAAAAATAAATGAGCAGAATAAAGCTTTTTTTACCTATGGTACTTATAAGGAACTGGCCGAAAACGGAGTGCTGATAAAGGAAGGTGGTTTTCTTGGAATCGGGAAAAGTACTTCGATTCAGAATAATTTAAACAGCGATTATTTTACCGAATTGGATATTCGCGAAACAAAAACCATTCCTATTCATAGTAAAAAAGCAAAACTGATTTCAGAACATCCCGACGATTCGTATGCTTTTGTTGAAGAGAACGGGGAAATTGCCAGTCTTGAAATCACAAATCCTGCTGAATTCTGGAAGATATCGAAATATGCAGTCGTCAGTGTAAAGTAAGAGTATGGCCTGGATTCTACTAAAAATGTTCAGGTTGTAGGGGAACAGTGCGGGGCAGTCTTTGGGGCTGCCCTTTTTTGTGAAGAACAATTCATCTTTTGAAATCAACACTTCGGTCAGCTTTTTTTTACAATACCTGTTTCCGTTGAATTTTTGAAGCGTGAGAAACAATTCAGAAATTGCAACAAGCCATGAAAACAATTTTTACAATCTTCATTTTTCTTTTTGCATTAATTACTATTGCATAAACCATCATTTCAGGAACGGTATATACCAAAAAAGGAGAGCCAATTCCGGGCGTGAATATTTTTATTGAAAACACTTACGAAAATGATTAAAATTTATCGGGAGTTACATCTTATACCGAATAAATAAACAATTTTAATAAGATGAAACAGCCCATGGCTGAGATAATAACTGAGACACATACGTGCATGATTGATATTTTATTTCACCCAACAAACGGGCGACACAAAAATTTAGGCAGATGAATAACTTCCAGATTAATGTTATTCCCTGCTTTTTAGTAATGCATAAACCGCAAAAGAAGCCAGCCAGTGTGCCCCTGCATATTCTCCCGAATCCATTTTCTTGTAGCTGTAATTAAAATGTTGAATGCCCAGTTTTATCATCTTTTTATTGCCTAACGCATGTCCCATTTCAAAAAGGCACCAGGCTCTGCTGAAATTTAACCCGTCGAGGTGGGCAAGTTTGCCGTCGCTGCGGTCGGTAACCTTTGCTACCTTAATAAATTGTGCCGGATTTTCTTCAAAGCCGGGCAGGAAAGTTGTTAGCCATTGGTGAAAATTTTTTTTATCCAGTACTTTTTGCATAACGGAAGCTTCCTGCAGACACGGAGAAAGAAAATCAAATCCTCCGGGCTCCCATGTTAGCGGGCAGTTGCAATCCGAATTATAATATTCAAGAGTTTTTTTCTGAATTTTAGATGCCAGTCCCGGGTTGTATTTTTGTGCCCAGTCGTAAGCAAACGACATGGCAAAGGCAATATTGCTGTGTTCGCCAATGCGTATGGGATAAATCAGTTTGTCAAGAAAAACCTGGAATTTATGGGCAATCGTGTCAACAAGCGGAGAAAGATTGCTTTGCAGTTCGCGGGCTTCTGGGGCATTCCATTCTCGAAGAGCCTCGTCGAGTTTTAATAACCATGCCCAGCCGTAAGTTCGTTCGAAAGAAGTATTGTGCTTGTCGTTAAAGTAAGCTATTTCTTTTAAAATATTTCTGCGGGTAATGTTCTTTTTTAGTTTGGTAATGATTTCCTTACGGTGTTCGAAATCCGGGAATTGTGTGAGTAGCGACACCAGTGTCCAATGGCCGTGTACCGACGAATGCCAGTCGAAACACCCGTAAAATGCCGGGTGAATTTCGCGGGGAGGCAACAGGTAACTGTCGTCGCCCAATACACATCCGGGTTTGTTCGGATATTCTTTGTCGATACACTCGTAGGCAAAATGGTAAAGGTATTCCGCTTTTTCCTTATCAAATTTAAGTGTTTGGGCATTTGCAAAAAGGGAAATGCTAACGAAAAGGCTTATTACGATTAGTTGTTTCATCTGTATGAATTTTTGTGTAGCCCATTTGTTATGTGAGAAAAAATAACAGTCATGCACGTATGTGTCTCAGTTATAATCTCAGCCATGGGCTGTTTCATTTTTTTTATGTTGTTTGCTCTTGTTGGAGTATAGTAAATTTGCACTCTTCGAACCATTGTCAACCATCTTCATTTAAAAGTTCCTGGTAGATTGTAAAATTTTCATTGTCAAATACACAAAATATTATTTCTTCAGGAAGCATATGCGTTTGTCCGAATTTTTTTACGGTTTTGATTGCGATTTCTGCCGCTTCCTGTTTCGGATAGCCATATACTCCGGTGCTGATATTGGGAAAGGCAATGCTTTTCAAACCCTTTGCTGCTGCAATTTCAAGGCTTTTTTGATAGCAGGAGCGCAATTTCTTGGCTTCGTTAGATTTACTCTGCCTGTATATTGGCCCAACGGTATGGATAACAAATTTGGCCGGCAGGTTATAGCCTTTTGTGATTTTTGCATCTCCGGTTTCGCACCCGTTCAGTGTCCGGCATTCTTCCAGCAGGTCGTGTCCGGCGGCACGGTGAATTGCCCCGTCAACACCTCCTCCGCCAAGAAGCGACTTGTTGGCTGCATTTACAATAGCATCAACTTCTAATTTTGTGATGTCTCCTTTTTGCAATAATAGCTTGCTCATTTTGTCGTTGTTTCTTTTAATTACAGTCCCCTACAAATTTAAGAATCATTATGAAAAAGGAAATAGTTGCGGCATTTTAAGGTTATAAAAGTTGGAATAACAAACGATAACATTAAACCCGCAATACTGCTAAAGAATATAATTTTGGGGTGCGCCTCTTAAGTTAAAAGTCGTTTGTTTTTATGCCGATGACAGAAAAATAATTGTTCGTATCTATCTATTGTACCTTATTGTTAGCGTTTTTAATCGCTTTTTTTGATTTGTTTCTAATTGTTTCCATTCAAAACGCCATTCCCAATTTCCTTTTGGCGTTCCCGGAGTATTCATGCGCGAATCAGAGCCAAGTCCTAGGATGTCCTGCATGGGCAATATGCAGGTGTTGGCAACCGATGCCATTGCCATTGTAACAACAGCATCCGGATTTTCCCCTAATGGTTTTTGCAGATAGTACTGAACATTCTTTTTCTCTTTTCCTTTTAACGACTCTAACCAGCCATATGTAGTGTTATTATCGTGGGTTCCGGTGTAAACCACTTCATTTTTCCCGTAGTTGTGGGGCAGGTCAGTGTTTGTAGCATCAGATGTAAAAGCAAACTGTAGTACTTTCATGCCCGGCAACTCAAATTCGGCACGAAGCTTTTCTACTTCAGGAGTAATAATCCCCAAATTTTCGGCAATAAAAGGCAGGTGTCCTATTTGCCCTTTGAGCATGTTGAGTAGCTGACGTCCATGTGCCGGAAGCCAGTATCCGTTAATGGCTGTTTTTTCGTTTGCCGGAACTGCCCAGAATGATTCCAGCCCCCTGAAATGGTCGATGCGTACAAGGTTAAACAGACGAAGGTTAAAGTGCAAGCGGGCAACCCACCAGTCGTAGTTACGTGCTTTCAGCCTATTCCAGTCGAAAACCGGGGTGCCCCACAGTTGCCCTGTCTCTGAAAAATAATCGGGAGGGACACCTCCTATTTCGGTTGGAACAAGGTGCTCGTCGAGCCTGAAAATATTGGTGTTGGCCCAAACATCCGAACTGTTGCCGGAAACATACAGGGGGACATCACCAATAATTTCAATGCCGTGCTGATTGGCATACGCTTTCAGTTGATGCCACTGCCTGAAAAATAAAAATTGCAGGTATTTCAGGAATTCGATTTCGTTGCTAAGTTGTTCTGTAAGGTTATGTATTGCTGCCTCTTCCCTGAATTTTACCTCCCGGGACCAGTTTTGCCAATGCATATCTCCAAAGTGTTTTCGGGCAGCCATAAAAAAAGCATAATCGGAAAGCCACCAGCTGTGTTCATCTAAAAAATGCCAATATTCGTTTTTGTAACGTTCAAATACTTTTTCTTTAAATATTGAAAAAGAAGTTTTTAATAGTGGCATCTTCCATTCTTCTACTTTTGTGAAATCTGTTTTTCTTTTTGAGAAAACGGGCTTTTTTTCTACCTGTTGCGCAGGTAATAAGGATTCATTCGCTAGCAAATTCAAATCAATAAGCAAAGGATTGCCAGCAAAAGCAGAGTAGCATTGATAGGGAGAGTTTCCCCCTCCCGAATGGCCTAACGGAAGAATTTGCCAAAGTTTCTGATTGGTTTCCCGGAGAAAATCAACAAATCGATAAGCTTCATTGCCGAGTGTCCCAATTCCTTCGTCGCCCGGCAACGATGTTATGTGTAGTAAAATACCGCTTTTTCTATTTGCCATTTTTGTTCTTTAATAAAAAATCAAAGATAAGAAGATAGTAGATTACTAGGATTGAACGTAATTATTTTAGTAAGAAAAAGGCTTTTATATTAAAATCGGGATAAATAATAGATACCGGGATAAAATCTTTTGCCCGAAATGCCTTTTCTTTAACAAAATCAAATATTTTTGTATGAATAATTTAAAAGTTGATTTTTTTTCAGCTGAAAAACATCTTCAAATTCTGAATTTTGAATGATGTTTTCCAAAAACAGATTTAAAATTATTTACCTTAATTGTTGTAATCATGAAGAAGCATAATTTTTACGCGGGGCCTTCAATTCTGCCCGAGTTTACAAAAGAAAAAACAGCAGAAGCTACTGTGAACTTTGCCGGTACCGGCCTTTCTGTAATGGAGGTTTCGCATCGCAGTAAAGAGTTTGTTGCTGTTATGGACGAGGCTGTCGCATTGGTAAAAGAACTTTTGCATGTTCCTGCTGGTTACTCGGTACTTTTTCTCCAGGGAGGGGCGAGCACCCAGTTTTTAATGGCTCCGTATAACTTAATGAATAAGAAAGCGGCTTACCTGAATACCGGAGCATGGTCAAAAAAAGCCATTAAAGAAGCAAAACTTTTTGGCGAAGTTGTAGAAGTTGCTTCTTCTGCCGATGCTAATTTTAATTATGTGCCTAAAGAATTTGAGGTGCCTGCTGATGCCAATTATTTGCATTACACCAGCAATAATACGATTTATGGAACAAAGGTAAAAGCACCGGAAGTTGAGATTCCTTTAATTGCCGATATGTCGTCAGATATTTTTTCGCAACCACTGAATGTGGCAAAATACGATGTTATTTATGCCGGGGCACAGAAGAACCTTGGCCCTTCAGGAGCTACTTTGGTTATTGTTAGAGATGATGCTCTTGGAAAAATTGACCGCCAGATTCCTACAATGCTGGATTATCGTACACACATTGATAAAGGCTCAATGTTTAATACGCCATCAACGGTTGCTGTGTTTGGCTGCCTGCAAACTTTGCGTTGGTTGAAAGAACAAGGAGGAGTTGAAGCTATTCAGAAAGTAAACGAAGAAAAAGCTAAACTTCTTTACGATGAGATTGATAGAAACAAACTTTTCCAATGTACAGTTCCTGCTCCCGAAGATCGTTCTTTAATGAACGTTACTTTTGTGATGACTCCGGAATATGCCGGGGTAGAAAGTGAATTCCTTAATTTTGCGACAGCTAAAGGTATGGTGGGAATAAAAGGACACCGCTCTGTTGGTGGTTTTCGCGCATCAATTTATAATGCAATGCCACTCGAAAGTGTAAAAGCGCTTGTGGAAGTAATGCAGGAATTTGAAAAGACGAAATAATACAAGAATCATTAAAATTTATGATAACGAAAATGCAGGATGACAAAAGTCCTGCATTTTTTGTTTCAGGATTTGTATTTTCAGAGCATTATTTTTAAACCATAAAATGAATACCATGAAGAGAATCCTGATTGCTACTGTAAAGCCATTTGCTCCCGTGGCTGTTAAAAAAATCAGAAAAATATTTGAGAAAGTCGACTATAAGGTTGAACTGCTTGAAAAATACGAATCGAAAGATGATTTGTTAAAAGCTGTTGCAACTATTGATGCAGCAATTATCCGAAGCGATAAGTTTGATGCCGAAGTTCTTAATGCCGGGAGAAATCTGAAGCTTGTGGTCAGGGCAGGTGCCGGGTACGATAATGTTGACCTGCCAACAGCAACAGCAAATAATGTGGTGGTAATGAATACGCCGGGGCAAAACTCAAATGCGGTGGCCGAGCTGGCAATTGGTTTGGCTATAATGGGGCTGCGCGAACAGTTCTCTGGCAAACCCGGAGGCGAAATGCGTGGTCGTACTCTCGGACTTCATGGCTTTGGTTTTGTGGCTCGCAATGTTTTTCGTATTGCCCGCGCTATGGGAATGAAAGTGATTGTTTATACGCGTTACAGTAAAACTGCCGCAGCAGCCATTGGATTAAAAGTAACAAAATCGCTGGAAGAACTTTACGAGAAAAGCGATATTGTATCTATTCATGTACCGGCACGCGGCGAGCATTTAAAATCGGTAAGTTACGAGGTGCTGAAACATTTGAAGGATGGCAGTGTAGTTGTCAATACCGCCCGCAAGGAAGTGATTAACGAACCTGATTTACTGCGGGTAATGAACGAGAACCCGAAGCTAAAATACATGTCGGATTTAACGCCGGACTGTGCTACTGAGTTTGAAGAAAAGTTTCCGGGACGCTATTTCTTTACCCCGAAAAAAGCCGGAGCACAAACTGCCGAAGCAAATCTGAATGCTGGTCTTGCCGCTGCTACTCAAATTGTCGATTTTTTTGAGAAAGGAGACGAGACGTTTAAGGTGAATTAGTGATTGAGAGAATGAGGAATGAGTAGAGTGGTTATTGAGAGGATTAGTGAATGAGTAATTTGGGGGGATTAATGAAATGTGGTTGGGATTCGTAATTGGTATTTTTTTTAGGAAAAAGAAACTAAATCGGACTAAAAAAGGAAGACTATCATTATTCTCAGTTTTATTTTGAATCGAGAAAATTGTTAACAGAACATTCAAAGTTGTCAGCGGGTTCCCGAAAATACTTACAAAACAAATTAAATAAATGATTATTTTTGGGGGCATAAATTTGTGGTGATTCGTAAATGTCTTAAAACCAATCTCATTTACTCAATCACTCATTTTCTCAATTACTAAACAAAAGAAGAAAAATGGCAATAATAAAACCATTCAAAGGACTTCGTCCTGCAAAAGAGATTGTTGAAGAACTGGCTTGTCTGCCTTACGATGTAATGAACTCGGAAGAAGCAGCTGAAATGGCAAAAGGGAAAGAAAAATCCTTACTTCGGATTACAAAAGCTGAAATTGAATGCCCGGGTGTTGAAGATATTCATTCCTCAACCGTTTATAATAAGGCTGTTGAAAATTTTAAATCTTTCCAGGAAAAAGGCTGGTTAGTTCAGGACGATGAGGCAAAATATTACATTTATGCGCAAACCATGAATGGTTGTACGCAATACGGTATTGTTGGTGCTGCAGCTTGTGCCGATTACGAAAACGGAATTATTAAAAAGCATGAGCTTACCCGTCCCGAAAAAGAAGAAGACCGCATGGTACTTACGCGTTATCTGAATGCGAATATCGAGCCGGTTTTCTTTTCGTACAAAGCAGTTCCGGAAATCGACGAGATTGTAACTTCAATTGTTGAGGGGAAAGTTGCGGATTATGATTTTACTGCCGAAGATGGTTTTGGACACCATTTCTGGACAATCGACGATGCAGCAATCAACAAACGTTTAGAACAGCTTTTTGCCGAGAAAGTGCCGTTTACTTATGTCGCCGACGGGCATCACCGTACTGCCGCTGCGGCGCGTATCGGCATCGAAAAAACAAATCAGAACCCGAAGCATTCCGGTAATGAAGCGTATAATTTTTTTATGGCTGTACATTTCCCGGATAACCAGTTGCAGATTATTGATTACAACCGGGTGGTAAAAGACCTCAACGGATTGTCTGATGTTGATTTCCTGGCCGAAATCTCAAAAGGTTTCGATGTTGAAAATATGGGGCACGAAATTTTTAAGCCATCTGCCTTGCACGAATTTAGTCTTTATCTCTCGGGAAGTTGGTATAAGTTAACCGCGAAAGATGGAACTTATAACGATAACGACCCGATTGGCGTACTGGATGTAACGATTCTGTCGGAGCAGGTGCTGACTCCAATTTTGGGGATAGAAGACCTGAGAACATCGAAACGTATTGATTTTATTGGCGGAATCAGAGGATTGGAAGAGTTGAAACGACGTGTGGACTCAGGCGAAATGAAAGCAGCCTTTGCTTTGTATCCCGTATCAATGCAACAGCTAATCAATATTGCCGACAGCGGAAATATTATGCCGCCCAAAACTACTTGGTTCGAACCCAAACTGCGATCGGGGTTGGTAATTCATAAATTGGATTAATTTAAATTTGAAACACAAACGATTGAAATCTCCCACATAGGTACAGTCAAAATGCTTTGCTTTCAATTCACGGGGTGACTCTGGATCACCCCGTGAATGACTCCTGAATATGCTGCCTGTTCGGCAGGGGTTTTATCTGGATTGAGGTGCAATTGTTTGTATCTTAGTGGTCTTGTCTTTTGTTTTTTTCTTGTTTTTTCCTGACTTTTTGGCGCATAGAGCATTTGTTTTTCAATCGACTTGCACAGATGCGCCGAAGAATTCTTTTGCACATACTGTTGAGGAAGGGACTAAAATCTAAAGTCTTTTATCTCATCTCTAAAAAATCTAATATCGATTATAATCCATCATAATTTAAAAATTCCTACCTTCAAAACCTAAACAAATAACAGATGGATATTGACAGCATTTCATTGGCCAACATATATAAAAAACGTAAAACCGATCGCGATATATTTCAAGAACTTATGCCTTTTAAGGTAAAAGAGGTATTACTCGTTGCTACTCTTTATGATTCGTATTCGATTGTTCGGGAAGGGCAGTTCAGCGATAAGATTTTTGGCGAGTATCTACAGTTAAACCTTTATGCTGCTCCGCGTTTTACAAGTGTACATTCCCGCGAAGATGCTTTGTTGTTGTTGAAACACCGCGAGTTCGATTTGGTAATTGTTATGGCCGGAGTAGATAAAGAAAGCCCGGTTGAGGTTGCCCGTGCAATTCGTAATGTAAGTCCGCAGGTAGCTTTAATGTTGTTGGTGAATAACAACGCCGATTTATGTTTTTTTCAGGCTCAACGGAGAAAATTGACTTTTATCGACCGGATTTTCGTGTGGAATGGTAATTCCAATGTGTTTATGGCAATGATTAAATACGTTGAGGATAAAAAAAATGTAGCCAGAGATACGCAGAACGGAAATGTGAGGCTTATCCTTTTGGTTGAGGACAGCATTCAGTATTATTCACGATACCTGCCCATGCTTTATACAACCGTTATGACCCAAACGCAGGCCTTACTTAAAGACGATGTTGTGGATGAGCTGCATAAAATACTAAGGATGCGTGCGCGGCCTAAGGTTATTTTGGTTGATAATTATGAAGAAGCCGTAAGATTTATCAATAATTACAGGCGCTATATGCTTTGTGTTATCTCCGATGTGAGATTCGAAAGAGATGGAATAGAAGACGACGATGCAGGAATTGAGCTGTTAAAATATACGCAGAATACCCGTAAATTCCCAATTCCCTTGCTGTTGCAGTCGCACGATATTTGCAATGCACAAAGGGCAAAAGAGGTGGGAGCCGATTTTATCAACAAAAATTCGGAAAGCCTTTCGATGGATATACTGAATTTTTTGTACCGTAGGTTGGGCTTTGGCAATTTTATATTTAAAGGAATGGATGGATTGCCCATAACAGAAGCCTCTAATATTCCCGAATTTCAGGAAAAATTTAAAGAGATTCCGGCAGAGGTAATGCAGTATCACGGAAGCCGAAATTCGTTTTCAACCTGGTTGATGGCACGTGGCGAAATTAATATGGCAGAGCGATTGAGGCCGATTAAAACTTCAGATTTTCAAAGTCCCGAAGATTTGCGTAGATTTTGTCTGAAGGTTTTTAAAACTGTTCGTTTTCAGAAATTGAAAGGAACGATTGTTAATTTTGATGCAGAGCTGGTAACCTCAAATCGTTTTATTGTAAGAATGGCAAAAGGTTCGCTGGGGGGCAAGGGCAGGGGAATAGCTTTTATGAGTAATTTCATCGAAAATATCGATTTTAAAAAGCTTATTCCTGAAATGAATATTCGTATTCCTTCTACAACAATAATCGGAGCATTGGAGTTCGATAAATTTGTGGAAATCAATAATTTGTACGACGATATTTATTCCCTCAATGATTTTGATGCAATTCGTAAACATTTCCTGGATTCAGAGTTTGATGCAAAAATCCGAAAGCGATTGAGAGTTTATCTGAAGGAAGTTAAAAAGCCGCTTGCCGTACGTTCTTCCGGCTTATTTGAAGATTCGTTATTGCAGCCTTTTTCAGGTGTTTATGCAACTTACCTTATTCCCAATAATCATGAGGACATTGAGGTGCGTTACCGGCAGTTGGAAACAGCCGTAAAACTGGTATATGCCAGTATCTTTACCAATTCGGCACAGGCTTATTTCGATGCTGTAAAATATAAGATTGAAGAAGAAAAAATGGCCGTAATTATACAGGAAGTAGTGGGGCATGCGTATAACGATAAGTTTTATCCAACACTTTCGGGGGTGGCACAATCGTACAACTATTACCCGATTTCGTATATGGAGCCCGATGACGGATTTTCGGTAGCAGCTGTAGGTTTGGGGCGCTATGTGGTTGGCGGGGAAAATTCTTTTCGTTTTTGCCCGAGATACCCGCAACTGAATGCTGCCGGACTGAAAGACCAGTTACGCGATACGCAAAAACAGTTTTATGCGATTGACCTGACCCGTAGGGAGTTTGACCTCTTAACTAACGGGGAAAGTGCTGCAATAAAAAAATACAGGATAAAGGAGGCAGAGAAAGATGGAACACTGGAGCATACGGCATCAACCTATTCTGCCGAAAACGATGATTTAATCCCGGGAGTTGCAGGCAACGGACCCAGGGTGGTTGATTTTGCCAATATTTTAAAGTATGGCTATTTGCCCCTTTCCGATGCTTTGCAGCTCTTGTTGAAATTGTTTCGGGAGGCAATGGGCTCGCCCGTTGAAATAGAATATGCACTTGATATTGAACCGGCCGAAAACGGATTGCCTACGCTTTACCTGCTACAAATAAAACCTTTAATCCGGATGGAAGAGAAAGTGGAAGTTGACCTAAAGGCACTCCCTCAAAGCGAAGTGTTTATGTATGCCGAAAGGGGGATGGGAAATGGAATAATACAGGAGATTTACGATGTGGTGTATGTCGATGTTGATAAGTTCGACCGCCTGCAAACCAAACAAATAGCGCAGGAAATACGACGGATTAACGAAAAAATGGACCGCGAAGGGAAGGAGTATGTATTGATTGGTCCCGGGCGTTGGGGCTCGCGCGATCCTTATACCGGAATTCCTGTTTTATGGGCAGGAATTTCAAAAGCAAGGGTTATTGTTGAAATTGGTCTGCCCGATTTTCCGCTGGATGCTTCGTTGGGCTCACACTTTTTTCACAATGTTACTTCTATGAATGTTGGCTATTTTTCGGTTCCGTATAAAAGAGAAGAATCTTTTATTAAAATGGAAATTCTAAACCAGCAGGAGCTTATCGAAGCAACCGGTTTTGTAAGGCATGTACGATTTAAACATCCGCTCTCAATTTTGATGGATGGTCGCGACCGCAAGGCTCTGATTCATCTTTAAATCAATGCTTTGTGAAGAAATCAATAATTAACCACCAATAATCAATATTTAAGTTAGGTTTTCCTGAAAATGATTGATACTTTTGTCCGCACCTTCGTGTGCGTACACGAAAAAAATGGATTTCGAAATAACTTGCTGGTATTTAATTGTTTGGTAGGTGATTTGGGGAGCCGTTGTAACGTGTCATAACAAAGAGGAATTACCATAAAAGAATTAATAATTAAGACGAATGAAAAAATTGAACCGTACAAATGTAAATGAAGCTGTAAGTTATCCTACCCGGATTCTTCAGTTTGGAGAAGGAAATTTTTTACGTGCTTTTGCCGATTGGATTGTAACTAAAATGAACAGGGAAGCCGGATTTAATACCGGGGTTGATGTGATTCAGCCTCTGTCAACAGGAATGGTTGATATGTTAAATAGCCAGGATGGACTTTATCATGTTTACCTTAAGGGGATTAAAGAAGGAAATCCGGTTACTGAATTTACTATGGTGGATTGTATCAACAAGGGAATCAATCCTTATAGTGAGTTTGATGAATATAAAAAATCGGTTCTGAATCCCGATTTACGTTTCGTTATTTCAAATACTACCGAAGCCGGAATCAGCTGGGACGAAACCGATACGCTTGATATGTATCCTCAGAAATCGTTCCCCGGGAAAGTAGCTGCATTGTTGTACATGCGTTATAAAGCATTCGAGGGAGATAAATCGAAAGGATTAATCTTTTTTGCCTGTGAGCTGATTGACCGTAATGGAGAAATGTTGAAAAAATATGTACTGAAACATGCTGAAAACTGGAAACTTGAAGCCGATTTTATTAAATGGGTAAATGAGGCCTGTTGTTTTTGCAGTACCCTGGTTGATCGCATTGTTCCTGGATTTCCCCGCGACGAAATTAAAGATATTCAGCAGAAGCTGGGATATGAAGACAACATGGTTGTTGTGGGCGAATATTTCCATTTGTGGGTAATTGAAGCACCTGAATGGGTTCAGGATGAATTTCCGGCTGCAAAAGCCGGACTGGAAGTGAAGTTTGTAAAAGATATGACTCGTTTCCGCGAACAAAAAGTGCAGGTGCTTAACGGGTGTCATACCGGTAGTTATGCCGTTTCGTATCTTAGTGGTATTGAGACCGTTCGCGAAGCATATGAGAATCTGGAGGTAGGCAGTTTTATGAAAGAATTGGTATACGACGAAGTATTGCCTGTTTTGGATGGAACTGAAAAGGAATTAAAATCGTTTGCAAAGAAAATTCTGGAACGTTTTGCTAATCCCTTTATCCGGCACAAATGGCAAAGTATTGCGCTAAATGCTATGTCGAAATGGGAAACACGTAACCTGCCGTCGTTGTTGGGCTTTAATGAAAAACATAAAATGTTGCCTCAAAAACTGGTGTTTTCGCTGGCTGCAATGATTGCTTATTTTAAAGGCGATATGAACGGGGAACACTACCAGCTTCAGGATGACCAGTGGATCCTGGATTTTTATAAAGAAGCATGGGCCGAATGCGATGGCCGGCCGGTATCAATTTACCAGCTTTGCGAAAAAGTACTGGCTCTGGATAAAGTATGGAAACAAAATTTGAATGACATCCCAAATCTTACCATAACCGTTAGTCACTACCTCTTCTTGATTACCCAGGTGGGAATGAAAAAAGCGGTAAAAGCAGTGCTCGACGAAAATAATCCGTTGATGCAGATTACGATCGACAAAATGAGTAAATAGAAAAAAAGAATTTGTGATTCTGTTGAGATTCGTCGTTGTCTCCTTGATTTCCGGGGACTTACGATGAATCTCTTCTTTCGCTAATTTTTTTTATTTCTGAAAAAATAATTATTTCATAGAAATTTTTATGGCAGACTTTTTTAAAATAAATCCCGCAGATAATGTTATTATTGCGTTGAAAGATTTTTCTTCAGGTGATGTTATTTCGGTTGACGGGCACAAGCTGGAAATTGTAAGTGATGTTCCCCGTGGGCATAAAATTGCCTTGGAGCCTGTCGCCGAAAACGAGAACGTTATAAAATACGGTTTTCCTATTGGCCATGCCATTCAGCCAATTTCGGCAGGAGAACATATTCATGTCCAGAACCTGAAAACAAACCTTTCCGGAACCATTGAATACTCCTTCAATCAGGAGTTAAACGAACTAAAATACGGGCAACAAAACCTTACCTTTCAGGGCTACAAACGGGCAAACGGAAAAACCGGAATCCGTAACGAGCTTTGGATTGTGCCAACGGTTGGTTGTGTTAACGGGCAGGCGCAGCAAATTGCAGATCGCTTTAAAGCAGAGATGGAGCCTGATGATATTGATGCCGTTGAGGTGTTTAAACACAGCTATGGCTGCTCGCAGCTTGGAGACGACCATACCAATACTCAAAAAGCATTGGCCGATGTTATCAATCATCCCAATGCCGGTGGTGTTCTGGTGATGGGACTGGGCTGCGAAAATAACCAAATCGATCAGCTAAAAACATTTATCGGAAATTACGATGAAAAACGTGTGCGTTTCCTTGTAGCACAGGAGGTTAACGACGAAGTTGCCGCAGGAATCGAAATCATGAAGGAGATTTACCGCGTAATGCATAACGATAAGCGTGAAGCTGTCCCTGTTTCCGAATTGAATATCGGGTTGAAATGCGGAGGATCCGACGGGTTTTCCGGCATTACTGCCAATCCGTTGGTAGGAGCTTTCTCCGATTTTCTTGTTGCACAGGGCGGAACAACGATACTTACCGAAGTCCCCGAAATGTTTGGAGCCGAAACCCTTTTGATGGCACGCGCTGCCAACGAAGAAATTTTTAATAAAACAGTAAGCCTGATTAACGATTTCAAAGATTATTATCTGCAACATAATCTGCCGGTATATGAAAATCCTTCTCCCGGAAACAAAAAAGGCGGTATTTCAACGCTCGAAGATAAATCGCTGGGATGCACCCAAAAAGGAGGAACGGCAATCGTTGTTGATGTGCTGAAATATGCAGAGCCGCTTAAAACAAAAGGATTGAATCTGCTCTCTGCTCCCGGGAACGACCTTGTGGCCGCTTCGTCGCTTGGCTTTAGCGGTTGCCACATGGTGCTGTTTACCACCGGACGAGGAACGCCCTTTGGCAGCTTTGTGCCTACCATGAAAATTTCTACAAACTCGGATCTGTATAACCGCAAAAGAAACTGGATCGATTTTAATGCAGGTGTTTTATTGGAAGGTAAAGCAATGGACGAAGTACTTGATAATTTTGTAAAATTTATTATTGAAGTAGCCAGTGGTAAAAAATTAAATCATGAGAAGAGCGATTTTAAAGAAATTGCAATATTTAAGACCGGGGTTACTTTGTAATTTTTAGCAGGCCTGCATAACAAAACAAAATAATTCTTTTCTGAAGAGATTTGTTGATGTACGGGATAAATAAGAAGCAAACGACTTCTGCGCACCCGGAAAAGCAGATTGTAAAAAATAAAAACAAGCGAGCCACTAAAGATACTGAAACTACTGAGTTTTCAAAAATGACTTGTTCTATGTGGCTCTCCGGAACCGTTCTATCTATGACGAAGACAGGAAGAACGGTTCCTTCAACATAACAAGGTTTCATCTGTCTAATTCTTTGTATTGCCCATTTGTTATGCGAGAAAAAATAACAGTCATGCACGTATGTGTCTCAATTATCTCAGCCATGGGCTGTTTCATCTTAGTAAAATTGTTTGTTTATTCAGTATAAGATGTAACTCCCGATGAATTTTAATCATTCTATTGAGTGTATTTTAAAATGTTAAAATTGATTTCACGATTTCCACTTCGTTCCAATTCATGCTCGTATCATTCATTTTCTCTTTTTTTAAAGAACCGTTTTGTCAGAGGAAAAGAACGGTTTTTTAGATCCAAAACGCAGCCCTGACCTTTCTGCTTTGTTTTTGTGGCAATTTGGAGCGAAGCGTAAAGCCCGAAATTTCGTTGGGAACGAAGATGAAGGCCTTCGGCAGGAGAAAGATACAGGATAAAACGGTGAGACATTATTCTCCACAATTTTTTCATATACTCCGTTATTTTTAAACGGGTTCTTAGCTGATTTCTGAAAATGATTCGTCTATTTTCAATTTTTGTGTTAAATAATATTAACATATTGTTTATTGTCTGGATATGAAATTGTTCTGTCAGGTTAAATTTTATTTTTGTTATATTGAATTTTTTTTCGGATGAAGTTTATCAAACGTCATCGCTAAATAGATTCAGATGAATTAATCGTAATACAATCAAAAATTAAACTTATGGGTAGTAATATTTTTATTCTTGTACCAATAGCCTCGGTCTTGGCATTGGTGTTTGCCTGGATTTTTTTCAAATCGATGATGAAGAATTCAGAAGGTACTGACCGGATGAAAGAAATTGCGCAATATGTACGTAATGGAGCAATGGCTTATTTAAAGCGTCAGTACAAAGTAGTAACTTATGTTTTTATTGTATTGTTCATTTTGTTGGGCATTATGGCATTCTTCAAAATTCAGAATCCTTTTGTTCCAATTGCATTTCTTACCGGTGGTTTTTTCTCCGGTCTCTGTGGTTTTCTTGGCATGAAAACAGCTACGTTTGCTTCTGCACGTACTGCCCACGGTGCGTCAAAATCTTTGAACAAAGGCTTGAAGGTGGCATTTCGTAGTGGTGCTGTGATGGGATTGGTTGTCGTAGGCTTTGCTCTGCTTGATATTGCAGCTTGGTACTGGTTTTTGAGCGAGATAATTTTTACACCGGAGCACATGACAAACGGACTTGAGTTTTTAGGCTTGCAATTTGTCCATAATAGCCCGGATTATGTTGTAAATGGAATTATGACCGAAGCCGGACAAAAAGCAAAACTGATTGAAATAACAACCACGATGCTTACTTTTGGTATGGGAGCATCAACGCAGGCATTGTTTGCTCGTGTGGGTGGAGGAATTTATACCAAAGCCGCCGATGTGGGAGCCGACCTTGTTGGTAAAGTAGAAGCCGGTATCCCGGAAGATGACCCGCGCAATCCGGCTACTATTGCCGATAATGTTGGTGATAATGTTGGCGATGTGGCCGGAATGGGAGCCGACCTGTACGAGTCGTATGCAGGTTCAATCCTTGCGACGGCAGCCCTGGGTGCAGCATTGCCTTCTATGGCTTTGAAACATACGGGAATCGACCCCGTACAGGCAGTTACTGCACCAATGATTGTGGCTGCCCTGGGAATTATCCTTTCTATTATTGGCATATACATGGTGCGGACAAAAGAGTCGGCAACTCAAAAAAACTTGTTGCGCGCTTTGTTCCTCGGAACATTTGGCAGCTCGGTGTTTATCCTAATTGCTCTTGTTGGACTGGCATTGGCCGGATGGATAACATGGGGCGTATTTGGAGCTGTTGTTATTGGTTTGGCTGCCGGGGTAATTATCGGGCAGGCAACCGAATATTATACTTCGGATGAATATAAACCCACAAAAGGAATTGCTAAACAAGCACAACAAGGGCCGGCAACAACAATTATCGACGGGATTGCAGTGGGGATGAGTTCTACTTGGATTCCGGTGGTTACTATTGTTGGGGGAATTCTTGGTGCTTTTTTTGCTGCCGGTGGTGGAAAAGAATTTGCCATGGGGGTTTATGGTATTGGCTTTGCTGCAGTAGGTATGCTTTCAACGCTGGGAATTACGCTTGCTACTGATGCTTTTGGCCCGATTGCCGATAATGCCGGAGGAAATGCCGAAATGTCCGAACTTGCCCCCGAAGTGCGCGAACGTACCGATGCATTGGATATGCTTGGAAACACAACCGCTGCTACCGGGAAAGGTTTTGCTATTGGTTCGGCAGCGCTTACTGCCATGGCACTTATTTCTGCTTATATGGAAGAGGTGCGTATGTGGTTTGGAAAAATTGCTAAAGCAGGTGAAGGATTTGTAACAAAAGGGCAATATGTTTTTTATAACGATGTAGCTCCTGCGGTTCACGATGGCGTAAAAGCTGTTAAAATTTCGGCTGCTTCTGTCCGTGATTTCTCAGCTGCCTACGATATTACTTTGTTTAACCCGCTTTTCCTTGGCGGACTTTTCCTCGGCGCTATGATGGCTTTCCTGTTCAGCGCTATGACCATGAAAGCGGTTGGCCGTGCTGCCTCGGCAATGGTTGAAGAGGTGCGTCGTCAGTTCCGCGAAATAAAAGGAATTCTTGAGGGAACAGCAACCCCGGAATACGCTAAATGTGTTGAAATATCGACCAAGGGTGCCCAGCGCGAAATGTTGTTGCCATCGCTGGTGGCTATTATCGTGCCTATTATTGTTGGAGCAACGATGGGCGTGGCTGGTGTTATTGGCCTTCTTTCGGGTGGATTAACGGCCGGATTTACGCTGGCTGTGTTTATGAACAATGCAGGTGGTGCTTGGGATAATGCTAAAAAGTTTATCGAAAAAGGAAACTATGGCGGAAAAGGGAGCGAAGCGCATAAAGCCGGAGTTGTTGGAGATACCGTTGGCGACCCGTTTAAAGATACATCCGGCCCATCGTTGAATATTTTAATCAAATTAATGACAATGATATCGGTGGTAATGGCCGGATTAACCGTTACCCTGAGTCTGTTGTAAGTATTTTGTGTATCCGTAAGGGCGTAAAGTCCTTCCTTTGAGAAACCGTTCTGTGTCTGCAATTCCAGACAGAACGGTTTTTTTTATAACGAAGAATGGCTATTAGATGGGGTATTGTGGCAGAACAGGGAAGGAGTTTGCTGGTATTTCCCATTTTTCATACCCAGACGGTAAGTTACGGTATAAAATGCAATGCAATTTTAACATTAACGGTATTAACGAATCGTATCTGTCAGGTTCTATTTTAATTTTTTTATTTTTGTTACTTTAATTTAAGCTCATCAGAATGTGGAAAATTGTTCGATTGATATTGTCGGGGATTGGTATTCTCTTTGTTTTATTCCTGTTTTCGTGTAAAACAAAAACCTCAAAAAAAGCAACTGAAAAAATAGTTCAGGCAACGAAAGTTGAAAAAGAAGAACCTGTATTGAAATACGGATTTCCGGTTGATTCTTTTTCAGTGAAGTACGGGCATATAAAAAACAACCAATACCTTAGTCAAATCCTGAACAATTGCGGGGTGAGCATGGCGATTATTGATAAGATTGCCCGCAAGTCGAAAGCTGTTTTTGATGTGCGAAAAATTAAAAGTGGGAAAAGCTATGCTGTTTTTTCAAGCCTTGATTCGTTGCACCAGCCCAAATATTTTGTATATGAAAATTCGCCGGTGGAATATACGGTCTTTGAATTGTCTGATACATTGGGAATTTACCAGGGGCATAAAAAGATTGAAACAAAGTTGCGCTCAGCCCGGGGAGTAGTGGAGACTTCGCTGTGGAATGCTATGGTTGATAACCAGGTAAGCCCGGTGCTGGCACTGGAGTTGTCTGATGTCTTTGCCTGGACAATCGATTTTTTTGCCATTCAGAAAGGCGATCGTTTCCGGGTAATTTACGAAGAACAATTTGTTGATTCTGTTTCTATCGGTGTCGGAAAAATTTATGCTGTTGAATTTGACCATTACGGGACTCCTAATTACGCTTTTTTGTTTGATCAGGATGAGCGTGCTGATTATTTTGATGATAAGGGGCAAAGTCTTCGGAAAGCCTTCCTGAAAGCACCGTTGAAGTATTCGCGTATAAGTTCTTATTTTTCCAACAGTCGTTTGCATCCGGTGCTTCGTATTCGTCGTCCACATCATGGTGTTGATTATGCTGCACCCAAGGGAACCCCGGTTATGAGTATAGGCGACGGAACGGTTATTGCCCGGGCTTATCAGCCAAGAGGTGGTGGTAATTATGTGAAAATAAAACACAATTCGGTTTATACAACAACTTATATGCATCTTTCTGCTTTTGGAAAAGGAATTCATACCGGAGCACGTATCAAACAAGGGCAGGTGATTGGTTATGTGGGAGCAACCGGACTGGCAACCGGGCCGCATCTCGATTTCAGGATAGCTAAAAACGGACGCTTGGTTGATCCGTTAAAAGTAAAAGCTCCTCCTGTTGAACCAGTAAGGAAAGGAAATATGGAACGCTATATTGCTCATAAAGATTCCTTGCTAAACGAACTTCAAAAGATAGAGTGGAAAGGAGAGGAATTGATTGCAGAAAAAAGGTAGCAAAACAGAAAAAAAGGATTTATTGGATTCAAGTTTCCTGAATGGAATTAAATGCCAATAAATCCTTAGTAGCCGATAAAAATTTACGATAAGAATTTTTTTCTTAAATCTTCAACCTGTTCCTCGTTGATAGGAACGAGTTTGCCCAAGGCATTGCCCATAACCAGTGATTTTGCACTGAATTCGGCAACTTCAAGACGGTCGAAAGTCCCAAGCAGTTTGTCGCCGGTAACCAATACCGAATCATTATTGATAATAACAGCCGGGGTGTCTTCTGAAATGGTATTCAGTATTGCCTCTTCGCCTGCAAAATGAGATCCGAAGGGCATATTGGGAATGTCCTGCAGGAAAATCCAGCTTTCAGGAATTGTGCGAACATCAATTTTTTCGCCCGTTACACTGTAGGCCATCAAATAGGGAGTTTGTGTAAGGATGATTGAGTTTACATGTGGATTACGTTTGTAAATTTCCTGATGCAGCCACGTTGAACGGCTGGGTAATTTGCCTTTTTCTCTTTTTCCGTCTTTAATTAAAACAATATCCTTCAACTCCATGTTCCAACGGGCTACATTTGTAGGAGTAATCAGGAAATCATCATTTTTTAAACGAACTGATACCGTGCCGTATGAGCTTATCATTAAACCCTGATCGGCAGCACGTGTAACAATCTTTAAAATTTGTTCGCGAATATCTCTTTCTTCTGAAGTGTGTACAACGTCATTCATTTCAGGAAGTAATTTCGGAACCTGTGATTCGAATTCGTCTATTTGTTTGTCGGTGAGATAGTTCGGGGTTCCGATTGTGCTTCCGTAGATTAAAGTGCGGGAGCAAAATTCCAATGTCTCGAAGCGTTGGAAAACATCGTTCATGTCGGTTCCTCCAACTACAATTCCGTGGTTTTCCATAACCACTGCATTTACTCCTTTTTCAAATTCTTTGGCAATTATATCGCCAAGTTCCTGGCTGCCAGGCAAGGCATAATCTGCATAACCGATAGGGCCACAAACGTGTTTTGCCTGCGGAATAACATTGGTGTTCGGAATCTGGCGTACAATACTGAAAGAGACCAGTGCCGGTGAGTGGGCATGAATAACCGCTTTTATTTCCGGGCGGTTTTTATAAATTGCCAGGTGAAAAGGATATTCCGACGAAGGTTTATGTTTCCCTTCAATATCCCCGTTTTTACGGATGCAAATAATATCGGAAGCTTTTAACGTTCCTTTGTCGATTGCTGAGGGAGTTACCCATACATCTCCATTTTCATCGCAAATAGAAATGTTACCTCCCGATGTTGTCGTTAAGCCGTTGCGATAAATTTTGTCGATAATCATCGTGATCTGGTCACGAGGATGCATCCATTTTGTGTTTAATTTTCTCATCTTTTTATTCCATTTTACTGTTGTAGTATTCTAATAAGATAGTAGTGCAAATTACATGATTTTTTTACTGCGAAGTCGTAAAAGCACTAATTTTCTTTACGTTTTTATGATAATTTTATTGATTTTAACGATCAGAAACAAGAGCATATCTGAGCGTCTAATCTCTAAAATCGATTACATTGCTGCGCTGTAAAGTTCAATTGTTTCTTCTAATGAAACCTGCCTTGGGTTTCCTCCGGCACAGGCATCAACCAATGCGTTTTCGGCCATTACCTTAAAATCTTCTTCTTTCACGCCCAGGTCTTTTAATCCGGAAGGAATACCAACAGCTTTCGACAAGTTTTTGATTGCTTCAATGGCCGCATCGTTTGCTTCTTCGGTGCTCATTCCGGTTGTATCTATTTCCATTGCTTCGGCAATGTCGCGAAATTTATCGCCACAAGCCGGTGCATTAAATTTTTCGACATGAGGCAACAAGATTGCATTACAAACACCATGAGGTAAATCATAGAATCCGCCCAATTGATGCGCCATGGAATGTACATAGCCCAGTCCGCAGTTTGAAAAAGCCTGTCCGGCAATAAACTGTCCCCATGCCATATTGTTACGGGCTTCCATATTTTTCCCGTCATTAACGGCATCACGCAGGTTGGCACTGATTAATTTTATGGCATGCAACGCAATATTGTCCGACCAGTTGAAAGCACCTGCCGTAACATAGGCTTCAATAGCATGAGTAAGTGCATCCATCCCGGTAGCAGCAGTTAACGAAGCCGGCATGTTAACCATTAAAACAGGGTCGTTAACGGCAATGTCAACTAAGCTGTTTTTATCTACCATAACCATTTTAATTTTGCGTTCTTCGTCGGTAATTACATAATTGATTGTGATTTCGCTGGCGGTTCCGGCAGTTGTGTTGATGGCAATAAGCGGTGCCGATTTCTTTTTCGATTTATGAATGCCTTCGTATTGCTGAATTTTACCTCCGTTGGTTGCCAAAATAGCAATTGCTTTTCCACAATCCTGAGGCGAACCACCACCAAGTGTAATGATGCAGTCGCATGAATTTTGCTGGTAAATTTCCAGCCCCTTTTCAACATTTGCAACAGTTGGATTCTGTTTGACTTCGTCGTAAACCACATAATCGAGTTTACAGGCAGTAAGAAGGTCTTCTACTTTTTTAGCTACCCCTATTTTTCGTAGAACAGCGTCGGTAACAAATAATATTTTTTTATAGTCACTTTGCTGTAAATCTGATTTTAATTCTTCCAAAGCTCCCGGCCCTACTAAACTCACCGGGGGTAAATAAATTCTTTTTGCTGTCTCCATTTTACTTTTTTAGTGTTTGTATTCTAAGTCAATATTTTATTTAATCCCTAAGTCGAGTTTTTCAACATCGGCCTCCGAAAAAACATCGGCAATTACCAGTGCTGCTCCCAGTGCGCTTGAGTTGTCAATTTCGGATATCAATACTTTTTTGTTTTTGAAATTAGTTTTTAATAACTGGATAAATATTTCATTACGGGCAAATCCTCCCGAGATGTACAAAATTTCGGTTGCATCATTTTCTGGAATAACCAATTTTATGCTTTCAACACAAAGTTCTGAAAGATCGATCATTAAACAGGTGTACGCTTCTTCGTAATTTTTAAAGCTCCCTAGGTCAACCGTATTCAGTCCTTCTTCAAAACTTTCTTTTCCTGTTGGAAAAAATACCGATTTCCCGTGGAACCGAAGCATAATTTGTGTTAACAGTTCGTTGTTATATTTTACCGATTTAAAAGCATTAGTATCTACGCCAAAATGCTTTGCCAGTTTTGCAGCCCAAATTTCGTGGAAATGCCCCATAAATAAACGAGATGATTTCACCTGTTTTTTGTCGGGTGTAAGAAAACACAGGCAATCCTGTTCTAATTGCGTTGCCGTAAGTGGTTCGGTATTAAACGGGTTCATGTTTATGCACCAGGTGCCGGTTGATACCAAGATAAATTTATCGGGACTTGCTTTTAAATAAGGCACCAACGATGCCGAACTGTCGTGAATTCCTGTTCCTGCTTTAATTTCTATTGAATTTAAGGTAAGCGGAAAAACAACATCGTTATTTACCGGCCGGGGTAACTCAATGCCTTTGTCGCTTAACCACCGGTGATACTCCATTTTGTCGAAATCCCACATAAAGGTATGGCAGCCTGTTGATGTTGGCTCCGAGACCACTTTCCCGGTCAATGAATACGACAAATACTGTGGAAAATGCAGGATTGATTTTACCTTTTTGAAAATTTCAGGTTTTTCCTGTTTTAACCACAGCGTTTGAATGCCGGAATTCAATAGTAATCCTAGTGCCGGGCTTGCTGTTTTTCTGCAAAATTCGTTTTTCCCGCCATATTCCTCAAATAGTTTTTCTGAAATTTCGGGCGAAACTTCTTTCAGATAATTATAAACAGGAGTCAGCGGTTTGCCGTTTTCGTCCAGAAACATTAACGATGCCCCATAAGTTGAGAAATTTACCCCTACTAATTTATAATCTTTGTTTCCTGCTATTTGAGACAATGTTTGGGAAATCCAACCGGTAATCCGATCAATATCGTCGCATTCAAAACCATCATCATCTTTTGATACCGGAAACTTGTCTTCGTGCTGGTAAACCACTTTAAAGAGTTGGTTAAACAGCAAGATTTTTTTGTTGGTTTTGCCGATATCGAAAACAGCTATTACTTCGTTTGTCATATGTAAATGTTGCTTGTGTTTTCTTCAGATTGTATGTTTGTAGCATATATTCTGCTACAAACACAGAACCCGGTACAGAGTTCCTACAACCTGAAACATTTATTCTCAAATCACACAATTTTACCGTTTTAATAATATATCTTTTTCATACTGCTGTATGTCGGCGATATAATCCATGCCAACAGGAACACCTTCCTGCAAACAGTAGTAATCCCAAACAGCGCTGAAAGGCATTGTTTTTAATTCTTCCAAAGTAGCTAAACGTTCAAAGTTTTTCCCGGTTTCTTCTAATTTTACCAAATCCGAAGTTGGTTCTAACAGGGCAATCATAAATGCTTTTTGAGCGGCCCGGGTTCCGGTAACGTAAGCCCCGATACGGTTAATTGATGCATCAAAGAAATCGAGGCCAATATTTACCCTGTCTAAGAATTTGTTGCGAATAACTTCAGAGGCAATTAGCTGAACATCTTCGTTTAATGTAACTACATGGTCGGAGTCCCAACGTACAGGACGAGTAACGTGTAATAAAATTTCATCGACAAATTGCAGGCAGGAGGATATTTTATCGCCCACAACTTCGGTAGGATGGAAGTGTCCGCTGTCAATACAAATTAATTTATTGTTTTTAACGGCATAACCTAAGTAGAAATCGTGAGATCCAACGGTCATTGATTCAACTCCAATCCCGAAAACTTTGCTTTCAACCGCATCTTTCATATATTCAGCCGGGTAGTCCTTCTCGAAAATTTCGTCTAACGATTTTTTCAACATTGTGCGATACCCGTTGCGGTCAACCGGAATGTCTTTTGTTCCGTCAGGAATCCATGTGTTATGGATACAGGGAGTGCCAAGTTGTTTTCCCATTTCGGCCGAGATAGCCCGGCAGCGTTTTACATGTTCGACCCAAAATTTGCGGTTATCTTCGTTTTTGCTCGATAACGTAAAGCCATCAGCAGCTTTGGGGTGAGAGAAACAGGTTGCATTGAAATCAAGTCCCATTTTGCGTCCTTTGGCCCAGTCGATCCATCCTTGGAAGTGTTTTACTTCAATTTGGTCGCGATCTACAAATTTGCCGCCAAATTCGCCATAAATAGCATGTAGATTTAAGCGTTGTTTGCCGGGAAGTAATGCCAGAACTTTGTCTAAGTCGGTCCGCATTTGAGCAATAGATGTTGCTTTTCCCGGGTAATTCCCGGTGGTTTGGATACCACCGCCCGACAATTCAGAATCAGGAGTTTCAAAACCACCAACATCGTCGGTTTGCCAGCAGTGCAACGAGATGTTTACGTCTTTCATTTGGGCAATTGCTGCGTCGGTGTCAACGCCAATTGCAGCATACTGTGCTTTTGCTATTTCGTAAGCTTTTTGAATTAATTCACTCATTTTATTTATTTTTTAGATGTTTGATGTTCGATAATTTGATAAAAAACTAACAATTTATTGAAATAACCTATTGTTTTGATTTATAGGGATATTTGAAACAATATTTTCCTGATCCCAGTTTAACTGTAACTTGTTTTTCTTTTTGTTCTGTTTTATTTTTTATTTCAGATAACGCTTTGTTATTCATGCTTATTTTTTTTGTGTTAGCATTAGGAAGAACAACTGTTGCTGTTGTATTTGCAGGTATTTCAACATTGTAAATCATTTGGTTGTCTTTTATTTCCCAGTCGGAAACAATTTTCCCATACATCGAATAATATTCAGCTTTTGCCTGATTAATTTCACCTCCCGGATGAGGGGTAAGACAAAAATCTTTGTATGCAGGACTGTTTTCCTTTAATTTAATTCCTGCAATATGTGTGTACATCCATTCTCCAATTGCTCCGTAGGCATAATGATTAAAGCTATTCATACCTATATTTTGGAATGTTCTATCAGGCTTTTGTCCATCCCAGCGTTCCCAAATGGTTGTTGCTCCTTGTGTTACCGGATATAACCACGAAGGGTATTCTTTTCTATTCAGTAACATAAATGCTAAATCATCGCGTTTTATGTCCGATAAGGTTTTGCATAATAGAGGAGTTCCTAAAAATCCGGTTGTTAGATGCTTAAATTTTTCTACATCTTGAGCGAGATAATTAGCTGCTTTTTCTTTTAAGTTTTCAGGAAGTAAATTAAAAGAAAGTGCCAAAACATAGGCCGTTTGTGTGTGTGAAACCAATCGCCCGTTAGGAGTTATAAATTCATTAATAAAGGCGGTTTTTATTTTTTTTGCTAATTGGCTGTATTTTTCTTCATCTTGTTTTTTCCCTAAAGCATGAGCAATTTTTGCGGTCAATCCTGTTGTGTATGCAAAATATGCTGTTGCAATCAGGTCTTTCTCTGTTGTTGCTCCAGGGTAATCCGAATGATTTGTAGCAAATGCCAGCCAGTCGCCAAAATGGTAATCGCCAGTCCATAAGTAATTTTCGCCTGCTCTGTCTTTCATGTATTTTACCCAAGCTGTTATTGCCGGATAACATTCTTCAAGAATTCGTTTGTCGTTATATGTTTTATATACTTCCCATGGAATAATAGCAACTACATCGGCCCATCCGGTAGCTCCACCTTGACCCTTTAATACATCGGGGATGACGTGAGGAATTTTCCCGTTTGGTAATTGGTCGGCTATTACATCTTTCATCCATTTGGTGTAAAATGCAGCTACATTGTAATTGAAAGCAGCTGTTGGACAGAAAACCTGAGCATCGCCAGTCCAGCCTAAACGTTCGTCGCGTTGAGGACAATCGGTTGGAACGTCAAGGAAATTGCCTTTTTGTCCCCATTGAATATTGTGTTGTAACTGATTAATTAATTCGTTGGAACAAGAAAAACTTCCGGTTGGAGTCATGTCAGAGTGAATTACAATTCCAGTAATATCTTCTAACTTTGGAGTATAATCAAATCCGATTAATTGTAAAAAGCGAAATCCGTGGAACGTAAATTTGGGTTGATATATAACTTCTTTTTCGTCTTTAAAAATATAAGTGTCGGTTGCTTTTGCTGCCCGAAGATTGGCTGTATAAAAGTTGCCTTCTTTATCCAGAACCTCCGCAAATTTAAGCTGAATTTTTTGTCCTTTTTTTCCTTTCATTTTTATTTTGACCCAGCCTACCATATTTTGCCCCAGATCAAATACCATTTCTCCTTTAGGAGTTGTAATTTGTTTTATTGGGACGATTTCTTCAATGGCTTTAACCGGAACGCCTTGAGATGCGACTAAGCGTTCTTTTGTTTTGTTTATTTCAGCTACGTTTCTCCAATTTGTTGCCGAAAAGCCTGCTTTATCCCAGCCTGTCTCTTCCAATCGCGAATCGTAATATTCTCCATTATAAATATCCGATTCAAGAATGGGGCCGGTGTTTGATTGCCAGTTTTTATCGGTTATTATTACCTCAGAAGTTCCATCGGTATAATCAATTTTTACTTGAAGTAATAATGCCAATTTATCTCCGTAATAGTTATGCTGACTGCTCCAACCTATAAAACCTCTGTACCATCCATCGCCAAGAATCGCACCTATTGCATTGGTCGCTTTTAGTAACGATGTAATATCGTAAGTTTGGTATTGTAGGCGTTTGTTATAGCTTGTCCATCCCGGAGTAAAAAGAGCATCCCCAACTTTTTCTCCGTTCAAGTGTAATTCATATAATCCATGCGAGGTGACATACGCTCTTGCCGATTTTACTTTTTTGGTGATTGTAAATTCTTTTCGAAAATATTGAGCCGGTTTCGATTTCTTATTTTCAATTTCGTTGTTCATTGAAATCCATTGGGCTTGCCATTGTTGTGGAAGTAGTATTCCTGTTTCCCAAAATGCAGGGCTACTCCATTGACTCACCTTATTGTTTTGATCCCAAACACGTACTTGCCAGTATACTCTTTGCATCGATTTTAGTGCTGCTCCTGTATATTCAACATTGATCGATTGAGATGATTCAACCTTTTCCGAGTTCCATAATTGTTTACTTTTCTTCGAAAGTTCTTTTACGTTTTTTGCCACTCTTATTTGATAAGCTGTCTGGGTGACATTATTTTCCTCGGAAAGCAATTGCCAACTTAACCTTGGCTTTTTTATGTCAATGCCAATTGGGTTAGTATGGTATTCGCAGGTTAGATTTACTACTGTTGTTTTAGCATTGCCAATAAAAACAATGAGAACAAAAATTAATGTAAGGGGAATAACTTGTTTAAGTTTTGGTTTCATTTGTGTCGGATATTTGATGTTAGATATTGAAAACTGTTTGTTATACTTTTTCCCTTTGCTTTCTACTCCATATAAAATAATTCTTCTAATTCTGTTGAAACAGGCGAGTTATCCGGATTGGTTTTCATAATATCAGCCATGTAAACCCACCATTTTTTTACAATTTCGGTTTGTCCCAAATCTTGTGAACCGCTATCGCCAGTAATTTTCTGAAACGCAAACAGCGTATTTGTTTCGTCATCTAAAAAGATAGAATATTCGCTTACTCCCGAATCTTTTAAAAGTTTTCTCAACTCATCCCATATTTCATTATGACGTTTCCGATATTCTTCTTTTTGCCCTTCGTTTAGGTGCATTTTAAAAGCTACTCGTTTCATAACATATTTTTTAGTTCAGAAAATCACATTTTGCAATGCCCATAATAATCACAGATAAAAGAATTAATCCAATTCCTAAGAAAATAGTAGTTCTTGTCTTTTTTGAAACGCCAGACCATTCTTTACGCCAAAATCCCCAGAAATTAGCCGTAAGAATAATTGTTGACATGTGTAATATCCATGAACTGGCACCGTTTCCAATTTTTGTTTCTCCCATTCCGTAAAAGAAAAACTGTAGGAACCATGTAATTCCGGCTAAAGCGCAAAACAGATAATTTTTTACTAATGGCGTTTTAGTATCTACAAAATCGCCGCCTGTCTTATTTTTAATAATCAAGGCAACAGTCCAAATAAGATTAGTTGTTAATCCCCCCCAAAGGATAACTAAAAAGATGATATTATTTTCGAATAGGTATTTCCCATCACTCACAAAAGCAAAGTTATTAGCAACTGCAATTTCACGAACAGCAGCCCCCATTTCTTTTCCGGCATCAATTCCGAAGCTAAAGAAAGCACTTAAAATACCTGATATTACTGCGATTATTAAACCTTTTGATAATTTAAATTCGCTATTTACGCCTTCTTTTACATTTAGAAGTTCCTTGTCTTTCATCAAACCTGCTTTGCCACACAAAACAATTCCAATCATAAGCACGAGTATCCCGAATAAAATTACACGTCCACTGGTACTTCCAAGCATATCGGTAAAAGAATCTCCGGCAGGTAAAATTTCACCTAAATTTCCGATATTACGAAGAATTGGTAAGCCCAAAGAACCAACTAACGAGGTAATTCCTAATAAAACAGAATTTCCCAAAGACATTCCAAGATAGCGAATCCCTAAACCATAAGTTAATCCCCCAATCCCCCATAAAACGCCAAGAATATAAGTAAGGCGTATGGTTGACGAATCGGTAACAGATAAAATATTTTGCCAACCGGGAGAAGTAATTGCAGTTGCAATATATGGCATAATCATCCATGAGAAAAGTCCACCAACTATCCAGTAAATTTCCCAGCGCCATTTTTTTACAAGATTATACGGCATATACCAGCTTCCGGATGAAGCACCGCCTAAAGAGTGAAAAATAATTCCAAGAATTGTGTTCATATTATTTGTTTTTTATTGGTTTTTGATTTTCCTCTAAATTTATATTTTTTGCGATTTCAAAATTATTATGTAATAAACAGTTCATCAATACAAAAACTGGCAAAAAATTTATATATTTTGGCACTGGATTTTGAGGGTTAGTATTGAGTTATAAGCATAAGGTGTCTGGATTTAAACTTCAAGCGGAAAAGAACCCACTCAACGCGAGCGATAGTTTGTGCCCGTTTTGTTGCTTAAGCTGATAAAAAAAAGACAGGGAAACTTTAAATATGAATAATTATTTCAAATACCTTACAACCGGAGAGGAAGATATTAACTGGGGGATATTTTTAAATGTTGCAGGTACTGCGCATATTTTGCCCGGCACTATCTATCCTCCGCTGGATCATCCTTCCGAATATTATTTTCAATGGAATGCAGGCCGGGTTTTGTACGAGTACCAGCTGAATTATATTACCGAAGGTGCTGGTATTTTTGAGAATAAGTACGGAAAATTTCCTGTTCGTCCCGGTTCTGTTTTAATTATTTTTCCGAACCAGTGGCACCGTTATCGTCCTTTGAAAAAAACAGGATGGATTGAAAATTATGTTGGCTTTAACGGGCGCATTGCTGATGAATTATTAAAGAATGCTGTTTTTTCTGTTTCTCAGCCGGTAATTCAGTGTGGAATTAAAGAGGAAATTATTGATACCTACATCAAAATAAAAGATCTTGTAGAAAAAGAACGACCCGGTTTTCAGCAAATTGCATCAGGAATGGTCGTTAAACTGTTGGGTTATATTGTTTCTGCTGAAAAACAAAAAGGTTTTTCAGGAAAACCAATTGCCAAAGTAATTGAGCAAATACGTTTTATTATGCGTGAAAATACCGACAGGGAGCTTAATCTTGAAAACCTGGCGAGGCAACACAATGTTGGTTATTCGTATTTTCGAAAAATGTTTAAAAAATATACGGGCGTTTCGCCAGGGCAATACCATTTACAATTGCGAATAATAAGGGCAAAAGAATTGCTTATTTCTACCGACAAAAGCATAAAGGAAATCAGCCTGGAGATAGGTTTCCAGAATATCCACTATTTCAGCCTGTTTTTTAAGAAAAAAACGGGATTGAATCCCTCGGAATTCCGAAAGCAGACGGGCTAAAGAACCGTCTCGAAATACCTTGGCTATTATTTCTCGTTTGTATCGTAATGGAAGACTTCCTCGAAAGTATGAGACGTTCCGTTATAATCGGTTGACGAGACTTTAAACTTTACCGAGTCAATTGATGTCTTTCGAAGTTTGTTCAGGCAAAACGAAACATAAGTAGTATAAAGTACACTTTGTTGATCGTCATAAGCATTGTGCCTTAACTCCAAATTTATTGGGGTTTCCTGAGTATTTTCTTGCTGTCCCAGGTTTAAAAAGTGTGTCTTGTCATTTCCCCAGAATTTTAGTTTCAGGTTTAATAAACTGTCTGTTACCCAGTGATCCAAGACTATAATCGGGTCGTTGCCAATGCTGTCGGCATTTGCAGCGGTAAGGGTTACTATGTCTTTTTTCAGGATACGTTGAAAATCATTAATTCTTACCTGATATTGTTTGACAGAACCATCTTTGTTAAATTCTTTTTCGAAAATTGAAAAGTTTATAAGTATTCGTGAACCTGAATATATGTCATCTCCCCATTTCGGAGATTCAAGCCATGCGATTGGATTTAACACTGGTTTTATGCTGTCTTCTTCATCCAGTTCAATTACAAAATTATTTTCACTACCTACAATTGTACCTATTCCAATCCAGTAATTATTTCCGTTATCATCATCGTCGTCAAGGCACGAATAAAGCATTATCCCTAGCACTGCCAATAAAAAAAATGTAAGCTTTTTCATGGTGTTTTATTTTATGTACACTTACTAGACTCCAAAAATGCGTTTGGGGTTGCGTGATGAACCTTATTTTTTTTATAAAAATGATTATAACTTTAGCTCCTGATACTGATTTGTATTGGAATTGAGTTTTAAGCGAAATTTAAAAAGAAAAAATCGTTGATTTAAGTATTTTTTTCGACAAATGGCATTGATATATGTGAATTATTCAATATGTTTGCATATGAAGATAATAAATAAACAATTTAAATAAGATGAAACAGCCCATGGCTGAGATAATAACTGAGGCCCCTAGGAATATGACTGTTATTTTTTCTCACAGAACAAATGGGAGACACAAAAATTAAGACAGATGAAACGAGCCCCGATTTATCAGAGTTTGTTTCATGAGTTACCTAAAAATAAATAATTATAAACGCATGAAAAAGAAAATTGTTCTGTTGGGTATTGCCATAATGGTTCTTTTTTTAGTAGATAATATTAGGGCATATGCCGGGGAAAAGGAGAATCCCGAAAATCCTGTTGTTTTGGAAACCAAAGCGGAAGGAGGCTCTGAAAAACTGACACGAAGAATGTTTTTGGAGAAAGTTTGGGATTACGAGAAGTTGCCTAAAGAATTTAAGTTTAAAGGAGATAAACCAGCTCTGATTGATTTTTATGCCGACTGGTGTGGCCCGTGTCGTATTGCCGGCCCAATTCTGGAAGAAGTTGCCCGTGAATATGAAGGAAAAATTACGGTATATAAAGTTAATACGCAATATGAACAGGAACTTGCCTCTGTCTTTGGCATTCGCGGAATACCTGCTTTTCTTTACATTCCCATGAAAGGAAAACCTGTAATGACTTCCGGTATTGCCCAAACAGAAGAGGATACGAAAAATATGTTTATTCAAAATATTAATAAGCTTTTACTGGCAGAGTAGTATTCATTCCCGGATTTTATATTTTTGCAGAATTGTAATAATTTTGAATAATTCAGGATTGAAAACAAACGAGATATGAGCCAACCATTAGCAGAACGGCTGCGACCGAAAACGCTTGACGATTATATTGGACAGGAGCACCTGGTAGGAAAACAGGCTGTTTTGCGCCAAATGATTGAATCGGGGAATATCTCGTCGCTTATTTTATGGGGGCCTCCCGGTGTTGGTAAAACCACGCTGGCCAAAATTATTGCCAATACGTTGGAGCGTCCGTTTTACATTTTAAGCGCCATCAATTCGGGAGTAAAAGATGTGCGCGAGGTTATTGAAAAAGCAAAGAAACAACAGTTTTTTAGCCGGCCTAATCCTATTCTTTTTATTGATGAAATACACCGTTTCAGTAAATCGCAACAAGACTCGTTGCTGGGGGCAGTGGAAGAAGGAACGGTTACTTTAATTGGGGCAACTACCGAAAATCCTTCGTTCGAGGTAATTTCCCCGTTGTTATCGCGGTGTCAGGTGTATATCCTGAATTCGCTGGATAAAGAGGCTTTGCTTACGCTTGTTCGTTCGGCGATAAAAAAAGATGTGTTCCTGAAAGAAAAGAAAATTACAATTCGTGAAGAGCAGGCACTTTTGCGCTTTTCGGGAGGAGATGCACGCAAATTGCTGAATGTGTTGGAGTTGATTGTGTTAGGAGCCGACAGCGATAAAATTGTAATTACCGATAAGTTAGTGGTTGACCGCCTGCAGAAAAATCCTGCCACCTACGATAAAAAAGGTGAGATGCATTACGATATCATTTCAGCCTTTATAAAAAGCATCAGGGGGAGCGATCCCGATGCTGCGGTTTACTGGCTTGCCCGTATGATTGAAGGTGGCGAGGATGTGAAATTTATTGCCCGCCGTCTGCTCATTTCTGCTGCCGAAGATGTTGGACTGGCCAATCCTAATGCCCTGTTGCTCGCTCAGACTACTTTCGATGCCGTACATAAAATAGGACTTCCCGAAGCGCGTATTATTCTCTCGGAATGTGTAATTTATCTGGCTACATCGCCCAAAAGTAATTCGGCTTACGAAGCTGTTAATTCGGCTATTGCAATGGTGAAACAAACCGGCGACCTTCCGGTTCCGCTCCATATACGTAATGCCCCTACAAAACTTATGAAAGAAATAGGGTATGGCAAAGATTACAAGTATGCCCATGCTTACGACGGGAATTTTGTAGTGCAGGATTTCCTGCCCAAAGAAGTTAAAAACAAACGAATTTATCATCCGCAGAATAACCCGCAGGAAGTAAAAATATTTGAACGGCTGAAAAAATGGTGGGGAAAACGGTTTCTTCAGTAAACAACCACTCCCAAAGGATGTGGTTGTTTACTGATATACCTGCTACTCAGATCTCAATTCCTACTCTTGAATTCACCCATTTTACCAACTTCTAAATTTCTTCCTTAATCACTCGTTTATATCTTTTTTTGTTTAATTGTTTGATTCACTGTTTTCTACAACGAGAGGATATTTATCCCATGAGACAGTTTTATTGTCTACTTCCTCACCGTTCCTTCCAGTAGCGTGCTCTCTATGCGGTTTAGATTTTTCCAGATGGCGTATTTTAGTTCGGGTACAGGCATTTGTTTTAATCGGGCAGCCTGCTCGTAAATGGTTTCAATATTGATTTTTGTATCGTCGGTTTCGAGGAATATTTTGTCAAGCGTCAGGTATTTAAAAGAATCAACAGCTTTGGCATTGCTGTTTTGCAGAATGGAACCGAATGAGAACATAAAACCTAGTTTTTCCATTTGCTTTGTAGTATCCGGGTTTCCTGTATAACCATGCATGATCCAGGGCATTGCTGGTCTCATCTTTTTGCGTAAAGCCATCACTTCGCTGTTCGATTTTACCGAGTGAATAATTAAAGGATAATTGTGCTTTTCTGCAAAAAAAGCGTGTGCTTTAAACACCCTTTTTTGTTCTGTAAAATCATTATTAACGGTTTTGTCCAAACCTGTTTCTCCCACAAAAATTACATGATCGAATGTAAGTGCGTCTTCTACCATATACATGGCTTCGTTATTGGCTTCACGGGTGCCAATATGCCAGGGGTGCAGTCCGGCAGAATAGAAATTTTTCCCTGAGAAAGCAGCGAATTTTTCTCCCGGAAAAATGTTTTTTACAGTAACAACCCCTTCTTGGGGGCAACGCTCCGAATGTGTGTGTATGTCAATGAATGGAAAACGGTTCATCTGTTAGCGGGGATTTGATTTTGGGGTAATAAATATCGAAATTTTAATCATTGCATATGAACGCGCCTATGCCAAAGCCAATAGTTTGGCAACTACGTTATTGACTCCCTGGGCGATTTGTGCAATATTGGCATCCAGCATATAGCAGGGAGTTGTAACTATTTTATTTTTTTCGTCAACAACAATTTCGCTGTGTGTGGTTTTTATATGTTGAGCTCCCATGGCTTCAAGGGCATTTACCGTTGCTTCGTCCTGACCGATTGTAACTTTTATATTGCCCAATACTTTGGAAATTAATACTGGAGCAATACAAAGTGCCCCTATTGGCTTGTGGGCATCGAGGGTATCTTTGATTGCTTTTTCTACTGCTGCATTTACCTGGCAATCGGGGCCGTCAAAAGCAAAAGAGCACAGGTTTTTGGCTACTCCAAATCCTCCGGGAAAGATAATTGCATCGAATTGTGTAGGTTTGTATTCCGAAAGTGCTTTGATATTGCCCCGAGCAATACGCGCCGATTCAACTAACACATTACGTTTCTCGTTCATTTCTTCGCCTGTAAGATGATTAATTACGTGGGCTTGTTGCATATCGGGAGCAAAACACTGGTATTCGGCTCCCTGTTGCGAAATGGCCAATAAAGTTAACGTAGCTTCATGTATTTCTGCCCCGTCATATACTCCGTTTCCGGCAAGTACAACTGCTATTTTCATGTGTTTTTTTTGTTTTCATCAAATTTACGGTTTAATTCGGAACAAAACAAGCTGCTTTTATTGTGGTATTTTTCTGAGTTTATTTTTTTGAATTACTTTTGCATAAATTTTTTTTTGATGATTCGTTTTTTTGAAAATTATTCGCTGAAAAAGCACAATACTTTTGCGATAGATGCAAAAGCCAGGTATTATTTTGAATTTACGGAACCGGGCGATTTACAAGTTTTTCTGGCTTCTAATAAAAGTTGGAAGAATGAAGAAATAATTGTACTGGGAGAGGGGAGTAATATTCTTTTCCTGAACGATTTTGACGGATTGGTTATCTCTCCCAAAGTTCCCGGAATAAAAGAGATCCGTGAAGACCGCAATCATTGTTGGATTGAGGCAGGTGCTGGTGAAGCCTGGGACGAATTTGTGGAATATTGTGTGGCTCACGGACTTGGTGGAGTTGAAAATCTTTCGATGATTCCCGGAACTGTGGGGGCTGCCCCGGTACAAAATGTAGGTGCCTATGGACGAGAGGCCGGCGATGTTGTTGAGCTTGTCAGGGGCTACGACTTGGAAAAACAGGAACTGGTAGAACTGACTGCCGGACAGTGTCGTTTCGGATATCGCGACAGTATTTTTAAGCATGAATTAAAAGGACGAATTATTGTTACTTCGGTAATATTCAGGTTGGACAAATTTCCTCAGTTTGACCTGCGTTATGGACAGGTGGAACAAAAAGTTCAGGAAAAAGGAGAGGTAAGCCTTCGTAACATACGCGAGGCTGTGCTTGAAATTCGTTCGGCAAAACTACCCGATGTGAAAGATTTGGCTAGTGCCGGAAGTTTTTTTAAAAATCCGGTGGTTGATTCAAAGCTGGCTGATGCGCTAAAAGCCCGTTATGAGAAATTACCGGTATATCCGGCAGGTGCTGGAAAAACCAAACTGGCCGCCGGATGGTTGATTGAACAGGCTGGCTGGAAAGGCAGGCGCGAAGGCAATGTGGGTATGCACGAGCACCAGGCGCTTGTGCTTGTTAACTACGGAAGTGCTTCAGGACAGGAGGTATATGATTTTTCTGAAAAAATTAAAAACTCGGTGTTGGCGAAATTAGGCGTTTCGTTGGAGCGTGAAGTGATTTGTGTGTAGAAAAGACTTTCTCATCAAATTGCAAAAAAAATCACTCGAATCACTTCATCGTCAGCCTATTTATAGATTTTTTTTTTGTTCAAAGCCCTTCTGTATTTCGCAGCATTCCGGTTATGTTGTGCAAGGGTGGCCGCAAAGTTGTGGTAGCCCGAGAAATCTTCGCGAGCGCACATATACAAATATTTGTTTTTTTCGTAGTTCAGCACGGCATCAATTGTTTTTATTGATGGAAAACAAATTGGCCCCGGAGGTAGCCCCGTATGTTTGTAAGTATTGTAAGGCGATTCTATTTTCAGGTGTTTGTTCAGTACACGCCGGAGGGTGAAATCGCCCACAGCATAATGTATTGTAGGATCGGCCTGTAGCGGAATTCCCCGGTTTAAACGGTTTATGTATAGTCCTGCCACGCGTTTTAATTCATCACTTTTTGCCGTTTCCGATTGAACAATGGAAGCTAAAATCGATACCTCAACAGGTGAAAAACCTATTTGTTTTGCTTTTGCATTGCGTTCTTTATTCCAAAAGTGTTGGTATTCGTTATACATCCGTTTGGCAAAATCGGAAGCCGTGGTTGTCCAATACATCTCATAGGTGTTAGGGATAAACATTGCCGGGTAATTTTCGGCGGTGAAACCACGTTCTTTTATTTTTTTTTCGTCCGAAAAAAGCTGAAGTACAGAAATGGAATCCGTGTCGATGTATTTGCTTATTTTGCCTGCCAGATCTTCTTTTAATCTCACATTGTTAAATGTAACTTTTACCGGATCCTGTATGCCGCTCCTTAATTTGTTCACCAGAGTGTTTGTGCTCATCCCTGCCGATAGTGTGTAGCGCCCTTTTTTTATGTTATTGGTGAAGTTTTTCTTTTTTGCAACCCATTTAAAAGCCTTGTAATTGGTTAGAATATCCGACTTTTTCAGCGTATTGTAAATGGTGTTGAAATCTCTGTTTTCGCGAACCAACAATACATAATCGGTTTTAACGTTAGCATCGAAAACATAGCGGTAAAGCTGGAAGGCTCTTGCCCCTACAATTAAAAATGCAATTGCAAAAAATACGATAATAAATTTCCCTATTTTAGGGAAAGTCATTATTCTGCTTTTAGGTTCTATCGACATTGTTTTGTGTATTATTAAAAGTTTCAAAGATAAGATTTATGTTGGAAGTCGGGAGAAAGTAATGCTTTTTAGTAGTTGAGAGGTTTGAAGTTTTGTTTTGTATTATTAGCCCTAAAATGTTGATGGTGCGGTAAAATCAATATCTTTAGCTGAAAAAAATGAAGGTACTGGTTATGTATGTTGATGCGTTTTCGTATCGGCCAACGATAAAGAATCTTGAAGAGGCAGAGGACGTTTCCCGGGGAGCCGATTTTACAGATGCTATTTTAGCATTTATTCAGGTTGAAAAAAGCGATGAGGAAAAAGATGTGAAAAGCCGTGAAAAAAAATTAGTGAATCATCTGAAATGGACTGCCCGGAAAAACAATTGCAAGAATGTAGTTTTGCATTCTTTTGCTCATCTTTCTGAGTCGAAAGCGTCGGTAATATTCACCAAAGAACTGTTCGACCTGGCAGAAAAGCGTCTGGAAAATGCAGACTTTAGCGTGGCTCAAACTCCTTTTGGCTATTTTCTCGACCTCAATATTAAAGCCCCCGGATTTTCACTGGCCCGCATTTGGGCAAGTTTGTAGCTTCGATATAAGTCAGGAAACCTCCGAAAGTAGTTAATTTAATGCGTTCTATACTAAATCAACATATAGTTGCGTTGATTCGACCCGGGTAACCTTAATGTTTTCTCCTTTCTCAATAAAACCAAATTCGGCAACAGCATCGTATACTTCGTTGTTAATTAGTACTTTCCCTCCCGGTCGGAGTACTGTTTGGGCAATTCCTGTTTTTCCGGTCATTGAAAATAATGAGGTTTCAACACTAACATAGCCTTCGTTTATTTCTTGTACTGTGTTCAGCGCAAAATTCCGGAACATTCCTTTTTGTGCAGTAAAAACCCGTTTGCCCAAATACAGCGAAAGAAGAAATCCGCCCAGCGTTCCTAATACAACGGTAGTAACTGCTATGCCAACTCCGCGCATTTCTACACGATCGAAATTGAAATCAACATTATCGAGCAAGCTTAATACCAGTCCTACAAAAGCACAGGTAATTCCAAGCACTCCGGCTACTCCAAATCCGGGAATAACAAATATTTCAAGAGCAATCAGTATTAAGCCGATTACAAAAAGTACAATTTCCCAGTTGGCGGCTAAACCTTCGAGGTACAAAGGGGCGAAGTAGAGTATGGCTGCCAGCACTGCAACACCCAGGGGAAAACCAATGCCCGGCGATTGCATTTCAAAATAAATGCCACCGATAATCGCCATAATCAACAAACCTGAAATCATTGGGTTAACGAGGAACCCGATAATTTTTTCAAGGAAAGTAGGCTGATAGGTGGTTATTTTGTATTTTTCTATGTTGTTTTTTTGTAATACCTCTTTTATACTTTCTGCTGTCCCTTCGCAGTAGCCATGTTTAATGGCTTCACCCGGCGTAAAAGTCAACACTTTTCCTGAATCGGAAATCCCTTCAATGTAAATACGTTGATCTACCATAGCTTCTGCAATCCTGGGATCTCTGAACCATTTAATTATAGTATCGTTTTGGGCTGTAATTGTTGTGTCTTTTCCGTGTGCTTCGGCAGTTGCCCGCATGGTTGAGCGCATGTAGCTCTGGTATTTGTCGGGCATTGCTTCGCCGGTTTGGTTTACTACCGTAGCAGCTCCCATACTTCCCCCGGGGCGCATGTATATTTTATCGCAGGAAATTGAAATCAGTGCACCGGCTGATGCTGCGTTGTTGTCGATAAACACATATACCGGGATTGAACTGTTTAAAATCATTGTTCGGATAGAATCGGCATCTATCACCGTGCCTCCATAAGTGTTCATGTGAATCAGCATTAGCTCAGCCTTCATGGTGTCGGCAGCTTTAAATGCCTGCTTTGCCTGGCGATAAGTGGCTGGGGTAATGTTTTGCTTGATATCCAGTTTATAAACCTTTGTGGTTTTTGCATTTTGCGCAAAACCTATGGTTGATATCAATAAAAAGCAAAAGAATATGATCTTTTTCATGATTGAAATTTTCAGCATTGATTTGTACGAAGATACATAAAACAAGATAATACGCTAAAAAGCAGGAAAATTTTTATTATTCTATATTGCTTTTTTATGGAAAACGGTGAATTTCCCTTGTCTTTGTTGGTGATATCGTGGTTTGGAACAAAATTATTTCAATTCCACTTTGGTGCGATTAGAAAGAATCCTGTTGTTTAAACAATATCGATTTATGCTATTTAAAATCAACTCTGATTTGTTTTGATCGCTGCAACTTTTTTACCGGCATGCTTGTTTTTGTGCCAGTTTCATGAATTTAGCCATTCCTTTTTGTTTTTCCTCGTCCAGAGGGTAGCTGATGTTGTTAGTGAAGTAATCGTTAATATCAACTCCCGGGTATTTTCCTTTTACTGTTTGAGCTACTTCTTTTAAGTTATTTACTCCATAGGCTAATGCTGCGTTAAATTCCGCAGTAAAATCAGCAGCCGGTTTTTTTAAGGCAACCCAAACGGCAAAGACAAACGGTAGCCCTGTAAATTCTAACCATTCTTCGCTTAGATCGTAGCAATACCGGTAACGTTTTTCAATATCAAAAACACGATCGCCAATAACTACTCCGGCGGTATTGTTGTTTATTAAATGATTATGAAAGTTGCCAGTGGTATTTTGCCATAAGAAATCTTTTCGCCAGTAATGCTTTGCCAATACTTTGCACAACATTACCGAACTTCGTGACTGGTAGTCTAATAAAACGGTTTCAATCTTTTCAACAGGAACCTCAGAGGCTAAAACAACTGTTCGTACTTTTCCTGTTGCTCCAATACAATAATTACTGATTATTTCGTAGTTATCCAAATCGCAGAGTCCTCCAACCGGCACCAAGCCAATATCTGCCCGCTTATTTGCTAATTTTTCTACTGTTTGGGCCGGTATTTCCAGTTGGAGGTCAATTGTTTCCGGCATCCGGTGATTTTGCAGGCCGTATAAAAAAGGTTTGCTGTTTAAATACGAAATAAGCGAAACGCTTGTCTTTGTTTTCATGCTTTTCTATAAATTTCAGAAAGAGTAGTGCGAAAGTAAAAATAATAATCGTGTTTAATGCAATACGAAATATTTTAAAGGAAAACGCTGTGGATTTTAAGTGGTTGGTCGGATTTTTTCTATTTCAATTCCACTTTGGTGCGATTAAAAGATGAATATTCTGGAAAAAGCAAACCAGATCATCAAATTTCAATTCCACTTTGGTGCGATTAAAAGCTGCGGCTTTTCTGTATTCTGTTGTACATGCGCCATTTCAATTCCACTTTGGTGCGATTAAAAGAAATTCATCATCAGTTGCCCCCGATATAGCTTTTAAATTTCAATTCCACTTTGGTGCGATTAAAAGCCATCCAACGACCTTTCCCCATTCCTGTTGTATCTCATTTCAATTCCACTTTGGTGCGATTAAAAGATCCAACGACCTTTCCCCATTCCTGTTGTATCTCATTTCAATTCCACTTTGGTGCGATTAAAAGTTGTGCTAATTCCGCCGCGCGTTCCGCGTTATCCGCATTTCAATTCCACTTTGGTGCGATTAAAAGTCTTGACAATCTTGACTTGTTGGCTGAAGACTTCTTATTTCAATTCCACTTTGGTGCGATTAAAAGTTGTATATTCAGAATGTAATCCTTTTGCAAATTCACCATTTCAATTCCACTTTGGTGCGATTAAAAGTTCAAAATTAAATAGTAACTCAAATCTTAATAAATAAATTTCAATTCCACTTTGGTGCGATTAAAAGTTGATGTTGTGAAGAATAAAGACAAAACGTCTTACGCATTTCAATTCCACTTTGGTGCGATTAAAAGATTGGCGAAATTTACCGCCAAATGGACACAACCATATTTCAATTCCACTTTGGTGCGATTAAAAGAGCGCAAGAGAGCGAATCCCCCGACAAACGATCTATATTTCAATTCCACTTTGGTGCGATTAAAAGGCAGATAAGATTAAGACAAGTACGCTTGTTGTTTCGTCATTTCAATTCCACTTTGGTGCGATTAAAAGTCCGGCAGTTCCGTAATACTTTGCAAGTTCTTTCGAATTTCAATTCCACTTTGGTGCGATTAAAAGACCCATCAAAAACCCCAATAATTAAAACTATTGCCATATTTCAATTCCACTTTGGTGCGATTAAAAGATTAAAGGGACTTGTGGTTAAAATTTTTAAACAAAATTTCAATTCCACTTTGGTGCGATTAAAAGGGAAATGGCAGCAGAAAAGGGCTACGACATAACCGAATTTCAATTCCACTTTGGTGCGATTAAAAGAATTAAATTAACGGTAACGGATGAATTCGGTGCGACATTTCAATTCCACTTTGGTGCGATTAAAAGGGCCGGATGGAGCGATAAAAAAGACGTTTATTACCTATTTCAATTCCACTTTGGTGCGATTAAAAGTGCCGATTGATTTTGATTTTGCCATGATTGATTTATTATTTCAATTCCACTTTGGTGCGATTAAAAGCGTCCGCTACCTTATAGCGTGTGCGGGCGTTTAATTATTTCAATTCCACTTTGGTGCGATTAAAAGTAATGAAAACATTTACAATAACATATACTGTAAAATAATTTCAATTCCACTTTGGTGCGATTAAAAGACTTGTTAAAGAAGCAGTGGCTCGTTTTCTTAATTATTTCAATTCCACTTTGGTGCGATTAAAAGTCCAAACTATGCCGATTATGGACATTCGGAAAGCAAATTTCAATTCCACTTTGGTGCGATTAAAAGCCGAATATTGATCTCGGAATTCGACATACTCATCCTTATTTCAATTCCACTTTGGTGCGATTAAAAGTTGTAGCCCAACCCATCAGAAAGCACCATTTCTTTAATTTCAATTCCACTTTGGTGCGATTAAAAGATATTAGTAAAATATAATTGTCCGGTCGAATCTGATTTCAATTCCACTTTGGTGCGATTAAAAGAAATACTTGCCCAAAACGACGGTTTCGATTCCGTATTTCAATTCCACTTTGGTGCGATTAAAAGACATAACTGTCACATAATCCACTCAAAAATATTTTTATTTCAATTCCACTTTGGTGCGATTAAAAGCATCGGTTAGCGACATCCCTTCGGCAGCTTCCGATATTTCAATTCCACTTTGGTGCGATTAAAAGTTCCGTCCGGCATTTCAACATATTCCTCTACAATAATTTCAATTCCACTTTGGTGCGATTAAAAGCTTTTAAACTAAGATATTAAAGCATGCATGTAATAGATTTCAATTCCACTTTGGTGCGATTAAAAGCTTCGCTTACTTCGCTTACTTCGGATATATTAAATATTATTTCAATTCCACTTTGGTGCGATTAAAAGATTGGAAATATCGTTTCAAAATTCCTACAACTATTGAATTTCAATTCCACTTTGGTGCGATTAAAAGAGTCTCAGAACTATGTTGGAAGAGGAAATGCAAAAATTTCAATTCCACTTTGGTGCGATTAAAAGTACTCTTGACGAAAAGATATTGCCTTTGTCTATTGAATTTCAATTCCACTTTGGTGCGATTAAAAGGATACGAATTAGTTTGCATTCGCGCTCATTACATAGATTTCAATTCCACTTTGGTGCGATTAAAAGTGTAATTAATTTAGTACTAACAATTGAGAATTTATAAATTTCAATTCCACTTTGGTGCGATTAAAAGTAGAGTACGATGGATATTGGGGATTAGGAGTGAATAATTTCAATTCCACTTTGGTGCGATTAAAAGAAGCGAAATTGCTTCTTCAAGAAATCTCTTTCTCTCATTTCAATTCCACTTTGGTGCGATTAAAAGCATTTCTTCCTTCTTCAAGGCAAATGTAACTTTTCGAATTTCAATTCCACTTTGGTGCGATTAAAAGCCGTTCGTCAAATCAAAAAAATGATTGGTTATGAATCGTTTACAAATATAAAAATCTTGTTTCTTACATGCAAAAGTTGTCGATGTGTATTTCCTGAAAAAATACGGGGTTTCGACAACTTTTCTAATTGCTTGTTTGTCAGTATGTCAAAGAACTTTTTTCCAGAAAATGACAGGAGCTTGTCGTCCTAGAATGGCATAATTTGTTTTATCGACAACTTTATAACAAAAATTATAGTGCTCTTTTCCTGAAATTTTCGGTCATACTGTTTTTTAGAAAAGGCTTTAAAAATAGTTCAATTTTGTTTTTGGTAATAGAACAACGAGCAAAAAATTAACTTATCTTTGCATTCGATTAAAAACAACGGCGCGTTCCTCTAACGGCCAGGAGATCGGTTTCTCAATCCGAAAATAGCAGTTCGACCCTGCTACGCGCTACAAAATACCCTCTCAAATTCATCTATTTTACTACATTTGCATTTTATAATCAAAATAGAAACATGGAATTAAGTGCATTAACCGCTATTTCTCCAATTGATGGGCGATATAGTAATAAAGTAAAAGGATTAGAAAATTATTTCAGCGAGTTTGCTTTAATCAAATACAGACTATTTACCGAAATCGAGTATTTTATCGCACTGTGCGAAATCCCATTGCCACAACTGGCCGATGTTCAGAAAGATAAACTGGAAAAGCTACAGGATTTACATAAAAAATTTTCGTTAGAAGATGCACAACGTATCAAAGATATTGAAAGTATTACAAATCATGATGTTAAGGCGGTTGAGTATTTCATAAAAGAAGAATTTGATAAGCTGGGGTTAAGCAAATATAAAGAGTTTATTCATTTTGCACTTACTTCGCAGGATGCCAATAATACGGCCATGCCCAAGGCGGTGAAGGATGCGTTGGAAAAGGAGTACTACCCGTTGTTGCAGCAAGTGATTGAGAAGTTGCTGGTTATGGCCGAAGAATGGAAAAATATTCCGATGCTGGCTAAAACCCACGGACAACCGGCCTCGCCAACTAAACTGGGGAAAGAGATAAAAGTATTTATCGAACGAATTATGGTGCAGCTGGTGCACATGAAATCGATTGCCATTGATGCTAAGTTTGGCGGGGCTACCGGGAATTTCAATGCCCACCATGTAGCTTATCCCGATATTGATTGGGAAGAATTTGCCAATAAGTTTCTAAAAGAAAAACTGGGACTGCATCGTTCGCAATACACAACACAAATTACGCATTACGACAACCATGGCGCTATTTTCGATGCCCTGAAACGCATCAACAATATTATTATGGATTTGGATCGCGATATGTGGATGTACATTTCGATGAGCTATTTCAAACAAAAAATTAAAAAAGATGAGGTAGGCTCCTCGGCCATGCCCCATAAAGTAAACCCGATAGACTTTGAAAACTCGGAAGGAAACATTGGTATAGCCAATGCCGGTTTCGAGCAGTTGGCGGGGAAGTTGCCGGTTTCGCGTTTGCAACGCGACCTTACCGACTCAACTGTAACCCGTTTTATCGGGGTGCCGCTGGGACATACTTTAATCGCCCTGAAATCAACCCTAAAAGGCTTGAATAAACTAATCCTGAATGCCGATGCTATTGAAAAGGACCTGGACGAAAACTGGGCCGTGGTGGCCGAAGCTGTGCAAACCATTTTGCGCCGCGAGTTTTATCCTAGTCCTTACGAAGCGCTAAAAGCACTTACGCGTAAAAACACCAAAATAGATAAAGCTGCAATTCATGATTTTATCGACGGGCTGGATGTAAGTGATATGCTTAAAGAAGAACTAAAAGCCATTACGCCTCAAAATTATACGGGGATATTTTGAACAGAGAAAAAGGATAATGTCAATATAAAGAACATCAGTTTATAATTTTCAGGCTTCGGGCTCAGGCCTTGGGCTGCCATTTTTTTGCCATGAAAGAATTCTTAAAATTAATGAGACGATTTATGCCTCCCTATAAAGGAAAAATCGTTTTGAATCTTTTTTATAATATACTAGGCGCATTGTTTGGTGCTTTCTCTTTTGCGATGATGATTCCGGCATTGGAGATACTGTTCCAAACCCGGGAATTTGTTACAGAAAAGGTACCTTTAGCATTCACGTTGGAATCGATTAAGCATAATTTCAATTTTTATATCAGTCAGTTTGTTGCTAGTCATAGTCAGCAGGACGCTCTTATTTTAATTGGGGCAGTATTAGTATTGGCCACTTTGTTAAAGGTCGGTTTTACTTACCTGGCAAGTTTTGTTTTAATAGCATTGAGAAATGGAATTGTATTCGATGTTCGTTCGCTTATTTATAAGAAAGTCATTGGATTGCCTCTTGGTTATTTTTCGGAAGAACGAAAAGGAGATATCATGGCTCGTATAACAAGTGATGTTCAGGAAGTGGAAAATTCTATTGCCAACTCGCTGGATATGATGATCAAAAATCCAATCCTCATCGTTGTTTATTTAAGTGTTATGATATATATGAGTTGGTCGTTAACCCTGTTTGTCTTCATAATGCTGCCGTTAACTGGGTTTATAATTGGGCGTATTGGAAAAAGCTTAAAAAGAGTTTCTTTCAAAGGACAGGACAAACTTGGTGAAATCCTTTCGATTATTGAAGAAGATCTGTCGGGATTACGGATTATCAAATCATTTAATGCCGAAAAAAAGGCCGTTAATCGTTTTCAAAAAGAAAATGGAAGTTATCGCTCAATAATGAATCGCCTGATGTGGCGTAGAAACCTAGCGCATCCGGCAAGCGAGTTTCTCGGGACTATTGTAATTGTAATTGTGCTTTGGTATGGCGGAACAATTATATTGGGTGGCGGAAAATCGTCGCTTACAGCCGCTGAATTTATTGGGTATTTGGTATTCTTCTATAGTATTATAAATCCTGCCAAGGCTTTTTCTACAGCGCTTTATAGTATCGAAAAAGGCTTGGCGTCAATGAATAGGATTGATCGGGTATTGGCTGCCGAAATTACAATTAAAGATAAGCCCGGGGCAAAAGATATTGAATCGTTTGAGCATAATATTATTTATAAGAATGTGAGTTTTGCTTACGATAAAGCGGCTGTATTGTCCAACATTTCTTTGAAAGTGGAAAAAGGGAAAACAATAGCGCTGGTTGGTTCGTCGGGGAGTGGAAAAACCACTATGGTGGACTTGCTGCCGCGCTTTTGGGATATTACATCAGGAAGTATTGAGGTGGATGGTGCTGATATTCGCGATCTTACGCTGAAATCGTTGCGCGACCTGATTGGAAATGTAAACCAGGAGCCTATTTTGTTTAATGACACTATTCGGAACAACATTGCTTTTGGTGTAGAAAATGCTACGGAAGAGGAAATTATAAAAGCGGCAAAAATTGCCAATGCCCATGAGTTTATTCTAAGCGCAGAGAAGGGCTACGATACCCGAATTGGCGACCGTGGAGACAAGCTTTCTGGCGGACAAAAACAACGCTTGTCAATTGCACGGGCCATCTTGCGCAATCCGCCTATTTTAATTCTTGATGAAGCAACTTCGGCACTTGATACCGAATCGGAAAAATTGGTGCAGGACGCTTTGGTGAATTTGATGAAAAACCGTACTTCGCTGGTTATTGCTCACCGGCTTTCGACCATTAAAAATGCCGATATGATTTGTGTCCTCGAAGAAGGAAAAATTGTAGAACAGGGTACCCATGAAGACCTGCTGAAACAAAACGGACGCTATAAACATTTACATGAAATGCAGATTGCCTGATTGTCGCGTCGGACAAGTCAGGAGACAATATTTATCTGATGACTGCTGGTAAAAACAGATAGGCTTTGGATGAATAAAAAATTTCTTCTATATTTTTAGAATAATATCGGTGAGGTTTTCGTTGCGTTCCAGTTTCATCTTTTTCCTGAGTTGATAACGATGATTCTCGACTCCACGAACAGAAATACCCAGCAAGGGCGCAATTTCTTTTGACGATAAATTTATCCGGAGATAAGCGCATAATTGCATGTCGCTTGATGTTAAGTGCGGATATTTTTCTTTTATCTTTCTGAAAAATTGTTCATGAGCTCTTTCAAAATTCGTTTCAAAAATATGCCAGTCGTCACGATTGGAGATATTTTCATCGATTTTTCGGTTTAGGTGATTGAAATATTTATCAGGGAAACGTGAGCCTAAATCCGTCTTTTGTTTCTGGATTATGTTTTTGAGCTCCAGTAAAAATTCATTTTTCCGTATAATTGCCATGGCCGAGTTGGCCAGTTCTTTGCTTTTAAAGCGAATTTCGTTCCGTAATTTCTCGTTTCGCAGGCGAATGAATTCCTGTTCACGCCTTTCGTTTTGTTGGCGTTCTTTTTTTTGTATTTGTCTGATTACCCACTTGTAAAATAGCAGAAGGATGCCTGTGAATAATAGAAAAATAGCCAATAGGGCTATGTTTGAACGATACCAGGGCGGCAGTATTTCAAAAGAAAAATAATAAGTATTACTTTCATTTCCCCACAAATCAATGGCTTTAATTTCTAAGGTATATTGCCCCTGTGATAACCGGTCAAAACTTAATTCGGGGATGTTCCCTATTTCATTCCATTCGGAGCCTAATCCTTTTAATATATAACGATAGGAAACAGGATTTTCGTTTATAAGAGGAAATGAAAACTTAAAGTATATATTATGGAATGTGTTTCTAATTTTTATATTATTTGTGTTTAAGGCTAATCGTTTTGTTTTCCCATGATCCGAAAAAAGTTTAAGTTCTCGAATTACAGGCTTATATTTTGTTATTGTTTTTAAAGAGTCATTGATTCCTGCATCTAACCATGCAATTCCATCCTGCAAACAAAGAATCGCCTTTTTCTCGTTTATTGGCAATATGTTTTCATAATTATCTACCATTGCCAAATTGTCGAACAATGCCAATGGATATTCTTTTATTAGATGAACATTTTCCTGAGAAATATGAAATAAACCAATGCTGTTTTCACGAATAAACCAGTAATAATGATTTGGGGCAGCAATAATCCGATGAGATTGTTGATATTTGCCGATAGCAGCATTAAATGAATCAAAAGAAACAATTGAGTCTTTTAAGTCATCATAAGTATAAAGTTTTTCATTTGTAGTAAAAACAATCCTGTTCTCTACTTTAAAAACATGAATAGAATGCTCTTTCCCAAAAATTTTATTACCATATTTTATTGAACTGATAACAGAATCTCTAGTTGCATTTGTTATAATCTTATAAATACCCTTGTGCATATGGCTAGCCCAAATATTTCCGTGATGATCAATTTCAATGTAACGGATTAAATCTGAAAATCCGTTAATTACCCCATTGTACACATACGAATTATTTTGCCTTTTATAAGTAACCAATGAATTATAGGTACATTGAATTAGCAGGTTTTTATTTAGAATATCTTGTTTAATAGCAAAGCCTCCGGATTGAGAAGAGAGTAGCTGTGCATTCTTTTTTTTAACTACAAAAGTGCCTGCATTATGTCCAACCCAAAGTTTATTATTAATAACCTTACAATCCCATGTTTGTCCCTGAGTTTTGGGAATCATTGTTATTTCATCGTTTTCTGACTTTATACTTTCAACAAATAAACCATGATTGGTGCCCATATAAATGTTGCCATTCAATAAGGCTGCAGAATATATTGCTCCGGTTCCTTTTATTTTTTGGATTGTATAACTTTTAGGATAGGCATGGGATATGAAAGCAACTCCGTTATCAAGAGCAAGCCAAATGTTTTCCCATTCATCTGTTGCTATGCCTAAAACAGTGTTGTCGGGTAACCCATTATGCATATTTATTTTCGACAAGAGTTTCCCCTCCAAATCAAATACAACAATTCCATTAATAATAGTACCTATAATTATATTGTTCCCTTTTGTGCGATAACCTCTATTTAACTCATTTTTGATAAAATAGTTCGTCCAGTTTTTATTCCATTGTTTTAATTCTTTACCATCCCACAGAAAAATTCCACTTGCAGCTGTTCCTATTAGTAATTGATTCTTTTTATATGGAATAAGAAATTTTATTTGTTTTTTTTGCAAAGTTTCATTAATAATAAAAGGGACTGTTTCTGTGCCGTTTATTTCAAATATTCCTTTATCTCTAACGGCAACCAATACCTTATTATTTACTTTGCTCATAACATTTATTATAGTACCAGAGAGACTTACCGGAATAACAGTATCGTTAACATAAGTAAGAATTTTTGAAAAAGACTGAAAGTAAACACAGTTGTCGGAGGTAATGATATTCCAAAATTCAATATTTTTTGTTAAATATTTTTTTGCTTTTGAGGTAAGCGAAAAGTATTTTAATTCTCCTAAATTATTGACTTTCCAATAGCCAAGCTCCATATAACCACTTGTGTACACAATCGAATCATTTTTCACCTTTACGGCTCTTAGAAACGACTCATTCGGTAAATGATTGAGTTGCCAGTTTGTCCCATCAAAACAAAGCAATCCTTGATGATTGGCAAAGTAAACAGTTCCATCAGGCTTTCTGCTTAGACTCCAGTTTTGCCGTGCACCATGATAAGCTTTCTTATTAAATGAAATAACATTTCCAATATTATTCTGAGCAATAGCACTATTCAATAAGAAAAGAGAAAAGCACAAAAGAAGTAGTTTTATTAGTTTATTTTTGATTTTAATAATCATGCAATAAATATACTCTGTAATTTGGAATTACGATTGAATCAACTTTATTTTTTTCTACTAAAATGCAGCCAATAAGTTGTAATTTTCTTTTTATAGATGTAAAAAAGAACGACATTTATCAATGTGCAAAACGGTATTAGCAAGCAATTTACGCATGTATAACATTGATATGATGAGGAAATAGTGAGGTAGCAGATCAACTTCATCCACAAGAAGAGAAATAGAAGTGTATTGATTTTAAGAACGAATAAACTCAAGCCGCTTAATTTTAGCCTCAGAATCATTCGAAACTAATTTAAATTTTAGAGCTATGAGAAAACTTTTTTTGTTCTATTTATTCTTTTCATTAATTACAACTGTTGTCGCACAACAAACAGTAGTATTAAAAGGGAAAGTAACCGACAATACCGGTTACGGATTACCCGGTGTGTCAATTGTAGAAAAAGGAACTCCGAATGGTACTGTTACTAACAATGAAGGAGTTTTTTCGTTTACTACTTCAAAAGGAGCAACATTAATTTTTAGTTTTATTGGATATAAACCTCAGGAGGTTGTCATTAGCGGACAAACTGAAATTAATGTTCTGTTACAAGAAGAAAACATTAACCTTAACGAGGTTGTTGTGGTTGGTTATGGTACTCAGAAAAAATCAGACTTAACAGGATCAATAGGGAGTGTTGAGTCGGGCGAGATTACAAAACAACCAGCATTAAATGCGGTACAATCTGTTCAGGGCAAAATTTCAGGTGTTAACATAATAAATAATGATGAACCGGGGAGTGCTCCTACTGTTATTGTTAGAGGATTAGGAACAGCTTTGGGTGGACGAGACCCTTTGTATATTGTAGATGGTTTTCCTGTTGATGACATTACGAATATCAGTTCTTTGGATATTGTTTCCATGGATATACTAAAAGATGCATCTTCAGCTTCTATTTATGGTGTCCGTGCTGCTAATGGTGTTATTCTTATTACCACAAAAAAGGGACAGAAAGGTTCTGCAAAAATAAGCGTAGATTCTTATGTGGGGATGAAAAGCATTCTCAATCAGGTAAAAATGGCTAATGCAGATCAATACATTGAATATTTTAATGAAAACCAAACAGCATTAGGCGAAAGTTGGACTTTAGCCTCAAATCAGGAATATGACACTGATTGGTACGATGAATTAACGGATTTAGGCATTTTCAACAGCAATGTAGTGTCTATTTCAGGAGGTAGCGAAAAGGTAAATTATTTTTTGAGTTATAACTTATATTCCGAAGACGGGATTTTGGATGAACAAAAATATCAACGTTCAACCATCCGTAATAATAATGTATATAAGCTTTTTAACGACAGGTTAAAAATTTCGCAGAACTTGAATGTATCTTTCTCCACAGCCAACCCCAAACCGAGTAGTGCTTTTAACGAGGCTTACAGGCAATCACCACTAGTCCCGGTAATGTATGAAAACGGGAGATATGGTCAGCCTTATGTAAACACAACTACCGGAGTTGTTACATATGAAGGAAACACTGGAGAATCTATTGGAAGCTTAAATTCTATAGGCAATCCTGTTTTTACAGTTGACAACACCAACGAGCGGGATAAAACATTTAGTGTACAGGGTGGACTAGAGGCAGATCTAGATATTACTAAATATTTAAAGCTAAGCTCCCGAATAGGTGCAACCAAGTATTATTCAACTACACGCACATTTGTTGATATCGAAAGGGCATGGTTAAATGCAGATCCTACTCGTACCGAAGAGGAATTTGAGGCTTACAAAGAAGCCAATGAAGGAGTAACAACCTATGCAAACAACTCACTTTATGTTGGAGATATTGAAACATTACGTTGGGTCTGGGAAAACTATTTGACATTTAATAAAAGTTTTGACAAACACAATATTGAAGCTACTCTTGGGGGATCAAAAGAGAAAACAGGCATAGGAAAAACGAGTTCGTCAACAGGCTATGATGTTCCAGAAAAAAGTCAATACTGGAATGTTAACTTAGCCTCTGATGATTACGAAAAAGAGGTAACTCAAACTTATTATACACCAACTGCACTTATGTCATATTTTGGTCGTGTTCAGTATAATTTTGACAATAAGTATTACCTAACAGCTACTGTACGCCGGGACGGTTCCAGTATTTTTAAAGACAGTGAGGACTATTGGGGAACTTTCCCATCTGTAGGTTTAGGATGGACTATGTCAAAAGAAAAATTTATGAGTAGTCTGGAAAAAATTAACTTCTTGAAATTAAGAGCTAGTTGGGGAAAATTGGGCAACCAGGATGTTCCATTGAATGTTTCTCAAACACTTACATCAACAGGTAGTAGCAATTATAACTATGTGTTTGGTTCTTATCAGGATTTGGTTTATGGAGCTGCTTTTGGTACTCCTGCAGTTGGGCTTAGCTGGGAAGTAACCGAAGAATGGGGAGCAGGTATTGATTTTGGATTATTCGATTACAAGTTATCCGGAAATATTGATTATTACAACAAAACCAATACAAATACAATTTTAAATGTTTCTCCTACTTTAAACTCTGAGTATTCCGAAAATTACTATGCACATGGAGCCAAGGTAGTAAACAATGGTATTGAATTAATGTTATCGTGGAAAGACGAAATTAACAAGAATTTATCTTACGAAATAAGTCTTAATTATTCTTATAATAAAAATGAAGTACGCGATGTAAAATCGGCCTATGATGGAGATACAGGTGGAAGCTTAAGCAATGGACAAGTAACAAAACAGCTAAAAGAAGGACAACCACTCTATGCATGGTGGATGTACGAAGCTGAAGGTGTGTGGCAAAATGAGGAAGAGATAGAAGAAGGAGCACACATTGGAAGTCCGCTACCTGGTTATTTAAAATACAAAGACCAAAATGATGATGGAGAAATTGACTCAAGAGATAAAGAATTCTTTGGTTCTTATGTTCCAACTTCTAATTATGGTATTCATTTAGGAGTTAACTATAAAAATTTTGATTTTAACCTAGATGGCTTTGGTGTTTCTGGGAATAAAATATACAACGGATTAAAAGGAACAAGAATCGACGGAGGAGAAAACATTGCTTATGACACCTATAAAAACCGTTGGACAGGCGAAGGTTCTACAAACAAAAATCCGGGAGCCGCACGCGATTCTTATGCCTCTAGCTATTATCTCGAAAACGGAGCATTTTTCCGGGTTAATAATATTACGCTTGGCTATACCCTTAAAAATATTCTTTTGGAGAACTCAAAGCTGAGGGTATATTTTACTGCCCAAAATCCTTTTATAATAACAGGTTATTCTGGGTTCTCTCCTGAAATTAGTGCAGATGGAGACCCATCATCAACTTCTGGAATAGAATTGTCGGCTTACCCGACAACCCGTAACTTTATTTTCGGAGTAAACATTCAATTTTAAACCTATTAAATCAACAAATCATGAAAAGATATTTTAAATATGTATGGTTAATAATATTTGTGCTTACAGCCTGTAATGATAATTTCTTAGATGTAAAGTCGCAGGAAACGGTAGAAGCAGAAGATAGCGATGAAGTATATGAACCAGAAACTTATGTAAATGGTGTTTACGGAATGTTTACCGATTGGGATTATGCATTCTCTTTTCTGGGGATTACCGAAATAATTTCAGACAATGCAGACAAAGGAAGCTCTACTTCCGACACTGGTACAGACAAGGATATATTAGACAACCTGACATATACCAGTACTTCTAGCTCGATGGAGGCAATGTGGGAACACTGGTATAAATCTATTGGAAGGGCTACTCAGGCAATTGAGTACACCGAAGAATATGGATTAACAGATGAGGATTATAAAAATCGTTTGATTGGTGAATGTAAATTCTTGCGTGCCTTAAATTATTTTTATTTGGTTCGGGGATGGGGAGCAATTCCAATCCAAGAAGAGGATCTTGTAGAAAGAGCATCGGTTGACTCTGTTTATGATTATATAGAACAGGATTTATTGGATGCAATTGACGTTCTTCCAAAGAAAAGCGAATATGATTCAGAAGATTTGGGGCGTGCAACAAAAGGAGCAGCTCAAGCATTACTGGCAAAAGTATATTTGTATCAGGAAGATTGGCAAAATGCATACGATTATGCGGATGCAGTTATTAGTTCTGGAGAGTATGCGCTTGAGGCAGACTATGCTGTGTTGTGGCGGGCATCTTCAGAAAATGGAGATGAGTCTATTTTTGAGTTTCAAGCCAGGGGAGAATCTGTCGCTCACGGTGTCCAACAATATTCTCAAACACAAGGAGCACGTGGAACCAGTGGATGGGGATGGGGTTTCAATGTACCATCCGAAGATTTGTTAAATGATTTTAACGGTGAAGGTGATACTATCCGTCGTGATGCCACAATTATTTTTGCAGGAGAAACGCTTTGGGATGGAAGAGAAGTTGATGAGGGGGTTGAAAATCCCAGGTATAACGAAAAAGCATATTCAAGTGCAAATGCCGGAGATAGCGATACCGATAAGAATATCAGGTATTTACGTTTGGGAGAAGTTTTTCTAGTAAAGGCTGAAGCAGCAAATGAATTAGGGAAAACCTCAGCAGCTTTGGAAGCGTTAAATACAATCAGGGAAAGAGTAGAATTAGAAGATGTTAGCACAACAAGTCAGGATGAGTTGCGAGAAGACATTTGGCATGAACGTCGTTTGGAATTGGCATTCGAACACGATCGCTGGTTCGATTTGATTCGTACAGAACAAGCTAATGATGTAATGACAGCACTGGGATTACCTTTTATCGAAGGGAAACATGAATTGTTTCCAATCCCTGAAAATCAACTAATTGAGACTCCGGATATGGGACAAAATCCAGGATGGTAAATTTTTGTTAAATACTAAAAATTAAGAAGGGTAATTTTATATGAATGTAAAAGTAGCATATTTCGGATGCATTGCGGTCATTTTTATGTTTCTTGGCTGCAACCCCAAAAAGTCTGTTCAAAATAAGAGAAATAAAGAAAAGGTGAATTCAGAAAGAACAGACCTTACGTCAAAAGAGATTGCCCTTCTTGATTCCATTCAAAAGCAAACTTTTCAATATTTTTGGAAGGGAGCAGAGCCAACATCTGGCATGGCACGAGAACGTATCCACATGGATAATATCTACTCGCAAAACGATGAAGATGTTGTTACTACAGGAGGCTCTGGTTTTGGCGTTATGGCTATTCTGGTAGGCATAAAAAGAGAATTTATTACACGCAAACAGGGACTTAGTCGTTTTATTAAAATTGTAAATTATCTGTCAAAAGCCGATCGGTTTCATGGTGTCTGGCCTCACTGGCTAAATGGTACTACAGGAAAAATACATCCGTTTAGTGAAAAAGATGATGGAGGCGATTTGGTGGAGACGTCTTTTTTGATGCAGGGATTGTTAACAGTTGCTGAATATTTCAAAGATGGAAATGCTGAAGAAAAAGAATTAGCAGCAAATATTTATAAGCTATGGGAAGAGGTTGAATGGGACTGGTACACACAAGGGAGAAATGTTTTGTATTGGCACTGGTCGCCGAACCATTTTTGGGAGATGAATTTTCCGATAGGAGGATACAACGAATGTTTAATTACATATATTTTAGCGGCATCGTCGCCAACTTATCCAATTTCGGTTGCTGTTTACGATAAAGGATGGGCAAGAAACGGCAACATAAAAAACGATACGGTTTATTATGGATTAAGAACGGTTCTGGATTTCTATGAACATAGCGACGACCCCACAGGTCCGCTTTTTTGGGCTCATTATTCATATCTGGGCTTAAATCCCAAAGGACTGAAGGACAAATATGCAGACTACTGGAAATTAAATAGTAATCAGGCATTTATGCATTACCGATATTGTGTCGATAATCCGAAAAAATACAAAGGCTATGGAGAAAAACAATGGGGCCTGACTTCCAGTTATTCTGTCAATGGCTATGCCGGACATCATCCAGGAAATGAAGACTTAGGGGTCATTGCTCCTACGGCAGCTCTTTCATCTTTCCCTTATACGCCAAAAGAATCAATGCAATTTTTAAAATATCTGTATACTGAGGCGGATTCGCTTATAGGCTCTTATGGTCCTTATGATGCATATAGCCAAACAAACAATTGGTTTATCCCTCGCTATTTAGCGATAGATCAGGGACCAATTCCTGTAATGATTGAAAATTATCGTTCCGGTCTTTTGTGGAATTTGTTTATGCAAAATAAAGATATTCAGCATGGATTAAAGAAATTAGGATTTACAATTGATGAATAGATTAGCCAAATATCTGTTTTTAGTTTTGGGTTCTCTCTATATATATTCTTGTTTTGACGATAATAAAAATTCAGAGAACGGGAACAGTGAAGAGGACAAGCAGTATAATACGGAAATTATTGTTGATTTATCCGACGAAGAGTTACTGGATTTAGCTCAGGAATCTACATTCAATTATTTCTGGAATTATGCAGAAGAAAATTCCGGTGCTGCCCGAGAACGCTATGTTGTTGATTCTCCGGATACAGATAAGAGTACCGTTACAACAGGGGGAACAGGATTTGGATTGATGGCAATAATTGTGGCAATTGAACGAGGCTTTATTTCTGCCGAAGATGGAGTTAACCGAATTGAAAAGATACTAGACTTTTTTGAAAATGCCGACCGTTTTCACGGAGTTTGGCCACATTGGCTAGATGGCTCTACCGGAAAGGTTATTCCTTTTAGCAATACGGACAACGGAGGAGATTTAGTGGAGACATCTTTCTTTGCTCAGGCTCTTATTGTTATTTACGAATATTACAAAAATGGCTCGTCAGAAAAAACTCAGCTCGCAGAGAAAGCTAACAAATTATGGGAAGGCATTGAGTGGAACTGGTATACGCAAGAACAAAATGTTCTTTATTGGCATTGGTCTCCTGATTATGATTGGACTATAGGATTAAAAATAGAAGGTTTTAATGAATGTTTGATTACATACGTATTGGCGGCATCTTCTCCCGATTATTCGATTGATAAAGATGTTTATGTTGAAGGCTGGATCGGTTCAGGTACAATTGTTTCATCCAATACAGAATATGGCTATGCTTTGGTAGTAAATCATGTTGGATCAGAAGAGTATGGTGGTCCGTTATTTTGGTCGCATTACTCGTTTTTAGGACTAAATCCGATAGGCTTGTCTGATGAATATGTAAATTACGAAAATGTAGTTACCAATCATACAAAAATTAATTATACTTATTGTGTCGAAAATCCATTGGGTTGGCGCAACTATGGTAAATATTGTTGGGGTTTAACCGCCAGTTACTCCCGTGCTGACGATGGAAGTCTAGCGTATGTAGCTCATAGGCCGGGAAACGATTTGGGAGTTATTGCTCCTACTGCTGCATTAAGTTCAATGCCTTATACTCCAGAGGAATCATTAAAAGCATTAAAGTATTTCTATTATCTCAAAGATAAATTATTGGGAGATGCCGGTTTTTATGACGCTTTCAGCCCTACAAATAATTACTGGGTTGCCGAAGCATATTTGGCCATTGATCAGGGGCCAATACCTGTAATGATTGAGAATTACCGTACGGGGCTTTTATGGAGTTTATTTATGCAGAATGAAGATGTTCAGAAGGGATTAGATGCATTGGGCTTTAATTATTAAAAAAAAGAAAAACATAAAACAAATGAATAAAATAAGTCTTTCGATATTGTTCGTATTATTTTTTTGGGGGGAGAATTTATTGGCACAAAAAACGTATTCAGAAAAAGCCGATTCGATATTAAATTTGATGAACTTAGACGAAAAATTAGGTCAGTTAAATTTGCCTTCAGCTGGAGATATTACTACCGGTCAAGCACAAAGTTCAGATATCTCTAAAAAAATACGTGCAGGACAAGTTGGAGGACTATTTAATATAAAGTCGGTAGAGAAAATTAAAGAGGTGCAGAAGATTGCCGTGGAAGAAAGTCGGCTGAAAATACCGCTTATTTTTGGTATGGATGTTATTCACGGTTATAAAACAGCTTTTCCTATTCCTTTGGGCTTATCCTGCTCGTGGGATATGGATTTGATAAAAAAAACAGCTCAAATTGCGGCAAAAGAAGCTACTGCCGATGGTATCTCATGGACTTTTTCTCCAATGGTGGATATCTCTCGTGACCCTCGTTGGGGACGTGTTGCTGAAGGTTCCGGAGAAGATGTTTTTCTGGGAAGCGAAATTGCAAAAGCAATGGTTGAAGGTTACCAAGGCAAAGACCTTTCAGCTAATAATACAATGCTTGCTTGTGTGAAACATTTTGCCCTTTATGGCGCTTCTGAGGCAGGAAGAGATTACAATACGGTAGACATGAGCCGAGTTAGGATGTACAACGAATATTTACCGCCCTACAAATCTGCAATTGATGCCGGTGCAGGAACCGTAATGGCTTCGTTTAACGAAATTGACGGAGTGCCAGCCACTGCAAATCGTTGGTTGTTAACCAAACTGCTTCGTGACGACTGGGGTTTCAACGGATTTGTAGTATCTGATTATACCGGAATTATGGAAATGGAAGCTCATGGTATTGGCAATTTGCAACAGGTTTCGGCGTTAGCCCTAAAAGCCGGAACGGATATGGATATGGTAAGCGATGGGTATTTAACGACACTAAAAAAATCGTTAGAAGAAAATTTGATATCAATCAAGGATATTGACCTTGCCGTAAAGCGAATCCTAATAGAAAAATATAAGCTTGGCTTGTTTGACGATCCATATCGCTATATCAATTTAAAACGTTCGAAGTCTGAAATATATACAAAAGCAAACCGGAACTTTTCACGAAAAGTAGCAACAGAATCTATGGTCTTATTAAAAAACGAAGGACAAATTTTACCGATTAAAAAGGCGGGTAAAATTGCCCTTGTGGGACCTCTTGCCAATACAACTGTAAATATGGCAGGTACCTGGAGTGTTGCTACTGTACAGGAAAATTCCATTACATTATTAGACGGCTTAAAGGAAGTTGCTGGCAACAAAGCAAAAATATTATATGCCAAAGGAAGTAATGTGGATTATAACCTTGATTTTGAAAAGAGAATAACAACTTTTGGTAAGGAGATACCAAGAGATGGCAGGAGCAATGCAAAATTATTGGCAGAAGCAGTTAAAGTTGCCAAAGAATCGGATGTGGTAATTGTTGCAATTGGAGAAACTGCAGAAATGAGTGGTGAATGCAGTAGTCGTACGAATTTGAAAATTCCACAGGTTCAGAAAAATTTGCTTGATGCCTTGTTAAAAACAGGCAAACCGGTTGTTTTGGTTTTGTTTACAGGACGTCCTTTGAATTTGACAGAAGAAGCGGGAATGGTTCCGGCTATTTTGGACGTTTGGTTTCCGGGAAGTGAGGCTGGTTGGGCTATTGCCGATGTTTTATTTGGAGATGTGAATCCTTCAGGAAAACTAACCATGTCTTTTCCCCGGAATGTTGGGCAAATCCCGATTTATTATAACCATAAGAATACAGGACGACCTTTAAGTAAAGTGAAAACAGAAAGTTGCGAATTCGAGAAATTTAAAAGTAACTATCTGGATGTTTGTAATACACCTCTTTTCCCATTTGGGTTTGGGTTAAGTTATACTACGTTTCAGTATTCCAATTTAAAATTATCTACGAATAAAATCAGTTATAACGATACTTTAACAGTTTCTGTAACACTTACAAATACCGGCGATTTTGATGGCGCAGAAGTTGCCCAACTTTATATTCGTGATTGGGTAGGAAGTATTACACGGCCGGTAAAAGAACTAAAAGGTTTTAAAAAGATATTTCTGAAAAAAGGAGAAGGCAAAAGGATTGATTTTATAGTAACGGCAAATGACTTGGCTTTTTTCCATCCCGATTTAAAATACTATGCAGAATCCGGTGATTTTAATGTTTATGTGGGAGGGGATTCTGAGGCTTCGTTATCTGATTCTTTTAGTTTGGAATAGGAGCTTTTTCTGGAATAAAAAAACGAGAATTGTTTTACAATTCTCGTTTTTTTTGCACGGGAGGAGAGGCTCGAACTCCCGACACCTGGTTTTGGAGACCAGTGCTCTACCAACTGAGCTACACCCGTATTTCAAATAACCTTTATCTGTTATTTTTGCGACTGCAAATATAATAATTCATTCCAAATTACCTAGGCTGTTTGAGGGATAAAAGCATTTTTTTTCGGTATGTCAATGATTATGGAAAATAAAAAAGGTTGCTTTGTGCAACCTTTTTGTTTTTATCCCAGATATGATTTTAATAATTTGCTTCGCGATGTATGTCGTAATCGTCTGATAGCCTTTTCTTTTATCTGTCTTACCCTTTCGCGGGTCAATCCAAATCGTTCACCGATTTCCTCTAAAGTCATTTCCTGGCACCCTATGCCAAAAAATAGTCGAATAATGTCGCTCTCACGTTCAGTCAATGTTGTTAATGCGCGATGAATCTCCTTAGCAAGTGATTCCATGATAAGGCTGCGGTCGGCATTTGGCGAATCGTTGTTGACCAACACGTCAAGCAGGCTGTTGTCTTCCCCGTCAACAAAGGGGGCATCAACAGAAACATGACGGCCGGATACGCGCAAAGTGTCGGCAACTTTATCAGCAGGTAATTCCAGTGAATCGGCTAATTCTTCGGGCGAGGGCTTGCGTTCGTGTTCTTGTTCAAATTTCGAATAAGCTTTATTTATCTTATTCAGCGAACCTACCTGGTTCAATGGCAAACGAACGATACGCGATTGCTCTGCTAGCGCTTGTAGAATAGATTGACGAATCCACCATACTGCATAAGAAATGAATTTGAATCCGCGGGTTTCATCAAATTTTTCAGCTGCTTTGATCAACCCAAGGTTTCCTTCGTTAATAAGGTCGGGGAGGCTAAGTCCCTGATTTTGGTACTGTTTTGCCACCGACACTACGAAACGTAGGTTTGCCCTTGTAAGTTTTTCCAAAGCAGTCTGGTCTCCTTTTTTTATCCGCTGGGCCAGTTCCACTTCTTCTTCTACAGTAATCAGTTCTTCCTTACCAATTTCCTGTAAATACTTGTCTAAAGAGGCACTCTCACGATTAGTGATTGACTTTGTGATCTTTAGCTGTCTCATACTATTTATTTAAAAAGCGTGCAAATATAGCACATATATAACTTTGTTCAAAAAGAGAATTGCTTCTGCTTTTCGGTTTAATACAAAATTAATGGTGCCTGCTCCTGTTAGTTATTGTCTGACGGAAGAACATAATAAGCATATTTCCCGTTAGGATAAATGCCTTCTAAAAATATTCCTCCTTTGGCATTGCCAATTTCCCTGTTAATGTCATTAATTTCGTAAACCGGTTTTTTGTTAATCGCTGTAATAATAAATCCTTCTTTTATGCCTATGTCTTTTAGTTTCCCTTTGTTTAGTTTGCTTACAACCAAACCTGAACTTATGTTTAATTCCTGTTTTACATTATTGCTAATCGGTTCGAATTGGGCTCCTAAAATGTTGGAATTGTCTTTTATTATTTCAGTGTTCCCGTGTTTATTACGTAAAGTAACGGTAAAATGTTTCTTTTTATTGGCTCTAATTATTGTAATATCTACATTATTTCCGGGTCTGTATTTACTTATCTTTTCCTGTAGCTCTGCCGAAGTTCGGGTTTTCTCGCCGTTAACAGCAATAATTACGTCTTTTTCGTGGATGCCGGCTTCTTTTGCGGCTCCATTTTCAGATACAGCACCAATATATACGCCTTCAACGTTTTCTAAATCTAATTTTTCTGCAATTTCGGCATTTACATCACCTATGCTAACACCAAGTAGTGCTCTTTGTACTTCGCCGTATTCTTTCAGATCTTTTACTACTTTCTGAACAATAGAGACCGGAATGGCAAAAGAATAGCCTGTGTATGAGCCTGTACGCGAAGCAATGGCCGCATTAATTCCTACCAGTTTCCCCTGTTGGTTAACCAGTGCTCCTCCGCTGTTCCCGGGATTTACCGCGGCGTCGGTTTGTATATACGATTCAATGGAATAGGCATCTTTATTGATTCCCAGGTTACGAGCTCTGGCACTGATTATTCCTGCCGTAACGGTCGAAGTCAGGTTAAAAGGATTGCCTACTGCCAGTACCCATTCTCCCAGTTTCAGGGCTTCCGAGTCGCCATAGGAAAGGAAAGGCAGATCGTTTGCCTCTATTTTTAGCAGGGCTAAATCGGTCGACGGGTCGCGTCCTATCAGTCGGGCTTCAAATTCGCGTTTGTCGTTCAGGATAACTTTTATTTTTTCGGCATCTTCTATTACGTGGTTGTTGGTAACAATATAGCCGTCTTCCGAGAGAATAACTCCGGATCCAAAGCCTCTTTGTACCTGCGATTGTCTTCTGTTTAGTCCGAAAAATTCGTCGATAAACGGATTACCGCTCGACCATTGTCCGGTTGTTACCGACTGGGTGGCAATGTGCACTACTGCGTGTACCGAGCTCTCTGCTGCATTGGTTAAATCCGGGGGGCTCATTTCTCCCTTATTCGGGGATAGTTTGGCATATTTTAGGGCGGCCTGGTTTTCTTTTACTGTGATTACTTCTGGTTGTTCAAAAAAATTGCTGTAAGCCCATACTGCCACAAAGGCTCCGGCTATTACAAGTAAAAATGTGAATGAAACTTTTCCTAATTTTTTCATAATCATTACATTTTATGGATTAATACTATATGGTTTCCGATGTCAAATTTATTGCCATTTAGCTTATTTTTTTCATTATGTCTGAATATTTTGCAATATTTAACAAGATAAGCCTACTTGTGTTAAAAAGGTAAAACGTTTTTCTTATTTTTTTCGGTAATTTTGTCAGTTTTATTGGGAAAAAGATTGTATGGTGATTTTATTTTGGAGTGCAGGTTTTCCTAATTTTATTAACGATTAGTAATATTTGAGCAAGACTGTAATTTTTTATGCAGGAATTGTCTGAAAAAGAAAAAGTATGAATGATTTTGTCCATTTTTTTATCAAACCATATTACGATAAGGCATTTATTGAAATTTTTTTAGAAGCCGTTGCTTTTTTCTTTGGGATTGCCAGTGTGTATTATGCCAAGAAAGAAAACATTTGGGTTTATCCTACCGGACTTATTTCTACAGTAATAACCGTTTATCTGCTTTATAAAGCCCGCTATTTGGGCGATATGATGATGAATATTTATTATTCGGCAATGAGTATCTATGGTTGGTGGGTGTGGACACGGAAAAAGGACAATAGGCCTGTGGTGAAAATTTCGAGGACAAATGCACGGCAAAAGTGGATGGGCATTGGACTTTTTGTGCTTACGCTAATTGTTACTTATCTGGTTTATAGGGACTTTAATTACGAGATGAAATGGGCCAATTATGTTGATGTCGTAACTTCGGGGATGTTTTTTACGGCCATGTGGTATATGGCCATTAAAAAGATAGAAAATTGGACTTTGTGGATTATTGCTGATGCTATTACGGTGCCGTTGTATGCCTTTCGGGGACTGGGAATGTTATCATTTCAGTACCTTATTTTCTTGATTCTTGCTATTCAGGCCTATGTGGCATGGCGTAAAGTGTTGGTTGGTACTGATGGTAATGGATAAGGGAAAGATTCTTGTTAGAATCGATTGGCTGATATGAAAAATGGATGGCTGAAAAGAACGGGATTGGAAGAATGGGAAAGTTCCCGGGAAACAGGGCGTCGGGTTATTGTGAAAAACGCTCGTTTATTTTTGTTTGTTTTTCGGGGACAACAAACCATTTTGAATCAAGAACAACCTCTTTGTAATTCCTGATGTAATTAAGGGCATCTTCAACATTTCCGGTAATGTAATACAGTTTTTTGTACACTTCTTTCGCAAATTGTTCTTCGTACGAATTTTCGAATTGTTTAAAAAGATTGTCGAAGAAATGGTTGGTATTAACGAAAACAATGGGTTTGTTATGATACGACAATTGTTTGAGTGTAATTACTTCCAGTATTTCTTCGAGTGTGCCAAATCCGCCGGGGAGGGCAATAAAAGCATCCGATATTTCGCGCATCTGTGCTTTGCGTTCAGCCATATCTTTTGTAACAATAACCTCGTGCAGGTTGTTTGAGGCCAATGAACGGTTTGTCATCAATTCTGGAATAATCCCAACTGTTTTTGCTCCATGTTGATTTGCAGAAAGGGTTACTGCCTCCATTAGCCCTACATTAGCTCCGCCATTGACCAGTGTGTAGTTGTTTGCACCAATCAGCTGGCCTAAATGTCGGGCTGTGTCAAAATATTTTTCGGAAATGGCATTGCTCGAAGAGCTAAAAACACAGATATTCATTTTTTTTCGCTATTGAATGTTTATTGAATTGTAAGTGCTCAGTGTATGCATGAAAAAGTAATTGAGAATCAGTTTTGAAGCATTCTGTTTGCGTCTTTTCTAATCCTCAATTACACAAAAGATACATTTCGTTATTTATGCTTTTAAATTACGCGTCAATATTAGCATAAGTTGCATTGTCTTCTATAAATTTCCGGCGTGGCGGTACATCGTCGCCCATTAACATCGAAAAGATGCGGTCGGCTTCTGCTGCATTGTCGATGGTAACCTGTTGCAGGGTGCGTTGTTCTGGGTTCATGGTGGTTTCCCACAATTGTTCGGCATTCATCTCACCCAAACCTTTGTAGCGTTGTACGTGAACACTACTTTCGTTGCCGTCTCCCCATTCCTGGATGTATTGCAAACGTTGTTGTTCGGTCCATGCATACGATTCTTTTTTTCCTTTTTTTACTAGGTAAAGAGGAGGCGTGGCAATGTAGAGGTAGCCATTTTTTATTAAATCCTGCATGTAACGGAAGAAGAAAGTCATGATAAGTGTGGCAATGTGGCTTCCGTCCACATCGGCATCGGTCATGATTACAATTTTGTGATAGCGCAGTTTGGTAAGGTTTAGCGCTTTTGAATCTTCTTCAGTGCCAATGGTTACTCCAAGGGCTGTGAAAATATTTTTGATCTCATCGTTTTCAAAAATTTTGTGTTGCATGGCTTTTTCTACGTTCAGAATTTTACCACGCAACGGAAGGATTGCCTGTACTTTCCTGTCGCGGCCTTGTTTGGCAGTACCACCGGCCGAATCTCCCTCAACAAGGAAAATTTCGCATTTTCCCGGGTCTTTTTCCGAGCAATCGCTTAATTTCCCGGGAAGTCCTCCTCCTGATAGTGCACTTTTACGTTGTACCATTTCGCGCGCTTTTCGCGCTGCATGGCGTGCCTGTGCTGCTAAAATTACCTTGTTTACAATTTGTTTTGCCGCTTTGGGATTTTCTTCCAGATAATTTTGAAGCGCTTCGCTGGTTGCCTGGTCAACCGATAAACTTACATCTGAGTTCCCTAGTTTTGTTTTGGTCTGTCCTTCGAATTGAGGTTCTGCAACTTTTACCGAAATAATGGCCGTTAAGCCTTCGCGGAAGTCGTCGCCACTGATATCAAATTTCAGTTTTGCCAACATGCCCGACTGGTCTGCATAATTTTTCAGTGTACGTGTTAATCCTCTTCTGAATCCGGTTAAATGTGTCCCCCCTTCAATGGTATTGATGTTGTTTACATAAGAGTGGATGTTTTCGGAAAATGAAGTGTTGTATTGCAGTGCCAGTTCTACCGGAATGCCATTTTTTTCGGTAACAATATGAATAACATCGTCAATCAGTTTTTCTCTTGTTCCATCGAGGTATTCCACAAATTCTTTTAATCCTTTTTCGGAGTAGAACGTTTCTGTTCTGAATTTACCTTCTTCATCTTTTTCACGCTCGTCGGTAATCGTAAGGCGTATTCCGGCATTCAGGAAAGCCAGTTCGCGCAAACGAGTTGCCAGTATTTCGTACTTGTAAACCGTGGTCAGGAAGATTGACCTGTCAGGTTGAAAGGTAACAGTTGTTCCTGTGTCGTCGGTGTCGCCTACAATTTTTGCGTCATAAAGCGGGTTCCCGATTTCATACTCCTGTACCCATATTTTCCCGTCGCGGTGCACTTCTGCTTTCAGGTGGGTAGATAGTGCATTAACACACGAAACACCTACCCCGTGCAATCCTCCCGATACTTTATACGAGCCTTTGTCGAATTTACCTCCGGCATGAAGGACTGTCATTACAACTTCCAGTGCCGATTTATTTTCTTTTGAATGTTTTTCTGTTGGGATACCGCGGCCGTCGTCTTTTACCGAAATAGAATTATCTTCATGAATTACTACTTCTATATTTTCGCAATATCCGGCAAGTGCTTCGTCGATTGAATTGTCAACTACCTCGTAAACCAAGTGGTGAAGCCCTTTTTCGTTGACATCTCCAATGTACATGGCCGGGCGTTTCCTTACTGCCTCCAAACCTTCCAACACCTGGATACTATCGGCAGAATAGTTGCCATTCCCATTGTTTGGAGTTTCATTTTTCTCTTTTTCGCTCATTTTTTTACTTTTAATGTCTTTCAAAAAGCCCAAAGGCAAACATATCTCCGTTATTGTTTACGGGGAAATTTATGTTTAATACTATTTGATGCTGAGAGCTTTTTTCTGGATTATTTCGTCTGTAAAAATCATCGGTCAAAGATAACAAAAAACGTCAAAAAGAAGCCTCTTTTTTAGGGCTTTAAGTGTGTATTTTTTAATAAGTTGTCAACTCGCAGGTAAAAAGAAGAGAGTTGGCAGTAGCAGTCGCAGGAATAAAGAGGGAGTGGGCAGGCAACAACCCGAATATCTATTTTTTCTTTTCATTTACAGAAATATAGATAGAATATTGCAATTCTGCTTAAAACGCATAACTAATGCCGCCCAGAATATTGAAATTTTGAGTAGGATACCCTAACCAGTGTTCATATTTCTTAAAGCTCATATTATTGAACTGTCCGAATACCGAAAATTTGCTGGTTATCTGGTAATTTCCTTTTATATTTATATCGAAAATGGTGTCCATATTGTAGATTTCACGTGTCGTATTTTGTGGCATTGAGATATCTGTTGGGTTCGGAGCCTGTATCAGCAATGCTTTTCGTTCGCCGGTTAAAAAGAAATCGGCCGAAAGACTAAGCTGTTCCGTAACTTTATAAGAGGCCGAGAATGTTGCATTCCAATTCGGAAGATTCCAGGCTTCTTCCTGTTCGTCCATCGTGTATTTGTAGTAATTTAACGAAAGCCGCAGGTTTAGCTTGTCGGAAGAGGCATGAAAAATTTCGGCATTTAATTTTACCCGTTTTATGTCGTCGTATAAAACATCGAATGTATTGTTGGCAATTGCTGTATAATGATTGGAATTGTTGGCAATATAGTTGCTGTTTAAGTAGTAAAACACATAGTCGTTGGTAAGGGCATATTCTCCGGAGAATTTAAAGGCTGTTTTTTTTGAGAACTTCCCGTCAAATCCTCCGTAGACCCGAATTTTTTGCATGCTGTTTCTTACATTGTGGTATGGATTGACGTATGGATTCTCGCAGGCAATTTTTGAATAATGGTTGTGGATGAAATTGCCGTCTAATCCTGCGAAAATATTGATTAGCTCGGGAACCGGAGCCCAGTAAGCACGGATGTTGGGCGAAAGTTTGGCGTCAAGGTCTTTGTTCTTTTCTTTGAAAATCCAGGAATTAAACCCTAAAGTAAGGTTCGCATTTTTATTGCCGATGTACCACGCCGGTTTAATCGAAAGTATAGCGGTTGATTTTTTCCCGATACTGCTTTCTGTTGAGTCGTTGGGGATTTCAATATCTTTTGCCCGTGTGTATTTTATGCCCGATTTCAGTATTATTGTTCCGGTATAAATTGGTCGGTTGTAATTAAGACTGAAACTGGCATAGTGTTCGCCTTGTTCTGTTTTTGTGCCGAAATAGTGATAGTCGAAATTGAAACCGATTGTTTCGTCATCAATAGTTGCGTTTGGCCTGTTGAAGTTGATATATACACCACTTCTGAAAAACGATTGTTTGAAGCCAAAGTCGCTAAGGCTCTTGTCTTGTAAGAGAGTGTCCGGAACAGCTGTAGGGTAACCATAGTATCTGAATGCATCGTGTTTCAGGTCTACGTTAACCGAAAGCACTGAGCTGTTGATGGTGTATTTGGTAAATACTTCCAAAAGATTGTTCATAAACGGGGCGTCTACTTTTTTGCCGTTTTTTAGTTTCAAATCGCCAAATGACGACAAGTGCTTGACATGTATGCCGAATACCGAGTTTTTCGAATTCCGGTTATTGAAAAAAACTTCTCCGTACGATTTGGCATAAGTGCCAAGTCCTGCCCGAACCAGTCCGTATCCTTTTTGTTGGTGCTGAATTGTTTGGATGGTTGCTGCTTTTAACGGGCTTACAGAATCGGAGAAGAAAACTGGCTGTGGCGTTTTTATGTGGTAATTAAAATTTGGTTGCTGAAATTCAGGATCGTCAATTTTGGCTTTGCTGTTTAGCTTGTTGGCATCTAAAACGGTTGGCGTGTATGATTTTTTTACTTCTACTTCGCGTTTTAGTGAATCCGTTTTTACCTGGGCCTGGGTCAGTAAGCCTGTTGTAAAAAAGAGTAGAAAAAGGATGTATTTTGATTGTTGGTACATGGTTGCAACTTTTAATTTTGTTTGATTTCCATTTGAAACGAGTTGTCTTCTGCTTTTTGCTGTTGCAGATTTTCTTTGTCGGTGATAATTTTCAGCCGTTTGTTGGCCTCGGCAATAATTCCATCGTTTTCATCATTATAATTTTCGGCTAAACTTTTTAAAGTGTGTTTTGCCTGGAATGTATCGCCGTTATCTTCGTAAATATTTGCCAGTAAAAGAAAAGCTTTTCCCAGCCAGTAGGTATACGGGGTGCCCTTTTCAACAAAATTGGCGATTTCCTGTTCCGATTTTGTTTTCTGGTTGTTTTTGTAATAGACTTCGGCAAGCAGGTATTTGGCTTCAGCTCCTTTTTCCAGTTTGGTATCACGGGCTACATCTTTTAATGGGTCGATGGCCGAATGGAAATTTCCCAGTTCGTAGTTTGCTTTCCCAATGGTATAATCGGCTTCGTTTTTTAGTGCATCTCCGGCAATGTCCGTCTTTTTTATCTTTTTTGCCGCGATGATGGCCTGTTGGTAAGCCTTATTTAGTAAGTGGCAGCGCATCTGTCCGGTATTGGCCCTGAGTATATTCCATTTGTTTTCAGCCAGTTTTTCCAGTCGGTTAAACATGTTTAAGGCGATCGCATAATTTTGGGCATTGAATTGTAGTTCCGATGCTTTTGAAAGTGCGGCTTCGCTGAAAATATTATCCGGTTGGTTGGCAATTTCGGTATAATGTTCGTTGGCTTCTGTGTATTTGCCTTCTTTGTAGAAAATTTCGGCCAGGTAATAATGGGCATTTACGCTTTTTGTGCCGTTGGGAAAGCGTTGCAGGTATTGCTCAAGTTGTTGTTGTGCATTGCTGTCGCCTTCCATGTAAAGGCGTTCGGCGGCCTGGTAGCTAAGCTCGTCTTGTTCCGATGTGCTGACATTGGTGTTGCCTCCCAGTTTTTTTACATAGTTGAAATAGGCGTCTACATTATTTAGTTCTATGTAGCAGTTTTTTATGCCCGATAAAGCAGCATTTGCTTCAGAAGTTCCCCGGTAGTTTTCGGCCACCTGTTTGTATTGTTTTAATGCTTTTTTGAATTCTCCATTGTTGTAATTTACCAGTCCCAGTTGCAACAGGGCTTTGCGGCAGAAGGTACTTTCCGGATAGTTGTTTACAATTTGCCGGTATTGCTGAATGGCCTCGTAGTTATTGTCGAGGCGTTCGTAGGCTCGTCCTAGTTCGTAGAGGGCATCATCGCGGTATTCCGATTCAGGGAATCCGCTTAGCAGTAGGTTTAGTTTACTGATTTTTTCTTGTTGTTTTTGTTGCAATCCCAGGCAAAATGCAATTTGCAGCAAAGCATAATCGGCTTCGTATAGTCTCATATTATAAGACATGGTATAATTTTCTATGGCCTGATTATAATTGCTTTTTGTAAAGTAATTGTCGCCCAGTCGGTTGTAGGCATCGGCAATTTTAGTACTGCGTTTGCCCTGCATTTCGTGGATGTATTTACTGAAATGGCCGGCAGCTTTATCTTTTTTCCCCGTTTTTAAACAGGTGTATCCCGTGTTGTAGTTATAGTCGGTGTCTTCTTTTATTGATTCGGTTCCTGGCATTTGTTGAAAATTCTTGTAAGCAGTGGCTGCATTGTCATAATCGCCAGTGCGGTAAAGCGCTTCTGCTTTCCAGTATTGAGCACGGGCATTTAGTTTGTGGTTATATTTCCCGTTTTTCATCGACCGATCGAAGTTGGCAATTGCCCCTTCGAAGTTGGCGTTGTTGAATTGTTCCAGTCCCCTGTATAAAGTTACTCGTTGATAGGCTTTTAATATTTCCGGTGTTTTGTTGTCTATTTTTTCAATCGAAGCAATTGCATCTTTGTAGTTTTTTGTAACTAAGTACACTTGGCTTAGAATCCGGTAAGCCTCTGCATTGTGTTTCGAGTCTGGATATTGACTGATGTAGCGGTCGAAAGTTTTTATGGTTTCGTTAAACGGAGAGTAGGAGAGTTCGTAAGTTAATTTGGCGTAATTAAACAAGGCATCTTCTTTTATTTGCGGGTCGAAGTCAAGTTCCGAGGCAGCATTGAATGCTGTTTTTGCCTTTTCTTTCTGATTCAACCGGATAAAACAATCCGCCAGTAGATAACAGGCGTTTTGTGTTAACCAATCGTTGCCCGAAGTGGCTCTTTCCAATAATGATGTTGCTTTTTCGTAATTTCCCGATTGATAGTAGCAAAACCCGAGTGCATAGCTTTCTTCCCGTGTTTTTTCGCCTTTCTTTTCAAAATATTTTTCGAAATAAGGGATGGCTTTTTCGTATGCTTTTAAATGAAAATAGGCATCGCCTGTTAGTTTTGAAAGTTCTGCTTTGTATTTTTCCGGCACATCGTTGATAACCGAAGCAGTATAGCTTGCCAACTCGTTATATCGCTGTTGTTTGTAATAAATGTGGCTTATGTAAATTGGAATTACCTGCGAGTAGGCCGGGTCGTTGTTTAGCTTTTTCAATCCTTTGAGTGCAGCCGGGTAATTTTCTTTCAGGTACTGGATGTGTGCCCAGTAGTAAGCTGCCGGTTTGCTGTACAGGTTGTCGGTATTCATTACTGCTTCAAACTCACTCAGGGCAACATCTGTATTTTTTTGCATCAGGTTGGCATAGCCGTTTTGATATTGCAGTTCGGTTTTATCGTCGGCCGACAGGTCATTGCGGTCAACCGCTTTAAAACTTCGGATAGTCCGTAAATATTGTTTCTTTTCAAAATAATGTTGTCCGATATTGAATCGGGCCGTAGTAATGTAAGGGCTCTCCGGGTGCTTCTCAATATAGTTTTTCAAGAGTACTTCACCTGTTTGGTATCCTGATTTTAAGGCCGATACCGATTTGAAATAATCGGCTTCGGAATAGATTTCCGATTTTTTATCTGCCTGGTTCTGTATCTTTTCAAACTCGCGGTATGCAGCTACATATTTTTGATGTTTGTAAAGTTGTTTGGCTACATCTATTTTTTTCTGAATACTATTGTAATAGTCCGTGCGTTGTCCTTTCGCGGTGTACATAAAAAGAAAAATGCAGGCGGAAAGAATAATAAGCCGAATTGTTTTCATGTTGCTAATTTCTCATTATTGTTCTTAACAAAAACTGTTTGTACCATTTTTTTATTATGCCGTTGAATGAAAATTTTTCGTGGCGGTACAGTCGGCTAAAATACAATAAATTTAATTTTTGTCGAACACTAATGATTTTCTTATTAACTTGCCGGGGTAATTCAATAAAATGGACAAGCAAACTGCAATACAACTTGCCAATGCAAGTATTTATCAGCGTGAGAATTTGGTGCTTTCAGAGGTAACTCTGGAAGTGGAGAAAGGTGAATTTGTTTATGTTGTGGGCAAGGTAGGGACAGGAAAAAGCAGCCTGATAAAGACCCTGAATGCAGAATTGCCGCTGGTGGAAGGACAGGGAAAAGTGCTGGGCTTTCAGTTAGAAAGATTAAGAAATAGGGATGTTCCTAAATTACGCCGGAAGCTGGGGGTTGTTTTCCAGGATTTTCGTTTGTTAACCGACCGGACAGTGTTTGATAACCTTTCTTTTGTATTGCGCGCTATTGGCTGGAAACAGGAAAAATCGATAAAAGACCGGGTGAATGAGGTATTGCATATTGTTGGAATGGGCGGGTTGAAAAATAAAATGCCGCATGAGCTGAGTGGCGGCGAACAGCAGCGGGTGGTTATTGCCCGGGCTATCCTGAATAATCCTGATATTATCCTGGCCGATGAGCCAACCGGAAATCTCGACCCCGGAACTTCGGAAGAAATACTTGATCTTTTTATTCGTTTAAACGAGGAAGGTAAAACCGTTTTGATGGCTACGCACGATTATGCCGTAATTTCGAAGAAAACAGCCCGTGTGTTGCATTGTGCCAATGGGAAAATTACTGATTCGGCAAAAAATACCGAAGAAATAGCGTTTGAGCATTTACTGGAAGAACGGTAGAGGGTAAGAATTTCTTTTTGCCTTATCTGGCGGATTTTATTTTTCGGAGTCTATTGGATTTATTTTTCTCCTTTTTCAACAACAATAAAAACGTCTTCGTCGGGTTTGGACATATAGTATTGTTCTCTGGCGAATTTTTCAAGATCATCTTTCCCTTTGTGTAATTCTTTATAGCGTTCCTTATCGGCAGCAATACGTTCTTTGTAATAAGCCTTTTGCTGCATCATTTCACTTAGTTTCTGCTTGTCTTTTAAGTGACGGGAAATGCTGTTTTCATCAAAAAAAAGAATCCATGCGCCAAAAATAATCCAAGCAATAAAAAATTTATTCCCCAGTATTTTAAAAGCACCTGTTTTAAAAATATTCTTATTCATCTTATTAAAATTGTTTATTTATTCGGTATAAGATGTAACTCCCGATGAATTTTATACAAAAGTATAAATCATTTTGATTAAACCCGAATAATCCCAAGACTTATTCTCCTGTGATGCCTCAGGAGGCTGTGGCCTTTTTTAATTTTAAGGAGTATAAGTTGGGGCTAATCTTTTTTTGAACTTTTGTGCGGGCGTGCCCCCAATCCGTCATTCGGGCTAATGGCTAGATTGAAAAAATGTCAAGGTTTTTTGGGGCTTGACTTTTCTTTGCTTCGTTTCTTTTTGTCTAAGAAAAAGAAATGAAGTAGGTTTTTGGGCAAAGCCCCAACGTATCAGAAAGGAGATGCAGCTGTGGATATTCACCCGTTTTCCTTTGTTAAACAATTGGATATGCCGCCAATGCGGCTGAGGTAGTTTTATCTAAGTAAAAAAGAGGGAATGAAAAAATACCATCCCCTCTTTTGCAGTAATTATATAAAATGAGTGTTATATCAATTATTTTTTGTCCGGTTGAAAGTTCGGATAACTGTAGTCTAATGCCGGCACAAAAGTTTCTTTGATAGTTCGGATTGAAGTCCAGCGCAGGAAGTTGAAAATAGCCCCAGCTTTATCGTCGGTACCCGAACCACGTGCCCCTCCAAATGGTTGCTGGCCTACAACTGCTCCGGTAGGCTTGTCGTTGATGTAGAAGTTTCCGGCAGCATTCTCAAGGCTTTTGGTGATTTTTGCAATATTGTATCGGTCTTGCGACATTACCGCTCCTGTTAATGCGTAGATGGATGTTTTATCAAGAATGTCTAATGTTTCATCCAGTTTTTCATCTTCATAAACATAAACGGTTAGCACCGGGCCAAAGAGCTCTTCCTGCATGGTGGTGTAGTTCGGTTTTTGAGCCAGAATAACGGTTGGTTCAATAAAATAACCCACTGATTTGTCGCATTGTCCTCCGAAAATAATTTCAGCATCTTTGTCTTCACGAGCCTGATCAATATAGCTTTTCAGTTTGTCGAACGATTTCTCGTCAATAACTGCATTTACAAAGTTGGTAAAATCTTCGGGAGGCCCCATTTTTACGGTCGCCAGTTCTTTCCCGAATATTTCTTTTACTTCGGGCCAAATGCTTTGAGGAACATATACGCGTGAAGCAGCTGAACATTTTTGCCCCTGGTATTCAAATGCCCCGCGAAGCATCGCAATGGCAAGGGCGCGTTTGTTAACTGTATTGTCGGCAAAAATGAAATCTTTTCCTCCTGTTTCGCCTACTATACGTGGATAGCTTTTGTATTTGTATATGTTTTCGCCAATGGTTTTCCAGATGCTTTGGAATACCTGTGTTGATCCGGTGAAATGAATTCCTGAAAAATCGGGGTGTGTTAATACAACATCAGCGATTTTGGGGCCGGAGCCAAATACTAAGTTGATAACCCCGTCGGGCAACCCGGCTTCTTTAAAAATTTCCATAAGTACCCCGGCAGAGTAAACGGCTGTCTTTGATGGTTTCCATACAATTACATTGCCCATTAATGCCGGTGCTGCCGGAAGGTTTCCGGCAATGGAAGTGAAGTTGAAAGGTGTTAGTGCATACACAAAGCCTTCTAACGGGCGATATTCGTTGTAGTTCCACATTCCTTTGGCCGATTCGGGTTGTATTTTGTAAATGTTTGTCATTTCCTGAACCCCAAAACGAAAAAAGTCGGCCAGTTCGCAAGCGGCATCAATTTCGGCCTGGAAAGCATTTTTTGATTGAGCCAGCATGGTGGCTGCATTGATTTTTGCCCGGTAAGGACCTGTTAATAAATCTGCAGCTTTCAGAAAAATAGAGGCACGGTGCTGCCAGGGCATTTTTGCCCATTTTTCGCGGGCTTCCAGTGCTGCATCAATGGCCATTTCAACATGACTGTTGTCTCCATCGTTATAGTAACCTAAGGTATGGGCAATTTCGTGAGGTGGAAACATTCGCTCTTTACGCTCGGTGAAAACTTCTTTTCCGCCAATAATCATCGGTTGCTCAATTTCTACAGAACGTAATTCTGCAAGTTTTGCCTGCAACTCTTTTCGCTCCGGGCTTCCGGGAGCATAGCTTAAAACCGGTTCGTTTTTGGCTATCGGTACATTAAAAAATCCTTTTGGCATAATTCTATATTTTTGAAGTAAATGTCTCAATTTGTTCGCCAACAAAAGTAAAAAATACTATTTACTCAAAATATAACAAAAGTCAGCTAACGCGAATTCTCAGCTGAGCTTACCTGTGTGTAGCCAATCAACCGGTCGTACCGACAGGCAGGAGCGCGGTAATAAACAAAAACCTGATAGTTATCTTCAGTTGCCCAAAAACTTCCTTCGATGTTGGTGTCGTCAACGGTTTTTGTTCCAATTGGAATATATACGTATATATAATTGTAGTACCCGTGTTTTAGTAAGAGCGTAAGTTCGTAACAGCCTTTATCAAAATTGTAGCTCATTTCGTTTCCCTTTTTGGTTTGCCATTGAGAAAGAGCCCCAAAGACATATATTTTTCCGCCCAGCAGGGGAGTTGGCATATTTAGTGTGAAATGCACAAAGTCGTAGTCGCATTCGGTATTGTAGTCCTGTACTTGTTGATCCTGGCTGCTAACTGCATATTTCCCGTTCATGTCTTCGTAGAAAAAGTATTTTTTGTTCGACCGGATCTCGTCCGTAACCAGTGTTTTATGGTAATAGGGGCGCATGTATTCGGTTGTTCTTACATTCTCTCCGTTTTGTTTGTTGGATCGGTTGTCGAAATAGCGAAATTCGTTACCGGCTTTAAATACATTTTTATCGTTATAGTCGTAAATTAACTCCCCGTCGTGGATGTAAAGAGGCTTCAGGCTGGTTACCGCATTGTCCCGGCGGTGGTTTTGCATGAGTACAACTTTTACTTCTTTCTCCGGATTTTTGATCGTTAAATTCGGGTGTGAAATGGTAAAATCTACTTCGTGGCTTTCTCCTTTAAAGGCTTCTGTTGTGGCGCGATGAACCGTAGCATCAATATTCGAACCGTTTTCGAAGATACAGAACCTTTGTGAAAGTATCAGTTTGCTTCTGTCTGTATTTTCATAAACCAGCAAAACATAATTTCCCGAGAGTTTTAGTTTTATCTCGTCGTTAGGCAATACAATCTGGTAGTTTACATAATTGAATGTAGTGTTGAATGATGGGGCATAGTCATCAACCGGGTTGTCTGCAAAAACTTCGATGTAGTCGGATTGGGATAAAGAACTTGCTTTCCAGTCGGCATTGCAATGAATAACCGTATAGGAATAGTTTTTAACCTCGTCAGCAAGGTCGTCGAATTTGAAAACAAGGGCAATGTCTTCGTCCATTCTCATTATCGGTTCCGACAGTTCAAAGCCTTCGCGGTAAGCCAATACGGTTTTTATGCTTTCTTTGTAAACGGCTGTTTCGTAATATTTGTTTTCATTTTGTGTTTTTCCTGTAAGGAAACAAAGGCTCAAGAGGCATACGATTAATAGATGTTTCATATGACTAAGGTTTTTATCTTTTTGTTGATACGTTTGAAATTGTTTAAATTGGTTCGAATCAGAATCGTTCGAACGTTTAAACTATTGTCAAATTTTTTTGTTAAAAATTTATTACGTTCGTTTTTGTTTTATTCCTAATTTCTCGTAAAAAATTCTGTTCTTTGTAAAAGAACTCAAAAAAAAAGTCATGTACAATTTTGAATACAAGAATCCGGTGAAAATAATTTTTGGCAAGGATAGTATCTCAAAGCTTGCCAGTGAAATTCCTTCCGACAAAAAGGTGTTGATGGTTTATGGCGGGGGAAGTATAAAACGCACAGGTGTTTACTACCAGGTTAGAAATGCACTTGGCAATATAGAAATGCTGGAGTTTGGAGGCATTGAGCCCAATCCGCATTACGAAACATGTATGAAGGCCGTTGAGTTTATTGAAGACAATAATATTGATTATTTGTTGGCAGTAGGTGGAGGCTCGGTTATTGATGCCACAAAGTTTATTGCAGGAGCTGCCTTATACGACGGGGACGATCCCTGGGATTTTATGCGTTACCGGGGAGAAATAAATATTGAAAAAGCATTGCCTCTGGGAACGGTTCTGACATTGCCGGCAACAGGCTCGGAAATGAATGGGAATGCAGTTGTTACCCGGGTCGAGTTTCAGCAAAAAAAAGGCATGAATTCACCTTTGGTTATGCCGCAGTTTTCTATTCTTGACCCGAAATGTGTGTTTACGCTTCCCGACCGGCAGGTTGCCAATGGTGTTGTTGATGCATTTATACATGTGTTGGAGCAATATTTGACATTCGATGTAAATGCCCCGTTGCAGGATCGCATGGCCGAAGGAATTCTGTCGACTTTGGTTGAAGAGGGCCCGAAAGTTCTCGCCGACAGGAGGGATTACGATGCGGCAGCAAACTTTATGTGGTGTGCCACAATGGCACTGAACGGGCTTATTGGAATGGGAGTGCCGCAAGACTGGGCAACCCACCAGATAGGGCATGAACTCACCGCTTTCCATGGTATTGACCACGGACGAACGTTGGCGATTGTTTTGCCCGGATTGATGGATCTGAAACGGGACGAAAAGAAAGATAAAATTCTGCAATATGGCGAACGCATATGGGGAATAACCGCCGGAAACGAAGAGGAACGTATTGATGAGGCAATCTCGAAAACAATTGGCTTTTTTGAGTCGCTGGGTGTGCCTACTACCCTGAAAGACTATCATGTGCCAGAAGAAACTATTGACAAGATTGTACTTCGGTTTAAAGAAAGCGGGGCGAAATTCGGAGAGAATAGGAACATTGATTATCTTGCAACAGAAGCTATTCTGAAAAGTCGCCGGTAGTTTTTTGAAAACTACCTATGGCTACCAATGCATTTTTTCAAACTGAAACATTAATTTTCGCAGGAGAGGATGGTTTACATCGTATTGGTTTTCTCCAATATTTTTTACCGGTAAAATATTCGGTGAAGTGCCTGTGATAAATACCGAATCAAACAAGGGAAGCTCGGATAAAGCAACTTTCCTTTCTTCAATATTTATTTTTAATGCTTGTGCACACTCAATGGTTTTTTGGCGCGTAACGCCGAGGAGTACCTGGTCGGGTAAAGGTGTGATTAATTTTTCGTTCCGGATGAAAAACACGTTGCTCCTGCTACCTTCCGTAATGTTTCGGGTATTGTCTGTCAACAAAACTTCGTAGAGCTTTTGTTCGCTCAGTATCTTATTGGCTCGCCTGCGTACCTGAGTTTGGAAAATTTTGGCATTCGGGTTTTTACGTTCGGCAAATAATATTCCGCATGTTACTCCTTCCCGGTATTCTGCGGGAGCGGGGTAGTGATGAGGAATGAAGAATGCTTTGAAATCCGATTTCCATGAAAGCATTACGTTGCCTGTTTCGGTTTGGTTTTTTGTAACCAGGCTATTTACAATAGCTTTAATTTCATCGGGCTGAAAAGGAAGAGTGGTAGTCGCAATTTCTGCCGACCGGGAGAAGCGTTTTATGTGCTCTTCCCAAAACAACGGAATCCCTTTTATTATTCGTATTACTTCGTAGATGCCTCCTTCGTCTTCCGATGCCGTGAAATCAGAAGTCGGTTGCAATTGGCCATTTAAACTATAATATTTATGGATGGGTAATGTCATTTTTTTAGTTTTTCTTAATTTATCCATGGGAAGAATCGGAAAAATTTTTCGGCAAAATTAAGAAAAAAGAAAGAGCTTCGTTTAAACATTTGGGTTGGTAACGAAAAGGAGGAGGTGTTTACTATTGTGCTGTATTCCGCATTGTAAGAAGAATAAAGTATTTTGTTTTTTCTTACGGGAGATATTTTTCTTATGTCAGAAAAAGTATTTTAAAAAGTTACTGCTGATAATAAAAAGTTAAACCTTCAAGGTTGCTGGAACCTTGAAGGTTTATCGGATTCAACTGCTACTTTTTTTTGAGTTTTCAGCTTTTATATCATTTTGATAACGAAATTAACTCATGGTATAATTCATCGGGATTATTCATCTTTGTCCCACCAAACAGGCGTTGTCATATAATCGTTTTCGAATACGCCAAGTTCTGTTACTTTGTCTGCATTGTAATAGCGTTCGTAGTAGGCCATCTGGTAACGGCGGATGTAATCATCGTCGGACGGGAAAGCTGTTTCGTACACAAAAGCAGGACGTTTGAAGCCTTTGTAGACTCCAGCATCGTAATTGTATGTTCCATCCGAACCAATACAATAGTCGCAACGCCTCATATCTGTCCACACTTCGGGATTGTAGGTTAAATCAATGTATTTCTGAATCATAATGTGACTTAACGTAAGCTCCGATGCTGTTTGTGCCACGGCAGCACTTGCAAGAAAATCCGCACTTTTATTGGCAGCTACTCCGAAACGATCCATGCTTGCCTGTATGGCTGCTTTGTAAGCTGTTAATGCCAAAGATGTTTGGCCTTTGCGGAAATATACTTCTGCTTCAATAAATTTTAGTTCAGAATAAGTGATTAAAAAGTAAGGCGACGTTTTCTGGGTGTAATAAAGCTTGTTCAGGTCGGTAGATTTAAGTCCTACATACGTTGTGTCGGACGCTTGTGGTTTTGAGTCGGCATAAGCTAAATCTACCCCTTTTGAGTAGTCGCTGCTCAATACCTCGACTGTGTCTCCATCTACAACGGCATCTTTAATGATTTTGGGAACTAACATTTCAATACGAGGGTCAGCAACCTTGCTATTCCAGCTTTCATCGGCATATGCCTGGGCTACGGTATCCACTGTATTAAAAAGGTAATCGCGCCACAGTTTTCCCGGTTTGTTATACGAACTCATATTTTGACGTTGAATAGCCCAACGGGACGAAACATCGCCATCTTCTCCCCAATAAGCCCAGTCGTCGTCATTTGACGCAAAGGCTTTATCGATATTCTCCAGAATACCTTCCGTATTGTAATTTAACAAGTCTGTTCCTTCACTTTTTTTCGACAAGTGGTTCATTAAACGTGCTTTTACAGCATACGCAAATTTTATCCACTTCTCAGTATCTCCTTTATATACATAATCTCCTTCGGAAAGAGCAACGGCACTGGCATCCTGCTCCTTTTGGAGATACTCAATTGCTTCGTCGCACAAAGGCAGAATCTGGCTGTAAACATATTCTGCATCATCATAATCCGGTTGGATGTTCCCATTAACGCCATCTTGATATGCCATATAACCGTAAGCATCAATGATTGCCCCACAGCCAAAGGCCGTAAGTATTTTTCCTACGCCAACATAATGCCATGCGCCCATATCTGTAGCATCTTCAATCATTTCTTCGATATTTATCCAGGTATAACCGTACCAGCATTGCCACACCCAGGCATCGGCATTATTGGTGAATTTCCAGTTTTCCAATTGGTAATAGCGATATGCCGAAGCATAAATATAACCGGCTTGTTGACAGAGCGTGGCAGTTCTTGTGCCATGGCTACCATAAAAATCGCAACATTCGGCCAGGATATAGGGCAAACGTAACTCGGGGCTTGCCTCTTGTGCTGCATTGGGCGAAGAATTTATGTCCAGGTCATAATCGCAAGCGGTAAATGAAAACGATATGACTAATATCAGTGTAAAAAGTATTGCTATCTTTTTCATAATCTTAATCTTTTATAAACTAAAAAGTAATATTTAAACCAAATGAAACACTCCTGGTTGCAGGTACTCCTGCATAATCAATTCCGGAAGACCCTGCTCCAAGAATACCCGACCCTCCGGCACTTACTTCAGGGTCGACTCCGTTGTAATTTGTAAACAGCAATAAGTTTGTTCCCGATAACGACAAATCAATGTTTTTTACGAAACCTATTCGGTTACACAATGCTTTTGGCAGGCTGTAAGACAAAGAAGCAGAACGCAAACGAAACCAGTTAACACTTGTAATAAAGTATGATGCATCAGCTGTGAGGATGTTTTGATAATATTCCTGGTCTTGTGTGAATGTAGAAGTGCTTGATACATATTCACCATCACTATTCACCGATACTCCTTTCATTGTAATATCTTTACCCCTGTTTTCTGTAGTTTTACTTGTGCCGGCATAAACCATCTGGGTTTCAGTAGCATTATAAACATCTCCACCAACACGAATATCAAACAGTAAAGACAAGCTAAAATTCTTATAATGGAAGTCGTTATTCCACCCCATAATTAAATCGGGCTCTCTGTTTCCAACAATATTTGTTGCATCTGTTGATGTAATCGGACGCCCTGAATCAGCATCCAGAATCAATTCCCCATCATCGGAATGCTCCCAGCGTTGTCCGGTTAATCCCAGGAATTTCCCGTTTTTAATTGATGCCGATTTTGCAGGGCCAATCTGAACATCGTCAACATAAAGCAATGAAACGGGAATATCTGTAACCGTACCTTCATTATGCGAAAGGTTTAAAGAGGTATTCCATTGGAAATTTTTCTTTACAATCGGTTTGGCTGTTAAAGTACATTCAATACCTTTATTTGTAACAGTACCAAAGTTTGCATATTGGAAAATATAACCGGTAGTCATACTCACCCTTGGGTTAATAATCTGGTCTTTACTTTTTGTATCATAATAGGTTAGGTCAAGCCCTAACCGTCCTTTGAAGAAACGCATATCCAAACCTAATTCCATTGATTCGGTAGTTTCCGGTTTTAAATCGGGATTACCTCCGTAGTAACTGTTTTTATATCCGCCTCCAATTGTTGATACCACATTTACATAAGTTGCCGTTTGGTAAACCGGGGCATCTTTTCCTACCTGTGACCAGGATGCCCTGATTTTCGCAAACGAGAATTTATCCTTCAACATATCGGGGAATAGTTCCGAAACAACAAAACTCCCGCTAACCGAAGGGTAAAAGAAAGATCTGTTTTCTTCCGAAAGTGTCGAAGACCAGTCGTTGCGTCCGGTAACACTCACAAAAGCCATATTTTTCCAGCTTGCCGATAATTCGCCATAAAAACTGTATAATCTTTTGGTCGATTCGTAATTTGAAAATGTTTGATTATCAGCGTTGGCATTATTTATACTCATAAAATTGCTTAACAGGCCAGCTGCCTGTTGTTGATTTTTACGATAGGTCGTTTGTTCATAATTATGCCCCGCTAAAGCACTTAAATTAAACGCTCCTACTTTTTGGCGTGCATTAATGGTAAAGTTTGACGTAAAAATATTTTTTTGTATTTCTTTTTCAGTAATGGTTCCATCCACATAAGGTTCTTTTACTGCCGACCCCGGATAAATAATAGCGCGCTGAAATATGTTATAATGATCGATTCCTGCACGATAAGTGGCATCTAACCATTTTGTTGGCGACATTTTTACATATCCCGAACCAATAAAACGATGCGTATTGTCTGTTATCGGGTTTTTATTTATTACCCAGTACGGATTTCCTAAATCATCTTCCGGATCAGCATTGGGAAGTAAAGCAATGCGTTCGCCACTCGAGTTTTTCCAGTTTTTCATATTATTTGTAACAGGCCAGTATAATAAAGCCATAATGGCACCATAACCACCTGTTCCGCTTAACCCACTCCCTGTGAGTGTCTTAGTTGTTTCGGAATAGATGTAGTTCGAATTCATTCCTACCGTAAACCATCCCTTTTGCTGTTCGCCATTAAAACGAAATGAGTTTGTGGTATAATTTGTTGTCGGAACAATTCCATTTTGATCCATACGATGAACCGACATGTAATAATTGGCATGCTCGTTTCCTCCTGAAATGCTGGCATTTACATCGTACGACCAGGCTGTCTCAAAAAAGTCTTCCAGATTCTCATACGTTTGCGTTCCATCGGGAATTGCAGCTCCCCACGAAGTATAGGTTCCGTCTCCGGTAACCCCGTTGTCTCCCTGTGCATACTTTTTTTGGTATTCCGGCAACTTATTAACATGCTCCATTTTTAGTTTAGTGCTAAGCACAATTTTGGGCTGGCCGCTTTCCCCTTTTTTCGTGGTAATAATAATAGCCCCGGCCGCAGCTTTCAGTCCATATAGTGCGGCTGCTGCAGGTCCTTTCAGAACTGATATTGACTCAATGTCGTCAGAGTTTATGTCCATTCCCCTGTTTGCCTGGTAGGTAGAAGTTGCACTTAACCCGCCACTACTGGTATTGGCCGAAACAGTAGAATTATCAATAGGAATACCGTCTACAACAAACAAAGGCTGGTTGTCGCCCGATAAAGAAGTTCCTCCCCTGATAACAATTTTAGAAGAAGCTCCTGCTCCACCACCGGAGTTTGTAACATTCACACCTGCAATTTTCCCATTTAAAGAGTTTACAAGATTCGGTTGTTTAACTTTTACGAGTTCATCCCCGGCAACTTTCTGTACGGCATATCCCAGTGCTTTTGTCTCCCTTTTGATTCCCATTGCCGTAACAACAACTTCATCAACCTGTTCGGATGATGGAGCAAGCGATAAATTAATAGTAGAAGATTGGCCTACCTTAACTTCTTTAGCTTCTAGTCCTACAAAAGAAACAACTAATATCGCATCCTCCTTAACATTAATTGAGAACTCTCCATTAATATTCGTTATGGTACCATTCGTCGTTCCTTTTTCAAGAACGGTTACCCCTGGGAGTAGTTCGTTAGTCGTTTCTTCCCTGACTACACCTGTAATTGTTCGTTTTTGCGCTAGTACTTCAGCAGGCATTATTAATGCCACCATAAGTGCAACGCTCATCAATGCAATAACTTTTTTCATAGACAATTTTTTTTGATCATTAAAAAATTTTACAGAATTAAATGTGGGAAAGTTTCATATTGTATATAATGTAGGTAAATCCCGTTTGTGATAACTTGTTTTGGTAGAATAGGATTGTTCGGAAAAAGGTAAAATACTTTCTTTTTTGCTTAATTTTATGAAATAAGTTGTCATAATTTGAGATAAAGTGTTGTTTCTCTGTCAAAAATAATGTTTTTTATTTAATGGGGAGCTTGAAATGTAATATGTGTTACGAATTTATATAAAAAAAAGAATATTGTTTACTATTTGGTAACAAAAAAAGTTTTAGTTGCTGAAAGAGAGGTGTGAAGACGTGTCTGTTTTCTTATTTTATGATAGATATTCTTTGATGTAATATGTATTACAGGGTGTTTGGCGGAAACTGAAGTTTGTGTGTTACCTTGATGCTACAGGTCATCGGATGACTTGTTGCTATAGGGGGAATTCGTTTGATTGTATTGGATTTTTATTTTGCAATCGTCCGATGACCTATCATGCATTCAGAGCAAGAACCTGCTGATTTTGTAATGGTTATGCATATCGGCTCCTTTTTCATCTTTTGCAGAGCGGGGAGGCGTGCCGGTGCGGTAATTGTACTGTTTTGAAATTACAGAGAGCGTCCTTATTGATTTCACTTTTTTGTTTTTATTATTTTTTACTTTGTCTCTTCCTGTCTTTGTGTTGAATTCCTTTCTAATATTGCAAACAAACCACTTTTCCATCCAGCAGGGCAACTAGAATCTGATGCTCACCAACCGGCAAAATGTAATTCACCAAAGCATTTGAAACCTTATATTTCCATGCTACCTCGTGGGTGGTTTTATCAATTGCACAAACTATTCCTTCGGTGGTTGGTACAAATACTAAATTTCCGGCTTCGGTAATAGGTGAAGGGGCAATTTCGTAGCCCAAATTAGCTTTGCATTCCCATGCCAGTTTTTGCTTGTTGGGAGCAGCGTAAATGGCATCAACGTTTCCGCCCATCATATTTTTGATGTAAACCAGGTCGCCGGATTTCGATATACCTATTGATTCGCGACAGGAATAGTCGTTGGAATTCCATATTACTTCCCCGGTTTGGGCATCTAATGCAGTCATGTAGCGTTTGGGATCGACAATAAATACTTTTCCGTTTGCAGCTACCGGCCATACTGCTGCCGGCGATAACATCCGGTTGCGGTATTTTTCGCGTTTCCAAATCAGATGACCGTTTTCTGAATTTAAGGCGTAAAAGGTATTGCCCCACGATCCGAAATAAACCTTGTTCTGATAAATAAGAGGCTTGCATTCCACAAAATTTTTAACTCCGTTGAATTGCCAGTTTAACTTTCCTGTTTTTAGATCAATTGAGCGAAATATTCCTTCAGAAGATCCGATATAAACCGATTTTTGATGAATTGCAGGAGAGGCTACAATCGATTTTTTGGTCGCGAAGTTCCATTTTTTCTGACCGGTTTTTAAGTCAAGGCAATAAATCGAATTGTCGGTAGAAGCGCACACTACCCTGTTTTGGGCAATAGCCGGTGTCGAATAGATTTTTCCTTTGGTTTGAAATTGCCAGATTGTTTTCCCGGTGTTCTTGTTCAATGCAACAATTATCCCTTTGGTGTTGGCATAAACAGCAATATTGTTTTTACAGGACAAGCCTGTTCCAATATCGCTGATGTCTTGTACTTGCCAAACTGTTTTTACATTTGGGAATTTTTTATTGATTGAATAATCTGGTCGAGGATAAACAGTAGTGTTTTTTTGAAAATTATGGTTGAATAACGGCACTTTACACCATGTATTGTGCGTTTTTATTCCCGGTGTACGTTCGGCGTAAAACATTGTATCCTGTTGGATGTTTACAATATTGTATCCGCCGATTTCTTTTATTGCCCGTAGTGACGAACGTCCCATAACGCCGGGTATTCCTTCGAAATTGTATCGTTTGTTAGTGTGTCCGTGTCCCAGTAATGTGGCCTGTATATTTCTTTTTTTTAGTCGGTCGATAATTTTATACCAGTTTGATAGCGAATTGTTAAGCGGGTAGTGGTTAACGAAAATTATTGGTTGGACAGGATTTTGCATGTGGCCCAAAACCGAATCAAGATAAACAATCTGTTCGTGAGGTACTAAGCCAGGCGCCATGCGCATATTGGGGCCGCTGGCTGTGCCTATAAAACGGTAACCGCCGGCTTCGAACGTAAACTCTTCGCATCCGAATATGCGCACAAAACTGTTGTTCCCGCTTTCCGACCATTTGGAATCGTGGTTGCCGGGGATAATGTACCATGGCTTATTTAGTTTCGAGATGATTGTTTTTGCTTCTTCTAGTTCATTGTCCGATCCAAACTCGGTGATGTCGCCCGAGAGGATTACGAAATCAATGCTGTCGATTGTATTAATGTCGTTTACTACGCGAATAAGATCTTCGGCTCCTGTTCCACATCCTACATGCGTGTCGGTTACATGTGCAAAACAGATGGGCGACTTTTGTGCCTGAACTAATACGCCCGAAAGCATTAAAAATAAAATTGAAAAAAAGGTTTTTAACATCTTTACTAAAAAGGTTTGTGTTCTCATTTAAAAAAAATCTAACGGTCTGTTTGCTATAGGACAAAATCAATATCATTAACTATTCTTTATACAGCAAATATTTTTTACGCATAGTTTTGTATTTATTTAAATCTTCTTGCCAGCTCGCACGAATTTGTTCTTCGTTTTTACCTTCGATGATTTGTTGGCGTAATTGATCGGTGCCTGCCAGTTTATCGAAGAATTTGGAGAAGAAATGTTCTTTATCATCGCATTTGTTGTAAAAATCAATCACGTATTTTATCTGGATCTGTTTTATTTCCTGTAATTCGTTTATTGGTGTTTCTGAAAGGTTGTAACCGTAACAGGTTTGTCCTTCAAATCGCGGATGAAGTGATTTTCCTGGAATTGATCTGGGAACATACGAAAAATCGTGTGGCGTATAATAAGGTGCGCCAAATTGTTGAAACGGATAATCGGTTCCTCGTCCTTCGTTTGCTTTTATTCCTTCAAATAGACAGATGGACGGGTAAAGGTAAATCGATTTCATATTAGGTAAATTGGGTGATGGAAATATGGGCAACTGGTATTTGCTTGCATGGGTGTAGTTTTCTATTTTGATTACCTGCAAGTCGCATTGAACTCCGTCTTTTAGCCAGCCTTCGCCATTTGCCATCATGGCATATTCTCCGATTGTCAGCCCGTGTGCAACAGGTATGGGACTTATTCCAACAAAACTTTTGAATTTGGGTTGTAAAATAGGACCATCAACATAATAACCGATAGGGTTCGGGCGGTCGAATACGATAACTTTTATTCCATTTTCGGCACAGGCCTCCATTACTTTGGTAAGTGTAGAAATGTAGGTGAAAAAACGAACGCCAACATCCTGGATGTCAAAAATAATAATGTCGATACCTTTTAGTATTTCCGGACTGGGTTTACGATTTTTTCCGTATAGCGAGAAAACCGGGACTCCTGTATCGGGATCTGTTGTATTATCAAAATGCTTTCCTGCCTCAACATTTCCTTTGTATCCGTGCTCTGGAGCATAAATGGCTTTCAAACTCACTCCTTTAGCATATAGGTAATCTATCAGGTGAACAGAATCGACCATTGATGTTTGATTGACCACCAGTCCTACATTTTTCCCTTTTAGTAAAGGTAGATAGAACTCCGTACGTTCTGCTCCAACAATTATCTTTTTATTTGTTGTTTGCTCTGTCTTTCCTGTGCAACCTTCTGCAAACAGGTATACGAGTATGAATAATAATGGTGTTAGTTTTTTCATGTGGGTGATGTAATTCTTTTTCAAAGGTAGCATATCTGTTTTATTTTATTCTGTGAAAATAATCCCAAATTTTCTTAACGGGAGAGTTTATTGCATTTGTTATGGTTCAAATAAAACAAGAGGCCGCCCCTTTAAAGCAGCCTCTGTTTTATTGCTGTTAAACTTGCTATAATGCTCTAAATTGTCTTACCGACGCAACAGGTGTTTCTGTACGGCAACCTGCCATTACATGATGACAATAGCGGCCATAATAAGCCTTCCAATAATCTGAATACGTTTTATAAGAACCACTTGATTTCAATAATGTTAAATCATCTCCTACATTACCATCGGAATCAACAATAAGCATACGATAATAAATATAACAATAACCACTGGAGTTATAAATGGTTTTTGTAATTTTTACCGGCTCCCAGTCAGTCGCTTCCCCAAAACCTACCGGTTCTCCAATATTTACCCTTTCATCAGTATCAGGATCTAAGAATTGATATTGAATTTTGAAATCGACAGGTGTCCCGTCTGATTCATAAAGGAAATTATAAAATTTAATCCACTGTGTTGAATCACCATATTCTGAAACGGTTTCTGTTGGACAACCGTTTTCAAAGACCTTAGGTTCTTCATCAAAGTCATAAACAAAAACGTTTTGTTTTCCTTCTGACAAGGTAACATCCTTATCGTAAACCAATTCCAAATCAGCTCCTTTGTATAATTTTATATTAACAGTACCAGCCGCAACAGTATAAAATTTACCAACTGTACCATTGGGAATTGCATTATAGGTATATAAAGGTGCTGTACTATTAGCATATAGTTCATCGTTTATCTCAACACGATAGATGTAGTTGGCTGTTCCGGCAGTAACAGGAACATAGTAATGCAACTGAAATTCGGCTATCCCATCAGCAACATCGGTAGTCATAAATTCTATTTCATGTTCATCGCATGATGACATAAAAAATGCAATGACTAAATATAAGCTTAAATATTTTAAAATTTTCATCTTTATATTCTTTTGGATTTCAAAGTAAATTTATTCAGTTGGCTGATCGCCGGGATAAGCAAACCAAGGCATTGAACATTGATAATTATCAGCAGTTCCGGAAATAGGCAACAATGTTGATAGTGAATTATAGTTCCACATGTATTCCGAATTATATCTTGGGCGAATACGATAACATGGTGATCCTTCATTTTCATCGTAATAAGTTGACTTCCTATCTTGTACCTGTGCTGGATACAAATAGAATCCTTTGTAAACTTTAGAATCGTCGGTATCCCATTTCATATAAACTTCGTTATTATCCCAACCGTCTCCATTTGTTGGGTAGTCGCCATCGTAATCAATATCGTATTGATATTTACGTTCGTCAACCCATGCCTCCAAAGCTCCCCAAGGGTATAGGGCAACCCATTTCTGCATCATAATATGCGACAATGTTAAATCAGAAGAACTAAGACCACCAACAAAAGGACCTTCTTCGTATTCACTAGCCATAGAATTAAATACCGATGTAGTAATTTTATCGCCACCAACAGCTTCTCCTTTAGTACCTGTTTCAATATTATTAGCCGTAAAATCCATATCAGCCGCAACTCCTTCTTTAAATGCCTCTAATGCATTGTCTTTATCTCCTTTTTTCCAGTATGCCTCTGCTAAACAGAATTTAATTTCGGCACAAGTAGTTAAAATATAAGGAGCATCGTCGCGGTACAACCAACGACCGCTACCATCGTCTGTAGTTGTCGAAGATTCTTCACGGCCATAAAACGAAGGGGCAGTTCCGATAGGACCACTGGTACTTGTTTTAGTTCCTCCATAATAATGACGATCCTTAATACTGTCTGCATTATCGATAAATTCATAGTTCGGATCATCGGTTGTTGCTAATTTAACAGCAACACGTGGATCATAATGTCCTGTTTCATATACATTCGTATCACAAATAATCTGCTCATCTGCCAATTCATAAGGACAATATTCATTATCGTCAACTGAAATCTTTAATCCTGTTGCTTCATCATATTTAGGCACAGTTCCGGTAAATACCTGTACAGCATATTCGTGCTGGAAATAAGTACGTGATAAATTTTCTCGATATACACCCCAGAAATTGTTATATTGCGTATAAGCAGCATCTGCTCCTCCTCCTTCAATCGTTAATTCAGCATCGTCATCTGACGACTGGAATGATTTTCCTGCACATTCTATTAATTCATCGGCATAATCGGAAACAAAATTGGTTTTATTCGACAATGACGCTAAGTTTTTAACGATTACAGCATAAGCAAATTTTTTCCATTTGTCTTTATCTCCTCCATAAATATAATCGTTATCAGAGATGTTAGTCCCGTAATTTGTAGCATCATCCATTTCTAAATATTCAATGGCTTTATATGCCCACTCGCGAATTACAGGGTAAATATCTTCTTGATAATCATAATCGTGAGATAACAAACCGGAAACAAAAGCATCTTCAAGAATTAGCTCTCCATGGTATTTCGTTAATAGATCCCACGAATAAGCTTTTATGGCATAACCAATACCGGCAAGTGTCCAGTTTTCAGCTTCTACCGATTGATCAATCATATTTTCAAGGTTCATTCCTTGATTCCAGTAAACCATACGCCACATTTGCCCTCCGATATCACTTCCTGCATAATAATAATGGTTTGCAAATCGACCAAACGAACTAGAACTGGTTCCCATCATCTGGGTAAGTGGTCCTAACGCACGGATATCGTAATATATACAATAATAATTTGCTTCAATTCCTGCCAAATACAAATAGGCATCTACATAATCCGGCGCATCTACATTATTGTTGCAATCCAAATAATTGTCACAACTCACTGTTGTAAAAAGTAATGATGCAATCAGAACAATAAAAATTGATATTTTTTTCATAATACTTTCAATTTAATACTTTTCATGTTACTTAAATGATATACTTAACCCAAATGAGTAACCTCTTGGATTGGGGATACCAAAAAAATCGAAGCCCTCACCTCCGGTACCTCCGGCAGCTGCCGACATTGAGTTTCCTACAGCATCGACTCCTGAATAATTCGTCCATGTTAGCAAGTCGTTTCCTGCAACATATACATTTATTTTAGAGAAAATTGTTCTCGACAATAATTTTGATGGCAAATTATAAGATAAACGCAATTCGCGTAATCTTAGATAATTAATATTTTTCTCAATCCAATCTTCATCTCCTCCTCCATATATAGAGGAACCATAAGTATCGTATGTAACAGAAATATTGTTTATCGTCGGATTATCTGTATTTTCCAGTCCATCTTCCAGTACCCCGTCAAAGATAACCGGTCCACGTTCTCTCATTTTAACAGATTCCCAACTGGTTCCTCTTTTCATTCCGTAATATTTTGTTCCGTTTACAACAGTTGCTTTGTATCTGCCTGAGAACATTGCAGATAAGCGGAATCCTTTGTGCGAGAAAGAGGTCGTGATTCCATAACGCAACTTAGGCTCTCTATTTCCTAAAATACTTGACTCTGAATCAGTTGTAGGTAAACCTGTTTTTGGATTAATAAGAATCTGACCGGCATCGTTTCTACTATAAGCATGTCCGGTAATTGTAGTAACAGGACTACCAACCATAATACCATTACGTAGATAACCAATATTCCAGGTGTAAGCATTGTAATATTCGGTTACGTTTTCAGGTAAATAAGTAACTTCTGATGTTGTGTGCGAAGCATTAATGCCAACATTCCAACGCAATCCGTTTGACATTCTAAGAATGTCCGCATCAATATGGAATTCCCATCCTTGAGTTTTAAAAGAACCAACATTTAAGGTATTTAAAACGAATCCTGTAGCATAACTCAAACGGAAACCATCTACAATCTGATCATCACATTTTGTCCAGAAATAAGTAAAATCAGTATTGATTCTATCATCAAGGAAACGGCCTTCGAAACCAACTTCATAAGAAGTATTCATTTCGGGTTTTAAATTTTTATTTGGACCTGTATAACCATAACAATATCCACCTCCGGTTAATTCTGTTGTTTCAAGCTCCGGATCGATTGAGTTCGGACTTGCATCTTTACCAACCTGAGCATAAGTACCTCTTAATTTTAAATAGTTTACATATTTATTCTTTTTAAGTGGAGCAAGTTCTGTTACAACAAAAGAACCTTCAACTGCAGGATAGAAATAAGAACGATTATCAACAGGGAGTGTTGAGGACCAGTCGTTACGTGCCCTAAAAGTAACAAATGCCATATCGTTATACCCTAGCTCAAGTTGTCCGGAAACAGCTTGTATTCTACGTTTAGTCGTGCCTTGTGTAGATGTGATTGTACTTGCCTCACAGTTATTGATAGACATAAAATCAGTAACCATAAAATTGCTCCCATAAGTTGACAAACGCTTTCTTCCATTTTCAATCTGGTGATATCCAAATTGAGCTGAAATATTAAATTTATCTTTAATCGTGTTGTTGTAACCTGCCAGGATATTTAATGTAGGATCCGAAAAATTTGATTTCGACATATTATAACTTCCATCTCCATCGTTAGCGGCATGATAATACGGATGAGTTCCGGCGATATAAGTTGACATACCAACATCCCAGCCGTACTGGATACGTAAAAATGCATCTTTAATAGGGGTAATGGTAAAAGCCACGTTAGATATAAAACGATTGGTTTCATCTTCCAATTTATTTTTATTTAAGCCGAAAAGAGGGTTAAGTAAATCAGTATCGGTATAATAATCAGGATACCTCATGTGTTCTCCGTCTTCATTCATATAATTAGACATATCATCAACCAAAGGCCAAAGCATTGCACGGTACAAAGGTCCGGAAGTCCCTCGTAATGCCTTTGTATTACTGGTGTTTACAAACTGCAATGCTCCTTCAAATTTCATCCATTTACTTATTTCTGCTTTTCCGGCTATCGAAATGTTTGTTCTGTCGTAATCGGTTGTTTTAACAACCCCTTTACTGGTCATATATGAAATAGAGCCACGAATTGAGGCTTTTTCGGAACCTCCTTCTACCGAAACATTTTGTTTTGTACTAAATCCGGTCTGTAAAATAGCATCAATATTATCATATAACTTTGTGCCTTCTTCATATTCACCTCCATATCTGCTGGTATAATACCAGTTTGTGTTTCCATAAGCACCGTTAGCATATTTGGTTTGCATCTCGGGATAACCATAAGCTTTATCCCAACGGAACATATTGCTGTATGTTACCCTGCCTTTTCCGGCTCTCCCCTTTTTGGTGGTAATAATAATAGCACCATTCGAAGCATCGGAACCATAGAGCGCGGCAGCAGCAGCGCCTTTCAATACTGTCATAGATTCAATGTCTTCCGGATTGAAGTCATTTCCTCTGGAAGAAAAATCTAAAGAACGAACAGAATAATCACTACTAGCAAAACTACTTCCATTAAAGGTAGAATTGTTCATCGGAACACCATCCACAACATACAATGGTTGATTATTTCCAGAAATAGAAGTAATACTACGTAAAACAACAGTCGTAGAAGATCCGGGAGTTCCTCCACTAGAACTAACATTCATACCAGCCACACGCCCTTGGAGAGCCGTGACGAAATTGTCTCGTCCCGATTCAACAATATCAGTAGCTTTAATGCTCTGTACTGACGACCCGATGGAACGCGCAACACGTTTCATCCCGAATTCAGCGGTAACCATTACTTCGTCAATTGCCTGAACATTGGTTTCCAATAGAACATTAATCGTGTTCTGGTCTCCAATTGTAATTTTTTGAGGGGCATAACCAACAAAAGAGAATTGAAGAATTTGTCCTTCGGATGCTTCTAATTTGAATTTTCCTTCGATATCTGTTATCGTTCCTGTTGTTGTTCCCTGGATGATAACACTTACCCCGGGCAGGGTGCTTTGGTCTTCTTTATCAACGACCGTTCCTGTAATTGTTTTGTTTTGAGCGGATACTCCCGGAGGTATAGATACCATAAGAAGCATAAAGCTCATTAATGCAATAACTTTTTTCATAGACAACTTTTTTGTTTAATTTTTCATAAAAAATGATAATGAATAAGATTTAATAGTTTTTTTTGTTAATGAGTATTCAGTGCTGCCTAATTGACTTCCAGGATGTGAAAAATGCTTACATCTTCAGTCCTTTAACTCATCATAAAATACCTGTAAAATGTTTGTTCTAACATTCAGCTTGCCCAGTAGATTGCCTTTGCGTGTTTGATAAACACGGTTGCTTAGGAAGATGTAAACCAGGTTATAAGCGGGATCGGCCCAAACAAATGTTCCGGTAAAACCGAAATGCCCGAAACTTTCGGGAGAGGCACCCGGACAGGGATAACTGTCTGCCGGGGGAAGTTCATGGTTATTTAGTGCGGCTTTGTCGAAGCCCAGGCCGCGCCGGTTGTTGTTCTGAGGAAACTGGACGCGGGTAAATTCTTTCATTGTTTTTGTCGACAGGTATTGCTGCCCGCCATAAGTTCCCATTTGCAGATACATTTGCATGAGTTTAGCCAGATCGTTCGCATTGGCAAAGAGTCCGGCATTTCCGGAGATTCCCCCCATGACTGCGGCAGCTTCATCGTGTACCGTTCCCTGTATTTGCTGTTTGCGGTAATAGGCATCATATTCCGTTGGGATAATTCGATCTTTCGAAAACTTTTTTAAAGGGTTATAGGTGAGTTTGTAAGCTCCCAGAGGATGGTAATAGTTGGCTTCTAAAAATGCAGGAAACGATTCTCCTGAAAGGTCTTCTGTTATTTGAGGAATAAGCAAAAACGAAAGCCCGCTGTATTTGTATTTTCCCGGAGGGTTCAACTTCGAGAGGCGTATATCTTTGTAGATTTTCTTTTTGAATTTTTTGTTTAGAAAGAGTCCCGGGGCAACTTCCAACTGGTAATCTCCAGCCTGTTGAAATGAGTACCAGCGTTTTTGTAGCTTTCCGTCTTTGGCAGTTTCTCTCCAGTAGTTCAGATAAGGGATTAAGCCTGATTGATGAGCAAGTATTTCACGCCATCCTAAATTTTCTTTATTCGATTGGTGAAATAATCTCTTTTTCCAATCGTGCCAGTCGTTCGAGAATTTATCATCAATATTAATTTTTCCTTCATCGGTTAATTTTAAAATAGCGGCCAGTGCTCCTGATATTTTTGTGACTGAAGCCAGGTCGTAAAGATCGTCTTCCGAAACCGGGATGCTTTTGTCGTAGGTGTGGTAGCCATAGGTTTTATGGAAGATGATTTTCCCGTCTTTAGCTGCAAGTACGCTACAGCCGGGAGTTGCTTTTTGTTGTATGGCGTCGTTAACAATGGAATCAATTCGATGGTTCAGGCGTTTGCTGTTCATTCCTGCTTCTTCGGGAATAGTATATTTCAGGCGTATCGGCTGGTTGGTTTTTAATCCGTCGCCAATTTTATAGTAATTGTTTAAGCTAACGGGCAGTTTTCCGGATGCTTTAATGCCGCCGAATATAAGTTGTGCCGATAGTTCCTGTACTAACGGATCGTTTTGATAGGCCATGACAAGTCCGGAAGGAGGCGTGAAGTTTCTTACTTCGGCCAATGCATATGGACTGGAAAAGAAAACTTCTACCGATTTTCGGTCTGCAAGCCAGGTTAGTAAGTTCTCTGTCTCATCTGTTAAGCCATACGGACGCTTGGGCTTGATTTTTTGCATGTTGCCTACTTGCATTGAATGCCTGCGTTTGCTTTCATATAAATGAATTCCAGCAATAACAAGGTTGTATTTTTTTAGCTTTGTTTTTAGTGCTTTTAGTTCGTTGTCCGTAAAGTGTTCGGGTAGAAAGAAATTTTCGGTTTGTGTATACTTCGCCAGCATTTTTTGGAACGGCGTTTCTTGTGTTCTCCCTACAGCTAAACAGGCTACTCTTAAAGTGTCGAGTCTTTTTAATGGTAATAGTTTGTTTTGGTTTTCCAGCAAAGTAAGCGAAGCTTCTATTATTTTGCGTTTGGCCAGTTTTACTTGTGGATTATTCAGGTCTTGCAGTAGATTTTTTGATGAAACCGATTTGACGTGCTTCAATCCTGTTTGGTATTTTGCTATTAGAACTTTTTTGCACTTCCTGTTAATCTCCTCCCAGGTAAGCATTCCTTTTTCAAGGGCTTTTTTTATCCCGGCGATGGCCAGTTCTGCATCTTTGGGAAATTCAATAATATCATTCCCTGCCTTTAATGCCAGCGCCTCAATTTCTCCGGGTTTGCTGAACGACCGTGCTCCGGCCATGTTCATGGCATCGGTTATAACCAATCCCCGGTAGCCCCATTCGTTGCGCAAAATTCCGTTAATAATTTGGGGTGATAAGCTGGACGGTATCCCTTTGGTATCGTCTAATTGCGGAACATGCAGGTGAGCCGACATTACGCCGGCAATTCCTGCTTCGGTAAGTTTTTTGAATGGATACAATTCAACCTTGTTTAGCCTTTCCTTAGAATAAGGAACAAGCGGTAAGGTAAGGTGTGAATCGCTTTTTGTGTCGCCATGCCCTGGGAAATGTTTGGCAACCGCAATAATTCCGTTTTCCTGTAAGCCCTGCATATATGCAAGCCCGTATTCTGCAACTTTTTCGGGCGATTCGCCAAAGGAGCGCATGCCTATTATCGGGTTCAATGGCTGGGTATTAATGTCAATAACAGGGCCGAAATTTACTTGTACGCCCAGTCGTTTCATTTGGTAAGCCATTTCGGAGCTAACCTTTTTTATTAGTTCCGGATTGTCTGATGCGCCCAACATCATATTGTACGGAAATGAAACAACTCCTGGAAGCCGCATGCCAACGCCCCATTCAGCATCCATGGCAATCAATAACGGAGTTTGTGCCGAGGCCTGGTAGCTGTTAACTAACTTTACCTGGCGTTCCGGATCTCCTGAGAATAATATTACCCCTCCCAGGTTGTATTTTTTTATCAGTTCTGCTACTTTTATTTGGCCTGCAATGTTCTTGTTGGCAGCAGAGTTTACCCAAATCAACTGGGCAATTCGCTGATCGGGCGTAAGCGATTGAAAAACCGAATCAACCCATTGTTGTTGTTCCTGTGTTTCGGAAAGCGATTGGGCGTTGAGTTTGCTCCAAACTGCTGAGAATACGAGTAGTATGAGAATTATTTTTTTCACTTGGATATGTTTTATCAAAAATTTGTAAATAAAAATAAAGTGTGTTGTAGTTGTTTTCTGCTTGTCATTGTTGTAAAAACAATTTTGAAAACATTGACAACGCAAAGCGGACAACTTTTTTATTCTTTCCCCTGTTCATTATTTCTTTGTATATAATTGATTGACATCGTTTTTATATATTTAGCTATTCTCTGTATCACTTGTTTATCGAAGTCTTGTGTCTCATCTCTCAAAATCTAACGGTCTGTTGTTCTTATACTTTTATAAATATTTTTTTACGGTAGAGTATCCACGCAAGCAGCCAAAAGATACCTACATGAGTTAAGGCGAAGAGTAGCGAGCCATTCATCGGCCCGGCAGCCGGTTCAAAAACATGATAATAAAGCCATGAGTAGCCATTCGTAATTTTCCCTGCATCATTGGCGAAACGAATTATTCGGGTTAAGGTGATGGCCCATAATCCGGAAAGCGCGAAAATGAATAAGGGGTTCATCCCGAATACGACAAAAAACGAGGTCCATTTTTTGTACGACTTAATATCTATTATCCAAATTAGTATTCCCAGGATTACCGATGCCCATCCGGCAGCATAAAGCACGTACGAACTGCTCCATAATGATTTGTTGATGGGAAAGAATAGTCCCCAAATCAGTCCGACAATAATACCACATATTCCGGATGTCAGCAGGTGGCGGGGAATTTTTTGTTTTTCGGTTGTTTTAATTAAAGCACCTGTGAGATATCCGAATAAGGCTGTAACAATTGCCGGGATTGTGCTTAAAAGTCCTTCCGGATCAAAAGGAATACCATATCCGTGGTATAAATGTTTTTCGCCAAGAATAGATCGATCGAAAGGAATGGTTGCATTTTCTTTTAAACTAAAAGGATTGTCGCCTCCGAAATGGTACAGGATGCCCCAATACAATACCAATATGCCTGCTGCAATCCAGGGAAGTCGTTCTTTTTTTACAGACAGTACTATCAGGGAAGCAATTCCATAAACCACGGCAATGCGTTGTAGTACCCCCATTATTCGTAGCCTTGAAAAGTCTTTTGCCCATTGTGGAAACGAATTCAGGAAAAGGCCAATGGCAAAGATCAGTAAAGTTCTTTTGGTTAATCGTATTAATGAATCTTTATTTAATGTATTGCCGTATTTTGAAAAAGAAAAAAACATGGAAACCCCAACAACAAAAAGAAAAAATGGAAAAACCAAGTCCGTTGGAGTGCAGCCATTCCACTTAGCATGCCGTAGTGGAGCATAAATATGTGACCAACTTCCGGGATTGTTAACCGTAATCATTGCAACAATGGTCATGCCCCGTAGTACGTCAAGTGCCAAATATCGTTTTTGTCTTTCCATAAGAGCCTTTTTTAACCGTAATTTGTAGTAAGATAAAAAGTTAGTCAGGCTATATTTTTTTATAACCACTCTTCAAAGATAATGTTTTTTGTAATATGTATGACATATTTGTTCTGTTGTTTTTATTTTTAATCGAAAATTCATATTGATTTTTATTTTGCTTTACTTTGTTCAGAATGTTATTTTATTGTCTATTTTGTGATTTTATTATTTTCTTGATGTGCTTTTTTTTTGTCGAAAGGTCATTTTGTGCCATGTCATTTTTAAGCAGTTATATGTTGTATAAAATAAAATAGTAATATGTATTACAAGATTGGAGAATTATTTTTGATGCTGAAGTCTTATTTTTTGTTAGAAGGAGTTTAAAAATGGTTTGAGCATTTGAACGGGGCTGTTTCAAACAATTGTCGAACGATAATAAAATAATCTTAAACGAATGAAGTTATACATCGGAATTATGTCGGGAACAAGTATGGATGGTATTGATGCAGTACTTGTTTCTTTTGATGCAAAGCGAATTAATATAATAGGTGCATATACACAGGATTTCCCCGGGGCGTTAAAAGACGATTTGTTTCAGTTTTTAAATACCCGGCAGAGTACATTGCCGAAGTTGGGGGAGGTCGATCATCGTTTGGCGTTGTGTTATGCAGAGGCAGTGGCAGGCTTATTGAAGAAAACAGGCGTAAAAGCGGAAGAGATAGAAGCAATCGGGTGTCATGGGCAAACGGTTTTTCATGAGCCTTCGTCTCCTTTCCCGTTTACCATGCAATTAGGAGACGGGAATTTGCTGGCGGCAAAAACAGGCATTAAAACGGTTGCCGATTTTCGTCGTATGGACATGGCTTTTGGGGGCGAAGGAGCTCCTTTGGTGCCGGCTTTTCATCAGGATTTCTTTTTCTCCCGAAGCGAAAGAAGAGTTATCCTTAACCTGGGCGGAATTGCCAATCTTACCCTTCTTGCTGAGGATGAAGCGAAAGTACTTGGTTTTGATACCGGCCCTGCTAATTGCCTGATGGATAGTTGGATTTATCATGTGAAACATGAAAAGTTTGATAAGGATGGTAAGTGGGCAGCTTCAGGAACGGTAAGGGCTGAATTGCTGGACGAAATGTTGAGTGAACCTTATTTTGAACAGGCTGTCCCCAAAAGTACCGGCCGCGAATTGTTTAATCTGGAATGGTTAAATGAACGGACCCTCAAAATCGGGACGATGAGGGAGGAGGATGTACAGGCTACACTGCTGGAGTTAACAGCCTTTAGTGTTGCTAGGGCTATAAAACAATATGCCCCCGGAACAGATGCTGTTTATGTTTGTGGGGGAGGAGCATACAATTGTTACCTGCTGGAACGCCTGGCAGTTAACTTAAAAGGTGTAAAGGTGGCTACAACCGAAAAGTTGGGGGTTGCTCCACAGCAGGTGGAAGCCCTTGCTTTTGCCTGGCTGGCCATGCAACGGGTTAACAATCTGCCCGGAAACTTGCCATCGGTAACAGGGGCTACTCAAAAGGTGTTGTTGGGAGTAATTCATGAGCCGGGAGAAAGATATCGACCCAATATTGCAGGCAAAGTAAATACCATTAATCCGTATTTTTCGAAACAAGCAACAGCCCCAAAAACATAATTACCCCGTTTAACAGGAGAAGTTCGAAGCCAAATTTATAGCCCCAGAACCATGCTTCAGAATTTATGTTGATAACATAAGTCATTACCGGCGATAGTAAGCCAATAACTGGCACAAAACGGTCGCGTATATTGCGTTTGGTAAGTATCCCGAATGCAAATAAGCCAAGTAACGGCCCATAAGTATAACCGGCAACCCGGAAAACAGCAGAAACAACACTTTCGTTGTTGATAACGCGGAAGACTACAATTACTAAGAACATTAATAACGAAAAACTTATGTGTACCAACATGCGGGTTCTTTTGCTTTTTGCTGCTGTTGGATCCAGCTTGAGAAAATCGATGCAGAATGAAGTCGTTAGGGCTGTTAATGCCGAATCGGCACTGGAATAAGCTGCCGACAGGATTCCGAGAAGAAAAAGAGCCCCGGCCGCCGGCCCAAAATATTTAATGGCTAATAATGGGAATAAATCGTCGGAACGAGATGGCAGGTCAATGCCTTTTTGTGCGGCATAGTAATACAACATTACACCGAGTGAAAGGAAGAAAATATTGGCAATGATAAAGGCAAGGCTGAACCAGTAAATATTTTTTTGTGCTTCCTTTCGGTTTTTGCAGGTCAGGTTTTTTTGCATCATATTTTGGTCGAGCCCGTTCATGGTTAATACAATTCCTACCCCTGCCATAAATTGTTTGAAAAAGTTGGTTTTTGATTTCCAGTTCCAGTCAAAAATGCGACTAAACGGATGGTGGTCAATGGTCGTAACCATATCGCCAAAGTTCATGTTTAATTGCTTAAGAATCATCCAGATGGTAATGCCAATGGCTCCCAGGATAAAAAGCGTTTGTAACGAGTCGGTCCATACCACGGTTTTGATTCCCGCCCGATAGGTGTAAATCCAAATCAGAAATAAAGTGATTAAAACCGTTGCCCAGAAAGGAATGCCAAAGTCGTCGAAGAAGGCGATTTGCAAAACTCCTGCTGCCAGGTAAAGCCGGAACGATGCTCCTATTGTTTGCGAAACGAGGAAGAAGAAAGCCCCTGTTTTGTAGGAGCGAATCCCGAAACGCTGATCGAGATAAGTATAAATGGAAACTAAGTTTAGCCGGTAATATAAAGGAATAAGTACCAGTGCGATGACCCAATAACCGACAAAGTTGCCGAGTAAAAACTGGAGATAAGTCCAGGCCGAGTTGCCGACTTCCCCGGGAACCGAGATAAAAGTGACGCCCGAAATGGTGGATCCAATCATTCCAAAAGCAACCAAGTACCATGGCGAACGGCGGTTGCCGGTGAAAAAGGTCTCGCTGTCGGCATTACGCGATGTATACAACGATATTCCCAGCAACAGGGCAAAAAAGGCCAGGATGATTATAGCAATTAATAAGGTACTCATTTTTATTGTATTTTAGTTTTTCTTTTTTTTCAATGCAAAGTCTCGAAGACACAACGTTTTATTCATTCGCTTTGATTAACAGGTTGTTAGTTGCCATGATTTCTCCGTGCCGGGTTGCTGTCATACTGCCACTGCCAACTGCTACTTTCTTAATGGTTTTTTCCTGTGATGCACTGCTTCAATTTTCCATTTCCATTGGTCAAAATATAAGTTTCTGCCTTCCCATTCCACTTCTCCCCGCTGAAAATCATAAGGTTCACTTCGTGGATGTGTTTTGGGCGGATATAATGTTTGCGCGTAATCATCGTTAATAATCAGTCGAAAAGCATCAATACCGTGCATATAAAAGTTGCGTATTTTTACGTTGTCAGTTGGTTGTAGTTTATAAGATTGGTCAACCGGCACCCATCCAATTCCTTCGTAATAGATTTCGCCCCAGTCGTGTAGCCCTGCATGTCCTGGTTCAATAACAAAACCACTTTGCCATTTGGCCGGAATGCCTTGTGAACGTGCCAGGGTTATAAAAAGCAGGGTGTGCATCCCGCAATCGCCGTGACGGTTTGTAAGAACATATTCCGGTATATTAGGTATCGTGCCGTATTCCAGTGCACTAGCCCATGGAATTGAGTCGTTAATCCATCTGTATATGGCCTCTGCTTTTTTTAGCGGATTGGTTTCCTGCCCTACAATCTGTTTGCCCAATGCAATGATTTTCGGCGAAAAAACAATATGAGGAGGCCGTTCGCAGGTATTTTTGATATAAACGGAACTGGTGGTGTCGTACGGATGAATATCTCCTGGTTTTAGATTAAAGTATTGAGCCTTGGTTTGAATGGAAAATTGCACAGAGAATATTGTTGGTTTGTTTTTTATTGCGATTTTTTCCATATAAAATGTGCGTTGCTGGTAATCATTCGGGGCAAGAGTATAATGGAGTGGTTCTGATTTCAGCAAATGAAATCCGGTTTGCCTTAGGTTTCCTTCACGTGGAGAAGGAAGCCAGCATCGGATGATTTTTCCGGCAGGTACAACATTGGGCTTTACTGTTAGTGTATAAGCAATAAGCATGTTCTGGGGCAGAACAGCATTCCTATGTTCTGTACTTTGGGCTATTACCTCGGAGATATGTTTTAACCGGGAGGCTGTTCTCGGATTGGGATCTACATGGAAACCGGGGTGCTTCTTTTTGTTCGCATCAAAAGTAAGCAGACGTTGTAAATTAGGTACTGCATTGGCAAAATAACGTTTTTCCCCATCGATATAACGCATTTCCAGCTTTTTGCTTTTCTCCCATTGGATAATTTTTGGGTCGTTGGCTTTCGGAAAAATTTTCTGAAGTTGTTTTTTCATTTCCACCTCGCTTAACGAAAAATCGCGACGGATACCACGGATGAGTTGTTTTATCGAATCCAGTTCAAAATTGCTCCATTGCGTGTTTTTACACTTTTTTAGTGAATCAATTTGTTGTTCGATTAGGGCAAAGTTTCCTTTCTTGAGTAGCCGATCAAAGTTGTTGGCTGATTTTTTCGAAGAACAGGCCGACAGCAGGATTCCAAAAACAACTGCTATGAAATATGCATTTATCTTCATAATTTATTTGTATGACATGTTACAAATATATGCATTTGAATTCGAAAAAAGAAAAAATAAAAAGATAATCTATAGAAAGTTCTTTTTTAGAAATGCCTGGAAATTTTCTTTGTATTGTTCGCTTACCGGGATATAGACTTTTCCAAAGACAATACGGCTGCGGTCGATGGTTTCGATTCGGTCTAAGTTGACGATAAAAGAACGGTGTACGCGCATAAATTTTTCAGCAGGGAGTTTTGTTTCGAGTGATTTCAGGGAATTTAGCGATAGTATTGGTTTTTCGCGCGTTTGAGTATATACTTTTATGTAATCTTTTAGTCCTTCGATGTAAATAATATCGTTAAAGTTAATACGCCTGATTTTATATTCCGATTTCAGAAAAAGAAATTGTTGATTGGATTGTATTTCTTCTTTTTGTGCCGACTTTTCGTAGCCAATCAGCTTTTTGGCTTTTTCTGCTGCTTTTAAGAAATCATTGTAACCAAAGGGTTTTAGCAGGTAATCGGTTGCTTCGAGTTTAAATCCCTGTAAAGCATATTTTTCGTAGGCAGTAGTAAATACAATTTTGGGATGGTTTTTGAGCAATCCTGCAAATTCGATCCCATTTAGGTCGGGCATTTCAATATCGAGGAAGATAAGGTCGGCCGGGGTTTCGTTCAGAAATTCCATGGCATCAATCGGATTGTCGAACGTGCCGGTTAGTTGCAGGTACGGGGTCTTTTCAATATAACTGCTTATGAGTTGCAGGGCAAGTGGTTCGTCGTCTATGGCAATGGTATTAATCATGTTATTCTTATTTCGTTTGTAATCTGAAAATTTCGAAACATCCATAATTATTATCATTCATAATTTTTACAGTCGAAGAGTCAATATATTTTTCGGGAATTCGTTTTAAAATTCTATGTGAGATATTTTGATCGAACAGAAACTTCATACTGCTACCGGGTATATTTCGTTCTCTTTGTCGGTCGCATAGCTTAATGCCGCACGAATATCTGTTTCTGTCAGTTCTTCAAAATACGCTAATATATTCTGAACTGTCATTCCGTTGGCCAGCCAGCCAAGTATATCACTAACGGTAATTCTCATCCTCCTGATGCACGGTTTTCCATCACGCTTTCCAGGTTCAATTGTGATTATATTTTTGTAATCAATCATTTTTTCAAAATTTTTATAAAGATACAATTTTTTTATATATCTAAAGTGGGGGCTATTGTTCAGACTTACAGTGTAATAACAAGCGAAACCGAATATTTTTTTTCGTTCGATTCAATAGCCAGGAAATGGTTTTCGGGAAAAAGTAGCTCTAAGCGTTTTTTTACATTTTCGAGTCCTATTCCCGAATGGTTCTCATCATGTTTTTCCTTTTTGTCCGATGCCACACTATTTTCGCATTGAAAACTAATTTTGTTCTTATCGGTGGTCATCCGCACATTAATAAACGATTTTTCGCGATAGCTAATGCCGTGTTTAAATGCATTTTCGATAAACGAGATAAACAGCAAAGGCGGCACCAGCAGGTCGGTATCCTTTTCCGGAAGCTGAATGTTTATGTCTACCTTTTGTGAAACCCGAAGTTGCATCAGGGCAATATAATGGCGCATAAAATCAATTTCGTTAGAGAGTTTTGTTTGGCCATGTTCCGATTCGTAAAGAAGGTAACGCATTAATTTCGATAATTTTAGAATGGCGTCCTGTGCATCTTCTTTATTGATTTCAACCAGCGAATAAATATTGTTTAATGTATTGAAAAAGAAATGAGGACTTACCTGGTTTTTCAAAAAGGCAAGTTCTGAATTCAGCTTTTCTTTTTCCAGCTCTTTTCTTTCTTTTTCATCTTTACCTACCTTTTCTAAAAGTTTTAATCCGAGAGAAAAACCCAGAATTAAAATGGAAGTGGAAAAATAATTAACGATTCTGAATTGTTTAATAGGTGGTTTTAAAATATCCTGGTCTTTATCAATTTGCTGTATTAATTCCTTTATTTTTTGTTCTTTTTCAGCATCAATAAATACATGGTCGTTTATGTACCACATTACGGCACATACAAGAATAATAAGCCCTGTTGCAAGCAGGAAATATTGCAGCTTTCGCTTTTTTAAAAACAGTCGGGGAACGAGTAACATATAATTCAGGTAGAAAAGGATGCCGTAAATCGTGAGGTTGATGTAAATGGGGGGCACAAAATGCCTGTTGCCGTTTCCAAAAGTATAAACCAGGTAGTGCGGGATAATTACAATAACCGCCCATGCCAGTATATGCAGGGCAATGGGGAGATTTTTGTGCGATAAAAACGTTTTTTTCAGCTGTTGTTTTGTCATTTATATCTTTTATTCGTTTGAATTTGTTCGACAGTTGTTTGAAATAAAATCATTTGAACCTTCAAACCATCGTTAAACTTTTTCAAATGTAACAATTTTGAAAAAGAAGGTGTCTCAAAAGTCTTTGTGCAGTTTTGTATTCTCTCGGAGAAACGCTGTGTTGTAACGTTAAAATGGTGTAAAACAGAGTTACGCAGAGAGTAAACAAAGTTTCTCAAAGAGAAAAACTCCAATTTCTTATTCTTTTAGACTTTTGAGACCTCCTTATTTTACATTGTTTTTATTCATATCTCAAAGCATCAATCGGGTTTAGACCCGCTGCTTTTCGTGCCGGATACCATCCGAAAAATACTCCGATAATTGTACAAACCACAAACGAAAGTACTACCGAGGTTGGCATAATTGCAGTAGGCCATCCTGCTAACGACGAAACAATTTTTGTTGAAAACACGCCAATTAGGATGCCCAGTATTCCGCCAATAACACTTAACAGGATGGATTCAATCAGGAATTGGGTTAGTATGTCTCGTCCTTTGCCTCCGACTGACAGGCGAAGCCCTATTTCGCGGGTACGCTCGGTTACCGAAACGTACATGATGTTCATAATCCCGATACCACCGACAATTAGCGAAATTCCGGCAATGGCACCAAGCAGAACGGTCATCATATCACTAACCGACGAAAACGTTTCGACCATTTCGGATTGAGAACGAACCGTAAAATCGTCATCATCGTCATTTTTTATTTTATGAGATTTGCGTATTGCCTGGGTAATTTGGCTTATTGCCTGGTCGTTTTGTTCTTCCGAAGCAGCTGACGCGTAAATTTGTTGGACATAGGTTATGGCCAGGATACGTTTTTGTACAGTGGTGTATGGTGCAATAATCAGGTCGTCCTGGTCTTGTCCCATGCTGTTTTCTCCTTTTTCTTCAAGAACACCAATTATTTTAAGCGGAATATTTTTGAAACGGATGGTTTGCCCAATCGGGTTGGTGTCATCATCAAAAACATTTTCAACAATTGTTTGCCCGATAAGGCATACTTTGGCGTAGGTTTTTACTTCGGCGTCGGTGAAGTTTCTGCCTTTTTCAATTTCGTATTTACGTATGCTTAAGTAGGCGTTGCTAACTCCGTAAATGGTACTTGGCCAGTTGTTGTTGCCTTTTACTATTTGTCCGCTTGAATTTACCGATGGCGAAACAGCACTTACTGCCGAACAGTTGGCTTTTATGGCTTCAACATCGGTGAGTTTCATGGTTTGCATCTCGTCGCTACTCATTCGTACCCCGGGACGGTCGTCGCCGGGCATAACAAAAATCATATTGGTTCCCATTGACGACATTTGTTCGCGGATACTTTGTTTGGAGCCTTGCCCGATTGCCAGCATTACAATTACCGATGCAACACCGATAATAATGCCCAGCATGGTAAGAAATGCCCTGAATTTATTTCGTTTCAAAGCATTTACTGATATCTTAAATGTATTTGCGTAATTCATATTGGTAATTATAAGCCCCTCCCGAACTCCCCAAAGGGGAGGAGTTGGGTAGTAGGTATTTGTTATTTTATTTTATCTTCTCTGTTTTGCACTGTCTCAAGTTCCCCTCCTTTGGAGGGGGTAGGGGAGTCTTTTACACTACATCTTCACCAACCGGTAATTCTGCTAACATTTTTGTGGCGTTGAAACGGTCGGTAACTAATTCTTTTTTTACAACTCGTCCATCTTTAAAAACAATGTTACGTGTCATAAAGCGGGCAATGTCGCTTTCGTGAGTTACGAATATGATGGTTTTTCCCTCGTCGTTCAGGCGTTGGAATAATTCCATTATTGCGTACGAAGTACGGGTATCAAGGTTTCCTGTAGCCTCATCGGCAAGGATAACCCTGGGGTCGTTTACCAGCGATCGCGCAATGGCCACACGTTGTTGCTGTCCTCCCGACATCTGGTTGGGCATGTGGTGCAGACGGTCGGCTAACCCAACGGCTTCAAGTGCAGCTATAGCGCGTTCGCGGCGTTCTTTGGCTTTTATTTTACTGTTATAAAAAAGTGGTAGTTCAACGTTTTCAATGGCTGTTGTTCGAGGCAACAGATTGTACGATTGAAAAACAAAACCCAGTTTGCTGTTGCGCAGCTCTGCCAATTGGTTTTTGTTCATTGTAGCCATTCCAACACCATCAAGGATGTAACTCCCTGAAGTAGGTTGGTCGAGGCAGCCTAAGATATTCAGCATTGTTGATTTGCCCGAACCGCTGGTGCCCATGATGGCAACAAATTCACCTTCTTCAATATCAAGATTAATCCCTTTTAAAGCATGGACGGTGATTTCTCCAACATAGAAGTCTTTTTTCAGATCGTTTACTTTTATTATTTCTTTTCCCATGGTTTTTATTTTTTAGTTTGAAAAACGTGAGAATAAAGAAAATTCATTCTTTATCCTTCGCTTTTCCTAAGTCAGCCTTCTCTCATTTCTTTTTCCCTGGAGGTGTTGGCATAAACGGACTTTGTGAGGAGCCGGATGTTGCCTTTTTGGCTTTTATTGCTTTCATCGAAGTAATTACGGTCGTTCCTTTTTTCAGGTTGTTGGAAAGAAGCTCGTAGTTTATTTCATCGGTTTCGCCAACTTCAACGCTTACCGGATATATTTTTGTATTGGTTTTTACCCATACCTGTTTTTCGTTTTTCCCGGTTGGCATTGTAATCTGAATTTCGGGATGAAGTTCCTGATAAATCGCAAATGTTCCCGGATCCGGATTAAATTCTAATGCAAGATTGGGAACCACCAAAATACCTTTCTTTTCGGTTACATAGAAAGTAACATTCGCGGTCATTTGTGGCATTAATAGTTTATCGGGGTTGGGAGCAGTAATAATTACAGTGTAGGTAATTACCGATTCTTCTTCGTTGCCATTCAGGTAAATTGATTTAACGGTTCCGGCGAAAGTCTCATACGGAAATGCATCAACCGTGAATTCGACACGTTGCCCTACTTTTACTTGTCCTATATCAGCTTCGTCAACATCGGCTTCAATTTCCATTTGGGTTAAATCGTTGGCAATGGTAAACAGGGTAGGAGTTTCGTAGCTGGCTGCTACTGTTTCTCCTTCTTCAACATCTCGTTCTAAAACAATTCCGTCGATGGGCGAGTGGATATAAGCATATTGCAGGTTAGTTTTGTTGGTGTTGTAGGTAGCCTTTGCGGCACTTAAATTGGCTACCGCTGATTTGTAATCGTATTCCACCTTATCGAAATCGGCTTGTGCTATCAATTTCTTTTTTATCAGTCTTTGGTAACGCTCGTAAGTTGCTTTTTGGTAATTAACTTCGGCTTGTGTCTGGTCGAGGCTGGCCTTGCTTGATTCTAATTTTGATTTTAACGATTCGGTATCGAGCTGTGCCAGAAGCTGGCCTTTTTTTACCTGCGAGTTGTAGTCGGCATAAAGTTTTTCAATACGGCCTGACACCTGTGTTCCTACCTCAACGGTAGTAGTTGCTTCAAGAGTTCCGGTAGCCGTAACCGTGTTGCTGATGGTGGCTGTTTTTACCGTATCTGTTTCAATTGTAACATTCGATTGTTTGCCCGATAACAGTTTGTATACGGCAAATCCTCCGGCAATCAGTACAATTGCTACGATTATATATATGTTTTTTCTTTTCATGATGTATGTGTTTAAAATTTTAAAGTTTCTCCTTTGTAGTAATCCACTATTTTATTGCTGAATATTAAGTTATATTTTGCCTGTAATAAGTTGCTTTCGGCTTTTATTTTATCGGTTTTAATGCTTAAAAAATCGACCGAATTAATTAATCCTTCGTTGTATCTTTCTCGTGCAACTTCGTACGATTCGCTGGCCGAACTGTATTCTTCCAAATTGGCTTCATATTTTATTTTGGCAGAAGTAAGGTCGGCACAGGCCTGTTCTATTTCTTTCCGAAGGTTGTTTTTTACATTTAGTTCGTCGAGTTGGGCATCGGTAACTGATAGTTTTGCCTGGGCAACATTAATTTTTGCTTCCTTGTTTTGGAAAATTGGAATAGAAACGCTCATGCCTATTGTTGGCGTAAATTGGTTTTTTAGCTGAGAGCCGTAGGAGAACCCGCTAACCTGGTCTGACCATCCGGTATTTAGTCCTGCTGATAATGATACTACAGGGTAGTAGCCGGCTTTGGCAATGTCGATTCCGTATTTAGAGCTTTCAACACTCAGTGCAGCCTGCTTTATTTCTGCTTTTGTTCCGAGTGCCTGCAGGTACACTTCTTTTGCCTCGCTGGTTCCAACTTTCAGCAGTTGTTCGTTAATGTTCGGGTCAGTAATGTCGAAATTATTACTTACCGGGATTTCCATAAGCTGCATCAAGGTGATTTTGTTTGTATTTAAGGTACTTTGATAGTTGGCAAGCGTTGCTTTTTCCGATGCTAATTCCGATTTTATCTGCAAATAATCCGATTTCGAAATTACCCCGATGTCCATGCGTTCTTTGGCCAGTTTTAATTCTTCTTTTGTAGCTTTAATTTGTTGTGCGCTGTTTTTGATATTTTCTTTGGCGTACAAAATTTCGAGATAAGCATTGAGGATACTCAACTCAATATCTTCTTCCTGTGCCAGAGTATTGTATTGACTGCTTTTTAGATTAATCTCAGCCTGTTCAACCTGTTTTTTAAGTTTGAACCCGCTAAACAACGTCATACTGGAATTAACCGCAAAGCTGGTAGTGTTGGATTGCTCCCGATCAGCAAAACTGTTGTTTTCGCTAAGGGTTTCTTTGGCCCACGAAAATGTTGTGCTAGCTGTTCCGCTTACCGAAGGAAGCAGATTGGCTTTACTTTGGGCGAGGCTGTACTCGCTTTGGTGTTGCGCTACTACCGATTTTTGAATGGTAATGTTTTTTTCTTTTGCATAATTCATGCAATCCGATAAGCTCCACGTCGTTGTTTTTGTGGAGTCGTTTTGTGCGAACCCGGATATCGGGAAGATCGCAGCAATGAGAATGATGAGTATTTTTTGCATCTGTCTAAATTTTTGTGTAGCCCGTTTGTCGGGTGAGATAAAATAGCAGTTATGTTTGTATGTGCTTCAATTATTATCTCAGCCATGGGCTGTGGCAATAAAAACTGACATAAAAGTAGCGGGCATTCATTCAAAGGAACGAATGAAATAGACGTTTGGGGATTTTTTATCGATGGAAAAGGAATTTATTTTTTTTCATATTCACTCGGCGACATTCCAAAATGTTCTTTAAAACACTTTGTAAAATAAGATGGCGACGAGAATCCAACTTCGTAAGCGATTTCGGCAATGCTTTTGCCGCTTGTTTTTATCAGGGATAGTGACAATTTTAATTTTACTGAACGAACAAATTCACTTACCGACATCCCTGTCAGCATTTTGATTTTTCGGTATAAATGAACACGGGATAAGCCAATCATTCGGCTTAATTCTTCAACGGTTAGTTCTTCTTTTTTTAGGTGTTGCTCAACGATGTTTGATATTTTATTCAGAAATTTTTTGTCGAGGTGAGAGATTGCGGTGTCATCATCGGCAATCAATAACTGGCCTTTGTAGCGCTCGTGCATTTTTTTACGCAATTCAAGGAGCTTTTTGACTCTTATTTGCAGGTGCTTGCTGTTAAATGGTTTTGGAATATAGGAGTCGGCACCTTCTGCTAACCCTTCGAATTTTTGTTCCTGCGAGGCTTTTGCAGTAAGAATAATTATTGGGATGTGGCAGGTTTTTAAGTCATTTTTAAGCTGGTGAGTAAGCTCCAGCCCATCCATTTTCTGCATCATAATGTCGGTAATGATAAGATCCGGTTCTTCTTTACTGATTATTTCCAAAGCCTGCCTTCCGTTTTCGGCTTCAAGAATATGATAGGAATTTTTCAGGCTGTCTTTTATGTAAGAACGTACATCTTTTTCGTCTTCAACCAGTAGCAGGGTTTGTCCTTCCGGGGAATCAATTGTGGTACTGTTCTCTTCTAGTGTTAAAACCGGGTTGTAATGAATTTCGTCGCTGATATTTTTTTCGTGTTTGATGAGTTGTTGGTCATTCGCTTTTATCTTTTCTTCTGCATTTAAATGAGAATCACCTAATGGCAAAAATAGGGTAAAGGTAGTGCCTTTGCCTTCATGGCTTTCAACATTTATTTCGCCATGGTGCAGGTTAACGAGTTCTTTTGAGAGCGATAGCCCAAGTCCTGTGCCTTTAAAGTTTTGGGTGTTTTCAACTTGGTAAAAGCGATCGAAAATGTGGACAAGATGTTCCTTTGAAATACCTTTGCCACTATCCGAGATATCAATTTTAACAACTTCCTGCCAACTGTTTTTCACTTGTTTTTTCGTTTTATTTAATACAAAATTTATGGTTCCTTTTTCAGGAGTAAATTTAAAGGCATTTGAAAGTAAGTTGAAAATTATTTTATCCAGTTTGTCCCAGTCGAACCAAACCATAATTTTTTCTTCCGGTGAACTCAGCTGAAACTGAATTTGTTTATGAGTTGCCATGCTGGTAAAGCTTTGCTGTATTTCCTGTGCAAACCAAACAATATTATAATGCCCGGCATGTAGTTTCATTTTAGAGTTTTCGATTTTTCTGAAATCCATTAATTGGTTAATCATTCTTAGCATTCGCAACGAATTCCGGTGCATCATATAAATTTGTTGTCGAAATTTTTCAGGCATTTCATTGGATTGTACCAGGCTTTCGAGAGGGCCGATGATGAGGGTTAATGGTGTGCGGAATTCATGAGAAATGTTTGTGAAAAAGCGGAGTTTTGTTTGTGTTGCCTCTTCCAGCTTTTGCGAAACTTCAATAATTTGATCTCTTTGCTGGTTTATTTCCTGATTTTGTTTTTCTAATTTTTCGTTTGCCAGTTGTTTGTTTTTATATGCCCTGAAGGCTAAAATTACAAGAACAACAATTGCTCCCAGTAAAAAGAGAACAACGATTAACAGGAGCCGTTGGTTTTTAAACCGGGCAATTTGCTTTTCAAGTATCTTTTTTTGTGCTTCTATTTTGCCTTGCAAATCATCAACCGACTCGTATTGGAGTTTTAATATTTTGGCATTATTCCGGTCTATTGCAACGGTTTCAAGTATATTGTTTCGTTTAAATGGTTTCTTGTACAATATGTTGTATGCCAGTTGGATTGCCTCTTCTCCTCCAGTCTGGTACAGGAATGTTGCATCAATTTTCCCGTCAATAACATCTTGTATTCCTCCATCATTTCCCAGTAATCCATCGATGCCCAGAATAAATTTTTTGTTCATATTATTTTCTGCAATAACTTCGTGTGCCGCTCTTGCAATCCTGTCGTTGTGCGCATAAACAAGGTCGAAATCTTTTTTCTTTTTCAGAAATTTTCTCATTGCTATTTTACTGTCGCTATAGTTCCATTTGCCTGACATTGATTCAACGAGCTTTATATTCGGGTATTGCGAAATAATATTCATAAATCCTTTTTGTCTTCCAATTGCAGGAGATGAGCCTTGCAGTCCGGTAATTTCAATGATTTTTCCCTTGCCTTTTAACAGTTTTACGGCATATTTCCCTGCCTCTTTCCCTATCCTGAAATTATCGGAGCCAATATAAGCGGTATAAGCTTCCGACGATATTTTCCGGTCGATAACAATAACAGGAATTCCTGAATTGAAAACCTTTTCAACAATTGGTGTAATGGGGATCGACTCATTTGGCGATACAATTAATAAGTCAATTCCTTCTTTGAGGAAATCCTGGATGTCTTTTATTTGTTGCTCGTTATTGTCGTTGGCGTCTTTTATTGTCATTTCAAACTGGGGATAAAAGGCCAGTTCGATCATCATTTCGCGTTGCATGGTTCTGCGCCATGTATCCCCTGTTGTACATTGCGAAAATCCTATTTTATATTTTTCTTTTGAAAAAAGGTTTAAGGAAATAAATAGAAAAAGGAATAGGGTTATTAGTTTTTTAGACATGATTTTTTTACTGGTTAGAATGTGATGGTGAAAGTAGTAAAATTCAGGTGATCAGAGTAAGTTGTAAAAGAGAAATTTTGAAAGATTTTGTTTTGGTTTGCGTTAACGTGTAACATCGTTGATAGTCATGCAACATAGTTATAAATACATCGTGTTTTAGCTGATAACGTAACATAATTTTAAGTTTCTGTAACATTTCTGAATGCCAGAAAAGTGTTGCTCCCGTACTTTTGGGAAAAGTTTTAATCAATAATACTAATCGAATGAAAACACAGAATGTATTTGTTGTTGCATTAATAATTGCGTTGGGCGGATTTCTTTTTGGTTACGACATTGCCATGATGTCGGGAACTACATCTCAATTAGAAACATTATATCATTTAAATAGCTTTTGGCTTGGCTTTACGGTAGCAGTTGCGATTATCGGCACAATAGTCGGGACAATAATAATAGGTAAGCCAGCCGAGAAATTCGGACGACGTAAATCATTAATCGTATTGTCCGGGTTGTTTGCCCTCTCTACTATAGGAAGTACTTTTTCCATTAATTGGGAGATGTTGCTAATCTGCCGGTTTATAACAGGCGTATTGTTAGGATGTATATCGGTGGTAACACCTATGTTTATTGCCGAAATATCTCCGGCTCAAAAACGCGGACGACTGGTTTTGTTGAACCAGTTTTTTGTAGTAACGGCTATTTTTTTGGCATTTGCCATAAATTATCTTCTTGCAAACGTAATTGCAAGTAACTCCTGGCGTTGGATGATTGGTGTTGAGGCGATACCGGCAACCCTTTTCTTTTTCTTGTTAAACCTGGTGCCGGAAAGTCCGCGATGGCTGATAAACCACGGACGCAACAACGATGCGTTAGCTGTTTTTCAGCGTATAAAGGCAGAGAATCCCGAAGAAGAGGTTCGGATTGTAAAAGCATCTGTTGAACAGGAAGAAGCCCTGGGGCATGGAAAATTATTTGTAAAAGAAAATCGTTTCCCTGTTTTTATTGCCATTGCCATTGCGGCTTTTAACCAGCTGGCGGGTATCAATGCCATTATGATTTATGCCCCGCGGGTTTTTGAAATGGCCGGATTTGGCACCAACGCCTCTTTGTTGCAATCCATTTCAGTAGGGGCAACCAATCTGATTTTTACTTTTGTCGCTTTATTCCTAATCGATAAATATGGCCGGCGCACACTTTTAATGGCCGGATCTGTGGGGATGGTATTTTTTCTTGGCATGTTATCAAAAGCATTTTTTATTGAGGATTATTCCGATTTAGGCGGATATGGTGTAATGATTTACCTTATGGGATTCATTGCTTTTTTTGCTTTCTCGCAGGGAGCTGTGCTTTGGGTAGTAATTTCCGAGATTTTTCCGAATAAGGTACGTTCGAAAGGCCAGGCTCTTGGCAGTTTTACCCACTGGATTTTTGCGGCTGCCTTGATTTGGGGATTCCCGGTTCTTAATAACACCGTTGGTGGTGGCATTTCTTTTGGCTTTTTTGCATTAATGATGGTTTTACACTTCTTTTTTGCCTGGAAAGTACTTCCCGAAACCAAGGGAAAATCGCTGGAAGAAATTCAGCAGGAAATGAAACGAGCATAAATTTTAGCATTTTAAAATACACTCACAGCTTGTCCCGAAATTCCGGGAAAAATGATCGATTTATAGATGTTTGACATCAATATAATCAAGTGAAAAAACGTAACAAATAAAATATAAACAGATGGAGATTAAAAATAAAGAAATCTTATGCATTGGCGAAGTGCTTTGGGATCGTTTGCCTTCCGGGGCAAAACCAGGAGGTGCTCCAATGAATGTGGCGCTTCATATGAATGCTTTTGGTTTAGATGTTGCCATTGCCAGTAGTATTGGGAATGACAAGGCTGGAAAAGAGTTGAAAGATTTTCTTGAAAATTCAGGGATGGACACAAAATACATTCAGACTGATAAACATTTGCCCACCAGCGAAGTTCTTGTGCATTTAGATGAGAATAACAATGCCACTTACGAAATATGCGAGCCGGTGGCATGGGATAACCTCAAACTTACAGATGAGTTGATGAAAAAGGCAGAAAAATCAGGAATGCTCATCTACGGAACATTGGCCTCCCGCAACATTTCTTCGCGCGAAACCATTACCGGTTTATTGGATTACGATGGGCTAAAACTGATGGATGTGAATTTTAGGAAACCTTATGATAGACAGGAGGTTGTGGAAACACTCCTTCGGAAAACCGATATCGTAAAAATGAATGACGATGAGCTGGTCATTTTCGAACAATGGTATAATAAACATAAATACGATGAGAAAAGCCTGGTGAAATGGTTTGCTTCAAATTATAATATAAAAATGGTTTGTATAACCAAAGGTGAAGACGGGGCTTTATTGTATTGCAATGGCGAATTTTACGAACATGCTGGTTTTAAGGTAAATGCAGTAGATACTGTTGGCGCCGGCGATGCCTTTCTTGCAGGATTGATTGCTTCTTTTTTAAAAGGAAAAACACCGGAAGAAGCACTCGCTTTTGCATGTGCTACAGGTGCTTTCGTGGCATCAAAGGCCGGGGCCACTCCCAAATATAATTTAGAGGAAATTGATGCGATTTTAGCGGGCTACTCGAAATAAATGAAACAAACTATAATATCAATTTAAGGTTCACTCGAAGTTTTTATTGGTAGAATACAGTATCTAATCAAATTTAATTTATGATGAAACAATGCAAATTTAAATGGACAACAACAAAAGGAATAATGGTTATTCTTTTTTGTTTGTTTTCAACAATTTCGTTCGCACAACAGACCCCTGTTTCAGGGAAAGTAACGGACTCGAAAGGGGAAACGCTGCCCGGTGTGACTATTGTTGAGAAAGGAACGCCGAACGGGACTATAACCAGTGTTGATGGTACTTATACCATTACGGTTTCGGCAAAAGCAACGCTTGTTTTCAGTTTTGTGGGGATGAAAACAAAGGAAAAAGCTGTAAATGGAGAGGAGACCATTGATGTGCAATTACTGGAAGAAAACGTTGGGCTGGAACAGGTGGTTGTAACGGGCTATCAAACACAACGCAAGGCCGACCTTACCGGTGCTGTTAGTGTTGTTGAAGTGGGCGAACTGCAGGAAATGCCCAACAATAATATCTCTCAATCTTTGCAAGGACGTGTTGCCGGTGTTACAATCAGTACCGACGGGTCGCCCAGCGGAAGTAATACCACTATCAGGATTCGGGGGATTGGGACATTGAATGATAACGACCCGCTTTATGTTATCGACGGAGTGCCAACAAAAGCCGGGATGCATGAATTAAACCCGAATGATATTGAGTCGATACAGGTTTTGAAAGATGCCTCGTCGGCTTCTATTTATGGTTCACGTGCGGCGAATGGTGTAATTGTGGTTACTACCAAAAAGGCAAAAAAAGGACAACTAAAGGTTAATCTCAATTTGCGAAACAGCATTTCCTGGTATTCTACCAAAATGGATGTGCTGGATACCAAACAATATGGCGAAGCTTTTTTCCGGGCAAAAGTTAATGACGGTCTGGATCCCAATAGCAATTCTATTCGTTATACTTTTGATTGGAACGAAGACTACTCCAATCCTGTTTTAAACCAAATATTGATTCCTGAATACTTAGATGATGACAAAACATTAAAACCTGCCGATACAGACTGGTTTGATGAAATATCACATCTCGGTTATTATCAAACCTATGATCTTTCCATCCAAAATGGAACAGAGCGCGGAAGTTCAATGTTGTCGTTAGGATATACCGATAACGACGGAATAATTAAAACAACAAATTTTAAACGCTATTCGGTACGTTTAAATACAGACTATAACCTTTTCGACAAAGCTTTGGTAATTGGCGAAAATCTTTCAATAAATAAAACCCGCGAGATTCAGGATCCGGGAGTTTTGAATTTGGCACTTCAGGCTTTGCCAATAATTCCTGTACATACGGTTGACGGAGATGGATGGGGCGGCCCTGTTGGTGGAATGAATGACCGGCAAAATCCGGTACGCCTGTTAGAGGATAACAAACAAAACCATTACGATTATTTGAGAATACTCGGCAACCTTTATGCCACTTTAAATATTACCAAGAATCTGAATTTCAGAACGAATTTTGGGGTTGATTACGGAAGCTACTATAAAAGAGATATGCAGTTGACCTACCAATCGGGGTACCTGAGTAATGAAACAAACAGTGTGGAGTGTGTACAAACCTATTCTAAAAAATTTGTATGGAGTAATACCTTAAATTATAAATTCACAAAAAACAAACACGATCTAAATGTTCTGGCCGGAACCGAAATGTTTCGAGAAAAAGAAGAGTCATTCTCTGCTTATGGTGAAGAATTTGACAGTGAGGACAAGAACTATATGTATCTTGATGCTACTACCGGAACACAAACGGTTGGGGGATATGGTTCTGAATATAAATTGTTATCATTTTTCGGGAAAGCAAATTATGTTTACAACGAAAAATATTTAGCATCGGTAACGCTTCGTTATGATGGCTCTTCCCGGTTTGGAAAGAATAACAGGTATGGTACCTTCCCCGCATTCTCTTTGGGCTGGAGGTTGAGCAATGAAAATTTTATAAAAGATAATTTAAAATCGCTTTCAAATCTTAAATTGCGTTTCGGCTGGGGACAAACAGGAAACCAGGAGATTGATAATAATGCAACAAAAACCATTTATGTAACTAATTATTCAGGAGTTAATCCAACCTGGACTATGTACGATGGAACTGCTTATGATATTACTGGAGCAAATTCAGGAACATTGGCATCAGGTTACCAAATGACCCAACGTGGAAATGATGATTTGAAATGGGAAACAACAACTCAATCGAATATCGGCCTTGACTTCGGATTTCTTGATCAAAAAATATATGGTTCGGCAGAATACTACATAAAAAAGACCAAAGATATTTTAATTTGCCCGTCGTACATTGCTGTAATTGGCGAAGGTGGAAGCCACTGGGTAAATGGTGCCAGTATGCAAAACAAGGGAGTTGAGATACTCATGGGTGTACGTGGAAATATTATTTCCGGATTGAAATTCGATATTTCAGGAAATATTTCAGGATATAGAAACAAAGTAACCAAATTACCGGAAGAGGTGATTGATAGTTATGGCGGCGATGGACAGGGGGATAATATCCTTGGACGTCCGATTAACTCTGCTTACGGATATGTTGCTGATGGTATCTTCAAAACACAATCGGATTTAGACAACCATGCCGATCAAACCGGAAAAGGCTTGGGACGTATTCGGTACAGGGATCTGGACAATAGCGGGACAATAACAACGGCTGATAAAACGTGGATTAAAAATCCACACCCTGATTTTATTTACGGGCTGAATATGAACTTCAGTTACAAGAATTTTGACCTGTCCTTGTTCTTTCAGGGAGTTGGAAAAGTTGACGTGGAAAATGTACAGAAATACAGTACTGATTTTTGGTCGGTTAGTGAAACCGGTTCAAATAAAGGAACGCGCTTGTTAAATGCCTGGTCTGCTTCTAATCCCGATTCTGATATTCCTGCATTAACTAGTATCAATTCGAATGACGAAGGGCGTTTTTCTACTTACTTTATTGAAGATGGAGCCTACCTGAAACTGCGAAACGCACAAATAGGCTATACACTCCCTCGGGCTATTGCTGAAAAACTTAAAATATCGAATTTTAGGATTTATGTAAGTGGACAAAACCTTTTTACAATTAAAAGCAAAAGCTTTACGGGAGTTGATCCTGAAAGTACGGAATATGGTTACCCGATTCCAACAATGCTTACAACCGGTGTTAATGTTTCTTTTTAATCTGCTAAAACGATAATCGAATGAAACGACCATGAATTTTAACATTTTAAAATACACTCACAAAATGATTAGTCCCGATGTACATATGGACATCGGGAGTTACATCTTATACCCAATAAATAAACAATTTTAATAAGATGAAACAGCCCATGGCTGAGATGATAACTGAGACACATACGTGCATGACTGATATTTTATCTCACCCAACAAACGGGCTTCATAAAAATATAAACAGATGAAAAAAATAATATATTTATTAATCGCAATCTCTTTTTTTACAGCATCCTGCGACAACAGTCTGGATGTGGAATCCAAAGGGGTATTAAGTGAAGACCAGGTTTCAGATGATCCGGACGGACTTTTAATTTCTGCTTATGCCAGTCTTGGTAACGATCATTATAATATTCCGTTTAGCCTGTGGCCTTATGGCAGTGTAAGATCCGACGACGCTTACAAAGGAGGAAGGGATGAAAGTGATATAACCGATTTCTATTTGTTGGAAACCTTTACCAATGTAACCACTGAGTTTGATGAGGTCGATGGGCTATGGTATTATTTATATGTTGGTATATCAAGAGCGAATGCCGCATTAAAGGTAATTAACGAGCAAAGTGAAAGTGCTTATCCGAAGAAAACAATAAGGCAGGCAGAGGCTCGGTTCCTTCGTGGATATTGGTACTTTATGCTGAAAACGCTTTTTAAATATGTTCCCTACATTGATGAAAACCTTGATGTAAACGATTATGAGAAAGTATCAAACCGGCAATATACAAATGATGAGTTATGGGATTTGATTGCTGCTGATTTTCGCTTTGCGGTTAATAACCTGCCCGAAAGTCAGAGCGATGTTGGCAGGGCTAATAAATATGCAGCCGCAGCCTATCTGGCAAAAACAAGATTGTACCAGGCTTACGAACAGGATGAAGAAAATAATATTACGGAAATCAATGACGATAAGCTCAAACAAGTTGTGGAATTATGCGATACGGTTATCTCTTCTACCTATAGCTTAGAGTCGGATTTTGCTTATAATTTTATGCCGGGAGACTACGAGAATGGTCTCGAATCGATTTTTGCCGTACAATATTCACAGGACGACGGTACTGATTACGGACGTCTGAACTTTGGCGATGTTCTGGCAACTCCGCAGGGAATAGGATGTTGCGATTTTCATAAACCAAGTCAAAATCTGGTAAATGCTTATCGAACAGGAACCGACGGATTGCCTCTGTTTGATACTTACAACGATGCTGATGTTGATTTGGATAATAATACGGTTGATCCTCGATTAGACCATACGGTTTGTATTCCCGGACATCCCTACAAATATGAAACATCTGTTATCTACGAGGACGATTGGAACAGGACTCCTGATGTTTACGGATACTATGCTTCTGCAAAAGAAAATGTTCCGAAAGATTGTGATTGCCTGATTCAGGTCGGGCCTTTTTATGGAAACTCCAAAAACCGGATTCTTATTCGTTATTCCGATGTATTATTATGGAAAGCCGAGGCACTGATTGAACTCGGGCGACAAAACGAGGCTTTGAGTCTGATTAACCAGGTGCGGGAACGAGCATCAAATAGTACTGCATTGTTGAAAATGGAAGACGGTACTTATGAATCAAATTATAAAATAGCAACTTACCAGGACGGTGTAAATTGTTCCTGGACTCAGGATTATGCCCGCCAGGCACTTCGTTGGGAACGCCGCCTTGAATTTGCTATGGAAGGCTCTCGATTTTTCGATTTGGTACGATGGGGAACTGCGGAATCCGTGCTAAACAGCTATTTCAAATCGGAACAAAATAAAAGGGCATATCTTCAAATTGCTCATTTTACAAAAAACAGGGATGAATATTTGCCCATCCCTTATAACCAGATGAATTATGCAGGAGGTGTTTACACCCAAAATACTGGATATTAATTTAACAACTAAGCAACTATGAAAAAGATATTTATAATCGCAATCTTGGCACTCTTCTGTCTCTTTTCCTGTTCGGATGATGAAAACGCATCGCTTGAACTTACTGGAAGTGTTAAAATAGAATCGTTTACAATAAATGGTACGGTGGCAACAATTGATGATGACGAAAATACAATTGAAATAAGTTTACCGTCATCTACTGATTTAACAAACCTTAGTCCTGAAATTTCTTTGCCGGAAGGGGCAACAGTATCGCCGGCAAGTGGAGCAGCTGTAGATTTGTCATCCAAACAAACTTATCGGGTTATCAATGGCAATTTGTATAATGATTATACTGTTTCAGCATCTCTTATTGTGGGGCAAATTTTGAGCTTTGCAATTGGAGATTATAAGGGAACGATTAATCAAACCAATAAAACGATTACGGTTAAATACCCGGCATCGGAAGCGGTAACTGCATTAACCCCAACATTAACCGTAACCGACGGGGCTACCGTAAGCCCGGAAAGTGGAGCCGCTGTTGATTTTACCAATCCGGTAACCTATACGGTATCGTATCTTGGCGAAGATTTTGAATATACGATAACAGTTGTGCCAACTAATTTCCAGACAATAGCTTTTTTAGGGACAGCAGAAACTGCTTCGCAGATTGACAACGACGATGAGAAGGCTGCTTATAACTGGTTTACGGATAATTTTGTAGACACTAAGTACATCTCATTTGCTGATATACAGGAAGGAAATGTTAGTTTTAGTGATTTTGCTGTTATTTGGTGGCATTATGATAATGATGCAAGTGATTTGCCGGATATAGCAACAAATGCTGACGTTATTAGTGCCTTTGAAAACTATTATGCAAATGGAGGATCTTTATTCTTGTCGTCATGGGCAGTGCAATATGTTGCTTCTATCGGAGTTGCCAAAGATGGAAAAGTGGCTAATAATATGTGGAATCAAAATAATTCGGGTACATCAAGTGAAGACTGGGGACTTTATGTAGGAGACCAGGTTACTCATGCTATTTATAAAGGGCTTGATTTGTCCGGCGACAACAGCGATATTGTATATTTACTGAGTTCCGGATGTAGCGTTAAAGCTCACGATGCTATCTGGAACTTCGACTGGGGCGATTACGGGAACAATATAGCCGGATGGGCAAGTGCAAGTGGTGCTACAAATCTGGCAAACTTCCAATGGGCCGATAACCTGACTTCAAGAGCTGTGATGTGGGAATACCCGTCAACGGAAGGTTCCGGAGCAACAATTTGTATTGGAACAGAAAGTTACGACTGGTATGTTGAAGATGGTACAAACTCATACAGTAGTAATATGGAAAAATTAACCTCCAATATTCTGGATTATATTTCAAATCAATAAAAAAAGATAAAAGGTTGTTACTGAAATTATTTTGAGAAATTGATGTAACAACCTTTTGGTACTAAATGTTTGTTGTTATAAAGCGAGCATAATTCTAAAATATTCAATAATCGAAAATTAAAGATTGTACAAATGAAATTTAAACAACTCCTTTTGATTTTATCTGTTTCTATCGGTTTTATTCAATGCAAAGACGATAATTCCGATACGGAGAACACGGATGATGCGTGCTATTTTGTGCAGGATATAAATAAGACTTACAGCACTTATTATAAACCCGAAGATTCGTGGCTGGGAGATCCAATGCCGTATTTTGAAAACAATACTTTCTATATTTTTTATCTGAACGACGCAAGAGATGGTGCAACAACCTATCATCCCTGGCATCTTGCAACTACTACTGATTTTGTAACTTATACCGATAAAGGCGAGATGATTCCCTGTGGAACATCTTCGGAACAGGATGGCGCATTAGGTACCGGTTCTGTTTTTAAATATAACAATGTGTATTATGCTTTTTATACCGGGCATAATGAGAGTCTGGATCCCGATGAGAAAATACTGTTAGCTACATCAACCGATTTAATAGATTGGAAGAAGGATACTGGTTTTGAATTGCGTGCATCCGATGGATGTGATCGGGATAATTTCAGAGACCCTTATGTATACCAGGATGCTTCCGGAGATTTTAAAATGCTGATAAGCTCTCGTGCCGATTTTGGCGACGATTGGAATGGTGCTATTCTTGAATATACCTCGGAGAATTTAACCGACTGGTCTTTCGAATCAATATTTTATAAAGTTGAAGACGATTTTATGGCAGAGTGTCCGGATGTATTTATCGAAGGAGACTATCAATATTTAGTTTATTCGGGATATGATGACCGGTTGGTACATTACCGATATCGAAAAAACGGGGATACAGAATGGATAATTCCAGCAAACGAAACATTAGATGGAATAGCATATTATGCTGCCAAAACAGCATCCAACGGGCAGGAACGGTATCTGATGGGATGGTGTCCAACCCGTGATGATAACGATGATTATAGCGATTTTAGCTGGGCCGGCTCGCTAATTGTTCATCGGCTTATCTCAAATGACGATGGAAGCCTGGCTGTAGCAGTTCCTCAAAGTATAAGTAAAAGTGTCGCTGATTCTATCGATTTAAATTGTTTCTCTGAAAATAATGTTGAAAACGATGCAAATACCTTTACCTTAGATGCAACAACCGAAGAAGCATATGCTGTTTTTGAACGAGAAATTGGTACTTATAAAATAACTACAACCATTACTCCTGCTGCTTCTACCTGTTTGGGCTTTGCGTTTGGAGCCTGTGGCGAACGAGATGAAACATTTAAACTTATTTTTGATTTGACAAAGAAAGAATTAAGGCTTGATGATGTTACTTCCGATAGCTCGGAGAACATTACTTCGGTTTCGTTACCTGTTGCTGAAAATAACCGTTATGATGTGAGCATTGTTATTGAAAATTCAATTTGTGTAGCTTATGTAAACGATGAAACAGTTCTTACCAATCGTATTTATAAGATGAATAATAATCCTTGGTCTGTATTTGCCGAAAACGGTAAAGTTATTTTTTCTGATTTAAAGTTATATCGCTAATATTTTTTACCCCTGCAAGCTGGCAATACAAAAAATTGTAGGCAGATGAGATATATTCTTGTAAAAATAGTATTTGTGTGTCTTTTGGGAGTGTGTTTCTCTTGTAATAATAAGCCCGGAGATAATACCGGGAATTTTCAGCGTATTCATTTTTCTCCGGCGGGAAAAGCAATAAAAGAGCTTTGTGCATGGGTTGCAGAAAAAGATACGTTTCATCTTTTTTCTGAAATCAAACAGCCGGAAGATGATGCCCGAAAGCAATTCCTGCATATCATTAGTGCAGATATGCTGCATTGGAAAACACGTGGTATTTGTAGTTTTGAAACAGAACCCAATACCATTGTTCATACAATCAGTGTGGTTGAGAAACGGAGTGCTGAAAGTCCGATGAAGGCATTGTTGCTTGTTGAAAAAAACGACAGTACTTATTTTGTGCTAGGGAATAGTACAGACAGCGGGCAGCATTGGATTCCGGAAAAAACGGCGGTGAATTTTCCCGACAAACTCTATTCCGTTTATCAACCGGTGCTTGTGTACGATGTAAATAACCAGGATTGGGTTATGTGTATTACACTTCCCTCTGAGGTGCGGTTTTACACTTCGTCCGATTTAGTGAGTTGGACACAAGCCCCCTCTTTTGTTACCAATAATAAAAGAAACAGTCCGAACTATTGGCATAAAGCCATGCTTGTTCCTTTTACAAAACAGGGGAAGTGGGCATTGCTGATAGAACAGAACCAAATCGATACAAATCAACCTGCTAACCCGGTTTATTTTGTCGGAAATTTTGGAGCAGCCGGATTCGTTGCCTCTTCTGATAAATCACATTGGTTGGATTATGGGACATCAATGCAAAGCATGATTTCGCTTTCTTCTCAGTCTCAAGTGCCTGTTATGTTAGGTGTAGTTGATAATGGAAAAGGAAAAAACAGGCTCACTTCTCCCAGAACTATAAATATTGAATCGTTTTTTGATAATGAGTTATTGGCATTTAATCACACCGAATCCGTTGATGCCGTTTTTAAAGAAAATAGTAAGATTGGAACACAAGATATTAAAGGACGCTTTGTTATAACAGATCATATTTCACAGAATGAAACTCCACTTGAAATTTTGTTGGAATTCAGAACCGACGATATGACGAGAATCTCTTTCCCTTCGCCTTTTGGTGTGAATATTGAAACGAAAAAATACGAACAGGCAAGTATTGGATATGATGTTTTTAAACGTTGGTATTTTGTTAATTGTCAGAAGCCTGGTTCTCAAAAGATTTTAAAACAGCTAATGCCGTGTTATCATAATTCTCCTGTGTTGAAAATGCGCCTGATAATTGATAATGGTTTAGTCGAGCTATTCACCGGAGGCGGAAAATTGGTAATGACCCAACAACTCCCATTGTCGGCACCTGTATGCCGGATTTCAGTTTTTGCCAATAATGGAATTATCCGCCTAAATAAAGCAATAATACTTAGTGTTAATACGAATGACCGATAAATTATAGATTAAATGAAACAGCCCACGGAGGAGATAATAACAGAAACTTTCGCGAGCATGACTGATTGCTTATCTCAACCAGGAAACGGGCTCTAAAAAATTTTAGACCAATGAAACTTATTACTTTAAAATTAGCAGCGATTATGTGGATAGCTGTACTATTGGGATGTACCAATAGCCCGAAAAAAGAAACAATACAAAATTATTACAAAGAAGAGTATCGTCCGCAGTTTCACTTTTCTCCAGCGGAAAACTGGATGAACGACCCGAATGGAATGTTTTTTTACGAAGGCGAATATCATTTGTTTTATCAGTATTATCCCGATTCAACGGTTTGGGGACCCATGCACTGGGGACATGCAGTAAGTACTGATATGGTACACTGGACGCATCTTCCTGTAGCATTAGCACCCGATGAGCATGGATACATTTATTCGGGCAGTGCTGTTGTTGATTGGAAAAATACTTCGGGTTTAGGGAAAAATGACCAACCGCCATTGATTGCTATCTTTACCTATCATGATCCCGTAAAAGAGCGGGAAGGTAAAATTAATTTTGAATCACAGGGATTGGCCTATAGCAATGATAAAGGCCGTACATGGACGAAATACGGAAACCCGGTACTTGGAAATCCGGGAATAAGAGATTTTCGCGATCCAAAAGTTATATGGTATGAAGCTGCTGGAAAATGGATTATGACTCTAGCTGTAAAAGATCATGTTGCTTTTTATTCTTCTTCAAATTTAATCGATTGGAAAAAAGAAAGTGAATTCGGCAAAGGTGTTGGCGCACATGGAGGTATCTGGGAATGCCCTGATTTGTTCCCGCTTGAAGATAAAGAAACAGGAACAAAAAAATGGATTCTTTCGGTAAGTATAAATCCAGGAGGCCCTAATGGAGGATCTGCAACCCAGTATTTTGTGGGCGATTTTAACGGAAATACTTTTTCAACACCCCAATCTCAGGAAAGATGGATGGATTACGGCCGTGATAATTATGCCGGGGTTACCTGGAGCGATATGCCAAAACAGGATGGACGAAGAGTAGTTCTGGGATGGATGAGTAACTGGAGTTATGCAGAGTTAGTCCCTACGGAAAAATGGCGTAGTGCAACAACAATCCCCCGGGAGTTAGTTCTGAAAAATACGGATAACGGATATCTCGTTACTTCGGTGCCGATAGCTGAACTTAAAAAGATCAGGAAGGAAAAAATTGAACTGCCATCGCAGGTTGTATCCGGAAATGTACCGCTCAATTTATCTGAAGTATCTCCTATGCAAGCCGAAATGGCCTTTAATTTTCAATTAAAAAGGAATTCGCAATTCGGTATTCCCGAAGAATTTGGACTTGTTTTTAGCAACGATGAAGAAGAGGAATTCAGGATTGGTTATTCAATTTCCGAAAAGTATTTTTTTACAGATCGAACACATGGAGGGAAAAGCTCATTTTTTGAAAGATTTGCAGGAAAATCAGTCGCGGCATACGATATGGACGATAAAATGCAAATTCGCGTATTTGCAGATAAAGCATCAGTCGAAGTTTTTGTTGATGGAGGAAAACTGGTATTTACTGACATTGTATTTCCTACAACTCCTTATGATAAAGTAACCCTGTTTTCACACAATGGAAGTATTAAATTGAATGAATCAGTAGTATGGAGTTTAAGTTCTGTTTGGTAGTTTAATGTCCCGGGAAAGTTTGTATTGGCAGAAATCTTATATCTTTGGAAACTGGTAAAAAAAATAAAGATGAGCCACACTACAGCACTAAAGATATACGATACGCCCGAAAAAGTTTATACGGCTATTGCCGACTGTATTTTGGATATTACAGCGGAATCCGAGTCTGAATTTTTTGATATTGCACTTTCCGGGGGCAATTCACCCAAAGGTTTATTCAAAAAACTGGGAGAGAAATACAAAACGTCAATCCCCTGGCAACGCATTCGGTTTTGGTGGGGAGACGAACGTTGTGTGCCTCCTGCCGATGAGGAGAGTAACTACAAAATGACTGTAGAACATTTGTTCCGGTATGTTGATATCCCGGAGCAAAATGTTTATCGTATACGGGGTGAAGAAGAGCCGGGAAAAGAGGCAAGACGCTATGCACGAAAGCTAGAAGAATTGTTGCCTTCCGCTGAAGGATTTCCTGTTTTTGACCTTATTATTCTTGGTTTGGGAGACGATGGGCATACGGCATCCATTTTCCCCGGACATTTGGATTTATTTGAGAAAACAGTGCATTGTGCCGTAGCAGAACATCCTGTTACAGGGCAGAAACGAGTTACCCTTACCGGAGGCGTGTTAAACAGTGCCAAACAAGTGTTCTTTTTGGTAACGGGGAAAAATAAAGCAGAACGGGTTTTTGAAATTCAGCACAATAAAAAAGAGGCTGAGCTGCTGCCTGCTTTTTATGTCGCTCCACAAAACGGGAGTTTAACCTGGTTTTTAGATGCCAAAGCCGCTGCTTTAATCTCGTAGTACGGTTGGACTTTTTTTCACACAAAAACACAAAGATTTGTTTGTTAGCTGCAAGTTGAGTGCAGTGAGCCTGTATCTGGTTTCTTTCTGCCCACTGCGGTTTTTTCCTTTTTTTTCCGCAACTTTCCACTAAGCTTTGTCGAAGTGCCGAAAATGGTTATTGAGCTTTTGGAAATACTACCTCCTGCGATTTTTTTCTTACCCCATTTTGCTAATTCTCTCCAGCTTGGACATATCCAGCAGTCTTATTTTCCTGCCGTCAATTGCAATAACTTTTTCGCTTACAAATGCCGATAGTGTGCGGATGGCATTCGAAGTAGTCATATTGGAAAGATTAGCAATATCTTCACGCGACAGGTAAGCTTTTAAGGTTGTTTCGTCGTTTTCGTATCCGTATTTCTCTTTTAGCAGTATTAACGATTCGGCCAAGCGTCCGCGGATATGTTTTTGGGTAAGTGTAACGGTACGTGAATTGGAGAATCCGAGTTCTTTACATAATTTGCGAATAATACGATAAGAGAAATCGCTGTTTTTTAGAGCCCTGTTAAAAATGAAATCGGGACTTACAATGCAAATACACGATTCTTCGAGTGTAACTGCCGAACTAATATGATTTTCATCTCCGAGTAAGGCTCTGTAGCCGATTAGCCCAAGTGGTTTTGTCATTCGTACAATCTGTTCCCTTCCTCCAACTCCTTCCTTAAAAATTTTCACCTTGCCGTTTAACAAAACTTTAACCCCTACAGGTTTATCGCCTTCTTTAAAGATATATTCGTTCTTTTTATATCGTGACAAAGAAAGATGATGCTGTAGCTCTTCTTTTTCTTCCTGAGTTAGTAGATAAAATATCGACTTTGGGTTATCAATTATGTCGTTTATTCCAAAATCTGTTTCTAACATATTGTCAACTGCATGTTTTACAGCATCAAAGCTATAAAAAAAAGTGAAAAATAAATGTTTTTTAACATTAATTTTACCATAATGTACAAACAATATGTTGGATTTCTGATCGGATAATGTAGTTATAAGGTTGTGTAACGTGCTACTAACGGCATTTTTCGTCCGAAGCCAAATGCTTTTGAACTTACCCGTAAAATTGGAGCTGTCTGGAAGCGTTTGTACTCGTTGCAGTTTACCATACGGATTACCCGGTTAACCGTTGCTTTTTCAAAGCCAAGGTCGACAATTTCCTGTGGCGATTTGTTCAACTCTATGTAATTGAATAACATCCGGTCGAGGTCTTTATAGTCGGGAAGCGAGTCTGTATCTTTTTGATCCGGTCGTAATTCGGCCGACGGTGGTTTTACAATGGTATGTTCCGGGATAACTTTTTTGTCTTTATTCATAAAACGTGAAAGTTTATATACATCCATCTTATACACATCGCCCAATACCGCAATTCCGCCGTTTAAATCGCCATATAGCGTTCCGTAACCAACGGCACATTCACTTTTGTTGGTGGTGTTTAACAAAATGTGTCCAAATTTGTTGGAGATAGCCATCAGTAAAGTTCCTCGGGCACGTGCCTGTATGTTTTCTTCGGTAACATCGGGAGTGGTGCCTTCGAAAAGAGGCGAGAGGCCTTTCTCAAACGCGTCAACAGTATGCCGGATATTAACAATCTCGTATTCAATGCCCAGATTCTCGGCCAGTATACGTGCGTCATCCACACTGTGTTGCGATGAGTATTTGGAAGGCAGCAGTAAAACCCTTACATTTTCTTTTCCCAAGGCTTTTACCGCGAGCACAACAGTTACGGCCGAATCAATCCCGCCCGACAGTCCCAGTACTGCCTTTTTGAACCCGGTTTTGGCAAAATAGTCGCGGATACCCAGTACCAGTGCATCATGTATTTTTTCGATGTAATCAAATTCAGGTTGTAGTGCTTTTTTTTCTGTAGCCTTTGTGTCTATAATTAATGCATCTTCTTCAAAATATTTCAGTTCTTTTATAATTTCTCCATCAGAATTAATGAAAAGAGAACCGCCGTCGAAAATCAGTTCTGCATGAGCCCCTATTTGATTACAGTAAAAAATAGGCAGCTTATATTTTCGGGATTTTGTAATTAATATATCTTGTCTCCAGGTTTCCTGGTTGTACGAAAAGGGCGATGCTGAAATGTTAATTATAAAATCGGGATTTAGCTTAGCCAGTTCTTCCAGCGGAGAAATGGCATACATCTTATCTTTTGCAAATTCGTTGGCTGTTGGTTGTTCGTCCCACAAATCTTCGCAAATAGTGATTGCAATGCGTTCTCCTTTGTATTCAATAATCCTGAATTCGGTATTGGGTTCAAAATGGCGGTATTCGTCAAAAATATCGTAGGTTGGCAGAAGGGTCTTATTGATAATGGTTTGAATTTTCTTTTCGGCCAAAAAGAAAGCGGAATTGAATAGTTTTTTTCCACGTTCGTTTGCATTAATACGGGGACATCCGACAATGGCAGCAATTCCGTGGCAGCTTTCGGCTATTTTTTTTATGGTTACTTCTGCCTTTTCAATAAACTCTTTTTTCTCCAGCAAATCGTTGGGGTAGTAACCGGTTACTGCAAGTTCGGAGAATACAGCCAGGTCTACTCCTCTGGCTTTTGCCTCGTTTATCCCGCAAATAATTTTGGCTGAATTTCCTTCAAAATCGCCAATCGTATAATTTAATTGTATAAGTTCTATTTTCATGTTTTGTATATTGGAAACTATGCTGTTCGTATATTTTGAGATTTATTGCAATTGCTGCCATTGAATCTTTTTCTTCTCCTCTTCCAATGTCTGGCATTTTTATGCCTTTGCAGCTATTTTTTCCTTCAGTCTCTTCATCAAAAATCAATAAATCTAATCATCTATTTTGCAAATCTCTGTTTTTTCGTTCAAATTCGCAATATAATCAGTAAACAATACGTATTGATATAAATTTCTTTAAAATGAAGCGTTCAAAAATAATTTTTTTATTGTTTGTAGTATTGGTTTTTGCAGCGTGCAAACGTAATCCTTTAAAAGTAGATATTTCCGGAATTAACAAAGAGGTTGAGGTGGTTCGTTTTGGCAATCAGATGTTTGATGGACTGCGGAATAAAGATACCATGAAAGTTATGACGGAGTTGAACAATAAATATCCCGATTTTTTCAACCTGTTTACTTCCCGGATAATCAGGGTAGGAGGGGCGGACAGTGAACAGTTTCCCGGATTGATGAAGACGTTCCTTTCTGACACGGCAAGGGTGGTAAATGTAAAGTCCCGTGTAGATGAGGAATTTAAAAATTTTGTAAGTTTAGAGGAACAGCTGAAAAAAGCGTTTAAATATTACAGTTATCATTTCCCGGACACAAAATTACCAACGATCTATACCTATATTTCAGGTTTTAATTATTCGATAGTTACTGCTGATGGTATTATTGGGATTAGCCTCGACAAATACCTGGGGCGCGATTATGCGTTTTACAAACAATTAAGCACTACGCCGCATTACAAAACGCTGAATATGTACAAAGATAGAATTCTTCCTGACGTAGCTTATGCCTGGGGCGAAAAAGAATTTGAGGGGAATGTTGCAGAAGGTAATTTGCTTGCCAACATTATTCAGAAAGGGAAAATTATGTATTTTGTAGATGCAATGTTGCCTGATATGCAGGATTCGGTAAAGATTGGTTACACTTCCAAACAATTGCAGTGGTGTAACCAAAACGAACCGGCTATGTGGACTTATCTGATTGAACACAAAATGTTGTACACCAACAAACGTATGAACATTGTGCGTTATACAAGAGATGCACCTACAACTACCGGTTTTCCGCTTGGAGCTCCGGGAAGAACCGGCGTTTGGATTGGCTGGCAGATTGTCCGGCAATACATGAAAAAGCATCCAGAGGTAACTTTGCCCGAACTGATGAAAGAGCCAGACTATCAAATGATTCTGAGCCAATCGGAATATTCTCCGGAATAGAGAGAAGAGAAAATTGACAAATATGGGAGAAAGTTGAAGCTCGAAAGGGAGGGGAAAGTCGCAGTTGGCAAGGAAAATGAAAGTTGCAATGGCAGCAGATGCGTAGATTTTTCAGGAACCAAACTGCCGTAAAAGCGACAGAAAAAACAGCAATTCAATCTTTTTTTAAAAAGAACACTTCCTTTCTTCATTTTTATCTTGATTTTATTTTCTTTGTTTATTAATAATTTCGAAAAAATAAACAGGATGGGATTTCAGCAAAACATAACAAATCAGAAAGATAAAATAAGTCAACTTGTAGAGCCGGAAGAATTGGCACTTGGTGAAATCATTTACAATAGCGGGGAATGCCAGATACTCTCACAATCGAGGAATTGTTTCGATTTGATTGTTTATGATTCGTCGTTAAGGACACCGGTTGAATTTTCAATTATTTTAGAGGATAATGGCAACATTTTCCCTGAAACAGGCTCTGATTTTAATGGCTGGAATCGTTATTCTTATGCCTGTTTGTTGCAGGTCGAAAACGAGTTGCAACTGTTTGACCCGAAAACGCATGATGAACATAAAAAATATACCCGAAAAGGAATGATAAAACGGGTAATTGCCGAACGCAGGCAAAAGGCTGAAAAAGCTGAGTATCATATAAAATGGGCCGATAATATTTACGGAGATCATATACTGACCAACGAACGAGGTATAAAATACCGTATTTTTTTGCGCGATTTTAAGAACGAAATAGGATATAGCGACAGTGCTGATTCACAGAAAAATAAACTGGGAACCACCAAGCACATTATGTATGCCTTTGCCCGGTTGAAAGAAAATAAGCCGTTATGTGCCCGGATGCGCAAAACATTTCCTTTTGTTGAGGTGTATTGCAATCCTTTGAATGATTATAAAGTAAGCTGGTTCTGTCCCAATGAATTGTCGGTGCAGGAAAAATTGCTGATTTCAAAATATTTTAAAAACCGCGATGCGATTGACGGTAACGAATTACTGGAATTTCTCAGCTTTTTCAATGAAGCAGAAAACGTTTCTTCGATTAAAATACGCCCAGAAGTAAGACAAAAAGTAGAGGCGGCTTACGAACAGAAAATGTTGATGGATATTGCGGCTGATACTACACCCGATTATTGCGATATAAATGCCGAATTATATCCCTACCAGAAAGAAGGAATTAATTTTTGCTTGTTTAAAAAGTATGCCATTATTGCTGACGAAATGGGGCTTGGAAAAACACTACAGGCTATTTCTATTGCAATACTGAAAAAGAAGTATTTCGGGTTTAAACGCACCCTTGTTGTTTGTCCTGCATCGTTGAAAGAACAATGGAAAAAGGAAATTGAAAAATTCAGTAACGAGAAGGCTGTTGTTATACAGGGGCTGCCCGATGACCGGGCGAAACTTTACCGGGATTCAGAAGCATTTTTTATGCTTGTGAATTATGAAACCGTATTGCGCGACCATTTGCCTATGAACAAGGCCGGCATTGATTTTATGATTCTGGATGAGGCGCAAAAAGTGAAAAATTTTGAAACCAAAACAGCATCGGCCGTAAAACGCATACAAACCCGGCATACTTTGGTAATCACCGGAACCCCGATTGAAAATAAATTGATTGATATTTATTCGATTGTACATATCCTTGATCCTTATTTTTTTGGCCCACTTTGGGAATTTTCTTATCAACACTGTCTTTTCGATCCGGAAAAAACAAATAAAATTAACGGGTATTATGATTTACAAAAGTTAAATAAAAAACTAAGTAGAATATTGATCCGGAGGGAAAAACGGAATGTATTAGAGCAACTTCCCAATGTGCAGCAAATCAATGTCCCGATTGAACTCTCGCCATTGCAGTCCGAATTTCATGCTTCGTATGCGAACGGTATTGCCCGGATTATCAGCAAGAAATTTCTGACCCCTTATGACATGAACAGGTTGCAAATGTTGCTGACTAACATGCGTATGGTGTGCGATTCAACTTATCTGGTAGATGATGAAACCAACGAGTCGCCCAAATTAGCAGAGCTTGAAAATATTTTGTTGGAACAACTTGACCTTAAGCACTCGAAACGAAAAGTAATTATCTTCTCTGAATGGCTGAAAGTACACAAGCTAATCGGTCGTTTTTTACGTGAAAACAATATAGGCTTTACGGAATTGAACGGAAAAATTCCAGTGAAATCCAGAGGCGAATTGATTCGGAAGTTTGAGACCAGCGAACATTGCAATGTATTCCTTTCTACCGAAGCTGGTGGGGCAGGACTTAATCTACAGGTGGCCGATACCTTAATTAATTTTGAACTGCCATGGAATCCAGCTAAAAAGAACCAGCGTATTGGTCGCATCGACCGTTTGGGACAAAAAAGCAATAAACTAACCATTTTTAACCTGATAACTCGTAACTCTATTGAGCAACAAATTGCTGCAGGATTGCTGGTAAAACAAAGCCTGTTTGACGGAGTGCTTGGGACTGAGGCGCATACTAATTTTGTCGATTTTTCTTCGAAAGGGCGTTCGCAGTTTATCCAACAGCTTGAAGCGTTTATTGCTCCCGAAGAAGAAGCATCGGTTGATTTCGATAGAATTCAGGATATAGAAGAAAAGAACAGCGAAGAGCAACCGGAATGCATCCCGAATGAAGTTGATTTTTCCGGCGATAATGAGGAAATAACAGAACAACCGCAGCAAAATACTGCTCCGGCGACAGAGTCTGTTGCTCCTAAAGCTGAAGAAATAGAACAGGTGATGAACAATGGCATGCAGTTCCTGGCCGGGCTGTTTAAAATGAGTACAGGAAAAGATATTGGCCTCGAAAATCAGAAAATTGAAGTCGACAAAGAAACCGGTGAAGTTACGATGAAGTTCAAATTGCCCGTTTGGTAAGTGTAAGTCTCTCCAATTGTTTCTTGAAGTGATCCTGAAGCGAAGTTTTGAAATCAGAAGGGTAATGTCGATAATAAACGAAGGAGGCAGGGGACTGAGCGATGTCAAAGTCAGTGAACCTAAGCAGCATTGAGAGATCGTCGATTGGTATCATGCGAATTGTGTTAAATTCGGTTCTGGTATCAAGTAAAACAAGGACTGATACAATGTTCTTCTGATGAGTATTACCTTTTGCCTCTTTTCCAAAAACATAGTTTTTCTTGCATTTTTTTGTGTCTATGGATTTTCGGCGTATTCTCCCGAAGTATTTCAATCAACTTTGGTGGATGCGCCGAAGAAGTTTGTGCTCTCATTCTATCATCCGGAGTAATGCTTATTTGGCTATTTTCGAAAAGACACAAAAAGTAAGATTTTTTTGAGAGGACATTTGTGCGGGATTGCCCCAAATCCGTCATTCGGGATAACGGACTACATTGGAAAAACGCTAAGGTTTTTGGAATTTATTCTTTTGTGTATCCAGAGTTGCCACTAAATACTGAACGTCTTATTTTTGCGTTATCATACAAGGTTTGAAAAAAACACTTACATTTATATCTCGAAACAGATAAGGTCATGAAGCAAACAAGGTTAATTGTAATTTCTTTATTGATTGTAATTTTAAGTTCGTGTGGGGCGGCACGTTATGGCAAAGAGGCTACGCTTTCTAAAAATATCGGAGAATATTATAAGGCCATTGAACAGTACAAAAAAGCCCGCAGGAAAGAGAAAAAAAGGGAAAAACGAGTGCAGTACTCGTATAATATTGCCGAGTGTTACCGGATCATTGGACAGTACGAGTATGCCGCTCAAAATTACAAATTTGCAATACGATTAGGGTATCCTGATAATGTTGCCTTGTTGCATTATGCCGACATGTTGCGGATTACTCAAAAATATGAGAAGGCAACCGAAACTTATCGGGCTTATCTTGATTCGGTACCGGGCGATCAGAGGGCTCTTGACGGTTTGGAGTCTATGCGTAAAACTCAGGAATGGGTCGCGAATCCCACGCGTCATGTTATCAATCCGATAAAAGAATTGAATTCAAGGGAAAGCGATTTTTCCCCGGTTTTTGTCGGTCGGCGTGATAATGAGATTATTTTTACCTCATCAAGAAAAGCGGCTACCGGAAAAAAGTACAGCATGATAACCGGGCAAAAATATACCGATCTTTTTCGGGCTACCTTTGGAGTGCAGCGTCAAAAATGGCTGGAACCCAATCTTCTTGATGAAGATTTGTCGATTAATACTGGCGATGAGGAAGGGGCTGCCACCCTGTCGTCAAGCGGAGAGCAAATGATTTTTACCCGTTGTAGTTATAGTAAATCACAGCCTATGGGAAGCGAATTGTATACCACTTCTCAATCCCGGGGGTCGTGGTCGGAGCCCGAAAAACTTAATATTTGGAGCGATAGTACTATTGTCGCTCACCCGGCTTTGAGTCCTGATGGGGCAACGCTGTATTTTGTGTCAGATAAAGCCGGAGGGCAGGGAGGAAAGGATATATGGATGGCGACGAAAATGGGCGGCGGTTTTGGACAGCCGGTTAACCTTGGGCCGGTAATTAATACGCCCGGTGATGAGATGTTTCCCTTTGTGCGGGATAATGGCGAGTTGTATTTTGCCTCTAACGGACATATCGGGATGGGGGGATTCGATCTTTTTGTGGCGAAAAAAAATGAGGAAGGTGAATGGACGGTTGAAAATATGGGATCGCCAATGAATTCGCCGTCAGACGATTTCGGAATTGCCTTTGTTAAAGGCGAGAATAAGGGAATGTTTTCATCGAACCGGAAAGGTTCGCGTGGCGATGATATTTATTCTTTTGTGGTACCTCCTAAAATTTACCAGCTGGAAGTTGGGGTATTTGACAAGAATAAAAAAACGCGTCTTGGAGGGGCCACAATGCGTGTAATTGCAACAGATGGCACAAATCTGAAGACGCGTGCACGAAACGGACGGTACAAAATGAAACTAAAATCCGAAACCGAGTATGTGCTGGCGGCATACAAAGACGGCTATTTGCGTGATAAAGTGGCCGTAAATACTTTGGGGCTGAAAGAAAGTAAGGATTTCAGATTTAATATGTATCTTACGCCTATTGACGCACCTATTAAAATTGATAACATTAATTATGCCTTTGGCCGCTGGGAATTGCAGGAAGAGTCTAAAACAGCACTGGATACTTTGGTGCAGGTTTTGTGTTTTAATCCCACAATTACCATCGAGTTAATGTCGCATACCGACCATGTTGGAGGCACACATTTTAATTCGGAGCTTTCTCAAAAACGCGCACAGAGCGTGGTCGATTATCTTGTAGAAAAGGGAATTAATCCGAAGCGACTGGTGGCAAAAGGATATGGCGAAACCTGGCCTAAAACCGTTACCAAAAAGATTGCTCAAAAATATGATTTTCTGAAAAAGGGCGATGAGCTGACCCGGGGCTTTATCAGTACCTTAACTCCGGATCAACAGGAAATAGCTAAAGCCATTAACCGCCGTACCGAATTCAGGGTGTTATCAACCGATTTTATTGAGAAATACGATGCAGAACCGGAACGATGAATTTCTGAAATAGCAGGCACAAAAAAAACACATTGTATTCAATGTGTTTTTTTTGTGCCCGGTAAAGGACTCGAACATGGCTTGACAATCAGAGTGATAAATAATGTGGTACTACAAAGGTAGTACTTTTTGTTATTTATCGTGTTATTTTATCTTTTTCGGAAATATGATATAAAACATTATTCTACTCTCTTTAATGCCATTTCTATTTTACCGTCCATGACACTCTTATTATTGACATATAATTCGCATTCAAAACCCAACGATTCATAAAATGGAATTAGCCAATCGAATTCATACGAATCGACAGAAGACAAATCACCGTGAATAATTTCAATTTGATTTTTTTTCGCCTTTTGGATAGTGAATTCCAACAGTGCTCTTGCGTATCCTCTTCTTTGAGTATAAGATCCGATATCCACAATCTTTAATTTTTCGTATCTATTGAGTAAGATTTTACTATCAATATTGTGCTCCCCATTTAATCCACATAAATAATAGGTTTTTTTTATTGCTCCTTTGTCTTGTTTACTAAAAAAAATCAGTACTATTTCGCCTTTTTTTGTATAGGATATTTCAAAAATGCAATCCTCATAATGTTTTAAGATAGATTCCAATCGATTACGTTGTTCAACGAGCCTTTTAATTTCTTTAATATTGTCGTTATTCTCTTCTGCTTTATTCCTGTATCTTTTTAAAAGGTTATCATAGTTGTCTTCTAAAGATTTAATATCCGCTCTTACGATAAATAAGAATAACGGTTTTATACAATATACATATATTATTTATTCTATTCATGCCGGTAAATTTTGTTTTTTATGAGTATTATATTTTTAATTTTCCTAAACTACAAAATAGTCCCATAAATAAAAAAAGCCCGCCACCTTCCGGTAACGAGCTAAACCAATAAACCCAATAAAAAAAATAACAAATTACTGTATTGTAATATATAAGTTGCTTGTGTTTTATGCGGCTATCTTTGACTGATTGACATAATTTTGATAATAATATTCGATTAATGTGCCAGCTTCTGCCCACGTTATCTTAGACCCTCCGTCTGAATCTTTAGCCAGGGTATATAACACTTCCTGCGCCAACCCAGTGCAAAACTTCTGCCACTGTTCGTCAGTTATACCTTCCCCTATTTTTTGAAAGATAAGTTCTATTTGCTTGACAGGATCTTCTTCGTCTGTAATTGCTTCAATTATTTGAAGCTGCAGCGAGATTTTCGGGATATACTTTTTCAGAAGCGCAATAATTGTATCGATTATTTCATCTGTTGCCTTTGGCGTAAATGTTTCAATAATCGTAACAATAACAGAGAATTTTTTACTTTCAATCGCTTTTTTTACTGCTTCAACTACGTTTACAGCGATTGGCACATATTCATCCGCGATGTCGTTTACTTTTTTCCACATCTTTTTTATCCAGCTCCAAATTTTTCTAAAAAACTTTTTCATGATTTTTAACTTTTAATTTATTTAATATTATCGTGATATATATAATCTTCCTTTTCCTCCGTAATTCTTTAACATCTGTACAAGTTTGTCGGTCATACCTGTGTCCTTTAATCTCCCAGGGGTTGTTCTTTCTCCGCACAGAGGGCAGCCTGCTGAGTTTTTAACTGTTTTTCCGTAATGGAATTCAACTCCGGAAAAGCTCGAAACACCTTTTATCAGAACGACCTCTTTTCCGAATTTAGGCGAAAAATAAACCTCTAATTCGTAGTACTTCTGTTCTTTAGTAGGCGCAGGTATAGCCGTTTTTCCGTAAATTTTCTTTTCTCTATCGTCGAATATACCGTTACCGTTAATATCGCGTATAGGATCTTCAAGAACATCGCATAACTCTTTATTATCGTTCTTTCGGAATAACTTACTTTCCGTGTAATTTGAGTTTTTATTGTATGTTATTATGTGTAAATCAAGTGTTTTCATATCTTTGTTTTTATTCTAGTTAATGCTTCTTTTAAATCTACTCCCGAGAATTTCTTGAAGGTCATATAGGATGAGCCTAACTCTTTGGCTCCGACTAGAGCGCCTATAATTTTAGTAAAAGGGATTTCGCTTGAGCTAAGTAAAAATCTTTCGTACACGAAACTTGAAATGATAACTACCATATACATTATCACCTTTATGAAAACTTTGTTGAATTTTTTCCAACAAAATTGTTTTTTCGATACCGCATATGTAACACCAACTATCTGATCGAGTAGTATAAGAACAAGCACCGCGCTCAGCACTACTCGCGCATCATAGAAAAGCGAAAGAATAGAGGCGATAATCTTGTACAAAAAATCTGATATTGATGCGTTCTCTGTTGTTATCATTTTCTTTATACATTATTATTCCGCAACGCAAGGCTGCGGCATTATCGTATCGTTTTTTGTTTCTAGACATTCTTTACAGAATTTAATAAACAATTCTGCGCTTTCAGATAGCGACATTGTTCCCCCGACTTCGAGAGAATCATCTTCGTAATTCAGCCAGAAAGTTTCACCTTCTTGGTTAAAATATAAATCATAGTTTTTTGCAACAACAGAATCAATTTTAGATAATGTTGTGTCTGTAGTTATGTTTACAGTAGTTGTGTCTTGCGCTGTTGTGTCTAGAGCGAAAAGCGCGAATAATAGAATAAATAGTGTTTTCATGTTTATTTTTTTCGATTAAAATTCAAAGCTTCTTCCCCCCGCGCTAACAATCATCCATTGTCCTTTACTGCCACTCAATCCGTTGCTGCGCAACGTGCAGCAATCCGAACTACTTTTAAAGGTTATATGTTTCTGCGATCCTGTATAGCCGTTAATAGTGTTACTCCCACGCGGATAAATGCGAGCATCACTATCGTTCCAGCACACGACGCGAATGCACTCTCCGACTTTGTAAGAACTCGCGTACGGAAGGTAATAACTTCGCGTCGTTGTTTTCTGATCTAAGACAAAAAGATAATACCCGGACGACAAATAATTTGTTTCGGAATCACCAGGCGAAGTCTGGTGTTCCGAGGGAATCGACATTATGCCATTCATTCTTCCGGTTACCTCTATATCGCCGACAAATTTACCGGCGATTCCGTCGCCAGCACCACTGTTTACAGCCTTCGCGTATAGACCGTAGATATCAGACACAGAACTGTCTGTATTTGAAAATAACGCCACGCCTGAAACTCCACAACTGTAAGGAAAAACAGAGGTTCCTATTCGAGCATCTTTGCCAGCACTTGTGTTTTTACAGATAACATAAGCGCTGCCATCGTCGTTAACGATTCCAGATCCAGAAATCTTATAACCTCCAATCGTGCCCCCGTCGACATCGACGTTGTTCGAATAAAGCGTATCCGCAGTGATATTTCCTGTTATTGTAGCGTTCTTCGCCGTAAGAGCGCCGTCCGAGGTTACCTTAAAATTACCGCTTCCGAGGTTGAATGAGCCTGCTGTTACCGCACCCAGGGCCGTTATATCTGTCCCGACAAGCCTATCTGCCGTAATGGTTCCAGCAGCTATTTTATTCCCTGTTATCGTGTTACCTGCTATCTTGTTTCCCGTGATAGTTCCAGCTTCTAAGAAATCGGTATTAAGGTATCCGCCCTCAATCAAAGTTTTGCCGTTAATTATTGCATCCTGCTTTTCTGCATCGAGCGTATTAGTGAGGTTCGCGGCGTAGCTCTGTGCGCTTGCTAGAGCGGCATTAGCTTTTGTTGTAGCGTCGGTCGAAGCTGTTGAAATAGCACTATACTGAGCCTCATTGGCCTTATTGTCTGCGTAACTTTCGAGGTCTTCCGGGGCTGGGCTCCAGGCGGTTGCTTTGTTGCCTTCTTCTAACTTTGCGAGACACACTTTTACCGTGTCACCCGCCGTAGCTGTTAACCCGCACGCAATGATATGTTGAGTGATGTCATTTGACGAAGTAAATGTTAATGAAGCTTTTGCCCAGTGCCCTCTCTCTGTTATTATTTTTGAGCCAACAGTTCTCCACGAAGGATTCAAAAAAATATTAATTTTAGCTTGGCCTTCGATTTGAGAAGGAACGTAATAATAAAAAGTTGCTGTGTATTCTGTTGATAAATCTAAATTAACACGCTGATAAACATAAACATATTTTTCTGTTGCGACTGCCTGAATTGCGCCTTTCGAGGCAAAGGGCATATCATCTGTTCTGTTTATCCATGCTCTTTCTCCGCCGTGTGAAACACCCCAATGCGCTGTATTTTTAAAATTCGAATTTAACAGCAAGTTTGTGCCCCCTACTTCTATTAAATCTACAACACTGCTTATCTCGTCATTCAGCCCGTCTACGTTCGAGGATGAGACGACAAGCGTACTCGTGTTTATTTTGTCTGCTGCAATACTTCCGGCTTCGAGGAAATCTGTGTTAATATAACCTCCTTCAATTAGCGTTTTGCCGTTCACGACAGCGTCCTGCTTTTCTGCATCGAGGGCATTCGTGAGGTTCGTGGCGTATGTTTTTGCGGAAGATAAGGCATTATTGGCCTTATTCGTTGCATCTGTCGCAGCCGTGCTTATTGCGCTACTCTTCGCATTCTCCACGTCTGCCGTGGTCGCCGCATTGCCGGCTGTTACGTTTATTTTTCCGCTAAAATTCCCATTTTCGAGGTAGCAGTTTTGCCCATATATTCCGTAGCCGGAAAGCACCCCAAATTTTTCGCTTGTTATCCCCGATAGATCGCCTACACGAACTTTTGTACATCCCGCAAGGTTCGCAGATTTTACACCGCCTAAAACATCGATGTAGGGAGAATCATCATCTACCGCTGTAATGTAAATTAGTCCCTGCCGTGCTGTATTTGTCGTATTTCCAAACTGCCCGATTTCATCTCCGGGGGCAGGTGTCCCGTCTCCGTCGATGACATGCATTGTGAAATATCCGCTTCCGACAGCATCTACGAGAGCGGAGTAATATTTTACCTGTTTTCCACTAAAGACTTGACAGCGCACTATATCGTTTTTAACGAAAGATATAGTCGTGTCTACAGGATATATTTTGTAGGTTGTTCCCGATACGCTAACGCTGTCTATTTTCGCATTACCTGCCGAGATTACAAGACCGCCGTTTATACTTCGAATCTTTTGTACAACAAGCTCGTAGAAGTTCGCCGACTTTCTAACTGTTAAGTAATCGAGCGTTAACCGAGAGCTGTCGCCGTCTATGCGCCAACCGCTGCCCGCGAATCCGCTGAAATAATTCGGAGAGCCGATAGTTTTACCGACAAACACAGAGTTAGAGGCGTTAACATCTCCTGTTAGTTGTGTCTTGCCGGTTACGGAAAAATTACCGCCTACGTCTGTCGCTCCTGTTACATCAAGTGTGTTCTTAAGGGTTGTTTTGCCGGAAGTGATTAATGTTCCGCCAATAGTCGTGTTTCCTCCGATGTCAGTGTTTTTCCCGACAGTTAAATTCTTATTCAAAACCGCCGATTTCGACACCTTTAGGCTGTCGTTAACAGTCAAAGAGCTATCTACAACAGCCTTTCCCCCGACTTTAAGATAATTACCGGTCGATAATGTATCAACCGCTTTTATAAGGTCGCCGTTTACTTCCTGTCCGTGCACTACACACGTAACAAATAACATTAAGATTAATAATAGTTTTTTCATTTTCTTTAATTGTTTAATTGTCTATTCTCTCAAATTCATAACTGAAAATCACACCGACCAAGGGCACATTATCGTTTATTACTATTTCGCAGCCCTCGTAGTTAAACCACTCTTCTTTTATAAAGTGATAGCCTACATCCGCCTTTATGTATTTCCCCTTATATTTCTTATATCTGTATACCCTAAAGTTTTCCTGAATTACATCACCCTCGCTGAAAGTGTCGCCAAAATTGACCGTTATCGTTCGAGAATCAGAAGCCGTTAGCTTCTTCTTTCCTTTTACTCTATGCGTAAGTTTTCCTGCTTTATCGGCATAACCAGCATGTACTTTCTTATTAAGAAAATATAGGTAGTTGCCACTTTTTACTAACTCTGTTTTCTTCCAGTAGCCTAATAGTCGAGCAGCCATATTATTACTCGAAGAACTAAGCGAATTAATAATCGCGTTATAAACGTCCGTTAACGCCGATAACGCTTTTACGCTGTTACTTACTGTAGCTACCTCCTCTTTTAATGATGTGATACTTCCTGTCTTTTGTTCTTCGCTAAATTCTATTTCGGCGACACATGGGAAATCTAATTTTTCGACAACCTTTAAAACACGGGTTTCGAGCGTATAATTTCCGCAGATATATGTAACTACCATTCCCGGTTTTAGCCTCGTTCCATCCGCATTGAATTGCACCGGATTTGATTTAACCGTGTAGGTATCAAAATCAGAATAATATTGCGGCATAGCTTTGTCGAGAGCTTCTTCCAATTCATCCTCTGCAGCGGTCACGTAAGCAGTAGGCATTTCGATTCCACATAAAACCACGCTATCGCCTGCCGCAGGAATAAGGATTTCGTTAGGTATTATAGTTCCTGTGCTTTCATCTAAAATTATTTCAAATTCTTTATTCTCGCTATCATACCCTAACTCAAACTCCCATCCTTGTAGATTCCCTGAGCTAAAATAAGCGGTAAGGGTTTCGCCGTCAATAATATCGTCCTCGTCAAAGTTGTAGTCGTCGATTTTAAAAAAGAAAATAGCGTAAGTCTGATAAGTTACTGTGCCGTCCGCTGCTGTGCTTAATACTACCTTATTTCCGTCGCTATCGTAATAATACTTAATTTCTTGTTTAACGTCTGAAACTGTCAAATAAGAGCGAGGATAAATATCGTCGAAAATTAGAACCTTAACGGCGATTTCTTTATCCGTTAAATCCTCCGAAATATCTTTATAACCATTCGGGCAAGTTGCTGCCGGTAATGCCAGGCGTTTATCTACAACATAATTTGTCGATTTTCCCGATTGATATTCTTGTGTGATATTGTGAGTTGAACCAAAAGCGTAAAACCGTGTATAATAGCCGTTAGAACTTCTATTTATCGAAGTTGGGTAAGTTATATTCTTTCCCACTTCCAATGTCACGCTGTCGCCAAATTTCGCAGTTCCAACATGAATTACAGTATCAATTACCCACCACTCGCAATCCCAACCACTGTCTGAGCATATTTGATTTAACCCTGATATAATGTCTGCATTCTCAAATGAAAGTGTTTTGCTTCCTGTTAAAGAGCTATCAAGGGAATATGTATATGTTTCGCCCGTTTCATCTAATATCGAAGCGACAATATTATCTAAGAAGTCGCCAATTGTAGCGGTTAAATCCCAAGACGTTTCCCGTGATGTAATATTCCCTTCCGTGTCGAGGTCTAAGAAGAAAAACGGGCGCATTTGAAGGCACATAAAATCAGAATGAAATTCCGGCTCATACCTATATTCCGCGTCCGATTTCATGTCCGGTTTATATGGCTCAATTAAGCGGTATGTTTTCCCCTCGTAAGCAATATAAGAACCGATAGGCAATGTTTCCCCCGTCGTATCTCTCCAAGACAAAGTAACGAAATCGGAAGTCATTAACTCGGCTTCATGTTCCGCCTCTTTCGTAACCGTTACCGTACGCAACAACTCACCCGAAGCATCATATATGTTTATCGAGCTACTCATCAATCAATCTATTGGTCGGGTTGGGTTCTGTGAATGTTACTGCTAATTTTGCAAAGCCATTTATAGAATTAAAATCAGTCGATTTCCTATAATAGAGATAAAACGTTATTCCTAAATCTTCCACGTATAGCGAGATTTTGCCACTTTGCAGGGTGTTTACAAATGAGCTGTAAAGAGCATATATATTGCTTTCCGTTGTATTAAAGCAAAATACTATTTTAATGTCTCTTTTGTCGATTTTTACGGCGGTGTCGAGAATTTCCTCGCCGTGTGCTAATCGTGAATTATTCTCAATATAATCTTTCATTGGGGCGGGTAGCATTAAATTGTTGAATGCCCCATCTTCTAAGAACATTTTCCATGTGGTGTAGATGTTGCTCCCATTTATATAGACTTTCCCGCTCATAATCCTGCCGTGTTTTTCTTAATTTTCTCAATGTCACTTGCCATTGTCGGTAGTACGCTCGTGTAGTTTGAAATATTAGATAAATAATCTACCGATAATAGTGATATATCTCGCGTTTCCTTTACGCTCTCCGCCGTTAATTGAGCGTAATTGTTTATTGAAACTATATCAGGTTGCATTTGCTGCTGTAATGTCAGCATTTCAGCCCCATACATTTGTAAGGCTGTGAATCTGCCCTCTAGTACACTCGCAGTATCTTCCGATATAGTTTCATATCCCCCAGATGATGCGCTTTGACTATTGTCACTATCTGAAAATGATATCCCTGAGGCTTCAAGTGCTTCTATGATAGCTTCTATTGCGGGGCTTGCCGATTCTATTGCCGCCAATACAGAGTTACTAAAACTCTCGATATCTTCGGTTGACACAATGTCACTATCTTCGTCGCCACTATCACTATCGCTATTGCCATTAGTTCTCCCACTTGAGCCGTTACCATTGTCGCTTGTCCCCATGTTTGCTATTAATTCATCAACCGCCGCTTGAATAGGCTCATTTAGATATGTTGCCACAAGCTGCTGTGTGACTATGTTTCTCACAATGTCATTAACCTTATCCCCCCAAGCTTCAGCTGCATCTTCGCCCTCTAAAAAAGCGTCAACTAAAGATGTTGCTAAGTCGTCAACTGTTGTACCAATAAGACTTTCTGTTATAGAGTCCATCTCGCTTACAAGTTCGTTGTATGAATTTAAAAGGCTTTCAATAGCCTCTCTCTGTTCTGTTGATATATATCCGTATAAGTGGCTTGCTAATTCGTTCATCTCAGATTCTAACTCTGACATTGATTCTCTCACGCTTTCATAGTCAACAGTTCTAAAGTAGCTGTTTGAACTAGTCTTGTCTATTATTCTAGGTTGATAACTTGTATTTTCGTCGAATTGCTCGTTTAATTCTTTAGCATCATCAATTAATCCTGTTAACTGTTTTTGTACCTCTGCCAATGCGTAGAATGCTGCAATATCGCCACTGCCTAAGTTGTTAAACGTTTCGTTTGCAACTTCCATAGATGCAACTATCATGTTTACATATTCATATATCTCAGCAAATCGCTCTGCTAGAGTTTCGCTTCTGCTGTTTATTTGGCTAATTATAGATGACGCGATTTTTAGAACGCCACCGACATAATTTCCCTGTGCTATATCAGCCACACCCTGTAATGCATTCATGCCATCGTTAATACATTTAGCCTGATCTTCGGTTAATCCAAGTTGCTCTCCATATTCATTTGTTATTTCTGAAACCGCTCCTGATATTTGATTAATTGAGGATAATAATTTTTGATAATTAACAGTTTGATTATGTAGCGCTTCAAGTTTATCATTTTCAGTTTTAAGAGCTTCTTTTTCTTGTTTTGTTAATGTTTTTACGGGGGCTAATTGCGCTTTAATCTCTTTTGTTTTAAGACCAGTAATCTCTAGTGATTTTGTTTCCGTATTTGTATTGTCCGCATCTAATGTTTTAAAATTAGAATTAACCAACCCGTCATTTATTGCTTGTGTGAATTTCTCTCTTACTTTTTCATAAAAAGCGTTTAACTTCTGTTGTTCCGCGTCAATAGCAATTAAAAGTTCTACATCATTATCCGCCGTTCCGGTGCCAAGCTGCTTTTTTAAATCTTTTATTGTTTTTTTGCTTTCTGTGGCTGTCCATACTTTTACTTTACCTCCGCCTCCGCCATTACCGTTATCAAATTCCTTAGCTTTCTCTATTGCTGTTTCTATTGATTCTATTATGCTTTCCCATTTCTTTTTTCGAATGCTATTTATTGCGGTTCCGCCATCTGAATCATCGCGGTATTTTAAATCTGTTGAACTTTCTTTTTGTATTTCCTCTAAATATTTCTGTAGTTTCTCTAGTTGCTCGTTAGCATCTTTAATTCCGAGTATTTCTGTTAGTTTTGTTTCCTTATCCGTAAAACCAGCGTTAGCTTTTTTTACAACCGCTTTTAGGCGATTTTCTAAATCCTCACTTTTGGTAAATCCTGCACTTAGCCACGACATTCCCGCGGAATTACCAAGAGCTTTTAGGGCTGCAACCTTATCTGTAAAGGTTGATATTGATTTTGGAAGTATCTCTATATCTTCAGGGTCTGTAAGTAGGGCGTTAAAAGCGTCGGCAAGACCTGTTGACGCTACTTTTGCCGCACTTCCAAGACCCTTTAATTCTCGTTGCCATTTGTTGTGAACCATACTCCACTTGTTGTCGGCTTCTTCCATCATGGTTTCGTAAGCTGTTTGCATCGAGCCTACCGCCGTGGTCATGGTGTCTAAATCTTCAGTTGCTTCGGTAGTTTTATCTCCTGTAAGAGAAAGTACGGCATTCATTCCCTCAACACGCCCCATTAGCTCTTTTAGCTTCGTGTCAGAGCCACCTGCCATATCTCGTAGTTTTTGCAGCCCCTCTTGGAGTGTCATTGCTTTGCTCCAACCGTCTCCCAAATTTTCGTTTAACCCGATAATAGCTTGACGGATTTGTGTCATTGCAACCGGAGTTGTATTTCCCTGCTTCGTAAGTGTAGCTATTGCTCCGGTAATTTCTTCGAGGGAAATATCCATAGCAGATGCCATAGGCGCAACCGTGGCTATATTGCTCGCTAATTCGGGGAAGGTAGTTTTACCTTTTTCTACAGTTTTAAATAGAATATCGGCTACATTTTCGGCTTCCGAAGCATCTTTACCCCACGCATTTAGAATAGTTGTTAAACCGTCCGCAGCTGTTTTTGTGTCGGTTATCCCTGCCGTAGCTGCTCTATTTGCAACATCCAAAAGATTTAATCCTGCCGCACCGTCATAACCCGCCGAAACAATTTGATAATATGCCTTTGCAAGTTCAATCGCATCGTCCGGACCTTGTGCGGCCATATCTATTATTTGGTCGCTTATGCCCTCAAAGTCTTCTTGCACTGCCTCGGAGATAGTTTGCACCTCTCGCATGGCCATACCAAACTCGTTGGCAAAATCAAGCGCAGCGTCTGAAAGCCCGGCAAGTATTGTAGCTCCGGCAGCTAATGGCAAGAACGGGGCCATAGATGCAATATTTCCGCTAAGACCGGAGATAATACCCTTAGCCTCGGTAGCCCCTTTGCGAAGCCCCGCATTGTTCATTGTATTAACGAAGTGTAACCCTTGTATGCCTCCCGAAATTCCCATTATAAATACCTCTGTGCCTCTTTTAATTGATTATATAAGTCATCTCCGCTTACCTCGTTTTTTTTAGATTCTTTGGAAATGTGACGGCTTGATAATAGTATTGCCATTAGCTTCTGATAGCTCACTCTCCACATAATTTCGTCAATGGAGAGTGAGGTATTTCTTAGCGCAATGCCTATTATTTTTGCCCGGCTTCTGAATCCTTTGCTATCAGTTTCCGAGTCACTAATCTGATAGCGTTCGTAAAATTTCCTAAATCGGCTTGTGAAAGAATAAACAGGAAAATATGAGTAACGTGAGATACCGGCACATTATCTTCTATAAACTTATAATGTCGCTCTTTTGGCTCGAAATGGGCTTTACAAATCATTGCATGAGCTATAACTCGATTTACAATGTGTTTGTTTTTTTGAACAAACTTGGCGGTATCTACAATAGAGCCATCTTTGGGTACATTGTCCTCAACCCCTGAAAGACATTCTGTAATTTGGTAAATGACCCCCAGTGGTAGAGGTTTTACATCAATTACATATTCTTTTTTTTGCAGCCCAATTTTCTGTAAAAAAGTGGGGGAGTTCTCCGATATTTTTAATGGTTTGCGTTTTTCTAATAACGCTTCGATTTCTTGTTTATCTGTCATCGCCTAAAAGTATTAAAAGGGGCTGTTAACCCCTTCGAATTTTTATTCTGACGCTGCCGCAGCAACCGCATCGTAAACTCTCCATGGTTTTAGCTTATTACCATCTGCGTCAAACGGTATTAAGGCTTCACACTCGGCGGTTAGCACTACTATACTTTCGTCATCTTCCGATGCACCACCTTCTATACCGGCTGCGATAGATGCGCGTGGAATTTCAATACAGAATTGTTTGCCGTTTTCCATATCGCCCGTGATTTTTACAGAGCGCTCAACGGTTACACGCTCAACTCCATGCTCATAAACACTGTCACTAACTTCGCCTCCTAAAAATTCAGACAAATAGGCCGTATTTAATTTCATCAGTTCAAAGCTTAATGTTAGGGGGTCGGGTCTGCCATTTTTGGAAACGGCGGGAGCATTATCCCCATCGATATAGGCTCTATATTTTGTGGTAGGTTTTGGCAAATTCAATTTAAAACTCTTTGAGTTCAAAAGGCTACGGTAATCAGTCAATGATGTACCCATTGCTCCGGATGCGCCACATGCTCCGATTTCTATTTTTGCTACTGATTTAAAAAACATTGTTAATTCTTTTAGTTATTGTTCAATCCAACAGTTAACCCTTATGTTGTGCTTGCTGTGCTTGCTAAAGACCTTTTCCGCTTCGTCTTTAAATGGTCCGTGAGTAGTTGCAATTTTAAACTTGAAATACTCCTTTGATAAATCAACCTCGTTTGTTGTGTAATTGCCGTCCTTATCTCGAACCGTTTGTTCCAAAACCAAGCTATTCTTAACGCTCGCATATTTGCCTAAAAGGTTTTCAACTTCTCCGGCTAAATACCTTAGCCGTGTAGAATCTATTTCGCCGTCAATGTCGGCTACATATAGATTGATATTAGCGGGAACGCCTCTTATTACATCGTAATTAGTGAGCCTTAGCGTATTGATGATAATAAACTCGCTTTCGATGCTATTGGGCTTCGGATTATAATTTGACTTATGAACAGTTCCTGAAATAAGATTACTTATTCCGGTAGCTTCACAAATCAAGTACAGTCTGTCTATTATGTCCAATCCCGTTTTCATCTAAACCAAGTCCGTTAATGATTTCTTTTAAAATTTTCTGAGTTCCCGGTATAGAACCGCTAATTACATCGATGCCCCTTGCCTCGACATAAATACCGTAATCCATACCCGCTAATCCTACCAATACCCATCCGCTCGAATTATCTCTAATAACTGCTTCCGCTAATCTTAACCCATGCTCACGACCCTCAAGTTCTTGATATTCGTCTCCTAATCCGTTTATCGATTCAAATAGCATTTTACCATCCTTAGCTATTGCGTAGCCTATTGATGATTGCAAGTTGCCTGTATCATCTTCAAACTCCCGATTTTCACGTGCGCTTTTTACAAATGTTTCGCCGAGGTACTTGAAAACTTCCAAGGTCTTTTTATCGGCTTCTTTCTGCACGTTGTCGATGCGCTTCAGAACCTGACCGAGATTGACAATTTTCATAGTACCCATAAGCACACATATTGCTGCCGTATTTCGGGCGAATAGATTTTAAATGAACGATTGCCAAATTTTACAGTATCACCTTTCTGTGGCTCGAAACCTATATTCCTACAGTAAATTTTACCCTCCGTTTGTATCATACTACCGTCCTCGTTTAATTTTTGGTTTTGCTCTAAAACGAGCCTCCCTTTAAACTCAACGGCGTTTGATTCTCCCGGCAAATAATCGCCGTTTTGAAAGCTCCCACCTTGCGGATAGTAGCTAAATGTATGTGGGTATCTTACCATAAGTTAGATTTGTTTGATATGCCCGGTTGAAAGGTTTTGTAAACGGTATCGGCGGCATCATCGCCGTATTTGTCATAAATACGTTTTGCCGTTGCCTTTAACGCCTTAATTTGCTCTTCCGTACCATATTTGATAGTTAAATCCCCCTCGGTAAATTCGGGGTTATTAATTACCAGCATCATAAGGTCGGCGGCGATAATATCAACTTCTTTAGTAACAGAAGCCGAAAACTCGTAACTCCCATCAATATATGAGTACCTCCGGCTAATTGCTATCTCAATTTGCTTTGGATTTACATCATCTAAAGCGGGAAAACTTGTTATGGCTTCTGTAATTGTCATGAGTAAGGATATCTTTATCGTTTACTAAGCATCTGCGCCCCAAGCAGTATGCTCAACGTCCAAATAGTATAAACTATCGGGGTCATTCAGCACTGGAAACGCGTTAGCCTCCGCTTTTGTCCATTCTTGGAACGGCTCGTGAGTTGCCCACTTGGTTACAAGGGTAAAGTCCCTTTTTGCCATTGTTGCCACTTTTTGAACCTGCGCCGAATTTTCGGCGGCAATAGGTCCATATTGAACCTTTCCAACTTCCAAATCCTGTGTAAGCAGGATGCGTCCGCTCTCCCAAGGATTAACAACGGTGCGAGCGTTGCTTGCGCTTTCGTAACGTGTTGACGGATTAATTACCACGATTTTAGGAAGCATGTTAGCCGCCATATAATCGTTTATAACCTCCAAGGTTACCTGCAAGTTACCGCGGTAATTTACCCACGCTTTGATTTTGTTAACCGTATCGGTTGCTTTTTTCAAATAGTTGAAATCGCTTTTACGCATAACAACATATTGAATATTACGACCGTTCTTTTCGGCGGTATCGCATACAGTTTCAATATCATCGAGTGGGGTAGCAGTTGCCGAAACTGACCATTTAACAGACACCCCAGTTTTGTTTGCCGACGGTACGCCAAAGTCAACGGTTTTTTCTGTTACAATTCCGGCGTTATTATCTTTCGACAAGATAATTTGAGCGGTTGATGCGGCTCTCATAGCAAGCCACTCCATACGACCGCGTACACCGTTATAACAGAAATCGAAATCCTCAAACACGTGGTCCAAGATTGCTTTCAAATCCGCTTGCCCATTTGCAAATGCAGACAAACGAGTATATTCGTTCCAATCACTTTCGTTCATGCCACGTTTAATGGCAATTTTAGGAATGTCGCCGCCCATTTTGTTTACAACCTCACGGGTTTTAATCGGTGCGGTTGCATCGTAAGCGATAACATCAGCCATTACGGGTACTCCCTTCTCGGCTTGCAGTGTTTCCCATTTGAGGTAACTCACGGGTTTCATCCCGAAGAAATTAGGGAAATAAACAGGCACAACGGTTTTATTAGTAAACCTTGCGGCCATGTTCTTTTTATTAACCTCTTTTATTAAGCTTCTTTCCATTGTTTAATTGTTTTCTTGGCTATTGAAAAAGAATTAATGGCAAAAGTTTTTTAGCCGTTGCATCTACATATTGAGGCATATTTGCTTCGCAAACGGACCCCCTCAAAAGAACGCCCACGGGCTGATTATCTTTCGTTAAATCAACCGGGTTAATTGTTACACCGACTGGTGTAACCTTATATTCTCCTGCGCCAGCATCTGCAACGGCGGATGCAATAATAATAACATCGCCCTTGGCTAACGCTCCCATAGCTGCGCTTATGGTAATTTCGTCGTAATCATCGTTAGATGTGTTAATTGCCGAAACGGTAACAGCCTTTAAGGTCTTGCCCGTATCTACAATGATGTCGCCTACAATAATCCCATGCGCCTTATCCTTTAACACCTGAACCTTAGTTGCATCTGATGCAACCGCGGCATAAACCTTTGTGGTTTTAAGTGCGTGGAAAAGCCCGTTGGAATCTTCGCCCACAATTGCGCCCGCTTTCAACTCCGAAAAACCGGTAGTATCAAAATCGGCGGCGGCAATCGTAGCTCCTCCCGCTAAAACCTCAATTTTAGATTTTATAACGGGGTTGTTTTGATATTCGCTTTTCTTTTCTACGTACATTTTTAACTTTTAAATTCGTTAAACATCAAGTTTTACAGTTCCGGGGTCGCTTTCGCCGTTTTCGCCATCCATGAGTTTTTTGTACTCATCTTCCGACAGCTCGGCGTTACCACCTCCGCCCGGTTCTTTAAGTCCCGCAATACCCAAATCGTTAAGTTCCTGCTTAAATTCCGTAACAGCCGTGTCGATAGTTTCATCATCGGCATCATCTGCAACGGTAAAGCGTTTATGCAACTTGTCGGGTATTCCTGCAGCTTTAAGCTTGCCGGAAATTGTAGCTGACCTTTCCTCTTTTGCTTTTGCGGATTTCACGCCGTCAACAACTGTCGAAAGTTCATCTACCTTGGAGAACATTTTCTTAGCCCATGTGGGCATTTCTTCGCCTCCATTATTCGGGTCATCATCGGCATCATCAGAACTACCCCCACTTGCAATAGGTTTTCCGTTTTCGTCCAAATTGTGGTCTTTACGGAATTTTTCGATTGCTTTTTTCGATGCGGTTTCAGTCGCTTTTGTGACTTTGCTGTCCCCGTATGCTTCGAATAAGTCTTCAAATGTCACCCCGTCAACTGCGGTTTGTACATCCTCCTCCTTTGTTACGGTCTTAGATAAATTCTTTGCCCGTAGTTCAAGCACTTTGCTCGGAATCCCTTTAAACTTGGTTTTCAGAGCGTTTAAAATATTTTCATACATAGTTTCAAATAACTTTTTGTAAAATTTTGCATAAAAAAAGCCTTGTCCCGCGGGTACACGGGCAAGGCTTTACTGTATTTCAAAAGTACAGCTATGTATTATTATTCACAAATTGAGTTATTAACGCCGTTGTTAACGTTTGGATTTTATTTTCGATTTTCATATCTTTGTACAGATAATGCAGGTAAGCCATACCTCCTGAGTAAGATTCAGCACAAAGTCACTGGCTAACTTGCATTTTTCATTTTATAAATTTTATGAAGTGAAAAATTATCTCTCCGGTAATTCTTTTCTCAATTAAATACTCAACATTTTTACCTTTAAACTTACCCTTAAATACAAAATAACCTAAAACAAGATTAGCCTTCTTTTCTGATACGTTACTTGAAAATCTATCATAAGTTGATTCCTTTAGGTGTTTTATGGGATTTTTTAATATTTCAACTTTATCATCAAATAAATCCGCTGAGTACCTTAGGTTTTCAGTATATGAGTTACGGGTAAATATCATTTTGCCGTCTCCAAATTCTCTGTGCTTGAATATTTGTTTCCCTATGATATTATCTTTTGCATAATTCAGTACCTCTTTTGCTCTCTTTTTATAAACTTCTTTTGGAATGTTTTTAAATTGGGCTAATGTTGCATACTTAGGAGATGTTACATTCTTTCTTAATTGATATTTTCCACTACTAAAAGTAAAATTATCTTTAATAAAATAAGGTTTAGATTTATACCTTGCATATTTCGATGCCATTTTATCGACATAATCTTGCGCTCGTTTCGGAATTGATGTAACTACATTGTTGCTGTTTAGCTCGCCAGTTTTAAGATAGTTTACAAAATCTTTTGTTGGCGACATTATCGGAACAATATAGCAGATGCACTTTGGATGCCAACCGCCAAACAAAAAACTCTTTGGATATTTTCCCGCCATGTGGTCGCAAATGTCATCTGCCGGATGCGCACCCGAAAGTTTAACCTCGTAACCGTTAACGAAGTCCATCCCGCTCCACCTCGCCTGGTCGGAGTGCCTAAATGCCATATTGGTTTCAGTTTGTGCCATTCTAAGCGCATTTTGGTAGCTTGAACGGTACACGCCTTGCCCCGGATGGAAATTTTTGGCGGGTTCGCTTAATTTAAGTTTCCCCGTTTTTTTGTCCCTTATCCGCCTAAATCGTTTATCGGGGTTTTGTAGGTAGTTGTTTAAATCTGTTGATATTCGTTTAGAGCTTTGCCCGCTTGCAATGCCCGAAGCCCCGTAAAAGGCTATTTGGTCTTTCATGGCTTGCGTAGTTTTCCACACGTCCCCACTTATTGCCAACCCTTTTTTTTGAAATGCGTTAAACGCTTCTAGCGATCGCACGGAAATACCCTCTTTGACAACTGCAGTAACAGGTAGCCTTTTTAAATACGATTCTACAAGCTCGTCCCCATATTGCTTTGATATGCCCATAGCCTCGGCTTTTGCATCGGTAAGCAGTACGGTGTATTGACTTTGAAAATCGGTAAGGGCTTTTTCAATTTTAGCTTCGATGCGGCTGTTTTTTACCCAAATGTCATTCGCGATCAAAGCCCGGTCAACAGGCGCAAATTGGTTTAAATGCCCCGATACTTGGTTTATGGTTTCGGAAAAGAGTTTTTTTATTTTCCGATCCTGTAATAATAAAAGCCTTAAAAATTCCTGTTCCTTTTTAGTTATCATGCTACTTTTATCTGTTTCATAACTTTGAACTTATCCAAGGCTTTATAAACTTCGGTAACTATCCACCCCAAAAAGTAGGCTTCGTGTTCGTCGTTGTTTTTCGACTTTCTAACACCTCGGTTTTCGTAAACAAAACTAAGTATGTGCAAACACTCGTGAGCGATTATTCCGTGAGTTATATTGTCGTATTCCCAATTAGGGTTAAGCAGTACCATAAAAGCCTGTTTGCTCTGATAATCAAACTGATATGAATGTGCAAATATTTCGCCCGACCTGTGAATATCAAATTCCTTGTTTATTTTCTCCAGTTCATTGGAAACACAAACAATCAAATTCCCTTTATAAAAAGGTATTTCTGTAACTTCAAACCTAAACATTAAACCTCCGATTCTGCAATACTATTTAAAGCGTTTGCGCTGTTTTCTTTTTTTATTCTTTCTTTCTCCTGTGGCGCATTTTTTACCATTGGATTATACTCGACAGCCGTTTCCGTACTGATTATCCCACCCTGTTTTGCCTGTACTAAATCATCAATAATATCAGATATGTTTTTGGGCAAAATAGAGTTAAAGTTTATGCTGATTTTCATGTTCTTGAAATCATTGGCATATTTGGCGTTCATTGTTCCGAGCATTGCCATAACCACATTGATTTCGCGTTTTAACATTTCATTCCAAAGCTCTTGTTTTTTATAAGCTTTCATTAACGGCTTTAATAAAAGAACTTCAAGTGCCGTTCCCGACAACTCGCCAATGTTCGATTTTATCATATTTAGAAAGTCGATAGCCGCAGAGCTTGAAAACTGATAAATAAACTTTTCGGCTAAGTCAAACATAAGCTTTTGCGATTCTGATTGAGTTGGCCATGTAAGATAATCAGCTTCCGATTTTACCATACTTGAGCCGTCGGGAGTAGGTATATACTCCATTTCCAGTACTTCACCAACTTCTCCCTTTGTGGGCATATTGGCAAGTTTTCCGGCAACCTTTAACTTTGGCTTAGAAAAATAATCTACTGTATCGATAAACTTAGAAAAACTCATTTCGGTTTCGTCAATTACCGTTCGGACAGTTTCCCACTCGGCTTTATCCTGTGAATAGTAAACCACGGGGATTTTCTTATAGGGGTTTTCTAAGTTTAACGTTTTTTTCCATTCGCCTATATTTTCGGCGTAAATTATCCTTTCGGCGGTGTATATTTCGCACATTTCAACTTCCTTGGGATTGCCGTCGATTAGCCGCTTTTGCTTGAACTTTCTCATAAATGCAGTCATGCAATTAGCCCCATCGAACACGCTTTTAAATTCGCTATTTTCGTATGACAAAACCAACGAAGAAACGCTTTGCAATTCTTTCGGACCGTCGGGGTTTTTGATAAAATATAGTTTCGCGGCTCTTTTTTGCACAAAAAGTTTTCTCGCTAACGCCTTGCACCGGCTGTGAAAGTGCATGTCGTTCAGAGCCTCGGACAAACACTCAAACGCATCTTCGCCACCGTCGCTGTCTTTTACTATTGTTACGGGCTTTCCGAGCAAAAAGGCAATTGCACACTCGACTATGTCTTCCTGATAGTTAAGTGCTACCTTTGCAGTGTGGACACTCTTCCTTTTTCCATCTGCCTCAATGTCTTTATCGGGGCGCAACAAAATTGCGTGTTCGCCGTCGTATATGTTTTGTAAATCTTCTGCACTTGTTGACTGCGAGCCGGCTTTGTTCTCATATAGCTTATATGACTCGTCCAAAGCCTCTATCCGCTTAATTATATCGGCTACGCTACCGTCCGTAATTTTAACCTCTTTTGCCATTTTATTTGTTTTTAGAATATTCCTAAGTTTTGTTTGCTGTAATTTTCCGATTCGTCAAATAGTATGTTTACCATCTCAAACCATTCTCTCATCATCCACATATCCATAAAGTCGGGGGAGTGTTTGATTATATCTTTCATTTTTTCTTTAGATATAACCGCTAATTTGCCGTCGCTGTCGGGCTTTTCTCTTTTGATTGCCCTGCGCTCGTCAATCAAATGCTTTTCTACAGTTTTGCCGTTAACTACTTTTTTAAGAACCTCCGGCGCAATTGAATAGCCGCCTTTGTTAATTCTATCCGCCATTTTAAAATAGCATTGGCATTTGAGGTTTTTGTAGTTCTCCCCATTGAGTGCTTTTGAGCCATTTTTAAAGGCACGTGCATTTTTAATAAAGCCGTCGATAAAAGAGCCTGCACCGTCATCATCATAGAGTATATGGCTTTGTGGTATGCCGTATTTTCGAGCCGCCATCTTTAGCGTGTCTATTACCTTATCGCCTTTTGATTTTGATTCGATAAATATGTCTATTAACCGGAAACCGTCCCACACGCCTATAACAAGCAAATCAGATCCTTTAAGAGCAATGTCGGCGGTTATGAATTTACGTCCGCCTTTGAGGTATTCGTTACCGAAACAGTCTTTTAGCTTAGTAAAATTGATAAGGTCGTCGCCGCCCAGTTTTATTTTCCAGTTGCCTTTTAATAGTCTTAGTTGATCTTCCTCGCTTTGTGCTAACAGGTTGGCTAAATATGCGGGGTCTTTTCTTAATAGCTCTTTGTTGCCGTAAATATCCCCCGGTATAAATGTAGCGGACTTGATAAGGTCCTGCGGATTTATTTCGGGATCAGCCTCCAATAATTCATTTATGGTGTTTTGGCATTTATCGATTACCTCCTGTTTTGTATCGCCCCATATAAACTCGTCGCTTTCTTTCATAAAATAGCGGAGCTTTCCCGCTCTATCTGCCAACGGATAACCATATAGCGGACTTTTGTCATCTTGGCAAATCCACCAACTAATAAAATCGGCTACCCAACTATCGGGGTCGGGGTTACATGTCGCTCTAAAGTATGGCTTTACTCCACATGTCGAACGGTTACGTGAAAGCAGGTAGGTAAACATCTTTTCTGAAAAGTGCGTAAGTTCGTCCATCCCAATAAACGGTATCTGCGACCCCTGCCAGTCGTACACGTTTTTTTCATATTCTAAATGTGAAAACTTAATTTTACTATTACACGGGAATCTCCATTCGTGCGCCGATTCTATTTGTCTACCTCTAACTACATTGTATATTAATTTTGACGTATCCCATAATCCTCCGGGGGCTTTAATTTGCGGATATGTTTTTCTGAAAATAACCCCCGCATATCCATTAACCCCAATATTGCGACCGCCCTCCATTAGTAAGGTAAATGTTTTACCCGCACCCGCAGCTCCTCCACCAATGGCAACATCGGCAGATGTGGACAAAAAATCCATTTGAAAGCCCTCTTGCGGTTTTATCGCGTTACCTGACATCAATAGCAATATTAAGATTATAGTTTTCATTCATTACCTACCGTTATCAGGCATTATTAATACTCCTGAAGTTGTAACTTCGGGGTCGGGAATATCATTTAAACGAAATACAATATTCGCCCCTGTTCGCATTGCAGATATTGCTTCTTTTACGGAAATCTCTGTGTTTTTTTGCCCGCCCTGTCCCTTGCCCACTTTATAGGCTGTTTGTAAAACATCAGTGCCAATCTGTGCCATAAGTTTCCCATACTTGTAAACCTCCGCTAAATCATCTGAGCGGGCATCTATTATTTTTTCTTCGGGAGAAAATGACCCGGTTTGATTTGCCTTGTCAATAGCGTGCTGTTTTATCTTTTGGTTAACCTCGTCCCAATCATCATCCTTTGCCCACCTGCCAACTGTAACATGTGTTACACTTCTGTTAAATTCATCTTTTATTTTAGCAGATATATCCCGTAGCGAGTAGAGTTTGTTTCCATCGTTGTCAAATTGAGTATAAAGGTCTTTCGCAAATTCTCGTATAATTTCTTTTTTCATTTTTTTGCCCGTTACATTAAAATGTTACACTGTTACAATTATGTATTTTCTATCATTAATAAATCCGGTTTAAATACAGGCGGTGGATTAATACCCGGCTCCCATGTTGCGCAATCTTCACTTTGCGGTTTGCGAGGCATTTTCCCTGCTCGTATTTCGTTCAAAACTTTTTCAAATAGGATTATTCCAAGAGGTAGGAGTTTTTCTCTCCAAAGCGATGTTGGTGTGTCTGATGTGGAAATAAATACAAAATCTTGAGCAGCTATATCTCCCTTGTCAATTCCGGCGTTTAACCAATATATTGAGCCACCTGTTATTGCGTCATTCATTTTTATTGCCCACCTTACCGAATCCCGTCCGCGATGTCGAGGTAGGAGAGAAGGATGGTATCCTATCCATCCAATCTTTGCTTTATATCTTGTCCGTTTTCCTACAAAATCAAACGAGTGCGCCGCTATCCCCAAATCCACATTGTTGGGGAAACTATCCCCGTTTAATGTACCTGCAGGTATTATTGGAATCATTAATCTTTTAGCTGCTAAATAAAGTCTGTCGGGTTTGTCCTTATCTACAGGGCAACAAACCCCGATAATGTTTAATTTTAGCTTATGATAGCATAATCTTAGTACCTCTGCCCCAAAATACTTTTGCCCCGAAATAAATACGTTTAAATTACCTTTTTCCATAGCCGTAATAGATTTCAAATAATGTCGGCTTTTTTACTTTAAGCCTTATTAATAATTTTCTTATTGCTTTTCTCGCTTTATCTTTCATTTCCGATATATTTAAACCCCTGTACTGCCCGAAAATGACCTCCATATCCAGTGCCTACTTTATTCCCCGACTTTGCTATAGACGCTTTACTTCTTGCCTTATTCGCCCCATATAGCTGTGCGCTTTTTTGCACCCACTGTTTCGAGCGTTTCAGATAAGCTATGAGCTGTGGGTGCGAGGTATGGAAGAATGTCCCGTATTTCTTGTTTTTTCGTCCGTTACCCTCTAAATGATATTGCGCTACCCAGTTTAAAAACTTTGTTCCAACTCCTGCGCCCTGCCATTCGGGCATAACTACCAATCTCGTGGCTCTATATCCATTGGCCGTAAATAAGGGGGAAACCATAAGGTGCGAAACAGGTTCTCCATTTACTACACCAATAAACGCTTCCGCCGCCGGAGGTATCGGTAAGTCTAAATAATAATGTGGCTTAAACAATTGCCAGTATGAGTAGTCAACCTTCCAAAATTCCAAGTCAATCTCTGGCCGTTTCCCGATTTCGTTTTTTTTTTAAAGGTTTTATTCCCTGTGTCATATACCCAATCGGGTTGTAGCCATTCGATAATATCGTAATGACAGCTGAGTAAAACAATACGCTTCCCCTTGTTTCTTCGCCAACCCTTAGAGAATGCCAACGCCCCGATTTTTGCAATTTGCCTATCGATTACCGATGTAAACTCATCAACAACGGAATTATCGGGGGCTTCTACCATTACACGGGCTAACCCCGCACGGAATTGTTGCCCGTTTGATAGAGCGTGAAACGGTCTTAGCCACGACGGTACGTCTCCAAGCCCTACGTTTGCAAGCGCGCCCGTTACCGTGTTAAAATCTCCTTTTGGAGCGATACAGTCTATTACTGGCTTGTCTTTTTCCCAACCGGAATATATGTCTATAATCCTATTTGTGTCAAAGAACGATTTGCCGATGCTTGTTTTACCTGTGCCAGACGGCCCGACAATTAGTCCAATCTGCCACTCGTCCGGAATGTCAATTTCATCTTTGAGTATAAACTCGTTCCCGCGCTCCGGATTAAATAAACTTTTTACGCGGGATGCCCGGTACGAATTATAATCTTCGCACCGGTTTACCACATTAATTATCATAATTACCACATTATGTTACCACTACCTTACATGCATATCCTTGCGCTTGTAAGGCTTCAAATATTTCTTTTTGATTATCCTCGTTTTTACAAATTACTATTACACCGTATTGAGATTCAAACTCGCCCTCCTCGGGTTCTTGGTAGTTTATTTTCTCCGTTTCGGTATTTATTTCTATCTCCTCAATGTCGATAGGTAAGTTTTCAATATCAATTTTGTACATCTCGAACAGCCCCGTTTCGGGATTTATGTCCGAATACCTTGAGTTAAATAGAAGTATTTCCTCAACGGCTTCTTTCTTTGTTTTTGCCTGTACCTCGTAATAGGGAACGGGCGGTATTTGCCAACCTTCAGCTCTTAGCATGGTAAGAACTATCTTTCTACGGTGTGCATCTATTATGTATTTCTTACCGTCTTTATCTATCCAACAAACAAAGGGGTATTTAAAGCCCCTTTCGATAACAATGTTTTTGAGCTTGAGCGTTTTTTCGGGAACTTCAATCTTAAAATCCTCTTGAAGTTCTATAAACTCCTCAAAATCACACACAGGGAGTTTTGATTTATTAAATACCTCTATTTTCATAACCACATTTTTACATAAAAAAAGCCCTACCCATATCAATGGGCGGGCTTTACTGTTAAAACAAAGGTAGGTATAATTATGTGCGAGCCGTAATTAAGTTATTAACGCCGTTTTTAACGAGAAATAATTATCTTTAGGGACATTAAATCAAAATCTACTACTTAAAATGGCTTTTATTTTACGATAAATAAAATGTCAGTTCTTTTTTATGTAGATTCATTTAACTATTAAAAAGGATTAAAAAATGGATAAATATTTCACACTTGAATCCATTAGTGCAATTATAACAATTTTGTCTTTTGCATTTGGAATTTGGCAATATTCGCAGAATAGAAAGATTAAAAGAATAATTACATTAGAAGCAGTGGAATTACACAATAATATTGCAATGGCTCTTGGTGCAATCCAAGAAGCAAAAACAGAAATTGGAAATAGGGAAATATCCAATTTCGAAGTTGGTAGAGCTGAAGGTTTGAGTCAGGCAGTGCTTCACGAAAGTGCAAAACTTTATTGCAATTTGGCAGGAACTAAAGTTGAAGATATTGACAGGTTAATTAAAGCTGGACAGCTAAACGAAGATTATAAAGATCTTTATTATTCATTCTCTTCGAATAAAAGATGGCGTTTTAATAGAAAATCAAATTTAAAGTAAACAAATAATATGGATGAAATAATAAAATATTCATTACCTATTATTGGTGTAATCATTGGAGCTAGTGTACAGTTTATCTTCTCCAAAAAAAATGAAACAAAAAAACAGCAAAACCTACTGAAAACGACTGCATATACAGATTTTCTCAAAGCAGTTGCTGGACTTGCAATAACTCAAAGATTTTCAGATAAAGAGAAAGAAATGGAATATTTGATTTTATTGACAGATGCTAAAGCTAGGATGTCTGTTTATGGTGGTAATTTGGTAATTAAAAAAGCAGCTAATTTCGAACGAATAGGACCAGTATTAGATAATCCAAAATCCAATAAAGCCTATACATTATTAGTTTCGGAAATGAGAAAAGATAACCAGCAGGGTAAGAACACAGAATTAAATGATATATCACAATTGCTATTAGGTAAGAATATAGAATAACGCTTTATAAAATAGCTTTATTGTTGTATAACAATGAAAATTAGATATGGGAAAACTTGCAATTATTTCACTTGTAATTCTTTTATTATTGACACTTTCCGGTGCTTTGTTTGTTGAAAAGAAAATTAGTGATCAGCTCAAATTAGTTTTAGCAACAATAGTGGGAATTTTTAGTACTTTTTTAGGTGTAACTCTTGGGCTATATTTGACTAATGTTGAAAATAAGCAGTTAGAAAGAGATAACACATTTAAATATTTATATGTAGCACAAAAGGACATTGAAACAGCTCAAAATTTAGTAATTAGTATTTATTATGATGAGCTAAACAAGTTTCATGGAAAACATATTGAAAATAAAGATGTACTTCATGTTGGATCTAGTCGAAAGTTTGAAATTCCTTTTCCTCTCACGATCAAGACAATCTTGAAGTCAGATGTTTTTCCAAAACATTTACCTTTTAGATTATATGAACAACTTAACTTTTGCTATCACAATCAAGTAAATACGAAAAAACTTATCCAGACAAGCGCTGAATCTGAATCTAAAACTAATGATCTACAACTTGTCAGGGAATTGAGAGATTATATCATTCTATTAAGTTTCAGCTATTATTGCATCAAAATTGAACTTGATTTTGAACAAGGTAAATTTTTGAACGAAGATGCTGTCGATAAATATGAACAAGGATTTGAGATAACAAAAAAAATGCTTAAAAATAAAGAGTGTAATCAGCTTTTAAATAAGGAATTAAAAAAATTAGTTGTTGAAATCAATTAAAACTCCTCACAACAAAAGCTAAATTTCATGGGGTGACGTGGTATTTAGCTTTGTTTAATAATCTGTTGATTAGCCCATTTTGTCAAATTCAGGCGTTTGCCCCTTAAATAAACCGCTTACCTTATTTCGGAATATTTTATCAGTATCATATAGATTTTTAACCGTCTTGCAACTATGCATTGCAGTTGCGTGATCTTTTTCGAAATATGCGCCTGCTTCTGCATAAGACATTCTGTCGTCACCGGTTGGATTTTTTAAAAACATCCGGAATAAAGCTATTGTTACATTTCTTATGTCAACATACTCGCGCTTTCTGTTTTTATTATTAGTCCTGACCTTTACAGGATCTTGCTCGAAAATGCTACATGTTTTTATAAAGAATGCCTCTTTTGTATCTGTTATGCCCGGTATAGAATATGCGCTAAATTTCATACTTATTTCTTTCTAAAATCTGTTTTGTGATTCATAGGAATTACATTAAACAATAGGTTCATCCTACTAATTGTGCGGTCGTCATACATATCTTCCATTCGGTTTAAATTTGTTGTCCCGAATGTTAACATTCCTAGTTCCTCTCTAATGCTAATAATTTCTTCAACTACATTCATTTTGTTGCCGAAGCTGATACTTTCTTCCTGCTCTTTACCAATGTCGTCAATAACCAAACAAGGGAAATTTGCATATTTCTGAATAACAGAATAACCACCTTGAGGCGATTGAAATTCTCCTGCAATTTTCTTTACATTTACAATCTTTGCCGAAATCGGTAGGTTTTTCCCATTTTCCGAATAAAATAGATTATCAATTTTTGCAAAATAATTGAAAGCTCTAAACAAGAATGTTTTCCCTGTTCCCGTATGACCTTTGAACAAAATGCCTTTTGTGAAATCTAAATCATTACCTAGCATGTAAGCCCAATTAATAAGTGTCTGTATCTGCTCCGCTACGATTTCGCGATCAAATGTTTTTTCTTTCTTTTTCAGAAATTCATTAGCTATTTCACTAAACATTCTGACAGCTCCCGGCACATTTGTAAGTTCCGGTACTCGTAGCCGTTTTACCCCAATCTCATTGGCAATTCGTGCTTTTATATCTTCAAGTTCCATCTTATAACTTTTTATCGTATTGGTTTACACTTTCATTTTTGAACTTCGTACTAGTTCCATTGTTGAATTTTTTATCATTCTCGAACCAAGTTCCAAGTCTGCGTTTAATATTAAAGCTTGTTTGTTTCTCAAATCTCATCTTTTTATCCCGTGTTCCATGTTCGCTCCAGTACTCGTAAAATTTACGGAGTTTTACCTTGTCCTCATAGTCCGTCCCACTAGCAACCTTCCAGATCTCATTCATAAAATCAGAAGATCTTTGTTCAATTGTTTTTTTTGAGGGAGAGGGATTTTTAATCCCGTTACTTTCTTTCTTTTGTTTAGTTTTGTTTAGTTTATCTTTACTCATCCCTGACCTCGTCCGAACCTCGCCCGTTACCTCGTCCGACACCTCACCTTGAACCTCTGCCGTTACCTCGTCCTTTTTTCCAAAGGCTAAAGAATAGGTTACGTTTGAAATTCCGTTCTGAGTTTTAAATTCGATTAAATCAGCTTGCTTTAACTGATTTCTTGCACCACACAGGCTTTTATATGAAATATCAAGCGTTGCTTCAATTTTCTTATTGTTGTGTTTAAAGGATTCTTTCCACGAACATCCGTTGTTTATCTTCAATAAATAGAAGTATAAAGCAACTGTTGTTGGTCGGAAGGAATACTCTTCGTTCACATCCCAAAACCTGTTTATTAGTTCAATGTAATTCATCATATATTTATTATTCTGTCACGCATCCCAAAACATTAACACAATTCTCTCGAATCCATCTTTTTGTTCGGTATTTTCCATTGCAGAAATAGCAGTAAGAGCCACCAATTAATTGTTCTTTTAATTGTTTTAATGATAGATTAAACACTTGACTGTCAACAGTTATAAGAACATCATAGCACATCCATTTGATTGTTTCGCTTAAATTAGATTCTATTTCTTGTTTTGTTAATAGCTTATTCATTGTATTTCAAGTATTTCGTCTATAATGTACTTATATAACGTAGTTATAGGGCATTGAAATCAGCTTCCAACCTGCTAATAGCATAACAAATCCCATCGTGAGCTAATTCACGAGCAATAGTGAAGTCTTTGTCTTCGTCTCTTTTCTTCATTTGTTCTATTTGTGTCTTTTTAACCCTAAAATGTGAGAGTTTATCTTGAATAAACTTAGCCTGTTCATAAGTGTCTTTTGTCATATCAATATAAATCAACGCCCTATAACAATTTGTATAGCAAAGCAGGGGCGTATTCTGTATTTGCTATTTTTGTTCATTTGTGTTGTTTAGGTCCGGCTTGAAAAGATTGTACATCTAATCCCTGCCTTGCCATACAAGTCAACCGTTATGCACTATTTAAGGTAATCTTCAAGTGCATTACATATTGCAACCGCTAAATTTCCATCTTGTCGTTTAGCTTCTGTAAGTAAGTGTTGTATTGTTCCGCAATACCAATCTTTGTGTTCATCATCACTGTCAAGTTTGTTTAATTCAGGTAATAAACAGTGCATAACACACTGTATAAGGTCATTTTGCTCTTCTTTGTTGTTGCTCATGTCTTTATATTTAAGTTTGTAATTCTAATCAAGTGTGGTGCTGTTCGCAAGGCAAAACGCCTCATACAGCATCTACGTTATCGGCAATTTGAAAAAGGGTTCTGCTTAAATATGACAATCATACTCGGAAATGGAGCTGAGTTTTTTGCGTTGCCAAATTTTAAACGTCCTTTGATAAATTCGACATCCACTCCATACATCATATAGATCCAATCGTGAAACCATCGTGTATCAGTTCGAGCTGGTAGTAATGCGACAATCTTAATACCTTTTTGCGCTTCATTATAAGCCTTTTTAACCCATTTGCTTATTTCAGTTCCGTATGGCGGATTCATCCAACACGCCTTATAATTACTCCAATCTTGTTTTAATCCATCTATTTTAGGAGAAAAGTAATTGTCGCATTTTGCATTTTCAGCAATAGCACAAACGTCGCAATCAAAATTATGTATTTCGTTTAAACTATCGAATAAGTTTTGTGGCGTTTCCCACATCTCTGTTTTGCTTGTAAATAATCCTTTATTCATCATTGTTTAAAATTTATTTAGTGTAACAAACTGCCGATAACACCGGCTCATATGCCATTCCGTTTCACTGCACGGCACATAGCAGATCTACGTTATGCAATTATATCAGCTATTAAACGGGACACTTCCACGAGAATTATTAGTAAGCTTATTGGTATTATCATGGCTTTTCTTTTCTCCAATCAGGACATCCCGACCTTGTTTTAAAATAATTGTAGAATAATGGTTTGCATTTATTCCTGTCATGTTGGTATTTGCAGTTATTACAGTTTCTCATAGTATTTCAGGTATAAAGAATGATAGTTTACCTGTACATTTAATAGGGGTATCTAATGGAATCGGATTTTTAAGAATCCAATGGTAACAATATAAACCTCCCCAAGCAGTATTGGGATTGTCTGTTGATTTAATACAATCAACTATTTCGACACTTCCTATTATTGCACCATATTTCAATGGTCTTTTTAGATCATTGATATACCCTCTTTGGTATTCACTTAAAACATTATTGGTTAAATCATAATCCTTTAATCCCGCATGAATCAATATTCGTTTCCCTTTGTGTTTTTCCGGTAATTTCCAACTGCGGTTTTCAATGTCTTTTATTCCATTACATATAAGCGATGCCCACGGTTGACGAATAGATAACGCGGGGACTGTATCCCATTCGCTTTCTATAATTGTATATCCGCATTTCTCGCAATCGTGGATATAGGTAGGAAAAGGAAATGTTTTTTCAATTGTGCCTAACTGTACTGCTCCACATTTGGGGCATTTTATAAACTGTTTCATAACTATTTCTTCTTTTTAGGTGGTATTCCTGTTATTATTAATATTCCTACAAACACTATATATGCGAGTACAAAACATAGAGCTTGTAAAAATTCAATTGAGTTATTCATCATACTTTTCTTTTAATTTTTCGATTTGCTTAACCTGTTCCTCCATTTCGGCAAGACACTTCTTGTATCCTTTATCTTCTGCCCTTACTTTTGTTTCTGTGTCTATACACACGAAGGCTGCAATCAACAATACCCACCAATAGCTTAATATTTCTTTCATTTTGTTATTATTTGATTTCTTCCATAAACATATCAGCCACCATATCAATAATGTTTTCTTCTACTTCTTCTCCTATTCCGGTAATGGTGTCCGCTATTTTCTTTTTAATTTGAATTATTTTGTAAGTATTTTTGCCTTCGCTTAGTTTTTCAACTAATTCTTTACCAAAATTTTTAAGTAATCTAATTTGCTCTGTCGGAGTTATTTTGGAATATTTACCAAAACAATTTTTGTGTTCAAAATCGTATGCTAACTCACCTATTATTTTTAATATATATTTTTCCATCGCTCACTATTTTTTCTTTTTAGGTGGTATTCCTGTTAATATTATCATTACAATAAACACCATGTATGCGAGTACAAAACATAGAGCTTGTAGAAATTCAATTGATGGTTTCATACTGCTTGCCCTTTCATTTCCAACACATCAAAGAGAGTTGGCATGTTAATATCGTTGTGCATACATTTCACGTAAAAAATACCGTCACGGTAGTAATCAGGGTTGAGTTCAATAGCTATTGAACTACGTCCCATTTTCATAGCTTGGTATGGCGTTGACATTAAACCGCCGAATGGGTCAAGAACAACATCGTTTTTATTCGAGAATAAATCAATTAACCTTTCGATTATATCGAGTTGAAGCGGGCATATATGTTTCTCCTTTTTCTTCGATGTCTGTTTTGTGTTCAAGGTGTTGGTCCGTTGGATATCGTCCCAAACCATTACATTATTCGACACAGGGGGCAAAGTCATAAACTTACGGCTTAGCTTCCCTTTTTCGTCAAGCGATTTACTAAGGTGTTTATGTTCTTTGAAATCGTACAGACCTTCTTTTTCATATTGCTTCCATTGTTTTACAATCTGTTTTAGGTCATACTGCAGTAGCGTTTCGAGGTCAACATGTTTATTCCCCGAACTGCGCCAGTAGCTGTGTGCATCTAATTGCCACAACCACACCGGATAATCTTCTTTGCTTTTACTTACTGGCTCATCGGCGTAGGCGTTATTCATTTCGGTTGGGGCTTTTCTGAAAAGTAGAATGTATTCCGGCAACCCACATCCCATTTTAATAGCATCTTTGCATTTTTCGGAATGACCTAAACGATAGGTTTGATTGTTTTCGGCGACAACATCTGTCGTTACCGTAATTTTCCCCATCAGATAAAATCCGTGCTTTTGGTAATGTGCTACCGTTTTTCCGCTGAAATCTTCGATAGTGGTAAACGACGTGCCGTTTTGATAGCTGTAACGGATGCGGTCTTTTACATGTATAGCAGCTATATGGCCGGGTTTTAATACTCTTAGCAAATTAGGAGTTAAGAAGTTCATCTGTTTGAAAAAAGCATCATTTCCATTGTTATGGCCATAGTCATTATAATAGTCTGAATATTCGTAATGATCTCCGAACGGTATTGATGTCACGATTAAATCAATTGAATTATCTTTGATTTCGTTTTCGTCCGACAAAACAATAGTATTGTCGTTATTGTAAAGCGTTGCATTGCCAATTTGTAGCTTATCGCCACTTTCAAATAGTTGTCTTTCCATTTGTGATTTAATTAAATTTGTGTTTAATCCGAATTCGCGAACAAGTGCAATCATTTCACGTTGTAGTTCTTTGTGTTTTGCCCATTTCTCCATGAGCGTTTTATACACATGCTGTTCGTATTGTGTAAAAATGAGGTGCAAGTTTACACGTTGCATCTGTCCGTATCGCAAGATGCGATGTACTGCCTGAATGAAATCGTTAAACTTATAGTCGATGCCTACAAAAATGGCATTGAAGCAAAATTCTTGAAAGTTACATCCACTTCCGGCAATGCTCGGCTTGGTTATCAAGTATTGAAATTTGCCCTCCGAGAAATCGATAAGGCTTTTTTCTTTCAGCGCATTGGTTTGCGAACCAAATACACTTCGATAATCTAAGCCTTTCAGTTGAAACTCTAACTCTTTGCGCTCATCCTCTAAATGATGCCAAAGCAACCAATTATCATTAGACCCTTTTAATATGAGCATTGCTTCTTTAACCCGAAATTCAAGGCTATCTCTTTTCTCCCGTGATGTGTCAAGCAAACTTTTTGTTGCATCTTTAAAAAGTACGGGATTTCCGAATTTGTCGGTTGCCCGGTCCTTTGGTCTGTAATCGACAATATGCTCAACTATGTTTATTTCCGGTAAGTCATAATCGGTATCATCATAACCTAAATCAGACGGTTTATTGATAAAAGCTGCCCATGTACTTACCCATTGCCAAAACTCTTTTTTCTTCGATTCTAATAGCTGAAGATCTCCGGCTTTGGTTGAGTTTCTTTTAAAGAATCTTGTCAATAAATGACCACGATCTGCAATTCCTAAAAAATCGGCATAGTTCAGCAACTCAATGAAATCATTTGGCGAAGGTGTAGCTGTGGCAACAAATCGATATTGAACCTTTTTGAAATAGCTTAAAATGTAATTTGTTGTTTCAGTTTTCAGATTTCTCAAAATAGATGCTTCATCGAAACTAACGCCTGAGAATTTTAAAGGATCAATATCTCCTTTCCTTATCCTCTCATAATTGGTAAGGTAGATTTTATTCTCATAATTCTCGATGTTGTCGGTATCGGTTATGTATTTTATTTCGTAATCAGTTCCCAACTTCCGGTTATCGCGTTTAAACTCTCCAACTACGCCCAACGGACACGCGATAAGGAACGGTTTGTTTTCCTTTTTAATACAATTAACTGCTATAATCAACTGCATGAAAGTTTTACCCAACCCGAACGATGCGAAGATAGCCCTGCGACCGCCCGTAATGCTCCAATGGCAAATATCCTTTTGGTGCGGTTTGGCAATCTCAGGCATCCAGTTAGGGTCAAATCCGAACGATTCGGCGATGATAACCTTCGATTTTAAATACTCTATGTATTTTTCGTTTTTCATTTGTTTTGCTTCTTTTAGTGAAGCGCGCGCTTTGAACCGGATGCGGGATTCGAACCCGCGCAAGGACAACCTATATTTCAAGGATTCGATACCTCTTCTCATTACGTCAAATCCGGCTGTTTTGAAAGAAATTCTTGGCGGAATAATTCAAAACGTTGTTTTTATCTTTTTGCTTCGAACATTGGACACGCCCCGTCATTTGCTTTTACTTTTTTATGTCCGTATGCTGTTCTGTTTGATTTAAACTTGCTGCAATATTTCATTCGTGGGTTGTACATATGCGAGTAAATGAACTTACACCCACGGCAACGGTTCTTGTCTCGAAACCTGACCATCCGAATAGAAACAAAGAGCATTAATATTATGAACAGAATGAGCCACATTTCTACTGTTCAATTATCGCGATGTCGGGAGCAAGTTCTCTAATCGCTAATATTTGTTCATCAATCACCTCGTCACGGATATCTTCTAATGCTTGGTTTGCTTCGGGCGAATACAACTGCAACAATACCGAACGTCCGTTAATCGATGCATAGAACTCAACTTCCAATTCTTCTGCTTCACGACCTTTGAACAATGGTATTTTAAGTTTGAATTTTCCGGGCAAGTTAGAGGTAACTGCTCCTGAATAGTTGTCCTTAAAATCTCCACCTTCTGATTTCTGTTTTTCGATAGTTGTATTAACCTTGGCTTCGAAGTTCAGTAATACAGTTACTAACTCCATGTTTTCGGTACGATCAACAAAAAAGTAGCGGTTCATTTTAAAGAATTGCCCCAACTGGTTAGGCTCCCATTCTTTTTCCAAATTGATTCCAAACTCTTTAAACTTTGGATGCTGACTGAGAACACCTTTAACTTTTCCGGTTTCATATTCATCGTGTTCGTTGGTGATGAGTTTAATGGTTAATTCCTGACGGTTTACGAGAATATGGCAACGCTTTTGATTGATTTGATCCTCTTGGTCTAACCGTTTGGTCAGAAATTCAAAAGGCGAACCAATTACACCAGTCAAATCGACTTTTACAGGTGCTTTTACTTGAAGTGCGTTTTCTTCTTTCAACTCACGGACTATTACTTCCGCTTTTTCCATGCCAGGGGCAAGGTTGATGTTAAATTTTTCTTCTGACATAATTAACTTGATTTTTTCATTTGAAATATTGTTGCCTGCAACTCATTTGGGCGACATGGGCGTTGATGTACCAAATGTCCATTCGGGTTGTATATCCCAACTTCGCGGGCTTCAAGGTCGATCATTACAAAACAATCTTCCTCTACGAATTCACCTTTTTGGCGAATATTGACAAGAAGCTTTTTATGTGCTTCTTTAGGCTCTTTCAGTTGCTCGTTGAAGCGTGCAACTGTTTCTTTTTTCTCTAACTCTAAATCATTAATATCTAAAGAAACCTCAGCCAAATCGCTTTTAAATTCGCTAAGCTCTTCTTCTGAATATTGTTTGAAATAGTTGTAATTTTCTTTTCTGTCAGCGTTATCTGCTAACAGTTGCGGTGCAATGTATTTGTCCATAACTAAATTGTTTAACTTACTTTTGATATGTAATTTTAAAAAGGTAGATCATCCTGCTGAGGCTCAAAATCGCTATTACTGTAAGTATTAGCCTTGTCTTTTGCATAAGTGGCATCGTGATAATTTTCTGCTGCGGTTTGTTCCTTCTTGCCTCCTAACATCTGCATATTATTTGCAAAAATTTCAGTTACATAGTGTCGCTGTCCGTCTTTCTCGTAGTTCCGTGTTTTTAACTTACCTTCAATATAAAGCTGCATTCCCTTAAAAACATATTGTTCTACGACTTCGGCTAAACGTCCCCAGATAACGACATTGTGCCATTCCGTGGACTCTTTCTTTTCTCCGTTTTTGTCGGTATATGATTCACTCGTTGCGAGCGAAAAAGATGCTACCGTATTTCCATTGTCAAGATGATTAACTCTTGGATCTTGCCCTAGTCTCCCGATTAAAAAAACTTTATTTATTCCACTCATTTTATTACGTTATATGATGGTTTGTATATTTTTGAATTGCCCCATGGATTAACTAAGCCTCTTTCCTTTAGAAGCTCGTTAAATTTGTGTTTGAATATTTCTGCTTGTGCTGTGTAGAAAATTAGATCATCATGTCCTATCTTTTGAGATAGTTCTTTTAGTTTAATGACTTCTTCAATTCCTATTTCTTTAATTAAGTTTATTTCGAATTTTTCAGGTACTCCGGAATGAAAATAATTGCATTTTACGCATTGAGGACGACCATTGTTTTCGTGAAATCGAGTTGTTTTGTAGCCTCGGCGTTGCCAGTGTCCTAGCTGTATTTTTTTTATATGATGAATGTTTCCACATGTATAACACTTGCAATACAATTCTCCGTTTACTTCGAACGAATATTTAAGCCTTATGTATCTGCTAAAATACATGTCGGCTTTTTCCATTGCTTTTTGTCTGGGCGTTTTCTTTCTTCTTTTCTTTGTTGCTTTCTTCTTTGTTGGTGTATTTAATTTCGTCTTATTCTTTTCAATAAGACATTGGGGACATACCCATATTGTAGAATTAGGTCTGCGGTATTTCGGAATACCATGTTTCTTGCATATAGGAGCATACTTGCGTTTGGATAAATTCATAAGGGATAGAAGAAATTAAGATTCTTTTCGATATTCACAGAATGATATAATTGCAAATACGGCAATAATGAGGGCAGCGTAAATGCAATGTGGCTTGTCTTTTATTATGTAGCCCAATAACTCGACTATTGCGAGTATTGCAAATATTACAGCAAAGACAAGATTGTTAAGTTTGAAAAATGTATTCATTACACCCAATCTTTATAAGTTTCATAAAACTGTTCCCATGCTAAGTCATCTGGATTTGGTAATATTATTCCTAGTTCACTGGATGAAAAAGCATCTATCTTTTCTATAAAAAAAGTAAATTGCTTAGTGCTTAATTCTGTCGTAGACATTGGCTTTTCTATAATTTCTCCCGAAAGTGTTTTTACATTTTTGCGAGGTAGAAACATGCGTTTAAATTCCTCGTGTACTTGTTCTTTGTCACTTCCTGTCTCATCACAAATACAAGCTATCTTCAACCAATAAAGTCTGTTCTGTGGTAATGTACGTCTAACTACTTTGCGAGTGATGATAATCTTATATTCTTTGTTGTCCGGTAGTTTACTGATATAGTTAATTACCGCCTTTTTGGTGATCGGTTTTGTTACGTAGAATTTCATTCTATTTCTTTAAAGAAAGGATGCCCATATTTTAATGAACACCCTTATTACTACTACCTAAAATGAAACCTTAGATTTCAACAAATCCACGGTTATAAAATTCATATGATGATAAAAAAAGATCTTCCTCTGCACATCTTCTAAATTCGATTAGAGAATTATCCAATTTGTTAAACCCTGTTTGTAGAGTTTCCTTTGATAATTTTACTACGGTTACATTTATATCATTATCAATGAAAATTAAATAATAATTATAAATGCCAGTATAGGCTGAATATATTGCAGCTTGTAAATCGTAATTGTTGTCTCTAATACTCCATCTTACTTTGTTGAAATCAGCATTTGCAACTTTTTTTAAGTCAAGAATATAATTATTCCCTAATCCGTCAATTTTTCCAGTTATAAGGAAATCATTGTATTCAAAACTAATTGATTTCTCTGTTTCGGACAATCCCGACATTAAGTCCCTTGTCGCAGAACATGTACGCAGGTATTTTTCCATTTCTTTATACAGGTTATAATCCTGTATAGATATGCGTTCTTTTCCTTGATTTTGAGCGATTTGTTTTTGTAGCCATGTTTTGTACTCATTCGTTCCTCTAGGTTTTGCTCCACCTATTTTTTTTACTTTTTCAGTATCATCTAAAACCCAATAGTTGTTTTCAAATTCAACGGGTTCTAAAATTGACATATGAAAGATTTTGCCATCTTCCATTGCCTTTGTTGTTTTTGGGGCTGTCTTATATCTAAAAAAGTGTTTCGGTGATTGAAGAAAAGCTCTAAGGGCTGAATAACTCAACCCTTTTTCTTTATTCATTATTTGTTCTATTTTCTTTTGGAAAATTGTTTCTTTGGTTTCAACGGTTTCAATTGTAGATTCCATAATATTGTATGGTTTTGAAGTTCATTTGAAAAATGTTCAATAATGTATTGATTCGCTCGTGTTTGAGTGAATAGAGTAGAAGATGCAGACATGTTTTAATTTTTTAAGTCAATTTCAAGTTCTGTAAAAACAGCTTTCGATATTTTGTAATATTGACGCAAATCTTTCGCTTTCAATCCTTGTTCTTTTGCCTTGTTTACAACCTTAATATATTCGGGTGATTCTTTTTCTTGTTTTTTATCTACCCATTTATTCAACCATGTGTCAGGTTCTTTATCTTCTTCTTTTTTTGAACCTTTATCTTTCTTCTTGTCGTTTGTGTCAGGGTCTATGTTGTTATCTTTGATGTCAAAAGCTACTTGTAATAAGTATCTTTCTGTAAATGTAACTGCTCCTCCTACTTGCTGTGTGGCATTTGTTGCTTTTATCTCAGGAATTGCAGTTGCCATCTCAAATACAATTGATTGGTCACTTTCGAGGTCAACTATTGTTAGAAATCCTGTTTCTCCTAATTCATTTCTTTTAAGAGAAAACATTGGTAATATTTTTTGGTTTTCGCTTGCCTCAAAAGTTAACTGTGATATTTGTTCAGGCAAGAAGTATTTATATTCACTATAATCATTCCAACCTAGTTTTTCAGCACCACATGTTTTAATGTATTTCCGCGCTTCATGAAGTTTTTGATAAATGCTTAATTTTTCCATAGTAGTAGTTTTTATATTGATTTATACTTTCAATAATTCTAATTCTCGGTTAAATTTATTCTTCCAGTATGCAAGGCATTTAACCTGTATTTCAATATCTCTTTCTTGCTTGTCTTTATTTCCAAATATTTTGTAATAAATGGATTCTCTAATGTTCTTAATTTTCTTACTTGTAATGTCTATATTGAGAGACATCTTTTCAAGCTTTTCAATTCGTTCTATTCGTTTCATAAGGCATATTCGTTATAGATTTCTGGGTTTAATTCAACTATTCCAGTTCCGTTGCAATGTTCGCATTCGTCAATCATGCGTTCATCTTTAGGAGCTTTCAACCATGTTGCATAGTCAACTTCGCCATCTTCGGCAGTAACGTATATCTTGCCATTGTCGCAAAATTCACATTCTATTGTTTCAGGTTCTTCGCTGCACATCGGACAGCCAAGTCCATAGCATTCTGTACACATATCTTATTAATTTTTAAAGAAAGGGCGAGCGAAGAAGATGCCCGCCCCATAAACATAAACTGAAACATAAACCAAACTACCAAGTACCGGATGCGGGACTCGAACCCGCGACACGTCATACAAGTCGATGTACTTAGTTGCTCTACCAACTGAGCTAATCCGGTTTCCATCTTTAATCAGTTATAATAGATAACTGACCACAGGCTGCACCATTTTCGACTTCGCTTTGGGTAGCGATTGCAACGGCATAATCATAGCCGTTTTCCTCTAACTGTTTTTTGATTTTTTCAGTCATAACACAAATTTTTAAATTAGATTAATCCCTTCTACTACACCATTCCCAAGCCCATTGTTTTCAGATGTAGTATTGGGGTTGATAGGGCTTATTTTTATAAAGAATTTATCTTTGTCGAAATACTTTTTAATTTCTTCAATGTCAAAATCAGATTCGTCAACAAGTGTCAGATTTATTGTAGTCTTTAAATTACTTTCGGTTCTAATCTCGCCAAGTTCTTTAATTGAAAGTTTCTTTTTAAAAGGAATTAACCAATCCCTATGGGATTCGTCTAAGCTATGTAATGAAAGTTGTAATGTAATATTGCCTTTTATCCAACTAAAGTCAGAACCTTTCACTCCGATTGTAGAAATGTAATGATGTGTGTGTGGATATTCGTCGCTTATAATCTCGATAGCCTCTTTAACTGCATCTATATTTAGGAATGGCTCTCCCATTCGGGTATAGTTTATCTTAAACTCTTTTGCTTTATTTGGATTAAATGCTGTGTTTTTGGCAAGAATAAATTGCACTTGCTCAACTATTTCGTCCGTTGTTAGGTTTCTCCAACCTTTCATTTGCCCTGTCGCACAGAATTTACATCTAACAGGACAACCGCTCATACAGCTGACACCAATCATCCATCGTTCTGTTCTGTTTCCTAAATTGGAATTATCGAGAAAGTTTTGTTTTCTTCCTATTGCATCTTTCGTGTAGTATGGTAAAAATGTATCGGTTGTTTCAATTAGTTTCCCATCCTCTAATTGTAGGCAATATACGCTGCCATTTGCGAAACTTTTACTCTTTAATACTTTCATAATATTTATTATTTGGTTTTAAAAATATCGGGTACAAAAAGCATTCGTGCGAAACATCCCCGATGTGTTTACTTATATTCATTTTCCACCTACTTATAGGAAATTGGGTCTGAATGTGGTACTGGCAGGATTCGAACCTGCATGTGTGCTGCACTTTGTCTTAGCATAGTCGCTCGTATAGACACTTATCCCCAGACCGAGCAGTCTATATTCTTTTGCGATGCGTCTACCAATTTCGCCACAGTACCGTGTTGCCCTACAAAGAGTAATCGACTTTACGTTATTTCATAGGGCTATTGATTTCAATAGTCCTTCTATTTACTTGATACCCCCTGTATCTCGGCGCATGTCGCTAACAGGTTCGTTTATACCGTCCTTATCGGGACGTTGGAATGCTCTCTGCGGATTGACTGACTAACTTACAGCCGTTTTTATCGTGCAATCCATTTGTGTAGCGGGAGAGGGATTCGAACCCCCGACCTGTTGATTATGAGCCAACCGAGCTACCAACTGCTCCATCCCGCAATATTTTCGATTTTCCAAAAACTAAATATTCGCCGCCCAAAGTATCATAGACAACCCGCAAACGCTTCCTCTTCGTGGTACTTGCGGTTACATATGCCTTTTAAAATTTCTTTAGCCTCTTCGCTGTCAGCTTCATCTGACCATGCGCTTATTTTGCCCCAGTATATATTGTGTAGAAACTCAGCTTCCTCAATTCTTTTTTTGTCTTTTGTGCTTATCATGTTGCCTATTTTAATTTCTACCTACTCCCCAAAATTCATCTACCCAAATTCCTCTAATCAACTCGGCATCTTCACGGTCAACCGCATAAGTTTTCTTAATAGTTTTTCCGCTGAACTTTTTTGAAACCAATATGCCCCTTGGGGTTTCGTCTATTTCGAATGTTGTTAATCCGTTCATTTGGTTTGTTTTTTTTGTTAAAAGGCGGGAGCCGACTTGTGCCAAGTAGTACCGACCCCCTAACCTTAACAGTAAAGCCTCCACAGCCCTAAATCATAATCCCATTGAAGATTTCCAAGCTTCATAGGTGTCTCTCCTTATTTTTAATCTATGCCCCTCTAAAACCATTGGAAGGGGATTCTCGCTTTCATACATTCTCCGGTCTAATGTTTTTCTGCTTATGCCTAAATCAGTCATTATATCCTTTGCGGTAAGTAATTCCGCTTTGCTCTTAGGCTCTTTTCTCTCACGTTTTAAATCTTCTCGTAGCCCCTTTATTTCATCAATAAGCGCGGTTAATTCAACATACTTAACCGTTACGGTTTCCTCCTTTATGTCGATTATTGAATTAGGCATAATAGCAATCGTCTTTTCTTGTTTTTCTACCTCGTTTGGCTTTTGCCACTTTGGTCTCTTTGGCTCGTTTAGCGCGGTTGAAATCTCCTAAATCTTGATAGATGATAAGTATTTGCATTGCAAGGAAGCTACATGCCAATATTGTGCGTAGCGGATGTGCCGTATCAATCACGTATTTCTTAATCGCTTCTTCTATCTCGCGTACAGTTTTACCTAAAGCCTTGGCAATGGTTAAGCGAGTAATATCCGCAAGATTGTGTGTCCCCGTTTTGGCATAAATATTCTTTGTATGTGCAACAGCTGTATATTCGCTGATATATAGTTTAGTACTTACCTCTTTGCGTGTTTTTCCTAATGCCAAGTTTCCGGCTATCTCACGCTCACGCTTACTTAAATGATCTTTCATACGGCAAGGGCTTTTAAAGATTCGCGAACTTGGTAATACTCTTCAAACTTCTGATTTGAAGTCCATGGCATCATCTCAATTTGGCTTTTGATTATTTCCAAATATCTTTTAGATCCTAGTCTTTCCACAAGATTTTTTTTGTGGCTATCTATTTCTTCAATAGTTGGATTATACATGGCACAGATTTTTTAATGTTAGTCTTGGAGTTGTTTGATATATTCGCCGTTGTCGGCATTGATATTAAGTCCCGCAAAAGCTTCGCGGATAAAATACTGTTCGGGTTTTGTGATGCGAACATCTCCCTTTCTTTTTTGATGAAAGGTCTTTTCCGTACTCCAATCGCATTCATACATTAGTTTATCTCTAAACTGCACCTGCATCGATTGAGGTACCATACCATACGCACAAATGAAATTTTTTAACTCATTTGAGGTATTTTGTTTTGCGTTATTATTTCCTAAATTTGTCATTGTGTTGTTAGAAATATATTTTTTACGTTTACAAATATAGGAAAATATTTCTCATTTGTGCAAATATTTCTCAATTAAAGAGAAATATTTTCTTATTTATTTTCTTTTTTATGGAAATTACCGCAGATACTATTAAATCATATTTGCTCGAAAAGGGCATCACTCAAGGTGAAATGGCTGATAAAATTGGGGTTACTCGGAGGACATTGTCTAACTATTTAACCGGTGACAAAGAAATTCCATTGTCTATCAAAAAATTATTAGAGTATGAAATATTTTCTCACTCTGCTAAAATAGAAGATAATTTAGAAGCTGATTTGATTCCTCTTTTGCCGATTTCCGCACAGGGAGGTTCCCTAACAGAATTCACAGTACAGCTAAAAGATAACGGAAATGATTGGGAGCGCATAGTATCGCCGATTAAAAATGTTGACTTCGCAATACCAATTTCGGGAGACAGCATGGCACCCGAATATCCGCAGGGCGCAAAAGTCCTTATTAAAAAGATAAACGAAAAAGCATTTATTGAGTGGGGTAAAGTGTACGTACTTGATACATGTAACGGGATAATAATTAAAAAAGTAGAACCTATTGCCGGAGAGGATAATTGCGTTTTATGCGTTTCCCTTAACCCAAATTATAAGCCTTTCAAGGTGTGTTTCTCCGATATAAACGGATTTTACCGTGTATTAATGGTAATGAGTCTAAAATAATAGTATATGGCTGAGTACTGTCCGAAATGCGCAAAAAAACTTGGTTTAGAGCCGGAAGAAAAACCCTTGCTTTGTGAGGGGTGCGGGCGGTATTTTTATAAGGTTAGTTTTTGGCAACGGATAAAAAACTTATTGTTAATCAATAAATCAAAACATAAATAAAACCTCAAAAAGTGAAAAAAATAATTTTATTCTTTATTGTTGTAACAATTGTATCGTGTACTCCTGTAATTTACTACGGGCAGTCTGCAAGTTTTGTTGATTATTCCAAATATGATATATTTTTAACGGAGGCAAATTCCGTAAGTTTTGATTATGAGGCAATCGGGAGTGTCAACGTATGTGTTACCTCGGGCGTAGATAAGAATAAAAAAGAAACCGCTAAGCGCGAAAATAAGTCTATGGATAATATTTACGAAGATGGAAATCGTCGCTCTGATTACAGAGTTGCAACATTAAGCGAGGCCCTATATTTAGCGGTTAACGAAGCTAAAAGCAAAGGAGGCAACGCCATAATTGGGCTACAATACAATTCTATCGTTAGTGTAAATGGGACAATAAAATGGTATGTGTCCGGAATGGTAGTTAAAAGGTAGGCATCTATGAAAACAATACAATACAGCTCAAAAGAAAGTTCGTATAAATTAATAAATGGAATCGGAGTTACGGTATTAACGCTTGGAATTATTATTTCCGCTCTTGGTTTTGTTATTGGATTTGGCGACACGAATGTTCAATTTATCGCTTATTCCATTGGTGTCTTTTTTTCGTCTCTTTTTTGTTATGCTATTTGTCGCGGAATATCAGAATTAGTTTTTCGGGCATATTTAAAGGGAAAATTGGACGAATTTAATATGCAGGAAAACGACATAACCTATGAAGAAACGAAATCAATTATATAAGGTATGTTTACCCTAACCTTTACAAAAAGCAGCTCTAAAAGGTACGCCGAAGCCGTTGAATTAGCCAAGAATTTAGGGGCTTTGATTGACGAAAAGGGGACCGCAACTCTTAATATAGAGGGGGCAAGTCTCCTTTTCGCCTATCGTACTTTATTTCCGCTTATTGAAATAATTAGTAAATGGTCGGGAACTTCAGCTACATATAAAGGAGCTGCTGTTTATCCGTACCGGTTTATTTTCGGAATATGGAATACTGTTGCAGTATGCTCTGCAAAAATGAACGAGACTGGAAGCCCTAACCATTGCCATAAATCGCCGTCGGAAAAAGGATGGGGGTGTAAACATGTCAATATAATTAAGCGGCATTTGTACGGAACTGGGGATTATGAAAAGGGACACCCATTTTGGTATAATTACGGAAGTTTCTCAAAAAACGGCGACTGGATAATCGATAAAAATGCGATTTTCGACAAGCTAAAAGCCCAAATATCTTCACAAGGATATGATGTTTGCCCATTTTTCAGTATGGCTAAAATCCGCAATGAGGTATTTAACGAGTTGCCCGATAAAATAATAATCGACCACGTAACCTTTAGGGCGCATTTCGAGGTAAGATATGATAAAGGAGAAAGGGTAATTACTCCTGTAAATATCCGGCACGTTTACGATCCTGTAGAAAGCTACCGGAGACGGGAAAAGAAATTGATAAACGGATTAGCAAGTAGCATGTTTTATGCCGTTAACGAGCTTGAAGTGCCGGGAACGATTAAAGAACATAACCAAATATTATCGGCTAAATTGGAACTACTGAAAGATACGGATAGGGTAGTTTGCGCCTTTGAGAATGGGGTTTGCAAAAACTGATTTGTATTTTTTGATACATCAAATTTTGATAAAACCCGATATTTTTGGCAATATTTATAAATTATGATACTGGTTTGTCAATTTTAACAACCTCGATTTTCAACCCCAAAGGTTCTATCCATTTATTTAACTTCTCAATATAAGTAACTATCCGGCGTTTATTTACTCCGGTTTTAGCTTCGAAGTTTTTCCACGTGCCGGGGGTCTCTTTTACCGCCTTGTCTATTTTTACTATCTCGTATTCAATCATTCTGTAAATCTTTATAATCTACTACATTAATGTCTTGTAACCCTTGGCTTTTCCTGTTAAATCTTCCTGTTATTTGAGGCTCACAATCAATCATCTCAAGCTCTTTTCCGGTAATAGTAAAAAACTTATTTTGCAAATCATGCGCATATATAGCTCTTATTATAATTTCAGGACTTCCATAGAACATAGGGTTTGACGCATCTATTCCTACAGGGTAATCGGACGTATCATTCCAATTATTTGGAGCATCAAAAACAGCGTAATCGTGGTCGAATACATGTTCTGAGCTTTGTTTAAAGTTAAATTTTAAAAGCAGTGCCGGCGTTAAAACAACAGGTTTAATGTCATTTATATCAACCGTATACCAACCGGTTGCAGAATTATTGTGCAATACATTTACACTTTCCTTTGAAATTAAGTCTATTGGAACTATCTCGTCGTTCCATAATACCAAATTTCCTATTCTTAGTTCTTTTGCTTCCATTATCTTATACGTTTTACCGGTGCAAAAATAAATTACAAGTTTCGCCAATCCCCAAAGAATTAAGCTCTTTTAATTCAATTTCGTTAAAATCGTTTAGCTCGTGTAACTTTTCTAATGTTGTGGCATCTTCCATTTGGTCATCGCACACAAATAATTTTGTATTATCCATAGCAGTTAGTTTATCCATTTGTACCCTGTTTTTTCAAAAAGCTCTTGTTTTGTTGCTTCCATTATTTCGCTATCGGATGAGCCGTGTTCAATAGCTTCTACCAAATAGTAATATTCACTTTCTATTATTTGCTCAAATGTCATAGTCTAATTTTTTAAGGCGTTCCACCAAAAGTTTATAGTCATTAAAGAAATCCCGCTTTTATTTGAAAGCGTATTAAGAAAATCAATGTTGTATGTTTCTTGTTTTCTTATCGCTTGTTTTACCTCTTTTGCAGTCATTTGATGTACTATTTATTTGTTTTATGCTGCTAAATTGGCAGATAATTACAAACAATGCAAATAATTACATTAATTTCTTTGTGTCATTTAATATTTTATGCTTTAAAATCTTTGCATAAATCTGCGTAGTTTTGATATTTGAATGCCCCAACATCTTACTTACCGTTTCAATAGGAACATCATTAGATAGCGTTACAGTTGTTGCAAAAGTATGTCTGGCCATGTGGAACGTCAAACGCTTTTTTATTCCGCACAAATCGGCAATTTCTTTTAAATAAGCGTTTGTCCGCTGATTGGTTATAATCGGCAAAACATAGTCGTAACGCTCAAGGATAGCTTTTGCTTTTGGAAATACAGGAACGGTATAATAAGAGTTTGTTTTAATTCTTTTATTCGTTATCCATTCCACATCGTCCTCAAATTCTATATCTTCTTTTGTGAAGCTTTCTAAATCTTTAAATCCTATGCCCGTATAACAGGAAAGAATAAACATGTCTCGTACTCGGGCAATTCTACAGATTTCAAAATCCTTGCTCTCAATTTTTGAGAGTTCTTCAGCTGTTAGGTACTTTCTATCGGTTGGCTCGGGCGCGTCAGGTTTGAATCTTAAATACGGGTTTTTTTCAAATTTCAATATTCCTTTGTCCGTTGCTTTTTTAATAAATAGTTTGAGGACCTTATGCTGTTTGTGAACTGTTGATTTACTTAACCCCTTTTTTTTGAGATAATGGTCAAAGTCAAGAATATTATTGTAGGTAATATCCGCATAGCTTTTAATTTTGCCGTGCCTCTTAATATGGGACAGGCAGGTGTTATAATTACTAATTGTACTATCTGTTCTGCCTGAATTCCACGCTTCAACTTCAAAGAATTTAATAAAATCCCCGTCCGGAGTGTCGTTTAGTATTTCCGTGAGCCTATTGAAGTCAAGCTCATTTCCTTGCTGTATTTGTTTAAACTCTTCGGCTTCTATCTTAGATTTAAAATCTGAGAGGTATTTATTAATCTCGATCTTATTTGGTACCTGTTTAACTTCTTGCTTCTTTTCGTCCCAACATTTAGGGGTAATGTAGACCCCGGTACTAATATATTTTTGGGTACTACTTTTTGTTAAACGTAACTGTATTAGGGCTTTACCGTGTCCGTTTAGCTTGTTTTTCCGGTTGAACACAAACCGATATAAAATCTTTTTTGGCATATTGGTACTACTTGGTACTACAAAAGTAATACTAATTTGTCTATATCTGACTTTATGGTACTATGTTTTATAATTTATGTGTGTGTTTGAATTCTTCCGAATGACCAATAAAAAAGGGAGTTTTAACGCTCCCTTTAGTTGATTGTAGTCATAATGTTGTGCCCGGTAAAGGACTCGAACCTTCACGTCCAAAAGGACACTAGTCCCTGAAACTAGCGCGTCTACCAATTCCGCCAACCGGGCTTGTTTTGCGGTGCAAATATATAAAAAATCCGTTCTCTGCAAGTACAAAAAACGGATTTTAAACAATACGATGCGATTATACCATCCGAATTTGTTCGTCTGTGGTAATTTTTTCGCAATATTTACACTTCAGGGCAAGTGGTTCTTTGCTAATCACATCGAAACTGGTTGTAATCTCTTCGTGATTGGTTATGCATTTGGGATTAAAGCATTTAACAATACCTGTTATCTTTTCGGGTATTTCTACTATCTTTTTTTCAACCACTTCGTAGTCGCGGATAATATTGAGTTTGGCATGTGGGGCAATCAGGGCAATTTTGTTAATTTCTTGATCCTCAAAAAATACATTCGAGACTTTTATAATTGCTTTTGCTCCCAGTTTTTTACTGTCGAGATTGGTACCGAAAGTAATCTGGCTTTCAATTTTATCCAGCTCGAGTATGCTGATAACTTTAAATAAATTTTCGGCAGGTATGTGGTCTATTACTGTTCCGTCTTTTATTGCGCTGACTTTCAGCTTTATTTTTTTTGTGTTATCTTTTGTTTCCATATTAGGCTTTATTTAAGGTTCATTACATAGGAGATGATGGCTTCTCTTGCAAAAATTCCGTTTCGAGCCTGATCGAAATAATAGGCTTTTTCGTTGGCATCTACGTCGGTACTAATCTCGTTTACACGGGGTAGCGGATGTAAAATTCTGACATTGGGCTTGGTGTGATCCAGCATTGCATTGTTCAGGATATAAACATCTTTTACCTTTTCGTATTCAATGGGATCCGAAAAGCGTTCCCGCTGAACCCGGGTCATGTAGATAATATCAGCTTCGGAGATTATTCCGGTAAATTCTTCGTGCTCGAAATAACGAATGCCTTTTTGTTCCAGGTAATGCTTGTAGCCACGTGGCATACGAAGACTTGTAGGGGAGATGAAGTTGAAAATAGGATTGTCGAATTCTGACATGGCCTGCAACAGAGAATGAACGGTTCTTCCGTATTTTAAATCGCCTACCATAAACATGTTGATGTTGTCGAGTGTTCCTTGTGTTTTTAGTATTGAGTACAGGTCAAGCAGTGTTTGGGTCGGATGTTGGTTGGCACCATCGCCCGCATTAATTACCGGTATTGAGGATACCTCGGCGGCATAGCGTGAGGCTCCTTCCAGCGGATGGCGCATAACAATAAGATCGGCATAATTGCTTACCATTTTAATGGTGTCGTGCAGGGTTTCTCCTTTGGTAGCGCTGGAACTGTCGGGATCGGCAAATCCGATAATCCGTCCGCCTAAACGACTGATGGCTGTTTCAAAACTAAGCCTAGTGCGTGTTGAAGGCTCAAAAAACAGGGAGGCTACTACTTTCCCTCTTAAAAGGTTCTGGTTGGGATTCTTCTCAAAATCGGCAGCCAGAGCCATTATTTTTAGGTATTCCTCCTTCGTAAAATCCGTAATTGATATTAAATCTTTTTTCATGCTGTAGTATGTATTGGATTAAACTTGATTGTTGCATAAAAAAAAGCCAACATTTTGAAAATAAAAATGTTGGCCTTATAAATATTAATAAAATATTTTACTCGGTAATCAATGAAAAAATGATGCTTATAAATCCGGTTGATATGATTTTTTTGAAAATGAATTAAATGCCGGACAAAAAAAAACGATAATAAAAATACACCTTGCATCATGCCCCAAAAGTACGCGGTTTATTTTATATTTTTATAAATCGCAATTTATTTTTTTTAGATTTTTATCAACAGGAGAACTCTTTGCCAGTTTCCCGTGTGTTGCTTCGTGTTACTTTCCTGTTGCTTCGCATGATGGGCTTTTGCTTCAAGAGTCTTTTTATTTGCTTTTTTTGATTTTGGCTTTCTTCCTGTTTCTTTTGTGTTTTTGAACGATTCTTAAGCGTTTTTGCAGAAACGACTCATAAATGTACGAAACTCTTTATAAAATAAACCGTTATACTGGTTATTATTTTAGGTTTTAACGTGCTGTAAAGTAATCTACTTTTTGTTTGTTATGACAGGCTCCCTAAAATTAGCACAAAACGAACCGAAATAGCCCCCTTACATGGAGCGTTTAATAACCAACGGTTTAGCCAACACGAATTAAAACACAATTGAGCAGGCTATGCAATGGTTTTCATGCCTGACTTTTATATTGAAAAGCGTATCGCCATCGGTTGATGTTTCAAATTGCGATGGATTTTCTTGCGATAATGTTTTATGTTTTTAACGAAGAAGCAAAAAAAAATTATCGTCGAAGAATGTTCGTTACGCGAAGCGACAGTTTTGTTTAAAGAGGAGACGGAAATAAGCTGTTTGTTTTTTACCCTGATGAATTCAAAAAAAATTGTCAGGATTGTAATTTGTTCGGAGTAAAATGACGTAATCCGTCAACTAATCCGATAAAACTGCTGAAAAATTATAAGTGATTTGTTCATCGTACCCGTTACGGGTAATAACGGCATCAATAGAAATTTTATTATTTTCTTTTTGCGAAGTAATAACCGTTGTGGCATCTGAATAAGTACTTTTTACATCAATCAAAACAGTATCTTTTTTGGTAGCTATTATGTAATTAAACTTGGCGTGTTTTGTTGCCTCCGAAGACGTAGTTCCTATTAGCCCAATGCTGTCGATTGAGGTAATGTTTAACAAACCACTATCGTAAACCTCAATTTGTTCATCATTTACCGAAACTTTTGTAATGCCCAGCACTTTATAGTCTGCTCCAGTCGTTTCATTGTCGTCATTGTTGTCATTGTTGTCATTGTTGTCATTGCAGGAATAAATACTTAGCAGACAAAAAAGCATTGTAAAACATTTGAATTTTGTTATTTTATTCATTCGAAATAATTTTGGGCGTACAAAGATAGTATATAAAAGTGTAATTGCAGTATTGTGATTTCAAAAAAAAAAACAGGTAGGTGGTGGAATATTATACTAAATTTCTTGTAGTAGTCTTCGGATGACAGAAGGACGAAGCTGGTATGTATACAAGAATTAACAATCAATACCTTATGCCATAGCTTTGTTCAGATATAGCTGCAATTTGTCTGTTTTATTGTTACAGATAACAGCCTCTGCCATTTTTTTTAAGCAGAACTATTGTAAAAGGAACCGTTCTGTTACAGAAAAAGAACGGTTCCTTGTGGGTTTCTCAATTATATTTTGAATGTTTCTTTTATTTTATCAACAAAGTCGAGTTTTTCCCAAGTAAATAATTCAACCTCTTTTTTTACTTTTCCCAAGTATGGAGATTCAAATTCTTTGGTAACTTTTACCGGAGTGCGTCCCATGTGTCCGTAGGCTGCCGATTCTCTGTAAATAGGATTACGCAATGCTAACCTCTCTTCGATGGCAGAAGGGCGCAGGTCGAAAATACTTTTTACCTTTTCTGCAATTTCTGCATCCGGAATGTTAACATTCGAACGCCCATAGGTATTTACATAAACGCCAACCGGTTCGGCCACACCAATCGCATAAGCCAGTTGGACAAGAATTTCGTCGGCCACACCTGCAGCTACCAGGTTTTTGGCAATGTGGCGTGAAGCATAAGCAGCCGATCGGTCAACCTTCGAAGGGTCTTTGCCCGAGAAAGCACCGCCACCATGAGCGCCACGTCCCCCATAGGTGTCAACAATAATTTTTCGGCCGGTTAAGCCAGTGTCGCCGTGTGGTCCTCCTATTACAAATTTCCCGGTTGGGTTGACATGGTATATCATATCATTTTTGAATAGCGCCTGTATGCGTTCCGGAAGTTTCTTTTTTACGCGTGGAATGAGGATGTTGATAATATCTTCCCTTATTTTATTAAGCATGGGGTTGTCGGCGTCAAACTCATCATGCTGGGTCGAAACAACAATGGTGTGTATTTTTACCGGTTCGTTTGCTTCGTTGTATTCAATGGTAACCTGCGATTTTGAATCGGGGCGAAGGTAGGTCATTGTTTTGCCTTCGCGACGTATGGCTGCTAATTCCCATAATATCAGGTGCGACAACTCCAGCGACAGGGGCATGTAATTGTCGGTGTCTTTACAGGCGTAGCCAAACATCATTCCCTGGTCGCCGGCACCCTGGTCTTCCTTGTTTTTTTTATCTACTCCACGGTTTATGTCGGCACTTTGTTCGTGGATAGCTGTTAGTACACCACACGATTCGCCGTCGAAACGGTATTCTGCTTTGGTGTAGCCAATGTTTTTAATCACTTTGCGTGTTACTTCCTGTACATCAACATAGGTTGCTGATTTTACTTCGCCGGCTACTACAACCTGACCGGTAGTAACCAGTGTTTCGATGGCAACTTTTGAGTTCGGATCGAATGCCAGGAACTGGTCGAGCAGGGCATCTGAAATTTGATCGGAAACCTTGTCGGGATGGCCTTCTGAGACTGACTCACTTGTAAATAAATAGTGCATTTCCCTTTATTTTTTGCTGAAAGAATCAGCATGTTTAACATAAAAAATTACTACCGGAATACGAATTGAAATGAGCAGGTGAAAATAAAAGTAAAGCACGATTGCTTTAGCATTTTTTTTTGTGGTTGCAATCAATCTCAAATCTTTCCACGTAGCACGACAAAAGTAAAAGCTTTATTCGAAATAAAAAAATGTATTTAGAATTATTTTAAATAACAGTTCGGAAGAAATTGGCTGTTGGCAGAGGCAAAAGGTGCAGTTGCAGGATATTTATCAGCCCTTTGGGTAGGAGACAAGTGATTGTCCCTTTTATTGAGACTTTGGCATGAATTTATGTTGTCTACGTTAAAAAAAAACAGACAAAACGACCATGAGGAAATTTTTCACACATAAGAGAATGTTTATAATCATGGGAGTTCCATCTGTTACGTTAAAAAATAAACAATTATAAACATATGAAAGGAGTTGGTGGACATTTGTGTATGATAAAGTAACGCGCTATTATTGAGTGAGTTGATGGAAAATATTTTCCAGGTTTTGTTGTTTCTCTGTAAGCGTAAGCAGGGTAAGGTTATTTTTTACGGCAAAATTGAAAATTGCAGGACGAATATCCGTGCCTGTTTTAGCCTCTATTTTCCACGTTTTTTCGTATTGCGTAACGTGTTTTACATTTTCCACTTGTAGTAACAGGTCTGGGGTGGTTTTTTGAAGGAATTCGGCCACAACAACCTGGTTCTGTCTGAAATTTCCTGCTTTTACCTCCGCAATACTTCCATCAGCTACAATTTTCCCTTTGTTAATAATAATCACCCTGTTGCAAACCGCTTCTATTTCCTGCATAATATGAGAAGAGAGAATTACTGTTTTTTCGCGACTGATTTCACGAACTAAATTCCTGATGTCTTCCAACTGGTTTGGGTCAAGACCGGTGGTGGGTTCGTCAAGAATAAGGATTGATGGATTGTGTATAAGCGCCTGTGCCAAACCAACCCGTTGTCGGTACCCTTTTGATAAAGCACGGATTTTTTTATGTTGTTCGTGTCCTAAACCGGTAAGTTCAATAATCTTCCGGATATGCTTACCTGTATTTTTTAACCCATAAAAACCGGCACTAATCTCCAGAAATTCTTTAATATATAAATCCGTATAAAGCGGGTTATGCTCGGGCAGGTAGCCGATTGTTTTTTTATAGTCCCGGCTTTTCGACGAAATTTTATTCCTGTTAATATAAACCACACCCGAGTCGGAAGGTAAATACCCCGTAATAATTTTCATTAACGTTGACTTCCCCGCTCCGTTTGGGCCAAGGAATCCTACTAATTGCCCTTTTTCTACTGAAATACTGACATTATCGAGAGCTCGTTGCTTCCCGTATTGTTTTACGATATTACTGGTTTCTACACTCATTCGGAAAAATAGATGAAAACAAAAATAAAGGATTCTTTTAAATTTGGAAGCATTAACTTACATTTGCATTCCGGCTAACAGATTTTATTTAATGAAAGACAAACATTTCAATTATATTAAAGACCTGACGAAGTATCAAAGGCAAAGAACAACAGAAGTGTTGATTGGCAGTGTTCCGGTAGGTGGCGATAACCCGATAAGGTTACAAACCATGACCGATACCGACACCAAAGATACAGAGGCTACTGTTGAGCAGATTATACAGGCAGTAAAAACAGGTGCAGATTATGTGCGTGTAACTGTAAAATCGATGACAGATGCTGAAAGTCTGAAGGTTATCAAGAAGAAGTTGGTCACTATGGGATATGATACCCCCCTGATCGCCGACATTCATTTTAATCCCAAACAAGCAGAAGTAGCTGCAAAATATGTATCGAAAGTACGTATTAACCCGGGAAATTTTTACGATAAACGTGCGCAGTTTAAGCACAAGTTATATACCGACGAAGAATACCGGACAGAACTGGAAAACATTGAAAAACAGTTTGTCCCATTTCTTAAAGTATTGAAAAAAACAAACACCGCTTTGCGTATTGGCGCCAATCATGGTTCTTTGTCCGACAGGATAATGAGCCGCTATGGCGATACCCCGGCAGGGATAGCAGAGTCGGTAATGGAATTTCTTCGTATCTGTAAAAAAGAAGATTTTGAAAATGTGGTTGTCTCTATAAAATCGAGCAACACACGAATTATGGTTTATACCGTTCGTTTATTAAATTTCAGAATGCGTCTTGAGGAAATGAAATTTCCTTTTCATCTTGGCGTTACTGAAGCCGGAGAGGGCGAAGACGGACGAATAAAATCGGCCGTAGGGATTGGCGCTTTGCTGGCCGATGGTATTGGCGATACAATCCGGGTGTCTTTAACCGAAAACCCGATAAATGAATTGCCGGTTGCTCAAAAACTCGTTAGCCATTTTCGTCGATTTCAAAACCATGCCGAAATAACCGCGCCACTGATTGCCCAGACCAATCCGTTTGAGTACGAACGCCGGAGCACCCGTCCTGTGCTGAATATGGGCGGAAAACAATTGCCCGTGGTAATTGCCGATTTGCGCGATCGTGATTTGTTTGAAATGATTCCGATACGCGGAAAACTGGTGCCTGATTATTTTTTGTCGGGCAATCGGATTTTAGATATTGAAGGAGAAGAATATCCTGTTATATCGCTCGAAGAGTACCTGTTTGAAAGTACCCGTTGGGGGAGGCTGAAGTTTATTCGAACCGATAAAGCCGAGTTTGACCGTTTCATGGATAAACATCCTGAGATTATTACCAAACTTAAGCAAACGCGAAAAACCGTACTGATACTGGAAAGTTTCAATGCCAATCCAATGGCCGAATTAAGGGCATTTTTTATGGAGCTCGAAACGCATATTTGGAAAGTCCCGGTAATCTTGTACCGAAAATATAACGAAACGCATCTTGAGAACCTTCAGATTAAAGCTTCCTGCGATCTTGGCGGGTTGTTGATTGACGGGTATGGAGATGGAGTTTGTATCTCGAACGACCATGAGAACGTTACTTTTACCGAATTAAAAGATTTAAGCTTTGGTATCCTTCAGGCCAGCAGGATGAGGGTCTCAAAAACCGAGTTTATTTCCTGCCCCGGATGCGGAAGAACATTGTTCGACCTGCATGAAACCACGCGTGCGATTAAGGAACATTTCAACCATCTCGATCATTTAAAAATTGGTATTATGGGATGTGTGGTAAATGGCCCCGGCGAAATGGGAGATGTGGATTATGGCTTTGTTGGCGCAGGAAACAGTAAGGTTACGCTCTACAAAGGACAAAAGCCTGTAAAACGCAATATCCCTTACGAGGATGCTGTGGCCGAACTGGAACAATTGATTCGTGACAGTGGTGACTGGAAAGATCCTTCCGATTAATTCAGATGTATAACCGGAAATGTTTGTATAAATACTCTTTTGACGGAATTAGCGCAGAATTTTAAAGAGTGCATAGAATGAATGAAGATATACGCTGGGAATAAAAATGAATATGGACTGTTTGACACCAAGATAAATCAAATAATATCAATACTAAAAAAAAATCTTAAGACCGAAAAAATTGTTTTATTTGGTTCAAGAGCTAAAGGTAATTTTGAAAACGGTTCCGATATTGATTTGTCGTTGTCAGGAAAAGGTTTAAAACTGAATGATATTTTAAATGCTTCAATTGAAATAGATAAGCTATCGCTTCCTTACAAATTTGATTGTTTCTGATAGGATAAACGGGAAAGCATTGACGGAGCATATTAACAGGGTAGGAGTGATGTTATTCGAACGGGAAATACAGGAAAAAGATTGATGGATTTTTCGTAGTAGTATTCATCCTTTACCCAAAGTATAGTAAAAATATAAGTAATTATGGCACGAACCTATTGGAAACCGGGAACAATGATTTATCCTTTGCCGGCTGTAATGGTCAGTTGTGGCGAAAACCCCGAAGAATACAATATTATAACCATTGCATGGACCGGAACAATCAATAGTGATCCGCCTATGTGTTATATATCGGTGCGTCCGGGACGTCATTCATATGATAGTATTAAGCGTACCGGCGAATATGTAATTAACCTTACTACTGAAAAACTGGCGCGGGCAACCGACTGGTGCGGATGTCGTTCGGGGAAAAAATATAACAAGTGGAATGAAATGGGACTAACCCCGGCTCCTGCAAAATTTGTAAAAGCCCCGATTATTGCCGAATCGCCGGTAAATATCGAATGTCGGGTAAAAGATATTGTAGAACTGGGCACCCACCATATGTTTATCTCTGAAGTACTGGGCGTTTCAATCGACGAAAATTATATTGATGAGCAGGGAGCTTTTCGCTTTTCCGAAGCTAATCCATTAGTATACAGCCATGGCCATTATTTTGGCATGGGCGACAAAATCGGAAAATTTGGCTGGTCGGTAGAGAAGAAAAAGTCGGTGAAAAAAAAATGAAATAAGAAGAGGCTTTCCCGGAAAAGAAATTATTTTTGCGCGTAGAAAAATAACTATGCGCTTTCTTGTAATTGAAGGAAATATCGGTGCCGGAAAAACAACGCTGTCAGGTATGATTGCGGAAGAATTTAATGCAAAACTTGTGTTAGAACAGTATGCAGATAATCCTTTTCTTCCTAAGTTTTATAAAGATCCGGAACGTTATTCTTTCCCGCTTGAACTTTCGTTTTTGGCCGATCGTTACAACCAAATCAAATCAGAGGTATTAAATCTCGATCTTTTTCATCCTTTTTTGGTGGCTGATTATTATTTTGCTAAAACAGCTATTTTTGCACAAACCAACTTAAAAGAAGACGAATACCGGCTGTTTCGACAGATCTTTGATATTGTTTTTGAAACAATGCCTAAACCCGATTTGTATGTTTACCTGCATGCCGATGTGGAGCATTTGTTGGAAAACATTGAAAATCGTGGACGCGAATATGAGCAGGATATTGACCCCGAATATCTGGATAAAATAAGAAAGAGCTATTTTAATTTTTTAAAACAGATAACAACTTTTCCTATTCTTATTATTGATACCAACAATGTTGATTTTGTGAAGAATAAAGAAAATTACCAAATATTAAAAGAAGCCATATTCAGAAAAGACTACAAAAAAGGATTAAATCATCTGATTTTGTAATAAAAACGTTTTATTGCTTTCTGTTTATAAAAAGCTTTTTAATTTTGTTGAGACATTCAGAATTATTAAAATATACACAAAAAACGTTAGAACCGTTATGAAAAGAAATCAATTTAAGCCTGTTGCCCTCGTTGCAATTGCTGCAATCCTGTTATCTGGCTGTTCAGGATTGAACAAGATGAAAAAAAATGCTGGACAAATCAATTTTAAGGTAACACCGGAAATATTAGAAACACACGCCGGTGAAGTAGGTGTAGCAATTACAGGTCGGTTCCCCCAAGCATATTTTAATAAAAGAGTTACGCTTACCGCAACTCCTGTTTTGGAATATGAAGGCGGAAAAACCAGTTTTAAATCCGTTACCGTACAAGGCGAGAATGTGGAAGCTAATAACAAAGTAATTTCGTATAATGGCGGAAGCTTTTCGTACAAAGATGCTGTTGCATTTAAAAAAGCAATGGCAAAGTCGGAACTAAAGGTAAACATTACTGCATCGCAGGGAACTAAATCGGTAGATTTTGACCCAATTAAAATTGCAGATGGTGTTTTGGCTACAAGCGAAAGGGTAGTTATGGCTCCCAAAGCAGTATTAGGCGTAGTACGCGAAAAAAACAACAGCGGGAAATATAACCCGAATACAGATGTTTTCCAGCGTATTGTTCCTGATGAAAAAACAGCTGATATTCATTACCTGATAAACCGGGCGAAAGTACGCAAATCAGAAGTCGAATCTGCCGATGTTACTGCGTTCGAAGATTATACTCAAAAAGCCAACGAAAATGAAAGGGTTAATCTGAAAGACGTAAAAATTTCAGCCTATGCATCTCCTGACGGAGAACTGGAACGGAATTTTAAACTGGCAGAACAACGAAAAGAAACATCTACTGCTTTCTTAGCTAAAAAACTTAAAAAAGCAGGCGTTGATGTGGAATTGAAAACAAGGTACACTCCTGAAGACTGGGACGGTTTTAAAACATTGATGGAAAAATCGAATATCCAGGACAAAGACCTGATTTTGCGTGTACTTTCTATGTACAACGATCCGGAAGTACGCGAACGTGAAATTCGTAATTTGAGCACAGCTTTTAATGAAATTGCCGAAGAAATCCTTCCTCAATTGCGTCGTGCCAAATTAACTGTCGATGTTGACTTGATTGGAAAAACAGACGAAGAACTGAAAGCTGCTGCAAAATCAAATCCGGCTTCATTAAACCCTGCCGAGTTGCTTTATGCTGCTACTTTGTTTGAAGATTTAGGCGACCAATTGGACGTTTATAAGGCATTTACCCAAAATTATCCTAACGACTGGCGTGGGCCAAACAATGTGGGGTATGTTTTGGTAAAACAAATGAAGTATGCCAAAGCAAAACCTTATTTCGTTCAAGCTGAAAAATTAAACAATGCTAGTCCTATTGTTAAAAATAACTTAGGAGCAGTTACGATTAGCGAAGGAAATACTGCGGATGCCGAATCATTGTTGGGGGCAGCTACCGGAGCAGGAAATGAAGTGAACTACAACCTGGGAATTGTTTGTCTGAAAAAAGCAGAGTACGACAAAGCTGTTCGTTGCTTTAAACTTAGCCAATACCGCGATGCAAATACAGGGTTGGCCAAACTTCTTACTGACGACAACAATGGTGCTTTGAGTGATTTGGATGCTTTTGCTAAAGATTGTTATATGAAAGAATACCTGAAAGCTGTAGTAGGTGCACGCACTAATAATAGCTCTTTGGTGTACGAAAGTCTTGCGAAAGCAATTAAATTGAATCCGGAAATGAAAGATGCTGCTAAAGTAGATCTTGAATTTGCCAAATATTTTAGCGACGCTAAATTCCAGGCTATTCTTGATTAAGCAATCTTTATTAAAGAATAAAAAAACGTTTCAGGTAATCCTGAAACGTTTTTTTTGTTTTCTGTTAAGGAACGAAGGGAATCTTTTTATTGTTCGTATTGGTGCTTTTATCTAACTCGAAACCTAATCATTTGAATGTTAGTAATGTAGGTTTTTGCGTAATAATCTTCCTGAGAAAAAGAGTAAAATCCGCCCGATAGGGCAAAAAAAAACTTCAATGTAAATTGTTACATAATTCTGAGCGCCCCAGATTATTTCCGTTAGACAATTGGCTATCCGCCCAAGCGGCTGAGATCCTTTTATCTCAATGCTTAACTACTAAATATTTTTGAAAAGCATCAGTATGCTTTGGGCTTAACCTTGCCGGGCGCATGGTTTGTTTGTTGATGAACAAGGCTTTCTGTTGGCCGGTAGCACAAACTTCGTTGTTTTCATTATAATACCGAAACTCCAAAATAACCGAAGCATTGTTGAGTTGCGACACCCAGGTTTCAATCTTTACCGAATCTTGGATAAAAAAAGGCTTTTTGTAGCTAATCGACGTGTCGGTAATTATTGGTAGAATTCCTTCTTCGCTACTAAGTTCGGTAACAGGTAGCCCGATGGATTCGAGTAATTTCATCCTGCCGTTTTCCATCCACTGGATATAAATGATGTTATTTACATGTCCTACAATATCAATATGATAGGTATAAATTTTTTCTGTATATGTTAATTTCTGCATCGCAAGATATTTGATTCTTAAAGTTTTAGCATCGAAAACTTGTTTTTTTTCTGCAAGTAAAAGTTCCACATGATACTTCTATGATATACTCCGCTCAGGTTATTTGCCGTAGCTTTTGTTTTTAGATGTTTTCGTTTTTTGCATAATGACGGAAGATGCTTATAGAATGATGCATGTGCTTGTACTACAGCAATAAAAGCTTTCCATTCTAATCCCAGTAAAAATTTTGTAGCGGCTATTCCGTCGAGTATCATCCGGGTTAGCAGTATGTATGCGAACTTTTTGCCGGGCAGGTTTTTAAACAGCATAAACAGGTTGTTCCGGAAGTTTAGGTATATTTTCCTCGGGTTTCCGTACGACAAGGTGCCTCCTCCAAGATGATAGATTACACTTTGGGGCTCGTAAACAATTTTGTATCCACGGTTTTTTATGCGCCAGCAGAGGTCTATTTCTTCCATATGTGCCCAGAAATCGGTATCGAAACCTCCTGTTTTTTTGAAAACATCAGCCTTTATAAACAGGCAGGCTCCTGTTGCCCAAAAAATTTCGTCTGGAGTATTGTATTGCCCGCAGTCTTTTTCTACACAATCCAGGATTCTTCCCCTGCAAAAAGGATAGCCAAACTTATCAATAAAACCGCCACCGGCTCCTGCATACTCAAAATATTCTGGATTGTTATAACTCCTCACTTTGGGTTGTATACAGGCAATATTCGTGTCGGTTTCAAAGCGGTTGATGCATGATTCAATCCAGCCTTGTTCTACTTTTACATCCGAGTTTACCAGTACGAAATATTCGGCATTTATTTTGTCTAGTGCAACGTTATATCCTTGGGCAAAACCGTAATTTTTTCTTAAATCCAGAATTGCAACTTCAGGAAAATCTTTTTCTAAAATGGTTAATGAATTGTCGGTAGATCCATTGTCGGCAACAATAATATCAATATTTTCAGCTTGTGAATGTTCTATGATTGAAGGGAGAAAAACGGGGAAGAGTTTTGCTCCGTTCCAGTTTAAAATAACAACGGCAATTTTATGGGCTTCTTTCATTGAGCTACTGGTTAATTTAATAACAGTTTGGCAATAATTGTAGTCCTGTTTTCCGGGGGAATTCCGGAAAGTATCGTATTGATTTCTTCTGTTTTGTCTTTGTTGCCTGAATTTATTATGGCTTCAATTTCTTTTATTTGTTTGCCGGTAAGTTCGTCCTGTAGCAATTCCCATATTTTCCCCTCTTCTTTTTTTGCGTTGGGGAGTCCCAGTGTTTCCAGTTCAAGTATGGTTGCTTTAATTATTTCGCGTGCCTGCATTTTTACCGGATCTTTATCTTTTGTTTTTCCGGTAGCCGCAGTATCGCGCAGGCTCCAGCTTGAATAGTCGTAGTGCAGGTTGCTTACAAGTTTGAGTTTTGTACTGTTCTTTCCAAAAATTCGCTCTAAGAATATCAGCGTATGTTGCTTCCATGCATCTAAATCGAACCCCGGAATATCAAGGCCGGCAAGTTGTTGTTGTAATAATGAAATTTCTTTTTCTGCCATAAGACTGGATATTTTGAGGGCAATTTACAAAATAAAGGGACTGTAGAGAAATAAAGAGATTAATTTATACAAAAGAATGAACAACGTTGGAGTACAAATTATAAGCCTTCAAGGTTGTTTAAACCCTGAAGGTCTGGTATTCTCCCTGGATGCCTATTTTTTTCCGAGGTATTTGTTGATTATCCTGAAAAATTCGGGGAAATAATTATTGCTTGCCGAAATAATTTCGCCTCCAAAAAGCCAGTTGCCGGTTTGGTTAAAATCGCATGTTTTTCCTCCTGCCTGTTGTAGAATGAAAACGCCGGCTGCTACATCCCAGGCATGAAGTGCATGTTCGAAGAAAGCATCAAAACGTCCGCATGCCACATAGCAAAGGTCGACTGCTGCCGAACCAAAGCGCCGGAGTCCCAGGGTATGCTTCATCAAATATTTAAGGGCATCAATATAATCGTTTATCCGGTCGAAGTCGTAATACGGGAATCCTGTGGCAATTAAGGTCTCATCCGATTTTGTATGCTGCGAAACTTTTATCTCTTTCCCGTTGCAAAAAGCCGGACTGTCTTTCCATGCGTAGAACATTTCATCGGCACCAATTTCGTATACAACGCCAAGTACCATTTTCCCTTTTTCGGCCAGGGCAATACTTACCGAATGCGGCGCAAGTCCAAAAAGATAGTTTGTGGTTCCGTCAAGCGGGTCAACAAACCAGGTATAATCTTCGTTGTGTGATGCAGCAGTGCCTTCTTCGGCAACAAAACCCGAGTTTGGTAATAAGGCTTTCAATGCTGCAACAATATTTTTTTCGGCTGTTTTATCAACATAAGTTACCAAACTGGCAACACTTTTTACTTCAATATTTTCGGCCGTAATTTTTTGTTGTTCTTTGCGGATAAAATCACCTGCCTGGCGGGCAATTTCCTGTACCTGAGTACAAAGTTGCTGGTAGTTCATATAAATTTCGATATTTAAACAACAAAAGTAAGGAAAAGATTAATTGTTGAGCATTTCTTTGAAATAAGAGTTATTGGGGTAATAAGCCGAAAGTTCAGTAAAACACCGGTGTCCTTTTTCTTCTTCGTGCTCAATGCCTAAATAAATTCGTCCGAGGAAGTATAATGACAGGGTTTTAATTATCAGATCGTTATCGTGGGTATATTTTTCGGTCTCTTTTAGAGCTTTTTCTCTGATGTCTCGTTTTTCTTTATTAAATAAAGGATTTATAAGATTGTCGAAATATTGGAAAAGAGATGAATATAAATCAAGAAGTTTGGCTTTGTTTTCCGGGTAAGGTAATTTTTCGGAAGTAATTTCATCTAACAGTTTTTTTAGCGACGACCGGGCTTTTATGGCGCCAATAATGTGGTAACGTTTTAGTTCGTAGCGTACCTGATACGATGTTTTAATGAGTTGTTTTAATTTTAATTCCTGTTTATTGCGAGCAGTATCATCAAATTGTTCGAGAAATGAAGTAAGAGCTTCCTGTTTCTTTTTATCGCGTTTGAATTCCCACCATCGTAAATCAATTTTTAATACATCTACATAAAAAGGATCGACAGATGCTGTGTTTTTCGCGATTTCAATATGTGCTTCAGAATATTTTTCGTTGTATATCAACGTAAATATTTTGTTGACAATACTGTCGCTTTCCGAAGCCCAAATAACATTTGAAAACGCCGGGAGAAAAAACAAGGCAATAAAAAATGATATTCTCATACGATAATAAATAGGTTTTTTACTTTTGCAAAGTAACGATAGAATATAATATTATGCTAATTAAAAGAAGTTTGATTGTTGTTATAGGCTTATTTCTTGTCGGTGTGCTGTCTTTGCAGGCCTATTCGCAGTCCGAATCTGCATCGGAATCCCGGTGCCATTGCGTGCAGCCCTGCCAGGTACAGCCGGCTTCTTCATCGAAAGAAGAATTTCAGCCTTATTTTTCGATTGGGGCAAAACTGGGGACGAGTTTTTCAAAAGTCAGGTTCGATCCGGTTGTCCAGTCAAATGATGTTGAACAAAATTTTGAGCGGGGATATGTTGGCGGTATTGCGTTTAAATATTTTGCCCAAAGAATTATGGGCGTTCAGTTGGAACTAAATTTTATGCAGGCTGGTTGGGATGAAGTACTGGAGTCGGGTAGTACCTATAACCGAAAATTAAATTTTATACAGATACCTGTAATGACTCATGCCGAATTTGGCTGGGATAAAACAAAAATACTGATAAATTTCGGACCTTCTTTTTCTTATTTAATTTCAGAAGATGAGGAAATGAGTTTGTCCTCTGGTACAGATAGCCGGGAATACTATGCCCGAGAATTGGACCGCCGGTTTTATTTTGGGGCATGTTTTGGCGTGGGAGCCGTTCGTAGAACCAATATTGGAGATTTCCAACTCGAAGGCCGGGTAACTTTTAACCTGAATAATTGTTTCTCGGGTGAGGTAGAGGACGACTACACCTCTTCGCAGACTTATGGACTGGAGGTGACGCTTTCTTATTTTGTCCCTTTCAAAAAAATGTTTGGAAAGAAGTAAAACAACGTAATTTTTTTGATGGCGACACTAAAATTATCGCGAAATTTTAAGTCCGTATACAAATTGTTTCCGTTTTAGACTTTGCCCGAAAACTGACTGGTTTTCTAAGCGTTTTTTTGCCGATACTATTTAACAAACGTTTAATGCACTCGTAACTTTTACATGATTTATATATTCCGGATGTTGCCTACCTTGCAGTCAGGATATTTCCCTTCATATCCTGAGAATTCCTTTAATAAAACTCTCTCAAGGTTGTCACATTCGGGACAACCTTTCTTCTTTTGCAATCTTTGGCACTAAACTTGCTTTGCCGGAAATCAGGATAATAAACTCAAAAATTAAATACCATGAAAAAGCTTAAAACTACATTTTTTATTATTGCCGCATTATTTTTTGCCGCATGTAACGGAGACGATGGCGTTGACGGGAGAGATGGCAAAGATGCCGAAACAGGAACCGTTATTGAGATAAAAGGAAATTTTGTTGCCCCGGATTATTTCATGTACTATGAACTCGCCAATGCTGGAGTGAAAGTTTATAATGGCGATGCAGTTCTTGTTTATGTTTTATGGGAAGTAAAAGATGGGAATGATGTTTGGAGACTTCTCCCGCAAACAGTCTATTTTAACGATGGAGAATTGCAATACAATTACACTTATACGCTGAAAAAAGTCGAAATATTTATGGAAGGAACCACCACGTTGAGTGCATTGCCCAAGAGTTATCTGAATGACCAGGTTTTTAGAATTGTTGTTATGCCTGCTGTTTTGGCAGAAGATACAAAAACCGATTTAACGAACTACAGTGCAGTAATGAATGTGATGGATGCAAATTCTATTAAAATAAACAACATTACTTTGGAGAAGTAGACTGGTAATTGTTTGATTATGCGTTTTGTCAAAAGATGAAGCGCATAATTTTTTTAGTATCTTGGCCGTTGTAAATTTTATTGTAGAAACACTAACTTTGTTCCAGATAAACAATCAATAACAACTTATTTAATTATGAGAAAAACAATTTTCGTCATTCTTGTCATGTTAATCAATGTTCCCCTTTGGGCAAAAGAATACAAACAGGAATCTCCCTCCGGGAAAGTAATGGTAAAAGTAGCGGTAAACGATGTAGTAACTTATTCCGTTTTTTTGAACGGTAACGAAATTATTTCCCCGTCGGAAATAGCAATGAAAATAAGCGATGGCGAAGTATGGGGACGGAATGCAAAGGTGCGAAAAGCAAAAATTACATCGGTTGCGAAGGAACTAAAACCTGTTGTATGCCGGAAATATGCCACTGTGCCGGACGAATACAACCAGTTAACCTTAACTTTTAAAAACTATTCACTCCAATTCCGGGTTTACGACGAAGGTGCCGCTTTTCGTTGGGTTTCGGCAAAGAAAGGTGAATATAAAGTTATGGAGGAGCTGGTTAATTTTGCTTTTCCGGCCGATCGGAATACCTGGTTTCCTGAAGAAGAAAGCATATTCTCGCATCAGGAACGGAAGTACATCCGGGAGAAATTATCGAACATCAACAGTAAGCGTTTTTGTTCAACCGGAATGTTGGTAGATTGCGAAAATGGAGTTAAAACATATATCTCCGAATCGGGCTTAATGGATTATCCCGGCTTATGGTTACGCGGAAACGATGAGAATCCTAACGAACTTACCGGGAAATTTGCCGGAGTTGTATTGAAAGAGAAAGCATTGAACGACCGCGATATTGAGCCGGTAAAATATGCTGCTTATATTGCCCGGTGCAATGGCCCCCGTGTTTTTCCGTGGCGCGTGATGCTTATTACACAAAAAGATGCCGACCTGGTGCAATCTGATTTGATTTATAAATTGGCTCCCGAACAGAAAATTGAGAATACAAGCTGGATAAAGCCCGGGAAAGTGGCATGGGACTGGTGGAATGCCCTGAATATTTATGGCGTTGATTTTGAGTCGGGAGTAAATAACGATACTTATAAATATTACATCGATTTTGCTTCGGAATATAGCCTGGAATATGTGGTTTTGGACGAAGGCTGGTATCATCTTGGCGATGTGTTGGATGTGGTTGACGAAATCAACATAAAAGAACTGGTCGCTTACGGGAAGAAAAAGAAAGTAGAAATTATCCTGTGGGTGGTATGGAAAACACTGGACGATAAATTAGAAGAAGCACTTGACCAGTTTCAGGCATGGGGCGTAAAAGGTATAAAAATCGATTTTATGCAGCGCGACGACCAGTGGATGGTTAATTTTTATGAAAAAATTGCCCGTGAATGTGCGAAGCGTGAACTGTTGGTCGATTTTCACGGAGCTTATAAACCCGCAGGACTTGAACGTGCTTATCCGAATGTTGTTTCGTACGAGGCTGTAAAAGGGCTTGAAAATGCAAAATGGTCGAAACTTCCGGATCCTGAACACGATTTAACCCTGCCATTTATTCGTATGGTGGCCGGCCCCATGGATTATACGCCCGGGGCAATGATTAATAAAACAAAAAAGAATTTCAATCCTGTTTTTTTCGAACCCATGAGCCAGGGAACACGTTGCCACCAGCTGGGCATGTATGTGGTTTATGAAAGTCCGCTGCAAATGCTGGCCGATAATCCTTCAAATTACTATCGGGAGCCGGAATGCATGGAATTTTTGTCGGCCGTTCCTTCGGTATGGGACGATACGAAAGTGCTGGAAGCCAGGGTGGGCGATTATATCGTAGTAGCTCGTCGCTCGGGCGATACCTGGTATGTTGGTGCTATGACCGATTGGGATCCACGCAGTATGGACATTAAACTTGATTTCCTGGGCGACGGAGACTATACTATGAATGTTTGGAAAGACGGCGCTAATGCCTCTAAACATGCTGCTGATTTTGCACAGGAAACATTAACGGTTACCGCTTCTTCGTTAGTAAAAATAAACATGGCGCCCGGCGGTGGATGGGTCGCTGTTATTCATCGAAAATAGTAGAGAATGGATAATTTTGGCGCTAACGATTCATTTATTTGTCCTGTTGAGATTTATGTTTAAGCCCATAAATATCGTATCTTCGTGAGCAAAATTCAGGGAGATGCAAACGAATAAACAACTTGATTTAGCATACGATTTTGTACAATATACAGGGCAAAACATTTTTCTTACCGGGAAAGCTGGTACCGGGAAAACCACTTTCCTGAAAAATTTACGGAAACGTTCGCCTAAACGTATGGTGGTAGTAGCTCCTACAGGTGTTGCTGCAATTAATGCCGAAGGTGTTACCATTCATTCTTTTTTCCAGTTGTCGTTTGCTCCTCAGGTTGGAGCCGAAAGTAAGTTTAATGCCGAGCAGCGTTTTACAAAGGAGAAGATTAATATTATGCGTACCCTCGACTTGTTGGTTATTGACGAGATTAGTATGGTGCGTGTCGATATTCTGGATGCAATAGACCGTACTCTGCGGCGGTTTAAAAATCGTAGGAAACCTTTTGGCGGGGTGCAGGTGTTAATGATTGGCGACCTCCAACAATTGTCGCCCGTTGTGAAAAATGAAGAATGGGGATTGTTGAAGCACGAGTACGATACTCCTTACTTCTTTAGCAGTAAGGTTTTAAAAGAATTTCCTTATGTAGGGATTGAACTATCTGAAGTTTTTAGGCAACAGGACGAGAAGTTTATTGCAATATTAAATAAGGTACGGGAAAATAACCTTGATGAAGCAACCCGGAGGGAATTAAACCAACGCTATATTCCCGATTTTTCGCCACAGGACGATGAGGGCTATATTACCCTATGTACGCATAATGTTAGTGCACACCGTATTAATGATTCAAAATTGTTGGAACTGAACGGAAAACAACATGTTTTTACCGCAAAAGTTGAGGGAAAGTTCCCCGAGTATTCTTATCCTACTGATTTTGAGTTGAAAATAAAGCCCGGGGCACAGGTAATGTTTGTAAAGAACGATTCTAATCCTGAAAAACAGTTTTATAACGGGAAAATCGGGCGGGTGGCCCGTATTGAGGACGATACTGTTTGGGTGCAATGTCCGGGAGAAGAGCATGAAATAGAAGTGGCTGCACAAACCTGGGAGAACTATAAATATTCAATTAATAAAGAAACCGGCGAAATTAAAGAAGAAATAGAAGGCTCTTTTGCGCAGGTTCCCTTAAAGCTTGCCTGGGCAATTACCATTCATAAAAGCCAGGGCTTAACTTTTGAAAAGGCAATAATTGATGCCGAATCTTCTTTTGCCCATGGTCAGGTTTATGTGGCACTTAGCCGTTGCAAAACCTTCGACGGAATGGTGCTTTCTACTCCTGTCGGAAATCGTAGTATTATTAATGATAAAACCGTAAATGGATTTATCAAGGGGGTGGAAGAAAATCAGCCAGGGGAAAGTGATTTGTTAACGGCAAAACTGGCCTTTCAGAAAGAACAACTGACCGAAATTTTTCGTTTCTATCGTATTTCGTGGTTATTACGTTCTGTGGTTAAGGTTGTGCAGGAAAACAGAGGAAGTTTTATCGAAACAACAGCTATTCAGTTTGAAAAAATGCAAAAGGACTTTGAGCAGGAAGTTGTGGAAGTGGCTGCAAAATTTCATGAACAAATTACGAATTATCTTCGGCTGGAGCCGGATGTCAATGAAAATGAAAAATTGCAGGAGCGAACCCAAAAGGCTGCTGCTTATTTCGGCGGAAAAGTGAAAAGTATTTTAAGCGACAGTCTGGAAAATCTGGATATGGAAATCGACAACAAAGCAGTAAAAAAACAGTTGAAAAAATGTACCGATGACCTGAAAAATGAAGCAGAAATAAAGCAAACGATTTTTGAAGTGTGTACCAATGGTTTTGATGTGAAACGAATAATGGAGGCAACAGCTCAAAAATTAGTGAAAGTAAACACCCGCAAATCCCAAAATAGCAGGAAAGCCAAAGAAATAACCGATTTCGAGCATATTCCGCACCCCGATGTGTTTAATCGTTTGCGTGCTTTCCGTACTGAAAAAGCAAGTGAATTATCCTGCCCCCCGTTTATGATTTTTTCGCAAAAGGTTTTGTACGAACTGGTAAATTATCTGCCAACCGATTCTGCTTCGCTTAAAATGATTAACGGCTTGGGAAACCGGAAAATAGAACAGTTTGGGATTGATATTACTGAAATTATCCGGCAATATTGTGCCGAAAATAACATTGCAAAAGGCGAAATTCCGTTGAAGGAAGAAAATAAAGAGAAGAAGCCCCGGGTAGATACCAAACGTTTAAGCTTCGACCTTTTCCTGTCGGGTAAAAACGTGGATGAGATTGCCCGGGAGAGGGGATTAACAACCGGAACCATCGAAGGGCACTTGGCACATTTTGTTCGATCCGGCGATTTGGAAATCACTCGTCTGGTTGATGATGAAGAAAAGTTGAAAAAAATAATGGATTATTTCGGACAGGCTGAAAATAAAAACCTGGGAGAGGCAAAGAATCATTTTGGCAGTGAAGCAAGTTATGGCGAATTGAGGGGCGTTTTAAATTATATGGAAAGATTGAAAAGCTCCGTAGAAAAGGTGGAGTAATTTCCAACACAAAGTAACGAAGATTCATTTCTTCCATTTTTTTTTGTGTATTATAGAGTCCTTTGTGAGGAGCCAATTCACCACCAGATTATTTCTGTTCGTAGAGTTGGATATGCTGCCCAGGCGGCAGGGGAACTTCTTATCAACTTAAATTTGTAACCCTTTTTTGTTTTTTTTTAGAAAAACAGCAACTGCTTATACTAATTCAAAACTCGTGCCTCACAACTCTCTTTTCATTTTTCTCTGCCAATTGCGACTTTCTTCTTTTTGCTTTTTGCCTTTTTGATGATTACCTTTGTTCCTTTATTTTGAAAAATGAGCTTTTGCTTGTAACTTGTCAGGCCTAATTTTATGTGTCCATAACTAAGAAATCTGAGATGAAGAAAACCAGGGAAAAGGTATCTGTACCCAAGTCGATGTTATTGCCACAGGAAGAAATGTTGGCGGTCAAGAAACAAGGGAAAAAGATAAAAATCGGTGTTCCTTCCGATTTCTCGAGATCGGAATACCGGATTCCGCTTACACCACAAGCGGTTGAGCTTTTGGTTTCGTATGGACACGAAATCCTGATTGAAAAAGATGCCGGTAAAGCAGCCTGTTATTCTGATGAAGACTTTTCAAAAGCGGGGGCTGTTGTTGTTACCTCCAAAGAAGAAACTTTTCAGTGCGATATTGTTTTGCGGGTAGCCTCATTTAGTAGTGAGGACGTTGATGCGCTTCGGGGCAATCAGGTTATTATTTCTGGGATGCAGGTGAATACCTGCGATAAAGAGGCTGTGCGAAAGCTTATGCAAAAGAAAATTATTGCCGTTGCTTTCGAATACCTGGAAAACGAAGACGGGTTTCAGCCTTACGTGCACCAAATGAGTCAGATTGCAGGAGCCACAGCCATTACCATTGCCAGCGAATATTTAAGCAATTCGCGAAAAGGGAAAGGTGTATTGTTTGGCGAGGTAACGGGCGTAACTCCTGCCGAATTGGTAATTATAGGTTCCGGAATAGCTGCCGAATATGCTGCACGTGCAGCACTTGGCTTGGGAATTTTTGTAAAGGTTTTTGATACGTCGGTCTCAGACCTTAGCAAGTTGGAAGAAAAGCTCGGTCGCAGAGTGTTTACCTCTGTCTTTTATCCAAAAGTGTTGAAAAAAGCACTGGTGTCGGCCGATGCAGTAATCGGTGCTACCTCAATTAATGCACCTTCAAAGTTCAAGGTCTCGGAAGAACTGGTTCAGGAAATGAAAGAAGGAGCAGTAATCATTGATTTAAACATCGGGCAGGGAGGATGTTTTGAAACTTCGAAATGCACCGATTTCAAAAAGCCGGTTTATCTGAAACACGGAATAGTACACTATTGTGTCCCAAACAGTCCGGCCATGGTGGCGCGTACTGCATCAATTTCAATAAGTAACATTCTTATTCCTTTACTACTGGCCATTGGCGAGAATGGAGGAGTCGAGAAGTATATTAAAATTTCGAGAGGTTTTAGAAAAGGTGTTTATATTTACCGGGGAATACTAACAAAAGAAGATATTGGCAGGATGTTGAATATCCCGTCGAAAGACATTAACTTGTTATTAGCATTGTTTTAATTCTTAATTTTATGTCAGGCTACTTGTTAAAATCATTAAATAAAAAATATCCGTTTAACGATAACCTCAAAATAAATGTAAGATCCATTACGTCTGTGAGTTTAGGGATTTTTCTTTTTTTGTTGTTTTTTCAGCCTTTTCAGGTACGGAATCCCGATTTCAATAATCAATTGATTATTCTTGCAACTTTTGGAGCTATAACATTGGTATTGCTGTGTATTATCAGGCTTGTTATTCCTTCTATTTTTGCCAAAGCTTTTTCAGAAGAACGATGGACAATAAAAAAAGAGATTATTCTTGATTTATTATTTGTGATTTTAAACTCAGTCGCTTTTTCTTTCTTTGCCCGTTATGTTGGTAAAATTCCTATTACTTTTCATACCGAAATAATAATTGTGATAATATCAATAACGTCAGCATCTGTAGTGGTGGTTATTAATCAATTGCACTTGCTAAGGAAGCGGGTTGATGAGTTGCAGACAGGAACAGAATATGCAGAAGAGGAAGACACGACCGGGGAGCCTGTGAAAGAAATTGAATTTGAATCGGAGAATAAAACTGAATACTTCCAGCTTTTCCCGGCACAACTGATGCTTATAAAATCAGCCAATAATTATATTGAAGTGATTTATAAGCAGAACGAGAAGGTAAATAAAAAACTCATCCGGAATACACTAAAAACTACTGAACGTTTATTGAAAAAATTCCCTGAAATGATTCGTTGTCATCGTTCCTGTATTATTAATAAAAATTATATAGAAAAGGTAAACAGGGGCTCTGACGGACTAATTCTTCATGTTTTCGATTATCCCCAGGTAATACATGTGTCGCGGCAATATGTTTTAAAGGTGAAAGAAGCACTTAAGGCTTGCTGAAGATTTCGTAGAAATCGAATTAGCTTTGGGTGAAAATGAATCGTTTTTCTCAAAAATTGTTACAGTTTTATTTTCTTGCGTTGAGCTTTGATTTGTCGTATTTCGTTGGTGTTATGCGTCTGTAAATGAGGATATATTTTGTTTTGGGGGTGTTTGTCGTTCATCCCTGGGAGTTGGCGTTCGTCCCAAAAAAACTGAATCTGCAACAAAACCATGCAGTAAATCCCAAATGCTTTTATTTTTTGGCGCTGTCCATTTACTTTGTTCAGAAAGATTTCAAAAGCAGAAATTATGAATGTATTACTTCTATATCCGAAAACAAAAAATGCTCAATTTAATAAGTTGTCCAATTATTTTTGGCGCTTCAGAAAAAATAAAAATACTTTACCGAAAGAACTTCTTGAAATAGCTATTGAATTGCCAATAACCTGGAATAAAAAGTTTGTAGATCTGAATCGGAAGAAACTAGGCAAAAAAGAGATTTTATGGTCGGATTATGTAATTGTGAAAGCCGGAAGAAATCAGTCAGGATCGGCATTACATGTTTTGGAGAAATGTAAACTTTATAAAAAGCGAGTAGTTGTTAAAGGGGAATTGTATGATATGGTTCGGTCGGGATGCCGTTTTAGTCCGGGGATGAAATTAGCTCAATTTATCAATAAGCAATACAACAGTATTTTGGATAAATGCCGCGATACTAAGATTCTTAAAACGAGAAATACCCGGCATCTGACGTTTTCTTTATTCGAGTTTTCACCGAACCTGTAAAACCTAACTTCTGAAATAAATTTAGAGATTGATTCTTGCAGCAGTTTTCCTGTGCTGGAGAAAGAGGAACTAACATTTTGTTAGGAACAAAAGTTGTTGTGTAAAAGTAAAGAGAAATGAATTATTTTTTAGATAAACAATGCGAACTTAGGTATTATGAAATGGATGAATCAGGCTTTGCAACTCCTACAACAATTCTTACTTTGTTGGAAGAAACAGCTGCCGATCATTGTTTCTCAATAAATCATAGTTTATACCAACTGGCCGAAAGAAATATAGGGTGGGTGTTGGTTTCCGGAACAATGCAGATGGAGCGTTATCCGGCTTATAAAGAAAAAATCAGGATAAGAACCTGGATGTCTGGAGTGTCCAGTATCAGAGGGATTCGAGAGAATATTATTTATGATGAACAAAATAATATTATTGGAAGAGCTCAGGGATTATGGGTTTTCTTCGACATCGAAAGAAGAAGGCCGGCTCCAATATTTGATGACATTATAAAAAAATGGCCTGTGTCAGACGAAAAAAGTTTGAATAATAAGGCTGCAAAGTCGCTCAAAGTTGTTGAAAAACCGGAATCTGTAGCAGAATTTAGGGTGAATAAGTACGATACCGATATGATTCGACATGTAAATAACATTCGTTACCTGCAATGGCTGCTCGAATCAGTTCAACCCGAATTTTTGAATAATTATTATTTGCATTCTATTGATGGCTGGTTTGTATCTGAAGCCCACTATGGCGATACCGTTATTGTGCAAAGCCAAAAAGACAGTGATGATAACTCTTTTATTCATACTATAAAAACCAAGGGGTGCGACAAAGTACGTGCAACTGCAAAAACAATATGGAAAAAGAAAAAAAAACAAGTTCAGGGGAATTTAATGGCATGTGCTCCAAATAACAAACATCTCCAGGCTTCAAGTCTTATTTAACCATATTTTTTATGACGAAAAAGGTTGGAAACAAAAAAATAAGCTGGTCGTTAATTTAATAGACCGTTAGATTTTTAGAGATGAGATTTTATATTAATATATTTGATCATCACTTTGTTTGCTAATGAAAAGAACAGGTGAAAAAAAATGTGTTGAATTTCAATTAACTACAAAAAAGTAACGAATTGTATAAAATTGTGATCGTCTCTTTTATTGTTTTTATGAAGAAAAGCGGGAATAGATAAGAAAATACTATAACAGAACAAAATATTCTAAATGATAGAAAAATATTTAAAGCAAACGACTTTTAAAGATTACGAAGACTTTAAATCCAATTACGAACTAATAATCCCCGAAAATTTTAATTTTGCTTACGATGTTGTAGACGACTGGGCTACCCGGGAGCCGGATAAAAAAGCTTTGCTCTGGACAAATGACAAAGGTGAATGTCGTACTTATACTTTTGGCGAAATGAAAGAGATAACCGACCGTACCGCCGGTTATTTTTCGTCGTTGGGAATAAAAAAGGGCGATATGGTAATGGCTATTTTGAAACGCCGTGCCGAATTTTGGTTTACCATTATTGCTTTGCATAAAATTGGGGCAATTATTATTCCGGCTACTCATTTGTTAACAAAAAAAGACATTGTTTATCGTGCCAATGCGGCAACTATTAAGGCCATTGTTTGCGATGGTTGTGAGTTGATTACCGCTCATGTTAATGAGGCGATGCCCGAATCTCCTTCAATTGAGAAACGAATATCAATTGGCCCTGTAATTCCTGATGGTTGGGAGGATTTTCATAAAGGAATTGAAAAAGCCAGTCCTTTTGAAAGGCCACAGGAGCCAACAAAGAACGACGATCCTGTTATTGTGAGCTTTACATCGGGAACTACCGGTGAACCTAAAATGGTAGTGCTCGACAGTGTATATCCGCTGGCGCATATTGTTACCGCCAAATATTGGCATAACCTGCGCGAAGACAGCCTGCATCTTACCATTGCCGATACCGGTTGGTTGAAAGCGGTTTGGGGAAAACTTTATGGGCAATGGCTGGTGGGGGCTACTATTTTTGTTTACGATCACGAAAAATTTACGCCTTCCGATATATTAGAGGTGCTCTCAAAACATAAGGTTACATCGCTTTGTGCTCCGCCAACGATTTTTCGTTTCCTGATTCGTGAAGATTTAACAAAATATGATTTATCGTCGCTGGAGTGGTGTACGATTGCCGGAGAGGCTTTGAACCCCGAAGTGTATAATCGTTTTTATGAACTAACCGGGCTGACGCTGCGTGAAGGATACGGGCAGAGTGAAACAACACTCTCGGTATTCACAAACCCTTGGATTGAGCCGAAACCCGGTTCTATGGGATTGCCCAATCCGCATTACAATGTTGAACTGCTTACTCCCGACGGACGTCCTGCAGAAGCAGGCGAACAGGGACAAATTGCAATCCGTTATGGAGAGAAATATCCGGCAGGCTTGTTTGACGGTTATTATCGTAATCCGGGGTTAACAAATGAAGTGATGGTGGATGGTTGGTATTATACCGGTGACCTGGCATGGAAAGACGAGGATGGTTACCTCTGGTTTATAGGAAGAGCCGATGATGTAATCAAAAGTTCGGGATACCGCATTGGACCATTCGAAGTAGAAAGTGCATTAATGACCCATCCGGCGGTGGTCGAATGCGCTATTACTGGGGTGCCAGACGAAATCAGGGGGCAGCTGGTAAAAGCTACTGTCGTTTTGGCTAGGGAATATAAGAACAGGGCGGGAGATGAGTTGGTGAAAGAACTGCAAAATCATGTGAAACAGGTAACTGCTCCTTATAAGTATCCCCGGGTAATCGAATTTGTTGAAGAGCTGCCCAAGACCATTAGCGGGAAAATTCGTCGTGTGGAAATCAGGGAAAAAGAACAAATTATAGCTCAAAAGAGTTGAAAAACGATAAATATTTTGTAATTAAAATAGTATTTTATCCTTGGGGAGGATTGTAAGAGGGTGTTCCAAAAGTTTTTTTAACCGCAGTGTATGCTAAGTTTGCGCAAAGTGCGCAGGGCTTTTTGTTGATTATTAGAGCTTTGTGTTCTTCCCGATTTTCTTTGCGACCTTTGCGGTTAAGGTTTTTATACTTTTCAGACACCCTCTTTTGGGGTGTATTTTAATCGAAATAAAAACAGTTGTGTTTTTCCCAGAAAGTCAGAGCATAATTTAATATATTTGTAAGGATAGTTTTGCGTTAAGGTGCAGTGTCGAGATGGTTTTGACCTGTTTGTACACAGGAGTTCTGTTTTTTTAATAATTCTAAATATCTGCGGATAGTGAACTGTTTAAGGATTCTGGAAGGCAGTTAAAAGGCAAAAGAACAAGTAGAAACGATCAAGTTATTTTGGAACAGTTCCTAAGCAAGAAGAGTATAATCAATAAAAACTAAATGAAATGGCCTGGTTTTTTGAAAAAAACGAAGAAATTAACCCCGAACAATTAGAAAAACTGGTAAATGAAAGTGCCAGGGAGTGTTTGCAACGTATAAATGCGTCGCCGAAGAAAGTATTATTGCTTCCTCCCGATATAACCCGCGGACACTCGGGGGCCGGTAAAATTACCAATATGCTTTACCACTTTTTTGCACCTGCTGCCGAAGTATATGTGATGCCTACCTTGGGGCAGCATTTACCACATACGCCGGAACAAAACCAGTGGATGTTTGGCGATATTCCCGAAGAAAGAATATTGAAACACGACTGGATTAAAGACGGGAAGCATCTTGGTGCTATTCCGGCTGCTTATGTCGAAAAAATAACCGGGGGAAAAGCCACCTGGGAGATTCCTGTTAACATAAATCGTTTGCTTGTCGACGAAAAATGGGATCTTATTATCAATGTCGGACATGTGGTGCCTCACGAAGTTCTAGGCTTTGCCAATCATAATAAAAATTATTTTATTGGCTTGGGCGGAAAAGAAATGATTTGTGCCTCGCACATGGCTGCTGCCTGTTATGGAATTGAAAACAACCTGGGGAACCTGGTTACCCCTTTGCGGCATTGTTTTAATAAGGCCGAATCGGAGTATCTCGGAATGCTCCCCGATGTTTACATCCAGGTGGTAATGAAATACAATCAGCAGGGGAAGCTGGTTCATAGCGGCTACTATTGTGGCGACGATGTGGATACCTACCTGCTGGCGGCCGAACAATCGAAAGCTGAAAATATTACCATTGTTCCCCCGCTTAAAAAGGTTGTGGCAGTTATGCAGGGCGATGAATTTTTTAGTACCTGGGTGGCCAATAAAGCCATTTATCGCACCCGAAAAGCAATGGCTGACGGGGGAGAGTTGCTCATTATTGCACCCGGCCTAAAGCGTTTTGGAGAGCAGGATGCTGTTGATCGGATTATTCGCAAATATGGTTACTCGGGAACTCCTGCCGTTATGAAAGCATGGAAAGAACATGACGAGTTACAGGATCTGACCCATGCTACAGCTCATCTTATTCATGGTTCATCCGAAGGGCGATTTAATATTACTTATGCGCCCGGTCATCTTTCAAAAGAAGAAATCGAAGGCGTTAATTTTAATTATTTGAATTACACTCGGGCCGTTGAACGTTATAATCCAGAGAAAATGAAAGACGGGTTTAATACAATGCCCGACGGCGAAGAGGTGTTCTTTATCAGTACTCCTTCGGCCGGACTCTGGACAACAAAAGACAAATTGAATGGCTAATTTCAGGGAAACTTGACTACAAAAAGAATGCAGTGGTATTCAGGCACTCTATTGCCAGAGACCCAGGAGAAATATGATGCATTAAAGCAATATCTAGGGGAATTGGGGAGCGTTGCAGTGGCTCTTTCCGGGGGTGTTGACAGTGTTTTGCTTGCCCGAGTGTGCATGGAGGTTCTGGGCACACAGGCACTGGCCATTACCCTTGTTGCTCCTTTTTTTGCGAAACAGGAAAAGGAGGATGCCTGTAAAATAGCTGCCCTGATTGGAATAAAGCATATTTTGTTAGAAGAAAATAAAATTGGCCCGGAAGTGTTGAAAAATCCGGTCGACCGCTGTTATCTTTGCAAGAAAACGATATTCGAAGAACTTGTACGGGAAGCTCGTAAGTATAATATTTCTTACGTGGCCGATGGTTCTAATGTTGATGATTTATCAGACTATCGTCCCGGGATGAGAGCCTTGCGGGAACTCCAGATAAAAAGTCCTTTGCTAGAAGTTGGGTTGAATAAAAACGAAATTCGCGAATTGTCGGAAATGTTTGCCTTGCCTACCAGTGATAAGCCAGCTTATGCCTGTTTGGCGTCGCGCATTCCTTATCATGAAAAAATTACCCGGGAAAAGCTTGAACGAATTGAAAAAGCCGAAGTTTTTCTTCGTTCGCTGGGCTTTCTCAAGGTAAGGGTGAGGAATCATGGAACAATAGCCCGCATCGAGGTAGCACCGGAAGAGCGGCAGAAGTTATTGAATGTACAGCTGATGGATACGATTGCCAAAACATTGAAATCCTTTGGCTTCCTCTATGTGTGTATGGAACTCGAAGGGTATGTAATGGGAAGTTTAAATCGTGAAAATAATAAAGAAGACTTGTTGTATGAGTAAAGGTTATATGTACATATTATTATGCTCTGATGGGAGTTATTATACCGGAAGTACTAAAAATCTGGAACTGAGTTTGGTTCAACATCAATCAGGAGAAGGAGCAAATCATACAAAAAAAAGATTACCTGTTAAGTTGGTTTATTATGAGGAGTTTGAAAGTATTGCTATGGCTTTTTATCGTGAAAAACAGGTACAACGGTGGAGTCGTAAAAAGAAAGAGGATTTGATTGAAAATAGGCCGGAAGATTTACCTTTATTATCAAAGAATTATACTCAATATTATGAGGTGGTTTCGACAGGCTTAACCACCCTGGGGGAGAATGTCCGAGAAGGGAAAGGCTATGCCGAACTCGATTTTGCCAAAATTGATACCAATCGCGAACAACGCACCGGCCAGCCGGAAGTAATTTTCGGAAAAGGAAAGACTCCCGAACAGATTGTGGCAATTATGAAGCGGATGTTAGAAGCCGGAAACAATATTTTGGCGACTAAAATTTCGAAGGAAAAGGCGGAACGTATCCGTGCCGAAATACCAAAAGTGTTTTATAATCCGCAAGCCCGTACGCTCCGGTATATGCAACAGGAAACAGAACTTACACAAACCTATATTGCCATTGTTTCGGCAGGCACTGCAGATTTGCCCGTTGTGGAAGAAGCTTATGAAACGGCGCTTTTTCTGGGAAACCGTGTTGAAAAGGTAATGGACGTGGGTGTGGCCGGTATTCATCGTTTGTTCGATAAACTGGACGTAATCCGAAAAGCGCGCGTAGTGATTGTAGTGGCAGGCATGGAAGGAGCATTGGCCAGTGTAATTGCCGGGTTGGTAGATAAACCTGTAATTGCCGTGCCTACAAGTGTGGGATATGGTGCAAATCTTAATGGCATTGCCACATTGCTGTCGATGATAAACAGTTGTACCACCCTGAGCGTGGTGAATATCGATAACGGTTTTGGAGCAGCCAGTCAGGCCGGTAGAATTAATAGATTGTAGGTGAGTTTTTTAGCCCCAAATTGTTTTTCAACGGTTCTTTGTTAGTTAATGACTGTTTTAAAAAAGCAATAAAATTGATGAATTGCTTATATTTGTAACAATAATGAGAATTTCTTTTTTCTTGCATAATTAATTGATATTTATTAGCGGGGAGAAGAAATTCGGAAGGAAAAGTTATGAGCGAAAGATACGACGAAGGTGCAATAAAAACATTAGACTGGCAGGAACACATTCGTAGAAGGCCGGGGATGTATATCGGTAAACTGGGTGACGGGACTTCTGCCGACGATGGTATTTATGTTTTGCTAAAAGAAGTTATGGACAACTCTATTGATGAGTTTATGATGGGCTTTGGTAAAAAAATTACCGTAAAAGTGGAAGACGACAAAGTTACTGTCCGCGATTTTGGCCGGGGGATTCCTCTCGGTAAACTGGTAGATGTTGCCAGTAAAATGAATACCGGAGCCAAGTACGACAATAAAGTGTTTAAAAAATCGGTTGGATTGAACGGGGTTGGGATCAAAGCGGTCAATGCCCTTTCTACCAACTTTACCATAAAAGCTGTACGTGATGGTGTTGCCAAAGAAGTATCTTTTAGCCAGGGAGTAAAAACAGATGAAAAAGATTACGACGGAGTTGAGGAAGAAAATGGCACGGAAGTAACTTTTGTTCCAGATGTAAGCGTGTTCCGAAAGTATCGTTACATGGACGATTACATTGTGAACATGATGAAAAACTACACGTTTTTGAATGCTGGTCTTAATTTGGAATATAATGGCGAACGTTTTCATTCGCGAAACGGCTTACGCGATTTGCTGGTCGAGAACATGGATCACGATCCGATTTATCCGATTATCCATCTAAAGGGTGATGATATTGAAGTAGCCGTTACGCATGGAAATCAATATGGCGAAAACTATTATTCATTTGTAAACGGGCAGCATACCACACAGGGAGGTACTCATTTGCAGGCTTTCAGAGAGGCTTTGGTGAAAACCATCCGCGATTTTTATAAGAAAGATTTCGATCCTTCAGACATTCGTGCTTCTATAGTGGCAGCTGTCAGCATAAAAGTAGAGGAACCTGTTTTTGAATCGCAAACCAAAACAAAACTCGGGTCGAAAGATATTGGCCCGAATGGACCTTCGGTAAGGGCACATGTCAGCAACTTTTTACAAACCGAATTGGATAATTTCCTGCATAAAAACTCGGAAACAGCCGAAATATTACACAAAAGGATTGTTGAATCGGAACGCGAACGTAAGGCTATTTCCGGAGTGAAAAAACTGGCAAAGCAGCGGGCTAAAAAAGCAAACCTGCATAACAAAAAGTTGCGCGATTGCCGCGTGCATTTCAATAGTAAAAACGAATTAAAACACGAATCGTGCATTTTTATTACCGAGGGAGATTCGGCAAGCGGATCAATTACCAAATCGCGAAATGTAAGTACGCAAGCTGTTTTTAGTTTAAGAGGAAAACCGTTGAATACTTTCGGACTGACCAAAAAAGTGGTTTACGAAAATGAAGAGTTTAACCTTTTACAGGCGGCATTAAACATTGAGGAAGGACTGGATGACCTGCGTTATAACAAGGTGATTATTGCTACCGATGCCGATGTCGACGGAATGCACATTCGGTTGTTGCTGATTACTTTCTTTTTGCAATTTTTCCCCGATTTAATCCGGAAAGGACATGTTTATATTCTGCAAACACCATTGTTCCGGGTGCGTAACAAACAGAAAACCCTCTATTGTTATTCCGATGCCGAAAAAGAAAAAGCAATTGCTGTATTGAGAGGGAAGCCTGAGATTACCCGATTTAAAGGACTGGGAGAAATTTCGCCCGACGAATTTAAAAATTTTATTGGCGATGATATAAGGCTTGACCCCGTACTAATGAAAAAACACGAGTCGGTAGCCGAAATGTTAAAATTCTATATGGGTAAAAATACCCCCGAACGACAGGAATTTATCATCGATAATTTGTATGTGGAAAAAGATGAAGTCGCATAAGGTTTTATGGGGTGAAATAAAAATAAAGAATGAGATGTAGAAAGAAAATTCAATTGTGACGTTATGATGACAAAAGTTGAATTAAAGAAAAAAATAAAAAAGAGGATTAATGCTATTGATGACAATCTGCTGTTGAAAGAATTGTTGCGAATTGTAGGAACAGAGGAGGATAATGATGAGGCTTATCATTTTTCAAAAGAACAGAAAGTTGGAGCGCTTATTTGTCGAAACTCTTAGCTTATTATGTCGCTTTTCACGCATCGGGAGAAGAACGGGAAAGATAGATGTGTGTATAAAAGTAATACAAAGTTATTGGTTAGTATATAAATATATTGTTTGACAAAATAGTTGTTTTTAAAATTTGGGATTCCAGGCAGAATCCGAAAAAAATAAAATATTAATTCGAAGAATTGCGATAAAATATAGAATGTCAGAAGAAATAATTAATCAGGAAGAACAACAAAGCGAGAAAGGAAAAGAACAGGTAACCTATCTGTCGGGGATGTACCGCGACTGGTTTTTGGATTACGCCTCGTACGTTATCCTCGAACGTGCAGTTCCTTATGTAAACGACGGACTTAAGCCGGTACAACGGCGTATATTGCATGCCATGCGCGAGATGGACGACGGCCGCTACAACAAAGTGGCCAACATTATCGGGCAAACCATGCAGTACCACCCGCATGGTGATGCCTCTATTGGCGATGCAACCATACAGCTGGGACAAAAAGAACTGTTGATAGATACCCAGGGAAACTGGGGAAACATTCTTACCGGCGACGGTGCTGCTGCCCCGCGTTACATTGAAGCGCGCCTCTCGAAATTTGCTTTGGAAGTGCTTTTTAACCCTAAAACCACCGAATGGAAACTTTCGTACGACGGGCGGAAAAAAGAACCGGTTACCCTGCCCGTAAAATTCCCGTTGCTGCTGGCTCAGGGGGTTGATGGTATTGCCGTAGGGCTGGCTTCTAAAATATTTCCGCATAATTTTAATGAATTGCTGGACGCTTCCATTGCTTACCTTAAAAATGAGGCATTTGAACTTTATCCCGATTTCCCGACAGGAGGATCGGCTGATTTTAGCAAATACAACGACGGATTACGCGGCGGGTCGGTTAAAGTACGGGCAAAAATCGAAAAACAAGACAATAAAACACTTGTTATTACCGAAACTCCTTATGGAAAAACAACTTCTTCATTGATTGAATCAATCATAAAAGCAAATGACAAAGGTAAAATCAAAATAAAAAAGATTGACGACAATACCGCAGCACATGTCGAGATTTTGGTGCACTTGTCGGCAGGGGTTTCTTCAGACAAAACCATTGATGCCTTGTATGCTTTTACCGATTGCGAAGTTTCTTTGTCGCCCAATGCCTGTATTATTGAAGATGACAAACCGCATTTTATTGGTGTTAGCGAAATATTAAGGCGTTCGGCCGATACAACCCTTCAGTTGTTGAAACTGGAGCTGGAAATAAAGAAAAAAGAGCTGGGAGAACAATGGCATTCTTTATCGCTCGAAAAAATATTTATTGAGGAACGGATTTATAAGGACAAAAAGTTTGAAGATTCGGCAAATATGGATCAGGCCGTTGCGCATATTGATAACCGTCTGGAGCCTTGGAAACCGAAATTAAAACGCGAAATTACACGCGAAGATATCCTTAAACTGATGGAGATTCGCATGGCGCGTATCCTGAAATTCAACAAAGACAAAGCAAGTACACAGTTGCAGGCGATTGAAGATGAAATTGCCGAAGTAATCCAAAATATTAAGGGCATTGTGCCTTATACCATTAAATGGTTCGAGCACCTAAAACAAAAATACGGCAAGGGGCACGAGCGTAAAACGGAGAATCGCAGCTTCGAAAGTATTGTGGCATCGAAAGTAGTGGTGAAAAACGAAAAACTTTATGTTGACACCAAAGAAGGATTTATGGGAACCGGCCTGAAAAAAGCCGAATATATTTGCAACTGTTCCGATATTGACGACATCATTGTTTTCCGGCGTAACGGCACTTATTTTATAACAAAGGTTACAGACAAAGCTTTTATCGGGAAAAATCCATTGCACATTGCTGTTTTCAAAAAGGCCGATAAACGTACCATTTATAATGTGGTGTATAAAGACGGAGCAACAGGAGTGGCTTATATGAAACGTTTTTTTGTAACCGGAGTTACCCGCGACAAAGAATACGACCTTACCAAAGGAACCAAAGGCTCACGAATTTTATATTTTTCGGCCAATCCGAATGGCGAAGCCGAAACATTAAAGATTATTCTGAAACCAAAACCCCGTGTTAAAAAACTGCTGCTCGAAGAAGACCTCGGGGAGTTAGCCATCAAAGGAAGGCAGTCGATGGGAAACATCCTCACCAAGCACGATGTTCATAAAGTTTCGTTGAAAGAAAAAGGCGTTTCTACGCTGGGAGGACGAAAAATATGGTTCGATACCGATGTTGCACGCCTGAATGCCGATAGCCGTGGCACATTTCTTGGCGAGTTTAGTGGCGACGACAAAATTCTTGTTATCTACAAAAACGGTGAGTTCCAGCTTTATAATTATGACCTGAGCAACCATTTTGATACAGACATTCTTACCATTGAGAAATTTAATAAGAAGAAGATTCTTTCTGCGGTTTATTTCGATGCAGAACAGCAGTATTACTATGTAAAACGTTTCGAAATAGATGAATCCGAAGGAAAACAAATACGTTTTATTGGTGATAATTCAGACAATAAACTGGTAAGCATAACCTGGGTGCATTATCCTCGATTGGAGCTTTCTTTTGGCGGGAAAAATTCAGAACGCGAAAACGAAATTATCGAAGTGGCCGAATTTATCGGGATAAAATCGTGGAAAGCAAAAGGAAAACGTTTGTCGAATTACGAAGTGGAAAACATAAAAGAGCTTGAGCCTACAATTAAAGACGAATATGACGAACCGGACGAAGACCTTGTGCCGGAAGTTGAAGAAGAGGTGAAAAAAGCTCCCGACCCTGCTGATTTTGATGACATTCCTTTTGAAATAAATCGTCCGAAAAAAGAAAATGGTGATGATGAAGAAGGGGATAAAACTGGCGAACAGATGTCTTTATTCTAGTTCTGTATTTCGGGATTGAAAAAGTTAAGGTTACGAATTGAGACAGTGGTTGAAAAAAAGAAGAATGCTTGATTATACGATAACAAAGTTTCCTAAAACCAGAATTGCTACCTTTGATATTGGTGCTGTTAGTCAGCAAAAACATTACATTAGTATTTTATTAGAATGTGATGTTACTGCTAGCAGGGAAAAAATAAGGAATAAAAGACGCAAAGGGGAAAAGATATCTTTTAACGGATGGATGCTGAAAACCATAAGCAACTCCATTCATAAGCATCCGGAAGTGGCCGCTTTTTTATATCGGAAACAAAAGCTTATTATTTTTAAGGATATAAATGTTGCGACTATTGTTGAAAAGGAGATAGACGGTACAAAAGTGCCTATTCCGTTGACCATTGAAAAAGCCAATGAAAAAAGCATTAGTGCGATTACCAACGAGATTGAAAAGGCTAAAAACAAAGTAATTTCAGCAAAAGACATCGTACTCAACAAAGAATCAAATCCGGGAGAAAGATTGTATTACCGTTTGCCCGGATTTCTTCGGAAGTATATTTGGAGGTATATGTTGCGAAACCCTAAAGTTGCTTATAAAAAAATGGGCAATGTAGTGCTTACTTCACCGGGGATGATGGGGAAAATAAACGGCTGGTTTATTCATAAATCAATACATCCTATTTCGTTTGGAATTGGTTCGGTTGTGAAAAAAGCGGTTGTGGTTGATGACGAAATAAAAGCCCGGGAAATCCTTAATATGACCGTGCTGATGGATCATGATGTGATTGACGGGGCACCAATGGCTCGTTTTATTAACGAATTGGTACGGAATATTGAAAACGGGTTAGCTTTGCAGTAAAAACCGACAAAACTGAAAATATGCGAATTTACTTAATAGGATATATGGGCTGCGGTAAATCCACTCTGGGAAAGCGTTTGGCAGAACATCTGGGGCTCCGCTTTATTGATATGGACGATTACATTGAAGAACGCAACTGTAAGTCTGTCCCACAAATATTTGCAGAAGAAGGCGAAAATGGCTTTCGTGAAAAAGAGCGAAAAGTACTTCGCGAACTTTCTGAATTTATCGATCTGGTGATTGCCACCGGTGGTGGCGCTCCCTGTTTTTTCGATAATATGGATTTAATGAATCAATCGGGAAAAACAATATATTTGAATATCCCCCCGGAGATATTGACGGAAAGGCTGTTGAATTCCAAAACCGAACGTCCGTTAATAAAAGGTAAATCGCGCGAAGAACTGCTTGCTTTTATCAACGAAAAATTAGAGATTCGGAATAAATTTTATAGCCGGGCAAAATATCAAATCACCAATCCGGAGGCTGAGCTTGTGTCAATCGAAAAAATGTTGCAGGAAGATTCCGGAAAGGCCTTGCAAACCATCTAAATTTCTTCTTCAGAATGGAATTACGCCAGCTAAAATATTTTATACAGGTTGCTGAAAGTTTAAACTTTACAGAAGCATCAAAGAAGCTCTTTATCACGCAAAGTACGATATCGCAGCAGATTAAGCAATTGGAAGACGAACTAAATGTCCTGCTGTTCGACCGGAGCGAAAAGAAAATATGCCTGACTGAAGCCGGAAGTGAATTTTTACCCCATGCCCTGCGTGTTATACAAGATGCCGATTATGGAAAACAACGCCTGCTCGACCTACAGAATATAAAGACCGGAGAATTAACAATTGGGGTAAATTACAGTTTCAGAAGCCTGCTAACCCATACCATTATTCGTTTTTCAAGCGCGTATCCCAATATAAAACTGAATATTTTTTACCGCAGCTTTGGCGAATTACTGGAAATGGTAAAAAAACGAGAGGTAGATTTAGCTTTATCGTACAAACCGGTTGGCGAAGAACGAAATATTGAAAGTTGTGATTTGTTTACCACAACATTATCGGTTATCGTTCACAAAACACATCCGTTGTATAAACGTAAAAGCATTGAGGTGCAGCAAATTAAAAAATATTCGCTGGCTTTGCCCACAAAAGGATTATATGCCCGTACTATATTAGATGCTTCTCTTTTTGCACGGCATATTAATTTGCAGCCCAAAATTGAATCGAACGAAGCATATATGCTGCTTAAACTGGTAAAAACCGGCGACTGGATAACGGTTTTGTCGGCTTCTTCAATATTTGGAAGAGACGATTTTAAAGCCATACCGCTTGCCGGAAACATTCATAAGATGCAGGCTGCTTTATTGTGGATAAAAGACAGCTATCAAAAATCTGCGGCAAAAGAATTCATAAAAATGCTTACGGAAGAAGAAGCAAAAACGCAGCAAAAATAAATACTTTTTGTTTGTAAATGAGCACTATATGGGGCAGAATGGAAATAGAAGTATATATTTGTCCTGTAAAAGTATTTTTACGAAGAAGAAAAAGATACAAGCTAAACTAATTTTGAGGACTGCTAATACCGATTAATAAGAATATTAAGCGGGTACATTCCCGGCAAGGTGCACATCGTTTGTATTTTTATATATCGGCATTATTCCAATCGGTATAACTTATGAGCAATTTCGAACAGGTATTTCGGCAATATTATCATCCATTGCTACTGTATGGACTCAAATTTATAAAAAACGAAAATGATGTCCGTGATATTCTGCAGGAAGTATTTACAACAGTATGGGAAAGTAAAAAGTATAGTTTTACGGAGGCACATATAAAATCTTATTTGTTTAACTCGGTCCGAAATGCATGCCTGAATTATTGCCGTCATCAATTGGTGGTAAACAGGCATGCGGAACAAGAGAAGTTAGCCAGCCATTTTAACGAACTGAATTTTTACAAAAGTGGAGAGAAGTCGTTGATTGAGAAAGAAGATTTGGAGAAGATTTATGCTGCAATTGAGGACTTATCCGAAAATTATAAGCAGGTTATAGAACTCAGCAGGTTCGAAGGTTTAAAAAATAGGGAAATTGCCGAGAAACTACAAATTCCTGTACGCACAGTCGAAACACGATTATTCCGGGCTTTATCTGCCCTGCGAAAAAAATTAACTCAGAAACAAATTTTTCTTTTAATGAATCTGTCATTTTAAGGTACATCAGGGCTTATATCGATTCGCAATTGAGTTGAGCCTTAAAATTGTTGACTTCTACATCAATTAAGGCTCTGTTGAAAATGGGTATTACCTGGAAAAGTAGTGGCGGATAATCACCGAAAAACGATACCTAACCATGGAATTTCAGTGCTATGGACACAACTTTTTTAGGTGAGCACTCATTTACAATGAAATTAATGCTTTCTGGAAAATAAAAAATAGCTCTTGTTGACGTATTTTTTGAATCTAAGGTGTAATAGTTAATAGAAAATGAAACAGCCTATGGCTGAGATAATAACTGTGGCACCCAGGAGTATAACTGATATTTTATCTCACCCAACAAACGGGCTTCATAAAAATTTAGACATTTGAAAAAATGAACCATAAAACTGATATCGAACCATTAATCGTTCGTTACCTGGACGGTGAGTGTAACTTTGACGAGCAACAAAAACTTTTTTTGTGGGTTGCATCTTCCAAAATAAATAAGAAAAAGTTTTATCGTACAAAAGATGTTTGGGATGCGACGTTAAAAAAAGAGAATAAAACAACAGAGGCTTTATTGCAATTTTATAAGCAGCAGGCTTCACAAAATACAGCTCCTGTAAAATCGCTTCGTTTTTGGAAAGCAGCTGCCGGAATAGCTGCCGTTTTGGTTGTCGGATTTATTAGTCTTTTTATGCTGGATGTGCTAACGTTCAAATATACAGACATCCGGAGTTCTTCAACAATGATGGCATTAAACGTACCATTTGGATCGCGTTCCGAACTCGAATTGTCCGACGGAACAAAGGTGGTATTGAATTCAGGCTCTGAGTTAAAATATCCCGGCACATTTGTTCCCGGAAAACGGGAAGTAAGCCTGACTGGCGAGGCCTTTTTTGAGGTAACTTCAGATGTTAATAATCCTTTTTTTGTAAGCACCAATGATTTTAAAGTTCAGGTAACAGGAACACAATTCAATGTTTGTACTTATGCCGACGACAGCTATTCGTCGGTAACGCTTGCCAAAGGAAAAGTAGGCGTGCAATTAAACAGTAGCAATAAGGTAATTGCTATTCGTCCCGGCCAGCAACTTTATTTTAATAACAAAGGCCAACAATACAAAGTCGTTAAAAGTGACGTGAGTATAGAAACAGCCTGGAAAGATGGTGAGTTTTGTTTTAAAGAAATTGCTTTTCCGGAAATGATAAAACGACTGGAAAGATGGTACGATGTTAAACTTTATTATGCTTCTTCCGAATTAGAGAAAATGCTATATAGCGGCAATTTTAAGAACCAGGAAACCATCTGGCAGGTATTGGATGCCCTGAAACTTACAACCCCAATCGATTATAAAAAAACAGGATTCCGGGAGTTTGAAATAAATTATAAGCCTATGACGAAAAAATAAGGTGGAATGTCAGGCCCGACAATCCACCTTCAATAATCAATATAAATATTAATCATTATTAAACATGTCAAATCTATGAAAAAAAAACGAATTCACGGGGATGGTTTATTGCATGGCCTCCCTAAAATTTATCGAACTATGAAACTAATCTGTATGTTCATGTTTGTTGCGTTGCTGCAGGTTTCTGCCTCCAGTTATTCGCAGACTACAAAACTAAACCTAAGCGGACGAAACCTGTCGCTTGAAGAAGTATTTAGCAGGATTGAAGAACAATCCGAATTCTCATTTTTTTACAACCTCAAACAATTGGATTTAAGTAGGAGAGTAGATGTGGAGTTTAAAAACAAATCGGTAGAGAAAATACTCAATCGTGTTCTGGCGGGGACTAATATTACCTATACCGTGGATAATCGCTTGATTGTTATCCATAAAAAAGGAGAAACAACGGGCGATGTTGGTTGGTTGCAGGCTCAACAGAAAAGTGTTTCAGGAAAAGTAACCGATATTAACGGACTGCCACTGCCCGGTGTAACAATTGTGGTAAAAGGAACAACTCAGGGAATTATTACAGACACTGAAGGAAATTATTCTCTTATGGATATCCCGGCAGGTGCTACTTTGATTTTTTCTTTTGTAGGAATGAAACAACAGGAAATCCCTATTGAAGGAAGAAATATAATTAATGTACAGATGAGGGAAGAAAGTGTGGGGATTGAAGAAGTTGTGGCAATTGGTTACGGAACCCGATCTAAACGTTTTGTTACCGGATCGGTGTCTTCGGTAGATATGGAAGAAACCAAAAGTATATTGCCGAATACCAATGTGGGGCAGTCTTTGGGACAAATTGCAGGTGTGCAGTTTGTGGGTAGCGGACGCCCCGGACAAAGCGGGGATATCCTTATTCGCGGACAGAATTCGCTGGGAACCAGCAGCTCTCCCCTTATTGTGCTCGACGGAATTATTTTTGAAGGTTCTCTTTCGGATATAAATGTGCAAGACATTAAAACAATTGATATCTTAAAAGATGCCGCTTCTACTGCTATTTACGGTTCGCGGGCTGCAAACGGCGTTATAATGATTACATCGGTAAAAGGGACATCAACCAAACCTGTTATCCGCTTAAATTCAAGTTATGGGGTGTCGGAAGCTGCAAAATGGCTGAAACTACAGTCGCGTGACAGCTATATCCAACGGCGTATTGATTATCATAAGCAGGCCGACGACCAGGTTGATGTAACAAATCTGGCCAATTTATTGCAACCCGATGAATTGGAAAATTATAACAAAGGGGTATTTAACGACCCGTTTAAAGACCTGGTTAGCCGCCAGGGATGCTTAAGGACTGTTGACCTAAGCATATCGGGAAGGACAGAACGCGTAAATTACCTGGTGTCGGGGTCGTTTAGCGAAGATAAAGGGCTAATAAAAGGCGATCAGGAGAAACGTATTACTTTTCGTATAAATCTTGACACAAAAATAAATGACTGGATGACTATCGGTACCACTTCGTTTTTCTCCAGCCGCGACCAGTCGGGAATTACCCCAAGTTTGTACGATGCATACCGGAATTCGCCGTTTGGTAATTTTTATTATTCAGACGGAAGCGTAAAATTTAACCCCGTAGATAATGAAGCTGCTTCGTACAATTGCATGTACGATTATGAACTGACTGATAACGAAGAGAAAACTCAGAACCTGTTTAGTAACCTGTATGCCGAAATTAAAATCCCGTTTATCAAAGGACTTTCGTTTCGGATGAATTATTCTCCGAACCTGGAATGGCACAACGACTATTCTTTTATGCGCCAGGATCAGCATATTACAGGAAACAATACCCAGGCAAATAAAAATATTGAAAAACAGTTTCGCTGGGTTTGGGAAAATATTTTAACCTATAAGAAAAGTATTGGCAATGAGCATGATTTTGACCTTACACTGATGTACGGACGTAATCATTACGAATTAGATCAGACCCTGGCCGAAGCATCTCTGTTTGATATCGACAATCTGGGCTATAATAATTTCTCGTTAGGAAGTCAGCAGCAAACCAATACTTATTATGCCGAGAAGAACGGGATATCGTCATTGGCGCGTTTGAATTATGTTTATAAGAAAAAGTATATGCTTTCGTTGGCGGTAAGACGAGACGGAAGCTCGGTTTTTGGTGCAAATAATAAATTTGCAAATTTCCCATCGGTTGCCCTTTCTTGGATTGCTTCCGAAGAACCGTTTATAAAAAAAATAGAAGCTGTTAATTTATTAAAAATCAGGGCATCGTACGGGGCAAACGGTAACGATGCAATTTCTCCTTATCAAACCAAAAGCCTAAATGCTACAACGCATTATGTATTTGGCGATGGAGGAGCCGCTACTATTGGTGTAATTCCTGAAACAGTAATGGGAAATGAAAGTTTGAAATGGGAATCAACCTATGCCAGCAACATCGGAATTGATTTTGCCATTTTAAACAGCCGCATAAGTGGTTCGATTGATGTGTACAATAAAACGACTAAAGATTTAATTGTAATGCGGACAATTCCGCCAACCAACGGATATGAAAATACTTACGACAATGTAGGTGAAGTAAACAATAAGGGAATCGAATTTGCATTAAATACGGTAAATATCCAACAACCTAAATTTCAGTGGAGTTCTTCTTTTACATTTGCCTATAACAAAAACAAAATTGTGCACCTGTTTGGCGATATCGACGGCGACGGGATAGAAGATGACGACATTGGCAACGGTTGGTTTATTGGCGAAAATATAAATTCTTATTTCGATTATGAATTTGACGGGATTTACCAGGAAGGAGATACCGATATCCCCAGCCACTCCGAACCCGGATATGTACGTGTAAAAGACCTGAGCGAAGACGGAGATATACAAACCGATAATTCGGACAAAAAAGTAGTTGGCCACGGAAAACATCCTGACTTTGCTCTAACTTTTTCAAACACGTTTAATTATGGCAACTTTTCGCTTTATGTAGCTATGAACAGTATGCTGGGATGGGAAGCTCCTTTTAACCTGGTTAACCCTTCTGACAAAGGAAGAGCATTAAACACAATTGATGCCGGTTACTGGACGCCCGAAAACAAATCGAATTCACGCCCGTCTCTTACTTACACCAACCCTCTGGAAACCAATTGGTATTTTAGCCGCGACTTCCTTCGTATAAAAGACATTGCACTTTCTTACGATTTCAGAAAAATGGAGTCAACGTTTTTCTCTGCGTTTTCGAGCTTTCGACTTACTCTTAGCGTGAAGAACCTTTATACGTTTACCAACTGGATTGGCCCGGATCCTGAAAATTGCGGAGATGGAGCAACTTCGAACCAGGGAAGCGACGATTTGTTTCCTATGCCACGTATTTATTCGCTGGGAATTAATGTGAGTTTCTAAGTTATTCGGAACGAGCTACCTTTATTAACATAATAATTTTAATAAGATGAAGACATTAAAAATAAATACCGATTATAAAAAAATAACGCATTGGCTCTTGATGGCATTCGTATTGCTTGTAATGGCCGGTATAACCGCCTGTGATGAAGACGGATTGCTGGAGCAGGAATCAAAGTCGAACCTGACCGATGCAAGTATTTTGAACTCAAAAGCAGGTTTCGATTCGTACATCGTTGGTTTAATATACCAGTTTAGAGAAGAATGGCAGGCGAGTGATAAAACGTATTGGACACAGTTTTACAATACCGATATGTATTGTTCAATCGAGAATGTGTCGCAACGTTTTAACTGGGCGCAAAAATATACTTCGGTTTCCGATTTTGCCGAAACCTATTGGAATTGGGCATATATAAATATGATCCCGATGACTAATAATATAATTCATTATGCCGAGAAAAATGCTTCGATATGGGAAGACGATGCTGAAAAAAATGCAGTAATAGCAGAAGCCCGTTTTTTTAGGGCATGGACGTATAACATTCTTGCAAATTTGTTTGGTGACGCCCCTGTTGTTGCCGAGATAGCAACCGAACCGCGATTTGATTATACCCGCGACTCACGCGAACAGGTTTATGCCCTGGCCAAAGAAGATTTGGAATTTGCAGCTCAATGGCTGCCTGAAACCACCGAGCAGGAAGGACGTGCTGTAAAAGCAGCAGCACAGCACCTGTTAACCGAGGTATGTATCAGCCTTGGAGATTACGACGAAGCAATTACCAGTGCCAGTAACCTTATTAACTCCGGGTTGTACCATTTAATGACAACCCGTTTTGGAAATTATTCCGATCAGCCGGGAGACCCTTTTTCCGACTTGTTTAAAGATGGTAATTTTAACCGTTCTTCGGGCAATATGGAGTCAATTTTAGTATGGCAAATTGAAGAGTATACCGAAGGTGGAGTTGGCTCTTACGGACGTGGAAACAATTTTGTAAGGGGATGGGCGCCATTCTTAACAAAGTTTAAAGATCCTGACGGCGTTAGTGGTTTTATTTACGACCCCTCGGTAGCAGGTACCGACACAATGGGAAGAGGAGCCGGTTTTGTGCGCCCTTCAAATTATGCTTTGTATGAAATATGGGAGAATGACTGGAATGATATGCGTAATTCCGGCTACAATATGAGGCGGAAATTCTATTACAACAATCCCGAATCGGCTTATTATAAAACCCAATGGGATGTTTCTCATGCCAAAACAGAGGAAGATACCCTTAAAATCGTATATCCTTATTCGTTAAAAGTAGAAGGGCCTCTTTTCCAAGGGGGAAGTGGCAGATATAAAGGCCGGACAAAAAAAGACCTTTATGTAATACGCCTGGCTGAAACATATCTGTTACGCGCTGAGGCATATCTCCGGAATAATCAGAAAGATAAAGCGGCTGCCGACATTAATGTGATTCGTGCTAGGGCAAATGCAAATCTGGTGGCTGAAAGTGAGGTCGATTTAGATTACATATTAGATGAACGGGCACGTGAACTAATGACTGAAGAACCCCGTATACGAACGCTTATACGTATGGGAAAACTGGTTGAACGTGTTCGAAGATACGATATGGATCCAACTTCAAGGGAAACAATACAGGATTACAACCAATTTTGGCCTATACCTCAAACCGCAATTGATGCAAATACGGGAGCTGTTTTGGAACAAAATCCGGGGTATTCCAAATAGTATTGGGATAATGATTTAAAATAAATGCACGTTTTTTTTGCGTTATCAAAGTTCTTATGCTTGTTTTCTTTGCAATGACAATAAAGATAACCTGGGAACAATGACTATTTTTGTGAAACAAAGCGGAAATAAAGGAATCGATGAATAAATGTCGGTTCCTTTATAAAAAAATAGTTCGCTATTCTGAAAAAAAAACATAAGAATAATGAGGGTAAAATATGTTACACTAATTGGGGGATTGTTATTGCTTTTCCATGCAGTCTTAGCAAAAACAGTTTCGGAAAGAGTGTTTGTTAAAGATTTGAAATGCGAGGGAGTTGTAAATCCAAAGGCTGTAAATAGTTGTTCGCCTGATTTTAGTTGGAAAATTATAAGTTCCCAAAGAAATACCTTGCAACAAGCTTATCGAATTCTGGTTGCATCATCTGTTGATAAGTTAGAAGCAGGCGACGGTGATTTGTGGGATTCAGGAATAGTGAAGTCCGGACAATCTACAGGGATAAGCTATAAAGGGAAAATGCAGGAAAGTCGTGCCAATTGTTTTTGGAAAGTAAAAGTCTGGACCAATAAAGGGGAAACAGGATGGAGCGATAATGCTTCATGGTCAACTGGACTTCTTTATTACAACGACTGGAAAGGCCGATGGATTGGGTTTGACCGGCTTTTGGGGAAAGACAGCAATTCTTTTCACTCCCGGCTTTCTGCACGTTATTTACGGAAAGAATTCAAACTCTCGGGGCAGGTAAAACAAGCCCGGGTTTATATAATAGGATTGGGCTTGTACGAGTTGTACATCAATGGCAAAAAAGTAGGAACCCAGGTGTTGGCTCCTTCTCCAACTGATTATTTGAAGAATGTAAAATACAATGTTTTTGATGTAACCCAAAATTTAACCCGGGGAGATAATGCAATGGGGGTAATTCTAGGAAATGGCAGGTATTACACCATGCGTCAACATTATAAAAACTATAAGATAAAAAACTTTGGTTTTCCCAAATTATTATTGCAGTTGGAAATTGATTATACGGATGGTAGTCATGAGCGAATTGTAACCAACAACAGCTGGAAAGGAACAGGAGACGGCCCAATTCTTAGTAATAATGAATATGATGGAGAAGAATACGATGCACGGAAAGAATTTTTTGGATGGGACAGCCCCGGCTTTGATGATTCTGCATGGATGAAAGCTGAATATGTAGAGGAAGCCCCCGGCCGTTTCGAGGCTCAGATGAATCCCGGGATGAAAGTGATGGAAAGCATTCGGCCTTTATCGCTTACTCCTGCAAAAAATGGGAAATATATCCTGGATATGGGACAAAATATGGTGGGCTGGGTAAAAATGAAAGTGCAAGGAAAATCAGGAGACAGGGTGAAATTGCGTTTTGCTGAAATATTAGATGCTGATGGCGGATTGTTTACCGATAATTTGCGCGATGCCCGGGCTACAGATATTTATACCCTCAAAGGCGGTAGCGAAGAATTCTGGGAACCCCGGTTTGTTTATCATGGTTTTAGGTATGTTGAGATAAGTGGTTATCCGGGAGTGCCAGAACTTGACGATTTCTCCGGGCAGGTAGTTTACGATGATATGCAGACTACCGGTACATTTGAAACTTCAGATTCAATAATTAACCGGGTGTTTAAAAGTGCCTATTGGGGAATAAGGGGCAATTACAAAGGCATGCCGGTTGATTGCCCGCAACGAAACGAGAGGCAGCCCTGGCTGGGCGACCGGGCTATGGGATGTTACGGGGAAAGTTTTCTTTTCGATAATCATCAATTGTATAAAAAATGGATGGAGGACATTGCTTATTCCCAAAAATGGGATGGGTGTATCGGCGATGTAGCCCCCAATTTTTGGCGCTATTATTCGGATAATGTCACCTGGCCGGCAACTTTTCTGATGGTTGCAGACATGCTTTATGTGCAGTTTGGTGATAAACAACCCGTCTTGGAACATTATCAGGCGATGAAGAAATGGCTGGAATATATGAAAAAGCGTTACATGACAAACGATTTTATTATTACCCGCGATGCCTATGGAGATTGGTGTAAACCTCCGGAAACGATAGAAGCCGGAAGGGGGAAGAATGCAAACCGAAAATATCCCAGTAAACTGATTGCAACGGCCTATTATTACTATTTGATGCAATTGATGCAAAAATTTGCAGACATAACCGGAAATCCAAATGATAAAATTGAGTTTAAGCAACTTGCCCAAAATATTCGTTTGGGCTTTAATAAAAAGTTTTACAAGGGAAATGGCGTTTACGGAAATAATGAATTAACCGATAATATTTTGGCATTGGCAACAGGTGTTGTGGCGGATTCTGAATCCTCTAAAGTTGCAGATAATATTGTTGATATTGTAGCGAATAAAAATAACGGGCATTTAAGTACCGGGTTGATTGGTACGCAATGGATTATGCGAACCCTGAGCCGGTTGGGAAGACCTGATTTGGCCCTGCAACTTGCAACTACTACATCTTATCCCGGTTGGGGCTATATGGTTGAGCATGGAGCAACCACTATCTGGGAATTATGGAATGGGAATACAGCAGCTCCTCAGATGAATTCATATAATCATGTAATGATGCTGGGCGACTTGTTAATCTGGTATTATGAGAATCTGGCCGGAATAAAATCGGATGAGGAGAACAAGCCCGGATTCAAACTTATTCAGATGAAACCCGAATTTCCAAACAGGCTTAACCATGTGAAAGCATCTTACCTGTCGGGTTACGGGCTTATCCTAAGTGAGTGGAAAAAACAGGAGGGAATGATGACGTGGAAGGTTAGAATCCCTGCAAATACAAAAGCCCGGCTTTGGATTCCGGCAGAAAGTTTAACCGACATAACAGAAGGAACCCAAAGTTGTTCCGCTATTTCCGAAATTAAATTTATAGCGAAAGAAGGAGAACGTATCGTTCTTGAAATAGGGTCGGGGGAATATCGTTTTAAAACAAAGAAGTTAGAAAAGAACAAAAATAATGAAGCAAAAAAATAGCATATTATGGGCCGGACTGGCTTTTTGCCTGTATTTATTATCGTGTAATGCAACACGAAGCTATAAAGAAGGCATTGTACAAGAAGAATTTATTTTTGAGCAGGCTCCGTTTCCGTCTTCTCATGCAGCAACAATTGTGGAAACAACAAACGGAACTTTACTCGCTTCCTGGTTTGGAGGAACTTATGAGCGAAATCCTGATGTGTGTATTTATGTCAGCCGTTATTTAAATGGTAAATGGACCGCTCCTAAAGAAGTTGCAAACGGGATTGTGAATGATACGCTACGTTACCCAACATGGAATCCTGTTTTGTTTCAGGTGCCCAATGGCGACTTGCAGCTTTATTACAAAATAGGAGAAAGGCCGGATAACTGGCAGGGGTGGATGAAAATATCAAAAGATGATGGACTAAGTTGGTCTGAAGCTAGCAGTTTACCCCCGGGATTTATTGGCCCTGTAAAAAACAAACCGGTCTTTATCGATAATAAGATAATTTGTCCGAGCAGTAGCGAAGAGCATGGCTGGCGGGTGCATTTTGAAATATCGGATGATTGGGGAAAAACATGGGACAAAGTACCTCCAATCAACGATGGTGTAACGTTAAATGCAATTCAGCCCAGTATCCTGACTTATCCTGATGGACGCTTGCAGGTATTGTGCCGCAGTAAAAACCGGGCTATTCTCGAATCCTGGTCTGACGATAAAGGGAAGTCCTGGAGCCCGATGCAAAAAACATCGCTTCCCAATAATAATTCAGGAACAGATGCCGTAACTTTATCAAATGGCGATCAGGTTTTGGTGTATAACCATGTGCTTCCTCCAGGTAACAAATATAAAGGTATCCGTACTCCCTTAAATGTTGCCGTCAGCCATAATGGGAAAGATTGGTATGCTGCATTGGTTTTAGACAGTACCCCGGAACAACCCGAAAACCGGTTCTCCTATCCTGCAATTATTCAAACCCGCGATGGGATGATTCATATTCTTTATACCTGGAAACGTGTTAAAATAAAACATATAGTAGTTGATCCTTCAAAAATGAAATTAACAAAGATCGAAAACGGCATATGGCCTGGATAAGCATTTTTTGATGTGCATCATTTTGCAAAAAAGTCAACCGGGATGAAAAAAAAGAAAGAGGGTGTCTGAATGTTTTTTTAGACCCCTCTTAAGTACACGAAGCTAATTTTGTCGAATTTTTTGCAAATATGATGCCTATTGTGGCAAAATGTTTATCTTTTTTATTACTCCTTTTGCTTTAAATTCGACCGTAATGCTTATTGGCTTTCTGGTATTTCCGATGCGTAATAAAGCAGCAGCAATCCCCGCTTCGGTAGGGATTTTTTCCGGGCTTACGAGTGCTGCATCGCCTTCAACTTTAAAGGTTAGAGGAATATTGTTGCGGGGGACAACCGTTTCGTTTTTGTCAATAAGACTGGCATATACAAAAACAACATCGTTAACCCCGGCCTGCGGAGTTTTCCGGCTTTCATCTAACTTTAACCGAATTCCGGTAATCTCTCCGGGGGTTTTTGTTTGTTGACTGGCAACAACTTTCCCGTTTATATAAGCTTTGGCAAGTAGTTCTCCTGCTTCGAATTTTTTAAGATGAAAGGTAAATGGCGGATGTGCCAGGTGATTGCTGGTTTTATTGACATCGGGTTTGTGTTTTCCCCTGCTTTTGCCGTTCAAAAACAATTCTACTTCTTCGCAATTGCTGAATACACGAACATCCAAAGGTGATTTAGCTGTCCATCGGGAAGCGATATAGACCATTGGCCCGCTTTGATATTGGTTCGAAATTTCATGAGGAGAGCGTTGGCTCTGGTAGAAATAATAACTGAATTTCGGAAAGCGGTCGATACTTCCTATACCGGAGGCTTCAAGATCGTCTGAATAGCCCCGGTTATAATCCCACATAACCCAGTAACCATCGGCAAAGGCCGGGGTGTTGAAATTGTCGTTGTGAGCTTCCTGTACGTTGGTTGCCTGTTGTAGTAAGCGTGTTTCTCCGTTGCTTAACAATTGTCGGCTCGAGCGTTCATCCTGTAGCAGGTTGCCCCATGCATCCTGGTTTAACCCGGCATTCATGGCATAATATTCCCAGTCGCCATATTCCGAGACCACATAGGGTTTGTCCGGTTTTTTATATTTCCCGATGCGGTGTTGCCGAGCCTGCAGGAAAATATCGTATCCGTATTGTTGCCAGCCTGCTGTGTAGCATTGGTCGCCGGGATATTCGGCATGGGCAATGCGGTTTAATTCGTCAATAAAAGGTTCGTCCATCCACGATTCGTTTAATGACACTTCCCAGGCAATAACACAGGGGTGATTGCGGTCGCGACGAATTAAATCGCGTGTTGTCTGAAAAATATGTTGCTGAAAAGCTTTGTCTTTACTGTAATATTGCCAACCCAGTATGGCATCGATTACAACAATTCCTAGTTTGTCACAGGCATCCATAAAGGCCGGAGAGTGCGGGTAATGACTTAGCCTTACATAATCGAATCCGGCTTCTTTTATTTTTACTGCATCGCGGTATTGTGCGTTATTGCTTAGGGCATAACCAATGTATGGATAATCCTGATGACGGTTTACGCCTCTCAAAAACATTTTTTTTCCGTTAATTTTAAAACACCCCTTAGTAATTTCAATATGCCTGATGCCAATGCATGTCGTTTGTTGGTCGCTTTTCCTGCCATTTTCTGTGATTATCGTTTTTAATTGATACAGGTTGGGCGTTTGTGGTGACCATAATTCAGGATGGGCAACCGGCAACTGCATAATGATATCAGCATCGGTTCCTGCTTCAATTTTTTTATTTTCAGAAATAGAAGATTGTATGCGTTTTCCATTTTTCCACAATTCGTTTCGAACAACTACAAGTGATGCTTTGCCCGATTTGTTGGCAATGTTGGTTTTTACCTGTATCACTGCTTTTTCTTTCGAAACTTCGGGATAAGTAACAAATATTCCGCCTCCGGCTACTTTTCCGGCTTCAACAGCGTTGGTGATATATACCGGATTTTTAATGATAAGATGAGCATCACGGTATAAGCCTCCGTACATGTTAAAATCAAGCTTTTTCATGGGCTTTGGCCCGGTGATTTTATTGTCGCGGTTGTTGAGTTTTACAAAAATTGTATTTTTCCCGCCAACATTGGCAACATCGGTAAAGTCGAAAACTACAGGTAGATATCCTCCCTGGTGTTCTGCAACTTTTTTCCCGTTTATCCAGAATTCAGAAGCGTTCATTGCTCCATCGAAACGCAACAAAAAGCATTGTTTTTTCTCGTGGACAGGTAGCGTAAATGTTTTTTTATACCAGCAGATTCCCTGCCACTGGCCTTTCATTACTTTCGGTTCAATTACCGGGGTGTGAGGCAAGGCTACCGTTTCCCATTTGTTATTTTCCCGTATCTTGGTAAAAGGTAAATCGGAAATTACGAATTGCCAGTTGTTATTGAATAGTTTTTCTGTTGATGGTTGTATCGAGGACTTGCAACCGGTTAGGGCAACTGCGGATAATAAAGCCACGAAAAGAATGTTCTTAATGTAATTCATTAGTGATTAAATTGTTGTATAACAGAAGGTTCGAAGGGGAGTGTGTTAGTCTTTTTTTAATGCAGTGATTGCCTTGAGTCCGTTTCCTTTTTCGTCGAACATACTTCGGCCAATGTACCATACTTTTGATTCCGGGATATTAAGTCCGTCGGGTTTCCAGTAAAACAGTCCTTTTACTTTAGGGAATTGACGGGCAATACTGTCGATTTTTACCATATAGTCATATTGCCCCTGTTCGGTAGGCGGATAAGGCTGGTAGTCGAGTACCCATTTGTCGGGTTCAGGATAGTAGCCGTTTGAGTAGTAAGCGGTTTCTACAATAACAATGTTCTGCGTGTAATTTTCCGACAGCCAGCTGAGATTTTTCTTTAAGTCATCAAATGTGCCATGCCACCAGGGGTAATAGCTTAAGCCAATTAAGTTGAAAACTACGCCCTGCTCCTTTATTTTATCGAAGAAATACCGGGTTTGCTTTAGGTCGCCGCCACGGTCGATATGAATCATAATGGGGACGTTTTTTTTCTCATAAGCATCTTTTACCCCTTTTATGCCTGCTTTTAGCAAGGTGCAGAAACTTGTCCAGTCTTCGGTTGAATCTTTATAAACCTGTCCGTCGGGCCAAATGAATCCTGGAGTTATTTCGTTGCCTACCTGTACCATATCGGGAGTAACCCCTGCTTTTTGCATGGTTTTAATAACTTTTTGGCTGTATTGATAAACACTGTCGGTGAGCACATCGAATGAAAGCCCTTCCCATGCTTTGGGTTTTATCTGGTGTGAAGGGTCTGCCCAAGTGTCGGAGTAGTGAATATCTAGCAGTAACTTCATTCCCGATGCTTTTATGCGTTTCGAGAGTGCAATGGTATACGCCAGCGAATTACATACCGGCCCTTCCATGTTGGGGGAATGAAATAGGCGCACCCTTCCGTAATTGTATCCGTTTTGTGCAAAAAGCTGAAGCGCATCAACCGGTTTTCCTTGGTATTTGTAAATGCCGCCGGCATCTTCCATTTTTTTTACGATGGAAAAGTCGGCACCATACATAAATGTTTCCGAACCTGTTTTTTTTGTTGTGCAACAATACAAAAACGGCAATGCAATGCCGAATAGTGCACCCCACATCAAAGGGCGTATTTTTTTCCTCATGTGTATATTATTATTGTTATTATTGTTGTTGTTGATAAGGAGCTTAAAGTTCAAAAGAAAACGGAGACCGGAGAATTTATATCCTCCTGTTGCTCTCCGTTTTATCCCTCAGGGATTCTTATTCACTACCTTTTAATTTTCAAGAAACGCATCCAGTGCTTTTGTTGGCGTTCCGTCGTTGTTAAAAGCTCCTTTTGTATAATTGTTCCAACTGTTGTAAGCTTCCGGTTCCCAGTAGAAAACACCTGTGCCCATTTGATTTCCTTTGGAGTCGACAATTGTTTGGGTTTGGGTGATTAGTTTGCTTAGGAATTTTTTGGCAATAGTAGCCTGGTCGTGCGACATTCCTGTCTCACAAATCATAACTTTGTAGCCATAGTTATCAACAATCCATTGCATATTTTCGATGCAGCTTTTGGTGTATTCTTCCCAGTTGTCAGGATCGGGATAGATCGACAGTCCTAAAATATCAAGTTTAACATTGTTGGGAACAATGTAGGTTAGTACCCGTTTCGAAATGTCTAATTGTTGCCCTCTGTCGATGTGTAAAACCACTTTGGTATCGGGAAAAACCGATTTTGCAGCATCGTATCCGGCATTATGTAACTTAACATAATTTGCTCCATTGTTCGCTGTCAGTGCTCCTGATATGGCTTCATCGTTGTCCCATAGCATTCCTCCTGTGGTTTCGTTTCCTATTTGAACCCATTCCGGAGTAATGTTGTTATCTTTTAAGGTTTGCAATACACTAACTGTGTAGTTATACAGCGAATCTGTCATTGCATCCAGCGATAATCCTTCCCATGCAGAGGGTTTGTTCTGTTGTCCCGGGTCGGCCCATGAGTCGCTGTAGTGGAAGTCAATCATAAGCCGCATGCCTAGGTTGTTGGCACGCCATGCTTTTATCAGCAAATCATCTTCGTTACACCATCCGTCATCCGGGTCAACCCAAACCCGTAACCGGATAGAATTCATCCCCATGTCTCGCATAAGATGCATGCATTCGGTTTTTGTTCCGGTTGTGTCGTAAAATTCTACACCTGAATTTTCCATCTCTGTAATCCAGCTAACATCTGCTCCTTTGGCAAAACCGGTCATATCGTATTCTTTCTCTGCAATCGGATTTTGCAGCTGCGGTTCGTCGTTGCAGGAAACCAACATTCCAACGAGGAATGTTACCAGTAATAGGATTTTATGTCGTTTCATTTTTCTAAATCAATTTTTTATTGTGTAATACTGTAAGTTCCGTCAATTAGGTTTACTGTTAATGTATAGGTTCCTGCATCCAGACTGGCATCATCGGTGATATTACTGCCCCGGTAAGATAATTTTCCATCAGAACCTCCGAAATAATGCGTCCAGTCGTTTGACTGTAAAAGAACCTGGAAGCCGGAAGAAGATGCCGAATTAATGGTTACCTGGCCTGAATAAGTGCCAACCGTACTTGTTTTAGTTAGAGTTATACTGAAATTCCATGTGTCATTTAATCCTGATACGTAAATCTGGTCGCCAACGCTAGTTAATGCATAGGTTGAATCGTTAAACGAAACATCGAACAGGTACAGGTCTGCATCCGGTGCAGGGATATTGTTATCTCCTTTATAGGTAAATGTGCCGGAATAAGCATCGCCCGATGCAGAGGTATATTTATCTTCCCAGTTGTTTTTTTCGATATTCATGGTATATCCCCATTTGGAATTGGTATTAATCACGCCACAGTACGAAAGTTTATTTTCGTTGTAAAGCGTTAAATAATTATCGAAAGTCCATTCTCCAGATATACCATCGTCTACTCCCGGGAGGTAGAGGTATTGGAGTACTTCTGTCGGTTCTTCAGAACCTTTCGTGGTTTCAAGCGTCCATGCTTTAGGATTACTTAAGTCGAGGGTTAAAGTATACTCGCCCGCAGAAGGTACGGTAACTGTAATATTTTGGGGCTGTTTGGCGAGGGTTAAATTTTCTCCGTCAGGAGCAAAAGCCACTGTCGTTTCAATTGCCGATTCTGCGTTGGTACCGGTAGTGCTGGTGTACAGGTTGCCTGTCCCGCTGATTTTTATATGCATTGTAGTGGAAGTTGCGGTAAAAGCAAGTGTCCATTTGTTATTGGGGCGGTCGAAAGCCATCGTTCCTTCAACATCTCCCGAAACTGTGAGCGATGGAAGCAATAATGCTGACCATTCTTCGTCATTTGTATTAAAATCAACATAATAACATCCGGCGGTTTCCGGAAACCAGCAGTTCCAGCGTTCTCCATCCACTTCTGACGAAGAAAGTTTAAAGGCAGTGCCGCTAACTCCATCGTTTCCCCAAATAGCGCCATCTCCTTCTTCTAAGTAGTAGTTATACCACGATGTTGCCCCGATGAAGCCCAGGTATTCGCCGTCGGAATTAGCCGAGTAAAGAGTAATACCTGTTGAATCTTTGTTGGAGTCGAGAATATAACCAACAGACATATCAATTTCGTAGGAAGTGATGTTTACCGATACAATATTGCTGTAAAGCGGGCTCATGTTATCGCCAACCGATGCAGCAAGCCTGAAATAAACAGGAGTAGATACATCGGGAGTAAGCTTCAGATTTTTGGCAAGTGTGTTTAGGTCGGAACCGGTGTAAGAGCAGGAATAACCTGTTTTTACCGATTCAATAATCGTATCCGAAAAATTTTTGTTGGTAGATATTTGTAAGGTGGTTTCAAGAATATCGGTGGACGACATTGTGGTGTCGCTGATTGTTAGCGTATTGGTATTCCATGCCAATGCCAGTACCAGCTTTTGACTGTTTGACTGGCTTAACGCTACATTTGTTTGGGTTGCAATCAGCTTGTTGGTTTTGAGCGAGGAAAGGGTAATCAGATCCCCGTCTTTTTCGCAGGCAACCAGTGCTATAACCGACAAGGTGAGTGTTAGTATTTTTTTTATCAGTTTCATGTGAATCTATTTTAAATTTTTATTATCCGCGGCTTATGCATGATGGAAAAGGACGTTGTCGTTGTTGTATGTTGTCGTCATGTTTTGAATAATAACAACAGGCATTACCAAACCGTTTGTTTATCGATCCTTTTTTTTTCAGCATAGTACCTTAATATTCATCGTTATATAAATTCGGGTTGGCTGTCAGGTCTGAAGTAGGAATAGGGTAGTAATTGTATTTACTGTCAACCGAAGTTCCGTCTTTTACCCCGCCTTTCCATTGCCATAAATAATCTGATGTTGTAAATTTCCCGAAACGTATTAAATCAGTCCTTCGGGTGCATTCCAAAGCCAGTTCCCGTGCGCGTTCGTTCAGTATAAAGTTGAGCGTTAAGCCTGCTGTTGAGAGTTTACCGTTGGTTTCGTAGTTATCGCCAAAAGCTCTTTCTCGTAGCTTGTTAACCAGGTTTAAGGCCGTTGTAACCGAACTTCCGTTACCTCCACGCAAAACACTTTCTGCCAGCATCAGGTATACATCGGCAAGACGAAACATTGGATAGTCGGTATTTACACCTCCGTCGGTTGTGTTCGATGCAGCTTCTCCTGCGTCAGTCAGGTTGGTCCACTTTTTAAAGAAATATCCGTAGCTTTGGTTGTCTATTTGGTCTAAATATTGAGTTTGTCCTTCAGTAAAGAACAGGTTTCTGCCGTCGTTTTCGTTGTACAATGCCGAAAGCTCTCCTCGTGCACGGAACATTCCCCATCCCGAGGCTATGCCATAATCGGCCGGCTTTAAGTAATCGGAAGAGGTACCAACTTCGCCACAAATGATGTAAGTTGTTGCTCCCCACGTTACAGTGTGTTCTGCGTCAACCGTAAGTGGAAAAATGATTTCATTGTCCCTTAGATTGTTCTCTGCATTAAAAAGTTTGGTAAAATCGTTTTCCAGTGCGTAGGCTCCTCCGTCTCCATTTATTATTTTGTTGCAGTAGGTAATGCAGTCGGTATAATGATTGGCGTTGATATAAACTTCTGCATTTAGGTAAAGTTTAGCCAACAGTGTCCATGCAGCGGCTTTAGAAGCACGTCCGTATTCAAAATTAGTCGCATCGTTGCTCAGCAGGTTGTCATTGATTGCTGTTAGTTCCGAAACAATGTAGTCGAAAACCTGTTGCGAAGTATAGCGTGGCGGAGTGTAGGCGCCTACCGGATCCGCTTCGGTAACAAAAGGAATGTTGCGGTAAAAATCAAGGGCATGGTAATAGGCCAATGCTCTTAAAAATCGTGCTTCGGCTCTGTAATGTATAATTTCTGCCTGTTCATCGTCGGTAAATTTAGAGATATTGGCATCGCTGGCATTGCGGATAAATTCGTTGCATAAAGTAATTGTATAGTAAATCCGATAGTACATATCCGACACCCAGGGGTCGTCGGCATCCCATGACAGATAGGTTAAATTACCAACATTGTCGCCTTCCAGCCAGGTCGAGGCAACCTCATCGGTGCCGCATTCCTGCAGATTGAAGAAACAGCGCATGTAATCGTAGCCGCTGTTGCTCGAAATATCCGAATTTCCCCCTCCTTTTTCCTGTCCGGTAATAACAAAAGAAGCATATAATTTTGCTAAAACGGTTTTGTAATTTGCAGCCGTAGTATAAACATCTTCCGATGTAGTTTCAGTATGTGGGTACTGGTCAAGATCTCCTTCGCAGGATGTGAGCAGGGAAGAACTTAATCCTAATACAATAAGAAAATAATATATTTTATTCATAACTGTAATTTGTTTAGTGATTAGAAACTAAGGCCTAAACCAAGTGAAAATATTCTTGGACGGGTGTAAAACGTGTTGTCCATTCCGTTGGGTACTTCCGGGTCAACGCCTGAATATTCGGTAATGGTAAATACGTTTTGTACCATTCCGTTTATATTCAGATTACAGCACTTAAAAATTTTCCCGAAATTGTAACTTAAATTCAGGTTATCCATTTTCAGGAACGAAGCATTTTCAACATAGTAATCCGACAGGTATTGACGGCTTTGAAAGCCTGTTTCCAAAAAGCTTTTAGATAGATTGTTTAATTGGTAGGCGTTGTAGCTAACCGTGCTCCATGCCCCCGAGTTCATTTGCATTCCATTGTATACATAGTTGCCTATATTGGCTCGAAAGCTCATGCTCATGGTCCAGTTTTTGTAATTCAATGAAGAACTGAAACCCAGAATATAATCGGGCGCAGGAGAGTGATAACGGTAACGGTCTTTTGTATTAATAAGTCCGTCGTTATTTAGGTCGGCGTATGCCCCTTCAATTGGCTTCCCGGTTTCTTCATCATAAAGCTGGTGGTACAGGTAAAACATATAAGGCTCGTGACCTTCGGATAATACCTGGAAACTATAGCTGTCGATTGTTGGGCCAACCAGCGTATTCGTGGTTGTTGTACTTTTGGTTAGCGACAGGTTTTTTACTTTCTTGGTTTGCCAGCTCATATTAAAACTAATGTCCCATTTTAGGTCTTTGGTTTGAATTGGAGTTGCATTTACTGTTACTTCTATTCCATGGCTATCGACATTTCCCACGTTTGTCAGAATTGATTTATCGAAGTTTGTTCCTGCCGCAGCCGAAACCGTCGCTAATAGGTCTTCTGTTTTTCGAGTATAAAAATCGAATGTCCCGGTAATCCGGTCATCTAAGAACCCGAAATCGAAACCCATGTTCCACGATTTGGTGGTTTCCCATTTTAAGTCCGAAACATAAGCCTCTGGCCGATAGGTGTAATAATAATTGTTGCCAAACTGTACTTGGGCACCATCCTGACTATGGGTGTAGACCGGCAAGTAGTTGTAGTTCCCAATGCCTTCCTGTTGACCGGTAACACCATAGCTGGCGCGTAGTTTTAGGGTGCTGAGGACGGCGTTGTCTTTCAGAAAGTTTTCTTCGTTTACCCGCCATGCCAATGCAACTGACGGGAATACGCCCCAGCGGTTGTCGTCGTTAAAACGCGAAGTTCCGTCGCGGCGTAGGCTCGCAGTAACCAGGTAGCGCGAGTTGTAGCTGTAATTTAACCGGGCATAATACGAGATAAGCACATGGCGTTCGTCTGATGCTGAAGAAGAACTTTGTACTTCACCTGCAGTATTTAGCACTTCATAATAAGGAGTTGTGCTTTTCCAGTATTTGTAGTCGTAGCCAACCGTAGCTTCAACATTACTTTTAAAAGATTCGAAGTACTTATTATAATTCAGGTAAGTTGTAAGTAGCCTGTTTGTATTTTTTTCCGGCCCATACTTATAATCACGTCCTCCTTTTTCCGGATTGTCAATATTATAGTATTGAGTCGCTTCTGCCGGTACATAAATTTTACCTTCTCCTTTTGCGTAGTCATAGCCGAGGGTTGCATGAAATTTTAAATCAGGGAAGAAGTGGAGTTTGTAATCCATGTCAATATTCCCGACAACCCTGTTTATTTCGCTGGTAGAATGGTATTGTTTGAGTAGTCCTAGCGGGTTTGATACAGCTCTTGTTACCGGGTTTCCGTTATTATCGAAGGCTTCGTTGTAACCGCCAAATGAGTCGTTGCCTGAATAAACCGGTATTGTAGGGTTATAAGTTGCGGCTCCCCAGATTGCATCGGTGTTGGCAAAACGATTATTGTTATGTGCCCCTTTTACATTCATGTTGAATTTCAGGAAATCATCGAAAAACGACGGTGAAACCGACAGGCTTCCTGTCATTCGTTCGGCATTGTCGGTTTTTAATACCCCGTCCTGGTTGTAGTATCCAATTGAAAAACGCGCCGGAGTGTTAGGGGCTATTCGGGTCGAAAGGCTCAGGTTGTTGTCTGTACCAAAAGCAGCCTGGTATACTTCGTCGCTCCAGTCGGTGTTAGTATCACCGATTAGTGCTTTTTGTTCTGCTGTGCCATTGGTATTAATTACATCGATAAATTTTTCCCGCGACAGCATATCTGGAAGTTTGGTGTGAAACTGTACCGAGTTGGTTGAGCTGAAAGTAAAATTCAGCCCTTTTTTCGAAGCTCCTTTTTTTGTGGTGATTAAAATTACCCCGTTCGAAGCACGCGACCCGTAAATAGCTGTAGAGGCAGCATCTTTTAGTATGGTCATGCTTTCAATATCGCTCGGGTTAATCAGGCTTAAAAAGTTATTGTCATTTCCGCTGATTCCTCCGCTTTCCAAAGGAACTCCGTCTAACACAACCAAAGGATCGTTGCTGGCATTTAACGAGGCTCCTCCACGAATACGAATTGTGCTTCCTGATGTTGGGGATCCGCTGTTCGACATAATTTGTACTCCCGACACTTTTCCGCTGATGAGCTGCTCGGGCGAGCTAATCAGCCCGTCATTGAAATCGTCAGTGCTAACACTGCTTACCGATCCGGTTAAGTCGCTTTTCCGCTGAGTACCATATCCAATAGCAACTACCTCTTCTATACCAATACTCTCCGGCTCAAGTGTAATGTTTATAACCGATTGACCATTTAGTGCTACTTCCCTGTTTTTCATCCCTACAAAAGAGAAGATTAAAACCTGTGCTCCGGACACCTCAATGCTGTATTTTCCTTCGATGTCGGTAACAGTTCCCTGGTAGCTGTCTTTTATAACTACCGTAGCTCCGGGAAGCGGTTCGCCATTAGAGTCTGTTACCTTTCCCGTAATTACAAGCTTTTGTTGCAAAGCCTCTGTGGTGTTCTGTTTTTCCTGTCCATTGTTTCCGAAAGCCGAAAAACATGAAAACAAAAGAACTGAAATGAAAAAGAAAAATGAATGATTTCTTTTGGGGTTCTTTTGCTGATTCCGAATAAAAAGTTTATTCATTTTACTCATAAATTAATGTTTGATCATTTATAATTCAAAAAAAACAAATTGATTGGGTTCTCTTTTTGTTTATTTTATTTGTGAGAGACAAAAGTAGGCACTTCCTGTTTTTTTGTTTGTCCTAAATCACCATAGTTTTGTTTAAAACATACTATGCTTCGAAACATTTTTTTGTTAAATTATTGGAAGTCATAATTTTGCCTTTTTGTGTTGGGGGTTGTTCTTTTCTTACATTCTTTTTCGGTATAAATATCGTTTATTTGTATTTTTATTCCGATAAAATTATTGAGTATGTAGAAATACATCGGTGTAAAAGATGTCTGAATATTGATTTTAAACGTTAGGTTTCAGATTTGTCGTAATAGTTTAATGTCTAGTCTTAGTTTTAATAAGAAATTGTAAACGAGGGAATTAGCTTATGTATAGGTTTCGAAGAATAGCTATTATTGTTTTTATACAGTACGTTTTTGTACTGGCAGGGCAATGCCAACCGGCTTCTTTGTATTTCCGTAATTTAAGTATTGCCAGCGGATTGCCGTCTAATACCGTAAATTCGGTAGTGCAGGATTCAAGTGGTTTTATTTGGATTGGCACCGAAGAAGGCCTGTGCCGTTATGATGCTTATTCTATGCAATATTTTAAATATTCGGGGCATCAAACATCTATTCCTTCCAACCGGATTAGTTGTTTGTTCTTAGATGGAGACCTGTTGTGGGTTGGTACCTGGAATGGCATCTGTACAATAAATACACATACATTTGAGATTAACACGATTGACATTGGAGCCAATAAAGTTATTCGGGCCATACAAAATAGCGGGAAAGAGCAGATATGGATAGGAACAGGCAGTGGATTGATTTGTTACAATAAATCAAGTGGCGACTATAAACTTTTTACAGCCCGGAACAGTGGTTTGAGCCATAACACCATTCGTTGTTTTTATAAAGCAAAATCCGGGGATATTTGGATTGGGACTTTTGATAAACTCAACCATTATAAGAATGGTATTTTTAAATCTTTTGATTTGAAAGGAAATTATAAATCGCTTATTAAAAACAATTTGGTGCTGGATATTTCGCCCTGTCCCGGTAATAATAAATTATTATGGGTAGGTACGGAAACCGGCCTGTGTCTTTTTGATACCGAAACCGGGAAATACGAAACCTATAACAGCACCAATACCCGACTTAGCAACGAAGTTATAAAATGCATTTATCCCGAGGGGGATTTGTTATGGCTGGGAACCGACTACGGCCTTAATGTACTTAACGTGAAGACCCGTGAAACAAAAGCTTTTTATCATAATCCTGTTATCAATCATTCGATTAGTAATAATGTTATCTGGGATATTTTCCAGGATGCCAATAATATTATGTGGTTTATTACTTCCAATGGCATAAGCCTGTTGAATATTCGTGCCGAATTTTACAAAACGCATGAAGTTTTTTATCAGGATAATAATGAACAGGCCGGAAACCAGGTGAGGGATATGCTTATCAGTTCGGGGAATATTTTTTGGATGGCGACGATTCATGGGGTAGTCCGGAGAAATATGGAAACCGGTGAGCAACAGAATTTTACGGTTGATTCGCCCGGAAAATCGTCGATATTGTTAGACAATGTTTATTGTTTAAACCAAGATCGGAAAAAACGAATATGGATGGGGACAGCCGGTGGTATTAATGTGTGGGACGACCGCCATGCAAAAATGTACACAATAACAGCCGATGAGTCGAACGGTTTGCAATCGAATTACATCAGCGGGGTTTATTTTGCCGATGACGGAACCCTGTTTGTAAGCGCCTGGGAAGGAGGAGTGTATCGTGTTGATGGCGATTTAGATGAAATTCGGAACCTGAAATTTCAGCAAATTACCAACGATGGAGAAGCCATGGGGCTTGCACTTAAAAATAACCTTTACTTTATGAGCCGAAATAACCTTTATTTGCTGGCTCCTAAAAATAAGACGCCGATACAAATTGTAAAGGATAGTCGTTTTAATACAGTAATTCATTGTTTGAATAAAGATGCCTGGGGAAATATCTGGCTAGGAGGCGACGGACGACTTTTTAAATATAATCCTGAAGCAGATAGTCTGGAAACATATAGCATGGTTGATGGAAAGCAGAAAATAATTAGTCTGGAAATTGATAATTGGGGAATAATATGGGGAGCCGGTTCGGAACAGGTATTCCGGTTCGACCCGCAAACCCGGAAAAGTATCCTTATGCCCTTAAACCCTAATTCGCCGGTGAAGAATTTTTATACGGCTTCCGGCCTGCAGGATCAGAACGGGAAAATTTATTTTGGCGGCAACAATGGTTATGTCGAAATTGATTCTTATCAACGCAATTTTGCACGCGAAAAAGTTTCGACATACATTAGCGGAATACGCCTGAATAACGAGCCGGTTTATTACCAAAAGGGATCCAATCTATTAACCCGGGACATCGCCTTTACCAATAAACTGAAGCTGAAGTATGCCGAAAATACCGTTATGCTTGATTTTAGTACGCTTGACTTTTGGATGCCCGAGAAAAATATATACCGTTACCGCCTGCTTAATTATAACGAAGACTGGCAGGTAACCGAGGGCGAAAAGAATTTTGCTTTGTACTCCAACCTCGCTCCCGGGAAATATACCTTTGAAGTTGCCGGTGCCAATCATAACGGTTTGTGGGATACCTCTCCCGTTTGTTTATCGATAAAAGTTAGTCCACCGCTGTGGCTTGGTAAAATATTCCTGTTTATTTATCTTTTGCTGATTACCGGAATAATATATGGCGTGTTGCGTTTTCTGAATTACAGGCATCGTATTGCCAATCAATTGAAAATGGCACAACTGGAAAAGAAACATTCAGAGAAATTATTACAGGCCAAGCAGCAATTTTTTACGAATATTTCCCATGAGTTCAGGACCCCTCTGAGCCTTATTGTTCCTCCCTTGCAGCAAATGGTAACCGCTGATAACCTAAATGATGTACAAAAACGAATGCTGACATTAGCCGGGCGAAATTCGCAACGTCTACTCCGGCTTGTTAACCAGATTCTTGATTTTCGAAAACTGGAAAATACCAAACTCAAACTTACCCTTTCTAAATTTGAACTGGTTGCTTTTTGTCAGAATATTTATCAATCATTTACCGATATGGCAAGGCGTAACGAAATAAACTATTCGTTTAAAACCGAAATAGCTTCCTGCGTAGTTGTTTTTGATGAAGAAAAAATAGAAACAATACTGTATAATCTTTTATCGAATGCCTTTAAACATACTCCCGAACAGGGAAAAATAACAATAGCGTTGAATAAAAGTAATACAGCAGAACATATCGAAATTGCCGTATCGGACAGTGGAAGAGGCATCCCGGAAAAAGAACAGGAGAATATTTTTAAACGTTTTTATCAAACCGATAATTTTGATCTGCCAAAAGCCGGAACCGGGATTGGATTAACAATGGCACGGGAGTATGCCTCGCTTCATAACGGGACAATTGAGGTGAAAAGCAGGTCAGGGAAGGGGAGTGTCTTTACATTGTCGTTGCCTTTGGCGTTTACAACGGAAGAATCTGTATTCGAGATAAAACCTTTTTCTTTTTCGGAAGAGAAAGCGTTAACCGTAAAAAAAGAGAAGCCATCTTCGGCACAAAAAACAGTGCTTATTATTGATGATAATCCGGATATACTGGAATATATAGAGTTGAATTTAGGAATGCATTACAACCTGGTAAGAGCAGGTAACGGGAAAGAGGGATTGAAAAAAGTGAAGGAGAAAAAGCCAGACCTGGTTATTTCGGATGTGATGATGCCTGTAATGAACGGACTGGAGTTGTGCCAGAAATTAAAAAAACAACCTCAAACGGCTGCTGTCCCGGTTATCCTGTTGACGGCTAAAACGCTTGATGCGCAGAAAACAGAAGGAATGATGACCGGTGCCGATTTGTATATCACCAAACCGTTTAATATCGCTTACCTGTATTCTTGTATCGAAAGCCTTTTCAGAAGAGAAAATATACTTCAGAATTATATAAAAAATGAACTGTTGATACAACCCCCAAACCCGAATGCGTCGGATGATGACCAAAACCATATTTTTATTCGAAGGGTGATGGCTGTGATTGAGAAAAATATTGATAACAATAATCTCTCCGTGAACTTTATTAGCCGGGAGATTGGAATCAGCAGTACGCATCTTTACCGGAAACTAATGGCAATAACCAGTCAGTCGACCAAAGACATCATAAAGAACTACCGGCTGAAAAAAGCTGCCGGAATGCTCCGGAATAACGAAGGAAATGTTACCGAGATAATGTATGCCGTGGGCTTTTCAAGCATTTCCAGTTTTTCGAAGAGCTTTAAGTCGGTTTATGGATGCCCGCCGGGAGAGTATGCCCGAATGCGAAGCCGGGAATAGTATTTTTCTTGCTTCAAAAAGAAACGAAGCAAAGAAAAGTCAGGAGTTTCAATTCTATAAACATTATCCTTCACAATTTTTTCAGAGGCATATTTAATCGGAAGTATCGGTTATTTTCTGAAGAAGTAGCAGAATTGTTTCCTTTAAATTTTCCAAAGCAAGGGGGATATTCCATTTCGAAGGATCTCGTGGTTCTACATAGTTTGATATTGAACGGATTTGGCAACATTCAACGCCCATCCATTGGCAAACATAAAAAACAGCAGCTCCTTCCATGGTTTCAATATGAGCAGGAAAGCGTCCGTGCAGTTCTTTAATTCCGGTCTCTTTTCCATGACTACGATTGGTGGTTATTCCACGTACCTTTTTCAGGCTGCGTAAAAAATCATGAGAATAAGAAGCTTTTAATATCCCGTTTTCAAAAGGATATTCATTCATTTCCATAAATCCGGCGTCAAAAAGAGTGAGGAATTCGTGTTGATTTTCTATACCTAGGTCAGAAAACTCATCGCACGCTACATTTACCACGTCGCCTATTTTTAGTTCAGAAGAAAGACTTCCGGCAATTCCTACATTCACCACCAAATCGTATTTTTTCTGGTATAAGGCATTGGTTAAATGAAATGCTGTAAAGGTAGTACCAATCCCTGCTGCTAACACATCAACGTTTGTTTTTCCCCAATAGCATTCTTTAAACAAGTGGCTCTTTTCGTTCGTTTCCTCAAATTCATTAATCAGCAAATCTACTTCCATCCATGTAGCTGCTATTAGTAAAATATTCATATGCGTAAAATTGATTAACAAAAAAAAGCATCTATATATTTATACTGTTTTTCTGAAAAAAAGTTAATATTTGTAGTAAAATTATTCAAAAAAAACAGATGCAGATACCGAATAACTCAAATGGCTACCAAAGAAAAGATATTTATGATAAAGAAACAACTCGCGAATTAGCCGGACATTATAAAGAAATACTGGAAATAGTAGGAGAAGATCCCTCACGCGAAGGCCTGGTGAAAACTCCGAAGAGAGTGGCAAAGGCGATGCAGTTTCTACTCCAGGGCTACAAAATGAATCCTGTTGAAATTTTAAAATCTGCAATGTTTAAAGAAGATTACCGCCAGATGGTAATTGTAAAAAATATTGAAGTATATTCGTTATGCGAACATCACATATTGCCTTTTTTCGGGAAAGCACATGTTGCCTACATTCCGAATGGCACCATTACCGGGTTAAGTAAAATAGCACGTGTGGTTGATGTTTTTGCCCGCAGACTACAGGTACAGGAACGGCTGACAACTCAAATTAAAGATTGTATACAGGAAACGCTGCAACCACTTGGCGTAGCTGTTGTTATAGAGGCTCAGCATCTTTGTATGCAAATGCGCGGCATACAAAAACAGGGCTCAATTACCACAACCTCCGATTTTACAGGGGCTTTCGAAAAAGTTGCAACCCGCGATGAGTTCATTAAACTTATCGGGACAAAACTCAGCTGAAAAAAATCAAAGCGTCTCGTAAAAAAATCAAAAAAAATGTTTTTATTTGCGGCCTGAGACAGTTCCCTAAAATCAATAACAATTTTTATGGTTACGTAGATGAAAAACAGCTATTTTGATTTGATTGAACAAAGCTACTATTTTCCGCAGGAAGGCTTTGATTTAAGAAGAAATTCGTTAACATTTCACGGAATCTCTTTAAAATATCTGATTAAAAAGTATGGCACACCTTTTCGTTTTATTTATTTGCCCAAGATAGGAGAACAAATCAGGAGAGCGCGTAACCTTTTCAATAAGGCCATAAAAAAGAACAATTACCAGGGAAAGTATTTTTACTGTTATTGCACTAAATGCAACCACTTTTCGCATGTAGTAAACGAAGCTTTAAAACACAATGTTAACTTAGAAACTTCATCGTCGTACGATATTGACCTGATACTGCATCTTTTTAAAGATAAGAAGATCGATAAAAAACGCATGATTATTCATAACGGGTACAAAACCCGCGAATATATGACGAAAATTATAGAGCTTCAGCGAATGGGATTCAATAACAATATTATTGTGCTGGACAGCATGAATGAGCTTGCTCGTCTTAAAGAACTGGCCAAAGGCGATAAGCTGAAAATTGGTATCCGAATGGCTATTAACGAAGAATCACAATCGTCGTATTACACCTCGCGTTTGGGCATCAGGCATACCCAAATACTCGATTTTTTTAACCGTGAGATAAAAGGAAAAACAAATATTGAGCTAAAAATGCTCCACTTTTTTGTGGATACCGGCATTAAAGACAGCCTTTATTTTTGGGGCGAATTTCAAAAAGCACTGAAATTGTACATTGACCTGAAAAAACAATGCCCTACGCTTGATTCTTTTAATCTCGGCGGAGGCTTCCCGATTCGTAATCACTTGGGGTTTGAATACAATTACGAATACATGATTAATGAAATTGTTTCGAACATAAAAGCAGCCTGCGCAGTTGAAAATCTTCCTGATCCTGATATTTATACTGAATTTGGTAAATATACCGTTGGCGAAAGCGGCGCTATAATTTTTGAAGTTTTGGAGCAAAAACAGCAAAACGATACCGAATGCTGGTACATTGTAAATAACAGCCTGATGAACACGATTCCCGACGCCTGGTCGATTTTTGAAAAGTTCATCCTGCTGCCTATTAACAAATGGGATAACGAGTACAAACGTATAAACATTGGCGGTATTAGTTGTGACCATTCAGATTATTACAACTCCGAAGACTTTAATCAGGAAGTGTTGCTCCCTTCCTATTCCAATAACGACCCGGAACCGCTGTACCTGGGATTTTTCCACACAGGAGCCTACCAGGATGCTATTAGTGGGTATGGTGGCATAAAGCATTGCCTTATCCCTTCGCCTAAACATGTTATTATCGACCGCGACGAAAAAGGTAACTTCTTCGACTATGTATATCGAAATGAACAAACCGCTGAGGATATGTTCAATATATTAGGCTACAAAAAGGACGAAGAGTAACTGCGAGATAGTTTTTTAAGAAGAACGGTTCCCGAAATTTTTAACGAAAACCGTTTTTCTCCTTATTGTATATTTTCCAGTACATCAACCAGATGTTTCCAGAACTTTTGAGTAGCGGTGATATCCAGTCTTTCCTCCGGCGAATGAGCTCCCCTGATGGTTGGACCAAACGATACCATATCAAGATGCGGGTATTTTTCGAGGAAAAGCCCGCATTCCAAACCTGCATGAATCGAACGCACAATGGGGGCGTTACCGAAAAGACGCTTGTAAGAATCGACCGTAATTTTTAATATCGAAGAGGCAGGGTTGGGGGCCCATCCCGGGTAACCGTCGGAATGGATAACGTTGGCTCCAGCAAGTTTAAAAACCGATTCAATTGTTTGAGCAGCATAATATTTTCGACTTTCAATTTCGCTGCGCTGGCTGGTGGTTACCAGTATTTCATTTTCTTCAATGAATTTGACAGCAGCAAGATTCGACGATGTTTCAACCATTCCCTCCATTCGGGTACTCATTTCCAGCACACCATGCGGGCAGGCATAAATGGCGTTCAGGAGCCTTTCCTGTGTTTTGCTGTCAATTACATATTCAGGCCGGTCAGTTTCCCGAAGGGTAATTTCCAGTTTTGTTTCCGCAAATTCAAACTCATTTTTTATTTCAGTCGACAATTTATTGAAGGCTGCCAGCATTTTATTTTTATATTTTTCGGGAACCGTAAAAACACCAAATGCTTCGCGGGCAATGGCATTCCGCAGATTTCCCCCATTAAATTTGGCAAGGCGAATTTTAAAATCATGCGTAAAATTCCACAAAAAACGATTTAGTATTTTATTGGCATTTCCCCGGTTTTTATGAATATCGTCGCCTGAGTGCCCGCCGGACAATCCTGAAATGGAGATATGATATGCATAAGTGTCTGCCGGGATGCTTTCTTTATTATATTTAAAGGTTGCGACAGTATCTATCCCTCCAGCACAACCGATAAATATTTCGCCTTCATCTTCCGAGTCGAGATTCAACAGGATTGAACCGCTTAAAAAGCCGTCCTGTAAGTTAAAGGCTCCGGTAAGCCCGGTTTCTTCGTCAACGGTAACTAAGCATTCGATAGGACCGTGTTTTATTTCTTTTGAAGTTAAAACAGCCAGTTGGGCGGCAACACCAATGCCACAGTCAGCACCGAGGGTTGTTCCGTTGGCTTTTATCCAGTTCCCGTCAATAGCAGGCACAATCGGGTCGTTATCGAAATCAAAAATTTTGTCCGAGTTTTTTTCACAAACCATGTCCATGTGCCCCTGCAGAATTACAGTTGGCGCATTCTCCATGCCCGGTGTTGCCGGCTTCTTTATCAATACATTGCCAATGGCATCTTCTTTTGCTTCGAGGTTGTTTTTTGCCGCAAAATCAAGCAAAAACTTCCGGATTTTTTCTTCTTTTTTCGAAGGCCGTGGTACCTGGCAAATTTCTTCGAAATAATTAAACAGTGGTTGTGGGGTGAGTTTATTTAAATTTTTCATCTGCCTAAATTTTTGTGTCGCCCGTTTGTTGGATGAAATAAAATATCAGTCATGCACGTATGTGTCTCAGTTATTATCTCAGCCATGGGCTGTTTCATCTTATTAAAATTGTTTATTTATTCGGTATAAGATGTAACTCCCGATAAATTTAAATCATTTTTCCCGAAATTTCGGGGACAAGTTGTGAGTGTATTTTAAAAAGTTAAGATTCATGGTCGTTTCATATTAATTCATCCAGTCCCAGACCGGAAGCAGGGTTGCTTTGCTTTCGTTTATCTTTAATACTTCGGGTGTTACATATTTTTTAGGAACAACAATACGGAACATATATTCGTTAAACCAGTCATCGGTAAAGGTAAGGTAGCCATTATGTCCGGAGCTGCTTCCCCAGCTGTTTTCGAACTGCCATTTTACGGGTTTGCCCTCTTTGTCTAGTTCTACTGCAATTAATGCCATGCCATGCGACGAGCCACTGGCTTTGGTTTGAATGCGTTCGGTTTTGTTCATGCCAAATTTTACACCGTAAACCGATTCGTAATCAAAGTTGTTTACATCAAGTATTCCATAATTGCGATCCAGTTGTTTACCAACATCGCAGGAGGCATACAAAGCTTCGTTATCTTTTATTGCCTCAATGGCCATTTCTTTTATTTTGTTGTTTGGCAGGTTTACGTAGTTCCAGTTGGATCCTTCTTCGGTATTACGGTAGTTTTCAATCTCGTAATGCACATTGTAAGGACGGGTAGGGTCGTTCATCAGCATCACGTATTCCGAAACCTTAATGTCTCCCAGTACCTTATCGCGAAATTCCTGAGGGGTATAAGTTTTGTAATCGGTAACATTGCCGTCTTTGTCTTTATAGCGCCAGGTAAATTCAGCAGGTGGTGTACCAAGGTTCAAAGCCAACATGCGATAAATTTCTTTCATCATTTCAACACGCATTGCCTGTACCGCTTTTTCTTTTATTCCGTTTTTTACTGCTTCGCGTAAATGTAACCCGTCTTCTTTTAGTTTCAGGTTTATAAAACTACGCATTTGTCGGGTGTTTTCACTCGAATGCGTCTCGGTCATTGCATCTTTGGGCACCATACCGTATTTATCGACCAGGTTGGCAAAGCAATTCCATACACCTCCATCATTAATGGGAGAGCCAAGGAAATGCTGTACTTTCCGGTCATCAATTGGACGGTCGGCTGTTTCAATCATATTGTTTAAGAACAGGTTTGATTTTTCAAACAAATCCCAAAACGACAGGTAGTTTTCAGAGAATTCGAATTCATCAACATTAAAAACCTCCATCGCTTTGTAGCGGAACATATTTAATGAAGCGAACAACCAGCAACGTCCGGAACTGCGTTGGTTGGTAATTCCTTTGACCTTTACCCGATAAGTAAAATTGTGGTCTTCTTTATCTATATTTTCAAGATTTTTAGCCAGTTTGTTAATATCGTTTGCCGACAAAGCATTTTGCATTGCCTTTGTATAGGCATCCATTTTTAATGATTCCCGAATGTTTTCAAGGTCAGATTTTTTTAACACCTGTGCCGAACTTCCGAATACTACAATAAATGTTGTTGCGAATAAGATTAACTTCTTCATGTTATATGATTTAAAATTTCAGAGATGACAAAAATAATAAGATTTTGCATTTTTGGGAGTCTGTTGTTTTAATCGTGTAATCCTTTTTCCCTTAAATAGTCAAGCAATAATCGCGGTCGATCGGTTTGAATTATATTGGCGCCCTGTTTAATTACCCAGCCCCAAGCTCCATTAGGGTCCGCAACTGCACGGTCATCAGTATGCGAACCACATAACGATTTCCACATGGTATTCACCCAAATCCTGCTTTTTTCTTTTTTTATGTTCTGGATAACCTCAAACATAACCGAAGTATCAGAAGTAAAAAGCACTTCGAAAGCTACGGGCTTGTATTCTTCAAAAAAGTCGTTGACATGTTGTTCCAAATCCGGTACTTTGGAACTGATAATGGGCATGTAAATAATTTGCGATAACAGATTGCCATATTTTTTCTGTACGGTTTCAACATTTGCCCATCCTTTTAAAACCGCTTGTTCAACCGTGCTTGTTTCTGTTAAAACAGCATAGGCTAAATCCATATATCCAGAGCATTTATCCAGATTTACAAGAATTTCTCCTTTTGCTGCCAACATTGCCTCTTTTAATGTCGGAATTTTATACGGAGTAATTTTTCCCGAGGCATCTTTCAGGAATAATGCTTGAAGATCCTTCAGTGTCCATTCCGAAATTTTTCCGCTACCTGTTGTTGTACGATCAAGCGTAGCATCGTGCATTAAAACCAATACCGAATCTTTGGTCATGCGTACATCAATTTCCACAATATCAACCCCTGTTTCAACACAGTTTTTTATTCCCGGTATTGAATTTTCCGGCATTTTACGCCAGTCTCCACGATGAGCAGCTACCAAAACATAGTTGTCAGAAGGATTTTTTAATTGTTTTACAATTTTTGTAACCCGGCTGCATTTCGATCCTGATAACTTTTTTTCTATTGCTTTTGCTCCAAAAGCCAGAAGGCAAAATAAAAGCAGGCCAATAATTTTACGAGACATGTTTTATTATTGTTTGTATTCTTTTGTTCAGAATTTTATTATAAAAAAAGACCGATTCTCTGGGGTAGTCAGAGAACCGGTTTTTCTCAATCGTTTCTTTTGTTTCAACACTTACTTTGCCATTACCGATTCCGGCATTCCTGCTGCTTTCAGCATAAAATTATGGAGTTCATAGTTTTTTATGAAGTCGGGTAATGCTTCGCTGCCGGGGCCTAACATTGCAAGTTCTACGTAATCGGCCGAATGGTTCATCCCCGACCAGTAAATGGAGTTGTAATTGTGTAATGTTTCAGCAAGTTCGCGGTAGGGCAGTTTATAATCGTTATAAATGCCACCCTCGTCAAGCAATACATAGTGTTTCAGTATATTTTTCGCTTCATCTTTTGTAATGGTAATTCCCTGTGCGTGGTTCAGTCGTTCGATGAAATGTGCTGGAGAATCATTTTTGGTAATTCCTCTCAATACCCACTCGTTGGTGTGTTTCACATTTTGCATCAGATCAAACTTTTTGTTCACATGTTTGCATTTTATCAATCCGGGATTTGAATTGCCATGATCTGTAGTAACAACCACCAAAGTATCGTTTCTTCCCTTTGCAAAATCAACAGCAACTCCCACTGCTTCATCAAATGCAATCTGATCGTAAATTAATGCCGATGCATCATTCGCATGAGCAGCCCAGTCTACTTTTCCGCCTTCAACCTGCAAAACAAAGCCTTTACTGTTTTGCTCCATTAAAGCGATTGCCTTACGCGTCATTTCTGCCAAAGTAGGAACTTTCGCTTTTAATTCTGGGTCTGAATTCATTTCCAGGTCATAAGGAAGCCCGCCTTCTGTAAAAACGCCCATTACCGGCTTTCCTGCTGTTGTTTTTTCCATTTCCGATTTTGAACGGACAAGCTGAAAGCCATTCGCAACAAAATCGTCAAAAATGTCTTTCTTATCTTCGCGTTTTTTACCGTTAAAATATTCCTGTCCTCCGCCCATCATTACATCAAATTTCAGTTTAAGATAATCGGACGCAATCTTGTCCTGTAGTCCCCGGTTTTTTTGATTTACACAAAAACCGGCAGGAGTAGCGTGGGTAATCGGCACCGTAGTAACACAGCCTACTGCTTTTCCTGCTGCTTTAAATTTTTGCCAAATGGGTTTATTAAACGAGCCATCTTTGTTTACATTTAACGATCCGTTTTTCACCCGGCGTCCTCCGCCCCACGAAGAACTGGCTGCTGCAGAATCGGTAACCAGCGAATCGCCGGAGGCAGTATCCATAAATGCCCGTTGAGCCATTTGCTTATGGTACAAATCCATCCAACGGCTACTATGTCCTTCTTTCCGAATCAGCAATAAATCGGCCATAACCGGGGTTCCTATACTCATTCCGTCGCTTACCAGAAAAATAATATTTTTAGCTGTCGACCGAAATTTTTTATCCTCGGTACTATTACATCCTGTAAGCAAAGCAGGAGTTGCTACTGCCCCGGTTAATGCGGCCAGTGCCCCTGTTTGTAAGAAATTTCTGCGTTTCATTTCAATATAATTTGAGCTTTTTTATAACTAAATAACATTTTTGCGATTGCAAAAATAAACTGATGCATAGTTACAAAAAATAAAAATGGTAATGATTAAATATGTATTAAACTTGTAATAAATCCCTATAAATGGGGATAGTGGATCTAAAAATTATTCAGTTATTTTGACACCTGTAAAACGAGTCCTGATTTTTCAGGATAAAGTTGATGTAACTATCCTAAAAAAAAGCAATTTTATTCACGTGAGGAAAAGCACAAAAAAATGGATTAATATTGCGAAAGCAATCCTGGGGCTATCTATTATTGGTATGCTCATTGTAAACCAGAGCGCTTTTGTGCATTCGCATAAATTGCCCGACGGGACGGTTATAACACATGCCCATCCTTTTAACAAAAATGATTCAGGCCCTTTTAAAGAACACGGGCATTCCGCTGCTATTTTTTTGTTGTTGGACAACCTGCAATTGTTCCCTTTTGTTGCAATTTTTATGCTGGGACTTGTTGTTTTTCAGTTTATTGGACTGATTCGACAGAATTGTATTTATAAAAGTTCCTGCTATTACAGGAATACGCTTTCGCCGCGGGCTCCTCCTGCGTAAGATTTCATATACATATAATTATAGCGTGAAGCATTTGTTTTTAAATCGAATCCCCAAAATTAGGGATAGAAAATGTGCACAGAAGAATAATGCCTGTTGCTTATTGCAATAAACTGCTGTAATTTATTTTGAAAGATAAACGAAATAACCCGTTAATATCAACAGGTTATACACAAACACTTCATACTTAATCAAAAAAAAACAACTGAAAGATGAGAAAATTATTATCATTTACTGTTGCATTGTTTTTGCTGACGCTTTTTTGCAATGCACAAAAAACAAAAACCGATGCCATGCTTTTCGGGGACGTTAAGTCAGCTGTAGATAAAGAACATATCCCTTACGTAACGATTACGGTAAAAGGAACGCGACTCGGCACTACAACAGACGCTACTGGTCATTATAAACTGGCTAATCTTCCTGTCGGAAAATGCATTATTGTAGCCAGAAGTATGGGATATAAGACACAGGAAAAAGAGGTTATAATGAAAGCCGGGAAATCAACTGAATTGTATTTCGAATTAGAGGATGATATGCTGAACCTCGACCAGGTTGTTGTAACCGGAACACGCACACAACATTACGTTAAAGATGTACCAGTAAGAACCGAAGTAATTACAGCTAAATCGATTGAAAATAAAAATGCATCAAACATTTACGAAGTACTGGAAGGAACTCCTGGAATACGGGTAGAACAACAATGCCAATATTGTAACTTCTCAATGATAAGAATGCAGGGACTGGGATCGGAAAATACACAAGTTCTGATTAATGGGCAGCCTATTTATTCTGGACTGGCAGGAGTATATGGTCTGCAACAAATGGGAACAGATGATGTTGACCGTGTAGAAATAACCAAAGGAGCCGGTTCTGCTCTATATGGAAGTGGAGCTATTGCCGGAGCTATCAATATTATAACCAAAGAACCTTCGTTTGTTCCTGAAATTTCGGCAGGAGCACAATTTGGAAGTTACGGAACAAATAAATACACTGCCTACTCTTCTCTCAGAAACGAAAAAGGAAATATTGGGCTGACTATTAATGCCCAAAAACAAACCGGAGATGCTATTGACCAAACATGCGAAGGCACCAGCAAAAGCGCAGTAGACCATAAAGACGGAATTTCGGATCGGGTAGCCTCCAACCTGAATAATGCTGGTTTTGGCTTGTATGTTAATGGTTTATTCTCTGAAAATGATAAACTGATTCTGCGTGGAAGATACATTTATGAAAAACGAGAAGGTGGAACAATGGATGATGATTATTATAAAAATCCTTTTACCGACGGAACCGAAAACATTACCACAGACCGCTACGAAACAGAATTATCGTACACAACAATGTTTAAAGATGCTTCCGAATTGAATTTTTCATTAGCTTATGCCAGCCATGACCGTACAGCCACCAACGACACTTATTTGGGCGATTATATGGCTACTCACAACGACAACACTCCAGATGTTCGAAATATGCGTCCTTACCTTGCCGATGAAAATTCGCTTACAGGGACACTCACTTATGGGAAACAATTGGGCAACCACCACTTGTTAATTGGGGCACAAGGCTTTTACGACAAACTGGATGAATCGGGAATGTATGTTGTTGTTGACGAAGAAAGTTCATATTATGGAACTTCCTATAAATCGAATAGTAATAAGTCTGCTCACGAGTTTGGTTTTTTTATTCAGGACGAATGGAACGTAACTGATAAGTTTACAGCCGTTCCCGGTGTGCGTTTTGATATCCACCATTCAGAAGAAGATTATGATGCAAATAAAACTGTCTTTACAAGTGCTTTCCCTGAAAGTAAATTTGACGAAAATAGTTTTAGTCCGAGACTTGCTTTAAAATACGAAATTTCACACCGGGTAACCCTACGTGCAAATGTTGGAACCGGGTTTAGAGCTCCTTATGGTTTCTCCGAAGATCTTCACCTTTGCAGTGGCTCTCCAAGGGTATGGAAGTCGTCTGATTTGGATCCTGAAAAATCAATTAGTTACAACCTTTCTGCAGATTATTACGGAAGTAAAGTACGCGTAAGTGCCAACTTGTTTCGTACTGACCTGAAAGACAAAATTGCCTTTGCCGATGCTGACAAAACAGTTGCATCCTTAGGGTACGATTATCAATGGGAAAACATTGACGATGCTTTTGTGCAGGGAATAGAACTTTCGGTAATGGCTGATGTAACCCGTAATTTGGGATTGGGTGTTGATTTTACTTATAATCAAGGTGAATATGACCATGTGCGCGACGACTGGAAAGGAACACAGTATGAAAGCGATAGTAAATATATTTCCAGATTTCCTACTGTTACAGGAAATATAAAACTGGAATACAGCCCTAAAGACTGGATTTTTACAGCAGAAGGAAATTACCAGGGAAAAATGTATATTGATTATTGTAGTGAAGACGAATCGGCATCCAAAATTAAAGAAACAGATGCATATATGCTTTTCAATTTGAAAGTAGCAAGGCAAATCGGATGTGTTAAATTATATGCCGGAGGAAAAAATATTTTCGGGTATATTCAACCTGAAAAACATCTTGATGATGCGGCATTTATGTATGCCCCAATGTATGGTGCAATGTTTTATGGAGGTATTGCTATTAGCCTTAGACGCTAAAAAAAACAATTAATATTGATTAATGCCGGGGAAAATTCTCCGGCATTTTTTTTATTTTAATATCTTTGAAACTTAGCCCAACTGGAATATAAAAAGATTATGGATAAAAAACACGAATACGGATTGGTATTAAGTGGTGGCGGAGCGCGCGGTTTTGCTCACCTGGGGATAATTGAAGCTCTGTATGAGAACGGAATTCGTCCGGGAGTGATTTCCGGAGTAAGTGCTGGAGCTATTGTTGGTGCTTTTATTGCTGCCGGAATTGCACCTCATGATGTCCTGGAAATGTTTAAAAAAGCTTCACTTTCAAAATTTACAAAAATTCATTTTCCGGTTGACGGACTGCTAAAACTGGACGGGGTAAAAGAAATGATTGAAAAAGAAATCGGGACAAAAAACATTGAAGATTTGCCCATCCCTTTCCATATTTGCGTATCGAACCTGAATAAAGGAAAAACAGAATACAAAAGCAAAGGCCCGCTTGGCGCCACGGTGCTGGCTTCCTCTTCAATCCCGATATTGTTCTCGCCCGTAAAATTAGGGAGTCATCTTTATGTTGATGGCGGAGTAATGGATAATATCCCGGTTTATCCGGTTAAAAAAACTTGCGAAAAACTTATTATCTCCAACATTAGTGCAATTCATCCAAAAGCCAAGTTGAAAAACCTGGTACAAATTGCCATGCGAACATTTTATATGAGTGTCAGCATTAAAACCGAAGAAGCAAAAAGACAGGCAACATATTATATTGAACCGAAAGGAATTGATACCTTCGATATTTTTTCTCTTAAACATGCCGATATACTTTATGAATCAGGCTACCAAACCACGGTAGAAGTGCTTAAAAAACAGGAAAGTAAATACCTGTAGAGAATAAAAATTGCAGGCACAATGAACGCAAGTAGCAGCTCGCTGTGGCAGGAGAAAAAGAAAAGAGATGAGTAATCTAAAATTACATTTCCCTGTTTTGCACCCGTTGTTCACAACCTAAGCCACTGATAATCAGAAAAAAAGAATGCACCAAACACAACATCTGGATAAAATTACTGAATGTAGATTGGGAGGCACTGAAAAACGGGGAAAATGTTTTTTATTCAAATAAATTTTCATCGCGGATAATCATCAATATTGCCGAGTGGGGTAGTATGATGTATTTTTCGTTGTTAAATTCAATTTCGTGCCCGCTTTTGCTCAAATAAACCGCCAAATCGCCAATATGTGTTTGCAGCGGCACATATTTAACATCGTCCTTTTTTTCTTTCCATGCTTCATCTTCTTCACTTACTGCCGGAATCGGATACCCCGGCCCTACTTTTACAATGTAGCCGCTTTGTACCTGCTCTTTTTCCTGTACAGTAGGAGGTAAATACAAACCCGATTTTGTTTTTCCTGTCGGATTTTTAGGTTTTACCAAAACCCGGTCGCCAACCATTATAAATTTTTCAAGATCTTTCTCTTCAATTACCAAGGGCATAACTTTTTCGTTTTTTTCTAATTCTATTTTAACACATTTGAGAAATCTACCTGTTTTTACCCTAAAGTCCATAGAAGGAACAGGTAAATTTTTCTTCCTGCACCCTTTAGGGAAAGGGTAAACAAGAAGAAAAATAGTTTTTCAATTTTAACCCGTTAAAGTAGAATTAAATGATAATATAATCGTTCGTTGTTTTTATTCTATATTCGTTTTACTCCGGTATTCTCTGTTTTGTAATAAGCAGATATTTTAGCTGAGCGGATATTTGTTATGAATATCGGTTAGTACCTCGCAACCTGTTTGTGTAACCAGTATTGTATGCTCAAACTGTGCCGAGAGTTTACGATCGATTGTACGGGCAGTCCATCCGTCTTCCTTGTCTATATCCGCTTTTGCGCGTCCCAGATTTATCATTGGTTCTATGGTGAAAATCATTCCCGGTCGCATTTCAGGCCCGGTATTTCTGCGTGAAGAATGGTCAACCTGCGGTTCTTCATGAAAATCAATTCCTACACCATGTCCGCAAAACTCATATACCACACTATAGCCCTTTGCCTTTGCATAACGGCTTATAACAAATCCAATGTTTCCGAAACGATTTCCCGGCTTTACCTGGTTTATGCCTAAATCCAAGCAATGTTGTGTTGCTTTAATCAAACCATCTGCTTTGGGGCTTATTTCCCCTACCGTAAACATACGAGAAGTATCGCCATAGTAACCGTCTAAAATAGTGGTAATATCAATATTTAAGATGTCTCCCGGTTTCAGGATTGTATCTTTAGAGGGAATACCATGGCAAATTACTTCATTTAAAGAGATACAACATGTTTTGGGATAATCGTAATACCCCAGGCAGGCCGAAATTGCCCCGTTATCGCGAATAAATTCGGCAATTTTGTCGTCAATAAATTCTGTATTAGCTCCCTCTTTTACAAATTGTGCTGCAAAGTCAAGAGCTTTAGCTGCCAATTCCGAGCTTTTTCGTATTCCTTCAATTTGCTCGGGTGTTTTTATAATAATTTTTCCCATAACGCTTAATAATATGGCGTAAAATTGGTTATTTGTTAGCGAAAATCAAAACCGAACAATATTTTTGCAATAAGATAAAACAAAAAGTTATGGATAACATAAAAGTAATTGCTTTTGATGCCGATGATACCCTATGGGTTAACGAACCACACTACCAGGTAACAGCCCGGAAATTTTGTGCATTGTTGCGCGACTATATGCCCGAAAAAGCCATATCGGAAGAGCTTTTTAATACTGAAATCAAAAATTTGTCGCTTTATGGCTATGGAGCCAAAAGTTTTATGTTGTCGATGATTGAAACACTTACACACGTATGTAATGGTTCGGCCAATACAAAAATTGTAAGAGAAGTAATCGACTTAGGGAAAGAAATGCTTCAAAAACCGGTTGAGCTTCTGAACGGGGTAAAAGAAGTATTGGTAAGGCTAAACGGAGATTATCGCCTGGTTGTTGCTACCAAAGGCGATTTACTTGATCAGGAACGAAAACTTCAAAACTCGGGATTGGAGAAACATTTCCATCATATTGAAATTATGAGTGATAAAAGACAGAAAGACTATGTAAAATTACTTCATAACATTAATTGCCTTCCTGAAAACTTTTTAATGGTTGGCAATTCGTTGAAATCGGATATATTACCGGTATTGGAACTGGGCGCCTATGCTATTCATATACCCTTTCATACCACATGGGCTTATGAGGATATAAAACAGGAAATTAAAAATCGAAGGTTTACTAAAGTTAAGAATATTACCGAGATTGTAGAAATACTACGGCGCTATGAATAGAGGATGTTTCAAAAGTATAAAAAAACTAAACAGCAAAGGGCGTAAGGAAGATTACAGAGAACTCAAAATGTTAATAGCTAGCAAATAATCTCTGCGTGCTTTGCATAAACTTAGCGTATGTTGCGGTTAAAAATACTTTTGAGCCACCTCTTTGTTTTTATTTGATTAAAATTGTTTATTTATTCGGAATAATACCGATTTAATAGGCTCAATGAAATTTAAGTTCTCTGACTTTGATATCGATTAGCCATGGGCTGTTTCATTTAAACACAATACGCCTGATGATTTCTTCCCCTGCATTTTCGTTTATCCTCCGGCCTATTTCTTCGCGCATCAGGAAAAGTTCGTTTTTCACTACTGCCGAAGTAATTTCAACATACAAAATACCATTTCTGATATAAATATTCCGGGTATAATGTGCAATGGTTTTTCCCAGCAACTGCTCCCAGTTTTGGACAATATCCACTTCTTTTAACTTCCTGTCGAACTGTTTTTCGTGAATATATTCCTTTAACAATTCGCCTAACGATTGTGTGTTGCTTCTTCTCATTTTGCAGGCTCTACATTTCCTTTGTCAACATTAAAAATACGAAAATCGGCATTCATTTCCTTTACTATCGAATCTAAATTTTCACGATTGGTATCGGTCATAAAAATTTGGCCAAACTGTTCGCCGGCCACAGCAGCAACAATTTGCTTTACCCGGTTTTGGTCCAGCTTGTCAAAAACATCGTCGAGCAAAAGAATTGGATTGAGTCCCGATATTTCTTTAATAAAATCAAATTGTGCCAGTTTTAAGGCCACCAGATACGTTTTTTTTTGTCCCTGCGACCCCAGTTTTTTTATCGGGTGTTCGCCCAGTTTTAACACCAGATCATCCTTATGTATTCCTACGGTTGTATGTTGTACAATTCGGTCTTTAGGCATCGCTTCTTTCAGCAATTCTTCGAAACTTTTTTCGTACAGCCCCGAGTGGTGGAGCAGGTCTACTTTTTCGCTTCCCTGTGCAATAAAATCGTAATAATGCTGAAATATTGGAATCAGTTTCTTTACAAATTCGGTGCGTTGAGCATGAATTCCTGCTCCGTATTCAATAAGCTGGTTGTCCCAAATGCTTAGCAATTCTTCGTCGAAATAACGTTCGGTGGCAAATTGTTTTAGCAGGTTATTGCGTTGTACAAGCGCCCGGTTGTATTTGAGTAATTTATCGAGGTATTCCGGATTGTATTGCGAAATTACACCGTCCATAAATTTGCGGCGTTCGTCGCTACCTCCCAAAATCAATTCAACATCCGATGGCGAAATCATTACCAAAGGCAAAAGCCCGATGTGCTCCTGTAGTCTTTTATAAAGCTTGGCGTTACGTTTAAACTGTTTTTTTTGCCCGCGTTGCAATCCACAGGTGATGTTCTCGACCGATTCCAGGCGACTATATGAACCATTCAACATAAAAAAATGCTCGTCGTGTTTAATGTTTAGCTGGTCGCCATGGCTAAAAAAACTTTTGCAAAACGACAAATAATAAATCGCATCAAGGAGATTGGTTTTCCCCGCCCCGTTTTTGCCAATAAAACAATTCAATTTCGGAGAAAAAGAAATAGTAGCATCAACAATATTTTTGTAATTCAGTATTGTTATCTCGTCAATATGCATTTTCAGTGCTTTCGGTTCTTTATCTTTTACAAAATTACAAAAAATTCTTAACCACAAATTTTACGAATCAGAATGCAGCTCTGGAATTTCAATTTCATCAACAGCAAATTCTCTAATTCTCAAACTCATTTTCTGCTTCATTCTCTCAGTTATTCATTCGCCTTCATATCAACTCACTTGTAACCCAACTCACCAACGAACGAATTCACGAATTTACGTTTTCCTCATTCCGCGAATCTCGAAATCTGATTATTCTTCAAAATATTAAGCTTATACGTTAAGCAGTTGTGAAAAAAAAAACTATTTTTGCGACACAATTTATGAAAGTATAAAAAATGGCTAAGGACAAAAAACAGGAAGTTGATAACTTACAAGAACTTGAAAGTGCCCTGACAAGAACAGAACAATTTATTGAAGACCATCAAAAACTCATTAGTTATATAGTTGGAGCGGTACTTCTTGTGATTGTTGCTTTTCTTGGGTTTAAAAAATTCTATTTACAACCCAAAGAAAAAGAAGCAATATCACAAATGTTTATGGCAGAAAATTATTTTGAAAAAGACTCGTTTGAGCTGGCCATCAATGGTGACGGAAATTATCTCGGATTCTTGGATATTATCGACGATTACGGTATTACCAAAGCTGCGAACCGGGCAAAATATTACGTTGGTATTTCGTACCTGAATTTAGGACAAAACGAAGATGCTATTGACTATCTTAATGGTTATAAATCGGATGACATATTATTAGCTCCTATTGCAGAAGGCGCCAAAGGTGATGCTTACAGGCAAATGGGAGAAAATGACAATGCTTTGAAATGTTACAAAAAAGCTTATTCTTTAAAAGAAAATGAGCTAACCACTCCTGTTTATATGATGAAAGCAGCCCGGCTTCTTGAATCGATGAATAAATTGAAAGATGCACTGGCATTGTATCAGGAAATTAAAGACAAATACCCGACTTCAGCAGAAGCAATGAATGCCGACCGTTACATTGCACGTGTGAATGCCGGATTAGAATAATTTCTCCTTTTCTGGGAGAGAATAAAAATATTACAGGACACTTTCTTCAAAAAAACAATTGAAAAGAGTGCTCCTGTTTTTTTTATTAAAATAAAACTATGGCAACAAGAGATTTATCAGCATACGACAAAAATACAGTTCCTTCGGCTGAAAATATGCGTTTTGGAATTGTTGTGGCAGAATGGAACGATAAAGTTACTTCTTCATTAGCCCGTGGGGCAATCGACACGCTCTTACAAAATGGTGCAAAAGAAGAAAATGTATCGGTAAAATATGTGCCCGGAACTTTTGAACTTCCGCTTGGCGGACAATTTTTTGCTGAAAAAGATAATGTTGATGCAGTTATCTTACTGGGGTGTGTAATCCAAGGCGAAACACGCCATTTTGATTTTATTTGCCAAGGTGTAACACAGGGAACTATCGACCTGAATTTGAAATACAACAAACCGTTTATATTCGGGGTGCTCACTGCCAACAACGAGCAACAAGCCGCTGACCGATCGGGAGGGAAACTGGGCAACAAAGGCGATGAAGCTGCAGTTACTGCCATAAAAATGGTCGCTTTGCAGCGTTCTTTTTAGTAACTGTTTCCAAAATTGATATGCCTCTTTTATGCATACTGACTATCATCAGAATCGATTTCTTCGATAGTCTTGCTTACTCCTGTAAATAGACTCGTTTTACCCGTTGCGATATTCCTGTAAGTACTTCGTAGGGAATTGTCCCGATTTTTTCAGCAGATTCGGAAACAGGAATATGGGAACCAAAAAATTCAACCCGGTCACCTGGGGCAACATCTACACCGCTAACATCAAGCATTAGCATGTCCATACAAATATTCCCGACAATAGGGACACGCTTTCCGTTTACAAAAGCACAACCGTTTCTATTGCCCAATTTACGGTTAATTCCATCGGCATAACCAATGGGAACTGTTGCAATTTTACTATCGTGGTTCAGTATGCCTTTACGGCTATAGCCTATTGTTTCGTTCTTCGAAACTGTTTTTACCAGCGAAACTGTACTTTTCAGTGTGCTGATGTTTTCGAGCGGAAGACCAGTAAGCGAAATTCCGTACAGGCCAATACCCAGGCGCACCATTTCGTACTGTTTGGGAGAGAAGCGCTCAATGCCTGCAGAGTTCAGGATATGCCGGTCGAATTTATAGGGCAGGGAGTTAGCAATAAATTTACAGGCCGTCTCAAATTTCTGAAACTGTTTGTGTGTAAAATCGTCAAAAGCAGCATCGTCGCTACCAACCAAATGCGAAAATACCGACTGGACATTTAAGGTATGCGAACGATTGAGAAATTGCACCACAGTGTTTAATTGATCTGTTGTTTTAAAGCCCAGGCGATTCATACCTGTATCTATTTTCAGGTGAACCGGATAATGTTGCCTGCCGGAAGCAGCAACGCTATCCGCAAAGTCTTTTAACAGCTCGTAGCTATAAATATTGGGTTCCAGCTGGTAAGTTATCATGTTCGTGAAACTCTCTTTCTCCGGGTTCATAACAATAATCGGGAGCGTTATTCCTGCATTTCGTAGTTGTACCCCTTCGTCGCTCACAGCTACTGCAAGGTAATCTACATGTTGATATTGAAGCAGACGGGCAATTTCAACGGCACCACTTCCGTACGAGAAGGCTTTTACCATTACCGTGATTTTTGTCCCCGGTTCTAACAAGCCTCTGAAAATATTCAGGTTATGTACCAGTGCATTCAGGTTGATTTCCAAGACTGTCTGATGCGCTTTTTGTTGCAACAATGCTGATATTTTTTCAAATTCGTAATGGCGGGCTCCTTTTAGCAGTATTGCTGATGAATGAAATAAATGAGGCTGAAAGCGTTTTTGAAAATCTTCCGTATTATTATAAAAAACAGCCAGAATAGTAAACAGTTCTTTGTGCTTAGACATAGCAGCTCCTATGCCAATCAGTTTATTAATGCCCCATTCAGTTAATAAATCATTTACCTTTTTATAAAGCTGAGGCAATGGAATGCCGGTTTGCTCAATCGCTGAAAGAATCACAACTTTTTCCTGTTGTTTACTTTCGGCCTGCCAATCTAGTACCGACAAGGCAATTGCAAGCGAATTTAAATCGGAATTGTAATAATCGTTGATAAGGATACAACGATTAATTCCTTCTTTTATTTCGAGGCGCATTGCCACCGGTTGTAATACTTCAAACCTTTTTAAATAATTTTCGGGATTGAGTTCCAATGCCACTATGGTTGCAAAACAATGGCAGGCATTTTCAATGGCCGATTTATCTGAAAACGGGATATTAAACCGGTATTTTTTATCCTGAAAAAGCGCTGTTATCTCCGTTATTTTTCCCTGTGATTCTGTTGTTATTTTCAGGTCAGCTTTGGGGGCGTTTGTGCCCCAGGAAACAAGCATTATGCCATTATTCGTACAAAAACTATTTACTTTTTTCGTAATTTCTTCATCATCAATACGACAAATTAGTTGCTTGCAATTTTGAAAAAGCAATAACTTTTCATCGATTTTTTGTCCGCGCGAAACAAAAAATTCCTGGTGTGCATCTCCAATGTTTGTAAGAATCCCAATTTCGGGCGCAATTACCGGTTCAAGATTCTGCATTTCCCCGGGTTGCGAAATACCTGCTTCAAAAATTCCCAAATCAAAATTAGCGTCCATCAATAAAACCGAAAGAGGTACTCCTACCTGCGAGTTATAACTTTTCGGACTTCTCACCACCCGGAAGTCGTTCGATAAAAGTTCGTACAACCATTCTTTTACAATGGTTTTTCCGTTACTCCCTGTAATTCCCAGCACCGGGAATGTATACTGTTTCCGGTTATAAGCAGCAAGTTTTTGCAGTGCAGCCGATGTATTTTCTACCAAAATAAAAGCTGCTTCTCCTGTTATTACCGATCGGTCGGAAACAACATAGCTCTTTACGCCTTTTTCTATAAGTTCAGGGACATAATTGTGTCCGTTGTTTATTGCCCCTTTCAATGCAAAAAATAAAAGATTTTCTCCCCGGTGTATATTGCGGCTGTCAATAACCACATTTGCTATTTTTTTTTGCAGAAGTTCTTTCGGTGCAAATACCTCTCCTCCTACAATTTTCGCAATTTCCAATAAATCCAATAATCGCATTATTCTTCTTTTATTGCTTTTAGATAACAGCTTCGGCATAATGGTTCGTAAACATCTTTTTCGCCCAGCAAAACAACTTGGTCTTTTGGGGAAAGACGATGAGAGAACTGTGCAATACTTCCGCACCTTACACAAATGGCATGTACTTTTGTTACGTGGTCGGCAATGGCCATTAACCCGGGAATAGGGCCAAAAGGCACTCCTTTAAAATCCATATCGAGCCCGGCCAGGATTACCCGTATTCCCATATTTGCCAGTTTTAAAACTACTTCAACAAGTCCTTCGTCAAAAAACTGTGCTTCATCAATTCCTACCACATCCACATCGCCAGTAAGCAAAAGGATATTCGATGAATTTTCAACCGGAGTAGAACGAATTGAATTTTCATCGTGCGAAACCACTTCCTCCTCCGAATAACGGACATCAACTGTCGGTTTAAAAATTTCGACTTTTTGCCGGGCAATTTTTGCCCGCTTCAATCTACGGAGCAATTCTTCTGTTTTTCCCGAAAACATTGACCCGGCAATCACTTCAATACTACCCGTTTTTTTTTGACTGTTTATGTCCCTTTCAATAAACATATTTCGTTACATTTTATAAAAACGATACATTACAAACAATAAGCAACCACCCGAGAAGTTCTTGCTGCCTCCATTAAGGAAACTTTCTTTTTTCTCTTGTAATTTACTATTTTTACAAAAGTATAATTTAAACGTTTTTTTTAACAATTATGGAGAATAAAAAACTGCTGAAATTCTTATACAAGGATATTGAAGAAATAGAAGAAATGCTGACTGAGAAAGGTTCGGAAGGATTTGACCAGGACGAAATTGATTTTATTCAAACCCGCTTTTCTGGCGCTAAACAAATTATCCAGATATTAAGCGAGAAAGAAAATAAATTTCTGAAGAAAACAGGACAGTGGGCCAAAGAACGTAAAGAACTGGATGCTGAAATACCTGCTTCGCCGGCTGCCTATGAAGCAGCTTATGCGAAAGAAGAACCTTCGGATAAAGCCCCAGTCGTTTCAAAGAAAGAACCGACAAAGGAGCATACGCAGCAGCAAAAAACGGAAGCAACTGCCTCTACAAAAAAAACAGGCACAGATACCGTTTCCTCTTCTCAAAAAGAAACAAACAGGAAAGAAACAGAATTTAAGATGGAGGAAGAAACAGAACCGATTACAGAAAAACAATGTTTGGGCGAAAGTTTTTTGCATGAAAAATCGGTTAACGAGGTCTTGTCAAACGAAACGAATAACAATCTTGAAAATAAGTTGTCGAATAGTCCGGTTAACAATATCAAAGAAAATATCGGGATTAACGACCGGTATTTGTACATTCGCGAATTATTTAACGGCAATGCCGATGCATTTTCAACCGCAGTAACCGAACTCGATAAACTGCACAACATACAGGAAGCGGTTGACTACCTGCAACAAAACTATAAATGGAAGAAGAACGAAACGAGTTTGAAGTTTATTAACTTAGTAAAAAGACGTTTTGCCAATGTCTGATTCCGGAAAATTAATACTGGTTCCTACGCCAATCGGCAATTTGGAAGACATTACCCTCAGAGCTATTTCGGTTTTAAAAGCAGCCGATGTTGTTTTGGCCGAAGACACCCGTGTTTCGTTAAAACTTATGAAACATCTTGGCATTGAAAAACACTTGGTTCCTCATCATAAATTCAATGAGCATAAAACAGTGGGGAATATTGTGTCCCGGATTGAATCGGGCAATACTGTTGCACTTATCTCCGATGCCGGTACGCCTGCTATTTCCGACCCCGGTTTTTTATTGGTACGTGCCTGTGTCGAAAAAGACATCCGGGTAGAATGCCTGCCGGGAGCAACGGCCTTAATACCGGCACTGGCGGTTTCCGGGTTACCTACCGAAAAATTTGTGTTTGAAGGATTTCTTCCGCAAAAAAAAGGACGGCAAACCCGATTGAAAATCCTGGCCGAAGAACCTCGTACGATGGTTTTTTATGAATCGCCTTTCCGATTGGTAAAAACGCTTAACCAGTTTGCCGCATTTTTCGGAGAAAACAGGAAAGTATGTGTATGCCGTGAGATCAGTAAATTGTTCGAAGAAGTAAAACGCGGCAATATCAAAGAAATAGAAGCTTATTATACGGAACATACGCCAAAAGGCGAAATTGTAATTGTGGTGGAAGGAAAACCGGATGATAAAAAATAAAAAGGACGGTTCATAGAAAAAGCCTGTAACGAAAACGATAATAAGAACTCCTCCGAGAATTATGCAAAAAAAATACACCCATATATTTTTCGACCTCGACAATACGCTTTGGGATTTTGGTACCAACTCGCGCTATGCTATGGAGTCGGTTTATGAGCAACAAAAGATAGAAGAACAACAGGTTTGCTTTTCTCACTTTTTTGAAGTTTATGAACGACACAACGAGCAGCTTTGGGATTTGTACCGAAAAAAAGAAGTTGTAAAAAAGGAGCTTACCTGCCTGCGCTTTCAGCTTACTTTTGAAGAACTAAATATAACCGGTTTTGATGCACAGGCAATGAATGATTTGTATTTAACCGAAATGCCCAAACATAATTTTTTAGTTGACGGAGCAGCAGAACTAGTAAAGCTGCTAAAAGAAAAAGGTTATAAATTATATATCATTACCAATGGTTTTACTGAAGTACAATACAATAAATTGAAAAATTCAGGGCTACTACCTTACTTCGATAAAGTTTTTATTTCGGAGGCGATAAAAGCTCCTAAACCGGCACGTGAGATATTTGAGTATGCCATAAAGTCGGCCAATGCCAAAAAGGAATTAAGCTTAATGGTTGGCGATGATTCGGAGGTTGACGTTGCCGGGGCTGTAAATTTCGGAATAGATGCCGTTCATTATAATCCACCGGTTCTTACAAACAGAAAAAAAATCTATTCAAATTTATCCAGTCAGAAAGTTTTTTGCATTACCCAATTAGCCGATTTAATCGAAATTTTGTGAAAAAATAAACCGCAGAATCTTTGAAAATACGGAGTATTTGAAATTGAAATGAAGTGGGGTCTGGTGTAAAAAAAACAACTTTAAAAAAGGAGATTGTATTTTGTTTCCCCTCGATTTTTATAAGGAGCAGAAACTACGGTTTGGGGGCGGATAAAAAAAATGTCAGGCTTTTTTAAACCTGACATTTTTTTATGCTTTGCAATCAATCCTGTTTACCTTTTTTCGTAAGGAGCATGAGGCGGTTTTACAAATGGTTTCGTTTCCAGTTTTTCAAGGATAACCTCAATTGTTTTTTCCAGCTGAGGATCTATTCCTTTAGCTAACTGTCCGGCGTCTTCGTCTACTTTTATATCAGGGTCTACGCCATGTCCTTCGCGGAACCATTTACCATCGGGGTCGTATAAGCGGAAAGTAGGGACAGTAACCCTTCCTCCGTCAATAAGTTGCGGGGCGCCGGAAATACCGATAAGTCCGCCCCATGTTCGGGTTCCTATTAATTCGCCCAACCCTGCTTTGCGGAAGAAATCGGGGAAAGCATCGCCACCAGAGCCCGACCAGCCATTCATCATCATTACCTTGGGGCCGAAATGTCCGACATAGGGCACGGGGCTGTCAACACCTGTTCGTCCGGCAAGGTAAGTATAAGGTTTGCGGTTCAGCAATTCGATAAATCGGTCGGGAATTTGACCACCACTGTTCCAGCGTTCGTCGATAATAAGCGCAGGCTTTGTCCATTGCCCCATAAACTGGCGTAACAGTTCGTTTTGTCCGTCAATCCCGGTATTGGGTACATAAATATAGCCCACTTTTCCATCGGTAGCTTCCTCCACTCTTTTGCGTTTGCTTTCAATCCATTCAAGGTTACGCAAACGATATTCATTTCGGATGGTTTTTACCACTACCTTACGCGCACCTTTTTTCTCCGGTTTGTCGTTAACAAGGAGCTCAACCGATTTGTTTGCCATATTTTCAAAAGCAGCAAAAGGCGATTTACTGACATTAACCGGAACGCCGTTTACTGCCAAAAGATAATCTCCTTCTTTAACATCAACACCTGGAGCATTTAACGGGGAACGTGTTTTCGCATCCCACGGGCTGCCATTTACGATATGAGCAATTTTGTAATGTCCGTTGGCAAATTTGTAATTAACCCCGAGATAACCAATATTCAGGCTACGTGCATATTCGCAATCTCCGCCAAACTTGTAAGTATGTGACGAACTCATTTCTCCAATCATTTCACCCAATACAAAATTCAGATCCCAACGGGTAACACATTGTTTAACCAACGGAAGGTATTGGTCGTAAACGCCCTGCCAATCTACGCCATGCATGTTTTTATCGTAAAAGAAATCGCGTTCCAAACGCCATGCATCACGGAAAATCTGTTCCCATTCTGCTTTTGGATTTACAGTCATTTGCATATCCTTCAGGTTGATGGTTTCGCTCATTTTTTGATTAGGTGCAGGACTAATAACCGCCGCTTTTGTCCCTTTTACCGCCAGAATTTTTTTGCCGTTTGCAGCCAGCATGTATCCCGAAATACCTTTGATTATTGTCTTTTCCTCTCTTGCTTTCAAATCGTAGTATTTCAATGCCTTTTCATCGTCAGAACTGTTCATATACAGCACTTTCCCGTCAACGGTTTCCAGCGATCCATAATCTCCTGGTTGGGGAGGAAGTAATACGATGCGTTCTTCTATTCCGTCGAAATCGATTTGCGTTCCTTTCTTCTTCTCCTTTTTGGCTTCTTTCTTTTCTTCTTTTTTCTTTTCTTTTTCCTTGGCTTCGTCGGTTTTGTCTTTATCTTTTTCTTTTGTTATCTCCACTTCATCGTTACGAAATGATAAAGGAGATTTTACTTTTTTTGTTAACGGCAGGGCAGCCAACATTGTAGATTTAGCATAAATCCATGTTCCCTGGAAATCGGAATACTCCGGGCTGAAGTTCCGGTTGGTTGTAAAAAACAGGTATTTACCATCAGCCGAAAAAACAGGGTTGCTATCATCGTAAAAGCCACTGGTAAGGATATGTTTTTCGCGTTTTTTTATGTTGTATACCGCAATAACACTATTCTGAGTTTTGCAATCGGCCGACCAGGTAAACCATTCGCTGTTTTTATCCCAATTCACCGAGAAATTAGCCGTTCGGTAGTGATTTCCTGAGTTCAGGCTATCAACCACGACTACTTCTTTGCTATCAACAAAAAGTAATTTGATTTCAAGATCCTGTTCAATAAAAACAATTTTTTTACTATCGGGCGACCACATAATATTGTAACGATAACCTTCAGAGAAATGCGTGAGTGTTTCTTCGGTTTCGTCTTCCATATTACGCAATACCAATTGGTATTCGCCAGATTTATCGCTCCAGTAAGCCATGTATTTTCCATTGGGCGACCAGGCAGGATAACGCTCGGCAACGCCCGATGTTTGTGTTAAGTTAGCGGTATATCCGTGTTCTGTCGGAACCGAAAAGATCTCGCCACGTGCTTCAACTGCAACACGTTTTGCATCGTGCGAAATATAATAATTGGAAATACTCCCGGTTACTGTTTCTGTTTTGGGAATCATTGCAAGTTGGTCGGAAACAAGGTTTACCTTAACCTCGTGGCTGGTTGCTGTTGACAAATTATACAGGTAAAGTTTTCCCCCGGCTTCGTAGACAATATCATCAGGGCCCATTGACGGGAAATGTACATCATAATCAGAACAATGGGTCAATTGTTTTACCGCTTTGGTATTCCGGTCGTATACCCAAAGGTTAGCCCGTTTGGCCGTTCCCCTGTCTGAAAGGAAATACACTTTATCTCCTTTTATCATTGGAAGTTCATCGTTTGCATCGCTAACCGCAATTTTTTCGGCTTTCTTAGTTTCAAGGTTCATTATCCAAATATCAGGTGCCATTCCGCCAAGGTATCTTTTCCAGGTACGAAAAAGCCTTGATTTATCGGTAAAAGCAATGGTTTTACCATCGGCCGAATAAGAACCAAACTCGGCATAAGCCAAAGGCAGTTTTTGTGGCAGGCCTGATTCTGTTCCGGTTAAATAGAACTGGTTCCAACGGTTTTTGCCACTTTCTCGTCTTGATGCAAACAAAACCTGTTTCCCGTTTGGGTGCCAATCTACAACCCGGTCGGAATAGCCATGCCAGGTTAGTCTGTGGGGAATTCCACCGGTAACCGGAATTGTATATACATCAATATTTCCTCCATAATTTCCGCTATAGGCAATTGTTTTTCCGTCCGGAGAAAATTTGGGCATAATTTCTTCTCCTGCCGGAGAACTCAGTTTCGTTGCTGTTCCTCCATTTTTTGAAACAATCCATATATCGCCTGCATAAGAAAAGGTAATTTGTGAATCACTTACGTCAGGATATCGGAACATCCTGGCATCAATTTGTGCAAAGCCTGCTATCGACAGGCTCAGAAAAAGTACTGAACAAATAAATTTCTGCATGTTTTATAAAATTTTATGTGCTAAAATAGCTATTATTCAACATTATATTTTATAATGACACCAGAAATACACTTTTGTTACACACTAAAGGCAATTTTTTTTGTGATTAGCTGAAAGTAGCCCAGCCGTCGGGAGACATATCCAATTGTCTAACAAGCGGGTGAATATGCATAACTGCATCGCCTTTTTGATTGGTTGAAACCCTACTGTATTTCTTTTTCTTAGACAAAATGAAACGAAGCAAAGAAAAGTCAAGGAACAGTTTAACTTTCAGTGGAGTAAATGTCCTTCCGGACGGGAAATACTTTTTCCAATAGCTGGAAAAGTATTCAAAAAAGCCACCTCTGACGACAAAAAGTTAAAAATAAATTCCAATCACTAAAATCAAGAAATTCTTCCTTTTAGTCTTTCGTTCCTCAAGTCTAACGTTCGTCGTACAGACTTGATTTTTTAACGTTCTTTCCATCTATTTTCATACGATTAAAATTGTTTATTTTTTAAGGTGTCGTATGGAACTCGCTATTTTTGATTATTTTATTATGGGCAATATTTTATATGCTTGTTTTTTAACGCTTTTTGTCGAAGGCGGATAAGAAAGCTGCATAATAACAACCTAATTCTTGCTTTTATCCCTTGTGCGGGCGTGTCAAAAATCCGTCAGTCGGGCTAATTCTATGCTTTGAAATGAGCTTCTATGGATATATCACAATGAAGAATAAAGTTTGTGAAGCGAATTACAGATTTCTTTAAAAAAAAAGTAGAAGAATGACAAACGTTACATTAATGCCCCCCCGGCTTTTTTTTATCAAGCCCGGAATTGAAATAAAACCTTAGAGAGAGCGGGAAGTTTCGAGTGTGCGAGAAAATGAGGAACGAATTTAGCCGAATACCTTTAAAACAGGCCTGTTAATGAGGTTAAATTACCCGCCCGAACTTAGGTTTTACGAAAATGGAGGGTGGAGATAAAAAGCAGCCTTGACCTTTCTGTTTCGTTTTTTCCTTAGGCTGAAGAGCGACAGATTACAATTGGCTTGTCTCAAACAACATGTTGGTTTGTCCATTACCTAAACGCTTAAATCCCCGACAATTTTTCGTCCATGAAATTCGGTAGCCCCGGTTATACGTTGATGCTCCTCAACATTGCAATTCATTACTTTTCCGGCTACCAAAATGGTTATTTCATTTCCGGCTTCGCACATCATTTGTTTTAGTACTTCACTTCCTTCCATCGCGGTTGCTTTTCCTCCCGAGGTAAGAATACGTTTTATCCCGGGAATTGTTTTTAATTGCCTTACTCCTTCTGCCGGGTCATCCATTTCGTCAATTGCCTTATGAAAAGTAACAGGTAAAGGCTGTGCATATTCGGCTAATGTACTTGTATTCTCCCGGTCTATTTTATTTTCCGGAGTAAGCAGTCCCAAAACAACGCCATAAGCCCCTGCTTTTTTTGCTGCATCAATAGCCTCTTTCATTTGTTCTATTTCTGCACTGGTATACACAAAATTTCCGGCACGAGGACGCACCATTACCATTACCGGAATATCCAAAGACTCACAAGTTTGCTGCATTAATGTAACCGAAGGACTTAATCCTTCGTTGGCCAAATCGCTACATAATTCAATTCTGTCTGCCCCGTTTTTTTGTGCCAGTAAAGCTTCCCGGAATGATTCAACACAAGCTTCTTTTATCATTATTATATTTTTTGAAGGCGTTAAAATTAATTCATTTTGCCAATGTATTACCAATCTTTCTTAAAAACACAGAACCGTTTACGATTTTTTACCTTGCTTTTTTGTTGTAATTGTCAATGGCTACAAAATAATTCGGATCTTCCAAAACATTTACATCGCACAAGGTATCTGCTTTTTTTAGCAGTTTTATACAATCGTTGCTAAGATGCCGCAAATGAATAGTTTTTCCTTCTTTTTGGTAGCGCTCGGCCAGTTTGTTTATGGCTTCAATTGCCGACTGATCCATTATCCGCGATTCTTTAAAATCGACAATGACTTCTTTCGGATCGTTTTTTACATCGAATTTAGAGTTAAAAAGCGATGTTGACCCGAAAAACAAAGGTCCGTAAATTTCGTAATGCTTAATGCCATGCTCGTCGGTTAATTTGCGGGCACGAATACGAATGGCATTTTCCCATGCAAATACCAGTGCCGACACAATTACCCCGGCAAAAACGGCAACAGCAAGATCGAAAATTACAGTTAACACGGTAACCAGTATTATTACAATTAAATCGGCAACCGGAATTTTATTGACAATTTTAAAGGTATTCCATGCAAAAGTCCCGATAACCACCATAAACATCACGCCGGTTAGGGCTGCAATCGGAATCATCTCGATATAGGTTGAAGCAAAAAGAATAAAAGCCAGCAACAACACTGCAGCCACAATACCCGACAACCGTCCGCGGCCTCCTGATTTTATGTTGATAATACTTTGCCCTATCATTGCGCAACCTCCCATTCCTCCGAAAAATCCGTTTACAATATTCGCGGTTCCCTGGGCAATACATTCGCGGTTTCCGCTGCCACGCGTTTGGGTTAACTCATCAATCAAATTCAACGTCATCAACGATTCAATCATGCCAACAGCAGCAAGTATTATTGCATATGGAAAAATAAGTTTCAGGGTTGCAAAATTTAACGGGATTATCGGGACATTAAACGTCGGGAATCCTGCTTTTATGCTTTGTCCTCCACCGGCCTGTATAAAGCTCTTTACCGTTTCGGTTTCGATATTGCCGAAAATAACAATTGCTGTAACAATTAATATTCCGACCAGGGCTGAAGGTACGGCTTTACTGATTTTGGGCAGGAAAAACATAATTGCCATGGTTAAAACCACCAGGCCAATCATTATATACAACGGAGAACCACTTAGCCATTCGCCGCCCGATTTAAACATATTAAGCTGAGAGAGGAATATTACAATTGCCAGCCCGTTAACAAAGCCCATCATAACAGAATGAGGCACAAGACGTATAAATTTTCCGAGTTTGAAAAATCCGAAAAGCATCTGGAGAACTCCGGCCAGTATTAGCGTGGCAAAAAGATATTGAAGTCCTTGCATATCGGCGGCCTCTCCCAGTGCATTTCCTTCTTTTACAAGACTAACCATAACCACTGCCATTGCCCCGGTAGCCCCGGAAATCATTCCCGGCCGACCGCCAAAGATGGAAGTTACTAGCCCCATCATAAATGCGCCATAAAGTCCAACTATTGGCGAAACCCCAGCAACAAAAGCAAATGCAACTGCTTCGGGCACGAGCGCAAGGGCAACCGTAAGCCCCGAAAGGATATCATCTTTTATGCTTCCCTGTGTTTTGTCAATAAATTTAAATTGATGCTTCATGTATTAAAAATTAGTACCGAGACAATGTGTGAAAACTATTGTCAGGATTGTTTTATGAGTTATTTTTGCTGTTTTAACGAGCGCGCGAAAATAATTGAATGTTTTGCAAATATGCTATAAAACATATCTGTTGTGCAGGAGTTAACGTATTGATAAACTGCCTGAACGTTATTTACAGCATTATTATTTTTCGTTTCTTTGCGCTAAAAACAAAACATTGAAAAACAATCTGATAACAGTATTAGGGCCAACAGCAACAGGCAAGACCGGATTGGCTGCTCATTTGGCAACCCGATTAAAGGGCGAAATTATTTCTGCCGACTCACGACAGGTATATCGGGGAATGGATTTGGGGACAGGCAAAGACTATCACGACTATTTTGTTGATGGCGTTGAGGTTCCGTCTCATCTTGTTGACATTGAAGATGCCGGGGCACATTACAATGTGTATCGTTTTCAGACTGATTTTATTCGTGTTTTTAACGAAATTCGGTCGCGGAAAAAATTCCCGCTGTTGTGTGGAGGTAGTGGATTGTATCTTGAGGCTGTGCTTAAAAATTATCGGTTGATTGAAGTACCGCCGAATAAAGAGCTGCGAAAAGAACTGGAAGGAAAAACGCTTGAAGAACTAACGGAAATTCTAAAAAAAATAAAGCCCGATTTGCATAACCAAACCGATGTTGAAACCGACCGACGGGCTATTCGGGCCATTGAGATTGAAAAATACTATGCAGAACACGGGCCGGAGTCATCGGAAATGCCGGAAATTAACAGCCTGAATATAGGAATTGATTTTGACAGGGAAATGCGCCGCGAACGCATTACGAAACGCTTGAAACAACGCCTGGACGAAGGCATGTTGGACGAAGTGCAAAAACTCCTGGATTCGGGGCTTACTCCCGAACAACTGATTTATTACGGACTGGAATATAAGTTTCTTACGCTTCATTTAATTGGCGAACTTTCTTATGATGAGATGTTTCGAAAGCTTGAGATTGCCATTCATCAGTTTGCCAAACGCCAGATGACCTGGTTCCGGGGCATGGAAAAACGTGGCACAAAAATTTACTGGATAAACGGCCATCTACCAATGGAGGAAAAGGTGAATCAAATTATTAATTTGTTGTAGGTTATATCAAATGTAATATCAGCAGAAAATTATTTATGTCTTTATTCGGTCAAACAGTAAAAATTTTAGTGTTTTTGCGGTAATTTTTTTCACACCCCAAACAGTTTTAGAATCTTGTCTTTATACATTTTCCCGACCGGAAAGTGCATTGCATCAACTTCGATAAGGTTTCCTTCGAGCGATAGAATTTCGCGAATAGCAACAATGTACGACTTATGTATGCGGATAAATTTATCTTTCGGCAATGCTTCTTCCAGTTCTTTTAATGACGCAAGCGCCGTAATCCGCTTTCGGGTAGTATGAAAAGTTACATAAGCCTTTTGTCCCTCAATGTATTTTATATCATCGAAATTTATCTTATAGAATTTTCGGTCGGCACGGATAGTAAGAAAAGTATCTTCGTAAGTTGTACTAACCCCTTGAATAACAGGAGCAGGAGCCGTGGTTTGATTATCAATTTTATCGATTATCTTGTTTACTGCCTGGAAAAAGCGGTCGAACGAAAAAGGTTTCAACAAATAATCAATGGCACTAAGGTTGAATCCTTCGAGTGCATATTCCTGGTAGGCCGTTGTAAAAATGATTTCGGGTTTATGCGACAGGCTTTTTACAAAATCGATACCGGTAATGTCGGGCATTTGTATATCAATGAACAATAAATCAACGTTTCCGCTCTTTATCAGTTCAGTAGCTTTTAGTGGCGAGTTAAAGTCTCCAGCCAATTCCAGTTCGGGAATTTTGCTGATGTAATTTTTTAGGTATTCCCGTGCCAATCGTTCATCGTCAATTATAAGGCATTTAATTTTCATTTTTACAAGGTGGCTAATTTTTTTCAAATAATATATAAAACCTTTGCTTTTCAAACTACTTTTTCGGATACGCCGTGTTGCCAGGTGTTCTTTTTCGTCGTGCTCCCTAAATATAGGCGGGGCTTGTTCAATAAGATTCGCGAGTCACAAGCCAGTAGCTTCTCTTTTTTTTCTGCCAACTGCGCCTTTCTTTTCCTCTCATAGTTCAATCTTCAATTCAACCCGATAGTTATCGTTTTTTTCGCGAATATTTACTTCGTGTTTTTCCGGATAGATAATTTTAAGCCGGTGTTTAACATTATTTATTCCTGTTTTGCTTCCCGATGTCGGTTTATTGAGCGGAATGCTATTCTCTATTTTAAAAAACAGATTTCCTTTTTTTTGCTTAATTTCAATGGCAACATACGCATTTTTGTCCTCCTCAATCCTGCTGTATTTAAATGCATTTTCAATAAAAGGGACAAAAAGCATTGGTGCTATTTTAATGTTTCCGACATTGGCATCAGTTTCAATGCTAATGTTTTGGGCAAAATCGGATTTCATCTGCTGGAATACGGTAAAATTCTCAATGTATTTAATTTCTGAAGACAGCGGCACATGGTCTTTATTGCAATCGTAAAATACATAACGCAGCATTTCCGATAGTTTTAAAACGCTGTCGGGCGCATTTCCCGACTGCATATAAGTTAGCGAGTAAATGTTGTTCAGGGCATTAAAAATGAAATGCGGATTTATCTGTGCCTTTAAAAGTTTTAATTCGGTTTCAAGTTTTTCTTTGGTTAAAATCTTTTCGGTTTCCTTCAACTGGCGGGTTTGTTCCATTAAACTTATTGAGGTTGAAACAAAATAAGTAAAGCCCAGTCCAAAAAAATATTTAAAATAATTCATGATTAATGGAGGCGGATCAAAATTGTTTCCTCTTCTGAATTGCCAGATAAACGTTCGGTCTATCACCAACAAAACAGTTGACAAAAAGCTTATGAATAAAAAAGAGATCCAGAAAAATTTTCGCCCGTTTTTATAATACTTCGGGAAAAGATATAGTGCGGTAATATAAAATACGATACCGTTTGAAAGGCATTCGTACAACGCATTTATCAAGGCATATTTTGTTCCTTGGAAATAATTAGAAATATTAAAGAGAAATAAAAATATTGCCCCCCATACACATAAAGTAACCCATACTTTTCGTTTGTTTTTAACCATTTTTTTATAACTAAGCATTACAAAAATACAGATGCTTTTTTTACTTCATGAAATATTATTAACCAAAATGCTTCTTTTATAAACGAATCACCTCCAATTACCACCTACTTTCAACTTACACTCCAGCGAGTCTTCACCCATTCGGGGGAGAACAGGAGCGGAGGGATAAGCGCAAAGCGGATCAAAATAGCTAAGCGCATTTCAAGACCCGGATATTTATTTGCAGCGAGACTTTAAGTTGCACCTCGAATTGTAAAACTTGCAAATTACGGCTTGCTGTTGGGGCAAACAGGGACTAGCAGACTATTCATCCGATGACTGTTAGTAATAGCAGAAAGTCATCGGATAAATAAAACTGCTGACTCCTGACCTGACACAGGCTGACAGCCGCAACTGGTTGCTAATAAACTTAACATGTCTGCAACAAATTCGTGTAATTCGTGGATGAAACAGAATCGCCTTTAGTTCAAGAAACAGGGACTTTGGTTCAAAATAATTCCAATATACATTAATATAATTCTTCTTTGTTATCGATAATTTTTGATAACAATTAAACAATTTTATAAGATGACAAAGAAAATTATTTACGTACTGGTTGCCGTGGCAATAATTGCAGTTGCTGTCCTTGTTTCCGGATTTTGGATAAAATCGAAGCCGGAGCCCAAAAGCGATGCATTGAAACACAACATTACCTATGTGCAGGCAAACAGTGTAAAAATGGTTGAAACCAATGCCGACATGGCTTATCGTGGTTTGGTTTCTGCTTTCGACAATGTTTCGCTTGCCTCCGAAGTAACCGGAAGAATTCTTGCCGGAAAAATTCGTTTAAAGGCCGGCGAAAGTTTTAAGAAAGGCGATGCAATTGTTAATATTTACTGCGAAGATGTGAGGGCTACGCTAAAATCGGGGAAAAGCAGTTATTTACAAACGCTGTCAAAAATTTTGCCCGACCTTAAAGTGGATTATTCTTCGGAATATGAAAAATGGAAGAATTTTTTTAACTCCATTGACCCGGAAAAAACGCTGCCGCCACTACCCGCCATCAATTCGGAACAAGAAAAAGTATTTTTAGCCTCCAACGATGTGCTTTCGGGGTATTACAGCCTACAGGAACAGGAAATTAATATTGAACGTTACACCATCCGTGCCCCGTTTAACGGGAGTTTTAAGTCGGTAAGTAAAGAAATCGGAGCTGTTGCCACTGCCGGTAGCGAATTGGCAACCATTATACGCTCTGATAAACTCGAAGTTGTTGTTCCTGTTTTTCCAGACGACCTAAAATGGATAAAGGTTGGCGATAAAGTTCGACTGACTGGCAACGATGGCATTGAGCAGACAGCCACGGTATCGCGTATTTCCGGGTTTATCGAGGATCAGACGGTAAATGTTTATCTTACCTATTACGCGGCGGGAAGCAATAAGTTTCTGGAAGGCGAATATGTGGATGTAATTTTTAGCGGAGCGAAAGTGGCAGGTTTTGAAATTCCCCGAGAAGCTCTTGTTGATAATCAATACGTGTATGAGCTTGCCGGGGGAAAACTTAATAAGATAGCCGTTAAGGTAAAACGCCAGTTAGACGATGCTGTTGTTATTTCAGGAATTGATTCAAACAAAGTGGTTGTTACCGAATCGCTGGCCAATATTAGTGGAGATGTAGAATATAAGGCAAGATAGCTTGAAGGAAAATGGAAGCCCGAGTCTAACTATAAAGCTGCGGGAGGAAACCTTGAAAAAAAGAAAATTTAGAAGTGTTATATAAAATAATTGGATCAGAAGACAGGAGGAAAGCAGAATGAGCTAAGTGGTTTTAATCCGCTTAGTGCATAGCTTTTTCTTACAACAATCTGCTACTATAAAAAGATATGAGGCGGTCATGTAAATATTCACAAGCAAAAGAATAGTTATTGGGGCAAATCTCTGCGTCTTTGCGGTAAAAAGAGAAATAGTATGAAAAAAGTATTAGCACAATTTGTAAAATATCCGTTTTATGGGAAAATGGTAATTCTTGTACTGGTTTTAATGGGCGGAATATCGCTGCATCATATGCGTAAAGCTACATTTCCGCTGGTTGAATCGAAAGAAATTACCGTATCGGTTACATATCCCGGTGCCACCCCAAAAGAAATGGATGAAGGAATAACATCGTTGATAGAAAACAGCATTCGCGGAATTTCAGGGATTAAAGAATTTAGTTCGGCATCAAGCGAAGGGTCGGCAACAATTACGGTTACTGCTCTTAACGGTTACGACATGGACGAGTTGCTGTCGGATGTAAAAAATGCTGTCGACGGAATTTCGAATTTTCCGTCGGGTGCCGAAAAACCTGTTGTCTCGAAAAACAGAGCCAAAGATTATGCTGCGTTTATTGCGTTAAAATCAAAATCGGACGATATACTGGCATTAAACGAAATGGCGAATCGTATTGAGGACGATTTGCTGGCTACCGGTAAAATTTCACAAATCACAATAGCTGGTGTTCCCAGTAAACTGGAATTGGCTGTTGAGCTGAATGAAACACAGTTGCGCCGTTATGAGCTTACATTCGATGATATTGAAAATGCAATTGCATCGAATAATATTGATATATCGGGAGGTACAATCCGAAATCCGCGTGAGCAGATAAAAGTAATAAGCCGACAAAAATCGGTAGACCCCGAAAAGATTAAAAAGATAGTGTTAAAGGCAAATACCGACGGACAAGTAATTACCATTGGAGATGTAGCAACCGTGAAAATGCAGGTTCCTGAAGATCCGTCAGGGAGTTATATCGACAAGAAACCAAGTGTTACCCTGTTTATTCAGAAATTGAGAACCGAAGACCTTGAAGCAATCTCGAAAGAAGTGAGTGCCTATGTAAAAACATTTAATGCCACACACAGCGATTTCCAGTTAGATACAAAAATGGATTTCCTTTCGATTATCGACGGGCAACTTTCAATTCTTACCAATAACGGGATACTGGGAATAATTTTAGTTATCCTGCTATTGACTTTAATGTTGAATTTCCGCCTTTCGTTATGGGTGGCATGGGGTATCCCCTCGGCTTTCCTCGGGATGTTCATAGTTGCCAACCTGTGTGGAGTAACGATGAATATGATAAGTTTATTCGGGATGATACTTATAATCGGGATCCTGGTAGACGATGGGATTGTGATTGGCGAGAATATATTTACCCATTTCGAAATGGGCAAATCGCCACGTCGTGCGGCTATTGACGGTACACTGGAAGTATTGCCGGCAGTTATTACATCGGTATTAACCACCATGATTGCTTTTTCTCCGCTTTTTTTTATCGAAGGACAAATGGAGATGATGTACGAAATGGCTTTTGTGGTAGTCGCCTGTTTATTCTTTTCGGTAATGGAAGGAATTTTTGTATTGCCCGGGCACCTGGCCAATCCTAAAGTGTTAAAGGAAAGCCGTCCGGATTCGTTTTACGGAAAAATAAGAATCGGATTAGACAAAATTATTTTCGGATTCCGCGATAAAATATACGCCCGCTTTTTAACCTGGATGCTGACGCATAAAGCGATAGCAATTTCCGGAGTTATTGCTATGTTTATTATTACGATGGGGCTGGTAGGAGGAGGAAAAGTTCCGTTTACCTTTTTTCCGCAAGCTCCGTCCGATATGTTTACCATCGACCTTGCCCTTAAACCCGGGATAAACGAAAATATTACCAAAGCCAAATTGTTTGATATTGAAGACAAAGCCTGGGAAGTAAACCGGGAGTTACAAAAAAAATACGGCGATACAATTTCGTACATAAAATCGTTGAGCGTTAACCTGGGCAATGCTTTCGACGGAACAGAATCAGGAACAAATGCCGGACGCATTATGGTTTTCCTTAATCCGCTGGAAGACACGAAGGTGTCGGATGAATTATTGAAACGGGAAATTACCCGGAAAGTAGGAACAATTCCGGCGGCCTATAAATTTGCGGTTGGAGCCTCCAACCATTTTGGCGCTCCCGTATCAATTAGTTTATTGGGCTACGACCAGGATGAACTTGAAAGAGCAAAAACCGAATTGGAAACCGAATTGGAAAAAATGCCGGCTCTCTACAACATCACCAACAACAGCCAAATCGGAAGCCAGGAACTGCGCTTAAAACTAAAACCCGAAGCCTATGCCATGGGAATGACTACAAAATCATTAATGGCAGAGGTTCAACAAGGTTTTTACGGCGGGTTGGCACAACGTATCCAGGAGGGAAAAGACGAAATATGGGTATATGTACGTTACTCGCATGACAACCGCGAAAGCGTGGGGCAACTCGAAAATATGCTTATACACACCTCGAAAGGCAACTATCCTTTAGGACGGGTTGCCGAAATATCCACAGCCCGTAGTTTAAGTACCATTAACCACTACAACGGGCGTCGCGAAATTCGTGTTGATGCTTATCAGAAAGACCAAAGCCAGTCGGTTCCTGATATTTTAAATTATATTGAAACTAATATTCTGCCTAAAATATTAAAAACACATCCGCAAATTACCTACATGCACCAGGGACAGGAAAAAGATACCAAAGAACAAATGGGAAGTATGGTGCTTTATTTTGGGATAGCCTTCCTGATTATGATTCTAATAATTATGGTGTATTTTAAATCGTTCCGACAGGGAATTTTGGTAATTTCCATGATTCCGCTTGGAATTATTGGCGCAATATGGGGGCATGGCCTTCACGGACAGCCCATTTCAATGATGAGCCTGTGGGGAATGGTAGCCTTGTCGGGGGTGGTTATTAATGATGCTATTGTGTTTATTGCCAAATACAACCAGAATCTCGAACATGGAATGAAAGTGTTAGACGCCGTTAAAGATGCCGGGATGTCGCGTTTCAGGGCAATATTTCTTACCACGGTTACCACAACCGCAGGGCTAATGCCGTTAATTTTGGAGAACAGTCCCGATGCCCGCATGTTAATTCCCATGTCAATTGCACTGGCTTACGGGATAATGTTCGGAACGGTATTCATTTTAATTATTTTACCGGTATTGGTAGTAGTAACCAACAACGCAACATTTGCATTACGAAGCTTGGGAAAAGAGAAACCGGCAAGCCACGAAGAAGTTGAAACCGCAGTTATCAATGCAAAAATCGAAGAAACGCTAAAAATTAATATGGCAAAAGAATTTGATGAATAACCGGGGAGATGCAAAAAAAAGAATTAACAACGATAAAAGGAAAAGAATAAAAAGTTGTTCGTTGGGCGTTGGCAAAGTCTTCCCGGTGTAAATCGGTAAAGGAGTATTTCCTTAACAATGTCAACTACTATTAACCCTACAAAACAACTTCCTGTTCTTATACATAAACAAAAAATAAAACATATTCATATGAAGAAGATAATACCGGTTTTACTACTAATAGTGGCCTTTGTCAATGCTATGGGGCAGGATAAATTGTCTTTGTCCAGTGCAATTGCCATGGGGTTGGAAAACAATTACGATTTGCAGCTTATCCGAAAAAGCGAAGAAACGGCAAAAGTGAACAATACGCCCGGGAATGCAGGAGCTTTACCTACGATAAGTTTTGACGCAAGTGCCACCGAAGATTTTAATTACAACAAAAACGAAGATTACCGCTTGCAGAATATTTCGCCGGCGATAAACCTGAACTGGGTAATTTTTAATGGTTTCTCGGCTAAAATAACCAAACAAAAACTCAACGAACTGGAAGAACAGTCGAAGGGAAATACTGCCGTTTTGGTAGAAAGTACCATCCAGGATATTATTTTGGCCTACAACAGTTGTTTGTTGGCAAAAGAAAAAGAAAAGGTCTACAAAAAACTAAGTAAATTATCGGAAGACCGTTACAAAAAGCAACAAGACAGCAAGGAGATAGGTGCTTCAACCACTTACGAAAGCTTACAGGCAAAAACTTCGTGGCTCGAAGACCAGTCGAATTACTTACAGCAAAAAGTTAATTTTGACAATGCCGTACGCAGCTTGAATTATGTTTTGGGCGAAAAAAATGATCTTGTATGGACATTTACAGATAAACTACAGGTAAAAGCAGGTGATTACAAATTAGAGGATTTAAAACAACAACTTTTTGAGAACAACCAAAATCTGAAAAATCAATACCTGAACCAAAGTTTGCTGGCAAAAGAAACAGCCCTCGCTCAAAGCGGACTTTATCCCTCGCTTAAATTAAATTCAGGAGTATCCCGCACATGGATCGATTATTACTACAAAGGTGAAACTGCCAATACAAACGCGAATTCAACCGATGCAACAATCGGATTATCGTTATCGTTTAATATTTTTAATGGAGGTGCCACCAAACGAAGCATTCAACTGGCAAAAATCAGTGAAGAAAACGCCCGGATAGAAACCGACCAGATGAAACATAGTTTAAGCAACGAACTACTGCAATTATACAGCAAATACAATGTACAAAGAGCCGTACTCGAATTGGCTGACGAGCAGGAGGCTGCCGCAAAATTACATCTTGAAATGTCAGAAGACAAATACAACAGTGGTGCCATAAATTCGTTTAACTACCGCGATGTGCAAATTGAATATCAAAATGCTGCAATTTCAAAGTTAAATGCCATAAGCAACCTGATAGAAACAACTACCGGGTTGTCGCGCATAACCGGTGGAATTATTAGTGAATATAAATAAACGAAGAAGGCGATACCTAACCATAGAAAAATGTGTAATTCACTAAAATAGCTTGACCGATTTTTCCTTTCTTTAAAGAAGAGAATACAAACCTAAAATAATTTACTGCAGCAACAACCAATGTTTTTAAGCCGTTCCCTCCATCGTTTTTATCTTGCCGTTTTTGTCGTATTCCAGCTCAACAACTTTTAGGCTGCGAAGCCATGTTTTCCCGTTCGATGGAACGCAGTCGTGGTGGAATAAGTACCATTTTCCTTTAAATTCAACGATAGAGTGATGAGTTGTCCAGCCTACAACCGGAGTTAGAATTGTGCCCTGGTAGGTAAATGGGCCGTAAGGACAGTCGCCAATGGCATAGCACAACAAGTGTGTGTCGCCGGTTGAGTACGAAAAATAGTATTTATCATTGTATTTGTGCATCCACGAAGCTTCGAAAAAACGTTTGTCGTTTTCTTTGGCCGTAAGCGGTTTCCCGTTTTTGCCCAAAATAACAATGCCTTTCGGTTCTTCGGCAAAGCCCAGCATATCGTCAGCCATACGTACTATTCGTGGAGGTAATGCCACTTCGTCGCCTTCGGGAAGTTGGGCACATTCGAGTGCTTTATTGTTGCGGTAGCGCTGTAATTGTCCTCCCCATAGGCCGCCAAAGTACATGTAATAAGCCCCGTCGTTGTCTTTAAAAACGCAAGGATCAATGCTGTAGCTCCCGTCGATAGGAGAGGCCTCTGGTTTAAACGGACCTTCGGGCTTATCGCTTATGGCAATGCCAATACGGAAAATGTCGGTTTTGTCTTTTAGCGGAAAATACAAATAATACTTTCCGTCTTTTTCTGCACAGTCCGAGTCCCAAAGCTGACGGCCTGCCCAGGGAATGTCTTTTACATCTAAAACAATTCCGTGGTCGGTAACTTTGCCGTTTTCTACATCGTCTAACGAGTAAACATGATAATCCATCATATTGAAGTGGTCGCCGTTATCGTTTTCGGGTATCCCCGATTCCCAGTCGTGCGACGGGTAAATGTAAACTCTCCCGTTAAAAACATGAACAGCCGGGTCTGCCATGTATAAATTTTTTACTAAGTATCTTGGTTTTTTCATGGTTAAGAAGCACCTCCAACCTCTCCCCAGGGGGAGGTTTGGGTGCGTGTTTTAATTATTATTATTATTATTATTATTATTATTATTATTTATTTTACCCACTAACCTCCTAAAGGGGGAATTGAGTATTGTATTATTTTCCATCCTAAAAGTCCTCTTTAGAGGATTTAGGGGTGTTTAATATTTTGGTTACAACATCTTTTGCTTTATAGTTTCTGTCAAATAACAACGGATAATCGGTACGTCCTTTTACCGGCCAGTTGTTTTTCCACGATTGATTGTCGGTAACGCCCCAGAAGGTTACGCGGTCAATTACATCGGCATATTTTACAAATAGTTTGAATAAACTCAGGTAGCGTTTGTCAAATTGTGTCCGAATTTTTCGGGGCAGGCCGTTGGTGTATGGGTTAAGCCCTTTTTCGTATTTTGCTTTTAGGGCAATGTCGGCGCCATCAAGCTTTTGAGGCAATGGTAAAACTGAAATGTCGAGTTCGGTAAACATAACTTTTATTCCTGTTGATGAGAAGGCTTTTATTGATGCTTCTATTTCTGAAATCGAAGGGTCTTTTTCCGGCAACAGGTAATGTGCCTGCATCCCAACGCCTGTTATTCTGATGTCTTCAGCCTGAAAATCTTTTATCATTTTTACAACAGCCTCTCTTTTCGGGGCTTTGTTCATTGAGTAATCGTTGTAGTACAATTCCGCATCCGGGTCGGCTTCGTGAGCAAATCGGAATGCCATTTTTATGTAGTCTTTTCCTAAAATCTGGTAAAATTTACTTTCCCGGAATGAGCCATCGTTGTTGATGGCTTCGTTTACCACGTCCCAGCCTGCAACTTTTCCTTTGTACCGGCTGACGATTGTTGTAATGTGGGCTTTCATGCGCTGTTTTAATTCTTCTTTGTCGATTTGTTTGCCATTGTTGTCGATAAAAAACCAGGGGGAGAGCTGGCTGTGCCAAACCAGAGCATGCCCAATGATTTTCATATTATGCTTTAAGCCGTAATCAACAAATTTATCTGCCATTTCGAAATCGTATCTGTCCTTTTCCGGATGAATATTTTCGGCTTTCATATAGTTCTCGGCGGTAATGGTGTTAAACTGCGATTCGATAATAGCACGCGATTTAGTATCGCTGCCTGTTATTTGAGCTGTATCCATTGCCGCACCAACGTAGAATTTGTCTTTAAAAACTGATTTGAATGTTTTTTCGACAGGTTCTTGTGTTGTTGTTTTCTTTTTGGTTGAGGTAGTACAACCGAAAATAATAATGCTTATTAGGATTAATAGTTGTGTTTTCATCTTTCTTGTTTTTTTTACCCCACTGTCTGTCTACATCTCCCCTTATGAGGGGAGTAATTCTCTAATCTGCTTTTCTTCAAGTTCGAAGCGATTTTCCCCTTTTTAAGGGGGAAATACCGACAGGAAAGGGGTAGAGTAACGTACTTTAATTCTTCCTGTTTGCCGTTTCCCCATTCCTCCCTTTGGGGGAGGCTAGGAGGGGCTTTGTTCTCTTCTCTCTGCTAAATCGTGTTCTATCCTAACTTCCATTTTTTTATTGATTACATAAAAAAACAGAAGTCCGCATCCAATAAGAAAAGGTATTGCCGGGTAAATACTTACCAGCATTTTAGCACCGTGTGCTACGCTTTCGGGCTGAATGATTTCCTGGCTGGCAGCTACAGCATCTTTGGTTATGTAACCATATAGCCCGAGAATCCAGGCAACAATAGCTCCGCCAATGGCAAGCCCGCCCTTTAAGCCTACCATCATGGCCGAGAATATAATAGCGGTTGCCCTGCGGTTGGTTTTCCATTCCGAATAGTCGGCAACATCGGCAATCATGGCCCAAAGTATGGGCGTGGTAATTCCGTAGAAAAACATGTGTAAAATCTGTGCTCCGTACATCAATCCAATGCTTGTTGGTTTAAAAAAGTAGAAAGCGATGATGAATAATGTTGATATAAACAAAGTGGTTATAAATACATCGCGTTTTCCGAATTTATCGGCCAGTTTTGACGAAATTGCAATGCCAACCATCGAGAAAATGATTCCTCCTGCATTGAAAATTCCAAATCCGGCAGAGGCGAGGTCTGAACCAAAAAAGTTCATTCCTATTCCTGATAAAAAAGCGATAATGGGATGAATAAATTTTTCAAGTTCGGTTTTATCAACATAATTATTGAAATAATATACGTATGAACCACCTTTCATTGCTAAGGTTACAAAAATTAGTATCGTTAATGTCAACATAATAATCCATGGCCGGTTTTTGAATAAGTCGCCCAGGTCTTCTCTTAAGCTTGATTTTTGGTCGGGTTTGGGAATTACCCGTTCTTTTGTTGTTAAAAATGTAAGAAGCAGAAGCACTGTCCCGATAATGGCAACTATTGTCATTACTTTTTCCATTCCGGCAGCTTTATCGCCAGCCCCTGCATGAAGAACTATTGGAAGCATGAATACCTGTACAAAGAATTGAGCAAACATAACCGCCACAAATCGATATGCCGAAAGGCTGTTGCGTTCTGCCATATCGCCGGTAAGTACCCCGCTTAATGCCGAATAGGGCAGGTTGCTTGCTGCATAAGCAAGAAGTAACAAAGTGTAAATTCCTGCAGCATAAATTACTTTGCCTTTGTAGGCGAAATATGGCGTAGTAAACGCCAACAATGCAATAACGCCAAACGGAATGGCTGTAAATAATATCCACGGACGGAATTTTCCCCAACGTGAGTTGGTCCGGTCGGCAAGTGCGCCAATTATGGGGTTGAAAAGGAATGCCGCAACCAGCCCTACAATAAGCATTATCAGCGATGCATCTTCGCTTTTTAGTCCGTAAATATCGGTATAAAAAAATGCCAGAAATGTAACCAGTGTCTGAAACACCAGGTTGGCAGCCAAATCTCCAAGGCTGTAGCCGATTTTTTCTAATACAGAAATTTTCTGTGAACTTGTATTCATGATATTATATTTTTATTGATATTCGTATAAAGTAAAACGTTGGATGCAAAAATCGTTTATAAACGAACGAATATGTCGTCCCTGGTGGGTTTGGTCGCCGTTTAGATGACGTAAAACCATCCATTTGTCATTTTTAAAATATCCTAAATCGGTTTTTAGAATTCCAACAGTAGAATCGGGCTTCTGGGTATTTGTAAACGTAAGCGATATGCCCGAACCAACATAGTAAAATTCATTTTTTTCAGTTTGAATAATAATTGCTCCGGCTTTTTGCCATACCTCTGCATTTGAGTTTGGTTCCCATCCTAAATTAAAAGTATGTTTGGCATGAAATTTATAATCGCCCAAAATAAAATCAACTTTTTTTATTTTATTATCTAACAAAACTCCCTCTATCCTGTTTTTACCACGATTTTTGTCAAGCAAAGGTTTTACCTGGCTTATCATATCGTAAACTTTTGCCAGGTTTTTTTCTTTTGCAGAGAATGGAGTCCCTGGATTTTGTTCAATGGCAAATGGCGAAAAACCTAAGGTTTCATAATGCCCGAATGCGTATAAAGCTTTTGCTGCAGCTGTTTGGTCAAAAATATGTTCCGGAATAAACAACTGGTTTTCTTGTCGGGTGTATAAATCGCACCAGTGTTTTAAGTTTGGATTGTAAAAATCGGGCGAATAAAAGTCGATATCCGGCGAGGCTGCCATCCAAATGTCGAGAATATGAGGAAGTGGTCCGGCACTGGGGTAATCTCCGGGATGTTTATGCTGTGGACGCCAGTTTAGCGCAGCATTTACATAAACCGGAATATTGTATTCCTTTTTCCCTGCTTCTGCAATTTTATTGGTGAAATCAGCATAATAATAAGCCATGAAAAATTCGTCGGTAAAAACACTTTTCCCGAAGATTTGTTCCCAGTTACCTTCGGTTTTAAATCCGTTTTTAGCCCATGCTTTTTTGAATTCAGGATTTAGTTTCTCTTTGTTTTTTACTAGATAGTCAATTAGCTTTTGAGGCACATTGGCATTGAATTTTGCGTTTGCCAAATCGCAATAATCGCGTGCCGATGGCAACATCCCTATTTCATTTTCGGGCTGCATTAGGATTACGGTTTGATTGGTGTCGAATGCTTTAATATGTTGCATTAAATTTTTATAAGCATTCAGATCGGCATTTAGGTTATTTTCCGAAAACGGGGTTAAAATTTCCTGGCTTTTTCCCGTTTTACTTTTGGCTAGAGGAAAACGTTTTTTGTCTAATTTTACCCAGGCAGGCGCATGGCTGCTCATGCTGTTTTTCCATGAACCAAACCATAAAAACACCAGTTTTAAATTGTGTGCATTGGCTCCGGTAATTAAATCGTCAACGGATGTAAAATTGAACTTATTTTCTTCCGGTTCAATTAATTCCCAATAAATCGGGGCAAGAATAGTGTTTACGTTTAGTTTGGTCATCCTGTCCCAAACGGCTTGCATTGATTCTTTGGTCGTTCCGGTAGAATTCCCCAGTTCGCCACCTAAAATTATAAACGGTTTTTCGTTTACAACAAGTTGTATTTTATTTCCAACCTTTTCGAGATGAGGAATTGCAGTTGCATTTATCTCTGTTTTTTTAGGTTGGCATTCGTTTGTTGTCGTTGCTTTTTGCCGGGAATTGCCTGTTGTACAATTCGTAAGCATTAATAACAACGCAAATGATATTAGTATTGTATTTTTCATGTTAGTTGTTTTTTACCGCGAAGACGCTGAGATGTAAAAAATTATTTAAACAGCTATATTGGAGTATTAGCGATTTGCGTTGTTGTTTTATAATAGGTTTGGTATTCATTTTATTTCAATTCTAAACGGCGATGCCGGTAATCCTTTTGCGTTTATTAAATTAACTCCGGTTGGATTGTCGGCCCAGGCATAACAAATTTGCGCAGGATGCTTAATTGTAGGATTGTAAACAACAATCTCATTGCCTTTTATTTCTGCTTTTGCCGGTTTAAAATCTCCGTTTATTCCGGCAATGTAGAATCCGGCGACTTTTTTTCCGTCAGATGTTTTTAATCCGTCAGGAGCATAATCAAATGATAACACCGTTTTTTCTTTTTCAACTTTGTATTTTGCAAGTAAAGGACACTGTGGCGCATCTTTTTCGCCGTAAGCAATTTTTATGGCACACATTGCTAGGCGTTGCCCAACCGGTTGCTTTTCCAATGGATGAATGTCGTTCCATTGTCCTAAGTCAATGTTTACTGTCATTGCCGTATGCGGAATTTTTAATGTTTTTAATTGCTGATAACGCAATTCTGCCCAGGCACTGTTTTCCTGAAAATTAGCTTCTTGCATGTAATTCGGAAGCTGTGGAAAGATGAATGGCAGGTTGGGTTTTTCCCAGTCTTTGCGCCATGTTTCGATTAAGGTTGAAAGCAAATCGGAATATTCTTTCGATTTTTTAGTGTTTGCTTCACCCTGATACCAGAGTACTCCTTTTAGGTTGTAGTTGATTAACGGGCAAATCATTGCGTTGTATAGTCCTGCCGGTTTCCAGCGAATAAAAGTTTGTGCCGGAGCAGGCCTGTTCATTTTTGCTGCAACTTTATATTTCCAGTTTCCTTTTAAATCGTATTTTTTATCGCCAATTTGAAGGTAATAAGGTTTATTCCGGAAGAATTTACCGCGACCATTGCCGTTTGTAATTCGTACGGCAATTACATTTTTCCCGGGTTTTAAAACGCCTGCATTAACATCGTACCAAAGTGGCGGATACTGGTAGGTTATGTTTCCTGTTTTCTGTCCGTTAATGTAAGTTTCGTTCGCATCTTTTACCCTTCCTAGGTTCAGAAATGCGGTACTGTTTTCAACACCTTGTGGCAGTGTTATTTCTTTGCGGAACCATACCGAACCATCGAACTGGCCTTCAATATCTTCCCATGAACCGGGAACCTGCATGGTTTTCCAGTTTGAATCATCAATATTTTCGGCTTCCCATTTATTTTTGATGCCTGAATCTTTATCGTTTAATTCTCCGTACCATTTTTCTGATTTTTGATGGTCGGCTTGTCGGGTTGAATCAATTTTTTCTTGGTTTTTCCAGAATTGTAACGTTTTATAATAATTGGGGAATTTCTTCAGTGCGTTTTCGCTTATCCATGACTCGGCAGGAGAACCGCCGAGTGCGCTGTTAATTAGTCCGATTGGAATGTTGTATTTTTTGTATAGCGAATCGGCAAAAAAGAATGCGACAGCCGAAAACTCCTTGATGTTAGCGTGCGTGGCAGGTAACCATTTTCCGCCGTTTAAATCGGCTTGCGGCGCTTCAAAGTTAAATTCGTCGGGCACTAAAAACTGTCTGATTTTTGTATTGTTGGTGGTGTCAATAATTTTGTCGTATTGGGTACGCATGCGTCGCATTGGCAGTTCCATGTTTGATTGCCCGGAGCATAACCAAACGTCGCCAATAAGAATGTCGGATAGTTCAATGTTGTTGATTTTCATTGTGTATGGCCCGCCTGCTTTTTGTTCGGAAAGTTTTATTAACCAGTTGCCTTTTTTATCGGCAGTTGTTTGGTAATGTTTTCCCCGAAAATCAACCGAAATTTCTCCATTAGGAGTTGTCCATCCCCAAATATTAATTGCTTCGTTACGTTGAAGCACCATGCCATTGCTTACCAGTTTAGGCAATTTTACTTCGGTTGGTGTTTGTGTGCAGGAAATAATTAAAAGTGAAAGGATAAATACAATTAATCCTCCTTTAAATATGTTATTTCGTTTCATATTGTATGTTTTTTATCATTTAAAAATTAAGTTTTTTAACCGCAGAGAGCTCAGAGGTTCCTTCTCGTTTTTGTTCTCAGTGCTTTCTCTGTGGTGCAGTTTTTTTCTTAATGTTTTATTTTTTCACACTTTCCGGTGGTCCCAGGAATGATTCAGGGAGCGCTTGTGTTTCAATTACTATTTTTTGCAATGCCAATCCTTCGTCAACCCTGAAATAATTCAAGGTATGATTCCCTGCTTTGTCAATTTCAAATTCTGTGGTTACTATTTTTATGCTATTCCAAACATTTCTATGCCAATCTTCGGTAACTCTTCCGTTGTAATTGAATAGATCAGGGGAGTTGTCGTAATTTATTTTTGTTGCCTTTTCATTGTCGAACGATAAACCATAATAAAGACCTTTTCGGCTTGAATAATTTATGGATGGCGAGAAGTAGCAGTGAACTTGTACTTTGCCTTTGTTTTTAAAACAAACCGGATACGAAAGTTTTGGCGATTCTTCGGTTAATGCAACTCTTCCTTTTTTTATTGGTAACGAAATTACTGCACCTTCAGTTTTTCCTAAATTTTTGACAACACTCCATTTAAAATTATCAGGCTCTGTTTTTGATGAAAAATGAATGGCTTCGATTGATATATAGCCGTTGTTTTCGATAAAACCTTTTGCTTTTTCAGGAGTGGCAGGCTTTTGCGGAACGCGAAAATTAATCTTTTCTGAACTTTTTGCTTTTGGAACTGAAATTGTTTCAACTTTTGGCATTACCTGTTTGGGTGGATTATCCCAGCAGGTGTAGCCAATATGTGTTTGATCCATAAAATGATTCCATTTGCCGTTATTTAAGGCATGATATTTTGCTGTTATTGCGCTGTCTTGCTTAAAATATTCAGCTACTTTTTCGGCATAAAGGTTTGCCCGGCTGTTTTTTTGTTTGGCATAGTAGTGGTTCTGTGCCGTATTGTAATACATGGCATATAGGTTTGATGATGCTTCTATTGGGTGTGCAATTAGTTGATAGTAAGCATTGTAGTGCTTCTTGGCGATTTTTTTCTCAATTTTTTTCGACTGTTTTTCCAGTTTTTTGTAATCGGTATAAACTTTATGCCATTCATTGTAATTTTTGAGGCTGAATGTATTTGCATCTAATAATTCGGGTTTGATACGGGCATTGAATTTTGTATATTTTTGTAATAAATCCGCGATTTCGGTTGTGTATTGCCCGTTAAATTGTTCTTTAGCCCACTCGGAATAATAGTTCTGAAGATTCGCGGCATTAAATTTTTCAGGATTCCATGCCATATCGAACCAAAAACTGATGGGCAATTCCATTGGTTTCAAATCGCCAACATTTACAATCCAGATGTTATTTACCCCATGTTCATATGCCATGTTCATTTGTTCCCAGGTGCGCTCAATTTGGTTGGTATTTATCCATCGATAGCTACGCGGGCCTCCCACATAATCAAAATGATAATAAATACCGTAGCCTCCTTTTCGTGGCGGGGCATCCAGTTCCGGCAGTTTGCGCAGATTGCCCCAGTTGTCGTCGCAGAAGAGCAGGGTTATGTCGTCGGGGATTTTCATGCCCTTGTCGTAATATTCTTGTACCTCTTTGTACAAGGCCCACATTTGCGGTGTTTCATTGGCCGGTTTTCCGGTTGTTTTTGCTATTATTTTACGTTGATTGTCAACAATCGTTTCGAGTAAATGAATCGCCGTTCCTTCGGTCATGGCTTCGTCTCCATCGCCACGCATGCCAATTGTAATTACCGATTCCCAATTTTTGGCGCGTTCCATCCCACTTTCCCAGAATTTTTTGAGATTCGGGGCATTTGTATTGAAATTCCATGCGCCTTTTCCGTACATTTTCCATTCTTTGTGGGCTTTTGCCAGGGGTTCGTGGTGTGATGTTCCCATAACAATGCCCATTTTATTTGCCAGTTTTCCGTTTTCGGTATCGTCGTCGTAAAAAGCACTTCCCCACATTGCCGGCCACATATAATTTCCTCGCATACGAAGCACCAGTTCAAATACTTTTCTGTAAAATTGATGGTTGAATCCTCCGAATTTTTCACGAGCCCAGCTTCCAAGAGCAGGTTCTTCGTCGTTAAGAAAAATGCCACGGTATTTCACTTTGGGGCTATCGGTAACATAACGCCCGGGGGTAACATACAAGGCTTCATGTTTTCTAACCGGGACATCGGCCCACCAGTACCACGGCGATACGCCAATGGCGCGCGACAAATCGTAAATGCCGTAAATGGTGCCACGTTTGTCGCTGCCAGCAATAACCAATGCTTTTTCAACTCCTGGAAACGGGTTCGATACGGTTTCGTGCATAAAAGCTTCCCATTTTCCTTTTATTTCGCTGACGTTTATTCTTTTTTCTTTTATTAATCGGTCAATTACAGGGCTTTGTCCAATGGTGCCCACAAGTACTATTGTTGGCCTTTCCGGGATTTTATCGTAAATAATTTCGGGAGCAGCATTGGTTACTTTTTCGATGTCGGATTGTAGATTTTTTAGCGCCATAATTACTCCCGGAAAATCGGATGAGTTGATAAGCAATGCGGTTGATTTTCCCGAAGCCGATAGAGCCATTTCTCCCTTCGAAGAAGATGTGGAAACATAATCCGTCTTTTCAATAAGAGGTGCATTTTTACTTTCAATTGTCTTGCTTTCTTTGTCTGAAGAACAAGCTGTAATTGCCGTTAAGGCGATGAGATAACAGGTTTTGTATTTTAGCTTTTTAAAAAATGAAAGCATCGTTATTGGTCTAATTTGTAATTAAAAAAATCATTGTTCAATTCGCATTTTGTGTAATTGTAAAATTAAAATATACTGTTATCAATGTTTTTTAATTTTAGATATTCTGTTTGTGAAAATAGATCGTTCTTGTGCCACCAAGGTGCATCGACACAGAGGCTTTTATTTTTCTTTGTGTCTTTATGACTTCGTGTTTTAATTATGGTTTCCCATCTCAAATTTTGTTTTTTTCAATTCGTTAAGTTTATGCGTAGGTCGTTCTAATTCTTTTGGAATCTCCATTTTTGAGAAAGTTTGAAAATAGAGCAAACAGGCATCGCGCCACCACATGGCTTCTTTGGCTTGTGTGGCTAAGTTCTTTTGCTCTTCATGGAAACGTTGTTGGTCGATTTTTCCTTCCATTTTATCCCATTCAGTCTGGAATTTTTGTACTTGTTTAACCCCCGACGTGTATTTATAACATAACTCGTCCCAAAGAGTGTTACCGTTTTTCATTTTGTAGTTCCACGATAGGTGATGGAACCACAGAAGCAGGTTTTCCGGACATGCTTCCGGATTGTCGTATATCGATTTTAGAGGTTCGTAATATTGTGCTACAGCTTTACTGCCTTGTAATGAGCGGTCGAACCCAATACCATAAGCATTGGCACGATGATAGTACGTTGGCAGCCAGTCGGGGCGTGCTTCTGGAATTTTGCACCAGGGTTCGGGGCCGTAGTGGTGATCCCAGCCCATAAGGTGGTGCAAGCCCATTGGTGTCATGTAGTTAACAACTGCTTCGCGCGATTGCATCATGATATTGGTAACGGTATCAACAAATTCATTGTCGGTTGTAAAGGTTTGTTTTATCCATTCCTCAGCAATTTGTTTGGGCGTTAGTTTGTTGTTCCATGCCAATCGGCCAAAGGCATACCAGTTTGCCTGGCAAAAATTTGAACCGCACCAGTTGGCATCTTTGCCAATATTTGCAACGCCGGCAATGGCAGTAATGGAATCGTTAAAGACAGATCCGTCAGTAATTTTAGCCACGGTTGTGTTTTTTCCTTCGGCATACGTGTCGGAATCCAGGCACTCGGAGAATAGTGTTGCCAAAAATGCCAGGTGATTGTTGAACCCGAGGTATTCTTTTGTAATTTGGAGCTCGGGCATTAGTGTCGTGTGTTTCATTGCCCCGAACAATGGACTAAATGGTTCGCGTGGCTGGAAATCAATCGGGCCATTTTTTACTTGTATGATTACGTTTTTGCGGAATTTTCCGTCAAGTGGCAGAAATTCGTTATAAGCCTGCATGGCGCGGTCGTTTCCCGAAGGATTGTAAACAAAAGCCCGCCACATTACAATGCCTCCGTAGGGAGCAAGGGCATCGGCTAGCATATTGGCTCCGTCGGCATGGGTGCGTCCGTAGTCCTGTGGCCCCGGAAGTCCTTCGGAATTGGCTTTTACCAAAAAACCACCAAAGTTGGGGATGAGCTTGTAAATTTCTTTTGTTTTTTCTTTCCACCAAAGTTTTACTTCAGGATTTAGCGGATCCGAATTTTTTAATCCGCCTAAGATTTTTGGTGATGAGAAGTTAATAGACAGGTAAACTCGTATGCCATAAGGACGAAAAACGTTGGCAAGAGCCTTTACTTTTTCGAGGTATCTGGCTGTTAATATTTCGGGCCTGGCATTGACATTGTTTAGCACTGTTCCATTGATGCCGATTGATGCGTTTGCTTTGGCATATTCTGCATAGCGCGGACTTAACGTGTCGGGCAGTTGTTGCCATTTCCAGAGCGAATGGCCTGCATAGCCGCGTTCTATCGTGCCGTCGAGGTTATCCCAGTGGTTTAATAGTCGGTGTTGATAGGACGGTATTTCTGTAATGTTCAGGCTGGCAAGTGAAAAATTGGTGGTTTTTATCAGCCTTAAAAATTCGAATGTGCCGTATAAGGCTCCAATATCGGTATTGGCCGCAATAACAATTGATTTTGATTTGGGTATGGAGCGGATAATAAAACCATCGTGTTCAAGACTTGCTATTTCATCTGCTTTAACCTGTTTTTGTATTTCCGGGGTTGCCCCGGTACCTATGATTAATGCATTTTGGGTGTTGTCTTTCTGTATTTTGGACGATTTTGTACCGAAGTCTGGTTTTTCTTTTTTAAACTCATTTCTAATAATGTTAAATGTTGGCGATTCCTCTTTGATACAAATATTTTTGGGTAAAGTTGATTTTGCATTCAATGCAAAATTATTATTGGAAAACCATAAGGATGAACCGTTGGTCTGGCTGTTTTTTTGCGACTTTGTGGTGTTTGTGCATGATGCGAATAGCAGGATAAAAATTAGTGCCCATAATATTGGCTTATTTTGTTCCATAAGTTTTTGGCTTTTATGGTTTTATCGTAACGATAATCCTTTTGTAGACTGCTAGCTGAGGTTTTCCTTTGTCGGTAACTTTTAATATGAAATGTGCCGTTACTTCATTTTTAATTTTTGGAGCAATGAAAAATGCTTTGTGGACATTTTCAGCTCCTTCAATTTTTATGGGTGTTTTATAGGTTCCTGCTTCGGGATAATTAAACCATAAAAAACTAATATTATCGCCGTCAGGATCATACGAATTAAAAGCATCTAAATTAATTCCTTCTCCTGATTTTACGGTTATTTTTTCCGGAGTGTTTAAAACAATAACCGGGGCATGGTTGGCTTCTTTGTACGATTTTGTACACCAGTCTATGCGGGCGGCAAAGTCGTTTTGGAAATCATTTCTCCAACGCCACAGTGTTTCTCTGAATCCTTTAAATATAGCAGTGTCTTGTTTTACCGAGCGTCCATATTCGTTTGTTTTGTAAGGAGTATAAGTATCAATGGCATTTGTCCATATTTTTCGGGTCTCGGGTGCTTTGGTAACAATGGAACTGCCTTCTTTTTGTTTCGAAAAATCAGGAATATAAAGTTCGTATCGGCCGCCCCAGCCGCCCCAATTGGGATGTTCCGGGTTGCTTAGTCCGTTTCGTATCAAATTTAAAAACGATGGGGTGTCGCCTTCCATACCCCAGGCTACATCGGGGTATGCTGCTCCCAATGACCCGTGGTTTTGCTGAATGTTGCGGGCAATCCACGGGGTACTGATTTTGGTATTGTCAGTTCCTTTTATGTAACTGTTAATAGCCGTCCAGGTTGCATTTCCATAATCGTCGCCGGGACTTACAATGTAAAACAAGCTGGGAAAATTGTTGCGAATCCATATTCCGCTGTCGTCTTGATCGGAGATGGTGTAGACCCGTAATTTGTCAATTATTTTTTTTGCTTCTTTTTTGTTTTTTGTTTTTTCGATTTTGTATAAAGCCTGAGCCAATGTATTCGTTCCGCCCCATGCACATATCCACAAAGGTCTGTTATCGTCTTTTTCGAGTTCCCGGATAATCCAGTTTGAGCCTTCGGAATCCATTTTTTTGCCAACGCCCTTCATCCCGTAGACTGGAAGTCCCTGTTTTACCAATGCAAGCAGTTCTGCGGCTGCCGGGAAATCGGGGTGGTGTTTTTTTAAGTTCGGTTGTACTTTTTCGTAAGCCTGAATAACCTTTTTTATTGACTCGGGATATATATTGTCAGGCATCCAACACGAGGTGGTTGCTACAATTCCTTTTATATCGATTTCGTTCGAATAGAGTAGCAATCGAACGAGCGATTGAGTGTCGTCCGGGTCGGCTTCGATATCGGTTAAGATTATTGCCCTGTTTTTTGCAGATTCCTGTCCGTTAAGGATGGTGGTAGTAAGGATAAAAAGTAGTATAAAAAAAAGGTTTTTCATCGGTCTAAATTTTTGTTTTGCCCGTTTGTTGGGTGAGAAAGAATAACAGTCATGCTCCTGTGTGCTTTCGTTATTATCTCAGCCATGGGCTGTTTCATTATTTTATATTCGTTCGTAAATTAAGAGTTACAAAGTTCGTAAAATAAAGTTTTTTTTCTTTTTGATGTTAGATATTTCATTTTAGATATTGGATAATTTGATGATTGATAATTGCAAATTTAGTATTATATGAAAAAGATAAACAGTGGATGTTGAGAAATAAGTCCTTTGCCGCTTGGGCAAAGGGCTTATTTTTTAGTTTTTATTCATAGCCCGGATTTTGATATGCTTCTTTTTCCGCATCCGTCATTTCCAGGGCGTCAAGTTGCCCGGAAGGAATCGGACGTAAATAATTGTATTTCTCGATTGTTCGGGTATATGTTGCCCGGATGTGGTCTCCGGCAGTAGTTCCGCATGTCTCGAATTCGTCGGCGTATTCGTTCCATTTTTGTGTACGTACTAAGTCTAACCAACGATACCCCTCGCCAAAGAATTCTCGTGAACGCTCTGCTAGAATATAATCGATGTCAATAGTTGCAGGAGTTGCGTCAGTCATTTCTGTACTGTAGTCCAGATCAGCTGCTGTTGCTTCGTTATGATTATAGGTCCATTTCCCGGCACGTGCACGAAGAACATTTACTAATTCTCTTGCAGACTTTCCGGCAGTAGTTGTGGCTCCTTTTACGGCTGCTTCTGCTGCTGCCAAATATAACTCAGAGAATTTTGCAATGGGGAAAGGACGAGTTATTCCTCCGTTTGGAGAACCTAATCCATCTCCATTATCCGTACGATAAGTGCCGATTTTCCATAAAAGAGGCCAGTTGTACCGACTAACTCCTTTCGGAGATATTACCCATTCTGCCCTGTCGGGGAGTACTCCGGCTCCAACATTACTTTTCCCTCCTCCACTAGGATAAGTGATTTCCGTAGCAGGTTCTTCATCCAGAATTCTTAAAATAACGTCGCCCGGATAAACTGGTAATCCATTGGCGTTGTATAGAACAGAATAAGAGGAGATATTACTGTTTTTATTCCAATTGGCACGGAAAGTTGTTGTAAATGTAGCATCATAACGTGAATCGTAAGTTTTATCAGCAAACGTTTTCTCAATAACACCAATAGGTGGTGCCATACTACTCCAAGGACGTCCATAATCCTGTGCTGCTTCTCGTTGTACCGAACTAACAGACGTTGTTAAAGATGATTCAGCATAACTATAAATTTGTGTATAGTTCCAGGTAACAAACCATGCTGCAAAATTACCGGGAGATGATCCTGTATTGTAGGTATGACTGGAACCATCGTAGTACTCGCTACCTTCTGTATGGTCGGCATAAAGCAACATCTCGCTATGGCGGTCGTTTGTTGCAACATTTACATCATAAGAAGTTTCCTGTAAACTAAAAGGTCCCGGGTTGTCGATTGCTGTTGTTGCAACATCATAAGCTTGCTGAAAATACCAGTTTGCATCATGCCCGTCAGGATCCGTGCGATCACATTCCGGATAAGTATCAATATCATTGGGGTTTTCTAACCACCATCCGTAAGTTAGATATGCTTTTGCCAGGTATAAGCGGGCAAGCGTCTTAGTCGCAGTTCCTGTTTCTCTTGAATTTTCCGGCAGGTTCTCAATTGCGTATGTTAAATCATCAAAAATACATGTCGTATAAACTTCTGGAACTGTGTTACGGGTAGAGGTTCGCACAGTAGAGGTATTAAAGGCCAGTTCTCCTGCTCCCAAATCCAACGGTACTCCGCCAAAAGTTTGTACCAGTAAGAAATAATCGAAAGCTCTGAAGAATTTTGCTTCGGCAATTAATGCCTCATCAATTCCCACGGCAGTTGCATTTTCTATAATTCCACTGGCCGTATTTATTGCCCCAAATGTATTATTCCATGTAACATCAGATCGACTGCTGGATGGAGTCAGAGATCCTGCTCCCGAAAGGTCCATGTCTTTACAATTATGGTCTGCACTCCATCCGTAAGTGTACTCGTCGGTTCCTGTTTCGTAAGCATTTAAAAAGTAACCACTACCGTACATGTATCTCAGATGTTGGTATAATGCTGTTAGTCCGCCCATAACGCCACTCTCTGTTTGAAAGTATTCAGGAGTAAAAGAACTTCGTTGTGTTTCGTCCAATACGTCAGAACACCCCATTAAGAACAGTAACATTACAACTGTTCCAATTATTGATTTTATTTGAGTTCGTTTCATAAGATTCATTTTTTAAAATGTTAGATTAAGTCCAATCAAATAATTACGTGTTGAAGGTGAATTTGTCCCAATAACAAGTAACCGTTCCTGGAAAGTAGAGGTTACTGCTTGGTTTTCATCTCCATACGAGTTAGTTTCTGGGTCCATTCCGGATTCTCTTTTGTAAGGAGAGAATATAACAAATGGATTCTGTACAGTAAAATATAACCTCAACTTGTCGATACCTGCATCTTTTATCCAGTCGTGACGATCAAAATTGTAGCCTAAAGTAATTGTTCTAATTTTTAGATATGAAGCATCGAAATATCCCATTGTTGTTCCATAATCAGGCATTTCTGTATAAGGTTTCGGGTATTTTGCATCGGTATTATCTTCTGTCCAATAATCCAGATCTACATTGTTTCTACGACCTGTTAACATGTTCAGATAACCATTTGATGAATAGAGTGTGCTAATAAGAATTCCTTTTCTTTTAAAAGCCCCAATAACACTAAGGTCAAATCCTTTGTACGCGATACGGGTATTAAAACCGCCTTGGAAGTCGGGCTCCAAATCAAGTACTTGTCGGTCAGCTGTACTGATTTGTCTTGTAGGGGAGCCATCTTCGTTATAGTCTCCGGTATATTCTACCTTGATCATCCCTGCTTCATAATCATCGGCTTCTAATGTATGTATATACTTATAATCATCGTCGGTTTCGTTCCATAATCCTATCTTTTTGTAGTCATAGATAACATCAATAGGATGCCCAACAAACCAACAGTTTCCTTCATCTTGTTGCTGTCCGGAGGCAAGTGCTGTTAGTTTATTGCGATTAGCATATATATTAATGCCGGCTTCCCATGTCCAGCCGTTGTAGTTATCCAGGATAACACCATTCAGCGAGAATTCGAATCCTTTGTTCTCTGATTTTCCAATATTGGCATAATAACTATCAACACCTGATGTCTCGGGTAATTCTACTTCAAGCAGAATATCTTTTGTCTTTTGACTGTAATATTCAAATGTTCCAGACAATCGATTATTAAAAGCAGTAAAATCCAAACCAAAATTATAAGTTTGAGAATATTCCCATCCCAACTCGTCATTTGGAAGTTCTTCTACATTATAACCTACCGTATAAGTATCTCCATAATTATATGGCTTTGACCCTAAAAGACCAAGCGTTTTGTAAGGGTCAACAGACTGGTTCGAGGTTTCTCCATAACCTACACGCAATTTTAACCTGTTTAGTTTTGTTAAACCTTGCATAAATGCTTCGTCTTTTATATTCCATCCAGCCGATACTGCCGGGTAAGCATGCCATTTATGTCCTGATGCTAACCGAGAGGAACCATCGGTACGGAAGGCGACACTTAGCATATAACGGTTGTCGTATGAATACATTATACGTCCCATTGCTGACATCAGACCACTCTCATAATAACCTTGTTTTGACGGATCGACAGTGATTTCTCCGGTTGCCCTTCCTAGGTTATAAAATTGAAACTGATCGGCAGGTATATCTGTCGCAGAAACATATGAACTATGATAGTGTGTCCGTTCTGCCGAGTATAGTGCAACTACATTAAGACTGTGTTTTTCTGCAAAGATACGATCGTAGGTCAACAGATTCTCGATTGTCCAATTCGTGGTAAGCGAATTGCTTATATTAGCATTTGATACATTTGTTGCACTTTCACTAAATACTCCTTCTCCTACATATTTCCCATTATTGGTTGAGCGATAGTTTAAGCCCAGATTAAGACGGTATTTCAAGCCTTTTACTCCCGGAATTTTTATTTCTCCATAAACCGTGTTATAGGAACCAAATGCAAGTTTTTTATCAACATAGGCATCGTCCAGGTCTTCAAGCCCTTTTCTTGTATAAAGATATTGAGTGTCTTCTGCCATTGTAATAGTCCTTTTTAAAGAGCCATCTTCATTATAAGGTTCACAAAGCGGAGATGCACTTAAGGTATTATAAAGGCTAATACTGCTTCCATTTGTAATTGAATAGTTGCTGTTGGTTGAAAATCCGAATTTAAAGTATTCTCCAACCATCTGATCCAGTGAGGCCCTTAATGAATAACGACTATAATTTTGTAAAGGAACAAGCGCTTCATCCCGATAGTATCCGATTCCAAAATTATAATTGCCTTTTTCTGTTCCCCCTGAGATTCCGAGATCATGAGAGGTTACCATGCTGTTTTTAAATAGCAAATCCTGAAAGTCTGTGTCAACATCTTCGGATTCATCTGCCCCCAGAACTGTATACTTGCCTGCCAAATTACGCATTTTAGTATACTCGGAAGCATTCATCATCGGGTATCTTGCAAAAAGGGTTTTTAATCCAACATAGCTGTTTAAAGTAACTTTGGCTTTTTGTCCTTTTCTTCCTTTAAAAGTTGAAATAAGTATAACTCCGTTAGCACCACGAGACCCATAAATTGCAGTTGCCGAAGCATCTTTTAGTATATCAATACTTTTGATGTCACTTGGGCTGATATCTGCAATAGAACCTGCAAATGGAACACCGTCAAGTACAACTAATGGGTCATTGTCAGCATTCAGAGAGCGTGTCCCTCGTATGCGGATTTGCATCGTAGAACCAGGTTTTGTAGAAGTACGAGACATCTCAACGCCAGATATCCGACCTTGTAATGCCTCTGTGATATTAGAGGAAGGCACTTCTGCCATTTCGTCTCCTCGAACCGAAGCAACAGATCCTGTAACCGCTTCTTTTTTTTGTGTCCCATATCCAATAACTACAACATCTTCAAGCTCTTGTGCGTCAGTGAGCATTTTTGCATTTATTTCCGTCTGGTTGTTTACAGGAATCTCTTTTGTTGTATAACCAATGAAGGAAAAAACGAGTATATCACCTTTCTTAACTTGTAAGGAGTACTTGCCTTCAATATTGGTAATAACACCATTCATTGTTCCTTTTACCAAAACACTTGCTCCTGGTAATGCTGCATTTGTTTCGTCTGTTACTGTCCCGCTGACAGTAATGTTTTGGGCGTAACCCCAAAGCGATAAGAATAAAAGCGGAACAATCAAAGTAACCGCTTTAAACGATAAGTTTTTCTTCATGTTAGATTAAATTTTAGTTAATAAAAAAATGCATTCATCTTTTTGCTTTTATCGTTTTATTAGATTTGCGTAAGATGTACGTAAAACTATGGGAAACAAGAGGAGTATTGTGGCTCTCAGAGGTCATAAGTTTTTCTGTATGTTACATTGTTTTTCTATAGGTAACAAAATGTATTCCAGGTGTTACATGAGTGCTTGTATCTTATATATCTTGATTTTGAATCATTATAAAATTGTAATTTTCTTTTTTTTTGAAAAACCTAATTCTAATGAACTCTTCTAAGTTTTTTTCATTAATAATACTTCTGTTTTTTGCTTTTTTACAGCCTGTATATCCTCAGAAAAAGCGTTTTTTCGATTACAATGAAAATTTATCGAATAGTCTGATTAACCAAATTTATGAGGATAACCTGGGATTTTTGTGGGTGGCAACCGAGGACGGACTAAACCGGTTTGACGGGATAAGATTTAAACCGTATTCAAAAGGAGGGAACAGCCGTAATTCATTAAAGAATAATTATGTAACATCGTTGTTTGAAGATTCGAAGCATAATTTATGGATTGGACAGATAAACGGTTTGCAGGTTTTTAATTATCAGAACGAGGAATTTTGTGATGTTGATGTTGATTTTGCTGAAAAAAAGAAAGGAATACATCTTTTTATAAAAGATATTACAGAAACATCGGACGGAGTAATATGGCTGGCAACGACCCAAGGGCTACTTAAAATCGAAAAAGGAAAGACCATCTATCTTACAAATCTAAATAAGCAACTGAATTCAATTTTTATAAATGATATTTTAGTGGATAGCGATGGCCTGTTTTGGTTAGGGACACGTGCCGGGATAATTACCTATGATCCGGTTTCAGGAAAGGTGAAGAATTATATTGTGGATAGAAAAGGCAAAAACGATTTTAATAGGGAAGTTTCGTGCCTGTGCGAAGATAATCAGGGAAATATAATTGTTGGGTATATCAATGGAGGAGTCTCCCGTATTTTGAAAGGGAAGGGGTATATTGAGAAAATTAACTCGGCCTATCAGGGAGAAGAAAATTTGCCGGTAAGGGATGTCTTGTTTGATTCGAAGAAACGACTTTGGGTAGGAACCGATGGTTTTGGCCTTCGGATTTTGAATGAAAATACGGGGCAGTTGGAACGATATGCATCGGCGAATACATCCTTTAACTTTTTTAAAAGTAAAGTACATACCATTATTGAGGATAAAGCAGGGAATATATGGATTGGATTATTTCAGAAAGGAATTTTCCTTATTCCCGAATCGCCCGATATCTTTATAAACTATGGCTATAAAACAATCGAAGAAAACAGTATTGGCTCTAATTGTATTACCGATATTGACGGGAACGAAAACGAGTTGTGGATTTCTACCGATGGCGACGGCTTATATCATCTGAACCGTAAAACAGACAAGGTGAATCATATTTTGATAAAAAATGAAGCGGGCAACATGGGCGGGCAGAATGTGTTAACCATGTACAACGATGCATCGGGAGATTTATGGCTGGGTCGGTATATTAATGGATTAATCCGCTACAATAAGAAGAGCGGTACTTTTAAAGCATTTAAACGAACTCCTACCAAATACAATAAAGCAACCTATAGCAATATAACTGTAATAAAAAGAATGAACCCGGATGAGTTGGTTGTAGGAACTCTCGACGACGGAATTGCAAGGTTTAATACCACAACCGGTAATTTTACCTGTGGACTGGATTTGCCGGATTCGTTAAATAATAAAATCCCAAAGTGGATTTTAAATCTCCAGATTGATGCTAAAGGAAATTTCTGGATTGGTACGTATGTAGGCTTATTTTATGTAGATATGAAAAAGCCGTCGGTAGCTCAGTTAACAATTGAAAATAATGCCCTGCCTGATAATACTGTGAGTTGTTTGCATATTGACCGGGAACAAAACATTTGGGCAGGAACCTATGGCGGAATTGTAAAAATTAGACCCGGTTTAATGACAACAACCTTTTATTCAAAAAAAAACGGCTTGTGTAACAATGTGATTTCGGCTATTGAAGAGGATGAGGCCGGAATGATATGGATTAGCACGCATAACGGGCTTTCACGCTTTAACCCGAAAACCAGATTGTTTACAAACTATTCGTCGTATGATGGTATTCAGGCCAATGAGTTTACCCGAAACTGCTCGTTTTGTACCGAAAAAAATGAATTGTTTTTTGGGGGAATCAACGGGGTTACACAAATAAAACGGGATTATAAAGAATGTCTGGAAAAAATAAAAGATGTATTTCTTACCGGTTTTTATTTGTCTGGAAAAAGTGTAAATGTTAGCGAAAAATCAGGAAACCATGTTATCCTGAAAAAATCAATTGTGTTTGCCGATACACTTCGATTTATGGAGAGTGATAATCAGTTTTCAATTGGTTTTGTATCTGCCGAAATTGCCAATCAGTCCAAAATCGGGTACGAATATTTTATGGATGGTTTTGATACTTCCTGGCGTTCAACAAATTCCCGTAACCGAAGGGGTACTTATACAAACCTGAGGCATGGAACTTATAAATTTTACGTTAGGGCAAAAGACAAAGGGCTGTATTCCAAAATACGAAAACTTGTGATAATCATTTTTCCTCCATGGTATAAAACCTCGTGGGCGAAATTATTGCTTAGCGTTTTTGTCGTTTTTTTGTGCTTCTGTATTTTTATATTTTTTCGCGAGCGTTACCGTTTTCATCATGCCGAAAAAATGAGTGAAATGAAAATGCAGTTCTTTATTAATGTATCGCATGAGATAAAAACACCTTTATCTCTCATTCTTGATCCTTTAGAAACATTGATAAAGCGAAGCACGGATGATAAAGACAAGAAACTGTTAGGCATTATTCAGCAAAATGCAAACCGTATACGGCGGCAGGTAAGACAGCTTATGGATGTGCGGAAAATAGACAAGGGACAGCTGTTTGTGAAATTCCAGGAGATCCGGATTTTTGATTTTATAAAAGAAATAGCCGAGGCTTATGATGTTTGGGTTGTTCAGAAAAAGGTTGATTTTGTTATTTGTCCCTCAGATCCGGAAGTAACAGCATGGATTGATCCGCTTAATTTCGAAAAAGTTATTCATAATTTATTATCGAATGCATTTAAATTTACGGCAGAAGGTGGTGAAATAAAATTGTTGATTGAAAAAGAAAAAGGAAATAACAACGATTTGCCATTGCCTGAATATTTGAAGATTGTGGTAAGTGATAATGGCTTGGGAATAAAAGAAGGAGATGAAGAACGGATATTCAATCGGTTTTACCAGGTAGATGCTCAGGAAAAAAGATTTCCTTCAGGAACCGGAATTGGCCTGAATCTTTCGAGGTCGCTGGTAATGTTGCATAAGGGAAAAATGTATGCTGAAAACAGGACAGATTGTCAGGGAAGTATATTTGTGGTGTTAATTCCGCTAGGAAACAAACATATTGCAGCAGAGGATATTTTAACAGAGCTGGCTGAAGTAAAGAATGTTTGTTTTAACACGAAAAGTGTTGGTGTTTCGAATTATGCAGAAAAGAAAGGATACAGGAAACCTACCGCAAAAACCGATTATAAAATTATGCTTATTGAAGACGAGCCTGAGGTGCGAAATTACCTTTTTGAAGAGCTCTCTCCTTTGTATACTGTTTTTACCTGCGAAAATGGAAAAGTGGCTTATGAAGCTGTTTTTGACGAAAACCCCGATTTAATAATCAGCGATATTATGATGCCGGAAATGGACGGTATCTCTTTATGTAAAAAGATAAAAAATAATGTGCTGATCAATCATATTCCGGTAGTATTGTTAACGGCATTGTCTAAAGAAGAAGACAGAGCCGAGGGGATCGAAACCGGTGCTGACATGTATCTGGTGAAGCCTTTTAGCAGCGATTTCCTGAAAAAAGTAATCCATAACATTTTGGAGAACCGGCGAAAAATTCAAATACAGACAAAACCGGTAATCGGGCAAAAAATTGGAAATATTAACGTTAGGCCACATAACGAGGTGTTGATGCAGAAAGTAATGGATATTATAAAAGAGAACATTTCGAATAGTGCTTTGAATGTTGAAATGTTGGCAGGTGAAATAGGAATAAGCCGGGTGCATTTACACCGTAAATTAAAAGAACTTACCAATCAGCCGGCCGGTGATTTTATAAAAAGTATTCGCCTGAAACAAGCTGCATATTTGTTGACTACAAAAGAAATTAGCATTAGCGAAGCTGCTTATGCTGTTGGCTTTAGTAACCTCAGTCATTTCTCAAAATCGTTTAAAGCATTTTACGGCGTTTCTCCTACCGAGTATGCAGCAAAACAGCATAAGCAATACGAAAACAGGGAGTGAAAATAAATGAATTTAGAGATTTTATTTAGTGTTTTTTTCTAATGTCGAAGTGTAATTGCTTCTTTTCTCAGTGAAGTAATACGGGTGTTTGAAGAAGTTTGCGTATTCATTCTATTTCCCGGACGAAATTCGGGGCTATTGTATGTGCCCCCCACTCGGCGGGGAAAATTTCGTCAAAACAGGTTTTGTTACAATAAAATACAGGCCTGGAATCGAATATTAGGAAGCAGTATCTGAGTGTCTCAAAAGCATTGTCGTTTCGTTATATAAATGCTGAAATCCCGGTCATTAAGCCATCCAGTTCGGCTAATCCCTTTAATCTTCCAATTAAAGGATAGCCGGGATTATATTTATGATTAAAATCGTCTAATATGCGAATTCCGTGATCGGGGCGTACAGGTATTCTGGCGTCTTTTCTCCCGCTTTCAATACGTCTTTTTTGCTCTTTTAGCAATGCCGTAACAAGGGCAGTCATATTCTGTGTCCCGTTTAAATGTCCCGACTCGTAGAAACTGCAATCGGACAGCATTTGCGTATTTCGCAAGTGGACAAAATGGATACGGGTTGCTGTTTTTTCAATAATCTCCAATAAGTTGTTTTCTTTACGTGCTGATAGAGAACCTGCACAAAATGTAACTCCGTTATTGGGCGACGGATTGGTTTCAAATAACCATTCAAAGTCTTCCAATTGCCCGATAATTCGTGGTAATCCAAGTACCGGAAACGGCGGGTCGTCGGGGTGAATAGCAAACCTTACCCCAGCTTTCTCTGCTACCGGGATAATATCGTCAAGGAACGCTTTCAGATTTTCGCGCATCCTGTTTTTGTCGTATCCTTTGTAGCGGTCGATAAATTCGAGAAACAGGCCTTTGTAATTTTTTATGCTGCCATCAATCACCCCGTCAATAAATCCCTGGGTAACTACAATGATATTGTAAGCCAGTTTTTCGGCTTCTTTTTCAGACATATTTTTGAAGATTTCCTTTGCTTTTTTTAATAACTCTGCCGGGTAGTCATTTTCAGCATTCGGACGTTTTAAGATGTAGACGTCAAAAGCAATAAACGTAGGGAAGTCGAAATACATGGATTCGCCGCCGTTGGGCAGTTGGTAGTGTAAGTTGGTTCGTGCCCAGTCGAGTACTGGCATAAAATTGTAGCAAATGGTATCAATGCCACATTCGCCAAGGTTTTTAACCGATTGCTGGTAGTTGGCAATAAGGCGTGGCCTGTCGCTGGTGCAAATTTTTATTCCTTCGCTTACCGGCAGACTTTCAACAACGCTCCAACGCATGCCCTTTGCCTCAATGGCGCGTTTTACTTTCAGTATTTCTTCTTTGTCCCATACTTCGCCATTGGGGATATGATGCAGTGCTGTAATAACACCTTCAACGCCCATTTGTGCTAACATATCCAGTGTTATCGGGTCGTTTGCACCAAACCATCGCCATGTCTTTTCTAATTTCATCTGTCTACATTTTTGTGAAGCCCATTTGTCGGGTGAGATAAAATATCAGACATGCTCCCCGATAAACCGGGGCAGGCAGTGTGTGTCTCAGTTATAATCTCAGCCATGGGCTGTTTCATTTTTATTAATTACGAATGTTTTTCTTTTCCCCCGGGGAGTAGTAGGGGCTTTACACACCGCTAAACGTGCTAAATCCTCCGTCGATTGGGAGAACAACACCGGTTATGAATGAGGCTGCTTCGGAACATAAGAATTGTACTGCTCCGTTAAGTTCGGTAATTTCGCCAAAGCGTTTCATCGGGGTGTTTGCCAATACTGTTTTACTGCGTTCGGTAAGCGATCCGTCGGGATTTAAAAGTACAGCACGGTTTTGGTCGCCAATAAAAAATCCGGGGGCAATGGCATTTACCCGTACTCCATCTCCATATTTCATGGCCATTTCCATTGCCATCCATTGCGTGAAATTGCTTACTGCTGCTTTGGCTGCCGAATAGCCTGGTACACGTGTAATGGATTGTAGGGCTGCCATTGATGATATATTGATGATGCTGCCTTTTTTTTGCCGGGCCATTATTTTTCCGAATACATAACTCGGGTAAACCGTCCCGTTCATGTTTAGGTTGGTTACTTTTTCCCATTTGTCGATTTCCATGTCGAAAAATTCCTGCCCGGGGGATAAGGTTGCCCCTGGGATATTTCCTCCGGCTATATTTACAAGGATGTCAACACTGCCCCATTTATTTACAATTTCTCTGGCCGCTTTTTCCAGACTGGGGATATCAAGTACATTCCCGATTATTCCTGTAACTTCACCTTCGGCAGATAGTGCTTTAACGCTTTTTTCTAAGTTCTCCTGACGGATATCCATCGCTACAACTTTAGCTCCGGCTTTTACGAAACTTTTGGCAATGCTGCCTCCCAGGACACCTCCGGCGCCGGTGATAACAGCTACGTTATTTTTTATGCTAAACATGTTGTTTTTATTAAATGGTTAAATTGTCTTTTTCAATTTATATAAAAATGCAGGGCGTTGCTGACCTCCCTGTGTTTTTTCATCCAGCCTTTCTACCAGGTTTTGTGTAATTACTTTTTTTCTGAAATTACGGTTATCGATTTTTTCTTCCAAAAATTCGGCGAATAAGCTCTGCATCTGGTTTAATGGGAATTTTTCGGGCAATAGGTTGATAAAGATGGGTTTTCGCCACATTTCGTCTTTAAACCAGTTCATTGCCGTTTGGATCATATTGTTGTGGTCAAAGGGCAATTTTTTTAGAGTACTTACCGTGAACCATTTTACTTTTTTAGCATGCGAACCCGCTATTAGTTTAAATTGTGCGGGCTTAATAAGTGCACAAAACAGAACAGAAATAACCCTGCGCGACGGATAACGATTGGTGTTTCCGAATAGTTCAACCTGCGATAAATAAAGATTGGTTATTCCGGTTAGTTCTTTTAATTTTCGTTTGGCAGCATCTTTTATGTTTTCGTTCATGTAAACGTATCCGCCAGGAAGCGACCACTTATCTCGTTCCGGCTCTTTGTCCCTTTTAATCAGTATTACTTGTAATTCATTGTTCTGAAAACCAAAAAGAGCAACGTCAATCGAAACATTCGGAATTATTTCCTCCATGATGATTGTTTAATTATTAATTAAGTTCGCGTACAAAATACGTTAAATGGCTTGAGGTGTCAAAAAATGCGAATGTGTTTTGGGGCATATTGGGGGGAGGATAAATAAGTATTGTTTTGAATTTACTAATTTTAGCTGATGCGTCACAGCCTTTCGAAACGAAAGGCTTTTTTTATAGAGGTTTTAGATGATTTTTAGAATCAGAAAAAATTAGAATAATTCAAGTTGTTGGGGAATATTGGGTTTCTTTTTTTCTTTCTGTTCCCGAAATATTTCCATCCTTCCAAATTGTTTGTCGGTTACTTGCAAAATCCCCACTTCTCCATATTTGTGTAACATCGATTTAACACGTTTAATATGTACATCTGCATTTTCTTTACTCGGACAATGGCGCAGATAGATAGAAAATTGAAACATGGAAAAACCATCATCGAAAAGCATTTGTCGTTGTTCGTCATTTAACACAAAGGTATCTGTAAAATCATGATTAAATAAATCGTTTTGTTTCCCATCAGTCCGTTTAAACTGGAGATTATTAATGTTCTGCCAAATTTTAACTTCCTGAAACAATGGCGACGATTTAGGGGCAACCCGATGTCCGATCGTTCGTTTTTTTGCCTTTCCTGTTAACTTATCTGTATATTCTTCTTCCCAACTCTCGAACTGACAAAAGCTAATTAAGCCTTTTTGCTATTTAAGTTTTCGCTGATAAAAGATAACCACATCACGAAGTCTTTCTTTTAATTCGGATGTTAACACATTGGGATAGAATTGAGACTGAACATTCCATATTTGCTCAAACTCATCCCAATAGTCCTGACGATAAAATACCTGGTTTTTTAATGATGTATGCGGATTCTTTTTTAGTTGTTTGTATAAATATTCGCCAACAGTCAGGTTGTTGAAATATAGTTTTTTACTTCGGTCGCTTATTGCCCCGAGATAACCGCTCGATTGATTCAGGCTGTTGTTAATCTCAACCAAAACATAGGTAACTACCTCAATGGGGAGTTGCTTTTCAAGGGCTTCGTTTCTCCATTTATAATGTTGACGTTTTTACGTCTTCGCGTTTCCCTTTATTTTCTGCAGTATAAATTCCTTTTATAGTTAGAAAACGCTTCTTGCTATTTTCTTCGTACAGCTTGTTGTCTAAAATATCAGGGTAAAATTGCTTTTGAAAATTCCAACCTTTATCAAATTTTCAATAAAAGTTATAAGTTTGAGGCAGTAATTTTGTTTTTTATCATTAAAGATATCCTAATTCGATAAGGGTTACAATTTCTTCCAGCATTTTATCTTCATCATTGGGGCTGTATCCGGCTTTTAGGTCGTTTCTGAAGAGTTTTGCCATTCCCTGCCAGAAAACAGCACTAAAGCCTCCCCTGAAGTCTTTTATCAGGCTGTAGGGTGTCCGTTCTGTTTCTCTGTTTATTAGTTTTAGCAGGATGCGTCCATCAGAAAGTGACCATTTTTTTAGTTCTTCTTTATGTTCTGCCAGAAGTTCTTTTTCCAGTTGCTTCATCAGTTTTCTGCGGTCGCGTTTTTCTTCCAAAGCATAATAGCGGGGCTCGTATTTTTTTAATAATTTGCGTGCTTCTACTGCCAGGGGATATACCTTTTTTACTTTTCGAATGTAGCGGGTATATCTTCGGTACTGACGTTTGTTTTTGAATTTATGGTTAGGGAAAACAACAACTTCTTTTACATTTCTGAAAACCAGCGTGTCTCCGTTTTCAATAAATCCCAAGTCTTTTTTTAGGCTGTCTTGCTGTTGGGCCGAAATTGGTGGGGGGATCAGGTATAATAAGATTAATATGGCAAATGTTGGTTTCAACAACGAAATCTTTTTAGTGGTAAAAATAAAAAGTAAAAGATAAAAGACAAAAGGATTCTCAAACAGAATTTCATAAAGATACTGACGTAGTACACATTCGTTGATTCGTTAATGACATTAGCGTTAAAATTGCTTCGCATTTAACGCTGTCATTAATCTATCGGCATTATACCAAAGTTAATTTTGTATAAGTTGGCATAAAATAACCAATTTATATGCAGAAAACACAAGTAAGAATGGCCTGGTTTATTATCCTTTTCTTTTGATTTTCAGTCTTTGTCCTACATATAATCCTTTTCCGCCCGACAGGTGGTTGAGTTTCATGATATCGTCGGAGCTAATGCCTGCATATTCACGGGCAATGTCCCACAGTGTATCTCCTCGTCGTACGGTATGGTAAACGTAATTTGGATCAAGAGGTTTTTTTGTTCTTTTTTGTACCGAAGTAGTTGTTGATTTGCCAATGGAAGCCTGCTTTTGGGCAAAGCTCATTGTGTTTAATCTTTTGTATTTATTTTTCTTTCCTTTGGGGACATAAATTGCTAATTTTTGGCCTTCCCTAATCATGTTACGACGGATGTTGTTCCAATAACGCAAATCGGAACTTCGTACATGAAACCAAGATGAGATGTAACCTACATTATCTCCGGTTTTTACCGTATAAATTATTTTATCTTTTCCTTTTACATCGGCCGGAACAAAATAACCATTTTTGCTTGTGGTTGGATTTACCAAAGTATTGTTCGGAAAATATTTTTCGCGTTGGTAGGCATAAACCGTTGTGTCGGCATCGATAAATCTTAAAAGGTCGTTGTCGGGCAAAATCAAGGGATAAGGTTTATTATTTTTTGCCGGAATTACATCGCGGCGATACATCGGGTTTAATTTCCGGATTTCTTCTTTGCTAATGTTTAAAACAGCTGCTATCTGATCGAAGTGCAGGAAATTATTTATCATAATTGTATCAACCGACGACGGGAGGTCGTTATAAACCGGCACAAGATTATGTGCATCATGATATTCGAAAGTATATAATGCAGCAATAAAAGCCGGCACATATCCTCTTGTTTCGCGTGGAAGCGCATAGTAAATATCCCAGTAGTTGGTTTTTCCGCCACAACGTCGTATGGCACGGTTTACATTTCCCGGGCCACAATTATAGGCTGCAATTACCAGTGCCCAGTCGTGGTATATGTCGTATAATTTCGACAGGTAACGGGCTGCTGCATCGGTTGCTTTTACCGGGTCTCTGCGTTCATCGACAAAACTTGAAATTTCCAGTTTCATGTTTCTGGCTGTACCATACATGAATTGCCACAGTCCGTTAGCTCCTGCCCATGAGCGTGCGGTTGGTTTTAGAGCCGACTCAATAATGGGGAGGTATTTGAGCTCAAGCGGCATGTCATATTTGTCGAGGGTTTCTTCGAAAATAGGAAAGTAATATTTTGAGCGCCCCAACATTGTTTCGACCTGGTTGCGGCTTCGTTCGGTATACATTCTGATGTATTTTTTTACAATAGGATTGTAGCTCAGGTCAAAAACCTGTTCTGCATTTTTTAGGCGTTTAATGTAAACCGAATCGGGTAAGTTTTTGGGGTAGAAACTGGTTTTTATTTCTGATTTATCTATTTGAAGATTATTCTGTCCCTGCCAGTATGCCAGACTATCGTCTTTGGGGGTGGTCTCCAATTTTTTGACTGTAATAGTATCGACAGTGTGAGTAAGAGGAGGGGGGAGATTTAATGAATCTGTGTTCTGCCCGTATGGCTTTAATGAAAAAAGAACAAGAATAAGCGTTATGATCAGAGTCGTTTTTTTCTTCATTTTTTAAAAAGTAATGGTGCAGCAAAAACCGTAAACCGGCTGTTTGTCCTGAAGTTGTATGCTTGGTTGCCAGTCTACCGAGAGGTCTTCGCTCATATCAAAATCAAAAAAATTGGCATCGACGGCAGCATCAATAATATTTGCTGCATAAAATAAGGTCGTACATATAATTAGTAAATCGCGGTTGCGACGATAGTAATCCCTGCTGTTGGTAAGTGCCTCTTTAAAGTTCGATACGTCTGTAGTATTGTCAAAATCGTAATATTCTGCTCCTTTCAGGTTGAGATATGATGTTGTAGTTGGATCGCTGTCAGTCAGGTCGCTGTAGGCCCGTCTCATTTTTTTGTAATAATCATTATTCCACCCTATAAAATAGCCAAAGGTTCCAAAACCGGCATAAATGAGAGGTATTTTCCAATATTTTTTATTGTAAGCCTGTCCCAGTCCTGGTAACACCATCGAATATAATGTTGCTTTTTTAGGGGAATGTAGCTTTTTTATCTGCAAGTTTTCTTCTACAATTTTGGTAGAATCTGTTTTTATCCCCTGCCCCTGAACATTTGCACAAAGCAAAAGTCCCAGCAACACAAATATTATTTTTGAAGAAATTCTTTTCTGCCTCACTCTTAATTTTTTGCGCAAAAATAGGAAATACACCAAGTATAATAACGAAAGTTAAGTTTTATTTTTGATTTTCAATAATTTTAACAATTCGTTGCAGGTCTTTTTCCGATTTAAACGGAATTGTAATTTTTCCTTTACCTTTCTCATCCATAGAGAAATTGATGCGGGTATTGAAGAATTTATCAAGCTGTGTTTTTAGCCCCGAAAATTCTTCCGGAAATTTTTGTTTTTTTTGCTCTTGTTCCGCTTGGGATGCTGGTGCTTCTCCTGAGCTCAGTTCTCTAACAATTTCTTCTACTTTCCGAACCGAAAAACCATTTTTTATGATTTGTTCAAAAATCATAGTCTGTGTATCGGCATCTTCAATACTGATGATTGCCCGTGCATGTCCCATTGTTATTTGTTTGCTTATCAATCCTTTTTGTATGATGGCCGGCAGTTTTAGCAAACGTAAATAATTGGTAATGGTCGAACGTTTTTTTCCAACACGGGTACTTAGTTCTTCCTGTGTGTAATCCAGTTCGTCGATTAAGCGCTGGTAGCTTAGTGCAATTTCAATTGAGTCAAGATCCTGCCTTTGTATATTTTCTACAAGAGCCATTTCGAGCATGCCATCATCTTTGGCTTTGCGCACATAGGCCGGCACTGTTTTTAGCCCGGCCAGTTGTGAGGCTCTGAACCTACGTTCGCCAACAATAATCTGGTATTTATCATCCGAAACTTTTCGAAGTGTGATGGGTTGTATTAATCCCAATTCTTGTATTGAAACACTTAGTTCCTGTAATGCTTCTTCGTCAAATCGTGTACGGGGTTGAAAAGGATTTGCTTCTATTTTACTCAACTCAATCTCACTAATCCCTGCACTTTGTTGTATTTTTTCTGCATCATCAATCAGGGCGCCGAGCCCTCTTCCCAGTGCATTCCGTTTTGCTGCCATCATAAAAAATTAATTGATTACTACGTTCTTTTCTTTTGTTATTTGAGTCATTTCATTACGTTGCAATATTTCGCGGGCTAAATTCATATGACTGACTGCCCCTTTGGAGCTGGCATCATATAAAATTACCGGTTTTCCGTAACTTGGCGCCTCGCTTAATTTTATGTTTCGTTGAATAATGGTTTCGAAAACCATATCCTGGAAATGATGCTTTACTTCTTCATACACCTGGGTCGACAGGTTTAACCTTCCGTCGTACATGGTTAATAAAAATCCTTCGATTGATAAATCAGGATTAAGCCTGCTTTGGATAATTTTAATGGTATTTAGCAGTTTCCCTAATCCTTCGAGTGCGAAATATTCGCATTGTACGGGAATAATAACCGAGTCGGAAGCCGTAAGTGCATTAACCGTAATCAGTCCTAATGACGGAGAGCAGTCGATAAAAATAAAATCGTATTCTTTTTTTAACTGATCCGTTACATTTTTCAATACTTTTTCGCGGTTGGGCATGTTTAGCATCTCAATTTCAGCACCTACCAGGTCAATGTGTGACGGGATTAAATGCAGATTCTCGATTTGTGTTTTTAGTACCACTTTCGATGCATCAATGTCGTCAACAATACATTCGTAAATACTCGACTGTACGTTATTTACGTCAAAACCCAGTCCGGAAGTTGCATTTGCCTGGGGGTCGGCATCAATTACCAATACTTTTTTTTCAAGTACGGCAAGGCTTGATGCCAGGTTTATGGTTGTGGTTGTTTTACCAACCCCTCCCTTTTGATTTGCCAGTGAAATTACTTTTCCCATTTAAGTTTATTTTTCTTTTTTACAAGTGGTTTCAAAGGTAACAAAATACCCTTAACCTTTTAATTTTTTTTATTAACGCATTATCAGCAGGTGATTAACAATACAGCGTGAAAAGACAGGATTAACAATTTCAAAGGAGGACAAATTTAAGAAAAATAGAGAAGCAAAAAAACAATTTTTCATTTCTTACTCATTCCTGATTATTTTTATCTTTGTCTTTATCTATAAATCTAAATCATATGAAAACGGATATAATATTAGCAGGAGTTGGCGGGCAGGGGATTTTGTCTATAGCCTCAATTCTGGGAGAGGCAGCTCTTCGCGAGAATCTTTTTTTGAAACAGGCCGAAACTCACGGAATGAGCCAGCGTGGCGGGGCAGTAGTTTCGCATTTACGTATTTCTGATTCCGAAATCGCTGCTGATTTAATTCCGCAGGGGAAAGCTGATATTATTCTTTCGGTAGAGCCAATGGAGGCTTTGCGTTATCTGCCCTTTCTTGCGCCCAATGGCTATATTGTAACCAATACTACACCATTTCTGAATGTCCCCAATTATCCTGAGATTGATACCGTGCTGGCTGAAATCAGGAAACAACCTCGTTTTGTTGCCATTGACGCTGATAAAATGGCAACAGAAGCCGGCAATAAACGAGCAATGAATATGGTAATGCTGGGAGCAGCAACTCCTTTTATCGGTATCGATCCTGAAAAAATAGAAGAGGGTATTCTGTTGATTTTTCAAAAGAAAGGAGAAAAAATAGTTGAGCTGAACCTAAAAGCCTTTAAGTCCGGCAGAGCGTTTGCATTGGCGAATAAATAATCCTTTTTTTTACCACGGAACTGCGCAGTTTAAGGCAAAAGGAAGGACAACGACTTTTGCCGTTGGCGGTACAACTGCCGTTGGGAATCGTATAAAACAGAATAATTCGGGAGCAATATAAAAGAAGCAAATTGCGTTAGAAAAAAATTAAACTTTTAATTAATTTTGGGTTATGAGAATAAAAACGCAGCATATTACTCAATTTAATAGCAGCTATAGCAATACTGTCGACCCAGCTGCGAATGTGATGTTATATGTTTCCCGTGCCCGGGATGATGAAAAAAAAGCCTCGGAACGTATTGATTTTAACGAATTATGCTGCCCATCTTTGGACTGAACGAAATGAGTACCGATTTTTCGGGACGAGTTCTCTCTATGTACATTGGGAGAACCTTAATAAATAAACAATTATAAACGAATGAGAATTTAGAAATAAACTTTGTAATGTTTAATCGACTAAATGCTAAAAACTATGGCCTACGAAATATCTGTTTTTCTGGAAAATAAAATAACTCATTTCGAAAAAGTAACCTCGTTGTTGCGACGAGAGGCAATTAACATTCGTTCTTTGTCGTTAAACAGCATGGCGCATGGCTGGGGCGTGTTGAAAATGCTTGTCGACCAACCCAAGAAAGCCTACCAGTTGCTCGCCGATAACGGCAATACGGTAAGTCTGCAGGAAGTCATTGCCCTTGAAATGAAAGACGAAGCCGGGGCTTTAGATGAGCTTCTGTTTAAAGTTTTCCGTTCGGGGATTCATATCGAAAATGCCTATACCCGTTTAATTACGGAGCAGAATATGGCAGTGCTGCTGCTCGAAGTTCCCGATGTACTGGAAGCCGTCAGACGTTTAGAAATTAACCATGTTAAAATACTGGATAATAAGGTGGTTTATGGAAAGTAACCAATGACCAGAGTCCCGATAAATAGGGACGAGTTCTATCTAATTCCGAATAAAAGAACAATTTTAATAAGAAATAAAAAAAGAAAGATTTTTGATTATGTATTTATTTTTTGATACCGAAACAACAGGCCTGCCCCGGAACTGGAAAGCACCTGTAACTGATTTGAACAATTGGCCAAGAATGATTCAGATTGCCTGGATTTTAAGCGATAAAGAAGGCAACCGTATCGAATCAAAAGATTATATCATTAAACCGGAGAATTTTACCATCCCCTATAGCGCCTCAAAAGTTCATGGGATTTCAACCGAAAAGGCAATGAATGAAGGAATAGAACTTGAAGTTGTATTAAATGCTTTTAACGAGGCAATTGAGAAAACCGGTTTTATTGTTGCACATAATATAAGTTTCGACGAAAAAATTGTAGGGGCTGAGTTTTTAAGAAAAGGAATACAGAGCAACTTTCAGCAAAAAAAGAAGTTGTGTACCATGCAGGCATCAACCGATTATTGCCGGATTCCCGGTCCTTATGGCTATAAATGGCCCAAATTATCGGAATTACATATAAAATTATTTGGGGTTGACTTTGATGAAGCGCACGACGCTGCGGTTGATATAAACGCCACTGAAAAATGTTTCTGGGAAATGCGAAAAGCAGGACTAATATAAAAACAGACTTAAATGATTTGGAACGAAAAATTTGAATGTGCCTCACGCGATGAGATGGCGGCCGTTCAGTCCGGAAGATTGAGACGCACTGTTGAACGTGTCTACCACAATAACGCTGGGTACCGCGCGAAAATGCAGGAGGCTGGTTTGATGCCTGGAGACATAAAAAGCGTGGAAGATATCACAAAGCTTCCCTTTACCTTAAAAACCGATTTGCGCGATAATTATCCGTTTGGTATGTTTACCGTGCCTATGAGCGAAATTGTGCGTTTGCATGCCAGTTCAGGGACCACCGGAAAACCAACAGTGGTGGGCTATACCCGTAACGATTTACAAATGTGGGCCGAAGTAGTAACCCGTTCGTTGTGCATGGCCGGGGTAGGAAAGAACGATGTTGTGCAGGTGGCATATGGCTACGGACTGTTTACCGGCGGACTGGGCTTACATTACGGAACCGAAAATTTGGGGGCTGCTGTTATTCCCATTTCGGGCGGAAACACAAAAAAACAGCTGCAACTAATGCAGGACTTTGGCTCTACTGCAATTGCCTGTACGCCTTCGTATGCTCTGTTCCTGGCCGAAGCAATGGCCGAAGCAGGAATAGATCCCGAAGATTTGAAATTACGGGTGGGCATTTTCGGCGCCGAGCCCTGGAGCGAAAATATGCGGAAAGAAATTGAGTCGAAATTGAAAATAAAAGCCATGGACATTTATGGTTTAAGCGAAATTTGTGGCCCCGGGGTGGCATGCGATTGCCAATATCAGTCCGGGTTGCATATTCAGGAAGACCATTTTATCCCCGAGGTTATCAATCCCGAGACACTGAAGCCTGTTGAACCCGGCGAAATAGGAGAGTTGGTTTTTAGCACCATAACCAAAGAGGGCATACCTGTTTTGCGCTATCGCACCCGCGATTTAACCCGCTTAACTTACGGCAAATGCGAATGCGGGCGAACTCTTGTACGCATGGAAAAATGCATGGGGCGTAGCGACGATATGTTGATTATCAGGGGAGTAAATGTTTTTCCATCTCAAATCGAAAGTGTTTTGCTCGAAATGAGCGAAGTTGAGCCTCACTATCTTTTAATTGTAGAACGAGAGGGAACCCTTGACGTGCTAAAACTGATGGTGGAAGTACAGGAACAGTTTTTCTCCGATGAAATCAGGCAGTTGGAAGCATTGAAGAAAAAAATTATGCACAATCTGCAAAGTACGCTTGGTATTTCGGTTGTCGTAAAACTGGTAGAGCCTAAAACCATTGAACGTACAGCCGGAAAAGCAAAGAGAATAGTTGATAAACGTAAAATTTAAAGGTTATGATTACAAAACAAGTATCTGTTTTCTTAGAAAACAAGTCAGGGAGATTAAACGAAGTAACGCAGGTTTTGGGTGATGCAGGAATTAATATCTCGGCATTTACCATTGCAGATACTTCTGATTTCGGGATATTGCGTCTTATCGTTTCCGATCCCAAAACGGCGCGAGAAGTGTTGCGGGATCATTCTTTTTCGGTTCAGATAACCGATGTTGTGCTGGCGCAAACACAAAATGAGCCGGGCACCCTTTCCCGGATGTTACAAATACTAAGCAAAGGGGGTGTTTTTATTGAATACATGTACGCGTTTTCGATGGAGGAAGATGTGGCAATGATTGTGATTCGTTCAACAGATATTCAGAAATGCGAAGGAATTGTTAAAGCTCATAAAGATGATTTTTTATTTACAGGAGGCGAATTTTTGGCTTAAAAGCAGGAATAAAACCAGTGATTCTCAATACCGAAACGACAATTGAACCTTAATTTTTTTATTATTTTTTTGTTAAAACATTCGACTTTGTGCTTTATTAATACCTTTGGTGTTTATAATAGTTCGTTGTTTTTTGGGTATATGGCTGATTGTGACTGTTTTGAATTTTTTTCTCTTGTGTCGGTTTTAATGATCTGATAGCTAGTATATTGGGAGGCCTTATGTCTCATGCCTGAAAATCTAACGGTCTGTTGGTTTATTGAATGTAACTAATTTGAAATTTGAATGAAACGGATAGCAGTACAGGGAATTGTCGGTTCTTTTCACGAAGATGCGGCACGGAAATATTTTGGAAACGAAATCGACGTTGTAGAATGCAAATCGTTCGTAGGCGTTTGCGAGTTGATTGATAACGATAAGGTCGATTTTGCAGTGATGGCAATTGAAAATACCATTGCCGGGAGTTTATTGCAAAACTACCAGCTTATTCGCGATAACCATTTGCGGATTATTGGCGAGGTATATCTCCATATACAACTAAACCTGATGGCTGCTCCGGGAGTAAAGAAAAAAGACATTGCCGAAATTTATTCGCATCCGGTAGCCTTGCAGCAATGTGTTGAATACATTGAAAAATATTTCCCGGAAGTTCAACTTTTCGACCGAATGGACACTGCTGCTGCTGCAAAGAAAATGGCAACAGAAAAGCCGGCAAATGCGGCTGCAATTGCTAATTTAAGATCGGCCGAATTGTATAAACTGGAAGTACTCGAAAAAGGAATTGAAGCCAATAAGCGAAACTATACCCGTTTCCTGATTCTTGCCAAGCGTGGAAATCCGACCAAAGGCACCAACAAGGCATCAATTTGTTTCGAGGTCGGCCATTTTCATGGAGCCCTGGCCAGTGTGTTGGATATTTTCTCAGCAAATAAAATAAACCTGAACAAAATTCAATCAGTCCCGATTTTGGCAAGGCCTAATGAATACACCATTCATGTTGACCTGGAATGGGATAAAATAGAAGATTACGACCGTGCGATTCACCAAGTGTTGAAAAGTGCTTCGAGCCTGTCTATTCTTGGTGAGTATAAAAAAGGAAAAATACATTATCAATAGGTATGAATAATTCACCGCTCAATAAAAAAATAGTTGACGAAAAAATCGCTCAATTACGGATTCCGGATATCGGAAAAGCAACTATCCGCGAGATTGTGGCATTGGTTAATCTTGTTGAAGAAGCTACCGGTTTTAAATATGTCCGGATGGAAATGGGCGTTCCCGGACTTCCGCCTGCCAAAATTGGAGTCGAAGCCGAAAAAGAAGCACTCGATCGTGGCGTTTCTGCAATTTACCCCATGGTTGATGGTATAAAACCTTTGAAAGAAGAAGCATCCCGTTTCATTAAAAGTTTTGTGAATGTTGACGTTGACCCCGCAGGATGCATCCCTGTTACCGGTTCAATGCAGGGAACATACGCTGCTTTTATGGCTGCCGGAAATTGCAATAAAACAAAAGATACTGCTTTGTTTATCGATCCGGGATTCCCTGTTCAAAAACAGCAAATGAAAGTATTGGGGCAGAAATTCGAAAGTTTTGATGTCTTTAATTTCAGGGGTGAAAAACTAAAGGACAAACTCGAAAGTTTCCTTGCAAAAGGCAACATTCATTCCATTATTTATTCAAGTCCCAATAATCCGGCATGGTTTTGTTTTTCTGATGAAGAATTAAAAACCATAGGCGAATTAGCTACTCAATACGATGTTATTGTAATGGAAGATTTGGCCTATTTCGGAATGGATTTTCGTCAGGATTTTTCCAGACCCGGAGAACCTCCTTTTCAGCCGAGTGTAGCCAATTATACCGATAATTACATCCTGTTTATTTCCAGCTCAAAAATATTCTCGTATGCCGGGCAGCGCATCGGGGTTATGGCCATTTCCAATAAACTGTTTAATCGCGATTACCCCGATTTGCAGGAACGTTTCAACGGCACAAATTTTGGCGCAACTATTTCGCAGCGTTTGTTATACGCTTTTTCCTCAGGAACAAGCCACTCTGCACAATGGGCGCTGGCGGCCATGTTTAAAGCGGCCAGTGAGGGAACTTTTAATTTCTTGGAAAGCATAAAAGAATATGGCGAACGGGCTCGCGAAATGAAGCGCCTGTTTACGGAGAACGGGTTTTATATGGTTTATCAAACCGACCTTGGCGTTCCTATTGCCGATGGTTTTTATTTCACCATAGCTTATCCCGGCATGACGGGTAACGAATTAGTAGAAAATTTACTGTATTACGGTATCAGTGCCATTGCTCTTGACAATACCGGAAGTAACGAAGAAGGGATTCGTGCATGCGTATCGTTCGTTTTGCCCAGACAGTTTCCTCTGTTAGAAGAGCGTTTGGGGCGCTTTCATGAAAACTTTAAAGGCCGGAAAGGGCACTTCTGAAAGACATAATCCGGAAGCTGTAATTTTAATCGAAGACAACAATAAAAGTACTTTTAGGGAGTTAGGATACCGCCGGCGCCTATATATTGCGGTAGTCAAAAGTTTTGTCCTTAAAATTACTTGTTGGTAAATCTGACGACCTAAGCGCTTAAAAAGAAAAGCTGATATGGATAAAAAAAAGATAATTTCGCGTTTTGAACACACTGTAAAGTTAATCGAAACGTTTGACCTGAAAAATAAAGTTTCGGTTCTTAAAAAAGGAGAAACATTTGTTGGTTATGGAGAGAAAGACCGAAAAATAGGCATCCTCCTTGATGGGCTACTCTATGCTTCATACCTCGCCGAGAGTGGTACCGAATGGATTTCGCGTTTTTTCTTCCCTCCCAATAATTTTATTATAAGTAATTTGCGGGAGTTTACGCAGGGGAAAAGTTCAACCGAATCAATACGTGCTTACGAAGATTCAAAAATTATCTGTATTGAAAAAGAAGAATTTAAGTCGTTTCTGGATACCAATCATAAATTTGAGCGTACGGTGCGTATCCTGGCCGAAGAAGGATACATCCGGGCAATGGATCGGATACGTTCTTTTCAATCATTAAATGCAGAGGCCCGGATTCGTAAATTTTTTCATGAAAATCCTGAGTTAGGAGCAAAATTGCAACGCCAACACATTGCTTCTTACCTGGGAATACATCGAAATATTTTAACCCGCTTTCTTTATCAGATATGAAATTCGCAACAATAGTTGCATTCTCCCTGAAAAAATAAAAATAGTTTTGTCCGCGAAATTACTTTCATGCCCATATAATATACTGGAGCAATAATATGAAAGCAAAACATTTATTTCACTTTCATATAGTAATGACGTGAAAATATTAGGGCAGAAACTGATTTTTATAATCTTTTTTCTAAAAAAAGCTTTTTAATTTTAGCAAAAAATCAACAAAGATGGCAAAAGTAAGAGGAGCAATAGTGGTAGATAAAGAAACCTGTAAAGGTTGTGGATTATGCATCGAAGCTTGTCCGCATGATGTTTTGAGTTTTCATGTGGAAGTAAATAGTAAAGGATACCATTATTCGTATATGAAGAATGTAGAAGCCTGTATCGGCTGTTCTAATTGTGGTGTTGTTTGTCCCGATACCTGTATTACCGTTTATCGGGCAAAAATATAAATTAATTAATGAGTAACGATTATTGATTATTCTGGAAGCTTCCGGTTAAATAATCAATAGACAATAATAATTTGAAACATGGGAGAACTTAGGTTAATGAAAGGGAACGAGGTGTTGGCAGAAGCTGCTATCCGTTGTGGTTGCGACGGATATTTCGGCTATCCCATTACACCTCAGTCAGAAGTAATGGAAACACTTATGATTCGTGAACCCTGGAACGAAACAGGAATGGTGGTTTTGCAGGCCGAAAGTGAAGTTGCCTCTATAAACATGGTATATGGAGCTGCCGGAACCGGGAAAAAAATAATGACCTCATCGTCCAGCCCTGGTATCAGTCTTATGGCCGAAGGAATTTCATATATTGCCGGAGCTGAATTGCCGTGTTTAATAATAAATGTTCAGCGGGGAGGCCCCGGACTGGGAACAATACAACCTTCTCAGGCCGATTATTTCCAGTCGGTAAAAGGCGGAGGACATGGAGATTACAAACTAATTGTCTTGGCTCCGGCTTCGGTGCAGGAAATGAACGATTTTGTGGATTTAGCCTTTGAATTGGCTTTTAAATACCGGAATCCTGCAATGATATTAACCGATGGAGCCATTGGACAGATGATGGAAAAAGTAGAATTATCGGACTATAAACCCCGGTGGACACAGGAAGAAATTCTTGAGAAAAGCGGGAATTGGGCAACAATAGGGAAACCGGATACAAGAGAACAAAATGTTATTACTTCTCTTGAATTGCAGTCGGACAAGATGGAGGAAAACAATCGTCGGTTTCAGGAGAAATATCGCCGAATGGAAGCTGACGAAGTGCGCTATGAAACCGTACTGTGCGACGATGCCGATTATGTATTTGTTGCCTTTGGTTCGTCGGCCAGAGTATGTATGAAGGCCGTGGAAATTGCACGCGAAAAAGGGCTGAAAGTTGGGCTGCTTCGCCCGATTACGCTTTATCCTTTTCCGCAAAAAGTGATTATGGAAATGACTCCGAACGTAAAAGGTTTTTTATCGGTTGAAATGACCGCCGGTCAAATGGTGGAAGATGTTAAATTATCCGTTTATGAATCAGGGCACCATACACATGTTGAGTATTTCGGAAGAATGGGAGGAATTGTACCTACTCCGGATGAAGTGGTTGAGGCTTTGGAAGAAAAATTTATAAGATAAAAAATGGAACTACAAGAAATAATAAAACCTGAAAACCTGGTTTATGATAAAACCAGGCTGCTGACCGATAAGCTAATGCATTATTGCCCGGGGTGCTCGCACGGGGTAGTACATAAAATATTGGCAGAGTTGATTGATGAAATGGGGCTTCAGGATAAAACAATTGGAGTATCGCCCGTAGGATGTGCCGTTTTTGCCTATAATTATATTGATATCGACTGGCAGGAAGCTGCACATGGACGTGCACCGGCTGTTGCAACCGGAATTTCACGTATTAATCCCGAAAAATTTGTATTCACCTATCAGGGCGATGGAGACCTGGCCTCTATCGGTGCTGCCGAAATAATGCATGCCTGTAATCGTGGTGAAAATATATTGGTAGTGTTTATTAATAATGGTATTTATGGAATGACAGGAGGACAAATGGCACCTACAACACTCGAGGGAATGGTTACTGCTACTACTCCTTATGGACGTAATGTAGAGCGAAACGGATATCCTATGCGAATTACCGAGCTAATTGCTCAGTTGCCCGGAACATCATACGTAACAAGGCAAACCGTACATACTGCTCCTGCTGCCAGAAAGTGTAAGCGAGCATTGAAAAAGGCCATCAAAAATGTATTGGAAAAAAAGGGAACTTCGTTTGTTGAGGTCGTTTCAACCTGTAATTCCGGCTGGAAATTAAGTCCTGTGAAATCAAACAAATGGATGGAAGAAAACATGATTCCCTACTATCCGCTTGGCGATATGAAAGACAGTGTAAAAGGCGAACATTCTGATAATTAAAATTTGAAGCAATGACTGAAGAAATGATTATAGCCGGATTTGGCGGACAGGGCGTACTTTCAATGGGGAAAATTCTTGCCTATTCCGGCATTATGGAAGATAAAGAAGTTACATGGTTTCCTTCGTATGGCCCCGAAATGCGCGGAGGAACAGCAAATGTTACCGTAATTGTAAGCGATATTCGTATTAGTTCGCCAATCCTTCAGAAATTTGATACTGCCATTATCCTCAATCAGCAGAGTTTGGATAAGTTTGAGCCGGCAGTAAAAAAAGGAGGAACCTTGTTGTATGATCCCAACGGAATAATTAAGCCGCCAACCCGTACCGATATAAATGTTTATAAGGTGGAAGCGACAAGAGCAGCAGGGGAAATGGGAAATCCGAAAGTTTTTAACATGATTGTATTGGGAGCCTACCTAAAGGTTTGTCCGATACTTGCAATCGATAACGTGGAAAAAGGCCTGCGGAAATCATTACCCGAACGCTATCATAAACTTATTCCGCTAAACCTAGAAGCCATAAAAAAAGGTCAGGAAACAGTCGAAGGGATAAATGTAATATAAAAGGACGCGAAGATTTATCTTATATAGTCCTTGACAGGAAAAAAGCTCCTTATAATAAACATGAGGAGCTTTTTTTATCTGGAAAAATAACATTAGGGGATGGCTGATAAAGCCCCCCAAAAATAACAGGAGGTATAGGCCGATTTTACTGGAATGATGTAACACGTAAATGTGCCTCAAAATAACGAAACTTCGGCACATTCTGTATTGTCATACCCCGGGGAAATTGTATTTTTGAACAATACCGATTAAAGAAAGCATAAAAAATTACGAAAAATGCATAGTAAATTTCTTGTAACAAAAGTTTCGGGCGAAAAAGAATTGTTCTCGCAGGAAAAATTGGAAAACTCCTTGTTCAAAGCAGGCGCTTCCGAAGCAACCATTAATGGTATTGTTGGCGAAATAAAAAACTGGCTTTATGATGGAGCCTCTACACGTGATATTTATGCCCGTGCTTTTGGTATGTTGCGAAAAAGACAGGGAGGAATGGCAGCCCGCTATAAACTTAAGAAAGCAATTATGGAACTCGGGCCTACCGGGTATCCTTTCGAACGTTTTATTGGTGAAGTGATGAAACAGCAGGGCTATGAGGTAAAAACAGGGGAGATTGTTCAGGGGATTTGTGTACAGCACGAAGTGGATGTTGTGGCAACGAATCAAAAGACACAATGCCTGATAGAATGTAAATTTCATAACAGCCCCGGGAAAATATCAAATGTAAAAGTGCCTTTGTATATACGTTCGAGGATGAACGATATTATTGAACACCGAAAAAACGACCCCGGATATAAGGGGCTTGAGTTTCAGGCGTGGGTGGCAACAAATACCCGCTTTTCCTTAGATGCCCTCCAATATGGAAGGTGTAGCGGCCTGAAAATGTTGAGCTGGGATGCTCCCGAAGGGAATAGCTTGAAGAATTTGGTTGAAAAATACCACTTATTCCCGATTACAACTTTAGTAAACCTCAACAAAAAACATAAAATACAACTTACCGAAAAAGGAATTGTGCTTTGCCGACAGTTGAACCATCAGCAACACGAGATTGATGCATTGGGGCTTGGTAATAACTCGAAGAGAAAATTAATACAGGAACTGGAATCGCTCGTGGTAAACGGAAGCTGTTGATGAATAAGGAGAATGATTTAATCCGAAAATAGTGCAAGTTTCTGGTTGATTCTTCGGGCTAAATGCATTGCTGTCAGGTAATCTTCAATACAGCTTGTTGCTTTTGTCTTGTGCGCAATTGTTGCTAAAAAATGGTTAAATTCGTTTGTGGTGGAGTATGCTTTTAGATCGATTGTTTTGTTGTTGCAAATAAAAGTATTTTGGGTGAAATTGAGTGTTGCAAATTGCTCTTCAGCGTATATTCTGATTGTGAAATCGTTTAGCAACTCCTGTGTCCCATAGCTCATGCTGATAACCGATCTGTCGTTAAATTCGAGATTAACATTCGAAAAAGTTGAACCTTTAGTCCCCGAAAACGTAACGGCTCCCGTTTTTTTAGGGTTGTTGCCTGTTACGCCTGACAATGTCAGTAGCATGGCGTATAGCGACTTGTCGGTCGTTTCGTTTTCGAAATTTGAATATTCGATAAAAGCAGGTGTTTTTACATTTTTATTCATCCATTGAATGGCTGGGTGGTAAAAACAGGGATTTCTTACCTGTATAACTGCCCCCGATTCGTTGCTTAGTTTTGCCAGTTGGGCGCACTCTTCTATCGAAATTGCCGGATGTTGGGTGCAGAAAACAGGTTTCGATTTTTTATTTATTTCCTGCATAATCATCGAAAGTCCCGGTATGGAATTGTCCAAAAGCAGGATATCTGCCATTTCGATTAGCTCCATCCTGTTTATTTCTGCTATTGAATAATAACAGGAGTTGCTTGTGTTTTGGCTGTCTGTTGTTGATTTCCCTATAATATGCAAGCCTTTCTTTTCCCGTATTGTGGAAATAAATGGTTCGAAGTTTGCAGTTTGGCCGATAAGTCCGACATTTATCATTTTTCGAAGAGATTATGTTATTTTGTTTTCACGTTCGTTTCTTTTTTGCCTTTTTTATAAGGCTTTTACAAAGATAATTCACAAAAGGATATAATGCCATTTTGGAAACATGAACTTATTAACGTCGTATGTTAATATATTCGGGAAAAAGGGTGTGCGAAACATGTTCTTTTCAATTATTTTTGTATTTTAATTTCAGCTATGGAGCAAAACGATACATTACGGCATAAAGCTTTGCGGAAGCATTTGGTTGACGGGTTAAAAGTTAAGGGCATTCGCAACGAACGTGTTCTTAGCGCATTAGGAAAAGTGCCGCGCCATCTTTTTATGGAAAGTGGATTCATTAATTTTGCTTATAAAGACCAGGCATTTCCGATTGGATCCGGACAAACGATTTCGCAGCCCTATACCGTGGCATTTCAATCCCAGTTGTTGGCGGTTGAAAAAAATGATAAAGTATTGGAAGTAGGAACCGGGTCGGGCTACCAGGCGGCTGTATTGCTCGAAATGGGCGCAAAGGTATTTACCGTTGAGCGGCAAAAAGAATTGTATAACAAAGTGCATAAGTTTTTACCTTCAATCGGGTATGCTCCGGCCTGTTTCTTTGGCGACGGATACGAGGGCTTACCCAATTTTGCTCCTTTCGATAAGATTATTGTTACGGCTGGAGCACAACGTATTCCGCCAACATTAAAAATGCAACTCAAACCGGGAGGAAAAATGGTTGTGCCGGTAGGAGATACTACCAAACAGGAAATGTATCTAGTAACACGTGTTTCTGAAGAAAATTTCAAAATTGAAAAACACGGACATTTTGTTTTTGTCCCAATGTTGAAAGGAACCGTTAAATTCTGATTATGATAAAAGTACAAAAGATCGTTGTAAATCCGCTTCCCGAAAATATGTACGTCCTTTCTGACGAAACGGGAGAATGCATATTTGTTGACCCCGGTTGTTATTATCCGGAAGAACAGGAAGCGGTGAAAAATTATGTGGAAGAACATCGCCTGAATCCGGTGAAAATAGTAAATACTCATTGCCATTTCGATCATATTTTTGGTGTCGAATTTTTAAGAAAAGAATACGAAATTCCATTTCTTGCACATCAGGAGGATGCATTTCTCATAAACGGGGCAGCAGAACAGGCTAAAATGTTTGGTTTTAGCATTGACCCGATTGGGACTATTGATGCTTTTATTGATGAGCAGGATCTTGTTCGTTTTGGAAACAGTACTCTGCAGGTGTTTCATGTTCCCGGCCATTCTCCCGGGCATGTGGTTTTTTATAGCGAGCCCGATGGTTTCTTGATTGCAGGCGATGTGCTGTTTCATGGGAGCATAGGGCGTACCGATTTGCCGGGAGGTGATTATCAAACCCTGGTCGCGGGCATTAAGGAGAAACTTCTTCCTTTGCCTGGGAAAACAACGGTGTACTGTGGCCATGGACCCGAAACAAACATTGGTTTTGAGAAGGAAAATAATCCTTTTTTATGCTGAAAAATTCTTTTATTTTTGTGAGAAATGGTAATGTGTAAACAATAATAGAGTTGTATGAAACGACCATGAATTTTAACATTTTTAAATACACTCACAACTTGTCCCGAAGTTTCGGGAAAAATGATTAAAATTCATCGGGAGTTACATCTTATACCGAATAAATAAACAATTTTAATAAGATGAATCCAGATTACTTAAAAATCATCCTTTATTCGAAAAACGGGCAAACGATAACCCAATCAAAAGTTTTATTTTCGGTGATTTTATTTTGTTTTACGAAACTACTCCGGACTAAATTATTATTCATACGCTTTGGGATTGTCGGCAAAACCCGGCTGATTTAATTATAAGATAATTGCTAAATAAATACAGAAATAATTTTAACGTAAATGCCTCAGGATAAATTTGTAACCCGTCATATCGGGCCACGCAGTGAAGAAATTGCAGAGATGTTGAAAGCAACAGGTGTTTCATCGGTGGATGAATTATTGGAACAGGCCGTTCCCGCGAACATCCGTCTTAAACATCCTTTGAAACTTAATGTCGGTTTGTCCGAACGTCGCTATTATCGCCGAATTTTGGATTTGGCTTCAAAAAATAAAGTGTTCAATACCTATATCGGAATGGGGTATTACGATACAATTACGCCCGCAGTAATATTACGTAATGTACTTGAAAACCCGGAATGGTACACTTCGTACACGCCTTACCAGGCCGAAATTTCGCAGGGACGCCTTGAAGCCCTGCTGAATTTTCAAACCATGGTGAGTGGCCTTACCGGAATGGAAATTGCCAATGCCTCGCTGCTTGACGAAGGTACTGCGGCTGCCGAGGCTATGATAATGATGGCCAACCTGCGTTCGCGAAAAATGATAAAAGAGGACACTAATGTTGTATTAGCCGACGAGAAAATGTGGCCGCAAACGCTTGATGTTTTAAAAACCAGGGCTGTGCCTCTCGGTCTTGACTTAAAAATTCTACCCCTCGAAGATTTTATATTTGACGAGAATGTTTTTGGAGTATTGGTACAATATCCGAACTCCGACGGCGAAATTATCGATTATGCAACCCTGGTTAATCAGGCACATGAAAAAGGAATAAAAGTAGCTGTGGCTACCGACCTTCTTGCTTTGGCGCTGCTGACACCTCCCGGAGAATGGGGGGCTGATATTGTGTTCGGAAATTCTCAGCGCTTTGGTGTTCCTATGGGATACGGCGGCCCGCACGCCGCATTTTTTGCTGCCCGTGAAGCCTATAAACGAAATATTCCGGGAAGGATTATTGGTATAACCAAAGACATGCAGGGCAACCGTGCTTTGCGTATGGCATTGCAAACCCGTGAACAGCATATTAAGCGCGAAAAAGCAACTTCTAACATTTGTACTGCTCAGGCATTGCTGGCGATTATGTCCGGTTTCTTTGGCGTTTATCATGGCCCCGAAGGGGTTACTACCATTGCCCGAAGGGTGCATAATATTGCGGCTTTTCTTGTACAGGAAATAGAAAAGCTCGGGTATACTCCGCTTAATACGAACTATTTCGATACTATCCGCTTTGCTTTGCCTAAGTATGTGCGCCGCGAAGACATTGAATGGTTATCGCTGGAGCTGGAAATGAACTTCCGTTATTTTGCAAATGGCGATGTGGGAATTAGTGTCGACGAAACAACCAATTTAGATGATATTGAATGGATTATCGAAGTATTTGCCCGGGCTGCCAATAAAAAATGGCAGGTGGCAAGAGAATATCCTGCCGGCTTTTCTATTAACGAAAATTTCAGGCGTACCTCCGGTTTTATGACCGAAGACGTTTTTAACAAGTATCGCTCGGAAACCGAAATGTTGCGTTACATTAAAAAACTGTCGCAAAAAGATATATCGCTTACTCATTCTATGATTCCACTGGGGTCGTGCACTATGAAATTAAATGCCGCAACCGAGATGTTGCCGCTGAGCTGGATTGAATTTAACGGTTTGCATCCTTTTGTCCCGAAGAATCAGGCAAGTGGTTATCACGAAATGATGGAAGAATTGCGTCGAGACCTTTCCGAAATAACAGGGATGGCAGATGTAAGCTTAATGCCTAATTCCGGAGCCGCAGGCGAATATGCAGGATTAAGGGTAATTCGTGCCTATCATAAAAGTCGTGGCGACCATAACAGGGATGTAGTGCTAATTCCTGCTTCGGCACATGGAACCAACCCGGCAAGTGCGGTAATGGCAGGTTTGAAAGTAGTGGTGGTAAACTGCGACGACAAAGGAAACATCGACCTAAATGATTTGAAAGAAAAAGCCATACTGCACAAGGATAATCTTGCCGCATTTATGGTAACTTATCCTTCTACTCACGGTGTTTTTGAATCGGCTATTGTTGAAATGTGCGAAATAATCCACGACAATGGCGGACAGGTATACATGGACGGGGCGAATATGAATGCTCAGGTAGGTTTGACCAATCCGCGACTGATTGGTGCTGATGTGTGTCATCTGAACCTGCATAAAACCTTTGCGATTCCTCATGGAGGTGGTGGACCGGGAGTTGGGCCTATCGGGGTAGCTGCCCATTTGGTCGATTTTCTGCCTTCGCATCCGGTAATGAATAACGGGCATATTGGCATTTCGGCTGTTTCGGCTGCGCCATGGGGGAGTGCTTCGGTACTTCCAATTACTTATGGTTACATTAAAATGATGGGAGCTGAAGGACTGACTGAAGCAACAAAAATAGCCATACTGAATGCGAATTATATTGCAGCGGCATTAAAAGATAATTATGGCATACTTTATACCGGAGAGAATGGCCGTGTGGCTCATGAGTTGATTTTGGAATGCCGGCATTTGAAGGCCTCTTCTGGGATTACGGAAGAGGATATTGCAAAACGTTTGATGGATTACGGGTTTCATGCACCAACACTTTCGTTTCCTGTTCACGGTACGCTAATGATTGAACCTACTGAAAGTGAATCAAAAGACGAATTGGATCGCTTTATTAGTGCATTGAATGCAATTTTTGAAGAAGTTAAAGAGGTCGAGAACGGCCGGGCAGATAAAGAAGACAATGTGCTGAAAAATGCTCCGCATACCGCGCAAATCCTTGTTGCAAATGAGTGGAAACATTCTTACGACAGAGAAAAAGCTGCCTATCCGTTGGATTGGGTAAAAGAAAATAAATTTTGGGTGACAGTGGGGCGTATTAACAATGCCTGGGGCGACCGTAACCTGATTTGTACCTGCGGTTCCGACAAAGAACGTGAGGCCTTTGCGGGAAGCGTTTAGGGATGAGAGATGAGAAATCTTGAAAAGCATCGGGATTCGGAGTTCAGAGGTGAGCGAATCGAAATCAGGTGAACAGGGGTAGCTATTGACTTCTGAAATAAATGATAGAATGGAAGTACAACCGTTTAATAGAAAAGCCTTCTTGGGGCTATAGAGGCTTAAATTATGCTTTCTTTTCCAAATGCTAAAATAAATATAGGTTTGAATGTGGTTGCCAAACGTGAGGATGGCTACCATAACCTGGAAACGATTTTTTATCCGGTAAAGCTAAGCGATGCTTTAGAGATGATTCCGGCTACTGAATCCGGATTCTCGGTATCGGGCATTGAAATTAACAGCAATCCGGCAGATAATCTTGTTGTGAAAGCCTGCCGTTTGTTGCAGAACGATTTTGATTTTCCTTCCGTGAAAATGCATCTGCACAAGGTTATTCCTTTTGGAGCAGGATTGGGTGGCGGATCGGCCGATGCTGCTTTTGCCCTGAAAATGCTGAACGATTATTTTGAGTTAGGACTTTCCGAAAAAGCATTGGAAGGATATGCGGCAAAAATAGGGGCCGATTGTCCGTTTTTTATTCGGAATAAACCTGTTTTTGCTTCGGGGATTGGCAATCAGTTTGAACCTGTTGGTTTGGATTTGTCGGGGTATAGGATTGTTATTGTAAAACCTGCCTGTTCGGTCGGCACCCCGGAGGCTTATCGGGATATTGTTCCTGCTGCTCCTGATTTCGACCTGCGAAAAATCCATCAGCTTCCTGTTGAAGAATGGCACAATGTGGTAAAGAATGATTTTGAGCAAAGTGTATTTACTCAATATCCCGGGATTGCCCGTCTAAAAAAAGAGCTTTACGATGCCGGTGCGGTTTATGCATCCATGTCGGGAAGTGGATCGGCTGTTTTTGGTATATTTTGCGAATTGCCGGAGGATTTTTACCAACGTTTCAACGAAACGACAAAGAATTTTAACGTTTTAAAATACACTCAGTAGAATGATTAAAATTTATCGGGAGTTATTCTGTTTTGTTAATGTAATGCACAATAGTCCCCATCCCGTTTCTCTAGGGGAGATCTTTAGCCGGATTTTCAATGAACGCTTTTTGAATATAAGCATTCCAGCTGATTTATAGGAGGGGCTACGGAGGGCAAAACACTTTAGCAAGTGTTTGCAAAACTCTTGCTGCCGATTTCAGGGCGGCAAACGGCTCTTTGGTTTGTTGGTAAGCCCGGAGTAAACACTTGGCGTTAAGCTATAATTATCGTAGTAGATAACGGTTTGTACATTGCTTGCAGTAACGCTACAGGCTGTTGGCATATTGGGCCTATAGCCAAAGCATGTTTCCGATTTTGTAGCAGAGTACGCCGTATTTTCAAATGCTGCCTGTGCAGTAGCAAACCCCGAACTATTGTTAACCAGAGCAGTAATTACCGGCCGGTTGAGGGCATCGTAAACAGTGGCAAGCCACTTGTTATCATCTCGTAGTTTGCCATCCTGTGTTAACACCAACCTGTTGCGGTTGTCGTAAACCATGTAAACGGTTTTTGCCCCGGGCAGTTTTTTTTGAATCATGCGTTTATGTCCGTTGTAGGTGTAGTAGTAGCACAGTTCCGAGTTAGTGGCAGAGGTTGCTTTAGGGGGCACCACAATTTCCAGGTTTCCGAAATTGCCGTAAACATAGGATGTCCGGAGCCTGGAAGAGCCTTTGTCGGTAGATGATTCTTTTCGAACCACTCTGCCGATTTTGTCTTTGTATTCGCGGGGCATATTGCTGTCTTCATCGGTATAAGTGGTTATGTATAGTTGATTTTTGCCAAAACTAAATGCTGTTTTATCGGCATTCCAATGTTGTATTGTTCCTGTATTGGTGGAATATTCAATTTGGGTGGGTTTGCTTCTCCATGCTCCCGGCCCTCTATCTCTTTCGGTTCTGTTTAAAGGAGAGGATTCAAAAAGTGTTTCGTTGTATGGATTGCCGGCACTTTCGTGGGGCGTTATTTTATTGTTGTAAAAACTGGTACATTCCGATGCTGCATTGCTGACATATTTCCCGTTTGAAGTATTTCCTGAAACGTAAGGCAGGTAAGTGATGTTTTGCCTGCTGTAATCATCGTAAGCCAGTGCTGTTACAATATCTTTTCCCAAGGGGGATGCCCCTATGGCAATGCTTTGTACGGGGAATCTCAGTCCGTCGAAGCATTCGATGCTTTCTGTCCTTGCCTTGGCTTCGATTTCTGATTCATTGCTTGTTTATTCCCTTAAAATGGTTGTTTTGATATAGTTTTGTCGCTTGACGGATTTGCCGTTCCTGTGGTATTTGTCCCTGGCAGGTCATCGTTTATGGTACATTTTCCGATATAAACATGTACATTGCTGCCAGCCCTGGCATGGAACCCGATAAGTCGGGGCTCGTTTCATTCACCGGTAAAATTCTCCATTTACCGAACAGAAAGTCAGGTTAACAATTTTTTTATTCTTTTTAACATGCAGAGATGTAACCTTTGTACCCGAAAGCAGTCTATTTAAGTGAAAACAAAAAGTCTTGAGAAAGGCGAACGAAAAGAAACAAATTGAAACAAACAATTAAACAACAGAAAGAGATGAAAACAAAAATGAATCAACTGGCCGTAGCGATTTTTGCCTTCTTATTGTTAGTCGGAAATGTAGGATATGCCGAAGGAACCAATACTAAAGCCTCAAGCCATGAGCTTATTACCGAAGAACCTGCCCTGGAGCTGGAAGCATGGATGACTAACCCGAAAATATGGGATGTAAGTATTTTGGATTTTACAGCAGAAAAAGAACAGGAAATGAAGTTGGAAAACTGGATGACAGATCCGGTTCTTTGGGCAAATGTATATGATTTTTCAGTGGAGAAAGAATCCGGATTGGGATTGGAGGACTGGATGCTTAAAGAAAATACATGGAATATTTTTCTTTTACAACCGGAAGAAGCAGAAAACAGTTTAAAGATAGAACAGTGGATGGTTAACGAAAACAATTGGAAGATTAATAGTTAAACAGCGCGATTCTAGATTAGTTTTTGATTTTAAAAGGGATGCCGGCCGGCACCCCTTTTTTTTATCGTGGCGTATTCCATTTTATATCGACAGACAATTGAAACGGCTTGAAAACAGTGGTTGAACTATCGAAGCCTGTGAATTTCAGGAACAGTTCAATTGCCGATCGGTGTTTTTCTGGTTTATAGTAGTTTAATTCCTACCGTTACCATAAAGTTGTTGTTTTTTCCTTTTACATTCAATTGCTCAAAAACTTTGCTTCCCTGTTCCATACGCAGGTCAATTGTTAAGAAAAGTATATCAGCGCCTATTCCGTACTGTATCCCGCAATAGTTATCTTCGAAATATTCTTTTGAGAATTCAGAAGTATCTATTTTTTTATCGGTAACAAAGCCAAAAACAGGACCGGCCATTGCATGTAAGCTAAAAGTTTTAACATCCAGGAATTTGAATCCCAGTAATACCGGAACATCAACAGCGCTATAGTCAAATTTGCTGGAAACATCTTTTAGTTTGAACTCTCCTCCTTTTTTCGTAAAATAAACCTCGGGTTGAATGAAGATTTTACTTATTCCCAAGCGGGCAAATGCTCCATAGTGCATTTTGGTAATCGTACTCTCATTGTAATCCGAGTGGCTCAAACTAATTTTTGAGCAGTTAAATCCTCCTTTTAGCCCCAAATCAAAAATAGGTTGGGCGGTAATTGTGCCGGCCATTAGCCCGAATAATGTAATAATTAGTAATTTTTTCATGTGAATATATTTAAATTAAGTTCTTATAATCAATAGTTTATGAGTTTCTGAAACGAAAGAAGTAGGAGTGCTTTAAAAATGTTGTCATTGTTTTCAGGTTTAAAAATAACGTAATTCTTTTTAATGAAGTATATATATGCCGGACAAATTTTATTTTGTCCCCTTAATTTCCGGAATCCGGATAAATTATAGAGAAAAAAATTATGTTTATTCTTCTGAAAAGAATCCGTACCTGCCGGTCGTTTTTTTTATATGGATTAATATTTCGTGGTGTATAATTCTAAAAATAATTGGCTCCTAAAAGTTTAATGGGTGAGAAAGAAGTAAGGCATGAATTTTGTTATCTTGTGGAAAAAAATAGCGATGAATAGATTTTCAACTACATTGTTTATGCTGCTAATTGCAGGTTTCCTGGCTTCGTGCACCACACCAAATTATTTTCATGACGATTCGAGTCGCAAAAGACAACAGGAATTGTTAGACAAACGCTCTTCTCATGTAACACGGGATGTATTTGTCTGTTTGGCTTCGGTGTTTTTGTCAACTGCTTTAGACGACTATAATCATGATGTTGATGTAAATGTGTTGTATGTTCCGCAGGGGCAGCAATTCAAATATCTGAATCTGTATAATTCAACAAGAGATACTATGTATGTGAATATGTTGACCGATGTGTATTGGGATACCAATAATTATTGCGATTTTATGGATATTCGCATTCCTGCTCATCGAAAATGTAAAGTAATGGTGCCCATGGATGCCAACTATAATTTGTATTTCAGTAATACTCCGCAAAGCGACGACGATAAGCTGTTGCAGATTTATACAACCCGTGAGAGAAATATTTCGCTGGGGAGCCGGAGATAAATAAAGTAACCGGTTTCGAAACAATTTTAGCAGGAATATTTCTCAACCTTCCTTTTTTGTTTTTATATTCGTTATTATTGTTTTTTTAGACGAAAAATGTGAATTTAACGAAATGAAATTTCTTTTTCCTGCATTTTTGTTTGCGCTGTTTGCAGTTGTTGTGCCCATAATCATACATCTGTTTAGTTTCAAACGGTATAAAACGGTTTATTTCAGTAATGTTAGTTTTTTAAATGGCATAAAAAAGGAATCGCAAAAGCAATCGCGTTTAAAGCAACTGCTGGTTTTGCTTGCCCGCATACTCACTTTAACTTTTTTGGTATTTGCTTTTGCCCGGCCTTATATTCCTGTTGAGCGGGAAACGAAGCAATATGCCGGTCAGTTGGTAGCTGTTTATGTCGACAATTCATTTAGTATGAATGCTTTGTCGGAACAAGGGAAACTATTGGATGTGGCAAAGAAAAAAGCCCTGGAAATATGTATGGCCTGCCCGGGACAAACAAAGTTTCGTTTGTTTACCAACGACTTAAAACCCCGTCATCAGCACATGCTGAATAAAGAGCAATTTGTTCATGAGCTGTCCGAAATTCAGACATCTCCGGCTGTTGTTCCTCTTTCGTTGATTTATAATCGTTTTGTCAATTTAAAAAAAGAGGATGAAACAGACAGTCGTTTTTACGCAATCTCCGATTTTCAACGTTCAGTTACCGATGTCGATAAATTTCTGTCGGGCAATGTTACTTCCTGTTTTTTTCCTTTGGTGCCTAACGAAAATGCTAATCTTTATATCGATTCGTGTTGGGTCGAAGTTCCGGCACATCGGCTGGGACAGGAGGAAACGATTTATGTGAAAATAAAAAACACTTCGAAGCAGGATTATCAAAACCTACCTTTGCGTCTTTTCCTAAACGATTCGTTAAAATCGATTACCAATTTTTCGGTTGCTGCTCAAAACGAAGTTATTGCAGCCTTAAATTACAAGAACAATAAAAGTGGTTTGATTGCGGGGCGTATTGAAATTACAGATTACCCGTTTACTCACGATAATAACTTTTATATAAGCTACACTGTAGAGAAGAATCTGACGGCATTGGCCGTTTTTAATGATTCGGAAAGTTCGAAAGAAGGGCTAAAATATTTAGAGGCACTGTTTAAAAAAGACGATTATATATTGTTGGATGAGATGAACGAGAAGAGCCTGCAGGTGAATCGTCTGAAAAAATATAATTGCATATTTTTACTGAATCCTGAAAAACTGTCAAGTGGTTTTTCCGGCGAACTGGCAAAAGTGGCCTATAATGGTGTTTCGGTAGTGCTTTTTCCTGAATTAAAAGAAAACATTACTGCTTTAAATAATTTATTTTTGCAGTTTGGTGCGAATCGGGTTTCAGGGATTGATTCTACAGCTCAGGAGATTGCTCAAATAGAATTTGAACATGAGTTCTATAAGAATGTTTTCAAAAAAAAAGAAGAGAACCCGATACTGCCTGTGGTAAAAGGACATTTTCGGTTTGAAAAAGCAACGCGCAGCAATGAAATTAATCTTTTGACTTTCCGAAATGGCGATAAGGCGCTTTCTCTACAATGTATTGGAAATGGAAAAATATGGATTTTTAGTTTCCCTTTAAATACCCGAAACGATGCTTTTGCCCGAGATATTCTTTTTGTTCCTACTATTTATAATATTGTACTGAATAGTTTGCCCAAACAGGAGATTTCGTTCAGGGTGGGGGATAATGCATTTTTTGATATTCCACGGAATGTTCTCCTGAATCGTAATGCTACTTTTAGTATCGAAAACCGAAAGACCGGCGAGAGTATTATTCCGGGAAGTATGTTATCCGAGCAAAAAGTACGCTTGTCTTTTAAGGAACAGCTTGTTGAAGATGGAATTTATTTAATTAAAAACGATGGGAAAACAATTGCTTCAATGGCATTGAACTACAATCGAAAAGAATCGGATTTCAGGTGTTTTAGTCCGAAAGAACTTGAAGCGCTTCTATTCGAAAAACAAGTAAAAAATGCCACCGTAGTAAGTAATGCCAGTCGTAATTTCTCGGAGGTATTTGATAAATTGCAAAACGGGAAACAACTTTGGAGGTGGTGCATACTGCTGGCTCTGTTGTTTATTGTGGCCGAAGTTTTGATTTCGAGGCTTTGGAAGTAGTCGCTTGCCCGACAATGAACCAATGTAGTATTTCGTTTTGTCTGACTCTTTTCTGTTTACGATTTGCCGAAATAAATCGCTCCGGTTATTTTGTAACAGTTATGAAATATTATTGTTTGCGAACATAAAAAAACTCGATTTCTAACAACAAGTCAGTTCTATGAAATATGAAACTTTGTTCATATATTTACGTCAAATAAAACATTCAAAGGAAATAAAACAAGAAAGAGCATTTCATATTAAAAAAACTTTAGGGACACTGGCAAACAACAGAATTCGATTAACGAAAAAAGACTTTGATTTACAGATAGCTTAGACTTGAGATAATTAGGTTTTGTATAGGGCAGTTTTGCTGTTTGCCGTTTTTTCAATATAAAAATTGTATTTCTGCATAAAATTTTAAAACAAAATATCATGTCGCAACTTAGTTCTAATGATTATATCGCAAAAGAAGAAAAATTTGGAGCACATAACTATCATCCGCTACCGGTGGTTCTGACCAAAGGCAAAGGCATTTTTGTCTGGGATGTTGAAGGAAAAAAGTATTTTGACTTTCTGGCAGCTTATTCGGCAGTAAACCAAGGGCATTGCCATCCTAAAATTGTAAAAGCACTGACAGAACAGTCGCAAACGCTCGCATTAACCTCTCGCGCTTTTTATAATAATGTGTTGGGCGATTGGGAAGAATACATGACCCAAATGTTTGGTTACGACAAAATGTTGCCTATGAATTCGGGCGCCGAAGCCGATGAAACAGCCCTTAAACTGATTCGTAAATGGGCCTATAAAGTGAAAGGTATTCCGGCCGAAAAAGCCAAAATTGTAGTATGCGACGGTAATTTCCACGGCCGTACAATTACAATTATTTCTATGTCTTCCGACCCTGATGCATATAATCATTACGGGCCTTATACCCCGGGTTTTGTAAATATTCCATACAACGATATTGCCCGGCTTGAAAAAGAATTGCAAGACCCGGACGTAGCCGGATTTTTGGTAGAACCCATACAGGCAGAAGCTGGCGTTTATGTGCCCGAAGACGGATACCTGAAAAAAGCAGCTGATTTGTGTGAAAAATACAATGTATTGTTTGTTGCCGACGAGGTGCAAACCGGCCTGGCACGTACCGGTAAAATGCTGGCCTGCGATCACGAAGGCGTTCGTCCCGATATTTTAGTGTTAGGAAAAGCACTTTCGGGGGGAATGTACCCCGTTTCGTGTGTGTTGGCCGACGATGAAATTATGCTGACCATTAAGCCCGGCGAGCACGGTAGTACTTATGGCGGGAATCCGGTTGCTGCCAAAGTTGCTATGGCTGCACTTGATGTTTTGCAGGAAGAAAAACTGGTGGAAAATGCCGACCGTCTTGGCGAAATTTTTCGTGCTGAAATGCGGAGCATAAAATCGGAAATGATAGCGGTTGTACGAGGAAAAGGCTTGCTAAATGCTGTTGCCATAAAACCAACCAACGGGAAATCGGCCTGGGATGTGTGTCTGGCATTAAAAGAAAACGGGCTGATAGCCAAACCTACCCACGAACACATCATTCGTTTTACACCTCCGTTGGTTATTACCGAAGCTCAAATGATGGAAGCTATTACTATTATTAAAAAGACTTTTAAGGAGTTTGAGGCTCAAGTCAATTGCTAATCTAGATACCTGTTTGTGGCAGAAGTGTTCGGTAAAAACTAACTTATGAACGATTCATCCGATGACTGTTTGTAAAAACAGATAGTCATCGGATGAATAAAAAGCATGCTAGTTTAGCACTAGGCTTTTTTATCTTTCTTAAATTTTTTAAAGAATTTCTCCATTTCCTTTCCGGCAGCTTCCCGGCCTCCCAATCCAAACGAAAGGGCAAAGCAACAGCGATAGCTCCTATGCCTAAGCCGAAGGCTAAATTAACGTCAGTTCGACGTAAGAAATTCAATAATTCATTAGAAAAGAAACAAGATTTTTGTTATATTTAAGTGTCTGAAATTTAGATAAATAACAAATAAAATCTTGTTTTCTTATGGACTCTAAAATTACTGAAATTTTCTATTTAATCGACGAATTTTGCAAAGAATTTGAACGAGTAAAGGAGGGACATGTTCTTCAAACAAACACTGTTAAAAAGA